>Ga0257125_1000003_pt1 | contig 929840 bp, 957 predicted proteins | sample SI106_200metaG_FD_190183 | JGI IMG/M metagenome (GOLD analysis project Ga0257125, IMG submission 190183) | Marine microbial communities from Saanich Inlet, British Columbia, Canada - SI106_200 | ecosystem: Environmental > Aquatic > Marine > Inlet | place: Canada: British Columbia | collected... | reverse complement strand
TTTTTAAACTTATTGATGGGAGCTTTTCTTTTTTGTTTCAAAGATAAAAACTCAGCGGTTAACAAGTTAACCTTGCCACCCCATAAAGGGGTGGAGACTTAACATCGTTAAGTTTAATTTGAAAACTCCCTATTTAGAACAATGATACTCTTCTTTCTTGTGTTGTTGCCCTAAAAATTAATTGATGACAATGTTTACCGGATTACTCCATTGCCCTCTTACGAAAACTTTAACTTCTTTTTCACCAGGCTCCATGTCTTCTGGAATTAAAATTGGAATTGCGACACAGATTTGATCATCGTTAAAATTTTCTAGAGGGAATTGTCTATCGCCAATGTAAACAGTAGGATTGTAAATATTACCTCTAAACCCAGTGTAGCATCCTCTGGCTGAAGTGAACCTGAATCCCATAATCCACATTGTTTCACCTCTTTCAAATTGATCTTGAGAATCTTGACTGGGCTGTAGTAATCCAAATTGAACACTCTCTCCTCTTACCTCTTCAATTAAAGGAGGCCCATTCATTATATCAATACCTCTTGCTTCAACATCTAATAATTCATATACATTTCTTTTAGTAGTTCCAATGGGGAGCTTGTATAATAAACGAAATACTTCTATCTCTTCAGGCAAAGGAAATAAAGAAGAGATTCGACCATACATAATTCTACTCTGAAAAGAAGCAAAGTGCCAAGGGTGATAATAACCTAAGGCATGACCTAATTCATGAACTGTAATTGATTCAGATGCTTCTTCTAATAATAATGCTCTAGCAAAGTAGATATGGCCCCCAACAATCTCGTCTCCAGCAATAAGTGTATCCCCTTGAGCTCCAAATCTTCTCCAATCAGGAGCTTCAATCGAGATAAAATATTTATCATATAATTCTTGCAATTCGGGATGTTCATTTAAAAAGATAACATCGTAAACTCCGCCTGTTAAACTGCTTATCCTCTCCTCGATAGTTCTTCGTACCTGCTGACCTGCAACTGTATCCCATCCCTGCTTAAATAGAATTGGGATGTGACAATCAGCTGGGTTCCACCTAGCGATAGGAGTTCTAATGTTAAGAAAATCATCATTTTCCACTAACTCGCTTTCATGTAAAACATCAGGATTGCTAGTAGTAAACACTTCAAAAAAGTATCTGATCTGGTTCTCAGATAATGGGCTTTCTGTTAACAACTCAATATCTGAACTGCAAGAATTATCTCTTTCTATAATCTGAATTGAGGTGATTTCTCTAGGGTTTAAATTAGTAATTGTTGATTGTCCATCAACAGATAGCCTTAATTGATATTCTCCCAATTGATTAGGTGCTCTAATACGAAAAAATGCAATTATGTCTTCAGGAAGATTTGTAAGCCAATCAATATCTTCTTTGACTGATATTGTTATTGGTTCTTCCCAACCAGCGATAGAAAAATCAAATGAACCCAGATGATTAGATGAGGGATAAATAAAATTATCTCCTTGATCAGGAAATCCTTCTGCTTCAATGCTAAAAGTAATACTCCTCCCATTTGGTTCTCCTTCTATTTCAAGATAACATGGGATTTCAGTTCCTGGATTAACTATAGGTTTACAATGTAATGAAACTGTTCCTCTTTCTTCTGCTTCTTTGCATTTCCCTTCCTCACAGATATATTTTTCACCCAAGTTAGAACAATCAAAGGTATGGTCTCCTCTATAGTTACCATCCTCACAGACGTATTCTTGAAGTCGTCTTTCATCACTCCAACACCCATCAGATTTAACTTTCTCTCTTCCAGAATATCGTAAGGTTACATTTCCTGCTTCCTCATAGTTTCTTCCACCATCTGAATCTTCACATTCAATGTTAAGTTTCCTAACTTCACTTTTAAGACTTCTTAATTTAGATGAGACTTTAAAACCAAATTTCGCCTCTCCCACGAGTGCATCATCTTCTGAAAGAACGTAACTTAATTCTGAATCATTAAGACTATCAAATTTATCTGCTAATTCGTCTTCGGAGATCTCTTCAGCACAACCAACTAAAAAAACTAATAATACAAGGGCAACAACTAAACGCGTCTTTTTCATAATAACACTGTTAGTCTTCAAAGACTTTTAAACTTTTGGGCAACAACACTCTATGTACGGGAGTTTTCAAACTCCTCGCTAACGCTCGACCTGGACATAAAGTCCAGGAAGCTTAACATCGTTAAGTCTAATTTTTATCTTTGAAAGTTAAAATTAAAAAGAAAAGCCCTATAACTTCCTCCAATCAGGAAGTTGATGTTTAACAGAATTCAAAGGAATAGCTTGAATTGTTTTATTCTTAGTATCAAAAATCATTACTCCATTAGCAAAAGTACCATTTGCAACACTTGGACCATGAAGCCAAACAGGAGTATCGGGCAATTTTACTTTTTCAAATCCAAAATGTTTAACATCATTTGGAGTGAAAAAATACATTCCTTCTTTGTGATCATGGCCAGAGATACTAATAAAACAATTCTTACTTTTAATAAAATCAAAATGTTTCTTTAATTCTTTAGGTTCTGAGTATTCAAATCTAGTTGTTCCTACAAGATCTGGAAATGCATAATGTGAAATAAAAATCCTTAATCCATCAACATTTAAAACCAAAAATTCTGAAAGCTTGGCTAAAAATTGTCTATCTGCCTTTGTTAACATTGGATTTAAAGTATCTTCATCATACAAATACAACTTTCCTTTAGAAATCTTTTTCTTTGTTTGATAATCTAAAGCATACCAATTTTTAGGATATTTAATTTCTGCTTTATATGTTGGGATTTTTTCTATTGAATATAAATCATGGTTCCCAACAACAATGTGGTCACATTCTTTCTTAACAATTTTTATTACTTCACTAGCATTTCTTGATCTAAGATAATGATAATATGGAACACTATAACCTGCAAGGTCTCCTAAACAAATAATTTTATCACATTTTTTATTTTTTAAAATTTTAAGAGCATTCTTCAATGAATTAACATCTTCATGAATATCAGAGAGTATTCCTATTTTCATCAATTAAGTGATTTTAAAGAACTTTTTAAACTTATTGATGGGAGCTTTTCTTTTTTGTTTCAAAGATAAAAACTCAGCGGTTAACAAGTTAACCTTGCCACCCCATAAAGGGGTGGAGACTTAACATCGTTAAGTACAATTTTAAGGGCACCTCTTCCCGTAGTTTTTGCACGTTTTTATGGATAATCTAACACCGCTTCAAAAAAATAATAAAAAATGAAGACTGTGTTAGTTAATCTCTGAGCACAATATTGATAAAAACATGCAACAGCATTATGAGCAATCCTCAACAAGTTCGAAGAACATATGCCCACTGTGTTCACATATGTACAATTTTCTACGAAAACTTTGCTCATTCATGCTTAAAACTTCGTTGGCGACCTTAAAACTTGCTTTGACAAGCAAAGCACCTGGGGATGAACCCCAGGGAACTTAACATCGTTATGCAGAATTATTACTCGGAGGCATTAGAACTATTTAATCAATAAGAAACCTAAACTCTTCTTTGGTTCGCTGTCATAAACTCCATTAACCAACTTCTCAAAAATAGGCCATTCTCTATGATAAACATAAGCAGTATTCTTAACTTTAAATAAATTAGGACTAGCAATTACAAAAGCAAGTTCTTCAATCAAATATTTAACACCAGCATCAATGGCTTTATCCATTTTAACTGTCTCTTTAATTTTTCCTTTCAAAACTTCCTCTGTTGTTTCTCTCGCATCTTTTCTAAAATCAGCATTATTATCATAAAGATCTTTAACAAAAATTAATGATTTTTTATATTCTTCTTTAGGAATAATATCAACATCCCAATCAATAATTTTAAAATCTGATTTTTTAGATAGAGAATCAATAGCTCTTTGAGTATGATTTTTCATCCGATTAGAATTCAATCTAGCTTTCTTCTTTGCAGTCTTTACATCATAACCAAGAGCTTTGTAAGTATGCTCTGCAGGTTCGTTTGGAATAAGAATTCGTATCTTTGAAAATTTATCATTAACACATTTAATTAAATTATCAATAACTTCTTTCTTAAAATAACTATTTCCTACACTCATCCAGACAATAGCTAGTCCTTTATTTTTTAGAATACTATAACCATTATCATAAACATGACCTTTTAGACCGAGTTTAACATTACAATTATTCATAATTAAAACTAAATTATAATAATTTATAAGTTTTCTTATTGATTTAGGGCCTCCTGCGTCATAACTTGCTCGACTGACGTCTCGCACATGGGGGTGAACCCCATGCTGCATAACATCGTTATGTCCAATTGAAAAAGAGCACTCGTAGAATATTTTATATATCTAATATCATCTTAAGATAATATGGAACTAGGAAAAACACTTTATGTAACTAATAGAAAACAATGGCGTTCATGGCTCGTTAAAAATCATAAGATAGAAAAAGAAATCTGGCTTATTTATTATAGAAAATCTTCTGGTAAAAGAAGAATCCCATACAATGATGCAGTGGAAGAGGCACTTTGTTATGGTTGGATAGATGGCATTGTGAAGGGGATAGATGAAGAAACATTTTCTCAGAGATTTACTCCAAGAAGATCAGATAGCACACTTTCACAAATGAACAAGGAACGTATTTATAGACTTATTGAACAAAAGAAAATGACCTCTAAAGGTCTTACTGCAGTTAAACATGTGTTTGATAATTCATCAAAAAATCAAAAATGTATCATCAAAGCAGACATTCTCAAATCTTTGAAAGAAGACAAAATAACTTGGGAAAACTTTCAAAAATTTCCTGAATCATACAAACGTATTCGTATTGAATGGATAGAAGGAGCCAGAACTCGCCCTGAACAGTTTAAGAAGAGACTAGAATATTTTCTTAAAATGACTGCAAAGAATAAAAAATATGGTGTGGTACAGTAATAAATCAATGCGGAGAATTAAGAAAATAAAAAAATTATTTCTTTATCATTGCCATTAACGGTTTAATCAAGAACACAACAAATACGATCACGTACCAATACCATGCTAATGATGTTACTGCAGTCCAATACTTTGCCACAAAAAACGCAAATGCAACCATTGCTACTTCATCGGAAGCTACGTCAATCAACGTAAACTTTTTCTTTTTATAATTAAACAAATTTGCTAATCCCATTTTTATTTTACCTCTTAATATATGTTTTATAAATTGGTTTTGCTCCTGCTACTACAAAAATTAGTCCATACCAATACCAATCTAAACTAAGTAACGGTGTCCAAAGTTTTGCTATCATTAAAAAGAATGCAGCAACACTAATTTTTACTAGCCCAATATCTTTCCAATCTAATTCTTTTATTTTCCTATTCCAGAATGTTACTAATGTCATTATTTAATTACCTCTTCTTTTTAAATATTTTAATAGATGGATAACTGGATGTATTATTGTAATGATAAATATTAATCCGTACCAATACCATTCAAGACTTGATAACCAATCCATAACCGTATAAAATTCAGACTTAACAGAAGAATAGAATAAACCTAACGCTACCAATGAAATTGTTGCAAAGACAATGTCCAATAATGTAATTATCTTTTTTTTCTGAGCATCTTTTATCATTGTACTTTTCTCCTATAAAAGTCTGCTAAAAAGATGTATTGTGTAAAGGTTCCAGCAGGAATACCTACAAGCACTATCCACATCAGAAAGAAAACAATGGTTAACAAAATGGTTTTTAACACAACAATGATATACTCAACAAAATTATCAAAAACTGATTTTATTATTTCAATTTCAAAAAATGAAATTATTGTTTGTTTCGTAAAGAAATTAATTGTTAATATTGGAACTACAAATAGGCTAAGGAAAAATCGTACAATTCCTGCAATCCAAGGACTAAGTACTGTCAAGATAAAAATAAGGATACCATATACAAGAATAAATGGAATAGATTTGAGAAACATTAAAACTCCCAAATGTAAGTCTTGACTAAATTTAAATGAAGGTAATTCAGAAAACTTCCCTTTACAAAACTCTTGAACAATTCGGATAGTATAACCACCTAATGCGAACCATCCTATAATAGGTAAAAAGATCCAGAGAATATTTAACAAACCTATTGATCTGTTAAATGGATATTTAAATGCAGTTGTAAAATCTAAAATCGCTGTCTTTTTCATACACGTAGGTAATGTAAAAGAGTTTATAAAACTAACTAAAAAGAAAATAAAAGAAAAAAAAATTATTCTTTTTTATTTGCCAATTTAGCTATCCATATTGTTGCAATGACAGCTATTACCGTTACAATTAATGCATATACCCATGGTCCACCTGAAGAAAGCATACAAAGTGCTCCCGCACCTTCTGTTCCACACGGCCCAATAAATAGCGCTTTAATTGCATCGTTCCATGCAAGTGCTGCAACAAGTCCAAAAGCGGCAATCATTAATGCCGATACTTTTTCCATTACGTCTTTTCTCATTATAGTACCTCCCCACAATTATTGTTGAGTAGAATTATTATTAACTATAGTTAATGTGTTAAAATATATAAATGTTTTGGTTTATAGATCAGAGTAACTAAAAAATCACAACGCTTTCGTATACACTATCCGTTGAACAAACAATATTGCCCATAACGTAGCGTTAATAGAAGCAATGATTGCAGAAAAATATAATGATAATGTAAAGAACGCAATTGCAATCGCATACAATCCTAAAGATGTTAATCCTGATGTTTGTAATATTACAAATCCTTTCTTTCTTTTAAATCCATGATGTACCTGACTAAATATAGAAAAAGTAAATAATAAATTAGCAATTGCTATTACCATATCTTGCCATACCATTTCAATCAAGAATTATAATAAACTTATAAATTTATCCAACCATTCAGAGTAACTAAAATAAACTAATAACGTCTGCAACTGGATATACGTCTAAATCCCTTTCATCAATCTTTGTACGAACATGATCAATAATTCTGGGATCAACAGAATTTTTTACTAAAGCAACTAAGCCACCAGCATGCGCAATCATTTCTTTTTCATAAAAACTTTTTTTCCTTGCAGTTATAAAATCTGCATTAGTTCCATATCCTGGCTTTAAGAACCTACGTGTTGCTCTATCATGCGTTGTACAATATTCTTTATCCATAAAATGAAGATGTATTCCTACACTATCTGTTACATTTTTAAACAAATCTAATTCACCTAGATACATAATGGCATGTCCTTCTTCATGACCTCGAGCAAATAACTTTTGATTATGTGGAAGTAAACCATTTACTGCAATTTCTATAGAGATTTTACCTCCTAAATATTGACTAATACATGAACCCCATAATTCTCTATGATTTTCATCAATTATGTCTCCACGGTCAATATACGTTGCTCCCTGAGGAACCTCTATTTGCAAACCAATTGCATGGAGGTCAGCCATTTCAGGTCTATGAATACTAATTACGTTTCCCATAATATCACAAGAACACCACCCATTTATATAATTTACTACTGAGACATAATAATAAAGAAAAAAAGTTAAAAAAAGAAAAAACTATCTTCGTGATCCAAACCGAGATTGTCCATTTGAAGGTCGTGAACCAGACCTATCACCGTAACTTCTACGGCGAGGATTATGTCCACCACCATAATTGCCACGAGATGAACCTGAACCACCACGGTAACCGCCGCCACGATTACCACCGAAAGAACTTCGTTGTTGCACTTCAAATTTCAATCGAGGAACTTGGCCAGCTTGTAATTCGTTAGCATCAATATCGTACCTACTAAAGATTGCATGAAAAATTCCATGATCTTGCGGAGATAATAATGTAATTGCTTTACCAGCTTCACCAGCACGAGCAGTTCGTCCTACTCTATGAACATATTCCTGTGGATCTCGTGATAAATCATAATTGAAAACGTGTGTAACGTCTTTAATATCAAGTCCTCGAGCAGCAACAGATGATGCAACTAAATAGTCAGTCTTACCAGCATTGAACCTATCAATAACTGTTAACCGTTTATTTTGTGTCATCTTACCATGTAACATCTCAGCTTTAATGCCATGATTTCGTAAGTTTTTGTTAACTAACTCAACAGTTGACCGTTTTGAACAGAAAATGATTACTCTACCCGTATGTTCTTGATTTAACAAATGTACAAGTAATGAAAATTTTTCGTTCGTTGGAACATTGTAGTAATACTGTTCAAGTAAATCTTTCTCAACATGTAATTCAGTTTCAGCTAATGCAACATTATGCATGTGCTTTCCACGAATATAATCAACTTCGTTGGAAATTGTTGCCCCGAACAAAAGTATTTGTCTACTTGACGGTGTTGTAGATAATATTCTTTCAATATCTTCAATAAAGCCCATCTCAACCATCTTATCAGCTTCGTCTAACACAAAACATGATAGTCTTGATAAGTCTACATTACCACGTTCTAGGTGGTCAAGTAATCTTCCAGGCGTTGCGACAAGAATTTCTGATCGTCTAATTGCACGAATCTGTGGATCCATTGCAACTCCACCAAAAATGGTTGTTACTGTTAAACCTAAATTCTTGCTCCATTTCTTTAACTCGTTAGAAATTTGGTTTGCCAATTCACGCGTTGGTGCAAGGACTAATCCCTGGACACCTTTTCCAAGATGTACTTTTTCTAATAAAGGAACGCCGAATGCAGCAGTTTTACCTGAGCCAGTTCGTGAAATTCCTATTACGTCTTTTCCTTCATGAACTAGTGGAATTGTTTTCTCTTGTATGTCTGTCGCTGTTACTATTCCTTCTTGTTTCAATACGCTCACAACTTTCTGTGATACGTTTAATTCTTCAAATGTTGTCATTTTTTTATTGTATCCTCTCTATTAAACTAAATATTATAAGTTGAAACAGAATTAGTATTTTTTTTTACTCTTGATCTAAACTATCTGTCTCTGCCAAATATCTATTTGAGTATATATTTGTAGCGTAGCTTTAAAAAGCTTTCTATAATAGTTGTTTAAATGAAGTATTTGCACGATTATGACATAATTACCTGCTTAATTTGGAAACATTTATAAAGAAAATGTGATAAATCTGTTCTTATGGAATTCAATGTTCTTGAAGAAACGAAAACTCGATTAGTGTTTCAACTGAAAGGAGAAACACATACATTCTGTAATACGCTAAAAGAAGAACTGAATAAAGTGAAGGGAGTTACAATAGCAACGTACAAGATTGACCATCCACTTATCGGAGTTCCAGAATTTCTAATAGAAACAAAAGGCGTTGAACCACGTAAAGCACTAAAAGATGCTCTTAAAGTAGTTAAAAAGAACGCTGAAGAGTTTAAGAAAGAAGCGAGTAAGTTATAAGTTTTATTGAACCAATTCTTCTAATAATCTAAGACTTCCTTTAAATTCAGCTATATCGTCAGGAGTATATTTTTCTGGTTTAGCTTCACAATACTGAATTAAATCATGAAAAAAATCTCGTCTCATACGCATATAATCATGCCGTATATCTTTCGGAACTAACTTTAATTCTTCTTCAAGTGCAGTCATACATCTATCAGGCGTACCCATACCAATTCTCATAAACTCAATGTATTCATGTGCAACTGCATATTGTCTAAATTGTTCTGGAACAGTATCAGAAATGCCAAAAACGTAACCGTCTTCTGGTTCACCCGTACATCGAAATACAAAGTTCTTTAGATTAGGTTCTAATGTATGGGGAAGAACAAAATACGAAAATTCTGAATCTCCTAGTGTTACTTCTATTTCGTCAAAATTATCTTCAAAGTATGCACGCGTTCCGTCAATTCCTTCTTTCGAAAATTTTTTCATTTTTCACGTAAAATATATCAATTTTTAATAAATATTATGGTGATTTTTACAAAAAGAATTTAAACCTGTAGAATTCTAACAATGAGATGCCAGAACTTACAAAAAGTGCCATTCTAAAATTCTATAAACGTAAAGATATTCAGGACGCTATCATCGAACATGCTTTACATAAAGAAATTGGGATGCAGTTCGGCGTAGGAAATTTTGGAAAACGGCCAGACGTGTTAACATATCCACGGGACGTCTTAGAGTTAGCATTACAGGATGTTACGTCTCTTCATTCTAGTGAAGAAATATGGGAGAATCCTTTAGCAATAAGTAGCGATCTTACAAAGAAAGAACTTAATAATGTAAGAACAGGTTGGGACTTAATACTAGATGTTGACTGTCCAGATTGGGAAATTTCAAAATTAACCACACATTTATTCATTAAAGCATTGAAAGAAAACGGCGTTACTGACATAAGTTGTAAATTTTCTGGTAATAAAGGGTTCCATATTGGCGTACCGTTTGAATCATTTCCAAAAGAAGTTGCAGGGACGAAAACGAAAGATATGTTTCCTGAATGTCCAAAAAAAATCTCATTATACTTATTGAACATAATTTCAACTCGTTATATCACTATAAAAGATAATAAAATAGTGTTTGACAATACATACGCATTTAGTATACAAGAATTAAAAGATAAGTTTGGTGAAAGAGAGTTTCTTATTACAAAATGTGTACGGTGTAAAAAGAAAAGAAAAGTGCAAGAGGAATATGTAAATGAGTTTGTTTGTTCTAAATGCGATGATACAATTAAAGACGAGAAAGAATTCATTACATGTGATAAGTGTAACATCCTAATGGAAAAGATTGAACGTAAAAATGTCTGTGACTGTGGTTCAAACGAGTATACAACAACATTTGATCCATTATCAATTTTAGAGATAGATACTATCTTAATCTCGTCACGTCATTTGTATCGGATGCCCTACAGTTTTCATGAAAAGTCTGGATTGGTAAGTTTACCAATAGATCCTAATAAGGTAATGGAATTTGAAAAGGAAATGGCAATGCCACAAAAAGTCTTAACGCCAATGTTTACTTTTTTAGACAGAAACGTTACGGGTGAAAATTCTCGAAATTTGTTATTACAAGCGCTTGACTTTGAAGTTAAAAATGAGGACGATGAACGTGAAACTAAACAGTATGAAGAAATATCTATTACAAGTCCCATAACTGAAGAGTTTTTTCCTCCCTGTGTTCATTATATGTTGAAGGGTATAGATGATGGTAAAAAACGCGGACTGTTTATAATGACAAATTTTTTAGGAAAATTAGGATGGCAAAAGAATGATATTAAACAGTTTATTACAAAATGGAACCAGCAAAATCCTGACCAGTTACGTATGTCGTACATAAATGGCCAGTTGCACAGTTTTATTCCAGGTGCGAAATTACCACCAAACTGTTCCAATGACGGATATTATACTGGCATAGGTATATGTCATCCTGACGGTTTATGTAAATATATTAAGAATCCTGTAAATTATACAATTGCAAGGTGGCGTAGGCATTTACGTGATAATGAAGAGAAAAAGAGTGAATAAGCAGAAACCTTTATAAACAAACTGAAAAATTAGATATAATCAGCCCGAGTTCACGCGTTTATAGGGTTTCAGACATAAACGTATTCTTGGGGATAATAAATAATGGCAGAAAACCAAACTTACAAACATATTGTACGGATTGCACAGGTTGACGTTCCCGGTGATAAACCTATCAGAATTGCACTTACAAAGATTAAAGGTGTAGGTATCAATTTGGCAGACATTTTCTGTACAGTTGCCGGTATTGACAAACGTCTTAAAGCAGGAAATCTATCAGCAGATAATGTTGAATCATTAAACGGCGTTATTAAAGATCCGTTAAGTCACGGCATTCCTGCATGGATATGTAACAGACAGAAAGATTACGAAACTGGCGAGCATAAACATATTCTTACAAGTACATTAAATTTTACGTTAGATAATGACATTAAACGATTAAAGAAAATCAAATCATTACGTGGTATGCGACATCAAAAGAAACTTCCATTACGTGGTCAGAGAACGCGAAGCAATTTCAGGCGTAGTAAGGGTAAGGTTGTTGGTGTACGTAAAAAAGCTACTGCAAAGAAGGGTAAATAAATATGGGAGATCCTAAGAAATTACGGAAAAAGTACGAAACGCCAATCCATCCATGGATTAAAAAGAATATTGATGAGGATAAAATACTTCGTCGAGACTATGGTCTTAGAAATAAAAGAGAGTTGTTAAAGATAAGTTCATTCCTTAAAAAGTATAAAAATATTGCTAAAAGGTTAACAACTGATAAAAGTGCACAGGGTGAACACGAAAAAAAGCAAGTTCTTGGAAAATTACAAAAATTAGGATTACTTCCCGTAGGTTCAGAACTTGACCAGATATTAAGTTTAGACATTAAACATGTACTTGATAGACGATTACAGAGTGTTTTGTTTCAGAAACATCTTGCACGTAGCATGAAACAAGCACGACAGTTCATCACGCATAGGCACGTTTCAATTGGAGATAAAGAAATTACTGCTCCGTCATACCTTGTTACTTTAGAAGAAGAAGCAATTTTACGATTTAAAACGTCATCTGAACTGGCTGACGAAAATCATCCTGAAAGGGCACATGAAATTAAAGAAATACAAAAAGAAAAAGAAATGATTACAAATTCAACTGAAGAAAAACCAGCTGAGGATACTACCAATGAGACCACAGGAACAAAATAGAAGAGGACCCGATACAAGGGAAAGAAGGCCATACCAAATGGAAAAAATCCGTTGGGGCATTGCACATATATTTTCAACATACAATAATACTCTTATCACTATAACTGACATTACAGGTACAGAAACCATTGCACGATCAACTGGTGGACAAATTGTAAAGTCTGACAGATTGGAAAGTTCTCCAACAGCAGCCATGGGAGCAGCAAAAAAAGTTGCAGAAATTTGTAAAGAAAAGGGTATTCGTGGGTTATATATTAAAGTTCGAGCACGTGGTGGTCATAACGGTCCTAAAAATCCTGGGCCTGGTGCACAAGCTGCTATACGAACATTATCACGTGTGGGTATGAGAATTGGTAAGATTGAAGAGGTAACTCCTGAAGCACATAACGGATGTCGAGCAAAAGGCGGTCGGCGAGGGAGACGTGTATAAATAACAATGGCAATCAAACTTCATAAAATTAAGGAAGAGAAAAAAAATAATAATATTATTTTTCGTATAGAAGGTGCAAGTGAAGCGTTCGCAAACACTGTTCGGCGTTTAATTGTTGAAGAAGTTCCAACATTAGCTGTTGAAAATGTTGAAATTAAAGATAACGATTCTGCATTGTTCGATGAAATGCTTGCATTACGGTTAGGATTAACTCCTATCAAGACAGATATGAAAAGTTATCGTCTACCAGAAAATGAAGATGAAATTACAGAAAAAAGTGCACGATGTACATTACAAATACGACTTAAATCTGCAAAAAAGGGATATGTATACGCTGAAGAGGCTGAAAGTAGCGATCCAAAATGTGTTTTTGTTCAAGCAAAAATGCCAATTATAAAATTATTATCAAAACAAAAGTTAGATGTGACGATGACGGCAATCATGGGTCAGGGAAAAGATCATATTAAATGGGCACCTGGTTGGGCATTTTATATGAAAGAACCCGTATTAAAAGTTGGTGCAGTAAAGGATCCTCAACGTGTTATGGACATGTGTACCGATAACGTATTTACATTAAAGGGAAATAAGTTACAGGTTAACCAAGACAATGTGTACCAAAGTCGTCTTTTAACATATTATGCAGAACTTGACGACAATATCACGTTAGATTATACAGACAACATCATTTTCACGCTTGAAAGTTGGGGACAACTATCATGTAAAGAAATTCTGCTTAAAAGTGCAGACATTTTAATCGAGAAAGCAACACAATTTGAACAACAAATATAAAAATGGTAAGACGAACAGGCCCTACGAACAACATTGTACAAGAACTTATAGCTGAGCTACAAGGTAAAACTGTTGAAAGTAGGTTCTGGAAAAGAATTGTTAAAGATTTACAGAAACCAACACGTGAAAGAAGAACAGTTAATATTTACAAAATTGATAAGTTTGCACGTGACGGTGAAACTATTATAGTTCCTGGAAAAGTGTTAAGTGTTGGAACGTTAAATAAGAAAGTTGACGTTGCAGCAATGAATTTTTCTGATGAAGCACGAAACAAGATTATTAGTGCTCAGGGTAAAGTACTTTCTATTAAAGAATTACTTACACAGAATCCTGAAGGTAAGAATGTGAGGATATTAGGATGAAAATATACAACGGAGAAAATATGTTACTTGGACGTTTGGCATCTCGTGTAGCTAAAGATGCATTATTAGGCGAAGAAGTAAAGGTTGTAAATTGTGAAAAAATTGTCTTAAGTGGAAAGAAAGTACTTGTGTTTAAAGAAGAAAAAGAAAAACGTTTAAGAAAAGGATATCCGTTAAAGAGTGCTAAACGTATACGATTACCGGACAGACATGTACGACGATCTATCAGAGGCATGCTTCCATGGAAACAAGCACGTGGAAAAGACGCGTTTAAACGTATCATGTGTTATTCTGGCATTCCAGAAATACTTGCAGATAAAGACCTTATTATTTTAAAGGATTCTTCAGTAAAAAAACTTCCAACACGTAATCATATTACTGTGGGAGAACTTTGTAAACATGTAGGTGGAAAATGAAAAACATAATTCATGCACAGGGATCACGAAAACAAGCAGTTGCTCGAGCTGTCCTTTACCAAGATGGAAAGGGTAATGTTATTATTAATAATCAAAAACTTGAACAGTATGGAAATGACGTTTCAAGATTGCGTATCAGTGAACCTTTAGTCTTAATGGGTGCAAAAGCAAAAAGTGTTAACATTAATGTTACTGTTAACGGTGGCGGTATGAACGGTCAAGCGGATGCTATTAGACTGGCTATTGCACGTGCACTTGTACAACACGATCCTAAACTTAAAAAAGAATTTACAGAATATGATAGATTATTACTTGTTGCTGATGTAAGACGGAAGGAAGTTTGTAAACCTAACGATTCAAAAGCACGAGCAAAACGACAAAAATCATACCGATAAGAGGATACAAATAAAATGATTACAATAAAAATAAACAAATTTTTAAGCAATCATTGTTTTACGGAGGTTAAACAATGATTATACCTATACGTTGTTTTTCCTGTGGGAAACCTGTTGGACACCTTTGGGAAGAGTTCAATGAACGGAAAGAAAAAGATGAACATCCTAAGAAAATACTAGATTCTTTAGGAATGGAACGGTTTTGTTGCAGAGCACTCTTTTTAGGACATGTAGATCTTATCGACATTGCTGGCGAATTTAAGAAAAGTTAAGCATTTTCGCTACGTATATTCGTAACCATGCTATATATAATAGGAAAAGTACTCCCGTGATATATGGTATTAAAACTATTTTTCCTAATCCAAATATAATTATGTTAAGTATAATTGCTGTACCTAACGCGTACACGTAAAGACATTTAATTTTTGACCATTTCTTTTGTATCAATTCGTATGCAAATGTAAACGATTGCCACACACGATATTCATGTGTAAATGAGTACATAAGTATGAAAATAAGTATTGGAAATAGTATAATGAGTGCTAAACTTAAGAATGCGTTAATAACTGCAAGGAATGTTGTTGATGAAAGAAATGCGTTTACGATACTTTTAATAAAAAAGTATACCATGAAGTAGGGTAAGACATGGAATGGTAATATTATGAGAAATGTGTTCCATCGCCAAAATTTCTTTTTATTAAATTTTTTGTTAAGTATATTGTTCCAAATAAGTGATCGTGTAAGTGAGAATAGTAAAAGTGAACCAACTGTTAAAATAAGAATGCCTATGATAAGAATTGCAAGGAATCCTTGTAAATCTGTTGTAAGCGCTTGTGCAAGTTCTGGCGATGATAATAATTGTTCTTTAAGATTTTGTAATGGAATTGTACGTAGTGCACCACTTTTTGCTTGTAATAAGAATCCAATAATTCCTGCAAGAACAAATATTATTGTACCAAAGAGTATGTCAAGAAAGAATCCTCTCAATATCTTTGCTTGTTTTAATGACGCAATATAATGTTGTATCATTTTAACATCCATTAAGTCCACAATATGAACCACTTTCGTCTGCATGTACTCGTGACGTTCCTTTTGCTTTATCAACAGAAATAGGTTTCGCTTTAACGATAGTATTACATCTGTTACCGATAGACTTAGAACCTGTTGCAGACCAATCATCAAACGTTTTAGGTTTATTATCTCCCCATATAACACATATCTCATCAAAATCATGCAATGAATAATCAACAATAAGTTCTGGATAGTACTGGCTACTTCTTTCTCCGTTATCAAGACCAATAGAATTTTCGTCTGCAACGCCCGTATTATTATTTGCAAAAAGCCATATATCTTTTGATCCTTTAAGTTGTAAGTTAAACGTTACTGGTTGACTATCTTCATCTATCTGTGCAGTAAACTCTTCATCTCTCGGAGCTGTTACTCCCCAACTGATTTTGTAAAAGAACGATTCTTCAGGGACGTCTTTTCCTTCCTTATAACATAACCCATCATTTTGACATTCTAAGTCAAGTGGACATTCAGCATTTTCGTCGCACGGCATCGCACCTGCTTTAGATTTCTCTGCGCTAACATGTGCAACAAGTTGCCATGTATCTGATTGTGTTTGTATAAGTGCAACGCCTGCCGGTTGATCGATATCGTAACCAACGTCTTCACATATCCCTGAGACCCAATAATCAGTTCCTAAATAATTTGCTGCAAAGAACCTATCAACATCTTGCATCCATTCTTTATATCCTGACCATCCTAAATCTACAACTCCACGAATACTTGGAAATTGGAAAAGGTTACGTGACCGAATTTGATCAGTTGTTTGGCCAACTTTAAGTTTTTGTGCTTCTTGTCTTTGTGCAATTTGAGCTTTTCCTGCTTCTAATTGAGATTCTAGAACACTTTTTTCAATATCGTCAGAAGATTCTCCCCGAATAACTGTTTTTGTTCCATCCTTATCTGTTGCTGTTATTACAAGTTTACCATCAACAACATTAAAAGTCACTATATCTGTTGGGCTGACACCCATTTCTTTCAGTTCTTTTTCTGAGTAATCAAATTGTGCAATTGTTTTTTCACCTATAACAATTTTTCCAGTATTATAATCAATTTCCAATCTTAACTCATCCATCTTTATTTTCGCTTCTGGACTTATTCCTATTCTAGTTCCAGAAGTTGTCTTTGATGGTGATGGACTATAATCTTCATCATCAGCTTCGTCAACACCGGAAACATCTTCAGGATCTCCTGGATCGGTAGGAGTAACTTGTACTGAAGACTTTTTTGTATATTTACCAATACTTCTTGCAGAAATGACACCATCTTCTCCCTCAAAAACTACTGCCCCATTTTCATCAACAAAGTCTACAGTATGTTCTGTTCTGTCTTCTCTTATCAATACATCTCCTACTTCGATATCAGCAGATGTAAGTGGTGCTTCAGTCTCCACAGGATTAGTTTGTGCGGTACTCCCTGGACCGACATTTTCTTCTTGTTCTGAAGCAGGAGCAGTTTCGCCCTCTTGAGCAGTAGGTTCATCAGGAGCAGATTCAGCAACAGCCCTTCCAACAGGATTTGGAGGATAAGGTTCTACGACAGATGCAACAGACGTAGAAGCTCGAGTTGGAGATAGACGTGCAAGTTCTTCAAGAGAACTTGAATGAAGATCAACAGGACCACCAGTTAAGTCAATACCATCCCAGTCAGTACCATGCTGTTCAGAAATTCTCATTCTTTGGCCATCTTCAAGCCTTCCAATAAAATAATTAGTTTTAGATGCATCTCCTTTCTTATATAATATATATCGATCATCTCCAAGATATTCATTCATCAATTGCCACACATCATTTCCACCATCTTTTATTCTCTCTGGTAATTGGAGTAATACTGGAGGTGTTGCTGGCCGTTCAACTTTTGGTTCAGGGATAGGATCAACAACCTCTTCCTCTTCAGGTTCTATAGTAACTTCTGGTTCTTCAACAATAGTTTCAACAGCTGGAACTACCGGTTCTGTTTGAGGAACTTGTACCTGTGATTCATGTGGCGTAAATGGAGCAACCCCTTCATATTCTGTTTCTGGATCTGGTTCAAAATAACTTTTATACTTATATTCAGGAAGAACTCCAGTCCTATATGTAACATATTCCCCCTGACCAGTTTGATCTAAATCAAAAACATATTTCTGAACCGTTTCTTTTCCATCAATTAAGGGATACACTTTTCTATTTGTATCATCATAATCATAAATGTAAATTCCACCAACGTCATACTTTCCACTTGCAAACTTGTTTCCAAGAAGTGCATCAGATTCAACATCTCTCAGTTGATACCAACCATATATCTTTTTTAATTGAATTGGGTTAGAATATCCACGCCGGACATCAACAATATATGGATCTGTTTGAGTCCCTGAACCTTCTTCATACTCAAAAAGACCAGCTGCAGCTTCCCCAACCAAATTCCGTCCTTCGATCAAACTATCCCCAGCACGATTATCAGGATTTCCCCAAAGGAAACAACTAATACTGTCCCAGAAACCTGAACAAGGATCATCTATAACGTCTTCAGCAATAACTAATGAACTACAAAGTAGAAGAACCACGACAAATCCAACCATTATTTTCATTTTCATTCTATCATACTACAATATGATTTACCTATGTAATCTTGTGTTTCAAGTGTTGATGCAACAGTACCTATAATACTTATTAATTTTTGGACAGCTTGAAATGCATTACATGTTCCAGCACCTGCAGGACTTATAGGACAAAATAATCCACAGACAAAAACAGGAATGTTTGTTATAGCACTAATCCAATCTTTAAATACATTTTTTATAGCGTTTAATATCGCATCTAATCCTGCTAAAAATGGAACAAATTCAAACACTTCCCCAACAACATATTTACATATCATGTTAGCTTCAAGCTGTTCACAGACACTTACAGGAATGCCTGCAGCAACTTCATTTTCTAAACAGTACACTTTACGACATGCAATATTACGCCATTCGCCAAGATTCTTTACAATACCAGGGACGCATAAACCAACAGCAGACGTAAGCATATTATCTTGAATATCACGAACTTGATGAGGATTTGTTACAAATCCAGTAGCTACACCTTCAATCCCTATATACGAATCTTGATTAAGAGATAGATAATTGTACCATCCTAATACTTGATTGTGCCATTCTCCTAACCATGACGTACCGCTTCCAAAATTAAACGCATTAGCATTACATGATAAGATTCCCGTCACTCCCTGAATAGCTGACGTGACACCAGTTAATGTATGCTGACCAATAGAAGTACTATGACATATAGCAGTTGCAGGGGTATTTGTAATAGGATTCTTTGATGCCCCTTCTAAAGAAATCTTCACAATATCTATAATTTCAATAATTCCAATCAAAGGCTTTACAATTAAATTGTTGACAAATTCTATCCAGCCAATAACTGTAAGGAATTCGTCCGTCCATGACCACGCTTTGTTCATTGCAACATCACGTGCAGCATCAATCTTATCTTGAAGAGCTTTATCTTCTGCACCTAATTCTGATAACGCAAACTCAACATCTATTGAAACTTTTTGCATCTCTGCAGACAATAATGCGTTCTTCCCAATCTGCGAATATATTTGAATGGTACAATTGTATTCACGTGGAAACTTTGCAACATCTTCATTTTCTTCAACATTAAAAAATTCAAGACCGTCAAACTGTTCAAACTCTAACAATAATGTTGGACTTGCAATATTATCACCCTCAAGAGATGCACCGTACAAAAACATGTTACTAATTGTAGGACTTTCATCTTCACCTTCACAACTTAACGGATCCATGTGTAACATCTTAACATTAGTACCTGCTTCTAACGTAACGGCAACGGGTAAACGTAACGTTGCAAGTTCCGTTGACGATATGTCAATAAAACCATTCTCAGAAACACTTCCAACTTCCCAATAATCAGGATCAATTTCTTCGTCTAACCCTAACAACTGAAACGATTGAGATTTTTTGTATCCTTCATTACCTGCAGTATCTTGAACAATTAAATCAAAATTTACACTATCAGGACCACTTTTAACAGGTTTTGTTAACAATGAACATTCCCAGACTAACACATCATCGTCTGACCGTACACAACTTTCTTCATTAAATTCTGCCCATCCTTCTTGTGAAAAATCCTTTTCAGGATATTCAGTTGCAGAGTCCATGATAACATCGTCCATCTCAACAAAGAATCGAAGACCGTTCCGTTCTTTAACTTTAATTTTTATCAGTAACTCATCATTACTTTGAATATACTCTTTTTCTTGACTATTAGAAACGCCAAACAGTTCAATAGAATCAACAATAACTTCAGGCTTTTCAGTATCAACAACAATTTCTGGTGACGGTTTCACACCTTCATTTCCTACAGCATCTTCAAACCGTGTTAAATATATCTTTTTATTTCCAGCAGATATTGTACCGGTAACGTCCCAATAACATACATACGTTCCCTCAACAGAACCACATTCGTCAGGCCGTACATTATCTGCACCGCCAACACCCTTCAAATTGGCAACGACCGTATCTTTAGTAATTCCTGAACCCTGTTCATCAACAATAAGAATTACACGATTCTTACCAGACATTGCATACGATTGTTCATTATATATTCTGTCCGTTCCATAATAAGTAACAACGGGTTTATCAGTATCAGGCACAAACGTCTTTTGAACATTTTGAGTTACTGTATTCCCAAACTTATCTTCTGCAGTAACAGAAAGTTGAACTGTCTCACCAGAAAAAACTAACACATCATTCCACGTACATGTATACAAACGTGCACCATCAACAACTTTAGAAACGCACGTTGCAGGATCATCTTCTAAATCTGCATGAGGAGATGATGCAGTAACGGTAATAGGATAGGTTGTATCTGTAATATTAACCTGAATATCTGATCGTGAACTTGTCTCGCCAATGAAACGGTCAAGTGCCGTAAAACTTAATGTTTGGTCAATAACCGGCGCAACATAATCAACTTTAAGTGAAACTGCACTGCTACTTGATTCATGGCCAAACCTATCAACTGCACGAATTTTTATATGCTTAGTTCCCTCACCAGTAAGTTCAGTTTCTACTTTACCAGTATACGAAAAGTCATCATCGCCGTCGTCAACGTCCATCGTTTGTAAGACTGCACCTGTATCAGCATCAACTATTTCAACATGCTGTAAACCAACAACGGGAAGAGTAGACAACTTATCATTAACATAAAAAGTAATGTCGATCGTTCCATCAACGTTCTGTGACACGGCACCATTTCTAAACGTGATAGAGGGAGAACTTCCGTCAGCAGTAACAGAATTGCTTACTGATGATACAGTTTGTGTAACACCGTTATTGTCAACAGTTTCGTATACAACTTCAAAACTGTACGTATTTTCGGGAAGGCCACTTTCAAGCGGACTGGCATAACTGCACACTGCACCAAGATCAGACGTACTACATGATTGAAACTGTGCATTACGAGAACCAACAACTAACGAAACCTCTTCAGCAGTTACATCACCAACAATATCAGTTATCGTTGCTTCAACTGTCCACGTGTCACCCTGTGCATCTAGAAAGCCGTTAATGTTTGCAGTACCATGATTCTGTGATACGGAAACGTACGTTGCAAGTGCACTTGCTGAATAAAACGGCATGAGAATAACTAATAGTATCATAAACATTCCTGCACCGTTCCACATCTTTGTAATTTTCATCTTTATATTTATGTAAATGTTGGGTGTAACATTCTTCTTGTTTTTAATTGTCGTGTTAAATTTGAAAGTTCTGCCATAACGTTAAGATCTTCCATGACACGTACATGTTCCTCTTCAGGTACATTACGCATTTCTTGTACTGGTAAATATAATGTTATACCCTGTGATCCGTATAACTGTTCAGGCGTTATTGTAATGTACGTATCTTTCGTGTTCCATTCAATCTGACTAGTAACAAACGCATCAAATGTAATCTCATCAATTGTAAAACATTCAGATTCTTCCCATATTCCAGGAATAATTTCAATTTCAATACAACGCCTCTCTTCAGGTATCACTATAGGTTCATTTAAAACTGCAGTTCCCGTAACTTTATACACGCCAGGAACAAGTTCAACTTCTTGAGTTTCAGGTCCTGACACAGCTATAGCCGCTTGAAACGGTGAATTGAACACGCCTGGAACGGTATCGCTGATACGTTCAAGGAAAATGGTTGCTGTTTCTGTATCTCTAAGATTTTTTTTAGAACTGGTTAATACCCATCCATGATTTTCACCTAAGGCTTCAGGCCTATAACTTATAACTGGATCGGGAGCAAATAATGAATCTGCAAAGAAACAATTATCGTCAATACATTTTTCTAACGAAATTTTCTTAACTGAGACGGGAACGCTCACAACTTTATGTAATGGAATAACATTTTCAGGTTCGCCAAGTGCATACCCTATAATTCCAGGATTTTCTTGATATTCATACGTATCAATGGGATAAAAGTTTGTTAAATAATCTTCTTTCATAAAATTCACAACACCGCCAGTTATAAGCGGATATTCAGTTTCAAGTTCACCATTCATATCCGTTAAACCAATTAAACATTCAGTTTCTTCAGGAATAGTTAATCCTATTCGAACAGTATCAACGGGATTAAATGTATAACTATCAACAACAACAGACTTAATAAGTTCACTGTTACGTTTATTTTCGTCACAGATTAACGGTCGTGCAAAACCTGTTAAAGAAACGGTCTCTCCACCATCTTCCACTGCCCAATTGTTACGCAGATTAGCTTCAAGTGCAATATTGAACGTGTAACCCGTACCATCAAACGCAGTTTCGTCATCAATCGTTACAAGGATGGGATAACTTGCATCATACTGAGTTTTATATTTTTGCATTGCAAATGTAAATGGTGGAAAACCTAATGTATTACTGATAAATAATTCTCGCGGTTTTACAGTACCACTTTCTGTCAGGTGCATATATATCGGCCAGTCAAAATAATTGAACCGGACAGAGACGCCAGGATTTTCCCATTCTACCGGTACAATAAAGTTATCGTACACCGATTGGAACGTATCGCTTAACCGCGATGTTGGAAATACATAATCAAACATGTTATTACTTCCAAAGAAACGTAGCATGGGAACGTGCGTTGTTAATAATGATTGAAATTTACGTTCAACGTCAGGCGTTGTCCATTGAGTTCCAATAAAATTAACGTCAAGCGCATTCGGCGGTGGTAATTGTTCAGGAGACGTACCTGCATATATTTCAATCAAATTAATTCCCTGCAGTTCAAGAAAACTATAATTTTCTTGTGCTTCCGTTATGGCAGCTGCAACTTCATACAATTTTTGTAATTGTAATGGTATGGAAACAGAAAAGCGTTCCATTGTACGTTCTGCAGTATCCTTTTTAACATCTAACGGTTTAGTTAACAAAAATTGAACAGCTGTCGGTGAAACTGAAACGTCTGCAATAGGTTCTCCAGCAATTACACGGAAACCCTGCCGTGCAAACGGTTCATATTCAAGAAGACATTCGTCAACCTTTTCTTCCACGTACCTACTTAACTGTGCTTCAATACTCAGTTCAGTATCATCTTCCATATATAACGGCGGTTTCCATGATGCAAGTGTAATTTTTGTATCGCTATTTTCTTGCTTGTTAAAATGCCAGTATGGTACACGTGCAGGTTCAAGATTAATTCCTGGAGAATCTGTTGGATCTGCAATGGAAAAGTCGCCTACCAGTTCTGGATAAATGTAACCGCCCTGTTCACCCAAAATACGTAAACCGCGAGTAGCTACCTGTAAAAGGCAATTTTCTGTATATGTTTGAATGGGATTAAATTCGAGTGGAACATCTTCACGCACATATTCACCCTCTGTCGTAAATTTTTCAGTTGTAACTGATTGAGTTACGAACAAAATGGTTGCTGTAACGAACAAAATAACGATACCGATAATGATAAATACTGTAATTTGTCCTTTCTTCTGTTTAGGGTAAAAAGTTCTAGAACTACTTCTATATTTGCTCCCCTTTTTTACTTCCATCGTATCACGAGAAAGAAAAGAATGAGGGTATATAAAGGTTTTCGTTGGCTACCGTCTATTCTGAGTAGAAAACAATTTCTGGCCTTGATAAGCATGTTAACGAATAATATTTACATCTTCCACAATTGCTTCCTTCACAATGTTCTCCCATCAAGTATAAGTATTTTTCTTTAGGTATAACACCTGCGTCATATTCCATCTGAACAGTATCTCTTGCAACATCATCTCCTTGTGCGATTCTTAATCGTAAATATGGGTCTTCTCTTTCACTACCAACCGTAGGAATTTCAGCATATTCTTTTGGCCGATCTTCTCCCCGTTCATAACCTTTAAATGCATAAGGATATAAACCGGTTAGTTGTCTTACCCTAGATACATATTGCTTTGCTAATTGTTGTGCTCTAAATGCTTCATCAGTATCCGGAGCTTCGGCATAAATTTTTAGAAAATGTCCATGAAGAAAAGGAATTTCATCTGTATCTTTTAAAGCAGTTTCAAATTTATGAAGAGTATGTGCGCCTGATTTTGTAACTAAATGATCCATGGCATTAGCAATTTTTACTAATTCTTCGTCGTTTCTGATTTTTATCATGCTTCTTTGAGCTAATTCTCGATATTTTGATTGAATTCCTTCACTCTCAATCTCTTCTCTAGAGAAGTCTTCTGTTTCATAGTGTTCAATATAATTATCAAATCCATGTCTTAGTTCGTGATCGCCAATCTGTTTCGCGTCTGTTATGGAGCGAATCACTTTTCCACCTGGAACAAGCACAGCTTCACCAAAAATAAACACTCCAGGAATTGGTAGTGCTGCAGCTTGTGCTTCATCATAGAATAATATTTTATTTACATAAGCGTCCGTGGTAGGGTTACTATCTAACCATTCTGTTACGAATTGAGCCATATTTGATGTGATGGATTTTAAACTAGGAATTTTAATTGTAGTAAACTCCCCACCTGCAGACATGATTTCTAAAGTTTTTTGAAAAATCTCAAATTCAATGTCAGGATATATGTATTTTAGATCTTCAATGGTTTTTATTCTATTGAATTCTAATTGGTCTGACACTTTTAATCCAAAAGCCAATTCATTAACAACATCATTATTAACAGTTACTTGCTCATTATTAACAGTTACTTGCCAGCGATTTGAAGAACTTGTGCGGATAAGAGAATCTTTTTCTTCTTCTTTTAGTACTAATTCAAAGGCCACACTATTTACTGGATTAATTACTCCTCCATGTTTTGAAAACAGATTGTTAATTGTAAGATAGCTTTCTTTATCACCAGTCTCGCCATCTTCTTTTATCCCCATTTTTATCCTACCCGTATTAATGCTAAACTCTCCACCACCATCATTATGCACCAACTTAGGTGTCTTCCCTTCCTCCGCCCGCGAAAAAGCACTAATACTATCACCACCACTCACAGTAATCTCTAAATGGTCCATCTCACTTGGAATAAGCGATGGTGGATCTGTTGAATAGTCATACTTGAGCATGTCAAACAATTCATTACCGGGAAGAACTTTAACATTTACCTCTTCAGTTTCTGAACTGCTGATACCAATACTACCCTCAGCAATATCAACATAATTTTCTTCTGGTTTAACAACAGCATCAAAATAAACAGAAACGTCACCAGTTCCGCCTATTTTGTATGTTCCAATCTGTCCAACATCACCACCTTTAACATACGCTTTTCCTTCCAAAAAAGAAAGACCGTCAACACGATGGGTTGTACCATCACGTAACGTCAAATCTGTTGCCCAATCAATTTTAAAGGTGTCTGATTCCGTAATTTGATTTTGTGAGATTCCGTCAGGAGCACCAACTTTAATTATACCATCTTTATCAACTAAAAAACTCCAAGATTCTTTTCCAGTAAGAGATAAACTATCCTGTTCACCACTACTTGCATAAATGATATCATCACTAATATACGCACTACTATCAAAACCCATTACATCTACACTATACTGTTTGAAAATTGCTTCTGGTGCTGATTGTATTTCAGTCAAATCTGTAAACCTATCTAAATGATCAACTATTTGGTCAACTGTTAACGCAAACTTTTGAACGGGACTTAACGCCCCGATTTGATCATCAGAAAGTTCACTTAAATCTAACAAATCAACGGGAACTTGACCAATCTCTGCCGGCGTAAGACCAGATAATTCGTCCACAGCACAATCAGGAGGACATTCTGCACTCGCAAACGCTGCTAAAATACAAATAATTATTATTATACTATATTTCATTGTTAAATGTAAATCTATATTCCTCCCCGTCTAATAGTGTTGGATGAATTATTGTTGCAACAATTTCTGTATCTGTAACAGAGACAATATCAACTACCAAATTATTATCAGATGCGTACGGTACAGTACATGAAACGCATATTCCTTCATCATACGTATCAATCAATAATCTTGATAATTCAAAAATGTGACGAACATCATAATTTCCATATTCAATAGAATACATGCCAAACTCTTTTTCTTGAATATCCGTCCCCCTTTCTCCAATAATATCAGTTTCAATGATAATACCAGACGGCGAAAATATTACTTCAGACATTGTCGTTACTGAAAGTGTTTCCAGACAATAGGGTAAGTAATAATCAAGATGATTTTCTATCATTAATGCATATTCTTCATCTGTTGGAACTGTTTGTAATGGCCCTATCTCAGGTAAATACATTCCAATCATGTCAAGTGTCCGAGTCATACCCATTTTCATACAACCTTCAATAAGACCAGTGTACTGTGCATGACTTACAGTATCAATATCTTCAGGAGAATCATTAAGTGAAAATAAAAGAAAAATTCCTCCAATAAGTATAATACCAACTATTACATAAATCGTTATCTGTCCTCTTTTGTGCATACAAGAATGAAATTAAGAGAGTATATAATAATTTCGTTGGCTACCGTCTATTAATAACTCATTTTAATAATAATTCTAAAAATAATCGGTTTTTTCTCTATTTCAAATGATTAATTTACAACCGAAATCTTTATATATTATATAAGTTTATCTATATATAAGTTTATATAATAATCAAAAAATGCAACAAATCCTTCACTATCCAAATCTGAAAACAGTTCTTACAGTAGAAAAAGTCCTGCAAGAAGCAGATACAGTAATAACCAAAAGTGAACTCAAGAGAAGACTACCTACCCAGATTATGCATCAAACGCTCAATTTGATTTTGGAATATTTGGAAAAAAGTGGTAAAATCATCATTGGTACTAAGGGACTAACTTGGACATACAATAATAATCCAAAACTAAAATCTTTGTTAAGCAGGGCCGTGAGAGTAGCATAAAATGGACAAAGAAGTTTGGGTTGAGTTTTCTGAAGAAGCAGATAGTAGTTATCAAGAACTACAAAAGAAAGTTATTGAAGAAAAAGTACAGGGTATTGAGAATTCCCAAAATATACAACTTCTTAAGTCAATAGAAAGAGCAAAAAATAACCTTAAGATTGATCCACAATTTGGGATACATATCCCAAGAAAAGTTATTTCCAAGACAGTTTCTGCTAGATACGGAACAGATAGACTGTGGAAGATTGATTTAGTTGGATATTGGAGATTAATTTACACTATTATTGGTGATGAAATAAAAATAATTTCTTTTGTTTTAGAATTTATGAATCATAAAAGTTATGATAAAGTTTTTGGCTATAGAAAAAAATAAGTAATTTCTAACAAATCTTAGAACCATCTTTAACTTTCTTTACTTTAACTGATCCTTTAGACGTGACCATTTTAGCTTTATTATAGATAACATGACCATCTTTTACAGTCATTTTAATTTTTAGAAAATCGTTAAATGACACTTCTTTGTGTGATGAAGATAAACCTTCAAACTGAACATCGTCACCCACTTTAGCAGAACCAACATTCAACAATTCAACATGTTCACCATCTTCAGCTACCATCACCATCGCTTCGCTCACTTCTCCACGAATCTTAGCTTTTGCTAAATTGACACAAAATACAGCTTTCATACCTTCAAGATCCTTTTGATAAAAATGTTCGCGTAAACCAGCAACAACTTGCCTTTTCTCAGATTTAAAATCAACCTTAAGAACATACAATTTATCTGCGTCAGGATGATTTTTCACATCAATAATCTTACCAACTTTCATATGTAATGGAAATTCATTTTTGGAAGAAGATTCTTTCATTTCAGGTACTTTATCAACTTTGGTAACAAGTATTGCTACTTTTCCTACAGTACCCTTCCATTGAAAATTTATATCGTCCCAGACAAGATTTTTCTCACCTAATGCTTTCTGTACTTTCATAGCAAATTCTGGTAAGATGGGTTGTACAAGTATTGACAAATTTCTCGCAATGTTAACACAGAAATTTACCTGTGCAGCAGACGTTTCTTTATTTTTCCATGGTTCAGTTTTTTGAAAATATGCGTTACCAACATCAGCAATTTGTAAAATGTTTTTAACAGCAGATTTAAAATTGAATACGTTATACTCTTTCTTCGTTTTTTCAATTAAACCATTAATTTTCTTCACTAAAGCACCTTCAACAGCATTCTCATCCAAAGAATCATAATTTTTCTGCGCAAATGTAAGTGTCCTATAACAAAAATTGCCCAAATTGCCCATTAACACATTATTAATAACAGCTTTAAAATCGTCAAATTGTAAATCTATATCTGACACTTTTGTATCTAAATGTGATGCATAATAAAATCGTAACAGTTCTGCTGGAAACAATTTCAAAAAATCTTCTGCAGTAAAAAACGTACCACGAGATTTACTCATTTTCGTACCATTAACATTAACAAATCCGTGCGTTAAGAGTTTTGGAAGTGGAATGTCCATCCCCATAAACATTGCTGGCCAAAACAAGTAATGAAAATAGACAATATCTTTACCAATGAAATGTTGTACCCTTCCTTTGTACCAATACTCTTTCCAATCCTTACCGTGCTTATCACACCACTTTTTTGTTGATGAAATGTAACCAATAGGAGCATCTAACCACACATAAAAATATTTTTTTTCGCCAGTTTCCTTTACAGAGTCAGGAATTTCAAAACCATAATAAGGAGCATCTCTACTAATGCACCAATCGTCAAGACCGTTTTTTATCCAACCACATAACCAATTTTTAATTTCTGGCTGTACTCCTGATTCAGGATCGTTCATCCATGTTTCTAATCTTTTAGAAAATTTCTTCAGTGTAAAAAAGTAATGTTCACTTTCTTTTTGTATAGGATTTTTGGCACATAACACGCAGTGTGGTTCGATTAAGTCTATTCCTTTCAAAACAGTATTACATTTTTCGCATATGTCACCGTACTGATCATCTTCGCCACAATGTGGACATGATCCTTTCACAAACCTATCTGGTAAGAATCTTTTACACGATTCACAGTACATTACAGTCATTTTTTTACGTGTTATATGTCCTTTTTTCTTCAATTCAGTATAGAAAAATTCTGCAAGTTCCTGATTTTCTGGCGTATCTGTATGATAATAATTGTCAAAATTAATAAGATAATTCTCAAGTACTTCTTTCTGCTTTTTATAAAATTTAAGTGCAAACGTTCTCGGCTTTTCACCAACAGCTTTTGCTTTAATTTCAATGGGTGTACCGTGCATGTCTGCTCCACCCATATAGACAACATTAGTGTTCAACAATTTCATGAACCGGACATACATGTCTGTCTGAATAAATTCAAGTATGTGGCCAATGTGGAGGGGTCCATTTGCGTACGGTAATGCTGACGTTACAAGTAATGACGTATTTTCCATCGTACAAGAAAGAGTAAAATGAGTGTATATAAATATTGCGGGATTTAAAAGTAATATGAGGGAACATTTAAATAAACCACTTTCACAGAAATAATTATGCTAAACCGTATAAAAAAACTGTTCCAGAAAGAAAAACCGGTAGAAAATGAGACCATTTCAATAAAAGAATTGCAAGGATGGTTCAATACGAAAGTGTCTCAGATTGGTCTTGACACATATTTAGTAGATTATTTCACAAAAATTCAACATATTAAAACTCAACTGAAAGAAAAATTACCAATTCTTCAACATAAAGAAATTGCTGAAAAGGATGCGAAACAAGTAGAAGATCGTGTGAAGAATATCGTTACGGGCCATAAAGAACATTATTGTAGAGAAATGGAACGTTTTACGGATAACCTTATTCCATTAGAAAAGAAATGGAAAACTCTTTCTGAGTACCAAGAAGCCATTGAATTCAATACAGAACTAGACAAAGAAATTGATGAATTGGCAAAGAGAACGCATAAAAGTTATCAAGCTACACAACATTTATTTTTTGAAACTGTCCAAGACGTGTTTAAATCAATGGGAGAATTGAACCTCCTTGTCAAAGATTTCAAAATTACTATTGCTAAATATAACATTGATAAAGTAACAGAAATTCAACAATTTATTACACAACTTCATGCTGAAATTGAAAAAGAACATGATTTGAAAAACAAGATTATAGAAAATGAAAAAGAAATGATAGAAATAACAAAAGAAGTAAAACAAGCGCAGAACGTACATAAAAGTTTATTGGAAAGTGAAAAGTATAAGGAATATACAAACTTAAAAAAACAAGTAGAAGACATTGAAAACAAAAATAAAATTGTAGAAAACAACATATTTTCATTCTTTTCAAAATTACAAAAAGCTCTTAAGAAATATGAACGTATTGCGTTAGAGAGTAAACCTATACAACCCTACATTGAAAATAGTGTTACTGCATTTTGGAACGATACAGAATTACTAATTGTAGAGATATTACAAAAATTGAAACATAACCTGACCAAATTAAATTTGGACGAAAAACAACAAAAAAACATGGTAGCATTAATTCAGAAAAGTGAAACTGGCTATTTGAACGAATTAAAAATCAAAGGACAAGCAGTACAACAAGAAAAACAATCAATTATGAATGCTATTAAACAAAATTCTATACAGGAAGAGATTGATACAGCAAAGCACCATCTTAATACTGTTCAAGAAACGAGCAAAAGAATACAAAATGATGTAGAGGACGTAAAATCAAAAATAGAAAAAATTGACATTAATTCTATCAAACAAAGTATTAGTACAAAAAGTACTGTAGTATTCCGTGTAACCGTTACGATTCAATAATCATCCAGGAGAACATCTACCTTGCCGACATTTTGTTCCAAGGTCTGTACATGCATATTCAGTAACCATTTCTCTGTTTGTATTTCTATCACATGAATATTCTTTTACAGTTATCTCGTCAACACATTCGTCGGTAAAGACTTCCATATTTCCTGTTGAGGGCGTGGTTACCCGTACAACACCGTGCGTTTTTTGCGGATATGTGTTACGTCCATCATTATCTGAACATTCGTACATGGTAGCATCTGATGCAACCATCCCGACAATATTTCCATAAAGGCCAGAACCTGCAAAAAGAAATAATCCAATAACGACTAAACCAACAAAAAACACCATTTTTATAAGTCCCATATCTATGTAAGAATAATTGTAGTGTTTATAATAATTTCTATTTCTTCTTCTTAATTTTCTTTAGTTTTTTTGTAATGGGGATAATCTCTTTACAATGTTGACATTCAAGAATGTATGCTTGTACTCCTTTGTATGATTTTCGTTTATAGATAGTAGTAGATTCTCCCTCTTTATTACAATGAGGACACGTATATATAGCTTCTAAGGTTAAAGACTCTTCATGTACTGCTTTCTCTTCTGTATATCCACAAGAGGGACATACATATTCTAGAGATCTAGATTTTGGTCTTCCCGTTTTTGGGTCAACCGGCTTGCCCATTTGATCTTTTTTACACTTTGGACATTCTTTTCTATAAACCCATGCGAGAAGTTTTACATCTTCATTATTTCTGTTTGTAAAATATAAACATTTATCCATTGATTCAGGTACGTTTAATGCCATGTTTTGTATAATTCAGAACTTGTTTAAATAGTTTTGTGTTTATGAAAGAATAATGAAAGAAATATTATTTTTGCAATTCTATTCCTAAATCTGCAAGGGCTTCTCTGACATCTTTTAATGACTTTCTTCCAAGTACTTTAGATTTAAGCAACTCAGCCTCAGTTATTCTTGCTAATTCACCAATAGTTTTAATATCAGCATTTTGTAAATAATTTGCAGTTCGAATACTCAATTCTAATTCATCAACAGATCTATCTGCATGCTCTCCAAGTCCAAGTTCTCTTTTTTCTTCTAATTCCTTAACCTTTTTCTGAACCCCAGGGTCATATGGAGCAACAGAGAGAACTTCTTCTCTTATCCCAGGCATTAATTCTTGCCTCCATTGAGCTCTTTCTTCTCTACGTTGAACTTTATCAAGACGAGATTTAACATTTGCATCTGTGTAGAAACCTCTAACAGCATTTAATTCCTCAGATCTTGAGGTATGACGTAATTTACGTAATGCCACTGCTTCAATTTGACGTATTCTTTCTGATGTAAAATTAAAATTTTTGCTGATTTCATTAAGATTTTTAGGTTTCTCATATCCATCAAGACCAAACCGCATTCCAAGAACTCGTTGTTCTTTTTCATTAAGTGTTTTAAGAACATCATGTACAATTCCTTTCTTTAAATCTGTCCATGCTAATCCACCATCTCGTACCTTATCAATAATTGTTGTTCCGGCTGTGCGAAATACTTTTTGTAATGCAACTTTATCTTGTCCAAGATACGCGTCTTTAAGTGCTAATAGAACTTCTTTTGTAACAGTACCATTCACAGCTAAATGACTTTCACGTGATCCAAAGATTACATCAAATAACATATCGTATGAATTTCTTCTCTCCATATATTCAGGAAGGGCCGTTCTTTCAACAACCGCATCAATTCCTGGTTGATACAATACTTCTCTGATTGTTTCATATACTGGTTTATCTTTTGTAATATCAACTAACCCGGTTGGTTCTGGATCAATATCAGAATCAAAAGTAAGTATTAAATGAGCAGCGTTTTCATCTTTATTATGAGGATTTGTTTCTCTATATGCTTCAACTAACGGATCTTGCCATTCACGTGAACGTCTTCCAACTATGCTCATTCTAGTGGTTGCATCAGAGACATCATATTTTCCTTTAATAATATCTGTACTAACTCCACATAAATACGTAAGTGCAACTTCCCGTTCTAATTCAGGTGATAATTTTTGTGTTGGCATAGATTAACAGAAACAGCATTTATTTATAAACTTTACTACTAAAAAATAACTACAACCGTTTAATCTCAATACTTATTGCTTTATCATTTAACCTTATATACCGTGGACATTCAGTATACTCTAAACCGTTCTCTTTACAATAGTCAATAATAGCACTTTTCGCTTCTTTACTATGATATCGTATAACAACAACAAATCCATTATCGTACGGATGTACAATATCAAAATCGGCTAAATCTTTCAGAACTTTATCACGTATCAATACCAATTTCGCAACACGGTGAGGCAATTCTTGAAAACTGTCATAAATTTGTGAAATCATATCATCGTTCGTTAATGGTTTCATACCTCTGAAAACTTTATCCCACACTTTTTCTTCTCGACATGATACAAAACCGCCAACCTTTGCATTGATAGGTTTCCACCTGCCAAAACTACCAACAAGAATGTCTGCATGTTGCGGATCGCATAATGGTGTTCCAATAGCTCCTGACACGTCAACGATAACTAAGACACCTGCAGAATGACACAACTTATAAATCTCTTCAACCGGTTGTTCAGCAAAATATCCACCTGGTTGTTGGTATAACAGTGCACCGATCAAACCAGTTTCAATCTTTGTACGTAAATCTTTCATATCAATCCGAGCATCATTACACATGACAGGAACTGACTTTAATCCTTTCTTTTGTGGAAGAGTTTTATATGTTAACCATCCACCTTCCTGTGGAATACAAACTTTCCTATCTAAGGGTACAGCTGACAAAGCAGCATCGATAGCACTATTACCACGAGTCGTTATTTCTATGTATTGGTGACCAGTCATCCGTTGAATAAATCCTTTAATCTTATCGGCACTCATACAATAAAGAAATTGAGTAAACTTTTTATGCTTTACGTTTTCGTATAGTGTGAAACTTAGTTTCCCACATTAATCTATTTGTAAGTGATTGACGTGTAATAACACTAACAAGAGACTTTTTATGCATCACGGGAAGAATTTCTATATTTTGTGTAGTTATAAGTTTAAACGCTGTATATGCAGTATCTTTAAGAGAAACAGTTTTAATTTTGTGTAATGAGACAGATAATTGTTGTACCGTTACAAGATCTTTCATCTTAGGAGAAATACGTTGTATCCTATTAATATCAAGTACACCAGAAAATGATTTTCCTTTTACAATAAATGTTGTTTTACCACTATTCCCATACTTTTTCATAAAATCGACAAACTTTAACGTAGGAGAAACAATAGTTGGTTTTGTACTCAATTCTTGTACAGTAATTTTGTCAAGAATACTCTTAATAACAACTTGTTGATAACTAATATTGGCTATAAAATATAAGAAGCCTCCTAAAAGTACGAACCACAATCCTGTTCCTATACCGCTAAATAAACTTACCAATCCTAAAACAATAAGGAAACCAGCAAAAAGTTTTCCAAGACCAGCAGCTATACGTGTTGCTTTTGTAATATCTTTATAGTACGCATAGAGGATTGCACGTAATGCTCTTCCACCGTCAAGAGGATATCCTGGAACGAGGTTAAACGCTGCCAAGATAAAGTTTAACTGGTACAAATAAAATGTTATAGCTGTCCACATACCGTTAATGTCTAGAATGTGTAACACATAAAACACACCGCCAAGAAATATTGAAAATAATGGACCTGCAATGGCCATAAAAAATTCTGAAGATGGTTTCATGTCTTCCTTTGATATACTAGCAACACCGCCAAAGAAAAATAACGTTATTGAATCAACTTTAATATTTTTAGCTTTTGCAACAAGTGAATGTGCTAACTCATGTAATAATACAGATACAAACAATAATGCAGACGCAACAATTCCCATTATCCAATATTCTGTCGTTGTATATTCGGGAAAGTAATGTGGAAAGAAAGATGATGCTAAACTCCACGCAATAAAAATGAAAACGAACCACCATGTATAATGTAATTTAACGTCAATACCAAATATCCTAAACAGTTTTGTTGCCCTATGCATTTTTATGTAACAATATTAACCTTCTTTTTTTTCTTAAACTGTTTTATGTTTAGAATTGTTGTGTCAAGTATACGTTGTAACGCTTCATGCGTATTAAATGCGTTATGAGGAGTAATGATAACATTTGACATTTTTAATAATGCATGGTTCGCAATAAGCGTTTTCATGTCACACTTACCCTTAAAACTTTTTTTCAACAATTCAGTTTCTTCCATAATGTTACATTCCTCTTCAAGTACATCAAGAGCAGCTCCCGCAATCTTTTTACCATTCAAGACTTTTAAAAGGGCCTTCGTATCAATAATCTCACCTCGAGACGTATTAACAAGGAACGCTGTTTTCTTTAATAAAGACAATTTTTGAGCATTAATCAAATGATGTGTGTGTGTGTTTAATGGAACATGTAACGTTACAACATCTGCAGTTTTAAGTACAGTATCTAAAGGTGCATATGAAAAACCTAATTTCTTTGCTAACACCATATTTTTGTGAACGTCAAACACCTTTACATTCATTTCAAAACCTTTTGCAATCCTGACAACATGTTCACCAATGCTTCCACATCCAATAATACCTAACGTTTTTCCTTTAAGATCAAAACCTCGTAAACCGTCAAGGTCAAAACTGCCACTTTTTGTCCTCTCCACACTGTCAACAAATTTTCTGCTCAATGCAAGGATAAGTGCAAACGTATATTCTGCAACAGTATTTTCTCCATACACGGGAATGTTACTAACACTAATACCATGTTTTTTGCACGCAGCAAGATCAATATGGTTATATCCCGTACTTCGTGTAACAAGAAATTGTAATTGGGTTAATTTTGCACATGATTGTTCTGTGATTTCTGAATAGACAAACGTAGAAATAACATTGAGGTCTTTATACTTTGACGCATTATGTGCTGTTAACTTCCCCGTAGAAAAAAGTAACGTATCGTGCGGAAATGCTTCCTGAAACAACTTCTTTTCCCACGGTTCAATCTCAAAAAAGCCAATTTTCATTGTTATCTTTATTCCTCAACAACAACTTTCATTGTTTCAGTTGTAAAAATACCGTCAACAATGATACACGTACCCGTTTGAGTAAATGTGTACTGGTACGATGATTCAGGTTCATAGATGCCACTCTTAACATCACGACACCACATTGTTCCAATAATCATTGCATTTTTGTATCCATCACTTCGAGAATTTTTCCATTCAACAGTATCATCAACACTAACAGTGATAACATCTTCATCAAATCCGATACTGGTCATCTCAACAACGTGCGTTTTTGGTAAACCATCGTCAACAACTTCTTCAACTTCTACTTCAACCACTTCTTCATCAGTTTCGTCAACATTAACAGTATCTTCTTCTGTTTCTTCTTCGTCATCAAGATCATCATCGTCAACGGTACTGCTAATACTATTTTCATCAGACGTTTCTTCAATAACAACATTATTTTCATCGTCAACGTCACCATCATCTTCATCAAAGTCTAAAAATAATGAAATAAAAGCAAATTTTATTTTGTTAAAGAAACCAACAGATTCGTACGTAATCTTTTCTTCAGCAACTGCTTTCTTGACAGAAAGTAATAGGTCTTGTGCCGTACTCATTTCTTGAATAGCACTTTCTGAGGTATACACATTAAGTGATGGATCGTCTAATTCTTCTAAATTAATTGAAGAAATGATTTTGTCTTTAATTACAATACCTACGATAAGTTCTTCACCATTATTTTGATCAATGTAAATGTTCATGTGAACGTTCTTAAACAATGTTCCTACAGGACCAGTTAATCGTTGTCCCTCAGAATTAACTTTTATATCTTGAAAATCGTTGTTAAAGTCTGCAATGGCAAATGTGCTTAAAACCACACACATTAGGATAAATAGTATACGTTTCATAATGATCACCTCAATTTATAAAATTAAAAACAAAACCAACTATTAAAATGTTTCTTTTACGGAATGGTATATTCTATTGCTTTAAGACCGCCAGGGTATGATTGAAACAACACATCTTGTAACGTAATTTCTAAACCACCAACAATTGTTGAATTTCCTGTTCTAACCAACCAATCACTTTTAGCATCGTTAACTTTTATTCGTACACGATCCATTTCAATATTGTAAACACTAAGGTTATAATTAGTTTCAGCAACAGTTATAATAACTTCATCACCTATCTCAAGCTGTTTAATATCAATTGTCACTACGTCTTCAACATCTTCAACAGTTTCATTCGTTTCAGTTGTATTTGTTACATTTCCGTTCTCTGGTGCAGGATTGCATGCATTTCCTGAACAACCATAATCGCACCATTTCTTTTTTGTCGTTTTACAATCTTCTTTTTGAAATGCTTGCATATCATCATTGATACAAACAAAACCGGAGTTGCACGTTTTTGCTGCCCTACACGCACCATCATTACAACTTAGTGTACATTCTTTCTGTCCCGTAATGCTACAGTTTGAATATTGGTATGCTTTAGTATTGTCATCTATACAAATCCATTCGGGTGAACATTCTGTAGGTGTTTCAGTTTGTTCATCAATTGATTGATTTTCTTCAATTGTTTCAGTTTCAACATCTTCAGTTACTGTACATCCTACAATGAAGAGGACACTAATAAGAAATATAATGAATACTATCTGTTTGAGTGTTAACATTATTGTAAAGTATAATTATTAGGTATATAAAATTACCGACTAGAAACAAATTAATAGAAATTATACTAAAAAAGAATTAACGGTTAGTATCGATTCTTGGAACATACTTACCACGCTGTAATTCTTGGACTAGGTCAGAAATTGTAAAGACTGGATTAATAAAGTCTGTATATGTTTGCCCAATATGAAAAGGGTGATGTGCATCAGAACCGCCAGTTTGTGGTAAGCCTAAAGATAACGCTGCAACCTCTCCAAGATCATTTATTCTATCACTACACTGACCATTTTTCGTTTCAACAGCAAAAAAATCTTGTAATGTAAAAATATTATCTTTCATGATTTTTGTATAACCACTTATGTAAGGATGAGGTATTACAACAGCACCACCTTGTTTTTGTACAAAGTTAATAACGTCTTGTGCAGGACCGTACGCTCCAAACTCCCTACATACATCATCATTATCAATTCCATAAAGTAATAGATGGCCCATATCACTACCATATTCCATCCCACGTAACAAAACAATATCAGGATTATCTTTTTTTACACTTTCAAATTCATCATTGCCTGCTTCAATTGTCATATGATCAGTAATGACTGCACCATCTAAACCTTTCTGACGAAGTATTTCAGGAATTTCTGTAAGACGAATAGTAGAATCTGTAGGTCTTCTATCAACATCTCCTTGAAAACTAAATTGTGTATGTAAATGCATATCTAATTTCATTCTGTAACCTTTTGATGTATCCTAACAGCAATTGATTCAAGATGTTCTTTATCCTCAATTTTATCACGAAATCGTGAAGGGATTGAATGTAATCCATTACGTGCACCTGACATTGCACCTGCAATGCATGCAATTGAATCGGTATCGCCTGGAACTAAATTTGCAGCTTCAATGAGCGTTCTTTCAAAACTATTAGGAGAATGTAAGAAACAGTGTAACGCCATAGGTATCGTTTCAAAAATACTTTCAGACATACCCATATACCGACCAACATCTTTAGGAGATACTGTAACATTATCCAAAACGTATTGTAACCTATCTTTTAATGAAGTTGTAGAATTATCGGTAAGATCTTGTAATGATTGAAATGGATCTTGATCATTAATGCCGGTAGATACCATTCTTGCAATAATTTTACCACCCTCAACACATGCAGGATGTGTATGTGTTACTGCAGAACATGCTTCTGCTGCATTGTCCAACTTTTCTGTATCATTATGATAGAATAAACCAATGGGAGCAATTCTCATTGCAGCACCACACGTAGGACTATCTCTTCCAGTCGTACCAGGTATTTCACCATCATATATTCTCATAGATGAACGTAAACTAGTGCCACCAGCAAAACGATTATATCCAGGTTCATGATAACAACGGAATGCCCATTCACCCATTTTTTGTCCAAAATTGACAATATCTAGCCCGTCAGATTCAAGTAAGGATTCTGCAAGTAATAGTAATTGTTGAGTATCATCAGTAAATTGTCCAGGGTTCAAATGTGAACATGGATGATGAATTGAAGGTGCTAGAAAATTAGAAACACAACCTCCATAAAGTTCATTAAGTTCTCGTTGACTGATATATTCAGTTGGCATTCCAAGTGCATCGCCACATGCTGCACCAACAATACATCCCACAAATTTGTTTGTATCTACCATAAAGTGACAATATAAAACACACTATATAAATGTTTTGTGGAAAATAACTCAGAAAAAAAATATAAAATTAGTGAACTAATGAGAAATATTTTGATGAATAGCCCTTTCTTTCTAATAACGCTTCAATTTTTGGTAACATTTCTTTTGGCATTTGAATAATAACCAACGCAGAGGGAGGTTCTTCAGTGACAAATGAAGAAATTGTTACTTTATCTTTGCCTTTCTTATGTACACTATGAGTTGTCCCTTTATTACTTGATGAAATTGCAAGACTTTCATATCCTAAACTCATAATGTACTTCTTTGTTATATATGTAATTTCGGCAGCATACTTCATAACTAGCCAGTATCTATTTATAACGTGTTTCAATTTAGAAAACTTTTTGTGATCAACATCTGCAATTTGATTAATATCAACGCTTAATTTGAACATCTTCTTTTTTTAATCTCCAGGTTTATATATTTTTCTCATTTTACGTTTTTAAAAAAAATAAAGTTTATTGAATGACTGTCGCTTTTTGTGTTTTTTCTAAAATTATTAGTTGATCCATGTATGCTCGAAGTATTTCTTCTTGTTCACCTAATCCAGCTCCACCCCTATTAGAATCTGCACCTTCAATTCTGTTACCTAAAGTACGTTTCCTTTGTAATATAGGTAAACCAGTGTCAACATCAAACCCTTTAAACTTAAATGGAACAACAACATCTTCGACTATACCACCACTTAGTGCAAGATTTGTATGACGAAACGTTGATCCCATGAGTATATTTTGAATTTCGATCTCAGGATGAAATTTATTAATAGTTGAAGCGACAAAACTATTTATAGTTCCACTGCAACACGTATCGACAAGACGAAGTCTTTTTTCCTGTGTTAACCCCTCAGCTACCATTTGTTTGTACGTTCTGTCTACCGCTGACCTAAAATCTGCACTTTTTTCATATAAATCGTTAAACTGTCTAAGTACAATTTTGTTATATTCTTTTTCATATGTAGAAATTGTTAGACCCCGACGAGTAATGATAGTTTCTAATTCGGACCTTGTTATAGTCTCAAAAGGTATTTCAATACCTACTGATCTAAGAGAAGATTCTAATTCATCTTGAGCAACTCCCATCATAGTACGCATTCTATCTGATTGCGTGAATTCAGCTATTGTCGTTGTATCCCTCGAAACATATGATGTTCTAACTTTACTTATACCAGAACCGAGAGTTGTTCTTAATTCATGTGCTGCACCTAAATGAAGACCATCACGTAAAAAATGAACTGTTGTAAAACCAGGATCCAATTCGTCAAACTCCCCAAGAACTTCAATCATTTTTGGGATATCAATAGACTTTTTAGTAGTCTCATCGTATAAATAATTATATCTTTTAATAAATGTCGCAATCTCTCCCTCATCCATGCCAATAGCTCGTGCCCTGATAACTGATAAATCTAATATTTTTTCTCTAGATAAAGGAACTGAATATCCTATTTCATGTGCGATTTCTAAAACATCTTGTTCAATACGTGCAGGGTCAATAGCAAGTCCAGCATCTTTACTATCAAACCGTTCAAGTGTAGCTAATGTTTTCTGACGAGATCTTTCAAGTAATGGTACGGGAACACCCATAGATTCTGCTTGAAGTTGATAATAAATACTTTCTTCACCTGGTTGTGGTACGGGCCGCGTAAACGTATCATCTGATTTACCTAACCATCCCCTTTCAGGATCAAATTTGTATAACTGTCCATCCAATGAGTATATTTGTTCAGTTTCATCAAGAAGAACTGCACGTGATCGCACTTGAAGTTCCGGTCGCGATTCATGTAATGTACCCTCAAGAACGTCTGATAAAGAATCTCGTCTTGTTTTTAACGCATATTTCATATATGCTTCTTCACTTCCACCAAACTCTAAACGAATCCGCGTAGCAACTTCTAACGCATCTTGTGCTTCTGCAGTCGGTTGCGCTTGTAAAGCTTCAATCCTTTTCGCCAAATCTGCTTGTTGTTTTGAAAGTGAATCGAATCTGAATGCATCACTCACAATAGCGTCTATTTGATGATCTGTAATACTTCGAAGTTGACGAATACCGTCTTCAACAACAGTAGGATTTCTAATAAATAAACGTCCCTCAGGCGTAATCTCAACAAGGTTTGCATATGCAGGATTGATTTTTCCACCAAACTGTGGATTTGTAAGAATTACTTTAAGTTCATCTTGAGTTACTATGTCATGAAGTGCCCTATACCTGCCCGTTGCACTTGAACCAAGGGATGCTCCCTGGTCAATAAAGACAAACGCATCATCTTTATACATCATGTTCCACGCTGCACGATCATAATTTCCTATCAAAGAATCGTAGACAAATGCACCCTGTAAACTTTCATCTGCACGAATTGCTATTGGCATGGTTTGACTGGATGCAAAATCGTCAAAAAATTCAAGTACTTGCCTGACTTCACCATTTTCAAGTGCAAGAGATGTTTTTGGAGTTGGATGGCCTCCAAGTGCAAGAATTCGTTGACCAACATAATCTGCACGAGTGGTATGTTCTGGACCACCTTTAATTAACACTTCTTCTCCTGTGATAGGATTTCGCCGCCGATAAATTGGATGTGTACTAATAACATCTTTACTTAAAGGGCCCAAATCGTCCCATTTAGTTACTATCTCTTCTAAATTATATTGTTGTGATTGTAACCCTTTAGAAGCCTGGACAGGCGAAACCTGAGATATCTCTGCAGCACTGAAAGGAACACCACTTTTAATTGGCGGTGATGATCCTTTTGCAAGTTCTTCTAATAATGATGTTCGTTCAGGACGATTTTCTATACCATACTTCACACGAAGAGCATCATCTGTCATAATCGTCATGCCCTCATCACTTGTTCTAAAAAAATCGTCAACAAGTGGGTTACCAGCTTCATCTAAATCAAACGCCGTTACACGATATCGTGTTGCGCCTGAACTGCCAGGTATTCGTTCAATTGGAAGTGCATATCCCTCAACAGTAATCGTGCTACCCTCAATAGTATATCCCCTTTCAAGAGCCCATGCTTCATCAATTTCATACCTGAACCCAGCAATTAAATCAAGTTCACGTCCATCTTCTAAAATAACTGAGCCCTTCGCTGAAGAACCGTACGTTACTCCTCGAGGATCTGTTCTTGATTGATAAACAAGTGGTTTATACTCAATCACGCCAATTTCGCGCAGTCTACCCTCTTGAGATAATTTTGTTAACAATGTATGAGTTTTTTCTGCTTGCGTACTTGATAATAGTATATCTATATCACCTGCAACATCATCGGAAAGGCCAAGTCGTGCAAATTCAGTCATCTCGTCTGCTTTTGCTACAGATCCACTAAATACGTAATGAACACCATTTTCTTCAAGAAGATCAGTTACCGGTTTTGCAATGGCTTTAGCCTGTTGTCGCGATGAAATAACAGAAATATCATCAACGGTAGAAAATCGTGAAACAGTGGGTATGGTATCGGGAGGTAGATCCTGAACTCGTGGTTTTAATGCTGATTCAAACATATCATCTGCTTTCATAACCTCAGATTCAGAAAGTGACAGAGGACGATTTTCCACTTTTGCAAGTTCATCTTCCCAGCCAGGGAAAGAACTTATTTTTGCAATAGCTGCTGTTTCTGTGGCTCGTGCAGCTTGAGAGGCTTTTGTTGCAGCTCCCCCAATAGTATCTCGTGTCAATCCAATAGTTTGTAATGCTCTTTCAATATCTGCAATTTCATCAGACGATTTTGCAGTTTTTGATAATGTATCAAGACGTGTTAAAACACTTTCTTGTAATGCAGCTCGTTCCGCTGCTTCTTCTGCCGCAAGTACCTGTTTATATCCAACTTTACTTCGTGAAAGTAATGGTGTGGTAAGGAACTCACCAGTACGTGCAGCTGTTCTTTGAAGAACACTTCCCTCAGGAGCTATCCTCGCTGCTAATGTACTTGTAAGTTTACGTACTTTTCCTGGGGCTTTAACACCAAGAAGACCTGCATTTGCTACCTTTTCAAATTTAATTAAATTGTTTGTTGCTAATGCACTCTCTAATTCATAGAGCTTACCAACTTGTGAAATTTTTGAAGATTTACCCATAATTGCAAATGGCAATAATATTTCAAGAGTAGTTTCAACGCCAGAACCAACTCTAGAAATTGCAACCCCTGCTTTATTATCTTCAACCCATCCATCCGCGTCAGAATTTCCTTGTGCAGCAAGATGTTGCATTTCTTCAAATACTTGTGAAGTACCACCATCTTCAAAATCTGCAATGTATTTTAATTTTTCAAAATCTGCTTGTTGACAATCAATACCACGTGATTTGCATGAGAATTGTGCTGACTGACTATAAATGTTAGGAGATAAATCTTCAAAAGATACACCATTAGCAATTTCTTCTTGTGTTTCTTCAATTCCTTGAAGTATTTCTTGATTATATTCTACTTCTTTTTGTAACTTATCACTTTTTGAATCGCCAGAGATATAACTTATTCCACCTCTTACAGTTTTTATTGGAGTGACAAAGATTCCCTCACCAGCTTCAGGTGGAATAGGTATTTCAGTATCAGCAACAAGGTTATGAGCAAGAGCCCCTAAACTAACAACACTCACTAAACCTAATTCACGTGCACCCTTTGTCACAAGACTGTCTTGTTCTTCACGTTCAATTTCCCACTGTGCACGAACAATAGAAGTTGCCCTCTCAGCTTTCGCTATTTCTGCTGCACAAAAACCATCAAGATAACATGTTTTAGAACTTTTTACATATGCAACACCGGGAACAGTATCATCAACACCCTCAACTAATGCTGCCGCTTCAGCATAACGACCAGCATCTACTAAACGTATTGCAGTACGTCCCTTCGCTTCATCAATTGTATTAATAGAAACGGGAAATGAAGCTTCTTGTAATAGTTCTAATTGTTGTAACTTAAATTCAGCTCCAACTGCTTTATCATCAATTCGAGTAAATCCTTCTGCAGTTTGGATAGTTTCGCTTCTTCCAAGAGAACTATATATCTCTGGCAATATTGGTGAACCTTCGTGTGAAAGTAAAAATCTTTCAACCTTCGCTTTTTGTTTTTCTTGTGATTCACGTACTAATGATACAGATCTTGTATGACGTCTTTCTGCTTCTACCAATAGAGTATAGGTGAAATCATTTTCTAAATCTTCAGGAGGAATAGAACTAGGCAATCCCATTTTAGAGCTAAGACGCATCTGTCTAAGTTCTTGAGATATTTGAGCTAATCTTCTTTCTGCAATTGTAACATCTTGTTGTTGTTCTTGTAACTGTTTTCCCCATTCTGATGCAACTAATATGGCATCTTTCTCTTGAGGAGTAAGATCGCCTGACATAACACGAACAACTTCACGCTGATAAATTTGTGGTTCTAACACTGCTTGTTCCATGGACAATATCGCTAAAGATTGATCAAACCCTTCTGTATCTTGTCGTGCAGTTTCAGCAAGAATTTTTCCTGCTGCAAGAAACTGTTTTTGTCCTTCTTGAGTTTTTTCTTGCAGCTGAAGGTACAACGTATAGGGACGTTCATTTAATTGACGATGTTCTTCTAATTTTTCATAACAATCTGCCGGTTCAAAACATGAACCTGACTCGTCAAAGAAAAACCCATATCCATCCAAACTATCACGTATCTGTACTACATCATCCTGTAGAACTTTTGTACCTTCCCATATACGATTAGCATATTCGGTATCATACATCATCAAACCGACATCAATTCCCGTTGCTTCTTTTATGGTAGCTTGAACTTTTGGATCATCATAACTTCCTTCAGGTGAAAACATAAATAATTCTGAAAGTTGACCGTCTTGATAACTTGTCATAAATTTTCCCACTGCTTGTTTCTGTTGGTCGTCTAACACAAACACTTTTCCGCCTATAACGTCACGTATTCCAATATCTAAAGTGACTGGATTAAAATCACCGTCTCCATCTCGTTCATAAATTCCTAAAGTACCTCCTTCAAACGCAACAAGACCGTCATTACTTTCAATAGAAATGTCTGCTCTCTTAACAATTTGATCTTGTTTCGCAATTCTACCCAATTCAGACGCAGAAAATGAAGGTGTTAATTTTCCAGTATCATCAACAGTATATGTTACATGAAGTGTCATATCTTGTTCTTTTTCAGGGGACACAACATAGAAATCTTGTCGTTCTCCTGTTACTGGATGAACAAATTGTTGTTCCTCAATAACCTTGCCACCTGCAAGTTTCATACCAACAACAGCGGCTTCTGTCCCAGAAGTACATCCTGTACAACGTACAGATATTGACTCAGCAGTTTCAGAAGAGTCTGAAATTTTCTGTTCAACAAAAGCACCTTCAGAACTAACAACATCTTTAGAGTAATCTTCATAATGTGCTTTACCACGCATAACAAACTTAGATCTTCCTAAAAGATCTTTTTCAGCATGGTATTCTGCACTTTCTTCAAGACCAGTAAATGACGGCCGTAAAGAACTTTTACCAATGGGATTTCCTGCTACAACTGTCTCTTCAAACACTGTAACAATACCCTTAGCAGAAATTGATCGAGCATCGTCTGATATCCATACTTGACCCATGTCACTTGGAAACGACCCACCTAATGGTTTTCCAGTGACGTACGGAGAAGAATCAGTTTTTTTACCGTTATACACAACAACATCAACACCATCTGTTCTAACAGAAATTGCATCATCACCATGAATTGACGTAAAAGAGGTTTCACCATCTTCCATGGGTTCTAACTGATATTCTGATCCAACTTTCCTAAATCTACCATCAGCAATTGCAGTATGTTCTTCATCAGGTTTCTCAATGCTAGATTGAATAAATTCTGCAGTTGCATCAAATGCAGTAACATCTCCATCAGCATTAAACTCAATAGTTCCTCTATGATTATCAAAGATAACTATTCCTCCCCGAATTAATGCATGACCTCCAACAACTAACCCGTCAACTGCAACTTTACTTTCTCCCGTTTTTCGTACAGAAACCCTATCGTATCCACCAAATGGTAGAACTATTGACGCATCATCAACAGTAACAAAATAACCATTCACGTCTGGACTACGAGATATTTCCATGTCGCCAGAAAACGTTGTTTCTACAAGTCCATCTTCTTTAGGAATAAGTTCTTCTGCAACATCTTCTTCCTCAACAGGAACATCTTCTTCAACATCAGGTTCTTCGTCAGGTGGTGTTTGGTCCACTTCTGTAATTGTAACTTTTCCCCCTGATGTCGCTTTAACTTTTCGCACACCCTTACTTTTCTGAAATTCATCTAATTTAATTTCTGGACCACCATCAAAACGTATACGTCCCTCTTCTCTATCGTACTCTGAAACTCCAGAATCCTGCAAATCTAAATCTACATCATGTTCAACTTCAACATGTTCGCTAAAAGAAGTCCTTGTATCTTGACTTTTACTAATAGTACCTCCATTCTCTTCAGATTCTTGTCCGCCAAACAATTCTCCTCGTACAGTATGACAATTTGAATCGTCACATGCAGTACTTGGATCAACTATTCGTTCTTCAACAACATCACGAAGGATAGGATCGCTGTGAACCAATGCAGGTTGTCCTGCAAGTAGTTCCATAGCTTTATCCGGATCTGACTGTATTAATTCAACAATACCTTCAGTAGTTCCTGGAGAAAAATCCGTTTCAAAATCTAAAGAAGTATCAGATTCAAAAACGGGTGCACCTTCATGATTTTCTGAAATACTTAATGGTAGTAAAAGTAACAAAACAAGTACAAGCACCACCACATTTTTAATTATCATTACGTAATATTTCTCCTAATCATTTTTATTGTTGATAGCATACAAAAACATTTCTGGATATTGTTCCTCGCCATAATAAAGACTGTAAATAGTATTTTCCTCATCAAATGGAAATACTTTTATCAATGGTTCAAAACTGCTTAATAAATTAAAATCAATAGTATTTTTTTCTGTTTGTGAAGACACTGTTTCTGCTACTATATTTAATGCAGAACCAATTTTTGCAGGAACGGTAATAATAAAATTGTGTAAAACAAAATTATCATCTCCACGTGTAACTTCTAAAGGATATTCAACATTAAATTTAACAATGTCATCATTAATTTTTGTACGAGTAAAAGAAGGAAATGAAAATGGAATTTCTACAATTTCTTTATCTTCAACAGAATCATCTACTAAAAAATTTCCTGACTCTATAACTTGATAAAGGTGTGAAAAAGTGGTAAAATCTTGAATACAATCGTTTAATGTAAGATCAACATAAACACCTAATTCATTCTCCACAAATGATTTATCAATAGTTTTCGTATTATCTTTATACACATACCCAACAAGAATTTCTTCTGTTAAAAGAACGTCATCTTCAGTTGGAAAAATGAATCCGCCCTGTAATCCAACAATTTCTATTCCCTGCACTGCTCGTTCTTCAATACAATTTTCAATAAATGAGACGAGTGGTGCACCGACTCCCGTCTTAAAATGTGATTCTTCTTCCTCTAAAATAAAAGATCCAGTTTGAGATTTATTAACAACCATATACACTCCAGCAGAAACAAATAAGAGTACTATACCTACCACTAAGAAAATTGTCACCTGTCCTCTTTTATTCATACACAAAAAGAAACAAAATGCCTATTTAAAAGTTTGTATTAAAATGGAGAGTAAAAATTATAAAAACAAGTGATTTTAAGAACAAAATGTTTTGTAAAACCTGCGGTTCATTACTTGTACCGAAAAGTACACCCTATGGTAAATGGATGAGTTGTTCTAATGGCCATTCTCAACCGGAGATTGTACAGAAAGCAGAAACCATAACTGAAAAAAATACAATAAAAGAAAAAATAAAGGTTGGGGACGATGTTAATTATTTAGCTGTAAACGATCATGTATGTGCAAAATGTGGACATGGTAAAGCTGAAATGTTAGAAATCGGATCATTTTATTCTGACGAAGATTCTTTAGTAAAAATGAAGTGTGGTAAGTGCGGACATATAGAACGGCTAGAAGGAAAGATAACATAGATTATCCCTTAACATTTCCAATAGGTCGTAAAGAAACAACTTTCTTTGTAATACCAGCTTTTTCAAGAGAATCGACAACACTATTAACGTCTTTGTACGCGCCACCAGCTTCTTCAGCGACACCTTTCATAGTAACGGGATGAACATAAATTCCTTTCAGTTCCATTTTCTTCAACAAATCTTCTGCTTTAAATTTATTCTTTGCAGCCATACGTGACATGATACGGCCTGCACCGTGCGCGGTTGACGCAAACGTTTCATCAGCAGTATCTGTTCCTAACAATAACCATGAACCAGTTTCCATTGATCCGCCCAAAATTATAGGTTGACCAATTGTTTTATAATCGTCAGGTAAATCATCTCCACGAGAAGGACCGAAGGCACGAGTTGCACCTTTTCTATGAACAAGAAGTTCTTTCTCGACACCATCAATTGTATGTTTTTCTAATTTTGCAATGTTATGTGCAACGTCATAGACTAATTTCATTTCCATTTCTTCAGCAGTTTTATCAAATACACGAGAAAACACTTCACGTATCCTATGTAAGATAACTTGTCTATTAGCAAATGCCATATTAGCAGCACATGCCATTGCTTTATAGTACGATTGTCCTTCAGGAGAGTTAAACGGTGCACAGGCTAATTCTCTATCACGAATTTCTATGTTATATTTTGGCATGACTTCAAGGAATTGTCGTAAATAATCTGTTCCAATTTGATGACCGAAACCACGTGAACCACAATGTACCATGATAACGACTTGGCCAGGTTTTGTTATACCCATAACTTTTGCAGCGTCCCAATCGTGCACATTCTTCTCATCAACAACTTGAATTTCTAAATAATGATTTCCGCTTCCAAGAGTTCCTATCTGATCAAATCCGCGTTTAATGGCTTTCTCAGATACTGCAGATACGTCTGCACCTTCAATCTTTCCACGATTTTCTATATGTTCAATGTCATGCTCGGTTGCATATCCATTTGTAAGGCACCATTGTGCACCATCAACCATAACTTCTTTAAATTCGTCTTTAGTAATTTTAACAAAACCTTTACAGCCAACACCTGCAGGAACTTTCATATAAAGAGCGTCAACTAGTTCTCTAATCTTTGGTTTAACTTCTTCTTCCGTTAAGTTAGTTGTAATTAACCTCATCCCACAATTAATGTCAAATCCTATACCGCCAGGTGATATAATACCGCCTTCTTTAGGATCAAATGCAGCTACTCCGCCGATTGGAAAACCGTATCCCCAATGTCCGTCAGGCATACAATATGCATATTCCTGGATTCCAGGTAGGGTAGCAACGTTAGTAACCTGTTCAAAAACACCCGCATCCATTGCATTTATCAAATCTTCACTTGCAATAATACGTGCAGGAACTCTCATTCCTTTCTTATACGTTTTAGGAATTTCCCAAATAGTATCACTTACTTTTATGATTTCTGAGGGTGGTCCTACTCGCTGTTTTTGATGTTCCATATGTTCATATTTGTTTGATAATACTCTTATAAATGTTTTGGAAGAAAAACCTTCCATAACCCTTTTAAAACACGTTCATTCTGAAACATATATGCTTACAAAACAAGAGTTGGGAAGGCAAATTATTCATGCTGGTGCAGGTATTGTTACCGTTACGTTGATATATTTTGATATCCTAAGTTCATTTGCTATATTCTTATTGATTATCATTGGCATTATTGCAAGTATTGTAAGTAAAAGAATTAAACTTCCATTCTTTAGTACGTTCTTACACCATTTTGAGAGAGAAGAAAATAAAAAGAAATTTCCTGGAAGGGGATTGATTTATTTTTTTGTTGGTTCATTGTTAGTATTACAATTGTTTGACAAGGATATTGCCATGGCATCTATCATGGTACTTGGCTTTGGCGATTCTGTAAGCCATATTATTGGCGAGAAGTTCGGCCAATGGAAAAATATATTTAACATGAACAGTAACAAATTGTTAGAGGGAACTCTTGCAGGTACGTTTGCAGGTTTTTTAGGTGCTGTTTTATTTGTTCCAATCCCAGAAGCTGTTTTAGGAAGTGCAGTTGCAATGATAGCAGAAGTTGTCAAGATAGATTTGAACGACAATACTATTGATGACAATTTAGTTGTTCCACTTGTTGCGGGAACGGTTATGTTCTTGGTCAGGTTATGGTTATAGACACATTCAACAACCACAATCCTTTTAAACATTCTATTATTCCATGTATGCATGGAAGAAGAAAAAAAGAAGGATAAGAAAAAGTCTGAAGATGAAGTTTATCCCGCAGAAGAACAGGGAATTCTCCAAGATACAACAAGTGAAGAAAAGAAAGAAGAAATGGAACACGGTGAAAGAGAGGAAGATCCATTAACTAAAGAAGGAAGGGAAAAACTTGTTGAAGATGGAGAAATGGAACCCTGGGAAGCAGGATTTGCTGAAGGTGCAAGTGATGAAGGGCAGCATGCAAAAGATGCACTGACGGGCGAACCATTGATGGACGTTGAAGACGTTGTTGAAGCAGAGATTGAAGGGAAAATGTATAGGTTTACAAGCGAAGAGAATGCACAAAAATTTAGAGAAAAGAAAGAAAAAGAAGATCTTTAATTTTAATCTCTAAACATTTTATGCGCTTTATTTTTTGCATTGTTAAATGTTTTTCGTACTGCTGTACGCCAGTCCCAATCTTCTTGTGACACACTAAACATCTTGCCAGGAAATTCTACATGAAGATTAATTGCATACTTCTGTTTCCTACCATCTTTTTCATACTCTTTAATGTGCAATGTTAACGAAAATTCGTTTTTAATTTGTCGTTGCAGTTTAAACGCTTCATTTGACGCAATTTTTTGTAACGCCTCTTTTTCGTAGTCATCCCATCGTAACTTTTTCAGGCCAACAAACGCAATGTTAAAATTTTCAGGAACTTTTAAACTTGCAACCCATCGTAAAAGATTCTTTACAGTTAATAATCCAACATATTCATTACCGTCCATGATAAGTAACGACGATACTTTTCTCTGAACCATTTTTTTCACTGCTTCCTTTGATGATGCAGAACGCTGTATTGTTACCAAATTTTCATTCGTGCTAAAGTTATGAACAGGAAGTGCAGCTAACTGAACAGAATCTACTTGTGCAGCTTTTGTACGCGCCATTTTGTTAAACCGGGCAGACATATCTCGCTTAGGCGACCAGTTAAGATACTTTCGCAATACATCTTTATGGCTAATGATACCGTACAATTCACCACTTTCAAAAATTGGTACGTGATCAACACTGTTCTGATACATAATATTCATTGCTGTTGCAAGTGGTGCATCTTTATTCAGTGTTGGAAGTTTAACAGACTTAACATCCTCAACTTTACAATGCTTCGCTTCTGGTAAGTTTAATGCTTCTTTAACAACATCTATTGCTCGTACCACTCCAACAATACTTTTATTTTGTTCAACGGGAACAAATTCTAAATCACTTTTAAATAACATATATGCAGTTTCAAGAATGTCTGCATGACTTCCAATAATCGGCGTTTTTTGTACAAATTTTGCAACTTTTTCTTTCGTTGTATCGATACGTTTTCGAAACAGTTTCTTTTTTTCTACTAATCCAACGTACTTTTTGTTCCTAAACACAAGACCAGCACGTTTTTCGTACTGTCGTAATTGACCAATCATTGTAGAAATCGTTGATGTATCTTCAAGAACAATAAAATCTTCTTGAATAATAGGGGTAATATCCATAGTAACACCTCACTATTTAGGTATTATTTATGAGTATTTAAATGTTGTTTTAGATAGTTCAAGAAGAGTAGCATACAAATTATTAAGAAACCTTTTTAAAACAAAGCACAAATTAGCTCTATTGGAGATGTGGGTAGTGGCTTACCTGAATCCGCAGAAAAGAAACTTAAACGGAGGCCAATACAATGAGTTTATACAAACAAGTTAGAGATATTTGGAAAAAACCAAAACAAAATTTACAGGAACTGTGGCGTGAACGCCTTATTGCATGGAGAAAAGAACCTGTAACAGTAAAAATAGAAAGACCAACACGGATTGATCGTGCTCGTTCTCTTGGATATAAAGCTAAGCAGGGATATATTGTTGTACGGCAACGTGTCATGCGTGGTGGACATACACGTCCTCAGATTAGAAAAGGTAGGAGACCAAAACGATACGGAACTCGGTTAGACCTTACAAAGAATTACAAACAAGTTGCAGAAGAACGTGTACAAAAAAAGTTTGTTAATTTAGTTGTTCTTAATTCATACTGGGTTGCAAAGGATGGAAAGAATTATTGGTTTGAAATTATCTTAGTTGATCCACATCATCCAGTTATCAAGTCCGATAAGAACATTAATTGGGTATGTCAACCAAAACGACACAGTAGAGTTTTCCATGGACAAACGTCTGCTGGAAAGAAAGGTCGTGGATTGAAGAAATAGTTTTGTTTTTAATTATATTTTTTTTTATATTTTTAGTATAGGAAGTGGGGGTTATACACAATGGTATCAGGATCAGATGCAGAAAAAGCTTTAAAATATATTGTCCGTTCAAGTATTAATTTTCCACCTAGAGTAATAGCTTTCTCAACATACTTTTCTAAAAGAGTTTGTATCTCAGAAGATGGTACGGTTCTTTCATTTCGATCAGATGATACATACACCCTATCACCAAAACAATTCATTTTTAGAGCACGGAGAACAATAAACGATTTACGTGAAATGCCCCAAATGCCAGGAGCTCTTGAAATATTAACATGAAAGTCTGTAGATTTTTATAAAGATCTTGAAACATGGATTCCTGCAATTGCAAAAGCAATGTTTCCTGAAGAAACGCACGATTTTGGGAAAGATGTAGAAAGAATGTATAATAGATTATATCAAAAGAAAAAATAATTACATAAACAACTTTTTTGTTACATTTCTTTTTTCTTCATCTTTTACTTTAGTTTCTTCAGACATATTTTTCCAACTTTCAATTCCCTTTACACCTTTCTTTAATGGAAAAAATCCTCGAAAGTCAAGAGGTGTATCAGCTTTATCCTTATTTGGTAAAAGAGAAACATCAATAATGTATGTTTGACCATCTTCTTCAATATACACATACTTCTTTTCCTTTGCATACAATTCTTTTACATCGGAAAGAGTTCCTTTTGTGAAAGGAACGTGTGAAGGAATTACCATTTCGTCAATAATACTTTTAACTTCATATTCATCATTTTGTGTTGGAATAAGATGAACATGTGCATGTGGTACTGTTTGTCCCCAAATGCCGTACTCTAAAAGAAATGGTGTAGCAAATTTGTCAGTTATTGTTTGTATAACAAACTGTTTTAGTTGATGATACTCTTCATTTAACTCATCTGGAAGTTCACCGTAACATCGTACATGTAATTTTGATACTATCATTACATGGCCAGCAGTTACTAATCCAAATCCTACTTTCACAAAGAAATTATCAGTTTCATAAATAATATCATCTTTGATTATATCATAATCACAAAATATACAATCTGTCATATTCTATTGTGATAAAACAACATATAAAAAGATTACTGTTTTTGTTGTAGTATGAAAAAGATAATAACATTAATTGTTATAATAGTGTGTGGAACATTGTACTTCTTTAACGGAGACATAGGAATAGAAGATATAACGGGAAGTGTTGTACAAAATGACGTACAATATTACATAGAAGATGATGGTGATGTTCAAGTATTTTTTTGTCCGCATCAAGATTGTGAAGGAGAGTTAGTTTCTTTTATAGAATCTGCAGAAGAATCAATACATTGTGCGTTATTTGATGTTGGATTAAAATCTGTTCAAGACATTTTAGACAAAAAAGAACAACAAATAGATGTTAAAATAGTCACGGACAATGATTACCTCCACAAATTTGACAGACCATTTGTCAAAACAGATACGTGGGGATTACAGCATAATAAATTTTGTATTATTGATGGAAAAAAAGTATCTACAGGATCTATGAACCCAACAAATAATGGTGCTCATAAGAATAATAATAATCTTGTGTTGATTAATTCAGACGTTTTTGCACAGAATTATGAAGATGAATTTCAAGAAATGTGGAATGGGACGTTCAAGAAAGGAAATCAAGTACAAAATCCAAGTGTACGTGTTGGAAAGACAATCATAAGTACATATTTCTGCCCTGAGGATAATTGTGCTTACCACGTAAAAGAAGAACTGAAAAAAGCAACGGAATCAATTCATTTTATGGTTTTTTCATTTACTCATGATGGAATCGGTAATATTGTATTATTGAAACATCTTGATAACATTACAATACAGGGAGTTATGGAAGCTCGTCAGGTCACCAAATATTCAGAATTTCAACGTTTAGAATATCAGGGAGTTGATGTTGTTAAGGATGGAAATAAAAATAACTTGCATCATAAGGTTTTCATTATTGATAAAGAGACAGTCATTACAGGATCATTTAACCCTTCTGAGGGAGGAGATACACGTAATGATGAAAATATGCTGATTATTCATGATAGAGAAATTGCATCTTTATTTCTAGAAGAATTTGAGAAGGTTAGAATTGAAGCTAACAATTAATAGGTCATAAACACTTTATTTTTGTCAAATTAATCTTATTTTCTTAAAAAAGAACATATATTTTATATAGAATTGACAGGATTTTGTTACTTTCGTAAACAATGGTAGTAACAAATATAGGAATCAGAACTAGTACAATTAGAAGAGAACAAACCAAGCCACCAATAGTTACTAATACGTTTGATTCTGATCGGAAAAAAAGACTTGTTGAGATTGTACGAGCAACGCCTGAAACTGCAGAATTAGTTCAACAAGAACCAACCGTTATTTATGATTGTAACTATGACTTCTTCGAAAATGCTTTTCTTCGTTTTGTTTTACATCTTCAAACGAGCGGTTTTGAATGGAATCATGAAAGAGGTAAGACGTATATGGATCATCAAAGTATGGACCTTCTTGACCATTTAGACCATAATCCAAAATGTTGGATGCCTGAAGTTCACACGTGCGAAGTTTATGGAGAACAATATAATGTACGACTCGTCACGGGCCGTGTAAAGGGAATTTCAAGTTTACTTGAAAAAGAATGGAGAAAAAGTACAAATGATGAACCAAATGATATCTCTCACCCTTTTGTTGAAGATGTGTATGCCATGACTTTCGTTACAGATACAGAAACATCGGCAAAGAAATTAAGTGAATATATTAAATCATTACCAATGGTAAAAGGAATTTCTGATGAAGAGGATCTCTACCATCGAACAAAAAGAAAAGGTGTTGATAAACATGATGCGGTGCATTATACCATACGTGTCCCTATTGACATTCAAATGTCTCCGGAATCAATAATTTCAGCATCAGAGGGGTATAATATTGAGATTCATGTTACCGATATTGACAATTATGAAAGAGATAGATTTAGAAACCCAGGATCAGATAGAATTCACAGAAAGTATAAAATTGATACCATAAACGAAAGTGTCCATGAAGCAAGAAATCGTACCCCCATCATTGTATGTAATAAACACGATCTAAACAAAAAAGTACGCCATTATAAAGTAGATCTGACAAATGGCGCTTTTGAAAGAAGCATAGGGCCACTGATTGGCCACGTTCTAGAAGTAAACGGATAAATACTTTTCTCAATATATTTATAAAAAGACGTTGATACGACAAAGTATATGTCAAAAATACAGTTTGAAACACTTGCTTTCCAGCAAATAGATAATGTACTTCACGTAACGCTGTTGAAACTTTTCACTACTTCTATTCCTACTGAAGAACTTGAACAAATTGCACCGTTTCGTGTTATTGATAAACATACATTATCGTTTGACAAAATAGATGAGGATAAAGCACACACAAAGTTTGGGTTTGTATTAGAAAAACATTTTGATACGCTTAAGAATAAATTAACGGGTAACCATGTTACGTATGTTCACAGAAATTCTGGCATTCCTTTGATAGGTAATGTTGCGTTTGGTATTGTCCATAGAGATTCATCCATCATTGAGATTAAACCAATAACGTCATGTAACTTAAATTGTATGTACTGTTCAATATCTGAAGGTATTTCGTCTAAAAAGAACGATTTTGTTGTAGAAAAGGATTATTTAGTTGAAGAACTGTTTAAACTCATAAAATTTGTTAATGAACCTGTGGAAATACATGTTGGTGTTCAGGGAGAACCGTTCTTGTACGAAGATTTAATTCCATTACTTGAAGATTTGCAAGAGAACAACAATATCCATACAATTTCTGTTGATACTAATGCAACTCTTTTAACAAAAGAAAAGATTGATTCAATCTCTAGAAATAACAAAGTACAATTAAATTTTTCGTTAGACGCATTAGATGAAAATCTTGCGAAAAAAATTGCAGGTGTAAAGAATTATAATATTACTCATGTAAAAGATATGATTGCATACGCATCTGAAAAAATGAAAGTTATTGTTGCTCCAGTATTTGTTCAGGGTTTAAACGATACAGAAATGGAAAAAATAATAACGTGGATAAAAACACTTCCAAAACAACCACGGCTTGGTATTCAAAACTTTCTTCGATATAAGACAGGTAGAAATCCTGCACAATCTCTTGTATGGAGTACATTTTATACAATGTTACAAGAATGGGAAAAAAAATTTGACATTAAACTTCAATTGAATAAAGAAGACTTTAATGTTCGGAAAGTGAAAGAATTACCAAGACCATTTCAAAGAGATGATGTCGTTCCTGCCATAATCAAATGTTTAGACCGGTTTCCAGATACTGTTATCGCTGTTGCAAAAGATAGAACTATCTCTGTTGCTAACTGTCCTTTTGTTAAAGATAAAAGAATTAATGTTAAATTATCAAGAGATAAACATAACGTGTTTGTTGGGAAGGTTGTTTAGATTGTCTCTATTTAGTGATGAAATTAGAAAAGTTTATAAATGGCTTCTTTAGGACCAATACTATGAAAAAGAATACAAGGCCCATAAAAAGATTATCACCATTAATAACTGAAATATGTGGTGGTAACAATGCGCTTATTAGTAGTGTTCACCATGGATTAGCTGAAGTTGACATGAGTTCACTATTTCCACATTTAGATTTAGATGAATTAATAATGTTTGCTGCTGCATCTTGGCAAATTCGTCAGTTTGAAAATCGTGATGGAAAAATGTTTCTTTCGCATTCTTTAGAAGAAATATTTGATCATTACATTAATAGCACGTTAGATGTGGACCAATACTTTCCACGAAGTAATCCTATACGGCGGTTTGCGAACGCATACGATTGGCTCAGTGAACGGCAGACCATTTCTGAAGAGAGAAAACCTTTTCATCAGCGCGTGAATCCATTTCAGGGGAAAGACTTACAAGAACGATTATCTTCAGTCGAGCCAGCAATTGTGAGAAAACTTAGAGATCAACTACTTGAGTCTACAAAAAGATATGTTTTTGAATGTGACTATACATTGGCAAAAGACGATGCACGTTCTGAGCGAAATCCTCCAGAGATTGTTGTTATGACTTTCCAAACAGTGTATCCAAGAAAGGGAGGAGTTGTTCCTCGATATGCAACAGAGATAGGTAGTATCATAAAACGATTTCCAACACAGTATATTGATACTACAAAAGTAGAACCACAAACTGTAAGAGTTGAACCACCTACCACAAGAAAAGGACAGTATGCGCTTGAATTCTAATTTTTTACTTTCTTTCCTTCTTTCAACGCAATCTTTGCACGTACCAAATGATGCATCCTACGTACAAAATCGTGTTTGTCTTCAATCTTGATAACGTCACTATGACCAGATACTATTAAACCAATAGCGAACGGACTGGGAATTTCTGTAAACATTTCTTCCAAAGCAATATTGTTTCCAAGAATTTCTAACGCATGTTCATAGTCCATGACATCTTCAAGAACTTCCCTACGAGCTTCCTTCAAAATTGAAAATTGTTGATCAAGACGTTTGACTGCACTAAACAATAATCTGCTACCCATTTGTAATTTACCTGCAGACTTTTTCCGACCCATATATTGTCGAAGTATCATTAATGATCGTGCTGCACAATGTCTGAACCGCCTTTTCAACACTTCACTTCGTTCGATAGCATTCTCTAACACAGGCCGAAAATTCTCAGTATCAATCATAGTAAATGCTTTAACTGCATTAAATGGTTTATCTGCAGTAACATAAAAACCATTATCGCTAATGCCAACCTCAACATCACGACGTTGCTGTTTTCCTATTGTGTACGCTAACGCTCTCGATAAACAATCATTCACACGTCTTCCGAATAATGTATGAAAGATAACGTACGTCCTCTCATGTTCTACATCCTTGTACGTTTCAACAACTATTTTTGTATCTGAGGGAATACTACTAAATTTGTACTGTTCATAAAAATATTGGTAAATGCTCTGAGCAGCTTTTTGGTCAACGTACAAATAGTTATGAACAAATTCAAGTATTTCTTTTTTTGAGGAATGTGTTAAATGTTCGTCCATTAATCGTCTGAACTTACTAATTTCCATTGCTAAATCGAACGATAATGGTAACATTTCTGAAAACCATGAAGGAACCGTAGGAGGTCGATTAACAGATGCAGATACTTGTGCAGTCATACCTCGCGAAAATTTGAATTGGTACACTTTACCTCCAAGAATGAAAACGTCGCCACGGTTAAGCCGTTCAAGAAATCCTTCGTCAACCATTCCAACAATATGATCGCCAGCTTTAACTGTAATGTATGACTCTTCTGGTATCGTACCAATGTTAGTCATATAGATTATACGGGCCATCTTACCACGTTTTCCAATATCATTTGTTTCTTCATCATACCATATTTTTGCATAGACATACCTCTCTTCTAATGCAACGTAATGACCTGAAAGATATTTAATAACAGAAAAGAAGTCATTCCACTCTAAATCTTTGTAACAATAACTTTTTTTTACTAAATGATATAGTTCATAAATGTTAATAATGCCATTAATTGCAATACCATAAATGTGTTGTGCAAGTACATCTAACGCATTTGTTGGAATGTGAACTTTATCAATCTTTTTTTCAATTGCTGCTTTTAATATAAGTGAACATTCAACAAGATCGTCTCTATCCATAACAATAATTCTTGCCTTAACAGTACTATGTAATTGGTGCCCTGCCCTTCCTGCTCTCTGTAAAAAACGTGCAACAGATTTCGGTGAGCCTAAACATAATACCAAATCAATAAAACCAATGTCTATTCCTAGTTCAAGAGATGTTGACGAAACAACAACTTTTAATTTCCCACTTCTAAGATTTTCTTCTGTTGAAAATCGTGCTGTCTTACTTAAACTACCATGATGCGCATCAATATTATCACTATAATGTTGAGGATACATTTCTTTTAAGTTATGGACAACACGTTCCGTTGCTGCTCTCGTATTTGTAAAGATAAGTGTCGTTTTATGTTTCTGTATTTGTTTATGTATAAGTTCATACATCTTGTTATGTTTTAACATATAATCAAGTTCTACAAGTGATTTTACTGGACTTAATACTTTCAAGTCCATATTTTTTAGAAATTGAACATCTATAACACCACAATCTCTTTCTCCAACTAAATAATGAGCAATACTTTCCAATGGTGCAATGGTGGCCGATAAACCAATTCGTGTTAAGCCTGGAGAAAATCTTTGTAATCTTTCCATTGTAAGGCTTAAATGGACACCACGTTTATTTTCTGCCAGGGCATGAATTTCGTCCGTTATTAACCATTGAACATCACTTAGATGTTCTTTAAACTTTGGCGAGTTGATCATTATCGCTAATGATTCGGGTGTTGTGATAAGGATATGTGGTGGATTTTTCAACATCTTTGATTTCTGGTATGCAGTCGTATCTCCCGTACGAACTCCAACTCGGATATTGAGTTTATCTTTATTAAGTTCTTCAAGTTCTTCCAATGGTTGTAAAAGGTTATGTTCAATATCATAATTAAGCGCTTTCAATGGTGAAACATAAACACAGTACACTTTATCCTTCAAAATTTGTTTCTTTGACGAATCTACCAGTTCGTTAAGAATTGCTAAAAATGCAGTTAATGTTTTTCCTGATCCCGTTGGTGCTGAGATAAGCGTGTTTTTTCTGTTATGGATTTCCATCACACCAAAAAGTTGCGGTTCAGAAAATGCTTTAAATTTTTTAAAGAACCATGTATTAAGAAGTGGGTGAAGTATTGATTTTACATGTACAGGTTTGTATGCTTCTTTTATTCTAGTAATCATAGGAAGAAAAATACTAATTTGATATGCTACTTTAAATAAGTTACCCGTGGTTGTCCAGTGGGGTGTGGGTTAGAAAAAAAAAATTAATCCAAAAAGTAATTCCAGAATGCAACAGCAGAGCCAGTAATTGCATCTCCACCAGAATCAGAAGATTCTGAACTTCCAGAATCACTACTTCCACTATCTGACGAACCTGAATCAGAGGAACCACTATCACTACTTCCACTATCTGACGAACCCGAATCTGATGAACCTGATTCTGAACTTCCTGAATCGCTACTTCCACTATCAGATGAACCTGAACCGCTATCAGTTTCAGAAGAACTATCATCAGAACTTCCTGAGTCGGTTGAGTCACCATCACTACTACTAGAATCGTCACCTGTATCATCTACAGGTTCTTCAATCGGACCACCATCTCCAGAACCGGGACCGTCAATAGCGCCGCCCTGTGTTGGATCTTCAACTATAGGTTCATCATCTCCTCCACTAGAATCATCAGAAGGAGGGCCATTAGAACCATATCCTAAACAGATACAATTTCCGTCAACACAATCAGTGTTTTGGTCACCACATTCTTGCTGACAACCGTCAGAACACTCACTTTCTACCCAATCATCATCGCCGTATTGTGGAGGCCCATCACGAGGAAAGAATTCTTCATCTTTACAAATACAAACACCTTCCCTAAAATCCCATGGTTTATTTTCAGATGCACATTGAGATGCACATTCTTTTTGTTTTTCTTGTATTTCTTCCCAACGCATATTATAATCATCATCTTTAAACTGGCCAAAATCAATGCATGTAGCATCTATCGTACATTCATACCCACGACCAGAATCTCCCATTACAGGTTCGTCTCCTGCATGCTCGCCATACAAATCTCGACATTCTTGTTTTTTATCATTCCAATCACTATCCGTCATGCACGGACCATCATAATTGTCATCATCAAATCCTGTAAAACCACTTGCTTGAGAAGATGCTTTATCAAAACAGTTTAACCGTTCCATTGGATCGTCTATTCCTTTACAATTAAAATCAATAGTGAAATCAGAACCACCACCGTTCTTCAAGAACTCTTTACAGTCTCGTAAATCGTGTATATCATTATCTGCACATTCTTGAGGTCGTCTATCAATATTAAACATATAATCTTTGCATTCATCTTGATCAGTAATTCCTTCCGTTACACATTCAGGTGAATGAAGTTCCATCATTATTTTGTCACAAATTTCTCGACCTTCCCTTTCAGTTTCAGGTTCTGCTGCTAACAATGCTTCTTTACATTCTTCTGGAGCATGTAATTGTGTCATAACATTACCACATTCTTTAGCAGTAGTTGCACCTGCTTCGACACATTCTGGAGGCATATGCAAATCAAATCTTGCACCCTCGACTTCGCCCTCTAAATCATCAAAAACGTCCTGTAAATGGTTAGGAAGTTCTGGCATGTCTAAATCATCTAATTTTCCACATGCAGCTTCATCTCCATTATCACACGCAACAGCAAGTGGTGCAGCTTTTGAACATGCTTGAGAAAATTCTGGGAATGGAATCTGGTCACATTGACAATCACGACCAGCAGATTCAAAACATTGTGACATGATTTTTCCAAACTTTTTAGCTTCTTCAATCTGAGTTCCGGTTAAATCTTCATGCAAATCTTTTTGCCACTCAGGAGAATCCTCTTCAGTATTACACACTTCATAATATTGTGAGGGATCAATTTTTGATAAGTCTCTACATAGTTCGTTAATTTTACTTGCAATCTCTGCTGCTGTTGCAATTGAACTTTCTTGATTAAGAATATCATCAACAAATTCTTTCCTATCATTCTCAGGAATTAAGTCTTCTAACTCTTCCATTACTTGTTTAATGACAGCAGCACTCAATAAAACATCTTCTCTTTCATCAGGAGATACTTCTTTCTCTAATTCCAGTGCTTGTTTATAGTAATTTTGTAACGCAACTTTTGCAGCATCAATCTTCCCTTCTTCTATCATAACTTTAATCTCTGATACTTTTTCTTCTTTTATCTCAATAGTATTACCAAACGTATCAAATAACCTATCTAAGAAATACAGTGCACTATCGGGAGTCATTCCACCATCAACTATTGTTTTTGTAGGTTCACTGAGAGAAATAGGTTCATTCTGTTCATCAATATCGCCATTCAATACAACAATACAACGACCATTCTCAACACCACACGAAAAATCTCGTGTTGGTGGTAGGCACATTGCTACAGCGACAAAGTCTGATGGTGCACATGCATCACCACATGGTAAACAAAATAACGTATCTTTTTTTGTAGTATGTTCTTCAGCAGAAACTGTAACAATTAATAAACTTAAAACAAGTATAGTAAGGAATAACTTTTTCATCATAAACACCTCTCTACTGTTTAGATAGTATTATGTTATATAAATGTAGCTTTTTGTTGTAAGCAATATTTAAATACTACAATTTACTTCTTATAATTATGAAATACAAAACTTTATTTATAATAACAATCATAAGCATTCTCTTTATAGTGGGATGTACACCGAAAGAACCTAGCTTTACTGACATTAAAAACTCGCCAAACACATATCTTAACAAAGAAGTATCACTTGCTGGCTTTGTAGGATTACATATTACAGAAGAGTTTGGTTCAGGTAATGGTCATGCAGAGGCTTTCATTTTTGCAACGGAACAACAATCACAAATAGTAACTCAAAACCCGCACACGTTCGGTTTTCCTTTATTTAACAATGGAGCATTTATTGAATGTTCAGAAAATAATGTAGGATCAACCTCATGCACTTCAGACATTGATAATGATCATTATACCATCCGTGGGATTATTCGAGAAGCTAGTGGCAGGTTCTACATTGAAGTTGTTCACATGATTAAAACGAATGATTTGTATTGAAGTTCACAATTTCTTCCGTTTCAATAACAAACTGTTTGTAATAACACTAACAGAACTTAGTGCCATTGCACCGCCAGCTATCATAGGATTAAGTAACCATCCTGTCCAGGGATACAAAATACCTGCAGCGATTGGTATTCCAAGAGAATTATAAAATAATGCCCAGAACATGTTCTGTTTAATTTTACTCATTGTTAATTTGCTTAAATGAATAGCTTTAGGAACATCTAACAAGGAATCTTTCATTAACACTACATTTCCCGTTTCCATTGCAACATCCGTACCTGAACCCATTGCAATGCCTATATCTGCCTGCGCTAACATTGGCGCATCGTTAATACCATCGCCAACAGCAGCTACTTTACCCTTCTTTTGTAATTTTCGAACGTACCGAGACTTTTCTTCAGGAAGAACAGATGCAAAATAATTTTGTATACCTGCTTTCTTGGCAATTGCTTTTGCTGTTCGTTCATTATCACCAGTTATCATGTATACGTCAACACCTAATTCTCGTAATTGTCTAACAGCTTCTGGAGAGTCTTCTTTAATCTCATCAGCAACTGCTATCAAACCTAAAACTTTATCAGATGCCAGTATCATAACAGTCTTTCCTTCTGTTTCCATAGATTCAATTTTATCTTTAAACTTTGTAATATCAACTTTCTTCTCTTTCATCAACCTTACATTACCTAGATAATACTGTGTCTTACCAATAGTTCCCTGAACACCACGTCCAACAAGAGCTTTAAACCCTGTAACTTTTTTCAATTCTCCAGTTGATTTTGCTACAATTGCGTCTGCAAGTGGATGTTCAGAACTTTTTTCTATACTTGCTGCAATGTCTATAACATCACCAACAACGTCCGTGACAACGGGCTTGCCCTTCGTTATCGTTCCCGTTTTATCAAACACGACAGTTTTTAATTTATGTGCAGTTTCTAATGCTTCACCACCTTTAATCAAAATACCTTCTCGAGCACCCTTTCCCGTACCTACCATAATTGCAGTGGGCGTTGCTAGTCCAAGAGCGCACGGACATGCAATAACTAGGACAGCAACTGCTGCAATTAACGCAAATCCAACTCCTGAACCTAACCAAAATAAAAATGTTATTAATGCTATTACAAGGACAGCAGGAACAAAATATGAAGATATCGTATCTGCAAACCGTTGAATTGGCGCTTTTGTTGTTTGTGCATCTTCAACCAATTTGATAATACGTGATAATGTTGTTTCCGAACCAACTTTTGTTGCTTTAAACGTGAAACTTCCATGCTTGTTAATTGTAGAACCAATAACTTGATCACCATCTTTTTTTTCAACAGGAATACTTTCTCCCGTGACAAGAGATTCGTCAAGTGTTGAATGGCCCTCTATTATAATACCATCAACGGGAACTTTCTCACCAGGTTTAACAATGACTCTATCACCCTTCTTCACATCATCAATAGGAATTTTCATTTCTTTTCCATTTCTAAAGACGGTCGCCGTCTTTGCACCTAACTTCATAAGTTTAGATATTGCGTCTGACGTCTTCCCTTTTGCAACAGCTTCTAAATATTTTCCAAAAATAACTAACGTAATAAGGACAGCAGATGCTTCAAAATACTGATGACCCGTGCCGGATAACACAACATACACAGAATAAAAGTACGCTGCTGATGTTCCCATGGCAATTAACGTATCCATGTTAGACGTTTTATTTTTTAATGCGGCCCATGCACCCTGATAAAACTGTTTTCCAACATAGAATTGTACTGGTGTTGCAAGAACCCACATAATATAATTCTGGAACGGAATGGGATTTTTCATAAAAAACATTCCCAAAATAAATGTTGGAATGGCAAAAAGTGCACTGATAAGAACTTTACGTTTTAACCTATTTAGTTCTTTTTTCTTTTTAGATTCATCAACAGCAATAGAATGATCATGTTCCTTAACCACGTGTCCATCATATCCTTTCTTTTTAATAGTGTCAACCAATTTACGCTCATCAAGTATCTTAGGATCATACTCAATAGACGCTTTTTCTGTTGAAAAATTTATATTGGCAGATTTAACACCTTCCGTCTTTGTAAGGGCTTTTGTTAATACCGTTACACAACTTGCACAGTGCATTCCGCTTACTTTAATTATTGTTTTTTTCATTGTGTTCCACCCACTATTTTACAACAATACTTTTTCATATGTGCGTCTATGAGACTAAGAAGTGGTGTAATTGTTTTTTTGTTAACACTATAATACCTATGTTTACCTTTCTGTTCAACAAACACCATACCACACTTCTCTAACCTTTTTAGATTATGAGACACCATTGTTTGTTCAAACCCAGTCTTTTCGCAAACTTCTGTTACGCACATAGATTTTGTTCGCAACGTATTAATTATTTCAAGCCTATTCGGATTAGAGAGAGAACCAAAGAATAGTTCGTACGCAGAGTTGTATGATTTATTAGTCATATGATGCGAGTATCATATCTACTATATAAATGTTATGAAAATATACGGAATACAAAGAGTAAATAGTATAATGAGATGACTAACATAATCAATCCAGCAATAATGTTAATGATACGTTTTCGCTGTGTCAAAAATCCAATAATTGTTTTACTTGCACCTGCGGAGATGAATGAAAAGATAAGTAATGGAAGTCCCATACCAATACCAAAAAACAAAAAGTTAAGAAAATTAGTCAGAACGTCCATAGTAGTTGTACTTACCGCAAAAAGTACTGCAAGAGATGCAGGGTTACATGGCAACACAATAATGCCAAAAAATATTCCAAACAAAAGAGAACTTAAGTAGGGATTTTGTAAAACGGGGGCATGTTTCTGTGGGAAAAAACGTCCAAGATCAAAATTGAATAATAATAGTATACTAATAACTGCAAGAATACCAAATGCAATAGGAGACACAATACCAATAGCTTTTGTTAATGATGCTTTGAGAAACGTACTAAAGATAAGTCCTACAAAAAGCATAGAGAGAACAACTCCCGCTGTAACCATAACACCAAGAAGTGCAATAGTTTTTTTTGAATCTGATGTTGAAATTTTACTTGCTAAATATGATAAGAATCCAGGATAGAGTGGTAAAACACAGACTGCTCCGATAGGAGCAAACAATCCTGCTGCAAAACTGATTCCAATATTAGTGAGTATTCCTACCATTTATCTACCATTTAACAACCATTCGCAATTTCTTCTTGCAATTCTTCAACATCTTTCACACCGCCAGGTAAAAACCGTGCAGTATTATCTGGACATACTAAGACAACAGGTGCTCGAGGAGCATTAACAACACCAACACCAAATTCTGCTATCAAACTTTTAACCATATCTGAAGGAGAAACTGCGTACCTCCAGTCAAAATCGTTTCGTGTTATATGTTCTAAGATTTGCGCTTCATCTTCATTAGGATCCGTATCTAATGATATAGAAACAACTGTATCACCAACTTCTTGATGTAACTCTTTAATTATGTTCTGTTGTTTTGTACATGTTGGACACCATACAGCAAAGCTTTCTAGCAAGACAGGAACGTCAAAGTCTGAAACTGTAAATTGTTCGCCAGTTCGTACATCTGTCAGTTCAACAGACTTCCAGTCAACAGTATTAATCTCTTCAGTGATTACTTCGTCATTATTTTGTTCATTACTTTGTTCATTACTTTCAATAGGTGCGCAACCAACTACTACAAAAAAAGTAAAGACAAGTACTAATCCGAATATTATTGTTTTTTTCATTGTAAATGTTAAAAAATAAAAAAATTATTTTTTAATTATTTTTCCAAGCCGTACAGGCATCATTACTAGTGCAATCAAGATTCCAAACAGCAAAACATAAATTCCAACCAGGATACGGCCAACACCGACAAGTTTAAGCCGTAATAAATCCGAAGGATATTGTTGAATCTCTACAAGTTGTTGATTAATTTCAGAACCTGCAGGAGCAGAATCACGTGTTACTTTGTCCATTGAGAAATACGTCTCTTGTAAACCATGGAACTTTGCTTCTTCAGTACTCACTTGTGCATGCATACTAATTCCCCAGATGACAAATACTAAAGAGAGAACCATTATTGCCATCATTACAATCATTGATTTTTTCATTTTTATTAATACCTCTAATTTTATTCATATAATAACGTTTCAGGATGGAACGCATACCACGCGAACCAAAAATCCCTTTCTTTTACTATTTCTTCTCCACTCTCAGTCATGATCGTCACAACTCCTGCATTATCTCTCTCTACTTTAATGGAAATGTCATTAACTACATCATCAATCATTCCCATTTCAATCAAATCATCTTCTTTATACGCTTTATACATTCCGTCAATTTCTATTCCAAAAATAACTGTTTTTGCATGAATTCGTGCATCTTCATTTTCAACAGGGAAAATAAGGTAACTATCCTCATAATAATTGCCGTAAGGATCAACACCGTATGATCTAAAAAAACCAGTATCTTGACTTAATACTTCTGAGTCAGGATGAGCTTGTTTCCAATCACGCCATACAACAGTATCAATAGACATCTCAGTAAGTTCTTGACCAGTTAACTCTCCCACAATAGCTTTTCCGTCAATTTGTGTCCAGTACGTTTGCGTTTTACGGTCGTACATAACCAAATTAGAATTATACAATTTTCCGCTTGTACCAAACTCAACGTCTTCCCCACCAATAGTTCGTTCAAACGCAATTCCTGAACCACATAAAGGACAGTACGTTATCAATACTGGATCACCTACAATGTTATCATTCACAATTTCGTGCCATACAAGGATTTGTAATGGATAAACACGTTTTACACCTTTATGAATAATCGCTAACACTAATTCATTATCTTCAATCCATTCATCTGCGTCTGTTACAGAAACAAACTGTGGATTGTCAATGGAAGGAATACCATCCATGGGAGGACCACCAGACAAAATCTTATCAGGATGAACGATATATTTCAACCCATCTTCTGTCATCATAATACCTTCTTCTTCAGACGCTTCCATGGGAACATCAACAAGAACAGATTCAGAAATGGTTGTGCCATTATTTCCGGAGCAACCAATAATAAAAACTATGAGAAAAATAATCAATAGTTGTTTCATCTTTCGACCTCACTCGTGATTATCTTTCCCAAGTTTAAATATCTTTCCACATAATTAATGCATGAAAGACTGTCGCACTTTATTTTTACTCTCTTCAACGCCCATCTTTGTACGCATACCATTTTCCCAATGAACGTTGCATGCTTCAAACGCTGCTTGTGCAACTTTGTCCATTTTCTCACCATTATGTTTTTGATACAACACTTTTATTTTTTCAATAAGTACTTCTTGCCACGCTCGTTCTGCCAAATGTATCATTTCATCGGTCATTGAACATCCCGTACCACAACAATTTTTCTTTTTTTCACACGATTTTGTTTCATCACAGTCCATTTGTATTCACCCCAGAGTATATTGTATTAAAATATCTCAAACATATTAACAATAGTTAATTTATATAAATCTTCTGAAATAGTATTCTTTTTTGAATTAATTAAAAAATTATAGAAAAGAAAAAAAAGAAAAAAGAAAAATATTAACAACCAGCTAATGACGCTAACCTTCCTAATGGCTGTTCACCAGGATATGATTCGCCGTTAACAATCCATGTTGGATATCCTGTCACGCCAGCAGCTTCACACACTGCTCTACTTTTATCACAGTCAACATAATTTATTAAACTAAACGAATCGCCAAACGCTTCTTTTTGATTTTGACAGTGTGAACACCATTCAGTACCATACATAACAACACCATTATCAGTTAAACATTGTGCAAGCGCATCATTTTCTGTACTGTTAGGAGTAGAACAACTAACAATAAATACCATAACACTAACCATAATTAATAATACAATTTTTTTCATGTAAACCACCTTTGAAGAGAAAAATCATTGAACATTTTTAAACTCTTCCTCCACCACAGCCACAACCGCCAGTACTGCCACCACATGAACCGCCAGCCGGAACGTCAACTTCGTTTAATACATCTGTAACAGAGTTAGCATCAACAGAGTCCTTGACAACAAAAACTCCTGGGATCATACCCATCCAACAACTCCACGAAATTGTTCCAGATTCTGTTGGTGTAAATTCAATTATTTGTTCACCAGGTGTAATGTCAAAGTTTAAACCATACTTTGGCACTTGTATAGCATTATTACATCCGTTAATTTCTTTTCCTTCAATGATCCATTTTACGGGCACACCTTTTTGTAATACAAACTTTTCTGGGCTCCACCCGTACCTATTAACTTCCATCCTTATTTCTTGATATCCGTCTTTAAACACTGGTACACCACCACCATCAACATCACCTTCAGCAGCTGCAAAAGGTACAATGTTTGTTGTTAAAGAGTTAAAATCATAGCCACTTCCGGTTAATGCTAAACCACGATTTACCATTATTAAACCAAGAATGATAACAATAACGCCTGACGCCTTCAGAATCTTATGTGTTGCTTTCTTGCTAATTATACTTGTTACATATCCAAAACCTAACATAACAGGCAGCGTTCCAAGAGCAAACACAAATAATAGTTTTGCACCTTCAACCATACTTCCCGTTCCCGCTGCCATAATATAAATTGCTTGTAATGGTCCGCATGCAATCATTAAACCGTTAAGTAATCCGATTTTTAACGGACTGTTCTTATGCATCTTCGATTCCTTACGAACAAATTTGGTAAGGAATGATGGCATTTTAATGTTAAATTTTCGTAACGCGGGAAATAAGTTAAGCATTTTTAAGCCAAAGATGACTAAAAACAAACCGGCAACGATTCCTGCAATGCCACGCATGGCAGGCGTAAATGCAATAATGCTTCCAATTAATCCAAAGAATGCACCAATAACAGTATACGAAATTGTTTTTCCAATACCGTACGATAAATGTAACCTGTGAGGTTTCTTTCCTTCTTTAACACCCTTTGCAGTGTACGACACAACAAAACCGCCACACATACCAATACAATGAAATCCCGTAAGTAAACCAACAACGAATAATAATCCGTAGCCCATATTCTGGCTAATTTGTGGTAATTGAATAGTCCCATATATTTGCCATGCAAAATACATCACAAGGATGAATCCAATACCTGCAAATGTCCATCCTAGCCACGATTTTTTTTGTTTATGAACATCTTCACAGACGTATCCTTTCTCTTCAATAGATTTTTTGATAGTGTTAAGATGTATTTTGTCTGCATCATACGTAACTTTTGCTTCTTCAGTTGCATAATCAACATCAATACTTTGTACTCCGTCTAACTTTAACGTTTGTCGTGCAATAATTAATTCGCAACTTGTACAAGTCATTCCCTTCGTTTTAAATTTCTGTGTTGTGATGCTCATTCTACAAGATACCCCTCAACAACAATAGTTTTTTTAATTTTGTCAAGTGAAACTTTTTGTTCATCAAAATCAACAACAACCGTACCCTTATCATTATCAACTACAGTTTGTACAACTCCAATATCTTCAAGAGCATCTTGAATAAGCATCCCACAACTTGCACAGTGCATTCCTTTCACATGTAATGTTATTTTCATTTTGTATCACCTTAATATATTCAATACTTAGACAAACCTTGAAGCTCCTGCTGCAAGTTCTGCTTTACTAATTACTATGTTCCCATCTTCAATATAATGACTCAAGAAACTTGGCCAACAGCCGTATCCTTTATTCTTTGTTCCTAATCCGTCAATTCTAAATACTTTACCACAATTTCTACATTTAATATCAGTTCCTTGTTGTTCATATCCCTTGGATCCACCACATACGTCACACGCATCAAACGCAGTACGTACATTTCCGTCAGATCCAATAACTGCAAAGTACGTAACTGCAACACCATTTGCATCGTACGTATATTTTTGTACAGTTTCTGATACTTGTTCTATAGGAATTGTGACAACACCATCTGGTCCAGGAGCAGATGATTTTCCTGAACAGCCAACAATGAGGAGTAATCCCACTAAAAGCAATCCGCTAATCAATATTTTTTGTTTCATTTTACATTACTTTGTATGAAACACCTTATAAAAGAACACGTGAAACTAGTTTCAGGACGGGAAAAAAAGAAAAAAAAGACTATTTATCAAGTTTTGTGTATACCCAAACGAACGCATACACTATCACAAAACTGATTACTGCAGCTTCAAGTATTCCAGTAATAATTCCTAGGACACTTAACGAAAAAAATGCGTGCCATTGCATCATAGCGTTGACTGCTCCCATGTACCACCCTAAATTTCCAAAAATACCTAACAGAAGCATAAGTGCTCCAGAAATAATTGCTGCTGTATAACTTGCTGCCAAAGCGTTAATCTTTGCCATTACTATCACCTCTTTTTAAGAGATAATGATGAAATACTTAAATATTTCCTACCTATCTAAGAACAATAACGTTTGTCATACCACGCCGTTTACGTTCAATCAATCCTTTTCCTTCTAATTTATCAAGAAGCCGAGATACTTTTACTTTACTAACTTTTAATTCTTTAATCAAATCGCTTTGATAGACAGAACCCTCTTCTCTTAGAACAATATTCATAACTGATCGTTCTTCATCATCAAGATTTTCTAATTTTGTCTTTTTTTCTTCATCAGATATATGTTTCTTTTCAATATAGACTTTTTCATCTTTCATAAAAAATATCATGAATAAACCTACTAACAACAGTAATCCCATTAAACCATAACTAATAATTTCTTGTGTTTGAAGGGTTGCTTGCATGGGACACATTTCTCCATGTGTACAACTTAATTCAACAATACTATTGAGGGCTTTATTAAACGACATCACTATAAAGAAGAACAGTACAGAGATTCCTACAACTAAAATACCCACATGTTTATTTTTCATTATACAATAAATTCTATTCTTTCTATATAAATCTTCTTAATTCTAAAATTAGCGGAAAATTATATAAACAGCCCCCTTATTTTAGTCCTGTTACGCACAATTACAAGGTGAATACTTATGGCAAAACAAACAGTCGAAACATTAATTGAAGGTGGAAAGGCAACAGCTGCACCACCGTTAGGACCAGCATTAGGACCAACAGGTGTTAATATTGGTGAAGTAGTTGCAGAAATTAACAAAAAAACTGCAGATATGAAAGGAATGCAAGTTCCTGTTAAAGTTACTATTGATACTGAGACAAAATCGTTCAGTATTGAAATTGGAACTCCACCAGCAGCTGCACTTATCAAAAAGGAAGCTGGTGTACAAAAAGGATCAGGTAATCCTCTTGCAGATAAAGTTGCAGATTTACTTATTGAACAAATTATTAAAGTTGCAAAGATGAAAGAGGACGCTCTTCTCGGTGCAAACTTAAAGGCCAAGGTAAAAGAAATTGTAGGAACGTGCCAATCAATGGGAATTCTTGTTGAAGGTATGCCTGCACCTGATGCACTTAAAGCAATAGATGAAGGAAAGTTTGACGAAAAGATTAAATCCGGAAGAACTGAACTTACTGAAGAAGAGAAGCAACATCTTGCAGAAGAAAAGAAACGTCTTCAAGAAGAAATGGAAACAAAACGTGCCGATTTTGAAGTTACTGCAAAGGGTATCATGCAGAAGATTACTGATAATAAGAAAGCGCGGAAAGCAATGGTTGAAGCTGGTATTCCACAACCAATCATTGACGAACTTGCTCCAGAAGAGAAGAAAGACGCAGCAGCAACACCTTCTAAATAGAATTCTTTTTTTATTTTATTTATTTTTATATTTTACATAACAAAGAAAAAACTACCTTCCACGTAATTTATCAAGTTCATCAATCTCAGCTTTCTTAATTTGAAGAATAGTTTCAGACAACTTACCTACAAGTTCACCTAACATCTTAGTCTTATTAAGCTGTTTTACAAGAAGAGAGATAACAACTATAGATTCTACTAATAGAAGAAACATGATAATGGCTAGTGAGAATACTACCTCCACTAGTGGAACATCTATACCAAATACTAACATTCATTTACCTCTTTTACAGAAGAAGAGATTTTAATATTATAAATGTTTCTATCTGAGCACTAAAGGAAACTCGTTCTCAACAATTTCCTTCCCATTATGAAATATCTTAGTAACAATTGATACATTGCCAACATAAAACTCAGGATCATATTCTAACTGTTGCGCAAAGATAAACGTTTGTGCTTCTTTAATCGTATAGGGACCATACAAATCGCTAAACAGCGTCGTTTTACCCCTATTAATATTGACTTCAAGAAGATATTCATTTTTTTGTGAAAAAAAGTCAGTTATTGCACCGCCAGTAATAGAATTTGAACTTGCTTCTTCAAGAATTCTTTCATAAAATTCTGCAGGTGCAATAATAGCATACATGTCAATAAGTGAATTGTCTTGGTCAACATCTATCGCAGTACCGGAAACAGATTCTTCTTCAATCTCAACTTCTTGTTCCGAGACAACTTCGCCCAATGTCGTAAACTGAATCCTAATTTCTCGTGGTGCTACCAACCCAGCCTCTATCTGAAGAACCTGTTCAATTTTTTCACCAGGTTGAAGAATGATTTCTTCTGGGTTAAGTATCCTAGCTTCAAGAAGTCTGCCGGCAACAGAATCGTCCGAGTATGACATTCCTGCCATTCGACTGAACAACGAATCTTTATATCCTGTCGTTTTCTTTGTAACGATATAAAATGGATCGTTAGATTCCTGCGATAGATCAGGAAACAAGTTCATTATTTGATCACCAGTATTTTCTAACGTAACGACAACTTCTGTTGTTCTTTCATCAGTTGTTTGTGTAGTTATTTCCTGTTTAATAAATTCCTTAGCTTCCGTTGCAGTATAAATGTTTGTTGACGTTCTTTTTTGTGCAGTTGACGGAGTTGCAGGAGTTGCAACAGCGGCAGAAGCTCCCGCAGATGATGAAGAAGAACCGCCACCGCCAGCAGAACCGCCACTGCCAAGGAAAACTTCTGTAACACATGCTTGAATTTTAGGACCATAATCTGTAATATATCCAGAAGTAGTTTCACCAATATATCCATCTTCTATTTGTGTGTTAAGTAGATCAGAAACAGATTTGTTATAAGGCCAGTCAGCAGCAGCTATTGAAGTAACAGCATCAGCGTATCCATCACTGTTCGTATCAGACCCTTTATCACAATAATCATTATACGCGTTTCCTTGAGGATAATCACTTACAGACGTATTAAATACAGAATTATCATTAATACCGTCTGAATAGAAAATATACCCTGAAAAAGAATTAAATGTATTATGGTATATTGAAACTAAATCAGTGTTAGTTAACCAAATACCATAATAGCCGCTTGAAAATGTATTGTTTGTAATAGTAAAATTTTCTGATGTTGCTAACCTTAATAATGCAGTACCACCATCATCAAAAATGCTTGTTGTAATTGACATATGGTTACTGCTATAAAAATACATTGACATTTCGTTATCTGTTGAATTAATATTTTTGTAAACTCCAGAATCAGAATTTTCAACATAGACACTCGCCGCATCGCTTACACTTTTAGCTCCGCTTTTAAATTTGGTCCCATTTAACGTGAAATTGTGAGCTTCATTTACATAAATACCTTTTTTATATCGACTAAATGTACATCCTTCTACTGTAACATTTTCGCCAGTAACTGTAAGTCCAGTATCGTAATAATAAATGGGTCCATTTGGACCAGTAAATTCTGTATCATCGCACGTTACAACAACATTATCAGTATCAATAATCATATCGTACACGTCAAACGTTCCAGGACAAACAGTATTAGTTGCATTTGAAAAATTATAATCTATTGCTGGAGACACACAATCTAGTATCACGCTTAAATTAATCTCAGTACTATTAGTCTCGGAGATGTTTATGACACTAGAATTACTTGCATTTTGTGTTGACGTAGTATAAATGAAAGAAATGTTGTTTGGAGTTAAATACGAAACGCCACTTACATTCTTCAGTAGTTCAGAAACAATCAATCGTGGTACTTCAAACCTGTAAGAAGTTGTCGATTCAAGTTCACCAGTAGAGTTGATAAATGCAGAGGCAGTTCCTCCAGATAATGAAAGACCATCATTGTACGTAATGTTAACATCAACGTACCACTTCACAAAAACTGACGCGTTTTGTATTGACGTAATATTATCAATTCCAATTGAAGCGTTAACCAAGGAATTGTTCGTCTCTGTAATACCGTCAGCGTACACATCATACGTGTTATTTCGTGAAACACTATCAAAAATACTATTGTTATTTGAATTGTTAAACACAATACCCAGCGTATTATTAAACAGAAAAACGCGCGTAATGTTTGAATTGTTAGATCGATAAAAATTAATCCCCTCTGAAAAGTTTTGTATTGTTAAATCGCCTATAGTAACATTATCCATCTCACTAATGTTAATTCCTGTTGAGGTACCTGTACCAGTCAAAGAATAATCATTACCAGTAATGACAATATTATCACTTCCAATGATTAGTGCTGCATCGTCACAAGAATAATTATTTCCAAAGTAAAAGTTATGATATACAGAATCTCCACACCCTATTTCTTTTAACGATAAATTACTAGTTGCTCCAGATGTATTAAGCAAAGTTATAGATGTAGTATTTTCAGTATAATTATTTTTTGTAGCTGTAAATGTATGTGGTACAAGATAATAATTAACATTATCATCACGATAATATTCTGTTAATGTAAACTGTGATAACCCGGTAGGGCTAGAAATATTTGTCTCAACTAAGTTTGATAACGAATCATATGAATTAATATTTACGCCCTCTAACGCAGAACCATCAGCGTCAGTAACGTTAATATCAACATACCACTGAACGTACACTCTCGAGCCAGAACCAACTGAAATGTTAGTTCTGTTAAATGATGAATTGATAATTGTTACATTTCTTTCTCTAGCTGATACCCGTACATCATAAAAATTTAAAGTAAAATTTGTGTTTATAACATAAATATCTTGTGTTGAAAGTTGATCGTAATTATCAACATAAATTCCTTCATCTAAGTTATTAGAGATTGTGTCCCCAACAACATAATTATTTCCGGCAGTACTATGAAAAAGATACCCAGGACTATTATTAGTTAATGTATTATCAGAAAAATTATTTCCTGACGGATCATCGTTTAACTGGCGTGAATATATCCCTACTTCATAATTGTTTGAAATTGTATTGTTTCCAATAAAATTACTATTTGATGAATTTAATGACATAGCAGCACAATCTAACAAATCGTCATCACAATCGACGACCAACGTATCTTTTGAATATTCAATCGTATTGTTGATAACAGTATTATTACTAACAAGATGCAGATAAATTCCACGAGTTGATGTATTGAATACAGTATTATTTTGTATGATAGAATTATTTGTTGAATAGAATTCAATACCCGTATCAAACTGAGAAACGTTACAATTCTTTACAGTGATAGCACTTAACGAACTAACTTGAGACGTTACATTAGTAACATTAATACCAATAAAACTGGCACTTCCATTACCTTTTATTGCATAATTCTGACAATCTAACGTTAATTCATCAGCAACAATATTTAACCCATTACCATCACATTCTAAATCGCTCGACATAGTTATATCGCCAGAAATTGTATCTCCACAACTGCACGGCCATGAAGAACAGTCAGCTGCACTTACAGAATTACTTGCTAAAACCGTTAAAACTGCTATAAATAGAAGAACAACTACTAGTTTCATCACCACGCCTCTTTTACTGTACATAATACAGAGATAGAGAAATAATCTAGGTTTATAAATATTTGGCTTTAAGAGACATGAAAAAAATGAGTGTCAATTTCCAAACATTTTTATATCCCCTTTCCTTCCAAACCGCATGCATAATAAACCAATAAAAGAGGTTATGAAAGATCTCAATTCTACAGAACGCGGTTTATCAAAGCACGAAGCTGAGACACGTATCAATAAATATGGGTTTAATGAACTTAAAGAACAAGATCATGTTCATCCGATAAGGATATTTCTTGAACAATTTGCAAGTCCATTGGTATGGATTTTATTGGTTGCCCTTATCATTTCAATTTCATTACATGAAACGATTGACGCCATTGTTATTGGCATAATAATTGTACTTAACGCTATATTAGGTTTCATACAAGAGTATCGTGCAGAGAAATCTATAGAAGCGTTACGAAAAATGGCATCTCTCAAAGCCAAGGTTCTTAGAGATGGTAAAGAAATAAAGATAGAAAGTAAATTTGTTGTCCCTGGTGACATTATCATTCTTGAAACTGGCGATAAAATACCTGCAGATGCACGACTTATAGAAATTCATACATTAGAAACGCAGGAAGGTCCCCTTACAGGCGAATCGCAACCAGTAACGAAAGATCTCACCGTACTCAAAGACAAAACGCCTCTTGCTGACAGAAAAAACATGGTATATTCTGCCACAGTTATTTCAAATGGACGGGGAAAAGCTGTCGTTGTATCAACGGGAATGAAAACTGAAGTTGGAAAGATTGCAACGTTAATCAAAGCATCTCATCCTAAACTGACACCGTTACAAAAAAAACTTAGACAATTAGGAAAATATTTAACGATTGCGGTAGTTATAGTGGCAATTGTTGTCTTCCTTGCAGGAGTACTTTCCGGCAAAGCTGCATCAGTAATGTTTCTTACCGCAATTGCGTTAGCAGTTGCCGCAATACCTGAAGGTCTTCCAGCAGTCATTACAATATCATTAGCTCTTGGAGTACAACGTATGATTAAAAAGAATGCACTTGTACGAAAATTGCCATCTGTCGAAACGTTGGGAAGTGTAAGTGTTATCTGTACCGATAAAACTGGCACGCTTACACATAACGAAATGACCGTTACCAAAATATGGGCTAACAATAATGTGTATGACATTACAGGTTCAGGATATGAAGCAGAAGGAACATTCTTAATTAAAAAGAAATTGGCAAACCCGGAACATTTGCATGCACTTCTTACAATAGGCGCACAATGTAACGATTCACATTTTGATGATAAAGAAGTTTTTGGAGATCCAACAGAAGCTGCCCTAATAATTTCTGCACAGAAAGCCGGATTTACAAAGAAAGAATTAGAAAAGAAACAACCAAGGACAGATGAGATCCCATTTTCATCAGAACGTAAAATGATGACAACGTTCCATGGAAAAGTATCATACACGAAAGGTGCTCCTGATATACTTATAGAAATGTGTAACCGTATTCTTATCAATGGAAAAGTGCAACGATTAACACGAGACAAGATAAAAGAGATTATTAAACAGAACGAGTCATTTGCAGGAAATGCCCTTCGTGTTCTAGGATTTGCATATAATGAATCAGTAAAGAAAGCTGGTGCAGAAAAGAACATGATATTTGTTGGATTACAAGCTATGATTGATCCGCCACGTGAAGAAGTTAAAGAAGCAATTAAACGATGTCAAGATGCAGGAATACGTGTTATCATGATTACGGGTGACCAGATAACAACCGCAGAAGCAATTGCAAAAGAATTAGGTATAAATGGTAAGTCACTTACTGGTCAAGAATTAGATGCTCACAAAAACCTTAAACAAGATATAAAAAATATTAGTATATTTGCACGTGTCAATCCTGAACATAAATTAAAAATTGTTGAAGCACTTAAGAAAGATGGTCAAGTAGTTGCAATGACTGGTGATGGTGTTAATGATGCACCTGCACTTAAGAAAGCTGATATTGGCATTTCTATGGGCATTACAGGAACGGACGTTGCAAAAGAAGCATCAGATATGATTCTTACAGATGATAACTTTACGTCCATCGTTAACGCTGTTGAAGAAGGACGAGGAATTTTTGAAAATATACGTAAATTTGTGAATTATTTATTATCAAGTAATTTGGGTGAAATAACAGTTATTTTATTTGCATCATTATATTCATCAGTTCTTGGATTGAATTTAGGCCTTCCATTAACAGCTATCCAAATATTATGGGTTAACCTTGTGACGGATGGTTTGCCTGCAACTGCGCTTAGTCTTGACCCACATTCTAAAGATATCATGGGCAGAAAACCACGACCTGCAAGAGAAAGTATCTTATCAAAAGAATTACGAAGTGACATTATTGTATTTGGTGTTCTCATGGGAATTATTTCACTTGTGCTCTTCATCCTATATCAAGATTCAGGTATTATTAAAGCCCAAACTATTGTCTTTACGTCACTTGTATTGTTTGAGCTTGTACGGTTACAAACAATTCGTGCAGAATACAAATTAAGCATGTTTAGTAACAGATGGTTATTAGCAGCAATTGTTGTGTCAGTATTATTACACTTTGCAACAATTTATACACCGCTAAATGTCTGGTTTAAAACGACACCTCTTGCACTTGTAGATTGGGGAGTTCTTATCATTGCAAGTGGTGTACTGTACGGAGTGTACAGAATAATACATTATTTCATGAATGGAAAAAAATGAAAGTTTCACCGCACGCAGGTCCCTTGTACAAATGGTTTAAAGAACATCGACGTATTTGGTTTCTCTCTTCATTCTTTATTGTCGCCATTTTTGTTATCTTTATAGGACTTTTTCCTCAAGAAATAGTAAACAAGGTGTATGGTATAGGACTATTAAGTATAGTTGGTATCCCTTTACTTGTTTTTATAGTTGAACAGATGAAATATAACGTTGCATATGTTGGAAGGTATTCAAGTCCTTTAGCTGGATGTGTTCCAAGAAATAAACATCCCACTTTTTGGATTATATGGATATTTGTTCAGTTCATGAGTTTATTATTCATTCTTGGTTTTAGCGTATATTTAATAATCAAATAAACAGAAAACTAAAAAAAATGGAGTTCTGATAATTCCTCGTCTCGGAATAAATTTAAATACTAAGAAAAAATCATTATCATAAAAGATGGTTGTTGTAACATTAATATTACTAGTAGTATCAATTATTCTTATTTGGAAAAGTTCTGATTGGATAACAGATTCACTTGTCCCAATGGCAAAACATTTGGGAACAAGTTATATTGCCGTTACAACATTACTTGTTTCGTTAGTTGTAAGTTTACCAGAAATATTTACAGCAACATATTCATACTTCCTTGGCCATTTAGACATTGGTTTAGGCGTTATTATTGGTTCAGTAATGGCCAACATAGGATTAATTGTGGGGATTAGTGCCATAATTAAACCGTTACGTGTTGAAAAGTCTGTCGTTATCCGTGACGGAATATTTATGGTGATTATTGCTGCTGTTGTTTTGTTATTCGGATCAGATTTACAATACTCTCGTGTGGAGGGATGGGTTTTACTCCTATTATTTATTCCGTACGCAATTAATGTGTGGTCATTTGAAAAATGGCGACCTAAAAAAAGTCAAAAACTTAAAGTACAAAATGTTCAAAAAAGTCTTAGTTTAATTGGTCATAGTAAAATAAAACTAAAACCGTCTGCATTAACGTTTATCCTTGGCGCAATTGTTCTTGTAGGAGGAGCATACTTATTTTCTTCATCATTAATCAATCTTAATGCAATATTACAATTGCCAGAAATCCTTGTTGGTATTGTCTTTGGTGCAATAGGAACAAGTATACCAAACATAGCAGCTGCAATACAGGGAACGAGGAAGGGATATGTTGACGCTGCCATAACGGAAACGTTCGGTTCAAACATCTTTACATTGTTAGTTACTCTTGGAATTATTGTTGTTCTCTCGCCATTTTCTATTGCTGGAAACGTATTTTACTTTGATTTAACATGGATGATAGTTATGACGTTACTCTTTGTTGCGCTTATCTTTAAAGGTTATAGGTATAAAGAAGAATCTCTGACACGATATGAGGGTGTTGCGTTGTTGTTATTTTATCTTACACTGTTAGTGATACATATTGTGGCGTTTTAGAAAGAAAAAAGAATTAACAATAGAACACTAAATCTATCCAAAATACTCTGCTTTACCTTCTTTAATTTGTTTCGCACGAGCAACACTAAAGTAATTCTCTAACTGTTTATACGTTTCTTCAATTTCTTTATCAACAGACGGCTTTACAACGTCAAGAGCACCATCAAAATGTTCCCAGCTAATTTCTTTTGCAGTAATGTCTTTACGTAACGCTACCATTGCTGCTTCTCTACATACACCTTCAATATCAGAACCAACGTACCCCTCTGTTTTCTTTGCTAATGAAGATATATCAACATCCTTCGCGAGTGGCATTTTCTGTAAATAAATTTCAAATATTTTCTTTCGACCTTTTTCGTCTGGAACGGGCGTTAAAATAACTCTATCAAATCGTCCCTGTCGTAACAACGCAGGATCGACAATGTCCGGTCTATTGGTAGCGGCAATAATAACAACGTCGTTTAAACTTTCAAGACCGTCCATTTCTGTTAACATTTGGTTCACGATACGTTCATTAACTTTTGAATCACTACCACTATTTCTTCTTGGAACAAGAGCATCAATCTCATCAAAGAACAAAATTGTTGGTGATGTTTGACGTGCTTTTCTAAATATTTCACGTACAGCTTTTTCAGATTCGCCAACCCATTTACTTAAAAGACTCGGACCATTAACCAAAATAAAGTTTGCTTCACTTTCTTTTGCAACTGCCTTTGCTAATAACGTTTTTCCCGTACCAGGAGGACCGTACAATAAAATTCCTCGTGGTGGACGAATACCCATTCGTGTAAATATTTCCGGTTTATTTAAGGGCCATTCAACAGCTTCCTTCAACTTACCTTTCACTTCTTCTAATCCACCAACGTCTGACCAATTAACGTCAGGCGTTTCAACAAGAACTTCTCGCATTGCACTAGGCCGAACAATCTTTAACGATTCAATAAAATCTTTCTGTGTAATCATAAGTTTTGCAAGGATTTCCTCAGGAATAACTTCACCCTCTTCTACGCCAGCTTTCTTCAAATCTGGAAGTACTCGTCTGAGAACAATCATTGCAGCTTCCTTTGCAAGCGCATTCAAATCTGCACCAACAAAACCGTGCGTTACTTTTGCAATTTCTTTAAGATTAATATTTTTCTCTAACGGCATATTCCGTGTATGAATTTTAAGTACTTCTAAACGACCGTTCTTATCAGGAACACCAATTTCTATCTCTCTATCAAACCGTCCAGGACGACGTAAAGCAGGATCAAGAACGTTTGGCATGTTCGTAGCAGCAATGACAATAACTTTACCACGAGATTTCATACCGTCCATTAAACCTAACAACTGTGCAACGACACGTTTCTCAACGTCACCTTTAGTTTCTTCCCGTTTCGTTGCGATAGCATCAATTTCATCCAAGAATATTATGGAAGGTGCATTCTGTTCCGCCTCTTCAAATTTCTTCCTAAGGTTAGCTTCTGATTCACCATAAAATTTTGAAATAACTTCAGGACCGTTAATAAGTATAAAATGTGAATTCGTTTCCGATGCAACTGCCTTTGCCAATAATGTCTTTCCTGTCCCTGGAGGACCGTGTAACAACACCCCTTTTGGTGGTTCAATTCCTAACTTTTCAAATATTTCTGGATGTTTCAATGGTAATTCTACCATCTCTCGAACTTTTTTAATTTCATCTCCAAGTCCACCAATATCTTCATAATTTATTCCAAGACTAAGACTATCCTCTTCTTTCAATTCAACTGCTTGAGGATTAAATTGTACTTCAGTTTCGTGTGTAATAACAACAATTTCCTTTTTAGGATTTGTATCTACAACAACAAACTTAAGATCGCCAAAACCGAATCCTGCAAATTGCTGTTCCCTCATAGAAAAAACGTTTTCTACATCACTTGGTGTATGAGATTTTCTACGCGGTCTACCAAGAGACACAATGTCTCCTTTCACTAACGCTTTTCCAAGAAGACCTTGTTTAAACAATTGTGGTGATGCTTTAATTAAAATACCTTTACTTGCTGGAGCAATTGACACTTTTGTTGCACTCTTCACTTCAGCTTTTTCAATAGTTACCATTTCGCCGATAGACGTTTTTGCATTTCTTCGTATATTACCATCCATCCGGATAATGTTTAAACCAATATCGCCAGGATACGCCCTATCAACAAGAGCTGCCGTTGTCCTTTCACCAGTTATTTGTACAATATCACCAGCATTAACACCAATTTGTTTCATAAAATTAGAATCAATTTTAACAATACCTTTGTTAACATCGTCCTGTACAGCTTCCATAACTTTAAGTGTAATTTGAGGTAATTGCATAGTATATTTTTGAGGTCGTTACTATATAAATATTGTGGTATACAAAAACAAGAATTTTTGACTTATTATTAAATAATAATAATAATAATATAAATTAAATAAAAAAATTAAAGAAGAGATTTACTCTTTCTTTTCTTCTGGTTTAACTTCTTCAGCGGGAGAACTTGGCTTAACCTTTGGTAGTGGAAGTGGAGATGGTAAACTTACTTCTTCACTAATTTTAATTGCCTGTACGTTTCCTTTATGAAGAGCAGCATTCACAATCTGTTCCATAATTTCTATTGGAATTTTTTTATCTTTGTCCCAGCCGTCAAGAATTTCCTTAACTTTATCTTCTGCTTCAACAAAAAGTACTTGACCTTCAACTTCGATCTTTCCTAGATCTGGTTCGTATCCGCAACTAAAGGAAAATGTAAATCTGATACCTTTCTTTCCTTCAACAGCAAAGTCCATACTTTCAACATTTTTTAAAGAAACGTTATTGTTAATCTTTATCTGACCACCTTTTGCGTCAAGACTTCTATCCGCGTGTACTTTATGTAAATTAATTTTCACAATTGTCATAGTAAACCACCTTTTTAGTTTTAATATACCTCTCGGAGAGGTGGACATTTATAAAGTTTGCTGAATTAAAGAATCACTTCTTTACTTTCTTCTTCTTAGCAACCTTTTTCTTCACAACTTTCTTTTTCTTGTCACCAGGCTTCTTTACAATAGGATTAGCGACATCAACAACACCCTTCACAATTTTCATCATTGTTTGACATTTAGGATAGCCTGAACATCCTAAGAATTCTCCATAAAAACTTTTCCTAAGAATCATCTTTCCTTCTTTACACGTAGGACAGACCATATCTTGTTCAGGATACTTCTTTTCAACGGGTGTATCATCTTTTTTATTCTCAGCAAGTGTAACTGTTGCTTTTTTCCTACCAGTACCAGCTTCAATAATTGGAAAACCAGTTTCATCATCAACCTTACCAGTAAATTTTAAAATGCCAGTTTTAGGAACATTAACAATAGTTTTACAATCGGGATATTTATCACAACCAACAAACCTGCCAAATTTACCACGCCGTACCATTAACCGTCCATCACATTTTGGACATGGACCCATATAATTTGAAGCGTCAATAGTTTCACGTAACGATTTTAAAATATCTTCACCAATAACCTTTTCCTTCTTTTTAAAATCTCCAAGTAATTTTGTAAGGAATTTTTTAGCCTTTTCCAACACATTTTCTTGTTTTTCTTTTCCCTGCCGAATTTTATCCATATCCTCTTCAAAATCAGCTGTTAATTTTTCATCAGTTATTTCTGGAGCGTACCTTTCAAGGACACCAATAGTTTCAATACCTAACTGTGTTACTGTTATTTTAACACCTTCAACATAACCACGTTGAAAAAGTCTATCAAGAATGTCTGCTCTCGTTGCTTTCGTACCCAGATTACGTTTCTCAAGCTCTTTAATGATAGATGATTGGTTGAACCGTTTTGGTGGTTGTGTTTCCTTATCCATTTTTTCAATCTTATTAATGGAAACAACATCATTTTCTTTCATATCAGGAAGGCTTACCTCTTCAAGTTTAACGTACGGTTTATAGAATACGTGCCAATTTTCTTGAAGTGTTCTTGTACCTTTAGTAATAAAATTCTCTTGATTAACATCTAACGATACTTCCATCGTTTCACGAACAGCAGGATCGGCAAACGTTGCCAGGAAACGTTTTACAATAAGATCGTACACTTTATCTTCACGCGGTTTAAGTTCCTTTGGTCGAAGACCTGTCGGATAAATTGCGGGATGAGCAGGATCGGTTTTCTTACCGTTATTAGGATTTAACTGTTTCTTTTTCAATAATGCATCTGCAAGATCTTTATATTCTGCTTGTGAAGATAACTGAGATAGTATTTTTTGAAATCCTAGTTTTGGATCAAGTTTTTGAGATGACGTTCTTGGATATGAAGTTACTCCCATAAGATATAATGATTGTGCGTGCGAAAGAGTTTCTTTTGGAGTTATTTTAAAATGGTTATACGCTTCTGATTGAAGGGTTGTTAAATCAAACGGAAATGGTGGTGCTTGATTACGCTGTGTTCTCTTAACAGATGTTACAGTAGCTTCTTTAGCTCCTTGTACTTTTGTTAATATTTCAGTAACAACTTTTTCATCAAATATTTTATCTTTCTGATGCCATGCTTCAACAGGACTTTTAACATATGTTCCATCTAACCTAATAAGCCAAAATGGTTCAGGTACAAATGCTTGAATTTCTTTCTCTCTATCAACTAACAATTTTAATGCTGGACCTTGAACACGACCAGACGACATTACTTTAAACGATCCTGCCGCTTTAACTGACGCCGTTAATGCCCTACTAAGATTAATTCCATAGAACCAATCAAGTTTGTGTCTTGTCTCACCAGCAAATGCTTGACCCCAATCAAGATGTTTGATTTTGTTTTCATACGATTTTATAAGATCACCTTTTGTAAGAGTAGAAAATTTCATCCTGTTTGCATCTTTTTGTTTACATGCAAAACGCACAACGTTTAATCCTATTACTTCTCCCTCAACGTCATAATCGCATGCAACTGTAAATTCATCAGCTTGTTTTGATAAGGTTTTGATAGTATAAACATAATCCTTTACATAATCAAGATTTTTAGAATTTTTATACGATTCTTCCCATTTAATATCAAAAACTGGATATGTCCATCCTTTCTTTTCACTTTCTACTAGACCATATAGATGGCCAACAGCAGATGTGACAATAATAGGATGTTTATTATGTGTTAGTTCGTAATATGAAGACTTTTTACTTTTCTTTTTTACAGGAGTTGTATCAGCGAGTGCTTCTGCTAATTTCTTTGCTGAACTGGGTTTCTCTGTAATGATAAGTTCTACCATGTACATGAAGAATTTTCAACCTGATTTAAAAATGTGTCGAAAGAAAATGTTTTACTCAGTTCCATTGATATGTCCTTTCTGGACCTGTTTGAGTGTATTCAACAGTATTTCGAATAACACCATCTCTTTCAAGTTTTATTGCAATAGAAACATAATCAGATGAATCAAGATCATTACCATTAAGATAATTAATTATAAATTCTGGACCTAAACAATGAATAGCACTATCGACAGCATCTTCAAGTGGAACAAGTTGTGGAAACGGTTCTTCTTTATGTTGCCTTTCAACTATACTAGCAATCCTGCTTTGAATTTGTCTTGGTAAACTCATATTTTCTACAGAAAATACAGAACTTATAAAGATTATGAAAATAAGGATAACCTTTAAAAACATCCACCATACTATGCACAAAAAGAAACGAGGGGAGAGCTAGGCTGGCGCGCTTGTCCTGCGTTGTTACTGTGAACGGACATTACACAGAGCCGAAGCCCAATTAAGGGCCGATTTTGTTTTGTTGGTCCCTGTTATCTTTGCTGACGGCTTGTCCTTTGGGATGGGCGTGCTGGGAATTTGGTCAGATCAGGAATGAAGCAGCCATAACCTTTACGTTCCATGTTCAGAGGGTTGCAAGTCCGAGAAGTTTCAGGGAGTCAATCAACGAGGCTTAGTTGGTTCGACTGCGGGTGTGCCCCTAACCGTTTTTTAATTTAATTTCTTGAACAAAAGTTTAAATACACCTACAACTTCTCTTAACTCATGAAAAAAGATACCATACTCAAAATCATTGCAACAATTGCCGCTGCAGGAATACTCTTTTCAGGATATTTATCGTACGGAGAATTGTTTCAGAAAACATGTCCTGTTGAAGGATGTTCATATATGTTAGGAATGCCCGCATGTATTTATGGGTTTATAATGTATCTTGCCGTATTTATCATTAGCATAATAGGAATTACAAAAAGTAAATAAAAAATTATTCAATCTCAATCGTATCAACAGTTTCAAAATCAATATCGTCCAACTCTTTCTCAAGAGCGTCCAATTCATCTAAATCACTAAAACCATTAACAATTTCTTGCTCCTCTGAACTCACATCATCAACCATTTCAGGAACTGCACAGCCTATTAAGAAGAGACAGACAATCAGCAAACCAATAACAATTTTTGTTTTCATAATCTTAAAAAAAAGAAAGAAAGAATAAAAATGTTTCTTATTCCTCACCAGTAGTTCGCAAGGATTTATATTCGTCCATGAACATACGAAGAAGTTCTCGTGTATTCTTCAAATCATTTTTGAGAATGTCTTGTGTTCGTTTCCATTCAACGATATCTTGCTCTCCCGTTTTTACCTGCACCCACACGTCTTTTGCACGAGCATGATCTTCTTCTAATGTCACAACCCTTTCTGCAAATTCAGATGCTAAATTATCAAGTTTACCTGTATCTACACCCTGCTCATTAAGATCGGCTATACGCATTTCCATTCCGTTATGATATTCACCATGTTTCTCAACAAGATTATCCCATTTTGATTTAGAAAGTGCTGCTATAACCATTCGTTGTTCTTTCCTAATTTCTTGCCACGAAGATTTTAGTTCTTTGATAGCGTCGCGAAGTTCTTCAGCAGATGCGTCCTCTTCCATTGCATTAACATCATCTTTAAGTACCGTTAAATCCTCTTCTAATAGAGTGATTTTTTCAAGCGTACTTTCTTTTTCTTCATCTGTAAGTTGTGTAGATTCAGAAACTCGTTCAATAAGTTTATCTAATGATCGAAGAATTAAATCGCTTGTTTTAACTAAATGATTTTTAACACCAACTTTCAAATTTCCTTTAATTTCTTTACATTCTTCAGATTCATCTTCACATAATCGTGCTCTATCACGAACTTGTAACAATTCTTCTTTGTGTTCAGTAAATCTCTTTTTTGTATCTGCATACTTTTCTTTTGCTGCAAGATATCCTTTATTTGCATTGCCTAATCGTTCACGCACTTTTTCCATTTTTTGTTTTGCGTTAACAGCAATTCCTTGTCCAAAAAGTTCTGGTCTTTCAGTATCTTCAGAAACATCTGCACCCGCTCTTTCACGAGTACCACCATTATCTGCAAATGCCATCGGGACAACACTTACAACAAATATCATCAGCACACACAGTGCCATTATTTTTTTCATATCCATGTTAATAACCTCCATACGTACTTATGTGATATCATTACTTTTTAAAGATACTTTTTACAACACTTTCAAAAAAGACAATTTTTGGCTCTAAATACTTGATAAAACTTTATAGAATGGTTAAAAGACAAATAGAAAGAAAAAAAAGAAAAAGAATTAATAGTGTAATAACACTTCTGCGTCCTTTCCAAAGATAGTTTTAATGTCTTCGAACACTGGTTCTTTAATGAAAACTCGTTTAGGAAATTTCATTTGAGCAAGTTCTTTTTCAAACTCTTCAATAGAACTTTTTTCTTTTGTTCCTAGGCTTCCATCAGGATTCAATTGCGCTTTTTCAATGATTTGATCTTTTGCATCAATATCGTGTATGACAAACGCAACTTTATCAAACAAGATAATCTCACCGTATTTTTCTCCATGTTTAATACGTATCTTTGCACGTTCCATTTCCTTACCACGTTTTCTCTGCATGTACTCAACAAGGAACCTAATCAAACCTGAACTTCCCTTACGAGCTTTTTCAATGTCTGTCTTCGTTAACTTTTTAGCATCGTGTTTAGTTTTTGCTTCAACAATTTCGTTTAGATCTCTAAGGTACCGTGCAGGAACTTTGCCCGTACTTATCAATTCATCTTCAAACAACTTAATTATTTCTGTATCCTGTGCACGATCAATTCCTTCCTGTTTAAGAACGTCCCTGATTATTGTTACAATCTCATCGTACAATAAAAGAACACTCTTTTCGTTATGTTTCATTTCAATTTCTGTAAACAATTCGCGAATACGTTTCAAAAACTTTTCTGCATTCTTCACGTACGTGTCAAGTTCTGTACCTGAAAGTTCTTTCTTATCACCATGTTCAATTTTCTTTCGTAGGTCAACATTTGCTCTCAAGATTTTAACATATTCTGGTTCAAGTAATTTTTCTTTCTTGACAAAGATTTCTTCTAAGACATCAGGAGTTTCACGAGGCGTTGGCGGTGGAAGACCGTACAACATAATAGCTGCCTGTGAGGGTGTTAAGATAGCATAAAACGTATCTTCCATACCCATAGTTTTTAACGTGTTCTTCACACGCTTCACGCTTTGTTCACCCGTACTCATGAAAAGGTCAATAGCTTCACGGCTCGGTTTAATTCTGCCCATACGTAACAACTGTTTCCATGGCATGAAAATTCCTCTATCATAGAACGGTACACCGTCTCGTAACAATGTAAAGATGATTGGGTTTGCTTCTTTTAACGAATCCCAGAAGTCTGTTAAAATATAAACCTGAATATTTAGTTTATTTTTTATTCCTGTCATTTCTCCCGCTTCAGCGCCCATACCTATAATGATAGCACGTAACTTATCCTTTAACTCTGTCCGTGACATCTTTTTAACATCTGTATCATCAATAACAATCCATACATCAATATCAGATGTTGCCGTTGCCTTTCCCTGCGTAAGAGATCCTGCAAGAACATAACTTAAAATATACTTTTCAAATTTCTTAAGAACCATTGTCTTATGAATTTCTGATATCTTAATCGCTGCAAGCATACCAGTATCATATATTGGCGCGCCCATAGAAATTAAACGGTTAAGATCATACTTTGCATCATAACAGTTCATCCAAATGTCTGTAAGAAGAATACTTTGAGGTACAATATTTTTATCAATTTCTTCTGCAAATTTACTAATAATAGTAGAAAATTTGTGATGAAGTTCATCCTTTGACATTTTTTTACTTGTCGTATCATCAACAACTACAAGAACATCAATTTTGTCTGGATTGTGAGGTTTTTCTTTCTCACCTTCTTTAGGTTTTGTAGGTTTTTCTGGTGGTAAAATTGTAATACCAACAATATAATCGCCAAACTTTTCAATAACATCATCTTTAAATTTGTCTAACTTTACTTTTAATGATTTTAATTTCTTTTCCAATTCAGGTGGTAATTTAGAAGTTTCTGCTGGAGTCCTTGGTTGAGCAGTTTTAATTGATTTTGGTTTAATAGATTTTGATTTCTGTTTTGTTTGTTTTACCATTTTTATACAAATCCCCCTGTGACTTTATTGTCACGGTCTTTATTATATAGTTTATATACTTATAATTCTTTTTGTTCACAATGAGACATTTTGGTCATTGTTATTAAGAAAGGAAATGTTTAAATAATATAGTTTTTTAATTATGCATATGAGTGATGATAAAAAAAAGAAAGATCCATGGCATAAAGATAACATCGATAAGACAATAAAATCTAGACAGAATGATCAACGTAACTTACTTAACGTCATTCAAGCAATGGATTCACAACTTCAACATGAAGTCACTAATATTCTTAAAGCAAAGGCTGGAGAAGGAATTCCTGACTGGTCATTATTAGATAGAGAAAGTAGTAAGTATGACAAAAAAGTAGCTGATTCTGTACGGGCAAAAATTGATGAAGTATACTCAATCGATTCAAAACTCCATCCTTTAGCAGGAGTTATTAAGAAAGCAGGATTAGATAATAATTATTTTAATAAAAAGCTTATTGAAGGGATATATTTCAAACATACTGATGCTCTTAAGAAAAATGTTGGAGCTAAGGATTATATGGCAGTTATGAAAAGTGTTCATAAAAATAATCTTGATAAAGTTGAAGAGCAATCACTTGAACATTTGCTTTCTGATGTTGACTCTGAAAAACATGGAGATGGTGTCGTTGATTATATTCATGGAAAGCACAAGTTTGATAAATCAAAAGTTAATTCTGATTTAATGAAATATAATCCACAAGGACTTTTAAGAAGTCATATGGGTGGAGACCTCAATAAAGATACAATTCATAGACAATATAGAGCAGGCAAAAAAAAGAAATAGTGACCACTTAAAAGTAACAGAAAGATTTATATATCACTTCTTAAATTATGTATAAAATGGTAAGACATGTAGTTGAAGAAAGAGCAAGAGATTTTACTAATTATATGAACACTATTAAAGCAGTTGAAGCAGGTTTATTATTCCATATGCATCAAAAAGTACAAGAAGATACTGCTGACAATCCTGGAGAGCTTCCAGATTATTCTCAAATTTCTGGAAATGACGCTTTACAAGCAAGTCTTAAAGGAATTGTCGATAACACATATTCCGCAGATAACGAATTAAGTCCTTTTAATGGTGTTATTAATCAAGACGCAGCAGGAAGAAACTTTTATACAAATTCATTATTAACTAACTTACTTTTTCCTCATATAGGTGCTGTAAAATCTGCTATTGGTGAAGACGGATTAGTACAAAAAATTGGCGGGTATGCACAAAAAACTCAAAATGAATTGGCTCAAAGATTGTTAGGAATAGCTGCAAGTGACATTGTCGCAGAACATGACTTGGTAAGTCTACAAGAGCATTTAAAGGATACGTATGCAGGAATAAATCCAACAATTGTTGACAGTGCAGAAAAAGATAGGTTAGTACCTGCTATCGGTTTAGATTTATTAAGAGTTACTGGGTACGACGATGTAACTCATAAAAGAATAGAAGATGCAATCCTTGGACGGCAGGGATAATTATTTTATTTATTCACTTTTCTGTATATCTTCCGCAATTTGTTGTCGAACATCTTCTTCACGAATGACTTTTCCAACATCAAATTTGTAAGAATTAAGAATTCTTTTAATTTGTGCATAGACGTACGCCGTATCTTCTGATAGTTGTCCAGGAAATCCTGCTTCTTGTGGCCATCGATACACAAACTTGTTAATAACTCCTTTCATGAACCATACAAACGGTTTCATGCCCCACCGCGATTGATAGTCAGTTAAGAGCCATGCATCAATGTACATTTGTACATCGCCTTTCTGAAACTTTCTTTTCTCGTTATTAAACTCTTCAACAGTTTCTGTTATATTATCTAACGTAATTTTAATTTTGATAAGAAGTTCAGCATAATTGTTTATAACTTTAAACGGTCGAAGTTCAACGTATGTTCTTCTTCCAGCTTCCGTTACAGTTTCTTCAGTTTTCTTTTCCCTTTTTGTATACCCTCGTTGTTCAAGTGCTCGATTAATCGTACTAAAAAGTTCGTCCGCACGAAAAATTCCTTTATACACCAATTCCCGATTATTAATAACCAGGTTTTTTTCATAATGATTTTGCATTTTTATTGTTGGTACGTGTACTTAAACACGTTTAAATAACTTTTAATTTTTGTATGAAGATCGTCTACATCGCTTGCGATCCACGTTTCTAATTTTCTAAAATGTCGTTTGAAAAAATATTTTTCAAAGATGATACTTAAGAACCAATAAAAAGGTTTACTTGTCCATATACCAAACCTATCGCTCTTAACATATCCATCAAAATAAATTCTGACAACACCATGATTTACACGAACTTTTTCTCCATCCTTTTCAACTTCAACTTCAGTAACATCAATCATATTAAACTTTATCCTCATTTGAAGTACATGATAATCACTTGTAGATTTCCATGGTTCTAAGACAATATGTATCTGTTTACCTCTCGGCGTTATAATTTCATCATTCATTTTCTCGTACCAATCCCACCCCTTTTCAAAAAACCAGCCAGAAATAAGTGAGTACAGCTCAGATGCGTTAAAGAGTCCTTCATAGCTGAATTTCAAATGATCTACAATTAATACACGTTCTACCATCTTTTTATAGGAGAATAAGATATTCTATACTTATAAATTATTCTGTTTTAGAATTGAATCAAAATTTAAATACCCAAAACCATACTAGTACACTACCAAAAACTTTAAGAAGAAGTGATAAAACCTCAAACTAAGAAAAAAAGAGTGGGTGTAAAAATAGATGGTAAAATCATTTTTCAAAAATCTTCTGAGTAAGCTTAAGTTTAACCCGTTTGCACGGAAAAGTCATGTTAAACTAGGATTGTACGGACCGCCAAACGGTGGTAAGAGTACTTTAGCGAACAAAATATGTCAAGATTGGTTAGGGGAAGATATGTCTTCTGTATCGCATGTTGCCCATGAAACACGAGAAATTAACATTAAAGAACAAGTATCAATCAAAAATAAGAAAGGAAAAGAATTAACATTTTCGCTTGTTGATACTCCAGGAATAGCAACAAAGATTGATTATGAAGAATTCCTTAAGAAAGGTATGAAAAAGAAAGTTGCAAAAGTACGAGCAAAAGAAGCAACAAAAGGTGTCATTGACGCAATTAAATGGTTAGATAACATGGATTCTGTTGTTGTCGTATTAGATTCAACTAAAGATCCATACTCACAAGTTAACATTACAATTATAGGAAATCTTCAAGCACGTAATATTCCTGTATTGATTGCAGCGAACAAAGTTGACCTTAAAAAATCTAATTTGGACGTTATCAAAGCAGCATTTCCACAGTATGAAATTGTTGGAATTTCTGCTAAGTATGGGAAGAACGTTGAAGATTTTTATGAACAATTATTCAAACTTGCAAAGTAAATAAAAAAATAAACATTTAAATAGAGATAAAAATTACTATATGTAGAAAAGAGGTATATCAATGGTTACATTTCAATTTATTCCATTCCACGACATTGACGGATTATCATCCGCAAAACGAGTTAATAAACTTCTTAACATAGTAAAAGAAGATAAGATAGTTATCATGGAAGGGCGACTTAAGAGAGAAGAAGAAGCAGATTTAATAGAAATTACTATGGAAGAAATAGGTCCTAAATTTAAGGGAGTAGAATTGAGTGTTATTTATCCAGATAAAAATAAACAAGATTTAAAACGGCGTGTTAAAGGAAAATTTGCTAACCTTCTTCTGGGAGATAGGCAGGGAATGACCATCATTGGCCCTGCGTCAATCGTTAAAAAGATTGAAAAGAATCCTGATAAAATAGAACTTTTTACAAAGGAAAGTACAAAGCGATACAGAGCAAAACCAAAAAAGAAGAGATAAACAATGCCACATCAATGCGTTCGGTGTAATATTCTTTATGAAGATGGTGCACAAGAAATTCTAAAAGGGTGTAGTTGTGGTGCTCGACTATTTTTCTATATCAAGAAGAAAAACATTGAAGAAGGAAAAAAGATAATTAATGATTTATCTGTTGAAGAGAAAAATCATATTCAAAAGGATGTTGCAGAGATTCTTCACATAAAAGATGAAGATAAAGATAGGCCAGTTGTATTAGACTTAGAGTCTATTCGTATTCTTAAACCAGGAAAGTATGAACTTGATTTAGTACATTTGTTCAAGAAAGATCCGTTAATCATAAAATTAGAAGAAGGAAAGTATATGATTGATCTTGGACAGGCATTTAAAGAAGGAAAATAATTATAATTTGCTTTTCTGCGCTTTATCCGATATGATAGCTGAATGACCTGACGGATCTTCAATAATAATTTTTAACTTTTCTCTTCCAACAAGAACTTTACCTAATTTCTTAACTAAATTCTTTGCTTTTTTCTTTGCAGAGGGATCATCTTCCGATTCGCCAGCAGATTGTATCTTCTTTTTTATTCTTTCAAGAAATCCTTCAACATTTGTTACGTACCCCTCCGATGCAGGACCGGACTCAATCGTGATAACGTGCGGTATTTTTATTGATGCTGATCCAGACTTTACAATTTTAATGTTTAAATCATCTTCAGATGAGACTTCAAGTGTAAATTTACATGGTTCCTTGCTTTCTACAGGTTCAACATCAGATTTTCGTGTATTACATGCAGAACAGTCCATTGAAAAGACAAATACCCTTCCAAAGTATGGAATTTCAATTTCTTCTTCATTTAAAGTACATTTCTTTGCACCGCAAAACGGGCACGGCTGATTTTTTATTTCAGGCATATCTTGTTAATAGTGGTTGTGTTTAAAAATATTTTGTTTCTGGACGATAAATTATAATTAGAAGTGGGAAATTTTATAAAGGGAGCTTGAAATATCCTTTGTATCGCACCGGTAGTTTAATGGCTAGAATCCGGGCCTTCCAAGCCTGTGATCCGAGTTCGAATCTCGGCCGGTGCACATTCTTTTTTACCTTACATCAGTGGTAAGAAACTATTATATAAATAGAAAGAATTCAATGAATAAGCCAGGCGTATGCGATAACGCAGGGAGTTTAGCTTAGAAAATCCATATGGTTCGCTTTTTTTAGCTGTAAAACTTCCATTGTTCGCAAGATACTACCTGGTCTTTCTTATGAAATGGACAATAGTACTTATTGCAATGATACTCGTCGGTTGTGCACAGGAAATACCTGAAAGTGAAGTTCCTTCAGAAGCTGATGTTGCAACATTTGCAGGAGGATGTTTTTGGTGTATGGAAGCAGCATTTCAAGGATATGCTGGTGTGTTTGATGTCATTTCTGGATATGCAGGAGGAGATGTTAAAGATCCAACATATGAACACGTTCTGAGTGGAAAAACGGGACATCGTGAGTCTGTTCAAGTATTTTATGATAAATCCGTTATATCGTACGAAGAATTGGTACGATTATTCTGGCGACAAATTGAGCCAACAGATGCTGGCGGTCAGTTCTCAGATAGAGGTGAACAATATACAACTGCAATATTTTATCATACTGAAAAACAAAAAGTTGCTGCTGAAAAGTCAAAAAGTGAAATTGCAAAAAAATTTACTGAACCAATCGCTACACAAATAATTCCATTTACGACGTTCTATAAAGCAGAAGAGTATCATCAAGATTATTCTTTAAAGAGAACACGACAATATGAACAATATGCGAAAGGTTCAGGAAGAAAAGGGTATATTGAAAGAGTATGGGGAAAATAAAAATAAATTATAAGAAAAAAAAGTAATCAACTATTCTCTCACAATACCATTTCCAGGACGTCTTTGTAAAGCTGTAGACTTCTGACCAGCAGTATGATACGTTGCTCTTCCAACTCCTCGTAAAGCTTGTTCTGAATCTCGTAATACATCTAGATTAAACGTCATCAATGCTGCACGATGTGTAAGATTTGTTTTTCCATCCAATGATCCTTGTTGTACAGATGTAACATATTTTCCACCAACACCAACCTGTTCCGGTTCGTAAAGACCAGTACATTGACCCATTTCAATAACGCCACCAAAACGATCAAGAAGAGCTTCTTTTACCTGACCATTAACTAATGAAGGACTCATTCCAAACGCAAGTTTTTCAGTATTAATAACTGCTGCATATGCCTGCATACCATCAACAATAACTGTCGAAGGAACATTTGTAATAAGATCTCCAAATCCAGCAACCATTCCCCTTATATTTTCTTCTTCTGCCTGATTTGTATCAGCATTTGTTGGACCAGTACTTAATATGGCAACACTTGCTTCCATAGGTCTTAAGCTATTAGGAAATTGTCGTACATAATTATTAAAATCTACTCCATGAACAACACCAAACATGTTTTCATTAAATTGAAATCCATTGTATGTATATTCTTTTCTTGGCTGAGAATCTAAAGGATCAAACCTTGTTGGCTCAAATCCTTCAAATGATTCTCTTAAAGAGTAAGCTGAACCAGAATCAAAAACGCCAACAGTATAAATAGTTTTTATAGGAGTTTCTGTCTTTTCTCCAATTCTGTGAGCAAGATGACTTAACTGAGCAACAACACGACTAAGTTCGTGTGGAAATCGAGTATATTTCGCTGCAACCAAAGCTTCATCTTGTCTATCACTTTGTGCTAACGCATTAAAATTTACATCTCCTCTCGCAAGAGCAGTTTTTGCAAGTCGTTCAAGAGGTGCACCAGATGCCCCTCGTACCATAAATTTATCATCAGTCATTTTGTAATTTCCCTCATTTTTATATTTGTTATCATTTATTAGTGATAATAAATAGCTATTTATAAACTTTTCCATCCAATTTGTATATCCTCATATTCCAAAACCTTTATAAACCAAAACAAAACAATTCTACACTGAAAAGAGGGAATATTTATGACAAAAATAAACAGAATACATATTCATGGATTTAAGAGCTTTGCACATAAGACAGAGATTCCATTTAGTAATGAGTTTAACTGTATCCTTGGACCGAACGGTTCTGGGAAAAGTAATATAGGAGACGCATTATGTTTCGTTCTAGGAAGATTATCTGCAAAATCTATGCGAGCAGAAAAAGCTGCTAACTTAATATTTAACGGTGGAAAGAAAAAACAACCATCACAAGCTGGAAGTGTTGAGATAGCTTTTTGCAACAAAAATAAAGTATTTCCATTAGAGGAAAAAGAAATTATTATTAATAGAACTATTAAAAAAAGTGGTAGTAGTGTGTACCGCGTTAACAGTAAAAAGAAAACACGAACAGAAATTCTTGATCTTCTTGCACATGCAAAAATTAATCCAGAGGGATACAATATAATTCTTCAGGGTGACATTACAAGGTTTGTTACTATGCCTACAACTGAAAGAAGAAAGGTTATCGAAGAAATCAGTGATGTATCATTATATGAAGAAAAGAAACATAAAGCTGTTTTAGAATTAAACAAAGTTGAAGATAAATTAAATAATGCAGCAATTATTCTTAAAGAACGGGGAACGTACCTTAAAGAACTTAAAAAAGATCGTGATCAAGCACTTAGGTTCAAAGATCTCCAGGGAAAGATTGGTTCATTAAAGGCTACGCACCTTCATCATCAAATTCAAGAAAAAGAAACTGTTAAACAAAAATTTGATACGGAAGTTGAAAAACATCAACAGAAAATATCGAATTCTGAAAAGAAAATTGATACTTTAAAAGAGACAATCCAAACAATAAAAGATAAAACATCTTCTATAAATAAAGAGATTGAACAGAAAGGTGAAAAGGAACAGGTTAAGGTTCATAGAGAAATTGAAGATCTTAAAGTTAACGTTACGAAAGATAAAGCAAGAATATCAACCGTTAAAGATGAAATTAATAAGATTAAACTAAGAAAGGATCAGTTCAATGAAGAAATTAAAGATTTAAAAGAAAGATCATCATCATTTTCGCAAAAAAATAAAGAATTGAAACTTGCACTTCAGAAAAAGAGTAATGAAAAGAAAGATGTTGAACAAAGTATTGAACAGTTCAAAAAGAAACATAAAATTGAATCTTCACAAGAACTAGATACAGAAATTGAACAGAAGGATACGTTAATTGAAAAGAAACAAGAAGAAATTCAAACAATACGGCAACGTCAACAAGAATTGTTAAGAGAAAAGGATAGAATTGAATATCAACTACAAACTATTGATGAACGTATTAAAAAAGTTAGAGAAGTTGAACAACAAAATAAGGGCCAGATAAAAACGTTACAAAATAACAAATCTAATTTTAAAGAAGCGACAATTAAACTTAACCAATGTCTTGATAAAGATAGTAGTTTTGCGTCACAGGTTGCAAATGCACGACGAAACCTTGTTGATGTACAAGAAAAACATGCAAAATGTAACGCACGATCAATGACCATGCAAGCAGGACTTGCTAATAATAAGGCTCTTCAAAGCATCCTTAGTAATAAAAATAAATTTAAGGGTGTTCATGGAACCATTGCAGAACTTGGTCAGGTACAAAAGAAATTTACTGGCGCATTAGAAGCAACTGCGGGAAGTAGAATGCAAAACATAGTTGTAGATACTGATAAAACTGCTGCTGAATGTATTACCTATCTAAAAAGTAATAAGTTAGGATCTGCATCATTTATTCCATTAAACAAGATTAAATATAGAGAAATTGCAACGCAAGACAAAGCATTCTTGAAACAATCAGGAGTTCATGACTTTGCATTAAACTTAGTTTCTTTCAGTCCACAATATAAAAAAGCGTTTTCATACGTATTTGGTAATTCCCTTGTTGTTGATGATATTAATGTAGCAAGGAATATTGGCATTGGGAAGGTTAAAATGACAACATTAGACGGCAATATTGCAGAAGCTAGTGGTGTTATGCGTGGTGGTTTTATGAACAGAAGGAGTTCTTTAGGATTTAAAGAAAAGGATTCTTTGGACGAACTAAAAAAGTTAGATGGAGAAATGGCAGAATTTCAAAACGTTATTTCTGCAGTTGAAACTAAGAGAGAAGCAAATGAACAAGAAATATCATCATTACGTACATTAAGAGCAGAGTTAGAAGCCAGTATTATTACATTAGAAAAAACGTTACATCTCGACACAGGTGATTTAGATGCAACGGCAACAGCAAAGAAAGAGTTTGTTGAATCATTGAAAGGCATTGATAACGAGTTACAGACTGTTCAAAGTAGCGTATCATCAATCAATAAAGAGTTAGCATCGTTAAAAACAAGTAAACAAATGTTACGATCAAAAGTTAACGAACTACGTAATCCACGTTTACTTGCACAACTTAGTGCATTTGAAGATTCAAAACAACAATGTAGGGAAGAAATTGTACGGTTAGAGAACGATATTAAGAATAGTACAATACAAACTGAACAACTTATAGGACCTGAACAGGAAAAAATTCAAGAGATTATGAAACAGCATGATAAAGAAGAAACGTCATTTATACAAGAAAGTAAAACTCTTGCAGTTACGATAGCACAGAAAGAAAAAGAACTTGTACAGAAAGAAAAAGCAAGTAAAGAATTCTATTCGAAATATAGACAGTTATTTACAGAAAGAGAAAAATTAAACTCACAGATGAACTCTAACGAGAACGAAATTGAAATGATGAGAGAAAAGTCGCGTGTAAGTGAGAGAGAAGTTAACCTTATGTCATTAAAGAACGCTGAAATTAAAGCACGTCTTGCCGGGTTAAATGAAGAGTTTGCAAAATATAAAGATGCAGAACTGTTAAAAAATAAGAACGTTACTGAATTACAACAGGAAATTAACAAGTTTGAAGTTATGCTTTCACAGATGTCTTCTGTTAACATGAAAGCTCTTGAAGTGTATGAACAAGTTGATGTAGAATTTAAAAAGTTGATTGAAAAGAAAGATTCGTTACATACAGAAAAAACTGACGTTATGACTATGATGAACGAAATTGAAACTAAAAAGAAGGACCATTTTATGAAAACGTTTGATCAAGCAAATAAGAATTTCCAAAACATTTTTGGTACTTTGTTTAAGAAAGGAAAAGCGTACCTACAATTAGACAATCCTAACAAACCGTTTGATGACGGCCTTAGCATTAAAGTTAAACTTTCTGGGAACAGGTTCATGGATCTTAAATCGTTATCTGGTGGAGAGAAAACTCTTACCGCATTATCTTTTATCTTCGCTGTTCAAGAATATCAACCTGCAACATTTTATATCTTGGATGAGATTGATGCTGCACTTGACAAACACAATTCTGAGAAGTTATCTAAACTTATTAAGAATTATTCAGGCAATGCACAATACATTATGATATCGCACAATGATTCTATAATTTCTGAAGCAGATACGTTGTTCGGTGTAAGCATGAACGAAGGTGTGAGTAAAATAACTAGTTTACAAATTTAAGAATTAATTTTTTTTATTTTAATAATTTCAACACTTTAGGTTGAATCTGTGCCTTTCGGGACACAACTTTAGGCAAATACATAATACCACCGGATAAACCAGCAAATTTTTCAATTTTTTTATGGAACAATTTCTTCACTTTCTCTTCATCACCTGCAAAGAATAAGTATGTGTTTGTTGCAATAACATCTGTCACCATTAAAAACGTTGCAATATAATTACGTTTTTGGTATTGGACTAATGCACGAAGTAGTTCTTCTTTCCTCTCCATTATTGTATCAAAACCAATAACGGGAACCTGTCCCACGCCCACTTTTGTATCACCATGCCTGTACGTTTTAAAATCTCCAAGGATAAGTTGTCGTGCCGTATGATTAAGAACGTCACAGCCAGCTTCTAACATTGCATGACCATATTTTTGAATGTCAATACGTGCAATCTTTGCTAACTTTCGCACCAACACACGATCTTTAGGAATTGTTGTTGGACTTTTTAATAAGACAGTATCAGACAAGATTGCAGAGACAATTAACCCAGCAATTTTTCGTGGGATTGGTATTCTGAACCATGAAAATCTATCTGCAATAATGGCAGCCGTTGCACCTCTTGGTTCATTTTCAAACGGTATTGGATGAATTGTCTCAACATCACCAATACGATGATGATCAATAATCTCTAAGATATTTGCATGACGAACGTTCTTAGCAGAAATGTCAATCTCGTTATGGTCAACAATGATAACATTCTTCCCTGTAGCATCTCTTAATAATACTGGAATCTTAACACCCCATTTCTTTAATACAAACTTAGTTTCTGGGTTTAATTCTCCAATACGTGCAGGCACAACGTTATGTTTATGTCTTTCTTTAAGAAAATGAGCGTACACAATAGCAGAACAAATTGAATCTGTATCTGGATGTGTGTGACCAAATATATAAATTGTTTTTTTATGTGCCATCTATCACTATATAAGGTAATTCTTAGGGTTTAAATAATTAACCCTCCAAGACCAAACCTTTATATACAATATCAACAAGTATTTTTAGTATGGGGAAGAGACACATTTTAGGACTTACTGAAGCTATAACTATTAGTAATAAAGATGGAGATAGTAAGTCGTATACTGCTAGAATAGATACTGGAGCAACAGCATCGTCCATTGATCAAACAATTGCAAGTGAATTAAAGTTAGGCCCAATAACACGAATTAAAATTATTAAATCTGCATCAGGTATTGGAAAACGACCAATAGTTGTTGCAACTGTTAAAATTGGAGATTTAACTGTTGAAGAAGAGTTTACCCTTGCAGATAGAAGTCATATGACATATCCACTTCTCATAGGACAGAATATATTAAAAATTGGAAAGTTTTTGATTGATCCACTTAAAAAATGAAAGCAGCACTCATATCATTAGGAAGTACAAGTTCAGTAATGGTAGCAGATGCAATGAAAAAGTATTTTGATCAGGTTGATATGATTCAATTAAAAGAAATTGAAGTTGGTTTAGGAAAAGATGGTGGTATCTTGTATCAGGGGGAACCACTTGAGCAATATGATTGTGTTTATTTGAAGGGTTCTTTCAGGTACGCACATTTACTTCGATCAATTGCTGCTATGTTAGAAGGTAAAGTTCCGTTCATGCCACTTACTGCTGACGCATTCACAACTGTTCATAATAAATTATTAACACATTTAGTATTACAACAACATACTATTCCAATGCCGAAAACGTACATATCATCAACTGTTGAGGCAGCAAAAGAATTGTTAAAAAAAGTTAATTATCCAATTGTCATGAAGTTTCCTGAAGGAACACAGGGCAAAGGCGTCATGTTTGCCGATTCTATAAGTTCTGCATCATCATTACTTGATGCATTAGGAGCATTAAATCAACCGTTCATTATTCAAGAATACGTTGAAACTGGTGGTACTGACATTAGAGCACATGTTGTAGGCGACAAGGTTGTTGCTGCAATGCGACGTAAATCGCAAACTGAAGAAAAACGATCAAATATTCATGCAGGAGGAACGGGAGAATCTGTTCAGCTTAACCGTGAATCAATTACCATTGCACTTAAAACTGCAAAAGCGTTACGTGCAGACATTTGTGGTGTTGATATTTTAGAAAGTCCCCTTGGACCACTCGTAATAGAGGCAAACATTTCTCCAGGATTACAAGGAATAAGTGAAGTGTCTACAATTAACATTCCTGACCAGATTGCACAATTTTTGTATAGAAAAACAAAAGAAGTTGTTGATAAAGAAAAGAAAGTTGCTGCGGCAGAAGTATTAAAAGACATTTCATTAAATGATGACTCATCCATTTCAATAGGTCAAGAAATAATTTCTGATTTACAATTTCGTGGCGAAAGAATTCTTCTTCCAGAACTTATCACAAAACTTACTGGATTTAGTGATAGAAAAGAATATACCATTAAAGCAAGGAAGGGTAAGGTAGAAATTGAAGAATTTGAGATGTAACTAAAAATAAAATAAAAAAATTAAATGTCATTACAACATTATTTTTTCTTTGTCGTTTTTTTCTTTTGCAATTTTTTTTGTACTGCAACAAATTTCTGATTCTTAGGTTTGAACCACAACAAATAGATTATGGGTAACAATCCAAGTGTGTTAAAGATAAGAATTACAACGAACCATCCTTTTTGTTTGTTACGTGCAGAATGCCACATTCCGATTCCTTTCCAGATAACAGTTCAGATGGATCCAATAAGGAGTATAAGGATTGACCACATGGGTTGTTGAGAAATGTCATATAATAATACCATTTTTATGTATACCTCCATTTACTCAAAAAATTGAATTAGTATTTAAATATTATTACAAAGCATTATAAATCAAATATGCTTCCTTCTACAAAAAGAGGTTATACTATGGGTTTAAAAGCGTTCTGGCAATGGTTCACGACCAATAAGGCAAAGAAAGAAAAGAACGTTGAACAAAAGCTCGTAGTGCAACAAAAAGCTGCCCAACCAGTACAAAAACAAATACAAAAAGAAGAGATTTCTCAAGAAACGATTACTCAGCATACAACAAAGAAAAAGAAGTTGGGTTCAGGCGTTATCTTATTTATATTAATAAATTCAATTTTGGGAAGTTCGTTATTCTACCTTCCAAGTTTAGGCGTTATCAGTTCAGGAGCCGCATCAATCATTGGATGGATAGCTATTTTTATCCTTGCTATTTTTATTATGTTATACATTGGAGAATTGATTACGTTACATCCAACATCAGGAGGAACATATGCGTTCTGTCGCAAAGCATACGGCCGGTTCGTTTCATTTATTGCAGGTTGGTTAATATGGATTGGCGGAAATTTTGGCATGGCACTTGGGGTTGTTGCTGCTGCAGAATATTTCATCCCCACATCATATGCAAATTATTTTATTCTTAGAATAGTATTTGCAGCCATATGGATACTTGTATTGAATTTCATGGCATTTAGAGGAATAGATGCAGGAGCAACCATGTTAGTTGTCTTTGGTATCATAGCATCTGTTGTTGTTGTTGCAATGACCCTTCCATCATTTCTTGACATTCCAGCACTTTTTTCAGGAACTCTTCAAAGTCCGTTCAATGTAGAGTTTTTACGTCCATTCTTTCAACATGAAGGAATAAGCATACTTTCGTATCTTGGATTAACAATGCTTCTTATTAGTGAAGCTTTTTTTGGATTTGAAGCAGTAACGTATATGGCAAACGAAGTTGAAGATCCAAAAAAACTTCCTAAGATTCTTATTACATCAATTGTTATATGTGGAGGCATAATGTCGTTATACGTTTTCAGTTCGTTAGGAACTGTTGCATACCATGACTATGTACAGAATGCACGGCCCTTCGCAGTACAAGCATTGAACACCATGGGAACACTGGGAGAAACTGTTGTTGTATTTGGTATGTATTTAGTTATTATAGGTGCAGTTGCCGCATGGCCAATAGTAGGTTCACGATTATTACAGGCAATGGCAAAAGACAGGTTATTTTTGCAACATTTTGAAGTTCTTCATCCAAAACATAAGTCTCCTCATAGAGCAGTATATTTTCAAACAATTGCTGTTTCATTATTTTCATGGTTCGTTTTTCGAGGCTATATTGTTCAGTGGGGAAATCCATACAGAACAATATATCTTATTTATGTATTACTAAGTCTTGCAGTATTATCACTAATCCTTCTTGCTGTTCCTATATTAAGACGGAAAGAAAAAGATGTTGAAAGACCTTTCAAGGCACCATTTGGAAGAAGCGTCCCATATTTATTTGTTGTTTTGTTTATTGTCCTTATATGGAACTGGGTACATATAGAGGGTGGAACAGCAATTTCCATTCTCATGCTAACTGGGTCGTTCATTCTTTTTGGCGTACCTTTCTATTTCCTTGTTGAAATGTTTTATAATCAAAAGTCTATTGTGCAAGTTAATGAATGGCTGTCATACGTCGCACTATTTAGTGAAAAGATATTTTTTCCACTTACAATACGAAAGAAAGTTCTTAATGACATTGGTGATGCACATGGGAAAACAATTTTAGAGTATGGTTGTTCCGTTGGAACATTAACAAAAAAGCTTGCACCAAAAGTTGGTGATAGAGGAAGAATATTTGCAACAGACTTATCACTAAAGAAAGTTCAGATTGCTGATAAGAGAACAAGACATATTAAACATGTTAGTGTTCATCATCACCCACATTTAGATGACTTTAAATTAGAACTCACACAGAAAGTTGATGGAGTTATTTCTATTGGTATGCTTTCATATATGCAACAGCCACAAAGAATATTAAAGAACCTTAGTAAACATGTTGTGCGTGGTGGTGAGATTGTATTTGTAGATTATGACAAATTTTTCTGGTTTATTCCTAATGTTAAATGGATAGAAAATGATTCAATGTTAGTTTCACTTTTTAAGAATGCCGGATTTGACGTTACTGTAGAACGAAAGAATGGTTTGTTATGGCAATATATATTGATTAAAGGAACAAAAATATAAGAAATTATTTCTTTTTACTTTTAGATGGAACAGATTTCTTTTTAATAGACACTTTCGCAATATTCTTTTTAACAATTTTTTTAGGTACAGTTTTGAATGCACCCATCGTACTAATCTTTGACAAATCATCAATAATATCTGATGCAATAAATGCATATCCTTTTTTCTTCTTTAATAACTGATCACCAACAAAACCGTTAATGTATGATGCAGCAACAGCACTTTTGAACAAGTCTCGTGTCTTTGCTAAGAAGCCAACTGCGAGACCTGCAAGAACATCTCCCGTTCCTGCTTTTGTCATCCCCTGATTACCTGTTCTATTGTACGCAATCTTATTTCGTGACAAAATAATGTCTGTTGGTCCTTTAAGCAACAACACATTATTATTTTGTAAAAAATATCGTAAATTTCCTTGTAAGATTTCTGCTTTTTCCTTTGCGTTAGATTGACGCAATTTTGGAAGTAAGAAATCTTTATGACTATTTACAAGAAGCATTTCCAATTCTGTTTCATGCGGCGTAATAATAGAATTCTGAAAATCTTTAAACGACATTGACTTAAGTGCATCCGCATCAACGACTTTAAGTTGCGGAGATTTTTTAATAAAATAGGAACAAAATTTATCAGCTTTCCGCGTAATGCCATTTCCAATAAGGGTTGCATCAAACTTATCAGCGTTCTTTACCATTTCCTTTGCCAACTTTACAGTAAATGCAAATTTTACTTTCTGTGTAATAAGATCGGGAGCATATTTGTTCACTGCCCACGCAACTTTTTCGGGAGTTGCAACGGTAACAACATCACATCCTGCACGCAACGCTGCAAGACCAGCTAATGCCACAGCACCAACATATTCTTCTGAACCACCGATTATTAATGACCGCCCATTCTCTCCTTTTCTGGACGTTTTCTTCCGTTCCATCAATTTTTTGACTTGATTTAGGTTCATTCTATTCTCCAATTCTTCTTTTGAAGGTATTTATACTTTTGTTGTAATTTAGTAGTGAATATACACAGAAAAGGCGTTTTCTTTATAAATAATAGGAAAAAGAAGTACGTTCCTTTTTAAATGAAGAGAAATGATATAATGAGCAAGAAATGTGTTATAGACATGCTGCAAAGAAAACCTTTTAAATACAGTCCCTCTTACCCACACCAATTGGCCCTGTAGCTTAGTCTGGCCGAGCGCCGGTCTTATACGACCACTGATGGTTCAATATGTTCATACCATCAGAAGCTTAGAAAGCCGGAGGTCGGGGGTTCAACTCCCCCCAGGGCCACGTTTTTACTTATTAGTGATTGTTCTAAGAAAAATTTATAAAACCTCAATGCTCCAAGATATTATATGGATTTAATTCGCAAACTAGGATTTGGTACATTTGGTACAATAAACGGAGCTATAGAGGGAGGCGTTGCCTCGTTCTTTACCCCAACATATTTACGATGGACAAGAGGTGCAATTCAAGAACAAGAAAGAAGGGCTCAAACATATGAACGTGATGAACCTGTATTTGGTTCTGATTGGCGAGCGTATGGTTTTTCTAAAGAAGTTGTTGGAAGAATTGCAGCTCTCGGTAGCAATGTATATGTAACTACCCTTATGGTAGATACGGTCTCCCAAAGTGGAGATTTCAATGGAGCACAAAAAGTATATCTCGCCACAAATTTGATATTTGGAGCATATGAACTTGTTCGTGGTAGTATCATAGCTTTACAAAAAGCTAGAGCTAGACGATTCCACAAGTGTTCTATTGATGATACAATAACTGATAATAAACCAGTTACAAATCCAAACGCCACACAATAAGTTATCCTAGAATCTTCATTTTAAGATACTAATGTTTTATAACTCCCCCAGGGCCATCTTTATTCTTCAGATAGCAACAATTATAAATAAAAAACAAATTCCACTATATTAAATGAAACCTGGAAGTGGAGAAGATAAGATATATAACACATGGACAAAAGGTAAAGATACATTACTATCACCGATTATTAGCATATTACTCTTTTTAAGAATAAAACCCTACATGATTACGTATGGTAGTATCGTTTCAATGATACTGTTCTTTATTACGTTAAGAACAAATATTACCATTGCTGCTGTATTTCTTCTTATAACAATTCTTTCAGACATATTTGATGGAGCTCTTGCTCGTAAAAATAAAAGCTGTTCCGACAAAGGAAAATTTCAAGATATTGTTGCAGACAATGTTAATTTTAGCATTTTTACTTTTGGTATTGTCTATGCAGGGTTTCTTACGGGATTTTGGGGAATGATTATTGTCTATTTTATGCTTCTATCAAAAGTGTTGAGAATAATTTTTCATAGTCGAGAGTATTCTTCAGATTGGTGGTTTAAAGCTATCGCAGGTGCACTTCCTAACGTTGTTGTATTACTATCAGTTATAGCATTTTTTATTCTTCTTCTTGGTGGATATAATGTGTTTAATTTGATCACTCCACTTCTTGCAGGAGTGCTTGCAATTGATTCAGTGTTTTACTTTATCAGAATTGTTTCACAAAAATGAAATATAATATTGATTGCCATTTTCATCCTAACATTAGTCGTAATGATACAAAAGCTGTCAAACAATGTACAAAACGGTGGAATGAATTAAAAGAAAAAAATGTTACTGTTGTAATATCTACAGAACATGCGTATAAAAATCCGGAACGTGCATACAAGTTTATGCAAAAAACAAAACCAGAAAATTGTTTCTTATTTCCAGGAGTAGAATATGTTACTAAAGAAAATGTTGATTTGATTATCTTTTCTGATAATGAAAGGATATATACCCATAAAGAATTAGAACCGTTTACAATGACTTTACAACAAACTGTTGATTTTGTTTCTAAAAATAACTTGTATTGTTCTGTACCACATCCACATACATTAGGGTTAACATCAATTCTTAAAAAGAAGGGAGTTAAAGAATATCAAAAATATGCAGCATTGTTTGGTGCTGTTGAAATTTCCAATACTGCATTTGAAAATTTGCGATTACTTTTTTCACTTCCAATTCTACGGTGGTTTTCTAAAAAGAAAATTATATCATGTGACAAAACTAGTGTATTACCGAAGGAAGATTATCCTCAAAAATATACATTTCTTACTGCTGGAAGTGATGCACATTTTTATGGTGAAGCTGGAACATACATAACAGTATCATGTACTTCTCAAGACTTATTTCAAACTATTGTAACGAATAAAAATCCTGAGGTTACAGTTCATAAACAAGAAAAAATAGATTTTAGGCTTCTAGTAAGAGGAGCGCATGTTGCTCTGACTGAGTTTTTAATAAAATTAAGAATAAAAGTATTTCGTTAGTGTATTGAGTAGTAACACAATATTAATAAATAAAAAGATGATAGAAAGACCATGACAGCATTAGGATCAAAAACTATAGAACGAGTACAAGAATTTAGAACAAAATATTTTTTAGGTGTTGGAAAAGCACTTGCAAAAGTTGGATTTACTGCTAACTCCATCACGGGTTTATCATTACTGTTTGGAATCGCTGCATTCTTTTTGTTTGGATATAACCACTTTCTTTTTGTCCTAGCAATTATTATTCATCTTCTTACTGATGCTGTTGATGGTTTAGTTGCAAGAGCAACAAACACGTCTTCAACATTTGGAGATTATTTTGACCATATTTCTGATGGATTTGTTGGATTCTTATTATTGCTTAAGATTGCATGGGTACTGAACGATTATTTTGCGTACATCGTTGCTGCAATATATTTTATTAACCAAGCAACACACTTCATTTCAAAACGACAATTACCTGCAATCTTCACAAGAACATTTGTGTCTATTGGATTATTGTTTTATGTCCCAGGAATTATCGGTTTAACAGTGTATGTTCCAGTACTAGTATATTTAGTGTCGGGAATCTTTTCAGTATATTCTTTAGTTCTTCAATTGCAATGGTTTGTGAAGAATGTTGTAAGAAAGTAAGTTTACTTTAAAATTCCGTAACCAATAAGCCTAAACCTATCTCCTACACGCCTAGATATGGTTATTCGAGCACCTTTCTCTGCACAGATAGGTTTCTTTAATGCACAGGTAGTGTTCTTCTTTGATGGGTCAACTACTACACCAACGGTAGCAGCAGAGTTTACGTTAAGCATTAACATTTCTTTCTTTGCAAGAGGTTTAACATCAGTTTCTTCCTTTGTTCCTACGACACGTTTAAGAAGATGTGTATCAAGAGAAATTTGATAATGTAGCTCAGGTAGTTTTCCAGGAAGACCGACCAATGCACCAGTTAACGAATCTGATTTAACAATAGTAGGATCTAATGACGTACCTAGTGCCATACTTCCACCAGGAAGAATAGTATCAACGGGTTGACCCCCAGAAAATATTCCAGTAATCTTTGTCTTTAACGATTTCCAGACTTTCTTATTCTTTTCTTCAACCATATATCCTGGATTAATTTCAATTTCGTCTCCCACTTTAAAAGATCCTTGACGTACAGTTCCTCCAACAATCCCACCAACTAATTTTGCTGGCATACTTCCAGGTTTATTAATATCAAAAGAACGAGCAACAAGCATTATTGGGTAACCTTTTGTATCTTTTCTTACTGGTGTTGGTAAGTATTCTTGTATAGCTTCAACAAGAACGTCAACATTCACGTTTGCCCGTGCTGATAAAGGAATAATAGGAACATCTTTATAGTCCGTACCCGCCAAAAAATCTTTAATCTGTTGATAATTTTTTAGTGCTTCTTCTTTAGTTACCAAATCAATTTTGTTTTGAATAACAATAATGTTCTTTATACCAGAAATTTGTAATGCCATTAGATGTTCTTTAGTTTGTGGCTGAGGACATTTCTCGTTTGCTGCAATTAATAATAATGCACCATCAACAATCGCTGCACCACTTAACATCGTTGCCATTAACGATTCGTGGCCAGGAGCGTCAACTAATGAAATTTTACGTTGTAATGTTGTATCTCCATTACATTTAATACATTTATCTTTTGTTGTAAAAAAATCGCATTTATCGCACTTGTACACAGAAAAATCAGCATACCCTAACCTAATCGTGATACCACGTTTCATTTCTTCTGAATGTGTATCTGTCCACTTTCCAGACAATCTTTCTGTTACTGTCGTTTTTCCATGATCTACATGGCCAACAAGTGCAAGATTAAATTCTGGTTGAACAAATTCGTGTGAAGATTTTTTAATAGTCTTCTTTTTTACAGGAGTTTTTTTCTTTACAGGCATTACTATTGCAGAAAGGAGAGTTATTTATAAAGGTTTACTGTAAAAAGAAGATTAAGAAATAATAAATAAAGATCTATTCTCTTCTCTTAAGGCGCGTCATATATCCAGCAATTACATTACGTAATTTCTTACTTTGTACTTCTATATGACGGCCAGCAATCTCTTTGTTCTTAGAAAAATCAGTTGTGAATGAATCTCCATGCTTTTTCAAGAGTTCCTTTGTCTTTCGTTTAATGAATGTTGTTTTGATACGTCCCATGTTTATGTATAAATTGAGTGGTTTATTTATAAACATTGTGGTCAGAGAGTGTAAAGGAGTTAAGAGAAAATAGATGAACATATAAAACACATATTCTCCAGTATACGTTTCAGTAATATTTATATATTAACATCGTTTTCTGTACACAATGGTTATTCTCTTTGACCAATTCAATTTACCGGACGACATTTATAAAGTCATCTTTGCTACTGAACAGCAAGAGATAGTCGGTAAAATGCTTATAAAATACATGTGGGATAATGGTGGAGAGATAGGAAAAACTGAGATGAGTCTGTTTGCAACTGCATTACATGAAGGAAAAGCGATTATTAAAGAGAAAGGAAAATCTCCGTTAGATAAAGAACAACGTATATCCTATAACAAACGACAATTTTATGATAGAATTCTGACACCTATGCGTGGCATGGGCCTTATAGACTATGATTTGTATAAGAAGACATACAGAGTTTCTGACAAATTTAACAAAATGATGATTCGTGTAGGTTTAATGTGGTTAAGAGAAATAGAAAAAAATAAGAAAAATTAAAAAAATTACAAACTTGAAGAACCAACACCAGATTCCCTTTTCAATGCATCTACTTTATCAGTTTTTTCCCATGTAAAGTCGGGATCGTCTCGACCGAAGTGACCATATGATGCAGTTTTTTTATAGATTGGTCGTCGTAGTTGTAATTGATCAATCATTGCCTTTGGTCGGAAGTCAAAATTTTTCCGTACTGCTTCAACAATCTGTTCTTCAGGTATTTTTGCTGTACCAAACGTATCAACAAGAATACTCATAGGTTGTGCAACTCCAATAGCATATGCTACTTGTACTTCACACTTGTCTGCAAGACCTGCAGCAACGATGTTTTTTGCAACGTACCGGCAATAATATGCACCTGAACGGTCAACTTTACTTGGATCCTTTCCAGAAAATGCGCCGCCACCATGCCGAGAATATCCACCATAGGTATCAACAATAATCTTTCTACCAGTTAAACCAGCATCTGCAACGGGACCACCAAGAACAAATTTGCCAGTTGGATTAACAAAATATTTTGTATTGTCATCTAACCATTCACCACAAATAGGTTTGATAATCTTTTCAACAAGTTCTCTTCTGATAGTTTCTAAATCAACGTCGGGATGATGATGTGTTGAGACAACAACAGCATCTACACGTTTCGGCTTATCATTTTCATATTCAACGGTAACTTGTGATTTACCGTCAGGACGTAAGTACCATATTTCTCCTCTCTTCCGAGCAGAAGCCAACCTTTGAGTTAATTTATGTGCAAGTACAATTGGAAGGGGCATATATTCAGGTGTTTCATTGGTTGCAAACCCAAACATTAATCCCTGGTCACCAGCACCCTGTTCTTCATGTAAACCTGCTCCTTCATCAACGCCCTGTGCAATGTCAGGAGATTGTTCAGAGATAGCAACTAAAACGCCGCATGTTAAACCTTCAAACCCATATTCTGGTTTATCATATCCAATTTCTAAAAGAGTATCTCGTGCTATTTTTTGAATATCAACATATGTAGTTGTCGTAACTTCACCAGCAACGACTACAAATCCCGTCTTAGTTAGACATTCAACTGCTACTCGTGCATTTGGATCTTCTTTATAGATTGCGTCTAAAACGCCGTCTGATATCTGATCGCAGACTTTATCCGGATGTCCTTCAGTTACGCTTTCACTTGTAAAAAAATATTTGTTTTGTGCCATTGTATAATATACCTCAATTGCCTTTTTTGTAAATTTAATGAAGTTTTTATATAAACTCTCTTGACAACAATATTCCAATAGGAATATTTATAAAGAAACTATATTCTTTAATAGGTATGATACATAACTTAGATGAGATTAAGAGAATACGAAAAAAACATGACCTTAATCAAAAAGAACTTGCTGAGAGAGCAGGAGTATCTCAAAGTTTGATTGCCAAAATTGAAGCGGGAGTGATTGAGCCTTCTTTTACTAAAGCACAACAAATATTTCAAGCATTAGAAGAAATGCGTGAAAGGAAAGAACAAAAAGCGGAAGAATTGATGAACAAGAACGTTGTTTTTGTTAAAGGTAATGATACTGTAAAAGAAAGTGTTAAGATTATGAAAAAGAGGGGCATATCACAAATGCCCGTACTATGTAATGGAAAAGTATGTGGCCTTATAACTGAAGGAACAATAATAAAAAGTATAACTGATAATCCTGAAAAGATTAATATTACCAAAGTGAACGATATTATGGAAGATGCTCCCCCAATTATCTCTATAAAAACAGGGATAAAGACAGTGTTAGAATTGTTAAAAGATAATCAGATACTTTTAGTCGCAGAGAGAGGAGACATACAGGGGATCATATCAAAAAGTGATTTGTTAGGAAAAATTGAATAATTTATTCGTTAGTTGCTTGAAATGCTAAAATATCTTCTGTGCTTAATTTACGACCTTTCTTTAACTTATCTTTAACCTCGGCCGTTCTTTCTTTTACTTTTGATTTAAAACTTCGCGTGTCTGCTTCTTTAAAATTCTTTGATAATTCAGTAACACGTTGCATAACTTGTTCAAGTTGTTTCTTTTTCTCTTCATACTGAGTTTTTAGTTTTACATACGAATCGGTAATAGGTTTCTCTTGATCACGTAATGATTTAATTTCTTTGTACAACTTTTGTACTTGCTCATGTTTTTCTTGTGACTCTTGTGCTTTTAATTGTACAAGTTTATGCGCTTCCTGTGCTTTTCGACGATGATCAGAAAAGTCTTCAGATGCAGAATTAATTTCTTTCCACATATCACCCAATTCTTTCACTTTAGAATATTTTGTTTTTATTTCTTTTAACTGCTTCCGTAACTGTTGCTCTTTAGAATATTGCATAACTTCCGTTTCAAGTTTTTCTTCAATCTGTGCAATATCTTTTTTAAGTTTTCCTGGATCCTCACGTACAGCATTTTTATCAAGAAGATCTTTCTTACGTTGATCAACTACTTTCCGTGTTGAAGACTTTGCTTGAACTGATGCGTTTAATGTATCACGTGTTACTTTAAGTTTCTTAACTTCCTTCGTCATAGAATCCCGTTTCTCTTTTGACTCTTTAACTTGAGACGTTTTTGTCTTAATAGCATCACGTAAAGAACGTAATTTCTGATACGCATCTTCTTTTTCTTTATTCTTAGAAGTTAATTGTGAACGAAGCTCTGCTACTTCTTTCTTTTTGTTCTTAAACTCTTCTCGAGGTTCTTTCAAATCACCATCTGTTTCCATAAGTATTCACTTGTTGTTGAAATTGTATAGTTAAAAAATGAAAAAAAATGAAAAAGAAACGCTTTTATCCAAATAGTGCGCCCAAACCAGCAGCAGCTGATTCTTCCGCTTTCTTTTCTTCCGCAGCGTCTTTCTTTTCGTCTTTCTTTTCTTCAGGTGCAGCATCTCCACTACCACTTACAGCGGCAGCAACAGGAGCAGCAACAACGGCAGCTTTTTGTATAGCTTCGTCAATGTTAACTCCTTCAAGTGCAGCAACTAATGCTTTAACTCGTGCCTCATCAACGGTAACTCCCGCTGCAGTTAAAACACTTTTAACAGTATCTTCTGTAATATCCTTTCCTGCTTTATGAAGCAGCATTGCAGTATAAACGTATTCCATTTTTTTATTTCCTCCATTATGTTCTTGTGAGTATTATTTTACAGATTAGCATCTTTCTTTACGGAAAGAGCTTGTTGTTCTGATCGTGCTAAAATGTCTCCTTTTGTATCTTCTGTCATGAACGCAGATTCAACCGAGATAGTTCGTGCATCCCGTCCTGCTTTTTGGACAAGTAATTCCATTGTTTCTCTGGTAGGATATGCGATTTCAATTGCTAAATTCATTGCTGACCGAGCAGCATCCATAATATTTTGAGCAAACTCTTTCTCATCAACATGAAGTTGTTTCGCATCAAAAACTAGACCATTTTCCCATACAGCAACTAAATCTAATCCAACTTCCATTGGAGCAATATCAAGTCTTTTTAACATATCTGCTAATGTTTGACTGATAACATCTCCCTCTTTTGCAACAGTTGTATCGTCAATGATTGCTAATTTACCATTTTCAACTTTTGTTTTAATACCAACAGTAGCTAATTCTGAGATAATAGGTCCAGGTGCAAAGTTTGTAGCACCGGCTTTTACAACTATTTCTTTTGGTGATGTTTGACCAGCTTTTGCAGGCGCTTCTGACTTGTTTCTTTGAAGAGTTGCATACAAACTGAATGGATTATCTTTACTGAACAATAATGCAGGCATTCCTTTTATTTTTTCTATAAGTTTTTCAATATCTGAATTTTTTGATTCTTTAAGAGCAAGAGTAATAAGACGTTTCCGTGCCATTGAAATAATAACACCTTTTTCTCGTAACATTGCACGCATTTTTTGTAATTGCTGTGCAGGTAAATTTTCAAAATTAACAATAGCAACGATAGGATATTCTTTAATAGCACGAACCAATTCTTGTACTAATTTTTTCTTTGTATCGGATACCATTTTTATATATTAACTGGCTTACTCATTGTAAGCTTAAGAGTTATATTTTTAATATTCTGTATTTCGTTTGGTAAATGTTTCACAACAGCATTGTATACTGTCAGAATATTATCAATTATCTCGCTTTCAGGCTGAGATTCCTTGCCTACCATACACTGAAGATTCATACCTTTCTTTGTTGATAAACGAACAGAAGATGCAAGTTTCTTTTTTAGTTGTTCTAAATTTGCACTTGGTGGAACAACACATCCAATTTTAGGATTTGGCATTTTTCCACGTATTCCAAGACTCTTACCAAATGCTGCTGCAACTTTTGGCATTAATGTTGCTTGTGCAACAAAATAATCGTAACCTTTAGCTAATTTCTTTGCTTCTTTAGCATCTTTATATTTTGGAAAGTCAGCTTCTGAGATAGTAACATCAAAATGTTTATCTGATTGTTCCTCTAATTGCTGATCTACAAATCCTGCTATTTTGATGGGTCTGCTTAAAGGATAATGTAATGTTACGAAGAAATCTAACGGATTTTTCTTTACTTCAAAATTCTTAAGATTAATAATCAAATCGTATGATTGTGAGAATTTCTTCTTTGGAAGTTGTTTAAGTTCGTTTAATGCTTTTTGAATTTGTTCTTTATCCATTTGAATCCTCCTACCAGCTTTTTTATGGTAGTGATAACGGTTTATACTCTTGGATTGTAGGTCATTTATAAAGATTGTGGTGATATTCACCCAAAAATCTTCTTAAAGAAACTTTTTGAAGGTTTCTCTTCTTTTAGCTGTTTAATCAAGTCTTTTTGTTTTTTAGATACTTTTTTGGGAACTGTTACTTTAACTTTAACCATCTGATCCCCATGGCCATGATGCAGAGAGGGTAACCCTTTATTTTTCATCCTAAATATTGTCTCTGATTCAGTTCCAGCAGGTATTTTAAGTGACGCATTACCATTTATTGTTGGCACGTCAATATCATCACCAATGGTTGCCTGTGTAAAACTTATAGGGACAGTAATTTTAATATCGTCACCATTTCGTACAAAATATTTGTGCGGAGTAACATTAACTTCAACATATAAATCGCCTGAGGGGCCATCATTTGTTCCTACCTCTCCCTCTCCACGTACACGAAGACGCATACCATCATCAATACCTGCAGGAATAGTAACGTCAATCTTTTTTTGTTTTCGTACAAGGCCCTCACCACCGCACGTTTTACATGAATCTTGTGGTAGCTCACCTTTACTATGACAGTACGGGCATGGACTTGTTTGCTGAAACAATCCAAATGGTGTACGTTGTGTTCGTTTCATGTATCCTGAACCGTTACAATGATGGCATGAATCAAACTTGTGTGCTCCTTTTCCACTACAATCTTTACAATGTTCAAGTTTGTTTAACGGAATGGTTTTTGTTGTTCCTTCTGCAACATTTTCTAACGTAATTTCTGTTTCATATAATAAGTCTGAACCTCTACGTGCATGTGAATGTTGTCGCCTTCCTCCACCAAATAAACTGTCAAACACGTCATCAAAATCGCCAAAAGAACCTGACCTAAAATGTGACATGATATCAGAATAGTCAAATCCTTGTGATGTCTGACCACCTTGGAATGCATTACTGCCAAATTGATCATACTGTTGACGTTTTTTTTCATCTCCAAGAACAGATGCAGCTTCACTTATTTCTTTAAACTTTTCTTCATACTCTTTCTTCTTCTCTTCAGGTGCTTTATCAGGATGATACTTCATTGCTAATTTCTTGTAGGCTTTCTTAATCTCCTCTTTAGTTGCACCTTTCTGCACTCCAAGTAATTCATAATAATCTTTATCTGCCATTGTTTAATTGTTCTTTTAGTTGATCTGGTGTGAATGGTAAATGTTCAAACAATTTTTGTTCTTCTCGTTTTATAATTGTAATTCTTTTGTTCCAATATTGTTGATCTCTTGAATATCGTATTTGTAAGTCCACCATCCGATCATCTAATGCAATAACACCATTATCTTTTGTACGCCAATCTGCGTAATGACTAACACTTTCTTCAACAGTTTTATCTTCTTTTAATGGATCGCTTGAATTTAATGACGCAACTGCCAGTTCTGGATAATCCTCCTTCAAAAATGTGTAGAGGGCTTCTGATTCGTGCATCTCAGGATATTTCTCTTTAAGATGTTTCCACATTGCAATCTCCTCTTCAGAATATTCATGAGGATAAAATTTGGTTGGAGCAAGATTTTGTATAACAACAACTTTAAACAAATCGTGTAATAATGACATTCGATCAACAAACTCAACATTTATGTCAACACCATTTTCCCTCAATTTTTGTGCAAGAAATATTGCAACTTTCTGTACACTAATACAATGTTCTCTAATATTTTGAGGAACTTTATATGTTTCAAACAGTTCAAGACATTCTTGTTCGGTTGGAAGGTTCATTGAATGTAAAGAATCTTGAGTTTCTTTTTCAATCTTTCTAACAATACCAGTATTTGCATCTACTTCAACTAAATCTCCATCTTTGAATACTTTAGTTGCATTTAATGTACCAATAACACAAGGCACCCCAAATTCTCTAGAAATAATTGCTGCATGTGAACATATTCCACCTTCATTCGTTACAATCGCACTTGCTTTAGCTATTGCAGGAAGGAACTCTGGACGTGTTTGTGAAGCAACCAAGATTTGTCCTTTTTTCATCTCTTGCATTTGTTTAGCAATGTCTTGAACATTCATATGCAATATTTTTACTATTCCTTTAGCATAACCCTTGTTTGCGATATTACCTTTCAGTTCATCTCCTTTATATGTCTTGAATAGACTGTTAGTCTCAACATAATCTTCAGCTTCTTTATTTGTTCTAAAATAAAATAAGGAATTTTTTAGACAAGCAACATAGAATTTCTTTCTATCCTCTATCTCTTCACTAGAAACTCTTTTATTATTTATCATTACATTTTCAAGTTCTTCTATAGTATAATAGTTAATATCTTCTAAATCTAAAGAAAATCTATTACTTACTTCATGGAAAATATTACGTAATGCCCATTCTCCACAAGTCCAAGTCATCCGCAATTTTAGTCTAATATTAGAAAACTCTTTTATTTTCTTTAATAATTCTTTTATCTCTAAAGAAATCTGATATTTATTAATTGATTCTAGTTGTTCTTCTTTTATTTTATTGAATCCTTCTTTGATATTGATAATTTCTTCTTTGTATTTTTCTTTTTTATTAATATCTTCATCATACTTTTGTTCATAGTCTTCTACTGTTTTTGGTTTTATTCCTTCTCCAGTTCCTAAGAAATCATATTTATTATAATACTCTTCAATTAAATATTTTTTCTTACTTTCGTCGGTGTTAAGAAGAGAAAACCAATCCAATTCCGCTTGTTTTAGAATGCTAGGTTCTGTTGGAGTGGTTAAGACTAAGAACTGTTCTGTTATATTGGGAATCTTCAAAGTTTCCAAGTAGTCAACTATTTCTTTTTGTACTAATTCAAAACATTGTGGTTGAGTAGTATGGTACACTCCAAATACTTCATTTATTTGTCGATTAACTTCTATAAATAAATGTACTAATTCTTCATCGCTTATTTTAGAAAGATCTTTATTATAAACATCCCTAAGAAAAACTAATTTGTCTTCAATGATTTCTTTAGCTTTTTCCAATAATTGATTTGACCTAATAGGATCTGAAAATAATTTTAATCCTTGTTCAGCTTCTATCTTCATATCTTCTTTTGAATAAAAAGTCTCAGCCGAACCATTTTTTACTACCATGATAGAATTTGTATAATTAGTTCCTAGATATTTCTTAAGGATATTCCCAGTTGATAACAAATTTAGTTGAGCGAAGACTAGAAAAAAGTTACTTGATTCCCAAACTTTTTGATAATTTACTTCATTCATTTTTTCTCAATAATTTTTCTAATGTTTTTTCTGCTAATCTCTTAGATTCAGCACAAACTTTAGCATAGGCTTTAGATGTCTGTGGTTTTATTTTGCCCCTGTACAATTTACCATCATTTGGATAGTAAGCATCATCAACATTCAGTATTTCTGGGTTAACATTTTCTGTTCCAAGAATAAAACCCCTAACAGTCATTACATATTCCGCAAAATCGGGAAACATTTCCCTTATTTGATTTCTCATTTCTACATTATAAGTTAAAACTAAATCCGATTTCTGAAGAACTTCTCTATCAACCATTTTTACTTTATGATTTTGTATTTCTGTTATTCCCTGCCTAACCAAAATATTTTTTACTAAAGGTTCAGCTCCCAAATCACTAGTTTTATGGAAACCTTCTATCACTCGAAAATTTACTCCGGCAGAATCTATATTAATTCCATCAATTTTTTTTTCTGTCAATAAGTGTTGCATATATGCATGATAAGAAGCACTTCTACCTTTATTTGCACTGCAAACAACTAAAATGTTGTATTCTTTCATTCTCAGTAAAAATAAAAAGAAAGGTTAAATAACCATTTCTATTTAGTATTATCTTTCTTCTCCTCCTTCTTCTCCTCAAATTCAGCGTCAACAACTTTCTCGCCATTTTCTCCTTTATCATCTTTAGGAGCTTCCTTACCGGCTTTAGCTTGTTCAGCTTGAGCAGCGTCAGCGTACACTTTCTGACCAATTTCCTGTACAATCTTGTTCAAAGATTCAATCTTTGCATTGATTTCGTCAGGAGTACCAGATGCACGTGCATCTTCAACTTCTTTGATACCATCTTCAATTTTCTTCTTTGTCTTAGCATCAATTTTATCTTTAAACTCTGTCAGAGCATTTTTGGTTTGAAAGACAACAGAATCAGCATTATTTTCTGCATCAATCTTCGCTTTCTTCTTTTCATCTTCTGCAGCATACTTTTTTGCATCTTCTTTCATTTTTTCAACATCATCTTTATTCAAGTTACTTGAACCAGTAATTTTAATTTTCTGTTCTTTACCCGTTCCTTTATCCTGTGCAGATACATGAAGAATACCATTTGCATCAATGTCAAACGTTACTTCAACTTGTGGTACGCCACGTGGTGCAGGTGGAATTCCTACCAAATCAAACTGGCCAAGATGTTTGTTATCAGCAAACATTGGTCTTTCACCCTGTGCAACTCGAATCGTAACCGCTGATTGATTATCTGCAGCCGTACTAAACACTTGCGACTTCTTTGTTGGAATGGTAGTATTCTTTTCAATGATTTGTGTAAAGACACCGCCAAGAGTTTCAATACCAAGAGATAAAGGTGTTACATCTAACAATAAAATGTCTTTAACATCTCCTGCAAGGATACCTGCTTGAATCGCAGCACCAAGAGCAACAGCTTCATCTGGATTAACAGATTTATCTCCATCTTTCCCAATAATACCTTTCACTAATGTTTGAACGGATGGTATACGTGTTGAACCACCAACAAAAATCACTTTATGAATTTTGTCTGCAGTTAAATTTGCATCTTTCAAAGACGTCTTTACTGGACCTTCTAGTCGTCGAAGAACATCAGCAATCAATTCTTCAAATTTAGCGCGAGTCAAATCTTCTTTAATATGTTTAGGACCGTTTTGATCAGCTGTAATGAATGGTATGCTAATTTCAACTTTTGTCTTAGACGATAATTCAATCTTTGCCTTTTCTGCAGCTTCTTTTAATCGTTGCATTGCCGTTGGATCACTTTGTAATTTAATACCTGTAGATTTACTAAAATTGTCTGCCAAGTAATTAATGATAAGGTCATCAATATCATCTCCACCTAACATATTATCTCCAGATGTTGATTTAACTTCAAATATTCCTTCACCCAACTCAAGAACTGAAACGTCAAATGTTCCACCACCAAAATCAAACACCATAATTGTTTGTTCGGTTTTTAATTTATCTAATCCGTATGCAAGTGCTGCAGCAGTAGGTTCGTTAACTATTCGAAGAACGTTTAATCCTGCAATCTCACCAGCATTCTTTGTTGCTTGTCTCTGTGAATCATTAAAATATGCTGGTACAGTAACAACCGCATTATTAACTGGCTGACCAAGGTATGCTTCTGCATCTTTTTTCATTTTCTGAAGAACCATTGCAGATACTTGTTCAGGTGTATATTCCTTGCCACCAACTTCAATCTTTTCATTTGATCCCATCTTCCTTTTAATGGATCGTACTGTGTGTAAGGGGTCTACAATAGCTTGGTTACGTGCTATCTGACCGACGATAACTTCATCATCTTTAATATGGACGACACTTGGTGTCGTTCGTGTACCCTCAGCGTTTGATATGATTGCAGGTTTACCTGCTTCCATAACTGCCATTGCTGAGAATGTTGTACCTAAATCAATTCCTATTGTTGCTCCTGTAATATTTTTATCTGTCATTTTGAATTTCCTCCGAAATCATTATTGTTTTTTTCCTGCACTTACCTTAACTTTTGCATGCCTAATAACATGCCCATGTAACATGAATCCCTTCTGAAATTCTTCTACAACTGTATTCTCAGGTAAATCTGATGCAACTTTCATCAACGCTTCATGAAAATATGGATCAAACATTTCACCGTCTGTTTTTATTGATTCAACGCTGTTATCTGTTAATATTGTGTTTAATTGTGCGTAAATTAATTCAACACCTTGAACAAAATCATCTTTCTGAGTTCCTTTATTTTTCAATGCCAATTCAAGATTGTCAAGAATCGGAAGAAACTGTTCAATAATGCTTTTTGCAGCCATTTGTTCCATCTCTTCAACACGTTTCTCTGTTTGTTTACGATAATTTTCAAAATGTGCTTGTGTTCGTTGAAGGAGTTCTCTCATTTCTCCCAAGGGATCTTGTTGTGGTTGTGTCTCTTTGTTCTTTTGTTTTTTGTCTGCCATAGTGTATGTTGTTGACTTCAAGTCAACCTAAACCATTTAGAACGCAACTAATATATAAATCTTTTGGGAAAAGTTTAAGAATATGTGTCACATCACTATCGTATGGCCAGTAAGATAACCCTTGTTAGAATCAGACGAACACCACACGAAAACATTAACCAAGAACTTCAATGGTTTGGCAATTCTTTAGGATTATTTAACCTTCGTGACAAGGATAGTAGTTGTTTCCGTGTTTTTATCACATTAGTACGAAAAGCAAAGCGAAATGAAACCATTTCTTCAGACGACATATCAGATAAGCTAAACTTGAGTAGGGGAACGGTTGTACACCACCTTACAAAATTGATGAATTCGGGTTTAGTTGTACGTGAAAAAGGAGGATATTTGTTAAGATCAAACAATCTTTCTAAAGTCATACGAGACATACAACGAGACGTTTCTGCAATGTTTAATGAGTTAGAAGATGTTGCAAAGGAAATTGATGATAAGTTAGGATAAAATCTTAAATCCCAAATATTTTTATACAATAACTCTATCCTAGACACAATGCACGTCAATGAGTTTCGTACATCATGTGAACTAAATAAATACCCACAGGAAAAGATACATCTTTTTCAAAAAGCGATTGATATTGCACGAACAACATTCTCAGAAAAAAAACGTATAGCAGGAGATTCATTTTTTGACCATAACATGCGCGTCGCAACGATTCTTACAGAAAGCAATTCTGAAGCAGAATCTGTCATTGCAGGAATTTTGCAGGGTATACTTCCCCACATGAAAAAAGAAGAATTAAAAATTCATTTTGGTACAGAAATTGTTCGTTTACTAGAAGAAGTGGACGAACTTAAGGAAATAAAAAGTAGAAACAATCAACTAAGCGCAGAATCATTACGAAAAATTATCATAACGACAGCCCAAGACATCAGATCAATTTTTGTTAAGTTTGCAAACAAGTTAGATAACATGAGAAGCATTATAGTTCTTCCTCAAGCAGAACAAAAAAAGATAGCACAAGATGTATTGGACATATATGCTCCCCTTGCATATAGACTTGGAGCAGAACGAATTCGTACACAACTTGAAGACATTGCATTTAAAGTTCTTAACCCACGAAAGTCAGAAGAAATCATTACATATCTTGAAGAGTCACGTGAACAACGACAGAAAAGTATTGATGAAGCAATTACACTTATACAAAGAACATGCTCTGAAAAAGTTGACATCATTAAAATTAAAGGACGGCCAAAGCATGTATACAGTATTTATAAAAAAATTCAAGCAAAGAAAGTTGGCCTTAACCAATTGTTTGACCTTCTCGGTCTTCGAGTAATTGTGGCGGAAGAAAAGGATTGTTATACACTTCTAGGAATACTACACGAAGCATTTGAACCCAGCCCAGGACGGTTAAAAGACTTTATTGCAACGCCTAAACCTAACTTTTACAGGTCTATCCACACAGGCGTAATGTTACCTAATGGTAAAGTAGCAGAAGTACAAATTCGAACTCCAGAAATGGAAGAGTTTGCAGAAGAAGGATTAGCATCACATTGGAGATACAAGAAAATCAAATCAGATGATTTGTTTGAACGACGAGTTGCCTGGTTACGAAATGTTTTAGAAATGCAAAAGAACCTTGAAAATAAAGAGCTTTTACAAACAATTAAAGTCGATTTGTTTGGTGATAAGATTTATTGTTATACTCCAAAAGGAGATGTAAAAGAATTGCCAAAAAATGCAACCATACTTGACTTTGCCTACCTTGTGCATGAACATATTGGCAATAAAACAGTGGGTGCCCGTGTTAATGGAAGGTTTGTCCCCATAAAACATAAATTAATTTCTGGAGATGTTGTTGAGATTGTTACAAACAAAAATCAGAGGCCTCGGAGAAGTTGGATAAAAATTGTATTGTCTGCAAAAGCTCGACAACGAATACGTAAGTCACTTAAAGAATATGAAAAACTGCCAGCATTATACTTCAGACGAATAAAACCATCAGTAACGGAAGAACAAGGAGTATTAGTTCAGTCAGAAGATTTTCCTAAAGCAGTATGTGTTTTAGCAAAGTGTTGTCGAGCAATTCCTGACGAAGAAATCGTAGGAATTATTACAAAACGGAAGATTATCTCTGTACATACAAAAGAATGTAAAGCTGCATTAAAAGAAGAAGAACGATGGATTCCAGTCCAATGGAAGGACACGTTTAATCAAAGAATTAGATTTTATGTTCGAGCAACCGAAAGAAGTGGCCTTTTAGCAGATTTGTTACATACGATCGTTAACGCAAAGTTTGAAGTGAAGGAAGCGAAAGCAAAAATGATTGGAGAAAATGTTGCTGAATGTTCATTTTCTGTCATTCCACGAGATTTAGATCATCTTAAAGAATTGATACGACGTCTTGGTAAAGTGAACGGGTTTAAAAGAATTAGTTTTGAATAGTTCATCCTATAAATTTTATCATGTCTACCATTCTGTTACTGTAACCCCATTCATTATCGTACCACGCAACAACATGTAAGAACTTACCATCAACAACAGTTGTTAGTTTACTATCAAATATTGCAGAATGAGGATTACCAATAATGTCAGACGAAACTAATTCTTCTTCAGAATATTGAATTATTCCTTTCATTGGTCCATTAGTAGACTTTTTCATAAATCGATTAATTTGTTCTTCAGTTACTGACTTCATAGTTTCAATTGTAAATTCTGTACAACTTCCATTAACGACAGGAACTCTAAATGCAAATCCCCGTATCTTACCTTTAAGTGTAGGAATAGTATCTGCAGCAGCTTTGTCTGCACTCGTACTTGTTGGGATTATATTTACGGCAGCTGCTCTTGCCCGCCTTAAATCTTTATGAGGTAAATCAACAATACGCTGACTGGAGGTATATCCATGAATAGTATTAAACAAACATCGTTTTATTCCAACAGCATCTTCAATAACTTTCAATATCGGTGCAACGTTATTTGTTGTACATGATGCATTAGACACAATATTATGATATTTAGTACGCGATTTCTGGTTAACTCCCGACACAATTGTGGTTGCAGATTTATTACTCTTACCTTTCGGCTTTAATGTTGCTGAAACTAATACTTTCTTTGCACCCGCTTTCAAATGAAGGGCAGCATCGTTAGGATCCCTAAATCTTCCGGTACATTCTAAGACAACGTCAATCTTTAATCTTTTCCAAGGAAGTTTCTTTGGATTTTTTTCTGCAAAGACTTTAATTTTTTTCCTTCCAATAATAAGCATCTTATCATCGAAAGATACTTTTTCATTAAATTGACCATGTACAGAATCGTATTTTAACAAATGAGCAAGTGTCTTTGTATCTGTTAAATCATTAATGGCAACAACATTAATCTTCTTGTCTTTATGTCCAGCACGGTACACCATCCGTCCTATTCTACCAAAACCATTAATTGCTACATTAACCATCAAACATACCTCTTTTCTATGTTTAGGAAAGATTATAAGGTTTATATAGGTTTTGGCAAAAGTTTTATATTGATTTTAAGATTTAGTTCTGTTATGACAATAAGAGAATCTAAAGAACAAGATTATGAACAAGTGGCAGAGTTGTATAAAACGTTCTTTACAGAACATAATATATTTCAAAAAGAAAAAGACGAAATAGTAACGTATCTAAAAGATCAACAAGATATATTTCTTGTTAACGAAAAAGAAGGAAAGATTGTTGGAGCAGGGTTTCTTGTTTTACAAAAAGAAGAAGGAACACATAAACGATGGAAACTACGACATTTTGCATTTACTGATGATAATGGAAAGGAATTGTTAATGGAAGCAGAAAAGCGCGTTCATAAATCTTCAACAACTGCAAAGATTGAATTAACAATAGCAGAAACTGAAATAAGTTTAGAATTTTATAAACAAAATGGGTATGAACAGGAAGGTGCTCTTACGAACCATTACCGATGGGGAGAAACGTGTTTTCTATTAGGCAAAAGTTTTTCCTAAACATATTTAAAACAAGAATGTATTCTGAGAGTATGTCAACAATAACACCTATTCCGTCCGTACCTGAGTTTAAAAAAGCGTTCATAGAACGATATTCAGAATTAACTGATTGGGACGAATTTAAAAAATATTCGTTATCATTTCTACGAAGAAGTATTAGAATAAACACCCTTACGACAACAATAAAAGAAACTAAAAAGTCAATTGAAGCAAAAGGGTGGATCCTACAACAAATACCATGGTGCAAAGAAGGGTTCTGGATATCACATCCCGATAGAAAAGATGTTGGTAATCTTCTTGAACATCATCTAGGAAAAATATATGTACAAGAAGCAGCATCAATGATTCCGCCACTTGTACTTCAACCACAACCAGGAGACATTGTATTAGATATGTGTGCTGCCCCCGGAAGTAAGACAACACAAATGGTTGCCATGATGAAAAATGAGGGTGTTATGGTTGCAAATGATTACAAGGGTCAACGATTACAGTCTTTGGGCATTAATATTCAGAGAAGTGGTGTTACAAATACGATTATTACGTTAATGCATGGAAAACGATTTCATGAATTTGAATTTGATAAGATTTTGGTTGACGCACCATGTTCTGGTACTGGCACCATTAGAAAAAGTTTGAAAACAATTACTATATGGAACGCTGGTATGATTTCTAAATTGGCACGGCAGCAAGTTGAATTGTTAGTCAATGCGTTTAATAATTTGAAAGATGGTGGTGAGTTAGTATATTCAACATGTTCCGTTGAGCCTGAAGAGAATGAGGGAGTCATCCATACATTATTGGAACGATTTGATACAGCAGAAGTTATTCCTGTTACATTAAACGGGTTGAAAACCGTGGAACCAATTATGGAATTTAAGAAAGTTAAGTATAATCCGGCAGTTAAAGATTGTATTCGTATCTGGCCTCAGGATAATGATACGGAAGGGTTCTTTGTAACGAAGATTAGAAAGAAACCGACGAACGAATGAAATGAGTGACAAAGGGTTCTTTGTGACAAAGATCAGAAAGAACTCATAAAACCTTATTCTCTACTAACTAAATCTTTTAAAATGCAACGTTCTTTAGAAAAGTATGTTTGGCTTAGATAAAACGCTTAGAAGTACTGTAGAAAAACAACATTCAAAGTTTTATAAAATTTTAAAAAGTTCTTTAAAGCCAAAGAATGAACATATTCTTATCGTAAGCGATTATGGTACCAAAACTAATACCCTTGCACCAATGTTAGGGTATGGCTATTACCATGCTGCAAAGCAGAAAGGGTTCGATGTAACATTATTATTTCAAGAAGTTAAGAAAGGCTTCATGTTCGCAGATGACCATATAATAAAAGCTATTCAAAACCTTGAAAAGAATAATATCATTATCGTTGTTGTCTCCAGTAAAATTGGACGGTTTGGACAGGGGAAAAGTTTCAGACGTTTTTGTAAGGAACGAGGACACAGATTTCTTTCAGCAACAAGTTTAGGCGATGTTAATGAAACGTACTTTGACATATTTATGGAAACTATGAATGTATCCCATACAAAAATGAAAAAAAGAGCTATGAAAATTAAAAAAATGTGGGACAAAGCAAAAACAATTCGTGTAAAAACTGAAGCTGGAACAGATGTTACGTTTGATGTTGAAGGAATGAAAGCTATCATTAATATTGGCGATTATCACGAACGAGGAAGTGGTGGCAATATGCCTGCGGGAGAGGTTTACATCCCACCAAAAGGATATTATGGTGTTCATGGAAAAGTCGTTGTTGATGGCAGTATGAGAACAGAAGATGGCGCAATACTTCTCACAAAACCATTAGTCTTGTATATAGAAAAAGGAAGGGTTGTTCGTATAGAAGGCGAGAATGCTCACTTGTTAGAAAAAACGTTTACAAAACATGAAGATCGAGCAAAGTATCCATATAGAGTACGACACGCTGCAGAATTGGGTGTTGGTATAAATCCAAGTGCAGTACTAATTGGATCGTTAATACTTGATGAGAAAGTGTATGGAACTGGCCATATTGCTATGGGAAGCAATTATTGGTTTGGTGGAGAAATAAAAACTATTTATCATGGCGATCAAGTATTCAAGAAACCTATATATTATGTTGATGGTGAGAGAATGGAATATTAACGTTCCATAACTTCTTCTTTTTCAACATTAACAATTTTTGAGGGGCTACCTTTATTCTCTCCTTCGTAAATTATAAAATCTACATTATTCTCAATATCTTTGTCAAGATTTTTTATAGATGTCATAAAAAATTCACCACTTTTGTTTGCAGAGGTTGTAATAATTGGAACATCACACTTATTTATAATGTTCATGAACCAATGATTAATAAATCGAACACCGATGGTTTTCATGTCTGGAGCAACATTTTGTGCAACTGCACTTTCATTTTTTAATTTTAATATTAATGTAAAAGGACCAGGTAATTTTTGTAACCACGATTCTGTTTTTTTTGTTATAACACAATTTTCACGAATCCAATCTATTGAGGGTACGATAACTGAAAATGGTTGGTCAAATCGTCCTTTAAGTTCTCGAATTTTTGCAACTGCTTGTTCATCTTGTGCATTACATCCTATGCCGTAGATAGTATCTGTTGGATAAATGAATAGTGCACCATTTTGTATCTTTTCAATAATCTCATTTTGATGTTCACGCACTTCTGTTTGTGTTAGTACTTCCATATTAATTTATGAATGCAGAAAGTAGTTTATATATTTATTCAAAAAAAAAGAAAAAACTGGCCCGAAGGCCAGAAGGTGTCTTCCAGAGGTTGGTTGGTGGGTTGGTTGTATTAGTGAATTGGGAAATCATCAAGAAACATTTGTCTGTCCCTCAAAAGGCATTGCCATTCATATTCTTGATTTTGATATTTCGCCAGTAAGTCTAGAATTCGTGTTTTAAATTTCATTGTAGCCATCCTCCGCTTAACTGATAATCGAACGAATCTTCTTTGTGCATTAAAGATTGCTGTGTTAATGTCCTTACTTGACGCTCAAATAATTTTTGAATTGTTCTTGTTGTTAAATCGATCATATGTATCACCTCTTTGATATAGTTATGTGACATGTGATTTATATACCCTATCCGTAGTTGTCCAGTGGGGTGTGGGTTTATATATCACTGCTTGAAAGCACAAAATTTGTAAGAATTACGCGATATGACACAGGACAAAACATTTAAATATTGTAAAAAAGTCTTCTAAAAAGAGGTGTAATATTGTGCCAGATGCTATACAGCAACATTTTGAAAAAAGAACAACGCGATACATTGATGAGCAGTTACAAAATATAGACCCCCAGCCAGTAGCACAAGAAAAACAACAAGATTTTCCTGCACCTCAAGAGCCACAAAAAGAAGAGATGCGTCAACCTCAAAAAGTAACAATACCAAATGAAGAAAAATTTCATTCTGAATTTTCATTCATTTCATTAATATTAGGCATATTTGGATTACTTCTTCCATTATTTAGTACATTAGCTATCATTTTTGGTATTGGCGGTTTAATGCAAACCCATAGAGAACATATGAAAGGGAAGTGGATGGCTATTCTAGGTATTACTTTAGGATTTCTTGGTATAATTATTATTGTAGTTGCAATAATATTTGGTGTTGGATTTTTAGAAGACTACCTTCTCAAATTTGGTAGTATAGAAACGTTAGTTGGCGCAGTAAGTGCGTACGTTTGATAAAGTATTAAACAAGAATTATCTTACAAGAATATTATCTTAGACCAATACAGCATTCGCCATGCCGTCTTGACCAGGTCGAGAGGTTACTTTTGCTCTTCCCAATTTTGTTTCTACAACTGCACCCTTTGTAAGAATATTTCGCCGAACCAAGTTTGGATTTGCAGGATTTTCAACAACGTTAACTAACTCAGTTTTCTGTGTCTTACCCTTCGCATCAGTAACGTTAATTGAGTTCGTACTGAGAAGAATTCGTTTAATATTACCACCAATAGTACGCTTCACACGAGACTTATTTTCGGTGTCAATTTTTGCATTTGCTGGATAGCCAGAAAGTTCGTACTTCTTTTTAGACCGAGACGTATGATATCGTCCACCAGACGGTTTCCGTTGAGATTTTACTTGTGATCGTGCCATTGTATAGTGTATTTTTTGAGGTGGTTTTTAAAGGTTTCTATCGTTTCTTTTTCTTTCCATTAAATATCTGCTCTTTGAGCGTCTTTTTCCCGTTCCAATCAAGTGCATATTCAAGTACTTCTTCAATACGTGTAACAGGGATAATAGTTACTTTAGACAACTTTTCTTTCTCAATAACAATATCTTGAAGATTTGATCTTGGAACAATAACCGTCTTAATCCCAGTATCAACAGCAGCCTCAACTTTTGAAGAAACACCACCTACTGGAAGAACTTCTCCCCTCACAGATAGGGAACCTGTCATTGCAACTGATTGCTTTACAGGAATACCTTTCAATGCTGAGATGATTGATGTCGCAACAGCAATTGATGCTGAATCGCCTTCAACACCTTCATACGTTTGTAAGAACTGAACATAAACGTCACGCGTTTCTTTAATATCTTCACCGAAGTAATGCATAATAATAGCAGAGACATTTTTAACAGCTTCCTTAGCTATTTCTCCTAACTTACCAGTTGCTATAATATCAGACTTTTTTCCACCAAGTGTTACTTCTGCTTCTATTGGCAATAAAATTCCTGAGTAAGCAGATCCTGAACCAATAACAGCTAGACCATTTACTCTACCAACAAGTTTGCCAGTTGTTATAATAACTTCATACTCTTTCTTTCTTTCGATATGCTTATCCGCAATTTGTTGTTCGAGTGGTCGAGCAATTTTTTTTGCTTCACGAATATGAACGCTTGTAACAACTTTAGATTTCTGTTCAACTGCTAAATCACCAGCTGCCCGTACAAGTCCGCCAAGTCCACGAAGATGTAATGTTAACCTTCCTTTTCTATTTGCTCGTCTACGTGCTTCTTCAATAATAGCTCTTATACCAGTAAGATCAAAGTGTGGAATCTTTCCATTTTCCTTTTTTACTTCCTGTGCAACGAACCGTGCAATTCTTAACCTGTTAGCTTTAGTATCAAGCATAGTTTCGTTCATATAAACTTCATACCCATATCCCCGTATTCTACTTCTTAACGCAGGATGCATATTTTTTATTGTTTCTAAATTACCTGCAGCTATTAAAACAAAGTCGCATGGGACAGGATCAGTTCGTACCATTGCACCAGCACTACGTTCTGATTGCCCAGTAATTGGAAATTTACGTTCTTGTATAGCCGACAATAATTCTTGCTGTGTTCGCGGATGTAATGTTGCAATCTCGTCGATAAAAAGGACGCCCATATTGGCTTTATGTATCATGCCACCAACAACTCGTTGGTTTGCAGGCGTACCTAATCCACCACTTTGGAAAGGATCGTGAAGTACATCTCCTAATAATGCTCCTGCATGTGCACCAGTAGCATCGAAAAAGTTTGCTTGGTTCTTTCCAAAATTGTCAACGATAAGTTTTGGAGCAATTGTTCCACCTGTCTTAAACATTCGCGGACCCATACTCATCATGATAGCAAACGCTGCAAGGAATAACATACCACCTAAAAAGAATGCAGTAAACATTAAATCTGAATCATAATGTTGTCTGATCCACCACGGTGCAATAAATGTTACGATAGCAACAATGAAAAGTAAAAAATTATTATTTTTGAACATCTTTTTACTATCTAACTGAGTTTTCTTTACTTCATCCCTTCCAGTACCAGCAGGAATTTCTTGTATTAACGGATTATTTTCATCGTTCGGATTTGGAAGGGAAAGAATATCTTTGAGATCAGATTTTGGGAGAAGTTCTGCAAGTGCTAATCCAAGCATAGATTTACCAGTACCTGGCTCACCAATTAACAAAACGTGCCGTCTCTGTTGTGCAGCTTTTTTTATAATATTAACAGCTTCATCCTGTCCAATAACTTGGTTCACTATTTTGTCTGGAACCCGTATGTTTTTTGTAGTTTTCATGTAATTATCCAAGAAACATCTATCAATAGCTTTTTCGTCTATTACTTTAAAAATGTTGTGTATGTATTATACAGCATCAAAATGTTTAATAATTACCATGCCTTATGAACATAAATGACAGTAACTGTTTATAATGATGACGCTACCAGATTCTATAAGAGAGAGACTTTTATTAAATATATGAATGATCAAGGATGTTTAGAAAAGGTCAATCGTCCAACAGAGATTAAAGAGGGATTAACAGTAACAAATTGGTTTCATAAAGAAGCGGGTGAGTGTTTACGTTACATCCATCATGAGAGAGAATTAAGAGAACCAAAAGCAAGAGTAACTGTTTTTACTAATAAAGAAAAAGAAAATAGTCAACTTGTAAAACTTATTGAAAATGCAGTTAGTGAACACAAGAAATAACTTATTTCCCTTTCATCAATTTAACATGAATTTCATCAAATGGAACTTTTTGATTCATGACAAGTTTTTGCTGATGTTCTAGATGTAATAATGGTAAGAATGTAAACACTTTTTCTTGCTTTCCAGCTTTTACTGGAAGAAGTCTACTAAACTGTACAGTTTTAGTATTATCTTTCTTCATATAATACGATACTTTATGATACACATCACGGATAACTTCCATAATGTCAACTTTTCTGTCAGGCAGATTAAATTTTACTGGCTTAATTTTTGCCAACGCTCTTTTTCGAGTAGACATTGCTTGTTGTAGTGCACTTACCAAATCATGTATGGAAACTTTTCTATTTCTTGGTTGCGGATTTCGTGGAATAAGTGGAAATTGTGTTTTGTCTCTTCTTATACGTGTACCGTTCATATCCTCAAAGAAATCTTCCATATCATCTTCATCGTTCTGGTTCATAAGTTCATCAAACTTAGAAATACCCTCATCAACAAGATGTGTAGATTTCATTCGTAAAAGAAACGCTGCTGCAAGTAATACTTTTCCAGAAACTCGTAAGTTAAGTTCTTGCATCTCTTTAACCAATCCAATATATTTCTGTGTAAGAAGTGTTATGTTAACATCCCATGGATTCATCTGTTCAGTTTTTACAAGGTCCTGAATAATACTTTTCCAACTAAGTTCTTCTTTCTGAAGAATCATGTCAAAGATTTGTTCTTGCATACTATGAAAGAAAATTTGATTATTTATAAGGATTTGGTTTCAGAGTTAGAAATCGTAACTAAGATTTAACTTAAAATCTAGATTACCTGTTTTTGAGTCGATATGTACTGTTTCTTGTGTAACATCACCGTCTTTGGTTGTCGTTTTAGCCATTTCTAACCACAAACGTTCATGAGCATACCCTATAGAAAAATCAATACCATAATCACCAAACATAATCTTTCCACCTATACGGGGCGTAACCGAAACACCAAACCCAGTAGTTTCTGCAACTGTTCTGATATCTTGATGAAGATCCAGTTCTTTGAGAGCATCGCTTCCCCAACCACCCATCAATTCAGCAAGATGATTTGAGTTTTCAGTACCATCAACATGAATATGAAGAACAGATGTACTTGCTATATATGATAAACCAACTGCAAGTTCAACGAATGCACCGCCATGAACTGATTCACTTCCCACATCAAACATAAGATACTTTGCACTTAGCGCCCAATTACCATAAAAATCTAAACTTTGTGAAAATGTTGTTGGTGTTGGTCCTAAATGAACTTTTCCGTCCATGACCTTTGCATCAAACGTTTTATGTATACCGTGCTCGCCAAAAATATTTGATGAAGAAAAATTAAATTCTGCGCCAAATGCAAGACGTGCACCCAAATCTGTAAGTTCTCCGAATGGATCAACGTCAACACCTACACTAAGATATGGCATCATATCTCCCAATTGTAACCAATCAGAAAAACCGTTCATTGCTGGTTCATAGACTTCTCGGGCATCTTTATCAACTTGTCTTTCCAACGCTTCACTTTGTCCCAATAAACGTAAAGCAATGCCTGCATGAGGAGTAATAGTTATTTCAGAAGTTTCTCTTTCAAGAGGTTCCTCTGGTGTAATAGAAGCCGCATCTGCTCTTGACGTAAGACCAAGAACTGTTGCTAACGCTGCTGTACCAATAATTCCCGTTAGAGTGTTTTTCTTCATTTATGAGTGGTTATTCTTTATGTTTAAAAAGAATGTTGTACTGGAAAGTATATAATAGAAAAATAGTGGGCCCACCCGGACTCGAACCGGGGATCGACTCGGTGTAAGCGAGTAGTCATATGTGGCGAAAGACACGTCCAGAAATGTAACGCATTTCTCGTAGCCACTAGACCATAGGCCCATTTAAAGAGAATGTATCCTCTTTCTTTAAAAATGTTATTGTTGAAAGGGTAACTTATAGAAAACATTATAAAATGTACAATTAGAGTTATAACATCATGTATGAATTTAAACTACCAAATTATAAAGATGGATGTATAGTAAATTTAATGAGTTCCATTACCAAAAGTTTTGGAGGTAAACATACATATGAAGAACTTCTTTCATTAAAGTCTGACGAGTTAAAGAAATATAAAAATATTGTTCTTCTTGTTATAGATGGATTAGGATATAATTATGTAAATAAACAAAAAGACTCTTTTGTAAAAGCTAATCTTAACAATAGTATGACCTCAACGTTCCTTTCAACAACTGTGTGTGCAAATACTGCATTTCATGTGGGATATCCACCACAACAACATGCATTAACTGGATGGGACATCAATCTTAAAGAAACTGGTTCCATTACAACTGTCTTACCATTTATTCCTCACTATGGTGGAGAATCATTATCTAAATCAGGATTCAAGATGGACCAAATTATGGACATTGATTCTTTACATAAAGATTTCAACGCAGAATGTTTTACGTTATTACATAAGAAAATGTCAGGAAGTCCGTTTACACGATATGTTGGAAGAAACACAAAAATAATATCTACAAAATCGTATAAGAATACTTTTGTAAAAATAAAGAAATTAATTAAGAAAAAATCAACAAAAAGAAAGTTTATTCATGTATATATTTCTGATTTAGATTCTTTGGCTCATAAGGAAGGAATCCAGAGCGAAGAAGTTAAGAAGACATTTCATAATCTTGACAAACAAATAAAAAAATTATCAGATTCAATAAAAAGAACTAATACAATGATTATAGTTGTGGGAGACCATGGTTTAATAGATGCTTCAGAAGAAACAGAATTGTGGGTTGAAGATATTGAAGGACTAAAAGAGTGTTTAACTATTCCACTTGCAGGGGAACCGCGAGTACGATATTGTTTTGTTCGTCCACATAAAGTAGAAGATTTTGAGAAAATAATGAAAACAAAAATGTCTGATTATTGTTGGTGGTACAAAGGAGAACAACTAATCAAAGACCATTTTTATGGATTAGGAAAACCGCATCCAAAGTTAATCGATAGAGTAGGAGATTATGTTCTCATTATGAAAAAAAATTATATCTTAAGAAACAAACTTGCCAATTATGAAGAATCTGATACGTTTCATAAAGGAAAACATGGCGGCGTAAGTGATGATGAAATGATTGTCCCTTTAATTTGTATTGATTGTTAATCACATTCTTAAACACAAACATATATAAACCAAAATTGATTAGTAAGGGTAAGAAAAAGAGGTGTGTACGTGAAATTTAAAGTTAAAGATATGGATATTGCTACTGGAGGTAAGCTTATCGCTATTCTTAACATACACGATGCAAAAAGGTTAGACCTTCATTCTGGCGATAGGATACTTATCATTTACAAGAATAGAAGAACAATATGTGTACTAGACATTTCAGAAAGTGCAAAAGCCGTTCCAAAGGGTAAGATTGGATTATACGAAGAAGTTCTTGATAAATTAGATGTAAAAAGAAATGCAATTATAGAATTAAAATTTACAGGAAAACCTGAATCAGTAAAACATATTAGAGAAAAATTACATGGAAAACGTCTTTCTCATAAAGAATTGTTCCATATTATCGATGATATAACACACGACAGATTAACAGACATTGAAAAAACATATTTTGTTGCTGCTGGGTTCATTAACGGCTGGGACATAGATGAAATTGTTGACATGACAAAAGTAATGGTAGAAACTGGTGATAAAATAAAATTTCCAGGTATTACATTAGATAAACATTGCATTGGCGGCGTTCCTGGAAACAGGACAACGATGGTTGTTGTTCCCATCATTGCAGCTGCAGGGTTTACAATGCCAAAAACAAGTTCTAGAGCGATAACGTCGCCTGCAGGTACCGCAGATACAATGGAATGCCTTGCAAAGGTTGAATTGAAAGAAAAGAAGATTAAACAGGTTGTGAAGAAAACAAAGGCATGTATTGTTCATGGTGGTTCAATGAACCTTGCACCAGCAGATGATAAGATAATTGAAGTTGAACATCCGTTGTCTATCGATGCAGAGGGCCAGTTGTTAGCATCTGTAATGGCAAAAAAATATTCCGTTACTGCAAATCATATCCTTATCGACATTCCAATGGGGAAACAAGTTAAAGCAAAAACGATAAAAGATGCAAAACATCTTAGAAAAACATTTGAACGTATTGGTACTCGTTTAAATATGAACGTGAAAGTTATTATCACTGATGGTTCTCAGCCAATAGGAAATGGAATTGGTCCTGTGTTGGAAGCAGAAGATGTTATGTCAGTTCTTCGAGATGATCCACTAGCACCAGAAGACTTGAAAGATAAAGCGTTGAGCATGGCAAGCATCTTACTTGAGATGACAGGAAAATACAAAAAGGGTCAAGGAGTAAAGGTTGCAAATGAATTGTTAAAAAGTGGAAAAGCGTTAAAATCTATGAACGAAATTATTAAAGCACAGGGAAAACAAAAGAAAGTCAAGTTGGGAACGTTTAATTATATTGTTCGAAGTTCTAAAGTTGGTAAGGTAAAAGAAATTAATAATGAAATCATTGCTAAGATTGCACGTGTTGGCGGTGCACCAGAAGATAAAGGTGCAGGATTATTTCTTAACAAAAAAGTAGGAGACAAAGTAAAGAAGGGCGAGGTTCTTTATACAATTTATGCAGAAAATAAGTTTAAGTTAGGCTTGTCAAAAGAGTTTGTAAAGAAAGATCGTGGGTATTTGATTAATTAAAACTTTCTACAGAAAACTAAAAAAGCTGTGTGGCCTAACATTTCATGTTCCGGCCTCATAATTCGATCTTCAATTTTCCATTGGCGTTCAAGAATTTCAATAGTTTCTAAAACTGTAATGGAGGTTCTTTGTGCAGTGTCAAGAAACATTTTCACCTGTGTTAAGTTCGGTAAGTACACAACCATAAAACTGCCAACTTTTAACGCTTTTTCTGCATGATCAAGTACTTGCCATGGTTCAGGAAGGTCAAGTGTCAAAATATCAACATTCTTTTCATCAATTCCGTTATAGATATTTTGATGTTTAAGAGTAATATTTTTGGCACCAAATTCTTTTACATTCTTTTCAAGAATGTCAAAATGTCCTTTATTAACTTCGTATACAGTAATCTTTTTACATATGTTCGCAAGAGACAAACAAAGTGAACCAGAACCACCACCCGCATCTACAACTACTGAATTTTTGTTAACACCTGTCTTCGCAAGAATCAAACCAATATCTTTCTGTTGTACTATTTGTGGACCTTTTCTCAAATTTTCCCAGAAGTCAATAAACGTTGGTTCAAAACAAAAAAATGACTTTTTCTTTGATGATTGTACAATACCATTCTTTACCAAATCCTTTTTAGAAATGATACCTGCAGATGTATGGAAATTATCATCAAGATCCTTTACAAAATACTTCTTTCCAGTTTTTTGTTCAATAAGAATCTTTTTTATGTTTCGCATTTTACAGTATAATTAAGAATAATATATTTAAAGTTTCTGTTTTAAAGAATAGAAAGAAAAAAAGAATAAAAAAATAAATTTATTTCCGACGTGTCGCCATTACAGCAATCGCAAGCACTAATGCAATAAGCACAAGTAACGTTAACGCACCAAGAAGAACAATGTAAATTGATCCGTCTCTAAACGATGTAGTAAACGTTGTTGCTGATTGTTGTTGCTGAACTGGAGCAGCTTGTCGTGATAACAAATCAAGTTCTAACTGTGCTTTTAACTGTGCAGCAAGAGCATCGTCACCATAGCTTGTTTGGCCCTGTGACGTTGTTTGTTGTACAGTACAATCGCTTACAGTTAATGTAACTGTTTCTGTATCTTCAAGTCTGTCTGTGTCTCGGAAAACTTCAACTGTTATTGGATAACTTCCTGCACGAGCACCATCTACATTAATGTTAAATGATGTATCATACTCATTATCATCGTCAAAGAACTTTTCAAGATCAATGTTGCTTTTCTTTGAGTTAAGACCAAGAGCATCGTTTGTTACTTTAATAACAACGTTATCTTCATCTTTCTTACCAACATTGTCAACTTCAACATGAAGAGTTGTATGTGCGTCACATGTAAGTGTTGAAGAACTTAATGATGCCCGATCAATAACAATCTTATGATTATCTATTTCAAGCTGTACAGTTTTAGTTTCAACAGTTTCATGATCTGAATTATCGTCAACGCCGTCTCCAGTTACAGTAACTTCAATCACGTACTCTTCTTCATCAATATCTTCGTTACGTAAATCGAACGTTACTTTAATGGTATCATCGTCGCCTTCGTCAAGATCGCCAATTTCTGCATCCTCTTCCAAGTCATCTCCGTCAACATTAAGAATTCGTACAGTAACTTCGACATCTTCCATGTCTTCTGTGTAATCATTCTCAACTTTAACTTCAATCTCGTTATCTTCTTCAATAGACAAGTCTCCGGAACTCTTTCCATTAATTTCAATTGTTTTAATGGTAAGGAAACTTCTAATTTGAAGATCAACAGATTCTGTTGCCTCAACAGCATTACCAAGAACATTTTCAGCTGTAACAGTTACAGTTCCAATACTGTGCTTTCCTGCATCTTCATCAGAAGGTACATCAAAGCTTAAATCAACAGTTGCGGAAGCACCAGCAGCTAATACTGTAGGTAAACTACCTGTAACAACTGCATTGTATTCAGCGTCAACGCCAGTAAGTTCAAGAGCAACATTTGTAAGAGATTCAAGAGAACCATCGTTCGTTACAGTAATGGTTACAGTTGCACCCTCTCCACGATTAACATCACTTACAAGAATGTCTGCAATAGACAAACTAGCTGGTTCTTCTTCAACAACTTTATATGTTGAGAATCCATGTACTGTAAATGCAAAACCTTCTGTTGTAGGAACAACTTCGCACGTTTCACACGTAACGAAATCGCCAGTGTTAAATCCTGTTGATACTTGGATAACAGGATTTGTAAACGTTTTGTATAATGTAATTTGAGCAGCTGAACCTTCGGTCCAATCTGGGCTTGAACTATCAACAGCAACAAGACTTTCTTCAATAGAAACTACATCTACTAGATACAAAATTTCTGATAAGTCAACAGTATCTGTAAACTCAATCTTACCATATTGGTTTTCTAAGACAAAATTTGCAATACGGTCAATATCATCAACTGCATCTAAATCAGTTGTATCGTCTCCAGTAAATAAGTCAATATCTACAGGTCTGTCTGCAACTTGAACTGACCAAGAAACTTCTTTGTTTGATCCTTCTAAGACTTTTCCTTCGTCATCAACAAGAGATAATGTTACTGTGTATGTTCCTACATCTTCGTTTATACCATAGGACACTTCAAATTCTTCAGCAGAGTTTGATCCAGTAGCAGTAGATAAAACAACGTCATCTGCATTTGTAACTACCCATTTAACATTAGCATTTCCGTCTGGATTAACAATTGTTGCACTAAATCGTACTTCTTCACTTTCGTCAACAACATCATCATTAACAGATGGATCTTGGATTGAAGGCAAATCATCTTCAGTGTCTTGTGTTACAAAAACTTCAACTTCTTGTGTATCTTCAGAAACACCATCTGACACAGTTAATGTAAATGATTCACTCCCTGACCAATCAGGAGCAGACTCAAGAGTCAAAACATTTTCTGCACTGATATGTGTACCAACATTAAATGAATCTTCAGCAGTAAAAGTTAAAGTTTGAGATTCTTCCAAGTTATCAACAAATAATGTTAAATCAATCTCTTCACTGGTTGTATCTTCAACAAATGTTACTGGTCCGACATTTCCTGTAAATACAACAGGACAATCTTCACCAGTAATTGCTAAAGATGTAACGTAATATACAATCTCTGGAACTGATGTTCTAAACACATTTACGTTAAAATTCTGTTCACCAACAAGTTCTGTAAGATCTACATTAAGTAATAGTTCCTGTTCAATTCCAGTATTTGGTAAATACACTGTACCAGAAGATTCAACTTCTAAACCAGTATTATCAAGAACTACAGTAACGTCAAATGAACTTGCACCAGTGTTAACCAATGTTACAAGAACTTGTGACATGCCAGCTTCTTTTTCAGTACACGTTACATCGTCAGCTTCAGCGTCAATAAGTTCAACACTGGTAACAGCCATAGTATTTGGTACTCTTTCAACTGGAAGTGTAAGTCCTTTCCATACACGATAAGAATTTTTTACAACATCTAAATCATACCCTTCAGCGACAAAACTCATATCATAATCGCCTGTCGTTGCATCAAAAGGAATTTGATATGTAAACTCAATAGTTTTTTCTTGTTCTGCACTAAGGTATAAAGGATTATCTGTAAATTGATTCAAATCGAATGGAAAATCAGCAAAACCAACAAGAACTCCCTGTACATTAATCTGGTCAATGTACGGTGGAACACCATCAGGAATAAGGTCGTGATTATCAACAGTATATCTGTTCTTGAGCGTTACTTGCAATGTTAGTTCATCACCAGGATTGAACGTTTCAGTAGTTTCCCCACTTTCATAAACTTCAAGTGTTGATCCTGTTAATCCAATCTTCATTTCAGTAATGTCAAGTACAGGTTCAACTTCAAAAGAAAATTCGTAATAAATAATTTCACTAGTATCAGTGTCTGTTATTTTTACGTTGAAATCGTAAGTACCCACTTCATTTGCTCCAGGAAGCCATGTAAAAACACCTGTTTCTTCATCAATTTCTGGATCATTATCAGGGACGAACCCATCTGCATTCATATCATCAAAAGTTACATTCGCAACATTTGCATCAATATCATATTCAAATAAAATTCCTTCTATTGCCGTTCCCGGTTCAGAAGTTACTTCTAATTCAGCCAGGGCAGTCGTTGCTGTTATAAAAACAGCAAAAATCATTACCAAAGCCAGTAAACTTTTTTTCATCATGTTTGTCATTTTTTATACACCTTTTATGTTAAAGACTATTACACATCCTATCACTTTTATTTCAGTAATATAATCATAAACGCAACAATTAGCACAAGTATAAGTATTACTGCAACGATTAATATCGCAACAACAAAATCTTCAGTTGTGTACGGATCTTCAATCGTATGTATAACAGCTGCAGATGTTACAGTTGTAGTTTCTTGCGTTTCTGTAGTACCAGTTGTAGTTGTTTCTGTATTTCCAGTAGTTGTATCGTTAGAAGGAAGTGTTACAACAACAGTTTCTTCTTCTTCCTCTTCAGGAACATCCTGAGCACAGGAACCAACAACAACATCAACAGTTTCTATATCAATAACTTCATCATTATCAATATATGCTCGTACATCTAATGAATATGTTTTTGCTTGTGTATTGCTTGGTAGATCAAACGTAAACAGCCTATTCCATATATCATCATTGTCACCATGGTCGTCTATTGAAATGGTTTCAATATTTTCATTAATATCAAGTTCAACATTATAAATTGAAAGAGCAGCATACCGCTGTCTGTCAGATCCAAAGTTCTTTAATCCAACGTCCATCGTAAATGCCGTATCACATACAGTTAATGAAGTTGGAGAAAGAACCGTCTTTGTTATTCGTACATCATCCCTTTCTCGTTCAACTTCAAATGTAAGGTCTCGCTTAATTTTATGCTTTGCACCATCACTATCTTCCGCTTCTAATGTAATGTCAAACGTATAATCAGTTGCTTTTGCATCTTCATCAATATTGAATGTTATGGTCAGTTCATCTTTATCGTTAGCTCTAAGATCATCAAAATTGTAATCCTCTTCAAAACTTTCATCAAAAAGATCATCATCGTCAGCTTCTAACCGTAGTTCAATATTTTCAAGATCACTTTTATCATTATCATAATCACTATCAAACAAGTTTTTAATTTTAAATGTGAAAGACATTTCAGTAAAAGGTCGTACTTTTTCTTGAAGGTCAAACGTTTCTTCATCATTAAAATTGTCAGATTCGGAACTTCCTTTGTATTCAGTATATTCAACTTTAAGATTGTCTAATTTAAGCATAGATTCTGTAATTTGTCGAAGTGTTGCTGTATCGGTTCCTTCTGAAAGAGCAACAGTTGCCACATTTTCTTCACCTGAATTTTCTTCATGAGGGACATTAATAGTAAGAGTTGTGGATACTTCGCCAGAAACACCATCAACTGCAGCAGGGACAGTAACAATTTTGTTTGTATAAATATAATCTGTTGGTAAATTGGTAAGTGTAATAGTAACGTCAACAGCATCAGAACCTGTATTTTGAAGTGTTAATGTACTTGTTGTTGATGTAACTGTTTCTTGATCTTCATCATTAAAATCGCTGTAATCAACATCAAACGTTACAACTTCTTCCACAATGTTAATGTCTGCCGAAACAGCTGTTGCCAGTATGCATAGAATTACTAATCCTAATAGTATTTTCATTGTAATATAATCCCCCACTTAGTTTCTATTCTCCAGTGGTTAATTCTTTATAAATGTTTTGGTAACTTTAAATATAGTTGAATAAAAGACGAAAATGGTAATAAAATTAAAGAAATATAATTAAGAAATGAAAATCACTTATTTCCCATATAAAAGAACTTCTCAATAGACACATCTGCATCATTATAATTACCAGATCGAGGATGATCTTTAACAGGTTCTGAAGATTGTTGAGCTTGTTGTTCTACTGGTTGAACCGATTCTTGTGAAGGAGAAGCTGGTTCTTGAATAGGAGGATTCATCTTAAGATCTTGAACACGAGGTTGACGGACAGAATTAGACTTAAGAATAGTAATTTCACGTTCCAAACTTTCAATTTTGTCTTTAAACTCGTTAATTGTATTCACAAGGAACGTCGTATTTTTTGAAAGAATAGTTTTGATGGTTTCATCATCTAACACTGATTCTGCAGTTTTTTCTTGTTTAATCTCAGATGCTGCTTCTCGAAAGTTTGTGTACTCTTCACTTTCATTTGTTTTAAAAATCGTTTCTGCCTGTGCAACAGCATCTTCTCGGTCCCGTGCAAGACCTTGTTTAAGTAAATCTACTGCTAAATCATTAACTTTCTGAATTCTTTCTACATCCATTGTGTATCAACCTCTTTATCCAATTATTCAATGGAAAAAGAAAGAAGGTGTTCAGTTATAACGTTTTCTATACTATTAGTGATAGTTCAAGAATTAGCTTACTGGTACAGATCCACATACAAGTGGAATTTTAAACGGAAGAATTCCAGCTGAGCCCAAATATACTAATCCTAATCCTAAAACTAAACCAATAAGAAGACCTATAATGAAATACTTAAATTCAATAATACCTAATTGACCTCTTTTGTTCATACCTCAAGAATTTCTTTTTGCATATATAAATGTTTCTATTTAAAGAACACCTAACCGAAAACTTTATAAATGATTTATGAAAATGATATATAAAACTAACGTTTGGTGATAGTTCTTATACGGTAACAAAAATGATACGAAAATCAATCAAGGAATGTTCAGAATGTGCAAGTAAGAATATTTACCGTGACGTTGAAAAAGGCGAAACCATATGTAGAGATTGTGGTTTAGTTATTGAAGACCGTATGGTAGATTTCTCACAAGAATGGCGAAGTTTTGAAGATGATGGCGGAGCACAAAAACGGAGAACTGGAGCACCATCTTCACAGACACAGTTTGATCAGGGACTTGGAACAGAAGTTGGAACAACATCAGACTTTTACAAATTAGGTTCAGATAGGGAAAGAGATAAATTCTTTAGATTACGAAAATGGAACATTAGAATAAGTACTGCAATTGAACGAAATCTTAAAGTTGCCCTTGCAGAATTGAAAAGAGTAAGTTCATTTTTACGATTACCTCGATCAGTTGAAGAAGAAGCTGCACGAATTTATAGGTTAGCTGTACAGAAAGGCCTCGTACGAGGTCGATCAATGGAATCTGTTATCGCAGGAGCATTATATGCTGCATGTAGAAGACACGAGATTCCACGTACATTGGATGAAATGGGCGAAGCCAGTGGTATTGAAAAGAAAGAAATTGGTCGTACCTATCGGTTCGTTACAAGAGAATTAGGCATTAGTATTAAACCAAGTAATCCCGCAGATTATATTCCGCGGTTTGCGTCTGCACTTAAATTAAGTCCAGAAACACAGTCAAAATCTGTAGAAATCTTAGAAATGGCACGTGATGTTGAATTAACATCTGGAAGAGGACCAACAGGTATTGCTGCCGCTGCACTGTATGTTGCATCATTAATACATGGTGAAAAAAGAACACAGAGAGAAGTTGCTGACGTTGCCGGTGTTACCGAAGTTACCATTCGAAACAGGTATAAAGAACTTATTAAGAAACTTAAGTTATCTAAACAAGTTGAGAAAAGTAAGAAGAAATGAGTTTTATTTTTTTAAGACATCATTCCATGATACAAAGTGTATAATCTTTCTCTTTTTGGTATATGTTTACTAATTCGAACAGTTAATCGTTCAGTTTCATTCTCAATAAGAACTGCTAATGCAGACCCTTTACGTGTTTTCATTTGAACGATATACCCAATAGTATTCATTATTTCCATACGTCTTTCGCCAATAAGAAAAATATAAGGTTTGGATTCTCCATGTTCAGATGATTCCCATGAAGATGGTCTTCTGAATGGAATTGCATCAACTGTAAAATGAAATCCTTTCTTAACTATTGTTCGTAAGTGGTGATTTAAACCATCACATAACGTTGTTGTGAGCAAACCTAAATCATACCGACTAAAATTTTCACGCATTCCAAGATATAAAACTCCACGAGTAATATTACTTTCTGTAGAAACACGGCCTAATTTTTCTTTTATAGAATTACTAAGTTTTAACATGAATAATATAAAATGTATCTATATCTATAAACATTTTGTTTCTATAATTTAATAAAGAACATCTAGTTTTTTGTTTATATGCAACTCACTCCAGAGATCAAAGCGCAACTTGCAGAACAAAAGAAGCAGTGTATATTTTGTAAATTAATTTCTGGCGAGATGGAAGCAAAAACAGTTTTCCAAGATGATGTTACAATTGCTATGCTTGACATTAATCCTGTTATTAAAGGTCATACACTTTTCATGCTTAAGGAACATTATCCTATAATGCCGTACATTCCAGCGGATGAATTTACACATTATTTTGGTTTGGTACCTGCGTTAACAAAATCCATCAAAGATGGAATTCTATCAACAGGAATTAACGTTTTTATTGCGAATGGTGGACCTGCTGGCCAGCGAGCACCACATTTCTTGATACATTTTATACCAAGAGAAAACGGTGACGGATTTTTCAATTTCATGTTTAAAAAGAATGCATCATTAGACGAAGAAAACGTCAAGGTTTTGGCTAACAACTTTCCCATCATGATGAATAACCATTTTGGACGAAATCCTGCACCATGGCATTCTGGTAAAGGAAATGTTCCTTCTTACTTGGCTGAGATTTATGAAAATAATATTGTATTGTATGAAGATGAAAAAGTGTTATGTGTTATTCCAGAAGATGGTGCTGTTGCAGGCCACATTGAAATTTATAGTAAAGTTGAAGAGAACCTTATTGAGAAAATGTCTATTGAAGATGCTTCACATTTATTTTATACTGCATCATTTGCTGCAACTCTCGTGTTTGAAGGTCTTAAAGTTCATGGAACAAATATAATTCTTAAATCTGGAACGTGCGACGATAATCCAAGTGGTAAATTATGTGTTCACGTTCTTCCACGTATGCAGGATGATAATTTACAAAGTTTATTATGGGAACCAAAACAGCCATCGTACGATTTAGATGCAATCAAAAGTAAAATTAAAGATACAACATGGAAAATAAAATATACAGAAGAGACGAAAGAATCAGTGGTTGTAAAACCGAAGGTTGTTAAGATTTCTGATTCAACAACAAAAGAAGTGAATGAAATTGAAGAAGCAATTAAAAACGTACAGAATTAATCTCCTTCAAACTTTACTAAACTAAAAACATCGTATTTATGTAACTTTTCTCTGCCTTTACAATCTGGAAGTTCTATAACAACAGCAACTTCATGAACTTTACTACCACACTTTTCTATTAATGTACATGCAGCATGAGCCGTTCCACCGAGAGCAATAAGGTCGTCAACAACTAAAACAGTATCATCTTTATTTATTGCATGATCATTTATCTCAACAGTATCTGTACCGTACTCTAACTGATATTCTTGCGAAATAACAGTTGGTGGTAACTTGCCTTTCTTTCTTATTAAAACGAATGGTAAATGTAATTCTCGTGCAAGTACAGAACCGAAGATAAAACCTCGTGAATCAATTCCAGCGATTTTTGTAATGTTTGAGTTCTGATACCTTTCTTTAAATTGTTGAATGACATTATTAAACGCATCTGGGTTTTGTAACAACGTTGTAATATCTCTAAACATAATTCCATCCTTTGGCCAGTTAGGAACTGTTCTGATTGTATTCTTTAAATCGAACTCAGTTTTTTTAATCGGCATTTCATTTCCAACATGTGGAATAACCGTTGTCAATAAAGAAATAACTTTACTTACATTTTCCTTAAAAACTTGTAATACATCTTCCCATGTAACAGAGGGAACGTCATCAAATAAACAATCATAATCTGTTGACATGGCAACAGCTGCATAAGGAATGCCTGCTTCCATTGCAAGGGCAGCTTCAGGTGCTACACTCATGTTAATAACATCTGCACCCCATGACCTAAACATTGTACTTTCTGCTTTTGTTGAAAATCGTGGACCTTCAATTGTAATAACTGTGCCGTTCGTATGATGTTGTAAATTCAATTCTTGACACGTATTGATTAATATGTTTCGTAACGAATCATTGAACGGTTTTGCCATTGCTGTGTGGATTATGTTTCCATCTTTGAATTCTTCATGAAACGTTACTTTTCTATGTCGTGTAAAGTCAATAAATTGGTCAAGAATAACAAAATCGCCACGACCAATATCTTTTCGTAAGCTGCCACATGCAGTCGTTGCAATTATGTGTGTGCAACCAGCTTCTTTTAATGCATGAATGTTTGCTCTAAAATTAATTTGTGTTGGTGGAATGCTATGGTTACGCCCATGTCGTGCTAATAGAACAACATTAATATCATTTATTGTTCCAACTTTTAATGATGATTTTCCATACGGCGTTTGTACGTCAATATCTTGTGCATTTTGAAGAATTTCTGGATCGTCTAATCCTGATCCGCCAATGATTCCAATTTTAATTTTCTTGTCAGAAAGGTTTTCAGTAGAAATAGTGTCTTTTAATTTATCTTTATCTAATCCTTTCAAACCGACACCTTTCTGTTCAACAACTTTTGATGCAAATAATGATCCTAAATCTCCAGATTTCTTAGTGTCCCAATTATTACAGTATCCATATAAGAACCCTGCTGCGAATGTATCGCCTGCACCAGTTGTATCAATAGCATTTGCTTGAACTGAATTAATTCGAGTAATTGTTTCACCGTCATGAATTAACGAACCTTTCTCTCCTAATTTAACAACAGCTATCTTGACATATTGTGCAACGTCTTTTAATGCCTCTTCTTCTTCAAGACCAGTAAATTCTTTTGCTTCTTTTTCGTTCATGAAAATAATGTCAATAGAATCTTTTACTAATTCTGTAAATAATTCTTTATTCCGTCTGATGAGTGCAGGATCCGCAAGATCTATTGACACTAAAGTATTATGTTTCTTCGCCAATTCAATTGCATGTAATACAGTTTCCTTTGTTTTCCCCTCTAACTGATATGCTTCAATATGAAGAACTTTACTGTTTTGAATATCTTCTTCAAGAATGTCTTCTATATACAATTCTAATGCTGCACCTAGATGTACAGAAAATGTTCTTTCAGTATCTGGCGTTATGAACGTTACAGCATGTGCCGTTGTTAATGGATGTTTGCCAATCCTACTTGTCATGCCAAACTTTTCCATCTCTTGAATGTACTGTTCTCCATGTTTGTCTTCTCCTACTTTACCACACATGATAGTTTTTCCACCTAAGAAAGATATTCCCTTAATTGTATTTGCTGAAGAACCGCCAGGTACAGTTTCTACGTTAAGATTTTGTACTTTAGAAAGTACTTCTTGTGCTTTAATCTCATCTACTAAATGCATCTCACCTTTCTTAAGATTAAACGACGCTAAAGTAGTATCATCAACTTCAATTAAGAAATCCATCATTGTATTTCCCAATCCAATAACGTCGTTTGTTTTGTGCATTCTTTTTTTAATACCGATAATGCTCAGCTTTATACGGTCCTTCTTTTGGAATTCCTAAGTATGCAGCTTGTTCATCTGTCATTATATCTATATCAACATCTAATTTCTTCAGATGTAAACGAGCAACTTCTTCATCTAACTTTTTAGGAAGCATGTAGACACCAATTTCATACGTTTTAGTCCAGAGGTCAATCTGTGCCAAAACTTGATTCGTAAATGATGCACTCATCACAAACGATGGATGACCCGTTGCACAGCCTAAATTAACTAATCTACCCTCAGCAAGAACATAGATTTCCCTACCGTCAGGAAACGTATATTTATCATACTGTGGTTTGATATTCATTCTAGTAGCACCAGACTTAGTATCTAACCATGCCATATCAATTTCATTATCAAAATGTCCAATGTTAGACACTATTGCTTGATCTTTCATTGCCATAAAATGTCTATCTGCAATAATTTTAAAGTTACCAGTTGTCGTGACAAAGATATCTCCTTCCTTCACAGCATCATCCATTTTCTTCACTTCATATCCTTCCATTGCTGCTTGTAATGCATTTATTGGATCAATTTCAGTAACTATTACTCGACAACCATACCCTTTCAAAGATTGTGCACATCCCTTACCTACATCACCATAACCAGCGACTACCGCTACCTTACCAGCTAACATAACATCGGATGCTCTCTTAATACCGTCAACTAAAGATTCTCGACAACCATACAAATTGTCAAACTTAGATTTTGTAACAGAATCGTTCACGTTAATTGCTGGAAACAATAATTTACCTTTTTCTTTCATCTGATATAACCGATGAACGCCAGTTGTTGTTTCTTCAGAAACACCTTTAATCTCTTTAGCAACGTTTGTCCATTTCTGTGAACCTTGTTCATATCCAGATTTCAACGATTTCATAAGTTCAACAAAATCTTCGCCTTCAGTACTATAATCTTTATCAAATAATGATGAATCTTTTTCAACATCTACTCCCTTAAGAACCATCATGGTAGCATCTCCGCCATCATCAACAATTAATTGTGGACCTAAACCATTTCCAAAGTCAAGAGCTTTATTTGTACACCACCAATATTCTGCAAGAGTTTCTCCTTTCCATGCAAAGACGGGAACTCCTGATTCAGCAATAGCTGCAGCTGCATGATCTTGTGTAGAAAAAATGTTACATGATGCCCATCTAACTTGTGCACCTAACTGAACTAACGTTTCTATAAGAACAGCTGTTTGTATAGTCATATGTAATGAACCCATGATACGTGCTCCCTGTAATGGTTTAGAAACACCATACTTCTCTCTGAGAGCCATCAATCCAGGCATTTCTTTTTCTGCAATAGAAATTTCTTTTCTACCCCATTCTGCTAATGAGATGTCTTTAATTTTATAATCTTCATTCATTTTTTATCACCAACCATATAATTGTTATTAATATCACGCAATGTATTCCCATTCGCAATCCACAATATATATAAAGATTTAGGAATTATTGTTCATTCATGCATACACCTGGAGATATAATAGAAATTAAAACTGAAAAAGAAATTGTAAAAGGTACATTAATGCCATCTTCTGATACAAATGTTGTTATGGTAAAGTTAGATAATGGATACAATATGGGTTTTGAAAAAAAACAGGTAAAAGATATTGTAGTAGTTGAAAAAAGGAAAGAAAAGGAAAAGAAAGACGTAAAAGATATTTCTAAAAATAAAGACTTACCAACACTTTCAATTCTACATACGGGCGGAACTATCGCTTCTAAAGTTGATTATAGAACTGGCGGTGTTGTTGCAGATTTCAGTCCAGAAGAACTCGTTAACTTATTTCCTGAATTGAAAAGCATTGCTAATATTGAATCTGAATTGATTAGCCAAATGTGGAGTGATGACTTACGATTTGCACATTTTTCAATAATTGCAAAGAAAATTGAGGAACATGTTAAGAATGGCGTGAATGGAATAATAATAGGAATTGGAACGGATAATTTAGCAGTTGCAGCTTCAGCAGTTTCATTCATGATTGAAAAAACGTCAATCCCAATAATCTTTGTTGGTGCACAACGATCTTCTGATAGAGGAAGTAGTGATGCAGCAATGAACCTTATCTGTGCAGCAGAATTCATAACAAAAACTGATTTTGCAGGTGTTGCCATTTGTATGCACGGTGCAGTTGAAGACGATTTTTGTAATATTTTATCTGCAAATAAAACATATAAATTACATTCATCAAGGAGAGATGCATTTCAAACTGTTAATGATGAACCAATTGCACGTGTTGGATATAAAGATAGAAAAGTTGTATTCTTGAAAGATGAATACAGAAAAGCAGACGATAAATTAGAAATAAAACCAAAAATGGAAGATAAAGTTGGTTTACTTAAAATACATGTTAATATGTTTCCAGAACAGTTTGAGTTCTATAAAGGGTATAAGGGTCTTGTTATTGAAGGAACTGGTTTAGGTCACACGCCAGGTCAATCTCCTAACAAAGAAACGGACATTCATAAAAAGATATATCCTGCACTGAAAAGTTTAATAGATTCAGGATGTGTTGTTGTTATGACAACACAATGTTTATTTGGTAGTGTTAACATGAATGTGTATGATAAAGGTCGTGACTTACAAAATGTGGGAATTATTTCTGGTAAAGATATGCTTGCCAATACTGCACTTGTAAAGTTGTCATGGTTATTAGGTAATTATTCAGTTGACGAAACAAAACGGATGATTGGTGAAGATCTTCGAGGAGAGATTAATGAACAATTAAAATACGAAAAGGAGTTTGTACAAAAATGAAATTACAAATCATGATTTTAATAGTATGTCTTTTTATCGTTGCATGTGTTCCTGCAGAGAAACAATGTTCAACTGATACTGATTGTGTTAAAGCAACATGTTGTCATGCAAGTTCTTCTGTGAATAAAGAGTTTGCGCCTGAATGTCAAGGACAAATATGTACATTGGAATGTGTTGAAGGAACAACTGACTGTGGTTATGGTGATATTAAATGTATTTCTGGTTCATGTGAAGTAGTGTTGAAGTAATGTGTCACTTTTATTGTTTTTTTTGATTTTTTGTCATAAGGTTTAAATATAATCTCTAGTTGTTACTTACTAATGGGAATTACTGATGTAATTGGACACGGACGTGAAATTAGAATAAGCAATAATCTTTTAGATAAAGCACGCAGAGATATGCCTGAAACAGAAATCCATCCCGAGATTGTTAATCCACAACCAGAATATGGTCAACATAACGCAGTGTATATTGAAATTCGACATCCCTCAGACTTTGATATTGAAAGGAATGAACCTCCAAAATTAGAGTATGAATCAAGAATAATTGATATGAATTAATCTTATTTCTCGGTAGTTTTTTAAATTAGAAGCAAATTCTGTACTTTGTATGCGGGGGTGGGAGAGTGGTCAAATCCGCTAGCTTGAGGGGCTAGTCCCTTAGTGGGTACGCGTGTTCAAGTCACGTCCCTCGCACATTATTTTTCTTTGAAACTAAAAACGGGAGCGATAGAAAGTCGTGTACATGTTTTCTCAAGTGATCGTAAACTTGTTTGTATAACTGAATCTCTTGAAGTTGGAAAATAGAACTGATCAGAACCATGAATTGAATACATAACAATAACATCTCCAATATGAGCCAATCCGGGAGGAATGATTTGTGGTGTTGAATCAAGTCGAAGATCATCTAATCGTTGAATTTGTACATTTGAATCATACGATAAAAGCTCAACAAAATTAACAGTTGTTAAACCAATATTTCCAGATTCTGGTCGTTTTCTATGTTCGCGCAGGTATCGTCGTGCAGTACCTTCTGATATGAAAAATGCATGTCCATCAACAGGAGGTTTAAGGTGCCATAGATACCCAATTTTGTGTAATTCCATAGTATTTATAATTCGTCTGTTTACTATTCTTAAGTGAAATATATAAATTTTTCTTTTATTAATCAAACCCAAACTTATATAAACCATAATTATTTTGTTTATTTCATGGATTCACACTGGGAAATTACACCTGAAAAGATAAAAATGCCAAAATTAAACAATCCGTTGTTTATAGAAGGTCTTCCAGGTATTGGTAATGTTGGCAAGATTGCTGTAGATTTTCTTATTGAAGAGTTTAAAGCTAAGAAGGTATGTTCATTCTTTTCATACAAATTTCCTCATTCAGTTTTTGTTAATGAAGATAATTTAATAGAAATGCCAAAGATTGAATTGTATTATAAGAAATTTAATGGTAAAAAGAGAGATTTACTTTTACTTACTGGAGATATTCAACCCATTGATGAAGAAAGTTGTTACACATTCTGTGAAGAAATTCTTACACTTATGAAAAAAAATGGTAGTAAAGAAGTTATTACTACTGGTGGTATTGGATTACAAGAAATGCCTGAAAGTCCTAAAGTGTATTGTACAGGTAATGATACAAATCTTGTGAGAGAATATATGAAAAAGATTGGTATTAAAGAAGATATCTTCGGTGTTGTTGGACCAATAATTGGCGTTTCAGGAATTCTTTTAGGATTAGGAAAAAAACGAAACGTTAAGGGAGTATCATTACTTGCAGAAACGTTTGCACATCCAATGTTTGTTGGTATAAAAGGTGCAAAGGAATTGTTAAAAGCATTAGAAAAGAAATTTACGTTTGGAATAAACATTCAAAAAATGAGTAAAGAAATTGTTGAATTGGAAAAAGAACTTCTGAAAAAAACTAAAGAGTGGGCATCCGAATCAAAAGGAATGATAGGTGCTCAACCAAAAAAGAAAGAAGTAAGTTATATTGGATAGAGATTCTTATCACTTTTACCGTCTATAAGCTAAACACAACCTTTATAAACAAATATACTATCCTTCAAGTCATGTACAAAAAGAGGTTTAGGTTAGATAAAAGTAGTGCTATTTCTAGTTTGTTTAGGCAAAAGAATGGCCAGATTACATTATTCATAATAGTGGGGATTTTACTTATACTTGCACTTGTACTTGTCATATCATTAAAAACAGAAGTTTTAGTGTTTAAACCTGAAGAATTAATCGTAACAGAAAAAACAAGAATTGAAAATCTTATTACTGCATGTATTCAACAAATAGGTGAAGATGCTCTTAACCAAATAGGAATTCAGGGTGGATACATTAACGTTCCACCAACAATAGAACAAGATGCATCACTTCATTTACGCGTATCTCCAATGCATGTTGTACCATATTGGGCATACGGTAAAGAAACAAACATCCCATCATTACAACAAATTAAAGAACGAACCGACCTTTATATTGAAAATAATTTAAGAACGTGTGTCCTGGCTGAAGAACCATTCCAAGAAACGTACGATATAACTGAAAGAAGCGACATCGTAGCAAACACAGAAATTGTTGAAAATCAAGTAATATTTAACGTTGAATGGAACCTTGACGTTCAAAACAAACAGGGCGAAACAGTTATTGAAGTTATTAGGCACGTAACTGAATCACCAATTAAACTTAAACGTCTTCATGCAATGGCAGAAAAGATTATTGAAAGAGAAATGACAGATCTTAAACTGGAAGATATCACACAAGACCTTATTTCTTTAGAACATCCGGACGTTCCCGTTGCAGGTACAGAAGTACGATGTTCACAAAAAGAATGGAACGTGCAAGAAGTTAAAAATGGATTGAAACAATTACTTCGTTATAATGTAAACAAATTACGTGTTCAGGGAACAGAATTTGTTGAATACCCAGAAGATTTCCCATATTATCAAAATCATTACGTCTGGAATTTGGGTGATGAGTTTATTAATCCTGACGTTGGTGTTGTGTTTAAGTTTGAAGACACGTATCCATTTTCATTTCAAGTTACTCCAACACAGGGCGGTACAATGAGATCAAGTTCGTTAGGAGGAACAGACATTCTTTCATTTCTTTGTTTACAAAACTGGAAATTTACATACGACGTATCATATCCTGTCCTTGTACAAGTACATGACGAAACGACTGGATATGTTTTCAATACGGCGTTTACTGTACATCTTGTCAGGAACATGCCAGATAGAGAAAGTGCACAAGTTGCACGAGGATCAGCAACAACAACGTTCGTTGATGATGATAAGTACTGTTCACAACGACGAATACCTATGACAGTTACAACATGGGACCTTGTTGATAATGGTATTGTGTACGATCAACAACCGTTAGATAATACTGATGTAAGTTTTACATGCATAAAATTTACGTGTCCTCTTGGAAAAACTGTCTTTGACTTTGAACAGCGTGGATATCAAGCATCAAACACATGGAACTTCCCGTACTGTGTTGGTGGTATTGTAAGAGGAACAAAAGATGGATATAAAGAAGATTGGCAACGTGTAGTAACAACGTCTGGTGAGAATGTTGAGTTAAACTTAATTCCAACAGTTACAATTCCTTTATCAAAAATTAATGTTTTAAAACATAGATTGCAAGAAGATATGGAAAATTCTATTGGAACAGAAATTGATGATGATGAAATTGTGTCTATCCAAATACGATATGATAAAGAGGACCATAAATTAGTAGAAAATCAACCATTCCATAGCAGTAATGTTGTTCTTTCTTCAGAAATCGATGAAGAGATACTTAATGAACAATCTATTGAATTTCTTGCTGGTGCAGATTTTACGTATAATGTTCAAGTAAGTATTTTCAATAATGAACAACTTGTTGGCGGATATAACCAAAACTGGACTGTACCTTGGGATTTGTTAGTTGATGCAGAAGGAATTACGTTTAATACAATTACAAGTAGTGATACAAGTGATATGGGATTATTTACATTCATGGCAGAACTGCCAATACATAGCGAGAAAATTTCGCCAGTAATAGAATAGAAAAAATGAAAAGAATACATGGGCACAAAGTTTTAGTAATCTTAGTCTTACTTCTATTTATTAACCTTCCATTCGTAAGTGCATTAGAAATTTCAAACGTACGTGCAGAAGATGTTACGGATACAAGTGCACGAATTCTATGGGACACTGACGATACTGGTGACAGTTTTGTTGATTATGGTTTAGATACTGAAAATCTTAGAACTGTTGGTGATGCAGCTAAAGTTACTGAACATTCAATTCAACTTTCTGAATTACAACCAGAAACGGAATATGTTTTTAGTGTTGAAAGTAATGAAATTGTGAATGATAATGATGGAAATTTATATTCGTTCATGACATTTGCTCCTGACACTGACGCACCTATGATTGATACCACATTACCAGAATTTGTTTCTGGAGATACTGTTGACATTAATGGTACTGCAGAATCAGGTTCAACAGTAAAAGTGTATGTTAATGATAATATTGCTGGTGAGATTGTATCTTCTGATGGAACGTTTATGTTTGAAAATGTTAAATTGCTTCATAATCAACAAAATATAATACGTATTAATGCTGAAGATACTGCTGGTAATATAGGAACATTTGATACAGTTATTTTTGCAGATACAAAAAAGCCTGTCATTACTATTGAAGACATTGATGAATTGGTTGAAGAAAGTACAGTTACGATTAAGGGTAGTGTTTCTGAGAATAGCACAATTGAATTTACTGTTAATAATAGGTCTGTTGGAAATGCTGACGGAGTAACTTTTGAAGAAGAGGTTAATGTTGACGAAGGAGAAAATATTATTATTATTTCTGCAACTGATAAAGCAGGTTGGACAACAACTGTTGAGAAAACTGTAACTGCTGATACTCGTGCACCAACTGTACGGTTTGATCTTACAGGTGGAACGGAATATTATGAAGGTGTTTCAGTTACACTTGAAGGAGTTAAACAACGTGCACAGACAAATATTAACGGAGAAACTGAACCAGGTGCAAAGGTATTCTTGTACATTTATAGAGAACGTGGTGATGAGTATAGGGCAGACTTTAAACGTGCAATTGCAAGTACGACTGCAGGCGAAGACGGTAACTTTTCGTTTGATGGCATATCTTTCCCACCATCAGCATTTCCAAGCATTCAAGATCTTTCACCAAGGGAAGTTCCGTCCGGATTGCAAGAAATTTTAATACCTAACTTGCCGTCAATCGGTGAAGAACAAAGAAAAACGTTTCATGTTTATATCATTGCAGAAGATCAAACGGGTAAGACAGGATATTCACAAAAAAACGTCCATGTAAATTCATGTTATTCAGGTAGTTTTGATCTTGACATTCAACCAATTACCAAATTTCAAGCACCGTTCCGTCTTGATCCAACATTAATGGAAGATGGGAGGGCAACCATTCAAGCAGTGTTTAACATATCATATAGGGGTACTGCTCTTGGCGAAACTAATCCAGCCACGTTAGAAGTTGAAGAAGGGTACAGGATTCAAAGTGCAACGTTTAGAAAAGCATGTACTCGACAAATTAGTGAAGAAGACGATTATGCAACAGGATGTAAGTTATTACCAAATACTCTCTCTGCACAACCTAACGGTGATAATACTGCATATTATGTTACAGCAACATTAAATCGTGCAGATGAATTTAGTGAGAGGGAAGATGATTTATGGGATGATTTTAATAGTAAACGGCAATTAAAAATGCCTATTAAGATTTTAGTAAATTATCAAGAAAAAGAAGCTAATGGTCAATGGGGAGAACGAAAAACGCAAGTTATGTGTCACGACTTAGGATATTTTGTTGACATTCCAATTGACAGTTCTGAACTTGTACCCGACTTCTTAGCAGATGAAGGTGTCGCTGCACTTAACTGGACAATTAACCAGATAGAAAATGTTAAACCGTATTTACGAACTGCAATGCTTGTAACAGGTATTGGATGTATCGGTTCGTTCTTAACAAAAATGGTTGTACGATACTATAGAGTATTTATGTCATATTTTGAACCGTGGACAACACGATTAGCTGGAGATGATAAGAAATGTCCTGGAGGAAGTGGACAGCAAAAATTGTATCTTGACAGTACGATTGAACATTGGCAAGAATTGGGGAGGGACGTTCCTCTTGATCTTACCAAAGAAGAACATTCGCTTGACACTAAATGTCCTTCAACCGCAGGCGCATGGGAATTTGAAAGTTATGTTGATCAGTTGTATAGGTGGACATGTGATAGGTTCTTATGCCGTGCAGTTCCTGCAGCATGGACGTCAACAAAAGAAGAGCATGAAGTTGAAGAAGTTATATTGAAACAAAAAATGTGCAGTGTAACTGGCAATTGTGCATTAATGTATAAAGTCGAGAATTGTCAAGATAAGATTAAATTAAATCCAGCATACGGTAAATTCATTGAAAGAAAAGAACAGGAGGGACCATGGTCTTGTTGGCGTGATGCAGAAGGCACACATTATTATAGGTGTGTAGGAAGAAATAATGAACCCTCTTTGTGTGGTACGCAAGAAGATATTATAAAATTACAAGAGAAAGATATATGGCGTCTTGCACCTGTAGAAAAATTAGGTGATGTTATACCAGAAGCGAAACTTGTCCTTAACCCAGAAAATACTGACCAAGTCTGTGCAGCTGTTGATAAGTCATGTGCAACACAATGTAAAAAGAAGTCTGGATATGTAGCTGTTGATGATGGGTTTACTGTTGGTAAGAAAGATAATGTCGCTGTTGTAAGTGAAGAAGATAGGAATGCTCAGTCACCAAAAAATGTTGTTAAATCTAAAGGAGCTTGCTACTTAGAAGATTCAGATGGTAACCTTAAAGGTGCAGGAAGTGCACGTGTTGACGGTACTAAGTTTGCATCTGGATATACTAAAGATTGTTTTATTGATGAAAACACAGGAGATAAATATCAATGTGTCTGTGAAGAAGATGAAAGTAAAACAAAAGGAGATTATAAGGGAGACAACCTTAGAACAGCAGTTAAAGAAGAAAATGGTCAGGCAGAAGAGTGGCAATATAGACAAGCGCGTGTCTTTGCAGAGTCTGGAAAAACTATTGGAACGTACTATCCAGAATGGCGGTATTATAGTGGACGAGACGTATCGGGAGCGTTCGGCCAGAATTATGCACTTGATGCACTTACACCGAGCGGTTCAGCAAACGAATATTCAACAACACAAGTTAATCCCCGAACACAAATGTTAGGCGCGTTCCAATCAATGTGTTTAACACAAATTAATGCGCATTTAGAATCTCTTCAAAGCATGCTTATTGGACTACAACAATGTATCATACAAGCGAAACATACAGGGTTCCATGATGCAGGTATGTGTAAGACAATGTTTACACAGCAAGTGTGCGGCCTTATTTACAAAAGTATTGCGTACCTTGCAAGTGATTGTTCACCATTATCAATGAAAGACGTTGATAAAGGTGGTTCAGATGAAGAAGGTATAGCTGATGGTGCAGTTGCATTCTTTGATTCTGGATTTAAAGCAATTCCTGACGCTATGGACGCATCTATCCAAGAAGTGAGAGAAGATTATGCAAATTCTCACATGGAACAGTTCTTCGCTGCAGGTTCACAAGGATTCTCTGAATCGTTATGTTTAGCTGCGTTCGGGTACGATTTTCCAATGGGTATGGACTTTATCATGGACGCTGCAAATGCAGTACCGTCAAAAACTAAGGTCTTTATGCCCGTTACTGAAAGAGAATTGACAACGTTCAATCCTATTGATGGAACAGCAATACATAATTATCATATTGCAGGAACGTTCATTCCAGGATGTAGCATCCGTGGATATAGAACAACGTTAAAATGTGTTGGTTTAGATGATTTGGGCCATCCTAATGTTGAAAAAGGTGGCGATTGTTTACAAGCATCTAATTTACAGTCACCCTACACAGATCAAAGAACCCACCTTATTGATGGAGGAACAGGTTTCGGCGGTGTAACACGTCGACAAATGTTTGATTTACCAATAGAATCTCCACAACCTATCAGTAGCCAGTATAGGTATGATCACGTTGTCTTTGAACTTTTCTTAGATCAGGGAGAAAGTCCAGAAGCATGTTTTGATGAAGGGTACAGAACATCTAACGGTGGCATTTGGTATTTCCCAATAACAGATATTAGTCAAACATTACAAGCAGAATGTTACGCAGATTTAAGTTCAGGACGGTACATCTGTCCTGAGGTTAGTGGATTTTTTACAGGCGGACAGACATTCTTTGAACATCCGTTCATGGAATGTTATAATAAAGATACTGAAGAATTTACTGACTGCCAGAGTCCCAACTTGTTCATTAAAAATGATCCAATCGTAATTAAACCGTACATGTACCTTGGAAATGAAAAATCATGTTTAAAAATTACTGATACAAAGGGACAAATAGAACGTGTTATTGAACTTCCTGAAAATATTGCCGGACCATACGCACCACGAATACAACTTGCAACTGTTTCAGAGAGTATGCTCAGTGGTAGCGGTATTGCAACAATAATTAATGTTGACCAAACAGTAACCGGTTGTGGTGGAAATGGTAAAGATGTATACATAAGCGGAAGACCGGGTACGCATAGTAGTCCACGCCGGTTTAGTGTTACAGTAACACCAACACAAAATAATATGTTTCAGTTAGATGTTGATCCTAATGTTCAGGTACATTCGCCAACGGGTGGATTGACGTATGGTAAATCTGGTAACACCGTGGTCGTTATAACTGGAACCACATCACGACAAGAACTTACACGTGACGAAATATTTAACGCACAATTTACTGTTGACGGTTTTACGTTTAGTCAAGTATTTGATAAAACAACTGCATTATCAACGCCTGCACAATGTTCTTTTCAAACATTACCAACTGACACAACCACACAATCAGTTGGAACAATGAGTGCACTACGAATATCTGCACAACTGTTACAGCCAGGTTCAGGTGGAAGTTGTTTCACTGCAGTAACGCCAATGCCTAAGAGTAGTCAAGGAAAAACAAGTCATACACAAACAATCCGTGTTCAGTCTCAACGTGTTGAAGAATCTATTGCAAGTGATATGTATGAAGATTTTAAAGCAGGAAATTATCAACTTGTAATTGAAAAAGCAAAAGATATTGTACAACAGAACATGCAACGTGGCGAAAGTTCATTAACAGACGTACAAGCAACATATTATTGGATTGCAAGTTATGTCATGTTAGGAAGTTCACGGTGGAAACAAGATTATGGGTCTGAGATACGAAGTTTGTTAGATCTCTTCTTTTTACGAAATTATGTTGGTCAAACAATTACATCATATCCAAGTGATGTTAAAAGTACTGGTGAATATCAAAAAGTTGAGAAGTATTTTTGTTGTGTTGCTAAGGAGTTAAATGTTGAAAATCAATATTCTGCATGTCAAGGAAGTGGTTCTTGCGATGGAATATCTTTAGATGGCGATTTACAAGCAGAACTTGTTTGTAATGCACCAACTACAAAATATAAAGTTATTGTTAGTGATGGAACAGGTCTTGAAATAAACAAAAAACCACAAGCAGGTTTACAAGGAAATAGTAAAGAAAACATGCCAGATAACGCAGAGTTTGATGTTTGTAATAATCCTAAGCAAGGAACATGGGCAGTAGTAAGTTTTAACAATATTGTTGGATGGTCAAATATTGCTGCTCAATATGCAAAGAAAAAATGAATAAAAAAGCAATATCAACAATAATGGGAATTATGATTTTCTTAGTAGTAGTAGTTTTTACAAGTTCAATAATTTTAGTTTTAGTTAAATCAAATGTTATTGAAGTTAATAACGAGCCAAGTGAGGACGTCTTAAACACAAACTTCTTGCCAATTAGTCGTGGTGGTGAATTGGGAATAAAAGAGTTTGTATTTTGTAGTTATGTTGACACAGATTTTAGTTGTCTTTATCCCTCAGATACTTTTTACCTTAACACTGATGTTCACTTCTTTCTTATTCTTGAAACTACACCGTATAATGGTAAAGTTATGTTAATTGAGAATTATATTATAAGAAATCCTTCTGGAGAAATTATTTTCGATACTGGTAAGAAATACAATTACCATTTTGAGACTTCTTCAGATAATATTAAAGAGTTAATTTACTTGAGAGATAATTTTAATATTGGTAAAGAATTTGAAACAGGAGATTATTCTTTTGAGTTAATAATTAACAATCCATTATTAGGAATAGAAGAAAGCTCAACATACAATTTTAAGATGGTTGAAGACCCTTTTGGTTATGAAGAACCCGAACCTTTTAGTGTGGAGGACTTTGAATTACGATGAAAAATAGAACAATAGTATTGTTACTTGTACCTTTAATCTTATTATTACTACCGATACTTCAAGCTGAGACTACTAGTGGTGACACATATAGATGTAGAAATCCTAACGCATGTAAGGAGATTGATGATGTTTGGAAACAAATTGCACCACTTATTGTTGATAATCCTAACATGATTTGGGACCCTCAAACAGGAAAGTGGCGAGAATACGAGGAGTTTTATCCTTCAGTAAAAACTTCAGATACGCAAGCAACTATCACAGAAGAAGAAAAAACAGAACAAGATCTTCCTGTTATTGGAACACCCCCAGTTACAGTACGAGGAAAAGAATGGAAAGCATATCAAGAAAGTATTAAGGCAACACAAGATGCTTTCGGTCCAGAAAATGTTGAAAGGTTTCCAACATTGAGACCTAAAACAGTAACAGTTGAAAAACCTGATTATAATGGAAATCTTGCTGGGGGTTCATACACCATCGCACTTAACCCAGGAACTACATGTCCGAACGGTATTTGTTATAATGATATCCATTTGAAACAAAGACGAATTAAAGATAACAAACAAGGGATTTTAATTCATGCAACCGAAGGAAATACATATCTCGGTACTGCAAAAAGTTGGAATGATCGATATAGTGCAAAAGCAAGTGACCCTATAATTACAAAATGTAAAGAGAAATACTCTGAGAAATATTGTTTTGGCCATATTAGTTTTACCCATTATATTTTAGGACGAGAAGGTAAATATATTCAACATGCATCAGAATTTGCTGCCACGTACCATAGTTCTACAAGTAGTAAAAGTAAACAAGTTCCTGCTGCTCAGTGGGATTATAACACTGTTGCCATTGAAGTTTCTAATGGTGTTACAAAATGTACTGGAATTTGTAATTCTGGTTCTAAAACATATAAAGGAGTTACTGCAACTGATTGTGATAGAGATGCCGTATGTAGAACTGCGACAAGTATATGGGGTACGAGAGATAATTATAAACCCCAATCTGATTTGGAACCAGGTAGGTATTCTTCACAATTCTCAGATTCAGTAAAGCTGGAGAAATATTCTGATAATCAAATGAAAGCATTAATCAAATTGACAGCCGAGATTATGATTCGTCATAATATTCATATTGATAATGTGGCACGACACGCAGACCATACTTGGAGGAAAACAAATGCAGGCCACACAGATCCAGGATCAGCATTTGATTGGATGGGATTTAAGAAATCATTATGTCTAGCAGTGAACGGATATTATGGACGATCAGTGTATCCTAACTGTAACACATTAGCTATTGTTGGTAGCTCCGCTACGAGTACAGATTATGGAGGGAGTGATTATGTTGATCCAGAGTATGTTGCGGCGGCTGAATCTGGAATTAGTGATGCACTTGGATTAAAAGAACCTGAAGACGATGCTCCAACAGGACCTTATGCGACGGTTAAATCTGCATATGCTGCGGTTGAATCTACCATTGGTGGATTATTTGGATCAACAGAATCTGATGAATAAACCAACTTTAGAATTCTATTCCTTCTTATGCCTTTGAATCAATTCTTCGATAACTTTCATGATTCTGTGAGGATCTTCAATATCTTTAATTTCAAACGTTTTACCTTTACCTGCCTCAACGTCTATAGTTCCATAGCCAAGAATTCGTTGAAGATGACCCTGTTTAATATTAATATCGGGAACAAAACCTAAAGGATGAAAATAAACATTTTTTCTGTTGTGTTTAATAAGTCCGTGAGAAATAATTATTTTTTCGTTCGTTATTTTGTACCTGTACATGTATCGTGAGATTTCTGTGTATCCAAGAAGAACAATACCTAACCCTAAAACAAAAAATCTGATACTATTAGAAAAGTTTGTAATCCAAATTGCTGAAAATAATACAAGAACGATAAGAAGGCCACCACATACATACTCAATAAGGAACGCCTTCCGTGTTTTACGAAATGAGTATAATATACGATCATCATCCATCCACTTCACTTTCTTACGCATACAGCAACAATATACTAAAACTTTATATATCTTGTGGGATACAAGAAATAATAGGAATGTTACGAAGAGTCTTAAAGAAGTTGCATAAAAAGAAAGTAAAAAAAGAATATCCAAACAGATTTCTCGCATTTTATTATCGTCATAAGAAACGATTGAACAAAGAACGCCGTTCAACATATACAAAAAGAAAAAAGAAAGGTGTGTGTGTTCGATGTACAAATAACGTTGTTCCTGGAATTATTTTCTGTTCATATCATCAAAAGAAACAGAAACAGTATAATAAGAATGCACGGAAAAAATCATAAATTTTTGATTTTGCCAAAATTAAATACTTCATTATTACTAATAACAAATACTGTAAAGTTCTTAATATCTGTAAGAAATGGACTTAATAATGTATCTTGTAAAACGTTTGTTCCTTCTACTAACGGATTAAAACTAGGCATTACAATAAGTTTTTGACGTTTCCACGATCCACGAAGAAAACATTTATACTTTTCATACTTACTTTTCTCACGTAATGTAATTGCAGGATGTTCATGACCAATGATAATAGTTTTTGCACTTGTTTCAATGAGAGCATCACCATGAGTTATACATATATCTCTAACCCCATACTTTTTGACAACAGTTATATTTCTCTTTTTTGTTATTGGCGTTACAAGTGGATCATGATTTCCTTGAATAATTATTAATTCTGTACAATTTTTCAACAAGAAATCAATAATTGTAAGAACATCTGACCACTCATCCTGAAGTATTCGTCCAAACTCATGTTTTAAATCACCATTAATAACGATAATTTTTGGTTTTACTTGTGTAAATATTTGTTTCAGCTGAGATAGTATCGTTTTTAGCTGCGTTTTAGGTAATAAAACGCCTCTATGATGTAACGCTTCCTCATATCCTATATGTAAATCGCTGAGAATAAGGACATCTTCTGGCCGTATAAATAGGGCTGTATTGACAATCTCAAGTCCTTTAGATATTTCCATAGTAGTTTTGGAGCAGAAATATTTATAAATCATTTGGCGTAATGCTAGATTGTGCCCCAGTGGCTTAGTGGTTTAGAGCATGTGGCTGTTATCCTTCATTGGAAAGATACCACAGGGTCGCAGGTTCAACTCCTGCCTGGGGCGCCATTTTTAATTTAGGGTATTTCTTCTAAAAACAAACATATTTTTCCAAAAGATTTATATGTTGTTACTCGCAGGGAGGTATATTCAACAATGGTTGCAACTAATATGGCAAATGATGTGGTTTTGACACAAAGTGATGATGAGTTGATACTTCGTTTAGGATTTCCTATTCTTCCAGGAATACGAAATACTTTATTTCCAGATAATTATCTTCTTCCAAATAATATGGTTCTTGAAGACATTCTTGCAGACAGATTTGATGACTCAGAACTTAGAGGGATGACATTAGAATTACATTATCAAACACTTAGCGATTTTAATGAGTTAAGTATGGCAGAAAAAATTATAATAAGGAAAGATGTTGAAAAACTTAGAGTAAAAGGGTACAATTTTATGATACATCACCCATTCCTTCACCAGAGAGGTTCAGAGAGATATGATATGAACTTCGTTTTACATACCATACCATCTGAATTTGATTTAGGAAGTATTGGTGCACAAGAATTTGAAGATGGTTTCAGTGAAAAGTTTTTAAAATATTGTGCTTTCTTAGAGATACAAAATGTTACTATTCATGCAACAAAACCACGTTTATCTTTTGATAAAAGAGAGTTTGAGGATTACAGTTCTAAAATTGGAAAGGTTGCAGACATAGCAAGAAGATTAGGGGTTACAATTGCTATTGAAACTGGCGGAATTACGCGTGAACAACTAGTAAGTCTGCATAGTACTCATGGAACATACATTAACTTGGATACTGCCCACTTATTCCTTGATCTTGACACGTCAAGCCCAGGAGAGTTTTACCAGGAAAATAGACAAGCAGTTGTAGACTTTTTTAGAAACCGGAGAAAAATTATTCCACAACTTCATTTAACTGAAACACATGAAGAGGACCAGCATTTACCAATCTATGAAAGAGGAATATTGGGTCAGTGTAACAGAGGAATTTTGCAGATTATGAATGAGGATTTACATTTAAAAGACCATAAAAGATATCTTGCAATGGTTGAATCAAGATATGTTCCAGAAGATGCAGAATATGTTAAAGAAGCTCTCAGTAGACCAAGAGTTATTTCCTTATAGTTTTTTTATTTCTTTAACCCAACACCATACACTTTCTTAACAATACTTTCCATGAGAGCAGTATCATTACATTTCTTAAATAATAACTCACCATGACCATGAACAACAATTTCTATTCCCTGTTCTTTTATGACAAGAAGGATAGGCGTTTCAAGAATAACAGTAAACTTTTCTTTAATCTTTTGTAAGTTTAATTTTTTTGGAGATTTCAGTTTAGCAGAATATGCTGCTTTCGTTTTACATTTTGCAAGTACGAAATCTGTTGTCATAGCACAAATAAGACATATTTCTTTTATAAAACCTACCCCATAAATAAAAAAGAAATAACCGAATAATTTATATACTTATTTTATTTCATTCATAGTATCATTAAGAGGTGATATTCATGGCAAAAAAGAAACGTGCTTCACGTTCAACGAAGAAAGTCGTTACAAAAAAAACAACTATTGAGTTACATCGTATTGCTCATTACACATTCTTTGTTGGTTTATTGGTAGCGATAGTCGCAGGATTGTTTAGAAGTCTTATTGGACCAGAAGTTCTTGTAACAACATTAGTTATTCTTGGTTTCATTGTTGGTCTGTTCAATTTAACAGCAAAGGAAACAATGCCGTTCTTAGTAGCATCAATTGCATTAATGCTTGCAGGAATTGTTAATCTTGGACTAATTCCTGGCGTGGGATTATATCTACGATCAATCTTAAGTAACATCGTTGTTTTTGTTGTTCCAGGAGCAATCATCATGGGACTAAAAACCATCTGGAAGTTAGCTTCAGATTAAATTTTTATTTTTTTATATTTATTTTATTTTTCTTCAGACCCTCGTAACATTTATATAAGAAAATATTGTTTTCGTCAATAGGTGAAGATACATTCCAAAAAAAAACGTTGACTGTCCATATTGTAAGAAAAAGTACATCTCTCTTCTGTTCTCAGGATTAAAGGGTGTTTGTTGTCCATACTGTAAGAATTGCATAAAGTTTTAAAACGAGTAACATGTTTCTCCATATATGCAAGAAAAGAAACACCCAATTATAACCCATCTCTTAATCTTCCTACGAGGACTATTTATGGGCATTGCAGACGTCATTCCAGGCGTCTCTGGTGGAACAATAGCATTCATTACAGGCATTTATCCCAGACTGATACATTCTTTAGGAACGTTTAACTTTTCATTCATATTATTATTGTTCAAAGGTAAGTTCACACAATCATGGAAATCAATTAAAAAGAATGATTTTGCATTATTTATTCCTTTAATAACAGGAATAGGAATTGCCATTTTTATTATTTCAAGATTAATGGTGTTTCTATTAGAAACATATTCTGGTACAACGTTTGCATTCTTTTTTGGATTAATCCTTGCATCTGCACTCTTTGTATTACGAAAAGCTGGCAAATTGTCTCTTGAGAAAGCAATCTTTGTTGTGCTCGGTTTTATAGGCGCGTACGTTCTTGCAGGGTTATCAGCAATTTCTGTTAATCATTCACTTCCAATAATTTTTGTTTCGGGAGCAGTTGCTATCTGCGCAATGATTCTTCCAGGAATATCTGGCGCGTTTATTTTACTTTTATTAAACCAGTACCAATACATTATCAAAGCATTGCACACATACCAATGGACAGTTATTATCACATTTATCATTGGCGCAGCTACAGGATTAATAGGTTTTTCAAAGTTAGTAGATTATGTTCTCAGAAAATTTAAATCACTAACATTATCATTTTTAGTTGGTGTTATGTTAGGATCGTTACGTATTCCTATAGAAGAAATTTCTGTTGCTGGAACAAACTGGCATGTCCTCGTATTTGGTTTACTTGGATTTATTATTGTATTTGTATTAGAGGGCGTGTTTGGAAGAAAATAAGTAAGCATTATCGTTTTAATAATTCTTCAATTTGTAACAATCGGTTATACTTTGCAGTTCTCTCGCCTCTACATGGTGCACCCGCTTTTATTTGGCCGCAGCCAAGTCCAACTGCTAAATCTGCAATAAACGTATCTTCAGTCTCTCCACTTCTATGAGATACCATAACCTTCCAGCCAGCATCTAAGGCCATTTGTGCAGCATCTAACGCTTCCGTTAGTGTTCCAATCTGATTAACTTTAAGTAATAAACATGTACAACTCTTTTCTTTAATTGCAGCTTCTATTCGTTCAGTGTTTGTTACAGTTAAATCATCACCAACAATTTGTATTTTTGATCGTTCCCTCAGCTTTGCAAAACTGTCAAAATCTTCCTGATGAAACGGATCTTCAATAGAAATTATTGGATATCGTTTTATTAACGTACAATAATAATCTAACAATTGTTCCTTTGTTAACTTTTTACTATCAACAGTATATTTATTGTTACTAAAGAACTCTGACGCGGCACAGTCAATCGCAATGTCAACTTTATTCTTGTACCCAGCATCACGAATAGCCTTTGTTAATATTTTAAGTGCATCTGTTGCTTTGTGTAACTTATCTGGTGCGAAACCGCCCTCGTCACCAACGTTCGTTGTACCTTTCCCATACGTCTTATGTAACTCTTTCTTCAGTAGATGATAAATCTCACTCGCTGCTTGAAGATTCTGTTTAATTGATCGTAATTTTGGCACAATCATAAATTCTTGAAAACTTAATCTATTATCTGCATGTTTCCCACCATTAATAACGTTAAAAAATACTTTTGGGATTGTACTATCTTTTTGTACTTGTGGAAATGTGTTAATATATTCAAATAATTGAATTCCTTGAGATTCTGATGCTGCTTTGGCACATGCTAACGAGACGCCCAGAATAGCATTTGCTCCCAATCGACGTTTATTATCAGTAGCATCCCGTTCAATCATCATTGAATCGCACTCTCTTTGTTTAGAACAATCTATCCCTTTCAAAAGTGGTGTTATCTTCTGTTTGACATTTCTCACTGCTTTCTGAACACCCATGCCCATATAACGTTTTCCACCATCGCGCAACTCTAACGCTTCATGATCGCCAGTACTTGCTCCAGATGGTACGGATGCCGTACCAGAAACGTCACCAGTGTACACTGTAACTTCTATAGTAGGATTACCTCGAGAGTCAAGAATTTCTCGAGCAGTAATATCTTTAATAGCTGGCATTACAAAGAAAAAGATATGTATGCTTATATAGTTTTGTGAGTACGAAGTGATAGAGAATTATTCTGTAAAATGATAGACTATTCCTGCATCAACATGAGACTGTTGAACAGTATAATGTTTCTCTGGCCCACAACACCTTGGTAATTTGTGTCTACTTGAAACATTTATCCCACAATCTTGTTGAGGTCCATGCAAATTAAATTCTTTATATTCTCCTTTATGAACTGTTGTATGACCACCATTTTGTTCAAATTCTTGTATTGTAACAACATCAACACACCCATACAAGCCTCTTGGAGTAGTCATTCGTACAAGAAACGTTACACCTTCACATAATTCATCAAGACTATTGGTTTTTTTAACACCATCAACTTTAGAAGCGTCCCATTGAGAATAGTTAAGCGCACGAATTTGTGTAAAAGTCTGTAATTCATCCATAACAACCATTCTTAAAATAAAATGATTTATAATGATTTATATTTAAGAGAACAACTGGAGACCCTACTTACAAGTAACAATTATAGAAAGCTTTAAAAAAAGAATACAAGAATAATGATATATGTCACAAAATATTTGTTACAATACTGGAAAAACAAAAGGAACTGAAGTAGTTTTTGAAAAATATGAACCAAAAGAAGTAACATCAAACGTTCCAACAGTTATTCTTGCAGGAATGAATGTTCCGCTTATTAGACAAAGAAATGGATATAAAACAACAGACGACCTCATAAGAAGTAATTATTTTGGTGCCGTACCAGCAGAACTTGCAGTTGAGACTGGAGCTCCAGTATTTGTTGTTGCACAGCCAGGAATGTCTGGTAAACCGCATAAAAGTAGACTTTATTCACCAGAGACTCAACAAAAACAATTTGAAACTGCACTTGAACTTGCCGAAGATAGAAATCTTTACATGATTCTACACAGTCTTTCTACAACAACATATCCACAACTAATATCGCACAATATAGAAACTAATCCATCTAAGATTGTAGGAACAACAATGTCTTCAACAGTTACAACTACACGGGATGCTTTAGAGGGAAGAAATGGATGGTTAGCGTTATTTAACATTGCTCAATATTTCGATATTCCTCCCGTTCCACTGTATCCTCTCCATGATCAAAAATGGCACGACGGAAACGAAGATGAAACACGTAATCCGAACTGGAAAGCTGACAGATGGATAAATCCTAAAAGTGCAAAATGGTTACTAGGACTTGATACTAAAAGATCCATTACTGATTTAAAATGGAAATACTGTAGAGACATATTTTCTAATCTTCCAACACTTTTTGTTATACCTGATGCAGATAAAGTATTTGATCCTGAGAAACAATTAAGAATTGCAGATTTATTATTTAAAGAAGAGAAATATGTAGCAGAAAATGCTGGCCATCGTTGGTTCACTTCAGATAGATGGAGAGAAACAACAGCGAGAATTATAGAACATAGAGATAAATCAGTTCAACGTTTAGAAAGACTAGTAGAATAAATACATTTCTCTAACACAATAATCCTTATATAGCCTATCTTTCAAAGATGATTGTATGATTCTGAAACAGATTACCCTGCAAAATATCCGATCATACCAAGATGAAACTATCACATTTCCAGAGGGATCAACAGTTCTTTCTGGTGATATTGGATGTGGAAAATCATCAATTCTTTTGGCCATAGAATTTGCATTGTTTGGAACTGCACGGCCAGACCTTCCCGGTGAAGCATTATTAAAAAAGGGAACAGTTTCAGGATTTGTAGAATTATCATTTTCAATAGAAAATAAAGAGATCATAATACAAAGAAACCTTACAAAAACAAAAGATACAATTAAACAGGGTGCAGGTTATATCATTATCAATTCTGTGAAGAAAGAACTAACACCTGTCGAACTGAAAGCTGAGATTGTACAATTGTTAGGATATCCGGACGAGTTCATTACCAAGAATAAAAATTATATTTTTAGGTATACCGTGTATACGCCACAGGAAGAAATGAAATTTATACTGCAAGAAAATCAAGATGTACGATTAGATGTTTTACGAAAAATATTCAATATTGATAAATATAAGAATATTCGTGAAAATGTACAATTGTATCTTAAAAAAATACGAACACGTATTGCTATTCTAAAAACAAAAACTGAACCTCTTGAAGATGAAAAGACAAAGTGTGATGGATATAAAACGGAAAAAGAACGGTTGCTGAAAGAGTTGAAAAGTATTGTTCCACAACTTCAATCTGTCCAAGAGAACATTACAAAAAATAATGAACAAAAAGAGGTTCTTGAGAATGAACAGAAAAAGTATGTAACACTTACACAAGAAAGAAATTTGAAGAACGGTATTTTAAAAGAGAAAAAATTACAATATGAAACGTTGCAACAAAAAGAACAGCAATTGAAAAGTACAGTATCATCATTTGTATTTTCTCAAGAGTGTGTTAAAGAAACTATTCAGCAAGAAATTGATAAGATGGAACATCAAAAAAGTACAATTTTGCAACAAAAAGCGTCATTACAGGAAAAGATTGTATATATTCAGCAAACAATACAAGATCAACAAAGTGAACTAAAAATGTACAAAGAAGAAACATCTGTTCTTGATGATAAACATGTACAACATAAAGAAATGCAAGATCAATTAGAGAAGAAGGAGGAATATCAAACAAAAAAGATACAATTGCAAGAATTGTTTGAGAAGACAAATGAAGTTATTACAAAAAATAAAACTCTGTTATCTCATTCACAAGATGTTCATCATAAAATTGGATCATTAGATTCATGTCCGACATGTCTTCAAGAAGTATCGGCTGAACATAAAATAAAAACGCAAGAAAAAGAAAAAGATAAAATTGAGAAAGCAGAAACGTTACTGTTTGAACTGAACAAAAAGAAGTCAGAAATTGTAACAGAAAGTGTATTAGTTAACGAAAAAATTGAAAAACTTATCCATACAGAGAATTTGGTAACACGTCTTTCGTTAGAGATTGAACATCTTCAGAAGAAAAAAGAAAAGATTGAAGACATACAAAAAAGTGTTGTGATACATGTCAAAGAGAACAACGAATTGATGCAACAAATGGAAAAAGTAACAAAACAACATTCTATTGAGAACATTAATGAAAAGATTGAAAAGAAACGAGTATTGATACAACAATTAACAGAGAAACATCTTTTAGAACAACAAATTAATAATGTTATTGAACAGAAATCAATAATTGAAAAAGACATTCGTGATATTGAAGAAATACTGATAAAAATTCAGGAACAGCAAAAAACTGTACAAGACGTTACTGAAAAAGTTGAACAATCTACAAAAGAACATACAATTCTTGTTCAGCAAGAAAAAGAGTTCGCTATTCAAAAAGCAGAATTAGACATACAGAATAATCATATTATGCAACGTATACAAGAAAGTGAGACGATTATTACTGAACTAACAGGAATGAAAAACAAGCTTGTTATAATGAAAGAACGATATGCATGGCTTGACAGATACTTTATTGCTCTAACACTTACGATTGAAAAACACGTTTTGGTTCACATTCATCAACTATTTAACCAACTATTTCAAGAGTGGTTTTCCATTTTGATGGATGACGATCAAATGTACGCACGTATTGACGATTCTTTCTCCCCAGTAATTGAACAGAACGGGTATGAGATTGATTTCAATAATTTAAGTGGTGGTGAAAGGACATCAGCATCTCTTGCATATAGGTTAGCGTTAAATAAAGTTATTAATGACATCATTCATCAGATCAATACAAAAGATTTGATTATTCTTGACGAACCTACTGACGGCTTTAGTTCAGAACAGTTAGATAAAGTTCGAGACGTTCTTGAGGGATTGAATTTGAAGCAGACGATAATTGTATCTCACGAGTCTAAGATTGAAAGTTTTGTTCAGAACGTTATTCATGTGCAGAAAGAAGAAGGAAGAAGTGTTGTTAGTTAATACAAAATACGTTTTCTAAAACCTATGTTGTACTATCATTGTTTAAGGAGCGAAATCGTTTTATAAATAGTATTAACAACTATATAAAATGCCAAGACGTGATCATTCTAGAATCAGAAGAACTTCTTCTACAATCAGTGAAATTGTTACACGATTAGAAAATCCAGAAGTACGATTACCAGATAATAGTGAATATAAAGTTGATGAAGAAACATTAGGGAGATTATATACACATACAGTATTGGTAGTAGCACCAGAAAGATCTGCTGTCAAAAATTATGGTCGTGTTGGCGGGAAAGCTGAATTAATGCAAAGAACAGTACAATCAATGACTCGAAGTACTCTGTACTCATTTCTTGGAGAATTAGAACTTAGAAGAAAGAACAGAAGTGATTTGTTAGAAGAAGTTGAAGAAAGTTTAGTTGGTGTTGTTGAACCAAGAAGATTTTCTGAAGGAACGATTGCTAGAGAAGTATCAGAATTAGCATTAGAAGGACGTTTTAGAGACATTGGCATTGCATTAAAACAAGGAGCACGAGCGTATGCCGAGTTAGAACCAGTAAAAAGGGGTATGAGAAATTATCGTTTTGCTGCTGAATATAAAGCAATATTAAGTTCATTAAAGGGAGTTTAGTTCTTATATATGGAACCAGAAATTGGAGATAAATTGAATGGAAAAAGAGTACGATATGTATTAGACACGAGTGTGTTAGTTCACAGACCAGATGCATATTTAACATTTGAAGATAATACTGTTGTTCTTCCATCAACTGCTGTTAGGGAATTAGAAAAACACAAACACAGAGAAGGAGAATTGGGAAGAAATGCAAGAGAAGCTATTAGACAATTGGATAGTTTAACACGTTCTAACGAAAAATATGGCGCACCGGCCAAGTTACTTAGAGATGGAGTTCCTCTTGAGAGCGGAGGAAAATTAGTTTTTGCTCCTGAACCTTCATATTTCTTACCTTCAAATCTCCCAGTATTGAATGGAGTGATGGAATATTTTAAACCATTAGCACGAGTAATTGTTTCTAAATTAGGATACGGAGATGACCATATTTTGGATATGTTACGAGAGGAAGCAAAACGACATCCTGACGAAATGCCAGTTTTAATAACAAGAGATATTAGTTTTCGAATACAAGCACGACTTGCAGGCTTACCTGCAGCAGATTATTTACATAGTAAAGCTGAGATTGATTTAACTGCTGTCCTTGCCCATGAATATGATTTTGTTGTTGGAGATAGTTTTATTGGTGAGATATATACTAAAAGAAGAAGAGATGAACAAATACTTCCCCCAGATAATTTAGCAAAAGTTCTTCAACCAAATCAACATTTAATTTTGCGCGAACAGAAGATGGAAAAGAGCACAAAATGATATATCAGCACGGTGAACTCCATTTTATGAAGAAAAAATCTGATGGAGTAGAGGGAATTACGCCAAGAAATTTTGAACAAGAAGCATTACTTGAAACATTATTAGATGAAGATATAAGAATTGTAGGAGCATTAGGAAGAGCCGGTACTGGTAAGACGTTACTTTCTCTTGCAGCAGGATTACGTTTAGTGTCTAAAGGAGATTATCATAACGTTACTGTTATTAGACCTACAACAGTTAGTGGAGAAGATGTAGGGTATCTTCCAGGAGATATAGGTGATAAGATTGGCCCTCACTTTGGCGCTATTGAAGATGTTCTTCTTTGTATTCTTGGTGATGCAGCTAAAGATGAAGCAGTAAATGGTGGAGAAGTTGATTATTTAACAATCACACATATACGGGGAAGAACGTTAACTAATTCGTTTGTAATTGTCGATGATGCACAAAACTTACGTGATAGTGATTTGAAACTTATTGGAACAAGAATAGGCACTGGTTCAAAATTGGTTTTAGCAGGAGATCCGTTCCAATCAGACCTACCAGAAATATCTGATGAAAGAGATATCGCATTAACAAAAGCTGTTGATCGTCAAAGAAGAATTACTGATTCAAGAAAACGTGATGTGTTCAATTATGTCCTATTAAAAGATGTAGAACGTGGCCTCATTGCAGAAATATTCAGCGAGATATTTTAAAATTATTCTTATTTTCTTTATTCCAAAACACCTTTCAGAGCAGCAATACCAACTTCTACCTGTTTATCTGTAGGTTCTTTAGTCGTAATACGTTGCAACCATAAACCAGGTGCAATAATAATTTTAACTAGAGGATTTGTAGAAAACCTTCCACTTAACTTAATAAGTTCATAACTTATACCCGCAATAACTGGCATTAAAACAATTCTCCCAACCAACTTTACCCATAGTGGACCGTTCAATAACGAAAACATAAATATTGAAATAAGTAACACAACGAAAAGAAATGACGTACCACACCGCGGATGAAACCGTGAATATTGTTTAACATTTTCTAGTGTTAACGTTTTCTTTGCTTCATAACATGCAATCGCTTTATGTTCAGATCCATGGTACCTGAACAATATTTTAACATCGCTCATAAACGAAATGCCAATAAGATATCCTAAAAATAATAGTACTCTAAAGATTCCATCAAGAATGTCAAACCATGCACCCTCAGAATGAATAAAATGTGCTGCAAAGAATGGTAATCCTACAAAAAAGACAATTGCAAATAATAATGACATAAACACCATACTAATAGTTTCTTTCTTTGTTAATTTTTCATCAGTACCTAACTGTTGATTACTGCTCCATATCAACGCTCGAATACCATCATATAATGTGTATGCTAAACCAACAATACCACGAACAAAGAAAATGTTAAACATTTTTGGAAATCGTGAACTTTTTTCTTTTTTAACGTTAATTGAACCATCTTTCATACGCACAGCTACAGCAAATTTATCCTTGTTACGCATCATAACTCCTTCTATAACCGCTTGACCACCAACGTTCATACTATAAACATCACGCATGTACTATTTAAATTTTCTCTAAAAAAAATTTCCTAACCCAGTTTGCTTTCCTTTCCCTAGCAAATCATCTTCAGAATAGCCTAAAACAGAAAAGATGCTTGAAACTGCTGGCAGTAACTGATTATTAAGATAATAATGTATATCATACTCACCTTTCTTAACATCAGACGGTATGCGTGCTCTCTCCCGAACCAATCCAGATCCTTGAACAATAATGTATTCTACAACCGTTCCAGGAACAATCTTTTCTCCCCGATCTTGCAATTTTTTTGCAATAATAACGTGCGGACCGAATGATGTATACTGTGACAACTCTCTTGTTATTTGCGTTTTCAAAATAAGCTTTTCAGGAGAAATAGTTCCATTTTTTAACTTTACAATAATATCTTTAACATACTGAACTGCTTCTTCTCCCTTATCTTGTAATACTAAACGAAGAACATCTTCTTGAACTTCCTTTGCCAATAAAGACCAGTTACGTCGTACAGTTTCAAAGCCCGTAATCTTAATACTATCATCGTCTCGCATCAATGCATACTTTTTCTTTGCACCTTTATCACTTCCTTTCACAGCTACAAAAATGCCTCGTGGAAAGAAACCTTCGTATTCAAGTTCCATATGACCAGGTAAGTCAAAATTAATTTCGTTCATGAATTCCATTGCTTTGTCAAGAAGGTTATCTTCCAAAACAAGAAAACAAGAATCAGTATCAGCATACACAACTTTGAACCCTTTTGTCTCAGCTTTTTGTATTGTACTTTGAATATAATGGCGAGCGTACGCCGTAGTTGACGCTGCACATTCAAGACAGTACCAGCGTGCATTAAAAAAACCAAGGTACCCATAAAACGAATTTGCTAAGATTTTTAATGCGTACGATCTTGAGTCCAATATTCGCGTATCTTCATTCTTATTTCGTGCATCTTTAATGAGCCGTTTTAGATCAACACGACGAAGAACAAGTTGTTCAAGTACAGTTGGAATAAATTTTCGATCTTGAGAACAAAACCAGTACTGTTCTCGTCCAGGAACTTTGTTAGCCTTACAACAATCGCATTGTAAGGATTCAGGACCAATATTATGTGCAGTAATTATTGTTGGATATAATGAACGAAAATCAAACACAACAATGTTTTCATAAATGCCTGGCGTTGGTTCATACACAAACGCTCCCTGGATAGATTCTTCCATACGTTCTTTCATCTCAGATCCAATCGGTTTATTGGGAGCAATAACATTATATTCAATCGCTCTTTTCAAAATATAATTCTCTACAAGTTTACTGAACCTCATCCGAATAACATTATGTGATGGTAAACCAACAATTTTTGTAAATTCAAGAATGTCAAACAATAATTTTTTACATAATTGATATGTTAAATGTGCATCATGAAGATTATATTTACAAAAATCTTCAAGTTTATCATGATCGTGGTCCCATACATGCGCCAAATTATTAATATCAACGTCGTGTTTTTTTGAATCAAGAAGTTCATGAGAAACAGCATTTAATGAATAGGAATCTGTTTTGAGGTTCTTACCAAAAATGTTACGAATAAATTGTAACATGTCTAAATGTAACATTCCAGTTATTCGTGCTTCACTTGACCTAAAACCAGCCTTCTTACGAATGTCAAGTTGTGAATAATCGGCTCCAATATCAAATACAACTCCATGCTTATCTGCCCTCGTTTTAATGTATGGGAAGTCAAATCCGTCAGAAAAGTAGCCAGTAACAATATCTGGTTGATAGTCAATAAGTATTTCTTTGACACGTTTTAAAAGTTCAACTTCATCAGAAACAACTTCTAAATAATTAAGTTTTGTGTTAAATTTCCTCCATGTTATAACTTTTCTAAACACAACATCGTTCTCATCAACACCATAAAAAGCCACCATTAATATAGGATTCTTATGAGGATTAATTTCTTTCTTAACGGCATACGTTTCAATGTCAAGTGCACATATTTTCCAACTTTTATGTGTTTCTTTACTCACACTTTCAACCGTGGACGCTTCAAACAGTGGAACGCGTAAACCACCCTTTGATGAAAAATCGCCCGTTGCTTGTATCATAGTCATTGGCGTGATTCCATTATCTCTGACATATCTATCAATAAAAATAATTTTAGTTTCATAACATTGTATTCCGCGTTCTGCTAAATCTTTTGCAATGAGAGGAACAGCTTTTGGATAGTTTACCGTTATTTTAACAAAAAATTTTGTTTTGCCAAGAAGTTCTTTCTTGATAGATTCAACGCGAACAATTCGTGCTATATTTCCTTTATCATCAAGTGTAAAATCTTTCAAAAGCGTTATTGTACGTTCATCAGATATATCTGCGTAGAAGTACGGTGCATACTCATGCATAACACATACTTTCGTTCCATCTTCTAGCTTACTGTAGAGATAGACATATGTCTTCTCATTTTGTACTTTATACTTAAAATCGTATGGAGAGAAACGAAGTTCCATAGAATGTTTCAGAGGCTTGTTTTTATATAAAGTTTCTTACACAAAAAGAGAAAAAGAAAATGAAATAGAGAATCAAGAACATACTTCATTGACACTATGAATAGTCATTGTAAACGAAACGCTAGCACTTGTTGGATGTGTGATAACACTAGTTGTTTCTCCAGGATGAAGTGTTAATACTTCTTTACTAAGAATTACTCCTCGATCTTTCTTAATAAGTTCAATGGGAACAATAATTCCATCTCCTTGACAATAATCTGGACCGCTTAACAATTTCCATTCAACTGCGCCTGCACCCGTATATCCCCCGCCTCCGCGAGAGCGTGTGTATGAATCTCCACCACTGGTAGACACAACTATACTATCAAAGTTACACGTTGAATCACAATCCATCTTATACAATTCTGCAACAGTTCCACACACATTATTTATACATTTTTCTCCAGCAAGACAATCACTACTTACTATGCAACTCGTTTGTACAATGTCTTCCTGAACTGGTTCTTCAATAACTGGTTCTTGCTCCGCTTGTATATCATTATTAGCAACAGGACTGTCTGCGTTAACGGGTAAATTATTAGTAACAGAAACTATTGTTTCTTTCACATAAGTATACACAGCTAAAGGACCAAATATTAGAACAGCAATAACCACAATGATAATTATCCAATTTCTCAATTTCATTTCAATAACCTTATTTTGATAATATTTTGATATTATTTCTTATTTTTATATTTCACAAACTCTTTCATACCAAGCCGTTCCCTCGGTGGAATATAACGAAGTCCAAGCTGAGTATAAATATCTTTCTCTGTCTTGCCTGCGACCCATTTCTTTTCTTGGAGTGTATATAACCCATATTCACTTAATGTATATCCTTGACGTAACGCAATCTTTCTCAATTCAATGTTATGCTGTTTTCCACCACTGAAGTACAATAATGCAGAACCAAACTCTTTTGTTTTAACAATTCGACAATCTACTTGTAAACCATTTTGTAATCGTACAGAACCTCGCGTAGGACCCTTCACAATAATATCATCAACATCTTTATAGGAAACGAAATGGTCCATAACATCTTTTGGTCTTGTAGAAACGATAACAAAATCTACATCTCCAACTGTTGACTTCTTTCTTCTAAATGAACCTGCTACAGCAACCTGCGTTACTTTTGGATGTTTTGTAAGATATGTTTTTATCTTTCTAACAACAGGTATAACCGTTTCGTACGGAAAACGTTTCGGTTTAGTTTTAAGCACATGTATTCCTTTCAATAACATCTCCTCTGTCTTTCTACCAAATCCAGATAATTCGCGTAATTTCTTTTTCCTAAGAGCTTTTGCTAAATCTTTAACATTTTTTATCTTAAGTTTTGCATACAGAACTTTAATTTTCTTTGGTCCAAGTGACGGAATTTCGTTAAGAGCTTCAATATCAATCTTAGTAGACTTTTTTAATTTTTTATAATACTTCAATTTTCCAGTTTCAACCAACTCTTTAATCTTCGCAGCAATATGTTTGCCAACACCAGAAATATCTTCTAATTCATTACGTACACAAATATCTTCAATACTTTCCTGAAGAACTTCTATTTCTTGTGCAGCCCTCCTATACGCTTGTGGTTTGAACTCAACACCCTGCATTTCAAGAATGTCTGCAATATTGTTCAGAACTTTAACCACATATTGATTTTCCATCCCTTAGAAGAAATGAAAAATGGTTTATAAAAGTTCCCAACTTGTTCCCACAACCTTTAAAAATATCTGTATAAACACCACACATATGACTTTAGACTGGGAAAAAATACAGCCAAAGTGGCAAAAGCAGTGGGAAAAAGCGGAAATAGGAAAGGCGTCTCCAAACAAAAATAAAGATAAGTTCTTTATGATTTTTGCATATCCTGGCGTGTCAGGTTTCTTACATGTAGGTCATATGCGAGGGTTCTCTTATACAGATGCTATCTGTAGGTATGAACGATTACTAGGAAAAGAAGTATTGTATCCTGTAGGAACACATGCGTCTGGGAATCAAGCAATAGCATTTGCGCAAAAGGTAAAGAATAATGATGAACAATGGATCAATTATTTGAAAAAGAATGGATGTCCAGAAAAAACGATTAAGACTTTAACAACTCCAGAGAATGTAATTCAGTATTTTAATGATGTCTATGTTAATGAATACTGGAAGAAGTTTGGCTTTCTATGTGATTGGGACAGGTTCTTATGTTCAACACATAAAGATTATGAAAAGTTTATCCAATGGCAATTTAAAAAGTTACAACAAAAAGATTTGTTAACACAGAAACCATACTTTGCAACTGCATGTATCAAATGCGGACCCGTTGCTGTTGACCCCTCAGAAACTGACATTTCAAAGGGTGGAAATGCAGAAAAGAACGAATATACCCTTCTTAAATTCAAACATGATGAAGATTATGTAGTTGCCGCTACATTAAGGCCGGAAACTATCTATGGCCAAACAAACTTATGGATAAATCCTGACGCACAATATGTTCGTGTTGACGTTGAAGGTGAGAATTGGATCATGAGTAAAGATGCAGCAGAAAAGTTAAGTTATCAAAAAGATGACGTTATCTTGAAGGAAGATGTTGATCCAAGAAAACTTATTGGGAAGAAAGTTATTGCTCCCGGTATTGAAAAAGAAATTATTATTCTTCCTGCACCGTTTTGTAACCCTACTATTGGCAGTGGAATTGTAACGTGTGTTCCAAGCGATGCACCCTATGATTACGTTGCCCTTCGAGACTTACAAAAAAATACGGAAGAATGTGAAAAGTATAATTTAAACGTTGAAGAGATACAAAATATTGCTGTTATTCCAATAATAAAAACAAAGGGCTTTGGAAATATCCCTGCACAGGAAATTGTACAAAAGTTACAGATAAAAAATCAAGACGACCCAAAACTTGAAGATGCAACAAAAGACATCTATAAAGCAGGATTTCATACAGGCGTTATGTTAGAAACGTGTGGTAAGTATGCTGGTAAGAAAGTTGAAGAAGCAAAAGAGTTGATGAAAGCTGAACTTCTTGAACTAGGAAAAGCAGATACATTTTATGATTTAAGTGAAGAAGTTATTTGTCGGTGTGGTGGTAAAGTTGTCATTAAACGTATTGATGACCAATGGTTCATTACATATTCTGATCCTGAACTTACAGAACGAAGTAAAGAACAAGTACAAGAAATGAAAATATTTCCGCAAGAATATGCTGAACACCTTCCAGGAATATTAGATTGGTTCGCTGATAGGGCATGTGCACGACTTGGAAATTGGTCAGGGAGTACATTTCCGTTTGATGACCAATGGACAGTTGAACCAATAAGTGACTCAACATTATATCCAGCATATTATATTGTTTCAAAATTTATCAATAATAATACCATTAAAGTAAAAGACCTTACAGAAGAATTTTTTGATTATATTTTCCTTGGAGAGGGTGACGGAAACGACACGTGGAACAAAATCAAAGAAGAGTTCGATTATTTTTATCCTTTAGACATTAATCTTGGTGGCAAAGAGCATAAAACTGTTCATTTTCCAGTATTCTTGATGAACCATGTTGCTATTCTTCCTGAACACAAATGGCCAAAAGGAATTTTTGTTAATTGGTGGGTTACAGGGAAGGGAAGTAAAATATCTAAAAGTAAGGGTGGTGCCGTTCCAATTCCTGAAGCTGTTGCTACGTACGGTGTCGATGCTATGCGATTATATTATGCACATGTTGGAAGTCCTCATACAGATGTTGTCTGGACAGAAGATATTGTTATGAATTATAAAAATGCACTTGAACGTGTTTACGGTCTTGTTGATGAGTTGAAGAAAAAGACAGGTTCAAAAAGAATTATTGATAATTGGTTATTGTCACGAGTTCATCAACATCTGAAAGAAACAAAAAAGATTATGAAGACGTATGACTTAAGAGAGTTAGCATCAGTCGTCTACTTTACATTTTATGATGATCTTCGATGGTACGTACGACGTGGTGGAAACAATAAAAAAGTTATCACTGACGTTATAAGTATTTGGTGTAAGTTAATGAATCCGATTACGCCACATATGAGCGAAGAATGTAATATGACAAAAGGTCTTATTTCTACATCATCATGGCCAGAATATGATGAAACAATGATACAGAGAGTATCTCATGCTGGTGAAGAATTGATTAAGAAAGCAATGGAAGGTATGAGAAACGTTATCAAACTTGCAAAAATAGAAACGCCAACAAAATGTACGTTGTTTATAGCAGAACCATGGTTGTATAATGTCTTTACGATTATATCTCATGAAATTAAAGTTACACGAAATGTTGGAGAAATCATCAGAAGAGTTCTTGAAGAAGAAAAGTTACGAATAAAGGGAAAAGAAATTAGTAAAATTGTTGGATCTGTTCTCAAGGATGTTTCTAAACTTCCATCAATGGTAACCTCACAAGAAGATGAACATACAGTAATGAAAGATGCACAGGAATTTTTAGAGAAAGAATTTGGTTGTTCTATAGAGATTATCCTTGCTAATGAAAGCGATCATGAAAAAGCAAAGTCAGCAATGCCTGGAAAAGTTGGCATTGTTATAGAATAAAAATTATTTATTTATTTATTTATTTATTTATTGAATAATTTCTGATCCAAGGACAGGTTTTATTTCTGAAGGTGTGGGTCCAATAGTCTCCATCTTAGGTATATCTCTTCCGTACTGAAGTAATGACACTTTTTCATCAAAAAATAATTCAGTTTCCGCAAATCCCACTTCTTCAAGATATTTTTCAGTAGAAGGAAATTCTGTCATAGCAAGACCAAGCTGTTCAATATTAACGTTTTGAGGTGAAGGGAAATGAGTAGGAGTTGGAATTAGAGGAGTATAAACCAGAATGTCTGGGGGTAGTTCTGTACCGAGAGCAGTTCCTAAAGCATAAACAAGTCTTCCTAAATCTCTACGTTTTGGATTGGCATTAAGATTGAATTGAATTGCTTCTTGGACACAATCAGGAATGCCCCTCTCAAGCATTATTTCTTTTGTAAGGTATGATATAGATTCCCACCCCTTACTTGCAATAGCAGGAGCGACAATCATTCCTCCCGTTAATAAATAGAGTGCAGTTGTTGTCATTGAAAAAGTATCACCAGAAACTGAAGGTCCATCAAACACTACTTCGGGAGCAGCATATGCTGGCGTCCTTGTATTAAGAAGAGTCTTTGCACAATTCAAAACAAAAGATGCTTCATTATCTTCACGAAAGGGAAGTCTTGGATACATATCTAGTCCTCTTAACCGTGAATTGCCAAAATCTGTAATTGTTGTTCTTGTTCCATCAGACATAATATTTGCAGGTTTTATATCTCCATGCACAATGTCGTTATCATGAATTTCTTGGAGAGTCATTGCTGCATCATAAGAAATTTGGAGTGCAGATTCCAATGATAATCCTTGTGCCATAAGATGATTTGTTGGTTCGCCAGGAGCTTCGTCCATCTTTGTTAAGATAAAAATGTCCCCGTCAACGGCAACAAATTCTCTGTCACGATATGAAACAACACCTTTAACTCCCTGTAATGATCGTAGAATAACACCCTCAATAACTCCACTAACGACATGTAAATGATCAAATTGTGAAAGGGTAAAGTCAATTGATTGAACTCCGTTTCTCAACACATAATTTTTCTCATCAATATGATCAACTTTAACACCAAAATGGGTTCCTTTAAGAGATGGAACGGGAGGATGAACACTTGCTGCCAATACTTTAGATACACCACCACGAGGATTTTGTGTTACTGTACCAAAAGCACCTGAACCACGACGTTTACCAAACAAACTCTCAAACTTATCTGGAGTCATAAGTGAAGTTGGAACTGGAGCTTTATAGTGCGTTCTATGTTCCTCTACAATAGGTTTTATCCTAGTTTGATTAGGGTCATACTCTTCAAATTCCATAACATCATCTATTGTCTTCATATGCAGTATATGCTTTGCCCCCGTTTTTTTTATAAAGCTTTCTATTTATCACCAGGATCAGTAAAGAAACATTTATTAGGCAATCTTAGGTCTTTAATACAATGATTAAGAACATAACAACAAACACAATTATTTCTCAAAAAGAGATTATGTGTAAGAATGCTTTTTCTCAAGCACGAGGTTTAATGTTCAGAAAGAAACGGAATTGTGTTATGGAATTTGGTAATGAAAAGAAAATATCTTTACACAACTTCTTTGTATTTTATCCAATTGATATCTTAGTTATTGATAAAGATATGACAATTGTTGAAATTAAAAAAAACTTCAAACCTTTTACGTTCTGGAAGTCTTCTACTAAAGGTAAGTATGTTATTGAACTGGGAAAGAATGAATCTAAAGGAAAAGTTTGGGTAAAAGAAAAAATTAAAATAAGAATTTAAAAAAACTACGCTCCTAAAGAACCTTGAGATAATCCTTTTCGCTGAATAATCTGATTCTTTATTTTCTCTTGCAATTCCCCAGGAAGTCTTTCAAATGTTTGATCAACTAATGAAGAACTACCACGTCCACCCGTCGCAGATCGTAAATCATTCGACCAACCGAACAATTCACCAACGGGCATCTTAGCTTTAACAATTGTAATGTCTCCCTCTTGAGTCATGTCCAATAACTGACCACGTTTTGAAGATACAATTTTTGAAACTTCTCCAACATAATCTGTAGGTGCTTCAATTCTCATAACTTGTAACGGTTCATACAATACTGGACCAGCTTGCATTATTGCTCCCCTGATACCTTCTCTAATAGCAGGATACATTTGTGCAGGGCCACGATGAATTGCATCTTCATGTAATGTACAGTCCATGAGACTAACTTTCATGTTTAGACATGGCTCTTTAGCAAGAGAACCTGAACCCATAACATCTTCAAACATGTCAAGTACCATTTCCATGATTTCGTTAATGTACACAATTCCACGAGTTTTATCAAGGAAAATATTGCCATTCCTTTCACCACGAACGTTCTGTGCCATTTTTGTATCCCATCCAATTTCTCGTAAAGGACCAATAACATTTTCATCTTTCTTCTTGTATCGTCCTGTAGGTAATTTACCTTCTTTAATTAGATCTATTACGTCTTGTTCAAGAGGTTCAACTTTAAAGTACAGTTTGTTATGTTTATTAGGAGACTTTCCTTCAACTTCTGGACTTTCTTTTGTAACAGTTTCACGATACACAACAATTGGCGGTGACGTTTTAACTTCAACACCTTTTTCTTTAATGATTCGATGTTCAATAACTTCTAAGTGAAGTTCGCCCATACCATGCATTAAATGTTCGCCAGTTTCTTCGTTAATTTCGATTGTAATTGTTGGATCTTCTTTCTGTACTTGACGAAGAACATCAATAAGTTTAGGCAAATCGCTCGGTTTTTTCGCTTCAATAGCTTTCGTTACAACAGGATCAAAAATGTGTGTTATTTTTTCAAACGGTTCTGCTTTTCCACCGGTTGTGACAGTTTCACCAGGCATACCTGCTTTAAGACCGCCTACACCGATAATGTTACCGGAAGGAACGTGGTCAACAATCTCTCGTTTTGCTCCGTTGTACACATAAACTTGCTGAACTCGTCCAGCAGAATTTGCCATGTTAAGGAAAACCTCATCTCCTTTATTCATTGTACCTGAAAATAATCTACCTGCAGCAATCTCACCAGCTTGAGGATCAACAACAACTTTTGTTATAATAAAGAATAACCTTCCTTTAGGGTCACATGAAATTAAACTTTTACCATCAGTACTTTCTAAATCTCCATGCCACAATTTTGGAATTCTATATTTCTGAGCTTCAACAGGATCAGGATGATGTTCAGTTACAATATCAAGAACAACTTCATGAATTGGCGCTTTTTTTGCTAACGCTTTCACTTGTTCTTTAATCTCTTCATCAGTACCAGTATACGAATCAATAATATCTTTGAAACTGACACCTTTTTTCTGCATGTACGGAAGACTAATGCCCCAGTTATGGAACGCAGAACCAAATGCAACAGTTCCTTTTTCAATACTTACCTGCCATGCTTCTTTGTATTCTTCAGGTGCAATACCGCGAATGATTTTGTTTACATCAGCAATTTGTTTTACAAACCGTTGTTGCATTTCTTCTGGTGTTAATTGTAATTCTTTGATTAATCGATCAACTTTGTTAATGAATAAGATTGGTCGTACACGTTCACGTAATGCTTGCCGTAAAACAGTTTCTGTCTGTGGCATTGCTCCTTCAGATGCACAAATTAAGACAATTGCACCATCAACAGCTCTCATCGCTCTCGTTACATCACCGCCAAAGTCTACGTGACCAGGCGTATCGATAAGATTGATAAGAAATTCTTTGTCTTCAACAGTATGTACCATAGATACTGCTGCAGAATCAATTGTTATTCCTCGTTCCTGTTCATCTTCATGAAAATCTAACTTACGTGCTTCTCCAGCATCTTGTTCAGACATCATTCCTGCACCTGCTAAAAGGTTATCAGAAAATGTTGTTTTTCCGTGATCAATATGTGCGCAAACACCGATATTTCTAACTTGAGTCGGTTCTTTCATTAACCGCGTTACTTTTTCAACCATCTTCTCTGCCATTGTTAATATACCTCACTGAATATAATGTTTTTATTTCTCATCAATTACCTTAAATATTCTATTCATAATTTCTTCTTTATGTGTTCCAAAATCTTCGTTCACTGTAACCTCTCTCAGTAAACCCTTCTCTGTGTAAAAACCAATTAATGGTGATGTTTGTTCTTCGTACACAACTAACCGTTTTTCGATCGCTTCTGGTTTATCATCGTCCCGTTCATAGAGTTCGCCACCACACGTATCACAAATACCATCCTGTTTTGGAGGAATGTTTTGTTTGTGAAATATTTGGCCACATTTCCGACAAATAATTCTACCACCTAAACGGCCAAGAATAACATCCTTATCAGCTTTAAAATTGATAACCATATCAATAGGAGTTATATCGGTAAGAGCTTCTGCTTGTGCAATTGTTCGAGGAAAACCATCAAGGACAAAATTATCGTTCGCATCGTCTCTTGATAATCTTTCTTTGACCATACCAATCGTTACTTCATCTGGAACAAGTTGACCAGCATCCATAAAGGATTTTGCTTGTACTCCCAATTCTGTTTCGCTCTTCAGATTTTCACGAAACAAATCTCCTGTTGAAATGTGTAAAAGATTATATTTCTGTACCAATTCCTGTGTGTACGTTCCTTTTCCCACACCCGGAGACCCCAATACGACAAGTTTCATTTTTTAGTATACCTCTCTCAACTCTCTTTTTTATTGATCAAATGAATGGAACATTTTAAAGTCCCGTTTTGTATAATCAAACAATTCATCATCTTTGAACCATACTTTAATTTCTCTTTCTGCTTCATGTTGTTTTCCTGCAGCGTGAACAAGATTAATCAATGGCCGTTTATAAAAGTCCGCTAGATCATATGATTCAACTGATAAATCGCCACGAATCGTTCCTGGAAGTGCTTGCCTTGGTTCTGTATGACCAACAATTTTTCTCCCAACTTCAACTGCATGATATCCTTCAAAACACATAGCAATAACAGGATGACCTGTAAGAGAATTAATGTTCCAGTCACGAATTCTTTTTCCTACTTGAAGAGGCGTTTCGTCAGTCTCTCGCCCTTTCTCTTTCCATGTTTCAATTGTTCTTTCACCAGTTATTGTCCACATAGCATCATCGTCAGGATAATGTCGACCAACCATATCTGCTGTAGGAATAACAAGTTTTAAACCAACAAGTTTCATACCTTTTTGTTCAAATCTTCGTATAATCTCGCCGACAAGTCCCCGATGAATGGAATCTTGCTTTGCAAGTATAAGTGTTTGTTCTGTTTTCATGTGTCATCACCAACAATAGTTATAGTTTATACTTTCGTATCTTTCGTATCTTTCTTATGTTCCTTTCGGAAATGTTCAGTCCACCGAACAGTAAGAGGTTTACGTTTAAGTTTCAGTAAGTTTTTTTCGCACCTGTTAGAACAGAAATATGCTATCTTACCACTTACATAGGCAAACATTTTTCCTGTTCCTTTCTTGATTGAATTTCCGCAAAATGTACATTTAGGCATTTTATATTATCTCCTATTTCCTGCCGCGTCGACCGCCGCCAAGACGTTGTGCTTCAATTTCTGTTTCAAGTAACATTAATATGTCGCCAACCTGAACAGGTCCTTTAACATTTCGTCTGATAGCTTTAGTTTTATCACGACCATCCAAGATTTGGCACATAACTTGTGTCAGTTCTCCTCGACTTCCTGCTCGTGCAACTATTTCTTTAACTTCAGCTGGAATTCCTGGTGAAAATCGAATTTCTCCTTCTACTCGAGATTCATCAGCACCTTTCTTGAATGTTTTTTTTATCATTTTTGTGTCACCTATTCTTCCGTCATAGGAAGTGATTCAAGAGCAGACTTTGCGTCTCCTTCCTTAACAATAGCAACAGATGCGGTTGCGACAGGCAAGCCTGCAGCTGCTCCCAAGTCATCCTTCTTTGAAACTTTCACGCAACGAATTTCTTTCTCTTTACAGAGTAATGGTAAGTGCATAACAACTTCTTTAGGAGTAACGTCATCTGCATAGACAACAAGTTTTGCATTGCCTTTTTCGACAGCTTTTGTTGTTTCATTAGCGCCCTTTCTAATCTTTCCAGTAGTACGAGCGATTTCTACTATTTCCAATACTTTTGCTTCATCAGCCATTTTGTTTAACCTCTGCGTAACAATCATAAGAAATTGTTACCTTTGTCATTCCGACTTCATCGGTAATATATACTTCAAAACGAAGTTTATTTAAAAAGGTTATTGAAAAAATACCTGTTTTTTTCTAGAACCCCCAGAAAAGTAGATTTTTCTGGGTGGATTATGGTAAAAGTACAGATATAATACAAATTACCCATCCTTATTCAAAATTCATAACATTCTTAAACTAAAATTGAAATGTATACTTAAAAAATGTGTGGTATTATTGGGTATGTTGGAGCGAAAAGTGCAAATGATATTCTTATTGCAGGATTAGAACGGTTAGAATATAGAGGGTACGATTCTGCAGGAATAGCTGTCACTCATGATAATCTTATTTCTATTAACAAGTCTGAAGGACGAGTCCATAACTTAAAAACCAAAAAACTTGATGGAACAAGAGGTATTGGTCATACACGATGGGCAACTCATGGATCTCCATCAGACAGAAACGCACATCCATTTACTTGTAATGAAAACAAGTTTGTCGTTGTCCATAATGGTATTATTGAAAACTATTTAGAATTGCGATCAGGATTGATTCATGCTGGAATTTCCTGTACTTCTGATACAGATTCTGAAGTTATTGTTCATTTAATCTCACAAGCATACAATGGAAATCTTAAGGATGCGGTATGTAAAGTTATTAAACACCTTCAGGGAAGTTATGCGTTATGTGTCATGCATAAAGACACACACGAACTGATAGGGGCAAGAAACGGAAGTCCACTTTTAATTGGTTTGGGAAATGAAGAAAATTTTCTGGCATCAGACGCATCTGCAATTATTGATCATACAAAAGACGTTATTTACATGAATGATTTTCAAGTAGCAGAGATTAGTAAAGATTATGTGAAGGTGTTTGATTTTGATGGTATTGAACAACAGCACGAGATTAAAAAGATTGATTGGAATCTTGAACAGGCACAGAAAGGCGGATATACACATTTCATGCTCAAAGAAATATTTGAACAGCCAGCAGTTGCCCAAGAATCGTTAAACGTTAATTTCATTCTGGCAAAAGATTTTTCTCGTATCATTATTGTTGCGTGTGGCACTGCAAGTTATGCTGGCCTTGTAGGAAAGTACGTTCTTGAAAAAGTTGCAAAGATTCCTGTTGTAAACGAAATAGCGTCCGAGTTTAGATATAAAGAATGTTTAATTTCTGAAAGAGATTTAGTCATCGCCATATCACAAAGTGGTGAGACAGCAGATACACTTGCTGCTGTACGATTGGCACACCAAAAAGGTGCACGAACGTTAGGATTGATCAACGTTGTTGATAGTACAATCGCACGTGAAGTTGATTCTGTTGTGTATACACGAGCAGGTCCAGAAATAGGTGTTGCATCAACAAAAGCGTTTATCTCACAATTAATAACGTTGTACAAATTAGCATTTCATTTTACAGATAATGAAATGAATCACAGTATTGTTGACAAAATTGCGGAAACATTACAGTTAAGTGATTCTATACGAAAACTTGCAGAACAATATTATGAATGTCAAAATTTTCTATACATTGGAAGAAATCTTAGTTTTCCATTAGCGTTAGAGGGTGCATTAAAATTAAAAGAAATCTCGTACATTCATGCAGAGGCGTACCCTGCTGGAGAACTTAAACATGGCCCCATAGCATTAGTATGTACAGAAATGCCAACCATTGCCATCTGTCCACAAGATACCGTGTATGAGAAAACATATTCTAACATTGAAGAAGTAAAAGCAAGAAAGGGAAGGGTAATTACAATTGCAACGGAAGGTGATGAGAGAATTAAGAATGTTAGTAATAATGTTATATATGTCCCTAAAGTGAACAATATATTGTATCCATTTGTTATTGCAGTTGTGTTACAATTATTTGCGTACCATGTTGCTGATCTACGTGATTGTGATGTTGATAAACCACGGAATTTGGCAAAAAGTGTAACGGTTGAATAAACGTAGTTCACTACAACAATAAATATAAACTCATTTCATTCTACAACATCTATGAAATATGCTCATCTTGCTGATTTACATTTAGGTGCATGGCGTGAAGAAAAGATGCGAACGGTATCTACACACGCGTTTCTATCAGCAATTGATAATTGTATAGAACAACGCGTAGATTTTATTCTATTTGCAGGAGATTTGTTTAACACGTCCCTTCCAAGTTTAGATACTCTTAAGATAGTTACAAAGAAACTAAAAGAAGTACAAGATAAAAAAATTCCTGTTTATATTGTTGCAGGATCGCACGACTTTTCACCGTCAGGAAAAACGATGCTTGATGTCCTTGAACATGCAGGCCTTCTTATTAACGTATGTAAAGGGAATGTACAAGATAATGAACTACATCTTTCTTTTACCACTGATCCTAAGACAGGAGCTAAGATTACAGGAATCATCGGAAGGAGAGGACTTCTTGACAAAACATATTATACAACGTTGCACAGAGAATCGTTAGAACGGGAACAAGGATATAAGATATTTATGTTTCATACGGCAGTAACAGAATTAATGCCACAAGAATTAGCGATGGTTGAATCTTTACCATTATCATTCTTTCCGAAAGGATTCAATTATTACGCTGGTGGACATATTCATAACAAAAAAAGAATTGATCAGCCAGAATATGGAACTGTAACATATCCAGGAGCATTATTTCCGCACAACTTTCAAGAGATGGAAAAATTTCAGGAAGGAAATTATCAGATAATTACTGTTAATGAAGACACACAAACAGTAGAAGACATTCCTGTCCAGGTTAAACAATGTGAATCGTTAATACTAGATTGTAATAAAAAGTCGCCAGATGTTATTACGTTTGAAATATTGAACCATTTTCAAGAGAAGGATATCACTGATATGATTATTACTATCAAATTAAAAGGAATGATTGAAAATGGAAGAGTATCCGACATTAATTTCACGGAAATTTTTAAACAGTTATATGAAAAATGTGCATATTTCGTTATGCGAAATATGAACAAACTTAATTCTGAAGATTTTGAAGAAGTTAAAATTGCACAGTCAAACCCAGAGATGGTTGAAGAAGAAATTATTGCTGAACATCTTCAACAGATGAAAACGTTTGATAAAGAAACTGAGTTACATACAATACGTTCACTGATGACCGTCCTTAATACGACTAAAAAAGAAGGTGAAACCGTTACGGACTTTCACACTAGAACAGAATCTGATATTGATAAATTGTTACAGATGTAAAAAAACATTTATATACACTACATAACTTCATTTGTATATGAAGAGGTTCTCACTCGCAACCTTTCCTTTGGAAGGAAAGACAGTTTTTCTCCGAGTAGATTACAATGTTCCATTTGAAAAGGGTAAGATTGTTGACAATAGTAAAATTAAATTATCTTTAAAAACAATAAATTATTTGTTGCATAAGAATTGTAAGATAATTATTGCTACTCATTTTGGAAGGCCAAAAGGAAAGTTTGTTAAGGAGTTAACGGTTAGCCCGTTATTAAAAGAACTAAAGACATTATTACCAAAAGAAAAAATTGTAAAATTATCAGATTGTATTGGAAAAGATATTCAGCACAAAATTCAAAAAGCAAAACCAAAACAAATTTTTCTTCTTGAGAATTTACGATTTTATAAACAGGAAGAACAAAACGATCCTGCGTTTGCACATTCACTGGCAGATTTAGCAGACGTATACATTAATGAGGCATTTGGTGTTAGTCATAGAAAACATGCATCTGTTGATGCAATCACACATTTTATTCCTAGTATTGCAGGTATTACGCTCGAAACAGAAATTCAGGAATTAACAAAAGCGTTACGGCCACGAAAACCGTCAGTGTGGATTATGGGTGGTGCGAAACTTGATAAAGTAAAGTTGTTGGAAAGTGCATTACAAAAATCTAAGTACGTTTTAATTGGAGGAGCATTACCGTTTGCATTCCTAAAATCAAAAGGAATATCTGTTGGCATGTCAAAAGTTGATGGTACGTCTGTACGTGCTGCACAAAAATTGTTACGAAAGCGAATTTCTACAAAAATAATTTTACCAATAGATTTTGTTGTTGCAGATTCATTTTCATTAAGAGCGAAGACGCGAGTTGCTAAATATAACGATATTAAAAGGGATGAATTTGCGTTAGATATTGGACCTGCAACTGTAAAGTTGTTTAAACAGTACTTACGGAAAGCACATACAATTGTATGGAACGGCCCATTAGGATATTATGAATGGGTACCGTTTTCGTCAGGTACAAAAGATATCGGCAGATATATTGTTACATTAACAGCAGAGACTATTTGTGGTGGCGGTGAAACTGTTGATGCTATTAAAAAATTTTATTTGGAACATAAAATGACACATATATCGTCAGGTGGTGGTGCCTCCCTTACATTTTTGGCTGGGAATAAGATTGTTGGTATTACTGCGTTGGAAAAGAATTATAGTAAGTTCAAGAAGAGAATCAAAAAGTAATTTATCGTCCAGCAACTATCTCTACAACATCTCTATGTTGTAACAAATGTTCTTTACCGACAGTTCTTTTTGTACGAACATCAATTGCCCGGATAAAATTCTTCCCAAAATCACTGTGTAACTTGTATGCAAAGTCAAGCGCAGTCGTATTTGGTGGCATCATGAAACAATCTGGAAGGCACCGCCCTTCAGAATCTTCTAACTTAGTAACGCCACCAGGAAAAATTGCCATATATTCTAACAATTCAAACACTGCTTTATCAATAACATCTTGCACACCTGTTGATTGATATTGTGTTAAGATTGTTTCTTTAATGAATGTTAACGCGTGTGTCTGTTTTTCGTTTAATTTAGATTGATCAAGAATACTAAAATTATTATCACCAGGAACATAATCTATAACATCATGTTTCGCTGCTTCTTTTAACGCTAACTCTGATTCAGAGGAACAAGCAACAAAGATATAGTTTGGAAATTCTTGTTGTAATCTTTTTAGGTTTGCATCTGCTCCAGGAACGTCAATTTTGTTACATGCAATAATCATAGGTTTTGTTTTTTGTCGTAATGCTGTTGCCAGTCCTTTCATTTCATCTTCTGTCCAATATTGAGGTTTCTCTTTGTTAAGAGATAATTCCTTAATTGCATTATCTACCATTACTTCATCAACGTGAAGTCCAGACAATTGTGTCCCTAACGCAAGATGTATTTCTTTCCTTTCTTGAACAACTGTTCGAGAAAACTTTTGCCATCCTTTCATAAGTATTCCAAGATACCACATGTCTAATTCCACTTCTAAAAACTTAACGTCCTCTGCTGGATCATACTCTCCCGGTTGAACCTGTTCACCTTTTTCATTTGTTGAACCCGAAATGTCAATAACGTGTATAAGAACGTCTGCTTGTCTCAAATCATCAAGAAATTGGTTTCCCATACCCTTACCTTCATGTGCACCTGGAACAAGACCGGCAACGTCAATCATTTTTACGGGAACAAAACGCCACCCGTGCATATAATATCCCTCTCGTGGATTAGGTTCTTTACCAAAATCTTTTGCAGCAGATTTAATCTTAACATAGCCAACACCCTCGTTAGGTTTAATCGTTGCAAATGGATAATTAGCTATTTCTGCGTCTGCAAGCGTTGCCGCTTTAAAGAACGTACTTTTTCCCACGTTTGGTTTTCCCACAATTCCTATAAGCATTTAATATTTGATTTATCGTACGTTTATTAGTTTTATGGTTAGAATTCATATATTAAGTAAAATTTATAAAAAATGAAGGTCGTTTTTGTCAAAACAATGGAAAATATGTATTACTCAAGAATAGAAATTCAAGAACCAGTAATAAGATATGATAGACTTATTGTTGAATACCAAAAAAAATGTGATTATGTTATTGAGCCTGTTCCTTCTCCTTAAACTATCCAAAAAGTATATAAATACCACTTAAAAGTAGTTTCTTAATGGACAGAGAAACGTTACAAGCAATGGTAAACTCTTATGATTTAGTTCTCGTAGATACAAGTTTCTTTGGACGGGAAGAAGAAGCACGATCACTTTCTGAAATACTATACGATGTAAAAGATGCAGCAGCATTAGAGAATGTAGCTAGAGATATTGAAGCAGAAAATATTGCATTTCAATTGCAAGTTAGAGTACTTGCTACAAGAGACAATGTTTTTACAATTCCTGAACTGTATAAAGAATTGGCACCTTATCTTCAAGCTTTAGAAAAATCGTATGAGTGGCATAATCAAAAGAGAATGGGAGAAAAAAAAGAACCTCAAAGTAGAAGCAAAGATGGAAGAAAAAATAAAAGACGAACTAACCGAATTAATAAGGTTAAAGTAAAAAGAGAAATGAGAATGGACGACTTTGATGAAAGATATTTAGATTATACGTCACCTCTTGCACGTAATGCATTAGGAAACATAAATAGTTTAATTAAAAGAGTTAAAGAAGCAATGAGAATTCCAGTGTATAATGGTTCACGTTTCCGTTTACCTCGTATGGTTGAAGATGTTTCTGAAAAAGTGTACAAAGTGGTTGAAGCAGCTATTGGATACACTCGTGCAAACCCAGAACATTCAGTACGAATCCTTACACAGGATCCAAGTATAGATAGAGTTATGGCGTCATATTTGCTCCCACAAATTGTACGTGTACTAGAACGAGTTCCATCAAATATTTAAACCCCAACTTTTTGTTATGAACAATGCCGTTTGCATTTGGACATTTAATAGGAGCATGGATTGCTGGAAAAGCGTACGAACGCATTACAAAGAAAAAGATTAAGCATTATACATGGTTCTTCCTTCTTTTTGGTAGTATTCTCCCAGACATTGATTTTCTTATAGACTGGACATTAGGAACAGAAGTTCATAGAACATTTTCTCATAGTTTACTTTTCATTGTTGGTATTTCATTTTTGGTATATATTGTCTTTAGATATTTAAAAAATAAAGATGCACAACAGTTTGCTATTGCTCTTGGTGCAGGTATTTTTATCCATATTGCACTTGATATGATAAGTACATTAGGTGTACCACTTTTCTGGCCAAACCTTGCACACATTTCATATACTTCTATTCAATATATTAATCCTGCAGATGTTTCAATGTTTATTGGAGAAAAAGATATTCTTATCAAAGAAATTAAGTCAGCAGTTTTTGATATGGGCCTTGGAACTGTATGGATATTCTACCTTTGGTTCAAAAAGAAAATAACGTTTTAGAAAAAGCCTAAACCTTTAAATATCTTTAAAATCTCTCTTTCTATAATGCCATTACAGGACCCTAAAAAAAAAGAGACAGAGATGATTTCGCTTTTTCCAGAATTTAGTCCAATGAGAGTAAAGTATAAAGACATTTTTGACCTTAAAGCGTTTTATGAATCACTTCGTGAATGGCTTCTTGAGAATGATTGGGGAGATGCACAGGGAGACCTTGATCGTTGGGAAACGTATTATGGAGAAAGGATAGCGCAAAATGGTATGCGAGAAATTTGGATTAATTGGCGAGTAAAAAAAACTCCACAAGATATTGCAACGTGGGAGGGTGGAAAGAAACCTGCACTATTGTACTATTTAGATTTTGATTGGCATTGTGTTGCCGTTACAAATACTGAAGTTATTAAGGAAGGACACAAACTTAAAGTTAATAAAGGAGAAGTCGAGCTTGTTATGAAAGCGTTCATTGATCCAGTTTATAAAAAAGAATTTTCAAGCAGTTCTATTTTAAAACAATTTCAAAAAGTCTTTACAAAAAGAATTTATCGGAAAGAACTTGAACAACGGAAAAAAGAGTTGTATCAAGAAACGTATTCAATGCAGAACTTTATCAAACAATGGTTTAAACTGAAAAGATATTTACCATACGAAGAAAAGAAGAGTTTCTTCCGCAGTTATGCATGGCCATCTCATAAGAAAGAAGAGTAAAGTTAATAAAGAAGTAGAAAGAATTTGTTCTTATTGCCCCAGTGGCTTAGGTGCTCTTCGCAGCCAATTTCGATTTGGCGTTCGAGGTGTCATCTTCGTACTGGCGTACTCGACAACACACATATCGCCCCAGTGGCTTAGTGGCTATAGCACCTGACTTGTAATCAGGAGGTCGGGGGTTCAACTCCCCCCTGGGGCTTTTTTCTTTTATTTTCTTACTTATAAGACAATTTAGACAAGAATCTGATTTTCATATAAAGGATGAACTCTTTGAATTATAAAACCTGCACGTTGATTTTCAAATGGATGCATAGGAAAACTTGAAACGTCTAAAGGTAATCCGTAACAATGAAATTTTGTTTGTAATACATTTCCTATTCTCCATTCCATATTATAATTTCTATCTTTTTTAGTGTGAGGATTTTTTTGCCAAAAGTAAATATCAATATCATCTTGGTCACGCCAGTGAGACTCTTTGCCATGTAATCGTAAAATTGAACCAAAAAGATACACACCATGTACACCATAATCACCCTCATGAATATCTAATTCGTCAATAGTTTCTTTTATAGATTCTGTAAGTTGTTTTTCATCAACCAATTTTGAATAATCAGCACCTGTCCAAAATCTATTTGGTTTAAATCCAATACTGGTTTTTAGGGCATCAAATATTTCTTTTTTCATTGTGTTACTCCTTTCGCAAACTTCTTTGCAACTTTCCGAGCAATATGAAGTGGTTCAGGCATCTTATGTGGAGAAATGATTGTTGATTGCATAATTGTAAGTACGGACCCTAAAGAAATTAAGTTTCCTGGAGATACGTATAAAGGCTTAGCGTGTTCACGCGTTGTAATTTCAAAGCCAACAACATCACCCTCTAACAAAACATTTCCTTTCTCAACATTTCCGAGCAATAATTTTTCAGAAATGCCAATAGTTGATTTATTTAATATTAACCCAACATGAGACGCAATACCAATTTTGCGTGGATGAAGTATCCCGTTCCCTTTAATTATGAGAATATCTGGTTCTTCTTCTAGCATGTTAAACGCTTCAACAATTGCTGGCATTTCACGATATGCTTCAAACCAAAGTCTATGAGGTAAAGGATTATGTAATGTATACACTTTTTGTTCTTTTAATTTCATAGAAGGATATTCACACACAACAACACATGCAATTATATTATCTCCAGACTGAACACATTCTACTCCGCCGATAGTTCTAACAGTAGTAAAGTCGTCCCGTAGCACAATCTTTTGTGCAAGTTTCCATTGCTCCTTTTTTAATTCTTCTAGATCCATTGTACTTCACCGGCTTTATTGTTATGGACAATGATTTATTTATAAACCTTTCCAATTTCACTACTTTGTAAAGACAACTTATCTAAAGAATATTTATATACATCTAAGACATTCTGTAAATAGAATGAACAAAAGAGGAATATCACCTATTATTGCAACATTACTATTAATCTCGTTTGCTGTTGCATTAGGAGTCGTGATAATGAGTTTTGGACGAGCACAAGTAGAATTGGAAGCACAATGTCCAATAAATGTTGGATTAAAGTTAGCGGTTGTTGGTGGAGTCGAAGAAGTATGTTATAACGCAGCAAAAAAAGATTTTTCGTTTACTATAGAAAATGGTGTTAATATTAAAGTAGAAGGTCTTATTGTAAATATTATAGGAACACAAAAGGCAGAGACATTTGAATTAAATGATGCGAAGATAGCAAAAGCTGGAACATATATTGGCCACGTTACGTACAATTCGGCCATCTCAGGTACGATACGACAAGTAAAAATTTCTCCAAAAGTTGTGATGTACGATGAAGAACAAATTTGTATTGAAAAAGCGTTAATTCTTGAAAGTGTTAAAGGTTGTTAAGAAAGTTTTAATAGAGTAAGCATTTTCTTATTCGTATGCAAATAGAAATCGATTTAACAAAATCTGTAGATGAGAATGCAGGAACATATTTTAACCTTGCAAAGAAAGCAAAGAAGAAAGTTGAAGGAGCAGCAAAAGCACTCAAGGAAAGTAAAGAGAAACTTGAAAAATTACAGAAACAGGAAGAAAAGTTTCAGGAACAAGAGGAAAAGAAACAAGCTAAAAGAAATCGTAAACGTGAATGGTACGAAAAGTTTCATTGGTTTACATCATCAGAAGGATTTTTGTGTATAGGAGGTAAGGATGCTACTTCTAACGAAATTGTCATTAAGAAACATACAGATAAAGAAGACATTGTATTACATACAGACATGGCTGGTTCACCGTTCTTTGTTGTAAAGAACGGTCAAGACGCAACTGATAAAACAATTCAAGAAGCTGCGCAAGCAGTTGCTGCCAATTCACGAGCATGGAAACTTGGCCATACAACAGCTGACGTTTTTTATGTTAAGCCTGAACAAGTAACGAAAGAAGCTAAAGCAGGAGAAAATATTGCAAAAGGAAGTTTTATGGTGTATGGAAAGACAAAATATTTTCATCCAAAATTAGAATATGCAATTGGTGTTGTTGACGAGGATGTTATTGGTGGACCAATTGATGCTATAAAATCAAAAACAAAACTGTTTGTTACTGTCATTCCAGGACGTGAAAAGAAAAGTGCTCTGGCAAAGAAAATTAGATCCAAACTTAAAGGCGGCGATTTAGATGATATTATCAAATTCCTGCCTGCAGGTGGTGGAGAGGTTAAGAAATGAATAGAGATTGTTTCGAACGGTATTTATGTTTTATATACTTCTTTTAGTGCATCTGCAATTAGTTTAGCAACAGATTTTATATTATTTGGCTTTCTCAATAATGAAGAAATCTCAAGTTGCATTGAATGATCTTTTGTTCCTGCATGATATTGTATCCCATCTTGTCTTGACCAAGCAGCATAATGTTTTCCAATTCCTGCTTTAAGTCCATTATCTACTAAAAGTTTTTCTTCCAATGTATCTTTAAGTTCTTCCATATGGACTCTTTTTGCCCTGACAAGTCCTGTATTTCTTCCCGCATTAGGATGTTTATCTCTTCGGCCTTGTGTGCCTTTAAGTCTTCCTTGGTGATACTTTGCACCGAACCCGATATCAATTCCAATTTGTTCAGGATTGTCAGCCATTCCATGAACATATACAACAATTGCTTTTCCAGCACCATATTGTCTTGCTTCTTCTGCAAATTCTTTTATATGATCATAAAACTCTTTCATATGTGGATTCTTTCTTTGCCATAAATATTTTTGATTTGTACTTGACCAAGATAATTTATTAAAATCCTCCACCCTGTTAGGATTTGAAGATGCTCTAGAGTTTGATGGTTTTATATATCTCTCATTTATGACAAGAGCAGAATTTAAATGTCGTGAGATTTCTTCAGCTATTTCTTTTGTCCTTATGTCATCTCCCGCTGCATGTGGAGCTACTATAACAAACTTTGAAGAACCTTTTTTCTTTGATCCATAATTAGTGTTACTCATCATATATTAATATAATCAACAAGTATATAAAAATGATGGAAAATGTTTATTACATATTTGTAAACATAATAACCAAGTCCTAGAGAGATTAAGAAGGGGGCCTAAGCCCCCAGATGGTTTCTTTTGTTCTGTTTTATCTCAACAGGTTTTCCACGATTCTTCCCAAGGTTCGATCACCGCCGCACTCTGACCAGGTGATACTTGCACCCAGATCTCTTGCTTTTTGTTTTTTCATTTGGTAACCGCAGTCGCAAGCTACCATTTTTATGTTTTGCTGTACTGGCTCTGGTAGTGCTTCTACAGCTTCCAAGCTGGCGATTGAACCTCTTGCTCCGAAGTACACTATTACTTCATCGATTCTTTGCATGAAGTCTCCTACCATTGGTTTTCCTTCTTGGTATACCCTTCTAGCTACATCTACTGGTACGGTATTGAAACCACCTTCAGATTCTGGTGAGATTATGTTACCCGTTACCAGTACATCTCTTTTAGTTCCTTCGTAGATTCCTTTAGGGAAACCATTTACTCCCCTGTACGTCATTACGCATGTTACTGGTTTTTGTTCATCCATTGTCGTTTACCTCCCCTTCTCAGGTTGTTGCATCATTGCGTCGTGCTTGTTGAGTCTGATTCTTTTTTATCCTTGTAGTAGTTTCTTTTCGTCTGCGTATGGCAGGTAGTGTATTGGTACTTCGTAGCATGTTGTTTGCCGTTGCACCCATTCTTTTTCTGTTTCTTCGCCGTTTCTTCGTATTCGTACTGTCATTCTTTCTTCCAGAGTTTGTTCTATTCTTACCGTTGGTTGAGTTAGGGGTTCTGTAGTTCTGGTTATTAGTGATGGCCTCTTGACCGTTCTCGCTTCAGAGTTTCCGTAGTATTTCGTTAGGCTTCCAGGTGGCACCCCTAGTCTTTCTTCTCTGGTTTCCATGTCTTTTAGGTATTGTTTCATTCGTTTTACCTCCCCTTGCAGGCCTTTTTTCTCCCTACACTACTTAGAGATAACAACAGTTCTTTAATGTTTGTTGTAGAAACATCTACAACAGAAAGCAATATAAAGAATAAGACAATACCAACCACTATGAACAAGATTCAGACAACACTAGAGAATTTAGGATTTAGTCCTAACGAAATTAAAGTGTACTTAGCTCTTAATGACCATGGATCAAGTAAAGCAGGAAAAATTGCTAAAGTTTCAAAGATTGACCGTAGCAGTTGTTACAATTCAATAAAACACTTAATTGAGAAAGGTCTTGTAAGTTATGTTTCTATTGGAAAGATTAAATGGTTTCAAGCAACAGGACCAAAAAAATTGTTAGATTATATTAAAGAACAACAAAAAGATGTTGAAGAAATTCTTCCTGAATTGCATGCACGACATAAAATGAGTAAAATATCTGGCCAAGTACGAATGTTTAAAGGAACGAAGGGTGTACGAACAATATTGCAAGACATTCTAAGAACAAAGAAAGAAAATTTGATGTTTGGAAACGAGAATCAATTAGAAGAGAAAATGCCTACATATCAAAAACAGTTCGTTCGGCAACTTAAAGAAAATAAAATGACTGTTCGAGAAATTGTACGAGAAGATCGTGCAACAAAAACGTCTAACCCGTTACAAACACGATATGTACCTAAATCAGTAATATCTCCCGTCGTCACAAATATTTATGATGAAAAGATTGCATTGATAATATGGACAGATGAACCCGAAGGAATTATTATTGAAAATCCTGCAGCAGCAAAAGCGTATAGAAGTTACTTTGAATTTATGTGGGAACATGCAAAAAAGAAATAATAAAAATTATTTTTTAAATTTCTTATATCCTATCCAGATAAGTATGGCTAACACAACGCCAAGAACTGCAAATCGCAAATACTTTGCCATATCTCCCCAATATCTAATAGTTCCATAGATTAAAGTTAGTGCACCACCAGACATAATTCCTGAACTAACACTTTCTAACTTTAATACAACACCACCAAGAATAACAGCAAGTATTCCAACAATTAATGTTATGATAAACACGTTCTTATTGTACACTTCATTTGCTTGATTAAATCCAGCTTCACATTCAAATTGTACGTTACACCACCCACTTCTTTCATCGACAGGTTTTGGACCAACATACTCGTCCCATTGCCCGCCTGCTTCTGTACATTGTTCAAACGTGTTTATAAAAACTGGTTTTTCATCACAAAAGTCGTTATATTCAGGATTAGTATAAAACGTATCAATACCGTACCCGACAAACAATGCTAACACTATTGCTATACTTATTGCAAGAATTGTTCGTTTAACTTTTGACATGCCATTGAAAAATTAATAAGATATATAAATTATTCTTTTTTTGTTATGAACATGCGTTTCAAAGCAAAAAAAGTGTATGGGCAATATAAAAGAATTCCGTGTCCGTTCTGTGAGAGAACAGCAACTCAAAAGAATGAACAGGGTCTTGATGTCTGCCATAAACATACAAATCAAAATCTTGATGAAATTAAATGTACGTGCGGTTCTTGGTTAGAATTGCGGAATGGAAAGTTTGGCCCATATTTTAACTGTATCAATTGTGGAAATTTTAATTATACAAAAGCCATGGAAATTAAAGCTATTACACACAAAGAAGTTGCAAAAGACGTCATTGTTGATAAACCGAAACCTGTTGAACAAATAACTGAAACTAAAAAAGAAATTACCATTAGTAGTAATGATGTAGAATATTTTGATTAACGTTTCTTTTTAGTTTTTCTTTTAGTATGTAATTTCTTTGTACTTTTCTTTCTTATTGATTTTTTCTTAAGCGTTTTCCTTTTTACAGTTTTCTTTTTTACTACTTTTCGTTTCACCAATTTCTTTACTTTTTTTTTCTTTACAACGTTCTTCACTGGTCTTCGTAACTTCCGTCCCCACCTTTCTTTAGCAATCTTATTCTTCTTAATTTTAGTTACTAACTCTTTAAAAGAAACATATTTTCCTTTTCGTACGGGTTCAGGCTTCTCTGGAGGAGGAGCAGTAAACACAGACTGTTTTCGTTTAGAAACGATCTTGAGAAATTTGGTAAAAGAAACGTATTCCTCTTTTGACTTACGACGTTTTACCTTTATTTTTGTATGAACAGTACGTTTACGCATAGGCTAAGGAATATGTACTGGAATATAAAGATTACCTTGCAGGTATTATGGGTAGATCTAACTTTTGCCATGACCGTATTCTTCTTGCATCAGTATCTGGATTATGAAAATCTGGCATTACTAATCCCACTAACCGTCCCTTTCTAAACAATTTTACTTTCATTAACATCACCTCTATCCGTTTTAAGAAGAAACAAACTTATATACCCTACGCGTGGTTGTCCAGTGGGTTGTGGGTACATTTTTTATGTGTAAATAGGGGTAAAAGTAATGTGTCCAGTGGGACAGAAAAGTATAGAATGATTTAAGTATGAATAACTAATTATGGTACTATGCACCATCCAAAAGAATTGTTTGATAATATTGAAGAAGAACCAAAGGAAGAACCAGAAAGAAAACCAATATTCAAAAGAATTTTTATTATTACAATAAGTTTATTTCTTATTATTCTGATTACATCATTTGTTATTGTTCAATATCCATTAAATGATATTCTACAAGGTAAGATTGAATCAGACTTATTAAAAAATAATATGCTTGAAACTGACGATGTTACAATAATGTTTGAAGAAGTTGTTGCAGATACTCTACGATCATGGTACTTTGGAGAACAGCGAACAGAATTTGCGGTATGTATGGATGGAATAAAAGAAAATGATGTATACTACATAACATCATTAGAACAACCAACAATGTACGAACAAGCGTTTAATCATGTTTCATTTGCTCCCTGTTCAGAAGAATCGTTAATATTGCTACATACACACCCGTACAAGAAATGTATAGCATCTGAGACAGACATAAATACGTTACGAGAAATGCAACAACGTAATGCAGATGTTCTTATGGTAGTGATGTGTGAACCAGATAGGTTTAGTGTGTATTCTTAGACAAACTTTTTTAAACCCCTTTCAATTAAACATAAAACATGTCGTATGAGAAACTTGGATTGAAGTGTGGGATAGAAATTCATCAACAGTTAGATGGCCGTAAGTTGTTCTGTACATGTCCTACACAAATACGAGATGATCAACCACACTTTACAATTAAACGTAAGTTAAGAGCATCTGCGGGCGAGTCAGGAAAGGTTGACATTGCTGCACAACAAGAACAGTTACGTGACAAAACGTTCATCTATGAAGGATATAAAGATACAACATGTTTAGTAGAAACTGATAGTGAACCTCCTCACAAGATTAATAATGATGCTCTCTTCACAGTATTACAATTTTGTAAAGTAACGGAAGCAGACGTATCTCCTATTGTACAAGTAATGCGGAAAACTGTTGTTGACGGTTCTAACACTACAGGTTTTCAAAGAACTGCACTTGTTGCAAGGAATGGTAGTGTTGAAACGAGTGAAGGAATTGTAAGGTTTCAAAACATTTCTCTTGAAGAAGATGCATGTAAAATCATAAATGAAACAGCAGATGAAAAAACGTACAGGTTAGACCGTCTTGGCATCCCATTAATTGAAATTGGCACTATGCCAGACATTAAAACTCCTGAACAATGCCAAGAGACAGCAAAAAAGATTGGAATGATTCTTCGATCACTTCCCAACATAAAAAGAGGGTTGGGAACTATTAGACAAGATGTTAATGTTTCTATCAAAGGTGGTACACGAATAGAGGTTAAGGGTGCACAAGATTTACGGCAAGTACCATTACTTGTTGAATTGGAAGTAAAAAGACAAGCAGAATTACTAAAAATTAAAGACGAATTACGTCATCATCGATTAAACGATTTTTCAGTTATTGATTTAACTGTTCTGTTACAAGATGCAGATTCAAAAATTGTAAAGAAAACTATTGAAACTGATGGTAAAATACTTGGAATTAAATTACATGGATTTTCTGGATTAGTTGGAAGAGAATTACAACCTAACTATAGAATTGGATCAGAATTTTCTTGTAGAGCAAAAATTAAAGCTGGTGTCGGTGGAATATTTCATTCAGATGAGCTTCCTAATTATGGTATTCAAGATAAGGAGATTAAACTTATCAGGAAGAAATTAGCGTGCACACAACAAGATGCATTCATTTTAGTTGCTGATGAAGAGAAAAAAGCGCGTATCGCATTAGAAGCAGTATATGAACGAACGAAAGAACTGTTTAATGGCGTTCCTGGAGAAGTTAGAAAGGCAAAGGCCGATGGAACAACATCATTCCTTCGACCAATACCAGGAGCTGCACGAATGTATCCAGAAACTGATGTGCCATTAATACGGCCAGATTTGTCTGATATTGAATTGCCTGAATTATTAGATGCAAAGATATTAAGGTATCAAGAAACGTTTGAAATAAGCAGTGATTTGGCACAATCTATTGCAAAGAATAATCCTACGTTATTTGAAGAACTGGTTGCACAATATCCAACAATAAAACCAGCATTTATTGCTGCAACCCTTACATCAACATTGATAGAAATTAAACGAAAGTATAAACTTGATTCTTCAGTGTTGAAGGATGACGATTTCAGATCATTATTTGAATATTTATCGCAAGATAAGATCCATAAGGACATTATCCTTGATGTATTGATAGATATGATTAAAGGAGAATTTGATATTGCCAAGTATGAAGGATTATCAACAGAAGAAATTCATGACGTAATAAAAGAAATTGTGGATAAGAATAAAGGTGCTCCAAGAGGTGCTCTTATGGGTATGTGTATGAAAAAATTGGTTGGAAAAGTGTCTGGCAAAGTTATTTCTGAAGAATTAGACAAGTTAGTTACTAAGTAGTAGTTAATTAGAGAAAGATTTATAAAGAGAAATGCTTATATAATAGTTATATGGCAATCTCACAAATGGATGAAGGATTAGTAGAATATAAGCAGCGAATTGTACCACGGCGTAAAGAGGGGCTTATAAAACACATTAAAGACCGAGCTATAGGATACACTACAACTTTTATCATTACAGCTATATCAACGTTAGCGATTGCGAACGGTGGAAATGAGCCACGAAGTGCTCTTACAGGTTTAGAGACACAAGTTGGATACGATACTCCTCATTTAGGAAGTGGTATTGAGTTACGATCTAAAAAACCTGAAGGATATATTAAAGAATGTGCAGAAGCTGTAGAACAGCATAGAACAAATTTTGAAGGAGCAGTTGATAGTAAAGTAGACGCATTTGATCCAACAAATGATGATATTCTTATAAGAATCAAAAAAGAAAGGGATGTAGAACTAACTAAAGCAAAATGTGAATTAGGCTGTGAAACATGGGCATATCAACCAAACGAACTTGGACAAAAAGGTGATTATAAGGCTGTATTTCGATTAATTAAAACTTGCGGACCTAAAAAAAGACGGTAATCTTATAAAAAACATTAATTTTAAACAAAAAAAACAATGGAGTTACATACAAAATGACTGAAACAATCAAAAAAGGAGACACAGTAAAAGTTGAGTATACAGGAAAGTTAGAAGACGGTTCTGTTTTTGACACATCTGACGGAAAAGCACCATTAGCGTTTGAAGTTGGATCTAAACAAGTTATTCCTGGCTTTGAAAAGGAAGTTGAAGGAATGAATGTTGGTGAAGAAAAAACATTTACAATTAAATCAGATGAAGCATACGGTCCTGTTCAAGCAGAAATGACACAGGAAGTTCCACGTGATAAGCTTCCAAGTGAACCTGCACCTCAAGAGGGTATGATGCTCGTTATGCAAGCACCTAACGGCCAGCAAATACCTGCTAAGATTGTTAGTGTATCAGATGATAAAGTAAAAATCGATTTAAACCATCCACTTGCAGGAAAGGATTTAACGTTTACCGTTAAAGTTGTTGGTGTTAATGAACCAGAAGACAAAAAGGACGAAAAACAAGAAGACAATAAAGAAAAAGAATCTTCAGAAAAGAAAGATGATGAAGAAAATTGCGATTCTTGTGACAGTTGCCCTGGATGCCATTAGTAACATTTTTATTCTTATTCTTTTTCTTTAATTTTAATGAACACTAAAAGAACGACCATAATCATATTTTGTTTATTACTTCCATTATTCATAACACTTTTTTCATACAAATCAACATTATTTTTTATTGATGGAACACCAGAACAACAAAATACGTTTGATTATCTCAATAATAAAGCATCATTAACACAAGAATATACGGAAAGTGAAATTTCACATTTAGAAGACGTACAAGTAGTCATGAAGTATAGTGATATTGTTTTCTATCTATTATTACTTGTGCTCACTTTCATTATTACGTTCTATAGAAAAGATACAAAACAAGTACAAAAATTGGTAAAGTATGGAGGAATAACAACACTTTCTGTTGTAGGAACAGTTTCATTACTATCAATATTTTCATTTAATAAAGCATTTACGTTCTTCCATGCAATCTTATTTCCACAAGGAAATTGGCAATTTCCAATAGAATCAGTTCTTATACACACATTTCCCTATACATTCTTTGTATCATTTGCAATTAAAATGGGTATACAAGCGTTCTGTTGGGGAATAGTTTTTATACTTGTCTTTATTTATGTTCAATATGGTCTTACGAGTACGAAGCATTAAAGCAATGCTGCTTGTTGCAGTTGCACTTACCATCCTTATTGTGTTCTTCATAATCATATTTAGTATTATTTGGTTCATTATTCCATTTGTCATTATCCTTATTATTGTGAGTTACCTCTTTAGAATACTCAACAAACTTAAAAAAGAGAAGAGCAACGATATTCTTGACGTAAAGTATAAAGTACGAAAATAGGAGAATAATATGAAACCATTAATCATACTTAATTATAAATTGTATAAAGAAGCAGTAGGAACAAAAGCGCTTGACATTGCACGAAAAATAAGTAAAATAAAGAACGATAAGTACGACATTGTTGTTTCACCATCACTTTGTTCAATGAAAGAAATTGCAGAGAAAACAAATGTCACTGTTTTTTCACAACATACTGATCATGTTCCGTTAGGAGCACATACTGGAAGAATCTCTCCTGAAGAATTGAAAAGGATTAATGTTAAAGGAACCATATTAAACCATTCTGAACGAAAAATACCTCTTAAATATCTAGCAAGAATAATTGAACAATGTGTAAAGAATAAGTTAAAAACTGTTGTGTGTGCATCAACCTTGTCTGAGATTAAAAAAGTTGCAGAACTTAATCCGCATTACATTGCATATGAACCAAAAGAACTTATCGGTGGAAATATTTCTGTCACGAAAGCTAATCCAGACATTATTGTAAAGGCTGTTGAGATGGTTCACAACATTAATCCTAGGATTAAAGTGTTATGTGGTGCAGGCATTCATTCAAAAGAAGATGTTGGTCAAGCATTGTTACTTGGAACACATGGTGTTCTTATAGGTCATTCTTTTGTAAAAGCAAAGGATCCTAAGAAGTTCTTACAAGATATGTTGTTATAATTATCGTGCTTCAACATAAAACTTTTGTGAAGGTGGATATGGTTGGCCATCTACTAATACATTCGCAGTAAATATGTACGTTCCTTCTGGATAGTCTCGTGGAATAGAAATGAGCACAGGAACGTTCTTATGTTCATTTTGGAGAACTTTGAATGTTTCGTGATTATATAATATTGCACTCATTTTCAAATCATTAAGATTTACTGTTTGAGCTTCTTGGCCAGCAACAGAAAGATATCCTGTTGGATCAATATTAACTGAAAAAGATGCACCAGAGTCTATGTTTACATTCAATACCCCTATACCAAAAACCTTCTCTTCTCCATGAGACATAGTAACTTTATATGGATACACAGCAGTAAGTTTTCCTTGGTCAATTAACAATTGTTTTAACTGACTTTCAGTTTGTTGATCAAGACCTTGCCTAAATTCTTCAGATTTGTTGATTAGATTGTATAAAAACGAAACGCTCCCAACAAGAATAACGATAGAAATGATAATTATAACTAGAACATTCATTGAAAGGCCAATAGCCCCTTTAGTAGATAATGGTTTCATGGTAAATAAAAAAGAATAAAATAAAAAAAATTACCGCCAAACTTCATATTCTTTGATAATAATAATCATGAATATGAACAATAATACTGCACCAGCAATCATATACCATAGTCCAGGTAAGACCGATGAATCATTAATAGAGGTATACATTCCCCAGCCCATAACGATAAAACCTAACCAAAGGAACTTATCTAAAACAAGCTTCATTATCTGAAATTCTTGATCTTCCGTCATCCGTTTTTTTGAATTTTTTCGTGCCATTATGTATCACCTATGATGTTACCCTAAGGAAAAACTGTTTTGTTTGATATGGTGTTGTACAATCAGCCCCATTACAAACTGATAGCGTACAGATGTATGTTCCTGGTTGCAGTCCTTGCTCTGTCAAGATAACACTAAAACCTGACGCAGTATTACCCGCAAGGTCTTGTGAAACAGATGCCATTAATGGAATTTCTTCTCGAGGCCCTCCTTGCGTATCTAAACATTCAGTAACCTGAAAAGTTGCTGCAACTGCAGTATCCGTAATGCTATTGTAGAAACCAATATTCATTGTTTTTTCGTCATTACGCCCAATCTCAACTGTTTGTGATATTGTAATCGGATTAGCTGATGTTGGTTCTGCTTCAAGCTGCGTAACAGCAAAAGCTTCAGGTAGTTTTCCTTCCGCTCCTTTAAATATTGTCCTTGTCAAAGTTAAACTTAATCCCAAGACAACAAATGCTATCACAATTACAACTATTGCTGTAATTGAAAGTGATAATGATCCTTTTTTTCTCATTGTGACACCTCTTTTTTTTAATTACTTTTGATTATGTGTGTATAAAGGACATTTTCGTTATATATAAATGTTTTTGAAAATGAACAGGTATTATCACACTATAAAACTACTAACCCACACAAAAATACCACTTCCAAACAAAACTGTAAGGTACGCAAACAAAAAACTTGGAACAAAAGGAATTCCTATCTTAATCATAATATGTTTTAATTTATTTTTTTTAAAAAGTTCATGCAATGTAATAATATCCTTCTTTTCAAGTGTTCGACGTAATCGTACTTTCTCGCCACTAACAATAACATCTTTTGCAAGCCAATCACCCTCAGTAACTTCTTTCACAGATATTTTTTGTACAAACAAGTTTTCTTCAACAACCGTAACGAAAACAAATATGTAAAAAATAAATAATGGAAACAATATAATTATCCATAGTGAAGGGAGAATAAATAATAAACTTAATAGTACAACAGTAACGCCGAGAAGAATATAATGTACAATTTTTTGTTTTTTCAATTTATCAACAAATTTCGTACTAAAAACGTGCCAATTTCGTAATGCCATAATACACATCCATACTAAACCGTACAACGCACCAACGAAAAGTAATGATATAAAGAACCACAATAATGTAAAACTAGTATTGTCAAAAGGATACGTTATTCCTATAACTGCACCCATACCCATTAATAATTTACTATCACCACCACCCCATTGATGTGTGTAATATAATAAGTATGCAATGCCAAAACATACAATAAATCCGAGGATTCCGCTTAACAAAATGTTCCATCCACCAGAAAATGAAAATAGTACTCGCACACCAAGTGCAGCAAAGATTAAACCATAATCAAGCCAATCTGGTACTTCTCGCGTTTTTATATCAGTAAATGATGCTATAGATAGTACAAGAAGAGTAATGCCACTTATAACAAATTCGAAGAGCATACACTAAGGAAACGAAGAAACTTTTATAAACGTATTTGCGTTCATAACTATAAAAAAGACGTGGTGATTCACATGACTGATAATGAATATGAAATTCTTCCTCATAAATTGTTAGAGGATTTAAAATATGACGTTGAAGCGTTAAAAAAGAAACTGACACAGCCAGATGCAAAGTCAAACGAACTAATTTTAGAAATTGAAAGTCTTAAGGATTCAGTTCATGAACTGACAGACATTTTCAAAAAAGCATTAGGAGAGATAAAAGATGAAGATGATACGGGTAAAACTATGCTTTTTTTGAGAAAAAAAGTTGACGTTATTGCTAGTCAGAACGAAACAATTGCTCGCGGTATGATTGCTATCTCTGAAAAGGTTGAAGATTGGATGAGTAAACAGGGAACAGGATCAATGAAACCGCCAACATATCAACCTGGACCGCGACCGCAACATGTCATGGGCCCATCACCATCATTTTCAGGACCAGGAAGAACTGCACCACGTCCATCAATGCCATCATCATTAGATGATAGTGGAAAAGATAATCATGAATTATCGTTTCCGCCACCGCCACCTAATCCAATTAAAAAAAAGGGATTGTTTTCCTAAAATAAATAAATGAACAGACACAAAACGCGTGAGCTGCTTGTTAAAGTAGCGAGAGAGTATAAGCAAGAAAAACAATCGTTTTCTAAAGCTGGACTTAAAAAGAAGTTAAAGGAAATAAAAGACCTTTCGTCACAAAAAAAAGTTCCAAAATTAACGTTACGTAAGGAAATTGTACATCTTGAAAATCAGTTACAAGGAATTTTTGATCTTGAACGTTCTCTTCTTGTACAAAAAAAACGTGAATCTCGTAAAGTTTCTGCGCTAAAGAGAAAAATTAAACATCTTCAACAGAACTTAGCTGTTGCAGGTGATGTCAATGTTCAACAGAAGGTTAACAAATTAACGTTTTTGTTAGGTGAATGTCTTGCAACAAAAAATACAACTGACGATGTTACGCTTAAAAAACATAATGTACGAAGAGGAAGAGTGAAACCGACCGCAAATATTCCTATAACACAAACGAGTCACGTACTACAAGAAGACACAATTGCAAAATTTCATTTATTTCAAAAGCGTGTAGAATTATTAAAACATGAGTTAGAAATAACTAAACAGCTTGAAACAAAAGATCCAACAAAAGTTAAAGTGATAGAACAAAGTATTGTAACGTTTGAACAAGCAATTCAGAAGTATGTTACTGCACACCCTGAACTTGAAGGCATTTCTAGTGATCAAAAAAAACATGACATTGTACAATCACCACTTTCAGTTTCAGAAACTAAACATACGGTGCTTTTCAATAAGGATATTCCAACTGCGGTCATTGAACATAGAAAGATGGATATTGAACTTGAGAAGGAGTTGCCTTTACCACCACCACCAAAGATGTCACGATAGTATATAATTCTATAAGAAAAATTAAACGTCTTTTCCCATAACTGTTCGCCTACTATTTTCCTTTGCACGTGTTGCTGCGTCAAGAATAAGTTGTTTAACTTTATGATCTAACGTTTCTATAAAGTCGGCAGATAGGTTCTCTACACCTAAACCAGAATCTTTAAGAATTTCTTTAATTTGTGTTCGTACGGTAAGCATATGAATATTATTTTGTTTGATATTTTTAAAGATTGTGTTTTAAAATAAAATTATTTGAGTTTTGCTTCTTCTTTCGCAATTTCTATTTCAACTTTATCAAGAATTGTTTCTATTTTTGCTTTATTCAAAGCTTTTACTAATTGGACATCATTTTCTTTTGATAACTTTATTGATACATCCATAGCATCAAGTATAAACTTCTTTCTTGTTCTAAACGATTCAGCAACCAATGCTAATTTAAATTCGGGGGTTTCTTTTCTATCAAAATCCATTTTCTTGTATCACCTATCTATTGAGAAATCAATTTATTATATAATAATTGCGGAATTGCAGAAATCTTTATATAAAGAACACCATCATTCTTGTGTGGAAGGCGGTGTAGCTAAGCCTGGTTATAGCGCTACGCTCATATGCTTGAGCAATGAGAGCTTTGCTCGATGATTAACTTGATATAACTGAGGTACGTAGAGGCCGGGGGCTCAAATCCCCCCACCGCCATCTTCCATTAATGCCAGCGTCGCATAATTCGGTATTGCGCGGGTCTTGAACGAAAGACCAAAGCAAACCCGTGGCTTCGGCCATTCCCGGTTCAAATCCGGGCGCTGGCGCATTTTATTCTAGAAAAAAAGAAATGGAAAAAAATAAATTAAAAAAAGTCTAAAAAACTATTCAACAGTTATCGTTCCTTTTATTCCGTATCCAACTGTCCAGAAATCAAACGTTCCTGCTGTTGTAAAAACATGTTCATACGTTTCACCCAATGAAAGCTTTCCAGAATGTTCAGTTAACCGTGTATATTTATTTTGGATAACTAAAACGATGTCTTTATAATTATCTATTTCGGACGGATTATTATTTGTAAAGGAAACTGAACTTCCTGCACGTACTGTAAGACTATCAGGTTCTAATCCTCGAGCACCAAGAATTGAAATGTCTCCACTTGATACAACAACATTCGTTTCATCTTGAGGTTGATCAACTACTTGAACTGGTTCTGATTCTGCAACTACTGGTACAGGTACTGGTTCAGGGACATCTTCAACTGGCGTAGAACAACCAGCAACAACTAATACTACTAAACATAACATTAACACAACTATATAATTTCTCATTTTTTACTACCTCCAGGTATTATTTTCTTTATTCTGAATCGTCTTTTCCTTCTTTAACTTTCTTTACTGTATCTTTAAACGCAGAAATTTGCTTTGCTGTAAGGTTCTTATACATCAAATATGCTTGACGGATATTTCGTAAGAATCGAGACTGTTCATATAATCTCTTACTAATATTTAGAAATTCATATTTTTTAGCTGTTATTTCTTCAGAAAAAATTTGCTTCATATGACATTTTGTACAAATAGTATACTCACGTGGGTGAACAATGACCCATTCATCTTTGCATATGTTACACTTCTTTTTAAACTTTAATCTCGCCATCAATATGATATATTTGAATAAGACTTTATAAAACTTTATATATTATAGGGGAATAACTAAATGTATGAAAATTCTCTCTTGGAACGTAAACGGTATAAGAGCAGCTTTAAAAAAAGATTTTCTTACATTTGTTGAGAAAGAAAATCCTGACATTTTATGTATTCAAGAAACGAAAGCGCACTTGAATCAGGTAGACAAAATACTTGATGAGTATCCACACCATTATTGGAACGAAGCGCAAAAGAAAGGCTATGCTGGAACAGCAATCTTTAGTAAACATCAACCATTATCAACAATAAATGGTATTGGAAAAGAAGAACATGATAAGGAAGGAAGAGTCATAACGTTAGAATTTGAGAAGTATTTTGTAGTCACTGTATATGTTCCAAATTCTGGGAGGGGCTTACCACGATTAGACTACAGAAAAGATTGGGACAAAGACTTTTTACATTACCTTACATTATTGGAAAAGAAAAAGCCGGTCATTGTCTGTGGAGATTTTAATGTTGCCCATACAGACATAGATTTAGCAAATCCAAAAAGTAATTATAACAAAACTGCAGGATATACAAAAATAGAAATTGATGGATTTCAACAATTTATTGACCACGGTTTCATTGATACATTTCGAGAATTTAATACTAAACCAGAACAGTATAGTTATTGGACCTACATGTTTAATGCACGGAAAAGAAATGTTGGATGGCGAATTGATTATTTTTTAATCTCAAAAAAACTACGGCCAAAATTGAAGAAAGCGTTTATTCTTCCTAGTGTAATGGGTTCTGACCATTGTCCTGTTGGGATTGAGATTGTGTAACGCGTATTTCTTCTAATAATTCTTCTGCTCTCTGTACATCTTCTTTCGTAAGAACAGCAAGATACGTTTTTGCTAATTCAATACTTTTTTCGCACTCAGAACTACACGGAAAGTGTGATATTAATACTGCGTCTTTATCCCTTTTTGTAATATTAGTAAAATGGTTTGTGGGAACATGTTCAGGATTAGAATTATGTTCATTAAACTGAGTGCTGAAAAATTTGACGCAACATTCTGGATACCCTAACAATAATCCTAAATCCGTATGATTATTTATCAGTTCATAATATGCTGCTAACCACGCTTTTTCTTCATCTCGTGAAATGTACACAAAATACATTCCCTGACGAGCATCTTGTTCTGGAACTCGAAACCCTTTGTTTGAATATCCTGTATCGTCTGCAAGAACAATCTTAAACTTTGACCGAATACAGAAAAGATTCTTTTTTTTACAATATTGTTCAACTTTTAACAATTCTTGTTCATAAAATCCCTGGCGAACAACATCTTTGACATTTTTTTGTATTAAAAGTATTTCTTGTGCCTTTGTTTTTGAACCAAAAATGGATATAAGTGTAGTGATCACGATATTTCTTAAGATAATGAGTTATATAATAATTATGGTTTATAAATATCATAAAAACAAGCACAAACCAAAAATAGTCACTCTTGAGTAAAAAATAAGAGAAATGTTTATATATTCCATTAAAAAAAATATCATATGGTTTTGAAAAACACAATCGCATCACTTATTTTTGCTGGTTCTCTTGCGCTTGCAGGTTCAACCGTTGCTCAGTCACAGAAACCAATTTCTTTTTCACCACAATCTTGTAAATCTACTTTAGAAACTCTTGTAAAATCTGGAATCACGGCAGGATTGCAGCACGATTCTCTCCTAACTGTAGGAGTTATACCACAGAAAGCACATATTGTTTCTCATATAACTGGAGGAAATGATGTTGTAACAACTTGTGCAGATCAAAAACCAAAATATGCAACTATCGATAATGCTGTTGAAATGTATGTAGTTGTTGAAGCGTTACAATTTGGAAAAAAAGTGTATTTTACGGATGCACCATGTATAAACGTAAAAGGAAAAAGAAAAAGAGACATTGTTAAACCATGGCCATCAGAAGAAAAACCAGAAGTAAAATGGTTTAAGGTTGAAGCATTAGAAAATGAGTATAGATATGTTTCAAAAAGGAATCCAATAACATACAAAGAAACGCAATGGCAGAACGGATGGAAAACCAGTGCTGACGTCCATCCAACATCGTTTGAAGATAAGTTTCCAATTGAACCAACAGGATTTGGCGTAATGAGATATAAAGTTGTAGTAGATATTAATGAAACGGAACTAGAAAGTCCAGGAAGTGAATCTATTAAACACGGAGCTATAAGTACAAAAGTTCATCAAGTTTCGTTCCGTCCAAATACGGGGTCGTGGGTAGATTACCTTTTTGAGTTATTTAATACACCATACATATGGGGAAGTAACACTTCACAAATAGACGGCTTAATAGGATCTGACTGTGCAGACTTTGCAACGTACGGATGGCGAAGAGCAGGGCACAAGAACCCATACACGTGGTCATATGGACTGCGAAAAAAACAACACACAGAAAGAATTGTGAAAATATCTTTTGATGTTGATGATCAAGAAAGATTATTAGATTCTCAGAAAAAACTTATTCCATATGGAACGGATGAAAAAACTGTTACGGAAGGAGACATTATTTTTTTCCCACGACATATTGCTGTTCTTTACAAAGACAATGGTAATGGTTATTTAGATTGTTCTGATCTTGTTCTTCACACATTATTTCATGAACCGACAATTGTTCCTCTTTGTGAAGCGTTTGGTATGCCTGACGAAGTTCTTCGGTGGAAAGAACTACTGCGCAGTAAGTAATTCTGGAAAGATTTATAAATCAAAGTGCATTCACTCTTAAAATCACATAAGGTTTTGATACGAATGTCACAAAATATACGAAAAGTTATTTCAACAATTGGTCTTGCTGGTGTTCTTGCACTATCATCTGGGTATGATGTACCTACAACATGTTTAACCAAAACAAAACTTCACCATTCTACACCACAACCTGATACAACATCTTCTGAGAGTACTGACCATGTAAAAAAAAGTAAGAAAAAAGATGAAAAAACTATTGAGGATTATCTTAATGTTCCAGAAAGTGTCCGTGAATTTAGAAAAAGATTAGACCATTCTCCGAATGCAGATGATTATGTTCTTGTCGAACTTGCACCAAGGATGGGGATATATATTCTAACACAAAAAGACGGATCAGACATTAAACATTTTGCAAAAACGTATTTACAATTCAATGACAAGAAATGCGATACCCTCATCCATAAACCGAAACTAGGATATGACGATTATATCACGTTTGCGTTTAATACGGTACATACACAAGTTCTTTATGGAAGAATAAAATCATTAGCAGAAAGGATGGATCATGAGGGAGATAAAGTATTAACGCCGCTTAACATGATCAGTCCGTTACAAAAAAGAAAATAAAGTAAAGGTAATTACTTATTTTGCTACTGCCACAACATCATTAGGTTTTCTAAATTTCCATCTAAATATTGAAACTAGTTCTTTCTTGTCCTTAAAACCAATCCGTTCAGATTTAAGTTGTTCAATACTTTTTAATCCTCCATGTTCGGACGAAGTTTGATAAATATGAGCGTCTATAGCAGGCATTGAACCGGCAAATTGTCGAATATATTTCGTTCCGCTTCCAGGTGGAATCTCAAGAACTTCTTTCACACCAATTGCATGACCATTATACAACAAAACATCGCCTGGTTGGATATCATCATACTCATCAACAGAGAGAATATCAATTTGATCATCCCACACGCCACCTTTTCCACGTTCAATTCGTTTTGTCGCTAATTCATATGAACGTGTATTAAGATCATGCATCCAATCTTCTACAAATATTTGTGGTTGTTCTGTATAATCACTTAAACATTTTGGCTTTGAACCGTAACATATGTCTTGACCTGTTTCTAATGCATGTTGATATGCCATCGCAAACTGTACGTCAATACATTGCTGATCGCCATTGATGAAATCTAACTGGAGCCTGTCAGTGTTTGAAATAAAAATGTCTGGGATATCAAGTTCTTCTCCACTAACAGTCTGGCCTGCACGTAATCGTAACACTTCATCTGTCCATTGAAAAATGTCAGTATTTTTTATAACTGGAAATCCCTCGACTCGTTCTTGATAACTTACAAACGAGTCACCATCTTCTGAACTTACAATTTGGCCCCATATACCAGACTTATGCTCACCAATATTCCCCACAAGACGATGATTAATATCATCAAGATCATTCTGTTTAAATTCAAGATCGTCACGTTTTGGCTTGAATTCAGAATATTCTGGCATTTGTTCTAGAGACTTAATTTGTTCATCTACTTTTTTTATCTGTGATTCGAACTGTTCTACATCTCTAAAAGTGGATTTCTTTTCGGCATCTGTCCCATGCTGTTCTGCCCGACGCCATAATTGTAAAGCTTTTTCAAGTTCACCTTGCAAGTTATTAAGATCTTTCTCTAATGGTTCAAGTTTCCTTATGATTCTTCGTATTGCTGGCTTACTTTTAAGTTCTTCTTTATAGTCGTCTAAAAACACCATTACAGAAGCTCGTTCTTGTAACAATCCTTCTCTCTCTTCTGAAGTAAGTTCAAGATGATATTCGCCATCTACATTTAAGTCGTATATTTTTGTTTCGCCTAAATCAGCTTTGTAATTGAAACGCATATCTGACGAAACTAATTCTTCAGAAGCAAATGTGTCAGCAGGGGAAATCAAGACATCTTCACCATCTGCTCGAAAAAGATATTTACCATTTGTTACAACACCTTCTCCAGACATTGTTACTTCAAGTGCAAGGGGCCGTCGTTGCGGCGACATTTTAACGGCATCTATTGTTCCTCCTTTAGGTTCAAATTCTAACTGACTTTTTCTCTCTCGTGTTATCCATCCTTCATAGGAAAGTGTAAATTCTGGAAAAATTGGATTTCCATCTTCCGCATTTGACGAGAAACCATCTCCACCTAACCAAATATGTTCATCTCCATAAATAAAATAATTACCATCTGGAATCATTCCAGGAATAACAGAAATATATTCTTTTTCCCTCTGCTCTTTATAACGTAAATGAACGCCTTCACTACTGATAATGGTTGGCACATACGATTCTGTTATGGTACGTAATTTTGTTGATTCTGTTGTAATTTGTGGAACAATCTGTTTCAGTTCTTCTGTTATTTCTGCAATTCTTTCTGTTGTACCACTCTGTTTTGTTAATTTTCGTAATTCTGTTTCAAGTTCTTTTTGACGTGATTTGAGTTCAGACACAATACTAAACTGATCTTTCCATTCCTGTTCAAACTCATCTGCTTGAGGAATCTTTGCCAATGCTTCTTGTTCATTAAAATCAATCTCGTCCAATTCAGCACTTTCAGCATATAATAATTGTACTGTTTTCCCTTTCTTTGTCTTATGTGTAAATCCTTTTACCGTTACTTCAGAACCACTTCCAACAAGAACTGGACGACCTTTTTCAAATGTTAACCTTCCTTTATGCAACATATCTCCATCAGGAAGAGACACAGAATTTCCATAAATCATAATATCAGTATCAAAATCTACGCCAACAACATTTGCTTTAACAAGTTTTATTGTGTTAGTATCTTTTACAAATTCAAACGACGTATCTTCATCAAAATGAAGACCGCCAAAACTTTCCATAATTCCCTTCATTTTTCCATTACCAAGAATAAACTTCCCATTTTGAATCATTTGACCAGCAAATTCTCCATCATCAAGCGTGAATTTTCCTTGAGAAAAACCAAGTGTACCAGAGAATGGCCATTCTCTTTTATCCCTATCAATGATAACAATATTTCCATCACCATCAATTTGTAAACTTTCTTCAGTATTAGAAAAATCATAAATATTTACTTCTTCACCGCCGGCACCAACAAGAGTTCCAATAGAATTGTAGTTAAAAACTGAAGATGGCGCTGTAGAATCTATAGAGATTGTTATCCCTAAAGAATACATGAATCGTTCAAATGCGTCAGGAGCAGACATGATATTGAGAGAATTTGAAAAGTAATCGTATGCAATTTCATAATTTCCTCCAGAAAAATCTTGCATGTCTGAAACATAAGATGCTTGATTTTCTGGAGTAAAAAGAATAAAATCTTCTGGAGGAACAATTGGAACATGATTTTGTGCAATAACTAAAGATGTACTTAATACAATGATTACAAGTACCAAAACCATATTTATTTTTGTCAGTTTCATTTTCATGTTTATGATATTGTTAATAATAACAATTCTGAATCTGTATTACCATTTTTATCTTCCGCTTCAATTTCAACAAAATGTGATCCCTGTTGATCTTCTGAAGGAATAAATTGAATTAATCCTTTGTCATCAATATCGAACAAATCTGTATCATCATAGAATATAACATCATCTTTGTTTGTTTCTATTTGGTATTCAAAGAACACACCTGACAAAATATCAAAACTAACGATGTCTTCCATTTCTAGTTCTTCTTCATCAATCCGTGGAATTGATTCAAGAACAAATTCAAACGTAAAGTTCCTGTTTCTAATTTCTTTATTATTTTTGTCCCATAACGTGAACCATAAGATATCGTTTTCAAATGGACCTGTGTCATAAATAGGAAAAACTGTAATAATAACATCTTCCTCGGAAGCCCATTCATCAATACATGTCAAACAGATATATCCATCTGTTTCTTGATGTTTCTCAACTATTTTATGTGCAACATCAAAAAATTTGCGCATATTAACATCAAGAATATGAACAAAATCGTTTAGTTCTAATACAGTTATACCCTTTTGTATTGTAAGTGGATACTGTAGTTCAACAAGTATCTGATTACCAAAATTAACATTAACATCTATCGAACTTGCAATTATTTCATAACCTTCATCTTCATAAATAGAAAAGTCTTGAACACATTCAGGAAGTCTTTCTTTAATATAATTTTCTAATTCATGTTCCGCATTTTCTTCTGAGATAACCATTGAAGTTTCATCGGCATAATAATAGGGAAGAGTATCATCAAAGAATAATATTGAATAATCTAAGGGTGATTCCCAATATCCTCCCTGATGACCCGTCCGAATAACTCCTAGTTCTGTTACCTGTTCAAAACACGACTGGACAAAATTTTGGACTGAAGAACTGTAAGGGATACTGACAAGATCTTTATTAATAAAAACTGATTTTGTTGTATCTTGTCCTTTTTGAAAAAATATTAGACCAACAATTAACAATAATACTATACCAACTATAATAAACACCGTTACTTGTCCCTTTTTTTTCATACTTCTATTTAAAAGAATAGGGAGGTATAAAAATGTTGCTGATAAATGTGCTTTGTTCTGGAACATAATAAACTTTATAAACGACCCACCATTTTGAAGCCCAGAGGGCGTGCAAGTGGAAGAAGACAAACAAGAACGTAAAAAAGAAGAACAGGACAGTAATGATGACATTCTAGAAGGATTTTCAACCGAACCAACAACTGAAGAACAGAAACCTACTGAAGAACCTAAAGAAGAACATTCTGAAGACACTCATGATTCTGAAGAAGAAAAAGAAAAAGAACCTGTTGAAGAACAACCGGAAGAAGAGCAACAAGATCAACCAGAAAAGAAAGACGTTCCTCAAGAAGTTGAAGAAAAAAAAGAAAAAGTTGTTGAAATTGACGAACCACACCATACAAAAAAAGAACGTGACGACATTTTTAGTGAAGAAGAAACCGAAAAGGACGTTTCATTTAGTTTCGCTGATGTCAAACATAAAACAACATCATTCTTTAAAAATTTAAAATCAAAAGAAAAGTCAAAAAATAAATCAACAGAATCTCACACAAAAAAGAAAGATGATTTTGCAATAGATACAAAAAAAGTTGTTGCATGGACACAAAAAAACAAGAAATGGTTAATTCCACTTGCGCTTATCCTTCTGACCATATTCATTTCATCATATTTTAGAATGGCTCCAGCATATCTTCCGATTACAGATGATTGGGCAGAAAGTCAGGTTCACTCTTTTTATAGAAATCAAATAACACAAAGTGTTAATCAACAATATCCAAACCTACCACAACAAAATAGGGATGCGTTGATTGAAAAAGAATTTCAATCATTATTGCAGAATAATAAAGATCAAATAAAAGTGGATAAAGAACAAATGTCTGCACAATTTAAATCGCGATTACAAGACGAAAATGGTGACACATATTTACTCGCAATAGACCCATATTACTGGTTTGCTGAAGCACGGAATTATGTAGAATATGGAGAGTTGGGAGATAGTTATAATGAGGAAGGAGAACGGATATTTAGTTTACGAAATGGAAGAGAAGGACGAGGAACAACAAACATTCCGTTTCATACAGTGTTTGGTGCATGGGTATACAAAATAACGAGCATTTTCAATAGAGACGTTTCACTAATGAGAGTTATGTTTTTCATACCCGTTATTATTATTGGCTTATCGCTTATTCCCGCATTTCTTTTAGGAAGAAAAGTTGGTGGAAATGTAGGAGGATTTTTTGCCTCAACAATTATAGCTATAAATGCTGCACTTTTAGGTAGAACGCCAGCAGGTTTTTCTGATACTGATGCATATAACATATTATTTCCATTATTCATTGTATGGCTATTCTTTGAAGCTTTTGACGCAAAAACGATAAAGAAAAAGATTATGTTTGGTAGTCTTGCAGGTTTTATCAGTGGTTTGTATGCAGTAACATGGTTAGGATACTGGTACATAGTTATGTTTATCGTTGCAACCATCATCGCATTTTTGACATATAACATTCTAAAAAACATACAAAATAAAGAAAAAAAACCATTATTCAAAAAAAATGTTAAAGATACAGTCATCGTTGGAGGAATTTATTTTATTACTTCAGCAATATTTGTTTCAATTTTTGCAGGATTCTCAAAGTTTAAGATACTATTTACGGCACCGTTCAAAGCAACGGCAATAAAAGAAGTTGCAGTTGCAAAAATATGGCCAAATGTTCTTACAACAGTTGCAGAATTTAACGAAACGGATTTAAGTGGAATTATTGCGCAAATGGGTGGAAAATTATTATTTTGGATCGGACTCATAGGAATTGTTATATTATTGTTTAACACAAAAAAAGAAAAAATGAAAAATGTGTGGTACTTAATTGGATCGGGCGTATATTACGTTATCATACTTTCACTTAAAAGTTCGCTTAATAATCCGATAACGTTTATTATTCTAATAAGCATTCCCGTACTTGTTGGCATTATGAAAGTGTTATACTTCAAAGAGAATAATACAAACATAAAGTATGCATTACTTCTTATCATTTGGATCGCGGGAACTGCATATGGTTTCACAAAGGGAATGAGATTTTCAATCCTAATGGTCCCTGCATTTGCTATTGCATTTGGTATCACGATAGGAGTTTCATATAAAGCTGCAAGCGAATGGCTTTCAAAAGCTATCCATATTGATAAAACAATTTCAAAAGTTATTCTTATTATTGTGTTCTGTTTACTTTTAATAACACCATTAAACGATGCAAAAAATACGTCATTTAACGAAATACCAACAATGAACGACGCATGGTATGATAGCCTAACTAAAATTAAAGATAGTACACAAGAAGCAATTATAACGTCATGGTGGGACTTTGGTCATTGGTTCTATTCAATAAGTGGTCAACATGTTACGTTTGATGGTGCTGATCAGGGAGAAAGAATACATTGGGTTGGAAAGACGTTGCTTACGGATGATGAACAAGTTTCCGTGGGTTTATTACGTATGCTTAATTGTGGACAACAAAAACCTGTGCACGTTCTTGAAGAGTTCCTTAACGGAGATGCTGTTCGTGCAGTTGATATCATGAATGATATGATGGTTGTTAATGATAAGACAAAAGCTGTTAAAATTCTACAAGATGAGGGCCTTACTACTGCACAAATTGCTGATATTATCGCAATAACATACTGTGATGATCTTCTTGACCAATTTTACATTACGTCAGAAGATATGGTTGGGAAAGGTGGTGTATGGGGCCATTTTGGTAGTTGGGATTTTGAAAAAGCTGCAATGTATCAAGCAGTAAAGCGTGACGAACAAAATGGAAAACAAACACTTATGGACAAGTTTGGTTTAACAAGCAGTGAAGCAGACCAGCAGTATTATGAAATAACTACCACAGGTGCAGACCAATGGGTTGCACCATGGCCAAGTTACCAGGGCCAGTTTGGATGCGACAATCTGGGAAACAAACTTGAATGCATTGTTGGTGTTGGTGGCGGAAATGCCCTTATAGAAATTGATAAAGGAACGCATGAAGCATTTATCCAAGGAAGTAACGGACAAAAAATTTATCCAGACAGTATAGTGTATGCAACTGAAAATGATGGTATTGTTGAAAAAAAGTTTACTGGCGAATTAATGGGCTTATCCATCGTCCTTATTGATGATAGTACAATCCTGTTAACTCATCCATTACAAGCAAACAGTATGTTTACAAAGTTATACTTTTTTGATGGTCACGGCTTAGAATGTTTTAGTAAGTTTGACGATCGTCAACAATTAACAGGTGCAAGAATAGCAACATGGAAAGTAGATTTTGACTGTCAGCAAAAAAATAATATTTTTGAACAGAAAGAAGTTGTAGAAGTAGTAGAACCAACAGTTCTAAACGATATTGAAGAAGTTCACGCAGCACACATATTAATTTCAACTGAAGGACGAAGTGAAGAGAAAGCACTTGTAGTAATCACAGAAATACGGAAATTGGTTGATGCAACTAACTTCCAAGAATTGGCAAAAGAAACGTCTGAAGATCCTGGAAGTGCAGTTAACGGTGGAGATTTAGGGTGGTTTGGAAGAAACCGTATGGTCCCCGAATTTGAAACGACAGCATTTTCACTTAACCCAGGAGAGATTTCTGACCCAATACAAACAAAGTTTGGGTACCATTTAATTTACGTTATTGAAAATCGGTAAGTTAGAACTTAGTGTCAATGTATAATAAAATTTATAAACCACTTACCGTTTTGAAAAACGGAGCGTGAACAATGTTTAAAGATATACAAAAAGAAGAAGTAATGATGCACGACGACATTCTTGAGCACACCTCACAAGATGATACAAGAACATTAATACGAGATAAAAAAGTACAAATGTGGGGAAAAGAAAATGAACTTTCTGTCGAAGCTGAATATCCCAAAACCATTATGTTTGAAGTAACAAACGCATGCAATTTAGCATGTAAGATGTGTTATCATAAGGACATGAAACGGAAAGTAGGTTTCATGACGGAAGAGTTGTATAGAAAAGTTATTACTGAAGCAAAGGAATTAGGAATAGAAAACGTTGCGTTATATACAACTGGTGAAGCGTTCATCCATCCAAAGATTTTTGAGTTTATTACCATTGCAAAAGAAGCTGGCATGAAGTATGTGTACATAACAACAAACGGTCAACTATTAAATGAAGATAAAATCATGAAGTTACTTAATTCTGGATTGGATTCAATAAAATTTTCTATTGACTCAGGAGCGAAAGAAAGTTACGAATTTATTCGTGTAAATGCGAAGTGGGACACGTTAGTTAAAAACATGCAACTATTACGAAAATTGCGTGATGAACGAAAAGCGAAGTTGGGAATATTTGCATCGTTTGTTATCATGAAAGAAAATTATGATGACCTTTTAAATTATAATAACGTATTTGGTAAGTTGGTTGATCAAACATTGTTTAACATTGTATCAAATCAGGGAAGTCAAGTTGACGACAGTTCACTCCCGCCAGAAATTGATTCTAAATTAGAAGATATAAGACTTCCAAAAGAAAAATGGAAGCCATGCAACCTTCTCTGGAATAGGTTCATTGTTAATTATGATGGAACGTTAACTGTATGTTGTGTAGATTTCGAAGCTAAATTAACGTATGGAGATTTGAATACAAGTACACTTAAAGAATGTTGGAACAACGATAAACTGAAAAGTTTACGAAAGATTCATTTAGAAAAGAATTTTGGTATGTTACCCATGTGCCACGATTGTGATAGAATAAAAATGGACACAGAATTACGAAAATCTCTTCTTTCTGAAGTGTTACGGTTGAATAATTTATCGTAGACTTCTATTTATGTATTCTTGCATAACTCTTATAAATCATTTTCTATGATATTCTTGATATGAACACTGCAGTTGTCATTCCGGCATATAATGAAGAAAAAACGTTACGAGACGTCATCCATGCTGTTAAAAAATATGTTCAGAACATTATTGTTGTGGATGATGGAAGTCATGATACAACAGAATCAATTGCACAGGAAGAAGATGTTACGTTCCTTAAACATGCTGTCAATCTAGGAAAGGGTGCCGCGCTTAAAACTGGTTGTGATTATGCTGTAACACAAAACATTCACAAGATTATTGTTTTGGACGCCGATGGTCAGCATGACCCTGAAAAAATTCCAGAATTTATTGAAAAGTTGAAACATGTTGACCTTGTGTTTGGTCATCGAACTCTTGGAACTGCAATGCCGTTTGTGTTACGGTTCGGAAATGCGTTCATAAACAAAACAACAAAAATATTATATGGAATTAATATTAAGGATACACAGTGTGGATATCGTGGATTTACAACAGATACCTACAAAAAAATTCGATGGAATGCATCTGACTATAGTATGGAATCGGAAATGATTGCGCTTGCAGGAAGACATAAAGTGTCATATGCACAGATACCAATACAAACAATATATGCAGACAAATATAAAGGAACAACAGTTCTTGACGGCGTTAGTATTGTCATGAAAATGTTCTTATGGAGGTTTTTCAAATGAATACAACACTTTGGATACAATTACTAGGAATAATTTTTGGAATTGCTATGATGTACTTTACATTCGTAAAATATAAACGGAAGGAACTTACCTCTGGAGAATATATTGTATGGACACTTGGTTGGATAATCCTTGCCATTACTGCAATATCTCCTAGTATTCTTGATCCGATTATCGACCCTCTTAATTTCTATAGGAGGCTTGATTTTTTTGTCGTTGTTGGATTTTTTGTCCTTCTCGCACTTGGATTTTATAATTATAGTAAAACCAAGAAACTTGAACACAAACTTAAAACATTTGTACGAAAACAAGCGTTACAGAATACCGAGCATACTAAACGCGAGCATGACCATACGAAATGAAAGATACAATGAAAATTCTTTTTATCTGTGAGAATTATATCCCACATTATGGTGGTGCAGAAGTAGTGTTTAAAAACCTTGCAGAAGGATATGTTAAACAAAAAGAAAGAGTTTCATTATTAACGCACCAACTAAGAGGCACAAAAAAGAATGAAGTTTTGAATGGCGTACAGGTTCATAGAGTTCCATCATTATATTCTCGCTACATTTTTTCATTCGCTGCAATTCCTAAAGCGATCAAGATGGCACGGCATGCAGACATTATCCAAACAACAACATTTAATGGTGCTGTACCTGCATGGATCGCTGCTAAACTAACAGGAAAGAAAGTTGTTCTTACAGTTCATGAAGTATGGATTGGAAAATGGAATAAAGTAACCGGATTTTCGTGGTTAAAATCGTTCGTTCATGAATGTTTAGAACGATTAATCTATGCTTTACCATTTGACAAATATGTGTGCGTATCAAATGCAACACGTCATGATTTGTACAAAGCTGGTATAAAAAAGAATAAAGCTGTAACAATTCATAACGGTCTTGATTACACGTTTTGGAATTCAAAGAACTTTAATCTCAAAAATGCAGAAAACATACGAAATAAGTTGAACATTGACAACAAGTTTGTATATTTTTCATGGGGACGGCCAGGACCGTCAAAGGGATTTGAAATTGCATTGAAAGCAGTCCCACATATCAAAGAAAAATTGCCAGATTCAATATTCTTGTTGATGTTAGGATCAATTGACAAGTATAAAGATAAATATCATGAACTGCAAGAATTGGTCAGAAAACTGAAAATAGACGATTATGTAAAAATAATTCCATCGGTGCCCTATGAAAAATTAGGAGATTATATGAACGCAGCTGACTGTATTGTTGTTCCCTCATTAGCAGAAGGGTTTGGATATACAACAACAGAATCTATTGCAATGAACAAACCGGTTATCGTAAGTGATGCAGGTTCCATCCCAGAAGTTGTTTCTGGAAAACATCTTATGTTTAAGAGTAAGAACTATAGAGAACTAGCTGAAAAAGTCATAGAGGGAGCACAGGGCAAATATAATGAAACGCCAGTAAAGAAGTTCGAATGGGCACCAAGCATTGAACAGTACTTGAAGTTGTATAGAGATTTGATTCAAAACAATTGAACCCTTCTCCATAACCATTATAAAGCCATTTTTATCACAAATTAAGTATGAACGTTCTTTTTGTTTCAGAATATTTTCCACCAAAAATAATGGGTGGTGGTGAGATTAACCTTACCCTTCTTGCAAAAGCTCTCGTGAAACGGGGAGTAGACGTATCTGTAGTAACATCGTACCATAAAGGTCTTCAGAGATATGAGACTGTTGATGGAATACGTGTGTACAGAACCCTTACAACGGGCGATTCTCCAAGTGGTATTCGGAGTAATGTAACGCGAAGCACAACATTTCCTCGGTCTGTTGTTAAAGAAGTACAACGTATAGTTACAAAAAAGAATTTTGATTGTATACATTTCATTGGAACAAGTTGTATCGCAGCACCAAAGTTGAAACATCTAAATATTCCTCTTTTTGTAACTGTTGAAAGTTATCCAACGTTATGTCCTAAAGGAGATAGAATATATCATGGTAAGAAAGAGTGTACAGTACGATGTTCACCAGCAAAGTTTGTTTCGTGTCAGAATGATTCAGCAGAATTTGGTAAGATGAAGAACAAATGGTATTTCAAATATAATCCTTTTTTCTTATGGTATGTCTATAGATATTATACAAGACTAAACAAATCATTACGTTACTGTAATATCATTTCGATAAGTAAATACATCCAGGGAGTTTTGCAACAACATAGAATACAAAGTACAGTTATTCCGAATGCCCTTGCGATAGAAGATTTTACAGTAAAGAAAGATAATATAATAAAAAAAGAAAATAATGATAAGAATGTTGAAGTGGCATACCTTGGCGCATTAATTAAATCGAAGGGCCCACATGTTCTTATAAAATCGTTACAAGGACTTAACTGTCATTGTACATTATATGGAGATGGTGTTCTTAAAAAGGACATTCAACGAATGATTACGACAAAAAATATCAATGCAACAATTCATGAACCAGTTTCATATACAGAAATTCCACAAGTATATGCACAATCTGACATCATTGTCTTTCCTTCAGTATGGCCAGAACCTTTCGGAAGAATTTCTATCGAATCAATGGCAGCAGGTAAACCGGTTATTGGATCAGCAATAGGTGGAATAAAAGAAACTATTGAACAAGGTGCAGGCATACTTGTTATTCCGGGAGATGTAAGAGAATTACATGCTGTACTTCAGACCCTTATTGATAAACCAGAATTACGTGACATGATGGGCAGAGTAGGAAAGAAAAAAGTAATGAAGTATAGTGAGGATATAGTTATACAAAAACTCATTAGTATGTATAAAATTCAAATTATAAATAAACAATGAAAGTCGCTATAATTGCAACATTCCTAGGACAAAAGACGTCAGGAGCAGAAATTAGTAGTTTTCTTCTCGCAACAAGTTTTAACACTAGTAAAGAGAACGATTCAGCGTTTGTCATAACAACTAAAGTAACACACAAAATGCCGTTCCGATGTTATTCTGTTCCCTCATTAAAACGTGTTCCAAATTCTGTTCTTCTTATAGGCCACAGAATTATTGATACGCAAATGGAAAAAAGAATATATTCAATTTTTGTAAAGGAAAAGCCCGACATTGTTCACATACAGGATTCGTCAATGATGATTGCTGCGATACGTGCAGCACGAAGATTACGTATTCCAACAGTCTTTACTGTCCGCGATTACCGTTTCTCATGCAACCTATCAATTCCATTAGAACAGGGAATCATTCCGTTCCACTATTCAAAGAAAACGTACAAGAAATGGCTTTACCAATCATTTGTGCAAGGATATAATAAAGGGTGGATAAGCACTTATACACTTCCATGGTTCTATACACAAAATAATAGGTTACTTCAATATTTTAAAAATATTGATTATTATGTTACCGTTTCAGATTTTGTAAAGAATAAAGTTATTGAATCAGGAATTGAGGAAGACAAAGTAAAGACTATCAAAGTACAAAAAGAAGAATGGGAACCGATTAGTCTTAAACAAGCACCAAAGACCATCCAGATATTTACTGCTGGCGGACTGAAGAAAACGAAGGGGTTTGATTATTTGATACGTTCGTTCAGGCACGTTGTCGACATATATCCACACGCACAATTACGTATTGCGGGCGACGGTTCTTCACGAGAAGCGTTAGGGAAATTAACACAACAATTACATCTGAAACATAATGTAACGTTCTTAGGCAATATAAATCATGATACAATGAAAAATGAGTATGCCCAATCAAGTTTTGTTATATCTCCATCATTATGGCCAGAACCATTAACAAGAATTATCTTTGAGTCTTTTACAATGAAAAAAACTATCGTTGCAACGAATGTTGGCGGTAGTGCAGAATTGGTTATTAATGGAAAGACGGGCCTTACTGTTGAAGCGAGAGACATTAATGGAATGGCAAACGCAATTATAAAACTCATAAAAGAACCAAACACAAGAAATAAACTTGCATCTAGTGGCCATACCCTTATTACTAAAGTATCGAATGCGTCTGCCGTATTTCAACATCATAGAAATGTATATGAGAAATTAGTAAATATAGAGAAAAGATAAATAGGAAAAAATAAAGGAATAAAAGTTAATTGATTTTCACCATGTTCAAACACGTTTCACAGATCGGCATAAGGTTATGGTTTAACAAGTTCATTCTAAACTCTTTATACTCTATACTGTTCCATATCTCCTTAAAACTTTTTTCTTTAAGATTACCAAACGATTTACGTAACTGTCCACAATGAATAACATTTCCGTACGGGTCTATCCGTGCTCGATTAATGAACCTACACATGTATCGTCCATTTCTTCGAAGTGTTCGAGCATGACACTCTTCAACTTTTGTAAGTAAATATTCTGGATAAAAGAAAACGTTAACTCCATTATTGTTTCCATACTCTTGAACTTCTTCAAGAGATTTCTTTAATTCATCTAAAGAATATTCTCGTTTATATTCATCAATTATCATTAAAGGAAAAACGTCGTCTTTATCTTCATCAGACACTTTAAGTAATGATTGAGTTTGTGCAATTTCATCTTTAATGTAATATCGTTCAATTTCAAACCAAACAGATTTAATATTATTTTCCTTCGCAATCTTTACAATATCTTTCATATAGGGAAGATTTTCTTTCATAACAACAGACACAATATTGGTAAGAATACCTCTTTCATGTAACATCTTAAAAGAGTTTATTGTTTGTTGAAACGCAACGGGAGAACCACGTATTTCGTTATGCATCTCTTGATTACCGTCTAATGACATACCAACACTTACAAGACCTTTCATGGCACTCAGAGTATCAATATTCATCTTGTTAATTAGGGTACCGTTCGTTGCAAGATCATATTTCATGTCAAGAGAATCAAATAGGTGCATAGTGTCCAATATGTTCCCATGCATCATCGGTTCACCACCAATAATATTAACTTTTTTGAATGTATTCTTTGTAAATATCTCTTTAATTTCGTCCATTGTAAGTTCTGGAACATCCTTCTTAACCTGAGCTAAACGATTAAAGAAACACATTTTACATTTCAGATTACATCGTGCAGTTGGTTCAAAAATAACCATCTCTGGAAATGGTGCATCGCCAGACTTTAATGTCTGTGTATATATCTCTTTAAGACGTTTTAATTCTCTATTGTAATAGACTTTTCGTGCAATGGTATAAACCGGTTTAATTTTGGTTACTGCCACTCTTGTTTTATGTAATACTTTATTTAACATTTTGATATAATTTTCTACACAGTTTTAATGTGTCTAATCCCTCTGATCCAGGAATGAAAACTTTTCCCCCATTTTGTATTGTTGAAACGAAATTTGTTATTTGGTCAGCAATATGACCTTTTTTTAACGGAATAAAAGACATTAACTTTGAATACATTTTTGATTTAAGTGCGTTAGTAAAAGAATACTCACCAAAATGAAATTCTACAAATTTATTATTTTGTATAACGATTGAACCTTTCGTTCCATGAACTTCAATGACGTTAGGAAGGTTTCGACATGTTGCCGTTGTAGCTTCTATTACTCCTAACGCATTATTGTTAAATTTTATTGTACCAACGAACGTATCTTCTATCGGCAGATCATATTTGAACGTCTCCTTAAATGATGAAACATCTTTGTACGGGCCACCTAGCCATCGTAATAAGTCTAGAAAATGAATTCCTTGGTTAATTAAGACTCCACCACCAGACTTTTGTGGATCTGTTACCCAGGAAGTTGAGTTGTAATAATTCTTACTTCTATTCCATTTCATAGAAACGCGAAGAAGAACTAATTTTCCTAGTTTTCCACTATCAATCAACTTTTTTGTTTTCTGGACAGCTTTCCCAAACCTCATTTGTGAAATAACACTAACGATAACATTATTTTTTTCTGCTTCTTCTAATAACTCTTGCGCTTTTATTTCATCAATATCGAGAGGTTTCTCAATAAGAAGATGTTTACCTGCCCTGACAACTTGTAATCCAATATCCGCATGAGCATATGGTGGTGTAAGAACAATGATAGCGTCAATGTCTGGGTTTAGTACCATCTCGTCAACTGTCCGATACGCTTTAATTCCTAACTTTTGTGATTCTTTGTGAAGTTTATCTTCAGACCGTGAGCATAAAGCAACCAATTCTGCTCCTTTCATGGTAGTTATAGCTTTATAATGAGTTTTAAAAATAGAACCAATGCCTACTACTCCCAACATAATCTTCTTATTTGAACCCATTTTTGTTATTAATCACGAGGCGATTATTTAAAGATTTCTGACTTTAGTTCTATATAAATGTGCTTAAATGAATATGTTGTACTAAAAATAACTTTGATATATCTGAGATAATCTTATCATACACAAATTATATAAAGAAAAAATAACAAATTTTTGAATATGAAAAGAACTAATGTCATTATTGTTTTGATGGTACTTGTTTTTTTATCTTTATCATGGTACTTTTCATGGTTCATAATGGACGATGCTTATTTTACTTACAGATACTCAGAAAATCTTATTGACAGTTTTGGTTTGAATTGGAACACAGATGGAAAACCAGTAGAAGCCTATACAACTTTTGGATGGGCAATAATAAATACTATCCCAATAAAATTCAATATTCCTCCAGAAATATTTTCACAAATTATTTCTATAATTTCTGCTTTAGGCATAGCCACAACTCTATTGTTTTTGTTCGAACGAAAACAAAAAATTTATATTTTTCCCGCCCTTGGAATTTTGTTATTAAATCCTGCTTTTGTCGTTATAACAATTCAAGGCATGGAAACAACGTTTACTGCGTTATTTGTTTTAATATCCGCCGTTTCTTTATATAAAAGTAGATTAAAATTGTCATTAATTTCATCAACAGTATCAATGCTACTTCGACCAGACACATTAATATTTTTCTTGTTTATGTACGGGTTCTACATAAGAAAAAATAAGATAAAAGAATTATTATATAATGGATTTTTTCTTACAATATTACCCCTATCAATATGGTTTATATGGAGAGTTTCATATTACGGTTATATTCTTCCAAACGCTTTTTATGTGAAATCAGCTACAAGTATAATGTACTATTTTCAATCAATGGTAACATTGAGTTCTTTCATAGCTTTTTTACTTCCAATAATAATTTTTACATTACCATTTCTATTTTATGTTGATAAATCTATTATGAAGAGAACGATGCCATTAGTACTTGGCACTGTTTTTTTCTTAATATTACATTTATTTATAAGACCCGTACAGGGATACTTCTGGCGTTTTCAAACACCTGTTCTTGGAGTAATATTGGCAATATTGATCATCATAATTTCGGAGTCTTCATTTAGTTTTAATGTAAATATGAATTGGAAAAAGTATTTACTTTTAACTTTGATATTTATAATAACTATATCACCATTAAACCTAATTGATGATGCCATTCATCAGACTGATACGAAAAGTCAACATGATAGAGCAGAAATGGGTAAAGTTTTGGGAAATTATAAAGGATACTCAATGTTTATTTCTGAATCTGGTGCAGTGCCATATTATTCTAAATGGAAATCTGCTGATAGTTGGGGATTAACAAACGAAGACATTGCTCATAATGGTTTGGATTATGATTTTCTTGAAGAATTTAATCCAGATATGATTATGTATCTACACAGAACAAAATATAGACCCCAGAAATATTATGGGACCCCAGATGATTTTCCGTTCGAATATCTACAAAAGAAAGGATTTGTTTTAGTTGCAGTTACTATTAAAGATCCCTATAAAGAACATCATTATTTTGTCAATAAGAAATTGGCAAACAACAATCAACTAATTTGTGATATGCAAAATATTAAAAGTATTAATTACAATTTGGAAAGACATTACGAAATTGAAAGAAAATTTGGGATTAAAGAGGTAATATGTAATAAAGGGGAAAGTTCAAACGACACAATTGAAAGTAATTCAAATATCTTTGAGATTCCGTTCCATTAATACTCTAAAATGATTATCTTAACTTCTTCTTTTCGATAAACAACATAAATAATTCCGCAGAAGTGGTAAAAACTGTAAAGTTTATAAAAGAATAAGCTTAAAAGTTCTTTATGATTGGTAAAAAAGATATTGTAGTTCTTGCAAGAAGTTTAATAGATCAAAATCCCAATACTCTTAGACGTCCTGAAAGTTATTTACAACATATTGAAATGACATATGATATAGCAGAACAAATCGTGAAGAATGTTTTAGGACACTACCCAGTCATAGGTCTTCATCCAAGAGAGGTTGCAGGAGCGGCAGGATTGCACGATATTGGAAGACCAATGCAAGGAGATCAGACATTCCATGAATTACGTGGAGCCCAGTATATTGAAGACCACGGTGTTGAAAAAGGAGTTGCGCCGTCTGAAAGACAAGTATCTGTTATTGCACAGATGGTACGACCACATGCATTTGTGTATGAATTTTGGCAAGATCAAGCATGTAGAGAAAAAAGAAAAGAGTTTGAACCATTTGATTCGGTCCTTCTTCTTCCACGAACATGGCAAGAATCTATTGTTGCATATGCTGATTTATCAATTGGAAAAGGAGATAAAGATGGACAGAGAATTAGTGTTCAAGAAAGAATGAGAGTACTAATAGACTCTTATACAAGAAATCCAGAGCGTGCAGATCCAGCTGTCGCAAGATCCGTTATAAAATCTGAAGAAAGAATATTCAGATTAGCTAAACGAGTAGAAGCATTAGAACAAGGAAGATTAAGTGACAGACAAATTGATAGATACGGATTCTTATAACCCTACTCATCAGGTAACATATTAAACCTAACAAGGCCCCATGCACCAATACAATATTTCTTAAATGTACTCCAAGACCGTAAATCTTTTGCTTTCTTAAAAACGAACCGTGGCCGAAGATAAAATGACCTATACGCTTTCTTAATCCACTCTTCTGCATCAGGAATTAAGTATGGCATCCTACCAACTTCTTTTCCTAACGTAAAATTCCTCCAATAATCAGCATCTATAAGACCATTCTCAACACTAAGAGTATGAAGTGGTGTTTTAGGGTACGGAGTCGCAATAGTAAACATAACAAAGTCTGGATTGATTTTCTTCGCAAGGTCAATCGTTCCCTGCATTGTAAGGGGCGTTTCTGTTGCGTAGCCAATAATAAAATAAGCAAACGATTCCATTCCAATTTTCCGTGTTAATGCAAATACTTCTTGAACTTTCTCAAGTGTAATTCTTTTATTCATCAATTTTAATATTCGTGGATCGCCAGATTCTACGCCGTACCGTAATCTTATACAACCCGCTTTTTTCATTAACCGTAACATTTCTTCATCAACAAGATTAACACGGGTAGGAGACTCCCACTTAACTTTCAATCCACGTTTAAGAATTTCGTTACATATTCCCACTACATGTTCACGCCGTACAGTAATAGTATCATCATAAAACATGATTTCTTTAACACCATATTTCTCAACAAGCATTTCCATTTCGTCAACAACGCTTTGAGGATTACGTGTTCTAAATCGCCTATCAGAAGGTTGTTTAAAACAGAAACCGCACTGGTAGGGACATCCACGAGTAGAAATCATTGTTGATACGGGATGAAGACCAATAACAGAAGAATATTTTTTCATGGGTAACAAATGAAACGCTGGAAATGGAAGGGAATCGACATCTTTTACTATTCTTGCTTGATTAACAACAATTTCTTCACCATTTTTGTATCCGAGACCTTTAATATTAGAATAGTCAGTATTATTTTCAAGTGCATCAACCAATTCTGCCATTGTATATTCACCCTCACCAACAATACAAAAATCAACAAATTCTGACTGTAACGATTCTTTTGGATACACAGAAATGTGTGACCCACCCAAAACAACAGTTAAACCTAATTCTTTACATATTTGTGCTGCTTCTAAAGCTCCATGAAAAGTTGGCGTCATGCACGTTATTGCGACAATGTCTGCGTGTTCTTTTTGTATTGCATCTCTAAAATCAGACGCGGTATAATTAGAACCCTGGGCATCAACAATGGAAACGTTAACACCTTTCGTTTCAAGAACTGCAGCGACGTATGCAATTCCTAACGGTGGAAGAACGCCCTGTACCCTATTCAAACTTTCAGGAAGACGAGTATTAATATTACCTTTGTCATGGTACCGTACAAGAACAACTTTTTTTGATCTACCAACCATTATAGAGCTTTTCGTTATAGTCCTATAAAAACTTTATCGTTTTCTGATACTATTTACAAGATAATTAAGTTTACTTAAGCAAAAATGAACCTAAATAGACATATAAATCATAAGATTTAAAAGCTATTTTTGACGTTAATGAAAGATAAATAAGGAAAGATAGATAGCATAATAATAATGAAATTAGATATCTACCATTATATTGACGATTGGGCCAATAACCCATTATGTATGCAAAAGAGTTTTAATGAATTGTTTACAATAGATGGATTTCCGTTAGAATTTTTTTACAATAGAAGTTTTCGTAAATATCTTATTCCATCTCAAATTAATCCATACAAGTTTCTTGATAAAGGGAAAAGAATAGATTTTATATCTACAACTAAATTTGCGTTATTTTCAAAAGTTCTTGCACAATACTTACGTAGTAAAGAATTGCGTAAGATAAAGCACATTAAGAATGTTAAAAAGGAAAAGAGTAAGGAATCAAACAAAAAGAAGGTATTATTTCTAACATTTCCTCATCACGTTTCTGATGATAACAAAATATTTAGAATTGAAGGAATTGTACAAAAAACTGAAAAAGATCCGACACTTCAAAAATTTGTTTTATTTGTTGATCCCCTATCAAGAAACGAGTATAAACGTGTTTTAGAAAAAAACGTTCTCTATTCATACTATGATGATAATGTTAATACAAAAGCAAAGAATATATCGCAAAAATTATCAGCACAATGGAAACGGATAAGTGAAAAAACAAAACACGATTTTTTAACAAGTGGAGATACATCATATTGGCCTTTTTACAAGCACACGTTTAATTTATACCTCTCACAAGATTTTTTGTATGTTGTCGCGTTATATTATGAAATGTATACAAAAGTTCTTATTGATGAAAATATTAAAGCCGTTGTTCTTACTGGATCAAGTTCTATTGTTGAACGTTGTTTATTAGCGGCTGCAGAAAAAATGAACATCCCAACAATTGTTATTGCGCACGGACTTGGAAAGAAATCAAAAAATAAAAACCTTATGAAATCAACAAAGATTGCTGTATTTAGTGATGCTGAAAAGGAGGGGTACATAAAAAATGGTAATAAAAATGATATTCGTGTTGTTGGTCCCGTTGTATACGATGATATTGCTCAATATATCTCTGAAAAGAAAAGTACATGTAAACGTGTTTTAATTGCAATTGATTCTAAAGTTGATGGAGGATCTGCAACAAAAGAAAATTATTTTCCAAGAATTGAACGTATTCTTAGAGAAATAAAGAAAATGTCGAACGTTCAAATTGATTTAAAGTTACATCCAAAGAATACGTTGTATGAAACGTACAATAAACTTATAGAGAATAATGGATTTACCAATGTACGAGTTTTTAAACCAAATATTTCAAGGAACGATTTTTATCAGCTAATAAAAGAATGTGATATCTTTATGCACTTTGGATCAAATGCTGCATTAGAAGCAATGATAATTGGGAGGCCAGTTATAACTATTGATTTATTATACAAAGGGAGGGAACATTGGATTAAAAACAATGATGTCACAGTAGAGGTTGCGTACACAGGAGATATTAAAGAAGCTATTGAAAAAGCTATTCAGGAACAAGATATCCTTAAACAAAGAATGAAAGAAACTGTCATTGAACATTGTGGTGTTGTTGATGGAAATGCACAGGAACGTGTCGTTAATCTCATTCATGAAGTTATAGGAGAAAAGGAAAAAAGAAAAGAAGAAACAAAACAAGAAGAGGTACTAGTATAATGGTACTAAAAGAGTATATCAGCCTTATGCGAGTGCGCCAATGGTACAAAAATCTGCTTGTTTTTCTTGCCCTCATCTTTGTTGGAAGTGCAGCACAACCAGGATGGTTCTACCTCACATGTCTAGGATTCATTTCTCTTTCATGTATGTCGTCAGTTGGGTACATAATAAACGACATTGTTGATCTAAATGCTGATAGGGCTCATCCAGAGAAGAGGTCAAGACCTCTCGCATCTGGAAAGATAAAGAAAGGTGGAGCAATAATTCTCATGTTGATACTTTTTACTATATCATTATATTTGGCACAATATTTAGGAATAAACTTTTTATATGCAGTGATATCATTATTTGTTTTGACACAGTTCTACTCATTTTTTTTCAAAAGGATAGTTTTTGCAGACATTCTCGTTATTGCCATTTTGTTTGTCATTAGAGCAGTTTCTGGTGTATACATAATTAATGTTGAGATTAGTATGTGGCTAATTCTTTGTCCGTTTTTCTTATCATTATTTTTGTCAACTGGAAAGAGACGGTCTAACCTTGTTCTCTTAAAAGAAAAAGCGGCAGAAACGAAAAAAGTTTTACAATATTATACTGTCGAACTTACAGATAGCCTTATCCTTATCTCTACAACGTTATTTATCATTTCATATACATTATATTGTTTTTTGAGTGACCATAACCATTTAATATATACTTTACCATTTGCATTGTATGTAATATTCAGATACTTTTATTTAATAAAATCGGGATCGATTATTGCTCGACATCCAGAAAAGATTAGAAAAGACATACCAATAGTGTTAGGTATATTATTATGGATCATTTCTGTCATCGTCATATTATACATTTAAACAAAAGTTTATAAAAACTATAAATTCAAATTAAAAAAAATGACATTAATTATACTTGGCATAGACGCGTTACATCATCAACTTATTAAGAAATGTAAAGATGAAATGCCTACGTTGTATACACATCTTCAAAAAGATACACAAGGAATTCTACGAACAACAATCCCATACTTCACCGGACCGACGTGGACATCGTTCCAAACAGGTAAAAAAATTGGAAATCACGGAATTGCAAATTTTTTCAAATATGATGACAAACTTCAAATTGATGTAGTGTCAAGTAAGGATATAAAAGAAAAAACGTTCTATGAACTTGCAGATTCTCAGGGTAAAAAGTGTTTCATTATGAACCTTCCATTTTCATATCCTGCAAAAATTGATGGAGATATTGTCTTCTCGTGGTTGCACCTTTACAAGAATATTGAAGACTTGTTTCATCCAACATCATTACAAGAAACGTATCCTTCATTACAAAAGTACGTTTGTCGAGCAGATCGATCACGAAGTGTTATAAGATACTTAAATTCTGCTCTTGACGTTGCTAAATCGCAGAATAATGTTGTGAAAGACGTATTGAAACGAAAAGAACATGATGTATATTTTTTCCTTCTTAACGCAGCAGACATGGTACAGCATAAAGCGTTTGACGATTTAATGCATGATAAAAATAATAAAAAAACAAAAATAAGTAGAAAGATATTACAAGAATTAGATTCAGTTGTTGAATGGATTGATAAGAACAAAGATGATAACACAACTGTTTTGATTGCAAGTGATCACGGGTTTCAAGTATATGATGGAAAGTTTTTTTGTAACAGCTGGTTAAAGAAGAACGGATATTTAACAACGTCGATCAAAGAGGGAGAAGGAACGTCACTACAAGACGTCATAATTCGTGGGCAGAAAAAAAAGAAACGGAACATTGACATTTCAAAGTTTATTATCTTTGTAAAGAAACGTCCAAAACTGTTTCGGTCCCTTGAACCATTTTACGATTTTTGTATAAAAATATTACCATTTAATGTAGTAAAACAACCAAAGATAAATTTTGATAAAACACAAGCTTTCTGCAGGTCACTTTTTGAAGGAACAATTCTTCTTAACAAAAATCTTTCTGATACTGAAAAAGAAAAGTTAAAGAAAGAACTTATTGAAAAACTTAACGAGATAAAAGACATTGAAGCTCATGATTGTGAAGAGTTCTTTAAAGGAAAATACAGCAAAAAGTTAGGAGACATTATTGTCACGTCAACAAAGTATGAAATTGATACCACTATTGGTGATACAGAATTTATGCACATTAAACGAGAAATGCATTCGCTTGACGGAATATTTATGGCATATGGTAAGGATATTAAAAAGGAGTATACTACACAAGGAGCAAACATTGTTGACGTTGCACCAACAATTCTTCATAAGTTAGGTGTTCCCATTCCAAAAGATATGGATGGGAAAGTGTTACAAAATATTTTTGTTGATAGTTCAGAGTTACAAAAAAAAGAAATAGTCTTTGAAACAGAGAATAACACTGAAAAGGAAAAGGATCTTCTTAAATCAAGTATTAAGAACTTACGATTGTGATGTACTTCTAATCTTCTCAAGAACACTGTATGGAATATCAAGTTCTCCCAATACGACAGGTTTCCGTTTAGGACCATGAAAGTCAGACCCGCCAGACTGAAGAAGACCATGTTGTTCTGCATAGTCTCTAAACTGTGTGTTACGTTTTGTAGAATCATCTTCAGGGATACGATTAATCTTTGTATAAGAATAGGACGTTTCAAGACCCTGACCACCACGAGAGACAAAGTAATCCAGTAGTTCAAACACGCGCGTTTCATCATATATGCCTGGATGTGCAAGTATTGCAACACCACCCGCGTTTTTAATGAGAGTAATAGCCTCTCCTATTGTCGGATAAAATGCTCGTGCAACAAAGCCAGGCTTATCATTACCAAGATACTGATCAAAAACACTTTTCATGTCAGGAAATTTGTCAGGATACTTTTCCATTAGAATTGCGGCAACATGTGGCCTGCCAAACGAATAGTTTGTTATCTTCACAACTTCATCAAACGTTATATCAAACCCAAGTTCTTGCAACTTTTCAATCATTTGTCTTTTTTGGTTAATACGTTCATCGTGAACCTTTTCAGAAAATGCAATGAGGTTTTTATTAGTATAATCCACAAATAAACCTACTACATGAATTTCGGTAAAACCTTTATCTTTATCACTGCAACTAATTTCTATTCCGGGAACAATTTCTATACCTTTTCCCTGAGCATACTCAACAGCTTCTTTACAACCAGAAATAGTATCATGGTCAGTTATTGCAACTGCTTTTAATCCACTTGCTATTGCTTGATCAACAAAATCTTCAGGGGACAATTCTCCATCAGATTTGTTTGTATGTGCATGTAAATCTACTTTATCCATTTTCTTTAGTTTATTCGTTCAATAACAATATAAGTGTATCTTTTAATGTTGTAAACAATTCAGATTTAATCATTGTCTTTTCTACTACATCCATCTTCACAAACTTTTCATTCGTTTCAGTGTCAGTATGAACTTCTTTCCTTCCAAAAGATGAGTCAACAGTATACGGTTGACCTATATTATTTCTAAAAGGAAAAATCTTAATATGTAAATGTTCTTTCTTTTCGTTCCATGTTGTCCATTTACCGTACGATGCTATGGAAATTGACGATTCTCGTGTCGGAGAAGGATCTGTAAACTCAGAATCTTGATCTTTCATAACCTGAAACAGTGCATTACTTACTTTTGCAAATAGAAGACCGTAGTTCTTTGCAAGTTCTGAATTAGTATTAACTTCTGTAAAATTTGTATAATGATGATGTGGCATAAGTTGTATTGTACAATCGTTTTCTGGATCACCACCAGTTTTAGGCGAAAGAGTTGCTAACCACATATTATCAGTTTCTGAACCCACTTTACAAATAACAACTGCCCCATATGAAGAGGATTCTCCTACATCTAACGATGTTTCTTGACAAAGGTTACACTTCTCATCATGTTCCATATTATTCTATTCAAAAACTGCCCATTAATAAATGTTATTAATAAAAGATTTATTTCATAATATTTATAAACAGACTTGGTAAATTTTAAGCACTATGTCCAGTTCACAATTAGAAAGGTTGTTACAAGGTCCAATAATACGTAAAGCAGAGTGCGGATTTTGCGATTTTGGTCAGAAAAATATTGGAGATGAAGATGCAAGGGGAGCTATCATCATTCATCAAACGGGAAAAAATCCAGAAGTTGATTGGTATGCAACCTTACAAGATACGGTAACGTCGGATCCAGAAACAGGATTTAGAATACTTCTTCTTCCTACGGGGCATGTACGAACTTTTGCTCAAATTGGAATGAGCAACAAAATGGTTGCTAAATATGGGGCGTCAATGGCAACCCTCAGCATTGCGATACAGAAGGTCCGTGCAGCAGAAGCTGAAAAACATGAAATGAAATACGTACCAATGGAACGAATTGATGGTAAATGCTATGCAAACGGAAACTCACAAGCGCATGTGCACATTAAGTTTGATGAACCTTCTAAAGGATTGGCACAACCTTTTCCGGCCGATACGGGCCCATGGACAAATAAAGATATGTTTTACCTTCGAAAAAATGGTTCTACAGAACTTACCCCTTATGTTGTCGCAGAACCTATTGAAAAACAAAGACATTCACCTGAAAGAATGCAATTTCTTGCAGAACAATTAATTGAACAATGTGCAAGAACGTACATATTCTTAGAACGACTATAAAAGTACTTTAATATATTCTTTCTCTCTTCTATCATCCATGTAGGCATCAAAGTATCCAACAACAATCCTATAATAAACACTACCATCCTTACAATCAACTCGTTCTAGAACACCACACGTTTGAATCTTCTCACCAGGATATGCCATCATGCAATAATCGCGTGAATAAAAAGCAACTTTTGTAATATCACCTGGAACAGAACCACTAACAACACTAACATCTTTAATATCGTAACATCCTGGTCGTACAACAGAACTAAAATTGTCTGTAACAGTACCTTCAACAGTTACATTTCCTAATGATGTATATGTTTCCTCACCCCATTGAAACCACGTTTCTTCTTCCTTTTCTGCAGCAAAGATAACAAATAATCGTTCGTTAAAGAATCCTTCAGATTTCTTCCTGTTCATAAGGTAATAAAAGTCATCTTCAGAAAATGTATTGTACCTATTTCGTCGTTTATGAAATGAAATCCATTCGTCTTTAGTTTTCCATCGTAACAATTCGTGCTGTGCAGTTTCCAAATATTTCATTAATTTCCAGAAATTTTCCTTTCCGTACACAACAATGTTAATATCTGATATAGTTGGATTGTAATGGCCCATAAGTGTTGAATATGTTATTCCTAAATCTTTAACACGTAACCCACTTTGAAGAAGGAACGTAGCAAATTTATGCACAAGTTTAAGATAATCGTCAAGTGATCCTTCAGGCATACTAATCAATTCTGAGAAACCTTTTCGCGGATAATAAATTCGTTCAATATTATCTATTGGAACGGAAAAGAAAAGTCTATCATCAGTATGAACGGGACTGTTTAAAACATATTGTGGATACTTAATCTTGAAATTGGTAAGATATTGTCTAAGTTTTTCTTTATCTGACCACATGTTAAGCCTATTCATTTTCTTTCCAGAAATGAACCTATATTGTAAGCCATCAGATTCAACTTTATCAGTAGGAATATATTTAGGTTTTACTAAGATAGAATTAAACGGATGTTCATTTCCATATACTTGACATTGTAACCCATCTTTGGTTGTTATGATGGATGATTCATAAAAATGTACCATTTTAGTCAACAAGTACCTTAAGGTACTCCTCCTTTCCTCTATCAGTTGTATACGTATCAAAATATCCAATAACAATTTGATAATATGGTTCTCCTTCTTGTGGTGTAACTTTTTCAAGAAGACCGCACGCTTCAACTTGTTCTCCCTCCCGAGCTTGAAGAACAAACGGTCGTGACCATGTGACAATACGTTTCACAGGAATGTTCTCATGACCTTCAATAACTTCAGATTTTTGTAAGTCATAATATCCTGGCCGTACAATAGAATTGTATACATTTCCTACAGTTCCACGAAGTTTGACCGTGCCAAGAGGTTCATGATTATCATTCCAGTTATACCATAATTCGTCAGGTTCCTCAACACAAAATATGGAGAAAACATTGCCGTCAAAAAGCCCATCATCTTTTTTCTTCACCATATTGTACACATATTCTTTTTCACTATATTGTGTGGATATGACTCTGTCACGATAATATTTTGCCCAATCTTCTTCAGATTTCCATTTAAGTAATGGATGTTCAGCAGTTTCAAGAAAATTAAGAACTTTCCATCCATTATCCTTCCCAAATACTAATATGTCAATGTCAGACTTACCATAAGTATAATTTCCAAGAAGCGTTGAATGTGTAATTCCAATATCGTCAATACGTATACCGCTCTTAAGCATAAGTTCAATAAAACCTTGCGTTGCTTTTAGATAGGGGTCTACATTATCAACGGGAACTTTCATTAATTCTTTAACTCCTTCACGCGTATCGTACGTTTTTTTAATTTTATCTTTTGGAACTACTAAAAACCAGTTCTTATGAAGAGGACATTCATAGAAGTAATACGCAAAGGTACTTTTTAACCGTGCAAGGTTCTCTTCAACAATTTCTTTTTTATTAAAAAGGTTAAACCGAGTCATACATTTACCAAAAAGAAAACGTTTTTTTAACCCAGTAAAATCCAGAACAGATTCTGGAATATATTTTGGTTTAACAATAACAAACCCTTCAGGGTGAGAGTTTGCGTATACTTTACACTGAATACCGTCAATGGTATCGATCAAAACAGATTCATAAAAATGCATTGGAGTTCACCTTTTCATTTGATTGTAATTTTATCATTATTGTATATATTTTATTATTTTTTTATTATTGTAATATAATTGGTTTAACGGTTATTGTATCAGGAATTGGTACGTCAAGTAATTGTAATACTGTTGGTGCTACTTGCCGAATATCAATGTCTGCAATACGTTCTTGTTTTTGTACAGTATCTCCCGCAATGATAAATATGCCCTGACGTGCATGACCAGCACTATCAGCTCCAACAGCCGTTTGCCACGAATATAATCCCTCCTGACCTAAATCAGGATTTGATGCCCATCGTAAATCGTCAAAATAGACAGTAATGTCAGGACATTCAGGATGGTCAGGGTTATTGTACACTTCTTTTGTATAGACTTTTGTGTCAAGAAGATTGCCCGTATCGTCAGGAATAGATTTCAATTCTTCTACTAATTTTTCTTGAAATTGTTGATACTCTTCATCGAGAACATTTTTATTCAAGAAGATTCGTGCATTGTACGCACCAGCACCAAACGCTTTACTCTTAGACAAGTCAACATATTCAAATTTGAACCTTACTTTTCCCTCTTTAATTGTATTCTTTGCATCATCAGTAAGGACAAGATATCCTTTGTCAATAAGCCAATTATTAATGTTAATTTTCCCTTTTTGTCCAACCATTCCATGATCAGATACAACTATAGTAGTTGTTCCTTCAGGAAGTAGTGTGATTAATTCTGCTAACTTGGTATCAAGATATTTATAATAATTCTTTAACGCATCTTTGTATAGTGAATCTTTGATAAATTTTCGATGACCTTCATCAAAATGGTGCCATAACATATGTTGTAACCTATCAGTTCCAATCATAACAGAATGAAAAAAGTCCCATTCGTTATTAATAAGAAAATCTTTCAATAATGTTAATTGCATGTCTGTCATTGTATACACACGTTTAATTAATTCACCGGTGTCAAGCGCTTTATGTCTTCCTAATCCAACAGCAACATCAAAAAACATGTCAGGATGGTCAAACTGTTTGATTTTATCTGTAATATCTTGAGAAGATGTACTTTTGCTATCAGGGCCAAGAGCAAGGAAACCAGAGACCATAACTCCGTTGATTGGCGTAACAGGATATGTTAACGGATTGTACAAGACAATACTTTTCTTTCCATGCTGAGTAAGAATGTCCCAAACTCTATCACATTGAATTGTGTTTGAGTTTACAATTTGTGTTTGACCATCTTTATCTTTATAGGTAAAACTAAAAACTCCCAATTCACTTGTATCTCTTCCAGACATCATAGAATTCCATGCAGTAATGGTTGATGGTGGAATGGTACTATTTAATTTTGCAGATATGCCTGTAGTAATAAGTCGTTTAATTGTTGGCAAATCATCTAACCATTCATCAAATAATAAACGTGGTGCAGCACCATCAATTCCAAACACAAACACTTTTGACATTTTTAATTATATAATTATAATACAAGATTTAATCGAGATATCCTAAACTTTCTAACCGTTTAAGTCGTTCTTGTACTTGCTCTTGCGAGGGAGCTGGATCTTCTTCAGGAACTTTGCTTTCAGGTTGATCTTGTTCTTCAACATTTGAAAGAACTTCTTGAAGAACGTATGAAACATAACTTGATGCATCAAAATCCGTATTTTCTATCCTCTTTTCAATTATCTGTGCTATCTCGTGCGGTATCTTGACCGTAAGTGTATTTTCTTTAACAATATCGTCTGACATCTTCTGTTCCTCCATATACTCTTCAAAATCCCATAACCTTTTATTAAGTTAATGAATTAATGGTCATGAGACACGTACAATTAGCTCTAAATTGGGTCTCTCTTTCAGAACATTTAAAAAAGGGAAAAGAACATGAAGAACGTGAAAAATGGTGAAAACAGATGATAGAAATTAATTCATTTCTTGTTATGAACAATTTTTCCATTAAAGATACAATGCGTATCATTGGAAATAATGGGTTAGGAATAGCATTCGTGACAAATAATGAAGGAACATTATTGGGAACTGTTACTGATGGCGATATACGAAAAGCGTTAGGAAACGGTACAAGTATCAGTACTGATGTTGAACAAATTATGAATACAAATCCGATAACCGTTCAAGAAGAATTTACGTCACACGATTTGAAGAATAACGTTCATCAAAGAATTAAAGGATTCTCACGATATTATACATTAAAAGTTCCAGTCGTAGATAATAACAAAAAAGTTGTCAATATTGTTATGTATAACCTTCACGATAATACGTACGAACTTTTGAAAGAATTTAACTCGCATCAAACAAAAGATGTTAAGAAAGTTCTTGTTGTTGGCGGAGCAGGATATATCGGTTCAACGCTATGTCATCAACTTATTGAGAAGGGATACGATGTTCGTGTGCTTGATAAAATGACGTTTGGCCATGGTTCCATTTCAGAATTACAAAAATTGCCTAACTTTGAATTACTTGAAGGAGATTTACGTAACATTACAACTATAACGTCTGCTTTAGAAAATATTGATGCAGTTATTCTGTTAGCAGGAATTGTTGGCGATCCAGCAAGTTCAAAAATTCCAAAAGAAACTATTGAAACAAATTATTTTGCAACACTTGCATTAGCGAACGCATGTAAATATTATCAAATTAACAGGTTTGTATTTGCGTCAACATGTAGTGTCTATGGATCAAGTTCAGGTATTGTAACGGAAGAAGATGCATTGAACCCATTATCGTTATATGCTCGGTCAAAGATTGATTCTGAACAAAGTATTCTTAATCTTAAAGATACAAACTTTGCACCAACTATGTTACGAATGGCAACAGTGTACGGTCTTTCACGACGAATGAGGTTCGACCTTGTTGTTAACATTTTTGCGTTAAAAGCGGCAACGGGCGATACAATTTCAATTTTTGGTGGCGATCAATGGCGACCATTTGTTCACGTGGAAGATGCAGCATCAGCATACATTAAATGTTTAGAAGCGCCATTAAAAGATATTGCAGGTGAAACGTTTAACATTGGAGCAGAAAATTATACAATTAATCAATTGGGAGAATTTGCGAAAGAATTATTTCCTGAAGCAACAATAGAAAAAACTGATAAGCAAGTTATTAAGGGAGCGTTAGACTCACGAGATTATAAAGTATCGTTTGCAAAAGCAAAACGTATTATTAAGTTTGAACCACAACGTACCGTTAAGAAAGCGATGTTAGACATAAAAAACGCTATCGAACAAGGATCTCTTGACAATTTTAACGATAAAGCGTATTATAATGTTGAAATGGCAGAGAAAAAAAGTGTGCCAGATAATTCAAAGGAGATATAACAATGATAATTTGGATAACTGGCATGTCAGCATCGGGAAAAACTGCAATAGCAAACGAATTATACCCATTACTTAAAAACAAACATAAACATACAATTCTTCTTGACGGCGACGTTTTTAGGGATATGCATAAAAATGATGTTGACCATTCAATGGAAGGACGAAAAAAAAACGGTGACAGAATTTGTCAGATGTGTAAGTTCTTAGACAAACAAGAAATTAACGTTATTTGTGCGTCCCTTGCTCCGTTTCACGAGATTAGAGAATGGAACAAAGCTAATTATAATAAATATTTTGAAGTTTTTTTAGATGTACCACTTAACGTTCTTGTACAACGAGATCCTAAAGGATTGTACAAAATGGCACTTAATGGAGAAATGAAAAATATGGTTGGAATAGATTTACCATTTCCACCACCACGAAATCCAGATTTAGTAATTAATAATATTGGTGATAGGACGCCAAAATCTATTGCAGAAGAAATATTTTCTACTGTCGAACCTAATTTAGAAAACTAACCATAAATATGTTTAATTCTTTTCTCATACTCTTCTACAAGATCTTCCATGATTGAAATACATTCTGGAGATGCTTTTGACCGAATGTCTTGTTCTTTCTTCTCTCTATCTTCAGGTTTGATAATTCGTGGGATTCTCCCCTTTGTCAATGCTTTGCGTAATGATCCTGTTCTTGTTCGTCCAATAAAATTTTCCATTTTAACAACGTCTGGTTCAGGATTCGTTGCAAATGTATCAAATCCAATAAATAACACTTGTTTCTTCTGTTCATCTGAAAGACTCTCATAACCTTCCCACATTCTTTGTAATCGTACAGCACACATTTTAATAACCTTATCAGTTGGAGATTTACATGCCAGGTATTCTTCTTCCCAGCCGTAACAGTACCATGGAACAAGTTTTTTTCCGTGAAGAATGTTTAATGAAAATATTCGTGGATCGTCGGCTTCTCTTTTTCCATATCCTCTTCGACAGTTGCCAAAAATTGAATCGATTGGATGCCGTAACATTTCTATGATACGTAAACTTTTACCGAACGCGTCAAAGTAAATACTATTAATGCCAAGTATGTCATGTGTTTGAACTTGAAATATTGGTTTTTCTTTTAGAATTTTTTCAACAACAACGTCTCCCTCAGGAGCAAATAATCGTTTGAGGTATTTGAAAGGTTTTATTTGGTTAAACACACCAGAGTTGTCACTTTTTCTAAAATTGATACTTCGAGATATCATTGATTCGTACAACTTTGTTTCCATTTCTAAACGAAGGCAGGCAACTGCTGCATCTCGTGTAATTTTTTTTAGTTTGTATAACCGTGGTATTCTATCAAAATTAGTTTCTATCCGGTGTAGTTCAACATTTTCAAGACTTGTTAAAATGGGACTTAACATCGTTTTTCCAGTCCGCGTAATACCATCTATTAACACAACGGGTTGTGTGTAAAAATTCTGTCTGTAGAGTTTTACTCGTTTTGTATCTGGTTCTTTTGATGTTGTTTTCGATATTGTCATGTTATTTATTTATTAGTTTATTAGTTTATTTATTTACCAATTCCCAATTCAGTGGCGTTCCTTTCGTTACGTCTTGTGTAAACGTTTTACCAAGAATTTCTGGAAGATGTTGAGGATGTAATCCCTGGCCAGGCCGAATGGACCGAACATTTTCTTCTGTAATAATTTCTCCCTCAGAAACGTCCTTAACAATGAATAATGAACGTAAGAAAATTCGTTCTGTTTGCATTTTGTCTGTTAATTTGTACGTTCTTTCACCTAACGCTTTCTCTACGTCACGAACAGCATTGACCATAGTTTTAAATTCAGTATAATCTAACGAAAATGCAGAGTCTGGACTTTCCATTTCTTTATTGAGGATGAAATGTTTCTCAACAACCTTCGCGCCAAGAGGAATGGATGCAATGGGAACAGTTGTACCCAAAGAATGATCGGAGACTCCAAGTATAACATCGAACAGTTCTGCTAAATGTTCCATTGACCGTAAATGAACATCTTCAAGAGGTGTCGGATATGCAGACACACATTTTAAAAGAATGATTTGATCATTACCAACCCTCTTGCATGCGTTAAGTGCTTTTTCAATATCGTCTAATGTTGCTGCACCCGTTGCAATAATCATCGGTTTTCCTTTTGATGCCATATATTCAATCAATGGAATGTCGGTTATCTCTAACGATGCAAGTTTGTACGCAGGAACATTCATTTTTTCTAAAAAGTCAACTGCAGTTTTATCAAACGGTGATGAGAAACAAATTAATCCTATACTTTCTGCATACTCCTTAAGTTTAGGTTGCCAGTCCCATGGTGTGTACGCTTTCTGAAACAAACTGTACAATGTTTCTCCATCCCATAACGTCCCATGTTTAATTTTAAAATACCCTTTATCAGAATTCATAGTAAGGGTATCTGCTGTGTACGTCTGAAATTTAATAGCGTCTGCTCCCGCGTCCTTTGCTGCTTTAATTGTCCTCATTGCAAGGTCATAGTCTTGGTTATGATTAGCAGATAATTCAGCAATGATAAATGCTGGCTGTCCTTCACCAATTTCACGTCTTGCAATGGTAACTTTTTTCATGTTCTTATTTTCCTCTCGAGATACGCTCTGCCGCCATATGGTTTACCAAATCATAGAACCTGTTCGTCGAAGCCTCGTTATCAAAGTATCCAGGAAGATGAACATCATTTCCTCGAACTTGAATAGTATCTTCAGTAAAAACTGTTGAACTTGGTGTACAAAGATACCTATTTGAATCTCCAACATCAACTTCTTCAATCCCATATAATCCTTGAAGCTGTCCACCATGCACTGCATTTCTTAATGCTCCAATAAACGCATTACGATCAACTGGGTCTTTCAAGCCGAATCGGAACTTTATAGCCGAGACATTTGTCATTGGGCAAACAACATAATCAACAAGAAATCTATCTGGAGCAAGGAAAGATAACAAGTTTGGTGCTACCACTTCAAGTGTACACTCTTTTCTATACAGAACCTGATTTTTTGGATCTTGTAATTTATATTCAGGCATGTTATGAGCAACACTAACATCTGCATCCTCAACACCAAATGTATCATTCATCCATTTGGCTAATGGAACAAACGCGTTTACAGTACAAGAACCATACGACGTCACCAAATCTGTATCAAGATTAAAGTCTTTATGATTAAATCCAAATACTAATGTTTTATCTGCCTGAGGAGCAGTTGCAGAGATAACTAAGTGTTTAGTTCTTCCTGTAAGAAATTTGTGTCGTGCTTCATCTGAATATTCAGCATGTCCACCTGAACATTCAAACACCATGTCTGGCTGACCAATCCATGGAATTTCATCAAGAGATTTTGCACCAGTTCTTGTAAATAAGATTTGTCTGTTACTTGTTCCATGAGGTGTTGAGATGAGAAGTCTGTCCCCTTCAACTTTAAATTTGTATTGAAAGAAATTAACAGCAGGATCTTTTTTAATCATTCTTGCCGCATCATCAATAGTGAGAACCGGATCATTAATATATTGTATATCAAAAAATGCACTGTCTCGACGGTCAAGCCAATGTTTCAACATGTGTAATCCAAATCGTCCAAAGCCATTCATACCTGCTACTAATTTTCCTTCTAATCCCGTTGTTGGGTTTTCTGTATCTGTCATAATATCTCCTCCAGGGTATAATTATTGATGTACATTACCGATAGGTTCAGTTTCTATCTGTAACGTTTCGTGTACTTTATCTTCAAGTTTGTTAAGTTCGTCAAACGTATCCGCGACGATAATAATATGATTAATTCTACTTGCACAGTTTCTATAATCTTTCACTTCATCACCTATTTTCATTGAATGAAAGATATTTCTCACACCAGGCATATTTTCTATTTCTTCTAACCCTTTTATATTTCTAATGATTCCCGGTTCTGGAAAAACTGATGTTGTCTTTGACCATTTCATCCATCTGGAAACTAAATCTCTAGGGTCCATTTCTTTCCCAGCAGCTATGTCTATTGTTGCTTTAACGATATCTATACCTAATGAATACGGTTTACGATATTGAGAGTCAAAACCGCCAGATGTTCGTGCAGTTACTTCAATAATTCGCGGTTTCCCGTCAACAATGATTAAGTCTCCTTTAAACGCACCATTGTCAACACCTAACGCAGTTGCTGCTTTTTCCATTAATGTGTACATGTCTGCCTGCATTTTCTCAGGTAACAATGATGGTGTTAATGAACCTACTTGTACAGAATATTCTTGCACGGGACGAAATTGTCTGTCTGAAACGCCTGCAGGAAACAGTTTTCCTTTATACATAACAGTATCAACACTATATTCGTCACCTTCAAAGAATTGTTCAATAATTGCTTCTTTCCTCATGAAACAAAATTTCATTGCATCGTCAAACGCAGCAACAATTTCTTGATCAGTTGTTCCGTCCCGTAAAACTTTCACGCCACGACTTGCAGAATTGTCTAACGGTTTAATGATGCACGGATATCCAACTTTCTGTACAGCGTTTAATGCTTCCTCAACAGTTTTTGCGGATCCAAACTTAACATAATCAACATTCTTTTCGTTAAGAACAGTTCTCATCTTAACTTTATCATTACAATTTAATGCAGCTTCAGGATCAATTCCTGGTAAGCCAGCAGCATGAGCAGCCATTGCAACGGTATATTCAACATCGCACCCTTGTGTATAGACAGCAACAATCTTATTTTCAGCTTTCAATCGTTTCGCTAACTCAACATGCGCACCAATATCTTTTGTGCTAATAGCAAATGCTTCGTCCGCTAATTTTGCAGCCTCAGATTCTATGTTCATGTCTGTTATATATACATAATATCCTAATTCTTTTGCTTTTTCGACAGCAACTTTTTGTAAAACTCCTGCCCCAACAATTAAAATTCCTTTTTGTTCCATTATAATCTCCTCTTTATTATTTTTAGTATGAATATCATTATCTGGATGTTGTATAAAGTACTGTTCTATTTCTTTATAGGAACGTACAATACCATCTACAACGTGAGAATGAAGCAAATCTTTATCATTATTAATATTATGAAAGTCTAATAGGATGGTTGAAAACCCAGCATTTTTTGCTCCAAATAAATCAATATCAATATCGTGACTTATGTACACACAATCGTGTGGAAAAACTCCTAATTGTGCAGCACAATCAAGATATGGTTGTTTGTTTGGTTTTGGTGTTTCATACGCACAAACAATGACATCAAAATACGTGTTAATTCCTACATTCTTTATTCTATCAAGTTGAATATCATGTTTTCCGTTCGTTACTATCCCTAATTTATATTTTCCATGTACTGATTGAAGATATTCTAGAACGCCAGGTAACAATTTCTCATCAACTTTCTGTGTAAGAAAATTGTCAACTATTGATTTAACATAACTTTGATCTTGGTTTAACTTTGTCAGGACATCATTAACATGAAATTTGTATTTTGAACCTTTATCAGTATAGACTTGCCAGAAAAATTTTCCAAAGTTAGTTAATCCTAACTCTTCCTCAGCAAAAATGATTGTTTTTTCCCACCGTTTATGAATCCAGGATTCTTCATCAACTAACGCATCATCAAAATCAAATATGATAGCTTTAATGCATTGTATGTCATCTTTTATATTTCTTATTTCTTTTACAATTTCACTTTTTTCCTGAGAATAATATTCTTCTCGCAGTACAGAATGAAGTATCGAATCATGAAATTTGTTCTTCTTGTACACATGATTACGTAATACACCTTCCTTCACAAATCCTACTTTTTCAAGAACCGCAAGATGTTTATCTCTAAAACAATGTGTTTCAGAAACAAGTCTATTATGATGTAATCGTTCAAATCCATACTGAAGTAACATGCGTAGTACATCTTCAAATAGTGTAAGATACTCTTCTGACCCCTCAATTATTTCTGTATCAAGTAAAAATGATAATTCTGCCCGTGCAGAGATAGAGTCAATATTGGTAAAACCACAATATCCAATAAACTTACCATCCACATTTACAATTGAAAATAGTATTTCTTTGTTTGAGTTTGAAATTCGTTTCCAATACTCCTCCTGATTGTGTGAGGTTAACGGCTTAGACTGTCGTAAAACTGCAATCTGTTCGTTACGCCATTTCTTAATCAGTTCCATATCAGAATACTCTAACGAAGAAAGGTAACATGATGATGATGAGATTATCTTTTCTCTCATGGTGTTATTATCTCTCATTGTATACCTCCAACTTTCTTTGCCCATGTCGTTAGATGTTGAGGGAACCCCGTCTTTGTTACATATCCCATTGATAACAAAAGACGTTCAACTCCAATAAATGTTATAGCACCATCAACCTTATGATAAGAAGCAATTGCAACATGAACATTGCTATCTGAAAGGTTACGTGAACATCCTTTAAGTGCTTCAATCTCTGCACCTTCAATATCCATTTTAATAAAATTAACATGTTGAATTTTTAATTCTTTCAACCGACTATCAAGTTTGATAACGGACGTTAGAGGAAGGTGTGGTTCTTCTTCTGGATCAAGAATAAATGATGATTCGCCACCCTGCATCTTGAATCGTAATTGTGTATTGGTACTCCATAATCCCTCAGAAAAAACATCTACGTTTGTAATACAATTCAGTGCAATAAGGTCAAGCAATTCTTCACGACCATTTGTATCTGGTTCAAACGCTAACACTTGGCCAGTATCACCAACAAACTTTGATGCTATCAATGAAAACACACCGCCAGATGCACCAGCATCAATAACAACATCATTTTTTTGTGGCCGATGATATTTCAAGTAACCCTTAAGAACCGTTGCAAGACTTCCACACGGATTTTTTCTAAATTTGAGAGTAAAGTTTGGAAATGTAACATAGTACATATTCTCTTTAAAAGAAATGGTGTACACATTTTTTCCAAAAATATTCTGATACACACATCGTACTTTATGTTTAAAAACTGAGTCTGGAACAAGTTGTCCGTACAATTTAGCAAGCCTGAATTTTGTCATGTTAACCTCTTAAAACCAGAATGGCACACAGGACCTTTGAGATATTTATCAGGATTACCTTCACTGATAGCCTTTGAAATAAAACTAAATGTATCATCAACTGCACGAAGATATTGAGTTATATGGTCTTCTTTATGCGCATAGGATGCGAAGTACGCAGTCGTTGCCAAGAATCCTTTTTCCAACATTAATTGTGTAAACAATGTTTTAAGAACAAGAGGATTATCATACTCAAACGAAAAACTGCTTAATGGATAAATTCCTGAAACTTTAATTTTTATACCATACTTCTCTGCTAACATTGCCCACCCTTCCTGTACTTGTTTTCCATTTTGTTTAAGATGAGACGCAACATTATTTTCTTCTAATTTCTTGATTGTAGCAAGTGCTGCAGTAAACCCTATCCGTTCTGTCCAAAATGAACTGCTAATGAATGACCCTTGTGCAGCTTCCATAACGTTCCTTGTTCCAATGATAGCAGCGATTGGATACCCATTTCCCATGGCCTTTGCAAACACTGCAACGTCAGGATTGATTCCCAAATTTAAATGTGCACCACCTAACGCTAACCTAAACCCAGAAGACACTTCATCAAATACTAACACAATACTTTGTTCTTTGGTAACTGCACGAATTTTTTCCAAAAATCCGGGCGCAGGATAACGGCCACGTAACGGCTCCATAACAACTGCAGCAATATTTCCTTGATGTTTCTGAACTAATTGTAAAAATTCGTCAATATCATTATAATGAAACGGAACGGCTGTTCCCTGTAATGCACGAGGAACTCCCCTGGGTTCTAATCCTGGAAGAAGATGCCCATCTAATGCAGCATCGTCCGCTAAATTTGTTGCAATGTACCAATCATGCCATCCATGATATCCGCAGAAAAGTATAAGGTCCTTGCCCGTTTTTGCACGTGCTATCCGTACCGCAACGGCAACCGCTTCGCCACCCGTTCGTGCAAACCGTACATTGTCTGCCCAAGGGTGAAGTTGTACCATCTTTTCTGCAAGTTCAACTTCTTCTGGACAGTTTAATGTCGTCTTTGTAGAATTGGTAATTGCGTTTGTAACGGCAGTATCAATATCATTATCTGCATATCCTAAAATTGACGTACCAATGCCCATGTAACACAAATCTAAATATTCATTATCATCTAAATCCCAAACGGAACATCCCTTTGCTTTCTTGTAATATGCTGGCCACAAGTCCGGCAAATGTAATTCTGGTCTCTTTGATAATAATTGTGTTCCGCCAGGAATGAGCCGTTTTGCTTTTTCATAGAGTTGTTGTGATTTTCCAAGAGGAATTTTTAGTGAAGGTACTTTTTCTTGCACAACCGTATCTTCCTGTAACGATTTAGCATAGCCTTCATTCATTGATAAGTGTGCATTAATTTTTAGTAAGTCAGGATTATCTTTTACTACACGTACAATATCATGTAATCGTGAATCTTGTGAAGTAATCTTTTTCAACAGTTCATTCAGAAGTTCTACATCTTCTTTCTCATCAACGGTTAATCGAATATGTGATACGTCTTCATGATGTTGAAGATTAGTATGTTTGAAAAGTTCTTTATTTTTCCATATATAGGGTGTTACATGTTCCCTCTCTGATGGTAGGGTTGCTTCATGCCATGCCTTTTCTAACGCAGAAAAAGTAAACATGTCAAAGTCCATCCCATCAGGAAATGATGGTGGATGTGCATTCGACCCATAATCAGCACTATCCCGTATAAACAATTCAATTGTTTTATCAATAATCTCAGGATCAATTAAAGGACAATCGCCCGTAATCCGTACAATGATATCCGCATTAAAACGTTTTGCACACTGATAATACCTATCAAGAACGTCATTTTCATTTCCAACAAAGTAATTGAATCCTTTCTTTTTTACTTCTTCAATAAGAGAAAGGTTATTCAGATGATCGCTCGTAGCAAGAACAACATCGTCAACACGTTGCGCTTTCCTGACACGTTCAAGAACATGATGTACTAACGGTTTGCCTGCAAGTAAACTTAACATTTTTCCAGGAAATCGTGTGGAACCCATCCGAGCTTGAATAATTGCAATTACTTTTTGTTTTGCCATTTTATGTATTTTAATTTATTTTAAATTATTATTTCTGTGGCCAATGTATTGGCAAGATAACTTTTTCATTATCTTCTTTCATTCCCTCTAAAATGCCATAGATGTTTTGTATTCTTTCACTGTACTGTAAAGAACCCACATTTTCTTGAATATTTGCAAGACCATCAATTCCAAGAATAACTTTATCAATATGTTTGTTCAACATCGCAAAATTAATACAGAATGACGATAAAGGAATGTTCGTTTCCTTTGCCAAGTTTTGAAGTTGTCGAACTTTATCCTTAACATGTACAAACTCACCAGTTAATTCGTCAGGGTTCTTAAACAATAATCCCTGTAAGAATACTGATCGAACATAAATCTCAATACCACGTTCTTTAAGTTTTGGTAACAAGTACGAAAACCGTTGATCAAAAATGCTAAATGGAAGTTGGATAATGTCAACATTAATATTATGCTCAAGAATATACTCAGCTTCGTGCGGATGATATAATGACAATCCAATTTTTTGTATTTTCCCTTCACGCTTCAGTTTCTGTAATTCATCCCACATCTCAGGATGTTCTAAAAACTTATTAAAATGATGAATAAGATACCCATACACGTGCGAAGAATTCAATCGTACTAACGATTCAGTAAAATGTCGTTCAATTTCTTCATTGTGAAACTTTGAAATGACTTGTAATCCAGATTGTGGATTATTCTTAATATATTCACCAATGACACCCTCGCTATCTTGATACCCATACGCAGTATCTAATACCGTAATACCCGAATCAAGAGCATACTGTAAAATCTGAAACACTTCTTCTTTGGGAATTTTACCACGTACATTATTAATACCATAATCATACCCAAACTGTGCCGTCCCTAACGCAATATTTGACGTTGTTGGAATTGAAAACGATTGTTCTTTTTGATGCATGTTTGGTACATTTTTTCTATAATGCGTAATAACTTTTGTTACTGCAGTAATAACATCTTCCACATCATTATCATCCATCTTAGGAAATAATGGAATGGTAATAAGACCATTATACACTTTTTCAGTAATGGGAAAATCTCCCGGTTTTAATCCATAATTATGTTGATAATATGAATGAAGATGTATTGGAATATAATGAACATTAACGCCAATATTTTCTGCTTTTAACGCTTTAATTATTTGGTTTCTGTCAACCGTTAATAGAGTTTCATCAACATGAATTGTATACAAATGCCATGCACTTTGAATGTCTGGATGAACAGTTTGTACAGTAATTTCTGGAAATTGTGAAAAAGCTTCATTATATCTAGTAACAATCACTTCCCTTCTTTTCTGAAACAGGGGCAATTTTTTCAGTTGTGCAATGCCAAGTGCAGCTTGAAATTCTGTCATGTTATACCGATGACCAAGACGTTGCATGTCATACATCCAGTCAGCTTTTTTTCCGTACCGTTCCATAGCTTCTTTGGTAATACCATGTGTCCGATGCATCACACACAATTTTGCCAGTTCTTCATTATCCGTTGTAATGATACCACCTTCGGCCGTTGTCATATTTTTAACGGGATGAAAACTAAATATTGACAAATCGCCAATAGACCCAATTTTTTGATCTTTATACTTTGCTGATAAAGCATGTGCTGCATCTTCAATAATTTTAATGTCATAATCCTGTGCAATTTTTTGTATCTCATCCATATTGCATGGATTACCACCATAATGTACAGGAATGATTGCTTTTGTTCTAGGCGTTATTTTTTTTCTGATTTGATCTGGATCAATATTGTACGTTTTCGGATCTATATCTACAAGAACGGGAGTTGCTCCACAATAGACAATACAATTTGCTGTTGCTAAAAATGTTAAGGGTGTTGTAATAACTTCGTCACCAGGACCAATGTCAAGTGCACCGACACAACAGTGAAGGGCAGCAGTTCCAGAATTTACTGCAACTGCATATTTTGCTCCAACAAACGCTGCAATATCTTTTTCAAACTGTGTACATTTAGGGCCGGTCGTAAGCCAATTAGAATCTAATACTGATAAGACTTCCCGTCGTTCTTCCTCACCTATCCACTGTGTTGCGTAGGGTAAAAAGTTTTCTCTGACAGGTTTCCCACCATCAATTGCAAGTTGTATTTTTTGAGTATCTGTAGTCATAATGTTAATCACCTATTTTTTGTATTCCATATTTCTTTTCCAAAGAAATCCCATGCGAACCGAAAGTCGTCACCTTTTGACTCTTCCAGTGAACTTGATGAGAAAAAAATGATTGTTGTATTATCTTCAAGAGCTTTAAAACCGTTAGCATACCCAGCAGGAATTTTAAGAATTGACGGTTTTGCACTGTGTAAAATATATGTTGTGGGAAGGCCAGTAAGCTGTCTGTTGTCCATTTTTGAACAAATTATTTTTACACAGCCCTGTGGAACAAAAACGTACTTTGTTTCTTTTTCATGGCCATGAAATGCTCGAACAACATTATTTGCCACATTTTTTACTTGATAAAACCGTTTTATACCGCTCGATATAAAGTCAAAATCGTTCACAAAAGAAACACTTCCCCTATCATCGTACGCAATGCCACCTTCAAATAATTGTATCTCGTCATGCATCATTGTATTATTTGGTTATGTGAATAAAAGCCATTAACCAACCTCATTTTTTAGTCTTAATTTTTATATGTTTTTGTACTTGTTATATACATTTTCTGGCCATTTGTCAGTATATAAAGTTTCTGAAATAGAGGTAAAGATGAAAGACTTGAAACGGAGCATGAAAAAAAGAATGATTTATAAATTCATTACATTTAAAAAAGAAAAACACTGAATCACATTAAAAATTAAAAAATGGTGAATATATGAGTCAATCAGAAGAATTCTGGAAAACGAGGTCTGAGAAATATAATAATCTTAACTGGGTCACTGACGATTCTTATTTGAACGCTATCATTGAAGCGGGCAATTTTACGAAAGACGATAAAATTCTTGATGTGGGAACGGGAACTGGCGTTATTGCGCATACAGTTGCTCCACTCGCGAAGGAAATTATTGGTGTTGACATCTCACAAGATATGTTACAGCACAGTAATTGGAAAGATAACAAATATTTTTTACGAAGAGATATCAGAGACAGAATCTTTCATGAAGGCGTTTTTGATAAGGTAACGGCACGAATGGTCTTTCATCACATTATTGAAGATACACAAAAAGCAATGGACGAATGTTATCATGTTTTACGGCCAGGAGGTAAGATGATCCTTGCTGAAGGCGTTCCACCAACTAAAGAGTTAAAGGATGCGTACGAAGAAATTTTTAAATTGAAAGAGGAAAGGATAGTTTTCCTTGAAGAAGATCTTGTTCAAATGTTTGAAAAAGCAGGATTTAAAGATGTTAATGTTATTACTCACCTTCAAAAAGGGTTCAGTGTTACAAACTGGATCGAAAATGCTGGCGGTTTGTCTGATGATGTAAAGAAAAAAATTCTTGACCTTCATATTAACGGAACTGACGAATTTAAAAGAATTTATAACCTTCGTATTGTTGATAATGAATGTCTTATTGATACTAAAAGTTTAATTGTGGTAGGAACAAAATAAATCATTTCTTGACAAGTTTTATCAAATTATTTATTTCTTGAATGTTAAACGCTTTTATAATAGAAAGAATTATGAGATATAATATACTACTGATACAAATTGATACAAGTGCACCGAGCCATCCTATAAGAATGGTTGACGAGAGTATAAGCAGTATAGCCGTAAAGACAAATCCTGCTCCCACAATTTTCATCCATATTTTCCATGGCGATGGCATTGCAATAAATTTTGTAACATAGTTAGTTGATAATATCAACATACATCCATAACTTATTGCAGTAGAAAGAGCTGCCCCAACAATGCCAAGTGCAGGAATTAACAGAATGTTAAGAATAATGTTAATAGCCGCAGCAAAAAGTACAATTTTCATAACAATTGCCGGTTTACCAATAGCAGTAATGATTGCATGATTATTTGCAGCAATAACATATCCAAGAACGCCCACCAAAATAATTCTGAATGCAAGAATTCCTGAAAGATATTCAGGTCCGAACAAAGTTTCAATAAACAATGGTGCAAAAACAAATATTGAAATGATTAATGGAAGTGTAATCATAAATGTATATTTGTACAATAACTGTACTCCTGCAAAAAGTCGTTTATGATCTTTACGTGCCCACAATTCAGATACCATTGGTAAAAGAATTTTAGAATTTGCCTTTGCAAAGAAAAGGAATAGAAGTGCTGTTGGAAGAACAACGTTGTACACACCTACCTTCTCTAACGACACAAAATATGTTAAAATTAAAACGTCCAACCACGCAATAACTTTATTTCCGACACCGGTAAAGATAACGGGAGCCGAAAAAGTAAAAAGTTCTTTAATTGCAATTTTGAGATCTGTTATTTTAGCTTTCCAGATGTCTGTAAACTGAACAACTTTAATCATAAGTACAAGAAAAGCTGTCGTACTTCCAATAACGAATGCAATGGCTGCAGATAGAATTCCATATCCTAAACTGTACAGAATGAAAAAACTTACAATTGTCATTCCTAACCTAATCAGTTCTTCTGACCCGTACCATTTAACTTTTTGAAATCCTTGCAATATACTATACGCAACATTACATAATAAAGAAACAAAAACGTAGATGGCAAAGAGTATAAGTAACGTTGCTGCTCGTGGATCTTTGAAATAATTGTCTGCTAAATATGATGAAGATAGTATGAAGAAAACAATAAGGATTGTTGATGATATTAATTGAAACACAAATGATGCTACAATAAGCGTTTTTATCTTAGAATAATTCTTTTCAACTGCATAATGTGCAATAAATTTTACAAGGCCACTTCGTAACCCAAAATCTCTAAATAAGAGAAGAAACATCATAAATGCTAGAACTGCGTAGAACAAACCAAAATCTGTTGGAGAAAGTTTTCGTGCAAGAACTACTCGTAAGATGTATGCCAGTAATGACGTAATGGCCATAAGTATGGCAACAATTCCTACACCCTTGACAGCTTTTCGCGTATAATTCGTATGAGGAAGTTTCATTTATGAATATAAAAATGGAAGAAGTATGTTTTTAAATATGATGAGTTATGGTTCTAGTGATACCGTATTATACTCTTAATCCATAAACTATTTAAACCACTTTTTTTCTTAGTTTCAGATGGACGAAAAGAAAGTGTTAAACTTGTACCGGCCAGATCATTTCGGTAATGAGATTATTCTTGCTGATGGTACAGCAAGAGCAGGAAAGTCTAAACTTCACCAATTATTGTCAGGATTTGAAGGGGTAGAATTACCTTCCCTAGAATTACTGCCTGAGAGATTATCATTCTTTTACTATCACAACCTTATTGATAAGAAAGCTGCAATTGCATTGTTAAAAACAGCATTACAATTCCGTTTGTTTTATAACATGCAAGCACGAAACGTCAATTTTAAACCTGGCGATTATTCGGGCGTCTTCGGAAACGCCAATTGGATAAAATATATCAAACGTCTTTTCCTTAAAGATTCGTCCGTTGCCATGGAAAATCTGCACAAGGAAAGAGCAATACTTCAATTGATGGTACATGATACTCTTGGATATCCAAACTTATTCTTTGATGCGTACGGTGATAAAGTATACTGGTTAGAAATGGTATGTCATCCAATAGATTTAATCAATTCTAAGTATAGAAAGAAACATGATTTAAGGGAAGACAGTTCTTCTTCATACACGTTAACATTGAAAGAGGGAGAGAATATTGTTCCTTGGTGGCACATTTATGATAAAGATGGAGAGTATTTGAAGTTGTCACACATGGACAGAGTTATCTGGTCAACATACCACCGTCTGAAACATATCATGGAAGAATATAATAAATTGTCTGATTCACAAAAGAAACAAATATTATGGATTCCGCTTGAAAAAATGATGATCGATCCTTGGACGTATATTGCAAAGATTGAAAAGTTGATAAAGCGTAAACCTGCAAAATATATGAAAAAGAATCTTAAGAGATATAATTTTCCTGATACGATGGAACGTATTCTAGAAAGTAGGAAGAAAAAAGAAGAGTTGATCAGAAGTAAAGCATCGCCAAAATATATTGCTCTTATGGAAAAAATGGTTACAGAGTACGAAACAACTGATTGGCACGCACTGAATCCATTATAAGTCATTTCTTGAATAACCTGATTATGTATACTAGCGCCCTGACCTCAGTCGAGGCACATGAGGTGAATCGCAGATAAAACTCATAATCGTGCCGTGCCCAAGTATACAAATCTTTTCTATTCAAGAAATTTATTTCTTCATTGTATCTACTTGATATTTAAGATATTCTTTAACACTACGCGCTTCATACATATAATTAATTATCTCGTCAATCTCTTGATCAATCTCTTGAATAAAACCTTCATTATGAGCAATCTCTTCCTGAACAGAAACATCTTCAATATAATGTTGAACATCAACAGGTGCGCCCTTTTCTAACTTGTTTAATGGAAGGTCCATATCATCGATTTTACGGAAGGGAAAGAAATGTCTGGTTGTCCTTGGAGAAAAGATATTGCCCGTTAAACCACGTTCAACAACTTCAGATTTTGAAATGTTCGTTTTATCAATTATTAAATGTCTGTGCATTAATCGTGTTCCTACCCGAATATTTTCATTATTATAATCAACGTACTGAACGGGAACGGTTTTATATCCATGCATTAAAAAGAAAATGTATCGATGACTACCATCTAATACAATTCCAGTATTTTTATCAACAAGAAGTGGTGCTTTAACAAATCCATCTTTTAATAGAAGGTTGTTTAAATTGTTAAGATGGTTCGGAAATACTTTTTCTAACGGTTTAATTGTGTTTATAGAAACAATTTCGTACTTGCTAGATGTTGTTTCTAGTTGTTTAATTGGTTTATCTGTAAATAATTCATTTGCTTTGTGTAAATCGTTATGATCATCAATTTCAAACCATTTCATACCATGAACGGGACATACAAACAACGGTGTTGAACCGTTGATATGTTCTGCAATGACAAGATCGTAGTACACATTTGTGTTTCCTTTCTGTACTTCAATGTCTAACCATTGAGAGAATTGTTTACCAAATTCTGCCGTTATCTTTAAAATTCCTACAGATTTATGATAATTGTCATTATATTCTGTGAGTGGCTCTCTGACAATTTGTATTTTTTGTACATGATGTCCGTCTCCCGTTGTTAACATACACCCTTCTTTAAATAAACTAAACCTGTCACCTGCCCAATACGAAAGGGTATGATTCGTATTCATGATTCGTGTAAGAACGTTTTTGTCAAAGAACGAATCTCCTTCAATTAAGAGTGAACCTTGTTCTAAATGATCTCGTACTAACCATAACGAATACATGTTATTCGTTGTTGCATACTCTTTACTTTCAATATATGTGATGTTCATATTTTTGTATGATGTTCCAATGGTGTTTTGTATTACATTTGCAAGATGACCAACAACAAGGACAACATCTTTGATACCTTCATCTGCTAAGTGATTAAGTGTATTGATAAGAATCGGTGTACCGTTAACTTCAACCAAACATTTTGGGATAGTATCCGTAATTGGTTTTAACCTATTACCAAGTCCCGCAACTAAAAGTATTGCTTTCTGTATCATTGTAATAACTCTTTTAATCTTTCATAATTCTCATTATACGCAACCCTGTAATAAGTTCCGTCCAAGCCCGTTTTATTATCACACGACTTAACATTAAAATGCGTTATTGGTTTGGTTGATTGTACCATGACAAAATTAGCTTTCGTTGGAAAGACTTTGAGGTATGGAATCTGTTTTAGTAAATCAACCATTTTACGTGTTCCTTGTATGATACGTATTCGTGATTGTTCATACTCTTCTTTATGATCTAACAGGAGGTCAATAAGAGCTTCCGTCACAGAATTAATGTTCCAAATAGGAATCTTTTTGACAAAATCGTTTATCAGATCTTCATCTTCAGATGCAATATATCCTAACCTAATACCACAAATCCCATAATTTTTTCCTAAGCTTTTGATAAGTATGACGTTTGTTCCTTTTGGTAGTTCTGGAATAGTTTCCGCGACAAAATCTATAAAACTAATATCAATTGCAAATTTAACATGTGGAAATTCGTTCACTAATTGTTGAATGTCATCTCTGTAAAGTCCAGTAGGATTATTAGGATTACAGAAACAAACAGTATCTACTTCATGCTGTTGTATTGCTTGTCTTATTTCATCTGTTGTTGCATTGTATGGTATAGGAACATGGTTTGATATTTCCCATTCGTTAAAATTAGGAACAGTTACTAACGCTTTTGTTGAATAGTTTTGTAATAGAATTCTAATAGCTTCACAACTACCGTTAACAGTTAGAAGTGGTATGGTAACATTTTCTAATCGTTTTACTTTTTCAGAGATAACTTTTTGGTTAGATGGATAGTATCTTATTAGATGAAGTAAATCATTTTTTAATTGGTTCATAATTTCGTCTGTTGGAAAGTACGGATTAATCATAAAATAGAAATTGTCTGAACTATCTTTCATTCTTGTTACGAGTTGTTTTTGCATAAGATTACCTACCATTGAATCATAATTGTTCGTATATAAAGGTTATTGACTTTGGTTCTATAGAAATATATATAAATCGATTAATCTTACTTAACTCATAAATGAGGTGTTTATTATGAAAAAAGTAATTATTTGTGGAGTTTTACTTGTTGCAGTTCTGTTTGTTATAGGTTGTGGAACAGGTAAGGCTATAGACTTTGGAGAAGATATGAAAGGACCATCTGAAGAAGATGTTATGGAAATGAAGAGTTATTTCCAATGTGGAAGTGTTTGTTCAGAGTTAGATAATAAAGAAATGTTTATAGAATGTGTTGATGTTTGTGAAACTGAATTTGGTCATGATGATGAAATGGAAGGACCAAGAATGGAAGGACCAAGGGAAGAAGATACGTCAACAGATCCAAGTCAATTTTGTGATGAAAAAACACCATATTATGATGCTAAACTTAATGAATGTTACGGAGATCAAGAAACGTGCACAGATAGTGATGGTGGATTAATGAGAGAATTAAAAGGAGTTGTCAATGACGACCCAGCGTTAACTGATGAATGTGAAGGAACAACTGATGTAAGAGAATGGTACTGTGATGAGAATGGTTTGCCCCAAGATATGAGTCTTGCATGTGACAATGGTTGTGTAGATGGTGCGTGTTTAGTAGCAGCTCAATTAGAATGTAACTCTGTTTACCAAGATGAAGATCAATTTTACATAGGAGAAACGTTATGGCAGTACAAAGGAGCAGATAACCGGTTTAAGACTGACGGAATGGTTAAGTTCAAAAATTGGAACACAGGAGAAACTTTAGATCAGAGATTTTGGAGTTATTCTGATTTCAGCAACTTTAGTATAGCTATTTCGCCAGGTGTTTTTCCTTTTGAGGCCTTTATGAACGCCTCACCAACAGATGTAGATGATTGGGCGATCATGTATACAACTTGTAATTAATTTCTTTCTTTTCTTTTTTTCTTTTCATAATCTTTAAATAGCACACATTTCTCAAAACCAGCATGGTTGAGTCTATCAAAGAATTACGCGTCATATGTCAGAAGAAAGCACAATTGTATAACAAGAAAGGAGAAAAGAATACGTCCGAACCAATACAAGAATACATTTATGATAGGTTTCTAAGAGCAGTGTCAATATACATTACAAAAATAGTATTATACACACCCTTAACAAGTAACCAAGTGTCAGTCATATCAATGATCGTTGGATTGTTTGCTGGTTTCTTATTCAGTTTTGCTCATCCATTGTACTGGATAGCAGGTTTTGTAGGATTACAATTCTTTCATTTCTTAGATGCAGTTGATGGTGAAGTTGCACGGTACAGAAAAGTTGCCAGTCCAATTGGCAAATATTTTGATTTGTTAGCACATGGTATTGTCATTGCAGCGTTTTATACGGGGATGACGTTTGGAATATTTAAAGCCACACAACACAAACTAGTTTTCATAATAGGATTCGTTTGTTTAGCATCATTTTTGTTAACGTCATTATCCGTTGCACTCAGAAAGTTTTTATTTTATCAATATGCAATTGTTGAAAAGAAATATGATTTAATGAATAAATCGTCTAAAACTACGAACGTTCATTCTTTAAAGTATTTTGTACGAAGATTGTTTGGCTTTGACGGTTTTGCGTTCATTGTCCTATTCGTTACAATACTTGACATGATACTTACAAACACAATAAGTTTCAGATACCTATTCTTAATAATATCTGCTATAGCAGGACCTTTACTATTTATCAAAAGTATGTGGGACACAAGTAAGATGAAAAAACTATTTCTTTCGTAACAATCCCAGATAATAATATTTTGGTAAGAACACATCTAAAAAGCTAACAAGCCAATAGGGAAGTTTAAACTTAAGTAACATTGGCAGCCTCAACACATTTATCAACTTTTTAGATTCAACAAGTGTAAAGTCTGGAAATATTGTTTTAATAATTCTATCGTCAAACGTTGGCAATTTACGTTTTTTCCGTACACTACCATACACTAACCTATTACAAAAATTGATAAATGGTGAATTATAAAAATCAAAAAATAGTACGTACCCGCCACGTTTAACCTTTGAAGAAATGTTCTGTGCAATTTGTACAACATCATCATGCGGAATAGCATTAAACAAATAGTTGCATAACACAACATCAAAATGGTTATCTTTGAACGGCATGTCGTACACATCTCCCTGGACAAACGTAATGCCAGGATTGTACTGCTTTGCAACGGTAATCGAATCCTGAATAAAGTCCATACCGTACACTTCTAAAGAAGATTTCTTTACATATGCTAAACAGTTAGTAAAAAAGCCGTGATGGCAGCCAACATCTAAAATGGCAGATTTTTGTAATTGAACCTTATGCTTATTTAACAATTGTATAAATTCCTGTGCTCTTCGATAATCCCACCATAAACCGTGATGATTACGTTGTGAGAATTTGTTTGATACTGTTTGATCAAAATTGTCAGCACCAGAATTGTATCCTGTAGGATCATGAATGTACCGTTCTTTTCTCTTCTGACGTACAGAAACCATCATGCGACCCTAAACAAAATAAAACCGTCAAATTGTTGAACAAGGACAAACCTAAACGGTAATGCTGCTGCATCATTAATCCTTTCTGTGATAAGTCCGCTAACCATTTCATTGGTCCACGAATCATCGTCCCTATACGAATCAGCCTTAACGGACTTAATATCGCCGTATGTAAATGCTAAGTACTCGTATTCATGATCTTTTAAGAATTTGTATACTATGTTAATATCCTTTTCTACAATGCCCTGCCTGAACTCACGTTCATCTTCACACCAGACACATGCGTCCATATTAACGCCAAGGACAAACCTGTTTGCTCTTTCACCGTACATGAAAACTTTACTGTTTAACGGTAAATTATCTTTCATCCATACTAAACCTGAAACTTCGCTAGGAATTAACCGTCCGCCTGGTGGCCAGCCAGGATTAGTATTATGAAAATATTTTGCATGGCCAGACGTTGCAAAGATTCCGCCAACGAGTAAAAGTAAAACGACTATCCAAAGAACTTTTTGTTTCTTAAACAAGTTAGCTACTGTTAACATACCAAAGCCGACAAGGATAGAGAACGGAATGGCAAGGAGCATCCACATTCTAAACGCGCCAAAACCTATTGGAAGGTTAAATGTCATTGAATTGACAAACAAAAAAGTAAACAGGAACCATACAAGAACAACCATTAACCAATAATTTTTTGCTTTGAAAACTTTTTTATATTTTGCAAAGATAAATACAAGAACGATAACTAATAAAATTGAGACAACAATTCCCCATCCAATCGGTTGGTTAATCATGTTCGTTTTCTGTGCCGTAAAAAAATCTGCAAACGTGTAAACACGGGTTGCACTTCCACCGTCAGGACTAAACGTTCGCATGAACGCTGAACCAAACTGTGACAGAACAGAGGCGCTACCTGACGCTGCACCTTCAATAGCTGTTCCTGGCCGTGCCTGCATACGTATCATATCTTTATACTTAAATGCCCACCAAAATAATGATAAAATTATTCCGTAGAGTGCAGATAATGCAATATGTTTCTGAAATTTTTTGGTATATATCCATTTGACAATAAAATAAATTGCTGCCATAATGCCCAACTTAATTGCTTGGTACGGATGTGTTAAAAGTATTGCACCTGTCGCAATTCCTGTAATGTACGTCCATTTGGTATCTTTCGAAATCATTTCATAACAATAAATGAGTATAAAGAACAGTCCAGGGATAAGACTATGTGACCAGACAAAATGGCTCAGATAAGCAGGAATCATAGATAAAATGAACGTTGACGCTAATGCCACGTACGAACTTTTTGTTAACACCTTTACCATAAAGAAGAAAAATAAGAAGCCGAGAGCAATGACAAGCGCGTTAAAGAATTTTATTGTCCATTGTGCATCGGGACTTGTTTGATGAAGGACACCCATCATCATTGAATATGCTGGCGGGTACGGGTCAAGATAATTTACTTGCCTAAAATAATCAACATCTAACGTTTTTTCCGTTGCAACATATTTCATCTCTCGGACATATACCCACGGATCGTCATCTTCCATATACGAATATGCTAAACTTCCCGATGCGTACGTGTACAAGTTAAATGCGAAAAGTAATAAGAGTATAACGTATATTATTTGTTTCTTATTAATTTTTGACGGAAGTTTGAAATCTGAAATTATATTTTTTCTCCTTTTGATTACTGTGTAGAGGACTGTTATGATTGACAGTATAAGAAATACCCACCAATACAATGGAACATGTAACGTGTTAAGAATAACGCCAACAACGGTAAATGTACACATTCCAATACCAACATGCATAATGTTCTTTTCAAAATTGTCTCTCGTATCTTTTATCTTTAATATATGAGATACTGAATACCCAAAACCCCACATATACACAAAAAACAGAATAATTGTTACAATGTTCATTAGTGAGCCCATAATTACTAAAATTTATAAATATTGTGATTGCTGAGTCATGTATGGACGATATAAATTATGACCATATTGAAAAGATGGAAGCCCATAATTGGTGGTATAAGGGAAAGAGAGACATATTTGACAATATATTGTCTAAAAAGAAAAAGAAATTTACTTCTGCACTTGATATTGGCTGTGGTGTTGGTTCCCATTTAGGTGTTCTTAAGAAACATGCAGAAAATGTTGAGGGTATTGACTTTTCTGCAAAGGCAGTATCGTACTGTAAAGCAAAAGGATGGAACACTGTTTCTAAAGGCGATGTCTGTAACCTTTCTCGAAATACGAAATATGACGTGGTCTTATGCTCAGAATTGTTGGAACATGTTGATGATGTAAAGGCTGTTACAGAAATTTCGTCAGTGATGACAAAAGGTGGAGTGTTTATCTTTTCCGTTCCTGCCCATTCATATTTATGGAACGATAATGATATATTGAGTCATCATAAAAGAAGGTATGAAAAGAAACGGTTACGGAAGTTGTTAGAAAAAGATTTTACCATTCGCCGATTAAGTTACTGGAATTCTGTACTGTTCCTACCAACATGGCTATTTTATAAATTTAAACGAAAAGGTACGATGACTAACAATCTTAATTTGGTACCAAAAGGGTTAAATGGATTATTGTACAAAATATTAAAGTTTGAGAATATGTTATTTCATAAAATTATGATGCCACAGGGAATAACTCTTATTGGAGTGTGTACAAAAAAATGAACTTTACGCAGAACGTTATGAAACTGATAATAAGGAATATTAAAGGGAAGGCAGTATTAGATATTGGCAGTGCCGGCCAGGGAAATGTTAATTCCGATACGTGGATATTTGGCACATTACAAAAGTATGCGTCGTCACTTAAAGGCATTGATATTGAACCGTGTAATGATCCTAATGTTACGGTTGGAAGTGCAGAAACATTTTCTTTCCGTGAAAAGTTTGACGTGATAACACTATTTGACGTTATTGAACATGTAGATAATGTTGGTATTGCGTTAGAGAACATGAAAAAACATTTGAATGACGGTGGGAAGGTTATTATGACAACACCGAACATGACAAGTATTGGTCCATTTCTTGACGTGTTGTTATTGCGTGGAATTAAAAGTAATAAGACCCATACACTTGGGTATAACGCAAAGATGTTACATTATATGTTACGGAAACACGGATTTAAAGATATTAAGATTAAATTTGATAAGTATCCACTTGCGGGAAACCATACTGGTGTAAAGAAACTATTTTCTGTTTTGAGATGTGTGTGTACATATCCTATAACTAGTATTTGGAAAGAATTTTCTCCCACATTATATGTAAGTGCTAAAGTATAACGTTATCTTGTTCAATAAACTGTTTGTACCACATATGAAAATTTATCAATGTCCACATTTGCCTACTGTAAAATAACGGCGACTTTTTGTAATTTTTTGTTATGGTCTGTATGTACTGTTTGTTAAAGTATGGATTTTTCATGAGTTCTTCTGTAAGAGGTTGCAGTTCTTTCAACCAATGATCGATAGGAACAAAGAACCGTTGTTTCTTTTGCGTGTGCCGTTTATGTGGCAACCTATTTTTCATAGTATTTCTAAGAATGTACTTATCTTTCATTCCCTGCAACTTTTGTTTTTCTGGCAGTTTAGATGCAAACTCAACAACACGGTGGTCCAGGAAGGGTACTCTTGCTTCAATTCCGTGCGCCATGGTATTCTTATCAACTTTCATTAACAAATTTTCTGTTAGCAACTCTTTATTTTCAAACAATAATTGTTGGTTTAATGTATGGTTCTTATATGTTTGATGAATACGTTTTCCCACAGGATTTGTTTGAACTTCTTTCAATAAATCGTTCTTTGTTGCTTTTTGTTTTTCTTTATCCGTAAAGATTGAAATCATGCTTAAGAGAGCTTCCGTATCATTATTGGTTGAGATGAATTCTATCATTCGTTTCTTACCTTCCTCTCCAAGAGATTCCATATACGAAAAGAATGGTTTATAGTATTTGGACGGAATTCTTTGTAGAATTTTTCCTACTGACTTTCTTAATGAGAGAGGTATCTTTTGTATGTACTTCTTATGTAACATCATAAATTTTTCTTGTTCATACCCTGCAAACTGTTCGTCCGCACCCTCTCCCGTTAACACAACTGTAACACTCTTTTTGGCTTCCTTAGATAATAAATATGTTGGGATAGATGTCGGATCTCCCATAGGTTCATCTTGATGATACACAATTTGTGGTAAATGTTTAATAGAATTCATACCAATATGAAGTTCTGTATGGTCAGTATTGAAATGGTTCGCCATAATTTTTGCTCGTGACAGTTCAGATTCAGCATTTTCAAACCCAACAGAAAAAGTTTTGATATTATTTGAGAAATGTGTCATGAGTGAAACTATTGCTGACGAATCAACACCGCCCGATAAATAGACGCCTAACGGCACGTCAGACATTAATCTTTTTCCGACAGAATCTTTCAGTAACGGATAAAGTTGATTATTATGTTTTGGAACGGGATTCATCACAATGTTCCAATATTTTTTAATAGTAATTTTGTTATTTTTTAGGGTTAACGTATGTCCAGGTTGTAATTTAAATATGTTTTTGAACATTGTTTCTGGTAATGGATTGGTATAGAACGAAAGGTAATTGTTAAGTGCTTTTACATTAACAGTTCTTTTTACTTCGTCAGATACTAAGATAGCTTTAATCTCTGACGCAAAATAAAAGTTATTTTTTATTTTTGTATAGTATAATGGTTTAATTCCCATCCTGTCTCGTGCAAGGAATAAAGATTTAGTTTTTGTATTGTAAATGGCAAACGCAAAACAACCGTTAAATTTTGTTACGCATTTCTCACCGTACTCTTCATACGCATGAACAATAACTTCCGTATCAGTTTTAGATTTGAAACGGTGACCTTTCCGTTGTAATTCCGTTTTTAACTCTTTATAATTATATATTTCACCGTTAAAAATGAGTTGTAATGAACCGTCCTCGTTTGACATTGGTTGACGACCATCTTTTGATAAGTCAATAATAGATAGTCTTCTATGTCCTAGACAGATAGTACTATCAGTATAATAATTATGTTGATCAGGACCCCTATGCTGTAATAGGGAAGTCATACGTTTGATAAGTTTTTTATCTTCAAATCCGTAAAAACCTGCAATGCCACACATATGAATATGTGTAAAAAGTCGTTTATTAAAGGTTATGAAACCCTGTAATTCACAATCTTTTTAAAACACTGTAATTCTGAAAGTTTCATGACAAAACACCTTTCGGTCGTCCTTCCAGTACATAATGAAGAGAAAAATATTGAATATTTGTACAATGAGTTAAAGGAAGCGTTGAAAGATATTGAATATGAATTAGTATTTGTTGATGATGGGAGTAGAGACACATCATTTTCAATCATGGAATCGTTTGCTGCTAAAGATAAGAATGTTAAAATTGTAAAATTATTATCAAATTATGGACAAAGTACGGCACTGGCAGCCGGCTGTGAACATGCAACGGGCGAAAATATTGTTACTATGGACTCTGATTTACAGCATGATCCGAAAGACATTATGTCATTAATTGAACCCTTATCAAAGGGGTACCATGTAGTATGTGGATGGAGACAAAAAAGGGGAGATTCGTTTGTTAAGAAGGGTTTACCTTCACGGTTCGCCAATTTTTTAGTTAATAAAATGTTAAAGTTAAACTTGCACGATTCTGTTGGTGGTATGAAAGCGTTCAAGAAAAGGGTTGTTGAAGTTGTTCCCATGTACGGCGATATGCATCGATACCTTCCAGTACTTGCTAAATGGAAGGGCTTTAGAATTACTGAAAGGCCGATAAAAGTTAGAGAGAGAAAAGCGGGTAAGACGCACTATAAAATGAGTCGTTTGTTTCGAGGTTTTTTAGATCTGATGACTGTCAAATTTTTCATTTCGTACTCAACACGACCATTTCACATTTTTGCCAAAATTGGTTTTGTAAGTTTCATTATTGGGTTCGGGATAGGATTTTATTACCTTCTTATGAAAATCTTTTTTGGCGTTTTTTTAATGCAAGAAATTGCGTCATTGATATTATCAGTAATGTTAATAGTATTAGGCATTAACTTTATTTGTTTCGGTTTTATAGCAGACATGATAAGTTTCGATGCCATATCTTCTCGTAAAAGGAAAGTGTATTTGGTTGAAAAGGTAGTGTGATGTAATAATTTTCTAGAACTATATTATCTTTTCCATTCGTTAGTTACATTAAAATAAACCATTTGGTCGTTCAATCAATACTAGATCTCCAATGTCAACAGATTCAGGACGAACAGGAAAAAGTTTTCTTTTCATCCTGTGAGGCTTTTCACCATTAATTGGTTCAGAATGATATGTAGTACAGAATTTCAATTTTCCATTTGGCGCTTCATCACTTACAGGTATTAATCCAACAAAATAAAGTGTTCGTGTGTCAAGGGCGTCCTGTTTATCATCCCTTTTGTATGTTTTAGTTACCTCAACAATTTCAGTAGGTTCTAAACCAAGTCGTAATACATCCTTGTATTCCATAGCTGGAAGCAATAATATAATCATATATAAATTTTATTAAATAATAATATGGTCTCTTGTAACTAATCTCTCTGTAAAGAATATGCAACAGGTTTTATCTCTCTAAGTTTATTCTGAGTTTCTTCATCTATCCTTAGTCCCCGATCACTATCAAGTATTTCACACGTTTCTGGTCGAGGTAAACCTAAATCAGAAAACAAATGAATTATTTGCCTTTGTATCCTTTTTAATATATCATGACCACGTGAACCCCTACTTTTTCCGGTCCAATGTTCATGACTACCAACATACACTTCACCATTTTCAATCAAGTTATCTAACCTTTTTTCAACAAGGTTATTTCCTTTGTGTAAAAAAGGACAACTAACAACCATCTTTCCGTTAAATGCATCTATATAATTTTGTTCTTGTTCCAATTCCTGTTCTTCTTTTTTTGGTGCAAGTTCTGATTTTAATACGTCTAATGATTCAATACTTGAAAATCTGTCTGGTTCTGTTCTTAAACGATCTTGATATTCTCCATTATTACCCAATAAACGTTTAACGTGTAATAAAGATCTCATAAATTTTCCTAACTGTCCTTTTGAATTATATCTAAGGACATCCGGATTACTTTTTACTAAAGCCATAGTATCTTCATTTGATAATTCAGCATGTAGAGCATGATATGTAACATCAATATCTGTAATAGAAACATCTTGCACAGATTGTGCAATAGGAGCAGGTAAGCCAAATTCATTAATTAAATAGTCCGTAGTATGGTTTGTATAATTTTCTTCAGATGGTATTACAACTTCTTCTTTAACTTCTATAACTGTTTGTTTAGTTTTAGACACTTGTTTTGTTTCTTGTGGGAAGAGCATTCTTGAAAGGGTATCACTTGTACCCTTTCTCATATACTTCTTCTTTTCCAAAGTTTCTAAAATGTCTTTAAATGTAGCCTGTGAATCTTCAGACTGTGGTATTACAACTTGATCATTGAATCTTTCAATTTCTGGTGCAACATCTTCAGTTTCTAGTTTAAGGTAATTATTATCTTGTAAATAACAAATCTCGTTTCTAACAAACCTATAAACGCAAGAACGATCATAATCTGTAATTTCTTCTGAGTTCTCTTTTCTAACTAAAAAAGCGACGACGTCTGAAAGATCTTCTGACATTGTTTTACGAAGTTCATAAGTTGCAACAGCACGATAAAATTCACCTACTGGATCCTTACCTTTTGTTTTATGTCCAATCATCCCTATACTAGTTTGCGTAAACTCACGAACACTTTCTAACTCACTACGACTAGGTTTAGTAAAAATTATCTTTCTAATAATAATGTCCCTAATAGAATTCCTTCTACTTTCACGTAATTCTTCTATTTCTGATAATGAAGTAAATCTTCTAGCCATAATAAATTCTTAAAAAAAGCTGTTTATAAATGTTTGCACTTATTGTTACTAAATAGTAAAGAAACTATTCAAGCAACGTATACTCAGAACTTAACGTTACATCGGACGTTTTTGCAAGGCCAATACCTAACTTGGTTAATTGGAACCTTTCAAGAATAACTTCTGATTCGTTCTCTATTGTGTAAATAACAAGTTCTACAGGTAAACCTGAATATGTATCAATAAACATCCGTTCACTATTTTCTTCTTCGTTAATATATTCTACTACAATTGCGTCTCGACCTTCAACTTTTTTCCTATCAACGATCTCTGCATTGTACGGAACACGTTCAAGCAATTTCAGTGGTGTTGATTCTAATTCCGTATAATTAATAGAATATGATTTTAAGTTATAATCGCAACTTAATCCAATTGAACATGAAGCTAACGCAGTTGTTCCATCATAGTACACTTCATTATAATACATATCTTCCGCAAACTTAAGATTATCAACAAACCGTATTTTTGTATTTCCGTCACGTACATAAAACGTGTATGTTGGTAACGGTTCTAACTTACCACGTTCTGATAAGAATCGTCCTACAAAGAAATATTTATAATTTGTTTGATCTTGTGCCTTTTGTATTAATCCTGTTAATTCATTTTCTACTTGTGGTTCTGTAACAGGTTCTTCAACTTTTGGAACGTCCGTTACAACGGGTTCAATAACTTCTGGTTGTTGTTCTTCTTCAACGCATAATGATTCATCCGTTACTATTGAACCATCTGGACATTCAATGTTTTGTGTACAACCTACTATTAATACAGTTAGTATAAGAAGATATAATAATTTCATGTTAGTAAGGATATTGAGGTCGTATATAAATTTAATTGATTCTTTCAAATTTATTATTTGTATGTTAACTTTTATAGCAGTATCACTTTTTAGAACTCTAGAGAGCATAGCAACGCCTTGTTCTGTGAATGCAAATGGTAACTTTCTTCGGCCACCCTATCTTGATGTCACAGATTGTGATTTCAAGATTTTAACTTCTTCATACGTTAACTGAAACATGAAATTCTTTGGAGATCTGTCCTTACTTCGTTTTACAGCCTGATTTAGAACTCGGGTCTCAACTTCATAAAGTTCAGCCAAATCACTATCAATCATTACTTGAACTCCTCGAATGTCATAAATCTTGTCTTTGATAGACTCCCCTGACACTATCAATTCATTTTTCATCCATATAAAATATTCTTACTTATTATATAAAGGCTATCAGCACTTGTCCAGTGGGTAGTGTATGAACAAATAAGAATAAAATAAGTGTCTATTGGGTTAGTTTACTCTTTCAAACTTATTCATCCGAACAATAGTCCGTATGTCGAATCATATCACAATGTCCACCATAATGAGTATAGTCATCATGTTCACTATAATCTGTATGATCTTTTCTTCTAAAGAATACAAAGCTTCCTTCATAATCGACAGTAGTAACTCTTTTTAGAATTCCTGACAAGACAGGGTTAGAAACTCTATCAACATCAATTTCTTCTGCTGTTAAATCACATAATCTTTTAAAATCTTTTGTAGCCATTTTTTTTCCACCTTTATTCATTTATTGCTCTATCTTTATCTAATTGTTGTATTACTTTTCTAGCAATGTGTTCATAAACTCTCTTATTTGAGGCACAACTTGGATCTTTTCCCATGATATCTCCTTCAAGATATGCTCCATGCATACAACCAGAATGACAAAGAAAGTTATAATCACATTGATTACATTCATCGTTCTTTTCATAACGTGAAGCTAATTCTACTCTTAACGGATGTTCTTGGATTTCTTGGAAGTCAGTAATTTTATTAATATTTCCATAAGAAACATCAGGACCTGAGAAACGTGAACAGGGATATAAAGTACCGTCAGTTCCTATTGAAAGAAAACTATCTTGGCAACTTTCTACCATATTACAAGAACTTCCACCTTTAGTAAAAAATGCTGAAACTAAAGAGTCCATATTTCCATAGTGAATTGTATGGCCTTGTTTCTGATCATAAAACCAACGATCAAATAAATGGCAAGTTGCCTGAGCTCTTTCAGTATCACTTAAGCTTAAATCATCAAATTGATCATTTGCATGACCACATTTTATCATTAAGTTAATTTTAAAATTTAATCCTTCTTCTTTAAAAAAGTCATAAATCTCGTCTAAAAATGGAAAGTTCTTTTTAGTAATTACTGCAATTACTCCTGGAGATTTTCCTCTTTCTCTCATCATACCAATTGCTTTCATAGTAGCGTCGAAAGAAGATTTGCCTGAACGATAAGGTCTCGTAAGGTCGTGAAGTCTTTTCGGTCCATCAAGACTAAAACCTAAACCAAACCTTTCTTTGGTAAAAAAATCTGCTGATTCTGGAGTCAATAAAACACCGTTAGTTTGCATTCCATTACTAACTTTTACTGAGGCTCCAAATCTTTTTTGTAATTCAACAGCTTTTCTATAGAATTCTAGTTTTGCTGTTAATGGTTCAGCACCATGCCAAATATAACTTACTTCTTGAGCATCTCCAGTTGTTTGTAAAATCTTAATAGAATTTGTTAAAGTTTCTAAATCCATAACTTGTTTAGACTTATCACCCTCATAACAATAACTACATCTTAAATTACAAGACTCAGAAACTTTCATTAAAACGTTTAATCTTTGCATTGGTTAACTACCTTATGTTAACATCAAACCCTTTAATATAATAACAAAACTGTACTTAATTTAAATAACTTTCTGATTATTCTACTCTTTCAAACCTATCATCTAACACAACATCAGAATCCTTAACAGTATTAACAGTTAACCTATTAAAATTATATTTATGCGTAACAGTTTCACCATCAAAAGTAATTACTTCTACAGGTAAACCATAGAAACTGTCTATAGTCATACGTTTGTTGTTGTATTCAATAATTGTCATTTTACGTCCATCTTGTGTACTTTCTCCAAACTTTTCTGCGTTTGAAGGTATATCTGAAAGTAAACTTAAGGGAGTAAATTCAGGTACATGATCATTATATGGTAAAATGTATGCCTTACCATTATATCCACATCGTCCATCAGCTGGACAGAACCCTATTGTTTCTTCAGAATTATAATATATTTCATTATAGAACGTATCTTCTGTAAGTAATATATTATCATCGTACACAATTTTCATTTGATTATTATTGATATATACGTCGTATGAAGGTACCGGTTCTAATTTTCCCCTATTTGATAATTCTGATCCCACAAAAGAATATTTGTAGTTATCTTGCTGTTGTCCTTTATTGATTAATTCTGTTATTTCTGAGTTTACTTCTGGTTCTTGTACTTGTGTTGGTGGTTGTACTTCTGGTTCTTGTTCCTGTGGACATTGTGTTTCGTCTTGAACTTCTGTACCGTCAGGGCACGTGAATGTTTCTGTTATTGGTTGTGTACATCCTACAAGGAATAATATTGTTATCAAGATAATTGCGAGTTTCATATGATTGTTATGGTAAGGTCGTATATAAATTTTATTAATCAGCCACACCCCACTGGACAACCACGCGTAAGGCTTAAATGTGCTGAATACCGGTACTTTTGATGTCACATGTTCGTTGTCCACAATGTTGGAACTCACAGTTTATAATTAAAAACACGTTAGTTAACATTAAATTTGTTTGTGACAACTGTTTCTTTACAATCATACTTAACCACTGGGACGGTATGTATAGGTACGCGCAAATCTTAGGTAAATTTAAATAAAATTATTCACTAATTATTATCTTCATATAACCTATCGGCAAAAGAAGGATGAATTACTCCTGTCCTTCTTTCAAAAAGTTCAACCAGTTGCTGTTCTGTTAAATTTCCTTTGTAAGGCTTCATCCTTGGATCAATACTAAAACAATCTTCTGAAAAATAAAAATCTCCACAAGACGCACATTTGTACAATAAACTTCCCGTTGATTCATCCCCACAAGCCCAGCCACTATCTATAGTTGTTTTGGCTAACTTTTCTAAAGAATCGCATATACATTCTGCCATGTAAACATCACCAAAAATATTAGTAGTTAGTTATATTATATATAATAATTCAAGATAGAGGATAATAATAAATATAAACATAGACGTCTTTCTACATAGTTCTTTGATGAAGGTTTAAATAAATTTACCCTAAAAATCAAAGTCTAGAAACAATATCCTTATATTCAGTTAATAAACCGTGGTTTCGTGTAGCACATCGCATACCGAACCTGAAACATTCAACTTTATGCATTCTTGAAACAAATCTATCATCTAATTCTCCCGTTTCTTTAATTTGTTTAGAGATTAATCTGTATGCTTTAATTCCTTTTACGTACTGTAATGCTGAAAGGGTATAAATAAAAAAGTTCGTAGCACCCAAATCTATATCAAAAACATATTTTGTTGTAATTGCAGCAGCAGCTAATAAGAATCCATCAGGAGCAATTTCCATTGGTTTCACCAAATTATTAACTATTTGTTTCAGTCCCATTTTTCATACTTCCAAACACCCTTCCTTTTTTCTTATTAACAACAATAAACTTCTCAAGCATACTAACAAATTTCTTACCTGTGTTACGAGTAAACAAGAATGAAACATTATCAGAACTCATTTTAACAAATTCCCATGAATGGAAATATAAAACGGGATCAATTTTCTTCCGTATTAACTTATTTACAGCACGTTGTGTCCACCACATACCAACATTTCTCATAAAGGTCCATACGATAGGAAGACGAGTAAGTGGATATACTGCAACTGGAATTTCTTTAATTTGTAAATGTGGAAAACCATGTGGTCGTAATGAAAAACTTCGATTATTATAATATCCTGGAAGGTACGCTGGATGAAGAGAACTATCATACTCAAAACCAAGTGAATCCAATACTTCTAATAATCGTAAGGAGTATTGTACTTGCGGTGCTCTAAACCCAATAATTTTCTCACCAATAATTGTTTCAATAATCTTTTTACCCTTTCTGATATCTTGCAAAACGTCAAATTTACGATTACGATAATGATGTTCATAGCCGTGACACGCAATTTCATGACCAGCATTAAATATTCTCAAAACGTCTGAAGGATGTCTCTCTGCGTAATAACCAGTGATAAAAAACGTTGCTTTAACATTATGTTTAGAAAACAATTCTAACAAACGCGTATTGCCATCATAACTAAACTGAGTATTAAAATTATCTAAATCTTTTTTACCCCGTAAATACGGCGAGTTCCATTCTTCACAATCAATTGTTATGTGTATCATATGTATAAACCGTTATATCTACAAATTCTTCAACATTACGTAAAGAATACTCTTTATTCATTTCTTTAACAAAGAAATCGCCAGTAGCATAATTATGTGACAGGATTAAATGTACGGTATCTTTTCCTTCAATGAAAGGAGGGATGAGTATTGTATCGGACGTTTCATGTAATCGTAATTGATCCAAACCACCAGTATAATAATAATTGAATGCCCACCACGTATGGCTCGCAGTATGTAACATAATACCGTCAGTATGATCAATGAACGATGCAGTTTCGCGCCACTGTTCTTTAATATCTTCTGTATAATATGTTACCAATACAAATGAAGATATTACCAAATACAGAAACAATAACACGGGAAACAATTTCTTAAGATCAAACATCTTTCTAGAAAAAAATAAATATAGTAATGGTAATGTAAAATGACTATACCTTATCAATGGAGAATTGCTAAACAAGAAATCTCGGAAAAATAATGAAAATAGTAAGAACCCAACAAATATTAACGCGAATGTTAAATTAGAAACTTTAAATGATTCTATCCACTTAACAACTTTCTTTTTGCGTAACATAACAAATACTACCATTACAAATACTAAAGAACAAATAATAGCGAACCATAACAAATATGTAAAACCGTCAAATCCAAATTTGTATTGAAACTTCAACGATAATATTGTTGATAATAACCATGAAACTTGTACATAGACAAACGGTATCCAGGGTAAATATAACATAAACATTCCTAAAATTAATAATAACAGTTTTCTAATAGAAGCTGTACACCCGAACCATTTCAACCCGTGTACCTTATTAACATAATACACTACTAAATACACAAAGATTTCAGCAACAATAACCAAATATCCTAACACGTGCGTGCATAACAATGCAGTATTACCCAATATAAGAAATCCCACATTTCGAAATGATGAATCTTTCAACAACGTAACAAAGAAATACAAACTAAACAAAAAGAAAAACATAAACATTGAATACATTTTTGCTTCTTGTGAATAATAGATAAGGACGGATGATAATGAAAAGAATAATGCTCCCAGAATGCCTTCTTTAAACCCAAACATTTCTCGAACAAAAAAGAACATCATGATAACTGATATTACGCCAAAGAACATTGGAACAAACCGTAAACTAAACTCTGACGTACCAAACACCGACACAAACGAATTTTCTATAATATAAAATCCTGGCGGGTGAACATCATTCGTTATCAGTATATCAAACAGTTCTTCATACGATAATGTAGTATAATGGTATGTAAATGCTTCATCAACCCATATCGATTCAGAACCAAGATCATTTACTCGTAAAAACAATCCAATGACTACAACAAGTATCAATAAAAACATAACTTTTGTGTGAGAAGTTACCACTGGAAAGTATGCTTTCATAATCTTTATAAAGCTTATGAAATCCTAAAATTCGATGAAAGTAGTCATTTCTATACCTGCATATAACGAAGAAAGAACCCTCCCAAGAGTACTTGAAGAAATTAAAGAAATAACAAAAAATAAACATACAATTCTTGTCTTAAATGACGGGTCGGAAGACAAAACGAAAGAGGTAGCTGAAAAGCATGGTGCCATTGTCGTATCAAACAAAAAGAACCGTGGTTTAGCAGAAACGTTCAGGCAAGAAATGAAAGAGTGTATCAAACTGAAGGCAGACATAATCGTCCATACGGACGCTGACGGTCAGTACCATCCTCAACATATTCCACAATTAATTGAAAAGGTACAGGAAGGATACGATTTGGTTCTAGGAAGTAGATTCCGTGGAAAAATTGAAAAAATGCCGTTCATGAAAAGGCTTGGAAACAAAATGTTTTCCCGTGTTATCAGTAAACTAACAAAAACGTACGTCACAGATTCAACCACTGGTTACAGAGCCTTTACAAGAGAAGTTGCAGAAGATATCAATTATATTAACACCTTTACCTATACTCAAGAACAAATAATTAAAGCTGCAAAGCAGGGATTTAAAATAACAGAAATACCAATAGTAGCCAGAAAAACAAGAAATTCGCGTTTATTCAAAAGTCCGTTACAGTACGCAATTAAAGCGTGGATAAATATTTTAAGAATATATAGAGATTATGATCCGTTAAAATTTTTTGGATATGCTGGAGGCGTCCTATTTTTTATGGGAGTATTGATAGGAATATACATCCTTGGACATATACTTGTCACGGGAAGTGCTGGCGGTATTCCACGAGTTATATTAAGTGCAATATTAATGCTAGGTGGAATACAAATAACCATTTTTGGTTTCCTTGCTGACATGTTACGAAAATGAAAATTCTTAAGAATTTTCAATGTTTATTGGAAAAGGCACGGACAAAATAATGGTGAGGCATTCAATCCAACAAACAAATGAAACTTAACATTATTCTAAAGATTCTTGTTAGTATTACACTTTTAGTATATTTAATTCTAAAGATAGACATTATAAACATAATTCATATTCTTCAGAATATTCATCCTGCAATATACATCTTGTTTGCAATCCCTTTCCTTTTAGTAATATTCCTTAATAGTATCAGTGTGTACTTTTTATTATTATCAATCAACATTAAAACCAAATTTAAAGATATTATTAAGTTCAAACTTCTTTCAAGATCATTCAGTTTATTCTTTCCAGGTCAGTTAGGAGAATTAACCCTTGCACCATTATTAAAAACAAAAAAAATTCCAATGGGCAAATCGTTAGCAGTGATAACGTTAGACAAAATCATTTCGTTAACTCTCATTTCACTATTTGCATTTTACGGCTTTTTACTTTATTTTGAAACCAGTACGGGATGGAAATTTATAATTCCTATACTCCTTATCATCATTATCATCCCCATAATTCTCCTTTCACAAAAAAGAAGATTTTTCGTACGAAAATATATATTAAGAAAATATGCAAAATTGTTTACGGGATATAGTAAAAATATTAGATCAATACTGAGGAAACGAAAAGATGCACTGTTCATCGATGTTACAATGACATTATTTTGGTTAGTCTCAACAGCAACCATTATCAAAGTCCTGTTCATGTATTTCGGGTTCCATGTTAACATTATAGAAATTCTTGCGATACAAGCTATAGGCGCATTATCGTCCATGGTTCCCATTTCTTTATCAGGACTGGGCGTCCGAGAATCTATTGCTGTTTATCTGTACTACAAAATTGGTATTGACCCTGCAGTTGTGGGAACAATATTCTTACTTTTTTTGTTCGCATCATACCTTTTCTCCACAATAACTATCATTATTGCGTCAAAAAACTTTTCAGTAAAAAAATTAAAAAGTATTGTTAAAGAAAATTAACGGTTCCATTTCCGTAAAGAAATGAAGTCTACCATCCATTGTGTTAAATCAATCTTGTCAGATAACATTTTTTTCTTACGAACAGCAAACGTTTTATCGGATAACCCCCCCTCAACTAATGATCGAACCTTTGCTAACGCAGGTTTAAACGTTTTAAAATTGAATGCTAACCCATACTTTTGATGATCGTACAAATAACCAAACTGTAAATTGTTTACATACACAGCAGGCGTACCCAAAACGGCAGATTCCGATGCCATTGTTGCTCCCTCACCAACATATAACGATGAATAATACATTACGGAATGGATCTTGTCAGGCGAGACCGCCATTCGATACTTTTCAAATTCCTTAGGAAGTTCATTTTCAGACGTAATAACAACACGACCATACTTTTCTAACGTATGAACAATTGCACGTTTCATCTTTAGGTCAAGACCTTTCTGGTTAATATCGTGCGATGCTTGCCATGAAACGAACCGTACCAAAAAGAACTTCTCACCCTTCCTAAGACCCAAATCTTTCAGAACGGTTTTGTCAGGAACAAAATAATGTGGATGTAAATATGCCAGTTCGTGACAGCCAGGATATGTAAAATGGGTACCATTAACTTTTTTATAATACGAATCGGGCGTACAGACAGCAGATGCAAGTGGATAGACAAACCAGTTCGTCATACCTGCACATTCATTATTATAAATAACAACTGATGGCCTTCCTAACAACTTTCCAACAAGAGAAATTGAGGGACCCATATCTCCTAACAACACGTCAGGTTTGAACCTTTTAGATATCTTGTACAACCTATATGTTCGAGACACAAATTCCCATAACAGGTTAAATTTACCTTTCTTTAAAGAACTGATTTTAACAAACTTAATCTTATATTTTTGTAATAGGTCAATTGCAACATCTTTTGTTCTTGCTGTAACAAGTATTTTGTGACCTTTTTCTTCCATGATACGTATAAAGTTCTTAAACAGATGAACATGTGCTGGATGTAAAATGTCTATAAGTATTTTCATATACTCTTCAGACAGTAAACCATTTTTATGTTTTATGTATTTTAAGACTAATTTAGTATCAGTATACCATAACTTATTTAAGAGGAAAATAATCTTAAAACCTCTATTATGGACCATTTTATACATGATACTGCAAACGTTTCTCCAGAAGCTATCATAGGCAGTAGAACAAAAGTATGGCATTATGCACAGGTACGTGAAAAAGTCATTATTGGTTCTGATTGTGTTCTGGGAAAAAATGTATATATTGATCATAATGTAAAGATTGGCAATAAAGTTAAGGTACAAAATAACGTGTCCATATTTAACGAAGCAGAAATTCAAAACGGCGTTTTTATTGGTCCACATGTATGTTTTACAAACGATAAATGTCCACGTAGTATAACGCCTGAAGGAGAATTGAAATCAACCACGGAATGGACAGCACAAAAAATTACAATTAAACATGGTGCGTCAATTGGCGCAAACGTAACTCTTTTACCAGGCATAACAATTGGCAAATGGGCAATGATAGGTGCAGGATCAGTCATTACGAAAGACGTTCCAGATAATGCGTTAGTAGTTGGCAACCCAGGAAAAGTTATAGGACATGTTAATGAAGAGGGAAATAAAATACAAGAAACGAACACAAGTATTCCCATAGCAAAACCTATTATTGGAAAAGAAGAAAAGCAAGCTGTCCTCGATGTCCTCAATTCTGGCAATATTGTACAGGGAAAGAAAGTACAAGAATTAGAAAATGCGTTTGCACAATTTTGTGGTACCAAATATGCAGTTGCTGTAAGTTCAGGCACGGCAGCGTTACATGCGTCATTGTACGCTATCGGAATTAAAGAAGGCGACGAAGTCATCACAACACCATTTACGTTTGTTGCAACTGCAAACAGTATTTTAATGCAAAATGCAATGCCCGTTTTTGTTGACATCGATCCAGAAACGTATAATATTGATCCACATAAAATTAAAGAAAAAATTACCAGTAAAACGAAAGCTATTATCGCTGTAGATTTATACGGCCAGATACATGATTATACAGAAATTAAAAAAATTGCAAATGAACATAACATAAAAATAATTGAAGATGCGTGTCAATCGGTCGGAGCAGAACTTAACGGTATGAAAGCAGGTAACTTTGGTGACCTTGCAGTTTTTAGTTTGTACGCAACAAAAAATATGATGGCGGGCGAGGGCGGTATCATTACAACTAACAATGAAGAGTATGCTACCCGTATTAAACAATTTAGATTTCATGGAAAGAATGATGAAAATAAGTATGAGTATCAAGATTTGGGATACAATTATCGTATGACTGACATGCAAGCAGCTATTGCTCTTGAACAATTAAAGAAGATTGACCAATTCACAGAAACACGTATCAGAAATGCAACAATCCTTTCAAACGGATTACAAAACATTTCAGGAATTACCGTACCTAAAACTAATGGTAAACACGTTTTTCATCAGTATACCATTAAACTTCACAATTTTCATATAACGAGAGAACAACTTCAAACGCACTTGAAAGAGAATAATATTGGGAGTAACATTTTTTATCCGTACCCGTTACATGTACAACCAAACTTTAAACGGTTCGGGTACCAAGAGGGAGATTTTCCTATTACTGAAAAAGTATGTACACAAGTTTTGAGCCTTCCTGTACATCCTTTAGTAACGGAAGATGATTGTACAAGGATTATTGAGGTTATCAAAAATGCGTAGGGTAGGAGTTATTGGAGTGGGTCTAATGGGACGGAACCATGCACGAGTATATGCAGATTTAGAAAATGTTGAACTGGTTGCAATTTCCGATCCTGATGAAGTAGCCCTTACAAAACAAGCAAACAGGTTTGGATGTACCAAATATACAAATTATCAAGATATGATTGAAAAGGAAAAGTTAGACATTGTATCTATTGCTGTTCCTACAAGCCTTCATAAACAAGTATCATTCAATGTTATTGCAAAAGGGATCAATGTCCTTTTAGAAAAACCTATCGCACCAACAATCCAGGAAGCGAAAGACATCATCGAATTTGCAAGGGAAAAGAACGTCAAGTTAATGATTGGACATATTGAACGGTTCAATCCAGCAATTATTGAATTGAAGAAGCGGTTAGACAATAACGAATTAGGAAAAATTTTTAAAATTGATGTAAGTCGAGTAGGCCCCTATACAAAACGAATGAACGATGTTGGTGTTGTTGTTGATTTAGCAGTCCATGATCTTGACATTATCAGGTATATTACGGGATCGGAAGTAATAACCACACATTCCATAACAAAGAAACATATTCATGCTGTTCATGAAGATTTGGTTAATGCAATATTAACACTCAAGAATGGAACAATATGTACCCTTAACGTAAACAGGTTAACACCGACACGTATACGGAAAATGTACGTTACGGGTGAAAAGGGAATGTTCGTTATTGATTATATTACACAAAACTTTTACTTTTATGAAAATACGCACGGAATTACCTACACAGATTTCATACGTGACGTGAGCGAGGGTAGGATGACAAAATTTTTTATTGAAAAGAAAGAACCCCTTAAAGCAGAGATTGAACATTTTGTTGATGTTGTTAATAATAATAAAATGCCACTTATAACGGGAGATGATGGCTTAAAGGCTATTCAGCTTGCACATCAATTATTATCAAAGGAGGAAGTAAAAATGAAAAACGTATTAATAGTAGGATTTGGAGAAATTGGAAAATCAATGTATAATGTTATTGATGAAACGAAAAAATTTACACTGTTCAAAAAAGATGTAGAACCATTAGAATTGCACCAAGAAATTGACGTCATGCACGTTTGCGTACCCTTCTTTGACAATTTTGTTGATATTGTATCTGAATATATTAATCAATATAAACCAAAACTTACAATCATAAATTCAACTGTACAACCAGGAATAACGAACCAAATATTTGCAAAAACGAACGCACTTATTGTTCACTCGCCCGTTAGGGGAAGACACCCAAACTTGGAGGGTGGTATTAAACGATTCATCAAGTTTATCGGCCCGACAACGGAAGAAGCTGGTAAACGTGCAAAGGAACATTTTGATGAATGTAACGTAACTTCAGAAGTTCTTACTTCTGCCACGAACACTGAGCTTGGAAAATTATTATCAACAACGTATTATGCTGCTAACATTGCGTTTCATCAAGAAATGAACAGAATTTGTGGACATTTTGGTGCAGAGTTTACAGAGTCGGTAACACGGTTCAATGAAACGTGTACAATGGACATTGACCATAAAATTCCACGACCAGTAATGTTTCCTGGCGTCATCGGCGGCCATTGTTTAATGCCTAACATTGAAATATTACGGAAAAATGTTTCTTCAAATTTCTTAAACCAGATAGTTGACAGTAATGATAAACGGAAAGAAGAAGTTGAAAAGGAAAAGAAAGATGATACTAAAACGTACACATGTTCATAACTTTTTCATCTTTGTAAACAAAGCAGTAGGATTATCTACCAATATTTTTTGTTGCATTTCCTGAGATAACTCATTCACGGGCCACATGGTATACTCTTCAGGCGGATAATATCCTAAATCAGAACCAAACAAGATTTTATGCGGTATCGTTGCCAAAGCATCTAAAAATACTGTACGAATTTGTTCTTTACTTTGTTCAACAGGTTTTACACTTCTACTATAAGACGCATTAGACACTTGACGTTTAACTCTGTCAGGATCAAGTGCTGTTGTATTTAAATAGATATTAGGAAACTCTTTCGCAAGTGCAACCGCTTTCTGCATGTATTCAACGTTAAGACCGCCAAAATGTGCCAATACGAGTTTCAGGTTTGGATATTGAGTACAAACTTGCCGAATCATGTGTGCAGAAGAATAGTCTGAACCGCTCGCTGAACAATGTAACAAGACTGGGATATCGTGCCGAATGGCAAGTTCATAATAGGGAAAATATTTTGGATCATTAAGTGGTGTATGCGATAATGACGGGAATGATTTCAGTCCCACAACATGATCGTTTTGTGCCAATTTATCAATGGCCCATGGAGCATCAGAATCTTCACGCCACATGTCCATCGTATTGTTAGGATTAAACAATAAATAACAGCCAAGGAACTTTTCATCTTGTTGAACCATTGCAACCACATCTTTGTTTTGGCTTGAATCAAACGGAATGGTAAAAAATCGTGTATTGGTAAAATGTGACTGAGAAAAATAATCTGATGTATGATCCTTAACACCGAACCGTTCAGACGTACCAAAGAACGTATGTGTATCTATTACTAATGAAGGAACACTGGTAGTTTCAATAGAACTTTTAGTTTCAGAAACATGTTGTAAATCATCTAATGTTATAATGGTATCTTTAGATAAGTCCAATAATGTTTCATGTTGAACAGCAAGTACAGTTATGTCCATAGTATCAAATAACAACGTGTCTTCATAAGGATTACAATATGAACAAAACTCGTTTTCAATCAATTCTTTAGATAAATAGGGGTCGTATGCATACACGTCAATGTTATACTCTTTCAACTCTTGAATAAGATGTTTCACACGACTGTTTCTATAATCTGGAACGTTAGGTTTGAACGTTAACCCCAAAATTAATACTTTTTTTCCACTAGACTTATGTAACCGTTTAATGATTTTTTCTGCATAGAATTTGTGCATATCATCATTGATACGTCTACCAGCAAGGATAACTTGTGGATGATGGCCCATTTCTTCCGCTTTGTATGTTAAGTAATAGGGATCAACACCAATACAATGACCGCCCACCAAACCCGGCTTATATTTATGAAAGTTCCATTTTGTTCCTGCAGCTTCTAATACTGCAGAAACGTTAATATTCATTTTATCAAATATGATAGCTAATTCGTTCATTAATGCAATGTTAAGATCACGTTGAATATTTTCAATAACCTTTGCCGCTTCTGCAACTTTGATTGACGGTGCAACATACGTTTTAGTAATTTTTCCGTACACTTCATTAATCACTTGAGCACTTTCTTTGTCCATACCCGCAACAACTTTAACAATTTTATCTACTGTATGAGTTTTATCGCCAGGGTTCATTCTTTCTGGACTGTACCCAACCTTAAACCCGTCACCACAAACCAACCCTGAACTTTTTTCAATAAGGGGAACACAGACATCTTCCGTTACGCCAGGATATACTGTACTTTCGTACACAACAATTGTTCCTGGAGAAATGTTTTCGCCAACATGTTGCGATGCAGACATAACGTATGATAAGTCCGGCTTTTTATTTTTATCAATAGGTGTTGGAACACATACAATGATAACTTGTGCTTTTTTACAAAATGCTGGTTCTGTTGTAAACTGTATTTTTGCATTGCGTAAATCGTCAGAAGATACTTCGTGCGAAACGTCAGTATTGTTAATAAGTTGATCAACCCTTGTCTGGTTAACATCAAAACCTATAACAGAAAAATGGTTTGAAAGCATTACTCCCAAAGGTAAACCAACATACCCTAAACCCACAATTGCAATAGTATTAATTTTCATACTTTATGCCCATATACTCTTTATACCACATAATAAATTCTTTAATTCCCTGTTCAATACCTACCTTAGGCTCCCAACCAAGAACATCTTGTGTATGTGCAATATCTGCAAAGGTTGTTGGAACATCTCCTTGTTGTAATGGCATCATATTTTTCACGAACGTTTTTCCTAACTCTTTCTCGATACATTCAATAAAATAATTCAGTTCAACAGTTTTAGGACTGCCTAAATTAAACACATCATTTCCCTTAACGTTATCAAGAGACATGATAATACCTGCAACAATGTCTGTTATGTACGTAAAGCTCCGTTTCATCTTACCCTCATTGTACACATCAATAGGTTGATTGTTAAGAAGTGCTTTGGTAAATTTGAAAAGTGCCATGTCTGGCCGTCCCCATGGACCATAAACTGTAAAGAACCGTAACCCGTAACAATTAAATCCGTACAAATGGTGGTATGTATACGCATACAATTCATTAACCCTTTTTGTTGCTGCATACAAACTAATAGGTTTATCAACCGTGTCTTCAACTGCAAACGGCGTCTTTTCATTGCCTCCATATACTGAAGAAGAGGACGCATAGACAATATCTTTCAAACCGAACTCTTTCATAAGTTCAAGAATGTTTAACGTTCCCAAAACATTAACCTTATTGTAAATGAACGGATTTTCAAGTGAATGACGAACACCTGCCTGTGCAGCTAAATGACATATTTTGTCAAATGTATGCATTTGAAACACAGTTTTCATTGCATTATAATCCCAGATAGATATTTTGTAGAACGTCACACGATTTTTAAATTGTTCCACCCTATCTCTTTTCAATTGTGGGTTGTAATAACTGTTCATGTCATCAATGATAACTACTTCATCTCCCCTTTCCAAAAGTGCTTGTACCACATGAGATCCTATAAATCCTGCGCCGCCCGTTACTAAGATTTTCATAGTAAACTCTACAAAAATGGGCGTATTTAAAGGTTATGATGTTATGTTTGTTACTACTATTCATCCGTAAAATTTATAAATAAATCAGACACAAAGCCAAAACAATGGCCAATCTTAACATTGTCGTGACGTACCCCGATCATAACGGAGATGCAACAAGCAGACAGTTCTATAACGAAATATTAAGAAACGCTCCCGATGTTGCAGTAGTTCCTATTCTTAGTGGTTCTGACATTAAACGCTTATTACATATCCAGAACGATACATTAGATAAGGGCCTTCATACAATTGTATCTAACGAAGAAGGAGTATACTGTAAAACAACTGCAGGATACGAATTTTGTCGTATGGCATTTACAGAGAGGATTGTTGTACGTTTAAATCCAATGGAACATGATCCGCGATACGTTCCACAATTAGCAGAAATAGTACAAGAAACGAGAGGAATGGCTCTTGGCGATTTTATATACGAAGTTCCATGTTCTACTGACAGCATTTCAGAATCGTATGAAATGTTAACAATTTCGTCTGCACAGAGACTTAAAGCTATACATCCAGACGTACTTTTACCAGTATATGTTGAAGCTCGAAAGATTGCTGAACAGGTATTTAATGATAATAAAGATGATAAACAGATAGATTTTGATAAAGCAATGATTCTTGCAGCAGTACAACAAAACGTTCCAATAGATGTTTTTCCAATTCCAATACGTGCAGAACTTGGAAGGAAAAAAGTTGCGTGAATAATATTATGATTGATGCACTTCTAGAATACGTTTTATAAGATTACGTTTTTCATTCATTTGTTTCCAAGATTCCATTCTTCTTTCTTTTGAAAAATGATAATGATCAGACCCAACATATTCAACTAAAGATGAACCAAGCTCACCCATATTAAAAGGAAATTGTCTGATGAGCCCCAAATTTTCAGCAAATGTAGCGGAAATATCTTCGTGCATATAATCTGTTGGACAGGGACAAACAACATCATATCCTCCTGTTGCAGATATCTGAAACTGTGTAACTCCTCTCATACATCTGCTTACATTTAAATCGACAGCTCTGGAAAGAGTAACCATTTCGTCAGCAGGAAGAAAACTATAAACTTGAACATCAATTCTTTTATCAGAAATGTATCTCTCAAATTTTGCAGAAACACTTGCATCTAAGAAAACTATGGGAGGTTCTTCTGTTTGTTGAAGAGTTTCTAAAAGATTTATAATAAACTCATGAGCCAGATCATACTCCTGGCGTTTAAGCCATCCACCGTTTGATTCAAAGTTTCTCTCATCAAACAAAGAATATCCAATTTGTATAAATAAAGATTTTCTTCCATTCAAACCAAACTTCCTTCGAACATCATCAACAATATTTGTATCACCAGATTTTAAACTTTTAAAATGTTCTTCTGTTCTCTTATCTAACGGTTGAGAAAGAACTTCGGTTGTAATCCCCCCATACATTTCTTCCACGTCTGTTGGCATTTCCCATGGAAAGTGGCATGTGAGTGCATAAAGAGTAGCTTGAGAATATACGTCTTTTTCATGGTCTGTATTTAACTGACCCAAAAATGGAGGTAAACCGCCATCAACAATAACAACTTTTTTATCATTTTCAACTGCATGCCGAGGACCAAACGTTCTTGGTCCAAATGAAATCATGGTACTATAATCCACACTATCTAAAACTGGTTTCACTCGTCGATGTGAATCTTCTGAAGAAGAACCTTTTTCAATTATTATGTCGGGGATAAGACCAAATCGGTTTAATTTCGGAACATATGAAGATTCTGTTACTAATATGGGATTCTCTCCCTGTTCTTGTAATGCTTTATATGTCCTACTTGCTTTTATTGCTCCACCGTGGCCTCCCACAAAACCAGTAAAAATAAGAATATTATGAGTCATAGTCTTTCCAACATCACCGTCTTCCAATACCAACATATTCAAACCCTTCTTCTTTAACCAATTCAGGTTCATAGATGTTCCTACCGTCAAACACAACTTTATCTTTCATCTTTTCGCCAAGAGACCTAAAATTAACGTTTCTAAATTCGTCCCATTCAGTTATTAAGAATATTGCAGAACTATCAGAAACACATTCAACAACAGAACTACAGTATATAACACTATCACCAAAAACTTTCTGGGCTTCGTCCATTGCAACAGGATCATATACTTTAACAATAGCACCTTCATCCAATAATCCTTTAATCAATACAAGAGATGCGGCTTCACGTACATCACTCGTTTTCGGTTTAAACGAAATGCCTAAAATAGAAAAAACGCGACCAGACAAAGAACCAAACCGTGTTACAACCTTATCTAACAATAACAATTTCTGTTTCGTATTCACTAAATCAACACTTCGCAATAAGGAGGCATCATATCCACAAGAAGTAGCAGTTGCAACTAACGCACGAACATCTTTAGGAAAACAACTACCGCCATATCCAATACCCGCATTTAAGAATTTAGGACTTATACGATAATCCATACCCATTGCTTGTGATACAACTTTCACATCTGCACCGATAGCGTCACAAATGTTTGCAATTTCGTTAATAAAACTTATTTTTGTTGATAAGAACGAATTGTTTGCATACTTAATCATTTCTGCAGTTTCCCAAGACGTTTCCAAGACGGGAATGTATGTTCGCACTCTGCCAGTGTACACCTTACGCAGTAACGCAAATGCCGTATCGGTTTTTGCACCTACAACTATTTTGTCAGGATGTGTAAAGTCGTGCACGGCAGCACCCTCCTTCAAAAATTCTGGGTTTGAGACAACTTCAACCTGAGACAAAGGATTCTTTGTACAAATAATCTCCGAACATTTCTTTGCCGTTCCTGGCGGCACAGTACTTTTGTTGATCAATACTTTATACCCCTGTGCAAATTCAGCAACGGACTCTGCAACACTAAAAACGTATGACAAGTCAGCAGAACCGTCACCATTACTTGGCGTGCCAACACAATTAAATATAACGTCGCCGAAGGAAACTCCTTCTTTAACATCCATTGTAAACCGGATACGACCTTTATCCATATTTCGTACAATCAACTCTTTAAGACCGGGTTCATAGAAATGTATGGCACCTTCTTGTAATTGAGAAATCTTTGCTGAATCGATATCTACACATAAAACTGAATGGCCCAAATTAGCAAGACATGCGCCCGTTACAAGTCCAACGTATCCAGAACCAAATATTGTAATTTTCATTTTTTATATATAATCCCACACGGAATTTTTCCTGTATCACTTTCAAGAGCTTTCAAAAAAGCGGTTGATTTATCCGACCAATCATACTTTTCATCTACAATGTATATTTTATCTTTATAATATTCATGATTTTTTCCAAACGTTATGCACGGTTGAATAATGTCAACGAATGCAAAACCGTTATGTTGGACAGCTTTCTTCATAATGTCCACACAATGAGAAGGGTTTCCTACATAGACACGAGCAATGAACGTCGCACCGGAAGCAAGTGCAACTGCAATAGGATTAAACGAAACTTCTATAGAACCACGTGGACTTGACTTACTTTTTGTACCCATTGTTGAAGTGGAAGAATATTGGCCCGTTGTTAAACCAAACACACCATTATTATGTACAACGTACGTAATGTTAACATTTCTACGACATGCATGAATGAAATGGTTACCACCTTCACTATATCCATCACCATCACCACCAAACGCAATAACTGTTAAATCTTCATTTGCAAGTTTAATTCCTTGTGCAACTGGCAGTGATCTTCCATGCAGTCCAACAAACCCGTTCGTTTTTATCCAATATGGAAGTTTAGCAAAACAACCAACGCCAGATACAAGTACAGCATTGTGCGATTCTATGTTCAATTCAGTTAATGTTTTTTTTATGGTTGTAAGAATGGTATAATCTGCACAACCTGGACACCAGGTAGGTTTTTCTGTACTGTTATATTCTTCTAATGTTACCATTTTTGTATTATTAAATTGTAAAGTTCGTCAACTGTAAATGGCTGACCATCATATTTCAAAATTGTATCGTTTACGTGTATCCCAGTTTTTTCCATAATTAATTTTCCTAATTGACCAGTATAATTATTTTCAATTAATAAAATCTTATTTGATTTTGAAAGTATATCATGCACTGACGATGTATGAAAAGGACACATATATTTCATGTGTACCATATTAACACTTTTTCCTTCAGTACCCAACCTATTAACCACTTCCATAACTGCAGAGGTTGTACTTCCCCAACAAACAAGTGTCATGTCTGCATTTATAGAACCGTACAATTCTGGCACGGGCAATTCTTCTTCAATCTTTTTTAGTTTACCCATCCTATGGCGCATCATACCGTTTCGTATTGTAGGATCTTCAGTTATACTTCCAACGTTGGTATGTTCATCACCTGCACAAGTGTATATACCATTCTTTGTTCCAGGTAAAGTTCTCAGAAAATTGTCTTCTGAATATCTCATAAACAAACCATTTTTCATTTGGTATTGGTTAGCATTATCTATAATATTAAACCTCTGTGAAAAGTCTATATTGAGAGTATTAGATAATTTGATCGTTGAAAAACTTTCTGCTAATAATGTATCAACAAGAACAATAACTGGTAATTGATACTTTTCAGCAAGGTAAAATGCACGTTTAGTTTCTGTGTAACATTCCTGTACATTACCTGGAGCAATAACAACGTGTGGAAAATCTCCCTGGCCAGCAGACAAAACGAACGATAAATCGCCCTGTTCAGTTTTTGTTGGTAAACCCGTTGCAGGACCCGGCCTCTGCCCTTCAATAATTACCAAAGGTAATTCTGCCATACTTGCCAAGCCAACAGACTCTACCATTAACGAAAATCCGCCACCTGACGTTGCCGTCATTGCTCGTGAACCTGCGTACGATGCACCAAGCGCCATATTAATAGCAGCTATTTCATCTTCCGGTTGAATCACTGTAAGATCTTTATTATTGATAGATTCTTTTGCAAGATCGTGTAAAATTGCTGACACGGGCGTCATTGGATATTGTGCATGAAACGTAATACCTGCATCTAATGCTCCCTTTGTGATAGCACCATTTCCGTTATAAAATTCAAGAGAGGATTTTTCTCCAGCCGATAAACCAATACCGACACCTTTTTCCATAGAATCATATCCCGTATGAGCAGCATTTGCCAAAATATCTAACAACTGCAGTTTATGATTAAAAATGTCTGCCATGACAGATTTGAGTACATCATACTCAATATTAAGAGATTTTATTGCTGCACCAACAAAAACAGTATTAGCAATATTCTTTTCATTCAACGTTTGTTGTATTGTTGTTATTGGAAGTGGAACATAGGTAACAGTACTTTTTGTATCTTTTATTTCAATAGAATCATTATAAAGAATCATACCGCCATCGACAACATACGATGTATGTTTTTCTACTGTTACAGAATCTAATGCTAATAACATATCAACCTTGTCAACGTCTGCTCCTAGAGGTTTTGAAGAAATTCGAAGTGTATGATAATTATGCCCACCTTTAATCTGTGACGCATATTCTTTACTTGAAAAAACGTGATACCCTAACTTGATGAAAATGTGTGCAATTAAATTTGCAGCAGTAGCTATTCCCCAACCTGCTTCTCCACCAACCCTGATAACAAACGAATCCATTTTTACATGTTTTTATAGAGTGTGTTTGCTTCTTCTAATGATTCAAAACTGCCAATGTCAAACCAATGTTCGTCAAACACAAAACCGTGAACCTGAGAATTGTTTACAAGAAATTTTACAAAGTCGCCAGAATTATCTGCACTACCACGTTCCATTGCCTGTTCAATAAAAGGCAAATCATTTTTTTTGAATAAGTAACATGCCGTACTTGCAAGTGCACTGCTTGGTTCAAGCGGCTTTTCTTCAAAACCGATAACTTTCTCGCCATCAAGAACGCCAACGCCTAACTTTCGTCGCACTTTTTCAACATTTTTTAAATCGCAAAATGCAACGGACGACGTATTATGCTTATCTGAAAAGTTGATAAAATGTTGCAGTTCAAACCCAAACAAGTTATCGCCTGCAATAACAAGAAGATCGTCGTTAATGTCTTTATCCTGCACAACGTAATGAATGTCTCCTACCGCTCCAAGCCTATCATCGTTACTTGTCGTTCCATCGTTAATAAGCGTGATCTTATCTGCTAAAGGATAATTACAATGCCATGTACGAAACGCATCATAAAATCGTGCATTCGTAACAACATATATATCAGTGATACCTTCAATCTTGTGAACTTTGTCAAGGATATGGTTAAGAATAGAAATGTTATTCACTTCCAATAACGGTTTTGGCTGGTTTTCTGTAAGTGGATATAATCGTGTTGCATACCCTGCTGCTAAGATTATAGCTTTCATATAATAAAATGTCTCAAAAATGATTTAAAAGTGTTGTGGAAGAAGAACCTGCTGTATAGTGTCACTGGTACATAAAGAATGTTTAAAAAAAAGATGGACAGCTTACCAAGTTTCCCGTACAAAAATACAGTACACCAAGATACGGAGGTTTTCTTAATTTCCGTGTTCGAAATGGGAACGGATGAACCAAGCCCCTATGGCCGTCCAGTACACTATTTATGGAGTTCATTTATAAAAGTTACGATTGGTTTTTCATAACTCTTTAAATATCATCCACATTCCTTCTTTGTATGTATCAAGACGATTCTTCAGATAAACTGACTACCGTTGCTGTTTCTGGTTATTTTAATCCCATACATCATGGGCATATAGGACTTTTTAAAGAAGCAAAGAAGCTTGGTGATAAACTTTGTGTTATAATTAACAGTGATATGCAGGTAAGCATTAAGGGATCTCAAAAGTTCATGGATGAAAATGAACGGAAAGCCATTGTTGAATCTATACGGTACGTTGACGAAGCTATTATTTCTATTGATGAAGATGGAACGCAATGTAAAACGTTAGAAATGATTAAACCTGACATCTTTGCTAATGGTGGCGACAGAAAAAATCCGGATGACATTCCAGAATCTACTGTTTGTACACAACATGGTATTGAAATGATATTTGGTATTGGTGGTGGTAAAATGCAAAGTAGTAGTTGGTTACTTAGAAAAGTTAAGAAAGAAAGTTCAGAGACCAATTATCAAAATAAAAAAGTTATTGTTGCAGATGTTGATGAGACTATATGTGAAAGTTGTCAACAGATTTCAGTAGAAATGGCAAAAAAAATCAATAGTTTGATTGAAAGGGGATATCAGTTTGCGTTCATTAGTGGTACAAAATTTGAACATTTACACCAAATGATTTCTTCAAAACTAATCGAAGAACACCATATACTTGCAACTACCGGAACACGGTACGTCCATATTTCTGGTGATGGTTCACACACAACAAGGTATAATTACTCACTTACAGAACAAGAAAAAGTAGAGATAAATAATGCGTTTAACAAACTAATAACACATTTTAACATCACATCTATGACAACAAAAGAAGACCAATTACAAGATAGAGATTCACAAATAACTCTTTCAGCTATTGGAAGACACGCACCATCAGAACTTAAAACAAAATATGATCCGGAAGGTAATAAAAGAAAAGTTTGGATTGAATATCTACAAAGATATTTAGGTAAAGACAAATATAGTTTCAAAATTGGTGGAACAACATCGGTAGACATTACACGAAAAGGTTCAGATAAAAAAGAAGGAATTAGAAAATTTGCTGAATACAACAAAATACCGTTAGATACCATCTTATTCTTTGGAGATAAAATATATCCTGGAGGAAATGATTATCCAGCATCAAAAATTGTTGACTGCATATCTGTTTCGTCGCCCCGGGACACGTTACAGAAGCTTAATGATATTTTTCAATAACTTTAATAAATACATTCATTTATAATTCATTATGGACCTTGAAACAATACAAAAGTATAGTAAAGCTGGAGAAATAGCAGCAACTGCACTTCAATACGGAAAATCATTAATCAAAAATGGTGCTAAAGTAATAGAGATTCTTGACGCTGTTGAAACGAAAATTGAAGATATGGGTGGCAAACCAGCATTTCCTGCACAAATTTCGTTAAATGAATGTGCTGCACATTCTTGTTCATCTATGGACGATGATACTATACTTAGGGACCATGTTGTTAAGTTAGATGTTGGTGTCCATATTGATGGATATATAGCAGATAATGCATTAACTGTAGACCTATCAGGAAAGTATACGGACTTAGTAAACGCGAGTAGAGACGCACTTAATGAAGCATTAAAGATAATTAAGCCAGGGATTACATTAGCAGAAATTGGTAATGTTATCCATAAAACTATTACATCAGCAGGTTTTTCTCCCGTACGAAATTTGTCAGGTCACGGGTTGGGCCACTATAATATCCATACAAAACCGTCTGTACCTAACTTTGATAATGGGAATAAGAACACGCTTGAAGATGGTGACGTTATTGCCATAGAACCATTTGCGTCCATGGGAGCAGGCATTGTACAAGAAAGTGTTCCTGCAACCGTCTTTACATTAATGAAAGATACAGGTGTCAGAGATCCAATAACACGAAAGGTACTGCAAGAAATTAAAAAGTATAATGGTTTGCCTTTTGCTAAGAGATGGTTAGAACGAACATTTGGCACGCCACGAACTAACCTTGCACTGAGAACTTTAGTACGAATGGATTGTATTCAGGAACATAATCCCCTTGTTGATCAATCTCGAGGGATGGTATCACAAGCAGAACATTCAGTTATTGTCCAAGGTAAACCTCTCGTGTACACACGAATTGAATAACTTACTCTTTTCTCATCTTAGGAAGTACTTTATACACAAAAAGTGCACCTGCACCAATTATTATCCAGAATACTTTCCAATGGATAAGACCAAAACCGAACAAGAAAATGTTAAGTACAAGGATGATTAACACACTAATACCAAGTATACGTAATTGTTTTTTATTCATTGTAATTGTGTAATAACTTCAGAAAGAGTTAATAATGTTTCGTTTCCAGAGACCATGTTACGGAGCGTTACTTTACCCTTTTTTACTTCATCTTCACCAATAATGATGGTGTAAGGAATTCTTAACGCATTAGCGTATTGTAAATTCTTACTGACACCTTTCTTGCCAAGAGCAAAATCAGTGTTTATTCCTTTATCACGTAACGTTTGTGCAATCTTTAAAGATTCTTTGACAGTATTTATGGGAATTATGTATACTTTTGCAATAGATTCAGTTTTTGTTTCTTTTTCTTTTAAAACGTCCATGATGGGAGCAATACCAAACGCAATACCTACAGCGGGAACTATTCTGTTACCACCCATAAAATTACCAATCATGTTATCATATCGGCCACCGCCAGCTAATGACGACGTAACTTTTCCTTTCTTTAAGAAGACTTCAAAAACCGTTCCTGTATAATAAGATAAGCCACGTACCATTGACATGTCAAACATTGCATTTTTAACTCCGAGAAGTTTACAGTACGAAAATAACTCTTTTAATTCTTCAATACCTTCCTTTCCTTCTTCATCCGTCATTATTTTTTGTAGTTGTGGAAGCGTTATGTTTTCTTGTATACATGAAAGAACTTTCTTTATTTGTACAGCTGTATATTTTCGTTCTTGTAATTCTTTTTTAACGCCAGGAATGCCAATCTTTTCAAGTTTATCAATAGCAATAAGTGCATTTTCTTTATTCTTAATACCTGCTTGTGTCAGAATACCATTTAACAATTTTCTATTATTAACTTTAATAACAACATTCAGGTTCCAAAAATTGAAAAATGTTTGTGCTAATGAAACTATCTCTGCATCTGCTAGCATTGATGCCGTTCCAATAGTATCAACGTCACATTGCCAAAACTGTCTATATCTACCAAGTTTAATGGGACCGTCACGAAATACGGGGCCCATTTCGTACCGTTTAAACGGTAATTTTAATGTTGGGTTCTGTGTAACGTACCGTGCAAGAGACGTTGTTAGCTCGAACCGTAAACCTAATTTTCGTTTTCCCTGATCTTGAAATGTAAACGTTTCTTTAAGCGCGTCACTTGCCGTTCCCGCACCACCCTTTGCAGCCAAAGTTTCAAAACGTTCAATGATAGGCGTTTCCAATGGTAAAAAGCCGTACCTCTCAAACATTGATTGGAGAGATGTAACTACCTTGTTCTTTACAATTTTTTCTTCTGGTGGAATGTCCCGTACACCACGCGCAGTTTGTAATTTCATTTTGTATACCTCAGAGTAGTTTTTTGAGGTATATAAATCTTGTTTAGAATAGAAGGGCGGCCGGGGGGAATTGAACCCCCGTCCCCGGATCCACAGTCCGGAATAATAACCGTTATACGACGGCCGCCATAATAAATAGAATTACTACTATCTTTTAAAAATCTTATGATAAAGTTATAACTAGAAAAAAGTTTACCGATGATGAATACAACCAACTCTGGTTTGTGCTGTCATAATACTGTAAGAATAATGAGTATATTTAAATCTTTTGAAAAAAAATATTAAAAAAAATTATTTTTTGGTTTTTACAACAAAAACGATCAAGCCAGCGATTATTAATAGGATAAGAAACCCTACTAATCCGTTCCGTACAGGATTCTGTGTAATGAAATCGACAACCGCGCCACCCGTTAATGGTGTACTTGTTGAATCTGCTGTAACTCCATCAGTTGCACTTCCCGAAAATAATGGACCCTGATCTTCTGCATTAAACACGTCCCGTATGATAGGTGCGTTGTTTGATGTTCCAGGTGTACCCGTATTTGTTGTTCCTGAAGTGCTTCCACCAGAGGTTGTTCCGGATTCTGTCGCGTTGAGAAAGCCACTACTATCGCCGCTACCTCCACCACCACCGCTTGAACTAGTTCCGCCGCCGCCTCCACCGGAGCCACCGCCACCACCATTGTCTGCAGGTGCTGCAGTTGTTCCGCATGTACCAGCATCACAAACGCCAGATGTACAGACAGCTGCACTCGTACATGTAACGCCGTCAGCTTGTTTAGTTACTGCAAGATTTAATGTTCTTATACCGTACGCTTCAAATGTATCAGTTTCAGCGGGAACGCCGCCTACTTTGAATGTTACTTCATCGGAAGTACTTCCACCTAACGTCATAGTGTACAAACCGGTTGAATCGACAGTGTACGTTTTTTGTTCTACGTTGTTCACATATCCTTCCACTGTAACGTCCGTTGCAGATGTTCCGTCAATAGTAACACTTCCGTCCCACCGGCATGGTTCATTACTAGGTAAGGGAAATGCTCCCATTACTGAAGAACCAAGTACAAAAACGAAAACAAAAATCAATAAAGTTGTTTTGTTCATTGTGTAACACCTAGTTTACTTTTGTATGTCGTATGTACTTCCCAAATCCTGTTGCAAGGTATTCAAGTTCATAGTATCCAAGAGTAGCCGTAAAGTCAGTAAATGTATTTGCAACATTTCCTGGCTTATAGGAATCCCAACTATCGGTACTTGGATTGTATGACCACAGTACATCAACATCATCACTTTCTAACGTGCTTAAACCGCCCAGTAACACATTCTCAACAGTTACATTTGTTAAGTTCGCTGCGTTAAGTGCGTTTGTTGACATCCAGAACGGATATGGGTTACGTGTTGCTCCTACATATCCAAATCCTCGTTCTGTATCAGGTTCGTTAATTGCGTAGTACATCAAGTAATCGTATGCACTGTACGCACTTTTTGTATAATCAGCTGTTGCACATCGTAATTCGAACGGTGTCGTACCAGCTTCAGGACTTGTTACTACAAATGAATGTGCTAATCCGTCTGCAGTTGTCATTGATCCTAAACTGTTTCCATACTGATCATACGCTGTGCATGTTGCAACTTCACTTGTTGTTCCCGTTACAGTTACTGTGTTAGGATATTCAAAGAGTTCTGCTGTTGTATCCATTACAGTAAAAGCAAGGAACGCATTTAGTTTAGTTTCTAGAGCAGTTAAGTCTGTTTGCATTGTTCCAGACGTTGTTTCTAGAGTCGTTAACCGCGCATCCAAAGCAGCAATGTCTGCAACATTTGCGTCAACATCTGTTCGTAAAACATCTACAAGACCCTGTAATGTGACAATATCCCCAGCATTATTACTAGACTGCAATTGTAATGCAACTATCTCTGTTTGTATTACACCTACTGCATCACTATTATCAGATACATTCTGAGAGAGTGTATCAACCTGTGTTTGTAACCCAGCAACTAACAAAGTGTTTGCATTAATTGATGCATTTAAGTTAGTTATCATTTCATCGATTACTTCAACAGTGTAGTATTCTGCGTTATCGACAGTTATTGATTTGTAACGTTCTTTTGGATTTCCTGCTAAATCATATGCAGTTGCATAAACCCGATAACTTCCATCTACATACTCAGTTGTATCTAAAGTGTACAAGTAATCTCCGTCACCATTTAGTGTTGTTACTCTTTCTAAAAAGATACGTGCTTCACCTGTTGGCATAATCTCAAACTCAACATATGACAATGGTTCGGTAATACTTGTTACTGTATATAATATTGAACCAGATACTCCTGCTCCAGTCTGACTTGCATCTAACGTAAAGTCTGGAACACTCGCATCTGCAGCAGTCACTTTAAAGTTATCAGCAACATCAACACCAGGAACAAACGTTTTTGTGTTACCTGCCAGATCTGTTCCAACAATACTCCATTGATATACATCCTCATCAAGGCTTATTGATAATCTAATAAGAACTTCTTCAGTTGTATCTCCCCAGACACCATCTGCAGGAAGAACCGTTGCATCACTTAAGACTTCAACACCGTTATCCCATACTTTGAAAACTCCACCGTAAACACCAAAGTTGTCTGAAAGTGTAGCCATGAAAAGTACTTCTGTTCCAGATGCAAATTCATCTGCAGGTGTAGATTCAACACTTTGTGTTGTTGGAGCAGTATTATCAACAGTTAAATTGATATTATGTGAATTTTCTGCTAAGTCGTTATCTTGAGCTACAACACGAAGATTATACAATCCGTCAGGAACAGCTGTTGTGTCCCACATGTATGTGTGTTGTTGTCCATTCGCAGTTACATAATCATGATAACCAGATGTTAATGTTGTCCATGTAGCTCCACTATCACCGGAATATCGAAGAATGTTATAAATCGTGTCATTACTAGGATCAGAGATAACCCATGTAACATTAACATTTCCATTTACATTATCACCCTCTGGAGGAACTAAAAGTTCAACAGTTGGCGCAACGTTGTTAACAGTTACGGTTAACGTATCGCTTGAAAAACCACCATCATCATCTGTTACTGTTACCGTTACAATATAAACTCCATTATCAACATATGTGTGGGTATTTGTAATTGGACTTGTTGCTGGATTGACAGATTCTAAAACGCCCAAATCGCCCCAGTCAATAGTTGCTGTATGAGTATCTGCTGTTCCAACATCAGTAAATGTTGATGCTAATGAAATTGCTGTTCCCTCGTTAGTTTCATCATCTGAACCTGCGTCTACAACAGGATCAACATTGTTAACAGTTACATCCATTTCATCAAAATGGGTTAATCCAACATCGTCAGTAACTGTTAATCTCACAGTATACACACCATCATCAGCATACACATGTGTAATTCCTGCTAAACTATCTGTCACTAAAAGAGCTGTTCCATCACCAAAGTTAACAGTAAAGCTGTCTGCTTGATCGTCAAATTGTGACCCTACAACACCGTCAGTTGCACCGAAAGCATATGTAACTACATCACTTTCATCAACTGTTTGGTCAACGTCAGCATCAGCAACAGGATTAGTATTATCTACTAAGAATGCAGCGTCTGACGTGTCAGTTCCAACGTCGTCACCATCATCTGCATCAACCGTGAAAGTAACATCATCACTATCAATTGTACTTGCATCCCAACTGTACGTGTTTGTACCAGGAACACATGCTGCACTTCCAAGAACTGTTGAAACGCCGCCAACAGTTTGTGTAAAGGTACATGTAAATGTAACATCTACAGGGTCAGTTATTGTGTATTGAACTGGAACTGTACCTGTAAGTTCTTCTCCACCATTTGGAGAAACGACTGTAACTGTAGGAACAACATTATCAACTGTTAGAGTTGCTGTTGTTGAAGCATCATTGGTTGCATAATCAATAACTCGTAAGCCAATTGTAAAAGCACCATTATTATCAATACCAAAAGATACTAATTGTGCCCATGTTAATGTGAGTGAAGAAACAGTTGTACTAAAATCTTCTGTTCCATCATTATCGATGTCCCACATATAATATTGAATTCCTGCAGTAGCATCAGTTGACGCTGAAGCATCGAACGTAACTCCGTCCCCTTCATCAATTGTTTCATCATCTAACGCTGGAACAGGAGCAAGTTTATCTAAACACATATCTTCTGTAATTTCGTCAGGAGAGTTGTCAGTTGAAGAAAGACGTATTCTATATGAACAACCGTCTGCGATTGTACTTGTGTTCCATGGATATGTCAAATCTTGTGCACTGGCACTAGAAGTCAGGATGTTCCAAGACAATGGTGCTCCTGAATTATCGCTATATTCAACGATAACAGCATCGGTACCCGCACCAGAGATAAGTGTCCAAACAATGTCAACACTCTCGACATTTAAGAACTCGCCGCCAGTTGGAGACACCAAATTTATATCTGCTGCCATAACACTGCTAACAGAAAATAGTAGAACTAATAACATACTTACAATAATCATTCTTTTTTTCATTCTAAAACCACCCCATATTAAACATAAAAGTTTTCTAAAACTTATTTTACAACATTTCAGGACACTTTTTATATATAAACATTTAGTTACTTGAAAAGAACTATTTAACCTTAAATCTTCAATACATTCTGCTTCCTAACAACCTTCATTTTTAAGAATGTTGTATAGCCTAAGAATTCTCCACCTGCTTGGATAGGAAATGGCACGTCACTTGTAAGAACAATCTTTTTACCCCGAACATACACCAACGGTGGTCGAACTATACCAAGAGATGCTAACACTAATCCCCATGCACGTAATGGTTTGTTTAACCATGCTGAATGTCTATTCACAACACCTAACCCGTACACATTTCCATCATGTGGTTTTATTGGTCCAACCATGGCACGAATTGCATACCCATAATATGGAACTTTACCGAACGCAAGTGCAACACAATTTTCCCAAAATTGTTTCGTCCCATCAATACTAACACTCAAATCATAATCAGCTTTCGATTTCAATAATGCGTTCCATGACGCACTAATATAATCTAAAAACCCGTTCTGCGTTCTTGTTTTGCCGAGACGTGCAACCTCTGCATCAATACCTAAACCTGCAAATAACGTTACCTGTTTACCTTTCTCCCATTCAATTTCAACAACGTCTAACTTTTCTTCTTTAAATTTAAACCGTGACCGTAAATATTCAAACTTCTTACCACGATAGAAATAGGAATAGAACGCATTGCCCGCACCTAATGGAAAGAAACCTATACTTTTTCCATTGAACGGTTTATAATTAAGTGCACCCTCAAACGATCCGTCACCACCTGCAATGATAATGTGGTCGTACCGCTTTACAACTTTATCAATACCGGCAAACATATCTTTCGAATTTGGTAAATATAAGATACGTGCCTGTCTCCTCTTCGCAAACCGTCGTAACAACCGCCTACGATATCTATCATGATATCCGCGTGATCGCCTATTCGCCAAAATAATCATATTTTCCTTTTCAACTTTTTTTCCAGACGATTTAACTTCTCGCCGTTTGATAATGTACTGATAACAATAATTTGCCATTGAAAATAATGATAAAACAACTGCAAGAACAGTAAATACAATAATAACAATATTCACAATGTCCATCCAAAATGTATTCTGTAAAAGATCATAAATAAGGAAATCTTTTATCATTAACAAATATATCAAGATAAACTGTGCATTAGTTTTCAACTTTCCGTACATGTCTGCCGCAATAACAACGTCGTGCTTTGCTGCCATTGACCGAACGCCGTTAATTGCAAAATCTCTAAAGATAAAAATGGCAATTGGCAATAGCCAAAATGTTCCCCTAACTAAAAACACTAATAACAATCCAATAACAACAATCTTATCAGATAATGGGTCTAAAAAAGAACCAACGTCCGTTACTTCTCCCCGTTTACGTGCAACAAGACCGTCAAAATAGTCGCTTAAAACAGTTACTGAAAATAAAACAATTGCAATGAACGAAAATAATAAACTTTCTCTATAAATGAAGTAAATAATTACTGGAAGTAAGGCTATCCTTCCTATAGTGATAAGGTTCGCTATGTTCATACAACACAGATATTACTTCATATTTAAAAATCTTGGGGAATATCTCTTGGCATATCAGAACCCTGCCCGCTCAAAATAACATCGTCAATACGCAATATCATTTCTGCCACTTCAGCAGCACTGTGAAATGCTTGCGTTTTAATTTTTAATGGTTCAACAACTCCTGAATTCCACGCATCAAACACGCCACCGTTAAGTACATTCACACCAGACCACTTTTTTCCCATGTCATGATCTGAACGCAAATGTGCAATAATATCAATTGGATCTAAGCCAGCATTTTCTGCCAGAGTACGAGGAATAATCTCAAGGGCGTCTGCAAATGCGTGAACAGCTAACTGTTCCCTACCGATACATGTTTGTGCAAACTGTCGAAGGCCACGTGCAACTTCAATTTCTATAGAACCTGCACCTGCAACAACAAAACCGTCCATGAGAGATGCAACAACGTCGCCAATTGCGTCCGTTACCGCACGCGATATTTCGCCGGCAACATGTTCCGTGCCACCCTTAACAAGTAATGTAACAGCCCGAGGGTTTTTACATTGTTCAACAAAAATCATATCTTCATCGCCAACCTTTGTTTCTCGAACAATACCAGCAAAACCGAGATCGTCAGATGATAATTCTTTCAGATTGTTTACAATGAGAGCGCCTGATGCAAGAGAAACCGTTTCCATATCACTTTTTCGTACTCGCCGTACAGCTAAAATGCCTGCCTTTGCCAAGAAATGTTGTGCAAGGTCATCAATACCCTTTTGACATAAAACAACTGTTGCACCACTACGTACAACTTTCTGTACCATATCCTGTAATAACCGTTCTTCCTGTTCAAGGAACGCGTTTAATTGTGAAGGGTCAGTAATTTGTATTTTTGCGTCAATGTCAGTATTTTTAATCTCTAAAGAAGAATCAAGAAGGGCAACCTTTGCATCATTAATATAAGTAGGCATTGACGGATGAGCACGTTCTTTCGATATTACGATACCCTCAACAAGCGTACTTGCATCTGAACGTTCACCTATATGAGTTTCAACTTTAATTGCATCTTTGGTAATGATAACTTTCCCATTCTCAAGAGTAGACACTTTTTTAACAGCTTGGACAACAATGTCCGCTAACCGTTCTTTATTGGCTTCTGCGCCCTTACCCGTCATGGCAGTAATGGCAATATTACGAAGAAGAGGATCGTTATCGAACAAGACAGGTTCAGCAAAATTGCGAACAAGTTTTTGAGCTTCCTTCTCTGCTACACGATATCCCCGAGCAAGAACTGTAGGATGAATATTTTGATCAAGTAAATCTTCAGCTTTCTTAAGCAATTCACCAGCAAGAACAACCGCTGTTGTTGTTCCATCACCCACCGCATCTTCCTGCGTTTTAGCAATTTCAACAACCATTTTGGCAGCTGGATGATCAATATGCATTTCACGAAGGATAGTAACTCCATCATTGGTAACAACAACACTACCCTCAGCATCAACAAGCATCTTGTCCATACCTTTAGGACCAAGCGTTGTCCGGACAGTTTGTGCAACAGCTTTAGCAGCAGCTATATTGTTAGATTGTGCATCCTTACCCGTTGTCCGTTTAGTATCATCGGGCATGATAAATATTGGTTGAACGTTTGAATCCATGGTTAACAAATTCTGAGAAAAGTACTCTTTTAAACGTTATGGAAGATTAAATTCAAAAAGTACAATCTTACCCCCAAAATTGTCAAAAATCTATTATTGATTTTTGAGGACAATAATATTTATTAACATACAACACCATTCACAAACATTAATGGCACGTATAATATTTCTGGGAACGGGTGGAGAATCAGCAGTCGTCAGTAAACAGATACGTGCATCTGGCGGAATAGTTCTACAGGTAGAAGATATTCAGTTTCATATTGATCCTGGACCAGGAGCGTTAAATAAAGCGAGGGAAGCAGGAGTTAATGTTCATCATACAAGTGCTGTGCTTGTAACACATAACCATATTAACCATTGTAATGATCTTAACGCTGTTGTTGACGCGATGACCCATTCAGGTATTGAACATCGTGGAGTTATCCTTGCAAGTAAATCAGTTTTACAAAATACTGAAAATAACCATTCATTTTTAACACAACATCACAGAAACCTTGTTGAAAAAATCATTCCACTTGATAAAAATCATAAAGTTGGTATTGAACTTGTTGAGATTCATGCTTTGCCGGTTGAACATACTGATTCTAGCGCTATTGGATTCAAATTCTTTTGTCCTAAATTTACTTTAGCATATACGGGAGACACACTTTTAACAGATGAGTTAACTGAAAGTCTTGCAGGGACAGACATTCTTATTCTTAACGTTCCCTACCCAGAAGATAAGGGGAAAGATATGAATTTAGATAGGGAAAGTGCAATTACACTTATTTCTAAAGTTAGACCACGGTTAACTATTATTACACATTTTGGGTTAGAAATGCTTAAATCTGATCCAATAGTAGAAGCTAGAGAAATTCAACGTATTACGGGCGTGCAAACAATTGCTGCCAAAGATGGATTTGCTATTTCTTTAGAAGGCTACGCAGGACAGTATAAGTCTCCGATTAAAGGGTATTAGAGAATTAGTTGTATTACTGACCTATTCTTGATAATCACAAAACCTAAATCTGTAAAGTTGAGCAGCAGATTCTGCCATCTTTTCTTTTTCATAGTCTGAGAAAAAAGTTCCTGTGTGGTCAACCAACAATGACCATAGCTGATAATGAACTGCCCAAGCACCACCATATTCTAAATTTGTGTCCATGGACTGACTCCCTATATTTATGTCACAATTATGAAAGATATTGGCTTCTGCATGCCTAACCTCGTGCATAAGTGTTGTCACGCTATGAATTAAACCCACTGGAGCTTCAGGATCAACAGCGTGTCTGTAAATTGAATGATTAAGTTGATTTGCTTTCATAAACACAGAGCCACCACTCCCGTGAGAAAATTCGTTTTCTCCCGCCCAGAAATAATTAATTTGTTCCAAATTTCTGCTTTTTGTCCAATTATACAAATTATCATATTCAGGAGACCAAGTGAGATTAATATCAAATGGAATACATTTCATTAACCTAAATGTATTATATACTGAAAGCATGATTGAAGACTCGTCACCACCATTTGTACATTCTTCTAACTCCATAAAACGATTTTCTTCTAACTCGGACTCAAACATAATGTTAAAATCTTTTCTAATTTGCTTAACTTCTTCTATAGAAGGACAAGAAGCCATAAGCTCCGCTGCTGTTGCGAAAGGACAAAACTCTTCTCTAGAAAAATCAGGAAAAATGACATTCTCATATCTTTCAACTAATGATAATGACAATGGTGGTTTTAAAGTATAAATTAATTGTTGAGCATCTGTATTTGATGAATATTCTTTAAACCGAAATAGAGGTTCAATTTTTTTGGCTTTAACTCTATAAGCCGTTTTTAATACGGTTTTAGGTTTATACTTAAAGCTCTTATAGGTGAATTTTTTGTAAGCTTGACCAGCTAAGGCCTTACTTTCTTCACTTTCTCCTTCCTCTATTACAGCATTAAGTTCTTCAGGAGATAATTTTTCTAGCTCAGACTCTAATGTTTGTTGTTCTTCTTCTGTTAATTGCTTTTCTGTACAACCTGCTAAGAACATAACTACAACCAACAAACTCAATATCACAAAAATAATCTTTTTCATATTAAAACTCTTTTTTAATTTAAATAAAGAATAATTTAATCGTTTAAAAAGTTTTGGGTTATGTGGTTTATCAAATCATCATCAACAAATACACAACTCCTAACCCAATGAAACAACCAACGCCAATAAACGGCATTGCAGGATAGAATTTCTTTGGTTTTCCAATATACAATAATACTGCTAAACCGATCGCGGCAAAAATGGGAATGATAAAACTTTGCCATAATCCAAACTCTTTCAATACGACACCTGCAAATATTAAAGGGAAGCCGATATCTCCACCACCTAACATTGCAGTCTTCACTTTAACCTTTTTAGAAGATTTCTTGAGTTTTTTCCCACTTGCATTATATGGTATCAGAAGACCAGCAAACACTTTCGCCTTTGTTTGTGATTTTGCAAGTGTAATCATATGTTTAGATTTCCAGACAGCGTACGCATCATATAACGCAATAAGGACCATTAAGATACTGACCGACCAAATACTAAACAATGGAACAAATATTGCTGCTAATCCACCGTACATAAACATTTCTGTTGTCGTTTGAATGATAAAATTTGGTCGGAATATTTTCCACACCGCTAAAACAGAAGCTAACAAAAGGGCTAGCCACATAGTAACAAAAGGAGTAAATGCCCACCACAATGCAAGAAGTACTGCAAATAAAAACCAGAATTTCCATAACCACGTTATTTGTTTCTTGATGATAAATAACATTAAAAAAGTACCTATAATAATAGCAAGCATAACATAAATGTATGATGTTGTTTCTTCTAACTGTGGTCTTTCTCCATACGGTCCATCTTTTAAAGTTGTTTCTCCAGTTTCTGCTGATTTATCAACGTCTATATATTTGTAAAGAATGCCAATACCAATACATTGTGCTAAAATAAATAGAAGTAAAAGTAATAATGTAACTTTACGTGAATGTTTCATACGGTAAGGAATTTGTTAGGGTTTAAATAAATTACCCCATCCCTATAAAATGCTGCTTCACAGGTTTCTCATTCACTTTTACAAAATCACTAAACAAAGGAATTTGTATAGGAACTGCAAACCGTGTAAATGTACTGGTAACAAGAGCTTCACCTTTATCAAGAGATGCAATGTTACGTCCATCATTACTCAAATCTTGCGGTGACGATTCAATTACTGCTTGTCTCTCAGATCCCATTTCAATACCCAATATTATCTTTGTATTCATATTAGCAAGTATATTCTTAGGAATTTCTGAAGGTAACTGCGTTATGGCTACGATACCAACTTTAAATTTTCTACCTTCACGCGCAAGGGTTTCAAAGATGTTACCTCCCTGCTCAAGAACTTTCTTGCCCAACACACGAGGAGCTTCTTCTAATACAATAGACACGACAGGTTTCTCATCTAACTTACCAATACGTTTGTAATATTTATACTTGTCAAACATTTCAGACGCAATAATACTTCCAACCATAATCTCTAAAGCGCCAGAAAAAAAACTTGTATCAATAATCACCGTTTTTCCCCGTTCAAGATTTGTACAAATTTCTGTAATAGTATTTTCGCCAGCAATTTCGTCAAAGATACCTTGCGACGTTATTCTATCATCATCAAAATCTAATCCTAACAACGTTAACAATTTTCGTTTCACAACAGCAATCGTATCTTCATGAAATCGTACAGGTTCGATTTTTGCTTCTGATAATAATGAATTGATCCATTGTGCACGAAACTTTTTGTAATACACATGTAAACATTGCCGTTGAGGATCTGATAATTGTATAGCGCCCATGAAATGTTCAGGTTTAAGTTTAGATAAGTTAATCTTAAGAGTGTACGCGCCAGGTGGCGGATTTGTTGGCGTATAATAGACAACGTTCTTCTGTGGATGATCCTTTAAGCCAAGACCCGTCCTCCCATAATATTCATCATGTGGATCTAAAACCAAGATACCAGCATAATCCTTTTCTGAAAGGTTCCATAACATGCACGACATTAAATTACTCTTACCTTTCCCAGTTGACGCAGGAATTAACACATGATGTGATAATACATCTTTCCCAGGAAGAAATATGTCAAAGTCCATTGCGGTACTGCCACTCCGCAATTTTCCTAAAAATAATGGATATGGTGGCGTCGTAATAAATGATAAATCTTCTTTTGAGACTGCTCGAACTTTTGTAAAGAATGATGGTAACTTTTTACAGACAGCATTCTTCGTTCCTGCTATCAGAAGAGGTTTACAAAACGCTAATTGGTAATTCCGAAGGGATTCATCCATAATATTAAAATTGCCTTCTTCAAGGTTCATTCCCGCAACCATCTCTAGATTTTGCTGCGATATCTGGCTAGCGTACATTAAATCGTATACTTGTAAGATAAATCGTTCAGTATTGTCTTCTATAACCAAAAGTTCGCCCAACTCAACTTGATGACCTGCTTTTACCCGTACAATTATCTTTGCAAAATCGCCCGCTACTACCTGCCCCTTTATCATAGATTTTCCTAATTATATGGTACTTTTAATGATTTATGTTTTTGATAAACTATGTTTTTTCTCAGTATAACAAAAACCTTTATAAAATACCTAGAGTTTTAGAGTTCATTATGGAAGCAACAGTCATGCATTTTAGACAAGGACGACATCATGTTAACAGTAAACAGATGATTATCAAAGTAGCTGATACTGCTGAAGAAGCTGAAAAGTTTATAGGTAAGACAGTTACATGGACATCTCCATCTGGAAAAGAAATTTCTGGTAAAATATCTGCATTACATGGTAGAAATGGAAATGTTCGTGCTATTTTTGAAGATAAAGGCCTTCCTGGTCAAGCTTTAGGACAGAAAATTCAAGTTAAGTAATTTGTTTCTGAGAAGAAGAAAAGAAAAAGAAAATAAAAAAATAACTAAGCACTATAAATGCCTTTTAACCGAAGTGCTTTACTCTGTACGATTCGTTGGTTTTTGATTGCTTCACGAGCAGCTCTTGACATTGCAGTCCATTCAGAAGTACCGATAGTATCTTTTGCCAATTCAGTTTCAATCTTTCCCAACTCACCACTGATTGCTGTATGAGCAGCTGTAATTTCTGCAATTACTCCATCAGCTGTCGTTTTTGTAGCACCGGTTAATGTGTCTGTCTGACTCTGTGACCATGCAACTAATTTAGCAACCCTATCTTCAAATGTATGCATTCGTCGTAATGCACTTTTTACTTTTCCTTCATCTTTATCTCTGATAGCAGATGCAACTTGATCAAGTGTGTGCGGAATGGTTGTAAATTCTGGCCTGCCACGTGTTCCCCACCACCTTTTAAGAGCCTTTTTAACATTATCAGGCATTTCTTCATCCCTATGTCGAGCTCCTCTTCCACGAACAGCACCCTCACTTTCTCCAGGGAAGATAACTTTGAAGATGTAGTATACCATTAAGATAACGTAGAACACACCTAAAATGTTAAAGAACGTTATCAATCCTACCCAAAACGTGCTTAATGGTGTAACAGAAATTGCGGAAGGAATTGATCCTCCACCAGCACCAAGTGCTCCTGTTGCAGCTCCACGTGCAGTTCTACTCAAGAACATAACTCCAGATAAGAACAATGTGATGTACACAAGTAACATACTAATTAACAATTTAATAAGATAATCAAACCGTGTTTCTCCTTTAAGTACTTTATACAATAACCATGTTCCCCCAACAACAGGAACCAGTACTAAAAATGCATACAGAACACCGCCCCACACAAGGAAAATTTCTTGTACAAGTTGTCGCGGTATTGCAAATGATGCAATGATTGCAAGAATTATTGTAATAACAGCACGAATATTTTTTGCATAATTTTTCAATGCTAATTGTGAAATGCCGAAAAATATTGCAAACACTAAAAACATTAAGAGTATACGTGCACCGACTATTCCTCCATCAGTTCCCATCTGTAACGCTGCAGGAAAGTCAAGAAAAACCATATATGTATATTTCTTAAATGTCGCTAATAATGCAGCAGATGCTGCCTGTGCCATACCAACTATCATAAACAAACTCACAAAGAATAATGTCATAAATCTATTTCGTGCCATAATATTCACCTATTTTTTTTATTTTTTTAACTATGATTCTAGAGGTAAAGAACACAGAGAACTATTTAAAGGTTTTGCTGTTCCAAAATGACGTATTTAAGAGGTATAAGAAAAAAGAAAAAGAAAAAAAATAAGAAAATTTTACAAATCTCGAATTATTTTGTATAACGATACTTCTTTTGCTAATGCAACTTGTTCTTGACGTTTTGCAGTTCGCATTTCACCACGTAATAAACTTCGCGCTTTCGTTTTACTAAGACTCGTTTTTTCAAATTCTGTCCGAATCTTATCAAGTTCCGTATGGATATTGGTATTCGCTGCAGCAATTTCTCTTAACAATTTTTCAATTCTTGTTTTAAGTGGACCAGCAGGAAGGTCTTTAGATTCATGTTCTGTAAATGCTGCAACTTGTTCTTCACGTCCTTTCAACTGTTCAGTTTTGTCAAGAACGTCTAACGCTTCACGTTTTAATCGTGCAACTTTTGCAGAATCAACAGTTGTTGCATATAATTCTGCTTCAATGTCAACCATCTTTGCTTCAAGATTTTCTAAATGTTTTGGAGCCTCACCAAACTTAACTTTACGCCACCATCGACGTGTTCCTCGGCCGAATCGTCTTCCAACCGCTGCAACAGCATCGTCAGCAACACCAGAAATCTTTTCTCCCGTTCCAGGAGAAAGCCATCTGATAGCAAAATAAATTGCTGCAATTGCATATCCAATTGTAAGGAATGTAAAAATGGTAATTATACTTTCGCTAAGCCATGAAAGAAGACCAGTTTTTGGAACAAAATGGCTTGATAATCCAGACGCAATATATGTTAAAATTGCAGCAATTAATGCTCTAATAAAATAATAGAACCGCGTTTTTTCATCTTCTTTCTTAAAGAGAAAATATGTTCCCAGAACTATCGGCACACCAACCATAATGAAATATAATACGCCTCCCCAGAGGAAAAAGATTTCTCTGATCATCTTTTCTGGAATGGCAAACACTGCAATCGCTGCTATTAAACCTGCAATTGCTAATCGAACATTTTGTCCAAATTGGTTAAACAATAATTGTGTTCCGCCAAATAAAATAACAAACACAAGTGCACCTATCAAAATACGTGCAGCAATAGTTCCCATGGGACTACCTGATTCAATCGCTTCAGGAACGTCATAAAAAATCTTTCCAACAAAAGAATTTTCACCAATAATATCATCAACAGTAAACGCATATACTGCTGGAGCAGCAACACTAATAACAAATAAAGAAAGTAATACCAACATAAACAATCTATTTTTCATAATTATAACACCTCTTACTATACAAAGCAGAAAAGAACAGACGTATTTAAAGTTTTCTTTACTTGGAATGTTCTTTTTGAGACATAAACTCATAAATATATTCAATAACTATAGAAAGTGAATCATTACATTGCCTAGTATTAGAAATTATGCCCTATACTACCCATTCTACTACAATCTTTAAAACTATTCAAAAGCTTTATAAATAACTTCCATTCCAACGTATTCTATGACAACAATCATGCGAGTAAACCCAAATATCCTTATTGAAAAGGCTACTGAAGAACTTAAAAAGCAGAAATTGGTACAGCCACTTGAATGGAGCCAGTTTGTGAAGACTGGACATCATAAACAACGTCTTCCAGATAGTGAAGATTGGTGGTATGCACGATCTGCTTCTATACTACGAAGTATAGCAAAATTGGGCCCAGTAGGTACAGAAAAGTTACGAACAAAGTACGGCGGAAAGAAAAATCGTGGCCATAAACCAGATAAACAGTTTAAAGCATCAGGATCAATCATACGGAAAATTTTACAACAATTAGAAAAATCAGAATTGGTAAAGCAAGCTCAAAAGGGTGTTCATAAGGGTAGAATCTTAACTCCAAAGGGCATTTCATTTTTAGATAAGATAGCTGTACAGATAGCAAAAAAGAAGGAATGATACAATGGCAACAAATAAACATCCATCACGGAAAAAGCGGTTAATCAAACTTAACAAACAGACTAAATGGGCACCGTTCTGGACAGTCTTTAAAATTTATGGTAAAGGTAGACGAGTTCATCCGTCACGACACACTGATGTAAAAAGAAGTTGGCGAAGAACAAAAACGAAAGCATAAACAATGGCAGCTAAGAAAGAAGACGCAAAACTTGAACGAGTATATACGGTTCCTCTACGTAAAGAGTACCAAAAGGTACCTAGATGGCGTAGAACAAAGAAAGCAGTTAAAGCTCTTCAACAATTTCTTGAAAAACATATGAAGTCTGATAATGTTAAACTTAGTTCAGAATTAAACGAAGAATTATGGAAGCACGGTATAAAAAATCCACCACATCATGTTAAAGTTACAGTAACTAAAGATAAAGACGGTGTTGTAAAGGCAGATCTTTTTGGTGAAAAGAAAGGAACGAAAACTGAAAAAGTTTCTGAGAAAAAAGAAAAACCTCCAAAGGAAGAAGAAAAAGTTGTGACAGAAAAGGAAGAAGTTAAAGAAGTTTCTCAAGAAACGAAAGCTGAAGAACCAGTAACTAAAGAAAAGAAAGAAAAAGTACCAGTTGAAGAAAAACAAGAGTAAACCTATTTTTTTGATAAAGTTTTTTAAAGAATTCTTTGTACATACCAATTCTTATGGAAAAGAAACACATTTTTGTTAAAAAGGAAGCCAAAGGAACCTATGGTAAGAATCCTGAAGAACGGACAACTGATGAACTTATTCAGTACGGCGTTGTTAATATTGACAAGAATGCGGGACCAACATCACACCAAACATCAGATTATGTGAAAAAAATTCTTCATATATCAAAAGCTGGTCATTCAGGAACTCTTGACCCTGGCGTAACGGGTGTTCAGCCAATTGCATTAGGAAGAGCAACACGCGTAACACAATTCTTACTTACAGCACCAAAGGAATATGTGTGTATTATGCACCTTCACAAAGATATTGATGAAGACACTATTCGTAATGGCACAAAAAAGTTCATTGGGAAGATTAAACAATTACCACCCATAAAAAGTGCAGTTAAACGACAATTAAGAACACGAGAGATATATGAATTTGAAATTTATGAGATTAAAGGACGAGACGTTCTGTTTCGAGTACAATGTCAAGCAGGAACGTATATTAGAAAACTTTGCCATGATATAGGTCAAGAATTGGGTATAGGCGCACATATGGTAGAACTGCGTAGAACACAGGCAGGACCATTCTCAGAGAAAGACAACCTAATTACATTAAACGATTTACAAGACGCGTACCACATGTACAAAGAAGAAAAGAATGAGAAATATGTACGGTATTGTATTCAACCTATTGAACATGCCGTACGAAAATTATCTAAATGTTGGATCTTGGATACGACGTTAGAAAGTGTATCTCATGGGAGAGATATTGCCATTCCTGGCATTAGTAAGTTAGAGAATTTTAAGAAGGGAGAAATAATTGCTGTCATGTCTCTTAAAGATGAATTGGTATGTATAGGTGAAGCGTTAATGTCAGGTGTTGAAGTGAATACTAAAGAAAAGGGAATAGCGATTGAAACCAAGAAAGTATTTATGCTGCCTCTTGAAGGGCCGCTTCCTGCTCAAGAGTAAAATGTTTTGATTCTGAAATAAGAAGTTCTGCATCTTTGTAAAGTGCTGCTTTCTCAGACATCTTCTTGTTAAAAAGTTCAAGAAATGCTGCAAGAGTACTCTCGTTTGATACACTTCGTATAATTTTATCTTGATTGGCAATGAACCACCGTGTAATTTCCTGTACAATATTAACAAAACCTTCCTTTCTATGCGAATGAAGATTATCATGAAAATCATGTACTTCGTCAGAGATTGTATGCACCATTTTTTCATCAGATTCAATCGTTGCACGAATTCTATCTGTTCGTGATAATATGGTACCATTAATTCCTAATATTTTCTGAATAACTTTTAGATGATTCTGTAACGTTGCTTCTCGGTCTCGCTGATCAAGTTTTTCGCCTCGCTTAAATGATTGTCTTAATGCAATAAATTCTTTTATAATAACTCCTCTCTTTTCTTCCAATGCTTTATTCTCTTTCTTAATTTTTTCTTGCATAGTATGTAACAATTCTTTATCTTTATCTAATACTTCTAATTCTGATTTAAACAGTTTTCCGAATGCTTTTAGATATTCAACCAAAACATGAAGTCCATCCTGTATTTTCTGTTTCATATCGGAAGAATGTCGAACATCTTTAAATCGTGAAAAGAATTCTAAAACTTTCTCAAGAAGTGCAATAAATTTTGTAAGACTATTTTTTATATCTTTTCTAAATTCTCTCAGATCATTTTCAGATTGTTTCAGTTTCTTTCCAAGAATCTCTTCACTCAAGAAATCTTTCATTGCTTTCTTTTCTTTACGCTGTTCCTTCTTTTCTAACCGTCTTTGTTTTTTCAATGCACGTTTCTCATCAGTGTCCCCAATACCTTTACCTTTATGTTTTATGATTGAAAAGACAACTACAACAAGAACAACTACTAATCCAATACCGAACAACGTTCCCTGTAATGAAGAAATCCCTATACTTTCAAACAACCCTTCTAACACCATATATATAAATAATAGAACAGAACTTATAAACTTAACTCAGTTCAACGACCATCCCTTCCCACCCAGGATTAATAACTTTTGTTTTACCAATAACGTCCATCTCGCCAGCAGTTTCGTGCATGTGACCACTTATAGCCAATTTAGGTTTTATTCTTTCAATAAACGACCTATAATCTCTATTTCCTACATGGTTCTTATCAAGTTTGTCAAGTTTTGTACCAAATGCAGGACCGTGCGTTATAAGAACAATCTTTTCTCCTTTATACTTCCCGTACCATTCACGAGATACTTTTCTAAACTCTGCATCTTCTAACGCAAAACCGCCACCGCCAAAACCACAGAAAACGTATCCATTTTTTTTAAACACGTTTGTATGAAAATCTATACAATGATCAAAATGTGACATAACGTCTCTAAACTTAGTATCTGGCTCTTCATGATTTCCAGGAATCATATAAAACTTCTTTCCAATTTTACTAAAACGTTCTAACGCGTCAAGAAGACCAGCACCAAAATTAGAAAGGTCACCTGCACAAATAATAAATTCAACATCATCTTCACGTGCTCGTTTAAGTAACGCGTTTAGATATTTTTTATCATTATGTACATCTGCGAAAACAAGAAATTTCATAAGGATAAATCTCCATAATTAATTTATTCAGTTTTGTCTGTTTTTGGTATAGCTTTCGGTTCTTCAACTTTAGCGTCTTCTTTAACTTCAACAGGCTTTTCAACAGGTTTTGGAACAGGTTTTGGAATGTGTACTTTACCTTTAAGAACAACTGACCGCATAGTAACTTCTTTCATTGGACTTACTTTATGCAACTTCTTTTTTAACATACTTTGAAGTTTGTATCCAACAACATTACCGATTAACGTATCAATGTCTCCCTGAGCAACTTCTTTTTCTAATAAATCATGAAGTTGTTTTCTCAATTCTGTCTTTACTGAATGTTGAACTTTATTTCGTGAAACCATTAACGCTTTTATGATAAGTTTTTGACCAGTCTTTGTTGTAAGTATAAAATGATCGTCTACCCGTGCAGTATTTTTTCTTACAAGTCTTTTAATAAATGCAGGTGATAAACCAAAACCAATTGTTGACGTTTCAAATACACTATTTCTAAAAGCGGTAATTACAAATTTCATATATGCATTTTGATCTTTAACATTTCCAGTCATTTCTCTCAAATTAACTTTAAGAACCCTACCAATAGCACTATCGGTTGATGCTAAATATGTTTCTCCAATTTCTCTATTACTAAATAATTTAGGAGCAAGGATTTTGTACCATGTTTTTCGTTTTGTCTTAATTCGACTAACTTTCTTTTTAATAACCTGTTTTGCCATTTTTGTGTATGATTTCCGGATTATGTAGTTTTAGATACCTGAATGAAGTCTTGTTATGGAGGTTATTTAAAAAGGTTATTGAAAAAATTGAAGTTTTTTCTAAAACCTTCAGAAAATAGAGGTTTTCTGTATGGGTTTTTTGTTGATTTTGAATGGAGATTAATAATACAGAATATTTTGAAACAAAGCCAATTATTAACCCCAATCCCTAATTTATATAACACAATAGCTATTTTACACCATTTGTTAAGAGAATATTGACCCCTTCCCGAATAGAAAGATATTTAAATAAGTTATACACTTATTAAAACAACAAAAAGAGTTTTTTGGGTGTCAAAAATGAAAATAGCTATTGTTACGAACAAAGACCATTCCCCACTTGGTTGGGGAACAACACCACAGAGTGTTACAGTAGTAGCAGATGTTCTTCGAGAAAGTGATACAAAAGTTTATGTTCTTGATGTTCCTGATAGAAAGGCACTCGAAGAACAACATGAAACAATAAATGATATGGACTTGGTTTGGCCAAACGCATACCATTATCAAGAAGATGAAAAAGTGGTTTCTTTACCTCGCTCATTAGAATCTATAGGTGCACGATTAATTGGTCCCGGATCAGAATCATTAGAAACTATGTTACTTAAAGAGAGATGCCAAGAAAAATTGAGGGATGGAGGCGCATCAACACCAAAGTTTGTTTCTGTAAATGGAGAATCTCCCGATGAAATTGAACGCATGATTAATAACGTAAATTTACAATATCCAGTCATCGTGAAATCAGCAGAGGGATCAATTAGCAGAGGAATACTTCCAGATTCGGTCAAAGAAACGAAAGATGAAATTCCACAGTATATTGAGAGATTAAGGAGTAAACTGGGCGCAGGAAACATTTTAGTTGAAGAATACGTTGATGGGCCAGAATTTACAGTCGCGATATTGGGAAATGGTGACACTCAAAAGATATACGCCGTTTACACAGTCATAAGTGATCCACGTGTTACTTCAAGAAAATATAAATTTATGGACGGAGAAACAAGACCAGGAGGTATAATTCGAGGAGACATAACATTAGAACCAGTAACAAAACAAGAAGAAGTAGAAAAGTTAAAGGGAGTGGCAGAAAAAGTTTATTCTTCATTAGGATTATCAGACTGGACACGATTTGATGGACGTTTTGATAAATATGGAGTTCCAAAAGTGTTTGATGTTAATGGGATGCCAGGATTATCGTTCGACAGAAGTATAACACCCCAACAGTTTTCTGTTCTTTATCCAGGAAAAAATAAAGAAGAGGTGTTCCAAGGAATTGTTTATTCAATAGTACATTCTGCTGCAACTCGACATGGAATACATCCACCACCAAAATTAACAAAGAACGCATTATATTTGCATTATTAAAAAAATGGACAATAGACCAATAGGAGTTTTTGATTCAGGAGTTGGAGGGTTAACAGTAGTTAAAGAACTTATGCGAGAACTCCCAAATGAAAATATTATCTATTTTGGTGATACTGCAAGGGTTCCCTATGGTTCAAAGTCCATTAAAACCATTGAAAGATTTTCTTTAGAAATTCTTAATTTCTTACTAAAACAAAATGTAAAAGCCGTTGTTATTGCGTGTAACTCTGCATCGGCAGCTGCACTAAAACTTTTACAAGATATATCGCCAGTTCCAGTTTATGGAGTTGTTGATGCAGGAGTTTATGCAGCATTAGAAGTAACAAGAAATAACAAAATAGGAATTGTTGGTACAAAAGCCACTATTAGAACGAATGCGCATAGAAACCTCTTTATGGAACACAAAACAGGTTTGAAACTTTTCACACAAGCATGCCCCCTTTTTGTTCCATTGATTGAAGAGGGAATGCTTCAATCTCAAATAACAGAAAATGTAATTCAAGAGTATCTTAAAGAACTAAAAAACGAAAAAATAGATACATTAATTTTAGGATGTACACATTATCCATTACTTAAAGAGAGAATAGAATCTTTTCTTGGACCAACAATAAAAACAATTGATCCAGCAATAATGTTAGCAAAACAAATAAAAGAAAACCCATTACTTAATAATGCAAAGAATAAAACTGTTAGTTACAAATTTTTTGTAAGTGACGTTCCAGAAGATTTCCTTAGTATAAGTGCCCGGTTCCTTGAAATGGAAAGAATAAATGTTGAGAAGATAGTGTTAGACGAGATTCAAATAGAAAAAGTTATGGAAACGTTAGTTCCAGTAAAAACAATTCAAAATGCAAACTAATAATAATAATAAGATAGTTCTGGTTGATTGTGGTAGCAAGTACATTCAAAGACTTGTAGAGGTACTCAAAACAGATAATAGTAGTGTTGTAAGAATAAAAATTGAAGAACTAGAAAGTCGAGACTTTGATGAAGCACACGGAATTGTAATTAGCGGTTCGCCAACATTATTAACACAAGTTGATTATAGTCATCTTGTAAAAAAAACACAATTATGTGTTGAATCGAAACTCCCAATTTTAGGCATCTGTTTTGGACATCAACTTTTAGGATTATATTTTGGAGCAGAAATTACTTTAGGAGAATTAAGAAAAGGAGATGAAGAAATTACTTTGAATGAATCTGATTTGTTTAAGAATATTGACAGACAAGTAATTTTGCAAGAAATGCACCGAGAAGATATCACTGTTCCAGACAACTTTGTTCTCATTGGTACGTCTAATAACACCAAAAATGAAGCGATGAAACATAAAGATCAACCAATTTACGGAACACAATTCCATCCAGAAATATCGGGAGATGTAGGTTCAGTAATAATTAATAATTTTATAAAGATTAGTGAAAAACAATAATAACACCATACAATGATACCATATATCCAATCAACACCGTACACAACTGCTGCATCATCACTCCTAACAATATTACATCATTTGAAAGGCATCCCATTAACGAAAGAGCAAGAATTCAACATTTGGAAAAAGACAGTAAACCTTCCAACAAGGGCCTCGTCAATCTACGCATTAGCGTCATATGCACATAAAGAAGGATTAACACCAAAAGTAGTTGTTGAAAAGAAAGAGTACGATTTTCCAGATTATAGATTCTATAAATATACAAAGGAAGATATTGACCATGCATCTTTTATAGCAGATTTACACTTAAGAAATGCAAAGAATAATAATATTCAAATTGAGGAACAAGAAATTACAATAAACCATATAAAAAATGAATTAGAAAACGATAAAATACTTATACTAAGACTAAACACGAAGCCTATTCGGAATGAAAAAAGAAACACGTCAAATTATGTTGTTGTTCATGGATATTCAAACCAATATTATCATATAGTTGACCCATTGGTTGGTGGTATATCCGTACCCGAACATGTATTTCATGAATCATTCCAATCGCTTGAAACGAAAAAATATCGAGATCATCGAATGATTGTTTTCTCAAATTAAAAAATGTGTCGAATGTTAATTGCCGTTGGAAAAGTACAGATAGGTCCGCTATTAGATGGAATTACACAAATGGCACTTGATCAGAATTCTACGCATGAATTAAATAAAGATGTTGGACGAGGAAATTTTAAACATCCTGACGGGTGGGGCATCGCATACATGAAAGACAAAGAATGGGTTATGTACAAATCTACACAAGCAATTTTTGAAGATCCAAAAACGTCAGAGTTACGAGATATTGAAACAGCATGCGTTATCATTCATGTACGGCAGGGAACAAAGGGAGAAATTGTGAAGGAAAACACGCATCCGTTCAGGTTTCAGAGTGATGAATTGGGAGATTTTATATTTTGTCATAATGGAACCATCCATAGAGAAATTTCGCATAGTGACCTTTTCAATCCAAAGGGAACAACAGATTCTGAACAACTATTTTATTCAATCCTTACAAAGACAAAAAAAAGTTCAATAAAATATGCAATTATAAAAACGTTTGAACAATTTTCTGACCCATTTAGTTCAAACATAATATTTGCATCAAAGAAAAAGTCTTTCATACATATGAGAGGTACAAAATATCCAACATACTTACAAATGCATATGGGGAAGAAACGAGGACTAAAGATCATCAGTTCTGAACAGTTTCACCATATTAAGAATATGAAATGGAAAGCATTACAAAACAAAGATTTAATCATAATTAACAATAAAACAGGGAGATGTAAGATCATAAAAATGCGTGAAACCGTCCTCACCAAGCACTAAAGTGCCTGGTCTGAACTGAGACGGTTTCTAAACCACGCATTTTTAGGACGCCAAAAAGATGGAAAACCATTTATTCACAGACTAAAATTAGTGGCTTTCTGTCTTTTTGTCTGTAAATAAACACAAAAATATAAAAACAAAGGAGATAATTCAATAAAAAATGGAAGTTACAATATATACAATACCTTCATGTCCATGGTGTAAAAAGCTTATTACATGGTTAAAACGGAAAAGGATACCTTTCACTGAATGTGATACGTATGAAGAAAATTCTTGTAGAGAAAGTTTACTAAACAAAACTGGCCAGTTAGCGGTACCAACAGTAGACATTGATGGAACGGTAATCATAGGATTCCAAGAGAAACAGTTGAGTAACGCCATTGAAAAGGCAAAGAAAGCTAAAGTTCCCGAAGTACCTGTTCAGGATTCTTCTGAGTGAAAAGGATATCGTACAAACCTTGAAGTAATGGAATGTTAACGTTAAACCGTTTTACCAATTCTGGAACACATTGTGCTGTTGTAACACCTTCAGCCACCATTGCCATTCCCTTCAAAACGTCATCTAACAAATTTCCTTTCCCAACTTCTTGACCAGCAAACCTATTTCGTGAATGTTGACTTGTACACGTCACAATAACATCGCCCATACCCGCTAAACCTAGAAATGTTTCGGGGAGGGCACCCCATTCAATTCCAACTTGTTGAATTTCTTGAAGACCTTTCGTCATGACAAACGCCTTTGCATTATCGCCAAGGCCCATACCATCAAGCACACCAATAAATACTGCAAGAATGTTTTTCAGTGCTGCACAAACTTGCACACCAACAAGATCATCACTTAAATCAACTTTGAAAGTATCAGTTTCAAAAATGTCTTTAATCTTTTCTTTTCCTTCACTACCTGCTAACACAATGCCGCTAAATAATCCTTTACACACTTCTTCTGCATGCGTTGGCCCATATAAACAATACACTTCTGAAGAATATTGTTTCATAACATCGCTTAACAATTGCGTATTGTTTGCAAACCCTTTTGAACAGACGATTATTGGTTGATTCTTGAGGAACGGTTTTGCTTTTTCCATGGTACTTTCTACTTTATCAGATGGAACAACAACTAAAATTAATTCGCTGTCTGAAAGAACGGGTTCCATGTTTGAATAAACGGAAATGTTTTCGGGCAATTTTGCGTCTGGAAGCAACGGACAGAATCGATCCTGATGCATCTTTTGTGCTTGCTCTTGAAAGAATTCCCACATAGTAATTGTATGATTTTTTTTTGCTAAATGGACAGCTAATGCCGTCCCCCAACTGCCACCACCAAGAATAGATATTTTCATAACGTGAAAGAATAGATATGCATTTAAATTACTTATGAATTTATTGTACAACAATCGTCCCAATCGTCCCGATAACAACTGCATCTACGTACGTATATTCTCCCGATTCAGTAAATGTCCATGTGAATGTATCGGAACTTTCTAAAAAACCGCTGTTCATTGAAGATATTTCTCGTACGCCGACAACAAGTGCAGACAATGAAGTCCTATCATTTCTCCAAAGAATTTCTTGCCCTTTATCAACAACAATCTTTTTTGGATGAAACCCGTCTTGTGAAATGGTAACTTCCATAATATTGTTAGCATCTTGCTGATTACCACTAATACTATTAAATGAATCAAAAAAAGAATCAAACAAACTTATCGGCCTAACAGCTTCATGATTCTGAGAAAAAATAAGGGGAGCAGTAAATATGGTGCCATCATACAATGTAAAGAACATGCTTGATGCAGTAACACCATACATCAAAATACAGAGTAATCCAAGAATTGACAAGAATTTTTTCATTTCTATTTCACCAATGTTAAGCTATGTTGTTTTGTCCATTCATACGTAAAAGTAAAGTCTGCACTTAACGTTGTCATATACGAATCAAGATTTTCAAGTATTGACTTTTTACATATTAACACGGCTTCACGTTCAATTTCTGTACCTATAATCTTTCGTTTATCTTCCGAACCCTGAAATTGACATTCAAGACGTTTCCCACCAAGTTCAGCGTTCATGAACGTAATGTCTTTTATGTCTCCCTGTCCACCATTACTAAGGAAAAGTCTAAATTCAACTTCTGGAAAGTCTCCAGGAGTGATTATTTCTTCAACGTGGTTAACCATTAACGGCGAACCCTGCCCAGAATAAGACATTGTTTCTTCAACTGCACAACCGGCATCATAGACGTCATACAAGTTAGGGTTAATACATACAGTATCAACAAATTCCATTGTTGACGTATATTCTGCTTTCAAAATAAAGTTAGTCGAATATTGTTCTGAACCCTGAAACAAATCGTTCGATTTACCATCAAAAATGTCAACAAAGGTTCTTTCACCTGAAGGATTAGTAAGACTTCTTCCTAAAAGCGGATCAAAAACCTGTTCATTAGGAGAAACAGTAAAGTATGTAGTGTCAAGACCAATAATTGATACCTTTCCGTCTGTAACGTCGTACGCTGCCTGATTATCAAGTTCAACAATAAATTTGAATGATGATTGAGGATATATTGTGTCAGGTGGCGCATTATCAAAAAGTTGTATGTTCAATTCAGGAGTTCCCTGTTTGAAATTGAACTGGGTAGCTTTTTCAACATCAGAACCGCCACAGCCAATAAGAAAAAGTGTAATTAAGACTATACAGATACGTAACCCAATCGATTTATTCATGGACAGTCACACCCATCTTATCATTTTCAACTACATAATCATACACTAAATCTGCCCAGTATGTCCGTTTTTCGTATGTATCCGTATCCTTTAAATCGGAAGGAAAATTGCTTAATGTACAACTTGCTAATCCAAACTGTCGTACAGCAGTTTTGTTTAGAGGAAATGTTGTTCTTTTTGTACTTTGTAAACAATTACCGTTAAAACCTTCCATTGCAATTTTGTATGAATTAATAGCAGCAAGTTTACCGGTACCTAAGTTTTTAACAGAAACTCCAACTTCAATTGACCTAGAACCGTATATAACTGCTTCTTCAGGAGGGTTACCATATCCAAAAATTAATTGTGCAGGGTCTGATGGTGATTGTGAAGATTTATATTTAGATTTAAAGTTAGAACCTTCAGCTTCTGTAATAAGTTCAAGAACTTCTAATTCTTCTTCGTATGTTTTATCACCTATAAAAAATCGTACTGCGTACGCAGACGTTTTGACATTTTTTAATGTTGCAGTGTACACAACTTTATACTTTCCAACAGGAAATTCGCCACTAGGTTCACATGTAACAGATTCTGACCGCTTTTCAGCTGTTAAAGAAATCGTTGAGGGGCTAACTTTTCCATCAACTTTTTTAAGAGTTCCCTGATTAAAATGGCATGTAAGTTCTGCCGTAATGTCTTGTTTTAACGGATTTTCATAATCAAAATTTATTCTGTACCGAGGCGTGCCTAAACTAAGATATGTATCTGAAAAGGTTCCAGGAGGAATAACAAACGCAAATTTTGTAGGGTTCAGTTCCCTATCAACAGCACCACTAACTTGAAATGCTGCTTCCGATTTCTTTTTCTGTTCATTTTCTATGCACGTGTTAAATTCTTCTTTATCTTTTGGATCAATATTTTCAACATGTTCACAGAAAATTTTCAATTCTGATAACTCTTGCCGTTCATTAACACATTCAGTAACGTCTGCATACCTTCCACCAAATATACATCGAAGGTTTGACCATGCAGGATTTTCTCCCTCTGGAAGTTGTTCACGAAGTCTTGCTTGTGCAGCTTCAAACTCTTCCGTTCCAGGAAGAAGAGATGTTGCATCGTCATAGCCAACACCTGGAATGGCTGGAATGACTAAGATCGATACAATGTATAAAAGGCCTGCAATTCGTGATATGCTAATAAGTGCATTTGTTCCTTTATTCTCGCCAAACGGCAATGTCATCAATCCAAGGAATGCCCACCATGGCATATAGAGTGCCAAGCTTTCTACAAGTGGTGTTAAAGGGAGGTGTAATTGTTCTCGTAGAAGAGGTATTAAACCAACATCAAGAAATAAGAATATAATTGGAATAAAACCATATAATAATGGTTGAACACCTTCTCCTTTTGTGATAGCACCAATTAAAATAAGAACAAAGACACTAATCCCAGCAAAATAGTAAATAAATGGGGTGGCTATTGATGTTTGAAATGCGTAAAGCCAAATAGCAAAAATAATCATAGGAACTAATATTACTGCTTTATCTTTCTCAACTTTTGCAGCTAATGCATACCCTGCAATAAAAAAAAGAATCAGTGATGTTATTTTGATAATAACAATATCAAAATTAAATATACGTAACAAATAATGTCCTGCACCAAGTAATAGTAATAAGAAACTTGACGCTTTAAGTGCACCTGCAGCTTGGCTTAACCCTTCCTTAACAGCCGCACCAGCAGAAATCGCTTTTGTTAATCCCACTTTAGACATGTACCCTCTTTTTTATAAATCATAAAATAAAAAAAATTATTTTACTAAATCAATATTTAATTTTCGTACTTCTAACGTTTTTCGCGGTTTAATTTTAACTGCATTACTACCACGTTCAATATCATCACTAATGTCCATTGCGTACGAAACTTCTTGTGTATCAAAATGTCCAATGTGACCATTAACAATTACATCGCCACGTTTTCGTGTGATGACATCAACAAAGTCCAAATTTAAACGAACTTTTCTGTCTTCGTCTACAACTTCTTCGTATTCTTCATTAGACAGTTCAAAGTAATATGTTGGAAAATCTACTTCTTTTAAATCTGATTCAAGTACAATATGTGATAAGATATACCTACCACGTTCTGTATGGAACGTTATCCTGTTTTCGCCAAGATACACATGGTCTAAAGAAAATTCTAGTGGAATCATTGCAATATCACAGTCAGGAACACCATTATAAATTTCATTACCGTTAATATCAATCGTTAATTTACCAACAGTTTCATACACACATTGTGGTTGAAATTTTAATGTAATACGTTCAAGGTTTTTCTTTTCAGTTTCTGAAAGAAGGAAAACGTGTCGTGATGATTGTGCTTCAATACTTGTCACGTCAGCAACAACTTTAACATTTCGTAGAGATACTTCGTTTGTTTGCCAGAACACAATGCCTGGTGACGTTACTGTAAATTCTATCACATTATCAGCTGACAAATAACTTTTTGATAAAATAATTGGAGGTTGTGATCCCGCAACGACAACAGCATTATAAATTTCTTCACCATTTAACGAGATAATAAGTCTTCCGCCCGTAATTTCTTCTACCATAAAACTTAAAATGATATTTTGTGTATTCTCAACGTCAGGTACAGCAAAGGGAAATGTACTTACTTCTTCAGAGAAAACACCTTCTTTTGCATATGCACGAATCTTTTCTGCGAGAACACGCGATTCTGTTTGAGTATAAATCGTAACAACGGGAAGGGGATGTTCAATTTCATTTTGAGCAAGATAATCTATTCGTCCAGGACTTTCTTCAAGTAACGATTTTTCAAGTATAAGATCTTCAAGATCGGTATCATCTGATGATACGTCTGTATCGGTGGTTGTTCCTTCACCAAGAAGTTCTGCACGATCTGCTGGTGGTAATAAAATGACGAAACCTATTAATACGACAGCAATGATTGCAATCAATACTGCTGCACTCGCTGCCTGACCTCTTTTTGTTGCTCGTTTCATAGAGAATATGGAATATATTAGTATATATAAAGGTATTGTGTTTTTGAAATGTAAATTCTACTCCCAATAGACAAGAGAAAACAACATTTTTATAACTGAACAGATTCTAAACATTCTATGAACATCATTACATCAAATTTCAAGAAAGGACAAGTACATCTTAGAGTTACAGATAGTGACGACCTTTGGTACCTGAGCCATATAATTGAACCTGGTGACTTGGTTAAGGGAAAAACTACCAGAAAAATGAAAATTGGTGATTCAGACAATGCAAAAGTCACTAAGAAAACTATCACGCTTAAGATTGAAGCAGAGACTATTGATACTGGGGCAGGAGCAACAACTCTTCGTATTAACGGCAAAATTAAGGAAGGGCCCGAAGACATTCCAAAAGATAGTTACCATTCAATTTCTCTTGAAGATGGAAGTGATGTTTGGATTGAAAAACCGCAATGGTTATCATACCAAAAACAAAAGTTGAAAGAAGCGTCTGAAAAGAAATTTACATATTTAATGTGTATATTTGACAGAGAAGAGGCAATATTTGCGTTAACACAAAAGCAAGGGTATGAAATACTTGTTAAGATCACTGGTGACGTACCAAAGAAAAGTAAAACAAATACCATTACAAAAGATTTTCATCAAGAAATAATTAAAGCGCTTGAAACATATGCTGGACGGTACCAACCAGAATCCATCATTGTTGCCTCAACAGCATTTTATAAAGATGATTTGTATAAAAAGATAACAAATAAAGACCTAAAGAAAAAAATTGTATTAGCAATATGTTCTTCCGTAAGCGAGAGAGCACTTGACGAAGTATTTAGACGGCCAGAACTCGCGAAAACACTTGAACATAGCAGAGCACGTGAAGAACAACTTATTGTTGAAGAATTATTAGCAGAAATTGATAAAGAAAATCTTGCAGTGTACGGATGGGACGATGTTTTTAAGGCAGGAAATGCAGGTGCTATTAAATCATTAATTGTTACGGACAATTTCATTCAACAAAAAAAAGAAGATAAAAAATATACTGAATTGGACACACAAATGAAACATGTAGACACACTTAAAGGAACTATCCACATCATTTCATCCAATTTAGAAAGTGGAAAAAAGGTTGACGGGATTGGTGGAATTGCTGCAATTCTACGATATAAAATATAATAAAGTAGTTCCATTATACACGATAAAAACTTCTCAGAAAGGTATATATTGTAAAACCACAACCTTTTAATAGTAGTGTGATTTACTGATAACGTAGTAACAAAAACATATACGTTTACAAAAAAGGGGGGGTTTTGAAAAAATGATTGTAAAAGAAGAATTATTAAGCAAGCTTCGGCGATATTTCGATCTGAACTTGTACGAAGTAAAATTATGGACAGCCCTTCTTAGCCGAGGTGTTTCAACAGCAGGTGAACTTTCAGATATCGCTGACGTTCCACGGTCAAGAAGTTATGATGTTCTTGAATCCTTAGAAAAGAAAGGATTCGTTATAATGAAATTGGGTAAACCAATTAAGTATATCGCAATTCCACCATTGGAAGTTGTTGATAGAGTAAAGAAAAATATGCATTCTAATGCACAGGATAAAATCAAACGATTAGATGGTATTAGAGAATCGCCATTAATGGGCGAGTTAGATTCATTACATACAAACGGAATTAGTTTGGTTGAACCGTCAGAAATGAGTGGATGTTTACGTGGACGAAGTAATTTGTATAATCATCTTGATCTTTTAATCAAGAATGCAAAGAAAAGTGTTAATATCGTAACGTCAGATCAGGGTTTCATGCGTAAAGCGGAAGGATTACGGCCAAGTCTTGAACGTGCAAAAAAGCGTGGTGTTAAAATTCGTATTTCTGCTCCCCTTACAAAAGAAAACAAAAAGGTTGCTGACAGTCTTAAAGCTATTGCAGAAATTAAACATAATGACAAAATCAAGTCACGGTTTGTAACAGTTGATAGTAATGACATGGTCTTTATGACAATGGACGATAAAGAAGTTCATCCTTCATATGATTTAGGTGTTTGGGTTAAAACACCATACTTTACATCAGCAATGGACCAAATGTTTAACACCGCTTGGGGCCAGAAGTGAATTTATAGTTATTTTTTTTAACTTTTTTTTATTTGTTTCTTTTTCTCAAATAAACTGTTTAGTGTTTAATAATGTTTAAAAAGTAGTAAAAATCAGTATATTGTATGCAAAAAGTACCATTAGAGAAGCTAGTTCATAATGAACTTTGTACATTAGCTGAACAAGTAAAAGATATGGAAATAGACCAAATTAGTTTCTGGAACCCTACAACATCACGCCAAATAAGTGTTAATCGAAATAATGATGGTAGGGACATTACAGTTAAGGTTGAAGATGGATTTTCTCATTTATATACGGTGCGAGTAATGACTGGTGCACATCTTGAACAAGCATATGAAGAATTTATTACAAAAATATTTGGAAAAACAAAAGTAGAAAATAATGGATATAGAATTAAAGCGCCAAAAATTGTTCGTGTAGGAAAAAATGTAGTGTACACGAAAGAGGGACTTACAGTCTATGCGGGAAATAGTCAACGAATAAACCGATTTTGTAAGAATAAAAAAGAAGTGTACATTGCTCTTGGAAGTAAAGGTACAGAAAGATTATCTGATAAAGAAATGACATACCTCAAACTGCAACCATGGTTAAAAACGGAAGGGACTCATGAGAATAGAAGAACAATTGTGGAACATTTAACACTACTTCCAGAGTTAGTATATGATAAAATTAAACCTAAACAAGCAACACCTTCTTAGATTTAATTGTAATGTATTCATAAATACCCTATAATTTTATAAATATCTCATAATTCTTGTATATCTTATGGATTTACAAAAACTCTCGTTAAAACTACATCCACTTGAACGTAAAGTACTTCCTGTTCTTAAGAAAGAAACTGAATTTAATGCCATAACAAAAAAGTCTGGATTGCAAGAAATTGAAGTCATGCGTGCATTACAATGGCTAGAAAATAAAGAAATTATTGGTATCCATACAGAAAAGAAAAAAATTGTTCTTCTTGACAAGAACGGTATGAAGTATAGGAAGGAAGGTCTTCCAGAAAAAGCGTTCCTAACAGCATTATCTGATGAGTTTAAAGGATTAAATGTTATTACAAAGAAATCAAAGTTAAGTAGGGAAGAAGTTAATGCGTGTATAGGATTATTAAAAAGGAAAGTTGCTATTGATGTGAAGAAAGAAGATATTCTTAACGTTAAGATAACTGAGCAAGGAAAAAAGTTACGTACAGAACCAAGTTTTGAAGAACAGTTCCTTGCGAAAGAGTTTCCAATAGACCTCCTTTCCATTCAGGATCTTGACAAACTTGCATTTGACGAATTAAAAAAACGGAAAGATTTTTTAAAAATTGAGGAACAAAAAACTGTTACTGTAACTCTTACAGAAATTGGTCAGAAATTACTTACAACAAATTTAACGAGAGATGTTATCAATAGATTAACACCAGCAATGCTAAAAACTGGTTCGTGGCGAAACAAAGAATTTCGAGCGTACGATATTGAAATTAATGTTCCTACAACGCATCAGGGGAAAAAACATTTCGTGACAGAAGCTGTTGAATACATTACACAAATTTGGTTAGATATGGGTTTTAAGGAAATGTCAGGCCAGTATGTTCAGTCAGCATTTTGGGATTTAGATGCTTTATTTGTTCCACAAGATCATCCTGCACGAGAAATGCAAGATACATTTTATGTTGAAGGAGAAGCATCTCTTCCACCAGTATGGAAAAAAGTTAAGGCAGTTCATGAAAACGGTGGTGATACTGGAAGTACTGGATGGAAATACACCTTTTCAGAAGACGAAACTAAAAAAATATTATTAAGAACGCACACTACTGTTTTGTCAGCACAAACAATTGCAAACCTTACAAAAGACGATTTACCAGCAAAATTCTTTTCAGTAGGAAAAGTTTTTCGAAATGAAGCATTAGATTGGAAACATTTATTTGAATTTTATCAGGTGGAAGGCATTGTCATTGATCCAAACGCTAACCTGAAACATCTGAAAGGGTACTTGACACAATTTTATAAAAAAATGGGTTTTGATAAAGTACGTATGCGACCCGCACATTTTCCGTATACTGAACCAAGTTTAGAAGTTGACGTGTTTCATCCGGTAAAAAAAGAATGGGTAGAATTAGGTGGAGCAGGAATATTTCGACCGGAAGTTGTCAAACCTTTGTTAGGGTTTGATTGTCCCGTTTTAGCATGGGGACAGGGTATGGGCCGTATAATTTCAGAATATTGGAACATAACGGACATCCGAGATTTGTATAGGAACGATCTTAAACAAATACGTGAAATGAAGAGTTGGTTGAAATGAAAATAACAATATGTGGAAGTTTACACTTTATCAAAGAAATGCGACATGTAGAATCTCAACTTAAAGAATTAGAACATGATGTGTTAATGCCTGAATCTGCAAAGGAAGGGATGGAAAAAATTAATTGGAACAATCTTAAAAAAGATAATGTTAATGAGTTTTCAAGATTAAGGGGAGAAAAAATATTATTACATTTAAATAAAATTGATTCATCTGACGCAGTATTGATACTTAATTATGATAAACATGGAAAGACAAATTATATTGGGCCAAACACGTTTCTAGAGATGGGATATGCGTTTGGTATGAAAAAGAAAATATTTACACTTAATCCTCTTCCTGAAGATTCACATAATGACGAGTTAGTATCAATGAATCCAATAAACATTAATAACGAGTTACATAATATACAATAATAAAATGGCATCATCAATAGACATTGCACAGTTCCTTAACAAAGAACTCCAGATATATAATGGTATGGAAGATAGCTCGTGTAACGGTCTTCAGGTACAAAATACTGGTAACGTTACTAAAGTTGGTTTTGCAGTTGATGCGTGCATGGAAACGTTTCAGAAAGCAGCAGAAAGTGGATGTCATATGCTAATTACGCATCATGGACTTATCTGGTACGGTATTAAATCTGTAACGAGAAAAAATTATACAAATATTAAGTTTCTTTTTGATAATAATCTTGCGTTGTACGGTGTTCATCTTCCTTTAGATATGCATCCGCTATATGGAAACAATATCCAGCTTGCAAAAATGCTTGGATTAAAGGATGTACGACCATTTGGCAGATACAAAAAAGAGTATGGGTATGTAGGAAAAACAAACACGACGTTAAAGAAGGTTCAATCAATATTACAAAAAAATGGTATGAAAACTGATACTCTTGCGTTTGGTAAGGAAAGAATACGGTCAGTTGCCATTGTGTCGGGTGGAGCAGCAAGTGATACTGATGAAGCAATTAAACGAAACGTTGATTTGTTCGTTACGGGCGAACCGTTACATTATGTGTACCACCTTGCAAAAGAAGCAAAGATAAACGTTATCTTTGGTGGTCATTACGAAACTGAAGTATGGGGAGTTAAAGCACTCATGTCGGTTATTAAAAGGAAGTTTAAGGTTAACGTCGAATTTATCGACGTCCCAACATCAATATAAAATGCCAACAGTAACATTAAACAAAACAGTATTTGAAGAATTGGTAGGAAAAAAACTACCACTTGATGAGTTAAAAGATCGTATCAGTATGTTAGGAACGGACTTAGAACGTATTGAAGGAGACGAGATAGAAGTAGAAATATTTCCTAATAGGCCAGACATGTTATCTGAACAGGGTTTTGCACGAGCATTTTCAAGTTTTATTGGTGTTAAGAAAGGTTTACGAGAATATGTTGTTAAGGAAAGTGATTATAACGTTATAATTGAAAATTCTGTTAGTAATGTTCGTCCATACACTGCATGTGCAATAATTAAGGGCATACAATTTGACGATGAAAAAATTAAAGAGATTATTCAAATTCAAGAAAAAATGCACGTTACGTTTGGAAGAAACAGAAAAAAAGCGGCAATTGGGTTATATCCTCTTAACAAGATAACATTTCCCGTAACATATAAAGCAGAAGATCCAACAAAATTCAAATTTATACCACTTGAATCAAACAATGAAATGACTGGCCTTCAGATTTTATCACAGCACAAAACAGGCCAAGAATTTGGTCATTTGTTAGAGGGAAAAGAAAAATATCCTTATTTTATTGACGCAAATAAACAAATATTAAGTATGCCCCCAATAATTAATAGTGATACTGTTGGTAAGATAACGCGAGACACAAAAGATGTGTTTATTGAATGTTCTGGTTTTCAGTATGACGTTTTGCACAAATGTCTCAGCATTATTGTTACGGCACTTGCCGACATGGGTGGAGAGATTTATTCTGTTACATTATCATATGGAAAGGAAACAAAAACGTCACCAGACCTTACACCTCAAAAGATGACGTTTGATCTAAAATATATTAACAAACGGCTTGGTTTAGATTTACAAGAGAAAGATGCAATTGAATTATTATCAAAAATGGGCTTTGGCTACGATAATGGAAATGTATTAATTCCAATGTATAGAAATGATATTTTGCACCAGGTTGATTTGGCTGAAGATATTGCCATTGCGTACGGGTATGAAAATTTTAAAGAAGAAATACCAAACGTTGCAACGATTGGTGAAGAACTACCAATTAAAAAGTTTGCACGTAAAGTACGTGAGATTCTTACAGGATTAAAAATGGTTGAAGTTAAGAATTATCATTTAATGACAGTTGACGATTTAAATACAAAAATGAATTTAGAAAACCCACTTATTCCGTTACAGAATGCGTTAGGTGAACATAACCATTTACGGAATGCCATCTTACCAAGTTTGATAAAAAACATTCGAGAGAATCAACATAACGAATTTCCTCAAAACATTTTTGAAATTGGAAGGGTCTTTACAAAAGATCCAAATACAGAAACCACTATTAGTGAAAAAGATCATCTTGCGATGGTTTTATGTCATGAAAAAACAGACTTTACAGAAAGTAAACAAGTATTAGATGCGTTATTAACATCGCTTGGCATGAAATATTCTATTCAAGAAACGCAGCACACGAGTTATATTCCTGGGAGAGTGGGAAACATAATTGTTAATGAGAAATCAATTGGTATTATTGGAGAATTATCTCCAGACGTCATAACACGATGGGGTATTCAAGTTCCTATTGTTGTGTTTGAACTTGATTTGGAGAAATTGATATGATCCGACATTATAAAGACAAAATACATCTTCTTTCAGACATTATAAAAAATAGAGAAAATATAAAAAATGAACAAGAACAAACAATTCTTATTACTGGTTGTTTTGATATTCTTCATCCTGGCCACATTGGTATGTTTCAAGAAGCAAAAGAGTTAGGTGGAAAAGTTTTTGTAGGAATAAAATCGAACGACGCAATTCATATATCTGAAAAGGGAATAACAGGAAGACCTTTCAATGATGAAAATGAGAGGGCTTTAGTAGTGTCCGGTATTGAAAGTGTTGATTATGTATTTGTGTATGATGATTCATTGTCCCTCATTGAAGAAATGAAACCCACTATTGTTGTAAAGGGTCCAGATCATAACGAAACAGTTCAGGGAAAGAAAGAAAAAGAACGTGTTGAATCGCTGGGTGGTAAATTTCTTACTCTAGGCCCTACAAAAACGTCTGGAACAACGGGAATAATTCAAAAAATAATTGCGTTTGAAGATAATAATAATAAAAAAGTAAAATAATAAGTTAAAAAAAATAAAATTTATTCTTTTGGTTTAACAGGATTTTCGTCTGCTTTTTCAACTACTTCAGGTGCAGTTTCTTTAGAAACGTCAACTGGTTTCTCCTCAACAGGTTTCTTTACTTCTTTAACAACTTTCGTAGAATCCTTCTTTGTAGGTTTTTTAGTTGATTTTTCTTCAGCAGCACGCGCTTTCTTTACTCGGCGTGGCCTAGCAGCAGGTTTTTTAGACTTCTTATCCCATACAGCTTCTCCCATCTTTTCAAAAGCAGTTGCAACATCGCTGTGAGATGCTTTGTTTTTAATATCAATAGTTTCCGCTAAAGGTTCAAGATGTCGCGTGTTAACTTTCTTACGTCGAACATTACCATCAACAACAACAAACCGATCATCAACAGCTTCAACAACAACACATTTACGTCCTGCGTCACGTCCTGCAAGCTTTACACATATCCGTCCAATACTGAATAACGTCATTTTTGTGACCTCGCTTCCTGTTGTACACGTTTTCGTGTACATGGTGAACATAATATTCCACCATATGGTCTTTCAGGCCTTTTAAGAGTTTTAGGCATGTTTGCCATTTTTGCTGGCAATTCTCTAGGTACGCCTAAAAGTGGTTTTTTACATGTACTACAAACTGCAGCAGATGGCTTACGCTGTCGATATTGAACAGTCGTTTTTCCTCCAGGAGTCTTTACAAAGATTTTTCGTAATCGTCCTGACTTATACATTCCTCGTGGCATTTTGATATTAACCTCTATATTATTTTTAAGCGATACAAGAAACACGATACGTGATCCGAGTCGCCTCATAGATCTATCCTAATAGGACATAATAATACTATAATTAAGCTCATTTATAAAGATTTAGTACAGTTTTAACAATTTTCTTAAACCCATACTAAAGACTATAGAGAAGATAATGTAAAGGCCTAACCAACCAGGTTGCCAACCAAAAATTGATACTGTTCCTAACGGTTTTAACTTATTTTGATTTATTTGAATTTTTTCAATATCAGAATGGTCAAAAACTTCAAGTGGTTCAGCATACTTGACCTCTGTTGTAATAAGAACTTTCTTTGATTGTTCAATATTTTTTGTCTTAACAGTGAGAAGGTGTTCACCCTCATCACTTTTAACGTTCCACGTGACACCACTATTAATTTGCTGAATAGACTCTGAAATTATTTCTGTTCCGTCGCTTACGATAAGTTCCGCATCTCCCGTGACACCCTCAGCAAAGAGTGCTGTAACGCTATACGTTTCTCCAGGATAAATTGGTTCATACGTTAAATGGCCAGCCATCCAGCCAAAGATAATAAGGATTGGAATCATAGTAATGAGAGTTGGTTTGAATGATTGTTTCATGTACTGCATGTTAAGTTTCATTGCTTCCTTTTGAACTTTCATCATTTCTTCTGGTTTACTTCTCAACTCTTTCATTTCTTTCTGATAATCTTTTTGTTTCGTTTTCAGTTCTTTCATAAGTTCCTGGTTCGTAACCCATTTGTACACAAACGTTATAATGACAGAAAGTGCAAGTGCTAACACAAGAATAGCAATAAACGGACTTGAGTTTAAGAGTGGTTGAAGTACAGGACTTAATGCTGAATCTAAAAATACCATTATATGTCTCTTAATTTGTTTCTATTTTATAAACGTTATGGATTAATTCAATCCTATACAAATAGACTTTGATTAGATTCTATAACGGTGTCTACATGCCCATGAAATTTATATGGAAGTCCCGATTTTAGTTGATATCCATAATCATCATCAAGTGGAACTTTATGTAATCGTAAGTACACAATTCGCCGTATTAACGGATGATATAATGATTGATTATGTTGTATTCCAGGAACTGTAAGATTAGTAGTATTTTCTTGTTCAGGTAGTAATGAATTCTCAAACGGTCGAACAATTCCATCATCAGGTAAACAAATGTTAAAATATTCTGGAGTGTTATATCCCTGTGGTAAAGTATCAAGACCCAATTTGGCAACTTCCTCGGGCCGTAAGTCATACAATGATTTACAGACAGGTTTAAACCATCGTGCACCCTGCGCACCTTTAACGGGAGTAGCAATGGAAATAATTAAGTCAAATAATGTTGGCCATACTTTTGACGCACCTAATAATGTTAAGCCACCCAAACTGTGACCAATCCCGATAAGGTTATCTTGATCTTTCTCTTCCGACATTTCGTCAACTTTTTCTGCAAGGCGTGAAACTCGTTTTTTCCATGGTGCAAGAAAGTTGTACTGGCGTAAATTAATACCAAATCCTGGAAAAACATCTTTCACCCAAGATTTTCCAACAGATGCAGGAATACCAAAACCGCATCGGAAAAAGATTGTAGGATCTCCTTCTCTATTATAATTCATAGCATCACCATTAAGAAAATTAAAAGATATTGGAGAAAGATCTTTCAGATTTAACCGTACAAACTCTGCAGAATCTTTAGGACTTAATAACCATGGTGCAACGACACGGGCAGATTTTGGCCCTTCTTTTGCGAGATGCGTAATATCATCCAAGAATTGTAGCGCTTCTCCAGATGCATGTCTCACAAGATCCAGTAGGCCCATAATAAGATAAGATTAAGCGAAGTTTATAAATGTTCTCAGAATTAACTATCTTAGAGTAGTTTCAATAATAAACATTAAACTTATTCCATAAATTTACGCATTGCAGGATGCATGTCCATCATATGTTGCTTTGCAATTTCTTCGTATAACTTATAGACAATCATAACTGCTAACAAAATACCCGTTCCATTTGACAATGCTCCAGTAAGATCAGCAACTGCTGCAAGTAATCCGACAGCTGCACCACCAACAATTGTTAATGGCCAAATGTATCTTTTAAGGATCTTTTCTAATACTCTTTCATCTCGTCGGAAACCAGGTATTTGTAATCCAGATGACATAATTTGTTTTGCTTGACTTGCTGCATCCATACCTGCAGTTTGCATCCAAAAGATACTAAAAATGACGGAACCAATAATAAATACTAAAATGTATGTTAATGCTTGAAGAACCATATTAAACGAAAAACTTCCCTGAATAATACTTTGAACAATATTTGGTGAAGATACCCAGTACACAATTCCACTAATAGGAGTATTACCTGAAAAAGTTCCCAGAAGTGGTAAACCCCAATTTTCTAATAATCGTGCAAATAGTTGAATATTCGCCATTAACGCTGCGATAAGAATAACGGGAATGTTAGACGTATAAAAGAAATTTAATGGCCATCGCATACCGTACCCACGAACCTTCCCAAACGATAATGGAATCTCAACTTTCATTGCCTGACCAAATACACAAATGGCAAACACTAATACGGTTGAAGTTATTGCAGCAATTTGTAAAGCTGCCGTTGTGACGTCGCCAATGGCAAGTGATTGAAACAATGCGGGAATTGCTCCTGCGGCAATCTCTGGATTGGTAGGAGATGGAAGAAAATTAAACGTTCGAATAAATATTTGTTGTGCAACTCCTGCCGCAATGAAAAGACTAATACCTGAACCGAAGCCCCATTTTGAAACAACTTCATCCATGAACATAATAACAAGACCACCCAAGATAAGCTGAAATATAAGTAAGATTTGTAACTGACCATATAACGGCGTTCCTGTAAGTGCAGCTGAAGGTGCTAAACCACCCATAAGAACATAAATACCACCTTCTAAGACGATAAAAAAGATAGATAAGAGTTTCTGTAATCCTTGAAATCGCTGACGACCTTCAGTCGTCGTTGTATCCATATTAAGAATGCCCGTTCCTGATAAAAGTTGTAGTACAATGGATGATGTAACAATAGGTCCAATACCTAAAGATATAATGCTACCAAACGATGCACCAAGAATAATGGAAAGGAATTCAAATTGTTGTAACGCATTTTCTCCTAACCCAAATAGGGGAATAAGACCCATTACAAAGAATAGTACAAGAATAATTAATGTCCATTTAAGTTTTTCTTTAAACGGAAGTCTTTTCTGCTGAGGACCTTTAACCTCTGGCAGGTACGTTATAAACTTATCAAGTAACCCCATTTTGTATGTTTTTATTCGGATTCAGATGTTGGATCTGATTCAGATGAAGCAGCAGGTTTAGATGAAGTCGTCTCAGACTTTCCAGATTTTCCAGACTTTGCGGATTTTCCAGGTTTCTGTAACGATTCAACACGTCCACCAGCAGCTTTAATTTTTTCTTCAGCGCGAGAACTGTACTGTGAAACACTAAGGTTTAACTTTACCGTTGGATTTCCCGCACCTAACAATTTTGTATATCCTAATAATGATAAATCAATTGAATATGAATCGCCGTCTTTAACAGCTTTGCCTTTTGCAACAAGTTTTTCTACAGTTTGAAGAGTAAAGTGTCCTACGTTAACCGGAACAACGGGAGCAACATCACGTCGCGGTCTGAAACCTCGCTTACCAGTAATCACAAATATACCACCTGCTTTCTTTTGCCCTGCACGTTTACCTGAACCTGCTCGGCCTCTACCACCACGACTACCTGCACCACGCCTTTTCTTACGATGTCCACCGCCATGCGTAGTATGAGCACGGTACTTGACAACTTTTTTTCGTTTTGTGATAACCATAGTAGTATAACCTAATTTGTCATTATAACATTCGTTTAATTAAATCGTTAATTTTTTCTTTTCTATCGCCCAGAGCGCCACCAACTTTGAACGCCACTTTGATACCTTTTCGTCCAAATCCTTTCTGTGGAGGGTTCAGTCTGAAATATGGTTTATACTTTTTACCATCAACATCAAATGTTTTATAAGAATATTTTTGTTTTGAATCTGTTGTTCGACCCCTATATTCATGACCACGTTTCTCGACAAGATCCTTGAATGTTGTATCGTCCAATGTACCCCATGTGACATAATCTTTTACTTTTATGAGCATACCTTTATTTTCTGGAGTATCATTAATAATAACACAATTATTTTTTCGAAGTAAGCGAAGCATAGCTAACGTGTTCTTAACATCCGCAGAGACATTAACTAAACCACGAACTAATATTACAGCAATTCTTGTACCTGTAACTTTTTTGTCCTGTTTTGTAGGTGTAGGTTGTTCACTCATTTCTTTTCTTCTCCCGATTTTGATAATGATTCTTTTTGTTTTTCAGTAGATTCAACTGGTTCAACAGGTTTTGTTGATTCATCAGATGATTCTGTAACAGATGATTCTGTAACAGAGGGTTCTGTAACAGATGGTTCAACGGATTCAACGGATTCAACGGGCTCTACTATTTCAACTGGTTCAATAACGTCAGCAGCTTTAATTTTTCCTTCAACAACGCCCAGTTTTGAAACGTCACCTGGTTGAATTTTAACTTCAGACAATTTTCTTAAAGCGTCAAGAAGTGCTTTTATTAAATTAAGTTTTGTTTTTGTTTGACCTTTAGTTTTACTCCAAATGTCAGTTATTCCTGCCATTTCAAGAATCTTTGCACATTCCTTTTCAATACATAATCCCTTTCCTTTAGGAGCAGGCATAAGTGTTATTCTAACAGATCCACATTTTCCTTCGACAGCGAACGGAATTGAATTTGCGTCACGTGTATCAGTTTCCCAACTTCCACATCCTCGCCGTATACGCATAAGATTTAATCGTGCTTTTCGTTTTGCTTTATCACGTGCAGGAACGGTTTCTTTACTTTTTCCCGTTGCAACGCCAACAAACCCGTTTTTGTTACCGACAACTGCACATGTCATGAAATGAATTTTGTTTCCTTCACACGTCTTTTTTTGTGTCTGACGAAAAATACGTCTCTGGCCACCGCCAAACTTACCCTTAGCTTGACCAATAAGAAGTAAATCTTCTTCTAAGCCAGGCATTAAACGATTTACAATTTCTGGTTCAAGGATTGGAAGTCCCCTATCAAATATTTCGTTAATATCAGTAATTTCTTCACTCTTTACCATTTTTCCAAGAACAGTTGTTGGATTCCACTCTACTTCTGGTACTGGAACGTCATCTCGAGGAGTTCTCCGCTGTTGTCTTTTATCGTAAGGTTTTCTTTTGTCTACCATTATTGTGCCTTTGAAATTAATTTTTGTTTTATTTTTTCAAATTCTGCCGTAATATTCTCAGGCAGAACCTTGTTTTTTAAATATTGCGTAAATTGGAATGAAGAACCTTCCTTTTCTGCAACAACTTTGCCATAATTTTGAATGTGCGCACCTGAAAGTCTTGCATCATCAGGGAAAATAGAATCATCGCCGTGAGGAACATTAAGTCCCGCATCACATAATCCTTTCAAGAATGCGTATGCTTTTCCTCGCCGATGTGGTGTTTTAAATCCAGTATCAAAAACAGCGTCTGTGATTTTGTGTTCAAGAGCAGATTTTCCTAAAGATAATCCCGTTAAATATGCTGCAGGAATGTTCTTGTAAGAATATTTCCACCCATGTTTTGCAAGGAATGTTGAATCGACACCTACTAAGACTTTATCTCCTTTAGGTTCAAAACTTACAATTTGTCCAATAATTTTGTTGTTTGTACTACGGAATACAACACGAGGTTTTTGTGAAAGTAATAATGTACGTCGTTTTTTGTAATCGGTCTTCCGTTCTCTTCGACGCCGGTACAATACTGATTTAGGTTTATTTCTTGCCATTGTAATCTACTTTTTCTCCCATAAATTATGTTCTGTGACGTACAATTTAATGTGACGTCTGTTTCTAAAATATCCACCCTTACTTTTTGCATACAGGGACCTATAATTGGTAGGTGTTAATAACTTTCTTTCACGTAAATCTTTAAGGAAAACACGTTGAGCACGAACTTTTTTCATCCATAACTCTTTCTTACTTACTGTTGAATACTTACTTCCCTTTCTGCTTCCTTTTCCTTTCTGTCGACCTTTCTTTTTCTGAGCAGCTATTTTACGTGCTCCTGATCGTGATTGAAGATTTTTTGTACTTTTAACAACTTTTTTAGTTGCAATAAATCCGCGAATGTCTGAACGTGTAATTGCTTTTTTAATATCTTCAAGAGCGTCAGCTACAAAACGTACCTTACTTGGAGATACTTTCAAAATCTTTGCCGCCATTCGTTTTTTTGATTTCATTTTATATGTGTATGATAATATTGTTTATTATTGTCTTTTCGTTATTGTCTTTTCAGCATTTTTCTTATCTTCTGTATCTTTAATAGTATCTTCGACGGAACTAGCTTCACTTTCTTTATCGCTTTCTTTACTTTCTTTTTCTTTTTCTTTTTGCGCTTTTTCTTCAGCTTTTTTCTTCCGTGCTTCTTCTTTTTTACTTTTTACTGTTAGTTTTACTTCTTTTAATTTTTTTCGTTCTGTAATTTTTTTTGTAATGTCCTCAACATATGCTGAAGGATCTTTCATGTTTAGTAACGTAATGTTTTTTTCTTGAGCCAATTTGATTAATGCAACTTTTTTCTTTTGACCCGTAACGGATCGAATAACGGCACCTTCAGTTTTTGGATCAATAGTATTCATGTCACGAATTCCTGATACAATAATTGGTTTCAGACCAGATGAATGAAGACCACGAACAGATGCGGGCGAGCCATATCCTGGCTGAGGAAGAGCTGGCCGTCCTTTTTCATGCTGACGTACCGCTGAGTGTTTACCTCGTGGGAAACGCCATCGTTTTTTTACGCCAGACGTAAACTTAGATTCTTTAACAACAAAGTTAGGTTTCCGTTTCTTTGCGCTTTTCCGTAATTGTAATGCTTTTTCGTTTACCATTTTTATTATACAATATCTTTTCCTGCTTTATGAATAATGTAACATCCATCTTGAAAAATTCGTCGATCCCTATTGGTTATTCGACACATAGTTTCAATGCTTCCTGCTGTTTGACCAGCAACTTCTTTATCGACGCTCGTCACAACAATTTCGCTACCATCAATTTTAACATTTGCTTCTTTGTTGAATGTGATTTTTCGTGGAACTGCTTCGCCCAAAAAGTTTTTAATGATAAAGTCATTACCTGAAACTGAAACGTTCATAGGAAAATGACCTGAACAAATTTTGAGTTTGTATATGAACGGTTCCTGGACACCTTTCACCATGTTTTGAATATGAATTCTGAATGAACTGATAATTTTTTTCTCACGTTTTGTTGATTTAGGTGATTGTAATGTTATCTTTCCTGAATCTACAGATAATGCAATTTTAGGGTGATTGAAAACACGTTGAACGGAACCTTTTGGTCCTTGTATTGTTAAGAGACCAGTATCTAACACTGCTGTAACCCCTGCGTCAAGTACAACTTCCTGTGTAATGTCTTCTTTCATATTCTTAATAACAGTATACTAACAGTTTTCCTCCCGTGTTCTTATCTTTTGCTTCTGTATGAGTCATAATACCATTTGGAGTTGAAATTAAAATCAAACCGAAATCTTTTGCAGGAAGGTATCGCTTTTCCCACTTTTCAAATTCACTTTTCTTTACTGAAAATCGTGGTTTGATAACGCCACACTTGTTAATGTTTCCAAGTAAATTAACTTTAAGGACACCATTTAATCCCTCAGGAAGTTCTTCAAAAGTTCCAAGATAATTATTTTCGTTCATAATACGAAGTACTGCTTTTATCATTTTTGAGGTAGGTCTAATGACTACTTCACGCTTACCAACACGTTCTGCGTTGATTATTTTCGTCAGGGCCGCTGCAAGTGGATCGTTTAACATTTTGTATTCACCATTAAATTATCATTAATTATATTTTTTGAAGCCGAGCTCCGTTGCCATTTCTCTGAAACATTGCCTGCATAAGTGGAGACCATATTTGTTAATATGTCCACGCATTCTGCCACAATTTTTACATTTTCGTAACGCAATGCCGCATGATCGTTCTTTTGGAGCATTAAATCTGAGGTACTTTATTTTCTTGATAGGTTTCGCATTAAGTTGCGTAAACATTTTTGTATGATTGCTCGTTGTCATTTTACTCAGTAACCTCCACTCCTAAACTACGGACAAAATTGATTGCATCATTTTTTGTAAGACTATGATATTTTCCAACTTTTGATGTTTGTAATCGTCTTTGCTTAACTCTATACCCTGGTCTTTGTAATGTAACAGCAACTTCAAGTCCCATTATTTTCAAATCAGGATCATATTCAAGACCTTGGATATCAATATATTCAGGAATGCCAAACGAAAAGTTTCCATGTACATCAAAGTTTTTTTCTAACAATGTATTCATTTTTGCCACTAATAACCTTTTAAGGAGTTCCTCAGTACCCTTTCGTATGGTAACTTTACATCCGATAGCTAAACCTGGCCGTAAACCCCATCCGGGAATTCGTCTTCGAGTTACTGTCTTCACAGGTGATAATGGTGATAATTTTTTTAATAATAAAAGTCCTTTCTTTAGCATAGACTCATCTTTTCCAACGCCAATGTTAAGAGTCATTTTTTCAATATGAACACGTTTCATTGGGTTCTGTACAGTTTGTTTAGTTTCGTCAGTCATTTTTGATGTAATATTATTATTGTAAATTCATTATTCTTTTCTGAGAGTTATCTGTGTTTTTCCTTTTAACCCAACAACAAAAAGGTATCCTTTTGCCGTTTCAACGTCAACATTATCTTTGGTGTACAATGCATTATTATCTTTAAATTCTTTAAGGACGCCAACGTCTCCTGAATGTTTACCTTGAATAAGGAAAATTGTTGCGCCCGGATTAAGACTTAATACACTTTCAACTTCTTTTGTGGGAAGGGTAACAACAAAACTATCGCCAACACGAGCATCTTTATCACTTATGATGTTCTTTCCATCATGTAAATTGAACTGTATTTTACCTTTCTTCAATATTGTTTTACCAACAATTTTACATATTTTATGTGTACTCTCTTTAGCGTCAATTTCAATCAATTCTAATCGACCTTTTATATCTAATACTATCCTATATTGTTTTTCTATGTCTGGAAGTGAAATAACGTCAAACAAACCAACAATACGGCGATGATCTTTTACTCGTGAACCGTCAACAAGGACATTTTTTGAATTTAATATTTTTTTTGCTTCACTCATTGTTGATGCGACATGTAACATATCTCGTAAAATAACGCCTAATGAAATACCATGTTCAAATGAATGTGCTCCTGGTTTAGGTCGTGTTATGAACGTATTACTCTTTCTATTGATAAGCCATGTACGTGGCGATGCAATTCTTTTCAAATGATTTTTCATTGTGTTTCTCCCTGTGATTTTGTATCTTGTGTAGGCGCACTTTGTTTTGGTACGTCTTGTGCTTGTGGAACATTTTTAGGTGTTGTTTTTGGTGAAGATTGAGCAGTGGCATTATTTTCAAGCTTCTGCTTTCTCTTCTTATCGCCCAAATCAACAGCAATAATCATAATATTTGATGGTGTGAATGCAACAGGAATTTTTGTACCGTCCTTTTTAATAAATTCAACTCCCGTAATGAAAAGTTTTCCCTGTTTAAGGTTAACCCTTTCAACCTTTCCTTCTTTCTTTTTGTACTGGCCACGTAATATCTTAACTTTATCACCTTTCTTTACTTGTACTCTACGTGTTCCATACTTTTTCTTTAATTCGGATGAAAGGTGAACATGAACCATTGTTTGTTTTGTATGAAGTGGCGCATTATATACATATTTACGCTGCTTTCGCGGTTGCGTGCTACTTTTCCATCCTGTTGAAAATGTGTTTTTTACCATTTTTATACGTGTAATTTGTGTGTATTTGAATATCTTTTTTAGACAACAATATTTGCTACTTTAGCAACTGCAGGCCATCGTTCAGCAACTTCTTTTGCTATTGGCCCTTTGAATATTGTCCCCTTTGGATTTCCTTTCATATCTTTTAATACGACTGCAGCATTATCTTCAAACTTAACTCGCGTACCGTCTGGCCGTCTGAATTCTTTTTTCTGACGCACAATAATGGCTGGGACTACAGTTTTTCTCATCTCAAGCTTACCCTTCTTAACTGATGCAAGTACTAAATCGCCAACTCCCGCTGCAGGAATTCTTCCCTTAACTGTCTTGTGACCTTTTACAGAAACAATTTTAAGCATTTTTGCTCCTGAATTGTCACATGTTGGTACAAATGCTTGCACTGGCAAAGCACGGGTAATACTACTCTTGATTGGTTTCATTGTTGTTAATTATTTCTTCAGGTTTATCTTCATTAGTTTCTTCCTGAGAAACTTGTTCCTCGCTCTGAAGTGTTGTTTCCTTTTTTGGTTTACTTTTAGTTTTTGTAGTTTCTTTTGACTTTTTGTCAGAAACTTGAGCAACATTCGTAATACTTTCAGACGATTCTAAAATCTGAATAATAACATGATTTTTTGTTTTACTGATAGGTCGTGTTCGTGCAACTAATACTGTCTGACCAATTTCAACTTCAAGACATGGTGGATTATGAACTCTCATTCGTGATCGTCGCACTTCAAACCGTTCATATTTTGGAACAGAATGTGATCGAAGCCATTCAATGGTCGCAGATCTATTCATGTCCTTCTTGACAACTTTTCCTTTAAACAACTCGTCTTTAACTGCAAGTTGTCCGTGGAAAGGACAGTTTTTATCAGTACATTCCTTCTTTGGTGCGTTTATGTGTAAAACTTTTTGTTTCATTTTGTATTTTTACCCTTTTAACCTGTCTTCAGGTCGTTTTGATACGTCTCTCCCAGTAATTTCCTTACCAGTTTCAGTGAGAGCGATGGTAACATTATTTTTGAGTATGGTTTTCATTCCTTTATCAGTTTCTATGACAAAGGTATTCTTTGTTTCATCAACAAGCGTTCCAGTTATTCCCAGGTTTGCACTGTTTAATGAAGCAACAACCCGTACATTCTTCCCGATAAGTTCGTGTGGATATGTCGTAGTTCGTGCCATCTCATGTTCCTCCATCAAAATCATCATTGGTTTTGATGGTGTTATCAGTTACTTGATTTCTATGGTTTCTTCAGGAAAACCAAGTTCAACAAGAATTGCTTTAATTCTTGCTTTGTGATCGCCTTGAAGTTCAATTTTACCATCTTTCGCGGTACCGCCACATGCAAACTTTGACTTCAATTTTTTGACAATTTCGCCAACGTTTGCTTCCTTCTTTATTCCGCGAATAACCGTATATTTCTTTCCGAACTTCCTTTTCTCGATCATGACAGTGATTTTTTGTTGTTCACGCGCAATTGTTTCACAGACACAAAGGTCTTGCGGTAAACCACATTGATTACATACGCCAACCATGGTGTTATGCTTTTGCCTCCTTTTCTTTCCGTAACGTTAATATCCGGGCAATATTTTTTTTTGTTTGTTTTAACTTTCCAGGATTTGACGTTTGTGCTCCGGTTGATGCTTGAACATTTAGTTTAAGGAGTTCTTTTTTAAACTCTTGCAATCTGTTCTGTAATTCCTCTGCAGACAAATTCCGTAATTCTTTTGTAACTTTCATTGTTGTGTTTTGTCAACTGCTTTTTCGTCGGTTGGCTTTTCAGTAGTTTCAGGAGTTTCATTAACTTCTTTTGGTTCTTCTGTTGAAGTAGGTTCTATAGCTGGTGCTTCTTCTTTCACTTCAATTTTAGCTTTTTCTTCTTCTTTTGGAACTTCTTTTTTCTCTTCAACAGGTTCAGCAACAGGAACTTCTTTTGATTCTTCCTTTTTAGGAGTTGCTTTCTTTGTTGATTTTGTCGTTTTCCTTTTTGTTGTTTTCTTCTTTGCAGGTTTCTTTTCTGCCTTTTCAGGAAGTTCTTCAACAATTTGTATTGGTTCGTCAAGGATAACAACATGATCAGGAAGGACAATGTCAGGTGGCATGATGGAAACTTTAATACCAATAACTCCACTCTTTAAAAGAGCTGTCCGTTTAGCTTTTTTTACGCCACTTACCGCAACATCACCACATTTTTTAAGATAACCCTGATAAAATCGCCAATTCTTTGCACGTGCACCAGGAATCTTACCTGAAAAGATTAATTCAACACCTAACGCACCTGAATTAATAACATTTCCCATAACTTTATGGCCAACACCTTTAAATCGTGCAGAGCCAAAACGTTCAAGTGAACCTACGATACGTTCCGCAACAACATTTGCGTCAAGGAAAAGATTTTTCACTTCAATAATTTCAATTTGTGGATTTTCAAGTTTAAATTCTATCTTCAAATGTTTTGTAAGATCTTTAATATTTGCACCTTTTGAACCAACGATTAAACTTGGTCGGCTAGTATGAATGATGATTTTTTCTCCTAAAGGAATCTTTTTTAATCTTATTTGTGAAATACCTACGCCACGAAGTTTTTTTTCAATATACTTCTTAATGTAAAATTCCTTAGTTTTCTGTGATATGAATTCTCGCTCAATCATTGTGCATCACCTTTTCTTTCTGCAGCATCGCGAAGGGTACCCTTCTTTTTTAATGCGTCATATAAATTTTCTACTTCTTGAACATTTTCATCTTTCACTTCTTTCTTTTTAAGTTCGGCAGCTTTTGATTGTGCCTGTTTTAATAAATCTGAAGATGAAACTTCTTTAAGGAGGATATCTTGAACGGGTGCAGGTTCTGCAACTGCTTCTTGTGGTTTCTCAGGAACTGCTTCAGGTTGCGGTTTTTCTTTAGGTTCTTCCGGTTTCTCTTGAGGAGGAACTTCTGGAGTAGGCTCTTGAACAGGCGTTTTTTCGATAACCGGTTCTTCTTTAGGTTCCTCAATAGGTTCGGGAACGTCTTGAATAGGTTCATCAATTGACTTTTCTTCTACAACTGGAACTGGTTTAACCACAGGTATTTCAGTAGGAACGTCAACTTTTTTCTCTTCAACATGAGGAACTTCTTTCTTTACCTTTTTCTCTTGAACTTTCTTTTTACTTCCTGGAAGTTCACGAACAACAATTTCTATATGTGCCCGTTTTGTACTTCGACGCATTCTTCCACCCGTTACAGGCGTTGATGCTTTATTTGCAAGTATTGTAATAATTTTAAGTTCTGACGTGTTCAACCCTTTTACTTGTGCATTTGCCTCAACAGACTTTATAAGTTTAAGGAATTCTTTTGCAGCTTTCTGTGGAAAACGACCAGCAGCCATACCCTTCTTATGGCCCATATCACTATTAAATTTCTTAAATGGAACTGCCCTTTTTAACCCGATAACTTCTTCCAAAAACATTTTTGCAAATGACGTTCTTTTATACCTCAGACTATTACTGATTTCAACGCATTGTTTTGTTGAAACCGGAATATTGAGTGCTTTCGCAAACGCACAATGTTCAGGTTTTATGTCGTTTTGTGTTATTTTCATTGTTTTTGTTTTTTTTAGGTTTATCGTGCAGAGACAGACTTACTTGACCGTGTTGCGCCTACTCCTGCAGAACTGTGCGATACAGATTTCCGTGTATGAGCAAACTCTCCAAGGTAATGTCCAACCATTTCTGCTGTTATTGTAATAGGGAAAAAATCTTTTCCATTATATATTCTAAGTAATTTATCGATCATTGATGGAAGAATGATCATGTTCCGACAATGTGTTTTAATATTATTTTCGCCAGCGTCAATACGTTTCAGAAGACTTTTCTGTGAATCAGTAAAACCACGTTTTAACGATCTTCTTTGACGAGCAGGAACGAGTTCAATGAACGTATCCATGTCCATCTGCTTTAATTCATCTTCCGTTTTTCCGTTCCATTTAAATTCTTTTATTGCCATTGTAAATTATGATTTTTCCTCTTTATTTTTTTCTTCCTGTCCGCCGTGGTGCAATTTTTCCAACTTTTCGACCAGGAGGAGCACTTCGCGGTGCAAGGGTTGGTCTTCCTTTAATGTGTGAACAACCACTTCCGAAAGGATGGTCAACAGCATTCATTGAAATTCCACATACTTTTGGATACAATTTATTTCGTGCACGCATTTTAAACATTCTTGTACCTGCTTTCATGAACGGTTTGTCCGTTCTTCCAGAACCAGCAATTACGCCGATTGCTGCTCGACAGTTTGGAATAAACTTCTTTTCTTTTTTTGAAGGAAGCACAACACGAACAACTTTATCAGTTTTTGCAACAACTTTTGCAAAGGTACCAGATGATCTTACTAATTTTCCACCGTCACCAGGACGAAGTTCAATATTATGAATAAGTGTTCCCTCAGGAATATCTTTTAATGGTAAAACATTTCCACGTGTAACTTCACTCCCACTACCAATCGTAACACTGTCACCAACTTTTGTTCCGTACGGAGCAGCAACAAGTGCAGTATCACCAGTAACAAACGAAACTCTCATAAGGGGCGCTGAATGACCAGCACAATGAAGAATTTCTGTAATCGTTCCAATAGAATCTTTTGATGGATGCCGTATTGCTCCTTTAAAGCGATGGCTAGGTGAACGATACGTGTTTGTTCCTCGTCCTCTTCGCTGTGAAATGATTCGTTTTCCCATTTTGTAATTATTATATTTATATTAATCCTAAATCTGCACTTACGTCAGATGCAATACTTTCAGGCCCTAACTTTACAAATGCTCGTTTTTGACCCTGAAATGCATTATGAATATTAACACGTGAAACTTTAACCTTAAACAACATTTCAACTGCTTTCTTAACATCTTTCTTGGTTGCCCGTGGATGAACAGCAAATACTAACTTATTATCAAATTCTATCTGTCTGATACTTTTTTCTGTTGAAAGTGGAAATTTAATTATTTGATATGGATCAAACTCGTGTGAAAGTTCAGGTTGTGCTTCCGGTTCCATTTTCTTTTGTGGTTTATTGTTTGCCATTTTTACATGAATAATTTTTTCTCTGTAAGTACATCAACAGCTTTCTCTGTCATAAGTGTAACACGACCAGGCATTGCGCCAGGTGCAAGGACTTCTGCGTTAAGTGAAGATACTGGAACAATATCAATACCTGCAAGGTTAGATGCAGATTTTTGAAGTGAACATGTATCACTGACAACAAGTAAGATACCCTTTTTACGTTGGTATCGTCGTCCACGCATTGTTCCTAAACCAGCACGAACTTTCTTTAATAATGATCGTTTCAATTCATCTTTAAATCCTAACGTTTGTAAAACTGTTTTAACTTCTTTTGTTTTTGTAAGATTCTCAAAATCTGATGTGATAATAAATGGGTACGTTTCTGGAACTGAATGGCCTCGTTCAAGAACCATAGTTCTGTTAAGTGTTGCTGTTAAAGCAGAACAAATAGCTTTACGATTTTCTTTCTTATTAATTTTTTGATCGAACTGTTTAGACGCTTTTGGTGGATGTGATCGTCTTCCGCCCCTTGTCTGAGGAGATGTTGCTCCAACCCAATAAAAACGTGTTCCTCGACGTGAAAGAATTTTTCTATCAACACGGCTAATACCGAAACCGTAACAACCACGATATTTTCGTCGTCGCTTACTTATATTTGAAGAATGACGTTTTCCGGCTTCAGGATGTGCGCCGTACGCTTGACGAGCAGAACTTTGTAATGCGTGTACTGCCCTTTTGATAATGTTTGGTCTATATGCTTCACGACACTGCAAAGGCAATTCTTTATCGCCAGACTGTACATTTTCCAAATTTATAATATGTAATTTCATTGTTGTGTTGAGATTGATTCCATTGTAAATGCTTCTTTATGTACTTTTCGAGGTCTGATAGCAGCTGTAAGAACAACTGCACGATTCACGGGACCAGTAACTGAACCATGAATTAAAAGATAATTATTTTTGACAACACCATATCGTCCAAATCCACTTTTTGGCGTAATTTCTTTTCCATCAGTACCAATTTTAAGTATTTGACTATTATATTTAGTTCTCATATGATATCCCATTTTTCCTGGCTGAGGTACAGTATATTGTACACGTTTAGGCGTCCATGCTCCCAAGTTTCCAATACTACGTTTAGCTTTCTCACTTTTATGTTGTAATATTGGAACGCCATACCGCTTAACTGTTCCCTGAAATCCTTTTCCTTTTGTAATACCATGAACATCAATTAATGTTCCTTCTTCAAAAATGTCAGATAATGAAAGTTCTTTACCGAGAATGTCTTTTGCATATGTTTTCTTTTCGTCTAATGAACCGCCAAGTGCAATTTCAATAAGAACAGGTTTTTTTGATCCTGTTGACGTTTGTTTAGGATTTGAATGAACCAATAAACAAAGGTCGATACATTCTGTAACATCATCAAACTTCTTTAATGCCTTTTTTGGAAGTGAAGTCTTCCTCTTAAGATCTTTTGATAATTTTTCAGCGAGAATTGTTGAACATTTTTCTCTTCCTAATAATCCTTTTCTATAGAAACAGACGCCAGCAACAGTCATCCCAGGACAGTCGATAACAGTAACGGGAAGTGAAAGAGTTTCATCTTTTGTAAGAGACTTAGGACGATTATCAGTTACCATTGCATGTGCCATACCAGCTTTATATCCAACAAATCCTAATGGTTTAACTTTAGATTCTGTAGCCCACGACCTAATTCGTGCTCGTGACTGTTTTGACCTTTTCCGTGGCCAGAACTGCATACTTCCTCGTCGTGGATTGCTTTTTGATGACATTGGTATGTACCTTTTGTTTGTAACAACCTATACGGGATCCCATCGAAGAAAATCCTCGATGATGGTCACCTTCTCAGGCCACTATACTATGGTTATTTAATCAGTCATGCTGATCAGTGTAATCATAGCATTTTCATCACTTTTAATGAAAGTATCAACTATTTATGGAGTTTATTTATAAAGATATCGGTAGAAGAAAAAGAAACATGTAATAGTTGTAAGGACTATATAATTAATAAAAAACCTAAAACTCTTGAACTTTCTTGACAATAGAATCTATAGAATCACATTTACATTCAACAGCATCGTCATGACCAGAACCGTCAAAATCTAATTTAATAAGATTTTTTTTGCCACATTTTGAACATAGTGCATTTTTGTAATGTCTTTCCGCATGTTCACACCATTCAGAAGTCCAATCATTTTTCTCAATAAGATGACCACAATAACATTTGTCCCCTTTAAGCTGATTCGTAATATGTTCCATATTCCCTATTTAAAAAAAATGTTTGGATAAGGTTTATATAACTTACGAATTTTAAGAATAGAATGAAATATCTCTTCAAACACATGCTTGGAAATGTCATTATTGATGATACTGGAAATGTCATTGGTACTGCTAAGTCAGATACAAAACTTGAAGAGTTACCATACGACCTTGTTCAAACAGTGTTAGAAAATTTTAAACAAACAAAATATTATTCTCAACTATATACAAAAAACGTTGCAATAACCAAAAAGGCGATTAAAGAATCTGTCAATGAAGATAATGTAATAGTACAAACGATAAGTACTATGACAGAAGTAGACAGAACAATTAACTTATTTACAAAAAGATTACGTGAATGGTATAGTGTATATTACCCAGAATTGTCTCAAGAAGTTTCTAACCATCAAAAATTTGTTGATATGGTTTTAACGCAAAAACGTCCTAAAGAAACTATGGGTGCCGATTTATCTAACAAAGATGTTACAGAAATGAAAAGGTTGGCAAAACATATTCAATCACTGTTTCAGTTACGATATGAACATGAAACATATTTAGAGAGTATAATGAAAACATATTGTCCTAACATTACGGAATTGGCAGGTGTAACAATAGGTGCTAAACTGATTGAGTTAGGTAAAAGTTTGAAACATTTAGCAATGTTACCTGCATCAACTATTCAACTGTTTGGTGCTGAGAAAGCATTATTTCGCCATCTGAAAACGGGAGCCAGATCTCCTAAGTATGGTATAATATATGAACATCAACTAATTCAGAAAGCAAAGAAAAGTTTACGCGGTAAGATTGCTCGTGTTCTTGCTGATAAGTTATCATTATGTGCTCGGTTAGATTATTTTAAGGGCGAATTTAAAGCTAAAGAGTACAAGAAAGATTTAGAGAGGAAGTTCGGATGAGCAAACCACAACCACACAAAATATTTGGAATTTTTGGAGATCGGCGACGTATTTATACAAAGAACATCATTAAAGGCATGACACATTTTGAAGAAAAAACTGTAAAAGATGGAAATGTTGAGTATAGAGAATTCGATCCACGACGAAGTAAATTAGCAGCAATGATTACGAAGGGTTGTACAAATATAGGTATTCGAAAAGATGACATTGTTTTGTATTTAGGAAGTTCGCATGGGTACACCCCATCTTTTGTAAGCGACATGGTTGAAAAAGAGGGTTTGATTTTTGGCATTGATCCTGCACCACGAGTTATGCGAGATTTTGTGTTTTTAGCTGAAAAGAGAAAGAATCTAATCCCCATTTTAGGAGATGCGTTCCATCCAGAGAGGTATATGGATAAAGTTTGTGCAGTTGATATAGTATATCAGGACGTAGCTCAAAGAAACCAAACAGCAATATTCATTAAAAATTGTAATATGTTCCTTAAGAAAGGTGGATATGGATTACTTGCAGTAAAGGCACGTAGTATTGACATTACAAGGAAACCGAAACAAATCTTTGTTGAAGTTCGTACAGAATTAGAGAAAGTGTTTACAGTAATTGATTATAAGATACTTGAACCATTTGAAAAAGACCATTGTATGATAATTGTAAAAAAATAGTAATTGACACTAGAAATGATTAAATAGTTCAGTACAGTTCTTTATTTTTATGCCTGAAAAACATTTAACGGTTGAAAATGTTATAGAGAAAGTTCAAAGAGCAGCAGCACGTAGTGGCATTGATGATGTTGTTTTTGTTCCAGGTAATTTAACTAATTGTTGTTTGCCAACTTCTGGTGCTATGAGACAAAGTCAGTATGTTCCAGATGGAGAAGTTCGTGGTGATAGAAATTTTGATTTGGGATATATTGTTGCTCCGAATGGAAATGTTGATAGAGAATCTTTTAGACATAACATAGTGGCATTTGCTCCAGAAAGATTAAGTCGGTTTGTCAAAGCTTTAAATGAAGAAGGACTTCAACCAACACGATATGAACCTATGAGAGGGGAACACTTTTATTTTCTTACAGATGAAGATTTTAGAGTACAAGACCAAATAGATGCTGGAAACGTTTTGTATAAATAATCAAATTTATATATTCTACAAATATACTGAAGATATGACATTATCTAATGAAGCTGCATACTTGTACATTTATTCTAAAGAATTGGCAAAAGTCAACAAAAAATTGCATAAGTTAAGTAAAGATGCTGAAAAGGAAGTAAAGAAACATCAAAAGGCAAAAACTGTTGAGCAGAAACTTAAACATAAAATTGAACATACAAAAATCACTGGCAAAATTAAAGAACTGACAACTGAACATAATAAATTTGTGACAACGTTAAAACATCATTCTATAGCATTTTCACATTCCCTACGGAAAGAACATACACTTTAATTTTCTTTTTCTTTAACACTAATAATATCAACTGGACATACATCAGCAGCTTCTTGGTTAATAACACGTGCTTCTTCAGTATCAATACCTAATGTCCACAAATCATTAGATTCAATTGACTTTTTCAAATGTGCCATTCCTTCATCATCCATTTCCCAATAATCTGGAGCAACAGCAGCGCATGCGCCACAACTTATACATTCTTTCTTTTTATGAATAACAACATATTTTGCCATTGTTCACTACCTGAAAAGGTTTTGATATATAATATTTTCTACACAAACCACCAAAAAGCTTATATACGATTTTTAATTACTTTCTAAACATGAAAAAAGGTTTGCTGGTGATGTTTATACTATCTGTTTCTATACTCTTACTTACAGCATGTGGCCCTCAGGTTCCAGCAGGTGAACAACCTATTGAAACAGAAGCCGCATTACGGTTGGTACAAACGGGAACCGAAGGAGTGGTAGCGCAACCGCTTGCAAACTATCCTCCAGACATTTTGTACGATCAAAATGAATTAATTGCTATTGTTGAAGTTCATAATAAAGGAAATTATGATGTTGATCAACAAAATTGTTTTGTGCAAGTAACAGGTTTTGATGAAAACATATTAGGGACGGGTTTGAGTACACCACGATCATGCGCAGAAAATTTTGGCGTCCTTGAAGGAAAGAACGTGTATAATACCTTAGGAACAATGAACCAGATAGAGTTTAGGTCACCAAACGTTATCCTTCCAAATAGGGTTTTTGAATATAATCCAACACTAAATTTTGTAACATGTTACAATTATCATACTGTTGCTAATCCAGAAGTGTGTGTAGACCCATTATTTTATCAAGTAACCTCTGAACAAAAAACGTGCGTTCCAACAAACGTTGGAATGGGTGGTGGACAAGGAGCACCAGTAGGCGTAAGTTATGTTGGCGTTGATATGGTTGGTAGCAAAGCCATTTTTGAAATTAATGTTGTTAATAATGCTGGCGGCCGAGTGTTAAGTCCATACTCAGACATTAGAAGTTGTGGCCAAGCATCTTTAGATTATACTGATCTTGACAAAGTATATTATACAGTTGATATGTTAGGTGGTAGTATAATTGATTGTAAACCGCGAGACGGTTTTGTACGGCTGAATAATGGAAATGGAAAAATTGTATGTAGTTTTAACATTCACGGATCTGCAGCATTTACAACACCTCTCCTTATAGACTTAGATTACAATTATGTGAATTCTTTCACAAAACCCATTAAGATTATTAAAACTCCAGAGTAAGGTTTAAATACCATAAGACTTTAATTCTTTTCATATAAGCAAAAGAGGTATATATGATGAAATCCACAACAGTTATTATGTTTATTCTTGTAGCACTATCTTTAGTATTAACAGCATGTGATACAGAAGATACCACCGTCCAAATTGCGGGAGCGTTCATTGGAGGCACGCAAGGCATTGTTGCAGAATTTGAACCGTTCGGAGTTGAGGAAGACGGAGTGTCAGCAATTTTTGATACGGAAACGTTCCTTGTTGAAGTTACTCTACGTAATAAGGGTGAGTACGAAATTCAACCTGGAGATGTTATAGTAAAGTTATTAGGACCTTCACAAAGTGAGTTTGGTGGCATCGCTGATTGGGAATTACAAAATTCTGGCGTTGTCGAAAAGATCTCTGAATTGGTTGAATCTGGTGGAGAAGAAACAATTTCATTTGCAGATAATGCAGCTTATGAAGGAGAAGTTAACGGTTTACTAGACAGGGAATGGTTTGCAAATGTTGAGTACAAATATAACACGTTCTTAGTTGTTCCAGAAGTATGTTTAAAGGAAGATCTTACTGATGATAGAGTGTGTGATGTAAAAGAATCTAAACCACATTCAGCATCAGGCGGTCCTATAACTGTTACAAGTGTTATAGAAGATACTGCTGGTAAAGGAATCATTGCATTAAAAATAGGTATTAAGAATAGTGGTGTAGGAAGAGTTACAATGCCAGATGCAGAGTTCAGTTCACGTAAAAACACTTTATCTTTCTCTTTAGATGATGATGCATGGGAATGTAAGTCTAGCGGTAAAGTTAACGAAGCACGACTAATTGACGGTGAAGCAGAAATCTTATGTAAATTATTAGTACCACTTACAGAAGATACGCTTGAAACCAAAAAAGTTAAGTTAACAATGGATTATAAGTATCGAGACATTATTCAGGAAACGCTTAGAATCAAAGAAAGTGCTGAATAAACTTTTTTTATTTTATTATTTCTTTTTTTATTAAGAATTCTTTGATTTTTTCATATATGAGTTCATATCCTTCAGAATTTGGATGTAATCCATCTTCAAATAATGATGAAGTATTATTATCATTAAAAGAACCAAGAATATCTAAAAACAAAACTTTATTTTCTTCACAAGCTTCTTTAATTGTGTTGTTAAATAATTCTACTCTTTCATTAGTAAAATGATATTCTCCTTCAAATGGAGAGGTTAACTTTTCATCAACTGGTGGAATCCCAACAAAAACAATCTCTGCTGGATTCTTTTTAGCTTTTTCAATTATAGAGTTAATATTCTTCCTAAAGTCTTCAATAGAAATCTTTGGCACTTTATTTTCAAAATCTTCCCAACGACAATCATTTGTCCCGATAGACAAAATAATTACAAATTTATCTGTTGGTCTTTTAATTCTGGATCTAGTTTTAGTTTCAGCCTCTATCCTTTCTAATAAATCAAACGAATTGTGACCAGGAAATCCTAAATTAACAACATAATTAAATTGGTCTTTTGTTTCGTGATGTTCTTTTAATCTTCCTACCCACCCCGAAGTTGGTCTTTCTCCTACTCCAAAAGTGATACTGTCTCCGAAACATAATATACCAAACATCTTACCTATTCCCAACCAATACCGCATATGCTAAAAAGCTTTCTAATTGAATGTATTCATCAGAACCTTCAACCATTCTAAATTCAACTTCGCCACACTTATCTACTAATTCAACTTTCTTGCGATCATCCAATTCAACTTTCCAAATCTCTCGTTGAATTTGTTTGATTACATCTAACCCAGACAAACCATAATTAAGCATTAAATCTAACAATTTCTTTCGAGACGTTTGAAAATCTCCCGTAACAGCAACCGATAAAATGTCATTAACTTCCTTTGGTTTAGCAACAGATGCCATTGAATAGACAAGTTCAGCATCAATATCATTTTTTATCACTGCACAACTTTGCATAATATTTTCTAACCTTCGACAATCGCCACCACATACAACAAATAATGCTTTCTTTGCATCTTCCGATACAGTAAGTGATTCTTTCGCAGTAATTGTATCAATCATTTGAAAGATCTCTTCTTCAGATAACGGTTTAAATCTAAATACTGCACATCTAGATTGAATAGGATCAATTATTTTAGAACTATAATTACATGATAAGATAAACCTACACGTCTTTGTGTAATTCTCCATAGTACGTCTAAGAGCCTGCTGTGCATCTTTCGTAAGAGCATCACACTCGTCAAGATATATCACTTTAAATGGTACATCGCCTATAGCTCTTGTACGAGCAAAGTCCTTAACCTTAACACGAACAACATCAATACCACGTTCATCTGATGCATTCAATTCTAGAACGTTTTGATGCCAGCTATCGCCAAACAATTGTTTTGCTATTACCAAAGCAAGGGTAGTCTTCCCAACACCGGCAGGACCGCTAAACATCAAATGAGGCATACTTCCTGAACTCACAAACGCTTTTATTTTAGCAACTATTGCTGTTTGACCTTTCATTTCATCAAACGTTTGCGGTCTGTACTTTTCTGTCCATATTGTTGACGTCATAGTAAAATTAAGATTGTAGGTTCTTTATAAGTTTTATCACACTCAAACTACCCATAACACAATATTCATTGCCCAATCAAATATTTGGTCAAATGTATAGCCAAAGAAGAACATCATAATAAGAAGAAATACTATTGCAAATAATGCAAACTTAAGAACGTAGGATAATACTCGACTTAATAATACGGCAAGTAACACTGCCAAAATTATTCCAATTACTGTAATAATATCCATATAAGCATAAAAGAAACACGTTTATTTAATTATTTCCATCCTTCTTAAGATATATTGTCTGTGTTGGAAATGGAATACCTATATTTTCTTTACGTAAAGCTTCATAAATTTTCTGAGTAGCCTCTAACTTTTTACCGTACGCTTCGTCCCATCTCTCAACCCAAAATAATGCTTTAAACTGTAACGCAGAATCTCCCATTGAAAGAAATTGGACATCTGGAGCGGGATCAGATAACACACCTAACTTTTTAATAACAGTAAGAACAACTTTCTTCACAGTATCAACATTACTTCCATACTCAACACCAAACTCAACTTTCGCTCTAACTATAGGTGTTGGTCGTGTATAATTCTGTATACTGGAATTTGCTAAATATCCGTTTGGAATATAAATAACTTCGTTATCATACGTTTGCATTTTTGTACTTCGTAAGCCGATATCTAATACTGTTCCAACGTTACCACTTTCAAGCTTGATTTTATCACCTACCTGATACGTTTTGTCAAGTAATAATGTTACACCACCAAGGATGTTCTTTAACGAATCTTGAAGAGCTAACCCAAGTACAATTCCGGAAATACCTACACCTGCTAAGTACGGTGCAATGTTAACTTCCCAAATGTCAAGTATCCACATAAGTGCAATAAGAACAAACACAACACGTGTAGCTTTATGAAATAATGGTAACAAAATATCGTCCAATTTTGTTTGTGTCTTTTTTGCAAATGTCATTCCCCATGCATCAATAATAATATCAATTGCACGAATAATAATCAAAACAAACACTAAAGCCATGACTGTATTAACAGTTTTTGAAACAACACCGTTAAAACCAAGATTTAATATTGCTAACTTAAACCCGTATGCAAGGATCAAATAAAATAACGGTTTTTTAGTTCTGTCAAAAATAAGGTCATCAACTTTAGTTTTTGTATTCTTTGCAAATTTCTCAAGAAATCTACTAAATATAAAGAGAAGTAACCACGCAGCAAGAATAGATATTACAATAATGATACCAGAAAGAACGTATTGGTTCTGAAGATACGTGCCATATGGTAATGTCCCTAATAAATCTACAATATATTGTTTCATCTTGCTCTTGCCTTAGGCTTAACTTTTGTTTTAATCTCTTCCACAGTTTCAGGCATCATTCTTTTTGTAATGAATACCCTTACTGAACTCAAAATAATTGTTCCCGTGATAGTAACATAAACAATCTTTACAAGGAACCCAGCAATAGGAATACCTGCCTCAAGTGCAAGGTGTGCAACTGCAGCAGCAGCTAATCCTCGTGCAAAAACTGAATTAACAACTGACCTATTATGCGGTTCCATTTTTGTAGTAAGGACAAGAGAACCCATTCTTGACAACATTATAACTAATGAAAGTACCCCGCCGATAGCCAACGCTTTCCAATCAGAAAGGTCAATAAGTACACCAATATACACAAAAAAGAACGTTTTTAAAAAGAACGAAATTTGATGATAAAAAAATTGTTCGGATGGCGTTGTAATGCTAACACCCAATTCTCCTTTTAACGCTTTCTTTTTCTCTCTTTCTTTTGTTGTTGTTATTCCATGAATAATGGACGAAAGTTGTTTAGAATTTTTAAGGATTAACCCGAAAAAGAGTGCAGCAATAGCACCATTTCCGTTAAGAAATTCTGTCAGAACATAAATTAAAAGGAGGTATGCAATCGCAATCATATAATTATGTTCTTTGAAAACTCGAAGGACAAGAATTATCCAAACTACTCCTCCAATAAGTCCTACCAACCCTGCAACGGCAAAGAGTGATGAAATTTGAATAAGTGTTCCCTGAATTCCAAATGCTCCCAACCTCATAATTTCTAGTACTGTAAGAGAAAATACGATACAGAAAACGTCCGTAAGTGCAGATTCAAGAGTAAGAAGAGAATATAGTTTCTCTCCAACCCTCATTCCTTTAAGAACAGGAATCGCAAATGATGATGAAACACCGCCAAGGATTAATCCAGTCAATAACGCAATAAGAAATGTAATCCCTTCTATCCACATACCTATAACAAGCATAATACCGGTAACAATAATTGTTGATACAAAAAAGTTAAACAATGTTAACACAAAACTTTGAGAAAATTCGCGAATTAATGATGCAAGGTTAATGTTAAACGCACCGTCAAACAATAAGAATAATAATGTAAATGTTGTAAATACTGGAGCAATCGTTATTAAACTATCCGGATGAACAATATCTAACACGTGCGGACCTAAAACAAATCCAAGAATGATAAGGAATAATACGTCAGGAATACTAATTTTTCTAAAAATGAATTCTGCAAAGAATCCAAAAAATAAGATTAAACTTACCGCCAATAAAACAAGTACGACATCCATCTTTTTGTATAAGAAAATAAAAGTTTAAATAAGTTTCGTTATGCTGCAATCGTTATGTACTCATCAAACTCCTCACTAATGCCCTGAACGAACTGATAGTGAAGCAAATCCTGTACATATTTTTGATATCGCATTGTTTATTCTTCCTTTTCTTCCATTGGTCCAGAACTTGGAACAGCACTACGAGAAATGATAAGGATGTCACCTACCGCTTTAACAAGCTGATGAGGAACAATAACGCCCTTTGCACTGCCGAGAACCCTACTTAGGAAGGAATTCTTTGTTGCTTTAATTTTCCAGCCAGAAATTTTATTACTTGCAACAATACTATCTTCAATATCGCCGAAGTAATCACCGGAATCAGTAAAAACCTTTAAATCATATGTATCCGAAACTTTTTTCATCTTGAGCATGTAAACCACCTCATGCAACTAAGTTGGCGTAGGTTTAAATACTTTTCTGTTGTATAGTATTGTATGCCCCTACAGATTATAGGAACGTCCCATATTGCGGCACAAAGTGTCCAAGAGATTGAAAGGGCAATAGAACAACAAAAACCAGACATCATCTGTGTTGAATTAGATATACAACGAGCATCAGCACTTCTTGATGAAAGAAAAAGAAAAATAACTGTTGCCCAAATTCTTCAAATAGGTGTCAAAGGATACGTGTTTGCAAAGGTTGGTCAGTACGTTCAGCAGAAACTGGGAAAAGTTGTTGGTGTTGCTCCAGGATCTGACATGAAGACAGCGTTAGAGATTGCACGAAAAACAAAAATTGATGTCGCGTTCATTGACCAACCAATACAAATTACACTTAAAAAGTTCTCAAAAGCACTTACCTGGAAAGAAAAAATGCGTTTTGTGATAGATTTTTTTAAAGGTATTTTCTCACCAAAGAAACAAATGAAAAAGTTAGGGTTACAAAATCTAGATTTACGAAAAGTGCCTAAAGATGAACTTATTCTCAAAATGATGGGCCAAGTACAAGAACGGTACCCATCTATTTACAAAGTTCTTGTTGAAGACAGAAATAAGTATATGGTAAAAAAGCTAGTTATATTGTTACGTAAACATCCTGATAAAAAAATTCTTGCAGTTGTTGGAGCAGGACATGTTTCTGGTATGAAAAAGTTATTGTTAAAAATTGATATTCTGAAATAAAAAGATTCTACAATTATATTCTCAAATAGCAATATTCTTAATAAGCACCATATTTCTTTAGGAGTAAAAATGGGAAAAATAATAACAGATCTGAGTTTGAAAGATGTTTTGAAATATGGAAGTGGACCTACAAATCATGGTTCGGACACAGTTTATTTTAACTTAAAAGGAGTAGACCATGTTGGTCTCTTACGTATTACAATTTCTGATATAAACAAAGGTGCTTTTGATGAGTATGAACAAGGACACCTTCAGTTTGCTGGAGACTATAGTTTTGATTCTCTTAAAAGTACGGGTGATCAAGAAGAATGGTTACGGGATATAAACAGAAATCGAGCCAGATTTCTTGAAAAAACTCGGGAAAGAGAAAGAAGAGAAGGAGAATCCCTAAGTCCAGAACAATTCTTTTTCAGAATTCTTGAAAGGAAAACAGATCCAGGTGAAAGAAACCTTTTTGTATTTTATCATAATAAAGATTTACGATATAAAACTCCTCTTATCCACATAGTTCCTCAAGAAGTAAGACTACGTGGACTTAAATATGATTCAGAAGTGGTACGAAAAATTCTTACACCATTTGTAAAAGAAGATGGTCTTGACGAGTTAATGGCAACATTAGAAAAATCCTGGCATTTTGATAAATAATTAAAAAAAAGAAAAAGAAAAAAATATTATTTCTTCTGTCTCACGAAGTACACAATTCCGCCACCAATCACTATTGCTGCTATGATTAACAGTATCCAAAGCCAGAGAAGACTTGATTCTGAAACGTCTTCGCCCTCAGCTTCTTCTTCACCAACAACTGGCTCTTCTGCAACTACTTCTTCAACAACAGCTTCTTCTGTAACAGGAACAGCACCATTCTCTCCAATAAGGAAATAACTGAATCCTGGCGTCGTTGCTGTGTAATGGATATACGTGCCGTCGTCTTCACCCATAGTTGTTGGAAGTTTATTCCATTCGCCGTCAGCGTACCGGAACAGAGCCATAGCATTGTTTGCAAGACCATTTTCTGCAAGCCACGTTTTTGCAACAGTAAATTCAATTGTTGGATTGGTCATAACATCGTCGGTTAACGTTGAACTTCGTGTTATTTGAATGTTTTTGTACACACTTTTTTCAAACGTTGCAACATTTCCAGGTAATTCATCAACTTTAGCAACTCTTAACCATGCGCCGTACGTTTTTTTGTTAACACCAAACGTAACAGCTGAAATGCCTACCTCACCATTGTTAACATCAACAGTTGATTCAGTACCTTCATCAATGGAATTCCAGATTACTTTTGAAAATTCTCCAGTTATTTGACTTGATGCAGTTCCGCCACTACCACCACTACTGCTACTTGAACTTGACGATGTACTTGCAGCTGCAGCGTCTGATGCTTTTGTTGTTCCTGAAAGTGTTGTACTAGTACCGGAGAAGTGTGGTAATCGTACCCACATCCGATCATTTTCAAGATCTACTGCGCATGGACTTGATGCGTTAATCTGAACAGAAGAACTCACAGTTGCTTTTGTACAATTAACACCACCCATTAACGTGTCCCAACTATCATTGTACGTTGCAAAGTGTGAATAATTTGCTGCAAAGTTTGTCATGTTCGTTCCGTTATCACTAACGTTCCATACAATGTTCCAATCTTCATCATAAAATGTAGGAAGGGAAACATTCATGTCCGCTGATTCGTCAACTCCTGTTCCAGCATCTGAAGAGTATGGAACTGAAATCAAAATGTAATCGTAGATTGTTGGTCCTGATGAACCGAATCGTAACGCTTGATCAAATGTTGCAGCTTCACTAGTTACACCACTATTATCTTCAAATAACGCATCTGGTGGTCCTGAAGCTAACAAATCTACGTTAACATAATGTACATTAACACCGTTAACGCCCATCCTGAAACTCATTGCGCCACCACCAATTATTGAAGATAATGGACTAAATGTTTCCATCGTAGCCGTATCTTCTAAATTACAATTTGATGGAGGATTTGGAACATCGCACGTTTCATTAGATCTATAAAGAGTAATATCTACATTTGAAGATGCGATTTCTGCTTGTCCAGGCATTCCACTTCCACCAGGTCTGAACGCTTTAAGAGTAATATTAGTATCTGATATTAACTCATCAGCGTCCCTTTTTGACATTCCTGAAGGTGCATATGAAGTTGAGTAAACGTCAATGTCATCTATTCCTGTTACGTTTAACAAAGGCATGTTAAATGAACCAGTTGTTGTTGTAAGATCTTCGATAAACGTAAATTTTATCGCACTAAAATTGGAATAATCAACATCAACTTCAATATGTGCAGTGATATTTTCCAATGTAGCATTTGATGCATTAATCAAATAAAACGTTTCTACTTTGGTACTAACATTAGCAGCATCTCCACTTCCTGGACTTGATAATGAAAGGTTAGTTTCATTTCCAAGTAAGCCGTATAGAGTAAAGTTAAATCCCTGTAAATCAGCGGAAACAGTAATGTTTCTATACCCACCAAGATATTCAGAACCGTTTCGTACGCCTGCAAATAAAAGATATTGAACAGTTTCAGAATCAATGTATGGCAGTGTTATGTTAAACCAGCCCGTCGTTGCATCATATGTATCAGACTTACTAGTTCCACTACGCCATGAACTAGTATTGAATGGTAGAGTTCCTGCTGACCTATACACGATAGATCCTGCTTCTAATGCATAGACAGCAATTTTGAATTCGTCCCAACTAGCATATGGAACGCCATCTGAGTTGTTAGTATAATTTATCCATCCAGAAATCCATGCATATTGTTCAGTAACGTTAAACTGTTTATGTAACGTAAATGTTTCATTATTATACCATGAAAGGTTTGTTGTTGATAGATTGTATGAACTTGCTTCAGAAAAATTATTCCATGTATAACTTGAAGGAACAAAATTGTTTGGATCATTATCATCCGGATAAATCATGATTGAATAGTTTCTATTTCTTGGAACATTAATTACAATCCCCGTTTGAATATTATTCTCGCCAGATGCAACTTCATAACCTAACAAAACATCTTTAACAACGTACGAGAAATTAATCCAATCATTAGTACTATTGATTACAGTAATGTTAATTGTTGCCCCAGGTTGCATAAAAAAATTTACGTTTGAAATGCTAGAAAATTCAGAATGTGGAAGTGTTGGAAGAGATTGGCCAACATAATCAATAGACGTGCTAGACGTATTTGCACTAAGAACTGGTTTATACATGTATCCTGCATCTTCTGAAACAGAAAGGTTGAACCATCCTGATGCGTTTGAATATGTTGCATTTGCACCAACGAATGTCGGACCCGACGCAGTAAATTGATACACAGTTAGGTTTACAAGAACATTTCCTAATACAGATCCTGTCGAATTATATGTTGTTCCGTTAAATTCTAACGCTGAAACGGAACTCATTAAAAACACTAAAGTCAATAGACTTATAATAATCACACTACTTTTTTTCATCACAACCACCTTCACTTTTTTTTAATAATAATAATGGTGTTAATCTCGGAATGTTTATAAATATTTTGCTGTTTCATAAACTTTAAAAAGGGACAAAAAGGTTTATAAAACAGGTTAATTCTAAAGTATATAGGTAGTAGTGGCAGTTGGCGAAGGGTCTTTATGACTCAGGAAAGTCCGCCCACCATGAAACGTTGCCCTTGTTTAAGGGATGGAGAAATCCATGGCTCTGGCTCAGAAACGACACGTCCATAACCGAGAATGATTTTATGTAAGGATTGAAGTTAAACTCTTCATTCTTGCTGGCGAAGTGTTCAGTAATGAACATCAGTTAACCCAATGACGTTGGTTATGGGAACGATGAAACGGCGAATCCCAATGGGTGCAAGTCAGTATGACGCATAGTAGAATGCCAATATGAACCATCGTTGTTCATTCATGAACAATTTGGGTTCAACAGAAGGCGGCTTATGTCACTCTACCCAACTTTTTAAAAAAAAGTTGGATCAAAAACCTCGCTGAATTTATATTTAAAAAATTTTTAAATTCCAAAAACCTTATAAATTCTTAATCAAAAACAATAATTAAATGGCAAAAGATAATAAGATTCGTATGCCTTCCGGTCAGGGAGGATTGACACGATACTTTGACGAATTTAAGTCAAAGATAGAATTTTCACCGGGCGCAGTCATTATTTTCTGTGTTATAATTATGGTAATTATTATTGTTCTTCACGTATGGAGTCCGTTGATATAAGATGTTTCCCGGAATGAATCCCAGAAAAGTACAGCAAATGATGAAGCAGATGGGAGTTCAGCAAGTTGATATTCCTGCAACTGAAGTTATTATAAAAACTGATGAGAAGGAAATTATCATTACAAGTCCGTCCGTTGCGAAAGTAAACATGATGGGACAGGAAACATTTCAAATTTCTGGAACGATTGAAGAACGAGCATTACTTACAACCCCTGACATTTCTGAAGATGATGTTAATACAGTCATGGAACAAGCACATGTTGATAAAGACACTGCACAGAAAGCCATTGAAGACCATAACGGCGATTTAGCAGAAGCAATCATGAGTTTACAGAAATCAGACGAATAAAATATTTAAAACATATCTTTCTAATGATTATTATTGAGGAGGTAAATACTTTTATAGTTATTTTATATTTATTGTTATAAATGGGAAATCATAAATTTAGAATAGCACCAACTTTTGTTAAAAAAGAAGGAGAAGATCAAGGTCAGCTTGAAAAAGCAGTCGAACTTGTACGCGGACATGTTGAGTTCAGTAGAACTAACTTTACCTATAATCTTCCAGTTAAAGTTGAATATTTGCGACCAGAAGCAATAATAATTTCTCCAATAGGAGAAGATGTCCCTACCGATCTTTGTTTTGTTATGTCTTGTACTGAATCAGAAACAACACTTGATAAAGTTGGAGTAGAAAGAGAAGGAACGTATCGACTCAAAGGCGAAGGATTAGATATTTATTTATTGTCACATCCAAAATAGTTCAACAAAACCAACGAATAATTTTTATAATTCACGTCCTTTCTTATTCTATGGCAGCAGATTATGAAGAATCACTACATAATGCCAGAATTCAATACGATGCAGCATTTCATCTTCTCAATGTCACGTATCCTCTTATTAACGATCCGAAATTATTACCTGGAATATTAACAAACATCTTCCTTTCTCTTGAAGCAAGTATGGACGCCATTTTACAATTTGAACGGCAATTGAAACTCGTCCCCATATATAACAACAATTTTCAAAGTAAATTTAACATGTTTAGGTACAAACCTGTACGAAGACACAAAATTTCGCAGACATATATCGATTTAATTCAGAACCTTAAAGAAATGCTTGATCTTCACAAAAAAAGTCCAATGGAATTTCAACGAGGTAATAAGTTTGTCATGTGTGATAAAAATTATCGAATACAATCTATATCAACAAAGGATATTAGAGAGTATTGTACCCTAACAAAAGAGTTTATTGATACCATAAATACAATCATTAATAGAAAAGCATAAAAAGGGAAGCACATTTCTTTATCTACTTACAGGGAGTGGTATGGAAGACTATTTATTAGAAGCGCGGGAAGAACTTAAACGGTTAGAACACATAATCTATGTTAGTTTGAAATACACGCGAACCGTAGACGTGATTATCAATGCAATTCAACGTATGGTAAACAATTTTGATTTGATCATTGAAGCATTTCTTGAAAAAGCGCGTGAAGAGGAAAAGATTGAAACCCTTCCAAAAAGTCCCGCATTACGAGCAACCCGTGTGGCCACATTATACCCAGACGATATGGAACTTGCTAAAAATCTTACATTCTATGCATTCCTTAAAAACATTTTAAATTCTAAACATGGCCGCCGAGAAGAATTTCGACGACATGTAACACTTATCGTAGAATTAGAAAACTCTACTGTTGAAATGACCATTGATAATCTTATGAACTGTGAAAGGTTTATGCACAGGTTCTTTACATATGCATGGGAAACTCTCATAGGAAAACTTGAAGAAGATGAAGACGTTATATAGGTTCTTAGAACAAAAAGATTAAATACCACACCTAATTCATGTATAGTAAAAGGGGAGAAAGATTATGACAAAATTTATTGCGGTTGTGTCAGGAAAAGGCGGTGTTGGAAAAACAACGAGTGTTCTTAACATTGCGCATGCTATTGTACAGAAAGGAAAAAAGGTTATTGTTGTTGACGCAAATCTTGCCACGCCAAACATTTCTATTCAACTTGGATTAATAGACCCACAGGGTACATTGAACAAATTTCTGAGAAAGGAAAAAGGGTTGAAAGACATAACATATCTTCATGAAAGTGGAATATCTATAATTCCTGCATCTCCTTCCTATAGCGAATTTCAAAAAACCAATTCACAGAATTTGCATGAAATATTTGATCATCTTGATGAAGGTGCAGATTTTGTTCTTATTGATTCACCAAGTGGATTGGGATATGATATTAACCAAATATTAAAACATAGTGATGAATCTGTTATTGTAACAAATCCTAACCTTAGTTCTGTCATGGACGCCCTGAAAACTGTCCAAGCGGCACGTGCAAACAACAATACTGTTGTGGGAGTTATATTAAACATGACGCATAGAGGCAAACATGAATTGTCACCAGAGGAAGTCAAAAATATTCTTCATTATCCAATCCTGGCAAATGTACGAAGGGACAGAAAAGTGCACAAGTCAGTGTACCGTCATGCGCCACTCCATTATTTATATCCACGATCACATTCTGCAAAACAGTTTAGAAACGTTGCAGAATATCTATGTTTAGATAAGCCAGTAGAATGAAACCAAAACGAAAAGACGAATTGAAAGAGAAAGGGTGGGACACAAGCGATATCAAAAACGCTGAAGAAATTTTAGAAAGGTCAACACGCCATGACGTATTTCTTTCTACTCTTGTGTTCTGGAGTGCACTTGTTGTCATTATTTTTGCAAACGTTGTTGTTTCTTTTGTTTTAGTTCCTTTTTTAGTTGTGTTTGATATGTGGGTATTGTACACAATAATAATCTTGTTAGCTGGAGTTGTAGGATTTTTGTACCATTTTCTTATTTCGGACATTGGCCATCTTGAAACTAAACATCATATATTAGCGAGTATTATCGTTCCCGTTCTTGCCCTTGCAAATATGATTGTTGTTGTGGTAGTATCAAACAGGTTTATTGAAGGCGTAGAAATAAAAAACATACCTCATAACCCTTATATTATTGCGATTGTATTTGCGGTTGCGTTTATTCTTCCAACAATAGTGTTACAAATAAAAAATAAGATTACGGGATAAGATATCTAACTTCCCACGCCAATCAATATTACACCACAGATTATACCAATAAGGCCAAACACTTTCCATTTGTTTAACTTTTCTCCCAGAAACTTCATAGAAAGAAGCGTTATCCAAATATATGTTGTTGAAACTAAAGGATAGACAACACTTAGTTCTTCCCGTCGAAGAGCAAACACATAAAAAAATACTGACGCACCGTATAATACAAGGCCTGTCCAGAGAGAGAAACTTTTCCACAATTTAAAAAATGAAAATTTGTCTGCACCACGTTTTAGTTCTAATGCACCGAATGCGCCAATAATTGATCCAAAAAGTACAAGGACGAATGCAACCATATCAACCATGGTGCGCCACCTTCTTATGAGAATTTCCTAAACCAAGCACACTCACTGAAATGAGAATGATAATAACGCCGGCCCATTTCAAAGGATTCATAAAATCTGTTGGAAAAAGGAGTGGAGAAAGGATACTTACCCACACATAACTTGTCGCAACAATGGGGTAGAGAACACTTAATTCTCCTTCTTTAAATGCTATTAAAAGAAACATGGCACCTAAACCGTATGCAACAAAACCAAGAATGAATGGTATGTTAAGGAGTGTAATTAAATGATCAAAGTCAATTCTAATAACTCCATACTTCCATAATATCTGTCCTACTGACGTAAATATTGTACATAGTATTGTTAAGATAATAGCTTTTTGAGTTGTCTGCATGTAATGAAAGTAAAAAAAGAAGGTATTTAAAGATAATGGAACAGAAAAAAAATGTTGTAATCTTTATTTCAACAACTTTTCAATAATGGCTGCGTACGCAGGCCGTGCAATAAGAACTCCAAATGAAATACCTGCAATTGTAGTTAATGCAAAACCTTTCAATAATCCTGCACCTGCCCATAATAATGGTAACATACCCGCAAACGTGGTAAAGTATGCACCCATAACAATAAACATTGCGTTTTTAATACGTTTCTTCCAATCAGATATTTCTTCTCCACGAAGAGTTTCATCAGTAATAACAATTAAATGGTCAACACCAGTTCCCGCAACAACAATAATACCTGCAATTGATGCTAAATCTAAATTCCACCGTACAAGTGACGCAAAACCAAGTATCAAGACTAATTCAGATATTAATGTAAATACCATTGGTAAGACAACTTTAAGATTTCTATATCTAATAAGTACAACAGTAACAACTGCAATAATAACAAGTAAACCAACAAGCAAAATGTTGTTAAGAAACTCTTCTCCTAAAGAAGGAGAAATGGTATCCATTTTAACAACATCTAATTTAACGGGAAGACTTCCCGTGATAAGAATAGTTTGTAACCGCTTCATATTTTGCAGAGTGTTCGTTACTGCTTCCTGTTGTGTAATTCCTGCACCAGAACCAGAAATTTGAATGTTCGTTGTTGCCCGTCCTTTTAATTCTGAACCTATACGTAACCTATCAACTTCTGAATCGTCTAAAAATAATACTAAATCATCGCTAAGATAATTACCATCTTCTTCAGAAAGTACAGTTAATGGCGTTGTTAATTCTGCTTGCCGTTCTGCCGCTTCAGGACTTAATGTAATGGAAAAGAAAAATCTGCATGCATGGCCATCACCTGACGGAGAACATCCAACTCTTGGATCAATTCCTGAACAATCAGCACTACGACATACGTACGTAACATCTTTTTTACCACCAAAGAAAACAGTTTCATTTCCAATCATAGCTTCAAACTTTCCTTGTCTTGCAAGTAAATCTTTTACTTCTTGTTCTGTAACACCTGCAATTTCTATTAATATAAAATGGTCACCTGACAAATCTGATGCTGCACGAACAACAATATCGCCTAAACCGTACACGTTCAATCGTTCTTTAAGATTATCAATAGTAATTTCTAAATCTTCCTCAGAAACAGCTTCTGCTGGTTTAAGAAGAACACGTGTTCCGCCTTCTAAATCTAATCCCTTTTGAATGTTCGATCCTGGCGCTTCTGAAACTTTAACACCAAAATCGACAATACCATCGTGGCCCGTTCGTGTTTGTAATGTATAAAAACCATCACTGGTTTCTACACGAACAGTTTGATTATCCCTCAATTCTGTAAGGGTTGCATAATATTCTTCAATGGACGAAACTGGCTTATTATTAATTGAAAGTATTCGTTCACGCGATAAAGGATGCAAATTTGATCCTGGATTTGCAATACCTGCATCTGCAGCAGACGAATTTTGAAGAACGTTTCGTATCGTAACACCTTCAGAACCAAACAATTGTGGTTGAATCGTAATGAACGCCATAACAAGAAATGCTAATAACAAGATCACTTTCCAATTAGTAAATATTTCTTTTAATCGTTGTTTCATTTTTTTCTCTCAAGATATAAACGAAGGACACCAACGTTCTGTATCCATGTCATTACTAAATCAACAAGTAAACCTATGAACAAAATTATCATGATTTGTTTAACAACTTCACTTTGAACAAAAATAAGTGCCACTAATACTGCTGAAATTGTCGTTGAACTCATTGTTAAACCGGTCTTCATTGCACCGTACACACGGTCCATAACCGTTCCCTCTTTTCGTTTCAGGACACGGGTACTTAACAAGATATCGGTATCAACTGAATATCCTATAAGCATAAGGAATGCTGCAATTCCTGCCGTACTTAATTTAATACCTGTAAGATTGAATATGGCAAGGGTAACAACAATATCAGAAAATGCTGCCAGGATAACTGCTAAGCTAGGAGCTAATGTTCTGAAGTAAATAAAGACAACAATTCCCATTAATAAAAATGCAATAAAAAGTGCGATAACTGTTTGTTTGAAAAAGCTACTTCCTAGCGAGGAACCCATTACTTCTACACTATATTGATTATCATTAAGATTAAGTTCCGTTTTTACAAAATTTACTAACACATCAATTTCTTGTGTTTCCTGTGCATCAGAATCTATTGCAACAGCAGTAGTTATCCCCGCCGAACTTAACATCCGTATAGAAACTTCTGCTAATGGAAATTTTTGATTAAGTGTAGATTCAATTGCAGAAATGTCTATAGAAGAATCGTAATCAATAGTAATTGTTGAACCGCCTTTAAGACTGATACCTTTATTTACAAAGTCACCAGTAACAGCTGTCTGGACGCCAATTTGTATAATGGCAAGGACAATAAGAATGAATGGAATTAAGAGTAATATTTTGTACTTTTTCTCATAGATCGTTTTAAAACTCATGCTGATACACAAAATTAGGGATTTCTATATAAAGATTGTGATTAACTCAACACAGCTTTCAAGAATCCCATATATAACGGATGTGGCGTAAGAGGTTTTGAACAATATTCTGGATGAAATTGTGTTCCAACAAAAAACTTCTTCTCAGGCAATTCTAAAATTTGCATAATCTCGCGGCCAGGAGCTTTACCACTAAACACTAACCCGTTTTCTTCAAGTATTTGAATATAGGAAGGATTACATTCCCATCTATGCCTGAACCGTTCACGAACTAATGTTGAACCGTACAACTCTGCCGCTTTAGAACTGGGTTTAATTTCAACATCATGACCACCTAACCGCATGTTTCCCCCCAACTCTTCAATACATTGCTGTTCAGGTAATAAATCAATAACAGGTTGTGAACAATCTTTAACAATTTCAGTCGTATTTGCTGATGATAAGCTACATACGTTTCGTGCAAATTCGATAACTGCCATTTGAAATCCAAAACATAATCCTAAATAGGGCAAGTTATTTTCTCGTGCATGTTTGATACACATAATTTTTCCTTCTGCGCCCCTACTACCAAATGCACCTGGGACTATAATCCCTTTTACATCATGTAACGTTTCTTTAACAGATTCTTCTGTTAAATCAGTTGTATCAATCCATTTAATATTAACATGAACACCACAATGTGTACCTGCATGTTCAAGAGCTTTAATTATTGACGCGTACGAATCTCTTAAAGAAGTATATTTTCCCGTTACGCCAATCGTAATTTCTTTATCCAAATTTGTAATCTTACGAACATACTCTTCCCACTTATCACGCCCTTCATAATCGTTCTTTACTTTAGACCGTAACCCTAACAAATCTATTGTTTGATCATCAATACGAGACTGTTCTAACAATCCAGGAATAAGATAAATACTGTCAACGTCATGTGTACTGATAACTCTACCAAGTGGAACATTTGCTGCAACACTAATCTTTTCACGAACTTTTTCAACTACTGGATGTTCACACCTACATGCAACAATGTCTGGTTGAATTCCTGACGCCATTAATGATCGTAACCCAAGTTGTGCAGCTTTACTTTTTTGTTCTCCTAAAAATCCTGGATTGAGAACTAATGTTAATGCAACATGACACACATTTTCTTTTCCTTCTTCATACTGTAATTCACGCATTGCTTCAATATAATGACTGTTTTCTAAATCTCCAACTGTACCACCAATCTCTACAAATATAATGTCTGCCTGAGTACGTACCGCGAGATTTCGTAACCGTAACTTCACTTCCCCAGTAATATGTGGTATGAACTGAACATCCCTTCCAAGATATCCCCCCTGCCTTTCTCTTGTAAGTATTGACGTAAATATTTGACCATTTGTAATAAAATTATCTTTTGAAAGGTTCAATCCTAAAAATCGTTCGTATGTTCCAAGGTCCATGTCCGTTTCCGTACCATCATCTAAAACAAAAACTTCACCATGTCTAAACGGATTTAACGTCCCAGAATCAACGTTGAGGTACCCCTCAACTTTTATTGATGCAACGTTCATTCCACGTAATTGTAACAATTTTGCAAGGGACGATGCAAATATTCCTTTTCCCAACCCAGACATAACCGTTCCATAAACAATAACATACTTTGTCTTCCCAATATGATATCCTTCAGGCATAGGATTATAAAATTCGTGTTCATCAGACGTCGCTGATACATTATCTAATATTTCGCTCATCAAAACCACCCGCGTTTTTTACTTTCAGGGATTTTTATCATTTAAGTACTTTCAGCACAACCAATGGGTAAGAAAATGTATAAGTTCGCACACAAATTTACCCATAAGATTTATAAACATAAAACATTTCTTTTTTTGTGATGTTGTTAAAGTTAAAAGGGGTGACGAAAGAGTACCGTAAGAAAACTATTCTAGAAGATGTTAACCTTAAGATTGAAGAGGGAGACATTCTCGGCGTTATCGGCCAATCAGGAAGTGGAAAGACAACATTATTAAATCTTATTGCAGGGTTTATTGAACCGACCGATGGAGAAGTAACATACTTATCAAAAGTAACGAACGAAGAACGAAGTTTAACAAAAAATTTACACAAAATTAAACGACACATTGGTTTCACACCTCAACATAATTCTTTTTATCCAAAATTAACAGTAAAAGAAAATTTGTGGCATTTTGGTAAGTTGTATAAAGTTCCGTCAGCAGTATTAAAAAATAATATTAGAAACCTTCTCAACTTTACAAAACTTATTGATCATCAGAACGCACTAGCTGAACATCTTTCAGGTGGTATGCAGAAAAGATTAGATTTATCATGTAGCCTTATCCATAAACCAAGATTGCTTCTTTTGGACGAACCGACAGCCGATCTTGATCCAATACTTCAAAAGGAGATTCTTCATCTTCTTCAAGAAGTTAACAAACAGGGCGTAACGATTGTTATTGCGTCACATCAACTTGATAGTATAGAAATGTTATGTAACAAAATTGCTATTGTTCACAAGGGAAAAGTTCATTCACATGGTTTACTTGAAGACATACAAAAACCGTACCTTAAAGAACATTTTACAATTAAAATGAAACAGGGCCAAGATAAAGAACGATTACTTGCTCGGTTAAAAGTGTTACCAATACAAAAAATTGTTGACAATGGACATAGTCTTGAAATATATCCTAAAGACATTCAAAAAACAATGAATAGTATATTAGAAATTATTCGAGAAGAAAATTTGTACCTTCACGATTTAGACATGCGAAAGCCGTCATTGAATGAAATATTTGAAAAAATTGCAACGGGGAAATAAATAATGCGCTCAATTTGGTTAATTACAAAAAAGAACGTTAGGTTATTATTACGTGCAAAAGGATCTGCATTAATTGTTATCTTTGCACCATTACTTATAGTTCTTATCTTAGGTCTTTCATATAATACAACGTCGCAATTTGGCCTTTCTATTGGTGTATACGCACCATCATTTACCGAAGATGTTAATTCTTTTATTACAACACTTGAAGAAGAAGAGTTTACGATAGAACGATACGAATCATCGATTGACGAGTGTGTTGAAGAAATAAAAATGGGAAAGGTCCACACATGTATTTCTCTTCCAGAAAGTTTGTCTGTTGAAGATAATACGCCACGAGAAGTCAAGTTTTATGTTGATCCAAGTAGGCTCAATTTAGTGTGGATGGTACAGGAAACTGTTCAGGGAAAATTTGATATTAAAGCGCAAGAAATCTCAGAGGGATTAACGCAAAATATTCTTACAAAAGTTGCTCAGACACAAACAACCATTACTGAAACAAGTGGAACACTCAGTTCTGTTCAAAGTGAAGCTGCTGCCGTATCTGGCATAACTGCGTCGGTAAAATCGGATTTATCAATATTAGATTTACAACCAACAACGTCAGATTTTGGAAGTGAAGTGTTGAAAAATCTTACTGGTGAACTAAAAAATGCTGAAGAAAATATTCAAAAATCTCTAGAACGGCTTGAAACTGCCAACATGAGTACGTCTGACAAAAATGTTATTAAACGATATTTAGAATCTGCTGCAGAAAGTCTTTCATCAACTGACGATATTGACGATAATGGTACGTCAACAAGTGCAAAGTCCGTCTTTACAAATATTATTGACGAACTTAATGCAACACGAACAAAATTGTCAAAAGCGAGTTTAGCAGTATCCGATGCAACGCCCGCACTTGCATCGTCAGGTAATACGTTACAACAAATTCAATCATCGCTTGATTCTGTATTAGCATCATTAAACGATATATCTGCAACGCTTAGCGCTCAAAAAGTGACGGAAGCTGGAACAATTGTATCGCCGTTAACAACAGTGATTGAACCTGTCCGTGAAGAAAGTACATACCTAAACTATCTTTTCCCTGCAATCCTTGTATTGGTTGTTATGTTTAGTTCTTTATTGTTAGGAACAACGCTTGTTATGATGGAAAAGAATAGCCCAGCGTATCTACGAAACTTTTTCCTTCCTATTAGAAAAACGACATTTATTATTTCAACGTACATGACAAATGTTATACTTATTGTTATTCAACTGATTGTCATCCTTGGCATTTCACTCTTTTTCTTAACTGATACCCTTCCACAATTTCCAAGCCTTGCATTAATGTTATTTATTGCAGCATCCGTCTTTACATTTTTGGGAATGGCAGTGGGATACTTTTTTGTGTCTGAAGAAACTGGCATTCTTGCATCAATTTCGTTAGGAAACATTTTCCTTTTCTTTTCAGGTTTAATCCTTCCTCTTGAAGGCCTTTCACCATTATTACGAAGCATTACACAGTACAGTCCGTTTGTTATAGCAGAGAAGTTAGTACGAGAAGTCTTCTTATTTAGCACACCATTAGAAGCTGTGTGGTTAGATGCAGTCATTTTTGTTGGATATGCTGTTGCATTATTTGTTCTGATCATAATATTAGAATCATTCATGCACAAACATCTTGTACATAAATTCTTACGACATCACCATAAAGCACACAGACAGAAAGATAAAAGGAATAAAGGTCGGGCATAGATTTATATTCTTATAATTGTTTTCTTATAGTATGATTATTGTTATCACGGGAACGCCCGGTGTTGGAAAAACAACGTTAGCGAAGGTTCTTGAAACTAAATTAAAGTGGAAACGGTTAAACTTATCGTATTATTATAAGAAACTATCAACAAAATATAATAGAAAGAAACAGTGTTACGATATTGATATGAAAAAGTTTGAAAAATTGATTGTTGATAAATCTAAAGATAATTTGATTATTGATTCACATATTGCCCATTTACTTCCAACAAAAATGGTTGATTTATGTATTGTTCTTACATGTTCCAATCTTAAGAAGTTGGAGAAACGGTTAGTTGATAGGAAATATTCTACAAAGAAAGTTCGGGAAAATCTTGATGCAGAGATCTTTCAAGTATGTTTATTAGAATCTCGTGAAATGGGACATAAAGTTATTATTGTTGATACGAGTACAAAGTATGTGTTAAAACCAATTTTGAACGAAATCAAAAACATAACTACAATAAACAATCACTAAACTTTTATAAACCAAGTTTATTCTTATTACTATTATGGCAATTACTGCACATGAGAAACTACAACTAAAAAAGTTCATGAAAGAGTTACGTAGCCATAAGGCTCCCCATACAGAGTTTGTTACGGTTTATGTGCCTGCAGGGTATGATCTAACAAAGATTATTCAACATCTTGCTGAAGAGCAGGGAACAGCATCAAACATTAAGTCTGCATCTACAAGGAAAAATGTTCAGGGTGCACTTGAAAAGATGATACAGCACCTAAGAACAATGGGAAAGACGCCAGTTAATGGATTAGCAATATTTTCTGGAAACGTTGCAGCTGGAGAAGGAAAGCAAGACATGCGTGTATGGAGTTTTGAACCGCCTGTACCACTTAATATTAGAATTTATAGGTGTGATAAGAATTTCGTCGTTGACATTATTGAAGAAATGTTAGTTGAACATAATGTGTATGGTTTAGTTGTTCTTGATAGAAGAGATGCAAACATTGCATTACTGAAAGGAAAAACTATTGTTCCTCTTAAAAAAACACATTCTGAAGTTCCCGGCAAATTTAAAGCTGGTGGACAATCAGCACAGAGATTCGCGAGATTACGTGAAGGTGCTATTAAGGACCATTTTAAAAAAATTGCAGAATATATGAAAGAACAATTATTACCTCTTGGAAATAATCTTAAGGGTATAATTCTTGGTGGACCAGGAACTACGGTTAATGATTTTATTAACAAAGATTATCTTACAGGAGATATTAAGAAGAAACTTATTGGTACGAAAGATTTGTCATATACGGGCGATTTTGGATTACAAGAATTGTTAGACAAATCACAAGATTTGCTTGCTGATGAAGAAATTGCGCAAGAGAAAGAAATTGTACAGAAATTTCTTAAACAGATGCTTGACAACATGAAAAAAACTACGTACGGTGAAAAAGAAACCCTACGAGCATTAGAGATGAACGCTGTTGATATGTTACTATTATCTGAATCTCTTTCTGAAGATTTAATATTTGATCTTGAAGAGAAAGCGCAGGTAGGTGGTTCTAAAGTACATATTATTTCTACTGAGACGAGAGAGGGTGTTCAACTACGTGACTTAGGTGGTATTGCAGCAGTTCTACGGTTTGAGATTGAGTAAAGATGAACCTTATCCAAGAATCATATACACGATTATTTCCAGAGAAAGATATTCCATACGTTACAGCAATGGAATATAATAGACGACTATCAGATTTTAACGCGAACATTTCTCTCAGAGGAAATCTATTACGAATTCATCTAAATTTGCAATGGAAAGATATTGACGATGAAATAAAAATTGGGTTAATACAACATCTTCTTCTTAAGTTGCTTAAAAAGAAAGTTCACACACCAAATATTGATTTGTATAACAATTTTGTCAAAAAAATTCCTATATTAACACCGAAAACAAAAACGCATCCAGTACTAGAAGAATCATTTCTAAGAGTAAACCAAGAGTTCTTTGATAACAATATCGAACTACCAAATTTACAATGGGGAACAAATTCGCGGAGAAAATTAGCAAGTTACAATTTTCATAATGATACCATTACTGTATCTACATTATTCAAAGAAGTAAATCAAAACATACTTGATTATCTTATGTATCATGAGATGTTACATAAACACCACAAATTTAACCATAAGAATGGGAGAAGTGCATACCATACAAAAGAGTTTAAGCATGATGAGAAACAATATCCTGGTTGGAAGACAATAGAGCAAGATATTCATAAAATTATACGAAAACGTCGTTGGTCATTCTTTTAACAAGCTCGTTATAGCGATACATTTAAAAACAGGGCATATTATTAGCTTTACATGACCAAAAAGAGGTTTCTGTCTCATAACGCGATGGACAAAATAATGCGTGAAGCTGGTGCTGTACGTGTTTCAGATGATGCAAAAGCGGCCCTAGCGGAATTGTTAGAACAGAAAGCGATAGAAATTTCCGCAGAAGCAAAACGGTTTGCTGAACATGCAGGAAGAAAAACAGTAACGGAAAAGGATATACGTCTTTCCAACAAATAGAATGGTGGTTTTGAAATGGATGAAACAAGGTTAGTAAGTGTAGGAAGTCTCAAGAAAGGCGATACAATCATTATTGATGGTGCAGCGTGTAAAATAACTGACACATCAACATCACGTCCAGGAAAACATGGACATGCAAAAGTTAACTTGATGGCTGTTGGTTTATTAGATGGAAAGAAAAGACAACTGATGATGCCAGGGCATGATAAAGTTGAAACGCCAATAATTGAGAAAAAAAGTGCACAAGTATTATCCGTTTCGGGCAATACGGCAAATGTTATGGACATGATAACGTACGAAACATTTGATATGGATATTCCAGAGGAGATGAAAGAACAGGTAAAAGATGGTGTTGAAATCTTATACTGGGCTTTGATGGGTGTTAAGGTCATGAAACAGGTGAAATAAACATGGTTAAGTTCGAAGAAGCAAACGCACGGTTAATGAAAAACATTTTTGTATGTCGAAGATGCAAATCGAAAGTTAGAACACCTAGTCTTAAAGTTAGTTTAGGCAAGTCTAAATGTCGTAAATGTAGTTCTCAAAAGCTTCGGCCAAAACGAAAGAAATAAATAGCTTTTACATTTCTTTTTATTTTATGATTGAATCTATCCTTTCTTTTATTATTAAATATAAGATCATATTCTTATTTTACTTAGCAATAATTGTTATTTTATTTATTAAAAGAAAGAAAATTGAAACACAAGCAAAAATCATCATTTTGTACCGTATGAAATGGGGCCTCAAATGGATGGACAAATATTCTAAAAAATTTAGAGAATGGATTATTTTGTTAGGATATATTGGTGTTGGTGCAGGATTTGTTGGTTTAGTATTTATTTCATACATCCTTATAAAAAATTTGTATGACCTTATTGTAAGTCCTACAGCTGTGTCCGGCGTTTCATTAGTTCTTCCAGGTATTAACGTACCAGGCCTTGGCGTTCTTCCATTTTGGTACTGGTTAATTGCTATTTTTATCATAGCTATTGTTCATGAGTTTTCACATGGTATTGTTGCTCGAGCGCATGATATTAAAGTGAAGAATACAGGAATTGTTTTTTTTGGTCCCATAATTGGTGCGTTTGTTGAACCGGATGAAAAGAATTTACAAAAACGAGAAGATATTAAACAATATTCTGTCCTTGCAGCTGGATCATTTTCAAACATACTTCTTGCAATTGGTGCGTTTATCTTATTAATGGTAGTATTTACACCATTACAAAATTCTATGGTAGAACCAGCAGGATTTACGTTTGACGCATATTTTGGAGAACCGTCACCGTTCGAACAAGCAGGTATTGTAACGGGAACTGTCATAACGGGCATTAACGGCATTCCAACAATGGGTTTTGAAGAATTTAGTGATGAATTAATAACCCATAAACCGGGCGACACCATTACTGTTAATACTGCTGAAAAGGATTATACAGTAGCGTTAACAGAAAATCCTGACAACATTAAAAAACCGCTAATTGGCATCCAATCTATCAAAAACGATGTTGATGTTAAACCACGATATGAAGCTGGTTTCTTAAGCACGGTTTATTATGGTATTGATTGGATAACAGGATTTTTACGATGGTTATTCTTACTAAGTTTAGGAATTGGTTTGTTCAATTTGTTGCCTTTACCTATTGTTGACGGTGGACGAATGGCACAAGTATTTCTGCATAAGTTACGTGGTCAAGAGAAGGGTGAAAAGTCGTACAGAAAGATTAGTATGTTCTTCTTGTTTATTTTATTATTGAACTTGTTCTTTCCATTAATTGTGAAGTTGTTTTAAACTTTCTTAAAATGTAACAACCTTGCAATGGTATATTTCTTATCCAACATTAAAACGCCCGTAGGAACACGCAATTTCCATTTGCTAACAACATAATCTAAAACACTATTAAACACAACGTATGATCCTGCAATACCCATTCCGAACAAGAAACGTTCGTATGCTACCACTGGAATTAAACCTACCCATTGGCCCGCAGTCATAGGAACTGTATAAATCCATAATACACTGCCAATAGCATGTGCTGTGAAGGTTGCACCAAAACTTTTGAAAAGTAATTGTCCTGGAACTTTTTTAGGTAATACTACTGCAAAGAATGGAATTAACCAATATAATGTATACATCCATGCCTCTCCACCAATAGGATGAATAATAAATAAAAACATACAAACTAATGAGATTATAGCACTTACTGCTCTTTTCTTACTACTAAAATAATAAACCGCAAATAACATGGGTAATAATCGTAATACATTGATAATCGTAAATTCTTTTCCAACTATCAATAGATCAGCAAACTGTGAAAATAAGACTGTAATTATTCCAAAGACGGGTCCAAGGAATGTTCCTGCAGTAGGACCAAAGAATTGAAAAAGTGTAAAGAACTGACTTTCAGCGCCAACAAGAGATGAAAAGTTAATGTTCTTTCCAATTAAAACAAGTGCAAAGAATAGGAGTAAGAATATGATTCGTTTTGGTGTAAAGATATTTTTTATGTTCATCTCTCAGATCAGAAGATTGTTTATTTAAATACATTATGGAAAAGTGTCTTATGCGTCAGAACATCACCAACAAGATATAATGATCCGGCTATAACGATCATATCATCTTTCTTTACAAGAGAAATGGCTTTCTGAATTGCGTCTTGAACCTTAGGAAATTTTAGTACTTTATTTCCATATGGAATACAAAACTGTTCAATATCATCAACAGACGCAGGTTTGTGATTGCTTTCCGTTAGAATAATCGTATCTGCTAATGGTGCAAGAATGGAAACCATTTTTTCAATTTCTTTATCTTTTGAAAAGCCAAGTATCATGATCTTTTTCTGTGGTAATTTATGGAGAAACTGTGATAACTTTTCACAACATGAAACATTATGGGCACCATCAACAAGAACTAATGGGTTTGATTGAATTATGTCTAAACGACCAGGCCACTGTGCTTCTTGTAATCCTTCTTTGAGCGCTTCATTAGAAACACGCAGCCCAACACTATCAAGAATTGAACACGTTTCAATCGCAGTACACGCATTATTAATTTGGTGTTCTCCTAACAAATTTATTGTATAATTCTCATTCTTATATGAAAATGATTGTGATTCTAATGGATCATTTGGAGAAGTAACATGCGGAATTGTAACAAGAGATAATGGAGAATTCTTTTCTGTACAAACACTTTCAATCACATCAATAACATTTGAATCATTCTTTCCAAGAACAACAGGAACGTTGCTTTTGATAATACCAGCTTTCTCTCCGGCAATCTTTTCGTTTGTTTCTCCCAAAATTCGTGTATGGTCCTTACTGATACTTGTTATAACAGAAACTAAGGGGGTGATAACATTTGTAGCGTCTAACCTACCGCCAAGACCAACTTCAATAATAGCAATATCAACATTATTTTGAACAAAATGTTCAAACGCGACTGCTGTTGTAAATTCAAAGAATGTAGTTTCTGCATCGCCAAGTGTGTTTTTAATCTTAGCAACCAAAGTAGCCAACTCTTCATCAGTAATGTGTTTTCCATTAATTTGAATACGTTCATTGAAACTAACCAAATGTGGGCTTGTATATAACCCCACTTTGTACCCTGCTTTTTGAAAAATTGTTGCTAAAAATGAGCACACACTTCCTTTTCCGTTCGTTCCTGCAACATGAATTGATTTGAATTTGGTGTATGGTTTATCAATTTTATTCATAAGATCTTGGACTCTTTCTAAACCTAGCTTACTACCAAATGAGTGTAGGCTATACAGGTATTCTAATGGATATAGTATCATTAACAGTTCAGAACAGAAGTACTTTAAAAATGTTCAGAACTTATCTTCCTGACTCATAAAATATTTCTGGATTTTCTACTCTTAGTTTAGCAATTGGTACTGTTCCATCATATTTGAATTGTAAATGAGGGAATTCTGTATACACAGCATTTTCTAGATCTACAAGAGCACCACCATCTCTAGGAAAACCAACAAGGGTTGGAAGAATTCCTACCAAACCCATCCCAACATCGAATTCTTCAAGCATTTCAAACACTGGCTTAAATTCATCGGCCTGATCAGCAAAGTTATCACACGATAAATAAATTGCTCGAAATGGGAGCATTCTTGTTACCCGAATGTTTCGATCAAAAATAATAACAGATTTCTTTCCGAAACGGCTCGCAATTTGACTTTCTACCCCTATGCCATCCGAAGGAAGTAGTCGATGACCTGTAAAGTATTCGCCAGCAATAACACGTGCAGCATCAAATGAATATACTTCTGGAGGAGGAGAAGATAAATCTAAATCTGGAGAATAATCTTTTGATGAACCTGGATCGTATGCAGCAATTCCAACAGACCCTAACATTTTCATAAGAATTTGTTGTCTTTCTTTCAGCCATGGTTTTTGATCTTGAGGTACAGATGTTAATGATATTGGACAATATGCCGTTCCGACCTCTTCTCTAACATGAGATAAACAATCAAGAGCAAGAACACGTGTCATATGTTCAATCCTTTGTTCAGGATCAAGTAAAACTGTTAAATTCCTCATTCCCATTATATAAAATCCAATATTAATAACTATTATTGTTATTAAAACTCCATAATCCAAGGAAAATTCTTGAGTACCACAATATATTTAAACCACTTTTATTCCTAGATATGTGGGTGGTTATAATCAAAGAAGCAGAATATCTTTCAAAAACGGGAACGTGTGCACAAACACTTGAACAACGAGAATATACGGATGATGAAAGGGTTGTCCTTCTTCATTTCTTTACTAATATTGACAAGAACATTTATGCAGCAACAGATGCAATGCCAAACTGTCTTTGGGCACTATTGGAGGGAGGGTATAGCAGGTCACAATTATCTATGAGAATGAGATTTCTTCAAATATTTGAAGAGATGGAACAAGAGTGTGAAAAAGGAATCTTATCAAAAGAAGATTTAGTAACAATTAAAGATATGGCTGAACAAATTCGTCAAAAGTCTGGTATTAATCTTTCGTTCTTTTTAGAAAAAGCTGAAAAGTTTATGCGTAAATGGGCAGTACAGTACGGCCATGATTCGCTTAAAGATTCTGACATTCTACGATTTGCAATTGAAAACGTTTCTCAAGCAATCATCCCATTTATTGAAGAAGCAAGACTTGGGGCATACCAAGAGAAATCTACCAGATATGTAGAATTTTCGCGCGAACATTTAATCGTTCCTCCTGATCTCAAAAAATTTGAAAAGGAAATTAAAAAATGGAACGATTTTTTAATGACACAGTATGAAGAGTCAATGCCAATCGTGAATGCATTTATTCAAAAACGGTTAGATCCAAAATCTTTCAAATCTGAAGCGGCACTCAAAAGAACAGTTGACGCAAAAACGTTTGACGTTGTGAGATATTTCCTTCCTGCAACAATGTTAACCTCTCTGGGAGTTGTCTGGCCAACACGTGAAGCTGAGAGGCACATATCACGGTTAATGAGTTTTCCTCAAGAAGAAGTACAATCTGTTGGCAGATTATTATTAGAAGAAGGAATGAAAGTATCACCAGGATTGTTACGCCATGTTGCAATTAATGAGTATCACGTTTTGCAACAAGACGCCATTACAAAAATTCAAAAGAAACTCAAACTAAAAAAAACGGAATGTAGTGCAGGAAGAAACAACGATGCAGTAAAACTTGTTTCCATATCATCACATATGGACGCACGAATTGCAGCATCAATATTATTCAGGAACGATTCAGGAACAAATGAGTATAAAGAATATGTAAAATGTTGTATTGATGATCCTACGCTTGTTACAAAAACGTTTGACGCATTCATACAAAATCGTGGGAAGTTTGATTCATTTCCAATGGCATCAGAAACTGGCAATATGTTATTTGAAATTTGCGTAGATTTTGGTGCGTACAGGGATATTAAAAGACATCGACGAAATTTGTTTCTTCATGCACCCTTTACCGCATTACAGGGATATGAATTTCCTGAGTATGTTAACGAAGAGCCAGAGTTAATTGATGTGAAAAATAAAATGGCATTGTGTAATGAAAAAACTATTGCGTTACATACAAAAATTGTAAAGAAAAAGAAACATTGTAGCATGTACATTATTATGTTTGCACATAAGCAACGAATGTTATGGCAAATGGATCCACGGCAGTTTGCGTACGTTGTTGAGTTAAGAACAACGCCAGCGGGACATCATTCTTATAGAACAATTTGTCAGCAAATGTTTAGGGTGGCAGAACCGCACATGCCAGAATTTTGTAAACATATTCGTGTTGATATGTCATCTGGAGAAGAGGGTAGAAAAAAACAAGAAGAAAAAACGGTTGAAAAGATTAAAGCTCTTGGTGGTAATGTTGAGAGAGTGTCATAAAAATGATTACTATTGTTGCTGCCATCTCTAAGAACAACGTTATTGGAAATAATGGGATGCTTCCATGGGACATCCCTGAAGAGTTTAATTTGTTTCTATCAATCATTGATGGTGGAACTATTATTGTTGGAAGAAAAACGTGGAATTCGATTAAGAGCCCAGATTTTACACGAAAGAAGTATATCGTTGTTAGTAAAAGTTTGGATAAGATAGAAAATGTATCAATATGTAAGACTTTTAATGAAGCAATTACTCTAGCTCAATCGTTTAACAGAGACATTCATGTTTGTGGAGGAGTAGATATATACAAAGAAGCGTTCAAAGTTGCCGATACATTAATTATTTCTTATATAAAAAAGTCGTATGATGGAGACACATACTTTCCTAAATTTAATAAGGATGATTGGAAAATTGAAAAAACAAAAGAATATGATGAGTTTAACTTTGTAATATATAAAAAGAAATAAAAGGAAATAAACAAAAATGACATTACACCATACAGATCCTGAAGTTCACACTATTATCGCACAAGAACAGCAACGGCAACAATTAAAATTATCATTAATTCCTTCAGAAAACTTTTTCTCAGCATCTGTACGTGAAGCTGTTGGTTCAGTCTTCATGCACAAGTATGCTGAAGGTAATATTAAAAAACGGTATTATGAAGGAAATGTTTTTGTTGATAAATTAGAATCTTTAACGATCAGGAGAGCAAAGAAAGCGTTCAAACTTCCAGATGAGTGGAGTGTTAATGTTCAAGCACTTGCGGGAAGTAATGCGAACCTTGCTGTTTATTTGGCACTGTTAGACATTGGCGATACGATGATGGGCATGTTTCTTCCTGACGGCGGACATTTATCCCACGGATGGAGTTATGAACCAAAAACTGTGCAGGATCCTCACAGTTACATTTATTTTGGTGGAAGTAGAAAAGTTAACATCACATCACGGATTTTTAAAACCATACAGTATAAAACATCTCCATTAACACAACAGTTTGATTATGATGAAGTTGAACAAATTGCCATGGAACATAAACCAAAACTTATCATTACGGGTGGAACGGCATACCCTAGAGAAATTGATTATCATCGTATGAAATCCATTGCACAGAAAGTAGGCGCTTATTACATGGCAGATATTGCACATGAAGCTGGCCTTATTGCTGCAGGTGCAATGAAATCTCCTATAGGTATTGCGGACGTTGTTACCATGACAACTCATAAAACTCTTCGTTCTGGTAGAGGAGCGTTAATCTTTGCACATAACGATATTATAAAAAAAATTAATAGGGCAGTTCTTCCAGGGTTACAGGGTGGCCCTTTTAATCACAGTATTGCTGGTATCTGTGTAGGTCTTGGCGAAGTATTAAAACCGGAATTTAAAGAGTATGCATTTCAAACTGTACGAAATGCACAATTTCTTGTAGAAGAATTGAAACGTTACAATTTTACTATTGTTTCTGGAGGAACGGACAAACATTTAATATTGCTTAATTTAACAAACAAACCAATTTTGGGTAAAAAATTTGCACGGGCACTTGATTATGCAGGTATCGTTGCAAACATGAACACTATGCCACAAGAAATTAGGTCACCGGCAGACCCATCTGCGCTTCGTATTGGAACACCATGGATTACCACACGCGGAATGAAAGAACAAGAAATGGTACAGATTGCATCATGGATAAATCGTGTGATGGAAATATGTTCACCATGGAAAGAGTATGAATTTGATGAGTTTGAAAAAAGTGTTAAAGAAAGTGTTGAAATTCAAACGATTTCTGATGAAGTGAAAGAACTGTGTTTAAAGTTTCCGTTAAAGATATGAATTTTATTCTTTCTCAGCCAAATACTTCTCTGCTTCCATACCTGCCATACAGCCAGAACCTGCTGCAGTAATTGCTTGTTTGAACCGCGTATCTTGAACATCGCCAGCCGCAAAGATGCCAGAAACAGACGTTTTCATTAATGTATCGGCTTTAACATATCCTAACTTATCCAAATCAACTTTTCCTGTTAGAAATTTGGTATTAGGAATATGACCAATCGCTAAAAAGACACCGTCACATTTGAATTCTGTAATATCATTCGTCTTAACATTCTTCAGTTTAACTCCTGTAACAACTTTACCATCGCCAAGAATTTCTTCAACAACCGAATCCCATATAACTTCAGTATTCTCATTTTTTTGAAATTTATCTTGCATAATTTTTGATGCCCTAAATTCATCACGCCTATGAATCACAGTAACTTTAGTTGCAAATTTTGTTAAGAACAATGATTCTTCCATAGCAGAATCGCCACCGCCAACAACAATGATTTCTTTACCTTTGTAAAATGCACCGTCGCACGTTGCACATGTACTCACTCCACGACCTTTATACTTTTCTTCTGATGGAATGCCTAACCATCGGGCAGATGCACCAGTTGCAATTATAATTGTTTTCGTTTGAATTTTATCTCCTCCCATTAAAGAGATTTCGAAACCGCCATCAATTGGATTAAAGTCTTCTGCAATGTCGGTTTTAAACTTTGCACCAAACTTTTCAGCTTGTTTCTTTGAATTGGCAACAAGATCCTGACCATTAATACCATCAGGAAATCCTGGAAAGTTTTCGACTTCTGTAGTTAACATTAATTGACCACCATCTTCCTGACCAGAAATAAGAAGTGGAGATAAATTTGCACGGGCTATATAAATTGCTGCTGTTAAACCAGCTATTCCAGTTCCTAAAATAATAACATTTTCCATTGTAGTATAATCCTCTCATAACCCCTTAATGTATTTTTCTATGCTTCAAAAAATGCTTTGTACAATAGGTATGCGGAGTAGACATCAGCTTTTGACGTGACTTCACACGGCGAATGCATTGCAAGTACGCAAGGACCAGCATCTACACAGTTCATACCGTACCGTGATAAGAACATTGCAATTGTTCCGCCACCGCCCAAATCAATCTTACCATTTTCGCCAGTTTGCCACACAATTTTGTTCTTAATAAAAATAGAACGTATATAAGACATGTATTCAGCACCAGAATCGTGCGTGGAGTACTTTCCGCCACCACCGCCATACTTTTCTATAGATACGCCGTATCCTAAATATGATGCATTTCTTGGATCATGAACATCTTTATAATTAGGATTCATTCCCGATGTTACGTCAGCAGAAATTGCGTTTGACATTTCTAACAATCTTGAACATGGAACTTTTGAATTTACAAGTTCTACATAATCGTGTGCAAAATTTTTAAGGATAAAACTTGCTGCACCTGTATCACCCATTGAACCTATTTCTTCTTTATCAACGAAGAAACCAACAGCAGTATGTTTTGGAGTTTTAATTTTCAGTAATGCCATTAACGACGTGTATACACACACTTTATCGTCCTGGCCATATGCAGCAATCATTGACGCGTCAAAACCAATATCCATAGGATTGCTTGCAGGTACAAGTTCTAGTTCTGCACAGGTAAAATCTTCTTCAACAATACCATATTCTGTGTTAAGATGTTTTAAAATAGCAAATTTTACTTGTTCTTTAATTTCTTTATCGTCAATGGGAATGTTTCCTACAAGAATGTTAAGTTCTTCGCCCTCAACAATCTTAGGCGCCTTTCGTTCCATTTGATTTTTTGCTAAATGTGGAAGTAAATCAGGGATGATAAACTTAGGTTCATTATCATTTTCGCCAATATGAATGTTAACTTTTTTTCCCGTTTTTGTAAAAACAACACCGTGCAGAGCAAGAGGTGTATTTACCCATTGATATTTTTTTACCCCACCATAATAATGCGTTTTCATTAAACCAAGACCACCATCTTCATATACTGGATGTGGTTTAAAATCTAACCGGGGTGAATCAACATGACTTCCTATCAATTGCCAATGACCAGAATCTGTACCTACAACTGCTGCTAAAACGGTTTTATCTTTAACATTTTTATAGAGTTTATCACCAGCTTTTGTTTTTGTAATGGTATTAATATCTTTAAATCCGTTCTTTTTCAAAATGGTAATAACATTTTCGATGCAGAGGCGTTCAGTTTTACTTTCGGCTAAGAATTTCTTATATCCATCAGTGAACGTAAAAATATCTTTTTTTTCTTTATCACTAAACCTAAGCCATGAACTTTTTGGTTCAAGAACAAGTTTATCATGTAATAATTTATTTTTCGATTTTGCTGCTTTCCCCGTATCTGCCATAATAATCACCTTTTTTTAGTTTGTTATATTCCGCTTAATTATTCAATTATATCGTTCAAACTTAATATTCTTTTGGTCAACCCCTTTCTGAAGAAGGAGTTCTTTTACATCTTCTACAAGAGAGTTTAATCCACAAATATAAAAAGTTTTGTTTTTCACGTCATCGGGAAGATGAGTTTGAACCCTTCCCGTTTTTCCTGTCCACTCTTCCCTCGTTAATGTTGGAATATACGTAAAATGAGGGTTATCTTGTTCGATTTTCAGAAACAAATCGTGTAATAAAAGATCTTTTTGAGTTTTTACACTGATAATAAGCGTAAATTGTGAATTTGGATACTGTGAAAGGTGTGTAACAACAATACTATGAAGGGGCGCTATTCCACAACCACAACCAATCAACCAATGGTTTGAAGAACTTTCATCCAATAATAAATGGCCAAACGGTCCTTTAAGTTCAAACGTATCTTTCTCTTTTGTTGTTCTAAACGTTTCAGACGCAAAACCACCGTCTATAAGTTTAATAACAAATTCCAGTTTATTTTTTTGTACAGGTGAGTTTAATATTGAATATGCGCGAGATTTACTTTCACCATCCTTGACTATTGTAAACGTAACAAACTGGCCCGCATTAAATGTAAATGTGTCTGGAGCGTCTAATGATAACAGAATAGTATCTTCTGTAAGGTTCTTTTTTGAAAGTACAGTACTCGTAAATGTTTCTATTGCCATAAAAATAACCTATAATGAGTATTTAAATAACTTTCTGTGAAGTGCTATTTTTACTTACTTTTACGGAACTTCCCAACAAGTCGTGTTAACCTGTTACCTGAGCGATTAAATTGTTTACAAAACACTTCAACACGTTTTTCGCCGCGCGGTTGTGCATTTTCTCCAATTGAATAATATATTTTTTCAACAATTGTTCCCCACGAAAAGTTTCCTTCTTCTTGTTCAATAGTATGAACAACTATCTCTTTAAGTTGAACGCCCTTTCTAAGATGATAATAAATGCTTCTTTGTGTTACTGTAGGAAAAATTTCGTTGTATATCTTTGCAATTTGATACCCATATCCTTTCTTTAAATAGAATAAGATTTCTATAATGTTCTGCCGTATTGGACTGTGTGTTGGTCTACCACGTTTCATACGATGTTAGAAGAATAACTCACTTATATTTCTTTTTGTTCTTTATTCATTCTTCACTTACCTCTAAAAAAGTTTATTAAGTACAACTTGTTCTTTTCGTGTATGCCAAAACCACGAATTGATAAGAAGAAACAGAAAGAAATTGCGAAGGAACGTATTTCTGTACTATTTAAACAAGCAGCGGAACGTTTTCCTACAAATAAATCTCTTGCAAATAGGTATGTTACCCTTGCACGTAAGATTGCAATGAAAGTTAAAGTACGTATTCCACAACAATATAAACGGCAATTCTGTAAACATTGTTACAAATATTTACAGCCTGGAGTTAACGCACGTGTACGAACAAGGGACGGCAAAGTCATCATTTCTTGTTTTGAATGTAAAAAGTTTATGAGGATCCTTGTAAAGAAGAAATAGAAAGATATTTAAAAAAGGAAATTACAAAAGAAAAATAGGTAGATGTTCTGAGAGTATTAAAATGAATAAAGAGTCAAAAATCACATTATTAGATTTAGAACGTCGCTTGCAAGATTTTGCTGGTTTCTTAGAAGATCTCAGAATAGATGATGGTCGACAGGAAGAAGGTTGGAGAGATAAACAAATAACTGATGCGTTTGATGCTGCCTACATTCATGTAGCAGAAGCGTTTTATCGAAGATTTCCAGAATATAGAACAGAGCATAGAAAAAAGAATTATTAGTTACAAATTTCTTGTGTCAACCTAAGTAAAGTATTTAAAAGTAGTAACAAAAATAGGAAGTATGGAGTTACTAACACTGGACGATGTTCGGCATTCAATAGCGCAGGCGAGAGTAGATTATGGTGCTACAATTTTTGAGAACCATAGAATTTCGATTGAAGAACTACTAATTATTCCTAAGAGGAATAAAATTTCGCTTGAAAAACAAGTCGCGAGATTATTCCCTAAAATCCAACCAGAAGGATTTGATGTTAAAACAGAAGTTATGAAAGACTTAATATATTTTGAAGAAAGTAAAGACAGAAGCGACGATTGGCAACGAACAAAGTTTCCATATCGTAAACATACAAAAATAATTGAAGGTATAGAAATTGACGGAGAATTTCTTGCATATTGTGGAGCCCTTCCAAAAGAGTGGGTTATTGAAGATTCAAAAGAAGTATTTGGTACTTACAGTATTGAAAGATTTGCAAAACTAACAGGAATAAATTTATTTGTTCTTAAAGCTGGAGTAAATAAGAAAAATGGAACGTTTTTTGGACATAATTTACGATTGTCTCCAAAAGGATATGTTATTTCGCAACATTTGGTTAAAGACGTATTAAAAGATGCCCAGGGAAAGGTACTTCTTTCTGAAATAGCTGATTATTATACTAAAGTTCTTGGAGTTGAAATTTCAAATGATGAAGTAATGAGTGTCATAAGCCAAACTAATGGAACCACTCCTAATGAAAATCCTCTTGAATCTCACAACTTCCAAATCTGTGAAGTCTTTAGTTATAAAGCGATACATCTTTCAGAATTAAATATATTGGCCAATATTCTTAGAAGAAAAGGAAAGTTTTCAGATGATCGTACTTCTGCACAAGAAGTTAGAAAAGTTCTTTCAAAGTCTGGCGTTACCTCTCACCACACTTTTGTGTATGATTATTTAGAAGCTGAAGGGCTAATACAGGAAAGGATTGCGAGACAACAAAAAGGAATAAAACGTGTATGGATCCCATCTATCGTACAAGATTTTAGAGAAAAAAAACGATTTTCACATGATTATTTAACGTACTGTCGAGGGAAAGGCGTTCAACCAGAAGATAATTTTGCTAACTTTGAAAATGATTATGAAACGTTCATGAGATCTAAAAGAATTCTTACTACTGTAAACAAAACATTAGATTTGAATCTTGATGGAAATAGGTTCTGTGACGTTGATATAGGAAAAGAAAATGTAAAATCATTCAGAACAAGATTACGAGAAAAAAATAAAACTAGAATTGAGAAATTAATTGAGGAATATGGGGGCGACATACAAGATCTTGTTAGTGATGAATCGTTGTATGTTCCTCTTATTGCTAACCTTCCTGGCCGACCTAATCAAAACCATCACATTGTAAAAAAACTTAAAGAATTAGAGATTTCGCGAGTCTTTGGACATCATGAATATATAGAAATTTGTGATCTCATAGAAGTTTTTGCAAATCTACAAAAATATCATGAAGTGAGAGAAAATACTCTTAGTCGTCAAGACGTAGTTTTAAGAACGGGTATTTCAAAATCTAACCTTACATTATTGTTTCGAAGGAACGTTTGTAATCCTATTAAGTTAACATTCCCTTATTCCGATAAGAAAGATTATGATTTACGATTTTCTGAGCAAGATGTAGATAAATTGATTTCTTACAAGGACCGAACCAAAATTAATTAAAATACTATTTTAATTCTTTTCCAACAATAATTTCTTTTCCATCTGCGCAACGGTATGTCTGATCTCATCAACAACATCAACATTTGAAGAAATTGAATCAACGCCTAACCTAACCAAAAATTCTGCCATTTCTGGTCGTGAACCTGCCTGGCCACATATAGAAGTTTTAACATTATGTCTTTTACACGTTTCAATAACTTTAGTAATCTCGCCCAAAACTGCAGGATGCATTTCATCAAAAAGTTTTGCAATACGTTGATTATTTCTGTCAAGGCCAAGAGTTAACTGTGTTAAATCGTTAGTGCCAAAACTTACAAAACTTATACCTTCCTTACACAACTCATCAATTATCCAGCATGATGCTGGAGTTTCTATCATAACACCAAAATCAATGTCTTTACATGGTTCCAGTCCAATACTACGCATAATATCTTTCGCTTTTGTAAGTTCATCAACATTAATAACAAATGGAAGCATAATACCAACATTATCATGTCCGTCATCATGCAATTCTTTTACTGCTTGAAATTCTGCCTTTAACAATTCGGGTTCATCTAATAAACGACGAATAGCGTGCCAGCCAATCATTGGATCGGTTTCCTTCGGTTCTTGATCACCGCCCTGAAGGTTTCTATACTCATCAGTTCTCATGTCAGAACATCGTACCCAGACAGGTTTGTGAGCAAATGCAGTTGCAATTTTTCCAATACCTTCTTTTAATAAATCAATATAACTTTGTACCTTTCCCTGCCTAAGATATTCCGCTGGATGTATACCACCATTCGCAATCATGATTTCTATTCGAACTAACCCAACACCGTCCGCCCCGGTTGCAGCTGCATGTTCTGCTAAGTCAGGAAGGTCAAGAATAACTTTAATTTCTGTTGCAGTAATAATGTCTGTATCGTAATGTTCTTCATGTTTAACAGTTTCCTCTTTAGGCACTTCCATAATTCCACGAAATACAACTCCCTGCGTTGCGTTAACAGTAACTTCTTGGCCGTCTTTCAAAACGTCAGTTGCATTTTCCGTTCCAACAATACACGGCGTACCCATTTCCCTACTAACAATTGCTGCATGGCACGTCATCCCACCTTCGTTTGTTACGATTGCGCCTGCTTTTTGCATAGCAGGAACCATGTCAGGAGTTGTCATTGTTGTAACAAGAATATCACCATTTTCAATTTTGTTAAGTTCGGATGCGTTTTTAATAACTTTAACCTTTCCTGCATATACGCCCTTAGATGCCGTTTCTCCCTTAAGAATTATTTCGCCATGTCCTTCATTAACAGGTTTTACTTCTCCGGTTGTTTCAACTTTTTTTGGTTTGAATGTTGTAACTGCACGTGATTGAACAATAAAGATATTATTATTTTCAATTGCCCATTCAATATCTTGCGGCATACCATAATGTTCTTCAATCTTTTTACCAATCCTTGCAAGGTCTTTTATTTGTGCATCAGTAACAACTTGTGTTGTTTGGTCTTCTTTTGGAATGTCTTGTTTTTCGTTCTCTCCCTGTTCATTTCTAAACAAACCCACTTCTTGCTTTTTAACTTCAATCTTTTTAATTTCACGAGTTTTTTTATCAATGATGTACAAGTTAGGATTAACTTGACCACTAACAATCATCTCACCTAAACCATAAACAGCTTCAATAACAATTTCATTCTCAACATTTGTTGCTGGATTAACAGTAAACATAATTCCTGACCTATCAGAATTAACCATCTTTTGTACAATAGCAGAAATAAGAACTTTTGAATGGTCAAACTTATTTTTTTCACGATAATATATTGCTCGTGCAGTAAACAATGATGCCCAGCATGCTAACACTGCAACTACAACATTATCTTTTCCTTTGATATTAAGGTATGTTGCCTGTTGACCAGCAAAACTTGCTTCTGGTAAATCTTCTGCCGTTGCAGAACTTCGTACAGCAACAAATACTTCTGTCCCTTCGACAAGTTCATGCGCTTGATCTTTATCAGCCCCTAAAAGTTCATAATTATCTTCAATTTCTTCTACAATATTCTCAGGGATGGGAGTAGAAATTATTAGTTGTTGAATTTGTTGTGCCGTATGTTGAAGTTGTTCAGTATTATCAATGTCAATACCCTGAAGAAACTGTTCAATTTGACTTTTAATTTGTGTCGTTTCAATATATTCAGCATAGGCCTGTGCTGTAACAGAAAAACCGTTTGGAACGTTAATTCCTTTATTGAACATCTCTCCTAAATTTGAACCTTTACCACCAGCTATAGCAATAGAATCTTTTGATAAATCTTTAAACCATGCAACGTATGACATACTTAAACACCTCTTTATTAAAAGAAGTACATAGTACTTTTAACCTTTTTGGTACTTGCTGATATCTTACAACACAAGAAACTTAAACAATTCGTATACAAGTATCGCTGGCCATACCAATGCTTTTAATAATCCAAGAACTCCTACCCAAAAACCAGTCGCGGTAGAGAAAAAATATATTACTGCACCGATAAATCCTAAACCGTACACTGCACCTGAAGGACTACATGGACTACTCATACATTTCTTAGTTTTTGGTTGTGTTGATTTCTTAACTGCTTTCTTTTTAATTTTCAATCACCCCTATTGTTCTTCAATGTCTGCACCGAAATCGTCCGTATCTTCATACTGACTTTCAGGTTCATACTCTTCTTCCTGTGCCATTTGATTCGTAGAGACAGTTTCGAACCGTCTTTCACGTTTTGGCCTATCAGGTTTTGTAAGTTTTTCAGCAACTTCTGCAAACCCAACATTTTGCAAAACTTTAGTTATTTTAATCTTAACATAATCGCCTTTCTTAACATTGGGAACGAATAAAACAAATCCCTTCACACGAGCAATACCGTCACCTTTGCCCCCAATCGATTGTATTTCTACTTCATATGTTTCTCCTGCACGTACAGGAGCATCTTGGCTTTCATTCATAGATACATACCTCCATGTAGTTCTATAGTTAATATAAGAGAATTAGACATTTGTTATTATTTTATTGTTCATAAATTATAGAGTATGATGAGTTGTGAATATATAAATGTTTTGGCAAACTATTCATTATTAATTCCAAAAGATGTTTTTTCTCCTTCCCAAGGAAATAAATCAAGTGTTTTTTGTATATATGATTCTGCTTGGTCAAGTGTAATTGAGGTAAAGTATTTACACTGCAATCGAACCAATTCTCGATAATCAAAGAAATCATCTTTATCTAAATCTCCTTGATACTCTCTTCTAACATTTTCATTTCCTCGTAAATTTTCAAAGAGTTGTGTTCCAGGAAGAGGAAGAGCAAGACTAACAACTGCTTTCATTTGTTCGGTTCTAGCAGCTGATTTTTCTGCAAATTTATAATTTTCTTGCATGATTTCCTCTGTCTCGCCAGGTAAACCATACAGAAATGGAATGTGTAATTTAAGTCCACGCCCTGAAATTAGATCAATTGCTCGCTCAATATCTTTTCTTCTGTAACTTTTCCCCGCCCTAGCTAAGACTTCATCATTAACACTCTCAACACCAACAAAAATTTCATGACAATTTAATGCAACCAATGTATCAACAACTTCTTCATTAATTTGGTCAGGAGATGTATACACTCTCCAAGTAACATGTGATAAATGTTTAGGACGAGCTTGTAACAATTTTTGCGGATAATTACCAACAATAAAACTATCTCCAGTTTCCCAAAATCGTGTTGCCCCATATTTATTGAGCAAATTTACTTGCTTCCAAACTAATGTTGGGTCCATAACTTTTAATGTATGATCTATTGAACAGAATGAACAACGATCATCTAGTTGAGCTTTTATACAACCTTTTATTGCTGCAATAGGCATAACATTCTTTGGATCAAATGTATCAAAATCAACCAACGCTTCCAAATCAAAAATTGTCTCAGGACGTAAATCCTGACGTGAATTTCTTTTGATTTGTTTACGATAAACTAAATTAGGAATCTCTGTCAGAGGTTTTCCTTGAACAAGTGCACGTAATGCTTCTTCACCATCACCAACAACTGCATAATCAACAAAAGAATGGTTCGCAAGAATTCTTTCCGCTAAGTAATTAACATTAGGTCCTCCGATGATTGTTGTCGCTCCTTTCCTTTTTGCTTCTGCCAAAATAGCTAAACTATTATGATGAGTTGAGTAAAGATCAGTAACTCCAACAAAATCTCCAGAAATTTTATTTAATGTTTCTTCTAATGGTGTAAACATACCATCGTCAACCCTCACTTTAATTCCAGAATTTCTTAAAACAGTTGCTAAAGAACAAAGACCAACTGAAACAGAAAATAATTCTGTCAACTGTTTGGTTGTATACCAATCATCCAACGATGGACGAATTAATTGTACTCGAGACATTATAAAAAATTAAAATAAAAAAATTAAAATGGTTTCATAACAAATCCACCATACCTAGGTGTAAGATCACCAGATCCAGTTACATTTAGATCTGCAGCAAAACCTATGTGGTATCCGTCAATATCTACACCAGCACGTAATCTTGGCTCAGCAAATGTTATCCCACTTTTATCAAATCCTGCAGGAATTTCTGCGCCAAAAACTAGGCGCACTGTATCTGACACTGCTGGAGAATATCGCACATTGAGTAATGCAGATCCATCAGGAGTTTCTTTCAGACCAACTGATGCTAGGCCGAACAATGATACATCTCCAAGCTTTGTAAAGTATTGTACTCCTGCTCGAGGATCAAGTTCAACACCTGGAATGGCATCAAGTTCACCGAAGACTTCTATTCCTTTGAAGACATCATATGCTAATGATGCAATGTGGAATGATCCAACTTTACCAGTTTCATAGTCAGGCGTTATTCGGCTTCTTGTGAATAATGTTGTATCAGGTGCTACAGGTACAAACAGTTTTGTATCAAGTGTTGCCGATTCATGTCCTGCCATAAGTTCAACGCATCCAGACGCTGGTTTTGCTTGTGCCGTTGCAACAGTTTGTGTTCCAACAAGAGCATCTAGCGCAGCAGATGCAGGATCAACAAAAGTTACCCCTGCTATAGCTTTACTTACAGCCCGTGCAGTTTTATGCGTACTATACCAGTCACGCATCGTTGTTAGTAATCCATGTTTTTTTGTTTCTTCCATAGTTTGTACCTCCGTTATCATTCATAAGTGATTAATGGTTGTCAAACTATATAAACATCGCCCACCCCCAAAGGGGGAGTTAAAGCAAAAAGTATAAAAAGAAAGACTAACAACATCAAAATATGCGTTCAACAATAGGGTTGTTAGAAGACATTGGCTTAATCAAGTCAGAAATTAAAGTATATTTGGCTCTTTTAGAGTTAGGATCTTCAACTACAGGACCAATTGTTGAAAAGTCGGGTGCATCTTCTTCAAAAATTTATGAAATTCTTGAAAAACTCATGCAAAAGGGGTTAGCAAGTTTTGTTATCAAGTCAGGAACAAAATATTTTGAAGCAGCAGAACCAAAAAGACTTGTTGACTATCTTAAGGAAAAGAAAAGTAAGCTTAAACTACAAGAAGAAGAACTTAAACAACTCATCCCAGAATTAGAACTTAAGAAAAATCTTTCTAAACACAAATCAGAAGCGACAATTTACAAAGGAATGAAAGGATTAGAAACAGCATTTTATGAAGCATTAGACACCCTCAAACCAAAGGACGAGTTTTTAGTTATTGGTGTTCCTTCACGTTCAGATAAAGTAAATAGATTTTTTGTAAAGTGGAACAAGGAAAGAGGCAAAAGAAGAATTCAATCCCGACAACTGTTTGATGAAAGCGCAAAAGGTGAATTACAAACTCTACCAGAAAACAACCCAGCATCTGATATCAGATTCCATCCTACAGGAGTCACGACTCCTGCGGCCGTTAATGTTCTTAAAGATAGAGTAATAATATTTCCTTCTGAAACCGGTAAAGACCCATTATTAATTTCTATTAATAATAAAGAAGTAGCAGAATCTTTTAGAGCACAGTTTGAACAATTATGGGACCAAGATGTAAAGATATATCGAGGGTTTGAATCTGTAACAAATAGATTTGCATCCATGCGAGATGAACTTAAGAAAGGTGAAGAATATTACACCCTAGGAGCAACATATGGTAAGAGAGGAGAAAGATTAAAAAAATGGTTTGTCGAATATCACAAAATAAGAGTTAAAAGAGGAGTTATTGCTAAACTTCTTACAGTTTCTAATGATCATGACGAAGTTAAAAAAACATTAAGTCCGCCAAGTGATCCAGGAATGAAGTTTGCAGAGATTAAACGTTTACCTCCAAACTTTTCAAGTCCAATGCAAATAACAATGTATAAAGGAAACAAAGCCCTTATGCTTCTTTTCAGCAAAGATATGGTCTGTTTTGAAATTGAATCGAAACAATTACACGATAACTTCAAAAACTATTTTGATTCTTTATGGAATCAAGAAACAAGAGTTGTTAAAGGTCTCGATGCAATTCAAGATATATTTGAGGACATGTTACAATATAACCATGTTGATCTTATTGGTGCAAGGGGATATTTCATGGATTATCGTCCAGAGTACATTAACGCATGGGAAAAGAGAGCAATAAAGAAAGGATTTACAATGAGAAACATTGTTGATGTTGAAACTAAAGGACACCGAGTAACAATATTACCATTTATGAAAACACAATATACCATCCCAAAGGAGTTTAGTGCATCAAGCGTTTTCTGGATTTATGGAAATAAAGTAGTTATCAGTAATTGGGTAGAAAAAGAACCAACAGCAGTGATAATTGAAAATAAAAATTTACATGATGTTTACAAGAAACAATTTGAACAATTATGGAATCAAGAAACGGTACGATACGAAGGAATTGAAGGGATGAAAATAGCATATTTTGATGCACTTGACGCAACACCAGAAGGATCAGTAACCTTTGTATACGGAGCATCGATAACATCAAAAGAAACTGACGAAATCTTATTTGAGTATAACAAAGAAAGAGCAAAGAAGAATGTTAAACTTAAAATCATATTTAATTTGGACGCTAAATCTTCTGCAACAACAAGATCGGCAAAAAAAGAGTTTAATCCGCTAGCAGAAATAAAGTTTATTCCATATTCAGCTACACCAACAAACTTTGAAATATTTCCAGACAGAGTAATTATGAGTACTGCGACGAAGAAAGATCCAACAACAATTGTTATTAAAAATAAAGAAGTTGTTGAATCATTTAAAGCGAATTTTGAAGAATTATGGAAGAAAAAAATAAAATAAAAAATTAATTAATATCTCTCAACCCCTGCTCCTGTACTTCAAAGCAACATTCTGCATCAGGTAAGTTAGGAGCATCAATAAGCTTCGCAACACGTGAACCTTTCCGCCCTTTACGTAAGTAAATTCTAAACGTTGATGCATGAGCAACAATATGTCCACCAATAGATGTTGTTGGATCACCAAAGAATTGGTCAGGCTTTGCCATAACTTGGTTCGTTACATACACACAAAGATTATGTGTATTACCAACTTTTGCAAGCGTATGCATATGCCTATTAAGCTTCTGCTGTCGTTCTGCAAGAGTTCCACGACCAATATATTCTGCTCGGAAATGAGACGTTAACGAATCAATCACAAGGAGTTTGATTTTCTTTCCTTGTTCAACAATCAAACCATCAACTTTTTCAACAAGTAACATTTGATGATCAGAATTGTACGCTTTCGCCACCATTATTCTTTGAAGTGCTTCTGTTGGATCAAGTCCGATACCTTCCGCTAATTGTGTAATTCTTTCTGGTCGGAACGTATTTTCAGTATCAATATACACAACTTCTGCAGTAGGATCTTCTTTAAGTGTGTTTACTGCAAGGATATGGCCAATTTGTGTCTTGCCACTTCCAAACTCGCCGAAGCATTCAGTTATAGCACCAGTTTCAAAACCGCCACCCATAAGGGTATCAAAGTTTTCTGATCCCGTTGTTATCTTAAAAACTAATTCTCGTTTTTTAAGAATGTCCATACCAGTTTCAAAACCCATTTTCATACTGTCACGTGCAGCGTTAATCATTTTACGTGCAACAGCTTCTGAAACGCCAGTAGTTTCTATTAACTCACCAAGGGTTGCAACTGCTACTGCCATAAGATCTCTATATCCAGCAGATTCTAACTTTTCTGCTGTTGCAGCCCCAACACCGGGCAAATCTTGTATTGTCAATTTTTCCATTTTCATCTCACTTTTAGATTTTTTTTCTTTAACTTCAGGTTCAACGACCAATTCCATTTCTGGATTTCCATTCAATTGTTCTTCTGACATTATAAATCACCTCATTTTATAATTATTCTTGTAATACACAATGTTCGTACGCTTTTTGTAATACAACACGTGCTTTTGGCATGTCATTCACACGCAAAGAATTTGTTGACTGCCACTTTCCATCTTTGTCCGTATAATTACGTTCAATGGAAATGGATTTATATTCAGACAATTCCCCATTCTGTTTCTGGCCCCTATTAAGCCAGACAGTAGCAGAAATAGCTCCTGCTCGATATTTTTTTTCTGGTACATTATTCTGTACCTGTTCCACAACTACTTTTTTTTGCATTTTTTAATACCTCTTGCTTTCGCGTTTTGTTTCAACTGACATTTGCCAGTGAGGCGTAACCAATTTTGATTACAAGAACTACAATTGCAAAACTCATTTATATAGGCTATCCGTGGTTGTCCAGTGGGTTGTGGGTCCTACATTTAAGCACAAATAAGAGTAAGAAAATTGTGTCCAGTGGGACAAAAATTATACAACAAGAAATTCTATTCCTTTATACATAACTCGTGCGTTAACTGCAACTTTGTCCAATATTTCTTTAGGAGCACGAGGAATATTTTCTCCAATTCCAGAAAAACCACGATAATATACTCGACCAGAAAGAGTAACAACATTAATTGAATCGGAAGAATCGTTAAGAACTTCACCAATAACATTCAACAAATCATCAACACTATCGCCAAGGGCGCCTCTACCGCTTATTTTTTTTGCTGTATATGCGCCTTCAAACACTTTACCATCATACGCTAAACTAATATTCAACTGATTGTTAGATTCATTTTTGTCCATGAAAATGAAAGAGAGATATGTATATATAAATATTATCAAAACGAACCAATCAAATACTTAGCAATTAACAAGATCAATAAAATCAAAATAATATTTTCAACCAAGCCACCTACTTTGATAGGCCCGCGCACTTTCCACTTTGAAAATGGATAAAGTGGAGATACGCCCATCGGCGTAATAACATCGCCAATAAGGTGTGCAAGATATCCAGCAAATAATGCAAATGCATAATACACGCCAAAAAACGTGTACATAATCCAGAAAATAATTGCATAGAATATAATGGAATGAAACAATCCTCTATGCGTTGAAAAGAACGCAATTATCTTACCAACGAAACCTGCCCATTGGTTAACCTTACTCCATTTTGTATCTATGTCAGGAATAACACTTCCCACCAATACTAATAGAAAAAATAGTATTTCGTTTCCACCAGGAAAAACATTTCTAGTTACAAAATACATTACCACGCCAAAAAGTATATGAGTATGAAATAGCATTTAAAGAAGAACATAAAAAATCTATTTAAACTTACTCTTTTTCAAGTTTTGCCAATTCTTCTTCAGCACTTGCCTTTTCAACTATCTGTGCATGAAATTCTAACCGTGCAAACATTTCGTTTTTCTGAACACGGCCGAGAAGTTTAAACTGTTCGCCAAGAAGTTCAGTTTTTACATCTTCAAACGATGCAGCATTATCTTTATATTCAACAATTTGTTCGTCATTCTTTTCTAACAAATGATTAGTTTGATTTTTCCAAAAGACAACACGAATATTTCCTGAACCGTCATCGATAACTGCATTCATAACGTACGAAAATGAAGGTTCAACCTTTCCATGAGTAGCACATTGATCTTCCATAACACGTTTGTTACATTGTGGACATACAGTAAAAAAACGTGGATCAAATACTTGGACAACCGTTCCCATAATTTCTGTATTATCTTCGCCGCCCTCAAGATCTTTAATTGATTTACGTTCATACGACGTTGTTTTTCGTACAGATTCAACAGTTTCTCCCTCAGGATTGATTTCAACGGATGCCCTATCACCCATATGAATCTCTTTATTACCATTATTTTCTTTTACATACGCATCTTTAATAACAAGAACATCATCTTCTTTAACATCTTTAATTTCGTTAACTTTATCATTCCAGAAAACTATACGAAGTGTTCCCGTTTCATCTCCCAAAACAATTGATTGAACTTTACCCGTACTTTCTCCCTTAGAAAATTCGCGCATTTCAAACAGCCTAGTAACTTTGCCCACAGTAGAAACGTTACGCATACCCGCATAAATCTCTTTAATTTTAAGTTTTGCGTCGCTTGGTGGAACTAATGATATTCCTAATTCATTCGCAATAATATGTGCTGCACCTTCCTCACTTATTAACCCAGAAAGTTCATTAATCTTCGCTTTGATACGACCGTCAAACTCTGTATCAGTAATCTTACCAGTCGCAATAATTTTTTCTTTTAATTCAGATAAAGGAATCTTGTACATTATACACCACCCACCCTAACAATAGACAAAAATATGTTTATAAGGATTTATATCGTAGAGGATATAGGTGTTTTATCTATCTGCATATTCTTCTCGAATACGTCGCATATCTTCAAGTTTTATGCCACCATCATCATACACTTTTTCTAATAACGTAATGGTTTGATATGCATATTTGTTGTTTGAAAATAAATCGTCCCAACTATACTCTTCATTAGCTGCATATTCAACAAGAGAAGCGTAATGTTCGTATTGGTCTGAACAAGCATATGCTCGAGGACAACTATATTGTGGTGTTGAAGGTGTAGGAATATCTTTTTCATTTGAATATTGGCTACCTTTCCAAACAGTATATCCATGAGGATCTACAGTAGTTGTAGTATACATTCCGTATTCTATTGTCCTATACCAATCTTGCCAAAAAATAGGTTGTACTTCTAATACTGTATCAATTTCCTGAGCTCGAAGGAAACGTTCATTTTCTATAAGGAACGGAGCTTCTTCAAGAAGGTCAGAGATTGTTCTCTCAATAGGTTTGCCAGAAACAACACGTTCAGGTTCTCTTTCTAAACCATATTCCTTTCTTAATTCTAAAAGTAATCGTCTTTTTTCCTGTTCTAATTCTTCTCTTTCTTTGGCATATTCATATTCTAGTTCAAAATTTAGTGTATGGCCAGATTCATGTTCAAGAACGTATCCATCAAGGTATGAAGGGTTAACCCATATATCGCCCATCACATTAGCGCAACCAATAACTAAACCTGAAGAACTACCACATTCTATTTGAATACCATCCCATTTTCTTAAATTAATGGAGGTTATACTTTCTCGCAGTTTAACTGGTAAGTCTTCTAATTTTCGTTCTAAATCAATTACGCTTTGAATTGAAAGGTCTGCACTTGTAACAGGTATCCCATACTTTCGTTGTATGCGGTCAACTACTTTCTGAGTTGCAAATATTTGTGACACTTCAAAATTCATATCATAAACGCATGTTAAACATTCGGTTTTTGATGAATCTACAGATTGTGGAACAACTGCCCACCCTTGATCTTTCACAAAAAGTACTTTGTAATCGCTTATTATGTCATCGCCTGATGAACCAGAAAAATGAAGAACGAAAGATTCTGGTGGTGAAACGGGTATTGGACCGTCAACGCCAATAGTTTTTCTAAAATTATTATACAAAATTTTTTGACTATATTCTTCTGAACTCATTGAAACACTAGCAAAACCGTAAACTTCATCAAATTCCATTAATAAACGAGGAATTAATCCTTCATCTTCCCTTGTCTTATACTGCATTTCGCCATTTGCAATTAGTGCTACAACTCCTGATGGCAAAATTATTCCAAGGCTTTCTAGATTAACATCTATATCAACAAAATCTCCCTCTCTTGGAACGGTTGAACGTGCAACAATATCAGTTTCACCAATAGCAACATAATTATCGTCATCATGCGGTTTATCATCATTGTACACAAACGTTTTTATTTTTGTGTTAATATTAATGCCTTTTTTTGTTATTAAAAAAGGACTATTCTCATCGACAAAAACACGACCATCAGAGTCTATTCCTAATCTTCCTTCAAACATCTGAATACCGTTAACTATAAGATTTCCTTTCGTATCAACTGTCTTAATAAAAAGAGCGTCGCCAGTTTTTCGTGTATCAATTGTACGTACTTTATCAGTTCCAACGGGTATGGAAATGTCTACTTCAATTCCTTTATCAGTTACTGTATATTTTGAATAATCTGGATAATTTGAAAGAGTGGCAGACGTTTTTGTCTCTGGATGAGAAAAGCCAGTTTGTGTAAAAATTATTCCTCTTTCAAGACCAGAATCAACGTATAAACTATTACCAAGAAATCTTTTATCTTCAAAATACTTATCAGCATCAATTAAATCATGATCTGGAACTAATTTGTAATTTACCAAATTATAATCAAGCTCTTTAAATTTACTATCTGGCAAATTTTCATAAAGTCCTTTATTAGCATAAATGTCTGTTCGTGAAAAATCAACATATTGCCAATCAACATAGGCCCAGTTCCATTCTGACGGAGAAACTGTTGTATAGAAATCTACCGAGGCATACGAATCTACATTTAATGGATTAAAATCTTCTCCCGTAAAAACGCTTTGTTCTGGATCAGGCAATGTTAATTCCGCAACAACAAGACTACTTAAAACTAATAATATTACAAAAAAAATATATTTACTTTTCATTCTTTCTTTTTATTACTATAACAATAACCAGTATTACGATTAATAACACAACCACAATAAGTATTGGCCATAATATTGTACGTATTATTTCGCCATCATCTTGTTGTATACCGCCTACGGTCGTGACATCTTCTGCTTCATCTTCCACTACAGATGTAGGAACGTCTTTACTGAACCGAGTAACATCGATAGTTTCTAATAACTTTAAATCAGGATTGTACAAGTTAATCTCTTGCGCATTTTCATAATACGGAACAAAAATGGTTAAATCCGTTTCATTCAATATAATCTGTCCACCCCGATCAATCTCTCCTTCTTCATTAACGCCGTCCCAAAAGATTTCTAACGGAACAGTAAAGAAATTAATGGAAAGAATCTCGTTGTCAAAAGACACAATTTCTGCTGCATACAGATCTCTATCAACAATCTCTTCTTCAGCAGGAACAATAGTAATACTTTCCATTACCAAATCGCCAAAAGAATAATGTAGATCAATTTTGTACTGTTTCTCTACTTCTCCTACTGCCAGAGGTACAAGTAATAAAAGTAAAAGTAACATAATTTTAAATTTCATTGGTATCACCTTCTTGTAATGGATATTTGTTAAGAAACTGTAACGTTACAATTTCGTTAGAATCGTCATTAATTATTTCAAAAAGGACAGTTTCATTATCAACTTTATACATACCAACCCTAAGATCTCTTTCTAATGACCAGTTTAAAAGACAACTTAAGCATATTGAATCGGGAAATGTTACTTGTTCTTCCATAAACAATTCTGTTAATTCGTGCATGACTTTTAAATCTGTAGAGACATCACTTTCAAATAATGCTAGTTCCTTTCCAATAGTTCCCTTACTAAAGTACAACGGTAATTTTACAAAGAATCGAACTTTTCCTTTCTGTAAATCAACATCTGTTTCTATATCTTCCATGTCTATCTCATAGCCCTGTTCAGTAAATGTGTTAAAATTTTGTAAACAAAAGAAAAGCATATCATCCATATATTTGCCAAGTTCTTTATTGACAGTTTCCTCGTCTGGAACAAGATCTTGTTCTTCATAAAAGTAATATGGTAATGTAAATAATGGATCAAACGGTGTTGGAACGTCATAATATCCGCCATGATTTCCTATATAGATAACTGCCTCTTTACCAGTTTTAGCAATACAATTTTCTACATAACTTTGGATATTGTCACCCAATTGAATACCAGAAAGAGTCACTAACTCTTGTTCTTCAACATTTTCACTTACAACATCTTGAAAATATATGAATAGGGCCGCTGCTACCAAAATTAATATTCCAACAACCATAAAGATAGTTATTTGACCTCTTTTATTCATAAAAAGAATGATTGATTTCAACTATTTAAGTGTTTTGTGACGTCAAGAATGTCAGATTCCTTATTATTAAACGTTGTATTATATTATGTAATTTAAATTTCTTGAGAATTCCTTAAGCTACACTCTCTTCAACAGAAGTTATTCCTAAATTTCGCATAGCATATCCAATAATGGCTGGAGCTGGCATTATATTGGTTGCTCTTTCTTGTCTGCAATTAAGTCTATCATAAGCACCCTTTACTTCCGTTTCTAATCTATTTAAATAACTAACACCAAAATTATCAAAACCGAAATCAAATGCAATAATCTTACCACTATCATCAAAATATGCTGGTTTATGTTGACCTTCAAATCGTTCTTTAATCTTTTCAGGAATCTGTTCATCTAAAACACCAACATTACAAAATATCATTGTTGGTTGTTTAACATTTCCATTATATGGCCTAACAGTAGCAATAACTTCTCTTTCCCCACGAATTGCTAATTCCATTTCAGCAGTATTCCACAATTCAAAAGTATATGGATTCTTTTGTGAATGACCAATAGACACATGTTTGTAAACTTCAACTGCTCTTTTAAATTCAGATGATTCTCTTAATCTTTGAAGATCATCTTCTGTTTTTCCAACAGGTGAATAATCTTCATCAACAAAACCATTAGCATCATTCATTGCTATAACTTGATTCAAATACCCTTGATGAGCATCAGGATATCTTGCAGTGGAATTTCTATTGTTATTTGTTACTAAGTTGTATGTTCCATCAACTATTAACATAACTGGTTGTTTATCAACAATTCCCGTTCTATGGCCCTTAAACAATCTACTGTTCATAACTTCTTTATCACTATGACTTTCAGTTGAACCAATTTTCACACCAATAATTGTATCAATTCCAGCCTCCAAGAATTCCTCAACAAGAGGAGACACAGGCAAATAACCATAACTTAAGTTTGGAACTACCACAACTTCTTTACCTAATTCGTCAGCCATTTCTTTAACAGTAAGAATATAATCTCTCAACAACATTGTTTCATATGCAACACAATCAATTTCAAATCTATCTCGATCACTAAACGGATTAATACATCCAAAGTCATTTTGCTCAAAAATTTTTAAATAATCTATAAACGTGAAATGGTTTTTAATATGCTTGCGTAATTTTTCATGTTCAATAACTTTTCTAAATCTTGTGTATTCTAGATTTCTGTGAAGTGTATTTGTAAAATCAAAATTTCCTGTACCAAATGAATCAATTGTCTTAATCCATGATGTAAGAGTTCCTTGTCTGTCGGTTGATGAAGAAAGCTCAGAGACCAAATATTCTGTTGGTTCAATACCCATGCTTTTCAAATCTCTTAAATTAGAAGTTAAATCTTCAAAAAGTAATTCACCATCCTCAACTTTAGTTAATATTTTGTCTAAACCATGTCCATAAACTTCTGGAAGTGTTCTTAAAGCAAGTCCTGGTTCTTTTCTGGCTACACTTTTCAATTGGTCAATTACATTACAATATCCTGACTCTCTTAACCTTTCCAGGGATTTAACATACACAGAGAGTCCATCCTTTGGAGGATCTAATACAGCCTCTCTCACTAATGGAAATAATAGCTCATCATCTAAAGAATTTGTAATTGAAGAAAACTTATACAACACTTCGTCTCGTTTTTTTAACATATCTTTTATTTCGGAATCAGAAACAACATCTCGTAGAGGGGCAACAATGAAGTAAGTTCTTTCCAACTCCCTTAATAAACCATCTTTATTATACCAAGATCGATTACTCACACTTTGATCAAACAATACATCTCTATAAGAATTAAAATCTGATTTGATGTCACAAGCAATTTCTTGCTTAACACCAATTGCTTTACAAATCCTTTCTAATGTTTCACCTTTTCTTTGTGGGTCAGGCAATCTTGCTAAAAAACGATCAGTTGGCGTAAAATTACATGATTCAATAGAAAAAGAATTCTCTCCGAAATTGTGCATCAGTCCGACAAGAACACGTAAAGATTTTAAACCGAGTTTTAATCTATTCTCGTCACATTTATTTCTTTCAAGATAACTTAACCTAAAATTTAGAGACGAAAGTTCTATTTCTTGCCATCCTGAAATATACTCACCTTGCCATTTGCTAAAATCTGGTTGTTGGAGTTCTTTTTTATGCTCAAATACATCCCTCATATTCTCCATTGCTGAAAGAACTTCCTCCAAATCAGTAACGTCGTAACCATCTCTTTCTAATTGCCCAAATAATTCTCTTCTTGGTCTTGAGTCAAATAAACTTAAAACTTCTTTAGCACATAAAATACCATAATTTTTAATCATTATATCAGGAATAAAATGAAGTTGGTGATATGGGTGTAATGATGCAACATTAAGCAAATCTTCTTTTTGGTTTGATGGACAAGTTCCAGTTATTTTACTATTAATCTTATGTATAGTATCGCTAACTCTAACACGTGACATTTCGCGCCAAAATTCTTTCAAATCATCATAAAAATAAAGATTCACTTCATCTGATTTCATTGTACTTCCTCTTGGAGTAATTTATTCGCAGCTAATTCAAAAAAGTGAGATTTATTCCTAAAAGTCTTCGATCTAAGTGAATCTTGTATTCTTTCTAATGTGTCTTCACCTATCGTAATACTTACTCGATGTCGCATAATATAAGATAAAGTATTACTCATTTATAAATATTTCTGAACAAGTGTTACTATTTAGTGACTACTTGCCCGAGACCGCAGAATTTGTACGCAAGAAGCGTTCGTTCGCTTTTCATTAGGCAAATATTTTGCGAAATCATTTTCCCAAATTTTGGCTCAACTCTCAAGAGCAACTCATTGCTCCTATTTGGAGCAGGTTAATACTAGAATAGAGGAAGAGATATATAAAAGCATCCTTTGTTTTGTAAGAAATTGCGCTAAGTTTCATATGGAAATACTTATTAAGATTCAAATATTACTTGTACTCATAAAGATGGTGAAGAGAAAATCATATTTTTTTTGTTTAGTTGTATTGTCATTACTCTTGTTTGGATGTAATTCTCCTATTGATCATACAAATGAGCAGCAAGTAGGTGATAACTTTGTGGGTCAAGCATATAAATTTGTACGACCCACGATATCTTCAAAAAATACATTGAAAGAATCTAATTGTTTTGATGGAAAAGATGATGATCTCGATGGTAAGATTGATTGCCAAGATAAAAATTGTAATGGTAAACAAAACCCAAAAAGTGGTGGATTGTGCGAATATAAAAAAGAGTTAACTTGTAATGATGCGTTCGATAATGACAGGGACGGAAAAACTCAAACGAATTCTCTACTTAAGAATAAAGCAGTTGAACTACTTAACAAACAGAATCCTAAGACTACTTTGCGAATAACAGAAAAGAATATTATTTCAATTCAAAAAACATTAATTCCAAAAGGAACTGACATCTCTCTCAAAGATTGTGTGGGAGGAGGTTGCTTTATTGTATATATGGATAAAACTACTGCTTTACTCTCAACTCCAAAGGAATCAACATCATTTGGATATTCGTCCCAAAAGAGTTTCATAACAGATGCAGGACTTCAATCACAAAAAGCTCTAAATCGAGAAATAGAGTCTCGTGGTGATATATCATATCAAGTAGGTAATGGCATTGCAAATCAAAATACATTTAATCAAGAGATGCAGGGGAAAAGTAGCTTTGGGAATGTCCAACAGAAAAATACTCTTCCAAATGTGGGAAATGCCATTGCAACTGACATAAGCAGAGAAAATTTTTTATTAAGTTCTTGGTTTAGTAAGGTCAGAGACTTTTTGGTTGGTAGAAGAAATCCTGTTGGTGGTGACGCGATAAAAACTATGTCTGGGGGGATAGATTGTGCTGATTCTGATTGTATTGGTAAGAAGAATGCTGATGGAAATATTTGTTGTCAAAGTGATTCTCATTGTTCAAATAATAAGATTTGTGTGGCAAATCAATGTATTCTTACGGAACTAAATTGTGAGGATAATAGAGATAACGATGGTGATGGTAACTTAGATTGTAGTGATTCCGATTGCTCAGGAACATCAAAGTGTCTTGTTCCAACGCTAACTGGCGAGATACATAATGATTATATCAAGTATGATACAAATTTTCCTCCATTACGTTGCTATCCGGAAACATTAGGCAAGGTAGTCAATGTTCAATATGGTTCCCTACAATTTAATGCTGTTTGTTTGGACATAAATGGTTATGAGTGGGTAGAATGTGATGTTGATGGGAAGCGTGAACAGAGAGGGGAAGGAACATCTATTGGAAACGCAAAAGAGGAACACTATATCTGTTCAACTGATCCCTCTGATGAGAGTGAACTCTGGTATTATTGTGGAAATGGTGATGTTTTTTCACTTATGCAATCAGAGAATGATGAATTGAGAGATGAACCTATTGTAGTTAAAGGACAAGACTTTTACTGTCGCAATGGGAAATGGAAAACGTATTCTGCAAAAATATTTTTCCCCAACACAATTTCTAATCCTCAGAGAACAGAGGTGATATTGTCTAATTTGGTTGAACCATCTAAGCTTAAAGGAAAAAATGTGCAGATACAATTCGTCTCTCCTGATGGAACGCAGTTACTTGAACCAGACATAGATGTTGAAATGCTCATTGACAGCAATCTTGATCTTTCACGTCACACGAATTTTGAGGCTGACCCTTACACAATATCCGTATTTGATTTAGTATCCAGCTATTATTACAACGATGTTGGTGTTGAATTTCTTAGAAAGCTTGGGTTAGAAACAAATGGAGATACATTCGTTCCGATAATTGTGTATTATTTTAATATGGATATACGAGAACATGCTGGTTCAACTAATGTAGATCAGAATGTATGGAATCAGATAGTAAGTCACGACTATCCGCTAGGTAGATGGTCTAGTGAGGTTCTTGATGACTTTGATAATTACATTTGGAATTTGCAGCCAACGTTTCATGAAATGGTTCACACAATCCATTATTATTTAGGTGGCGGGGTACAGAATCAACAAATGATGGCACAAAATATTGGTGATTCAGACTTTGATTTGTATGCTGAAGTCATGCAAGAATCATATGCAATGTTTTTTGAGATGGCTATCATTGATTCACCCCATCGCAAGCCAGGTGGCTTTAGCTATGATAATACCTATGATCTTGAGAGGTATAGTTCTTTTGCAGAGTGTCATGAATCGCAAGCTCATTCATGTGATCATAGAGCAACAATATTAGTTTCTGCTCTATGGAGAATGAGAGAACGTTTTGGAGAAACTAATTTTCGCGGTAACATAGTCAACAAAGGTGATCGCCTCATTTTTGAGACTATGAAATATCGCTTTCATGATTCTCCAGACCATTTTGATTATGGACCAGCGGGAGGAATTCATTTCCATTGCAGTGGACCTATGGAAACGATGCTTGAGATGCTCATTAGAGCTGACGAGGTTTATTATAATGGAGAGGATGTTGACGAGATAGTTGAATCTTTTGCTATTCACGGTATTGAGAGAGATACTGGGTGTGTAATTAGGAGTTAAAATAATAAAAAATGTCTAATAAAATCATTCCAAAAATGTTTCTTGTAGTATTTATCACAATTTTATTTATAGCTGGATGTTCTGAGGAAGCGAATACTGATAAAGAACTAGCTAATGAACTGAAAAATTTATCAGATGAAGAACTACATTCTTTGATTCAAGATGGCGAATCAGAAGAAAATAAAGCCCTAGCAGGGGAGGCAAGTAAGTGGCAAAATTCAATAAAAGTTGGCAAAAAGAAATATCCCTTACAAAAAGTTACAAAAACTGCGAAGGAAACTTTTCAAGTTAGACAAAAAGAGTTTCTCAAAACTATAACCAACCCTGTAGAAAAGTATCAATTAGAGAGTTTGCTCTATTCTAAATCGAAACAAAAAAAAGATGATAAAGGCAATATTCTTATGAAACTCAAATCTGGTAAAACTGTTGCTCTTTCAGGCTATCTTGAAGAAAAACGTAATCTTATTAGTATCAAGAAATCTCCAGTAGTATGGAAAGAGATTGAAAGATTAAATTCACTTTCTTCCGAAGAGATTGAAAAATCGTTAGAACCAGTTTCTCAATTCATCATGAACTTGAAAGAGATAGGTGAAACATGTGAAACCCATTTAGAATGCATTAGTAAGAGTTGTCAGATGGAGAGTATAAACATTGCTCACACTCAAGTTGAAGGGATTAGTAGATGTGTTAGAGCGACTTGTGAAGATGGTGTTCAAAATCAAAATGAAGAAGGAATAGATTGTGGCGGGGTATGTCAAAGAGAAGAGAACAAATATTGTTTTACTCCTTCTAGATCAAATATGGGAGGTGGTTCTTCATGCGAATTTCATTATGAGTGTTTTAGTATGCGTTGCGAAGAAGTAGGAAATGGAGAAAAGGAATGCACTCAAGCAACTTGTAGCGATGGAATCATAAATCAAAGGGAGTCAGATATTGACTGTGGTGGACCTTGTGGAAATTGTATTTTGAACCAACGATGCCTTAGAAGTGATGATTGTCAGTCTGGAATTTGTTATGAAGAAGTTTGTGTTTTAGATAACTTAAATACTGTGAACTCACATTTTTATAGAAATGACTATAATCCGCAAGGATTTATGTTTTGGGGAAATAGTTTTTATGAACAAGGGAGCTTTCCATTCTTTCCCTATCTTACTACAATAAAAGATCAGGGAGATAGACCTAGCTGTCAGTCTTTTTCGGCAGTAGGAGCTACCGAAATATTGCTTATGGATAAACATGATTTATCTGAACAAAACCACAGGTATAATTTAGTGTACAACCAAGCTTATCCCAACCAAGTAGGTATTAACATTGGCTCAGAAACACAATGGCCTTATAATGCTTATTGTAACCCAAAGTTCAAAACGTACTATAGTGAATTATTAAATAAACGAATTCCTTGTTCTGATACAGAACATCAAGGGATTGCTAATGGAAATAATTTTGACCCTTATTATCAAATCCAAAGCACTACTGAAGGCAAATGTGTTGTAGTAAGTACGCTTCTTCTCTATCAAATTCCACAAGAATCTATCACTCTTAGTTTAGCTCATGTACTAAACAATCTAAAATATCCAATTAGCTTCGTAATAAATATTGTAAATCCAAATGAAGAAGAAGATGGCTTTGTTCAGGAAGGGTTCTTCAGTTCTAACCCTTGGAACTATCAATTCACGACTCGTTCTTGTGATTGGGATAATCCTTGTCCTGAAGAAGAATCTTGTTTTGGAGACGTTAGTATGTGTGTTCCACGACTTCCAGATGGGGGGCTTCATTCTATGCTATTAGTTGGTTTTATACATAAGAATCTAATACCTTCACAAATAAGAGAAAATCCCAATTATATGGATGAAAATTATTTCATTGTAAAGAATTCTTGGGGGGTAGAATTTGGAGATGGTGGTTTTCTTTACATTCCAGAGTCTATGTTACAATCAAGTATTTTGGGTGCAACCTCTTATAAGTATGATTTTGAAGGATTAGCTTATGCTGGTTGTCCGTACAGAGAAACAAAAGGAGTGATATGAAATGAAGAAAAAAACATTATTACAAAATTCAAAAGAGGTATTAAAATGGTTACAAAACAAAAAATAGGTAAAGTACAATTTTATCTTGGGATAATATTGCTTATTATCACAATTATTGGTTCTATCGTTCTTTTTAAGAGTATGTTGTCATCATATGTAGATGGAGTTTCAAGTGAGACGACGACGTGGACTGATGCAAGCAAAATACTTGGTGAAGGAAGTCCTGAAAATGAAATGATTGTAGGAATACTTCTTAGTGATGTGATAACACAAGGATTAATTGTAAGATCGTTTGGATATATTTTCGGTGCAAGCGCGTTAATATTATTGATTATGTCTGTAATGTTAATACTGCAGGGGTTAGCAAATCAATCAAAGAGGTAAAAGAATGAAATATCACAATATTATGGTCGCTGTGTGTGTCTTAGGTTTCTTATTGTTGGTTGTTGGTTGTTCAAACGAAGCAGAATTGCCTGCTGAAATTACAAATGAAATTGAAGCAAAATGTAGTGATCCAAACATCGATAAAGATCTTTGTACTTATGATTATGCTATTAACAATCAAGATGAAAAATTCTGTTTAGTGTTAAGTGGAGAAGATGATAAAAATGCATGCATTGCTGAAATAAAAGACGATTCTTCTTTTTGTGATAACATTGATGATGAGACTGAAAACTATTATTGCATCCTAAATTCAGAACCAGACAAAGTCGACATTTCATTTTGTGATACTTTAGATGAATTTAGCAGAGACAGCTGTCTTGGTATGGCTGCAAGTAAGACAAAAAATTCTCTATTATGTGAAAAAATTAATGACCAGATGTATATTAGTCTCTGCTTAAGTGATGTTGCTAAAGAAAGCAGAGACATTGAGCCTTGTGAGAGAATATCAGATACTCTTGTTAAGGGTTCTTGTATGGTTGAGGTTGCTAAAGTTAGTGGAAATAAAGAGATTTGTAATCTTTTAAACGAAGAATATGATCAGAATCAGTGTTTTAAAGGCGTTGCAACAGCTATAATGGATGCATCGGTTTGTGATGAAATAACAACAGGATCAACTTTTGAAAAATTGCGCAGTACAAAAGATGAATGCTTTAGAGAAATTGCCATTGTAAAAGAAGATAAAGTTCTTTGTGAACAAGTAAAGAATGCAGATGTTAAGAATTGGTGCCTAGCTTCATTTGATGATTCTGGAGAGCTATGTAAGAAAATAGAAGATGCTACTTTTAGATTAGACTGTCAAGTGGGAATTGCAATTAAAACACAAGATCTCTCAATATGTGAGAGTATTGTTAGTTTATCAAAGAAAGATGAATGTTTTGAGGGAGTTGCTATTGCAATGAAAGACAAAGAAATTTGTGAAGAAATTTTGGATGAGTATTCAAAAGATTCTTGTACTTTTGAGATTGAATATGGAAATATGGGTTAATCCTGTTTTTCTCTTTTTTTTCTGTATTTTTGTTTTGTAGTTTATCTATTTGATATTGCTAATTCTCTATCTTAGTATACATACGACATACATTCTCCGATATCTCATTAAAAACGATAGCAAACTCTATTTTTTGTGTATACTTGTGGCAAAATGCCGTACAAACCTAATAAGCAAGTTCCACCACATGATTTTGTGTGGACACTTTGCAAAAAGCGTGTTACAGCGCTAATAAATGAGGAATGCTCCATACTAAACTTGTCTTGACATCTCTTCCAAAACATCAGTACAAGACTATTAAACAAACTACACTCAATAGAAAATTAGGAAATTTGTGTATGCAATCGATATACAAGGCTAATAAAGGTTTTGTGCACCGGATGCAAATTAGACTAATAAGAGTCCTACAAATGTCCTACAAAGTATAAAAACAACACGGAGGTAAAAACTATCATGACCCAACACTACAAACGTGAACCTTTGGAAGAAGATGAAATGTTCTTGCTCAAACAAGCATGTAAAACATTTGAAGAATCGTTAATCATCAACGTCTTGTTAGAAACTGGAATGAGAGTTAGTGAACTTGCCAAACTAACCAAGGATCAAATCTCATGGCAACGAGATTGTATCACAACCTATGGCAAGGGTAACAAGAGAAGAGTAATTCCTGTGAGTAGCACCACGAGATTTTACTTGAGTGAATACTTCAAAGAACAAGCGAAGATAAAATACGGTGAGAGATGGATTCAAAAGACGGTCAAACGAGTAGCTGAGAGAGCAAAGCTGATGAAGAAAGTAAGTCCGCATGTTCTTAGGCACACTTTTGCTGTGTGCTATTTGCACAAAGGGGGGAATGTGAGAGCATTGCAGGGTATATTGGGGCACTCTCATATTCAAACAACGGACATGTATCTCAACTATTCTGGGATTCGTGTGATAGATGATTTTAAGAGGGTATGGGAGCAATGAAAGCAAGATATTATGTTATGGGAATTGTGCTCATTGCAGTGAGTTTTCCAGTAGAACTTTTGGCAGGAAAACTCTCGTTTTTGAGCACTTGGCTTGCTCAAAACCTATTTTGGTTTGGGTTAGGTATTGTATCTGTGTTAATCGTGCTTGAAATCGTAACACAGATTTACAATGAATACAATGACAATTTTCGAACACCTCGCACGTTGCTCTTTGAATCGAAAGAGCGTATTGACAAAGAGCGAGAAATGATAAAAAAACTCTTGGAGTTTGATGCTGAGAATTGTTCACATCAAAAGCTCAGCGATCATTTCAATGAGCTTATGGATTCTAACTTTTCACGAGAGGCACTTGCACCACTTGCGTTCAAGTGGTTTGAGCATGTTGAATTAACTGTACATGAATTCAATACATATTACAATGATAAAGAAATTGAAGCATTAGATCAACAAATCTCTGAGAAGAAAAAGAAGTTAAAGCAAACGAAAGCAGATGTTCATTACCAAAAAACGTTAGAAGAGGAACATCTCACTTCACGCAAAGAAGAATTCTTGGAAGAGAACAAAAACAGAAAGTTTGTGCATGCTGAGTATTTAGATGAAGAACAAAAAACATGGCTTGAAGAAGCAGGATTCGTGCGAGATCATCAATGGTGCATCCAACACAAAGAAACAGAAGAGTTCATGATACGAACTGCAAAGAAGGAGAGTACATCGCATGCGTATTTAATGGGAGCGATCTATGAGTACGTTGATGAGCACGCAACTGTTGAGATGCTTGACACCAAATCGCCCGATGTTGTTTTTGAGTATGCAGGTAACTCTTGGGCGATTGAAGTTGAGACAGGTTCAGTTCTCAAGAAGAGTAAGAAACAGTTGCTAGAGAAAGTCAAACGTTTGGAGAGTAAATATCCTGAGACATGGTTCTTTGTTGTGACCAACAAGAACTTGATTTCAAAATACAAAAAGTATGGTCAAGCATTTGATCGAAGTGCAATTGTTGATCATCTGGATTCAATTTTTTATCCAGATGGTTATTCTAACACCCCTCAATGAATGGGTGTTTGGAGTATATAAAGAAAGATAGTTTTTTCCTCCATGCCATATTTGGGGTGGTGGAGGGGGTGTTTTGTGTTTAAAATTTGCAAAATTGCCCCTTTTCCGCCACCCATATATTACTATGTATTAGTAAGGTGGTTTGTTACGCGGGAGATTGGAGGAAGTTTAGTTTTTCATGATACTCTTCTCTGCTCAGATCTCCGTTGGCAAATCTGAGTTGCAAAAGTTGCACTGGATCTGTGATATTATGATTGAGTTTGTGTTTTTTGTTTTTTCCAAATGCTCCATTAATTTTGTTCTGTAAATCTTTATTGCTAATATAGGCATAGATTTGCGTTGTGTGAATATCTGAGTGCCCCAAAGCTCGTTGCACATAATAGAGATCAACTCCTTTTTCCAAGAGAAAGGTGGCATACGTATGTCTGAGAGTGTGGAATGAGTATGCATGACGTTGCTGACCATGTTTGGTTTTCTCAGTTGGGATAAGTAACTCTGCTTTTTTCAGATACGCTCTGAACTTCTGTGAGAGTTGCCCAGTTGCCATTGTCTTATTATACATTCCAGGAATCACAAATTCTGAATCCGAGATGCGAAACCATTTTTGCAAAATGGGTTTCATTTTCTCTGGCAGCATCACGTAGCGATCTTTACTTCCCTTTCCTTGCACGATTTTTATTTTCTCTGCTTCGAAATCAATGTCTAACTTTTTCAAATTGCACACTTCTGAAATCCTAAGTCCGCAACATAATCCTAACAGTGCTGCAATGAAGACATCTGTTTGTTCAATCACTGAGAATAGTTCAGTGAGTTGCTTTTTGTTGAGAACGTTTGGCAACTTTCTTCCTTTTTCTTTGATTCTTCTAACGTTTACCATTTTACATCTCCCTCACAATTCTCAAGCCGTGTTGTCTGATGTCAATTTGCAAACTGGTGTGCGTTTCATGTTTTCGTTGAAAGGCTACACTTGCTGCTTTCTTTTGACTAAGGTAATGATTCTTAAGCTGGAAGCGAATTTCATCAGGTACTCGCTCTAAAAGCGCCCAGCGATAGACTGTGTAGGGATTGTAGCTATTTTCTATTAAGTGGTTGTAGACTTGTCTCTCTTTTCCCAATAGCATCACTTTTCGTTTCTTGTAATGGTAGATTGCTAATTTGCTCAGAAATGAACACCAATTACGAACTTCTATCTCGGGAAACCGAACTAGAATTAGTTTTTTTACTTTGTCTAACTCTTCATAGACATTTTTACGAACTCTTGCCATTTTTTGTGTACCTCCATGTTTAGAGTTCTCTCAAATGCCAAAATTTTGGGGATACGTAAGGCAAGCGCAACAATTCGCAGTCTATAAATGTTTGTTGTTTTTACTACTCCAAAGTAATGTTTATAATAAACTTGTCATTATCCGTCCAAAAGATAAAAATTTGGACGAAATCTTTCTGCAATAAATGTGTGAAGAAAATAATAAGAACAAATATTGTAATTGTCGAATTGGCACTATGTTTGTCCTGCAACAGTACCTGTTGAAAGTTTATATATTTCATCTATTTTTTCTTTTGTTTTTCCTCTTCCTCTAAACTTCCACCGATATATTGAAAAGATATCTTCTGTTTCACGTAATTCATCAATGCTAATAACATGATCTAAAATATGGGCATCAATTGCTGGTTGAGACCCTTCAAAGATTCTTACGTAGGGTCTACCATCAATTTCTAATACTTCTTTTATAGCTTGAGCATGTCCTCCTCTCAAAATCACATCTCCTGGTTGAACACCATCATATCTTTCTGGAGGTATTATTTCAATATCTTGTTCCCATGACCTACCTTTTTCGATTCCTTCAACCAACGCTTCATACGTTCTTGTGGACTTACTCATCCAATCACTAATAAACACCCTGCCCCTACCAGGATAATCACTTAAACATGTTGCACCTTTATCATAACAGATATCTCTTCCTGTTACGCGCGCATACTCATACGCTAACCGAAACTGAGTATCTATACATTCTTGTTTTTTGCTTATTATACCTAACGCAAGTTTGTCCTGATTAAAATATACTATTTCAGGAACTTCTAAAAGTTGACCGCCAACAGTAACATGTGATTCGCGGTCAAACCATTCTCTTGTATATTGATAAATGTCAGACTTTTTCATTACTGGAAAACCTTCAAGGTACTCAGAATAGCTTAATCTTGCATTTCCATCTTCAGAACTGATAACTTGGCCGAAAACGCCCGTCTTTCTTTCTCCAATATCAACAGTTAAGTCCGATTCAATTCTTTTAAGATGGTAGGATTTACTATTAAGTTCACGACTAAGCCCTATGTATTCCAAGAAACGAGGGTCGGATTCGATTTTGTTTAATTCTAAATATACTGCTTTAATTTTTTCTTGAACTTCTTGATATTCCTTTTTAATTTGTTCAGCTTCTTCAGGCGTTCCACGTTGCTCTGCCCTTCGTAAATCTCCTAATAAAATACGACTTTGAGTTCGTAGTCCCATTGCTACCTGTTTAGTACCACCATATAAAAGATCAGTATATTCTGATCTTTTACTTCTAAGAGATAAAGCATCTTCCTCAATAGGTTTGATTAATGTAGTTAACTTTTCTATTTCTGTTGTTAATCTTTTTTTTTCTTGTAGAAGATCCTCCCTCTCTTCAAAAGTAAGAGCAGGGTAATAAGACGTGTCCACACCAAGATCGTACGTTTTTTCTTCTCCAGAATCTGTAGTATACAAAATACGCAAATCAGAGGCCACTAAAGCTGTATCCTTACTTTCACTTGCTTTACCAATAATATCCTCACCGTCTGTCTTTAGATGCCACTTACCATCAAGGATTTCAACATTTCCTGATGCCTTAGCACTTAATGCCAAAGGTCGATTAGTTTCTGACTCTCTTTGAAGAATTATTTCTCCACCATCCATTGTAAATTCAAAACGCCCTTCCCTTTTCTGAGTTTTCCAATCCTCATAAACAAGTTGAAATTCTGGGAATACTGGATTATCATCTTCTAATTTGGTTGTAAAACCATTTCCACTTGCCAGAACATAATCCTTCCCAGAAATAAAATGGTTACCCTCTGGCCTCATTGAAGGAACAAGCTTTTCATATAATTTTTCTCTTTTCTGACGGTACCGCAAATTAATATCTTCTCGTTCAATGATAAAAGGGAGAGATTCTTGTGTTAATTCTCTTAAAGCACGTCCCGCAGAATTAACTTCTGAAATAACTGAGAACAGTTCAGTTTCAACAGCAGAAATTTCTGTGTAACCTGCTCTACGTTCGTTAAGATGCTTTAACTTTATTTCTAACTCTTTCTGTTTCTTTTTGCTTGATGCAAATTTTGCACTTGTTTCACCAAACACTTTATCAAATTCGTCTAATTGAGAAAATTTGGCAAGATCTTTCTTTTCTCTTTCGTTAAGTTTGTCTAATTCAACATTTTCAATATACAACAATTGTAACGTTGTATCTTTCTTTGTGACATGAGTAAAACCGTCGACGGAAACGTCAGAAGAGGACCCCACTAAAACTGGTTTACCATCTTTAAAAGTGAGTGATCCTTTTCTAATCATATCTTTATTTGGAAGATTAATGTCTTTACCTTTAATAGTTAAAGAAAGATCTTCATCCATACCAGCAATTGTAGATTTTGATAATGTAAGTTCTTCTAATTCCTGATCAAATTGGAAAATAGTTTGTCGATCAAAACGCACTCCTGCAAAACCCATGGCTTCGCCCCGAATCGTACCTTCTTTAAATGAAAATGTTGCTAACTGAACCTTTTTACCAGCAATCTCACCTTCTTCCAAACTAAAATCTGTAAATCCATAGGGCATGACTTTTGCGCTTAATGTCCCTTTGAAGTCCCATTCTTTCTCGGCCGTATCAATTATGAAAATGTTACCTGATGAATCTATTTTTATTTTTTCGTCAGCATCAGAAAAATCATAAACGTTAATCTCTTGACCAGCAGTTCCTCTCAGTACCCCCTCTTGTTCATAATTAAAAAGTTGAGAAGAAACTCCTGGATCAATTGTTATGCTAATACCTTTATATTCCATATAATTCTCAAAAACAACTGGAGCAGTAACAATATTAGAAGAATCCATAAAGTAATCATACGCAATCTGAACATTTTCGTCAGTAAATACGACTATTTGTTTAATGTACGTTATTTGATCTGATGAACTTAAGAAACTAAAATCGTCAGGATTACCGTCAAACTCTTCTAATGTAATTTCTCCTTCTGCCACGACAAAGTTAATTGCCAGTACAAGCACTATAGTTAAGATTAATTTTTTCATTTTATATAATTTTTAGTTGTAACAATTCAATAACTTCATTTCCAATGGTATCTGTAACTTTTATATCAACAAAATATATGCCCTGTTGACCATCCTGGGGAGTGAAAGAGATTATACCATTTTGATCAATATCAAATATGTTTGTGTTATCAGTATACATAACGTCATCTTTGTTAGTTTTAACTTCTAAATAAAACTTTTCACCGATAAATGTTTCATGATTCTTTAATTCTTCAACATTCAAAGTTTCATCATCATCAGAGATCATTTCTATTATAAATTCAAAAGTAAAGTATTCATTATCAAAACTTACAAAACCGTCCTGTAATCGATATAAAATAATGTTGTTCTCAAATGGAGATGAGTCATAAATGGGGTATGCGTCAATATGTAAATTCTCATCATCTGCCCATCCATCTAAACAAGTTAAGCATATGAACCCTACATTTTCTTTATAATGTTCAACTATCTTTCGCGCAGTTGTTAAGAATTTGTTGAGTTTGATCGGAGTAGAATAAATGAACTGGCTGACTTCTGTAACTGACTGTCCTTTACTTATTCTTAGAGGATATGTTAATTCAATTATTGTTTGTGTAGCATATGTAACCTGAACGACCGGATTTTCAGCATAAATGTTGTACCCCTGTTCTTTATGAAGAACAAAATCGTTAACACATTCTACCATTTTTTCTTCAACATACTTTTTAAGTTCTTCTTCAGCTTTATCTTTTTCAATGACCATTGACGTATCGTCAAAATAATAATATGGAAGTAAATCGTCAAAGAACACTATTGAATAATCAACTGGTGGGTTATAATAACCTCCCTGGTGGCCAGTTCGTAATAAACCTTTTTCAGACACTTCATTTAAACATGATTGAACATAATTCTCTACAGAAGAAGAATAGGGAACTTTAATCAAATCGTAATTCACTAACAATTCCTCTTTCTGAGTTTCTCCACGAAATATGAAAAAACCTACAGTTAGAATAATTAATATTCCAACAACTATAAAGATAGTTATTTGACCTCTTTTATTCATAAAAAGAATGATTGATTTCAACTATTTAAGTGTTTTGTGACGTCAAGAATGTCAGATTCCTTATTATTAAACGTTGTTGTAACACTAACAACAATTCCTTCGTCTTCAGCAGGATTCTCAAGACGAACATCAGCAATGAAATATAGTATTGTATCGCCGCACAAGTACGCTTTATTATCATCTCCCAAAACATAATCATTACACACATTATCATTATCAATAAAGTTACTTTTTTGTATTTCATTAGATTCATAGAAGTAGCCGAACTCAGATAAAACAGAATTAAATATGTCTGATGGTTTTCCCGAACGTCCTTCCAGGTACGTTGCATCACTATAATACACAGTATATTTCTCTGCAAAATTGTCTTGTGCAAAACTAACAACGTATCTGTCTAAAGAGGAGTCGTACGTTACATCAGTAAGACTTACAGGTAATGCGGTTGTTGGTGTAAATTCTAATGCAAATTTGTATTTAATATCTATTATTGACGGGCTGATCACACAAAATTGTAGAACTCTTGTATTTGCAGTTAAAAAACCGTTATTTGTTATACATGTTCTGTCACGCCATTGATCGCCCATGTTTTGTTTTACACATTCAACTATATTGGAAGCAGTACCACAGGCAGTAACAAGTGTCTGCGCTTCTTGATATATAGTATTATATTCAGAAAGATCATATCCTGTCTTAATAGTAAATGCGTAGGGAGTAATGTACTGTTGTGTATACATTTTATTTGCAGTAGTATGAAATAATGTATTATCCAATTGTAATACATGTCCATCTCCTTTAACAACTTCTTTATCAACAATTACATTTTCTGCTTCATGTGCAAACTTTACTTTGAACGCATTCTTAAACAATGAAACGAAATTAGTTTTTGAATCTGGAACACACCAATCATCATCTTTGTTCCATTTGTAAACATCGTCCAATATGCCACACGAAGGTTCAGTACTAAACCCACCTTTACCTGCTAAAGAAACTGCAGAATCTCGTGCAAGAACTCTCGTAGTTGAATCTCGTTCCAAGAATTGTAATTCTGAAGTATAAAACCCATCATATAACAAATCAAAACTCCATTCGCCAGGAACTTCTTGTGAAAGAGTTACAGCATCACTCATAATAAAGAACGTTGCAATAGCTCCAATAACTCCTAACAAAACCCAATGGAAAAAAGCACCTTTTTTATTCATTATATTTATTTACCATGTACGGGTACGATAGGTACTGGCTCTCCTCCCCTTATTTGTGTAATATATCTATTTATATCATCACTATCAATAGAATCGTCATTTTCATACCGTTCTATTTGATCAACAACATAATTACTTGCTTCGTTAGCTTTCCTAACATTGCTATTAACAACCCTATCTCTATCATTCAATCCACCAATAAGTAAACCGTTGATAAGTAATAACGCAAGAACTGCAATAAAAACTGTAAAGACTAAATCAAAAAAGTCGTCCAGCATAGCTTTTTTATTCATTATTTTATGTATCCTCATAATTTCTAAAGTGTGGTATTTTAACTTGTGTATGTATTAACAACTCATCTTTTGATAATATTCCGTTTGCATCCCTCACAAAGACATTTCGTTTTAACGTAAACGTTGCTGCATTAAAATAATTGTTCGTTTTAATGGTGGTACCCTTATCACGAAGTTCAAGTTCAAAATTGAACGTTCCGTGACCTTTTTCAGGATTAGTTTTGTAACATAATAATTCCATTCGTTCAGTTGTAAATTTGTCTAAATCAATAACTCCTGGATAGACACGTTTAGTATCGACGTCTTGATATGCAAAACATTCAGGAATGTTTGTAAAGCGCAGAGAAATAAATTCTGCGTTAATTTCTGGTGGAAATTCTGTTAAGGCATTACGATAATTAACAATTATTAACACAAATCCAATAACAACTAACGTAATGATAAATCCTGCAATCATCCAATATATTGACTTTCGTGCAACGTCAAACTGCGCTTTTTTGTTTATTGACATGGTTTAATTGTAACTATTTTATTTTGTTTTTTTATACATAACGTTCCCGTATCTTTTACTGATCCTGATGCAGAATGTTCAAATGGAAGGGACATGTATCGTCGTACAGGAAATGGATCTGTTCCTTCATCTTGATCTTCAAGAACAACAATCTCGTCCGAGGTAAGAAGGAACGTATATCCAGTAATATCTTTTGGATATTCAATTGACGCATCGCCAGGAGTTCCAACAAGCGTATTTATCATCATACGCATATCTTCTGCATAGAACGTTTTCTGCGTATTTGTTGACCCTGCAAATTCTGTCGCAACTGAAAATGTTATAAGAATGACAAGTATGACGGCAAGAATTTCAAAAATGGCCATAAGAATGCTTGAGCCTTTTTTATTCAAACGTAACATACACCATTCCTCCTTCATTCTTCAGTTTGGTGACTGTTCTACGAGGATCGTCTCCTGATCTAAATTTGTAAAATTGTTGGACGTTAACATCATCTTCAAGTTGAATGACGACTGATTGTTTACAGAATAGTTCTCTGTTGAATATTTGTAAAACTCCAGTAACTGTTTGAGAACGAGGTAATGGTTCTTCACGCACGAACGTATCAATAAATTCAACTTGTTGACATAACATCATACAATCTTTCTTAATACCTTCTTTTGTACATTTATTATCGGGATAATCATAAAAAACATAGTATTGTTTACAATCATCGCCTGAGCATTGACGCATGTATTCTTTTGTTGGTGATCCACCAAAATTTGGAACATTTTTTCCAAATCCAGACCGAGCATCAAAATCGAAAGCAGGAACTGAAGGATATTTCAACCAAACTTTTTCACCATCCTCATTAAACTTCACAATTGACGTATCATCATCTAATATTAACAAAAAACTTGACTGGCTCCCATCACCACTATTAGAAACCGTTCCAATAACATTAACAAAATCGTTAAAGTTTGTTGCAGCTTGATTACTTAACCTAAACAATTTAGATGTAAAGTAACATGCAGGAGTAAAAATAAGTAATGCTAAGACTACTGTTACAAGAAACTTTATCATGATAGCTTTTTTGTTCATTGTTATGTTAGTGTGTTTACACAATCTGTTGCTTTATTAAACGGATCAGAACATGGTTTACTACATATTTCATCATTCCCTAACTGATCTTTTCCTAATTCTTGCTTTTCTGGATCGCAGGGACAATCATCAAACGCATCAGCAGCATTATCTTTATCACAGTCTGCTAATCCAGCAATTCTTGTATCGATAGTATCAAACGCTTTACTACTTCCTCCACGGAAATATACTAATATTAACAAAACAACTACTAACACTAATAATGCAGTTCCTATAATCCACCACATTTGTGACATTCCTTTTTTATCCATAATTAAAACACCTCTTTTTACGTTCCTGCAATGCCTGCAACAAGGTTACAGTTCTTAAAAAATTCCTTTTGAATTCCTCGTTCAAGATCTACTAATATAATACCATCTGTAGTAACTTTTTTAGTCATTAAATCAGAAACTGTAGTGCTTATCCCAGCAGCGCCAATAGCTAATAAACCTAACCCACCCGTACCAATTCCAAATATTGCAATAGATGTTATTCCAATTGCAGCTGCAGCCGTACCGCCAGCAGTAAGTTCTGGAACCAGTACGCCACTTGTTGACTTTGCTTTAAATGCAATACCGTACGCCCTGTCAGGTTTAATACCTTCATTGGTAAGAACGCCTATAACATATCCTGGGCCGCCACCACCATATTGAAAATAATCTAAATATTTTATATTCTTTTTTGGATAATCTGTTGTTCGTAAAAAATCTTTAAATTCTTGTGCAGAAACTCCATCGCCAACAAAATCATTATCTTCTTCAACAAGTATTGTTGAACAGACAAAACATTTTGAACCGCCACTAAACGCGTTTGTATTTTCAAACACGCTTGTTTTGTACCGGCCCTCACCAAAAATGTCCCAACAACGTGCCATTTTGTCTGCAATAATTTGTTGAACCTCTTCTTTACTACCAGATATCTTTTTATCAATAGTTTGACATAGTAATGGCGCAATTTTTTGTTCCGTCCCTAACACTTTGAAAGATGCGACTGAACGGAGAGCAACACTATCTTTACATAACGCTTCCGCCTGTTTTTCTTCAGCATCAGACATGAACCTAAATACGACACCTGCAATAAGCATAAAACTAAGTATGACTATTATTAACGCTACAAGAAATCCCATACTAAGACCTTTTTTATTTACCATTTTTAACTACATGAATTAATTTTCCCTGTTTTCAATTGTTGTGGAATAGAAAATTCGTCGCCGTTGTTAGAGAAATAATCTTCGTCAAGACCATCTTCATCATTATCACCAGTTGGAAAAAAACAAATATGTTCATTGTCTGGTTTGTACAAGAACCCATTGTCATTGAAATTTTCATATTCATTAATTATGTTTGATGGAAGTACAGGGATACGAATAATATTACCTTCCATCATTCCTTGAAAAGAATCAAACGTAATCATAATTTGTTTTACAGGCATAAAATATTGACCAAGTGCTGGATTTTCAAGATATACTTTTTTTCTTTCCAAGGGTCGTACAACACCATAATTCCACTCTCCAAAAAAGACATCATAAAATTTGTCAACAACATCCTCACTTCCAGCAATAACGCAGGGTTTAACACCTTCAATTTCTTTATAGAACACTTCTTGTACACCACCAACGCCACGTAACACTTCTATTGCAGTTGATTTTTTTTGTTCATTGTATGTAAGGGTAATCGTTGTTCCACCTAACGATGAAAATCCACCATAATTATCAAAACAAAATTTTGTAGTACTACTTTTCATACGTTCCATCGTTGATATTAATTTATCAACTTCTGCTTGTTGAGCTGGAGGGAGTGTAGGTCTACTTGCAGTAACTTCTTCTGCACCTATTAAATCGTCAATACTTGCGTTAACATCTGACACAACATCTTTCACACTTTCAAACGCGCCAGTAGGATTATAATAAAACAATAAAAATAGAACAAGAACAACGAGAGGTATTATGTACGATAAAAGTTTTTTTATTGCAACCATTACAACAACTCCTTCAATTTATCAAATAGTCCGACCAATTGTGTACGTAAACCACCATACCATGCAATAACAAACAAAAGAAGGATAAGTGAAAGAATAATAATTACTAATTGCCACATCTCCATACCCTTCTTATCTTTAAACATATTCATGGTAATAACCGTCCTTTTAGTTTAATAAAATAAAAAATTAAAAAAAAGCCAAGCAATGCGCCAATGATAACGATAACCAGTGTTGTTGGACTTGTCCAGTCAACCCCTTTCTTGTTAAATTTCATTTATGTACATTTTTTGTCAGTTCCACAAGTACCTGAAATACATTCTATACCTGAAGTACATGTTTTCCCTTGACTTTTCTTTGAACCAAAGCAACATTCTTTTGCTGTATCCTTACAACTAAATGCACTAGAAACAGATCCACCAACGTTCTCGCAATCTGCTACAGTAGAATGTGTACAATCTCCACCTTTACTCTCACAATCTAACAAACCGCCTTCAAGTGTACCTGTCTTGCTTGTAAACATGACCATCAATATGATCATAACTACAAGCGCTATAACAGCACCAATAATTATCCACCACATGTTTGCGGAAGCTTTCCGACCATGAGGAAGGAAAGTAAAAAAATTGCTAAACCAATTTTTATTTACTTTCTTCATTTCTAGCTCCACTTACAGCCAGCAATTAAACAACTGGTTTGATCATTAGCTTTACAATCAGCAACTCTCGTTTCAAGATCTGTAATTGCTTCCTGTTGTTCTTCAGGTGTTTCTGCAGAACCGTATGCACGAAGGAAATTTTGTTCTGATAAGCCAGTTGGTTGACAATCACCATACGAAATTCGTATTTTTGCTATTTCTGTTTGGCCTTCTTTACTGACACCTCGTTCAAAATCTGCAGATTTTGCAGTAAAAATAACTACAAGAACTACGAGAACTATTAACGCTATAGCAGCAACAATTATTACATTTAACGAAAGACCTTGCCCTTTTTTGGAAAACATTCTTCTTTCACCTCATTTTTTATCTATCTATGACTATTCTATCCTTCTATTTGAGAAAGAAAAATGGTATATAAACCTTGCTATAATTTCACGTCTATTCACACACATACAGCACACTTCTGACAAGACCGTTACCTGATGGCAAATAGAAATCTCCTGACGTATCACGTACACGATCTTGACAATGTCCACCTGTACCGGTTACCGCATTATATCCATCAATGTACAAAAACTCTTCATTGTTTGAAACCATTTCAGATACAAAATGGTATTTCTTTCCCCACACGCCAAGAGTTTGGTCTAAAAGTTCTTCAATTTTAAATTGTAAAAATTCACAACTTGGTTTTCCTTCACAAATATAGTTACTATGTACATCGCCAAATACTGCACAATCGTCAAGTAAATCACCTTCAATTTGTGGAAATTGTGCTGTTCCTTCGGTACAACCAGTTACTGTCATTTTCATAACTGCTGCCATTGTACTTGCAGCAAGTTCCTTCCGAGTAAATATGTTCTTATCAGGTTCATCTTTAAGCGCAAATTGTGCCATGAAAAGAATGCCAAGAGTAATAAGTATAACTATAACAACCAACCCTGCCATTTCCATCTGTGCACGTCGTCTCATGAATATACCTCTACCGTAACAACGCCAAAACCGTACGTTGGTTCACCGTTTGATTGTTGCGATTCATCTTTCAATGTCACGATAAAATATGTTGGTTTTGTTTTAGTAGTATCAGGTTTTTGATTATCATATATTGTCCACGTATCTGTACCACCATCCGGAACTTCAGGATAATATTGTTTCACAGTTATCTTCGCATACGAAAACATGTTAAAATAATAATTTTTATTATCAGCAAACACTGACTCGGCAGACTTTAATTTCATCATGTCAAAACAAAACTGTTCAGCTTCTGCGTCTCCCTTACTACATAACAGTTCAGGTAAGAATAACGTTTTTGTGGTTGTATCAATGGCCCTTCTAGCAAACAATTCGTCCTGTTGTTGATTAAATGATACTTCAGAATATTTATAATAAAAAATTGAACCAAAAAGTACTAATATAAAAAATATGAAAAGGACGGCAATAGTTTCGGACATGTGAACTTGTCCACGTTTTGTTCGTTTCATTGTATATTTAGTATAATGCGATACAATTTGTATCGCGCATATCTTTGTTCAGTGTCATAAGGTTAACAGCAGAAACTATTAATGAAGTACATGAATCAAATTCTGACAGCGTAATAGCAACATTACATGTATTAACAGCAGATAGATACACATTAAACTCTTGTTGAATATTATTCGTTCCAATAGACGTAAATGTTGAATAACAAATATTATCCGTTTGTCCATCATAAAAATCAATAATATCTGCCGTTTTTGATGTATAAATTTCTGATAAATATGTAAGTCGTGTAAAGGCTTTCTGCATACCGCACTTGTATATGTCATCATCTCCTGCAAAAATTGCTGCGTACTTAGCAGCTTGCCTCTCACCAGGAACCATTATTAATGGAACTGGCGAACCATCTTGTACAAAAGAATTTGCACTTTTACGATAGTATTGAACAGTATTTCCACTAAAAACAACTGCGCTTACTTTATCGTCAGGAAGTGTTGACAATTTGGAGCTAGAAGGAATGTCTGGCGGCTGATTATCATTAACAACAATTAACCGTACGTGCGAACTTGCACCAGGATCAATTTGTAAAATTTCTTTATATTCAACATCTATCTTTAACAATTCTTCACGCGGCGTTAATTCCGGCGTTTCACCATTCTCATCAGTTTCTTTCTTTGTAGATGCTGCACGTTCAAACTCGTCAGAAAAATCGTCCTCGCCAATAAGAACATACTTTGCGTTTGACGGAATGACAAACAAAAAATCGATAACTTTATACGGAAGTTTGTACGGAAGGCTCCATAAGACAAGTCGTGGAGCTTGAATAGTTTTCATTGAAAACATGGGATTGATACTGTTCTGTACCCTTGTACCCTGTTCTTGAATTCCAAAATTGCTTACACCATCTTCACAATTAAAAAAGAATTCTGTGTCTGCTAAACCGCTAATATCAATAGAATTTTTTGTACTTTCAGACACTTCAGCAGCAGTAAATATCGATTCCATGATTTGAACAACTTCAAAACTTAATTGTTCTTCAGATACCGCTTTCTGTTTCACTACAAGACCGACAAAGAATAAGAGAATTATCGCACCTGCTATAACTATATATATCCAATGAAATGTTATTTGTATCTGTCCCTGTTTCGTTTTTTCCATAATACTTTTCCACGTTATTAATTAACAAGGATACGTGTCTTGTCACCCCTACCCATATATTTAAGTTCAAAAGAGCCACCATTGATTGGAACGCAATGGAAACCTACTAATTCGTCGTCATCTTCATCATCAGTATTTTGTCTATCAAAAATCTCTATCCGACTTACTTTAATCTTTTCAGATGATAATGGTGTTAAGAACACGTTCGCTTCAACGTCATCAAATACAGTGTTTGTATATCCCTCCCATGCATCGCATGCAATGGGATCTTTGGTACATAAGCGAGCCATTTCAGAATTTAGATCATCTTCATCATATTCCATATTCACAAAACATATCTGTGTATATTGTAATGGTGTATGAAACGTATCAATACGTATTGCACCATATTCGGTATAAATACGTTTAATTGACTGTTCCAAATCAGTTTTAAACTGTACAAATTCTACCCTTTCGCCCGTATCTAAAAAGTCAGTAACTGCTTTATATCCAAATATCATGATAAGTGCAAACGTGATTGCAGCAACAATAAAAATAAACACTTGGCCGATAGCCATTCCTCTCTTTGAACAAACCATTATGATTCACCCTTTCGCTTTTTACTAATTTTTTTAAGTTTTGTAAAGATATCTTTCGCTTCATCTTTACTTACAACTTCATGAATCTTTTTCGTCTTAGTCTTTTTTGCAATAGATTCAAGTTTTGCAAAGATACCCTTTTCGTGCGACTTTAATCCTGGTTGAATCTCGTCCTTATGAGCAACGTACCTATTTGCAAGCGATTGAACTTTTGATAAGTGTGGCGCTTTTTTCTGTATAAACTCGTCAACGTGTGGTATTGACGGAGAACTTGTACTAAATGATCCAAACAATGACTTCCGTGACCGTTCTTTTGTACGACCCTCCCTTTTCCGTCGAAGGAACGATAAACGATCTTTCCACGTAATATCTTCTTGAACAGGCTTTTCCATAACTGCCCGTGGCTTTTCTGCAGTGGAAGGTTTCTTCGTTCCTGGTGCTCCGGAAAATTTGTAATAATATAGTAAATAACCAACACCGCCAAGCAATAATGCAAGTCCAATGAAAAGGAATGCGAATGCAAGAGTATTATCATCAGGAGTTATTGATGGACCAGCAGTACTAGGCGGTAAATCTCTTGGTTCGTCAATATCAGAACCTGTACCTGCAGAAAAGTTAAAATCGTCCTCATCAGTATCGTACGGCGGATATGAAGGGTACACGTCATTATCATCATCGTCAACGTCTGACGCATCGCACGGATCTGTATCAGCTTTATACTCTTGATAATTCGTTTTTCCATCATCGTCATAATCTTCGTCAGGGTCTAACACACCGTTACTATCAGAATCGTTCCGTGCAGAATTAAATTCGCAATTGAACGCATTATACTGTTTTTCCCATGCGTCTGGAAGTGTATCATTATCAAAATCTCGCGTCTTTTCCAATTCTGAAAGTTGGTCAGATGAACAACCTTCACCGTCAACAACTTTACCTGAACCAGTATCGTCACAAATGTCGCACCTTCCTACAATACCATCACCGTCAGCATCGTCAAATTCAACAGTGTCAACTGACCGAATACTATTACCAAGAGGATCAGATACTGAATAACATACCCAGCCCGTCCTATTAAATAATATGTTCTGGCCAGCATACGACCTATTTTCTGTACATTCGTCAGACGAATAACTTTGACTAAACTCAAACGAACTGCATGAAGTTTCGTCAGTACAATCTAATGATACGCCAACACGTGTACATGATATTGTATTTAACGAAATCATTGTAACGGACGGAGCTGTCGTGTCCATGAAACAAATTGAATGATTTTCATTAATGATAGTAACGCCATCACTTTCAGATATCTGGGCAGTATTTCCTGCTTCGTCCCACGTATATAATTTAACACTATACGTATGATTTTCAATAAGTGTTTCTGTTGAAATGTTAATTGGCATGCCGGGACCAACAGTTGCTTCTAACACTTTTCCTCCGGGACCTACAGCCGTTGCGTTAATATTGTGTGCAATAACACCATCATCGTACAATTCGTATGAATATCCCGTGATAACTTCTTCATCAGTTGTGACAAAAATTGAAATAACATCACTTCCACACGTATAATTACCGTCAGAAATTTGGGTAATAGTAGGCGGTGTTTGATCTATCGTAAACATAATTGTTGATTCTGCAGTATGTTCGCCAATAACACATTTAACAGGAATAATGTACTCGCCCTCGCCAAGTTCAGTTAATGTTGACGTGTGTACTTTACCACCAGTTTCTGTAAATGGATAAATGATAGTGTCAAGTTCATATTCGCATAATGCATTCTTATTAGTTTCAATATATAATGTCATGTCAGACGCTGAAAAATAACCATTCTGGGGAGATAATGTAAGAATATTTCCAATAATAGAATAATCAACATCAAACTCTATAGTTTCAACTTCAGAAATGTCGCCGGCACCGTTCATGCACTGTGTCAGTAACGAATACTTTTTCGTTGTTCCAAGGAAATTGATTGAAAATTCGTCATCGTGATCAGTAAACAATTCCTTTTCAGTAGTTCCAGGAAATGAATATTCCATTGCAAAATAATCTTTCGTTCCCGCATCATCAGAATTGTCACTGTACTTACATAACGTTTTATCATCAGTTTCAACAAAAATGTTTGTCGATATTCCTTCAACGACATTATCGGGATCAGCGTACGCATCTTTTATATCGGGCTTACTAGGATCGTATTCTAAGTTCATAACATGTTCTGGACCTACCTCTCCCACTTCATTTTCACACTGTATGTATACAGTTTTTGCACTGCCACTATCAGAAAATGCAGAAATTGTATCGCCAGGAAATTTTTCAAACGTATATTTACCGTCAATTATTGATAAAGTTTTAAACTGTTCAATTTCTTCATATAGTGTCCCTGACCTAAAATCAAATTTGCACACACGTGTAGGAACTTTAGTATAAAATGTCCAGTCAAATACTTGCGTGTTACTTATTCCCCACGTTTCTCCATCATACGTGTAGGGTTCAGGTGTAACAAGTGTTATACCATACCCGTCAATAGTAATGGTCCCACACATAATTTCTGGAAATGGATTGTCTACAGTATCGGTTGAATAATAACATATTTCTGTTGATTCTTCTAAAATAAACGGTTCAGTATATTCAATATAATTTGGATTGTTAATATAATCGCAACCAGTGCCTAAACAAAACGATGTTGTTGCACAATCAAATCCACCGTCAGTTTCGCAAGTAAGGGTAACGTCAACAGTTTCTATAAACACTTCTTCCCAGCCGAAAGATGTTGGAGATGATGTCCTACCACCCTCTTGTAACGTAATAGAAGTTTTTGGCGGTGTGAAATCTATTGCAAAGTCAAAGTACGCTTCTGCAACGTCATTCGTTAACAATTCTGTACACTTTGCTTTATACACTGCAGCGTACTGGCCGTCAGAAAAGCCTGAAACAGGTTCAGTTATATGAGTTTTCTCATCAGACGTTGAAAAAGGTGAGGGAACTAATTGATTCGTTGCAGTATTAAACAATTCGCACGTTGCGCCGACACCCGTACGAACTTCAAACACAACGGATGTTGTTGCAAGATTTTCTTTCAGTGCCGGTCTTACAACAGTTATACGTTGATCATGGTTAAGGACATATTGTTCAGTTTTTTCATTAACATTTCCATAATCGTCGGTACAGGTAACAGTAACATCGTACCTAATACCTGGAAGGGTAGAAAAAGTTGCATCTTTTACATTATCTTCTCTGGAAGCAGAAGCTGTTAGGGCTTCACCAGATGGAAATATTGGCTGTAACACAAATTCGCAACTCATCGGTTCGTTTGTATCTTCTAAATATACGGTAAGGTCAACCAAGTCTATATTAACAATTTGTTCGTCATGAATAGTGAATGGTGGAATGGTTGTATCAACATAAATAAACTCTTCATTAACAGACTCCTGGTTATGATAAATGTCTGTTGAAAAGAATTTTATTTTGTACACGTCACCGTCAATGCTTGCATCTAAGAAACCTGAATCGAGAACGTTCGTGATTAACGTATCCTGATCTACATTAGGTGCATACGCTACGTCAATGTACTTGTCCAAGGTACACGTATCAACATCAATGTTTGTTATACAGTACGAAAGGGTTTCAACGACAGATCCCTGACCAGGCGTACCATATGCATCACTTCCAAAAAATGTAATCTCTGGCGTTGCAGTTGATACGACATGAACGTCCTGTGAAAGAATTGTTCGTGGTGGTGTAATGTCCCGTGCACAAACTTGCTGTGAAAGAGCTGCACCAAATTCGTTGGGTGTAAATACACAATCGTCAACGTGATCACCGTCACCATCTTTTATACATTGACCGTTACCTCCAGGATTTGTCCATGAACATCTGCCCCATGTACAACTATCTTGAGAAAGGGTAATCGTACCTTCAATGTTTGTAAGGGGCTGACCATTAGTACATTCCTGTTCCGTAATAAAATCGTAACAGGTAGAGTCATCATCGGGAACGTCAGGACACTCATTACATTTGTTTAAATTTTCTTGTGAGAAACATGAACCTAACCCTGAACAAACGTTCGCTGTACAATAATAATTTTCAAACAACGGTGAATCTGGCCCGCATAACGTACATTGAGTATTTTCATCATAATTTTCTTCAACACAATATCCTGCACCCGTTTCTGCCGTAACAAATTTTGCATCTTGATTATAATTTCCGTAAACAATTGTATAATCAAGTAACGGTTCTTCCGGTTGTGATGCACCATCGACCCATTCACACGGAGTGCCGAAACATCTATTTTGTGTACATGCACCCTCACTTTGATAATCGAAACAAGTATCTACATCTTCACAATTATTACATACATCAACAGTTGTTATTTTTCCTGTATCTTTTAATCTATTATCATAATAACAATAATTGGGATTATCTTGCGGTCCGTAACATATATCTTCTGAATAATACAAGCCGAAAGGGTTACCAAACATAGGATCGGTTGTACACATAGCATTATCGCTACATCTTGCACTGTGCCGCGATGTTTGTGTACAGAATTTATTTTCAACTGAACAATCAGCACTTAGAATTGGTTCAATAGTATTACTGTTTGTACATCTAAATACTTGTTGTCTTTTTCCTATATCTGATTGACAGAACGTGTCCCAGCCAGCACTTTCAGTGTACCGGTCTTCACATGCTGCCATACCCATTGTTATTGGATCGAACCCTAATTCTGAAGAAGAACATTGGCCACCTTCATAATTTGCAGTTATAGTATACGAATACGTTTTTTCCCATTCAACATCAACGTCAACATGTTCTACAACAGCGCCAGAAACGGAAATTGGATCAGTAATATCGTCTTCTCCAGTCCTTTGAATTGTATAACTGGTAACTTCCGCACACGGTTTTGTCCATGTTAGTTTTAACTGTTCTTTTCCAAGGACGGGAGATACAAGAAATTCTGTAACTGGTTTTTTGTTTTCATCAGCTTCACAATTACATTCAGTTTCTGGAAGGATAAGATTAACCTCAATCGTTATTGATGCATCAGTAGGACCGAATGAAAAAATGACTGGATTTGAACCATACTCTTGAAATGTTGCAAACACTTCATAATCCTGACCACCTTCCTGAGGAGTAAGTGAAATAATGTTAGTTTCACCTTCAGGATATTGTGTTATTCCTCTAAATGTACCGTTAATGTACACTTTTGCACCTGGTTGTCCTTCAGCATTATTAACAACTTTAATTGTGACACCATTTTCTACCTGTTCTATTAATGTAAAATCGATACCTGTTACGTCAGTATCTTCAGGTACAGTAACTTGTTTCGATTGTGTTGAATATTCTTCTTTTGAAGCAGTAACCGTATAAACTCCTGATGGAATGTTTTCAATTTTATATGTTCCATCGTCAATTGTAATTGCTGGTTCGGTAGATTCTTGAATAGAAACTTTTGCTCCTTCTAATACTTCTCCAGTTTCGTCTTTAACAGTTCCAGAAATACTTCGTGTACCGACTGACGACGTAAGTATAAATTGGTGAGAAACACTTTCACCTTCAACAGATATTGATGCAACTGCACTTTTATAGGTATCTTTGCTAACTTTAACAACGTACGTTGATGGTTGAAGAGTTGGGAAAGTATATTCTCCAGATGCTAAAGTTTGTCCTTCTTCCTCAGTGCCTAAAATTTTTACTGTTACTCCAGATAATTCAGTACCATCTTCAGATAGAACTGTTATAATAAGATCTGAACCTACAATTTCTGTACTACATTCTAATTGACATTGAGAATATGACATTCCAGATGGATTTCTAAAATCTGAATTGAAACCACGCCGTGCAGCAAGATCACTACATTCCCTTTTAAATAAAGGAAATTGGCACTGATTTTCTCCAACTGAAGGGTCTAGTATACAACATCCAGGAGTACAAAGTTCATTATACCTTTCGAGAGGAACTTCTCCACCAGCAACACCAGTATCAGCAATTCCTTCCTGTCTACATTCACCTAAAGTCTTTTCTGTACAATCTAAATCGCATACAACCAATTGACAAACATCGACACCAGAACAATCTTGTAAAGGAACATAATGTTGATCTAAAGAACAATCGCCATATTCTGCACAGTCAGTTTCTGCATCAGATTGTGAAACTGTTTGACAATATGATCCACTTTCTGGATACACATAACATCCATCAGTATCTACTGATGATACGAATAGAAAACTAAGTAAGAATATACCTAAAACTACAATAAACAAACCCCTTTTGTTACCTATCATTCTCTAGTTTAGAGGAAACAGTTATCGTTTATAAATGTTGTCAGGGAAGAAAGGTGTCTATATGACTAAAAAACGTTCATTTTTTATGTACAATTTTGTGCAATTCAGAAAAAGTGTCTTTATGAATGGATTCTTGTTGTTTTTTTTTCCTATGTGAAACGCGTGAATGTTGTCTCAGTTTGGTAAAGGTATCTTTTGTATCTTGTTTTTTTGGATTAAAATGTGTATGCACAACTTTTTGTAATTTTTCAACATCATTTTTAGGTTTAGGCACTGCCAAACCATGTTCAGTAAAGAAATCTTCTTGATGTTGATGATGTACTTTATGTTTCCGTTTTTGTTTTATCCTTTGTAAATATGGTGATAATATTGGAATGAAAAAAACTGACGGTTTTTTTTGTTCAGGAATGTCAAACATTTTTTCTTCTGGTTTTTCTATAACTTCTTTATTTCGTTCAGGAAATGGTTGCCATTCAGTATCTTCAACAGTATCTTTTTTTAATTTACGTGAAACGTAATATAGTATTAGAAGAAAAACACTTACCGAGATTATTATAAGTAATGTTATGTCCATTAATAAATGAATATGTTTTCAGTATATAAACATTTTTCCTCATAACATTTAAATATAATCACCTCTAATAAGTAAGTAATGAAACAATTATTATCTAAAATATTACTTGGAAGTGTTTTGGTAACACCCGCGGTTGCATGTGAAAGTGATACAGGTTTTGGAACAGAACAACAACCACAATCAGACGTACGTTCTCAGCCAGATGTACAACAACCTCCACTTGAACATATTATAACTGGAGTAACAAATAATAATGGTATTGTGTTTACTGGAGAAAAAGAAGTTAGGGTTCAAGATCAAGCAGGCAGCCCTATTGTAAATGCTACTGTAAAGTTGGTTAATGAACCTTCTTTCAATTTATATCTTGTTGATACTGGAAATTCAACTGGTGGTGGATTATTTCAAGAAACTGTTCAAAGAGAAGGTATGTTAATGTCTTCACTTGAAGATAGAACGATTACTATTAGAACAGATCAACCAGTAACTGTTTTTTCTGGCGGAACACAAGCTGTGTACGATTTATCTGTGTGGATGGCTGACGATTCTACGTACATTTGTAATGGCACATATACAACTGAACAACTTATTGAAGGTCGTGACATGACTGTACAATTAATATCGTATTTTGATCCTACTGGTAAAGTAAAGTTTGTCTATGATCGTATTGAAGATTTAATTGATGCTGGAATTCTTTCTGATTTAGAAGCTGATAAGAAATGGTACGTTCTTACACCTGAAAATCCTGTGTCTCCTCCCGTGGTGATGATGCGTGAAGTTGCACAGAAGTTGTTTGATGAAACAACGTACGATAGGTTGAATAGTGTTTGTCCAGATATGACTTCTGGTGAAGGGCAACCGTGTGATGATGGGTTATTTTGCACTAAGAATGATATGGTTGTTAATGGTGTGTGTGAAGGAACTCCAAGAACATGTGATGATGGTTTACCTGGAAGACATTATTGTGATGAAGAAAGAAAAGTTTGTGTTTCTGAACCTTATTAAAAATCATATTTCGATAGAACATTCTCCAATTGAATCGCATTTTCTATCAAAAGTGCCATCAAAATCGTGGTCACACCATGCTCCTTCACCAACAGATTCACAACGACAACTAAAAGAACTTGCATCAGTAGGATTAACTAATCTACCAGACCAATCAAAGGGTGCACCATCATCTTCTGGTTGAAGAAATGAAACAATTTCATCATCCGCATTAACACCACAAAAACTTCCGCAACCCCACTCGCCAGTACACCAACCAACATCTTCTTCTAGAGTATAAGGATCTTTTCCTTCACAACCAGTTGCAACTCTATTACATTCTCCACCAAACGGAATCGTGTCTGGTTCTAAACCAAGAGACCAACCACACGTTATCTTAGAAGTATAAACTTTTTCGGCATTTGGATCAGTCCCACAATCACTTGTTAAACCATTACATGTTCCAGCACCAGTTCTTTCTTCTAATAAATAACCTTTTGATGCTAATTCGTCTAAACCACCAAAACAACCTTCTTCAACAGCACTATCTGAACATATTGTACCAGCACTTGCAACTTTACCACCTTGAATATTAGTATCGTCAACAACACAACATTGTGAGTTAGCAACAACTTTCACACGAACATCCTGAAAATCTTCTGCAAGAGTATCAGAAACAGAAGCTTTTAAATTGTAAATATTATTTTCATTTAATATACTTGAAGGGTTTAATTCAAACAATTTTTCTTCTGTACCATCAATAAATGTTTGAGATGAAGTACCTAACCCATAAATAATATTCAAATCTTCGTCTGGGTCATTTGCTTTCATATTAATCTTTACATTATCCAAACCACCAACAGTTGAAACAACCAGATAATCATACCCATCACCAGGACATCTATTAATATAATCTAATGCAGGTGGCCGATTCTCACGTGCAATCCTAAAAACATAATTTTCCAATGGTGGCACATCGTCAGGATCTGATTGAATGATAGCTTCTAAAGGATATGTAAATGTAAATATGTCAGTTCCATCATCTAACGATTCTGTATCCATTTCAATGTCCATCTCAGGATATAATGATAAAGAAATGTCGGCACCATTAAGAATAAAACTATTATCAGCTAAAGCTTGTTCATACTCAAACTCAGTAGATGTCCAATCCCACCTGATAGGATTCAACACTGCTTTGGTAATAAACTTTGTAAATTCGCTTGTATAAAAAAAGTCAAATTCTGATAATGTAAAGAAATCGTTACTTCCTGAGGAAACGTATAATGGATATTCAACAGAAACGGCAATACCATCGTTAAGTAATTGAACGTCAATAACAACGTCACCCTCACTAATTTCTGAAGATGGAGAAACTGTACTTTGTATAAACTCTTCAACCTTTAACGTTACTGCTGATAATAAATACGATTCAATATCATTTTCAACAGTACGTTTGGTTAACGCATTACGCCGTGAACCAAACTCGCCAGTCATTGGAAAAGCATATTCACAGAACGGAGATGCGTCCTTATCAATACCGCAAGGATACGATTCCGGAAATTCAGTAGGTTCAGGTTCTTTAATAGCAAGAAAGACACGACCGCCAAAATTTGGATCTCCAAAAACTATACTATTATCTAGATGACTAATGATTCCGCCCTGATCTTTCCAAATTCTACCTTGCTGACCCATTAACAATAATGCAGACGATAGTTCATCTGTCAGTACATCTTCCATAAATAATCGTAGGCCTTCCTTATAGAACGCTGCCGTAAAAACTTTTTCTTGTTGTTCCTTAAGTTGTTCTTTCTGTAATGATGTTGTTAACATAATGAATGTAACAACAATGAATAACAATACAACGCCAAGTATCATGAATATTGTAATCTGAGCTCTATTACTAGCGAAACCTCTTTTTTTCATCATACCATGTATAATAAATTAGTTTATGCTTATAAAAGTTGTTGAGAGACTTACAAAATTAATGTAACGTATAACCAAACTTCAATATCTTTACTGCCAGACTTAATCTTTTCAAACGGTTCTTCATTTAATACCGTATTATTTAAACCCTTTTTTAACGTCTCTTTCTTTCCATCCGGCTCGGAGCAATGCTGATTTAATAGTACCATCAGAAATTCCCCTTGCTTTATTTTTTTTAATATACATTTTTATTTCAGAGGGTACGTTTCCTTTTTTAAAGAAAAAGAAGTATAATATAATTCCAAGAATTAAAATGAAAGTTCCAATAACAGCTACAACCAAAATAATAATAGTATTACTTTCATTTTTAGGTATTACTGGAGGAGATACTTCTTGTGGTCTTTCCATTGGAAGGGGTTCCGGGACAACTTCTTGAGTACACAATTGTTCTTCAGAAGGTATTTGAGTAAGAGTTCCACAATTATTACTATCTTGACACGTTCTTGTTTGTGTTTCCCCATAACATGTTGACCAAGAACTGCATGACCACGATTCTGTACACGTTTCAGGAAAAGAATTGGAAGATGAACCAATTGTACAATCTTGTTTTTCTGTTCTGTCGGGAGAACATTCATTTCTATCAATACATGACCTTATCCTCTCATCAGTAACGGGATTGCACGGTGACCATGTATTTGAACATAACCAATCTTCTGTACAATTAGTTGATTCATTATCTTGATCGATAACCAAAGAAGTGTTTGTATACAACACTTTAATTTCTTTAATTAAATATGTAGCATTATCTTCAATCATTTCTGAATTATTTAATTCAACCAAATTGTTTTGTCTATCAAGTTCTAATATGTGAATAAATTCTCTTAAGTTTGACCGGAATTGTTTAATGTCTGAACGTAAATCTTTAAGTTCATTTTTATACATATCGTACTCATCATCATCACTTTCATTAATAGATATTAAGAAATATTCTTTCGTGTCAATGTACTTATCATAATATTCATTAAATGTAATATTAAACCACGTAAAATTTGTAATATCAGGAACAGTGTCTACTGGTTGGACTTCTTCGTCAGTTAAACAAGTTGGGGAATTAACACAAAATAGTTTTGTTTGAGAAGTTCCGTCAGCACAATTAGTACGTAACGAATATTTTCCAACGGAAGAATCTGAATAGGTGTTATATTCTGTCTGCCAATTGCCTGTTCCCTGTTGAATATATACTAATTGGTTCAATGGGTTAGAAACTAAAATTAATGACGTTTTTGGACATGAAGAAATGGCAATAGTAACCTTTTCTCCAAAAGAATAATCAGTTTTATCGATTGAAACGTCGATAGCGCTAACAGTAAAAAGTAAAAAAATGCTTATTATTATTGGGATCAAAATTTTCATTTTTATTCAGAATTGTCATATTCTGCAACAAACGTTTCGTTTAAGTACACTTTCCAGACACTTGGATCGGGGACGTCATATACAGTAACAGACTTTTGTTTAACAGTATCTATCGTATCGTAAGTAACTGTCATTTGTATAACGTCATCTTTTTGTGCTGAAGGATATAATACTTTATTGAAAACTATTACAGTTCCATTTTCATCGTACAATTGAGTTATCACAGAGAATGGAACAGTTATATTTTCATCAATATACAATTCTGTTACTGATTTACTAATGTCTGATATGGATACTACTGGAATTATGTCAATACATGCGCCCTCACTACAGAACGTTTTTGGTGGACATTGTACTGTTTCTGAAACAATATAATCATTTTCTCCACACGTTTGTTCAACCACATGAGTTTCGTTAAAACATCCGTCAGATTTTAACACCCTTTTTTCTTGGTACGTGCCCATAGATGTTTGTTCAAGTTCAATTCCTATCGTATCGCCTCGCACAGAAACGTTTTCGTTGTCAGGATCTAAACATATATCATCATACAAATCGTAGTATGATAAACCCGTTTGGCTTTCTTCACCTTCAAGAAGCAAATCTAAGAATGTTCCGCTACAATTACTTTCTAAAAGAAGTTGTGGTCCTAAAAAAGAAACTAAAATAAGATTAGACATTAAATTCATGACTGTATGTCCTGGAGAATTTGATAAATCAAATTCGTTACATACTTCTGTAGTAAACGGAAATGAACAATTGTTAGCCCTAATATCTTCAATTAAAAGTGGACATTCCATATACGTTTTTGAAAAGTCAGGAATTGGAACATTTGAAGAATATTCAGAAGAAATTTCGTCAAATTCAATTTTAAAATTGCAAAATTCGTCAACCAAACCTTTAGTTTCAAGATTTATTGTTCCCACTTCACTTTGAATGGAAAATTTTGCTTTTTGACAGTTGTTAATAAGTGCATCGCCAAAACAAACCAATTCTTCAAATTCGTCATATAGCCAAATGGTATACATTCCACCATCTTCAGATTGATATGTTACATTAGAAGCACCAGCTAAATCTGAAAAGCCACAATTTATAATGTCTGTTTCGCCGGCTTTACCAACCAAATTTATAGTAGTAACTATAAGCGAAATAGTAGCAATAAGAATGATTGTTATAATAATGATAATGAACGAATTACGCCGTTGTTGACGTTTCGTTTTTTTAGATTTTTTAGTTACCACTATATTTCGCACCATCTTTCATATACATTAACCAAAAGTAAACAAAAAGAGTATAAAAATGTATTGAATGTTGTTATTAAATTAATTTTATATGTATACCAACAACACCGTTTTTCTTTTGTCATCAAAAAGGCGAACTTCAATATCTTTACTACCATCTTTAATCTTTTCAAAACGGTTCTTCAAATAACTTCATTTCATGTTTCATCTTGTTCTTCAATACGTAACTTAGACGTTAACTGTGGCCAGAAGAAATCTAATACTCCCGTTCCGGACTGTTCAACAATAGCTTCAAATCGTTGCGTACCAGTACTATCTTTTTCACAGGCCCACTTTTCTGGTAATATTGGCGGTGAAACAGCTTCTAAAGGAATGTTCCATCTTACAGGAGTATCTTCTTCAACATAATCGCATAACGGTGACGTAAACCCGTCAAATTCTGCAACAAGACGTTGTTTTTTCCGTTGATTGTCTGTAGGCGATCCCTCTTGTTTTTCTAAATTACGTATTTCACGAATTGCTTTCACTTCAAACGCATCGTTCTTTAACACATACAAATGGTTAAAGTTCTTAGCTTCGTCAATAAATCCATCTAAACTTTCAAATTCATTATTTGTAAAAAAATCTGTAAAAAAGTTTTTCACGTTGTCCCACGTTGACGGAACAAGGTTAAACTGTTCTTTACCATACACAAGTGCGTCAAGATCCTTTGAGTACCATATGTCTGCATCCACACCAAGATCGCAACGAGAAAATTCTTCACCGTCAGCACATTCATCAAGTTGTTCAGGTTCAATGCCTAACGTGGAAAGGAAACTTGCGGTTGCAACTTTAGTTTCATCTTTATCGGTTTTGAAAGAGTTAAGAGATGTAGCAAACACAACTTTATTTTCACCGCCATCCTTGTATCGTACAACACAAACGTTGTTCACGCACGTATTTTCTTTTGTGTCAAGTAATGTAGAATCAACTTTTGAAAAACATGTTGGGTCAGTAACTGGCGAAGATTCTAATAACTCAACGCCTTCATCAGAAGGTATAGTTTCGGTTACACCATCACCACGGAAATATTGTATTGGAGAATTTGGAAGAGTTTCATCGTACGGTCCACACGCAATCGTATACTCATCTTTTGCATCTACAAAATCTAAAAATTCTGACGCTATACGTTTTGTCCGAGTTGTCCAACTACCATCTTCACAGTAATGGTCAAACACATATTCCGTATTGCCAATACATTGTGGAAGATTTCCTTCCGTATAAAACTCTTCAGTTGATTCTCCATAATTATCACCGGTATAAACAAAACAACCGTCGTCCTGTGGACAGAAACCCCAATCACTTTCGTACCAATCAGTTTTAACGTCAGCTTCATTCCACGAACCGTCGATACACCTATATGTTCTATCATCAAGAACTTCTACCATGTAGGGATCATCATTCATCGGTTCAACACACGCATATCCGTTCCAACAGAAGTTTGTGGGACAACATGCAATGCCTGATCGGAAATCGTTTGGAAGTAATTCTTCTTTATTTGAAACGTCAACATCATAATAATCTAACGGTTCTCCATCAACTATTTGTAACATTGGTTTTTCGACAAAATCTCCTTGTGGAACAGCAATATCACCCCTTCCAGCAATACCAACAGTATCATCACTTGAGCTAGTAAATTCGAGAATAATATATGCAGTATCTTCAGTATTGATCTCAGCACCGCTAGAAGCTTCTTGTGGACCTTCTTCTGACGTTCCATCATTCATTACTAATGTATATGTGGCTTTAACGTTAAGTCCGTCATATGTAAAATATAATTTATCTCCAGACACAGGAATCTTTTCTGAACGAAGAGTTTCAGTAGATGTAAGAAAAACTTTTCCCATATCCTCTAGATTTAATCCAATATCGTCAAGGAATACATTATCTCTTAAAACCATTCTTGAATCGAACATGTCCCAATGATGAATTGTATCTGAATTTTCAGCATTAAAATCTGCATTTGGAATAATGTTTCGTGCAGGTATTGATTTTGTAGGGGGTGTTGTGTCCCTTGATAGTTCTTCACCATTTTCATCTAAAGTAACAGTTTCAAAATCTTCTGGAGGTATTTCTTCTCCTTCTGTTTCTTTTAAAGGTTTAAGCGAAAGGACAACATCTTCAACCGTATTAGGATTATCAACATCAGCGTAACCACCGTACGTGATACCTTCTGAGGTCCATTCGTTTACAGTTACAAATCCTTCTTTTCCTTCCTCTTTATTATACACGCTTGGAGAACAGATAAAACTTTCTTCTCCACTTTTCTTAACAGCACAATGTTCAACATTGTCAAAATCTGTACCAAGAGAAGTACTTCCTTCTAAATCAGGTGTTAAACATCCAAAAAATTTATTTTTACCTCTCTCATCAGTACCATACAATATTTGTTGAGGAACTTTCTTTGCAATAATGTTTCCCGGATTGTCAAATGTTTGACCTTCTTCATTCGTAATTAATACTTCTATTGGTTCACCTTCATCATCACTAGACACAAAGTATAAATCATACAAGTATGGATGTTTATTTGTTATTGTGTATGGAAATGTTCCTGGTAATGGGTAGGTGCATGTGTCTGATTTGCAGGAGTATTTTATGTTAAAAGGCGTTTCTAAAGAATTTCCAGGAATAAAACTAAATGGATTAAGTTTTTGTGCTTGTATTTTAAATGATGAAGCGTAATTGGATAAATCCTGACTTGATATCTCTTTATATAATCCTAAATCAATATCATTACTTATATCAAATAATCTATTTACGTCCAGATCATTATTCTGTTTTAGTGCAATATATATCCCATTGTCAAAAAAATCTCCATATAATAAATACCCCGAATCACAATAATCATTGCCTAAATGTTGCTCGCATAATATACATCTTTGAGTAATCTCTGGAAATTTATCTTCAAGATCATGTGTATTTTTGCATGAAAAATCTGTAGGAAAAGTTAATGTTGTTTCATCAAGGAATTGTTGTATTTGATCTTTAATACTTATTGTATATATGTCTGGTGAGGAAAACTCTTGAGTAATCTTATATGTTCTTGTTGGTTCATGATAAACTGTCTTTATACCAAAAATTTGATTAATATTACTAAAAGTAAGACTATATCTTCTCTTTAATTTTATAATTATATCACTTGTATAAGAATCCGTTTTTATAAAAGAAGGAACCATACTTGTTCCATCAAATTCAACATCCATTATTCTTCCACTAGGTGCTACAATTTCAGAATTCCAACAACCATATTCTCCTTCCTCACCAACAAAATTATCATTCTTTCCGTCACCACAACAACCATGATCTTCAGACCATGCATTTCCACCAACAACACTTTGAAAATCAGTAATGTCATCAATACCAGAATCATAAAAAGCATTACAAATATAATCTGCTTCAGAATCATCAGAGGGTATCCATACAGAGGGATTATCATTACTTTTACCTGAACAAAAAAGTGTTGGTTCGGAATTTGTTAAATATACATTTTGTATTTCAATTGTATTTTTAATAATGTCATTATTTGAGGATGGAGATATTACAATCTTATCAACTCGCGTTAGATCATTAATGGGAATAGAAACGTGTATCCACTTACGTTGAAGATTCTCTTCATTTATTTCGCTTTCCAATAGAGGACTATTTGATGATGACCATAAAACATTTCTTTTTAGAAGAGGAAGGTACTCTGAGTTGGACAAAGTAGTATCTTTAGCTAAAAATTCAACAGTAACATCTGCAGGAAGAGTTAATTCTTCATCAATAAAACGTACCATAAATTCTAAGTTTGTATATCCAGTAAAATCAAAAGTGTAATCTTCCCCATAATATTGTGTATATTGTTCATTTTGTTCGTTTGAAGAATCAATAATCCAATATTTATCGATAAGACTAGGATTTGGAAAGGAGTATAACGCTTCACCATACATTCTTCCTTTAATTGTATCTTTATTTACTCCAGGAACAGTACTACTCTCGGAAGCAGCATCTGATGGAACACATTCTGTCCAAGACCAATGTTTTCCCTCTTGATAACAATAAAAACGATTGCTCTTTTGAAAATATTCTGGATTTCCTTCAGCTTTTTCTAAAGGGCCGGGAGTGGAACATTTTTTCCATTTTTTTCCATTAGAAACTATATCATAAGGAAACTGTTCTTTATGTATAGTCATAATTGAATGTGATATTGTTTGGGCATCAATCCAACACCAATCGGTTTCACAACCTGTTTGGGCATCAATCCAACACCGATCGGTTTCACAACCAAAAAAAGGGTTATTGTTCCCTTCTGATTCTTTATTGTATCCCACAAACCATTCTTCATCCTCTACTTTATCTTTCCTTAAACAAACAAATTGTCTGTCTTCACTATAAGTTTCAAAATCTTCAAAACCATTATTACCACAACACCCATTTCCTATAATATTTTCATCGTAGTCAAAAGAAGTTCCATCGTCTAAACCTATATTACATACATCTTCGTTCTGATCTGCATAATCCGAATCAATTCCACAGCCTAAAACTTTTTTTACGTTTGTTTCACAGATTTCGTCACCAGCACAACCTAAAAGTGTATCATAACCAATAACATTATCATCTATACTATTAGAACACATATCGTGCCACTTCCAAACTCCATCATTGTCTTTATCAGCATTATCAATTGATGAATCTGCATAAATAAAATGAGAATCATAACCTTCACCATTATCATTATTATTTTCTGAAATAAAAATAAGTTTAGGATATACTTCTAAAGATTGATCATTACCTATATCATTATCAAGAACCATTACAATAACATTCCATCCCTGTGAAAAATAAAATGGATTTTCTGTTTTCCCACTATTTGAATCATAATTTTTTTTCCTTCCAATAGAAACTTCTTTACAAGATGATAAATCATTGTTACATGTTGCATGAATAAATGACAAATCGTCATCACTATCTAAAACATTAAAATTCTTAATATAAATATCTTCACCTTCGTCAGGTAAAACGTATGTCCAAATAATAAATGCTTGAAGAGTATCCCCGTTAAAAAGGTCTTCTATTCCGCTACCTGTATGATATCTAGAACTAAATGGAGGATAAAAATCGTTAAAAAAATATTTTCTCTGATTTCCACTAATAAAATTATCGTAATTATTTAATATTTTATAAAACTGTATTTCGTTTCCATATTTTGAATTTACTTCGCTTTGAAATTCATCATTTTTTAGTTTATAAAATGATTCCCACTCTAAAATAAAAGGGTCATCGTCTTCAACATTAAAAACATAACGGTCATCGTCATCGTTTGGAAAGTTAGCATGCGTCCAATAAAAATCGTCTTTTAATACACTTCCCGGTATAAAATAATTTAAAACAAGTGAATCTCTTGTATCTTCATCAACACCAATTCCAGCAAAACTTAAGAGGACTACAAATAGAACCATCACTACAACTACTAACAACCCTCTTTTTTGTACCATTATACTTATTAAAAAACAATTCTTTATTATTTATAAACTTACCGACTACATATCAAAACAACTTTTGTTCATACCGCCAAGTACTTTCCAGAAAGAATACAAATCTTTCATAGAACGTAACTCAGATTCAGTAATAGCGAAGGAACCAAACACCATTTTTACTTTATATTTTGTACACAATTTAATATTAAACATCATACGTGCTAATAATTTTGATTTTTCTGTAGAATGTAATATATCAGAAAATGAAAATGCAATTATCTTACCTTTTGAAGCAGCAATTTTGCACAAAACTTGATCCAACCCGCCACGAACAAAATGAACACTATCTTTAGGATTAATAAATTCCATCCCGTACACAACATTAACAGGTGTTTTCTCTAACGCGAAACGTAATAATTCTTCTGTTGAAGGTTTAAATATAATGACCTTTCCCTGCGCCTTTTTACTTTTCGTTAACAACTCTTTCTTTGTATCTGCTTTAATCAACACAATATCTTGATCAAACAATGTTATGGTAAAACCTAACGTTTTACTCAGTTCTTTAACAGATTCATTTTTTTTTAGTAATGTAAGATTTAACATTATACAAAACAAAACTGTGCTGATTTAAATAATTTATTACTTAGTAGGAAATATTTATAAAAAACAAACACAAAAATGGTATAACCTGCCTTATTTGGAGACGGGAACGAAATAATGGGATGTACAGAAAGATCAACAAAAATAGAACCTACGAAAGATTCTATAGATTGTAATATATGTAAAAAAAAGTCAGTTATTACCTTACAACACGGTTCTTTATGCAAAACACATTTTATACGATTTTTTGAAGATAAAGTGTTCAAAACTATTAATAAATATAGGTTAATTGAACGTGATGATATTATTTGTGTAGCTGCATCTGGTGGTAAAGATTCTACTGCTGCTTTATATTTAACAAAAAAATATTTTGAAAAGTATAAACTACCAGTACAAAATTTCTTTGCATTACTTATCAATGAAGGTATTGTGTTACATAGAGACGATTCCCTCCGAAATTTAGAAACGTTTTGTAAAGATGAAGATATTTCGTTAGACATAGTTAATGTAAAGGACAATTTTCAAACAACAATTGACGCAGCAGCCCCACGATTAAGAGAATTAGGAAAAAAGCCGTGTACAGTATGTGGAATATGGAGGCGGTACATCCTTAACAAGCACGCGCGTGAACGTGGCGCGACAAAACTCATCACTGGTCACAATTTGGATGATGAAGCACAATCAACAATGATGAACGTCTTTAAAGCAAATACAACGCTTACAGCGAACCTAGGACCAATAAGTGGTGTACAAAGCCACAAACTTTTTGTTCAAAGAATCAAACCATTATTTTTCTGTACAAATGAAGAAGTTGAAGTGTACACACAATTAAAGGGATGGACATTAGATTATTGTGATTGTATTTATGCTGAGGAGGGATACCGTTCACACGTAAAAAAAATGTTGAACGAATTTGAAAAAAAATTTCCGGGAACAAAACAAGGAATTATTAAATCGTATTTGGAACTTATTCCGTTAATAAAAGATAATTTGATTAAGGAAAAAAGGCGCGGTACAATTAAGTTATGTACGGAATGTGGCGAACCTGCAAACCAAAAAGTATGTAATGCGTGTAAAATTCTTACAAGTTTGAAAACTGTATAAACGATTTTGTAATATCTTTTGTATCAAATCCAATTAATGGTCTTAAAATAAGCAATTCTGTTGTATGTTTTTTTAAATTGTCAAACGTTTCGCCAATAACCATTGCCAAAATGTTTTTTGTGTGAGCAAACGTATCAATTTCGTGTTGATTTGTAAAAATGTGTAATGTTAATGGTACTGGACAGAACTGTTGTAACAATGTAATGTCATGTTTTTTTGATGCAACGGGAAAAATTGACATACCACGTTTCATCATTAATAATGCAGCAAGAACGTCTGCATCAGATTCTATTAATGTAACAACATTTCCACCTGTTCCTACGGGAAGGCCGCCAAAACATTTGATAACGTCCGTAAAAAGGTACGCTCCACCTTGATTAATTTCTATACGAAGTATTGTATCTGGTTTTGTTAAATCAAACGTTGCATTTGTATGCTTTTCAATATACTTTCCAACTTCAATGTTTAGTTTAGGAGAGGGAGTTTTAAAAGTTTTATCTGACCGTTTGGTTTCAACACGAAATGTTCCATTAGAAACAAGTTTAACAGCCATTTCTTGTATTTTTGTAGTATCTTTTTCTGTTCGTACAGCTGGAGAATACGATACAATGCCAAATATTCGTTTCAATTCTGTATGATCATTAAAGTAAGGGAGGATTGATCGTCCTCGCAATTTTGTTATATCTTTAATCTTACAAATTTTCTTCACATTATGAACTAACGTCTTTTCAAAGAATGCTTGATTCTTTCCTTTTAAAAATAGTTCTCCATAGCGAAGGATAATATGTGTTAGTTCCATATATATACTGAAGAAGTGTGATTTAAAAATGTATTGTGTTATTTTTATGATTTAAAAAATTCTATTTATGTGAATAATACGCCTAAAATAATTCCAGATATTATTTGTGGGAGTGTTCTTATGAGTATAGTACCAATTGTGCGTTTAAGTTTTCGTTTCATTTTTAGTAATTATTGTAATGTGACGACGAAACAACATATTTTTAATATTTAACTTTACCCTGCATATGCAGGAATAATCACAAAGTTTAAATAAAAACATAAACAAAAACCTAAAAATGTGGCTCGCAAAATTCAAAATCAAACACAAAACGTGTCGTTTAACACCAAATTGTGTCAAGTTTAAAGTAACTGATAATATTTATCTTCTCAATTCATGGGAGGAATGTAATACCTTTAATTATACAGAACTTCATTTTTTACAGGGGAAAGAGGAAAATAAAAAAAAGTTCATTAACCAAATTAAGAAAGACAAATCGTTCAAAAAAATTGATGTAGAGGGAGATCAAATTATTACGTTAAACTCACTTCCAAAAAAAAAGAATGAGTATAAACCGGCATTTAATCCTCAACTTATTTTCGTGAAACCATGGATGGTTCGTTCTGATGGATTTGAATATTGGGAAGTGTCCTGTTGGAATAAAAAGCCATTGATGGACATAATAACTATACCCGATTTTGATGTAGAAATAAAATCTATGAAGCGTATAAAAATGGTTGATTTTTTCATACCACAACTTCATCCTAAATTATCTCTAAAACAGAAAGAAGCGATAGAATTAGCTGTGAAGGAGGGATATTATAACTTTCCACGAACAATTGATTTAGAAAAATTGGCAGCAATATCAAAAGTGAAAAGGCAAACATATCAGGAGAATCTTAGAAGAGCAGAAAAGAAGCTTGTTCCTTTCTTAACAGAAAACATCAATTAACCCATTTATAAAGGGAACATTTAAATACTCCCTTATCGTTTATAAAGGAAATAGGCGTTATGGGGGATAATTTATGGCAGCTGCAAATATTAAAAAAGAAACTAAAAATCCTAAAAAAGGAACTAAAGGATGGGGAAGGAAAGAAATTAGAATAGTTAATATCGTTGTTTCTACGGGACTTGAGAAGGACATTCCATTAGAAAAAATGGCTGCTACTCTGCCAAATACTGAATATAATCCTGAACAGTTTCCTGGGTTAGTATTGCGAATTAAAGAACCTAAAACGTCTGCACTTATCTTCAGTTCAGGAAAGGTTGTATGTACCGGTGCACGAACACTTGAAGATGTTGACAGAAGCATTCAGAGTATCATAAAGAGCCTTAAAAAGCTTAATATTGTTGTTACAATTAAACCAGAGATAACTGTACAAAACATTGTTGCGTCTGGAAGTATAGGAATGGACCTTAATCTTAACGTATTAGGTATAAAATTGCCAAATACTGAGTATGAACCGGAACAATTTCCTGGGTTAGTACATAAGTTGAAAGGAACAAATGCAACATTCTTATTGTTTAGTAATGGAAAGATTGTGTGTACGGGAACAAAAACTGAGCAGCAAGTTCATGACGCAACTGATAAGTTGATTGAAAATCTTAAAAAAGTCTTACTAAAATAAGATTTTTACTTTTTTTTCTTTACTCTTTTTATATACATGAATAAGTACCCAAATCTTTAAATATACATTTATTCTTGAGTTTTTTGGGAGAAAAACAAGGTGGTACTGTTATATGGAAGTAGATGAACAAATTAAAATATTCAGGGAATTTATAGAAAAGAATTATTATCCGCAACTTCTTGAAGCAGTGAGGAAAGGACAAAAATATCTAACGCTTGACTTTGCAGAATTGGTTAAATATAATACAGAAATTGTTGAAGAACTTCTTGAAAGTCCTGAAGAATTGTTAAAAGCTGCAGAAATTGCTGTGAAAGAGTTTGACCTTCCTAAACGCATTACAAAATTTACTATTCGTTTACAAAATATTGCAGAATCGCAAAAAATTAGTGTAAACGAAATTAGAAGTAAACACCTTGGTAAGTTTATTTGGTCAGAGGGTATTGTACGACAAAAATCTGATGTTAGGCCGCACGTGACAGCTGCTAAATTTGAATGTCCTTCATGTGGTAACATATTAAATGTTCTTCAATTAGATAAAAAGTATAAAGAACCTACAAGGTGTGGTTGTGGTAGGAAAGGAAAATTTAAAGAAATTGCAAAGGAACTTGTTGATGGTCAGGGTTTAGTTCTTGAAGAATCGCCTGACGATCTTGACGGTGCACAACCTAAACGTATCAATGTTTTTTTAAAGGATGATTTAGTTTCTCCAATGTCTGAGAGAAAAAGTAGTCCCGGTTCACGTGTACGTATAACGGGTTGGATAACAGAAATTCCTATTAATCTAAGGACTGGTGGTAAATCAACAAAATATGATTTGGTTCTGGAAGCAAACCATATTAAGCCCGTTCAAGATGATTTTTCTGATCTTCAAATATCTGAAGAAGAGATGGAAGAAATTAAAAAAATTGCATATTCAGACAATCCAATTTATGCTCTTTCTTCTAGTATAGCGCCGTCCATTTATGGACATGATAAAGTTAAAGAAGCGTTAGTATTACAACTTGCAGGAGGATGTCTTAAAGAGCGGCCTGATGGTGTTACAACAAGGGGAGATATACACATTCTTCTCATTGGAGATCCTGGTTCAGGAAAGTCTCAATTGCTTAAGAGAATAAGTAAAGTAGGACCAAAAGCACGGTTTACGAGTGGGAAGGGAGCAACGGCAGCTGGACTTACGGCATCGGTCGTGAAGGACGAATTTCTTGGTGGATGGAGTCTTGAAGCAGGAACACTTGTATTAGCAAATAAAGGATTTGCAATTATTGATGAGTTAGATAAAATGAGTAAAGAAGATCGTTCTTCGTTACACGAAGCACTTGAACAGCAAACAATTAGTATTGCAAAGGCAAACATTCAAGCAACGTTACGATGTGAAACTACTGTTCTTGCTGCAGCAAATCCAAAATTTGGACGATTTGATCCGTACGATCTTATTGCGAACCAAATTAACTTACCACCAACGCTTATCAATAGGTTCGATTTAATATTTCCAATAAAAGATATGCCTAACAGAGAAAAAGATGAACGAACAGCAGCATTCATATTAAGTCTTCATAAAAATCCTGAAAAAGCTGTTGCGCCAATATCATCTGAACTTATAAAAAAATTCTTTTTGTATGTGCGAAAAAGAATTCGTCCACGGATGACCGATGAAGCGATTGAAGAATTAAAAGAATATTATGTTTCGATGAGAAATTCTGGTATATCTGATGAAGCTGGTGTTAAAAGTATTCCTATTACTGCACGACAACTTGAAGCTCTTGTACGATTATCAGAAGCAGCGTCAAAATTGCGATTAGGTGAAGAAGTTACAAAGAAAGATGCACAAAAAGCTATTGAACTTATAGATTATTGTTTAAACCAGATAGCGAAGGATGCAGAAACGGGAAAAATTGATATTGATAGGTTAAGCAGTAGAATAACTGCAACGCAACGAAGTAGTATTAGTGTTGTAAAAGAAGTTATTCAATCAGTGGAAGAACAAATAGGAAACAAAATAATTCCTGTTGAAAATATTATTGAAGCTGCTAAAGATAAAAATATATCGCAAGAAAATGTTGAAGAAGTTCTTGAAAAGTTACGTCGTTCAGGAGACATATTTGAACCAAAACGAGGATTTATTCAACGTCTTTAAAAAAAATGGAATCAACAAAATATATTCGGCACACTGCAATCAAAGTTCTTATCAAAACATTGCTTTCAGGAAAATTTGTTGAGGAAGATGAACAAAATCAAAATTATTTTCAAACAATACTCAATGAAAAATTGTATAGAATAAATGTTATGGGAATAGTTGTTCAAAAAGAAACTGTTGGATCAATAACAAATTTACGTATTGATGATGCTTCTGGAAGTATTCCCGTTCGATTTTTTGAAGAACATTCTTCACTTTCTTCAATTGATATTGGAAGTATCATACGTATTATTGGAAAAGTACGAATGTATAATGAAGAAAAATATATTTCTCCAGAAATTTGTATAAAAAGTACGTCTTCCTGGCTTAAAGTACGGAAAAAAGAATTAAATGTTAGTAATAATGAAGTACAATCTGAAGAAATTAAAAATGTTGAAGTACCTATTGTAGAAAAAAAAGAAATGGAAATAGTAAAAGAAAAAGAAAGTCCTGTTATGGAACATAAAGAAGAAATTGTTGAACAAAAAATTGAAAATGATGATATTGTTGAAGAATTACCATTTCAAAAAGTAATGAATTTAATTAAAGAATTGGATACTGGAAATGGCGTTCCTATAGAAAATATTATTGAAAAATCGTCATTAGAAAATACGGGAACTATTATCGACAAAATGCTTGAAAAAGGAGACATATTTCAAAACGTTCCTGGTAAAGTAAAAGTTTTGTGATCAACCAAATAATACGGGAGTAATATATACTTCAACGACACCCGCTATTAATAATAAACCAACGCTTATTAATACTAAATCTAACACATCAATTAACACTCTGTTTTCTTTTAAATTATGTTTAATAATTGCAATAGAAATTATTCCGCCTGCGAGGCCTGCAACAAAATAAGCGGCTATTTCTAACAAACCGTGCGTCATGTACCGAAAAAAGCTAAACGTAGTCACGCCAAGGTATGCTGACGCAGAACTTAATCCTACAAGTGTTGTTACTTTTGCTAATTCAGTTTTAATTATATTTCCCATAGCTGCTGCTATAACTGACGCGTTCCATGTTAAAATAAAAATTGCACCAGAACCGTATAAAAACGAAAATATTAAACAGAAAAATAAAACTTTAATATTATTCATAAATATTTTTCCAAAAAGATTAATTTTTGTTATTCCTCCAGTAATGTTTGCCTGAACATTATTATTAACGCTTACTATAGCTTCATTTTGTAATGAAAATACTGTATCAACAATTGCAGATGGAAATGCTATGTACGAAAAAACAAGTCCTGCAGTTATTCCTAAAAAAAGAAACATGAAAAACACAAGCACTTTTGTATGTTCCTTTAACAATTTCCATTCTTTTGTATATTTAAGATCTAATTCTTCCTCATTTCGTATCGCTGTGTAAAGAATAGGAAGAGTAGAAAGAACGACTAAAAATACGAGAAGAAGACCTGCAGCGTCCCTAAATACTATATATGATAAAACAAAAGCTATTAATGAATACACAAATCCTGCAATAAACATTTGCCAGGGCCTTTTTTTTAAACCAAACGGATTAAACAGTGATTCTAGAACCATACATAAATGAAGCGAATAAATGTATTTAAATGTTTTTATGTTTTTGAGATAGAAAATATATGATAATTATATTTATTTACTACTTCACCAATATTACAAACATTACAAAAATATTTTTAATTAATTATTATTATTTTAATCAACAAAACATTCCCACCCCTCGGTTTCTTATGGAAACTGTAAAAATTAAAAAAAGTTTGTTGTGGTAAAAGTTTGTTTGTACAACAAATGTGTGTTTTGTGATCAATACCACAAAGTAACCCTCATTCTTCGTGTGGAAAACCATATTTAATTAATTAATTAATTAAAATAATTTATTATATTATATGTTAAATGTAATCATTTGAATTGTCAAAACAAAACTTCCAATAATTTAACAATTCTCAACTATCACTTCTTTTTAGCTTTATTATTATTATTATTATTATTTATATTATATAATATATATATATATATATATTTTCTATATAGAAAATAAATAAATAAATAAAACGGGAAACAAAAAAAGTTTGAAAAAAAAAGTTTCGTTACTACTTTTCAATCTATCAATAATTATTTATATGACTTCCATCCGCAATAGACTTAACAAAACATATATGTGTTAACTGTTATATTATATATTGATATTCTTTATATAATAAACATAACAAACAACACTTCACAACAACAAAAACACGTTTTCCAAAGGAAATGAGGGGGTCACTATGTTAAAGATAGGTACATTTTTTGAAAATTTTTTAAAAAAAGATTCGATTTTTACTGAAAAATCAATTCTTTTATCGGCGTATATGCCACATGAGATCATGTACAGAGAAGAACAGATAAAAGAAGCTGCTAATATACTTGCACCCGCATTACGTTTAGAAAGACCATCTAATCTATTTATTTATGGTAAAACTGGAACAGGAAAAACTCTTTCTATTAAACATATTATGAATTCAATGAATAGTATTGCAGAAACTAATACTATCTCCATGAAAATGATATATTTAAATTGTAAATTAAAACGTGTTGCCGATACTGAATATCGTTTATTATCACAATTATGTAAAGAATTTGGGAGAGAAGTTCCCACAACGGGTCTTCCAACAGATGAAGTATATTCAATATTTTACAAATTGTTGGATGAAACAAAACAAGTAATTGTTTTAATATTAGATGAGATTGACCATTTAACAAAAAAAATAGGCGATGAAATATTATATAATTTAACTAGAATTAATGCTGAACTTAAAAATGCTCAAATATGTATTGTTGGAATTTCAAATAATTTAGTATTTTCAGAAAATCTTGATCCTCGCGTTAAATCTTCACTTTCAGAAGAAGAAATTATATTTCCACCATACAATGCACTTCAAATACAAGACATTCTCAGAAATCGAACAACAAAAGCATTTAAAGAAAATATTGTTCAAACGGGAGTTATAGAAAAATGTTCTGCATATGCTGCTCGTGAACATGGTGATATACGACGAGCGATAGACCTTTTACGTGTTTCAGGAGAAGTAGCTGAGCGGAGTGGTTCATCTATTGTTACTATTACACATCTTGACGAGGCAGAACGAAAAGTTGAATCTGATAAAACTATTAGTGCCGCAATAAATCAACCAAAACAATTTCAAACAGTTTTGTATGCCATTTTACTCATATCTCCACAAAAAAATCATTTTTTTACGGGAGAAATATATGAAGTGTACAAAAAAATATGTACAAAAAACAATTTTAATGTTTTAACTCAACGTCGTATTTCAGACATTTTAGCAGAATTAGATATGTTAGGAATAATTAATGCAAAAATAATTTCTAAAGGAAGATATGGAAGAACTCGCGAGATTTCACTTTCTTTAGAGGAATCAATTACAATAAAACTTCGTGAAGTATTAGAAAAATCGTTACGAGTATCATAATCATGGAACCTAATGATAAATTAATTGGAACACTTTTTAATAAAGGAATACTTGTCAATAAAGACATTTTTACAAATAACGTTCCAGAAAACATTCTTGATCAAATTGAATCTGAATCTGATCTTTTAGTTTTAAATTCTGATTATGTTGATATTGTAACTCAACCAGAAAATTTAGTTGATTGGTACGAAATTGATAAATATAGAGTGGATTCTGAAAAAGATAGAAATGATGAATTATATCAATCACATTTACAAACATTCAAACGAACAACAGTAACAATTCAAAACACAAACAATGAAAAGACTATCAAACAAGATGTTACAAGTTTAGAAACAACACTTGATAATAATTCAAGTACATTTTCTACAGAATCTTCTTTTGAAGAAAAACCTATCATTTCATCTTCTTCCGTTCCACAAATAAATTCTTCAGTTACTATTGTTATTTCTCACAAAAATGTTCCAAAAAAATATACTGTTTCAGATTTTGCACAATTTTTCGTTTCCCGATACAAATTTTTAGAAAATATTCTTCGTTCTCGTCAAGAATTACAAAATACATTAACAATAAATCGTGTATTAGGAAAAAAAGAACGAGGAGCAGTTTCGGTGATAGGTCTTGTTCAAGATATCAATGAAACCAAAAATGGTAATCTTATTATTACACTTGAAGATGTCACAGATAGAATAAAAATATTTGTTGGCAAAAAAGATAAAATGTTATTTGCACAGGCAAAAGATCTCGTATTTGATGAAGTTATTGGCGTTTCAGGAACGTCAGGAGAAGGAATAATTTTTTCTGATACTATCTTATGGCCAGACGTTCCTCATAACCTTGAAATGAAGAAAAGTCCTATTGAAGAATATGCAATTTTTTTATCAGACATACATGTTGGATCAAACGTTTTTTTACCAGAAGAATTTTCTCAATTCATTAAATGGATCAACGGTTCTGTTGGAAATGAAAAACAGCGTGCTATTGCACACAAAACTAAATATATTCTTATTGCAGGAGATTTGGTTGATGGTATAGGCATTTATCCTTCACAAATAGATGAATTAACAATAACAGATATACGTGAACAGTATGAAGAATTTGTTCGTCTTATATCTCAAATTCCGTCAGATAAACAAATAATTATTTGTCCCGGAAATCATGATGCAGTTCATTTAGCAGAACCACAATCAGCATTTAATGAAGAATTTTGTTCTGCATTATTTACCCTTCCTAATATTACTTTAGTAACAAATCCGGGAATGGTAACTATTGGAAAAACCGACACATTTTCAGGATTTAACGTTTTGTTATATCATGGATATAGTTTTGATTATTACGTTTCTGAAGTTGAATCTATTAGAAATAGTGGTGGATATCATCGAGCAGATTTATTAATGAAATTTATGTTAAAACGACGTCATATGGCCCCATCATTTAAATCAACACCATATTATCCTTCACATAAAGAAGATCCTCTTTTAATAAAAGTAATTCCTGACTTTTTCATCACGGGACATATCCATTATTCAAAAGTTGCCAATTATAAAGGTGTTACAATGATATGTGGAAGTTGTTGGCAGGGAAAAACGTCATTTCAAGAAAAACTTGGTCACGAACCTGAACCAGCACGAGTACCCGTTGTAAACTTAAAAACAAGAGATGTTAAAATTTTAAAATTTATATAATGGCATCAACCATATCTCCAGACATGCAAAAGTACTTTGCTCAAATCAATGCTGATGTTAAACGTAGTTATGATATTGCTCGTAAGGCAAAAAAGAAAGGGTTGGACATTGATGACGATGTTCCCATTCCCGTTGCAAAAAATATGGCTGAACGTGTTGTTGGTTTAATATCTGTTATTGCACCACAAATTGTTGGAACAACAATACCTCAAAGAATAATTGAACTTGAAAAAAAGTATGGAACACTTGATTGGCGAGTTGCATTAAAAATTTCTGAAGAAGTTGCAAAACAAAAATTTTGTGAGTTTAAAGATAAAATTGAAGCTATGGAAATTGGAATACGAATAGGCTTTTCATATTTAACGTTAGGCGTTGTTTCAGCTCCATTAGAAGGATTTATTGGACTTAAAATTAAAAAAAGAAAAGATGGTAAAGAATATTTTGCGTTACAATATGCGGGACCTATTCGTGCAGCTGGTGGAACGGGTTCGTCAGTTTCTGTTATCCTTTCAGATTATGTTCGTATGAAAATGGGCTATGCGCCGTATGATCCAGAAGAAGTTGAAGTCAATAGATACGCAGCAGAAGTTCACGATTATCATGATCGTGTTACTAACTTACAATATCATCCCTCTGATGAAGAATTAAAATTTTTAGTATCTCATTTACCTGTTGAAGTTGACGGCGATCCAACAGAAAAGTTTGAAGTGTCAAATTATAAAGATTTACCTCGAATAGAAACAAACAGAATTCGTGGTGGAGTTGCATTGGTACTTGCTGAGGGTCTATCTCAAAAATCTCCCAAATTATGGAAAAAATTATCAAAATGGGGTAAAGAATTTGGATTAGAATGGGATTGGCTAAAAGATTTTCTTGAACTGAAAGAAAAGATTCATGCAAACGTTTCATCGGATAAAGATAAGAAAGAAGATGTAAATGATGGAAAGAAAAAAGTTAAACCTAACAACACATTTATTATGGATTTAGTTGCCGGAAGGCCCATATTTACTCATCCCCTTGCTGTTGGCGGATTTCGTTTACGGTATGGCCGTGGAAGAACATGTGGCATGTACGCTGTAGGTATCCATCCCGCAACGATGGTTGTCCTAAACGATTTTATTGCAGTAGGAACACAACTTAAAGTTGAACGGCCTCGTAAGGGAGCATCAGCTACTGTCTGCGATACAATTGAAGGTCCAACAGTAAGGCTTATTGATGGTACTGTTCTCCGATTAGATTCTGCTGAAGATGCAAAGAACGTTAAAAAAGATATTGAAACAATTTTATTTCTTGGCGATATCATGTTTAACTATGGCGATTTTGCAGAAAGTGGCCATGACCTTGTGCCCGTAGGATATTGTCCTGAATGGTGGATATTAGAAGTAGAAAAAGCAATGAAAAATTTGTTTAACGAAAAGCATGTTCAAAAATCGGCAGAAAAATTAGGGGTTAAAGAAAGCGAAATACAAATATTGTTTGATAATCCGTTGCACAAAATTCCACCATGGTCATTAGCAAAACAAATCAGCGAACAATTTCATGTTCCTTTACACCCAGAATATACATATTATTGGAACCTTATTTCTGGCGAAGATTTAATTGTTCTCAAAGAATGGATGATGGAAGGCAAAATTAAAGTTCATGAAGAAAAAGTTATAAAAATTATATTTCCTTATACACAAAAGAACGAATTATATATGCAAGGTAAAAAGATTCTCGAAGAATGTGGCATTTCTCATAAAGTTATTACAAAAGAAAATATTATTCTTGAAAAGAAAGAAGCAGAAGTAATAGCATTTTTGTTTGATTTTAAAGATCAAAAAGGTCTTGAAAAAATTTCATTAAAATCTGAGACTATTAAAAACAAAACGGCATTAGAAGTTCTCAATTTTGTTAATAATGTTACAATACGAGACAAAGCTGGGACGTTTATTGGTGCTCGAATGGGCCGCCCAGAAAAAGCTAAGATGCGTCAAATGACTGGTTCGCCACAAATGATGTTTCCCGTTGGAGAAGAAGGTGATAGGTTACGAAGTGTTCAATCAGCATTAAAAGCTGGCAAAATACGTAGCATTTTTCCTTTATTTTATTGTTCTCCATGCGATAAAGATATGATCTATCCTCGTTGTGAAGAATGTGGTAAGGAATGTACACAAAAATACTTTTGTCGTTTTTGTGGAGATGTGGATAAAGAAACGTGCCGTCACGGTGATACAAACACATTCAAAACACAAGATATTGACATTGCATATTATCTTGATAGAGCAAAGAAAAAGTTGGGAGAAAAAATTCATCCTGATTTAATAAAGGGTGTACGAGGTACGTCAAATAAAGACCATCTTGTTGAACATCTTGCAAAAGGAATTTTGCGTGCAAAACATAACGTGTATGTTAATAAAGATGGTACTATTCGATATGATGCAACAGAACTTCCTTTAACACATTTTAAACCTAAAGAGATTCATACGTCTGTTGAAAAACTTCGCGAATTAGGGTACGAAAAAGATATTAAAGGAAATTTGATAGAAAACGATACTCAAATAATTGAACTTAAACCTCAAGATGTTGTTCTTTCAGGATTTAATTCGTTAGAAGAATCTGCATCTATCGTTTTAACACGTATTGCCAACTTCATTGATAATCTCCTTGTAAGTTTTTATGGTTTGAAACCTTTTTATAACATTACAAAAACGCAAGATCTTGTAGGACATCTTGTTATTGGCTTAGCACCACACATTTCTGCAGGTATTGTTGGTCGTATTGTTGGATTTTCAGAAACGCAAAGTTTGATTGCACATCCCATGTATCATGCTGCTATGAGGCGTGATTGTGACGGTGATGAAAGTTGTGTTATGATGTTAATGGACGCATTGTTAAATTTTTCAAGGCAATACCTTCCTGAAAGGCGTGGCGCGAAAACTATGGATGCACCACTTGTTTTAACTTCAACTATTAATCCTGCAGAGGTTGATGATCAAGTATTAGAAATGGATACTGTCTGGAAATATCCACTTGAATTGTTTGAAGCGGCGTTAGAAATGAAAAAGCCGTGGGACGTTGTTGATAGTAACAATAAAAAAATCGATCAGTTAAGCAAACATATAGGAACACCTTTACAATACGAAGGGTTTGGGTTTACTCACGATGTTGACAATTTTAATATGGGTGTGTTATGTTCAGCGTATAAAACCCTTCCTTCAATGGCAGAAAAGTTGGTTGGCCAGATGGAAATTGCAAAAATAGTAAGAGCGGTTGACATGGACGACGTTGCTAAATTGGTGATTCAAAAACATTTTTTAAAAGATATTAAAGGAAATTTACGAAAGTTTAGTATGCAACAATTTCGATGCGGTAAATGTAATACAAAATATCGAAGACCGCCATTAAACAGTAAATGTTCAGAATGTGGAAATAAATTAATGTTTACAATTTCTGAAGGTTCAGTTGTTAAGTATCTTGGTCCTTCATTAATGCTAGCAGAAAAGTACGATTTTTCTCCCTATCTTAAACAAACGTTAGACATTCTTAAAGATAATGTTGATACTATTTTTGGAAAGGAAAAAGATAAACAGGTAGGATTAGGAAGTTTTATGGGTTAAATAATATACTTAATAAAAAAAATAAAACTCGGGAGTTTAAACAAAAGATCTAGACAAGCCAGTTCTCTTTATATTTTTTCTAACATTAGGTTCTTTCCTTAGTATTTTTTCTAAGATGGATCTTCTTTGATTTTCCATTCTTATCAAATCATTATAATTGTATAGTTTGATATTTTTATCTTCAGCATATTCAATTACAGAACGTGTAAAATCCGTATTAGTAATAATCTCACCCTTCTTGGAAGATATTTTTAACAGATATAAATCTTCAAAAAATCGTTCAACATACCGTAATGTAACTATACTATCATTTCTATGATATTTACATTCAACGTAATGTTGGAAAGGCCAAGAACCATACATAACATCAACCTGAATTTTATTACGTTTAGTTCTTCTTCTAGGAGGAAATCTCTGATTAATCTTCATATTACTACGACCAAGATCAGAATAGAGTTGATATACATAATTTTCAAATCGTCGCCCATTCTTATTGTTAGCACTACCAACAGTCATATCATAATGTATTCAATTAAGAAATAAAAAGGAATGTAGCAATGAAGTATAATATAAAAAATAACAATTATCCCATGACAACTTCTGCATGTGGAACTTTTTGTACGTACAAAATGTTTTGTGGGTCTATAAGATTTTGATTAATTCCAAGAGCAACAGCATGTTTTCCTGTAAGATGAAGATCGCGTGCCTTTTCACATAATGTAATTACGTCTTTTTCATCCATCTCTTCACCTTTATAGAATTCTTTTGTAAGGTCAAGTTGAACTTTTCCTTCCATAAACTTTTTCCCTAAAATATCTTTATCGGTTATTACTACCAATATTCCGTGTGGGCCACTTTTTTGTGATACTATTAACTTCATATATTCTTCACCGGCTTTTTTGCACCGCACGCTTGACATTTCAAATATGTAATACCCTTTTCTTCGGTTAAGGACGTATCAGGTTTACTACATTCTGCACAGAACACAAATTCACTCACATATTTCTTAATTTTTTTGTTAATCATTCCTGCTGACACTTTTGTTCCAAGAATAACCCTTCCACGAATAATTTTTCCAGGAGTTGCAAGTTCACGAAGAAGATATTTTAAAAGATGTGTTTCGTCCCTTTCAAGATCCTTTGCAATCTTTTTAAGGTTAACAAGGACAGTTTTGTTTCCTTCTATATGTCCTTTGATTTTGTCAACAGTAAAACGTTCTCCACCTTTGACTTGTTCAGGAAGTTCTTCTACAGCTTTTGTCAATAAATCTTCATATGATTTCATTTTGATGTTACATTTCAATGAATATTTATAAATGTTTACTGGATAGGTAAATTTCCGTAACTTTTATATACTCAAGAATACTTATTCTGTCAAGAGTAAAACCAATAAAAGAGGTGCATATACAATGCCTGGATTAGAATTAGCAGAAGTCATTCTTGCGGTTATCATAGGAACCCTTGCAGCAATAGTGTATTCGCTACGAGTATTAATTCTCTTAGAGAGACGTGTTGCGAGTATGGAAATGAATATTCAAAAGATGGCAGGGAAGATTATCAAAGAAGAAGTTCTTATTGAAAAAGCGCTTAAGAAACGAAAATCTTCAACAAAAAAGTCTCCTAAAAGGAGAAAAAGACGATAACAACTAAGTAAGAATTGAAATTTTTATTTTTTATTTTTTCTTCACTATTTTTTTAGCAGGTTTTTTCACAACTTTTTTCTTCACCACTAATTTCTTTTTCACAACTTTTTTAGGTTTTGACGTTTTTGTAGTTTTAACTACCTTTTTTTTCACAACTTTCTTCTTAACAGCAACTTTTTTCTTAACAACTTTCTTTCGTTCAGTAACAACTTTACGACGCACTTTCCTTTGTTCTATTAACTTTTTAATTTCTGCCTGTACCAACACAATATTTTTTTGTAACGATTTAATCATGTCTTTCTTTTGATCTTGATGAATAAGTTCACCACATTCAGGACAATGAAACTCAAAATCTGCAGATTGATCAAAATTTAGCCGTACACATTTATTAGGGCATATAAAAAACAATTCTCTTTGTTCTTCTTCAAGTCGATGTTGCATTCTTTCAAGGTGGTCCCTTCTCATTTTGAAATAACTGAACTTAATACTTTCGGGAAGAAGTGTCCAATAATAAATATACCATCCTTTTTGTTTATCTTTTTTTCGTGTAAACCCAACAAGGTTATGGTTATACAAATTGTATAATAATCGCCGAACAATTTTAATATCTTTTTTCGTTTTATTTGCTAAATCAAACTCAGAAATGTTTTCTTTTCCTATTAGATAACGAACAAGTGATCGACCTTCTTCTCCAAGTATCATAACAAGAATTTCTTCAGTTTTTTTTGTAGTTAGGCGCATTTGTGTTGTATTTATGAATATCCTGTCTTTTAAATGTTTCGGTTTTTGTTACTCATTTGAAGTAATTCTTCAGTTGTGAGACCTTTTAGTCGTGCCATTTCTACCGATGCGAGCCAATTTTTACCTGTATCTTTAAGATCTTCTAACATAAGAAAATACCATGGATCATTTGGAAATTTAACTCCAACCCACGATTCTGAACCAAAATTTTGTGAAAATGTATTCAACTGGTCAATTTCTTGATTCGTGAAATACTTTTTTGCATCTTTGGTTACTTTACATTCAATTGCAAGCCGTCTGATAGCATTCCCTGCCAAGATGTCAGGCGAAGGATATCTTGATGAACCAGACCCAGCTATTCTAATACAGCCCCATCCAGCTTCGTTAAACGCTTTTACTAATTCTCTTTCACCCTTTGAACCTTTTGCTTTATGATTTTTCATAGTAGAACTAATTATACTTCCAATTTCATAAAATCTTCTGCAACTATAGCATTATCAAAATATGTACGTGCTTCTGAAACAATTTCGTGCGTGCTTTTATATCGTGGACTTATATGTGTTATCACCAATTTCTTTACATTATTTTCTGACGCTATTAATGCGGCATCCTTAACCGTTAGGTGCATATATTTACCAACTTTCTTTTTAATGTCACTTAAATGCGTTCCTTCAGAAATTAACATATCGGCATTCTCTGCAAGTTTATGAGCGCCATTACATACAACAGTATCGGCAATGTAACTTACTTTTTTACCCTCTACTTCGTACGTCACATCTTCCGATTTAATCTTTTTTCCCTGAATGACAATATCTTTTCCTTGTTGTAACGTACCAAGAACGGGACCTGACAATCCTAATTTTTTTGCTTTTGCAACATTAATTCTAAACTTACTTTTTTCAATAAAGCTGAAGCCGACACAGGGCGTTGAATGTTGTAGCGGTTCAGCAAGTAACACAAATTCATCATTTTCAAAGAATATGCCAGACGATACTTCCTTAACTTCATATGGAATAATATCTTTTGCAGCAAACGATTTAAGCATATGTTCAATAAACTTTTTACTTCCTTTAGGACCATAAATATACAATTTCTTTGCAAATTGGTCAGCACCCATACTGCTCATCAATCCTGGAATGCCAAATACATGATCTCCATGCCAATGGCTAATACATAATCGTGTAATCTTAGCCGGTTTAATACCTGTAAGACGCATCTGCCTTTGAACACCTTCCCCACAATCAAACAAAATATTTTCTTTCTTATATTGAAGAAGAAAACTCGAATGATTACGTTTCTTTGTGGGTTGCATGCATGACGTTCCTAAAAAAGTAATGTTAATCATTGATGACACCTTCCAATTGTTGTAATTTTTGTATTTTTAATGGATACTCACGAGAGTTCTTACGATCAATAAGGACACTTTTAATACCAATTTTTTGTGCAGGTATCATGTCACTTTGAATACTGTCTCCAATAATAACACAATCTTCAACTTCAACATTAACTTCTGAAACAACATGTTTAAGAAAATTTGAATCGGTTTTAATCATCCCAACTTTATATGATAAAAATATTGTATCAAAAAAATCGCGCAATTCAAATTTGTCCAACACGTTTTCGATAGAAAATGAATCAGTGTTGGAGATAAGAACAAGAGAATATTTTTCTTTCAGTTTTGTAAGTGTATCTTTGACTTCTTGGTATGGTTGTGCCAACATCCAAGATGAATTCCACATTCCTACAAGGGCTTCAATTCTCTCTTTATTTGGTTCAATAGAAAATTCTTTACACACACTTTCAAACGCTTCTTTGAGAGATGAAAATTTTTCTGTCATCATTGCACGTTCCATCCTAACAACATATTCTGGAAACGGTAACCGTATTTGAAGCATGTTCCGTACCTGTTTTATGGGACTCCATACGCCGTTCTCTACAAGAGTTCCCCAAAAATCGAATAATATTACTTTTTTCATTACGTTTCCCCTACAAAGACCATTATGCTTCGTTTATATATATTTTACTGAATGAGAATAATTATAATCTGGTGATGGTTCTTCTCACAAATAAGTATTATTGAGGTATATTACAATGAAATTAGAACAACGAAGAGAAGTGGTTGCAAATATTGCACGAAGTTTAGAAAATGCAGGATATCGTACAGCTGATCCAGCAGGGTACAGTACAAAAGCTTTAGATCATTCAGGTATTGGAATTCTTGGAGTTAAAGAGGGTAGACAATTTTTTCATATAGGGACATTATGGATGAATAATGAAAGTCGTGGAGCAACAAGAGATGAACGGTGGGTCTTAGAAGTGTTTGGCGACGATTATAGGCCTCATTTAGAAGATATTACTGCTCCATTTAGAACACAGTACGATGTTACTATTGATACAACAATAAAAGACCAACAACCACGACCTGAAAAAAGGCTTCGTTACTAACCATTAAATATATATAATATATGTACTCTTTCATAGCCATGACGCCAAAAGAAAAGCTCGAAATAATCAAAGAAGTTGGTGAAGAAATTCTTACTGAAGATGAACTTCTTACACTTCTTACAAAGAAAAAAAAGTTAGTTGCATACGACGGGTTTGAACCGTCTGGAAGAATTCATATTGCACAAGGACTTTTACGAGCAATTAACATTAATAAATTAGTACAAGCAGGAATTACGTTCAAAATGCTTGTTGCTGATTGGCACGGCTGGGCCAACAATAAAATGGGTGGCGATTTAGATAAGATTCAAACTGTGGGTAAATATTTTATTGAAGTGTGGAAAGCGTGCGGTCTTGATACCAAAAACGTCGAATTTATTTGGGCAAGCGATTTATTGAATAATAGAGAATATTGGAAAACTGTTATGAGTGTTGCTCGCCATAGTACGCTTAACCGTATCCTTAGAACTACACAAATTATGGGTAGAACAGAAAAAGATACTTTACAAGCATCACACATTTTTTATCCGTGCATGCAAACAGCAGACATTTTTCATCTTAAAGCCGACATTTGTCAGTTAGGTCTTGATCAACGAAAAGTTAATGTTCTTGCACGAGAATTAGGTCCTAAGTTAGGGTTCTGGAAACCTATTGCTGTGCATCATCATATGTTAATGGGATTAACAGAACCAAAAACTGGCGGCGATACTGTTGACAGAGCAATTGCCATGAAAATGTCCAAATCTAATCCTAACTCAGCAATATTTATGACAGATTCTGAAGATGATATTAATAAGAAAATGAGAAAAGCGTATTGCCCTGAGAAGCAAGCAGACGATAATCCTATACTTGAATATTGTAAATATATAATTTTTGAAAAGTTTGACACATTTACTATTGAGAGGCCAGATAAGTTTGGTGGTAACGTATCATTTTCATCATATGCTGAACTTGAAAAAGCGTTCGTTGCAGGAGATGTTCATCCAGCAGATCTTAAAAATTCTGCTGCAGAATATATTAATATGATTTTGGTCCCTGTACGAAAACATTTTGAAACGAACAAAAATGCAAAGAAACTTAAAGATTTGGTTGAAAGTTATCAAGTAACGAGATGATTTATTTCCCTTCCAAAACAGTCATTGTATATTTGTTAAAATACTTCTTTACAACACGCCGAATATCGCTCAAAGAAACGTTCTTAACATTCTTGAGAAACATGTTCATTAAATCTACACTTTGCACATGATCCCAGAATAATAGTTGATCAGCAACCTTTTGATTATCTTCAATTTCAAGCAAGTAATTACCTTCAATATAATCTTTCGCTTCCTTAAGTTCTTGTGCTGTCGTATTCTTCAATTTTTGCATTTCCGCAAGAATTATGTTCTTAACGTTAATTATATTTTTTTTATCAATAGTTGCGTAGATAGCAAAATATCCAAAACTGGTATCAATAACGTTCTGTGTTCCAACGTCGTACGCAAGACCTTTCGTACTTCGAATTTCAATAAACATTTTACCACTTTGTCCACGGCCAAGAATACTATGAATAACATCAAGAACATAACTATCTTTATGATTTCGCGGAATTGTTTTAAATCCAAGAATCATGTATGTATTCACAATATTTTTCTTTTCCCTTCGAACAGTATTACGTGTTGCGCGAGGTTCTATAACCCTTTTCAATACACTTTTCTTTCCCGACTTTATAGAAAACGATTTTTCCATTAATGTTTTCCATTGCGGTACATTTCCTACAATAGAAACGGCTATATTTTCAGGAACGTAATTTTGTGTAAAGTAATCAATAATTTTTGTTCGTGTAAGATTTTTGATAACATTTCTTTTTCCATACGTGGGATTTTTTGCAGGATGTTTCGTAAATATATTCTTTTGGAACAGAACCCATTGGTAATAGTTTGGTTCGTCATGGACCATATCAATTTCCTTAAGAACAATTTTCTTTTCCTTTGCAATATTTTCTTCAGAAAAAAGTGAATTTTGAAGAATGTCAGATAAAACGTCTACGGCCTTTCCAAAATGTTTCTGTAATACTTTGATATAATAACATGTTCTTGAATTTGTTGTATATGCGTTAAACTCTCCACCAATTTTTTCAATTTCGTTTGAGATTAATTGGTTCGTTGGTCGTTTTTTTGTTCCTTCAAATAATATATGTTCAATAAAATGAGATATACCCTCTTCACCATTCTTTTCGTTATTACTTCCTACTTTAACCATAACTTGGATAACAACACTATTACCCGTTTCTTTTTTGTACAATACGGTTAAACCGTTCTTCAACCTCACTTTTTGCATAGAAGAAGTATATTTTTGGGGTTTATAATGGTTATGGAGGAAATATTTTAATACTCTTCCATACTTTACGACATACAATGAAATTACACGAGTTTCAAAAGTCTCTACGGAAGAATGGAATACACCTCGCAATTTTTGTTCATCCTGATCCAATGATACGGTACTTTACACAGAAAGAGTTTTCAAATGCACTTCTTGTCATAACACCGCGTAATGCAACATTGTTCATGACTGCACTCGATAAAAAACCACACATATCTGGAATTGATGTTAAAGAATTGTCTAAGGGCTGGGAAAAGACTATCAAAACTAAAAATGTATCAAAAGTAGGTATTCATAAGAAAGAAATGTCTGTCCAATTTTATGATAAAATCAAAAAAATCTTCACAAAAACACAATTCGTTGACGTTTCTTCTTCCCTATACACGTTACGTCAACAAAAAACATCACAAGAAATTGCTGCTATACGAAAAGCATGTTCCATTACTGATACAGTGTTTAACGATGTTGTTACTGAACTTAAAAAAGGTACATTACGTACAGAGAGAGATGTTGCACTCTTTATGGATACAAGAATGAGAAACAATGGTGTAGAACCAGCATTTCCTACCATTGTTGCTATGGGAAAGAATGCTGCAATTCCTCACCATACTCCGTCAACGGCGTCTCTTTCAAGAGGATTTTTATTATTGGACTTTGGTGCTCGATATAAAGGATATTGTGCTGACATGTCAAGAACCATGTTCTTAGGCACTATCACAAATAAAGAAAAGAAGCATTATGATCAACTATTGTGCTGTCAAGAGAAAACAATTTGTCATATAGATACCTGTTCTACATTTCATGAACTTGACGCATTTGCAAGGAAAGAATTGGATACTAATGCACAGTATTTTGTTCATTCGCTTGGTCACGGTCTCGGTATGGAAATTCATGAGCACCCTGTATATTCTGATAAACGAACAAAAATCGAACATAATATGGTTTTTACTGTTGAACCTGGTGTTTACTTTCCTCAACAGTATGGGTTACGAATTGAAGATACTATCCTCTTTAACGGTAAGGCAAAAGTTCTTACAAAATCTTCTAAGAAATTGATATGTATCTCATCTACAAAAATAAGAACCAAAGATTTTTAAAATAGGCACATTTTACTACAATTTAGCATAACCTTTATAAATGGAGTATGGAGCTGTAGTGTAGCTTGGAAAAATTCGAACATGTTTCGTTCATTTTGAGCAATCTATCACTAGCGGTTTGGGACCGCTGAACCCCAGTTCGAATCTGGGCAGCCCCACTTTTATTATTAAAGAGACATCAAAAAATGCCAACAAAACGTTTTGGAGCACGGTACGGTCGAAAGCCAAAGACAAAGCTGAAGAAGATTGAAAAACAGCAGAGTGGACACCATAAATGTCCTGAATGTCTTAAAATTTCTGTAAAACGACAAGCGTTAGGCATTTGGCACTGCAAAAAATGTGGTGTAACGTTCGCTGGGAAAGCGTATACTTTGTGAGGATTTTATTAAAAATGTATTATCTCTGTTTTGAATGCGGAAAGAAAGTTGATGAAGAGTATACTGCAACAAAAATAAGGTGTCCTTATTGTGGTGGTAAAGTTTTATACAAAGATCGACGAACCGTGAACAAAATCAAAGCACGATAAATATTTTTCTTATGAAAAATGAGTTCAACAAACGCTAATCAATTACAGATTATTAAACAGAACATAGAGTCTCTCCTTCTTCAACGACAACAATTAGAATCACAGTTAACCGAACTTACATCAGCTCTTACTGAACTTTCTGAAACGTCTCAATCATACAAAATAATTGGCAAAATTATGGTTGCATCATCAAAAGATACTCTTCGTAAGGACATTGAACAGAAAAAAGAAGTTATTGAGATTCGTATTAAGAACATTATACAACAAGAAGAAAAATTGAAGCAAAACATGGACACTATTCAAAAAGAAGCAGTCAAAGAGTTTCAAGAAAAACAAGAATAATGATAAGTCAACAAGTTCAAGAAATTGTAGAGTATTTAACAGATTTATCACAAGATAACGATATGGGCAAACGTTTTAAAGAAAAAGCGGAACGGGTCATAACAATCTTAACAAGCAATATTCCTCTTGCTGTTGAAAAATCGTTACATGAATTGGAAGAACTTAATTCTTCTGACGTTCCATCATATTGTAGAACACAATTATGGGACGTTGTAAGTATGTTAGAAAGTATAAAACAATAATTTATTTCTTAACCCAAAATTTAGATTTTATAAATAGGTTATTTGGAACGTAGAGCGTGTCTCCTCTCTCCGTTTTTATTTCTGTTTCTAGATATCCAACTTTTTCTACCATGCCTGAAATTTCTTTAATTTCAATATGTTTACCCTCTTTAATTTTTCCTTTTCGTTGTAATAAAAACCATGCAACAAAGTTTGGAATGATGTCTTTAACACCAACAAGTACAGTAAGGATAATTATCATTAAAACTGCTCCTACAATGATGTATAAAACAATGGATCGTAATCCTAATTGATCAAGGAACATAACGATTGTTACTAAATATATTATATAAGATAAAATTGAACTGACCCATTTCGCTAAATCATACCGAATACCTACTTTTGCCATAACGTTATTAAGTTCTATTTCATGAAGTATTTTATACAAAACTTTCTTTACAAGAATACCTAACGCAAACCCTATGATAAGAATTGCTACCGCGCCTACAATATTTGTTAAATACGATTTTGTTGTTTCTACAACGGTATTTACTGTTGTTCCATTCTCCATAGCTTGTTTATCTTCGATTTTCTTTTATAAACATTGCGAAAGATACAAGGAAACTCTTAAAAACACCATTTTGTTAATGTTAGGTAATGGTTGACTATTCAGCAAAAATTAAAGATCTTGAGGATGAACTGCGAAAGACAAAGTACAATAAAGCAACGCAGGGACATATAGGTATTGTTAAAGCAAAAATAGCGCAACTTAAACAAAAACAAGAATCGCGTTCACAGAAAAAAACTGGTCGATCAGAACATGGATATTCTGTTCGAAAGTCTGGCGATGCATCCGTTTTATTATTAGGATTTCCTTCTGCGGGAAAGTCAACATTGTTAAATAAATTAACAAATGCGGACTCTGAAGTTGGTGCGTACGCGTTTACGACACTTTCCGTTGTTCCAGGTATGATGAATTATAAAGAAGCAAAGATACAAATTCTTGACGTTCCAGGTATTGTATCTGGTGCAGCGTCTGGTAAGGGTAGAGGAAAAGAAGTTCTTGCAGTTATACAAAATGCTGATATGGTATTAATTGTTGTTGATGTAACACATCCAGAACATTATCCTGCAATTCTGAGAGAAGTATGGGAATCGCGTATTAGACTCAATAAAAAGAAACCAGAAGTGTACATTACAAAAAAAGCTCAGGGCGGCATTCAAATTGGAAAAACTGTTAAACTTGATATTGATGATGAAACCATTAGAAAAGTGTTGAGACAATTTAAAATTGTAAATGCAGATATTCTTATTCGAAGTCCAATTGACATTGATGGACTGATTGATTGTATTGAAGCAAATCGTAAATATTTGCCTTCTGTTGTGTGCGTTACCAAAAGTGATTTAGTTTCTGTTTCTAAAGTGTCTAAAGTAAAGAAAGAGTTAAATGCCGATCTTACAGTGTCTGCTGAAGAAGATCTTAATATTACATTATTGAAAGAAAAAATATTTCAACATCTTGATTTTATTAGGGTGTATATGAAAGAACCGCGTAAGGAAGCAGACATGAAAGAACCAATGATTATATTTCGTGATGCAACTATTAAAGATATCTGTGATAAGACTCATAAAGATTTTGCAAAGAAGTTTAAGTTTGCACGTGTGTGGGGAAAATCAGCTAAGTTTCCTGGACAGCGCCTTATGTTAAAACATGTTATGAAAGATAAAGATATATTAGAAATACATTTGCGATAAGATTTATAATGTGTCCAACCATTCTTTCTTTAACGTAAATCCTTCTGAACGAGCCAATTTACTAATTGCTTTATCGAAACAACTGCCGTACTGTGCAGCTTTCTTTTTACGCCATGCAAACTCTCCCAAAAATTCTTCTGCTACTTCACGTAGAATAACTTTTTTCTTATTATCAACCAATTTCCATTCAGAAGGCAGAGTCATAGAGAATTCAATAAGTTCTTTATCTAAGAATGGGGTATTAATAGTAATGCCTAATTCCTTTGCCAATGCAAAATCTCGTACCAAATCACGTGACCACATATTTTTCAAACCTGACCAACATTCTTCACAGACATCACTAGCTTTCTCATGCCGTTCATATCCTGCAAAGATTTCTTCACTTCCTAACCCACTAAAGAAATGTGTAATTCCATCTTGTAAACCCAGTTCGGCAGCAGCAACTACAACTGAACCGACACCAACATTTACAACATCAGTTCTCTCAACTTTTTGTAAGATATTAACAGTTTTTGTAATAATATTTTTCGCTTCTTCTAAATTAAATATTTTGTACTTTAATTCAAACCCTAACTTTTCAGCAACACGTTTTGCTTCAACAATATCATCAGGTTCCTTTGTTTCGTCTTGAAACCCTACAGCATAACAGACAAAATTACCCTTTAACAATTTACATGCAGCAGCAATGAACGTACTGTCAACACCGCCGGAAAAGAAAATTCCAAATTTGTGCGCAGGTAATCTTTTCCTTACAGATGAAAGTAACAATTCTTGTAATTTAGTTTGTGCTTCTTTTTTAGTACCTGTAAAATTGTTTTGTTTACAACTATCAATAAGTTTGCCCCATTCACGCTTATCTATAAGTCCGTTCTTTTCCCATAATTCGTGCATACATTATGGATTTCACATAAATTTATAAAATTATACGTTGAAAACAATAGAATGAAACTTGCAACATTATTTACGGGAGGAAAAGATAGTACATATGCTATGTATTTAGCACAGAAACAGGGACATGAAATTACATGTCTCATAACAATACAATCGGAAAATCCTGATTCGTACATGTTTCACACGCCTGCTATTGAAGTTACGGAACTACAAGCAGAATCAATGAACATGCCACATATTCTTGGCTCAACGGAAGGAGAGAAAGAGAAAGAACTTGTCGATTTGAAAGAGTTGATAATTGCGGCAAAAAGTAAGTTTGAATTTGAAGGTGTTATTACCGGTGCACTTTTTTCTGAATATCAAAGTAGTAGAATACAAACAATTTGTGATTCTCTGAATTTGAAATGTATTAATCCCTTATGGCACAAGAAGCAAGAAGATGAAATGCAAGAGTTGTTAGATAAAAAGTTTGATATTATCTTTACTTCCATTGCTGCTGAAGGTCTTGACAAATCGTGGCTTAATAGAATTATTACACAAGATGATTTAGAAACGTTGAAAGGAAAGGTTATGGTAAATGTTGCAGGAGAGGGCGGAGAATTTGAATCATTGGTTGTTGATTGTCCTTTATTTGAAAAGAAGATTGTTATAGAAGAGTTTGAAATTAATGAAGAAAGTGAGAATACTGCTCGGATGATTATTACGAAGGCGAGGTTGGAATGACAACAGTAATGTGCTTTGGAACGTTTGACGTTCTTCATCTTGGTCATATAAATTATTTCCAGCAGGCAAAGGAATTAGGAGATACGCTAATTGTTGTAGTGGCAAGGGATACAACAAAAGAGAATCTTAAGAAAGAAATTGTATTCTCTGAAGAAGAGAGGCTCCAATTGGTACAGAATATAAGTATTGTTGACAACACAGTTTTAGGTAATACAAAAGATCATTTGAAAGTTATTGAGGAACATAAACCAGACATTTTATGTTTAGGGTATGATCAAGATGTTACAAAAACTGTATTACAAGAAGAATTACTGAAACGCCATTTATATCCTAAAATTCTAAGAATGAAACCATATAAAGAAACTAAATATAAAAGTTCATTAATAAAAAAATAAAAATAAAAATAAATTAAAAGTTAGTTTAACGCTGCTTCTATTACTTGTTCAAACGCTGAAAATGGTTGTGCACCACTTACCATAACACCGTTTATGAAGAATGCAGGAGTTCCCTGTACGCCTGCTCTTTGTCCATCAAGGAAATCTTGTTGAACTTCAGACGCCATTGCTCCTGAGTCTAAACATGTGTTAAATTCTGCAGTGTTCAATCCAATGTCTGATGCAAATTGTTTAAATGACGTTACGCCACCTTCAACACCGCTATCAAACAATGTGTCGTGCATTTCATAGTATTTTCCCTGTTCACCTGCACATTCAGCTGCTTCTGCCGCTTTTTGTGCTTGCTGATGAAAACTTAATGGAAAATCTCTGAAAATGTATTTCACTTTTCCAGTATCGATATACTTTTCAACAATTTGTGGATATGTTTGTACAACATACCTTGCACAGAACGGACATTCATAATCGCTAAATTCAACGATTGTTACTGGAGCATCACTATCTCCTTTTACTGAATCGTCGTCAACAAGCGAATCCATATCAACTGTTGGTGCCGGTGGCTGAGCTGAAGGTACATCTGGCGCTATAGGAATAGCAACATCATTTCCTGAAATTCCGCCAAGACCATTTAATTGAAATGCTATTATAACAAGAAGTATTACTTGGATAGCAGCAACAAACAAAAGTTGTCGTAATGTTTTGTATACTTTTGATTGACTTTTTGGTGCAGATTCTTTTCGCGGTTCTTTATGTTCATGTTGTTTTTTGTGTTCTGTATGTTCATGATCATTATTGTCTTCTTTATGATCTTCTTTATGATATTCTGTCATGGATTACCCACCTCACTACGAATACAAAAACATCTTTTATATATACATTGTGGTAATTTGGTCGTAAATCAAATAATCGAAATGTTTATAATGGGTATGTGTTCGTAATTTTTCATGGTTCCAGCAATCTTGATTAAAAATCTTACAAAAAGATATTCTGACACAAACGTTGTTGATAATATCTCCCTTTCTATAAAAGGGGGCGAATTCTTTGGGTTATTGGGACCAAATGGTGCTGGAAAAACAACAATGATTGGAATCTTAACAGGTCTTGTTAACAAAACAGACGGAAAGGTTCAATTATTTGGAAAAGATGTTGAAAAAGATTATACAGAAGCTCGTTCATTAATAGGGTTGGTCCCTCAAGAATTCAATTTTGACATTTTTGAAAAAGTGTACAATTTACTCTATTTTAACGCAGGTTATTTTGGCATTCCTAAAAAAGATCGTAGGCCACGTATTAAAGAATTGTTAACTGCACTTAACCTCTGGGAGAAAAGGAACGTACCAATGAGAACACTTTCTGGAGGAATGAAACGAAAAGTTATGATTGCTCGTGCACTGATTCATAACCCAAAAATTCTTATTTTGGATGAACCAACAGCAGGCGTAGATGTTGAAACGCGCAAAATGATGTGGCAATATTTTAAAGAAATCAATAAACAGGGAACAACAATCATATTGACTACTCATTATTTAGAAGAAGCAGAATTTCTTTGCGAACGGGTCGGTATCATAAACAAAGGAATAATGGTAAAACTTGACACTACACAAAACCTATTACAATTTCATGGAAAAGACGCAAAATTAGAAGATGTCTTTATTCATCTTACAACACAATGACTTCAAACTTTATTGCACTTTGGACAATAACACGCCGCGAAATTACGCGCGTGTTACGAATATGGACACAGTCGTTAATTCCTCCCATTTTAACTTCTACATTATTCATTTTAATTTTTGGATATTCATTAGGGTCTCGAATTACCGATATTGTAGGTGTAACGTATTTAGAATTTATTATTCCCGGTTTGTTGATGATGGGTGTTATCATGAGTGCATACGCAGCAACATCATTTTCATTATTTATACAAAAGTTTCATGGAAGTATTCAAGAATTACTTGTTGCACCCGTTTCATATTGGCAAATTATTATGGGATTAACAGTAGGGGCACTTATTCGCGCAGGATTAGTGGGTCTTGGAATTATTCTTATTAGTTTCTTGTTAACGCCTATCACGATTCATAACGTTTTCATTATCATTTTCTTTGTTATCATGACCGCATTACTATTTGCATTTGCTGGTATTGCAACAGCTTTGTGGGCAGACAATTTTGACCATATGAGCGTTTTCTCAACGTTCTTAATTACTCCTCTAACATATTTGGGAGGCGTTTTTTATTCTATCACTATGTTACCTCCTGTCTGGCAGACAGTGGCAAGATTCAATCCAATTTTATACATGGTAGACGGTTTCCGCTACGGATTTATTGGTGTTAGTGATATTCCCATTATATATTCAATATTACTTGTTCTTGGACTAACACTGTTCTTTTTCTTTTTATGTATCTATTTATTCAAGATCGGATACAAATTAAGAAATTAGAAAAAAACGAATTTATTCTTTCCTTTTATAATATAATAAGAAAATAATGATATAAATTTCTGCCGTTATTATTCCTAACAAATATTTGAATATTAACGGTGGTTGAGTTATCAAATATGCATAAATTAACGCAATAACGTTTGCTATAAGATATGTCACAAATAATAATAAACTAACTCCTTTCGTATCTTTTACTTTAATTGTTTTCACAATCTGTGGAATTAACATTATAGAAAATAAAATTGTTGCAATCCATCCTAATACTTGTGTAAAGTCCATTTTGTATAATAAGAAAACTCACTTTCTAATCATTATCTACACGTGGAGCAAGTATGAAACTTAGTAGAACTCTATCTGTAACTTTATACTCTAACTTCATCGGGTAATCAGTATTAAAATGCAGATAAACTTTATCTGAAAGTTTTCCACCAGATATCATCTTTTTAAGATATTCTAAGGAATATTTAGCTTTAAAACTCTCATCAGATTCTGCCGTTATTGTTGTTCTATCGTCCGGTTTAATTTCAATGAATGCTTTTGATAAGTCACCTTCTGCTTTAACAGAAATCTGATTTTTTTGTCCAAGGAATGTAACTGATTCTGCTACGACACTAACATCTTCTATCGCTTCTGCAAGAGTTGTAGAGTCCGTTTTAACACTGATAGGAAATGTTAAGTCTGGAACACGCTGTTCTTTATTTTCTATTTCTAATGTTGGAATGGAAAATGATCGTGTCGTGTTACTTTTTAATTGAATTTTTAATTTGTTATCTTCAGTCGTTTCAAGTGTTAAAATATCGTCACTTTTAGCTCTTCGAAGGATTTGTTTCAAATTTGCAAGGTTTATAGCAATCTCCTCTTCTTTCTCTACATTATATTCAGTGAAACAGCTACTAAACAGTTCAAAATTCACCATGGCAACATTTGCAGGGTCCATAGCAACAAGTTTTAAACCATTCTTTCCCACTTTAAATGTTGCTTCTGTTACTAACTCAGAAACTATAGAAATACTATCTTTAAAATATCGTGGTTCAGCTAAGACTAATTTCATTGTATTGTACCCCTCACACCATATTCAGAGCTGAATTTCTTTATAAGATTTATTGTTATGAAGTAGTATTGAATTGAAATTAGGGTTAAATTTAAAAATGGAAATAGAATTTTTTATGTTATGGATTTAGAATCATGTACATATAGGACATATGAAGGGCCACGAGAGGGTAAATCTAATTTATGTGCAATTACAAGAAAACGGGATTTGGCTCAAAAAAATCTGAGAGAAACTGTTGAGATTTATATTGCTGGACGATGTGAAAGTTGTGATTCAACTAATGGTACTCTTGTTTTTAGAGTAGACAACTTTTCAGACATTTTACGTGACGTGGGCATTCCTAAAAGAAGAATTATACAAGGACTTCACGAAATTGCTGATAAAGGATATGTTCCCCTTAGTGCTCTTACTGGTTCACTTAATGCAGAAAAATTACAGATAGTAGAACAATATGTTTCATCAAAACAAGAATCAAAACAAAAAGGGCCTAAATAACAATTCTTTTCCCATCAACCATAATATGTGTCTTTTTAAAACCAAGTTGGGCAGCCAATTCTTTCAACATTTCAGCTTTTTCTTTCCCGGCATGAGACGGAATGATATTTTTTGGTCGTACCAATTCAAGTAAGTCTCTATGATCTTCCCGTGCACCATGACCAGAAACGTGAACATCAGTAAATATTCGTACATTTTTATTTCTTAGGTTCTGTTCAAGCCGGCCCCTATTTTCCTTATTCAGTTCAACGGGAATTACTGAACAGCTAAACGTGACAATGTCACCAGATTCAAAACGGAACGATTCATGTCCTTTTGCTAATCGTGAGAGAATTGCTTTCGGTTCACCCTGGTGGCCCGTACATACAATAAGATACTTTTCTTTTCCTTCTTTCATTATCTTATGTAACATTTTATCAATCTTGTCTCTATATCCAATAAGTTTAACATCCTTTTCAAAATTGACAAGTTCAATGTTTTGTGCAGCAGTAACGTACTTAGATAATGATCTTCCAAGGAAAACAATTTTCCTGTTTAACTTTTTGCCCATTTCAATAATACTTTTTAATCGTGCAATGTGCGACGAAAATGTAGTTACAATCATTCCCTTTCCTTCAGATTGAACGCCAAGAAGAACATCTTTTAACATTTGTTTTGCAACAGATTCTGACGGCATTTTTCTATGTTCATGTGCATATAAACATTCCATGATAAGTAACGAAATTCCTTTATCACCTAATTCTTTTAATCGTTCAAAATTCGGTTTTTTTCCAAGTGTTGGTTGCCTATCAAACTTATAATCGTTGGCGTACATAACGCTACCTTCTGGCGTGTGAAGAATAATTAGTGTTGCGTGAGGTATTGAATGCGTAACATTAACAAATTCAACTGTAAAGTTTTTTGATAATTTATATGTTGAATTAACATTCATGGGTATAATCTTGTTTGAGATGGAAAGTTTTTCATCATGCGTTATCGCTTTTAACACTTCTGCAGTATATGGTGTACATACAATGGTTGCGTCTGGAAATAAGGGTGCAGCGTACGGAATTGCGCCTATATGGTCAAGATGTGCATGACTTGGAACTATTCCTACAACATTTTTTGTCCAATCTTTGATAAGTGTATAATCTGGAACTGCATCAGCTTTCAAAAGTTCTTTATACGTTTTAGAACGAATATCTTCTCTATCTTCTGTATAATGGATATATTTCTCCATATTGAGGCCCATATCCAAGATAACAACTTCGTCTCCTACTTTAACAGCAACGGAGTTTCCACCCGTTTTTGTAAATCCTCCTACTGTACATACTTCTATTGGCATACGTGTATGAATTTATGTATGTTTAAAAATGTTTTGAGAAAATGAAAGTGCGGACGGCAGGGCTCGAACCTGCGTAGGTACTAAACCAATGGATTTTGAGTCCATCCCGTTAAGTCCACAATTATTGTGTTTGACCACTCCGGCACGTCCGCGAACTATAAAATACATTTTCCTTACTATTTTATAAAACTAACTGAATATTTATAAATAAAAAAGTATTCATATGGTTGAGATGAAACGGTTCCTATTAATTATAGTATTTACATTCATTTTTATGTTTACTTTAGTGCAAGCACAGATTGATACGACATTTACGTTTACGTCTCCCGATAACGAAGATTTTACTGGTTACTTTGCAACAATTCTATTAGACGATGCTGTACAAAAAGTTGTATTAGACAATTCAGAATATACTCTTGCATTAATTGATGGACAATATACTACAGATATAATACTTGACTCATTTGACACTCCAACTCCTGACTATTACGGTTCAAAGAGTATTACTGTTCCTTCTGACACATCAATTCCTTTCTTTGTATATCCAATAGGATATTTACAGGGAACTGTTGTTGATACAAATGGTAATCTTGTACCAAGTGCACGAATTCAGTTTACATGTTACTCATCAATAGCTGTTGAATATCCACATACTTCTGACGCTGCAGGGTTCTTTACCGTTCCACACATTCCTGTTGGCCGATGTACAATTATTGCGTCTGCTCGCAATGTTGCAGGAAAATCAGATGTAGAGATTCGTCGTGGTGAAGATACGTCTGTTGAAATTGTTCTTGGACAAACTATAGATTCTTCATATTCCATGTTTAAAATTATTTTATGGGGATTTATCGTTCTTGCTGTTATTATTGTCCTTATCTCTTCTTTAGTAAGGCGTAACGTTCAGAAACGAAAGATAGTGTCTCACCACGAAAAAAAGATACAAGAAAGAAAACGAGAAAATCAACAAGAAGATCAAGAAAAACTAGAAGAAAAACATACTATTTCAAAACAAACCCAAGCACTACTTCAAACATTGTCAGAAAAGGAACATAAAGTAGTGACGTTCTTAATGAATCATGGTAATGAAGGATCACAAGCACAAATACGGCACGCGACACATATCCCTCGAACGAGCATGGCGCGTATACTTCAAACGTTAGAACGGAAAAAGATAGTTCAAATTGAGAAACAGGGTAAAATGGTTCGTGTTGAACTAACAGAACTCTTTCTTGGTAAGAAATAAATTTTGGGCACTTTTTCTATATTCATTATTTGTTTGGACACAAATTTTGGTTCTAATTAAGACATTTACCCTCTCAATGTATATATATTAGTATGCCTTTTAGGGTAGTATGAGAAACATAAAATTACACGAGGTAATAAAAATGAATATTAAAAATATACTATTGGTAGCAATACTTGTATTGTTTGCAAGTTCAGTATTTGTTGCGGCGGCACCTGACGTTGATTTAGTGGTAGATGACTTTTATCTAACATCGGTAAGCGGACAAAAATACAACTTGGATGATACATTTACGGCTGGAGAAGAAATAAATGTACATCTTACTGTACGAAATTGGGGTACGTCAGACGTTACAGATACGTTTCAAGTAGAGATTATGGCTTGTCGACCAGACGGAACACGATGTCATATTCCTTCAAGTGTAGAAATACACTCGTTAGGAGCAGGAAAAGAAGTAACATACACAAGATCATTTACATTTTCTGATAATGATATTGTGAATGGCAAATCTATGATTAAAATTCACGTTGATGGCGATAATCAGGTTGTAGAAACAAGTGAAGGAAATAACATTGAATCTGAAGAATTAAATGTACAAAAATCGTTTGGTTCTCTATTTTTTGGTGTTGCTGTTAATGATTGGCCAGCACATAAAAATACTGCATTAACAAAAAATCTTAAGAACGCGTATGTTAACATGTACACGGTTGTTCTTGATGGTGATGCATTTAAAGTAGTTAGTGTTGAAACTACAAGTACTGGTGCTAGTGAGTATCCTGTTGCACGGTTTACAATTGAACCAAGTCAAATGGTATACTTTGAAGGGTTTAGAACACGATCTGGAGCAGATCAGGGAGCAACTCAAAAGAAAGCTCTTTTATGGACCGCACCACCGTACAAAGTGTTTGGACCAAATATGTTATGTCAAACAGATTATACTAATGTTGACAGAATGTTACGGGGAAGTGAATCGTATGCATGCGCAACAATGTTAGCAGTTCCATACAAAGACATTGAATCTGTTGACTTTACATATCCAGATTTAACTGTAACATCTTTAGCTTACGGCGATACGTCATTTAAAGCGTTAGTATGTAATACTGGAGAAGAAGCAGCGGCTAACTTTAAGATAACCTTTGGAGCGAATAACAAAGAAAATACGTTAACATACGTTCCAACATTGGCTGCAGGAAGTTGTGTTGAAATTTCTTCATGGGGATATAGCCACTTTGGAATTCAAGATACGTATGATACTGTAGAAGCAAAAGTTGATGTTGATTCGTACAACGACATTGTTGAAAGTGATGAAACTAACAATGGTGCTGTTCTTACACCCTCTTCAGTTTCAGAACGAAATTGGGTAGAACTTGTACTTGATAATAAGCGAGTTACTGGTCAAGCTATTGAGTATGACATAGTTTCAGCTACTTCGTATCCGACATCACAAAACTGTGTTGTTGAAAATGGAGAGAAGTTGTGTATTGAAAAAACGTACGTGACAGTTGGTAGTGATGGACGATACGACAAAATCATTTTTTGGATACGTGTTAATAGTGTTGGAACAAAAACGTTTGAACTTAATGCACGGGATAATAGGTTTATTGCATTACGTGGGTTAGACAACGAGTACTTTACTGTTGAGCTTAATCCAATGCTAATGAACTTACGGATTTATCCTACAACTGATGGGGTAGCAGAAAGTGTTGTTGACAATGGTCAATTACCTGAACCTACAACAAATCCACAGTTCCTTGGTGACAGAAGCGTTTGTACAACTGGATGTTCATACAAAGGTAAATGTTTGGACGCAGGAACACGTATCAAGTTAGGAGATGTTGGCGAGTTTTGTAATTGGGACGGAACTATGGCAAAACAATTTGACGCTGGTGAATCATGTTCAAACAATTACGAATGTGGAACGAACAGTTGTGTTAGCGGTAGTTGTGTTGATTTAGCAAAACGGTTAGACGATCAACAAAACTTACTTGAGAAAATTCTTGAGTGGTTAAAGAAACTATTTTAATTTTTTTTTCTTTTAATTTTTTTTTGATATATAAAAATTCTAAAAAGTAATAATAATGGTAATAATAAAAGTAAGAATAAAAAATCTATTTAATCCCTTGCAACTGCCGTTCTATATCTCGTAACTGACCCTCAAGTTGAGCTAAATTATCATCTTCAAGTTCTTGTTTAGGAGGAGCAGTTGTTGGTGCAGGTTGATTTACCACTTGTACTTGTGGTCCAATGCCCGCTGCTTTTTGTTGCTGTTCAGCTACGTTCTGCGGTGTTACTGCTCGTAACTTACCTTTAGGAAGATATTTTCGCAATTTATCATTTACAAGAACGTTAAGTTGTTTCACTTCAATTTTTAACTGCGTAAAAAGTGCAACTTTTTCTTCCTGAATTCGTCTAAACTTTTCATAGCCCTGCATAAAGATAATAACTTCACGAAGTGATTCTAACAAATCTTTACGTACAAGTTTAGGTTCCGATACTTGAACCATATAGTCTGGTTCAGTACTTTTTGTTTCAACCTTCTTAACAGGAGCACGTCTTTTAGTTGTTCTCTTTCGTGTCGTCTTTTTCTTTTTTGCAGCCATTTTAGTCATGTTTTTAGAAATGTTCAGGTTCATTAAGAGAATGATCAATAAAATCAATCTTTTTCTCAACTTCTACTAACGTATTCTGCCAGACTTCTAACTGGTGATCTTCTTCATTTTTAAGATCGTGAATCTTTGCAAGCGTTTCTTTCGCTTCTTCCATTTTTGTTCGAACCATCCGTAGAAGGCTTAAAACGTCATCATATTCATCAATTTTTACAAATACAGGCATTCTATCCATTTTTATTCACCTTGGCCCTTGAATAATACTTTATCCGCAATCAAGATACGGTCGTGTACATTTCGCATAATCTTTTTGAGCTTTTCAAAATTATTTTCTTCATTGAATTCAGAATTTTCCAACCGTCTGTTTGCTTCTTGAAGAGATGTAATGTCAACTTTTAATGCGTCTAAATCTCCGAGAATACGTTGATACACGTTCATTTTAATGTATAATGGTTCACGTGTTAGTGATCGTTCTGGTTGTTGCTGCCGTACAGGTTGTTGTTGTACCTGTTCTTGTGGTGGTACTTCATCAACGTCTTCCTGAGGATATGCACTCTGTTTTTTAAATCCTGCAGCTTTTTTAATTTCTTCTGGTTCAATGACTTTCGCGGGTGGAGATGTAGTAGGAAAACGTAATGCTTTTTCGTCAAATGCTGGTCCTGGAGGAGGAGCATCTTGCATAATTTTCTTTTTCTTACCAAACAACCATCCCATTTTAATATCTTACCTCAAGAACGTTTAAAAACTTTGTTTAGTATTCTTACGTAGTAAAAACATAATATAAGCGAACCTGTATTCTCCTCATATTCGATGAAAATACTATTTTGTTTTTTCTTGTTTATTATTCTTATAGTGTGTACGTCCATTTCTATAGCGGATATTACAATTAATGAGGTGATGTACGCTCCCACGACAGATTTTGGCGGTTCGTCTAATGAATGGATCGAATTATACACTTATGATACTATGCAGTACAATTTATCTGAATGTACATTAAATAATAAATCACTTCATGGAATAATAAACGATTCTTCTTATGTAATTCTTGTAAGAAATAAAGAAAAGTTTATTGAAATTTATGAAACTAATTTTACTTCAATAGTAGAAGTAAGTTTTGGCCGTGGGTTATCAAATAAAGGTGCTGAAATTATTCTTAATTGCAATGATAATTTTGACAATATGGATTATGATGGAACTTTAGGAATACAAGGAAAAACGCTCGAAATGAATAAAGATGGTGAATGGAAAGAAAGTTTGGTAGATGGTGGAACTCCTGGAATGAAGAATAGTGTGTACGATTTCAGTTATGATTATTCTGATTTAGAAATTACTGAAATAATGGTCGATCCATTAGGAGATGATGATGCAACTAAACCATTGGGTGAATGGATAGAATTGTACAATTCTGGTGATGATTCAGTTTATTTAGATGGTTTAGTTTTATATGATGAAGATGACGCTAACGAGTTATATATAACCAAAACTAATACTAATACTTTAGAGTTGTGTAGTAAATGTTATACTGTTGTGTACAGAGATAACGATGGAGATTTTGATTTAAGCAAAGTTGAAGACTCTGTACGATTATATACTGGATATCCAATTTCAGACAATCTCCTTATTGATGAGATTAGTTTTACAAATGCAATAGAGGGAACAAGTTTTAGTAAGTTTGATAATGGATGGTACAAAACAGTTCCAACTCCAGGAAACGAGAATAAGTATACTGCGGGATGTGATTGGAAGATTGAAATAGACATGAACAATTCTATTTTTCATACAACGGATATGGATTTTGATATTATTGTTAGTAGGATTTTTGGAGAGAAACAAAATGTTACTGTAAAAGGTATTATTGAAAATGTTTTTGGCGAACCCATAAAAGAATATTCTCCTTGGACAAATAAAAAGATCACAACAAGTAATACAAAAAAATATACGCCAAATTTGCATGAGGGTGTCTACCAGATACGTTTTTGGATTGAAAGTCTTATGTGTGGCGATACTGACAATACAAATAATGATGTAACTAAACTTGTTGCAATTAACCCACAATATAAAGAAACTACATCATCTCTTGAAATTGAAAGAATGTATTTAGGGAATGATAATAAAGCAGAATGGGGAGATCAATTTACGGCAAAGATTAATGTGTATAAAGGTAATGAAACAAGGTACTCTGTTCAGGTATGGGTAGAAAAAGATGATGAAAAAGTTAGTAAAACTACAAAGTTAAGTATACATGATCAGTATAAACAATATCCATTAACTATTCCCATTCAACTTGAACCAAATTGTAATAATAAAATTGATGATGGAAATGTATTGTTAGTTGTGGAAGCGTTTGGATTACGTACAGAGAAAGAGTTTCTTGTTAAAGGCGTTGACAATGAAATTTGTAAAGATTATTTAGATTATATTAAGGATCAGGAAGATGAAATTGAACGGAAAAAAGTTGGATATAGAATAATAGAAAAACCTTTAGAAATATTCTCTGGAGAAATATTTCCTATCAAAGTTCAGTTATTAAACGGTAATGATGTTCAACCATATACTGTCTGGAGTTATATGTATAGGGGAAGTACATGTTATTCTTGTGACGGTTCTGAAAGGGACGGGAACAAACAACGCGTTATTTTACAACCTGACGAAGTACAAATTGTTGAATTTCTTTTGAAAGCTGATGATGTACAGGAAGGTGAGTATAAGATTAAAGTTAAAGTTCAGAAAGGCAATCAGAAAACTGTTAAAGATATTACAGAAACGATAACTGTTGTGTCTGAGAAGAAAACATTGTCTGAATCGTTACCTTTATTTGTTGAATCTGGTGGTGGAAATGTCTCTTCTCCATTTTCTTCAAAAACTCGCGTGTTTGGCAATTCCTTAACGGGAGGGGTTGTTGTCTATGAATCAAGTGGCGTGAAAGCGAAGAAACTTATTCCTGTATTGTTGTTCGTTACCTTCGGCTTAGTATGTTTGGTGTTGATTTGGAAGAAGTAGTTCTTAGTTACTTTACAGTTCCAAAACACTTAAAAACCTCCCCTTATTAGACATCTCTCATGGAGAAAAATATAACGTTTAGAACAGTAATAGAAATTCTTGGAAAACCGCAGGAACATGTAGAAAAGTCCATCAAAGAGTATGTCAAGAAGCTTAAAGATGATGATAAATATGAAGTTCTTGAAGAAGAATTTGCAGATATTAAGAAACAGGAAGATCAAGATTTATGGGCAACCTTCGCAGAACTGGAAGTGAAAACCTCTTCATTACAAGATCTTAGCGCGTTTTGTTTTGAATACATGCCTTCTCTTATGGAAATCATTGAACCTAAAAAAATGAACCTTACTGATTCAAACGTATCAGAATTTCTAAGCGATCTTCAATCAAAATTACATCAAATAGATATGGTTGCGAAACATGTTAAGATGGAAAATGATATGTTGAAGAAAAGTATTAATTCTCTCCTTAAAAATTATATTGTTGTTCTATTGCGACCACGAAATTTAACAGCAGATCAATTAAGTAAATTAACGGGTGTTGCGCAAGATAAATTGGAAGATTTTTTGGATCAGTTGATTGATGAAGGAAGAATAGATTTAAAAGAGGGAATATATTTCCTTACAGATACTAAAAAATGAGTAGTGATGAAAAAAGGGTAGAGGCTGTTATTTTTGCAGTTGGTAAAGAGATTACAACAGAAAGAATTGCACATTTATGTTCTTTAGATAATAAAAATGTTGAAAAAATTATGAAAGGATTACAGAAAGAGTACTCTCAACGAGATCATTCCCTCCAGATTGTTACAAAAGATAATGGATGGAAATTAACAGTAAGAGATGAGTTCGTTCCGTTAGTAAGCAGTATAGTTTCTTCAACAGAACTTGAAAAACCACTCATGGAAACGTTGGCAGTTATTGCATGGAAATATCCTATTATTCAATCAGAGATTGTTAAGTTACGTGGAGCAAGTGCGTATGATCATATGAAACAGTTAGGGGAGCAAGGTTTTATTGCAAAGGAAAAGTTTGGCCGAACATACAAAGTTAAATTGACACAGAAATTTTTCGGATATTTTGATTTACCAACAGAAGAAGCAAAAAATGCGTTCCTAAAATTAGTACCTGAAGACGTTCTTGCAGAAGCAGAAAATGTTCATAAAGAAGCTGACGAAGTTGAACGGTTAGTTGAGTTGGAGAAGAACGAAAAAGGTTCTAAAGATGAGATTAGAAGTGCGATGGACGATGTTCAGAAAGAGTAATATAACCGACAGCTTTATAAACCTCCAAATTCTTTATATTAGTGTAATTTACCGACGATAAACAATACTTTTAAAATATTAAAAAAATGACTGAAAATAGCCCAGAAACTAAGGACAAAATCATTTCAAAAGTGATTGAAGATGAGATGAAACAGGCATACGTCAATTATGCTATGTCTGTCATAGTTGGGAGGGCCCTGCCTGATGTTAGAGACGGTTTGAAGCCTGTTCATAGAAGGATTCTGTACAGTATGTTTGACATGGGTATGCTTCATAATAGACCGTTTAAGAAATGTGCACGTATTGTAGGGGAAGTTTTAGGAAAGTATCATCCTCACGGTGACAGTTCTGTATATGACGCCCTTGTACGTATGGCCCAAGACTTTTCATTACGATATCCTCTTGTTAAAGGTCAAGGAAATTTTGGAAGTATTGATGGCGATTCTGCAGCTGCAATGAGATATACGGAAGCGAAACTTAACAAGCTTGCAGAAGATTTGTTGAAAGATATTGACAAAGAAACCGTATCATTCAAACCTAATTTTGATGCTTCGTTAAAGGAACCAGAAGTACTTCCAAGCGTTATTCCAAATTTACTCATTAATGGTTCTTCAGGAATTGCTGTTGGTATGGCAACGAACATTCCACCACATAACGTTAACGAAGTATGTAGTGGTGTTATTGCAACTATTAACAATCCAGACATTACAACTGAAGAATTGATGGAAATCATTCCTGCACCTGACTTTCCAACTGGTGGAGAAGTTATATGTGGAAATGCGTTATGGTACGCATATTCTAAAGGAAAGGGAAAAGTTAAGATTAAAGCAATAACAGAATTTGAAGATGATAAAATTATTGTAAAAGAAATTCCGTACCAAGTTAATAAAGAAGAACTTATTCAACATATTGCGTCGCTTGTTCGTGATAAACGAATTATTGGAATTAGAAATATTAATGATGAATCGGATAGGGAAGGTATCAGAATAGTTATTGATCTTAAGAAAGATACCGATGCAAATGTTATCCTTAACCAACTTTTTAAGTATAGTAGGTTAAAAATATCGTTCGGCATAACTTTCCTTGCATTAGTAAATAATGAACCTAAACGTCTTGGTTTGATAGAGTTCATGCAACATCATATTAACCATAGAAAAGACGTTATTACAAAAAGAACACAATATGATTTATTGCAGGCACAAAAACGTGTTCATATTCTTGACGGTCTTCTTATTGCATTAGAGAATATTGATACTGTTATTCCAGGAATTAAAAAGAGTGCAACTGTTGAAGATGCAAAACAGTTCCTTATGGAAACGTATGATCTGAGTGAATTACAAGCAAAAGCTATTCTTGAAATGCGCCTTCAGAAACTTGCATCTCTTGAACAGGACAAAATTAGAAATGAACATACAGAATTACATGAAAAAATCACGTTATATGAATCAATCCTTGCATCTGAAGAGAAAGTTTTAGACCTTATAAAAACTGAACTTATAGAAATTAAAGAAAAGTATGGTGATGAACGACGATCGAAGATTATATACGGAGAGGACGAAGATTTTGACATTGAAGAATTGATTGAAGAAAGTACAGTTGTTGTTACAATGACAAATTCTGGGTATATCAAACGTCTTCCATTAGATACGTATAAGACACAGAGACGTGGCGGTAAGGGTATGATTGCTGCTGGAACAAGGGAAGAAGATTTTGTTGAAAAGGTTTATGTTACAAGTACGCACGATTATGTGTTATTCTTTACAGATAAAGGACAGTTATATTGGTTAAAAGTATATCAAATACCTGAGGGTAGGAGACAATCTAAAGGCAAACATATTGTTAACCTTATTGATTTACGTCAGGATGAAAAAATCACTGCAACCGTACCAGTACGAGATTTTAAGGAAGGATTTCTTTTCATGGCAACAGAAATGGGAACGGTAAAAAAAACAGAACTAACATACTTTTCAAAGCCAAGAAAAGCAGGTATTCGTGCCCTTACGCTTGATGAAGGTGATACACTTGTTGGTGTACGGTACACTAACGGTAATCATGAAATTCTTCTTGCAACTAAGAAAGGTCTTGCAAATAGGTTTAAAGAAAAAGATATCAGATCAATGGGAAGAACTGCACGCGGAGTTAGAGGTATAAGATTATCTTCTGAAGATAAAGTTATTGGAATGCTCGCTGCAGAAGAGGGTAAGAATATTCTTACGATAACAGAGAAAGGTTATGGAAAAAGAACTCCAGTATCAGATTATCGTTTATGTAAACGTGGCGGTAAAGGTGTTATGAACATGAGAATAACAGAAAAGAATGGTCCTGTAAAATCTGTAAAGCTTGTTGATGGAAATGAAGAACTTATGTTAATTTCAAAGAACGGTATTGGTATTAGAATAAAATGTTCAGACATTTCAATCATAGGACGTGCAACACAGGGTGTCCGTGTTATGCGTATGAATGATAATGATGAAGTTGCTGCAGCTGCCAAAGTTGTTATTGAAGATGGTGAAGTTGCAGAAATTGAAAATGAAGAATCTTCAGATTCAGTAACAGAAGATCTACCCGAAGCACAAGAAACACAAGAAGCACAAGAAACGGAAGATATAGAAGAAACACAAGAAGCAGATGAAACAGAAGATGTGAAAGAATGAATCTTTATGCTTTCGTACGACCTGGAACAGAACTCGTTTCTCAGAAAGAAATACAAGAAGTTTGTAATGTAAATTCTATCATTCACAATTCCGTTCTTGAGTTTGATGTTAAGAATAAAGAAGATATTGTTCAAGCAGTGTACCATCTTCAGTCTGTACGGCGACTTGTTTTTTCTTTAGGCAAGTATCAAGATATTGAATCAATCAATTTCAATTCTGTCCAATTTCCTTGGAAAGACATATTTTCCAAAACGTGTTCGTGCAAAGTTGATGTTGAAGGTGTTAAAGGTCAAGATAATAGAATAACTATTGCAAAAAATGTTCTTTCATCATTACTTCCAACAATAGAACAAAAATGTGGTTTCACCCCAAATATTGACGTAAAAAATCCATCAATAATAATTTCCGTTTTTCATAATGGAGATAATTATTTTATTGGTATTGATATGTGTGGTAAGGAACTTGATGCACGGTTTTATCGTGTATTTCCTCATTCTGGTTCGTTTAAAGGAGATTTAGCATATTACTTTGTACGAAAGTCTGGATTTAGTAAAGGCGAACAATTACTTATAGGTTTTGTTAAAGATGGTGCGTTAGTTATAGAAGCAGCAATTTTTGAATCAACGTACCTTGTTCAAGACATAACACAAAAAGATTTGTCACTATTTTCATTTCCATTATTTCACAACTTTGATTTTGATCAAGTAATTTCTAATCCTACACAAGATAATAACAAAAACATTTTTGCATTTGATGAAAGTACACGAAATCATACTGCTGCACGTAAAAACATCAAAATTGCAGGCGTTTCTTCACAAATTGAAATATCAAAACACGATATTGACGATCTTGATGTTCGATATTCAAAAGATCAATTTAATCGGCTCATTTTTCACGTAACGACAAAGGATGAAGAAAGAATTAATGAAATATATTATCAAGCATCCTACGTCTTACAAAAAAAAGGAACACTTTTATTTATTGGCCGCGAAAATTGGGACGTATCAGTTTCTGAAAAATTCACTTTGATAGAAAAAGAGGAGATTGTTCATGGAAAAGGAAAGTATGTGTTATGGCTTCTCGAAAAGAAATAATTTTTGTACTGAATCGTTCTCAAAACAAATCTTTTATATACTTTTATCTCTTCGTTGGTATGAAGAATGGCCAATATTAAAGAATTAATTAAAAGGATACAAGATTTTTACCGTTTTAGTTGGCAAGAAATTTCTGGGTTACTTATTGCTGTAATTTTTACAGCGTTCATATTTTCATTTCGTGACTGGGGTGGCGAATTATTTGATATTGTTATTGGATTAAAAAATTTTGTCATCGTCATTTTTGTTGCAGCAATATCGTTCACGTTTCGTATCTCGTGCCAGAAAATATATGCGTTAAGTCAGGGATATAAAGCAGAATTTAAAGTATGGTGGGTAGGTCTTATCATAGCACTTGTTCTTGCATTTATCAGTTTTGGAAGAGTTCCACTTGTACTTATAGGTGGTGTTGTTACCGCATTCATGGTAAAACAACGTCTTGGAGAATTTCGATACGGTTTTTCTTACCTTCAAAATGGATTTACTTCATTATGGGGAATCTTAGGCAATATGATTCTGGCTATTGGTTTTGCGCTAGGATTATATTATGTTCCACAAAGTTACTTTTTTTCTAAAGGACTTATGCTTAACGTTATTATGGGCTTTTGTGCATTACTTCCACTTCCACAATTGGATGGACTTAACATATATTTCGGTTCAAGGATAATGTATTATATCGCTATAGTGACAGTATTACTCGCAAGCGTTTTATTATTAACACGAACAAAATGGGGACTTATTATCGCTATTGTTATTGGTTCTATAGCCGGAATAATTTATATTTCAATCGGCTCAGAAAAATAATAATATTTAAATAAGCATATAGATATTCAACACAATGGCAAATCTTAAATTGGATGAACAGTGGGCAGAAGCATTTTCACTACTTTTCCTTGCAGTAGGATTCATAATAGCTATCCTTCTTCAAAGTCCTTTTTTAAGTTATCTTTCAGTCTTCTTTGCAGGGTTTGTTGCAGGAAGAGTATATTATTTAAAAAAATCAAAAGAACCAATTCTTCCATTTGTACTTCTCATTGTTGGATTTTTGTTTGGATACCTTCTAGGAAGTTTTTGGGCAAGTCGTTTTGTTACACTTCTATTCTTCGCTGTAGGGTTTGGAATTTCGTACTACCTTCATTTGAAACAAATTTTAGTAATCTTTAAAAGTGAGGACTTTATTAAGTAATACAAATGAAAACGTACAATGTTAAAAGTATAACTCTCAGTAGAAAACCTGGAAAAGATAAAGAGGGGTTCTGGACAGCATTTATAGGACTCTTCAACGAAAACAATCCTCATCTAAAAGCAAAAGTGCCGTTCGAAGTTCTTAACATTCCTGACGTAGAAAAAGTACGAATTCATGAATTACGAAACATTTCATATTATTTAATGGGAAATGATATCATTATTAATAATTTAGAAGAGTTGACAATTGAAAAAAAAGACAATATTTTGATATTGCAGGGAAAACAGGACCTTCCAGAAGAATAAAATATTTCTATTGAATAATTTTTGTTACGAGTTTCTTTGCTTTTACTCTTTTCTGTTGATGTTGCTGTAAGAACGATGTAACTTTATCTATACAAATTTGTTTCAGTTCTCCAGATAACAATTTACCAGATTTATAGTTTTTGTAAATCTTTTCTAGTTTTTTGTCATCAGGTTCTAAACCGTATAATAACATTTGGAAAGAAACGTCAACGTCAGGATTACCACCTTTCTTTCTATGTTCTTCAAGAGTAGCTTTTCCACCCGAAAAAGCATATTTTTTAATTTTTCGCGTTGCCTCTTCTGGCGTATCAGTTAATGCAATGTACGAATTTATATCTGAGGACGACATTTTACCTCCCTTTAAACCAGGCATGAATTTATGGTACGTTGAACTTAACTGTGTAAATTTAAATTCTTTTATTCGTTTTGAAATGTCGCGTGCAATTCGTATATGCGGATCTTGATCTGCTCCAACAGGTATGATAACAGGAATGGGTTTTCCTTCAAATTCTTTCAGTTGAGGATGTAACATGTCTGCTGCTTGTAATAATGACGATGCCATTTTTCCTGGAGTAATATCTCCGTACACAGCTTTAAATTCGTTAAATGTTGCATGTCGTGCAAGCATGTTTGCTAAGCTATAATACGCGTTTGATTTTAATCCATCATTTGATCTTTGTGATTGAAAATAAAAGTCACATTTCTTCAAATCTAAACCTAAAGCAACATAATTGGTAAGATATTCTTCAATAGCAGTTTTTCGCAATTCTTTCATGTCTGGATTTCGCGAATTGTATGCTTCAATGTCCGCAATGGCAATGTAAATCTTTGCACCCAGTTTCTGGTAAAATATTATTTGATCCGCAACCATCTTATGACCAAAATGAAATTTTCCTGACGGCATAAGTCCAGTCATCATAACGAACGGTTTCTTTTTTTCAATAGCGTCAATAACTTGTTTAAAATCTCTATGTGCAAATACAATTTCTCTTCTAAAAAGCACATTGTCTTGAAATTGTGTTGGTAAGTGATGTAACGGCTTCAAACCGAAATCTTTGATTAGTTTATCATAATCAATCGTTCCTTTCACTTCCCATGGCGTTACTTTTGTCATAATGGAAGAAGAACGTATCCCTTTATTAATATTTTTGTGTTATTATAACGTTTCAATAACTTCTAACAACTTATCGATGGCTTCAGAAACTTTATCAACATCATTACTTAGAATGCCTGCAACATAATCGTTTGCCTCGCCCATAAGAAAAGAAGCTTTTTTTTGATTCGCCAAATATTTTTTTCTTTTTCTTAGATATTTTCCCTATTCTTTTTGATAATATCGTATACACTTTATTCATAACACTCTTAAGGTTTTCACAATCTTCTCCATTGTATGCTATTAACAACTCTAAATACTCTCTATCGCCAGATGCGTGGAACGCTTTCCATAAATCAACGGGATTTCCATACAAATTCTGTGGCCTTTTCAAATTCAATTTCTTTTCAATTTCCTTTAACCCACCTTTTAATCCAAGATTAACACAAAGAGGTTTCAAGTCAATATGCGGAACTTTAATGTTAATTTTCAATTCTTTTTGTATTTTAGGAATATCAAACGAATGACCATTATACGTTACAATTAATTTATATTTCTGTAATTCATTCTCAATATTTGTACTTTCTAAATTGACTCCTTTCACAAAAAAGTTACTGTTATAATAATTTGAAATGCCTATTAATACAATTTTTCCGTAACTATCAACCTCTATATCTACATAACCTACTTCTTCACGGAAATAATCATATAATCGCCACATTTCTTTTTTTGGAAGTTTGTGTATAAAATGTGATGGGTTCTCTTCACGTAATGCGTGTTGTGCTTCTCGCAATTTTCTATTATAATATTGTTTCTTTTGTTGAGATATACCATTTACACTCTTAACATTTAAAAAATCGTGCCAATCAGCAATTCCCTGTTTCCATATACTTTGTTCTTTAGTAGAACCAACTTTTTCTAAGAAAATGAACGATTTTTTGATCATATTCATTTTGGATTTTACTACTATTTAAATTATATTTTGTCACTATTTGATGGCGAGAAATGTTTATAAACAATATCTGTTTCTACAAAATCTCATTGCTTGAGGGAGAATTGATTTTCGCTTTCGTGCTTTGGTCTTCGGATCTTTGTATGTTTGTGTTGATTGACTTCGGACTTGAGTAGTGAATTAATTCCTGCTGTTGAGGGGAGAATTGATTTTCGCCTTCGTGCTTTGGTCTTCGGATCTTTGTATGTTTGTGTTGATTAGCTTCGGACTTTAACAGCAGGAGTTGTTTTTCTTTCAATCATTTTTTAACACGTTTTTTTAATAAATTTTATATACTCCTTTCATTCCTATATTTTATAGTAAGTTTATGTGGGGGTTTTGAGAAAAATGGTCAATTGGTTAATGTTCGGATTATTTAATCCATTAATAGTACTAATTATACTTGTACTTATTTCGAGTCTTAAAGTTGTGAAACAATATGAACGCGGTGTACGGTTTACACTTGGAAAATATGCGGGGATGATCAATCCAGGTTTACGGTTAGTCATTCCAGTAATTCAAACGTGGGAACGTGTTGACCTACGTGTTAAGGCTGTTGACGTACCTGATCAAGATTGTATAACTAAAGATAACGTGTCTGTTCGTGTAAATGCGGTCCTATACTTTAAAGTTGCAGATGCATCTAAAGCTATTATTGAAGTAGAAAATTTCTTCTATGCAACTTCACAGCTATCACAGACAACCATGCGTGATGTTGTTGGTGAAGTTACACTTGACGGTTTGCTTAGAGAACGAGATAACATTTCAAAACGTATTCAACAAATTGTTGATAAAGCAACAGATCCGTGGGGAATAAAAGTAGATTCAGTTGATCTTAAACATGTTGAACTGCCAGATAACATGAAACGGACAATGGCAAAGGAAGCTGAGTCCGAGCGAGAGAAACGTGCAGTCATCATTAAAGCACAGGGTGAAGTAATGGCAGCAAATAATATGGCAAAGGCAGCAACAACGCTTGCGGGAGCTCCTGGTGCTTTACATCTGAGAACACTTCAAAGCATTAATGATATGTCATCTGATCAGTCGAACACGATTGTCTTTGCTGTACCATTAGAAGTGCTTAAAGCGTTTGGAAGCATGAGTAAGAAATAATTATTTTCTTTTTTTTAATTTTTAATTTTTATAATTCTATCAGAACTTTCTTATTCTTTAAATCAACTTTAGCAATCTTCTTTTCTTTCTTCAATTCTTTTTCAACATCTTTCCAATCTTTAACTTTCCTCAACTCTTTAACTATATCTAATAATTTCTGGAGAGGAGTATACTTCTCATAAATCAGTTCGCCCTTTTGTTTGTTTAATGCAATCTTTTCTGTAAGATTAACAATTGCTTCCTCTTGATTACGTACCATCCTAGTAACAGCACCAATTTTCTGTTCATATGGAGAAATTGTAAGAAACGGATTTAATGTATCAATAGCTTCATTATATGTTTTCATAACTTTTTTAGGTTCCTTTCCTTCTAACAGAAATGGGGTGATTTGTTCGTCGTATATGTGTCCTTGAGGTTTTTCTATCTTTTTCAAGATTTTGTTAATAGACATATAGATTTGTTTAATATGTTCTTTACCAATTTCATTTGGCAATATATTCTTATCAACATTACTCAATGTACACACTTCTTCTGCATACAATCCACCAAATCCTAATTCTGTTGCTAAAGTGGTAGCAATATTTTTCTTATCACTTTTTGTAATAATACCTGACAATTCTTTTTCTGTTATAGTTTTCCAATTAACTCCTTTAGCAGGAAATATATATTTTTCGTGAGGTTTAACAACCCGATCTTTCCAAATCTGTCTGTCAATAGAAGTAATGATAATATACTTATCATCAGTTAGAATTATATTGCCCTTTGAAAACAGTTCAATTATAAGATAATACTTCTTTTCCTTTTCTAATTCAAATACAACAATTCGTTCAGAATCTTTTTGTTCAATTTTTCGTACAAACGCATTATTGATATATTTACGTAATTGCATACAAAATCCTGTTGGTCGTAACTGCGTTTCTTTTTTTGTTGTTAATGATATCAATTTTCCAGGAATTATCTTAAGCAATTGTTTTCCTTTTCCTGATGCATGTAATTGTAATAGTAACTCTTTATTACTTTGATGATATATTTGCGATATTCTTCCATTTACAATAAATTGTAGTTCATGTACGAGGGCTGCTAATTCTATTGATGCTATTGATTTCTTTTGCATGGCCTTGTTATGTGTATTTTGTTTTTAAATTTATGTGAGAAAAAAATGGAGGGCCAGGAGGGATTTGAACCCTCGACCCGTCCCTCTGCAGGGGACTGCCTTAACCGCTTGGCCACTGACCCAGTAATAAATGTGGGCTTGGAGGGATTTGAACCCACGGTCCCCGGCTATCTTTCCCTAAAAAGGATAGAAGGCCGGTGCATTCTTTGGCTAATGCTTAAAACTTGTCCGCATAAGTATCCAAACTATGCTACAAGCCCATAAACCATCAAAACACCAGATAACTTTTAAACATTTCTGAATTATTGAGTAAAGATGCCAAATTTCATAATGTATGAAGATAGAAACGTTAAGGCAAAAGGTCTTAACAAAGAGAACGTAATATCTGAAACTAAGCTTAAAGAGTATTTTTATGATAGTGATTATGATAATTTGTCTCTTATAAAAACCATAGAACCATTTGAATTACACGTGCCAATTCCCACATTATTTTATCCTGGCTGTGGCGTTGATATTTTATTTCCATTACACTATCTAAATGCTCTCTTTCCACGTACAAAAGAAGTACATTTTGTGTTTATGGACACAGAAAACACCCTTGGCATAATAAAAACAATACTTGATGATGTTGGCATTTCTTTTTCTGAAAATAAAACGTTCATTAATTTTTATTGGAATAATACGTTAGTTAATCTAGAGTTTAAAACAGCAAATGTGTTCAAGAATATTGATTCGTTACCTCAATTTCACATATATTTTGAACGAGCATTTAGAATTATGCGCGATACATTCCCTGGGTATGAAGAAATAATTATCAAAAAGCTTCATAATGATGGTATTTTGATCAGCGATTCTGGATTTCAAGACAAAAAATTACAGTACAAAGAAGTGCCTAAAAGTCTCAGTTCATATAACGAAATGGTCTTGGCAACAAAGTAATCACTAATGAGTGATTAAATAATAGAAAAGTTTATAAATGGAGTTATCTCTTTCTATACTACAATGAATACAACACAACTTGAAAGCAATATTATACAATCTTTTGCATTAGCAAAAAGAGATATGACAAAACTTTACGACAGTTTATATTTTTTAATGGATAAAGTTGATAAACTTGCGTTAGAAAACAAGAGTTTGGCACAAAAACTAGCTTCTCTCTCTCCAAAATCGCGAAGAACTGTTGTGAGAACGGCAAAAAAAGTTGCAACAAAAACTCTTTCACGAAAATTTGTTGCTGCTCGTGGTAGTACAAAAATGCACGACTCTAAATGTCCTTTTGCACGAAACATTAAACCTAAAAATAAAGTTGTTCTTAAATCAAAAGTTACAGCTCTTAACCAAGGTTTTAAATTGTGTAGTTGTTTACACTAATTTGTTAAAACATTTTTATTTTTTTAAATCTAATTTAATCTAATTTTTAAGGCAACCATGTCTTAGAATTCTTTAATTTATCAGGTAAGTATTTTTCCATAACGAAATTCAAACTATGGGCAGAGAAGGCTTGCTGTTCAACCCTCACTTTCATCTTTGCCATCTGTTTCAATGCCTTTTGCCATTCTTTATGGTGAAGACAGAACGGATCGTTCTTAAGTACATCTTTAATTTTCTTAAAGTCAACTTCTTTTAACGGATGTGTTGGCAATTTATAATCAATAATGTCTTGTGGTGTTACGCCGATAAATTCTGCTTTAGGAACACAGAAAAACTCGTTAATGTGTGCAGCATTTCCTGATCCCACTTTAAGCGTTCTATAAATTGAAAAGTATCCATATGGGTCACCATCTGTAAACACAAATACTGGTAAGTTATTCTCGTCAGACAATTTTCTCATAAATCGTCGTGTTGCACGTGTAGGAACACCCGACATGGCAATAAGGACACAGTTAGCTTTCTTCCAATATTTATGTTTGTTAAGACGTTCAAACATACCTGCAGTTTCAACAGCCAGAACGAACTTAGCGTTCGTTTCAAATTTAAGATGTTCAACAGAACTTGGAATTGAATATGCACCAGCACCAAATTTTGTACAATCTATATTAAGTTGTTTATCAGTTTCTTTATCAATATCAATAACTGTTAATTTTCCTGCAACTGCTCCACCCTTTTCTCCTGGAATGAAACCTATCTGTTCACGGTTAACACCCATCATCGCTTCAATATCGTCCATGACAGTGTCAGATTCTGGCTGTTCTTTAAACCGTGCATCACCCCAATTTTTACTCACGTAATACGCTTCTCTTTTAGTTGCAATATCATTAGTTTCAATAAGTTTCTTTGACAAGCCCATCATTCTAAGGGTTTGTGCAAACGTTTTGATAGTTGATGCAGTTAGTGTCCTAGTTTTCTTTTTATCTAACTGTTTAAAGTATCCATCTTTAGAATTATATTCAACGTTGTTTAATGAACGTATTGGCATTTCTATCTCTGGCTGTTTGATTAATTTAATTTTACCATAAATGCCTTTAGCTATTTCTGTGATTTTTGCAATTACGTCAATTTCGTTTTTTTTAGTCATTTTTCTAAATCAATGTTTTTTGTTTATCTTCTTTTTTGTCTTCAGGATTTTCTTCAATTTTTTTTTCTGGAGCTGATTTCTCTTTTGTTTCTTCCATTTTTTCCTCTTTTACTTCATCACGTTCTTCTTTTTTATTGTCCCTTGGCTCTTTACCAATATTTGCCAATTCTGCATCATATTCTGGATTGTCAACTTTTATCTCCTCTAACTCACCACGTGTATGTTCTAAAATTTCACACAGATCATCTTCAATCTTTTTAGAATTAATTTCATCAAACCCAATAAGTTCTTGTAATGCTTCTGCAACGTGAGGAATAAACTTTTCAATATAACTTCTTTTTTTCCCTTCATCTTTAATTCTTCTTTTTTTGTTTACAAACGATGCAAGTTTCCTACCACATTCTTGTAATGCACGTTTAATCTCTCGAATTATTTCTGGATAATGTGCAAGTGCTTCTTTTGATTCAGACGTAAAGGGTACCCATACAGATGACATGTGAACAACGATTGTACACGGACCAGAGGGGATAGAATTTTTACTCTGTTGTAAACCGTAGGATCGCCATGCAGTATTTTGAATAGAGTTTGTTATTGCACATGCTCCCTGTTGATATAGGAGGGGTACTCTATTTGCAAACCGCATTACTCGTACAGTTTTATCTCCTTCCTGTTCTCCACCGTACGCAAGTGCAGCTTCAATAATGAACGGATTACCACGATACACTGCTGGTGGCCGTGTAGTTGAACAATAAAACTCTGCATTAATTTCCTTCCGAAGACCACTTTCAAGAAGTTCAGCAGTAATGGGAGAAATACAGTCTGTTGGCGGCGAAATTATTTTTGTTAATTTAACGCCTTTCAATAACTGTTCTGCCATTTCTCGAGTAAACTTTTTAGGTTTTGTATTTGGCAGAAGGGATGCGTTTCGACAAATTTCTTTTGCTGTTCCGACACCGACACGTACAAACTCAGTTGTTAAAAATTGTTGAAGAGTTTTGGTTGTTGTCGTTTCAAGCATTTTGATGAATCTGCCCAGCTCAACACCGTATGGGTGCGGTTTAATTTCCTTTGCTTCTGGTGGTAATTCGTTTGTTGCTCGTGGAAAGATTAATTGTTCAGCTTCAGGATTTGTATAAATGATGGTTGCGTGTGGGTTAACAATTGCAGTTTCTTTAATATACTCATCAACCGATTGTCGACCTTTCGTGTAACTTCCCTCAAGATCAATTTCTATACGTGTTCCATGTTCTTTCTCATCCCACGCAACTTCTTTATCATCTGAAACGTCTGGTTTATTTGTCGTTGTATTAATTTTAAGCTTAACATGATGCGCTGGACTATTCTTATCAGTTTTTGATGTAATCGATGCAGGTTTTCCCGTTGTTAATTGTCCATACAATACTGCTGCAGAAATTCCTATTCCTTGTTGACCTCTACTTTGTGCCAATTTATGAAATTTTGAACCGTACAATAACTTTGCAAATATTTTTGGAAGTTGTGCTCGAACAATTCCTGGACCGTTATCTTCCATGATAAGTCTAAACCGTGTTTCGCCTAACTGAATAACTTCAATATTAAGTTCTGGAAGGATTCGTGCCTCTTCACACGCATCAAGAGCATTATCAACACCTTCTTTAATAGCAGTAAGAAGTGATCTTCGAGGATTATCAAACCCTAACAAGTGCCTATTCTTTTCAAAAAATTCAGCTATAGAAATATCTCGTTGTTTCTTTGCAAGTTCTTCAGCTGATCGTTGTGCCATACTTTAGAAAGAAAATGGATGCTTTTTAAAAGTTTTGGAAAGTAATGCTTCTAGAATATAAAATTTTACAACCGTTCAACCATCATCATTTCTTTCTTTTTCTTCTCAAGGAAGCTAAATACTGTCTTATGCATTGATCCCTGTAAGAGCATTGCAACTGCTTGTCGGGCAATGGCAACGTGCATTGCATCGCCTATAATCCCAACAGTTTTACCATACACAGAAATGTTACAATCAGTTAATCGTTCAATTTCTTCACGAGACTTTCCTTCTTTACCAATAACTCGTCCTTTTAACCGTTGCATAGTATTTTGACTTTTTCCTGCAATGTCTTTCATGTCAATAAGTTCAAACGCATACTCTTCCTGTGCTAATAACAATGCAGTTTTAGGATTAAATCCTCGTGCAATTGCTTTGACAATATGTTTCGCGTTATATAATGCAAGACCATCTTCACCTTTAATAGTAACGTCTCCTTCTTTGCTAATATCAAGTGTACATCCTGTAGCATCTTCTATTTGTTTCTTTGTTGTACCATCTTTACCAATTAAAACGGCAACCCGTTCTTCAGGTATCTTAACTTCGTATGAAAATTCGTCTTCCATTTTTTATCATTATTTTGTTATTTTTTTTAATACTTCCTCAAATTTTGCTTTAATTCCTACTTTTTTAAAAAAATGTAAAACATTTTTAACGTCCCTTTCTAGCAACTCTTCAGAATTTGGCGTTTTTACAAGTGTAGCTTGTGAAAAGTCAATGATGACGGGCTTTTCATTATAATTAAGTATGTTAAATGAACTTAAATCGCCATGAATAAGGCCATTTTGATACATTTTTGTCATTTGATCAATAACATCATCAAAAAACTCTTCAGGATTTTCTGGATATGCATCTTTAAGAGGTGGAGCAGGTTCTTCGTCACCAATAAATTCTTCAACAATAATATGATTTTTCCATCCTAATGCTTTTGGTACTCTCACGCCGGACCTTTCAGATTTTATAAGGTTTTTATACTCACGTTGTGCCCATGAAAGAATAATCTCTCGCCGTTTTTGTCTTAAATTTTCATAGCGAGGATCTTTTCGAATATAATCGTACATTCGTTTAAAATCACAGTTTTGCATACGATAAATCTTTACAATAACTCTATCATCTCCCTTTGACGCAATAAATACATTACTTTCTTTTCCTACGGGTAATGGTTGTACAAGTTCATCAAATACACCCTTACTTTGAAGCGTAAAGAGTGTTCTATTTGTAAACTCATCAAACACTCCTTTGATTGTTCTGAACCGTTCTTGATGCGTAAGGGTTACCATGATTGTAAGAAAAAGTGAGACTTTTTAATTCTTGTTAATTGAAATTGTAATGCTCTTCCTTCAAATTCATTGGAATCCATGTTATAAACACCAATATGAACATGAGGTTCACTCATAAAACCTGAATAACCCGCAAATCCTAATACTTGGCCTGGGACTACTCTTTGTCCTTTTGTAACAACAACTTGATCTTTTCCAAAGTGAATATATTCTGCTCCCATTCCTCGACCAAGATTAGTTATAACATAATTGGCGTCTTTAGAAACCTCTGGATCGAGTCCCCATATATCAGAATCTGATTTTGTGTCTCTTACAATACCTTCAAGTACTGCAAGAATTGGGGTTCCATTTGGAACACGAAAATCAACTGCATGTTCATATTCAAGAATACCTTCATGAGATATTGGCTTACCTGGAATGCTTTCTGGGAATGGTCTTATAATTTTCAAGGTCATATAATCACAATACTAAATACCTATATAAACTTTCCTCAAAAATACTACTATTAAGTAATACTTACCAAAACATTTATATAAAAACACCACTTCTAAGTAACAAACACACCTCAAAACCACCTCTTTTGCCTCAGTGAACCTTCGGGTTGACTGGGGTTTTTTATTTTATAATTGTTAAATTTAGCTCTATTTTTTCTTCAAAAACTATATTTTACCTCAATTTCAAAAAACACATTTTTGAACCATAATGTTTATAAAGGAGAAATACTGCCAAATCTATAGCCCGTCACGAGAGTACCTGTGGGAGCTAACGGCATAGCCAAGCTTTGAACTCAGGGGTTAGTGCCACGGGCTTCATAATCAACGAAAGGGATATATCACGTTCACATTCAATCACAAAACATTGAGTATCAACAACTAAATATGTTGTTATGTGTTCTAATCCCTTTAATACAAACAAAGAAATAGTATGCTTACGTTACTATCCCCATATCACTATTGTACACAAACACCAGTAGTATGTAGATTTACAGTAAACAAGCTATTTCTTTGAAGCGAGGTAACATAAAAATGGCAAAAATAAGCCCAGTAGCGGCAAAATATATTATTCATTCAGTAATTAACATAGAAGGAGTTGTTGACAGACCAGACGTCATCGGCGCAATATTCGGCCAGACGGAAGGATTGTTAGGAAATGATCTTGAACTACGTGAATTACAACGAAGTGGAAGAATTGGAAGGATTGAAGTTAACGTTAACACCAGTTCTGGAAAGACAAAAGGTGAAATCATTATTCCTAGTTCTTTAGATAAAACAGAAACTGCAATTGTTGCTGCTGCATTAGAAATAATTCAGCGTATAGGTCCGTGCAATGCAAAACTTGAAGTTAATAACATAGAAGATGTAAGAACAAGCAAAAGACAGTTTGTTATTGATAGAGCAAAAGAATTGTTACAACATCTTACAAATACGACTCTTCCTGATTCTCAGGAATTAGCTGATGAAGTTTCACAATCTGTTCGTATGATGGAAGTTCTTGATTTTGGTCGTGAAAAATTGGCAGCTGGTCCTTCTGTAGAAGAATCTGAAGATATTATCATTGTTGAAGGTCGTGCTGACGTATTAACATTGTTAAAACATGGTTTCAAAAATGCTATTGCAATGAACGGTACATCATGTCCACAAACAATTAAAGATCTTACAAAGAGAAAATCAACAACTGTTTTTGTTGATGGTGACCGTGGCGGAAATCTTATCATACGTGAATTGTTAAGCGTTGCTGATATAGATTCTGTCTGTAAGGCTCCTGACGGTAAAGAAGTTGAAGAATTGACAAAGAAGGAAATTCATAAAGCGTTACGTGGAAAAATCACTGCGGAACAAGCAAAACTTGAACTTGGCGTTGACGATGATGGCGCATTAAAAAACGGACCTGTTGAAGCGTCTCGAAATTATACAAAATCACCGAGTCCTGTTCAACGACGAAATGCTCCTACCGCTAGGCCGCAACCTCGACCGGGAAATTTTTCTCGTGGTCCTCAACAATCTTCGGCTCCACGACCGTCTCGACCTCCTCAACAAAGTAAAAAACTTGTTGATGAAGAGAAACAGGTTCTTAAAAAAACCATGGAAGACCTTTTCGGTACACGGGGAGCATGCATCTTTGACCAGAAACTTAAAGTTCTTGGAAAAGTTCCATTAAGTGAGTTAGGAAGTACAATAAAGAGCCTTAACGGTGGAGTTTACACCCTTGCACTTGATGGTACGGTAGATCTTGACTTGGTACGTTTGGCAGAGAAGGTTGGAGTTACACATATCGTTGGAACATCTTCAAAAGTTAAAGAGAATCCACGGATTAATATCGTAACTGATGATCAGTTGTAAGAACTACATATTGCTCTTTCAGAAAGTTTAAATATAGTTTGCATGTTCCTAAATAGAACATGTTAACTAAAGTTCTACAAAGACTAACTCCTTATGTTGCTGCTACAGCTATTGCTTTTAGTGGTGGGTGCAAGAGTGATGAAGAACATAATGTTCCACAAAGAGAAACACCTTCATTTGCTTTAGAAGAAATAGTTCATTCAGGAAAAACTAATCAACAAGGAAAAACGATTTTTACTGAACGGTCAGGTGAGGTTGTTCCTGTAACCATTATAGATGAAACAAAAAAACCCATCACTGATACGTCTGTTGTTTTCTTTGATGGTAATGGTTTTAAAGCATATATGGTAAATCATCCTAACTTTCTTCCAGATTTTCTAATTCATACACATAATAGTGGAAAAGTATTTCGATTAACAAAATCTCCCTTTCAGGCTCGCCATTATACTGGTTCAACTAATGAGAATTCTGTAGAAGCTACAAACAAGTTTGTTCAGAGTATGAAAACTACGAGAGAGAGACATTATGCAGAATGTATCACAGCAGAAGATGCAACATTTCGAGCAGAAGAAGAAAGTAACGTTTTTGATTTCATGGGAACATTACCCGGTGTTGGACAGGTTGTAACAGTAACACAAAGAGTGACTGGAACATATTATAAAGTAGTAGAGGCATTAGTTAATTCTGGTATCTTGAAAGGTGGAGAATGTGCAGCATTTCAAAAATGGTATATTGTTCCTCCTGCAACAGAAAAAGATGATAATATGCGGGCAGCATTATGGTTTTGGGAATGTTTACCATCTATTCCTGCAGAAGTGTGTGGTGATGGTATAGACAATGATTGTGATGGGAAAATAGATGATAAGGATAGTGATTGTAGCGATCAAGGTTTAGAAGAAAAAATTGGTAATACACATTCTGCAGATTATTTACCAAAGTCTCTTCAAACCATTAAATTTGGTATGACATATGAACAAGTTCAATCCATACGAAACCTTACAAAATTAGAAAAACCTTCTTCAAGACGTCCTACACCAGGCATTGATGGTATTGCCTACGAAACTGTCGATAGTACTACATCGCAAGAAATTAGCAATTTCTTTGGTTCTGATTCTCTTGAAGGAGTTCGTGTCCAGTATATTTTTCAAGACGATGGAAACAAAAAAGTTCTCAAAGTTATTTCTCTTGTTGTTGAAGGGGAAGGCAATGGTCCCTTTTTTGAATTAGCGGTTGAGAGAAACAATGAATATAATAAACCTCGATTTCCAAATATGGCTCCTGGAGATTATTTAAGAAAAATGAGTGATAGTGATGCTATTTTTGTTCAAGCTTCAGTAAGTAAAAAGCCTGGAGAACCTAAAAAAGCGTTCTATCGTGTTGCACCTGGAAAGGATATGTGTGTTCTTACATGGCGTGATTGTGAACAATATGCTCATGCTTTATCTAAGTAACCACCTTATCGTTTACCACAACTTTTTTATCCTTCTTTTTTTTCATATTGCATACTGGGATGATCTTGTTGTTGATTGGTGAGGAAAGATAGAAAATAAAAAATAAAAAAGAATAGTCAAAATAAAAAATGCTAACCACACTAATAAGAAAATTAACACCTTACGTTGCTGCTACAGCTATTGCTTTAAGTGGTGGGTGCAAGAAAGAGCATGATGTTAGAACTGTTTCTGATGAAAAAACTAGTGAAATAGTATTAGAAAAGATTGTTAAGTTCGAAAAAACAGATTCGCAAGGACAACTTACATTCATTGAACAATCTGGTGAAGTTGTTGATGTTACTGTTATCAATGAATCTGACAAACCTGTTTCAGGGGCCGAAGTAGTTTTTTTTGATGGTAATGGGTTTAAAGCATATATGGTAAACCATCCTGATTTGACACCAGAGATTCCTATTTATGATCATAATAGCAAGAAAGTGTTTCGATTAACAAAATCTCCGTTACAAGTTAAACATTATACTGGTTCAACGAATGAGAATTCAACGAAAGCAGCTCAAGGATTTGTTGATACTCTTAAACTGACAAAAAGGCATTATGCAGAATGTATAACTGCAGAAGATGCAAAATTTAGAGCTAAAGAGGAAAATAACATTTTTGATTTTATGGGTACAATTCCTGGTGCAGGACAAGTGGTAACGGCAACTCAAAAAGTTACTAAAACATATTACAAAGTAATAGAAACTTTGGTTAATTCTGGTATCTTGAAAGGTGGAGAATGTGCAGCATTTCAAAAATGGTATATTGTTCCTCCAACTGAAGATAAAGGAAATATACGGTCTGTATTATGGTACTGGGAATGTATACCATCTATTCCTGCTGAAGTGTGTGGTGATGGTATAGACAATGATTGTGATGGAAAAATAGATGGTAAGGATAGTGATTGTATTGTTACTGACTCACAAGAAAAAAAAGGCTCTGTAACAATAGAAGAAACAATAAGAAGAATTTTCTCTTGTGAACCAGAAAACTTTGAGTTTACGTTACGCCATATTTATCTTCCTCGTTTTCATGAACAATATTCTGGAGATGAACTTGAAAAGAAAATGGCAGAATTTGTAAAAGATTATATGGGTCTGCCTCCATACACTAGTTATCACAATTTTCCCACCAAAAAAGAAGATCTTAAGAAAAAATGGCATGGCTTCTTTGTTGGATACGATTTTAATGTTTTAACACACACTATTGAAAATGACTGTTACTTGCATTCGTATATTCATTCTTCTAAAAGAAAAGTAGAGATTACACGAGTTGTTGTTGGAAACCCGAAAGTATCAGATAAAAGTTTGGATGAACTCAAACCACGCTTTAGTAAAGTTAAAGAACATTATACACAAGAACTTTTTGGCCCTAAATTTGTTCCTGCAACAAGGAGTGTTACTGAAGCTTTAGTTTCATATAAAATTCATGATGAACCTATAACTCAAACATATAAATATTTTCTTCTGTTTGTTGATTTAGGAGATGGTCAACCTTTATTTCTTGATGGATTACAGGTTGATTACGATCGAACAGTAAAATAACCTTTAATCAATCCTTCTCCCCAATTACCACAACCTTTTTATCCTTCTTTTCTTTCATATGAAATATGGCGTTTGATGTTATCATCGGAAGAAGCTCGAAAGATGTTGAAAAGTATGGAAAAAGGGGTACTATTCTTATAGGAAAACAGTACGTTACGATGGGCCAGACAACGTCTTTATCGAACCCTGTGTATATGGATGTTGCTGGCGCTCATGTAGTTTTTATTGTGGGGAAGAGAGGGTCAGGAAAGTCGTACTCAATGGGTGCAATTGCAGAAGGATTAGCAGACTTACCGGAAGAGATTAAACAGAACCTTTCAATTCTTTTATTAGACACGATGGGAATTTATTGGACAATGAAATATCCTAACATGCAAGATACTGACATTCTTACAAAATGGAACATAACACCAAAACCATTAAACGTCCAAATTTATACTCCTTCAGGCTTTTATACAAAATATAAAAAAGAGGGTATACCAACAGACTTTCCATTTTCTATCCAACCGTTAGATGTTGGTCCTCATGATTGGTGTGCAGCCTTCACCCTTAACCCGAACTCTGCTGAAGGTGTTCTTATAACCAGAATTGTTCAAGAACTTAAGGAAAAGGGCGAAAGTTATTCCATGGAAGAACTTATTGAAATAGTTCGTCATGATACAGAAAGTGATTCAGTAACGAAAAATATTATCATAAACGAATTTGAAAAGGCAAATGGTTGGAAAATATTTTCGCGTGAGGGAACACCACTTAAAGATATTGTTTCTGCTGGCCAAGTAACAGTTCTTGACGTTTCGCCGTATGCAACAATGGCATCTGGTTGGGAAATTAAAGCGTTAGTTGTCGGTTTAATTAGTCGAACATTGTTTAATCAACGTATGCTTTCACGAAAAACTGAAGAGTTTAAGTCTGTTGATGCTGCCATGCATTACTTTTCAAAAGATGTTGAAGAAAAATTGTCAGAACCGCTTGTCTGGTTAGCTATTGATGAAGCTCATGAATTATTACCTAAGGAAGGTAAGACGGCAGCTACCGATGCATTAGTAACAATTCTGCGTGAAGGCCGCCAGCCAGGAATTTCGTTAATCTTAGCATCTCAACAACCTGGAAAAATAAGTACTGACGTTATGACACAATCAGATACAGTTATTGCACATCGATTAACAGCAAAGATGGATACGGATGCCCTGGGACAGTTAACACAGAGTTATATGCGTGCAGGTCTTGAACAAGAGATTAACATGCTGCCACGTGTTAAAGGTGCAGCAGTCATTTTTGATGATGCAAATGAACGAGTATTTCCTGTACAGATGCGTCCTCGGTCAACATGGCACGGTGGAAGTTCTCCCGTTGCAATACAAGAAAAGAAAAAGTATTTTGAAGATTCGTTAAAGAAGTTAAAGGAATTATGAACCCAACGTGTAACGCCCAAGGTCATGATCATCCCAGGGGAAGTGCTACGTTGGGTATGGTATGGTAATTTTGTTTGTTTTTTAAAAATGTTTGTTAAATTCTATTTTCAAGAGTTTCACGAAGACGTTTTTTTGCCTTTCCTAAACTAATTTGTATTGCTGTTTTTGAAACGTTAAAATGTTCTGCAATCTCGGTTTGGGAAGATTCCTCATATCCATTTAAACCATAATGCATCCAAAGGTATTCCTTCCAACGTTCTTGTGGTAAATCTTCTATTGCAGTCATTAACGCTGAGTTTCTTGTATTTCTTTCATGCGCTTCATCAGGCCTTTCGGAAGTTTTACCATCTTCTAATCCACTTCGATCATGATTACTTCGCTCAATAAACTCTCCAAATGTTACGTCATCACCATCGCCTAAAGATTGCGATTTGTCTAAAGAGGTGGTGCCTTTTGCCGCACCCTGTAACCTATTCAAAGCTTTTGGCGTAAATGTTGTTCCATCTAAAATTTCTTCTTCAATTGGATATCTTCCATGTTCACTACGATATTGTGCTATAAATTTTCGCAATGTTTTCATTTCTCTTTGAGCATTGTCAGGGATGCGAATTGTGTCAGATTTTTTATCAATTGCATGTGTTATTGCTCCTTTTATCAAAATACCTGCATGCGAACTGAACTTATTGCCAAGTCTGTAATCAAACGTCTCTGCAGCTTTCATTAAACCAAAACTACCCTCATGAAGCAGATCAGCATAATCTAAACCACGATTGAGGTACATTTTTGCTATAGTAGCAATTAATCGAATATTTCTCGTTACAAAAATTTCTCGCGCTTCAGAATAATTTGTCTCAGCTTTTTCAAAATTGTGAATATATTCTGCAAGGGTTGCTAAACGTGGAACTTCAAGTTGGTAATCCTTACTAATGACCATTCTTCTCGCAACAACTCGATGTTTTCCAATTCCTTGTGTATCTTTCTCATTTTCAAACTCAGTTAAAACATTCCATGCCAATCTATATGTTTCCTTTCTAAAATGACTTTCCTTTTCCTTTTTATCAAATGTAACGTGTCGTGTAAGAAGTGCAGTATAAATTGCTAGTGCATCATCCTGTTCATCTTCTGGGAAATCATTTAACAAATCCGTTTCATCTAACGCATACACTTGTTCTTTAAGTGTATCAAAATCTTGTGGAAGAATAATTGGTGGAACGTATCCTCTCTCACTCACCACTTTTCCCTTGAGAGTTTTGCTTGCACTTACTAACTTTTTTAATACTCTATATGTTGCTTCTTCTTTTTCTCCTCTTTGCGATCTTTTTAATGATTGATATAATTCATTAAGTGGTGCCGGAAATGCTGATGGATAACATAACGTTAACGTTGCAGCAATACCGCTCACTAGGAGACGCGGTTCTTCTATTTTCCGAGCCAAATTCACTTCTCCACTTTGTGTGAGAAGAGAATACTGGCTTGCTTTATTGAGTAAAGATCGTGCCGCATCAGGTTCGTTTTGTATTGCCATATGTATTTCCTATTATCAAATCTATAATAAACATCCATAATCTTCAGAACTTTTTTTAATTAAAACTGTTTCATTGCTCGTAATCGTTTAACTCTTGCTTCCATTGGTGGATGTGTTGAAAACCAATTTAAAAAACTTTTGCCACGGAACGGATTTGAAATGAACATGTGTGCAGTAGCTTCCGTAGTTCCCATTTTCTTAAATGGATTACGTGAAACGTTATGATGAATTTTTTCTAATGCTGAAGCCAAAGAAAATGGATCCCTAACTAATTTTGCACCAGTTTCATCTGCAAGGAACTCTCTTGACCGAGAAATTGCCATTTGGATAATAAGTGCCATGATCGGTGCAACAATTGCAAGGACTAACAATTCTAAAATGTTATTGTCTCCGTCTCTACCACCAAATCCACCAAAAATTGCTGACCATCGTGCCATCATGGCAACATACGATATGACTGCTGCAATTGTTGCAGCAACTGTTGATATTAATATGTCACGATTCTTAACATGGGCAAGTTCATGAGCAATGACTCCTTTTAACTCATTTCTGCTTAAAATATCTACAATTCCCGTTGTAACAGCAACAGCTGAATGTGTAGGGTTCCTTCCCGTTGCAAACGCATTTGCTTGAGGCGTATCAATCACATACACTTTCGGCATTGGCAATTTTGCTGAATGACGAACTTCATCAACCATAGAATATAATTCTGAATATGTATTTTTATCAGCTTCCTTTGCCTTATAAATTTTAAGTACAATTTTGTCTGACCACCAATATGAAACGAAATTGATACCTATTGCAAATATTAACGCAATAAACATACCGTTAACTCCTCCAATCAGTCGGCCAATGAACATAAGAACGATAGCTAACAGTGTTAACAATACAACTGTTTTAACTTGATTTTTTATCATATTACTGTTTTATACTCTTCTGTTTAAAAATGTTATGATAACAGTAAACTATATAAACAAAAAAGTATTCCTTTGCAGTAAGAGGTGATAGATGCATGGTCCTAGAACACATTTTTCCTGAAGATTGGTTAGAAAAGAAAGGAAGGTACGCGTTTCTTTTAGGAGTTGGGTATTCTATAGTTGGAGTGCTTCTTGCATCTATCCTTTTTCCAGGCGATCCTGCACTTGTTGCGGTTGCCTTTACGTCATTATTATTATTACCTGAATTGTACAAAATATTTTCTATTGAGGAACGACAGGAAAGTATGGAACAACGAATTTCTCTCCGTTCATTATGGAAAGACGATATTGGAATTGTGCGAATTTACATTTTCCTTTTTTTAGGAATATTATTAGTATATTCCATTGGAACAATGGTTATGCCACAAATGCAAACTAACACATTGTTTAGGGAACAGTTAGAAATTAGGTTTGGTCAGGGCTTTGCCGGTCAGGCAGTTTCTGGTGGACTATTTTCAAGCGGTTTATTTTTTAGTTTATTAAGTAACAATTTCTTAGTACTTTTAGCATGTTTTATTATGGCGCTGTTAACGGGCGATGGAGCAATATTCCTTATAACATGGAACGCTTCGGTATGGGGTACAATTTTTGGTGTCACGGCAAAGAATGCGGCACTCTTCTCTGGCCAGAATACGTTTTACTTGTTTGGCCTTATCATGCTGGTTGTTTTCCCCCACATGATGATTGAAGCAATTTCATATTTCCTTGCAGCCATATCGGGATCGGTAATATCAAAAGACGTAATATTAGAAAAATTTGCGTCTCATAGATTCCTTGAAGTGTTCGGATTCAATTTGTATTTGTTACTCTTTGCATTAATTTTCTTGCTTTTAGGAGCAGCGGTAGAAGCGTTCGTTTTAGAACATGTCAGCATCTATCAAGAAATTATTAGAATGAGTATGCAAGCAATTGTTTAATTATTTTTTTTAAATTCTTTCAAATAAAAATCTAATTATTAATAGGACTATGTGGTTTACACGTATCGTAAAAATCACATTTTCCTGTTGACCATTTACATAACCCTGTAACGGTTCTAGGATAATCAATTTCTTGTTCAGTTATGGAAGTATGTCCATGAATAAGTTCAATTTCTTGTTTTGCTAACTGTATCAGTTCCTGATCAACGTTCATTACTTTTAACTTGTTTCGTAAAAAGAAAATGCCAACCTTGTGAGGCATTTTTCCATGCAATTCTTCATATAATAATGAATAAATTGCTAATTGTAATTTTATACTATCTTTCATATCAAACCGCGCATTCGTTTTATAATCAATAATGTGTACTTCATCTTCAACGTAATGAATTGCATCAATAAAACCACGGATAGAATGTTTTTCAGACATATATTTCTGTTCTCGTACGGGCGTCAGTTTAATGAACGATTCTTGACAACTTATAGTATTTTTTTCCATCACTTTTTCCATATCGGTAATAAAATGGTTCATCCAGTTCATTACCATAAGCATTGATTCTTCAAAATAAAATCGTTCTTTATCTTGACTAAGATGTAACGCTTTAATCTTTGGTTCATACTGTTTCCAGTAATGGAGAGATAACTTTTGAATAATTTCTTTACATTTTAATTGATAATTTTCACGTGTAAATGAGCTTGTATCAATATCATAAAAATTTTCTAATATGGTGTGAACCATGTTTCCTCTAACTTGGTGTATGTTAGGAACGCCAGGCAATTTCTTAATATAATTATAATAATATTTTCGTTTACACTGTTTAAACGTGTTAATAGATGATGGTGATTCAACTCTTTTTGCCATGTAACCCTCTTTTCACTCTTTATTGTACAAAAAGGAAAGAAGGTCCTTTATATGTTTTTCCAATGTAGACACTTTGTACAAACTTTTATAAAGTGCGTCTTGAATTTATATACATAATGGGAAAACCACCACAACCTGATCAACCAGAATTTATTCGAGTACGAATTCCTCGAGGTAAAGAAGTGCTTGGTATCGTAAAACAACGGTTAGGTGGAAGTCGAATGCGTGTTCTTTGTTTAGACGGTCGTGAACGAATCTGTCGAATTCCTGGACGATTACGTCGTGCATTATGGGTCCGAGAGAATGATGTTGTTATTATTGAACCATGGGAATTGGGTGGCGATGCAAAAGCAGATATTATTCATAAGTATCGTAGTAAAGCAGAAGTTGGATTCCTTCGTAGGAAGGGATATCTGAAAAGTATTGAAGACGAATTCTAATATAAAATTCTTATGACAAATTCTAATAGTCATGTTTGAGAATGACTACTCTGAGATGGAAATGCTTATATATTATTTTTCGTTGTTTCTTATAGATGTCTGACACTAAAAGTAAAACAAAAATGGTAGTATATGCAATACTTCTTGTGATTTTACTTTTTGGAATTTTAAGCATATTTATTCATTTTACTGGAAAGATGTTTGCATTAGAATTGGTTGGATTTGTTGTTTTATTGGTGTTAAGTTTCGTAGGATTAGCAGGTTATTTTACTCGGTGGGGAGAAAGAGTTCTTTTTTTTGTGTTTTTATTGTACATTATTAATCTTCTTTTAATTTGGTATTTTACAGATTCTTTATACATGATTTTGGTCGTTATCGCACTTATAGGATTTTTATTTTCAATTCCAAAGAGAGCATCATCAAAAAAACCAGAAGAAACCTTTGTTGATAAAGAACCACATAGCGTTATATTTGATGCGCCAGAACCACCTCAAAAGACTTCAGTTACAAAAAAAACTGTTTCTAAATCAAAACCAAAAACTGAATTTTCTCCGGGAAAATTTGTTGCAAGTAAGAACGGTAAAGTTTACCATTTACCAAAATGTGAATGGGCAAAACGTATTGCAAAAAATAGCCACGTATGGTTCAAAAAGAAAGAAGATGCGTGGGAAAAAGGGTATAGAGCACATAATTGTATTGAATCATTAAGTAAATAAGATGCCTCCTGAAAAAAAGCCACTTGAAAAACTAGTTGAAGGTTCTGATAGATTGATTATTTCTTGTAATCCAAGGCAACGTCCAGTAGTACCTGTATACATTGGTGCCCCACAAATTTTAGTAGTAGGTACTTCAGAGAATGAAGATGAAAAAGCCCGTTCTTTTGCTCCATCAAAAGCAGTTGCGTATGTTCTGTCTCAGGTCCCTGCTTGTAGTGGGTTTGGTCGGGACGATTCAAACAAAGAAAATGTTGTTTTTTGGTATTATGCAGTTCATTACTGTTCATCTTTTACAGAAATACCAAACGATGAATGATTATTTCTTTTTCCAAAATAAATGACTTATTTTGTCTAGCAAATAAGATTTTATCTTATTTTCTATGCCAATAATACACAAGAATACCAATAACAGCAACAGTAATGGAAGCATCAGCAATGTTAAACACTGGCCAAAAAGAGATATCAATAAAATCAATTACGTACCCTCGAAGTAACCTATCAATAAAGTTTCCCATCACTCCTCCAAGAAATAAACCAAAGATTATCTGAGGAAATCGTTCCTGTGGAATTTTTTTGTATTGGGAAATGAGTAGTACGGTAACAATGAACGATATGATTGCAAGTAAAACTGTTTGATTCTGTAAAATACCAAATCCTGCCCCCGTATTTTTTACAAAATGAATACGTATCAAATCATTTCCAAAATCTAATCTTGTAGAATTAACAATATATTTCAACAATTGATCAACACATACTGTACCAAACACAATTATACTAAAAAGAAGTCCATATTGTTGTTTTGTGTTTACCATAACTTTTGTTCTTTCTTATGGCTTCCCATGGAACGTTCCATACCTGCAACACGTTGATCAAGGGATGTAAGAAGTGCTTTAATAGTATCAAGTTTACTGCTCAACAATTCAATGTCACGTTGTGGCGACCCAGTTGAAGGTACTTGTTGAAACGCAGGTTTAGGCGTTATGCTAGGTTCTTCAGAAAAACGTACGGGTCCCTCTGGTCCATCAAACGGAGACGTTTCTTCAGTTCCCATAGGCTTTTTATCTAATCCAAGATCATCTGATGGTGGGATACCACTTTCACCAAATTTATCGTTTGAAATGGTATCTAACGCAAAATCATCATCCCTTTTCCAAAACTTTAATTTACCGAATATGCTCATTATAGTTAAGAAAGTTGTTTGTGGTTTTAAAAGTTTTCTTTCTGTGATGTACCACAACATTAATAAAAACATCATTGTATCGTCATATTATGGCAGAAAACAAAGAATCAAAAGATGAAAAAATTGGATTTCATAAAGGGTCGCTTGCAACTTTAACAAAAGAACGGGAAGAAATGTTGCGTATCTTACAAATTGTTGAACAATTGATGCAAATGCACATTAAAGAACTTAAAGATCTTGGCATTGATTTAATTGCACAGGCAAAGAAAGAAGCGAAAAAACTTAAAGGTAATAAACCAATTGAAGACGTCTTAAACTAGACAATAACAGTACCGCGATGAGTCTTCGGTAAAAAATTAATTATTTTCTTATCTTTATATTTTGCGCATCCTACAATATTCTTCTCATATTGTAACAATACAAATCTGTTTTCTTCTCCACAATCCTTTTCAAGATCAACTCCCTCAAAATACGTTTTGATTTCTTTCTCGTCCAATTCAACAATGTTTTTAATATCGTGATTAATAGTTTCATTCTCTTGTACTAATAATTGGGATCCCTCTTTACTTAGTCTTGCTTGTGTATCTTTATACTCCGCGAAGTAAAGGCCAATCTTATCAATTCGTAGTTTGTTAAGGTCAACTTTTGCAATATCTTTGTTAACAATAAAAACTCTATTTTTTTCATTCAAAAAATATGCATATTCCTTTTGTAGTGTTGTGCCAAACTGTTTTATGAGAACCTTATTGAACTCTTTAATTCTACGAGTGTTAAGGATGGTGAGTTTTTGCATTTATCCTGCACCCCATACAGGATTATTCTTCCTTTTAATCTCAGCAATTTCTCTAAGAACGTTAATTTCTATTGTTGACAAATGTTTTCTCATATGTTTAAGTTTAATGAAATCATCTTCAGGAATGTCACTGTACAAAAAATCGCCCTCGTCAATCTGTCTTCCTACTGTAACGCCGTCCATTGCCATTGCAACTTGTTTACCCTGATCAGCTATAGTCACATTTTCCTTACCCTCTTTCATACTTTTTACATGGGTAATCATCTTTCCTTCAATATTCATGATAGGGTCACCAGTTTTTATCCTTCCAATTTCTATCTCAACACCAACGATAGCGGGATTGTTTTGTCTGAACGTGTATCCCTTTAGTATAGCAAACTTACACGGTCGTACTAATTTACTTAATTCTTCCAATTCAATATTTTTTGTGAGAGTTTCTACATACTTTTCATATTTTTCTATTGTTTGATAAATAACGTCATGCGTAATTACTTTAAGTTTTTTAACGATAAGGGTTTCTTCAATATCTGCTGGAATTTTAATATTGAATCCCAAAATAACGCCGTGAAACATATCTTTATCTCTCATAGCTTCCAATTTTGAGACATCTTTTTTTGTAACATCTCCAAGTGACGATGAAGATATAGGTATGTTCTTCTCTTGTAATAATGTTCGCAATGCTTCTAAACCACCAATTGTATCAGCTTTAATGATAACTCCTTCTGTATCATCACTTTCCGTTACAATTTCGCCAACTTCTTCCTGAACTTCATTCTTGGCAGCGGTAATTTCATCTTCTTTATTTGAACAACTTCGTATTGGCATTCCTGCAATCGCGTTGTCTAACCCTGGCGCAGAAATTTTAACGCCCGTTGCTGCGTGAACTTCCTTAACATTCTTGAACTTACTTTTCATGTCACGCATCTCAGCCAATTCTGCTGGTTCAAGTAACGCACGTACTTTAACAACAATTGGTTCGTCAATGGAACCAATAACAAGCGTATCATTCACTTTTAGTTGACCATTATATATTATAGCGTTCAATGTTGTCCCTAACCCCTTTTCTTCTTTAACCTCTAAAATAGTTCCTTTTGCAGGCCCAGTTTCTTCAATCTGTAATGTTTGTTCAAAATATTTTTGTGCAAGTCCCGTAAGTACCATAAGTAATTCAGGAATTCCCTGGCCTGTCTGTGCAGATACGGGAATGATAGCAACTTGTTTAGTATAATCTTCAACCCTATCGAACCGTTCTGCTGTAAGTTCAATTTTTTGAAATTGTGCAACAAGTTCATATAACCGTTTTTCGAACTCTCCCTGAATTTCAAGATTAAGAGTACTAATATTTTCCATAAGAAACTTTTTCTCATCATGTTGCCAATGTGGTATTAAATCAATCTTGTTAGCAGCAACAATGAACGGTACTTTCTGCGCTTTTAAGATTTCTATAGATTCAATAGTTTGTGGTTTGAACCCTTCATTAATGTCAACCACAAGAATTGCTATGTCTGCGAGTGATCCCCCTCTCTTTCGTAGTGAGGTAAAGGCTGCATGGCCAGGAGTGTCAATAGTTAGTAAACCAGGTACTGTAAGGTTTTGTTTGATAGCATCTAATAGTTTTCCACATATCTTTTTGATAGTTTCAATGGGGATGGCAGAAACTCCAATAGCTTGCGTTATCGCTCCTGCTTCGCCAGATGCAACAACGGTTGCTCTAACTTTATCTAATAAACTCGTTTTACCATGATCAACATGGCCAAGTACGGTTACAAGGACTTTACGGGTTGCCATAGAATTAGTTTGTTATTACTTTATTTTAAAGCTTTGTGGTAATTCTCATTCGTCTTTGTATCAAAAGAAGAAATAATATATAATAATAAAAAAGAAATTAACGGATTGGTTTTTATTTTCCTTTACGTATGGCTTTGATTGCGGCTTCAAGTGAAGCAATTCCATCACTTATTTTATGAAGTTTGTCTCTATCAAAGTTACCTGCTCCATACACTGCTGTCAACGATTTTAATTGAACTTTAAGAAATTCAAGAACATCATCCAAATGATCACATGCTCTAAATATTTTGCTATCTGGACCACCACTCATGTCTTCCGGTTCATAATATCCCATTAAGTTTCACCTCTCATTAATCAAATTCTTACTATGTTATAAATCTTATGAATCGATTTTTGTTCAATCTTGAAGAAGTATTATATAGCCTATTCATAATTAATCTTAGTATGCCAAAAATCACAGAACAAGGAGTAACGTTAAACATAGCATCAATAAAGAAAGATCCTCATAAAAAGATGCCCATATTCTATAATCCAGTCATGAAATCCAATAGAAATATCTCTATATTATTACTCAATTCAATTTCAAATACAAAAATGCATGTTGCCCTACCATTAACAGGTTCCGGTATTCGCGCTCTTAGGTTTCTTAGGGAATTAAAGAAAGGAAAGATTGATACAATATTTGTTAATGATAAAAAAGCGGACTTTGTAAATACTTTTACTCAAGCTCTTACAACAAACAACTTAAAAAAAACAAATTCAGTAAAGATATGTAATGATGATGCTAATCATTTCTTATTAAACCAGCATACAGACGATTTTTGTGGATACTTTGATTATATTGATATTGATCCGTTCGGGACGCCTAATCCTTTCCTATCAGCATCTGTCTCTCAAGTTAAGAGAAATGGCATACTTGCAATAACTGCAACTGATACTGCTGCCCTTACAGGAACATATCCAAGATCAACTAAAAGAAAGTATTGGGCAACATCGTTAAAGAGTTATATGATGCATGAAACTGGGCTAAGAACACTTATTAGAAAAGTTCAGTTACAAGGAATTCAGTTTGATAAAGCACTTACACCAATTTTATCATATCATAAAGATCATTATTTTAGAATATATTTCAAACAAGAAAGTGGCAAAGAAAGGTGCGATGAAATAATCAAACAGCATAAATATATGTTATATTGTCCTAGTTGTTTGAATCATACCACTTCACATTTTAATAAGGAAACATGTTCCTGTGGCACACAATTCTTATTTATTGGCCCATTATGGATTGGAAAGTTGTTTGATACAAAATTAATTACTACAATGGCAAAGAACAATCCATTTCCAGAAGAACAAAAGTTTTTAGACGTTCTAAAAGAAGAATCAAAAAAAGATATTGTTGGATTTTATGATTTGCATGTTATTGAAAAGAAGTATAAATTTCCTATTGGTAAGATGGATTCAGTATTGAAGAAATTGAAAGCAGTAAGAACACACTTTTCTTTAACGGGGATAAAAACAAATATAAACATTAAAGAAATAATACGGTTGTTAAAATGAACACAAAGAAACTTACTCCAGAACAACATCATATTCTAGAAGAAAAAGGGACTGAACCACCATTTTCGGGAACACTTTTACATAATACAAAGAAAGGAACGTATCGTTGTGCTGCGTGCGGAAATGAAATTTTTTCTTCAGACACTAAATTTGATTCTGATTGTGGCTGGCCAAGTTTTTCTGATGCAAAGAAAGGTTCAATAAAATTGTCTGAAGATAATTCGTTAGGAATTAAACGTATTGAAGTTACATGTACACACTGTGGTGGTCACCTTGGTCATCTTTTTGACGATGGACCTAAACCTACTGGTAAACGATATTGTATAAATTCTTTAGCAATGGAATTTAAAGAGAAAAAGTAAAAATTATTAATGGTTTATCCTAATGCCAAATCCATTTTAGCAACTTCTGCAGACTGAACCTGGTCAATTTCTTTCAGTTTAGCAGCAGTTCCGTCAAAGTCAGCACCTTCAACTTCATACATTACCATAACCAAGACTGCTTTTAACCCAAACGCTATTGGATCTTCTTTCACTTGCATTTCTCCTATTGCACCAGCTTCTCGTGCAATAGCTTCTGCTTTTTCTTTAATTGGCGCTAAATCAACGTCAGGTGATTCAGGCATTAATTTAAATGTTATAATTGCTTTTGCCATACACTTTTACCTCATTTAGTTAGGACCTATAAATCCACATTCGTGACAGGTATATTTTGTTGCAATACTTCTGCAATTAGTACACCGTACAATCTCTTGATTGCTACATTTTGGACATTTGAAGATAACACTTGCTTTATCATTAACGACCTTTTTCTTACATGAACTACATATTTTGCTTTCCATTGTTACCATATCATTCTGTAGATTCTTTATAAATCTTTTTGCGATTGAATAGTTGTTCCCTCAACTTTATATCCAATATTGAGAAATTTTTCTACAATATACATGTTAGTTTTTGCATGATTACTTACATCCCGCACGTTGATTTGTGAACCAGGAAGAATTCCCATAAACATGATTAATTGGTCTGCTAGATTTCTATCAACAGAAGCACCTGAATCAATTTCTTTTTGGAGGTCTCTTGCAGCTTCTTTTCCTATCTCTTCTGACGTTTTTCCTTTTTCTATCAGTGCACTACTTCCAAGACGAGTAGGATTATCAAAATCAATACTATCATTAGTACTATACAACGCCCATAATAACAATTCGCCCCCAACACTTTGGGTCTTCGCATAATCAACGCGTATTTGTATTGGCACTTCATACTTTTTCAATTCTCTCTCAGTAGATTGTGTAATTCGTTCTCCAACTTTTTTAGTTTCCAATTCAGATGAAACATTTACAATACCTTTAATTTGTTCTAAATTTCCTTGCGTAACAAGATCAATTTTTGGTACTTTTAACTCAATTTCTTCTAAGAATTGTTGAACAGTATCAAAATTGTTTAATTTAATTTTTGGCGATATTTCTACTTGTACTTCTCCTCCACCTTTTGGGTAATATCCACGTTTGAGAACTTTTAATTCAATCTTCTCTGCAAACTTTGCTACATGTGGAAGAAGTACATTTTGAAGGTAATCAACTGAAGCTTGCCATTTCCCGCATGTTCCACCTTTAATATGTAATGTTACTTTGCTTGGTGCGAAAAGTGAAGGAAGAATTAGTGCTTGGAGGAGTAGTGTTATGCTTCCTGCTGTTCCAATATCAATATCATATTTACCACTTTTAATTTTTCCAGGTTTGAAATGAAGTTCCGTCGATCCAATATCAACATCATTAGTTTCTGCATTACATAATTGTGTAAGAGCTTTAATTGCGTGTAAATGTTGCGCTTTTAATCCTGGGTTTGGCCGTCCTGCTCTGATATTGTTCACAGTAAACTCTTTTCCAGTGAGTGAAGATAGTGCTAATGCTACTCTTGTTAGGGACCCTCCCCCTTCTCCATATGAACCGTCTAATTGTATCATTCTCTATATAAAACAATAAACTTAATAAAAAACTTTACTTTTTAAGGTTATTGTGGGGACGTAGTATAACCTGGTTAGAATAGGGGCCTCCAGTGATGGAGGGTTGAGCGCAAGCAATGACAAAAACCTTTCCCGAAGTAAGCCTTAGATCCGTGTTCGAATCACGGCGTCCCCACCATTCTCCAAAACTATTATAAACACTAAATAAAGTATTCTTCTCATGTACAAAAAAAGGGGTGCTCCTATAGAGTATAAAGGATTCTTTGGTCGGCATAGGGTGGCCATTGCCGCAACAACTTTATTAGGAACAATTGTTGGTGCAGGAATTCTTGGCATTCCGTACGTTATTGCTCAGACAGGAATTTTGTATGGGTTCATTCTTATTGTATTGCTTGGCATCATGTATCTTTTTTTGAACTTGTTTCTTGGAGAGGTTGTTCTAAGAACAAAAACGCAACATCAACTTACAGGTTATGCTGGAAAATATCTCGGTAAATGGGGAAAACGTATATTTACAGTTTCGATGCTCATAAGTTTGTATGGTGCACTAACGGCCTATTTAATTGGTGAGGGAGCAACCCTATATTCAATATTTAAATTCGGTACACCATTATTATACACGTTAATATTTTTTGTAGTAACATTTTTTATTGCATACAAAGGTGTTAGAGCAACGGGCAAAGCAGAACTTATTTTGATATCTTTATTATTGTTTATCATTGTATTGATTGGCATTATTTCCTTTAGAGACATTAATGTAAGTAATTTAACTCATATGGATATTTCCAAATTCTTTATCCCGTATGGTGTCATTGTCTTTGCATTTCTCGGCCTACCCGCTATACCTGAAATGCAGGAAGAATTGGGTCGAGAGAAGAAGAAATTTAAGATGGCTATCATTCTTGGATCTATTTCTCCAATTGTTATTTATTTGTTATTTACTCTTTTTATTGTCGGTATTGTTGGTTTAGACAATTTTAATATTTTGGGACCAAATGAAAGAATAGCAACGATTGCGTTAAGTATGTTTTCTAATCCTATTCTTGGTATTCTGGCAAATATATTGGCAGTGTTGGCAATGTTTACATCATTTTTAACGATAAGTTTAGCATTGATAGAAATGTACCATTTCGATTATCATTTTCCGAGAAGTGTTTCTTTAGGTTTAGTATTTTCATTTCCGTTGATTTTTGCCGTATTGAACCTTGCAACATTCATAACAGTTTTGGGATTGACAGGAGCAATCGCGGGAGGAATAGAAGCTATATTGGTAATTTTAATGTTTTGGAAAGCTAAAACATTAGGTAATAGAAAACCAGAGTATACCATTTCTAAAATGAAAGCGTTAGGATTCTTTATGATGTTATTGTTTGCATTCGGCATTTTATATCAGTTCTTATAGACTTTCATAATATTTATAATATTACAATATAGACACGTTCTACAGACAAATTATTTAGTTACTACTCAAAACTAATGAAATTATAGAAATGTTTATAAAGTGGTTATTATTCTTGAGTGGTGTTGGGGGTTTAATAGTAAATATGGTATCAAATTACGATTGGAAAGCAAATAATAAAGTTGTTGATGTACAAAGAGCTCGAAATTTAATTAGAGATTATAATCCTAGTTTACAAACATCTTCTCCTGGAGAGATTCAATTATGGGCACAAGATTCTTTAGGTGTTATCATTTCTGATGATGGTGTTCGTGATAAGAGACGTATGGATGCAGGAGAACAATCAAATCAAGCATTTATGACCCCTCATAGATTTTCTGTTCGTGTTAAATTATTCTTTGGAGAAGACATTTCTCCATATGAACTTCTAAAAGCTCAAGAAGTTACTCCCTCAAAAGAAGTTGTTGGAAATGCTCTTCAAAATAGAATGTCTCCTGATGTTCATTATCCTGGACTTACTGAACAATATATAGAAGAAATATCTCAACAAAAACCAGATTCTGTTGTACGTCGTCTTGACCTTATTTACGGAATTCAACCTGAACAACTTGCAGAATGTCCTGGAGCTACTGCGAATTATACTTCTATTGTAGAAGCTCGTGTTTTACTAACGGGCGAATCTCGTGAAGAGGCTTCAAAATCAGTAAATAATGAAGGAATTAAAGAAGATGGAATACATGCTGTTCATGGTAATGATTTTTTAACGAACGGCGATTTATTAAGTTATATCACTAAATGGAGAGAAGACGGTTCTGCTCCACTACCAGCTATAGAACAAGTTTTAGGAAGGCCTCAAGAACCTGAACCTGAACCGCTTAGAATTGAACAAGTTCGGGGAAGAATTGCAACACCTGATATTGCTCCTACACCACAATATACTCCTGACCTTTTAGCTGTTGATCATAGAATATTACGGGACAGATTAAAAGATGAAGGTTTTGTGTTCTCAGATCCTGAATTTGATGCTTATATTCATGAAAGTCAGATGGTAATATTTGGTGACTCTTTATATCAATCAGTTGGATTCCCAGAAAGTGGTTCTCTTGAGAATCATGGAATTCATAAAAGTCATTTAGATGAGCTTGTAAAAGGGTATGTTGAAAGTCATAAACCATTACCTGTTAGTTCAATACCTTCAATCCCTCTTGAAACTTTTGGACCAAAACCTAGAGGTCCAGTTGAAATTAAACCCCGTTCTGTTTCAAAACCTAAGATTCAAGGAGAAGAAAGGGTTATGATACCTGCTGTACAAGAATCTGACGTGTATACTCCTGCACCAAAACTATCTGAATTAGTAACTGAAGCTGTAGAACAGGGTGGATACGCAAGAGCAAAAACAGAATTTGAACAAGAAATTATTGGTTTAAGGGAAGAACTTAATAGAAGTACAACTCAACTTGTAGATTTAGAGACTTACCAACGTGAAGCTGCAAGAGTTCCAGGTTTAACTTTACAATTGGAAGAACTTGCCGAAATTAATACAGAAAAAGAAAAAACTATTGGAAGAAAGAATTGGGCACTTGCTGCGTATCGTTCTTTAAATGTTTCAGTCCGTACAGCTTTATTTACGTTAGCAGGATCAGCAGTTGCTTTTGTTGGTGCTCAGATTCATAATGATTTTAGTTATAATGCTTTAGTGAGAGAAAGTACAGAATCTTCTGCAGAATTAATACAACATTATGAAAGTGATAGAGAACGTTCCGCTATTGATATTCTGAATTTAGAAAATAGAAATGGGGAACTTACAACTGAACTTGGAACTACCAAGAAAAGCCTTGCAGAAGAAGAACGCCGTGCAGAAAAAGCAGAAAAAGTTGTACAAGGATTATATGACCTTGCTCTTGAAAGAGATAGAAAAATACAATCATTAAATATTCAATTAGAAACTTTTAAAGGAACCGATGAAGCTCGTGAAAAACTTTCTGGAAAAGTTGCTACTTTAGAAACTGAGTTACAAACTGTCAGAGATCAATATCAAACACAAAGTGCTCAATTAAAAGCATCTAAGGAATCATACAAATTATCTGTTGCTGAGCGAGATTTATTGAAAATAGATAATGAAGATTTGACATCTGCAAACGATGTTTTAATCAGCGCATTTGATGTTGATACAGAATTGATTGAAGGGTATGAATTAGATTTGGCTAATGCAAATGGTTTGTTACAAGAAGCTGAAGTATTAGACAAAGTACAGGAGGAAGATATTGATGATCTTACACTGTTAGTTCGGGGCCTTGAATCAGATATTACTAAAAAAGATTTTGCATTTGGTGCTCAACAAGAATTGTTTGATTCAACAGTTACTAGCTGGACACAAAAATACCAATTATTAGAGGGCGGAGTTGCAAAATTAAAACAGGACTTAAAGGATGCTCATAAAGCTACTTTGGACGAGACAGCTTCTTGTGAAGAAGACAGAAATAAATTGGAAAGAATGAGATTACGATGGCGAGATGAACAACGACAAACAACACCAGAAGCACCTCACGTTCCCCAAAAAACTCGACCAATTGATATTTAATGGAGGATATACAAATGTCACAAAATTCAAAACATACACTTGGAAAAACAATTGCTGGTCTTATGGCAGCAACAGCTCTTACTGTTGGAGTAGGAGAAGAGGCAGAAGCAAAGAGATACACATTATCACCCTCAGAAAAAGTAGCTATTGCTGCAATAGAAGCTGATCCACGATATAAAGGAAAGATTACTGTTAAAGAGTGTGAAAATCCTGGAGAGGTTCACGGTTTAGATATTCAGAAAAGAGACGGAGATGAATTTTGGTACTTACTTGAATGTAAACCACGAGGAAAGGGTTTACCGGATGGTGTTATGTTTAGTGAAGGTTCTATAGAATTATGGTTACGTCATGCTGGATATTCTCCTAATGATATGCATGATAAATTAATGACATGGGAACATAAACGAGGACATTATTTTGTTCCTGATGCAGACTTTGCAGATTTACAAAGACGTATGAAAATAGAACATGGTAGGTTAGGTATTGTTGAAACTGGTTTAGATGATCTTGCTGGAAGAACAACAGAATTAGAAACAACACAGAAATTACAAGATATGTTATTAGATGAACATGGAAAAAAAATACATGAACTTGGAAAAAAATCTACTGACTTACAAAAGAAAACAGACGATTTAACAAGACAAGTTGACCGATTATACGATGGAGATATTCGTGTTTATGGTGCAGTTCGTGGAGGAGCAACAGGAAAAGGAGATCTTTTACTATCAGGAGATGTTCATGTAAAAACACAGTTCCTTGCAGATCATATTCGTGCAGGATTAGATGTTAGTGCAGGAATACTTGATGTACAAACAGCAGATGATTCATACACACGAACAACACATGAAGGTCAAGCAGTTACGATTGACGATTCTTCACGAGATACATTATTATTTAGAACTGGTGCTTGGTTAGAAGGATGTTATAATGGTATTTGTGCAATGGTTGGTGGCGGTGCAGGCATTGTTGATAGAAAACAAGCTCGTACAGATACAATTGCAGGAACTTCAAAAAAACATTGGACAGGAAGTACCAAACCTGAAGGATACGGTAAAGTAGCAGTTTCAGTTGAAGGAGACGCATACAAAGTTTCTGCTGGAGCAGAACATTCAGACGTTTTAGGTACTAGGGGAGTTGTTTCTGGAGCCGTTAGAGTATCTGATAAACTTACAATTACAACTGAACATAAAGCTGGTAAAGCTGGATATAGTGGAACTGTGGGGGTTCGATTTTAGAAAATGAAATTAACAACATTATTACTTGGAATGCTTATGCTTGTGTTGGTATTACCCTTCGCAAGTGCAAATGATGCTAGTGTTATAACATACTGGCTAGACAATGGTCAAAATGCTGGAGCAGGAGCACGGACAGTATTTGAAGGAGAGACAGTTAATTTCAAAGTTTATGCCGATCCATGTTACAATTATAATGATTGTCGAGACATGGATTTGAGAGGAGTTATCCTTGACGAAAACAATAATGTAGTTGAAGAACTATTTAATTATAATAATTTGAGAGAAGTATTTGGCGATGATGAAACATCAGTATTTTCGTTTACTCCACAAACAGAAGGTACATACTATGTTGTTGTTGATACAGATGGTGCACAAAATGCAGTTTGTGAAAACGAAAATAGTTGTTCAGTATTAGAATTATCAGTTGAAGAAGTACCACCAGTTCCAGAAGAAATTGTATGGGGTTGTACAGATTCTACAGCAATAAATTATGATTCAGGGGCAAATAGAGATAATGGTTTTTGCAATCACAATCCTAGAATAGTTGTTATGGGACCACCAGCATATGATGATGTTGATGGAGTTTATTATTACGATGGAAACATTGGTCGAGAATTTTATGTTAGACTTCGAGGACTAGATCAAGAACAAACAGACCTTACGTTTGCATGGAATCATGCTGTTAATGGTGAAGGTAGCACCCCTCGTGGATTTACAATAGAGAACACTGACAATAGTAGAAATGGGTATTTTAGATGGACACCAACAACAACAGGAACATTTGCCGCTAATATCATTTTAAACGATGGGTATGGTGGACAAGATACACAAATTGTTGTATTTACAATTGGCAATCATGCTCCAACATTAGACGTTACTCCTGAACCTGATATGGAAACTATAAATCTGTGGAAATATGACGTTTATACAAATGAAGAGATTGATCTTGCAATAACCGCACATGATGTTGATAATGACGAACTTGACATGTCTATTCAATGGACAAATGAATATGAACATCCTGGACTTGACTTTTCATACGGAGATGATTTAATTAATGTTCAATGGACACCTGAAGAATCTGGTGAGTATGGATTTATTGTTCGTGTGACAGATGGTAAAGTCTTTACAGAAAAAACCGTTGTGTTTAATGTTCTTAGTCCACAATTATTAGTATATCCAGTACAAGATTATTCTTTAACTGAAGAGTCTAACGCAGTATCATTTACACTTAACACTGCACAATTTAATCCGTTTAATGATGATGTGACATATGATGTTCGTGTAGAACGTGAGGAATGTACAGGATTTTTCTGTGTTCCAGATAGATTCCGTGAATTGTTCTTACCAAGCGAAGCAGAATTTGATTCAGAAACTGGAGAATTTACATTTACACCAACGTACGATACTGTTGAACATCCAGACGAACACATTGAATACACATTCAAATTCCGTGCACAAGATGGATATCAAGAATCTGAATGGGTAGAATCAACCATAAATATTGGTGATGTTAACAGAGAACCAGTTGTTGAACTATTATATCCTACAACTCTTTTGGTTGGGGAAGAAGGAAGTTTCGGCGCAATTATTGTAGAAAATGATGCAGACGGAGATGACCTTCGATTCATTTGGAACTTTGATGACATGGACGATTTATTTGGTCAGTATGTTGATTATACATTTACTGTTGCAGGTGAACATTATGGAACTTTATTAGTTGACGATGGATTCGGTGATGTACTTGAATTTTCTTTTACCGTTATGGTAGAAGAAGAACCAGTAATTATTGTTCCAGTAAATCATGTTCCTACAATTAAAGGAATTACTGATAAAGAAGTTATGGAAGGTGAAACACTTGTCTTAAATATTGATGCACGAGACGAAGATAACAGGGATACGTTATCGTACGAAATGCAACTTGTTGGACCTGTTAGTGAAGTTATGCAATCTAGTGGTTCATTTGATTCAGAAACTGGTAGATTTACGTTTACACCTAACTTTGACTTTGTTGCACATCCAAATTTAGAACGATCATTTGATGTAGAATTCAGAGCAGTTGACAATCATGGCGAAGCAACTGAATGGCAAGACGTAACTATTACTGTTATTGATGTTAATAGAAATCCAGAAATTATAGAATTTAACGTTCCAACAACAGTTATTATCGGAGAAGAATTTGACGTTTCAGGAAATGCAGAAGATGCAGATAATGATGACCTTACCTATGAATGGATTTTTGCAAACGATGTAACTACAGAGAAAGAAGGTCAAGAAGCAACTCATACATTTGATCATTTAGGAGATTTTAGTGTTACTCTTAACGTCTATGATGCATTTGGTGGTTCAGATTTTCAAATAGTAATTCTTACTGTAGAAAATGAACCTGTTTGTAATCCTGCTGAAGTTGATAATGCAAATGTAGCTCCGTACCCAGAATGTACAGTAACTTGTAAAAAAGATTTTCATATGGAACGAGGCATTTGTGTAGCAGATCCTGACCCAGTTCCAGAAGTATGTGATCCTGCAGAGGTTGAGAATGGTCATGTAAGTTCATATCCAGCATGCGGAATTATGTGTGATAGAGGATATTACTTAGAGGGTACCGTTTGTATAGAAACTCCTGTACCAGAAGTATGTACTCCTGCTGATGTTGACAATGGTGACGTAAGTGCGTACCCAGAATGTACAATCACGTGCGATACAGATTATCATCTTGAAGATAATACATGTGTTCAAGATATAGTACCTAATGTATGTACTCCTGCTGAAGTTGATAATGCAAATGTTGCTCCCTACCCTATGTGTACAGTAACTTGTAAAAAAGATTTTCATATGGAAAGAGGTACATGTGTTGCGGATCCTGACCCAGTTCCAGAAGTATGTGATCCTGCAGAAGTTGCTAATGGTCATGTAAGTTCATATCCAACATGCGGAATTATGTGTGATAGAGGATATTACTTGGAGGGTACTGTTTGTATAGAAACTCCTGTACCAGAAGTATGTACTCCTGCAAGTGTTGACAATGGTGATGTAAGTTCATATCCAAAATGTACAATTACTTGCGATGTTGATTATCATGTAGAAGGAAATGTTTGTGTTGCAAATCCTGAACTTGAAAATAACGTTCCAGTTATGGAACAATTAGATAACATGGAAGTGTATGAAGGAGAATCAATTTCATTTAATGTTGAAGCTGAAGATGCAGATAGTGATAGATTAACATACAAAGTACGTGTTGATGGTAAACTGTTTAGTTTCATCTTACCCTCTGGAGCAAGTTTCAATAAAGCAACTGGCGAATTTACATTTTCACCAGATTATGACTTTGTTAATCATCCAGATTTAGAGAAAGATATAACGCTTAAATTCCGTGCATATGATGGAGAAGATTGGTCTGAATATATGTTCGTTACTATTACTGTACTTGATGTTAACAGAAATCCTGTTATTACTGATGTATCAGTTCCATCACAATTATTTGTTGGTGAAGAGGGAGAGTTTAGTGTTGACGCAAACGATGCTGATAACGATGCATTACAATACAGATGGAATTTTGGTGATAATACAAAAGTTCTTGGTGAAAATCAAGAACATGCATTTGATCGGGTTGGTACATATACAGTTACAATAATTGTAAAAGATGACTTCGGTGGACGTGTAGTAGAACAACGAACTGTTCGTGTTGCACGAGAACCTGTATGTACTCCTGCTGATGTTGCGAATGGTCATGTAAGTTCATATCCAGCATGTACAATATCTTGTGATACAAATTATCATGTAGAGGGAAGCGTTTGTGTGGCAGACCCAGAACCAGAAGTATGTACTCCTGCAAGCGTTGACAATGGCGATGTAAGTTCATATCCTGCATGTACAATAACATGCGATACAGGATATCATAAAGAGAGTAATACGTGTGTAGCAGACCCAGTAGTTGTTCCTGGTTGTACAGATCCAGCCGCTTTAAACTATAATGCTGCAGCAACTGTTAGTGATAATAGTTGTGAATATGAAGTTGTTGTTGTTCTTGGTTGTACTGATGTAGAAGCGTCAAACTATAACGAGAACGCAAATAGTGACGATAATAGTTGTACATATCCTGTATTACGAGAGAACTTCTTTATCTCTCATGCTCATCCTTCGCAAGAAGTAGCAATGCCTGGAGACATTATTTTGTTTAGTATTGGTGTTGCAAACAATGGTGATGTAGAGTATGAAGATTTACGAGTAAAAGTGGTTTCGTACGACTTTGGCGTTATGGCATCATCTGGAAACTTTGACTTAGATAATGATGAAAGAACATCTGAAATTGTTCCATTTCACGTACCTTATGATGCATGGCCAGGCCAGTATACTGTGAAGATTACGGCAGGTAATGATTACGTACGAAAAACAACCTATAGAATGATAACTATAGTCTAGGACAACTATTTAAGAGTAGTTGTCTCGTGTACCTACTCAACAATACTAAATGTTACGAAACATTTATATATGGTGAGGTGTTTTGAAGAGTAAAATCACAACAAAATGTTCAAAAAAATCAATACAATTTGGAGGAAGATAAAATGAGAAAAGGGATACTTTTGATGGCGTTTTTCGTCATGAGTTTTTTAAGTGTAGCACTTGTTAGCGCTAGTACGTTAGACAATACTATGCTAGAAGTTACAGAGGTAGAAATAGATGATCAAGAAGTTTCAGAACTTTATACTCGAGCACAACTTGACGTTCTTGACGTTAATGATTTGAGTGGAGTTTCTGTTGATGAAGGTGAAACCATTCATGTTGATGTAGAATTAACAGCTTGGGCTGACCTTGAAGACGTTGAAATGGAAGTTGAAATTCGTGGATACGAATACAGCGACTATGAAGATTTATCAGATCGAACACATATGTTTGACATTGATGTTCCTGGTGACGGTTCAACAACAAAAAGAAAATCAATGAGTATTGACTTGCCTAACAAGTTAGACAAAGATAGATACTTACTAAGATTAACTGTTGATAATAAAGACAGTGCAGAACTAGTTCGATATGTAGTATTACAGGTTGAACCTGCACGACATGGTGTTGACATTGCTGATGTAACGTTTTCACCTGGAAACAGCGTTAAAGCTGGTCGTTCTTTACTAACAACTGTTCTTTTACGGAACTACGGAGATAAGCATGAAAAAGACGTTAAAGTAACTGTTGCTATTCCTGCATTAGGAGTAAGTGCATCAGAATTTGTTGATCTTGTTGAGATGGACGAAGAAGATGGACTAAACAACATTGATTACGAAGACGTTCCTGAAATGTTTCTTCCATTACCTCCAACTGCAGAAGCTGGAGATTATGAAGTTGTTGTACGAGCACAATACGATGATTTACGGGAAACTGTATCTGAAACATACACAATCTCAGTTGTTGCGAACGAAATGTTCCAAGAAACATCTGATAAGTTAGTTTTAGCTATCGGTCCTGAAAGTCAAACTGTTGCAACTGGAAGAACAGCTATGTACGGTGTTGCGTTAACAAACGCAGGTAGAACATCAAAAGCATACACTGTTGATGTTGTTGCTGGAGATTGGGCAACCACTTCTGTAAGTGATAGCTTAGTAGTTCTTGAACCTGGTAAGAACAAAGTTGTTTACGTTGACCTTGCTGTTTCAGCAGACGCACCTTTAGGAGAACATATGGCTTCAGTATCTATTAGATCTGGAAGTGATGTTCTTGAAACCGTTGCATTACGAGCAAACGTTGTTGTTGGCCAATCAGCTGATGATGGTGTAAGCTTACGAAACGGTCTTGAGATTGCGTTAATCGTACTTGTAGTTTTACTGGTTATAATTGGTTTAATAATTGGATTCAGTAGACTTAAGAAAGACGACAACGAAGAAGAACAAACGTACTACTAATTGTAGTATAACGTTTTATCTTCCTCGAAATTTTTTTCTTTTTCTTTTTTTTTCTTGCTTTTGTTTAATAAAATTTTTATAGGGCTACGGAAGAGTTTTTTTTGTATGGATATTACTATTGTAGGGGCTGGTCCAATTGGTTGTTATGCAGGATATTTACTTGCACAATATGGCCATACTGTGTCTATTTATGATAAGAAGAAAGAGATAGGGTTACCTATACAATGTACTGGCATTCTAACATCAGATTTTGATCAGTTTAATATTTCGCTTGATTCTTGTCTTGTAAACACTGTTACCACAATTGAAGCATTTTCTCCTAATAATCTTAAGATAGGAATACAACAAAAAGATTATATTGTATGTCGAAAAAGGTTTGATTCATTTTTAGCTGATAAAGCTGCACTGGCAGGAGCAAAACTCTTTTTTAATCATTCTTTTGTTCGCAGGGAGGAAAATTATTTAGTAATTAATGATGGTATAAATAATACTCAGAAGAGAATTCAAAGCGACATAATTATCGCTGCTGATGGACCATTATCACCGGTTGCCAAGGCATATGGTTTATTTCATCCTTCAAGAAAGTATTATTATGGTATTCAAGCAGTTGTTGAAGGAAATTTTGAAAATAATGTCACAAAAACGTACTTTGGGAAAGATCGTTGTCCCGGTTTCTTTGCATGGGTCGTTCCTGAGTCTAGTACCAGAGCGAGAATTGGACTTTATACAACAAAGAATCCTAAACAGCATTTTGATACATTCATGTTTGATAATGGCTTTACAGCGCAAGAAATACAAGCGGGAACGATTCCCATATTCAATCATCATCAGAAGTTAAAGAAAGGAAACTGTTATGTTATAGGTGATGCATCTGGATATGTAAAAGCAACAACGGGTGGTGGTATTGTTCCTGGTATGAAACAAGTTCAGATTTTGGTAGATTGTATTAATAATAATAAAGATTTTGAGAAAGAAATTTTACCATTAAAGAAAAGAATGAAATTACATTTACATATTAGTAAAGCAATGAACAAATTTTCTGATAAAGATTGGAACAAACTATTTCGGTATGTTAATCAACCTAAAATAACAAAAGTATTTGAACAATATTCTCGAGATAATCCTGTTCCATTAGTCATGAAAGCGTTACTGAAAGAACCACGCTTTTTGTATTTTGGAAAGTATTTGTATTAAATGAACTTTGTAAGAACTTTAACATACTCTTTATCTAATCCTCCTAAACGAAAAATAACAACTTCTTTAATTCCTATTTTTTTCATGTTATGAAGATCTCTCTCAAGATTCTGAGGTGATAAAATCGGTTCATTTCCAAGAATTCCTGTCGCAATTGTTCCAAGGCCAACGTGAAGACTATTACCATACTTTGTATGAAGAGATTTTACATTATTAAGAAGGTGGTGTGATAACGATTTGTGCATTGATGTGTAATACATGATTATCTTCTTGTTATTATATTTCTTTGGAGAGAAAGAAACTCCCATCATTCTGAGAACGAAACTAGAAAACACATTTCTCATAGCATATTCACTTGTGTAAATATTTTTACCATATCGTTTGAAGAACTTTTTAATTTTAAACACGTTTCTCCAGTATCGATCACATCGTAAAAAGAACCATGGGTGTCTAAATGGAAGTTCTGCGTCCCACATGACTTTAGTTTTTGGATTAGATTTAACCTCAGTAATAACTCTTTTAATGGCTTTAGCTGAACTAAACGGACTTAACCAATACCCCTCATTCTTTTCAAGAATTGGCCAATATCCACACGTGACATTTTTCTTCTTGATTGAATGTTGTATTTTTTCAAAATCTTGCACACTTTTTGCTGCAACATATAATGTTGTAGGCCATGTAATGAGATTGATTTTTGCTAAGTTCCGTTTTGTAGGAAATTCTTCAAAAAAGCTGATACGCATAATACTAGAATATTCTTATGCTTAATATGTTTTTCGAGTAGAAGAAAAAAAAATAAAAAAAGATTTATGTTTATTCTCGTGCTAAACTCATAATTGCTCTAAGACCAACAATAATCACTGATGGTACAATAAATGCCATTATGCTTGCAAAAACACTTTCTAGGTATGGACCAACAATTTGTACTGATCCAAGGACTCCTTTGCTTAGACTAGCAACAATAACAAGTGCCGTTACAAACAAAATGTAATCTTTTCGTTCATCATGTGTTATGTTAAAGAACCCTACAACAATTCCTGCAATAATAAGAATACTTGTCAGTACTGCTACTGAACTTGCAGATAATGATGCTGAAATAAGTCCAAGAATTAACGCAACGAAAACACCAACTGCAAATGCGTACGCAATTACTCTGTTTGTTACCCTACTTACAACTTTTTTTGCCATTATACTATTACCTCCTTTTTTTTGATAAATAACTCTATTCCTTCCTATTTAACAGAAACACATTTTTAAATATTTGTTATCTCTCAAAAGTAGAACTTCTTATTTAATCTATAATTCCATACCATTTGTAGAGAACACGATCAATCGCTTTTACCAATTCATATTCATTGCCCGTTACTTTCATACACGTACCAGACAGTTCAATCTTTGCTTCTTCACCAATTACTAATTCTAACACTGGTTTTCCGTCAGTGTTATCGCAACTAATAATTGTACGATCATCACACGCCGGATGTTCTTTAATACAAGAACCTATGGGGTACCTATTAATTCCCTTCGCCATGTTAAAACTTAATTCAGATAGTGCTAGTGTGTAATACTTATTTTGAACATCGGGGTCAATCGCAACGTAGACGTTCATTCCTGTATTAAAAGCAGGATCTAATTGACCATACATAGGAATTGATTTAACTTCTTTGGGTCCGAAATGTAATGGTATCCGTATAATTTTACCAAATGCTTGAACATCTGTCCACCATAATCCATCTGCTTTGACAAAACTAAAACCGTTATAGACGTATCCCTCTTCCTCATCAAGATCATTGTTAAGGTTATCCTCATGAAGACCATCTATACTCACAACGGTTGATCCTGTTATATTTCCATAGAACATAAACGAAACAAATAATATAGCGAATAAACCTACAATTATTGCAGTTACCAGAATTATTTTTCTACCTTCTGGTTCTTGTTTCCCTTCAGATTGTATTGGTTCAACATCAATATCGTTCATATGGAACCTCTATTGCTTCTATATTTAAGAAGGTTTCTGTTTTTTAGTGAGGAAAATGAGCCCCCGGTGGGAATTGAACCCACGACCTGCGCTTCGCTCGAATGAACATATACGAGAGCGCCGCTATACCGCTAAGCCACGGAGGCATTTATTTAATGGCTTTCAATAACTCTTCTTTACTTGCATGTTTTTTCTGACATTCAAAACAAACATGATATTGTTTTCCAGATCCTTCTTTCTTTATTACTGTGCCTTTAACTTTATTCAAAAACAGTTCAACAAGCTTGTTTCCACATATTGTACACTTTGCCATTGTTGGTTTTGACATTCTTCTCTTTTTAAAGTTTTACCCAAAATAATATAAAAAACAGCCATAACTTCCTCATTATGAAAAAACGTATTGCAGTAATTGATCGGGAAAAGTGTCATCCTATAGAATGTGGAAATTATCTCTGTGCATCCCTTTGTCCGGTTAACAGGACAGGTGCAGATTGTATAACACCTGGAGAAGATGATACAAAAGCGCGGATAGACGAAGTCTTATGTACAGGTTGTTCAATATGTCCTAAACGGTGTCCCTTTGGTGCAATTACTATAATCAATCTTCCCGATACGCTCAAAAAGTCTCCCGTGCATCGATATGGTGCAAATATGTTTGAGTTATATTCTCTTCCAACACCATTATTTGGTAAGGTAACGGGAATTGTGGGAAAAAATGGGTTGGGAAAAACGACTGCGTTAAAAATCATTGCAGATTTGTTAAAACCGAACTTTGGAAAGTTTGGTGAAGACGTCTCGTTCAAAGATGTTATTCAATATTTTAAAGGAACTGAAACTCAGAAATTTATGGAAAAAGTTCATAATCATGAAATATCATTTTCGTACAAACCACAGCAAGTAGATTTAATACCTAAAAAGTTTAAAGGAACTGTTAAAGAATTGTTAAAGAGCGTTGATACGAATGGAAAGCTTGATGATATTGCACAACAATTAAACTTACACAACTTTCTCGATACTGACATTGCAAAAGTCTCAGGGGGAGAATTACAACGAGTAGCAATGGCAGCTTCTGTACTTAAAGATGCGAACCTATATCTTTTTGACGAGCCAACTTCATATCTTGATATTAAACAGAGAATTAACATTTCACAATTTATACAGTCTTTAGCAAAACCTGATACTGCACCGTTAGTGATAGAACACGATTTAGTTATTCTTGACCACATGACAGATCTCGTGAATATCATGTATGGGTTTGAAGGTGTCTATGGTATTGTATCCGGTGTAAAAACAACGCGGGAAGGTATTAACGCTTTTTTAGAAGGATTTCTGAAAGAAGAAAATGTACGGTTTAGAGACAGAGCAATTTCGTTTGAAAAGAGTGATGATCGTGGTGGCACTCAATTACAAAAATTAGTTGCATGGAAAGATATTCAAACCAAATTGGGCAAATTTTCTTTGAAAGCTCATGAAGGAATATTACATAAGAACGAGATTGTTGGTATCCTTGGAGAGAACGGTATTGGTAAAACGTCTTTTATTAAAATTTTAGCAGGAGTGTTAAAACCTGATTCTGGTGAGTTAGATACAGAAGTTCGTGTTGCGTACAAACCACAATATTTAGATACTGAATCTGATGCAACTGTACTTGAATTTTTACAGGATGCGGTGTCACAGTATCATAATCAAATAATTAAACCATTAAGTATAGAAAAGTTATTTTCTCAAAAATTAACTGAGTTGTCTGGTGGTCAGTTGCAAAGAGTAGCTATTGCACATTGTTTATCTCAAGATGCAGAATTGTTTTTGTTAGATGAACCGTCTGCATACGTAGATGTTGAACAACGGTTATTAATTTCAAAAGTTATCAAGAACATTGCTGAAGAAAGAAATGTTACGATACTTGTTGTTGATCACGATTTAATGTTTTTAGATTACCTCTCTGATAGGTTAATTGTCTTTTCTGGGACGCCTGCTAAAGAGGGTGTTTTGAAAGGGCCGTTCGATATGAAAGAAGGAATGAACATGTTCTTACAAGATTTAGGAATTACATTACGACGTGACGTGTCTAGCAAGCGACCTCGGATAAACAAGCTTGGTTCTGTGAAAGATAGAGAACAGCGTGAAAATGATAGTTGGTATTATGGTTGATTCTTAGAAACTAATTTAAAAAAAAAATAAAAGAAATAAAAAATTTAATGTACAATTATTCTACCCTGCATGCTTGGATGGAACTGACACAAGTACGCAAATTCTCCAGCTTCTGTAAATGTATACGTTGTCGTTGATCCTGGCGGAAGTTGTCTGTCAATACCCATACTTTCGAATGTAATTGTATGACTGATACCCTCTTCTCTTCCTAAAGCATCTCTATCCTGTTCATCATCAGTTTCTTCATGGTATGAGCTGTAATCTTTGTTTACCCATTCAACGGTATCTCCAACAACAATCTCAAGGTCAGCAGGCATAAATTCAATGTTATTAAGTACAACTTGGTACGTCATTCCTGTTGGAACAACAACACTGTCTGTTTCTACAGTAACTGTTTCTAGAACGTCTATATCTTCTTGTGGTGCGGGTGCACATGCAACTAATCCAAACACAACGATAAGAGACAGTAGTCCGAATACTATTTTATTCATTTTTAATCCCCCAAACAACCATCGCCCCTTATTAAAAAAATAAAATATAAAAAAAAATTAAAGATTAATCTTTTTAGCAAATCCACCAATTATAGGAATATCTTTCTCTTCTCCTGATAACGAATAAACAATACCAATTATCCAAAAAATTAGTAGTAATAGATATCCAACAGGCCATATTATGAACCATCCTATGAAAGGAATCATCCCTAATACTGCGACAATTACATATGCTATAAACAAGACAAGTCCCTGCTTTGCATAAAACATTGCATACTTATTATCTTTCTTTGCTAACAATACGATAAAGAATCCGATTATTGTTAGGAATATTCCTAAAAATGCGAATACTTTTCCTTCTTCAACGTCTTTATTTTTCATGGTAAAAACACCCCCAATAGTAACTCTATACTTCCTTTTTCCTTTTTAAGTCTTTCTCATTTTCTGACAATCTTTCCTATAATACTTCAAAAATACGATAATGGATATAATGACCATTATTACACTGAACCATTGGCCAATACTTAATCCAACGTATAAAACATCTTCTCGATAGAAATCTACAATGAATCTTCCTAAACCTTCAAAGAAGACAAAGTTCCAGAAAATAAAGCCTGGTTTGAACGTATTTCGAAATGTTAAGAATAATAACCAACCAAACACAGCGAACCTTTTAGCAGCTGCATATAATGTACTTGGGTGTCTACAACCTGATGGCAGATTTGCAACATACTGATTTTGTGAATGATCAATGCACCATGAAACATTAGTAACTCTTCCGATCAATTCAGCGTTGATAAAATTAGCAATTCTTCCTAATGCAAGAGCAAGAATCATTGGAACGCTAAGAATGTCTGCCATTGTCCAAAAGTTAAGTTTATGTTTTTTACAATACCACCATCCTGCTACCACAATTCCTACAAAACCACCATGGAACGACATACCACCTTCCCAAATTTTTAACAAATTCCATGGTTTGAATAAATAAACACTAGGTTGCCAGAATATCATAAACAATCGTGCACCTATAAGAACTCCAACCATACAATAAAATGTGAAGTCCCATATTTGTTCTTTTTGAATATGCAACTTCCCCTTCTTTTGGAGGTAAAACATCCACCAGACTGAAAGAAAAAAACCGAGGACGTACATTATGCCGTACCATCTAATTTCTAATGGTCCTAGACTGAGCAATACAGGATTAAAGTTTGGGAAATACATCTGTTTGTACAGTAATACGTCTTGTTTTATTAAGTTTTTCTGCGTATGTGTTTCACCACCGTAAACTTTATATACTCACCTTCCTCTCTCATGTTTAGTCATATTTAAAAGAAACGTGAGGGTGAATCATAATGGTCGAAAAAGATAAAGTCTATTCTAAAGAACTCTTAGGAAAAACTATAGTCTCAAAATCAGGTAAAAAGTTTGGTGATGTTGGGGATTTAGTGTTTGAAGCTGGTTCAGGTGAACTTATTCATCTTGTTCTTCGTAATCCTACATCATACACTGATAGGATGGAACTTGAAAAAACGAAAGAGTCTCAAATTTTAATACCATTTTCAGCAGTTATCGCAACAGGCGATTTCATTGTTGTTGCTGAAGAAGATATTATTTAATTTTTTAATTTTTTCTTTCTTTCTTGAAATATTTTTATGTTCCTTTGAACGTAATTTAATTGTTCTTGTACTATTTTCAACCTTCCCAATGCAGGATCAAAACCTCTTTTTAATTCCTCATCTTTATTTATTTCTATAAGAATTTCTTGAAGTTTTTCAACTTTTTCAATTATGCCTTTAATTCTAACGTCCGCCACTAATAATTTTCTACTCATTGTTTGTTCCTCCCTATCCTTTCCATCCATTCAAATTGGATAGTTGGATCATTTCTATCAAACACTTCTTTTACTATATATTTTCCTTTTGTCCACACTTCTCCATTTTTCATAAAGTGTGTTGCTTCAATAATAACAATACTTGCAAGTGGCCGTGACAATTGTTGATTACCTTTTGTTTCTAAAAGTGCTAGCTCACCATGTAACCAATAATTACGTTGATCTTTCTTAAGAAAATTGTATGTTTGACCTTCTTCAATATTTTCTGGTAAACATTCTTCTTGTGCCCTTTCTCCTTTCTTAAAGTGTTCAATGTCTCGAAGTGCAAGGTCCGGATTAAATTCAATAGTAATTCCCATCATTTCTTTTCCTCACCAAACTCTTCATCAATCTTCTGTACGTAATCTCTAACCCTACTAAGGACTGATTGTATTAAGAAGTTATGCACCTTTTCTTCAAAAATCTCTGAAATGTTGTTCCATTCAGAAACTCTATACAAATTAGCGTTTGTTTCAATTAAATGTAAATCTTTTAACCGTTTTAATTGCCTTCTAATGTTAGATGATGCAATTCCTAACATTGGCAAACTGTTTTCTTTTCTATACGACATTACATGATTTTTAATTTCTTCTGAATGTAATTCTTCCCTACGTTGTTTCGCTTTCAATAATGTATGTAACACATCAACGACAACATCTCGTGAATCTCCCGGTTGTAATAATCCAAGTGATAAACAGAACTTTCGTACTAAATCTCTGTCTCCCATTGTTGGTTTTTCGTATCGTCGTAATGTAATCTCCGCCAGGGGAGTATCCCTACTGATTTTTCCCATTGTATAACCACCTCTTATTTATGTAAATACCACAATATAATCTTATTTTTTTCTATTGTATCAACACGTGCAAAGTATCGCCTTTCTAATTGGACAATAGTTCCCTTACTCAATTGTTTCATTGTTTTCTCGCCAATTCCTCGAACTAATTTTCCATCTTCCAATAAAACTTCAACATCTATTTCCTCATTAACAGGAACCCAATGAATTATAATTCCTTTATTTTCTGAATTTTTAAAATCATCATACTTTGTAGATACAAATAAAAACTTTTTCTTTACAATTTCAAAATTGCAATAATCCATGAACCTATGCAACTTTCCTTCACCCAATTTTGTATAATCTGATTTTGCAATGTGAAGTTCCTTTTGCACTTTCAATTTTCTTTTTCCTCGTTTAGGAAAGTCTGGATGAAGATCTAACTCTACTATTTTCTTTGGTGCATCTTGAAGAATAATCTCTATTGGATTATCAACAAAAAAGTATCTGTTTGCTTTCGGTTCAACAATATCCTTATTGAACGCATTAACATTTTTCCAAAACTCTTCAATTGGAACTGTTTTATCGTTTAAACTTAATCCTATCTCGGTTGCATACTTTCTAAATGCACCTGCCTGATATCCTCTTCTTCTTAGGGCAGGAAGAAATGGTAAACGAATATCGTCCCAGCCAGTATATTTACCTTGATCGATGGCCATCCTTGTTTTTGATGCGCTTACTCTAAACCCTTCAAAATTTATTCTTCCCCAATGTTTATACTCTGGTGCTTTCCATCCTAAATATTCCATGATTATAGTTTCTTTCTTAGAATTATCTGCATGTTCCTTTCCATTCATAACGTGAGTTATACCCATTTCATGATCATCGATAGCAACTGAAAAAACCATCATTGGCCACATTCTGTTTTCCTTTCCAGTTTTTGGATGAACATGTTCATTAATTCTCATTAACGAAAAGTCTCGCATGGCAGGATTTTTATGTTGAATGTCAGTTTTTAATCTTAGAACAGCTTCTCCTTCAGCATACTCACTAAACATTTTGTTATATCGTGTATGTTGATCCTCTGTTTTTAATGAACGGCATGGACATTCTTCCTTCTGTGTTTTAAGAGTTCTCCATTCATCAACATTACATGTACACACGTACGCTTTTCCTTTTTGTACAAGCTGTTCTGCATAATCATAATATTTTCCTAATCGTGATGATTGTATAACTACTTTGTTAAGATGATTCTCAGTTAACCATTGTGCATCATCTTCTATAAGTTTGTATGCAGGTTCGTAAATGTTTTCTGGATTTGTATCTTCAATTCTAACAATAAACTTTCCGTTATACATTTTACTGTATTCATAATTCAATGATGCGCCGTACGCATGGCCAATATGTAATGGGCCACTTGGAGAAGGTGCAATTCGAACAATAACCTTACCCTTTGTTGCGTTTGGTAACGGTTTTAACGGTCCTTCAACAATTTTTTCTTTTTTATCTTTAAGAAGTTCAGGAGCAACTTTTTTCAATTGTTCTTTTATTTTTGCTTGTGTAAATGATTTAATTTCGTGCACAACATTTTCAATCTCCTTTAATAATTTGGGTATGTCAGTTTTAAGTTCAGGTTTATCTCTAAGAGTTAATCCCATAACAACTTTACTATTGACCTGACCATTAAATTCTAGTGCATTCTTGAGAGCATATTTCAGAATAGTTTTTCTCATCAATGATTAGAATAATGAAATGATTATTAAATGTTTTGATTAGTACCGTTTATCAACTAACCTTCTCATACGTCGAACAAAAGCTTCTGCTTCATCATGATACCGTTCATATTCAGGACCTTTAATCTCTTTAATTTCTCTATGTGTAATCATTTTACTTAACTTGTAGAATTTACGCATGGTGTCAACATACTTTTTTTCTAACAATTTATTTTTTACATATGCCTTATCTAAGAGATCAGCAACATGTTCTGGCGTTGGAGGTATTTGATGTGCACGCATAAGAACTGCATGTGCAGCATCTATAACTGCCCAATATAAATCAAGAGTAGCTTGTAATAAATGCCATCGTGAATTAAGTAATGTTCTTGGAGCCCTCCCAAAATATCGCCAGACACTTTCTTCTGATGGTCGTACTCGACCTTGTTTTAACAATTTCTGTAATGGATAGAAAAATCCTTTATCAATTAATGCAACACCATCACGTAAAATATTAACAACAACAGGGTCACCGTTTCGCGTATGTTCCCAGAATGACGTAAAAGTCATTGACGTAACATGAAGTTTCATTGATACTTTTCGTATAAGATTTTCAACAATTATTCTATATCCTTCAATAAGCGGTTCTGAAATGGGAAATGATGCATCATCAGTAATGACAAGAACGTCAATATCACTTGCTTTTGTTGCTTTCTTTCGTGCAGTACTTCCAAACAAGATAACGCCAACACAGAATTCTTGCAGTTCATTTTGTACGTCTGTAGCAAATTTCTTTGCTATTCTAAGATCTTCCGTTGGATACTTATGAATATTCTCATTATCCTTTTTCTCAATTTTAAACTCCATTATTGCTCTATAAAGAATGAGTGCTTATTAAGATTTTTTAACTATTACAAAGTAGTTCTCTAAAAACATTCATTTATGTGACCAATATATTTATAAATCATTTTATTCTCTTTAATCAAAAAGGTGGCTGTATGAAAAAACACATTTTTATTATCATAGTTCTCATCCTATTTATTGTTCCATTAACACAAGGTATTCTCGTCGGAGATTTTCCTAAAATAGATGTCACTCTCAATTCTCAATCACCAGATCCTGTTGAGCCAGGTCAAATTGTTACTGTTAAATTTCAGATAGAGAATGGTGGTCGTGAATTGTATGATGATGCAATCGTTACAATCGTTCCTAAATTCCCGTTTAAATTATATGGTGATACTGCAATACGAAACATCGGTAAATTACGTGCAGGATCAACGGGAGCAGATTCAGTTGTTGTCGAATATAAACTTAAAGTTGACGATGATGCAATTGAAGGAGAATCAGAAATTGAACTTAAAGTTGATTGGGGAGAGAATAGTATTAGTTACAAAAATGATGAGTTTGTTATTGACATTCAAACACATGATGCAGTGTTAGAAATATCATCAATAACCTCTGACCCTTCAGAAGTTCCTCCTGGTGGAACAGCAGAAATAAGTTTCCTTGTTAAAAACCTGGCAGATTCATTATTGAAAGACATCAATTTTAAATTAGATTTAGACGATGACGATTCACCACTTGCACCGTACCGTTCTTCGTCAGAAAGAATTCTTGCACAACTTAAATCGGGGTATCAAAATACACTTGTCTTTAACGTTATTGCTGAGCCTGATGCTGTTGGCGGTTTATACAAAATTCCATTGGACATAACATATAATGATGAAAAAGGAAATGTGTACACTGTAAGTGACATTCTTGCTGTTAATGTTGGCAGTGCTCCATCAGTACGACCATTCATTAAAAAAAGTACTGTTCTCCAAGAAAAGAAAGAAGGGGTTGTAACATTAAGTATCGTGAATGCAGGAACAACAGACGTTAAACTTCTTGAATTATATATTGAACCATCTGATGATTATCAACTTATTTCAACAACTGATTATTTTTATATTGGTGATGTTGATTCTGATGATACAGAAACTGAAGAGATAGACATTTATATCAACAATCGGGTTGACGTTTTACATCTTCCCGTAAAATTACAATATCATGATGCAAATAATAAACCATACCAACAACATTTTGAATTGGAAATGAACTTATATTCTTCTTCACAACTTAAACGGTTTGGTGTACTTGAACAAAGTAAAGCTGGAATCTACTTTTTCCTCTTAATTCTTATTGTTGTGGGAATTATCTTGTATAGGAATTATAAGAAAAATCCTCAAGAATTTGTACAAAAATGGCAAAAAAGAATTCCTTTTCTTAAAAAGAAAAAGAAATGAGTGATGGTGTGTATATATAATGGTAAAGGATTACTTCCGTCTTGCCTATAGGAGTGCTCGTCAAAGAAAACTGCGAAGCTGGCTGACGATGATTGGAATTTTTGTTGGTATTGCTGCAGTAGTTGCACTCGTATCTCTTTCTCAGGGTATGCAAAATGCTATTGCGGAACAATTTGTAAGTTTAGGTTCTGATAAATTAGTTGTCCAATCGGCAGAGACAGGTTTTGGACCTCCTGGAACTGACGTTTCTAATCCTTTAGTATCTAAAGATAAAGATGTTATAGAGAAAGTTAATGGTGTAGATGTTGCAGTTGGCCGTCTTATACGTTCGTCAAAGATTGAGTTTGAAGATGAAGTCAAGTATGATTATCTTTTATCAATGCCCGACGATGGAACAAGTAAAGAATGGGACTTGGCTGTTGAAGCAAATGATTATGAAGCTGAGTTTGGCCGTATGCTTAAAAGAACAGATAAATCTAAAGTTGTCGTTGGATATAATTATTATGACGATTATTTTGATACTCCTATTACTGTTCGTGACAAAATAAAAATTTGGGATCAAAACTTCGAAGTTGTGGGTATACTAAAAAAGTCAGGTAATCCAATAAAAGATAATTCAATAATTATTATTGAAAGTGTTTTTAGAGATATTATGAGTATTGGTGATGAGTATGATCTTATAGCAGTTAAGGTTCTTGTTGAAGGAGATCTTTCCTTAGTAGAAGAAAGGATAAATAAAGAGTTACGTAAACAACGAAATGTTGATGAAGGAAAGGAAGATTTTAGTGTTCAGACTCCAGGTAAGATACTTGAAACATTAAACTCAATTCTATTAATTGTACAGGGGGTTCTAATAGGAATTGCTGGCATCTCATTGCTTGTCGGCGGAATTGGTATTATGAATACGATGTATACTGCCGTTACAGAGAGAACGCGCGAAATTGGCATCATGAAAGCTACAGGTGCACAGAACAAACAAATCTTATTATTGTTCCTTATAGAATCTGGATTCTTAGGATTCTTCGGTGGTGTTATTGGAATTAGTTTAGGGTTTGGTATCAGTAAAATGGTTGAGGTTATTTCGTTTCAAATTTATGGTTCATATTTGATAAAAGCAGATTTTAGTATTGGTCTTTTACTGGGAATGTTATTTTTTGGGTTTATTGTTGGCGCCATGTCGGGTGTCTTTCCCGCAAAACAAGCATCAAAGCTGCGTCCTGTGGATGCGTTAAGAAAATAATAAAATGATAAAAAATAAAACTATATTTTTTAGCATGCAAAAAACCAGAGGTTTTTCAGCATGATTAAAGATTACATAAAAATTCCGTGGAAAGAAATCAGAAGACGAAAAGTTAGATCGTGGTTAACACTTATTGGAATATTTATTGGTATTGCAACAATTGTGTCACTTATCACACTTGGTCAGGGATTAGAAAATGCAATCGAGGGCCAGTTTTCAGCATTAGGAAAAGATAAATTGTTTATTACACCAAAAGGTGGAACATTTGGGGGTTTAGGTTCTTCTGAAGTGTTAACAGACGATGATCTTGACGTCATTCGTTCAACTTCAGGAGTTAAGCGTGCTGCAGGTATGGGATATACCACTGGAAGATATGAATTTAATGATATTGTTCGATACAATTTTGTTGCTGGAATACCTTTACATCCTGAAGAAAGAGCACTGATTGGTGAAGCACAAACATGGCACATTGGAAAAGGTCGATCTATTGAACGGGGAGACAAGTATAAAGTTCTTCTTGGATACGAATATACTCAAACGACCCAATTTGAAAAAGCGTTAGATTTAGGTGGTAAGATTGACATTAATGGGATTGAATTTAAGATTGTAGGATTTTTAGAAAAGATAGGGTCTCCTCCTGATGATAAGTCAGGATTTATTCCACTTGATACCTACGCAGAAATTTATGATAAAGAAAATGAATTAGGGTACATTATTGCGCAAACAGATTTGGGTGAAGAAACGGGAAAAATTGCTGAAGAGATAAAAAAAGATCTTCGAAAAAAGCGTGACGTTGATGAGGGGGAAGAAGATTTTGTAGTAGAGACACCTGAACAATTAGCAGCAACATTTGCTATAATACTCGACATTGTACAGATTGTATTAATTGGCATCGCAGGAATCTCCCTTTTTGTTGGTGGAGTTGGTATTATGAATACTATGTATACGTCTGTATTAGAGAGGACAAAAGAAATTGGTGTTATGAAAGCGCTTGGAGCTAAGAACTCTCATGTTATGGCACTTTTCTTAGTCGAATCCGGAATATATGGGTTTGGCGGTGGTCTTATTGGTGCAATTATTGGAATAGGTTTCGCAAAACTTGTTGAAGCAATATTTCTTATTGCTGTCGGTCCCGCATTTTTGCTGATAGAAATCGATTGGATACTTGTTTTAGGCACGTTACTCTTTTCATTTATCGTTGGGTGTTTATCTGGAATTGCTCCTGCAAGGCGAGCATCTAAATTACATCCTGTAGATTCATTGAGATACGAATAATTTTATATAGATTAAAAAAAGAAATAAAGAAAATGAAACCATTAATAGAACTTAAAGATGTCTGGAAAACGTATTATTTGGGAGAAAACGTATTAGATGTTCTTAAAGGTGTTAATGTTACGATTGATAAAGGCGAGTTTGTTGTTATTATTGGCCCCTCTGGAAGTGGAAAAAGTACGTTAATGAACCAAGTTGGTGTGCTTGACATTCCGACAAGTGGAACAATATTTCTTGAAGATAAAGACATCTCAACACTTGAAGAATCTGAACTTGCACAATTACGAGGTAAGAAAATTGGATTTGTATTTCAACAGTTTAATTTAATTCCAACACTTACAGCACTTGAAAATGTTATTCTGCCAAGTATTTTTCAGAACACTCCTGAAGTAGTAAGATTAAAAAGGGCAAAAAGTCTTCTTACAAAGGTGGGTCTTGGCGATAGAATGGACCATAAACCAACAGAACTTTCAGGTGGACAACAACAACGAGTTGCAATTGCACGGGCATTAATTAATGATCCTGACATTATTCTTGCTGATGAACCAACGGGAAATTTAGATTCAAAAGCTGGTGAACAAGTAATGGAAATGCTTGCAGAGTTACATACTAAAGAAAAAAAGACTATCATTTTGGTAACACACGACACAAATCTTGTTGGATATTCAGAAAAAACTATTCGAATAAAAGATGGCCTTATTGTTAGTATTTCGGGCGGTAGGTCTTCCCATAAGAATGGAAAGAAATAATTCAAGAAAAATGTAGAAAATAACGTATACTATATCTCTATACAAGAATATCTTCTAAATCATATAAATCTTTATAAATCATCCTTACTAAAAATATACGTAAAAAAAGGGTGAGGGTGATTTTATGGAACAAAAACAATTAGATGAAATTGATGAGTCATATTTAGGAGAAGAATTTCTTGACGAGGATCTTATGGAAGAAGAGGTCAAAGTTGAAAAAGTACGTGCTTCTCCAAAGAAAGTTAAAAAACCAGTTAAGAAAGCAAAAGCAGTCAAATCTACTTCCAAAAAAGTAGAAGATAATGTTGTTTCTAAAAAAGTGCCAGAAACAGTTCATGTTATGAATGAGGATCCTATTTTTGAAAAGAAAGAAGAAATTGTAGAACCAGTAATTCAAGTTACACCAAAAGAACCGAAACAAGAAGAGCCTTCAAGTCCATCTCCATCAACTCCTGTTGATCCTTGGAACGAAGATGATTCTGATTCTGGTACGGGCCTTTTCAAAGAAATTTCTACGTGGAAAACTCTTGCAGGAATTCTTGTAATACTACTTGTTGTTTCAGTATTCACTCAAGGTTTTCATCTTTCTGAGGGTAATACCGTAACAGGGGATGCAACGTTATCATTATCTGAAGCTGAACAGAAAGCATTGACGTATGTGAACACAAACTTACTTCAACCACCATTTACTGCAGAAGTTGAGGGGTCTAAAGAATTAAATCAATTATATTTGGTAACACTCTCTGTTGCCGGCCAAGCAGTTGATTCGTACGTGACAAAAGATGGAACACTATTTTTCCCACAGGGATTTGATCTTACTGGGGACGTAATTGTTGATGTTAATGATGAACCACAAAATTTAGGTTCACCTGTTGACGTTCGTGTTGATGACGATGCTGTTAAAGGAAGTGCAGATGCACCCGTAACAATAATTGAATTTAGTGATTATGAATGTCCATTCTGTGGTAAGTATGTACAGGAAACATATCCACAGATTGTAACGGAATACATTGATACTGGAAAAGTACAATATGTTTTCAGAGATTTTCCTTTAGACTTTCATCAAAACGCACAGAAAGCGTCAGAAGCTGCAGAATGTGCAGGTGAACAGGGAAAGTATTGGGACATGCACGACCAATTATTTGCAAATCAGAATTTGTTAGATGTTGATAATCTTAAACGGTACGCACTAAACCTTGGTTTAGATACGGATGAGTTTGATACGTGTTTAGATTCTGGTTCAATGGAAGCGGAAGTTCAAAAAGATATGGCTGATGGCCAAAAAGCTGGCGTGTCAGGCACTCCTGCATTTTTCATTAACGGAAAAATGATTAGTGGCGCTCAACCATTCTCTGCGTTTAAAACAGAGATTGAAGCGGCATTATCTGCGTCTGGTGTTGAACCTACACCTCTTCCTGTAGAACTTGAAGATCCCGTTGATGAGGAACCTGTTGAGGTAATTGAAGAACCTGAGCCCGTTGTTGAAGAACCTGAACCAGAACCGGCGCCTGTTGGTCAAGACGTTTCTATGGCTCTTTCAGCAAAACGATGGTTATTCTCACCAGAACAAATTACTGTTCAGGAAGGAGATAGAGTGAAACTACGAATAAGTCCAGTAAATTTAGATTTCACATTTGCCATACCAGGTTTAGATGTTGCAGAAGATGTTTCGGGTACAACTACAATTGAGTTTACTGCAAGTAAGGCAGGTTCATACGAATTTCTTTGTGGAAGTTGCGAAGATTGGCGCGGAATGGTTGGAACATTGGTTGTTAAGTAGAAAGATTTTTAACTTCTTTTTCTTTTTCTTATTTTATTATGGCAAAACGAAAGAAATCACAACGTGTGTACAAGATTGGAATGCTTGTGTTACTTGCATTAATAGTTCTTGGCTTTACTATTCCAGGATTCATTGACCCTACTGGTGAAGATCAGCAAGTTAATGTAGAACCACGATTATGTCAATCTGATGCTGATTGCTACTTATTATGTGATGACGTGCCTGAACAAGTTTTATGTTCACAGAACATGTGTGTACGAAATTCTTGTCAAGAGTACGATTTATATCCGTACAATTTAGATGCAATACAATTTTCATTAGCAGTTTTTATAGACTCTGATCAGATTGATATTACAAAAAATATGAATGATCAGGATAGTTTTATTACATTTGATGGAACAACAGTTTCTGTTTTCTCTGCAGGAATTTCACTTGGTCATATCTTAGAGAAAGTTGATGTTGCGTTTGATTCTGAATGTATTTTTGTAAATTCTGAAAATTATTGCCGTTCAAACGATGCAGAAGTATCATTGTTTGTGAATAATGAACCATCTTTTGAGTTTGCTTCTTATGTACCGGAGAATGGTGATGTTGTACGGGTTGTGTACGAATAATTTTAGGTTAATCACTCCTTCCAAATATTTATATATCTCTTGATGTCTAGAAATACAATGAACAAAGATGAAAAAAAAGCATTAGAGTATCATTATGAACCTTCTCCTGGCAAGATTGCAGTTGTTCCAACAGTATCATGTACAACTGCTGACGAATTGTCTCTTGCGTACACACCAGGAGTTGCGTATCCCTGTATAAAAATTAAAGAGAATGCTGATGATGCGTACAAATACACTATAAAAGGAAATTTAGTTGGCGTTATAAGTAATGGTACTGCAGTCTTAGGTTTAGGTAATATTGGACCGTTTGCAAGTAAACCAGTGATGGAAGGAAAAGGAATTTTGTTTAAACGGTTTGCAAACATTGACGTGTTTGATATTGAAGTTGATGAATCAGATCCGCAAAAGTTTATCGATATTGTTGCACCGTTAGAACCAACATTTGGCGGAATCAATCTTGAAGATATTAAAGCTCCTGAATGTTTTGAAATTGAAGAAAAACTTCGCAAGCGAATGAACATTCCCGTGTTTCACGATGATCAACATGGAACTGCAGTAATTCTTGCAGCAGGTTTACTGAATGCGTTAGAAATTGCAGATAAGAAAATTGAAAGTATTAAAGTTGTTATGGTAGGCGCTGGCGCTGCAGGAATTGCGTGTGCAAAACTTATTGTTGACTTGGGTGTTCAGAAAAAGAATATATTTATGTTTGATAGTCAAGGATTGATTGTGAGGTCGCGTAATGTTAATCAGTATAAAGCAGAATTTGCGCAGGAGAAAGATACAAATTTAGTTGACACAATGAATGGTACTGACGTTTTTATTGGCGTGTCTAAAGCAGGATTATTGTCACAAGATATGGTTCGTTCAATGAACAAAACTCCTATTGTGTTTGCTATGGCAAATCCTGATCCAGAGATTACGTATAAAGATGGGGTCGCAGCAAGGAAAGATATCATCATGGCAACGGGCAGAAGTGATTATCCTAACCAAGTCAATAACGTTTTAGGATTTCCATTCATTTTTCGTGGTGCTCTTGACGTTCGTGCAACGACAATAAATAAAGAGATGAAATTGGCAGCGGTGCATGCATTAGCGGACCTTGCACACGAACTTGTTCCTCAAGAAATTGTTACGGCATATGGGAAGACGTTTTCTTTTGGAAAAGAATATATTATTCCTAAACCGTTCGATCCACGTGTTTTGTATTATGTCGCTCCTGCAGTTGCGAAAGCAGCAATGGAAAGTGGTGTAGCACAAAAACCTTTACAAGACCTTGATACCTATACAGAAATTCTTAAAGGAATGGCAACACGCCTTTCTCAGGGAAATTTTCATCGGTAGTGCACAGTTTCATCACATTTATTCTACATTTCACAAATGTTTAAATACAATGAATTATGTTAAAATGATATGACATTTGCAGCAGTTATGACGTTTTTGAAGAAGATTTCTCCTTTGATGAACTTGGGAGATAAAGAGTTAGAAATACTCTCAACACCAGAAAATGTTTTGCAAGCAGAATTGGATGTTAATGGCAAGAAATATCCTGCGTATCGTGTGCAGTTCAATAGTGCTAGGGGACCATACAAAGGTGGTATACGGTATCATCCAGAAGTAGATTTGGATGAAGTTAAGTCGTTAGCATTCTGGATGGCATTAAAAACTGCTGTTGCAGACATTCCTCTCGGTGGTGGAAAAGGTGGCATTACCGTTAATCCTAAAGAATTGTCTGTTTCTGAGATTGAGGAATTAAGTAGAAAATTTGTTCGTGCATTTTATGAACATTTGGGACCTAGGAAAGATATTCCTGCACCTGACGTGTACACCACACCACAAATTATGGCATGGATGAGAGATGAATTTGAAAAGATTACTGGCGAGAGTGCACCTGGTATGATTACAGGAAAACCGTTAGAATTGGGTGGTTCACTTGTGAGAGATATTGCAACTGCATTGGGAGGAGTGTATGTTTTAGAAGAGGCCATGGATAAATTAAGTTTGAAAGAAAAGACTGTTGCTATTCAAGGGTTCGGTAATGCTGGAATGAATGCTGCAAAATTATTGATAGAAAGAGGTTTTACTATTGTTGCCGTCTCTGATTCAAAGGGCGGCATTTATAATAAAGAAGGAGTAGATATTGATGCTGTTATTAACACAAAAAAAGAAAGTGGAAGCGTTATACATTATTCTAATGCAGAAAAAATAACCAATGAACAATTATTATCTATAGGCTGTGCTGTTCTTGTTCCATCAGCATTAAGTGATGCTATTACTAAAGATAATGCTTCTAATGTCAAGGCAAAGATAATTGTTGAACTTGCAAATGGTCCAACAACAACAGAAGCTGACGAGATTCTTCATTCAAAGAACGTGTTAGTGTTGCCAGACATTCTTGCTAATGCTGGTGGTGTTACCGTTTCATATTTTGAATGGGTTCAAAATAATACAAATGATTATTGGGACGAAGAATTAATTAAAACTCGTCTTAAAGAAAAGATGGTTACTGCGTTTAATGGTATTTGGCAATTGTACTCTCAGAACGATCATGATTTTAGAACGAACACGTACATGATTGCTATTACAAAGATACTTACTGCAGAAAGGTTACGCGGAAGAATTTAAGAGGTGGAAATATGTTACATGAAGATAGAAATAAAATGAACGAAAAAACGTTAAATTTGAAAAGAGCAATTGATTCGTTAAAAGAAGAACTTGAAGCTGTCGATTTTTATAATCAACGAGCAGACGCGTGTACTGACGAGAATCTAAAGAAAATTTTAGTACACAATGCAAATGAAGAAAAAGAACATGCAGCCATGCTTTTAGAGTGGATTCGTCAGAATGATACTGATTTTGCAAAAGAGCTTAAGGAATATCTTTTCTCTGAAGAGAAAGATGTAGCTTCCGTCGAAGAGAAGAATTTTTCTTAATTTTTCTTATTTTCTTTCTTTTTTATTCTTGTGGGTTCCACAATTTCATGGTTTCTATGCCTTCTTTTGTTTGTAAACAGAATGCAATTTGTTCAGGAGATACTTTTTCATCAGTAGAACTTACTGTGGAAAGACAATCTACAAAGTATATGTTATTGTGCATATCTCTCGTATCAAACATTGTTCTAAAAATCATTGGATCAACAGGAGTATTTACCGTAACTATTTCTGCCATACTAATATCAAAAATAAATGCCTTATAACTATCTTCTATAATTAACCACTGTGCAATTTCTTGTAATGTTTCTTGTTGCGCACCAGCATATACTTGATCAACAAGTTTACGAGTTGACGCATACGTGTTTTTCATTACTGCTCGTTCATCTTCAAAATTAATAAATGCATCTCTTAGAAAGACATTACTTCTGTACAACGAATCTGTTAAATCTTCAAATGTTGCACCATCTTTATGAAAACTGTAATAATTATATATCATGAAATATGGGTCAAGTGGTCCTTCTAATGCTGTCCTTTGTGCTTCACCAATCATTGCTTCTTCACTGTCTCCTAACAATACAAGTATGGTAAAACCACCAACAATGATAAAGACCATAAGAATACTTAACACGTGCTTATGTTGTAAAAAGTCTATAAATGGTGTGTGTTGCGTACTTTTCTTTTTTTGCATAGTAGGAATAAGTAAAATTTACTCCTATTTAAATGTTAATGTTTGTTTCACAACCGAAAACTGCGTTTCTGAAACAGAAAACCATAAAAACTACCTCCTATTTTAGCATTCTACAATGGAAAGAACACTTATACAAGACCTTACAAAGAATGTTGGCAAAGAAGTCCTCCTTCAGGGATGGGTTCAAGAATTACGTAATTTAAGTAAAATTAAATTTATTATTCTCCGTGATCGAAGCGGCGATATGCAAACCCTTGCATTTAAGGGAGAAACGCCAGATGACGCTTTTAATCTGATAGATACTGTTACAAACGAATCTGTTGTTGAGATTGTTGGTATTCCAAAAGAGAATAAAGAATCTCGATGGGGTATTGAAGTTATGATAAACTCTATAAAAGTACTTTCTGAATCGGCTGTACCATTACCAATAGACAATTCAGATAAAAGTCAAACAAATATTGATAAACGTCTTGACTTTCGTTTTTTAGATACACGAAACAAAAAACATCACGCAATATTTACTGTACGAAGTAAGATTTCAAAGATTGTTACAAATTTTCTTGATGGTAAAGGTTTTACAAATATTAACACGCCGAAGATAACAACGTTAGGTGTTGAATCTGGAGCAGAATTGTTTAAAGTAGATTATTTTGGTAAGCCGATTTATTTATCACAATCACCACAAATTTATAAACAAATGTTTGTTGCTGGCGGTTTTGAAAGAGTGTACGAAATAGCACCCGTTTTTAGAGCAGAAAAATCTCACACTACACGACATTTAACAGAATTTACTGGCGTTGACTTTGAAATGGGTTTCATTAAGGACGAAACAGAGATAATGGACCTTATTGAAGAAATGTTTATTGATTTGGTAACAATGTTGAAGAAAGAAGCTGGTGACGAACTTACTTTATTAGGGGTTGAACATACAGTTCCTACAAAGATTCCTCGTATGACAATGAAAGAAGCGAAAGAAATGCTTAAAGCGAAAGGTCGATCCTATAAAGATGATGACGATCTAGATCCAGAGGGTGAAAAGTTGTTAGGAAAACTTGTAAAAAAGAAATTTGATTCAGACTTTGTGTTCGTGACAAATTTTCCCTGGGAGATCCGCCCATTTTATCATATGAAACCAGAAGACGATCCAAAAGGAACAAAGTCATTTGATTTATTGTTTAACGGTGTTGAGATTTGTACGGGTGCACAGCGTGAACATCGATTAGACATTTTATCTGAACAAGCTAAGGAGAAAGGAATGGACATGAAAGATATGGTAAAGTACGCAGAAATCTTCAAGTATGGTTGTCCTCCTCACGGCGGTGTTGGGTTTGGATTAGATAGGATAACTCAAAGATTACTCCAATTAGATAATATTCGTGAAGCTGTTTTACTTCCGAGGGATCCTGAAAGGATGGACCCTTGATTTTTCTTTATTTTAATTATTAAATCTAAGAACAAACTGGTCTTTCATAGTTATGGTGAGGTTGATTAGGATATTGACATAATTTAGTCTTCATCTCTCGTTCTGCTAAGTCAAACGCGTATTGTTGGTATTCACATGGAACAACTTCATTTTGTGATACAGAAAAAAGATAGTTTATATGTGTGCCATACACACTCTTAAAATCGTAATCTCTTCTATTAACTCCTGGCTCATAAGGTGTGGGAAAGCTACAAGAAGTCCTTATAACTGTTTCTGCTAATTCTTCAAACGAATTGAAATCATGGTCCTCTTTATGACTGTATTGGTGACCTTCTTGATATTTGTGGTTCGCTTCATGGTACAAAATTGCTGCATTACCTACTTTCTTTGAAATTCTATCTTGGTCATCATTAAAAAATGTGGGACAGATAAAAACAAAACTATTACTTTCACGATTTTGATAATTTGCCGGTCCTTCATAATCACGACATTTTGCACTTATTAATGTTTCTCCATACGCTTGTGGAAAGGATGCATCATAATATTTAATGTTATTTGATAGGACGAAACGGTATGGAGATGTTTGTTCTTCAATTAATCCATTATTATGGTCCTCGTTGCTCGTATATAATAAAAATGTTAAGTACGTAATAACTTGATCAAGATTATTATCTTTTTGCATTCCGCTTATATTAATCTCATTAAAACAGTACAATTGAAATCCAAAATAATTTATTTCTTGACATCTTGTTGCAGAAAAACCGTTTCTAATATTTACTAGATTATTTATTTCATTTCCATCTTTATAGAAAATGATTAATCTATTCTCTGTATCAATAATCTCTTCCTCAGTAAAACCAGTATATCCTAAATAGGTAAGTAGCTTATAGAAATCTTGTCTTCCAACAAAAGATTTTGCTATAAAAACATCTTCACAATTCGGAAGAGAGTTTCCTAATTTAATATCCTTATCGTTTATTTGAAGATGACACCCATCTAAAAATTTTGTAGAAATCACGTCTCTCTGTGCTCTTCGTAATAGTATTTTTTTGGCAGTTCTTAAGATAATCTCTGGTTTAGCTTTATATTTCTGAAAGAAAAACTTTTGTGCTTCACCAACTATTGTATTTTCATCGGAAGTGTTCGTTTCTTGAAGTAATAAATTTAATTCTTGGTCTGAAAGTTTCTCTAATTCCTCTTCTAACTGTTCTTCTGTTAGTTCTTGTGAACAACCAATGATAAATAGTGCTATAATGATAGTAATGATGATTAATTTCTTGTGCATGTATTACTGTAATAAGAGAGAGAATATAAAATTATTCGTTTTTGAGTCAATTATAGTAACTTCAATCCAATTCAAACTCTTTGTAATGTTTATATACTTCTCTGCATCTTCTTCATAACATAAACATACGGAGATGATACTTATGGGAATGAAAGAACAATTGAAAAAGGTAAAAGAGAATTGGTTATTAGCGGTAGTTTTACTGATTATAGTAGCAATACCATTATTTTCAGGATCTACATCTATAGGATTTTCTAAGTCATTTGATAGCATGGGTATGATGATAGAACCTGAAATGATGGTGGCATCTGAATCGTTCCGTGGTGGCGGAGTATATTATGGTGATGACTTCGCTCCTGAGATTGAAGAACGGAAAATAACGAAAAATGCGTACTTGAACAGTGAAGTTAATCGTGGCGAGTTTTATGATTCACAGACAAAATTAAAATCGTTCGTAAGTGCAACTAATTCTTTTATTACAAATGAAAATGTTCAGAAGTATGGCGAAGATCGGAAATCGTATTATTCTGGAACATACCAAATAAAAGTTGAAACGAAAAAATACGACGCTTTAATTATACAGTTAAAAGATTTGGGTGACGTACAATCATTTTCTGAAAACCTTAGGGACATAACTGGTAGTTATACAAAAACTGAAGTTGAGTTAGAGGTTGAAGAATCACGTTTATTACGGTATAAACAAATGTATTCTGAAGCAACAACCGTTACTGAAAAGATTGAGTTAAATGATAGAATATTTAACCAGGAACGGCGTGTGAAGTACCTTCAGGATTCGTTAATAAACAAAGATAGGCAGGTTGATTACTCAACTGTTTCTGTAACACTTCAAGAAGAACGGTCTGAATATGCAAACATTGTCTTGGTAACTTTTTCACGTTTAATACGAAACCTTGTAAACAGTTTTAACGGTTTGTTAAGTTTAATCTTCATGGCATTACCATACGCAGTTATTGTATTACTTGTATGGGTTGGTGTTAGGGTTGTGAGAAAAAGACGATAAATTGTTTTATTTTTTCATTTTTTCTTTTATCAATATTATAAGAATATAGATAACAATGGTAAATATGCTTCCTAGAAGAAACCATAGTGCAATGTCAGGTTGTTGAACAGGAGTAACAGTGTTCATCATCTGTGGAACTGCTTCTCGTACCATTGCAGTATCTGCAACCATCTCTTCAACCATTGGAGCTGCCATTTCTTTCGCTGCACTGAAACTTGATCGCTGTATTGATGTCAAAAACTTAATAACTGCACTTATACCTAGCGCAATAAGACCAACGGGAAGAATGCCCTTCAACTTTTGTTTCAAACCAGCAACTTTTCGTGGTGCAATAATAATATATTTGTTTGCTAACTTGTAATGATTAACTTCTCTTCCTTTAGGACTATAATGAAACTCTTCTACCATTACCAACTTTGCATCTTGTAACTTTTGTAAGTGATAATGAACAGTAGAAATTGGAATGTTAAGTATCTTAGACATATTAGCTTCTGTATCATCTTTCTCTGCAAGATAATTAAGGATCTTTCTACTTGTATCTGATGTAATTGTTTCTGCTAATTTCTTAGTCTTTGTATCATTAAGATCTAATAGTAACAGGTTATTTTTTGTCATTTTTTTGTTTTTACTTTCTGTATTTAAATAGGTTTTGATAACTTCAAACAAAACTAAACTCTAAAAATCTACTGGGAAATATATCTGCCGTACAATTAAATAGATAATAAATAATGCAATCAAAACAGCAGCTTCCCATTTGTTTAATTTTTCATTCCGTAAAAGGAAATATAATATCAAAAATGCAGTAACTATTTTTATAGGTAAATCATAAAATACTGTTACATTAGGAACTTTATAGGTAGATATCAATGCACCAATACCAATACCAAATAATGGGTTCGTAATATTACTTCCGATAAGAATGCCTGCAGACATTTCTTTATTTCCTTTAATAATGGCAGTTAAAGAGGTTGTAAGTTCAGGTAGTGCAGTTGCAATTCCTAACATAATAATACCAAAAAATGATGCGCTTATAGGAAGATGTTCAACAAGTATTGTAGCGGCGTCAACTACTTGATCCGTTACAAATCCCATGATAATAAAACTTATAGAAACCAATGATATAGCCCAAAAAATTTCTCCTTTGCTAAGATTATTCTCTGCACGGAATGCTTCACTGATTTTACTTTGTTTAAGATAAATCACATATGCAAGATATGCAACAAGTAAAATAAGTCCTTCAAGACGAGTAAGAAACCCTCCAAGTGAAAGGACCCATACTAAGACGGCGGCAGCAATCATACCACCAACTTCAACAAGAAGGTTCTTTCGAATAACAATGATTGTTCCTATAATCCCTATAATGGGAAGTACAAAGTTTTGTTGAAATATGTCTGACCCAATATTTGTTCCGATTAATAATCCTGATAAGGTATTCATTGTTTCTGGATGACGTACAATGTTAATACTTCCAATAATGTGTGTCATTATTTCTGGAATGCTTGTACCAATAGAAAGAATTGTTAATCCTATGAATGTTCCCGATAAACCGTAATGTTTAGCAAGCGAAATTGAACTTTTAATAATTATCTGTGCAAGGGCAAGAATAACAATAATCCCTGCTAATATTATCAAATATTCTGTCAACATTTCAATGAACCTCTTTTACGCAAAGTTTTAAAATCATGTCGAATATATAAAAGTTTATGGAATGGGAAGATTTGAGGTGAATAAAAATGAAAACGTTATTTATAATTGCACAGGAAGGATATCAAGACCATGAATATGGTGTGCCTAAAAAGATTCTTGAAGATGCGGGAACTGAAGTAATTACAGCGTCAAAAGATGTTGGTCCATGTAAAGGAAAATTAGGTGGAACGACGGAAGCAGAAGTGGCTATAGCAGACGTTAATGTGTCTGATTATGATGCAATTATTTTTGTTGGTGGCCCGGGTGCTGTTACATATCAAAAAGATGTTCAAGCACATTTAACAGCACAGGAAGCTATTAACAGAGAAAAGGTTCTGGGTGCTATTTGTATCGCCCCTACAATTCTTGCATTTGCTGGTGTCTTAGATGGTAAGAAAGCAACTGTGTGGAATGAGGATGGAAAACAATCTACAGTTTTAGAAGAGAACGGTGCTACTTTTGTTGATGAACAAGTAGTTGTTGATGGAAAGATCATTACTGCAAACGGTCCTGAGGCAGCAGAAGCGTTTGGAAAAAAGATTGTTGAATTGTTGCAGTGATACCACAACAATTTTAAACCATTACATTATTCTTCATAGTAAAAAGAGGTAGATGTATGTTTACGTATGATGTGTTGTGTGTAGGTTCAGCAGTAGTAGATACGTTCTTTACGGTAGATCAACGAGTTTCTTCAGTAAAGATGGGAGATAAAGTGTTAGTATCATCTGTTGAAAAACATTCTGGTGGTAGTGCAACGAATGCAGGCGCAGCACTAAAAAAATTAGGTGTTAAGACACGTATCCTTACAAAAATGGGTGAGGATCATGACGCAGAGTTCATCAACAAAGAATTGCAGAAATATTCTTTACAAAACATTTGTTTACATAATAGTAAAAGAAATACTGATACTGCAGTTATTATTTCTTCTACGAAAGAAAGAGATAGAGTGATTTATGTTCACAAAGGTGCGTCTGAAGATTTAACAATTTACGATTTTGTAAAGAAACAGTTGAAGGCACGATGGATTTATATGGGTTCTTTGATGGAAACTTCTTTGAAGACTGGAAAAAAGTTGGTGAAGTATGCTCATGGAAAGAAAACTAAAATATTATTTAACCCATCATTATATTTAGCGAAGAAAGGTGTGCCCTATTTACGGCCAATTCTTAAAGCGACAGAAATTTTAGTTCTTAATAAGAAGGAAGCGCAAACATTAGTTAATGGTACAACAAATTCTTCCGATACATTAGTTAAAAAATTGCATAAACTTGGACCTCAAACGGTCGTGATAACCAATGGAGCAAAGAAAATGGTTGCGTATCATGAAGGTCAAGTATATTCATTACTTCCTCCTGACGTTAAAGTTGTCCATACTGCGGGTGCGGGAGATGCATTTACTGCAGGTTTATTAGCTGGACTAATTAAGAAATACTCATTTGAGGATGCTCTTCAACTTGGTGTTGTTAATTCTTTGTCTGTTGTTCAACACATTGGAACAAAACATAAACTGTTAACAGAAAAAGAAGCACAGCAGAAAATACAGCGGTATAAGATAAAGGTACATAAACATGTTCGCTAATACAAAAAATTTACTTAAGAAAGCACAGCGTGGAAAGTACGCTGTTGGCCATTTTAATATTAACAATATGGAAATTGTACAGGGAATCGTTCAGGCAGCTCAAAATTTCAAATCTCCCGTTATTCTGGCAACGTCAGAGGGTGCAATTAAGTATGCAGGAATGAATTTTTTGTATGAAATTGCAAATACTGCTGCATCGTTATCTAAAGTTCCTGTTGCACTTCATTTAGATCATGGTAGAGATATGAAAGTAATTAAACAAGCAATTAAAATTGGGTATTCTTCAGTGATGTTTGACGGATCTAATTTACCGTTTGAAAAGAACGTTCGAATGACAAAGAAGGTTGTGAGGATGGCTCATAAGAAAGGTATTTCTGTTGAAGCAGAGTTAGGAACGATTGGTGGTGTTGAAGATACTGTGATTTCTCGAAATATTGTGTACACTGATCCTATAAAAGCTCAAGAATTTGTTGAACGAACAGGATGCGATTTTCTTGCAGTTGCTATTGGCACTTCACACGGTGCGTATAAGTTTAAAGGAAATGCTACCCTTGATATTACTTTATTGAAAGAAATTGTGAAGAACGTTACAGTGCCGTTAGTATTACATGGTGCGTCAGAAGTTCCACACGATATTGTAAAGATGGCGGAAAAGTATGGTGCACAATTGAAGGGTGTTAAAGGTGTTCCAGATAGTGAAGTGAGGAAGGCCGTAAGGAATGGTATTTGTAAAATTAATACCGATACTGATTTACGAATAGCGTTTGATGCTGCTGTTCGTCAATTTTTAAAGAAAAAACCAAAAGATTTTGATCCACGGCACATTTTAAGTCCTGCACGAGATTTGATTACAAAAGTTGTTGAGGATAGAATGAAAGTATTTGGAAGTAAAAAAAGAGGTTAAATATGGCAAAAATAATCTATATTGGATCTGATCATGGCGGGTTTAAACTTAAGAAGAAATTAGTTACTTTCTTAGAAAAAGAGAATTATTTAGTTGAAGATATGGGTCCTTTAAAACTAAATTCGAAAGACGATTATCCAGATTATGCTTCTAAAGTTGCAAAAAAAGTTACTCATGAAACTAATTCACGTGGAATTCTTTTGTGTCGTAATGGTCAAGGTGTGTGTATCGCCGCTAACAAAATAAAAGGAATTCGCGCAGTTACAGGGTTCTCACAAAAAATGATTAAAAGTACACGTTTGGATGATAATGCAAATGTATTATGTCTTCCTGCTGATTACATTACAGAAAAAGAAGCTAAACGAATCGTCTCTACATTTCTAAAGACAAAATATTCCCAACTTAAACGTCATAAAAGAAGATTAATGAAAGTTGCAAGGTTAGAGAAATGAAAGTAATGTGGAAACACTTTTTTTTATTGTTAATTATCTTTTTAGTGGGTTGTTCATTAGAACTTTCAGAAAAAGAATTTATTAATGACTTTGAAAACAATTATTCTGAAGAAATTGTTTGGGACGTTTGTTTTGAAAGTGATACCCGCGTTTTTGGAATTGTTGAAGAGGGCGGCGTTAGCAAATCGTACTATTTAAAAGATATTTGTAAAAATGAATTTTTCGATTACGAAGATAGTAATGAATTAATCACTTTTGGTTGTGAAAGAGGATCACTTTATACAAAAACCAATTTTTGTATTTCGGGATGTATACAAGATTCTTGCGTTCATTTTTCTTCATGCACTGACACTGATGAGGGGAAGGATTATTACACTTCTGGAAAAGTTGTCGTTACTGACAAATTTGGAAATGAGGATGTTCTTGAAGATGTTTGTTTTCCAGGTAATAAACTAACAGAATTGTCGTGCATCTCTTCAGAAGAAATATCTGTAGAAGAAAAATTTTGTCCGTTTGGTTGTGTTCAAGGAAAGTGTCTGAAAGAGAGAGATCTTCTCAAGAAAAACTCTTCAAAACCAAATCCTCCAATTCCTCAAAAACTATTACTTGACGTCGTTCCTAACATTGCTTCTTCTGGTACGGACATTAAAGTGACATTAAACATTGAAGGTATTAACATAAGTAATCCTAAAGTAATTTTAAAAACCAAATCAGTAAAATTATATGATGATGGGTTTCATGGAGATGGCTTAGCAAATGACCATTTTTATGCAACAACCACAAATTTTCAAGATCCCGGTAAATACAGTTTGGGAGTTTCATATGATTCATTAGGGAAAGAAAATAAATTGTACGATGTAATAGATGCGTTGATAATAGACCCCGTTTCTGACAATTGTCAACTTTTAATACCCTCCGAGAAACAAAGAAAAATTAATGTTGTTATTACTGCTATCGGTTATGAAAATGAACGTTTAGTTATAGATAATATTATTGATTATTCTGGCAATAATAATGGTATTTTTTCAGTTGAACCATTTAAGTCTAATAAGGATCTTTTTCAGATTTGGTTCGTTCCCTCTGATTCAATCAAAGATATACAATTTCCTGATTATATCACTAACAGTTCTTTACCAGAAGTGTTTAAAAATGCCGATGTGCTCTTAACTTCTTGCAGAAAAAAACAGCAATTCAATTTAGTCGTTCATAATAATAGTTTATTTTCTTGGACTGGTGAAGTTGGCCATGCAAAAAATAATTATGCGTATGCTTTTTATAATACTGAAAACCCTCATTCATTAGCTATATCTGTACACGAGTTTGCTCACGCTTTTGCAGGATTAACTGACGAATATGATGCAGATTCAATAGGCATTTCACCGTACGCTGAACAATGTTATTTCTCTCCTTTTGTAAATTGTGAAGAAAGTTATACTGGAGATAAGTATACTTGTCAAGAAACAATTGAATCCTATAATGATTGTTTAACAAATTCTTTATGGAGTGATCAGATAGGTGAGGGTTGTGGTGACCCTGAAAAAGTAGATTGTGACCCAACAAAAAAAGACTATGAAATTGAAGTTAATTGTTTTTTAGGATGTGGAAGAAACAAAAATCTTTATCGTTCAACCTTCTCAAGTGGGCTTAGAACAATTAAGACACCTATGAAACTTGGACCTGTAAACGAGAAACTTGTTTGTAGATATATTAAAGTGTTAACTGGTGTTAGACAGGGAGAATGTAGTAAATATCAATAAAGTTAAATTTATATTGATTAAAAGTTTATTAAATGTATATTAAATAAAATGAGACTGACAATAACTCCTTCCATCATGGCAAAGAATCAGAGAGAATTAGATGCTAGTTTAACAAAATTGAAGAATGTTATCAAGACTGTTCATTTGGATATTGTTGACGGTAAATTTGCAAAGAATAAAGTTATGACATTTCCTTTTCGATTAAAGAAAGAGTTCCAGTACATCGCACATCTTATGGTGAAAAATCCTGAAAAATGGATAGAGAAGAATGGAAAGAAAGTTGATATTTATATTCCACATATTGAAGAAATAAAGAATATAGGTGAATATATTACAAAAACAAGAAAATTGAAAAGAAAAGTAGCGTTTGCGCTTCTTCCAGAAACGAAAGTTAAACAAATTGCTTCGTATCTAAAAAAGATTGATTATGTTTTAATTCTTACTGTTCATCCAGGTTTTTATGGAAGTCGTTACTTGCCATCTAATCTTAGAAAAGTTAAGATAATTAAGAAAATCAATCCAAAAACAAAAGTTATTGTTGATGGTGGTATGAATCCAAAGCGTGTTAAGAAAGCAGTTACAAAAGGTGTCGATATAATTGTTTCTGGTAATTATGTTATGGGTAGTGATAATGTTAAAGAGCGATTGATAAAGTTACGAGAAAAGATTTAAAAACAGTTCTTCGTATTCTATTGTTATGGTAAAAAAAACAACAAAAAAAAAATCTGCTGGAGCAGCTGTGTCTGAAACTCCCTCAGGTAAAAAGAAGAAAAAATCTGAAACGAAAGATACCAGTAAGAAAAAAGTTGTCATGGGTATTCTTGCGGGTGAACGTGTTATTACAGAATCGTCTGATGAAGCGAGAGAGTTCTATAACCAATCTCGGTTTGGTACAATTTCTGAGGGGAAAGTAGAGTTGTCTCTTTTAGAAGGATTGTATTTGATGGAGAAAAGTAGGCTTGTTATAAAAAGTGAAGCAGGACGAAAAGTAGTGTTTGAAACGTACGTTAAAAAAGCACGTAAGGTTGAACCTAACTTCTGGATACGGTACATTGTGTTTCGTGACATGCGAAACAGAGGATATATCATCAAAACAGCACTTAAGTTCGGTGCAGACTTTAGAGTCTATGATCGTGGTGTTAAACCGGGAGAGGATCATGCTCGATGGATAATCTATCCTGTGAATGAGGGAAGTACGCTAACATGGCACGAATTTTCTGCAAAAAATAGGGTTGCACATTCAACAAAGAAGAAGTTGTTAATGGGCATTGTTGATGCTGAGAATGATGTTACGTACTACGAAATTAGGTGGATGCGACCTTAAAGTAAATCTTTAATCTCTATTTCTTTTTCTTTATATTTTAGAATATAACTCTTTATATGTTTGTTCCTCGTCATGGCGAGGTCAATGTCAATTTCAGATTATTCCTCAGAAATTATACTTGGAGAACACTTCCTTCTTGATCCAATGAGAATACGGTTTGTTCCAGAAAAAGATAAACATTCTCTTGATTATGGGGCAATTAGCGACTTTGTTTGTCGTGGACTAGAAAAGATCTGCCGAAGTCTTTCTGCATATAATCTTGTTCAAATAGACGCTATGAAAAAAGCACTTTGTTCAGAAGGCTTAGCAAAACGAGCACAAGGTTCTCTTGTATGGGCCGCATTTAATACGTCCCCTCATTATCTTGGCGATATTTCTGGAATTGTTATGCTTACACCACCTTCACCTGAAAAAGAGTATTATTTTGCTCATTCAATTTATGTAGATAACAAAATACAAAGGGGTGGGATTGGTCAACGATTATTAACAACACTAGTTTTGTATGCTATTGAACAAGGAGCTCAGGAAATTCATGGAGATGCTCTTTGTTCTCCAAAATCATTATCTGCAAATCTTCGAATGGGATGGAAATTATCGAGTATACAGCTTACAAAATATTCTGTTTGTGGCGTTCCGATTCCATTTCATCCCGTTTTATTAAATACAACCGCATATCGTAAACAACATAACTTACTTATTTTTCAGGATAAAAATCCCACATGAACTTAAAGTAAGTCTTCCATCCTTTCAAATTTTGGTTCCTCGGCTACTTGAAATATCTCGAAGTCAATAATAAATTCAGGAATGTATTGTTTTACATCTTCAATTATGGTGTTGAGATGGCCAGTATCTTGATAGACGATAGCACAATAGAAATCAAATTTTCCTATTAATGTTGCAACGTGTGTTATGTACTTGTTACCAACAACTTTGTTTTGAAATGTTTTCTTTTCTTTACTTTCTGTTTTTGTTTTAAGTAATATTATCGCTATATTCGGTAAACCTAATGCGGGAGGATTGATAACTGGAATGAAACCGCTAATGACTCCATTCTTCTCCATCTGTTTAATTCTTCTTGCAATTGTATCACGTCGTAATTTAGTTTTCTTTGCAAGAGTTGCAATGTTCATACGTGCATTTTCATAAAGTGCTTTGAGTATCTTTCTATCTTTCTTGTCCAACTTAGTTATATTTTCGTAAGATATTCCTTTCATTTTATGTTAATATGTTGTATTTTTATTTAAATATTGCGTAGAATACGCATATTTTGGAACAAAAGTATATATGTTTTTACCATTGATGGTGGTTATGGAAAGAATACACATAGTTTTATGGAGACCGCGCATTGATGACACTGATGATATTAGTGTTCATGGTTCAGAACAATCTGCAATAGAATATACATTTAGAGCCACTATGCTGCGTCATAATGATCCTGTAAAATGTTCTACACAACAAGGTTATTATAGCTTCATGAAACAAGTTTTAGGGGATAAATTCCCTGAAAGAAAATTTGTAGAATATAGATTTAAAATAGAAGATGCAAATAGAATAGTAGGAATGGCTCAAGATAGAGAGTACGATAAAACTATTGAAGAATTAACATTACAAATTTTAGACGAAAATGATCCTAAGGCTAAAATTGATATTGTTCGTAGAATTGCTGCACTTGAAAGAACGCCAATGTCTTGCAACGATGTAATTGGAAGATATCCTGATTTAATTAAAGAAGAAGTTAGAAAGTATCAAGAAAGTGGAACACATAATTCTAGAATGTTAGATATATTTGAATAGAAGTTTCTTTATTTTTATTCTCCAGTCCCATAAATTATATAAACAATCCGTTCCCCTACAAGTACATGACAGATCAAGATAAAATTCTTAATTTTTTACGTGTAACGGGTCCAACCCTCCCATCAAAAGTGGCAAAGAATATTGGGTCAGAGATTCTTATTGCGTCTGCACATTTATCAGACCTTAATTCACAGAGAAAATTACGAATTTCAAATCTTAAAGTTGGCGGATCTCCATTATATTACCTTCCTGGACAAGAAGAACAATTATATCCGTTTGCTGCAGGTAACATGAACGCAAAAGATGCAGCAGTTTTAGACATGTTAAAAGAACGGAAAGTACTTCGTGAAAGCGATTTAGACTTACTTGCTAAGGTTGCTCTTCGATCATTAAAAGATTTTGCTGTTCCTTTACAGGTAACGGTTAAAGATACAAAGGAGTTATTCTGGAAATGGAATTTTTGTTCTGATGAAGAAACGAACACCATAATTAAGAAAATATTGGGTGTAAAAGAACCACAACCTGTGGAAGCACCCGTACAACCTGAAGTTCAGCAAGAAGAGTCTACACCCGTTCCAGAACCAGTTAAAGCAGAACTAATTAAAGAAGAACCTATACCTGCAGAGGAACCAGTGGAAGCACCTGCTGTTGAACTAACTCCTGAGCCTATAAATGAAGAGGCAGAACCCGTTAAAGAAAAACCTAAAGAACCAGTAAAAGAGAAAGTAGAAAAAAATGTTGAATTGAAAGAAGAATCTAAACCAGCTCAACAACCTGAAGAACCTCAAAAAGAAAAATCAAAACAAGAAAAACAAAAAACGTTAGAACCTGAAAAACCAAAGAAACCGTTATTTAAGAAACTAAGAGATAAAATAACCAGACAAAAACGAGTTCCTGTTGAAGACACATTCTTACCACAAATCGAATCATTTTTTACAAAATTAAAAATTAATGTTGATCAGAAAGAAATGGTGAGAAAAAATGCAGAACTAAATTTTCATATTAAAGTTCCTACGGCTGTTGGAGATATGATGTACTTTTGTAAAGCAAAAAGTAAAAATAAAGCTGATGAAAAGGATCTTTCTGCAGCGTACATGGAAGCACAAATGAAAAAATTACCACTTCTCTTTCTCTATACAAAAGAAATTAATAAAAAGGCAGAAGAAATGATAGATTCTGGTGCATTTGAAAATGCGATTATAAAGAAAATAGAATAATGGGATTACAATTTAAAGATTTGGTTGTACGAGAAGCAATTACTATAAAAGATTTACATGGAAAAGTCTTAGCTGTTGATGCATCAAACATTTTGTACCAATTTCTTACAACGATACGCGGTCCTGACGGGTCAGTTCTTACAGATGAACAGGGTAGAGTAACATCACACCTTATTGGTCTATTTAGTAGAACAACCTCTTTAATGGAACAGGGGTTGAAACTAATATTTGTTTTTGATGGCAAGGCACCAGATATAAAAAAGAAAACATGGGAAAAAAGGACAAAAGTTAAGACAGAAGCAGCACGGATGTTACAAGAGGCAGAAGCAGTACGTGACATTGCTGGCATGAAAAAATATTCTCGTCAGACAGCAGTATTAACAAAAGAAATGGTACAGGACGCAAAGAATGTTCTTACTGCGTTAGGCATTCCAATAGTACAAGCACCATCTGAGGGAGAAGCACAGGCAGCATACATGGTAACTCGTGGAGACGCATTTGCGTCAGTATCACAAGATTATGATAATTTAATTTTTGGTTGTAATAGATTAATACGAAACCTTTCTCTCGATGGAAAGAGAAAGAAAACTGGAACTTTTGGTTTTATAAAAATTCAACCTGAAGTCATCCTTCTTAATGATGTTCTCGAGAAACTCACTCTAACATTAGATCAATTAACAGTGTTAGCAATACTTGTCGGAACAGATTATAATCCTGGCGGTGTCAAAGGAATAGGACCAAAAACGGGTTTGAAGTTAGTAAAAGAGTATAAGGATAATTTTAATGAACTTTTTGAAAAAGTTGAATGGAAAAAACATTATCCAGATTTAGAATGGAACACTGTTTTTGATACAATAAAAAACATTCCTGTTACAGATAAGTACACGTTAGAATGGAAGAAGATTAACGATCAAGAATTGATAGACCTACTTGTTAAAGGTCATGGGTTCGGTGAAGAACGTGTTCGAACAAAGTTAGACAAGTTAAAAAAAGGCCAACATGGTTTGAACCAAAAGGGCTTACACAATTTCTTTTAACATATTGTATTATTCACTTTTGAGAATATCCCTTACTTACATCCTCGTTCCAGAAACTTGGCAAACTATTCGTAACAAAACCACTATACTTGCCTGCATAAATGTGCGTAATCCCCATTATATCTTTAAATTCTTCAAAATGGTTCTCAACACTATCGTATATGTCTTTAATCTTTTTTCGTTCAAAATCCTTTTGTAATAAACTACTGGGTTTAAGAACAAGATAGTCTGCTTGTCGAATAACATTTACTTCTAAATTACTTGAGTTTTGTGTTATAAAAATGACACTTAAATCTTTATGCCTTGCAATAAGAAGGATTTCAGATAAAAGTGTATTTGAGTCACTCATAGACTTTCTACTGCTAAATTCAATTCCACTTTCGTCAATAAGAATAACGGAATCGTTTTCAATATCTCGAACATCATGAAGAATTGTAATCCACTTAGGGATAGTATGACTTTTGAAACCTAACGCATAGATTTTCTTATCTGTTTTCACATTAAAGTTTTCAAGTAATCGCATGCCAATAGCACTTTTACCAGTTCCTCGCGCTCCAATAATCAAACCAATGGTACTTTTGTTTGTATATAAAGAATCATTGAAAGAATCAATATTACCTTTAAGACTTTTTATCTCTTTGAATGTGTCAAACGTTGCAGTATTATGTATTTTTCCTTTTTGCGGTTTTTCTTTTTGTACTTGTCTTTCTTTAGTATTGTCTTCTTTCAAACTGCTTTCATTTCGTGACCTTTTGTCTTTCTTGATACCATAATATGCGTGTTTTGTTATGAACCAGAGAGCTTTTGGTGGATATACAAAAATAAGTTTACTCGTGCCTCTAACAACCTTACCAGCAACTTTAGCTATTTTCTTTTTCGTTCTTTTCTTCATATAAAAATCATAACAGTTATTTTATTTAAACATTTCTCTCGATACTTTTATATACCATATTTCTCTTCTTTTGTTTATGCTTGCAGCTTTTACAACATTACAGAACGCAGAGAAAGTAAAACGTTTTCTTCAGAAAAAAGAGGTTTTGCATCATGAGTACTTACCATTAAAAGAAATGCAAACGATATATTTTCCTATAACAAAAAGGATAACTATGCCAAATGCAAAAGTTGTTACCACAAAATTTTCATTTCCTATAAAGAAAAAACCTCAAACAATAGATCAATTATTGAAAAGTAAACTTACTGCTACACAACTGAAACTCATTCCACGAAGTCAAGAAATTATTGGAAAAATAATGATCTTAGAGGTTCCTGATCAATTGAAGAAAAAAGAAAAGTTGATAGCAGAAACATATTTGAAATTAAATAATTCTATTGAAACTGTTGTTCGTAAAGATAAAATTCATTCTGGGGTTTATAGAACAAGAACTGTGAAAATTCTTGCAGGAAAACGAACAAAAGAAACAACTCATTATGAAAATGGCATTACACTACAATTACATTTAGAAAAAACATATTACTCTGCAAGAACGGCAAATGAGCGTCTTCGAATAGCTAAGCAAGTTAAACCACAAGAAGATGTTCTTGTGATGTTTTCTGGCGCTGCTCCATATGTTTTGGTTATTGCACAAAATGCAAGACCAAAAAAGATTTATGGTATTGAAATTAATCCTATGGCACATAGTTATGCTGGAAAGAACATTATTATGAACGGATTTAGTTCAATAGTAAAATTGTTTGAAGGTGATGTTCGAAAGATTATTCCTATAATAAAGAAAAAGTTTGATAGGATTGTCATGCCTCTACCAAAAATTGCTGAAGAATTTTTTAATGTTGCTTTATCAAAAATAAAACCTGGTGGAATTATTCATTTGTACGCATTTCTTCATGAGAATGAAGTTGCACTATATAAGAAAAAAATTCGTGATATCGCAAAACAATCAAAAAAGTCCATTCAAATCCAGCGATATGTTAAATGTGGCCAGTTTTCTCCAGGTACGTTTAGAATGTGTTTTGATATTAAGTTAAAAAAATAAAAAAAAATAAATAAATTGTCTAAAGAATTATTCTGCTTTAGGTTCTTCTTCTGCTGGTTCCTCTGCAGGTGCAGGTTCTTCAGCCGGAGCTTCTTCTTCAGCTGGAGCTTCCTCTTCTTGAGGTGCTTCTTCTTCCTGAGTTTGTTCTTCAGCGTCTTCTGCTGGAGCTTCTTCGTCTCCTCTGTCGCTTCCTTTTTCAAGAAGTTGTACATTCTCAGCTTTTAGTCCTCTATCTCCCTCAACAGGATCAAAAGATACTCTATCGTTGTCTCGTAAGAATACGCCTTGTGGTAATGCCGTAAAATGGACAAAGTAGTCCTTTTCGTCATCGCCGTGTACGAATCCAAATCCTTTCTTCTGGTTAAAAAACTTTACTGTTCCTTCCATTTTTTTTCCTCCTATACTAAACTTTGTTTAGCTACTTGTTTTAGCTGTAAAACACCAGTTTACTTTATAAACTTTCTCATAAATTTTATAAATAAAGCTAATAATAGATATATGAAAACATGTGGAAAGCGTAATGATTATGTGAACACCATTCCCTCTTCATGGGATACGGAAGTAACTGATGAACGCCCATAAATGTATTATAAAGTTAAAAATGGAACAATACACTATATTTCAAGAATTTGATAAGAAATATAATTTGGATAAAGAAGAAATAAAAAAATAATTTTAACTTACCATTACTTTATGAGAAAATAGCTTCAAGAGCTTCAAAGAATTCTTTTAACTTTTCGTTTTTAGACTGCTTATATATTTTACTTAACCTTGTTTTAATTGGTTCTTTATCAATTTCAAGCTTTTCTATGTGTGGTAGTATGTTACTACGAATATATTCTAAACTTTTAGATGCAATAACTTTCCATTTATCTTCCCTTTCTATCAAAAAAGGAAGTGCAAACCTAATGTTGGCAAAGAAATTACCAAAAGCTTTTCCTAAATCTTGTGACTTCTCAAAAGCCTCACCTAATTGTTGTAACTTTTTTTCTTTATCATCATCTAATGCTAACTGTAATCCTGAAGAAACTAAAGCAAGGTGGTGATCCTCTCTTGTAGCAATTGTTTGGTAATATTTATCCTTACTAAAACTCTTTTCAATTTGCTTTTTTTCTCCTCTCCCTCGAACATTATGTCTGGTAGTCATCCAATATTCTCTAAATGACGCTTCAAACCTTGCTTTCTCTTTATTACTAATTAGAATTTTCTTACAAGCTTCAAGAGCTGCTTTCTCGTCTCCATGTCTCTGAACAAATATCATATTAATACAAAAGAACAACTTGTATATAAATACTATCCAAACAACTCAATTCCTTCATCTTCTTCATCAAAACGAACTTTATCAATAGCAAACATAAAATCGTCCTGATTTACATGATCACGACTTTCACGAATTGCAAAATATCCTGCTTCTGTACAGACAGCTTGTATTTCTGCCCCACTAAAATTTTCCATTTCTTTAACCAATTCTTTCACATTAACTTTGTCTAAATTCATACTTTTTATGTGGACTTTCATTATTTCTAAACGTCCATCTTCGTCAGGAAGGCCAACCTCAATTAATCTATCTAATCTTCCTGGTCTAATAATTGCTCTGTCAAGAATATCAATTCTATTAGTTGCACCGATAATCTTTACATCGCCAAGATGTTTAAATCCGTCTAATTCTGATAACAATTGCATGAATGTTCTGTTAACTTCTCTTTCTCCAGAAGTTCCATTTTCCATTCGTACAGAAGCAAGTGCATCAATCTCATCAATAAATACGATCGATGGTGCTTTCTGGCGTGCAAGTGCAAAAATGTCTTTCACTAACTTTGCACCTTCACCAATAAATTTTTGGACAAGTTCTGAACCTACAACTTCAATAAATGTTGCATTTGTACTGTGTGCAACAGCTTTTGCCAGTAATGTTTTTCCTGTTCCTGGTGGGCCGTACAGTAAAACACCTTTTGGCGGTTTAATTCCTACTTTTTCAAACAACTCAGGTTTCTTTAATGGAAGTTCAATAACTTCTTTAACTTCTTGTATTTCCATTTTCAAACCGCCAATTTCTTTCCAACTTTCTTTCGGTTTCTCCATGATTACAAACTTTTCAACCTCAAAGTTATTTCCTAAATCAATTTTTTTAAGTATGTTTAACGATTTCTGATCAACAAGTACAGAATCTCCACCTACAAGATTTTCTGCTTCTTGTGACATGTGACAATAAAACTTATTTCCGTTAGGCAATTTTATTATTGCATTTTTTTCATCTATTACATTAACAATGTCTGCAACAAGAAGTGACGGTTTCTTAAGAGTGGTAAGTTCGTCATTAACGTTATTAAACATTGCTCGTAACACGTTACTCTCTTCTTCTAATCTATTTAATGACTGTGATAATGTGTTATTTTCTTCTTCAAGTTTTGTTATAGAAGATTGAAGTGATTTATCATTTACTTCTGTGTTCTCTTGTTCAAATGTTTCTGAATAAAAAACATCTTTCTTACTTTCATTCTTTGTCATTTTATGTCTAAAAGAAGCCGTTTCTTTTAAAGGTTTTTAGAATTTATTCAATTTTCATTTTTTTTCTTTTCAAAAAACAAATTTTTACAAAAAATAAAAAACTTTTTAAAATTATAAAAATATTTTGCTTTTTAATTTAACAAAAACTTTTTTATTTTTTTAAGTGTTTCTAAAGTGTTGACTAAGCGATACAATCAAAAAGATAAAATCTTTTTGGTGTCTCGAAAAGTTTTCACTTTTCGATACTTTTAAAAAGGTAAACATCTTTTCTTTTCACAACAGAGCTTAAAGAGGTGAATTAATGATGGTTGTAAAAAGAAAAAAAGCGGTGAAAAAGCGAGTTGTTAAGAAAAAACCTGCTAAGAAAACCGTTAAAAGAAAAACTGTAAAACGTAAAGCAGTAAAGAAAAGGGTTGTAAAAAGAAAAGCGGTAAAACGTAAAGCTGTTAAGAAGAAAGTTGTGAAAAGAAAAGCAGTAAAGCGTAAAGCTGTTAAGAAAAAACCTGTCAAGTCTAAATCTGCAAAGCGTTCGGCTGCAGCAAAGAAAGGCGCAGCAACGAAAAGACGTAAAAAAGTTGTTCGAAAAGCAGCTGGTAAGAAAGCAGCAGCTACAAAGAAAAGAAAAACAGCTGTACGAAGAAAAGCTGGTAAGAAAGCAGCAGCTACAAAGAAGAAAAAAACAGCTGTTCGTAAAAAAGCTGGTAAGAAAGCAGCAGTAACTCGACGACGTAAAAAACGTTAAATTCTTTTTTTTATTTTTTTATTTATTTCTATGAAAATACTGGGATTATTCTGTTAAGAAATAGTTTAACTTTTTCAGAAAAAGATGTCGCTTCACCAATAATTACAATGTCTTGATTTTCTGAATAAAATTTTCCTTCTGCATCGTACCATATTGCCGTGATAGTAAATGAATTAGTTTTACGAAGTGGAAATTGTGTTAACTCCAGATTAACATCTTTTGACTGTGTAATCTCTTCAGTTTTTAACCTATTTTCAAAACCGCGACTATCAATGATGATAGTGATATCTTTTGGAGTACTGAACGATATTTTATCAATCGTAATTGGAATGTTAATTGTCTCACCAAAATGTACCCTTTCAGGATGTTTAGTTGTTATTTCTATCTTTGGGATGTCTGTAACCCCATACTCAAAAGACGATTTCTTCTCAACAAGATTATTTTTTGCACTGACAATTATTTTGTTCCAACCAACCGTTTCACTGTTCATTGATGTTAATATCAATTCTTTTTGATTAATTGGAAGGTCAACAGTATTACATATATCTCCTACACAAAAATTAACATTCTCTAAATTTGTATTACCACTATTCTTTATTGAACATTCAATATTATTTTCCTCATCTTGTTTAATTTCTGTTGGATAATCGCATTCAAATGAAACTTTTCGCGAATAACTTCGCTCTTCGTCCTGTATTGTTAATGTTTCAATGTCTTCTTTTTCATACACATTCATCAGTGCTTGTGCGTTAAAAGAATCTCTCACAGACACATTCTTTTCTGAATAGATAATTGTGGGAAATGTATATAGGAAAGAACTGTCAAGATCGTCAGTAAGTTTTACTATCCAATACGTTTCTCGAACTTCATGTGGGTGAAGGAGAATTGTTCTTTTATTACGTTCAATAATCTCAATCTCTTCTGGAACAGCTAGTTGGACAGTTGTTGCAGTATAATATGGTTGATTATTTTTAATAATTCCTTTCACAAGGTTATAACTTCCAAATCCGATTTCGTCAGATAAAATTTCTTGTTCTACAAGTATTTCTGGTTCCGATTGAGTTCCTTTATCATACAAATTAACGTTGAAAGAAAGTTGTTCCGTTGTAAGAAGAACATTACTTGCTAGCCATTCAAACTTTGTTGCTGGTTCGGCTGGATCAAACCCATCACGCAATTTTATGTGTGTTACATCAATGTATCCATATTCTCCAAATGTAATATCAAAACTTACCCATCCAATATCTGGAAAGAATACTTCTGCCCATCCGTGTGGTTGCCAGTTCTCATCAAATAACTCTGACGTTGTATAACTTATACCTGAAACGAACCTAGCCGGAATGCCTAATGAACGTGCCATGGCAACAAAAAGTGATGTCATTTCGTCACAGACACCCTGTTCATTCTCTAATACCCACGATGCTTTCTGTGATGCTTGCGATGTTAATGTGTTTAAATCATATTCTACATTTCTTTCAACCCATTCTGCTAGTTTAAACGCTACTTTAAACAAATCATCTTCTCCTTGAGCAAGTTCAGTTGCCTTTGCAACAATTTCTGGATTATTAGAATCAATTGTTATCGTTGGTTCTAGATATTCTTCATATCCTTTTATATTTCGTGGATGTATCGGAAATGGAACTTTATACTGTACTTCTTTTCGTTGATTTTCCGTCTTTAATATAGTTGTATATCCATACTCTTTATCTCCAAGAGATGGTTCGTTCCATGTAAACATAACACCATTATCTTGTATTATCCCTGTACTATCCCATGTTTGAATGGATTGGCGATAATCTTCTTTAGGATACAGAAGGAGTTCAGTTGATGCTTCACGAATATCATAATTGTTTCGTTCCTTTGTAAGTTTGAATCCACCATCAACATTTAATAAGATTTCTAATGAATCGTACAAGTACAAGTTATTATCTTCAATTTCTGCTGTTGCTATTTGAATACATAATAAAAGAATAACACATACCAGTACCTTATTCATGAGTCTTAGTGTTCTTATGATTGTTATAAATGTTTTTGTTGGTTTAGTAAACCTTTTAAACATGGACACATCACTATTATACATGCAAAGAGGTATAGCGTTATTATCTGGTGGAATTGATTCTCCTGTAGCCATTCATCTTATGAAGGAAAGGATGGATATAGTTGCAGCACACTTTCATCAACAACCATTAACAGATGAAAAAGAAGTGGAGAAAGTCAAAGAACTTGCAAAAATACTTGGCATTACAAAAGTGTACCTTGTTCCTTTTGTGAGTGTGTTAAAAGCATTAACTGAGAAGTGTAATCATAAAAATTATTTTATTTCGTCAAAAATTGCTATGTTTAAAGCTGCTGAACTTATTGCAGAGAAAGAAAAAGCAACGTTTTTGATAACGGGAGAGAATTTGGCACAAGTTTCATCTCAAACACTAAGCAATTTAACAACAATTACAAAGAATTTGTCGCTTGAGATTATACGACCACTATTAACGTATGATAAACAAGACATTATTACAATTGCAAAGAAAATTGGTACATATGAAACGTCTGCGGGACCAGAAATATGTTCTCTTCTCGGTCCAAAACATCCTGCTACAAAGTCTAATCCTGACGATATTAAGAAAGAATTAGAAAATATTGACTTGAACAAGTTATTGAAAGAAAGTTTAGACAATTCTGAGTATGTTACTGAAGAATAGTAATCTTTAGTAAACATTTAAAAGTACGATAACTTTTGACCATTTTATCTATGGAACTTACCGTATGTGAAGAAGGTATTGAACATGTTGTTAATACAGATGATGTTACTTCAATAGCCAACCTTTCTCATAGTATTCAAAGTGGATCTGTTGTGTCGTTATCTTTAGATGATAGGATGTATGCTCAAACATTTGCAGTTGAATATTTACGAAACTCGTTAACAAGACCCTACAAAAATCCTCTTTCTGAATTGGGAATTGTAACAGGACTACACTTTTGGAACATTGCAGGTATATTTGATGGTGATGATAATACACCTGTTGAAGACATGTTGAGATCAGAGATCGGGTGGGACAAACATGGTCCTAAAGTTCTTGGACCAGAGAAAGAAAAACTATGTAAACTAATCATTACATTTCTATTTCCAGATCATATTGATCCAGAATATTATGCTGCTTTCAATTCGTCAAGTATTACATTAAGACATATATTAAAACGTGGTCAATCTCCTAAAGATAATAAAAATGAAGAACAAGATTATTCTGCAGGTTTTGTTGAAGCGTCCAGAAGAATATACGGAATTCCGGATAATGATAATGCTTTTGGAGGTGGTGCGCCGTATGCACCACGAATACAAGTTTATGATAGCCTATTGGAAAGAGAGTTTGATGTTATTATTTATCCTGACCAAGCGTTGAGAATGGTTACACAATTTATGGATGAAGGTCTTATTCAAGTTACAGATTTTCCACGTCGGGAACAAGGAAAGCTTGTTGTTGCAATGCGGCAATTAAACAAAGGATACTTGGATGGGACGATTGAATCTAATGTATATGGGCCAATTGCAAATGGAATCGCAACCATTTTAAATAACACTCCGGATGCCATAATCGAACCAACATTCCTTTCTCTACCATATGCTTCAAAAGATTAATAAACAACGTTAGTACTCTTCTTGTATGAATAAATTAACACTCTACAATACACTAGCCAGGAAAAAGGAGACGTTCGTTCCATTAAAGAAAGGTTCAGTGGGAATGTATTGTTGTGGTCCAACGGTGTACAATTATGCACATGTTGGAAATTTACGGAGTTATATCTTTGAAGATGTTTTAAGACGCGTTCTTGAATTTAACAAGTTTAAAGTCAAACATGTTACAAACATTACTGATGTTGGTCATTTAACGAGTGATGCTGATGTTGGCGAAGATAAGATGTTGAAAGGTGCCAAAAGAGAAAAGAAAACTGTCTGGCAAATTGCAGAGTTTTATACAAAAGCGTTCAAAGATGATATTATAAAACTAAACATAAAAAATCCTAATACATGGAGTAAAGCAACTGATCATATCAAAGAACAGATTACATTGATCCAGATTCTTGAAAAGAAAGGGTTTACGTATCAAGCAGGTGGTAATGTATATTTCGATACATCTTCAGTTAAAGATTATGGTAAGCTTGCTAAATTAGATTTGAAAGCTGATACGAAAGAAAGGGTAGAAGAAGATAAAAACAAGAAAAATAAGCACGATTTTGTTTTGTGGTTTACCAAATCTAAATTTCAGGATCAGGGAATGAAATGGAAATCTCCATATGGAACGGGATATCCTGGCTGGCATATTGAATGTAGTGCAATGTCAATGAAATATTTGGGTAAGCAGTTTGATATACATTGTGGTGGTATTGACCATATTCCTGTGCACCATACAAACGAAATTGTACAGTCGGAGTCTGCAACAGGAAAAAAACCTTGGGTAAAGTATTGGTTACATAACGAATTCTTGGTGTTACGTAAAGGAGAAAAGATGGCCAAGTCTGGCGATAATTTTATTACATTACAAACTCTTGAAGAGAAGGAATTCCATCCTCTTGATTATAGATATTTCTGTTTAGGAACGCATTATAGGAAACCGTTAATGTTTAGTTGGGACGCTTTAGAAAGTGCACAAAATGCTCGTACAAGATTGTTTGATAGGGTTTTAGAAATAAAAAGTACTGGTGGAAAAGTTCTTCCAAAATATGGAAAGAAGTTTATACAAGAAATTAATAACGACCTTAACACTCCAAACGCGTTAGCTATTGTATGGGACTTGTTTAAAGATAAAAAGTTGAAGAGTAACGATATGTATACAACGTTACTTTTATTTGATAGGGTTCTTGGTTTAGGTTTAAAGAATATTACAAAAGACAAGATTCCTCAAAATGTTACTAAACTTGCGAAAGAACGATTAAACGCGCGACAGGATAAAGATTGGAAAAATTCTGACAAGTTGCGTGATGAAATTAATAAGTTAGGGTATGATATTGAAGATTCAGCAGAAGGATACACAATAAAAAAGAAATAATAAAAAGGTGATATTATGAATAGTAAAATCATTACTACAATTGAAATTGTTTTAATACTTGGTTATTTAGGAATTGTTATTTCTGGATTAATTCCTACAAATGAGACGTTAGGTCTCATTATTCTTGGTGTTGTTACGTTACTAATTTTTGGCGCAGTTTTTGGTTTGGAGAAAGTTAAGAAGAAATCTGAATTGGAACAACCTGCTATCGAAACTCCTGTTGGCGTACAGCAATCTCCACCAACCGAGCAACCAATTCAACAAGAACAGCCAACACAACCAGTTGATACAAATCGGCAAGATCCTGCAACTGGACAACCACCACAATAAACACAACCACCACAATCATAAAGAGATACATGATGGCAAAAATACAAAAAGACCATTTTCGCGTTGCTATTTTTGGTTCTGCACGAATCAAAAAGGACGACCCCCACTACAAACATGTTTTTTCACTTGCAAAACTTCTCGCACAAGAAAATATAGATGTTGTAACGGGTGGCGGTCCAGGATTAATGGATGCGGCAAGTAGGGGCCATCATAAAGGTCGCAAAAATAATAACGTCCATTCACTTGGATTAACAATAAAATTACCTCATGAACAAACTCAGGGGTATCATCTTGACATTCAAAAAGATTTTACAAAATTTTCTGGTAGGTTAGATAAGTTCATGCAACTGTCAAATGTGGTTATTGTTGCACCTGGTGGAATTGGAACAATGTTAGAATTCTTTTACACATGGCAATTGATTCAAGTTAACCAAATATGTCACATTCCCGTTATTTTATTAGGAAATATGTGGGGCAAACTTCTTACATGGGTAAAGAAATATCCTCTGAAAGAAAACCTTCTGAGTGAGAAAGACATGGAACCAATTTTTGTTGCCAAAAGTAATGCTCACGCAATGAAGATTATTCTTAAAGCTAAGAAACAGTATGAAAATGGTGGAAAAAACGTGTGTCGAAATATAAAAAAATATAAAATATAAATTATTCTTTTCCTAGCGCTTTATCAATTTCTGCTTGATTGAAACCAATAATGATCTTTCCGTCAATGTCTAGAACGGGAACTCCCATTTGTTTAGACTTTTCAATCATCTCATTTCGTGCGTCTTCGTTCTCAGAAACGTCAACATCTTCAAATTGTACCTTTTTTTCTGTCAGGTACTCCTTTACCTTTTTACACCAAGGACATGTTGGTGTTGAATAAACTTTAACAGTAGCCATAATATCACCTATTTGTACCTAAAATTTGTTCCCATTTAAATTTTTTGGTTTTATAATCTTACAAACAAAACATTTATTAAGCAATATTGTAAAAACAACAATATGTTGAAACGTAAAACCATTTTGTACATTGTTCTGATTATTTCTTTTATTGGAATACTTTTATCTGGATATCTTACGTATACACATTATTATCCTGAATCTGGGAGTGATGTTTGTATAGTAGGAGAAGAAGATTCATGTTCTTTGGTAACTACAAGTTCATATGCAAAGATATTTGGAATTCCAGTTGCTATTCTGGGCATTTTATGGTTTTTAATGTTAGGTTTTCTTACAATAACATTGTTTACAAGTAAAAAGTATGTACGAGAATTATTTTCATGGAACGTTTTTGGAATAATCTTTGTTGCATATTTTATCTTTGCTGAAATTCAATTAAAAACAATTTGTATCATGTGTACATATGTTCATATTCTTACGGTAATAAGTTTTGTTTTATCGTACATTTTGTGGAAGAAAGCTAAACAGTAATTTTACATACAACGGAAACATTTATTAACAATATTCTATTCTCAGTAGATATAAAAAAGAGGGGAGAATGAAGACTATAACAAAAGTTAAAGATCTTCAGTTAATGGCAAATACTATTCGGCAAGATATTATTACATCGTTAACTGAAGCGAAATCTGGACATTCCGCAGGACCGTTAGGCATGACAGACATTTTTACTGCTCTTTATTTTAACATTCTGAAACATAATCCGAAAAAACCTCAATGGAAAGATCGTGATAGGGTTGTTCTTTCTAACGGCCATATTTGTCCAGTATTATACGCAACAATGGCAAATGCCGGATATTTTCCCAAAAAAGAACTGATGACGCTTCGAAAACTTGGAACGCGGTTACAGGGCCATCCGCATAGAGAAGCACTTCCCGGGTTAGAAACAACGTCTGGTCCGCTTGGGTCTGGGTTGAGTCAGGCAGCAGGAATGGCATATGCATTAAAAATAGATCGGAAAAACAATCATGTTTGGTGCTTTTGTAGCGACGGTGAACATAATGAGGGTAATACTTGGGAAGCGATGTTGTTTGCTGCAAAACATAAGTTGAACAACCTCATTGTTATCCTTGATAGAAATTATATTCAGATTGATGGTAATACGGAAGACATCATGCCTCTTGATCCACTTGATAAGAAGTATAAAGCGTTTAATTGGAACGTTGTGACAATTAATGGACATAACATGAAAAGGATTGTTTCAACATTACGCAATGCACGAAAGAATAAAAACAAACCGTTAATGATAATTGCGAATACAACTCCTGGTAAGGGTGTATCTTTCATGGAAAATGATTATACGTGGCATGGAAAACCACCAACGAAGGAACAGGAAGAAATGGCACTTGCCGAACTTAGAAAGAGAGAACATAGTTTGGAGGGTGTACGGTGCAGTCAATGTAGTAAATTACATCGGAGATGCACATGTATTGAAGGTCAATAAAATAAAGGAATATATTAAAAATGAAACTGAAAGGAATAAACACATCATTGAATTTACGATTTGTTGAGGAAAAAATTCCAACGCGAAACGGGTACGGTGACGAATTAGTTACACTTGGTAAAAATAGAAACGTTATGGTTCTTTGCGCTGATTTAACAGATTCAACGAGAGTTGCTAAGTTTAGAGATAAACATCCTTTACAATTTGTTGAGATCGGCGTTGCTGAACAAAATTTGGTAACAGTAGCATCAGGATTGGCAGCAATGGGCAAAATTCCGTTTGTGTCAAGCTATGCAATGTTTTGTCCCGGTCGGTGTTGGGAACAGATTAGAACAACTATATGTTACAATAATAGTAATGTTAAGGTTATCGGCGCTCATGCAGGAGTTTCTGTAGGACCTGACGGCGCGACCCATCAAGCACTGGAAGATATTGCCATTATGCGAACGCTTCCTAACATGATAGTTGTTGTCCCTGCAGATTACGAACAGACAAAAAAAGCGACACATGCCGTTGCAAAATATAAAGGGCCTGCATATATGAGGTTTGCTCGTGAAAAAACTCCCCAATTTACATCAAAAAGAACACCATTTACAATTGGAAAAGCACAGGTGTTGAAACAGGGACATGACGTTGTTATTATTGGTGCTGGTCCAGTTGTGTATGAATGTTTGGTGGCAGCAGAAATGTTACAAAAAGATGGAATCAATGCAATGGTAATTAATTCTCATACAATAAAACCTCTTGATACTAAAACTATATTGGCAGCAGCAAAAAAATGTTCGTGCGTCGTCACGGTTGAAGAAGCACAAATTATTGGTGGTCTTGGTGGGGCGGTAGCAGAATTTTTAAGCGAAGCGTATCCAACAAAGATGAAACGTATTGGTGTTAATGACCATTTTGGCGAATCTGGTAGTCCCGATCAATTATTGAAAAAGTTTGGTTTTGATTCAAAAAGTATTTATACGAAAGTATTACACTTCTGTAAAAAAGAAAAAAGTAAGAAGAAATAGAAACTTTGGTGATTATTATGGTAGATGTATATGAAACGATTATTATTGGGGCAGGTATTTCAGGTTTAACAGCAGCAATGTACGCTGCACGAAAAAAGATGAAGTACGAAATCATTTCTACAGATTTTGGTGGTCAGTTTATGGTATCTGGTGAAGTGTTAAATTATCCAGGAATTGTGAAGACAACTGGTGTTGAGTTTAGCAATATTATGGAAGAACAGATGAAATTTAATGAGGTTTCTGTTACATTAGATACGATAAAAACAATAAAGAAAACAGAAACGGGGTTTACTGTTGTTGCTGGTAAGAAAGAATATTCAACAAAAACAGTTCTTATTACAACAGGTTCAAAACCTCGGAAATTAGGCGTTCCTGGTGAAGAAGAATTTGCAAATAAAGGTATTACATATTGTTCTATTTGTGACGGTCCACTCTTTAAAGGAAAAGAAGTTGTTATTATTGGCGGTGGTGCTTCTGCACTTGAGGCAGTAGATTTTATGAGAGAGATTGCAACTAAGATATATATTGTGGTACGGGGAGACAAGTTTACTGGTCACGAATATCTTATTGAACGTGTAAAAAAGAATCCTAAAGTAACAGTTTTGTTTAATACGGAAACAAAAACTATTGTGGGAGATAAATTTGTTACGGGGATTACATACTCTCAAGATGGTAAAGAACAAGAGTTAAAAGTTGGCGGTGTTATTATTGAAATTGGAAGGATACCTAATACTGATTTTGTTGCTGACGTAGTTGAACTTGATGAACATAAGCATATAAAGATTGATTGTCAAGGAAATACAAATGTTGAGGGAATATTTTCTGCAGGAGATTGTGCATCTGGTCACGAATATCAGTATGTTATATCTGCTGGGCAGGGATGTATGGCACTATTAAAAGCGGCACGATATTTAGCAGGCATACAATGAAATAAACTACAATGAAAATTTTTGTAACACGAAAAATACCTGAATCTGGAATACAATTGTTACGTAAGTATCATACTGTTAAAGTTTATTCTAAAGATACTGTTATTCCACGAAAGGATCTTCTTCAAGGAGTACGGTGGGCAGATGCACTTCTCTGTTTGTTAACAGATAAGATTGATAAGACAATAATTAATGCAAATCCAAAACTTAAAGTAATTTCTAATTACGCTGTTGGTTATGATAATATTGATGTTAAATATGCGACTACAAAAAAAATTCCTGTAACAAATACGCCTGGCGTTCTTACAGATGCTGTTGCTGAACATACAATAGCGTTACTTATGTCTGTTGCGAGAAGAATTCCTGAATCAGATACATTTACAAAGAAAAAGAAGTATAAGGGATGGGAACCAATGTTATTTCTTGGTACACAATTGAAAGGAAAGACTTTAGGAATTATTGGTTCTGGTAGAATTGGTGCTGGAGTTGCAGAGCGGGCAGTACGGGGAATGGGAATGAATGTTATGTATTCTGATATTAAACGAAACATTCCGTTTGAAAAAAAATATAAAGCTAAATATGCACCTATTACAAGAATTTTAAAGAACGCTGATTTTGTTTCATTACATGTTCCATTGTTACCATCAACGCGACATTTAATCGGAAAAAAAGAGTTTAATATGATGAAAAAGACGGCGTACCTTATTAATACCTCACGGGGTCCCGTAATTGATGAAAAAGCGTTAGTGTCAGCGTTACGAACAAAGAGAATTGCAGGGGCTGCATTAGATGTGTTTGAATTTGAACCAAAGCTTGTTAAAGGATTAGAAAAACTTGATAATGTAATTCTAACACCGCATACAGCATCAGCAACAATTGAAACGAGGTCTGCAATGTCTGATATTGCTGCTCAGAACATTATTACTATCTTACAAAAAAAGAAAGCAAAGTTTACAGTCAACACTGAAGTTTATGGAGGATACAAAAATGGAAAAGAAATTTTTTAGATGTAACGTTTGTAATGATGTTCATTACGGTAATGCAGGACCAGAAACATGTCCCACGTGTCAACAAAAAGATGCATACGTCGAAATTGATACAAAAGAAGCACAAAAAGTGATGGGCTTATGAACAAAGAAGAGCTTGTAAGTGCATGGGAACGATTTACTACAAAGAAAGACTTTATTCTTAACCCTGATACTGATCATGTTGCAATGATCGTTGACGGCGTTCTCAAGAACGAAATAAAATATGGGTTAAAATTATGTCCATGTAGATTACGTGATGGGACACGAGAAAAAGATTTAGAACTTATTTGTCCATGTAATTTTAAAATCCATTCTACATGGCTTCATCCTCCCGACGGGAGGAAACCCATGTGTTGGTGCGGTTTGTTTGTTCAAAACGGCCAGCCGAACAAATAAAATGCAAGAATTGTATGAGTTAGTACAGAAATAAAAAATCCGTACCAAAAATAACAATGTTTTGCATAGAATCGTGTATACCATTCTTTACTGAACAATCTTTGCGTTATTTTTGATCCTCCCATACATCTACATGAAAAGAAAACTAATAATAAAAAAAGAATATTTGTAATTCCTGCAATAAACAATATTGTAAATCCAAGTGTCATTTTTATTCAACAACCAGTTGTCCAACCATTTCTCTATGTCCTGTTCCACAGAATACTGAACAGAAAAATGTAAATGTTCCCTTTTTATCAGCAACAAATTCAACAGTAACAGTTTCTCCTGGTCCAAAATCTTCTTTTACATCAAACTCTGAAATTGCAATTCCATGTGCCACATCTTCAGATGTTACAGTGATCCGTACGGTATCCCCTTCCATGACTCGTATTTCTGCTGGTTCAAATTCAAACTTTCGCGCAATCATTGTAAATTCTTTTACTGCGTTTTCAACATTTTCTTCCATAACTGGTTCATTATCAGATACTTCAACGTCTTCAGGAACTAGTGGTACTGTTTCTGCTTCTTCTAATTCTTCTAATTCGGGTGAAGTAACAGGTTCTTCTACAGTTTCTCCACATCCAACAATAAAGAATGTCATTAACGTAATTATACAAATACTTACTATTATTTTCTTAATCATACTATCACCTGAACACAAGAAGAAAATATAAGTATTTAAATTTTCTGGACTTTACTTCAAATCCTTTATACTATGTGGTATCTCACATAATGAACTGAACACAAAATCAGCTTTAAGATCTTCTTTAAGCTTCTCATACGTATGCTTCTTTCCTAAAAGTATTACTTTCATTTTTAATTTCTTACTTGCAACAACGTCAGAATGTGAATCTCCAATGTATAAGATCTCTTGTGGTTTAAACGTATGTTTTGTGATTACTTCATGTAAATTTTCAACCTTAGAAGTGGGCCCACCCAATATTGAATCAAAATATTGTGCAACGCCACATTGTTGCGCAACTAACTTCACTTCTTTTTTATTTTCTAATGAAAGAAGAAACATAAAATCTACTTGTTCTTTCAATTCTTTAATGATGTTTGTACATTGAAACAGTGGACATTTGCCCATATCTTGTGCATAATGGTCACCAAAATGGTTACTTATGTCTTGCAATTCCTTTTTGGTTGGTTTTCTTTTCATAAATTGTTTGAAAAGATAGTCTACTTTTTGGTTTCTATTTTTTCCTGTACCTACAAGTTTTTCATACGCTTTCTTCACTCCTTTAGTAATGCCAAACTTTTCATTAAAAACACTCGCCATCTCTCCTGATTTCTTATCTTCTGACATAATAAGCGTGCCATCAAAATCAAACCCTATCGCTTTTATTGCCATCTTTATATGTACCAACTTGCAATGATTAATAATGAATACAGAATAAAACCTATTGTGAAATATCCAATCTTTCCTTTTCTTCCAAACGGAATATGGTGCCTAATAACTGTATATAAAAGTACTCCTAAAACAAGTCCTATAAGTAACGTTTCTATCCATAATTGATATGAAGTCCAAACAAATGTTGCAAAAAGGGATCCAATAAATGTTGAACTTGCAAGCGTAATAGCTCTTTTTGTTGATCTGTGTGGTTCGGTGGGCAACATACTTACAAATGTAAAAGAAAGAACAGGAACGAAAAAAAGTATTCCCTTTGTAATACTTCCTTTTGTAAATATTACAAGTAAGATACCAAGAATAATGTGGTATGTAAACGAAAAAACGTTATCCTCTAACGACAATGTTTTGATAAGTTCATCTTTCCGAGTATGTTGATAAATATACTTCTCAATAAGGTGGTGAGCTATAAACCCTACAAGTATGGCTACAAAAAAATATTTGTTAAGGAAAAGTACTCTTTCTGTAAATGCTGGAAAAAATTCTAATAAAACGTATGTAATAGAAACACCTGCTGAAAACGAGATAACTTTATGGTGATATGATCTCTTTCTAAAATTGAATTTGTTACTAAGATAATACGTTGTTCCAACCAATAGTGCAAGTAATAATGGTAAATAGTCTTCTATCATCTCTATTACAAGAAATACTTTTTTGTTTAAGAATGTTTTGTTTTAATATAAGAAAAAAATAAAAAAAATAAGAAAATTATTTTTTACTTCCAAGAATTCTGAACATTGTTGTTGAACACTTTGGGCAAACACCTTTCATAGCTCGTCGTTCAACGCCACCTTTTCCTTTCATAGGAACTTCTTTACCATCTTTCATTTCTTGTTTTGCTTTACATTTAACACAATATGCTTCCATTTTATGCACCTCGAGTATATTTATATTAGAACGTGATTTACGCCCTCTTTTCTCTATTCATGTTTGTTCCCTTAAAAATGTTTCGCAATTTTAGGCTAAAATAGGCTTATTTTCGAATGCCGACAGCAATACCAAACTTCTCCGTTTCTATGGGAGTTTCGCCAGAAAATATGATTTTGTTAACTTTACAAACAGCTTTAAGATCTTGTTCAATCTTTGCAATCATAGTTTGGAAATCTTTTTCTTCACTTACAAGAATAAGTTCTGATAGTTCTTCTTTCATTGATAATTGATTTTCAGACTTATACTTTCGAACAGAATTGATTATATCAATTCCCATGTCTCCAACAAGTTCAATATCATTATTAATCAAATCTTTATTGTACTGTGGCCATTGTGATGTATGGATGCTTGTTTTGTTATCCTTCTTTGAGTAATAAAACTGGTAAATCTCTTCTGTAATGTGGGGCATGATTGGTGCCATCATTTTAAGAACACTTAGCAAAGTATGGTGTACAGTATATTGTCCACTTGTTCGCGCATCGTTTCCTCTTGTATCTGGGTTATATAACCTATCTTTAACCAACTCAAGGTATTGGTCACAGAAAATGTGCCAGAAGAACTTTTCTACATCAGATTTTGTTTTACTATATTCGTACTTTTCAAAGTTATCTGTACAATTTTTAATTATTGTGTTTAATTTACTTAAGATCCACTTATCAAACGTTTCTGTTGGCTTCCCCTCAGTATAATCTTCAAGGTGCATTATACTAAATTTAGATGCGTTCCATAACTTATTAACAAACTTCTGACCAGTTAAGACATCCTTTTCTTGATATGGTAAATCGTCACCAAGCTTAACTGATGCTGCCCAAAATCTGAATGCATCTGCAGAATATTTTTTAATTGCATCTTGAGCTATCACAAAATTTCCCTTACTTTTTGACATCTTTTGTCCGTGAGGATCTTGTCCATGGCCAGAAATCATAATATCTTTCCATGGGATGTCATTGAAGTGAAAATATGATTTTACAATGGTATAAAATGCCCATGTTCTAATAATATCGTGTCCTTGTGGCCGTAATGACATTGGAAGAAACTGTTTCTTTTCGTTTCCTCCCCAATCAGCGTTAATTTCTGGTGTTAGTGACGATGTCATCCATGTGTCCATAACGTCCATTTCAGGCTGAATGTTGGTTGAACCGCATGAACATTTTCCACTATATTCATTTTCTCGAGGATCTACAGGAAGCTCGTCTTCTTTTGGTAAGATAACAGCATTACAATCTTGACAATACCATACAGGAAATGGTACTCCATAATATCGTTGTCGAGAAATTCCCCAGTTCCATTGTAAGTTTTTAACCCAATGTTCATATCGTACTTTCATATGCTCAGGGTACCAATTAACTTTTTGTGCAATTGCAATAAGTTCTTCTTTTTTATCAAGAACTTTAATTTGCCATTGTGCTTTTTTTAAGAATTCAAGTTCTGTTCCACACCGTTCATGAACATTAACGGGATGTGTTATTTGTTCTTGTTTAATTAAAAGACCCCGTGTTTTAAGATCATCAAGAATTTCTTTCCTGGCATCTTTCGTTTTCATGTTTTGATACTTCTGTGCTAACTCGTTCATTTTTCCATATTCTGTAAGAACAACTCGTAATGGAAGTTTATACTTGTGCCACTTTTCAATATCTTCTTTATCGCCAAATGTACATACCATCATTAATCCTGTTCCTTTATCTTTTGCGACACTTTCATCTTCTAATATTGGAACTTGATAGTTAAATAATGGAACTGTTGCCATTTTTCCTTTAAGTTTTGTATACCGTTCATCTTCAGGATTGTAAAATAATGCGACACATGCAGGTAAAAGTTCTGGCCTTGTTGTCGCAATGATAAGGTCTTGTCCTTCAGATTTAAAGATGATATCATTAAAATGTGATTGAATATTTTGATTTTCAAAATCTGCTTGTGCAATTGTTGTTTGGCACGTTGTACACCATGTTGTTGGTTGATCAACACGTTCTAATCGGTCTTTATTGTAAAGATCAATAAACGATTTTTGTGCCACACGGCGCGCTTTATCGCCAATTGTTTGGTACAATAAACTCCAATCAATAGAAAATCCTAAACTTGTAAACAAATCATTATACGTTTTCCCAGCTTTTTTTGTTTCTTCCAAACATAACTTTATGAATTCTTGGCGCGTAATTTTTGATTTGTTAATATTATGTTTTTTCTCTACGAATCGTTCAGTAGGAAGACCATTATCATCATATCCCATTGGAAAGAATACATTTTTACCACGCATTCGTTGAAATCGTGCAACAAACTCAAATTGAGAGTAATGCATTCCGTGGCCTACATGAAGATGGCCAGCAGATGCGTATGGAGGGGGGGTATCTATAGAAAATATGTTTGTATTATTAGTTTCGTCAAATTTGTACGTTTTTTTCTCTTCCCAGTATTTTTGCCACTTAGGTTCAGATTCGTGTGAGTCATATCTCTTTGGAAGTTCCATTTTAGAATAAGAAAGAGTGATTATTTAAAAATGTAAGGGTGTTTTAATTGTCCATATACTTTAATGTTGCAATGTAACAACCCTTTTTTCTTGGATTAGTACTTTTTTCCCATGCATTTTCAAGTGCTTCTTTAACTCTTTCCTTCAGCCCAATTTCTTTAGAAAGTATAGATACTTGTTCTTGAAGGACTTTATCTTCAGAAAAAACATTCATAATAATTGTTCTTATAGCAAGCCTTGTCATGTCTTCTTTGTTTCCTGAATGAAAATAAAGTCGTGTTGCGTCTTCATACGCGCCTAACTCTTCAGCTTTACGCGCTGCTTCACATAAAACCTCTTTAGTTGGTTGTTTCCCATTATCATAAAATTGTGGAACGTAAGTTCTTACCATAACTGTTAAATCATGTATCATAGAAATAATTATTTCATGTTTTTTTAATAAAATATTCCATTCATTCGCTCATTTCTTTCCCACGACTTTTACTTTCTTCCCAACCAGATGAGGTTATTTGAATAAACTTTGCATTTGTGTGCATTTGTTCAATATTTCGTGCACCACAATAACTAATAGCACTTTGAACTCCTCGTACAAGACTGCGTATGACTCCTTCAACTGCACCCTTATAATCAACTAACGAAGACACACCTTCCACAAATACGTCCATACGCCGTTGTATCTTTGTGCCGTTCTGAGATTCCTTACGTGCATGACTACTTTCGTACGATGCACTTCCACTGTACTTCTTGAACCTTTTTCCATCTTTAAAAATAACGACGCCAGGCGCTTCTTTTGTTCCTGAGAATAGGGTTCCTGAATAAATTGTGTGGGCACCAGCAGCAAGTGCTTTTGCAACATCACCAGACGTTTTCATGCCTCCGTCAGCCGTTACGGGAACGTTATATTCCCTTGCAATACGAGCAACATCTATGATTGCTGTTAATTGTGGGATTCCTGCACCAGCAATGATACGTGTTGTACATACCGGAGAAGGTCCAATTCCAATCTTAAGACCATCAGCGCCAGCCTCACACAACTCTCTTGCCGCATCTGCCGTTGCAATATTGCCTACCATAATGTCAATAGCAAAATTATCTTTCAATTCTTTTACTCGTTGAATCACAAAATCTGAATGGGCATGTGCAGCATCAAGTACCAACACATCAACACCAGCATCAATTAATGCTCGTGCTCTTTCAATGGTGTTATTCACACCAAGTGCAGCACCTACACGTAACTTTCCCTTCGCATCTCTTGCAGCATTTGGCCAATTTTCTAATTTTCTAATGTCCTTTGTTGTGATAAGTCCTTTTAATTCTCCATTCTCAACCAATGGCAATTTTTCAATACGGTGTTTGTGAAGAACGCGTTTTGCTTCTTCTAAACTGACACCTGGATATGACGTTATTAACCTATTTTTTGGTGTCATAACGTCCGTTATATTTTTGTTCCAATCATCTTCAAACTGATAATCTTTATTTGTGAATATACCAATAAGTTGTGTTCCAAGAACAACAAGAAGGCTTGTAACACTTTCATTTTCCATAATCTCGACAGCTTCCTTAATCGTTACCGTTGGGCTAACGGTTATAGGGTTTTCCACCATATAACTTGTAATACGTTTTACCCGTTTGATTTCTTGTACTTGTTCTTCAACTGAACAGAACTGATGAATGATTCCTAATCCTCCCTCTCTTGCTAACGCTATTGCCATTTTATGTTCTGTTACTGTTGCCATATTAGAACTCACTAATGGGATGTTAAGTTGAATATTTTTCGTGAACCGTGTTTGTACGTTCGCTTCACTTCTTGATTTTAACGGAGTTCTTTTTGGTACTAAAAGAACATCAGAAAATGTTAGTCCGAGCTGCATCATATCACCGGTACTTTTTTGTGCTGATGCTGGTTTATATAGATTGTTGTTGTGAAAGAGATATGTAATAATCAAACCACAAACTATTAAAATACCAGAAATTCTAAGCACAATATGACTCTTTTCACGTTAAAGTATGCACCACAGAACACGTCACAATTGTTTGGGCAAGATCTTGCGATATCACAGTTGAAAGATTTTGTAATTAACTATAAACAGCAAAAGCATAAAGCAATTTTGTTATATGGGCCTGTTGGTGTAGGAAAGACTTCATCTGTTTATGCGTTAGCAAATGAATTGAAATATGACCTTCTTGAAAGTAATTCATCAGATGTACGAAACGCAGATGGTATGAAATCTTTTTTGAGTTCTGCTCTTGGACAGCAATCATTATTCTTTACCCCTAAAATGATTTTGTTAGACGAAATTGATAATATCTCTGGTGTTAAGGATCGTGGGTGTATTCCAACGTTAGTAAAAGCTATTGAGAAATCTACATTTCCCGTTATTCTTACGGCAAACGATCCATTTGATCAGAAATTTAAGTCGTTACGGAAAGTGTGTCAGATGGTTGAATATCAAACATTAGATCATGCAACCATTTCTCATACATTAAAATGGGTAAGTGAACAAGAAAATATTGTGTTTGAAGAAAAAGCTATTAATAGTTTGTCACGGCAAGTTGCGGGAGATATGCGGGCAGCGTTAATTGATTTACAATCATGTGCAGCAAAGGGTAGTATTGTATTTGATGATGTAACAAATTTATCAGACAGAAAAAGGACAGATTCTATTCTTAAAGCGTTAGCTATTATTTTTAAATCGTCATCGGCAGAGAATGCATTACATGCACTTGACACGATTGATGTTGATATCCGTGACGTATTTTTTTGGATGGACAATAATTTACCAAAAGAATATCTTACACCTTCAGCGTTAGCACGAGCGTATGAACATTTGTCACGGGCAGACGTGTTTAACGGCAGAATTAGGCGATGGCAACATTGGCGGTTCTTAGTCTATATATCTAATTTGCTAACAGCAGGCATCTCAACAGCCAAGGATGAAAAGAATCCTGACTTTGTACAGTACAAACCAACTATGCGGTTTTTAAGAATGTGGCAGGCAAAAATGAAAAATGCAAAGAAGAAAGATATTGCTTCTAAATATGCAGAAAGAACACACGTTTCTATGAAAGTTGCTCTTGAACAGGTCCCATATTTGAAAGAAATTGCTTCCAGAGACTCATCTGTTGCTACAGAATTAGAGTTAAATGATGATGAAGTTGGTTGGTTAAAGAAGTGATGAACAAAAAACTTAATAAACCCATCATCTATAACAACAAAAATGGTGGTTACAACAAAAGAGTTTGCGTCATTTCTTAAAAAGAAAGGATTTATCTATCAATCTTCAGAAATTTATGGTGGGTTGGCAGGTTTGTATGATTATGGCCATCTTGGAACGAAAGTAAAACGTAATTTTGAAGATGTTTGGCGGAAATTTTTTCTTACATTAAACGAAAATTATTATGAAATTGATGCTGCACAGATTATGCATGAAAACGTGTTTGAAGCATCTGGCCATTTAGCAAATTTTGTTGATCCAGTTGCCAAATGTTCAAAATGCGATTTTACAGAACGTGCTGATCATCTTATTGAGGATGCAACTAAAAAGCGTGCTGAAGGTCTTTCTCCTGAACAACTTACAGACATTATTAAGAAAAATAAGTTAACCTGTCCCCAATGTAAATCAACATTTCAACCTGTTACTATTATTAACATGATGTTTCCTGTACATGCGGGTGTTGGAACAACACATCGAGCTTTTTTACGACCGGAAACCGCACAATCACCATACGTTAATTTCAAACTGCAATATGAAATTCTGCGGAAAAAGTTACCTTTAGGATTGGGAATGATTGGAAAAGCATTCAGAAATGAGATATCCCCACGAAACTTAACATTACGACAGCGAGAATTTACACAGGCAGAATTACAAATATTTTTTAATCCACACAAAATTAATGAACATTCAGATTTTGATTCAGTCAAAAATTACAAATTACAAACACTTCTTGTTACTGATAGAAAGAAAAATAAGATTGTTGAACGAACAGCAGCAGAATTAGTGAAATTAAAATTACCTACGTTTTATGTGTATCATTTGGTGAAGATGCAACAATTTTATCTTGACGAATTGAAGATTCCACACAAAAAGTTTCGATTGTATCAATTAGATGATAAAGAAAAAGCGTTCTATAACAAATACCATTTTGATATTGAAATTGATCTTACAGAACATGGATTCACAGAAATGGGTGGTTTGCATTATCGAACAGATCATGATTTGTCGGGTCATCAAAAAGTATCTAAAGAAAAAATGGAAGTTCTTGATGAAGAGTCAGGTAAAAAGTTTATTCCGCACGTCTTGGAGTTAAGTTTGGGGGTTGACAGAAGTGTGTATGCATTACTTGATGTTGCTTATACCGATGACAAAAAACGTGGAAATGTAGTATTACAATTACAATCTAAATTAACACCGTTCTTTTGTGCAGTGTTTCCTTTGGTAAAGAATAAAGAAAACGTTGTAAAGAAAGCGCGGGACGTGTACGATTCGTTAAAAACATGTTATTCGTGTTTGTATGATCAAGCGTCATCCGTGGGAAGGAGATATGCTAGGGCGGACGAGATGGGCGTTAAGTATTGTATAACTATAGATTTTGATTCATTGGAAGATGATTCAGTTACCATCAGAGACAGAGATACAACAAAACAAGAAAGAATAAAAATAAGTGAACTTAAAGATAAATTGTTTACATTATATTTCAAATAAAAAACGTACATACAAAATGACTAAAAAAAAGGGAGAAATATCATTAGTTTTTATTGGAGTAGCATTTGTTGCTGCAATAGTTTTAGCTATTCTACGAGAAGATACTTTATCAAGAGGTATTGCTGTGGGCCTTGCAGTAATTTCACTTTGTGGTGGAATATTTTTGTATATAAAGATTGTACATCCTGTTAAAAAATTACGAAAACGAATTACAAAATTTAATCCAAAAAAGTCAGTTAACGATAATAAAACTGTCTATTTAGATATTTATGAATTATATCTCAAAATGTCTGAAAAGAATAAACGAAACTTTTATGTTCCTATTACGCACATACGCGATACAGTAGAAGAACAATTACGTGCTGAGAAGAAAATGCAACAATCGTTGAACCAAACTGTACGTGGAGATATTACGCAACAAAAAGAAGCATACGAAAGTGCGTATTCACAATATCAAAAACTTCCAGATGCAACAAAACAACAGTATTATGCACAAGTTGTTCATTTGCGAGAAAAATTAGAGAATGGGAAATAGAAAAATATATAATATATTTTATCTGGGACGTATAAAATTGAAAATTATGGGGTATTAACTATGGAAATTAAAGATATACAAGCAAAACAAGGAAACATTGATGTAGTAATGACAATTACTGAAAAACAAGACGAACGAACATTTAACAAGTTCGGAAAAGAGGGTCGTGTTTGTAACGCAAAAGCAAAAGACGATTCTGGCGAGATTGTTCTTACATTATGGAACGAAGATGTAGATAAAGTGAGTGTTGGCGATAAAATTCATCTTAAGAATGGTTGGTGTTCAGAATATAACGGAGAAAGACAACTTTCATCAGGCAAATTTGGTGAGATTGAAATTATTGAAAAAGGTCAACAAGAAGTGTTAACAAACGATCCTGGAATGTTACAACCGGGTGGTCCTGCAGCAGCTGAAGAACCTCTTGGAGAAGAGGAAGTTGAAGTTGTAGATGATGAGGAGAGGATTGTTGGATGAAACTTCTTCCTTCCTTACGTCAAAAGAAACGCTATATCGTATGGAAGATTGTTTCAGATAAAGATTTTACAGTACAAGACATACAATCTGCTGTAGAGTCTGCACTGACATCATTTCTTGGTCAGTTAGGACTTGCTAAGGCATCTCCACTGTTTCTTAAGGAAAAGTGTAACAACAAAACATTTATAATAAAAGTTAACCATAAATATGTTGACGAGTGCAAATCTGCAATTATATTAATCAAAAAGATTAAAAACATGCCTGTACTACTAACGTCAGTAACGACGTCGGGTACATTAAAAAAGGCGTGTTCATTCGTAAAATGAGGTGTTTATCAAATGAATCCAAGCAAACAAATGGTTGATAAGATGGGTTATGATAGAAGCATAACGATGTTTTCTCCTGATGGAAGATTATTACAGGTAGAATATGCAAAGAAAACTGTACGACAAGGTTCTACTGCTATTGGTTTAGCATGTAAAGACGGCATTGTTCTTATTGCTGATAAGAGAGTAACGTCAAAACTTATCGTTCCTGAAGCGATTGAGAAAACGTTTCAAATCGATGATCATATTGCAGCGACTGCTGCAGGCATCATTTCTGATGCACGTGTTCTTGTTGATAGATCTCAAGTACGTGCACAACAACATGCAGTTACATACGATGGTAAGATTGATATCCTTTCAATTGTCAAAGATATGTGTGACTTAAAACAAATATGTACACAATCTGCAGGATTACGACCATTTGGGGTGTCTATGCTTGTTGGTGGTGTTGAAGAAGATGGTACGATTAAATTATTCGTAACTGAACCGTATGGATTATACTTTCAATATAAAGCAGCTGTTATTGGTGAAGGTGAAACTGAAGTTGAACCTTTATTACGAAAGAAGTACAGACCAAACATGTCAGTTGATGAAGGTATTGTCATGGGTTTACAAGTCATGAAAGAACATCTTAAATCTGAATTCAATTTTGACCGTGTTGACGTTGTGTTTGTAAAGTCTGGTAATAAACGGTATACAAAATTAAGTGATGATGAACTGAAACGAGCTTTGAAATAGGTTTTTGTGAAAATGGGGGAAGAAAAACTTACAGTAGCACGGATTAAAAAGTTTGGTGAAAACTTTGAAATTAGTATTGATCCAGATGCTGCATTAAAATATAAACAGGGAGAAATAACAGATTTGAGAGAAGTACTTCTTGCTGATAATATCTTCTCTGATGCACGTAAAGGGTTAGTTGTTCCTTCTGAGACTCTTGCAAAGGCATTTCATACGACTGATACTGCAAAGATAGCAGATATTATATTACATCAGGGAGAAATACAAATTAGTGCAGAACATCGATCACAAGAACGAGATGAGCGTAAGAAACGTCTTGTTCATATGATTCATACGCGTGCAATTGATTCTAAAACTGGATTACCACATCCTGCAACAAGAATTGAAGCTGCACTTGAAGAAGCAAAGATTCATCTTGACGACCATAAGTCTGTTGAAGAACAGTTTGATGATGTTATTGCTAAATTACGGCCAATTATACCTTTATCAATTGAACAGAAGAAGTTAACAATTACTGTACCAAGCCAATTTGCAGGTAAATGCCAACAAGTTGTTCGTGATAATAGTAAGATTACGTCTGAAGATTGGTTATCTGATGGTGGTTGGAAAGTCGTGGTTGAAGTTCCTGCCGGATTCTCGTTTGAGTTTATAGAAAAACTTAATTCTTTGACACATGGTGATGTTGTTGTAGAAGAATAACAACAACTACAAAAAACAACAGTAACACTTTTAAATACAAGCACAAATTAGGTTTAAATTGAGAGAAATAAAACGGAGGATGTCCGCAACGTAAATAATAAGGCGGATACTACAAAATGAGTGAATTATTAAAAAAAGAACGGGAAATTGTAATTCCCGGCGAAATTCTTGCTAAAGGCATGGATTTTCTCCCTGGAGAAAACTCATACAGAGAAAATGATAACATTTATTCTAAAGCATTAGGCTTAGTCTATGTTTCTGGAAGAGTTATCAAGATAACACCATTATCTGGTCCATATATTCCAATGGTGGGCGATAGAGTTATTGGTCGGGTAACTGACATTACAATGACTGGATGGCGTATAAATACTGGAATAGCATATTCTGGAATATTAAACGTTAAAGATGCAACTACACGTTTCATTAAGAAAGGTGAAGATTTGAGTAAAATTATTGCTATTGGTGATTATGTCATTGTTATGATTACACAAGTAACATCACAGAGACTTATTGACTTTTCAATGCGTGATCCTGGATTGAAGAAAATTACTGGTGGCCGAGTAATAAAAATTAATTCTCATAAAGTTCCACGTATAATTGGAAAGCAAGCTAGTATGGTAACATTACTACGTGAGAAGACTGGTTGTGACATTACAGTAGGTCAAAATGGTCGAGTTTGGATACGGGGAACTCCTGAAGGTGAGTTAAAAGCTGCAAGGGCAATAAAACGTATTGAAGAACGATCTCACGAGAGCGGCCTTACAAAAAGTATGGAAACGTTCTTAGGAGGTGCACAATAATGGCATACACAAAACGATTAGACGATAGACAAAATGATGAATTGCGTCCTATGAGTGCAAAGGCTGGCGTTATTCCTAACGCAGACGGTTCTGCATCTTTTATAGCAGGAAAAACAACTGCTATTGTTGCAGTGTACGGTCCTCGAGAATTGTTTCCAAAGTTTAAACAAAACCCTAAGAAAGGACTTTTACGATGTCATTATGCTATGATGCCATTTTCTGGTTCTGGTGAAAGGATTCGACCGGGAACAAGCAGAAGAGCACAAGAAATTTCAATGGTCATGGAACATGCATTACTTCCAGTAATTGATTTAAAAGAATTTCCTAACTCTGTTGTTGACGTTTACATTCAATTACCACAAACAGATGCAGGAACAAGATGTGCTGCAATATCAGCAGCGTCAATTGCTCTAGCGGATGCAGGTATTCCGATGAAAGATATGATTAGTAGTGTTGCTGTGGGTCAAGTAGACGGAACAATTGTTGCAGATTTAAGTTACGGTGAAGAATCGTACCCAGGAATTGTGTCTGATATTCCTATTGCAATGACACATAACACCAAACAAGTTACATTACTTCAAATGGACGGAGAAATAACGAAAGAAGATCTTTCAAAAGCTCTTGAAGTTGCAAAACCTGCAATGGATAAAGTGTACGAAGTACAAATGAAAGCGCTTAAAGATAAATTTTCCGTGGAGAATAAAAAATGATAGTGAATCAAACTACAATCAAAGAACTTGCTGGTAAAAAAATGCGAATCGATGGCAGAAAATTTACTGAGTATAGAACGCCTATTACTGTAGAAACAAACATTTCGTGGACGGCTGAAGGGTCTGCACGTGTTCAGTTAGGCGAAACTGTTGTTATGGCAGGTGTCAAATTGTCACTTGAAAAACCGTACAATGATACCCCTGATCAGGGTGGTATTATGATTAATGCTGAGTTAACACCACTTTCAAGCTCTGAGTATGAATCTGGTCCTCCAGGTATCAAAGCTATTGAACTTTCTCGTGTTACTGACAGAGGTATTCGTGAAGCGAAGGCTATTGACATGAAACAACTCTGTGTTGTACCAGGAGAAAAAGCATGGTTTGTTATAATTGATATTGTTACAATTAACGATGCAGGAAATTTGTTTGATGTTGCTGGACTTGCAACACTTGCTGCACTGAAAGCTGCTCGTTTCCCAGTTGTTGATGAAGAAACAGGAGCTATTGATTATAAGAAGAAAACTGATAAACCTCTTCCATTAACAAAAGAACCGTTACCAGTAACAGTGTACAAAATCAATGGCAATTTACTTGTTGATCCAACAGCTGAAGAAGAAAAAGTGTATGATGCACGATTAACTGTAGCAACTGATGAGAAAGGAACAATTTCAGCTATGCAGAAAGGTGGAGAAGCACCACTTTCAACTGATGAGATTTCCCAGATGATGGACATGGCTCAGGAAAAAGCAACATTTTTACGGGGTGTATTGGATAAATGACGACCGAAAAAATAACATATACAAAATATGAAAAAGCGCGAATGATTGGTTCGCGAGCTTTACAACTGTCTATGGGTGCACCGTTCCTCTTAAAATTGTCTGAGGAAGATTTAGGAAAGATTGACTTCAATCCAATTGAAATTGCTTTATTGGAATTTGACGAAGAGGTCTTACCTATTACTGTAAAGCGACCTGTTGCACGTTCTTCATAATTTTTATTTTATTTCTTTTTTACAATGAATAATACAATAACACAAGAAAAGTTGAATTCTTATTTTTCTATTACCAAAGAAGCTCTTGATAAAGCGAAAGATGCGTTTGATTCTGCACGACAAGAGCAAGCAGAAGATTTTTTTGATATGGCAGAACGGTATTATAATGATGCACGGTATTTTCTAGATAAGAAAAAAGATATGGTGTTGGCATTTGCAGCATTGAATTATGCACATGGCTGGTTAGATGCTGGTGCACGTATTGGGTTGTTTAAAGTTACTGATAGTAGATTGTTTACTGTAGATTCTAAATAACTACTAAAAAGTACTCACTTGCAAAACATTTATAAAGAAAATTGAATTATGGTGAAATAGGATAGTAAAAAGGGGTTTTTGAGTGAAAAGTATACATAATCACAGGGGGAAGGACTACAATGCTCGTTCAAAAAGACTTTTTAACAAAACTCAAAGACTTCGGTCTAAACTCGTATGAAAGCAAACTATGGATTGCTCTGTTAAGTAGGGGAGTTTCTACTGCGGGTGAATTATCTGATATTTCTAATGTACCAAGAAGTCGAACATATGATGTTTTAGAAAGTCTTGAAAAGAAAGGATTTATCATTGTAAAAGTTGGAAAACCGATTAAGTATCTTGCTGTTCCACCCTCAGAAGTTGTTGAACGTGTAAAGAAGAAAATTGTTGAAGATGCTGACCAAAAAAGTAAAGTTTTATCACAACTTAAAGATAGCGATGTTCTGGGACAATTAAACACATTACATACAGAAGGTGTCAAACTCGTTGATCCTACTGATCGTTCAGGCGCATTCCGTGGCCGAGATAAAGTTCATGACCATTTAGTTTCAATGATCAAAAGAGCAAAGAAATCAATTACATTAATGACATCAAAAGAAGGTGCAGACCGTAAATATGATGTTTTATCAAATCATCTTAAAAGAGCGTCAAAAACAGGGGTTGACGTACGGATAGCAGTTCCTTCAAGCGTAAGTAAAGAAACTGTTGCACAGTATGGAACTTTTTCTGTATTAAAACAATTTAAAAGTACAAATGCGCGATTCTGTATGATTGACGGCAAAGAAGTTCTTGTATTCTTAACAGACGATAAAAAAGTTCATAAAAGTTATGACTGTGCTGTTTGGTTAGATGCACCATACTTCGTTGATTACTTTGATAAATTGTTCCAGAATGAATGGAGCAAATAAATATTTATTTTTAATATTTTTTAGTTATATTTTTAAACATCATTTCTTTCCCAATCTAAATGACAACATATAAACAAGTAATTCTTGTACGGCAAGATCTAAAGTTGCCTAAAGGTAAAGCAGCAGCACAGGTAGCACATGCATCTGTAGAGGCTGTTCTTAAGTCTGATGCGTCAATTGTTAAAGCATGGAGAGAAGAAGGTATGGCAAAAATTGTTCTTAAAGTGAAAGATGAGAAAGAATTGATCCAATATTTTCAAGAAGCGAAAGATTCTGGGATAAAAGCATCTCTTATTACAGATGCAGGAAGAACAGTTATTGCTCCTGGAACAAAAACGTGTGTTGCTATTGGTCCTGATGAAGAGGAGAAGATAGATGCCCTTACAAGCGAACTTTCACTTCTCTAACCCCATTCTATACTCAAAAAGCAAACTTTCTACTTTTTGGTATATACCAAAATGTTTAGTACTAAAACTAAGAATTAAACATTTTAAGTATATAAACATAATATTTATAAATAGACCACACTCCAAGCACATAAACACATGAAAATTCCAAAATCTGCTAAAAGACTGTGTAAAACCTGTAAGAAACATACAGAGCAAAAGATAGCACAGAATAAGAAGCGTACAGCAAGTTCTCTGAGTTGGGGTTCTAAATATAGAGCTCGGAAACGTGGCGATGCTCGTGGTACTGGTAGTCATGGAAGATATTCAAAACCTGCAGTGTCAAAATGGAAACGGACTGGCGCTAAAGCAACGAAAAAGACAGATTTACGATATACATGTAATGTCTGTAAGAAAATGAGTTGTCAGGGATCTGGAATAAGAGCAAAACGTGTTGAGTTTATTTAAAATGGAAACAAAAAGCAAATTCATAAAAGTACGTTGTTCAAAGTGTAAAAACGAACAGATAGTATTTGGTAATGCAAGTAATATTGTCTATTGTTTAGTTTGTAATGATAAAATAGCGTATCCTACTGGCGGTAAATCGAAAGTTTCTGCTCGGGTTCTTGAAGTTTTAGAATAGTTCTCCAAACATTTATAAAAGAGGATATGTTGTAGGGTTTTATGTTTTATAAACGTCATGGCTTACCTGAAGAAGGAGAAATAGTACTCTGTAAAGTTACTAAGATTTATCCTAACTCCGTGTTTGTTGATATGATTGAGTATAACGATTCTGGGATGGTACACATTTCTGAAGTATCTCCAGGAAGAATACGTAATCTTCGTGATTATGTTAGTGAGGGCCGTCAGATAGTTTGTAAGGTTCTTCGAATTGATACCCAGAAGGGACATATTGATCTTTCATTACGGCGAGTAAATTCAACACAGAGAAGAGAAAAACTTGATGAAGTTAAGCAGGAACTGAAAGCAGAACAACTTCTCAAAAACCTTGCCAAGAAATTGAACAAGAAAGTTGACGAATTATACAAAGAAGTTACAAAAGAAATCTTCACACAATATTCACACCTTTACCTATGTTTTAAAGATATTGTTGATGGGAGTTTTGACATCACAACATTAGATTTAGACAAAAAAGTAGCACAGGAAATACATGGTGCAGTTCTTGAAAAATTCAAACCAAAACAGATTACGATCAAAGGAGAAATTAAACTTCACACGTACTCTTCAGAGGGCATTGAAAAGATAAAAATCATATTACAAGAAATTGAAAAAGTGTCTTCAACACTAAGTTTATTTTACCTCGGAGCTGGAAGGTACAAGTTAGTTATTATAGATTTTGATTATAAACCAGCTGAAGCAACATTAAAGAAAGTACTTGTAATAGTACAAAAATTTAATGATAAACTTTCCTCAGCAGAATTTGAGAGAGAAAAAGGTGAGTAGGGTAAATTATGGCACAACATATCCATACTTGTTCTGTGTGTAAAGTCTATACATTAGAAGAAACCTGTCCGCAATGTAATGCAAAAACTGTTCTTCCAAAACCTCCAAAATTCTCTCCCGAAGATAAGTATGGAGATTATAGAAGAAAAGTAAAACGGGAAGAATTGTGTAAGAAAGGGCTGTGCTAAATAATCAATTTTTAATTATGTACGAATTCTTTGCTTTTTCATTGTCTTGTCTAAACAATGGATGATTAAAAACGTACATGTTGATGATTGGCTTCAATTTCTTATTTTTTGTGTATGATTCTTTAAAGTCTGGATTGACATCCATTAGTTCGTCAAGAATAACTCTTGAATATACATTTTTTAATGGTGCTGATGGTTTGTGATTTTTTTTAAGTTCTATATGGATATGAAACTGAACGTTATGATCGTTGTCATATTTCTTTTGTATTTTAAACCGGTTTGTCTTTTTCGCAACGTCTTTACTTTTCATAATACTCGTTTCAATTTGGTCTGGAAAAACGTTTGCTCCATCAAAACTAAGCGTTCCATCACTTCTCCCAAAAATACATAAAAATGGTAATTTTACAAGATCTTTTTTTGAACGAGAGGTTTTTGTCAAATAATTGTTCAAGAAGTTTTTATCGTGCTTTTCCATGGCAGCAATAAGTTTATTGTACGAAAATCTTTTACCTTCGTCATGAAGATTATATTTAATTTTTTGTATTGCAGCTTTTTTATCAAGAAGAGTTATTTCAAATTCAGGTTTTCCATCTTTATTAGTTATGTTCCTTATATAATGAACTGTAGGATTATATTGAAAAATCATTGGTAATTCTTTTTCTTCACCAAATAACGTTTCTCGAAGTTCTTTATTGCGTGCAACCACTTTCCGAATATGATGACATAATGGACTTTCAAACCCAATACCTATATCGACATCTGATGCTCCATATGACGAAATTATCTTTGAATTTTTGTGTAATTTTTTTCGTATATGGTTCACCCATTCTAATGTTACGCCTTCCCCGCCAGTTACTAAATCGATATTGTACCGTTTCCAGTTAATTTCTTTACTACATTCGTCAATAAGGTTCTTTACAAATGGAGGATAACCACCAATAAGGTAATTCTTTTTTGTACCAAACATCTTAAGCGTTTTTACAATATCTTTTGGGTCAGTTGCAGTATTTTTTACAAGTGCCATACGTTCCATTAACTCACAGAATTTAACGCCGGTTGCCCACGGACCTGTTGACCATGCACTTATAACTAGAAAGTTTTTTGAGTTACCATCAAAGACATAATTAAATTCAAACTTTAATGATTTATACAAAATGTTTTGTTCTTCAAAATTATGTATCCAATTTGTTGCAACTCCGCTTGTTCCACCACTTTCGTCAATGTTACCATGTGCGGGAAGTTTTCCATACATGCATCGTGCTTCTATCGGATATTTCTTGACATAATTTATCTTACTTTTCTGTGGAACATATTTATTAAAATCATTAACGTTTTTTATCTCTCTATAATTAACATGATGTTTTTTAAGAAGTTTCTGATATGCTGGCGTTTTTTTTGCAGCGTTCTTGAATGCTGAAACAACTTTTCTTTCAGATATTGCTTCTAATGCATCAGGATTAGAATGTGTCACGAACCATTTAGTTCGCGAATACTTATTAAGAAGAAATGACTCAACAACTTCAAGAACTGGTACTGGAGTTATCTTTACAAGCGTTTTTAACATAATTTCATCTCTTTATGATAAGAATTATTGTGTTAGTGTATATTAATGTTTCTTCTTAGAATATATACTAGAGGATATAAATGTTTAAATATCATTCTCATCGTTAAGTAGTAAATAACATATAAAGGTGAAATAATATGACAATTCCAACTAATAGAGATTCTGGTCGAGATGGACCTAAAGCATACATAGTTGCTCCTGATGGAAGGTCTTTAGAATCAGAAGAAAATTTAGTGTATACTGTCCCAAATCTTGTTTTACTAACAGAAGATGATAAACATGTTTTAGACTTAACAAGTGCAGCTATACATCGACAGCTAAAATCAGTCGTTGGTAATAATTATGCTCGATCTGTGAGTGTTGTTAATGCAGAAAATGTTCCTGAGGCACGTCAACATCTTGCTTTATTTAAAGAATATTCTCCTGAAGGAAGAGTATCAAGTCTTCTTGATTACAATATGGGAAAGAGCGATGTTTCACGAAAACCAACAGAAAGTCTTTTTTATAATGGTGACGGTGACGACTTCCTTCATTTTGCAAAGAATGGTGGTGTTGCATTTTTCTTAAGTGGGTACATTAGAGACGTTGAAGCATCAGAAAGAGTTCGCGAGTTGGCACAAGATGTAACTGGAGACTTCAAACGTTTTGCTATTGGATATGCTGAAAAAGGAAACTATGGCGCTTCTGTCGACGGAATATGTCGTTTGATGGCTACTGCAGTGCAAAGACCAAAAGGTACAGCTTCACTAAAAAAAGCTCTTGTGAGGCCAGGAATAGATCTTCGTTTGGAGAAACTCTTGTTAGCAGAGTCTCAGAGAAGAAGATAATATTCTTATTTTTTAAAAAAATATAACTCTTAATTATTTCTTAACTATTTAAGGACTTAATTTTAATAAGTATACATGAACTCTCGTTCCAGTTATTCCGTCATCTCTTTGTTCATAAAATGCACTTCCATTATGTATTTCAAGTATTGTTCGTAAGTTCTGAGTTCCAAGCCCCCTTTCTTTTCCACCGGTCTTAGTTGATATTCCTTCTTTGTTATCAGACTTTCCACAAAGATATTGGTGGAGTACTGAAATCTGTTCTTGGGGAATTCCATCACCGTCATCTTCAATACAAATATAGGCTGCAGGATATTCACCTTCACGCATATTGAGTTCGTTCATGTAGGGCAATTCTTTTTCCTGTGCTGGTCTTCTACAGGTTATAGAAACATTATCACTATTTGCATCTAATGCATTCGTTAAGAAGTCTCTCATTGTATGGACAATACCTACTTTATTAGATTCAAATTCTGCGTTAAATCTTGTTACATCGTACGTTACGTTTATTCTGCTTCCGTCTGGTCTTCTTTTAATTTCTTCAACAGCATCATCAATAGTTTCAGAAACGTGAAATTTATCTAATGTTATATTTCCCATGTTTTGCATTCTATCATTCACTTTATCAATCATTTCTCTAATGCTACGAACGGAATAGAGTTCTCTGAATGGATCAAACGAGTGCAAGTCTGGGGTAGTAAGCGATTGTGGTTTTACATCATCTTTAACCTCTTGCATTGTTCTATATGCATCATCTAAATACACTGTAGAACTGAAGAAATCACTAAAGAAATCGTCATCATCAGTATCTTCCAACTCAACAAGTGGTGTTGTTTCTTCATTATCACGTTGATTAAGATCAACATTGTAAAGTTGGCTTTCTATTCTACTTTGATCTGACAAATCATCTTCTATAATACCAAAAGGTAAACATACTTTTTGTAAAAAATCTTTTCCAGTATCGTCAACCAGTTTGTATGTAAGGTATATTCTACTTGCAACATCTCCTATAACATTATTCCTTTCAGTCTCAAGCTTCTTCATCATTTCTCCACGAAGTCCATGTCTTTCTCCAACAGATATTGCTTGTGAATATTGCGATAATAATTTTACAATTGTTTGTTGTTTTCTATACAGTTCTGCATTTTTAGAAGTTAATTCATCAGTCATATCTCGTATTGTAGATTTCCTATCGTGTTCAGCTTCACTCAGTTCCCTATTTCTTTTACGAAGTCTATGTGCACCAAATAATGGGAGATGATCAACAACCCATTCAAGAGCATTTCCAAGATATGAACGGTACGGCTTTGTAGGATTAATAACGTACACACTTCGTTCTCCATGTAATTCACTCTCTTCAGTTGTTACTGTTAAGTTTGGCTGTCTAAACAACTCTACAAATGCAGTATTAAATGATGTTTCTGTTTGTTTACAATCCCTTCCCAATATTTCTGTTAAAACTTCTTCTCCAACAATTTCTTTCATCCTTGCACGATATTGTGGGGTAGTTACTCTTTCAATTTTAAACGACGTTTGGCCTTTTTTTAACCTTTCAACGTTAATTTGAACAACATCTGGATTGGTCCAACTTGCAAATTGTTTTTCCATCTTTGCAAGGATCCAGTTTATGCCGGGAAGAATATTTGCTAATTTGATTTGTCTGTCACTATAATCTAGAAAAGTTTGTTGTGCAACTTTATCAAAAAATTCTTGATTGTCTAAACCAAGTTGTTCCTGACAATGTAAAGAAAATGCTGTGTAAAGCCTATAATCTATCCAGTTTTCTTCACTTCGTGTCTTATCTGTAAGTTCTCTCATCTCTTGATGGTTAGTTCCAAATCTATCACTGAAACTATCTACTGTTCTCTCTCTTTCTTCCTCAGGAAAAAGTCTTAACATTGATGCAACATATTTACATGTTACGTCTCTATTTTCTTTAGATAACGTTAATGGGTGAGAGAATAGTCCATCTGTTTCTTCAAACTTTTCTAGAATTGTCTCCAATGTCCTTAAATCGCTCATCCTATAATCAAATAAAGAATTGTTTATAAGTATTGTTATGATTAACTATCTAATAGTAATAAATACTCTGAAATTATCTAACGTCTAAATCTAATAAGTCGCCACTAACACTAATGCCCTGTACGTCTCCTTCAAGTATAAGTGCCTGTGTTGAATTACTAGTCTTATCAACAGTAAACGCACCATTAAATGACCCTATTGTAATTTTATCGTTCTCTAAAGAATACACTAAGCGTTCACCAACTTCTAACTCTCCAGATCCTTTTGATAATTCTATGTCTCGTAGCTCGATTGAATCTAAGTTCAAATATTTGTAGTCCAGGTTGTTAAATTCAATATCAATATCTTTTTCAGATGATAATGCAACGTCATTTACAGCAATACGTCGTGCAGTTCCTTTCAAGGATGCTCCTCCACCTTCAAATCCAAGTCGTCCTACAAAATTTTCAATCCGAAGAGAAACCGCTTTCAAGTTATGCAATTCTAATTTATCTTCATTAACAGTTATTGTGGTTGAAAGGTCATCAAAACGTAGTTCCATGTTGTTAACTCGTGCATCTTTTGCAACACTTGGAATTGTATCAAATTTTAATACTGTTGATACTTTCTTTGCACTAACTAATTCGTTACTTACAAACGTTTCACCAAATAAAGAACGACTTGAATCAATTACAACATTCTCGTTATCTATACTCGCATTTCCTACGTTACCTACAGCAGCACTTGTAAAACTAAACGTACTTTCATTATTATTCACAAGCAATAAAATGAAAATTCCACCAACAATTAGTGTAATCATAACTGTATAAAAACGAAAATGATGTTTTGAATGTGATGTATGCGGTTGAAACATTGAAATTGTCACCTTTTTTCTATGTACAAATTGTAATAAAGATGGTGTTAATAAGTTTTTTGGTTTTACAGGGTGCTTATGGTCTTAGGAAAGTATGTATATTTGTGTTCTTCCTTTGCGATTAAGATTTCATAATCGCTTACTGCTTCTGGAAAGTGTCGTCGAAGATTATTAAGTGTGTCATGAACTTCTTCCGTATTCTTGACACAAAGATAGATTTGTGTGTCGTACTTTCCAATACAGTGAACTGCCCATAACGTATTTTTATCTGTTTGTAACAATTCTTGCAGCGTATTTTTCTTTTCTTTGTCTAATCCTGTGAAACGGAGAAGTAATGCATAAATACTATATGAAAGGCCAGTATAATTGATTATCGGTACAAAGTTTGTTACAATGCCATTCTCTTTCATCTTTCGAACTCTGTGCGTTACAGCATCTGCAGAAAGCCCAACATCATTTGCAATACTATAATATGGTTTTATTGCATCGTTTGCAAGAGAATCAAGGATGGCCACATCTTTTGTATCATACGAAACTACTCTTTTCTTTTTCTGTGCTTCTTTATGTGTTTGAACAAAACTTTGTGGAAATATCAAATTACAATAAGGTGCAATAACAGTAAGAACTTCATACTTTTGTACAAAAGGATAACAATCTCTAAAAATTATGTCGAGAAGAGTATCAAATTCATGAACATTCTTTGCTATTAAACTTATTTGTATATCGAACTTACCACTAAATGTCATTACCATCTTTACAAATGGGTGTGTTTGCAATTTTTTGATAACCTCTGCTTCTTTTTCTTTTGATGGAAGTTTTAACTGAAGAAATATGTGGTAGGTATCGTATCCAAACTTTGCTGTATCAACAACAACACGTGATCCTTGAAGTATTCCTTTTACTGTTAGGTTTTTTATTCTGTATCTAACAGCGTCTCGAGATAAACCCACTTTTTTTGCAATTTGTGTGTAACTCATCCTTGCATTCTCAGCAAGGAGGGAAAGGATTTTCGTATCTTTCTTGTCCAATGTTACTTTCTGCGACGTTTGTGTGTATTGAAGGTACTTCATTCTTCGTGTAAATCTTATAAATTATTTAAATTTGTCGGAAATAACGTGATATTCACTAAAATGTCTTTTATATTATGTTACGTTCCGAATATATATAAACGATGGAGGTCGTAAAAATGACTGCGTTAAGACAAGACAATATTTTTAGAGAAAGTGGTGAGTCTCAAGATACAGATGTTACACTTCAGGTAGTACCTGAACCTATACGAACATATATTGCAATTCCATTATTAGATTTGGATCAACATGATGGTGGTATTAGTACATATACTCCTTTAGGAAGAGGACCAAAAGCTGGCGTAGAATTGAACTTGGGTGAGGGCCGTTCTATGTGCTTAGAATTGTATGCAGAGAGAGACTCAGAAGGTTGGGTAACAGGCATCATTGACACTGTAGGAAAGAAAGATGGGAAAGAAGTATGGCGTGATACAACTGAAAGAATAATGGGCGAGCGTGGTCCTTTACTTGTTGATGATAAACCTTTGTATAGGAATCTTGTGAATGATATTTTTAGGGATTCAGGATTTTTAGAAGAAATGGTGGATGATGGTGGTGTTCTTAATCTTCACCATACACAGCGATTGTATAGGGGATTAGAATCACAGTTAGACACAATTTTTTAATTTTTACTTTTTTTCTTATTTATCCAAAAGCTTTTTAAATAAAGTCCACATTTTACTCTTATTATCGAGAGGCAGGTCGGTTAGCGCTTCCCTGTACTGGAGAAAGAAATACACTTATTCTCCATATTGATACACGAGGTATACAACAATGGCAAAAATGCATTCACGTGATAAAGGTAAAAGTGGGAGTTCACGACCCGCACACAAAGTTCCTTCATGGGCATCGTACAAAGGAAAAGAAGTAGAAAAGCTTGTAATCAAATATGCAAAGTCTGATAAGACTGCAAGCGAAATAGGTATGATTCTTCGTGATACGTATGGGATCCAAAGTGTAAAAACACTTACTGAGAAAAGTATTTCAAAAATCCTTGCAGAAAATAACCTTGCTAAAAAATTACCAGAAGATTTATTGAATTTAATAAAGAAACTTATTGCGGTAAAACACCATTTTGAAAAGAATAAACATGATAAAACATCAAAGCGTGGTTTTCAATTAACAAGTTCAAAAATTCGTCGTTTAGTGAAGTATTATAAGAAAAGTCACAAACTTCCTGCTGACTGGAATCTTGACATGAGCAGACTAAAGATGTATTTAGAATAGGATCTTTTATTTTTTTTAAATTTTACTTTTTTTTTTTGATTTACATTATTAAATAATAAAAAAAAATAAAAAAGAAAAACTAAAGCATCGTCCTGATGCTTTCTATGTTTGAAGCTATGTCCCTTCCTTTCTTGGTTAATTCAAGCAATTTAAGGCGTCCTTCTTTCTTAAAATTTATCAAATCAGCTTTCTGCATTTCTTGCAAGATCTTCACAACATGTGAATACGTACAGTCGATTTGTTTTGCTAGTACTGATGCATATACACTTGTGTTTGCATTTTTCAGCTCAACAAGCATCATTGCAGGTTTTTCTCTAAAAAACACGTCAAATATCGATTTTTGGTCTATTTTTCCACTATTCAAATTCGCACCCCCAAACATCCATCTACCCTGCAAAACATGATGTCACAATAGTTATATTTAAACATTTATTTACTATAGTAGCTATTTTAGCTATCATGAACTTAATAAACCTTTTGGAAGTATTTTCATCAAAAACAAACATTATTTAAGTAATCTCAAATTTTTATTTTTTCATGGCTTCTTTTCCAATAAACGATTTCTTTCCTCATGAAAACGTGCGTAAAGTTCAGGATAAAATGGTTGAAGATATAGAATATGCTCTGATGAATGAACGTATACTTCTTGCACATGCTCCTACTGGTTTGGGAAAAACTGCAAGTGCCCTTTCTGTTGCTCTTTGGTACGCATTAGAAAAGAAAAAAAAGATTTTTTTCCTGACGAACAGACATACACAACATCATATTGCCGTTGAAACACTTCAGAAGATTAGAAACAAAAACGGAAAACAATTTTCGTGTGTTGATTTGATTGGGAAGAGATGGATGTGCAGTCAAGAAATTGCTGGATTGTTTGGCGTTGATTTTACAGAGTTCTGTAGGTCTGTCGTTGAGAAAGGTGAATGTGAATTTTATACACATACTCGTGATAAGAAAGGTCCGTCAGTTGCCGCTCAAGCATTTGTGAGTGAGTTAAAACAAATGGGGCCGTTACATAATGAAGATATTATCTCGTTAAGTAAAGAACAAAAAATGTGTAGTTATGAAATAGCACTTGCCCTTGCAAAAGATGCATCAATTATCATTGGCGATTATAATTATTTGTTTAATCCATTTGTGCAAGCAGCACTTTTTAAGAAAATGGACATTGCATTAGAAGATGTTATTGTTATTGTTGATGAAGCACATAATCTTCCATCACGTGTAACGGATATGTTAAGTACCAACCTTAGTAGTTATGTCTTAAAGAATGCGGTGTATGAAGCAAAGAAGTTTGGGTATAACGGAGTAATCCTCTGGCTACAAGAATTAATGGGAATTCTCACTGGCATGAGTGATTGGGAAGATGGAACAAAGGAAAAAAAAGTCACAAAAGATTTCTTTGTTACACAAGTAAAGAAGATTACAAATTATGAAGATATAATTAGCGAGTTAGAAACTGCTGCAGAAGAAATACGGAAGAAACAACGAAAAAGTTACATTGGTGGTATTGCAAATTTTCTTCTTCAGTGGTTGGGAGAGGATAAAGGATTTTTACGATTCATTTCTGAAAGAACTACAAAGTATGGTCCTAACTTAGTGTTAAGTTATACATGTCTTGATCCTGCTCTTCTTACAAAAGATATTTTTGCATCAGTACATTCTGGAGTGTTAATGAGTGGAACTCTTACTCCCGTATTTATGTATAGTGACGTATTAGGAATATCTCATGGAATTGAAAAAGAATATCCCTCACCATTTCCTCTTGAAAACAAAGTGTCATTAATAGTTCCACAAACATCAACAAAATATACACTTCGTACTGATAAAATGTACAAACAAATTGCAGAAACGTGTATTACAGTTTCAAACATAATTCCTGGAAATGTTGCACTTTTCTTTCCTTCATATCATTTACGAGATAAAATTGGTTTCTTTATTGAATCTGGTAAGAAATTGTTTTGGGAAAAGAGCGATATGAGTAAGGAAGAAAAAAGTGTGTTGTTAAACGATTTTAGGTGTGAAAAAGAAAAAGGAGGAATTCTTCTTGGCGTTACTGGTGCTAACTTCGCAGAAGGTGTTGATCTTCCAGGAGATTTATTGAATGGTGTTATTGTTATCGGTTTACCGTTAGCGAAACCCGATCTTAAAACACGTGAAGTTATCCAGTATTATGAGGATAAATTCAAGAAAGGATGGGATTATGGGTATACATTTCCTGCGTTAAACAAATGTTTCCAATCTGCTGGTAGATGTATTCGTTCTGAAACGGATAAAGGTGCAGTAATTTATTTAGATGAACGATTTGCATGGAAACGTTATTATGATCACTTTTCTCGTGAAGGTCTTATTGTAAGTGTTGAATATGAAAAGATTCTAAAAGAGTTTTTTAATTAACGAAATCCCTTTTTTTTTCTATGATACCAGACTTCTTCTACAAATTTATCCATCCCTTTATGTCCAAAGCAAGTATATGTTTGACACCAAAAAGGTATTTGTAATGCTATTTCACATAAAAGAGAGTCTTCATCGAGAAAAATACACGTACCAAACTTATCTTTATTTTTTAAATAAAGTCCTCCTCTTTTCTCAACAATATTCTCTAAACCTAAATCTTCTACTTCGCTAGTATGAACTGGTTTGTTTTTAATATAACAGCACGCACTTCTACAATACCTGGCTTTTGGGCCGTTACAAATAGAGGCCATATTATTCTTATGATCTTCACAATTAAATTATTTATTCTTTTTTGACACTTCATTGTAGCAATGTCTATTTTTAAACAACCAGTATACAAATTAGTAACATTTATATACTAGTTATCCTTTACCTACAAATAGGATAACGAGATAACTTATCACATTCAAGGGGCTCCCACCGGAATTCTACCACCCTCACCCCCTCTTCCGGGGCCCCCTTTTTTTTTTCACGTTCTTTGAGAATACGAAACAAGTTGTTGTACATATTGTTGTATGTTCAGGGTGTCAGGTATATGACGAACATACAAATGATGGCCAACATCTAATGAATAGGTCTTGAATATTTTATCAAAAATATCTCTTTTAACAATGACATGAGACATATTTGAATAGAAAATATCCTTCTTATTAAACAGAATTCTATTACGATAAAAAGTGTATGGAAGATGTGCTTTATGAAACGTGATATATGCTCCTACTGCTATAATCAGTAAAAGAAGAACAAGTGCAACCATTTTTACAACAGTTTCTTCACTTCCTGTAAGGGCAAGTAACGCCAAATTTAATAGAATACCTACATAAAATATTACTCCCAGAATAATGAATGATATAAATTTAGGCACGATCGTCCTTGTTTTATTTTGATACAGTACATAAATTGGTTTCTCTCGCTGTTCCATTACAAAATAAGAATGTTGTTATTGTTTATATGTTTTATGGGATATATAAAAATGGGCCTGCCCAGAATTGCACTGGAGATCTCCCGCGAGTCGGGCGGACGTCATAGCTACTAGACCACAGGCCCATAAGTTTATGTTTGAATTAAATGTTTTAAAAATCTTATGGCTTAATCTTTACTTTTTTCTCTTTTTTCAAATAATCAAAAGGTTTTACTTCTCTTGGTTTTTTTGTTTCTTCAACATCTATCTTAAAATCATCTTTAATAGCCGCAATAACATCATCGATTGTGATTCCTTCTGTTCGAGGATATGTTATTTGCGAAGAAACAACTTCACCTAATTGTGGAGGAAGCAGAACTTTTCTTTCTTGTGGATATCTTCTCGTGTTAAAACTTGCCGAATTCTGATTTCTTTGGCCACTTTCAAGTGTTGATTCAATAAACGGATCTCTTCTATGATAAAGATGGTCAATCATCAAACAAAATGCTTCAACATCACTTTCTTTTCCTGGAACTTCTCCAGTAAAATGTTCTTGCGAAGCATAGTGTAATTGGTACATCCCGCGAGCAAAATGCTTTGGACTTTCTAAATCAGAAAGTCTTGAAATACAATCATAATCAATAACTTTAACGTGCTTTCCAAGCATTACAGAACCCCAATTGTTATCAACAAACACCATGTCTTGGTCATGTAAATATTTAAGCATTCTTGAATATGTAATTAGTACTCTTGCTTTATCTTCTTTGTCTAACTCTTTTCTCTTAATGATCTTCCTTACATCTTTTCCATCACAGAATTCCATAGCAAACCATAAGGGTCCATGACAATCTGGAACAACTGAAGGTCTTGCAAAATGAACACTTTGAAGCAATCCAAACTTATCTTGAAGGTTAGTATGTATTCTTTGTATTCTTTTCACTTTTTTCTTTCTATTTTTTAGTGGAATCTTACATGACGGGTGGAAAACTTTTACAGCTAATGGATTATAATTACGTTTTCCTTTGTACACGTCGGCAACCCCTCCACTTCCAAGAAGTTCTTCTGTAACACTAAAGTCATCCATTAATCCTTTCCCACCTTCTGAATTATAAACCAATGAATGTAAAAGACTACAACAAAAAGGTGGAAGTGTATGATTATATTGTTTTGTTCGTTTCCCAGCACTCATATTTGTCAGTTCTCGCATTCTACTCGATTCTTTTTCGAACCGACGTCCTAATTCCTGTGAAAATGTATTGCCTCTCAAAACAACTTTTAATTCCGTATAAAAATCTCGTCTTGTCGCAATTTCTCTTTCAACTTCTTGAGGAGAAGGCCATTTATCACTTACGGGATCCCAACAACCTTTTGGAAAATGACTTGTTACTGGATTATCAAAATCATAAAGCAATCTTCCTGCAGTTATTGTTCTTTCACTAAAATTTTCAATTCTTTTAAGTCTTTCAATTATATACATTACGTGGCTCCAAACATCTTGCGAATCACCATCGTCGCATAACTTCCTTTAGGAAGTGTAAAAACCACTTTTATTTTTTTCTTACCAGAATTTAATTCATCGTTCTCAACTTTTCCAACACTCATGTCTTGTACCTTAACAAACACATCACGTAATATACCCTCAAGAGTTAATTCAGGTATTTGTTTAATGATAAAATCAGTATATGTAATTCTTTCTTTATTCATTATGTTTTGAATAAGTGGCTTTATGTCCTCTGATTCAAATTCTTTACTTCCAAACCCTATAATTGGGATTTTTTTTCCTGCTAGGTTTCCATTATCCTTAACAAAAATGAATGTACCTAACGAATAATCGATTTCTTTTACAATTGTTCCTTTACTTTTCAAATATTCAGCAACAACTTCATTCCATAGATAACTTTGGTACGCATTAATGTACATCCGTACCATTCGTAAAGGTAGTTTTCGTAGTGCACCAATTGAATCGGTTTTTGGCATGTGTTCTTGAACTCTTCTATTGTCAATTAATTTCACAGCTTCAGAAAACTCTTTCTTAATCAAATTTTTTCCAATTCTAGCATTATTTTTTGAGAATCTTTGTTCATCAAAATAATTCTCTACAAAAGATATTTTTTCAACAGATATGTTGTCTAAATTCCTTACAACAATCTCAAATTTATTACCTTCAAGATCACCTAACGAAATTGGAATATTGCCATGTCCAACACATTCAATAGTTACATTATCAATTGTAACGTCTTTCAATCTTTCTTTCCCAACATTAAAAACAGAACAAAGTTGTTCTGTTACTGCATTTCTATCTTTACTTCCTGCAAATCCTATGGTATTTTCTTTAATCCTTAATTGTTTAGCCAACTCTTTCACAACATCAACAGTGTTACGATTTTTCTTCTTAATCTTTACATAAGTATATTTGCCACTATCTTTAATAGAAACATTACTTACTTCTCGTACAATGAAATCTTCTGGTAGTTGTTTAAGTGTATACATTATTCCAACTATATTCAGCACATTATTTATACTTTTCTAAAATTACACTATCTAGTAGTAAAACATATAAAGAAATGCCCTAACTGTATATATATGCTAATAAACTTAGATCAACAACGTGGAGACTATTTTGCAAATGGAGATGTGACTGAGATTTTACGTAAGTTTGTTAAGAAGGAAGGTCCAATAACTGTCGTTGATTTGCGTGAAAAGTCAGAAGACAAAGGCGGTATCATTGCAGGAATTCGTAGTGGTGAGCTGAGTCAGCTTCTTGACTTTGAATATGATTCTAATAGAGATATTGATACTATGCAATTGGTAGAAAGACTTGATCGCATGGATGACACAGAATTAATGGTTTTACCACCAGATTATAGAATTCGTTCTAAAGATACAAGAAAGATTGTTGTTTATAACTTAGATAGTCTTGTTAATCTTGATAGTGCAATTGTAAAGCGTACACTTTTAGGCGATGTTATCCCGCGTGGTCCGCTCTCCAGAAAACGTAAAGAGAAAGAAGAATGGAACCCTGAAAAAGTATTACGTACAGCCATGGATAATCTTCATGAGAGAAAAGATACTTTAAAAGAAAAAACGTTTGTAGGATATAAATGGAAATCAACAGACGGACATGCTCACATTGTTTCTTTATATCGTTCAATAATGGGTGCAGAACTTAGAACTTTCCAAAATTTCGCAGCATATAAGTTATTGATACCAACGTTCAGAAAAGAGTTACGTTTGGGAAAAAGTTCTTGGAGTGGTTATAGAGTTCCATTAACATCAGAAGATAAAGAAAAAAAACAAGAAAAAGTTGCACGCTATGAGCGTCACTTAAAGAAGCGACGTAAAGAAGGATCACCATTATTTCATTATATATCTCAACTTGACGTTGATTTTAAAGATCTTATTGAGTTTGATAGAGCAGAACCAAGGTCTGGAACTGTACGTCATGTACGTGTTCCATCTCGATCTACAACTGATGGAAATAAAGAAGAAGGTCGCTTCTATAAATTTAAACTTACACAAGTTCCTGTTTTTGAGAGGGGAAATTCTGGAGCATCTGGTTATGTATGGGAAGTTCGAGGAACATGTCCATGTCCAGATATTGAATATCGTTCAGATCGAAGAGGAAAGCCATATCTTGGTCAGAACGAAGAAGTCTACTGTGCACATGAAATAGCTGCATTACATTCCTTGCGTAAGAAACTTGAAAATAAAGAATTTAACGTTCCACTTTTACCTTTTGTAATTCCAACACAAGAAATGATGGAATTTACAGATAAACTTCGTTATCAAACTATATTGGTGGAAAGACATGATCCTAATACTGTTAGGGCAAGTAAACGAGTTCTTAACCATACAGAAATTGAACGTCTATTATGGGCAAAAGTGATGCGTGCTGGTTACGAACAATGTTTTACAACGGATATTGGTGTATTCAAAGAAAGAAAAATTAATCCTCAAGATTATTTGGTTCGGTTTACGTAAATATATTTTTTTGAGAAAGATTTTGCAAATAATATAAGAACTTTTTTATAACTTATACTCCATAAACACAATCCTTGCCTCGTCAGCATTATCAAAAAATATTATGTTTTTACAATTTCTAAAAAATGTGAAGGCTGCACCTTTGTTACTTTTTATACGTTTTTCATGAATTTCTCTTGCATTAAATCCCTGGCCGTTTTGTTGAACACCAACAACAAACCCTTTCGTCCCTAACCATATTCGGAATGCGTGTGGTGCACCAAACTCTGAATAATTTAACGTGTTTGATCCTGCTTCATTCAAAAAGTATGATACTTCATCATTCTCATTATAATGTAACCAATTGTATAAATCAAACTTATCTGATAATACGTGGCTGTATTGCGCATTTAAAAGGTCAACAACGTTCCATTTAGAATTTCCATATTGGGTAATCATCATGTTGAGCATATGTTCTTGTAATGGAATCTCATTTTCATGGACAATGAATTCGTGATACTCACCATTATGTCCTATAGATTGTAATGCTTCTGGGAGTGTTTTTGCAAAATGTAATGTCATAGTACTCTTTAATTGAGCCTATTTTTAAGATTTACTCTTCCAATACACAAATCTTTTAAAACAGCATTCTTCTGAACACACTATGTTTTCCTTTACTATTACACATCAAGAAACGAATTGCAATGCACGAACAGGAATTATTCAAACATCACATGGTTCCCTAAAAACACCGGCATTCATTCCCGTTGCGACACAAGCAACAATAAAAGCTCTTTCTTCTGAACAATTAGGAGAAATCGGGTTTGAAGCCGCGTTGTGCAATACGTATCATTTATACCTTCAACCAGGAGAAAATATTGTAGAAAAATGTGGTGGGTTACATGGGTTTATGAATTTTAATAAACCATTATTTACCGATTCTGGCGGATTTCAAGTGTTCAGTCTAAACAACTTATTTTGTAAAGTTGATGATGATAAAGTAACATTTACGTCACACATTGACAATTCAAAACATATTTTTACGCCAGAAAAGTCTATGCAGATACAACGCAAGTTAGGTGCAGATATGATCTTCGCATTTGATCAATGTTTAGACATTAACGCTGATTATGAAACAACTAAGAAATCTTTAGAAAGAACACACGAATGGGAATTGCGTAGCCTGAAAGAATTTCAAAAATTAAACAAAGATAAAAAACAAGCATTGTATGGAATAGTTCAAGGTGGTCGATTTACTGAACTGCGGGAGGAAAGTGCAAAGTATATCGCGTCATTACCTTTTGATGGAATGAGTATAGGAAGTATATTTGGAGACCCAAAAGAAGAAAGTAAAAATCTTGTTGAACATGCAATACAATTCTTACCACACGATAAACCATTACACATGTTAGGTATTGGCAGTGTTGACGATTTGTTTACGTACGTAGAGCTAGGAGCAGATACGTTTGATTGTGTTCTACCAACTAGATTAGCACGTATGGGCTATGCTTTTATTGGACCAGAAAGTGGTGGGAATATACAAAATAAATTCAGAATGAAAATTACAAAAGCTACCTATAAAGAAGATCTTTCACCATTAGACAAAAATTGTACGTGTTCTGTTTGTACAAATTATTCTAACGCATACCTGTACCATTTGTATAAAGCAAAAGAACTTTTATTTTATTCATTAATGACTTTTCACAATTTACATTTCTTTGCACGATTAATGGAAGAGATTCGACAGTCTATCGAATCGGATACTTTTAAAGAATTGAAAAAAAAGTGGATTAATTAAGGTTTATACCGTTCCATTGTTCTTGGGAAGGGGATAGTATCTTTAATATTATCTAATTTACAAATCCATTTAATGACACGTTCAACACCCAGACCGAACCCTGCATGTGGAACACTTCCATATTTACGAGTGTCAAGATAAAATTCGTACTCTTCTAATTTCTCACCATCGTCACGTAACCGCTTCTTAATTTTGTCAATGTCAGGTTCTCTGTGTGATCCACCAATAATCTCTCCATGTCCTTCTGGCGCTAAGAAATCACATCCCCATACAACTTTTGAATTGTCTGGGTCTTCTGTCATATAAAACGCCTTGACCTCTTTTGGATAATGTGTTACAATAACGGGAACATTGTACAATTTTGTTAATTTTTCTTCTTCAACAGTTCTCAAATCTTTTCCCCATTGAACTGTCATTTTACATTTATCTTTAAGAATTTTGAGTGCGTCATCGTACGTCATTCTAATGAAAGGTTTTTTGATAGTTGGTTCCAACTCTTTTGGATCTCTTCCTAACGATTCTAATTCTTTTGTATTACTTTCAACAACTTTTTTGATAATATGTTTTAATAATCCTTCTCCATAATTTATCATCTCATCAAATGTTGCCCATGCAATTTCCATTTCTGCGTGCCAGTATTCTGTTAAGTGTCGACTTGTTTTACTTTTTTCTGCTCTGAAACTTGGAGATATAGTATAAATTTTTTCAAGACCAAAAATTGCAGGTTCTGCATACAGTTGCCATGTTTGTCCTAAAAAAACATCTTTCTTGCCAAAATAATCTACTGAGAAAAGGTCTGCACCACCTTCACACTGGACAGCTTGAAATATTGGTGAATGGTACTCATAGAATCCTTCTTTTTTGAAATATTCATCAATAGCGCCAAAGACAGTACTTCGAATTTTAAGAATGGCAATCATTTTAAGACTTCGTAACCATAAATGTCTATTGTCAGCAAGGAACTCTACTGATTGATCTTTACTGATAGGAAATTTGTCACTTTTACCAACTATTTGAAAATCTGTAACGTGCAACTCGTATCCTGTAGGTGCTCTCTTTTCTTTTTTTATTTCACCAGTAAGCATGATTGACGATTCAACCTGTAAATGATCAATATCTCCCCACAGTTTTTCAAAATTTTGTCGTTCAAAAATGCATTGAATAACATTTGAAGAATCTCGTAATGTAATGAATTTAAGCTTGTTACTACCTCTCTCTCTGTGTACCCAGCCTCTTATAGATACTTTTCCTGAACCTTTGTCCATAGCTTTCTGTATTGAAATGTATTGTGTCATTTTGGTGTGTGAGTGGAGAGTGATATAAAAATGTTTCTGGAGATTAATTCTCAGTAAAAACATTATTAAATATGAGCGAAAATGTTCTCATATGGACCCGTGGCCTAGTCTGGATATGGCACAACCCTCCTAACGACAGAATCAGAGATTATGTTGCGCAGAGAGGTTGGGAACGTGAGTTCGAATCTCACCGGGTCCGCTTTATTCTCCTATTCAGTTAAGTTTTAATACTAGTTCATTCTTAAGATATGCATGTCTGTATGTGAGATGTGTGGAAAAGAGGGAAATATCATTAAAGCTGATGTTGAGGGTGTTGAATTGAACCTCTGTTCTGGCTGTTCTAAATATGGAGAAATTAAAAAGGTAGGATATGCTCAAGTGTCGCGATCCTTCACAAGACACGAATCAAAAACACAACCATCATTTCATCTCGTTTCAAATTTTGCAGAACTAATTCGATCTTATCGAGAACGTAACGATATGAAGCATGAAGATTTTGCAAAGTTCTTAAATGAGAGAGAAAGTGTTGTTTCTAAATGGGAATCTGGTTCTCTTAAACCGAGAATTGATAAAGCCAGATGGTTGGGTAGGAAGTTAAACTTACGTTTTGTTGAAAGAGATGTTGAGATGAAACCTTTTGATGTAAAGAAGAAAGTAGCAAACGAATTTACTCTTGGAGATTTTATTAAAATTAGGAAGAGAAAATAAATTAAAACAACAATAAACTTAACCAGTACGTAAATCCACCAAGAATCATACCTGCAAGTAAATCTTTCCAATCATGTTTCTTTAAATGAATTCTTGAATATAATACAAGTATAGATATTTTCGCAATGATGATGGTAAAATAAATGTTTGCAACTGTCAACGCAAATACCACAAAAAGAAACGTTACACGGGCAGCATGTAAACTAGGAAACGATGATGCGTCAATACGTTCAACAAAATTTGTATGTTGCTGTTTTCGTGGCCGGTTCTTGAAATATATCATACGTATAACAACCACGCCTAATAACGTTACAAAAAAACCAAACAACAATTGCCAAAAAAGTTGTATCTCTTGAAATGCCAGTACAAACAATAACAGAAAAACATAAAAAACTAAACTGCCGAACCGCGTAATATCCTTAATAACTTCATCTATCACGTACTTAACTGTCTTATGCATTTTTTTAGTAGGGATAGATTTATATATAAATCTTTGTTTAAGACGCTTGATGAATACGAATAAAGTATGGGTTATAGTAAACATTTCTTTGGTATTCGTTGCAGCATTATTGTTTCTTACCCTTATTGATGTTAACATTCCTACATTAGGAAATGCATTATATGAAATTGATGGTACTGAAAATGTTTGTATTGCACACTACAAAGGTCAAATGTCCATTATTCAAGACACTGACAGGTGTTGCCTTCAAATGCAGCAGCAAGTCATAAAAGGAGAAGCAGTTACAGAACCAGTTAATGTTGACGGAACATCATTTGATATTCAAAAAACATATTATACATCTGAAAGTGTTATTAGTTACTTTGTTAATATGAAAACATACAGGTATTGTAAAAATAACGGATTTTGGATTTAAAAAAGAGAACCATGAAAAAAAGAGGTGTACAGAGTAAAAAGAAACAGTTGCCGCGCAAGGCTAGTCTTTACATATTTCTTATTCTTATAACACTTAACATTGTTTTGGCAGGCCTTAATATTGCACGCACACAGGGAGTTTTTATTCCGCGTCAACCACAACCTATTGTTGTTGATGGTGTTATTGACCTTGACGATCTTTCGATAGAACAAAAAATTGCACAGATGATGGTTGTTCTTGGAATCAGATATAATGAAAATGTGTTCAAGAAAATGCAACTTGGTGGGATACATCTTCATGCAATGAAAGGTGAAGATGAAATGAGGGAAGTTGTTAGGTCGTTCCAAGAAGGTCTTGAAGTTCCGTTCTTTGTAACTGTTGATTTGGAAGGGTGTGTTAGCCCATTTGCGTATTTTAAAGAGTTTCAATCAGTAAATAATGTTACATCGTTAGGTGAAGCATTTGAAAAAGGAAAACTGGAGGGAAAGTATTTATCAGATTTGGGCGTCAGCGTTAATTTTGCTCCCGTTGTCGATTTACATGACGAAATATGGAACTGTCGAAGTTTTCAGGGCGAGAAAGAAGACGTTTCTGAACTTGCAAATGCATACATATTAGGAATTCAAGATGAAGGAATACTTGCAACCGCAAAACATTATCCAGGAAAAACTCTTGTTATTCGTGATCCTCACAAATTCTTAGCAGCAGCAGAAATCACGACCGACGATTTGTTTCCTTATCAAGACTTGATTGATAAGGATTCTGTACAAGCGATTATGGTAAGTCATTTAATAACATTCGGCGAAGTGAATTCTGAAGGAAAACCCTCTGACGCATCCCAGAAGATAATTACAAATTTACGAGACAATTTTGACGGTCTTATCATCACGGACGAAATTAACATGCTTGGTTTAAAGAACTTTTATGATTCACTTGACGAAATGTATATTGACGTGTTTAAAGCTGGTTCTGACATTGTATTAAATTTTCAAAATGATCCAAATGAAGTGTATAGGACCATTACAATAATACGGGACGCTGTTGATGATGGTATAATCTCAGAAGATAGAATTGATGCGTCTGTCCGTAAGATTCTTACTACAAAAGGATTTATTGTAAAAGATTAAATCACATGTATATTTATTTGATTACTATACTTATTGTATTACATTACATTCTTTAGGAATTTCTTTCCCTATCGCTCTAAATTCATTACATATAGATTCCATAAGTTCACGTACGGGCGTGTTCCCCTGAAAGACAGTATCTCCTACGATAACGGACGGAAATTGTTGAATATTATATGATGTTAATAAGATGTTAATCATCGGTTCTTGTTGAAAATTTGAATCAAACGAAAATACTAATACTTTACTTCCAAACAATTTCTTAAGATAATCAAGTACTTTTCCTTGTGTATCATCAGCATTTTCATCATAAAAATAGATGACTTTAACATTATCATTTCCACATTTATTATCAATTTCGTTCGAAACAAAAAGGAACTGAATTTCTGTTAAGAAATAATCTCGTAATTCTAAATCAAATTCTTCTTCGCTAAAGACTGACGTTTTTTCATAATCAATAATGATTGCAATCTTTTTTGCAAGTTCGTTTATATTAGCTTCTAAAATATGGTTAAGAGCGTTACATTCAGCAATTCCTAAATCAATGTATTCCTTCTGTAATTGAAGGCTTCGCAAATTAACTTTCTCACTAAGCGTAATTTGTTTTGTATCTTTTAATCGTGCATCTTCCAGCATTACTCCGGCAACTATGCCTCCCAAAAAGATTATAATAGTAAGTATGAGTGCTAATACATACTTTTTTGTGCTTAGTTTACGTTGTGCCATCGTGTAAAATGCAGAAAAATAAGACTATTTAAAGTTTATGCCCACCGGTTCTTTTTGTGTGATACGAACATAAACGCGATATACATCCATACAAATGTTATAAACAACCCATACAAAAAGAGGTATGAAATCATTGAAACTAATGTTCTTCCATGATTTCTAATTTTTTCTTTAATAACTCTATACGAATAAACCATAATAAAGAAACTTATTCCAAAAAGAGTTGCAGCAATGATAAGTTTAAAGAACGGCAAACTTAAGAAATTGAAATCGAACGTATAATTCTTTATCAGCGTTATGATATCAAAATTTATGGCCCTAAGTGCATGAAACCATTGAATAGACTTAATAAAAATTTCTCGTAATAACGTAATGGCAACCGTAATTGCAATAACTCCCGAAAGAATAATTGTTGGCATTCTTAAAAAGCCGAAGTCACCATATTCCTTATTGAACATAATTTTTCTATAATTGATAGTGTTATCAACAGATCCTTTGTACCACCGTATACGTTGTTTGAAAAGTGTTCTTAACGAATTTGGAGCTACAGTTTCAACAACAGCATCAAACGTTTGAACAAGCTTATAATGATGTTTCTGTAACCGTATAGCAATCTCTAAATCTTCAGTAATGGTTTTTTCATCATATCCACCAAGATCTTTGATAATTTTTGTTCTGTAGACACTGAATGGTCCAGGTGTAACATGAATACAATCAATCTTTGAATTAAGTAATTTGTAAAACATATTAACAAGGTACTCTGTCCATTGTACTTTTTGTAGGACACTTCCCGGTTTTCGTACTTTAAGAAGTGGACACACAGAGGCAACATTTTCGTCAGCTTGAAAATATGGAAGCATTTCTTTAATAGCATTCGGTGAGATAAACGAGTCGGCATCTAAGCATGCATAGTATTCTCCACGTGCAATTTCTAATCCAACATTAAGCGCATGTCCTTTTCCTTGGTTATTTTGATTTATCAGTCTAATATCATTTCCTGGGTTCTCTGCAATAAACTCTTCAACAAGATGTTGAGTTGTATCTGTTGATCCATCATTTACAACAATAACTTCAATCTTATCTTTTGGATAATCGAGTTTTATAATGGATACAAGAGTTTCCACTATTGACTTTTCTTCATTATATGCGGGGACGATAACTGTAAAGAACGGCGTTCCTACAATTTTTTTCTTTTTGTTTTCATTCTCAGGAAAAAATAATACTAAAAGCCAGAATATTGCAAAAAAAAGTAGAAGGAAGTACGTGCCAAAAAGTACAACATCAAGGAATTTAACTATCATAACTCACCAATTTTGTGGGACTTTCCTTATGATGTTTGGAAAGTATCGCCATCTATAAACGTCCACACCTCACTTCCTTCGTGAGAGTGTGTTAATTTAAATCTTTCGTTTTTGAGAAGAAACAAGAATCCTTGGTTCTCTTCCAGTCTTTCTTTCATATTCTGGTTTATATATATTAGAGTAATATCATTCTCTTCAAGAATTGGAAATAAGTCCTGAATATATGTAGCATTTAATATTGAAACAGACGCGTCTCTGGCAAGTGTATTGTGAGAACGTGAACTGAAAGGTTCTCTATCTGCAATATGCCGTATATAATCACTATTTTCTTCTATTGAAAAAATTATTGTGTCCTGTGGTGTATTTGTTTTTATCCACGTAAGAACTTCATTATCGGCATTTGAGAGTCCAATTTGGTCAATACGATCAATGTACGTTAATGTTGAAAATGCTAATCCTAGAAAAAAAACAAAAAATGTTATCTTTTTTACGTCGTGCAAAGTCCATGTTCGTTCAAACGTTTTCATGAATGCCACCGTTGCAAAGAAACAAATAATAATGGACATGAAAAAAATGCTATGTGTCCGTATACTGTATGATATGATGCAAAATAATGCCATTATGTAAATTGGATGGCGTTTCATTTTCCAAAGGAGTGCAGTTCCTATTATTGAAAGAAGAATGAGAAAGAAACTCACGCCACTTATTCCTCCCAAATCTGAAACTAAATCTGGAATTATTTGTTCTGTATGGAACGGCCCAACAATAAACGGTTGTTGAAAAAATATGTTCATAATAAAGAGTATACTAAGAATAATGAATAGGGTGGTATATACCCATTTTTTCTTTTTTACTTTTGTAATATAATACATAAAAATACTAAAAAGAAGAATGAATGTACTAAAAATATCGACAGTTGTTGCAAGAATGAATGGAACAAATGCTACTATCTTGAGGTATGTTTTAGTATGTGTTACCAAAACAAACCCTATAAGAAATAGGAATGTGTACATCGCGTACGCAGAAATTGTACTGAACGTGTATATAAACGCAGGGGAGATAATAAAAAATAATGTAAAGAAGAAAATGTACTTTTGTTGTATCTTAAATTTTTTCTGTAAACGATATACAAGGAGAAGTGAACACATTGCAAGCACCAGGGGGATAAGTGATGCCCATTGACCTGGAAGGAACGTTGTCAAGATAGAAATTGGAACAACATATGCATTATGAACATTAATATTTTCAGATTCGTGTAAATGGTAATAACTTTCTGCACCCATGATTGACATATTACCGCCAAGTTGATTCATAAGTACTGGAAGAAGTAAAATAATTGTCATAAGCGCAAATAGTATTATCTTGTAATGACGTAAACAAAACGTATAATATACGTTCTTCTTTGTAAGTATTTCTTGTTTCATTGTATCTTTTTTTTCATATTTCATTCTATTGTTACTGTACATAACTTTTTGTACACTTTTGCATTTTTATTATACACTAATTCAAAACAATCATCTGAAAGAAATCTAAATTCTTCCATTTCATATTTCTGCTGTGCACGGCTTGTAAGGATAATGTATTGTATATTATTTTTATCAAGTATATCTAAAACGTGCGTTTCAAACGAACTTGTAAACACTGAGCTAAGATCTTTAAATTTTTCTTCAATTTCATTCACAAGAGCAAAGTTTGTATCCATCATATTCCTTCTTTTACTATAGTATGAAACGATATGTCCCTCTTCAATTAAAGCAAGTATTCCTCCATTACTTTCAGTATTTCTTTCTATCCATATAAACGCTTCAATATCGGTATGCATTGGCGTTTCTTGATTTAATGCAGTTGTCACGGCAGGAAATATCATTGTAATACCAATAAGAATAACAACAAATACGAGAAAAACTCTTTTAAGAGATGGAAATTTTGTTCTTGTTAGATATTCAATTATATCTTTATAGAATAGGGCAAACAAGATTGCTAACGTGACCCCTAAGAAAGATAAAGATAATCGTGAGGGGATAAGTCGTAACCATGAAAGTAATGTTGTTGAAATAACAAGACTAATAAGAAAAAACGTTTTTTTATTTTTTGTTTTAAATAATGACGTGTATACAACAAAAATTCCTGCTAAAAATGGTATGGCACTCACAAGGATAACAGCTTCAGGTATTGACAATAAAGGAAAATATTCTAGTATAATCTGTGGCGGAATATTTTGCCAGACAAACGAAATTCCTTCTTTCAGTAGAACATTTTTGAAGAAAAGAAATTGTACCCATATGTAAAAGAATATTGATGATAATATTAATTCTGTTTCTGCACGCCGTATTTTCTTTCCTTCAACAAACGAAAGGAGCGAATAAATCCCAAATCCCGTTATGAGAAGGAATGTTGCAGGATGAAGTATTGATAAAAGCAAGAACGAAATCATGTATATATACAATGAATTCTTTTTGTCTATATTAAGAAATGAATAAATGGCAACGAACATTAATGGTAAAAAAAGCGTTTCTGGAGAAAATGTGTTCGTTGTAAATATTATTGGAAGAAGTCCCGCTATTGATGCTGCAAAAAGAGACGCAGTTTCATTCTTACTTATTTTCCGGCTAATGACATAAACTAGTATTGTTAATGATGCAAGAAAAATGTTTGGCAATATTTTTGCAACAAGTTCAATGGGAAGAACTGTACTAAAAAGTGCAGCAGTATAATGAAATAAAGGAAGGAAAAATAGTTGTCGTCCACCGTACGATAATGGATCATTATATTGTGGGAACCCATTTTCTGTAATGTGATTAACTTGTTCAATATGGAAATAAGAATCGTACGTAAAGTTTGGAACTGTAAATGCAAGGACTAAACGTGTTATCAACGTTATACAAAATATAGCAGTGATTATGTATTTATGTTTCCTTTCCATCTTTTTGTTGATAATATGTTTTGTTTTATAAATTTGTAGGGGAAATGTTTATAATCTTACTATACAAAATTTATGAGATGGGGAAAGTTTCAACGGGTGTAGAATTCTTGAACACATTTTTACATGGCGGGTATGATAATAATGTTGTGACAACTATTTATGGTCCGTCTGGAACAGGGAAGACCAACATGTGTTTAATTGCTGCCGTACGGGTAGCAGAATCTGGCAAAAAAGTTATATTTATTGATAGTGAGGGCGGTATTGCGGTAGAACGGATACGACAATTAACAAACGAGTATGAACATGTTCTTAGAAACATTATTTTTTTTAATCCAATGACGTTTGTGGAACAAAAAGAAGTGTTTGAAACGTTACGTGGTATGATTAATGATACTGTTGGTATGGTTGTTGTTGATTCTATTTCAATGTTGTATAGATTAGAATTAAGTAAAAGTGATGAAGTGTACGAAGTTAACTCTGCATTAGGAAAACAAATAGCAACATTAGTTGAAATAACTCGTAGACGAAATATTCCCGTTCTTATTACTAACCAAGTCTATTCAGATTTTGACAATCGTGATATGGTGAAGATGGTTGGCGGTGACCTTTTAAAGTATGGGTCTAAATGTTTGATTGAACTACGAAAATTTCGTACGTGTCATGGTTTAATTCTGAGAAAGCATCGATCTCTTCCAGAAGGAAATGAAGCAAAATTTGCAATTGTACAGACTGGATTGGAAGAGGTTATCTAAATCTCTCGAAACCTTTATAAAACACATTCATAATTAGGGTAGTATAGCCAACTCGTATCCACTATAGGGTGCGAAATGCTGCATGAGGCAAAAAATACTGCAGATAAGATTAATTCTTATTTGTTGATAATTAAACTATGAGGAAAATAATAATGGCAGAACAAGAAAACCTATTAATTGAATCAAATGAGTACCTTAAGTCAGGTATCCATATTGGAACTAAATTTAAAACTAAATACATGGCAAATTTCATCTATAAAACACGTCCTGACGGATTAAGTGTTCTTAACCTTAAGAAGATTGATGAACGAATTGCAATAGCTATAAAATTTCTTTCTCAGTACGAACCAAAAGACATTTTGGTTCTTTGCCGGAGAGAAAATGGATGGAAAGCTCTTAAAATATTCAATAAGCTTACAGGAATAAACGTTATCATTGGACGATATCCACCAGGAATATTAACAAACCCTAACTTGGATACGTTTACAGAACCTAAAGTAATTTTTGTATGTGATCCATGGCCCGACAAGAACGTTGTAGAAGATGCAAACAAGATTGGTATTCCCGTAATAGCATTATGTGATACAAACAATCAGTCAAACAAACTTGATCTTGTGATTCCATGTAATAACAAGGGAAAAAAGTCTGTTGGTTTAGTATTCTATCTTATTGCACGTGAGTACATGCGAAATAAAGGAATGCTTAAAGGAAACGAAGAACTTCCTGCTAAGTTAGAAGACTTTATTGAAGAATAAACTTTTATTTTTCTTACTTTTTTTAATTTCTTTAACCTCAAGTACATACCCCTCTTCCACAATCCTTAAAAACTCTTTCTTAGCTCTTTGTCTTGTAATGAAAAAAGTTGTGGTTCTGGGCGGCGGTACAGGTAATTTTACAGTTCTGAGAGGTCTTAAGAATTATAATCTTGACTTGAGTGCAGTCGTTTCCATGGCAGACGATGGTGGTAGTACGGGTATCCTTCGTGATGAGTTGGGCGTCCTTCCACCAGGAGATGTACGGCAATGTTTAGTTGCCTTGTCAGGTTCAGGCAGGTTAATGCGTGGCCTTATGAACTATCGTTTTGAAAATGGATGTCTTGAAGGACACAGTTTTGGCAACATTTTTCTTTCTGCACTTGAAAAAGTTACGGGAAGTTTTGAAAAAGCTGTTGATGAAGTTGGAAAAATTCTCTCTATTCAGGGAAAGGTTATCCCCATTACAACAAACCAAGTTCGGTTAAAGATGATTCTTAACAATGGCAAAGTTCTTGGTGGTGAGGGAGAAATTTATATGTCGAATGAACTTGAACAGGGTTTTAGAAGTATTTTCCTTGAACCAATTCCTAAAGTGAATAACCGTGCGATTGACGAAATAATGAACGCTGATCTTGTCGTTCTTGGTCCAGGTGGTATGTACAGTTCATTAATTCCTATATTGCTTGTTGATGGTGTGAGTAAAGCACTTCGTGAAACGAAAGCAGAAAAAGTGTTTGTTGTTAATTTAATGAATAAGAAAGGTCAAACGACAGGATTTACTGTTAATGATTATCGTAAGGAAATTGTTAGGTTCATTGGAAAAGACATTTTTGATTTCCTTATTGTTAATAATGGTACTCCATCTAAAGAATTGGTTGACATGTACGCAGTAGAGGGCGGTTTGGTTACAAACGACTTAGAAAGTGATGAAAGAATTGTTGCTGCAGATTTACTTGATAGTACAAAGTCCGATTATAGTAAGACCGACGTTCTTTCAAAACATCGTGCATTGATTAGACACGATAGTAAAAAGTTAGCTCAAGTTCTTATGGGGATTATCAATGAACTCTAAGTTACTCATTTTTGATTTGGATGATACATTATTTGTTCGTGATAGATCCATCAAAAAGAATGAGGATTGGGAACATGTTACGTCTGCAGAACCGTCTTCTGGCGTTCTGGATTTTTTACATAATTTTTCTGCAAAGAAGATATTAGTAACAAAAGAAACATATCCCTACTTACAAAATAAAAAAATAGACTTACTAGGCATAAGAGAATTCTTTGACAAAATATATATTTGTCATAAAAATGAAGAAAAGAAAGAATTGTTTTCTAAAATAATAGCCGAAAATCCAGATCACGAAATTTGGGTTATGGGTGATAGAATTGATTCAGAAATTAGGTACGGAAATGAATTGGGTTTGATAACCGTTTTGATAAAACAGGGAGAATATAAAAATTTAAAAGCAAAGGACAATTTCGAAATACCTCATCATGAAATATTTCATTTTACAGAATTGGAGAATGTATTAGAATGCAAGCAGTAATTCTTGCAGCGGGAAAGGGAACTCGAATTTATCCCATGGGATTAAAAAAGCCGAAACCTCTTATTGAAGTAGCGAATAAACCTGTTCTTGAACATAACCTTGACCAAATGGTAGGTTTTATTGACGAGGCAATTATTATTGTTGGGTATAAGAAAGATATGATCATGAACCATTTGGGAGATAATTATCGTGGAATTAAAATGACGTACGTTGTTCAGGAAGAACAGTTAGGGACGGGCCACGCAGTTCTTCTTGCAGAGAAACATGTCCATGGTAAATTTTTAGTATTAAACGGCGACGATTTATTTTCAAAGAAAGATATGGTTTCAATATCTCAATGTAATAATTGTTTGCTTGTACAGTACAAAGATGATCCGTCTGCCTTCGGTTCAGTCGTTATTAAAAACAATTTTGTCCAGGACGTTGTTGAGAAATCAGATACGTTCGTTTCACATTATGTTAATACGGGGATGTATTGTTTCATGCCGGACGTTTTTCAGGTTCTTCATACAATTCCATTATCTGCTCGAGGAGAATATGAACTGACGGACGCAGTAAAAGAATTAGCAAAACAGGGCAGGATGCACGCAGAAGAAGTTACGGGACATTGGATCCCCGTCGGATATCCATGGCACATTCTTGAAGCATCAGAAGCATTATTAAACGAAAATGAAGAAATATCTATACGTGGTTCTTTAGGAGAAAATGTTACTATTAGTGGTTCTTTAGATGTTGGTGAAGGGTCAACAGTGGGAGAGGGTGTTGTTCTCCGGGGTAATATTGTTATTGGAAAAAATTGTTCTATTGGAAAAAATGTTATTGTAACAGGATTTACTGCTCTTGGTAACAATACTATTGTTGAAGATGGTGCACATTTACATAACGTTATCATAGGTGCTGGTGCAACATTAAAAGAAGAATGTGTTGTTAAAGATTCTGTTCTTGGTGAGGGTTCTGTTTTGAGTAAGGGTGTTCGCATTGCTAACATTTCCAAAGATGCCACTGTAAAAGTCAAGTCTAATGGAAAAATATACGATTCTGGAAAAGAAAAGTTGGGCGCGTTTGTTGGAGACGAATGTGTTGTTGACGATGAGTTAGACGGTGGAGATTGTATTGGAGATTAAGAATGTATCAACCTGCAGAAGATTCTTATTTGTTACAAAAATATGTTGAAAAGCATTCATTTGGCCGTGTTTTAGATATGGGAACTGGTTCTGGTATTCAAGCGTTAACTGCCCAAGATACTAAAAACGTGAAAGAAGTTATTGCAGTAGATATTGATAGTGGTGTTGTCAAACAACTACAAAAAAAATTGAGTAAAAAACTATTCAAAAAAATCACTGTTATTCAAAGCGATTTGTTTGAAAATGTTGAAGGACAATTTAATATTATTATTTTTAATCCACCATATTTACCACAAGATAAAGGAATAGAAGATAAGGCATTATATGGTGGAAAGAAAGGGTGGGAGGTATCTGAACGGTTCTTTGTAGATGTGTCAAAGTTTCTCCTTCCAGACGGAAAAATTTTGTTTTTATTCTCTTCATTAACAAATAAAACGAAAATTGATACTATCATTAAAGAAAATGCGTTTACTGCAAGGTTATTAGAACAGCAAAAAATGCCGATGTTTGAAGAATTATATGTGTATGAAATTACAAAAACATCGTTGTTACGTAATCTTGAACGAAAAGGTATTGAAAGAGTACATTATTTTACACAAGGAAAACGTGGTATGATTCTTACTGGTATGTTTGATAAAAACAAATTTGTCAAAACACACTTTCCTCAAAAAGATATGATAAAAGTTGCTATAAAGACAACGTTAGAAGAAAGTGAAGCAGAAGGAAGGATTGAAAATGAAATCGCATGGTTAAAAATATTGAACAAAAAAAATATTGGTCCGCATATGTTATTTCATGGGAAAGATTATTTTGTGTACGAATTTGTTGACGGAGAATTTATACTGGATTGGATTCAGAAAAACGATAAAGAAACAATACGGAACGTTTTAAAGAATGTTTTTGAACAATGTTTTGTTCTTGATACATTAGGAATTAATAAAGAAGAAATGCATCATCCGTTAAAACATATTCTTGTTGATAGTACAAACGTTCCAACTCTTATTGATTTTGAACGATGTTATAAGACTGATGTTCCTCACAATGTTACGCAGTTTGTTGAGTTTATGAGTAGAATCAAACACGAATTGGATAAAAATGGTTTTACAATTGATGTTGAAAAACTGAGAAATCTTGCAAAAGAGTATAAGAAAGAAAGAACGAAAGAAAATTTAGATAAAATATTACAGAAAATTCAATAAAACTTTATTTCTAAATTATGGTGTATGCCTTGTTTCAATTCTACTGGTCGCCATGTGTCCTGAACAAGCTCAGCACCGAGCCATTCTGCAAGTTCTTTCGGATTTCCAATGGTTGCAGATAAACCAATAATTTGTGGTTTAATAAGCGTTTTCAGTAAAGTAAGAATGACCTCTAATGTTGGTCCTCTTCGTGGATCATTTAACAAATGGATCTCGTCAACAATAACAGTTTTTACGTCAGCTAACCAGGGAACATGGTGTCGTAACAATGAATCAAGTTTTTCTGTGGTAAGAATCAAGACATCATATTTTGATAAATAACCTGACTCGGAATCAATGTCTCCCGTTGCCATTATAACAGAATAATCTGTTCCTTCAAACAATGCTTTGTATTCTTTATATTTCTCGTTTGCAAGTGCTTTGAGCGGAACAAGGTAAATAGCTTTTCCTTTCGGAAGTGTGTTTACTATTGCCATTGTTGCAACAAGCGTTTTTCCTGATGCTGTTGGTGCACTTACAAGAAGAGTTTTTGTGTCAAGTAATCCTGCCTGAACAGACTTTTCTTGTATTGGCGTAAGAGAGGGATACGCATATTTACTCGTAAAATAGTCTGGAAGTTGAATGTCTTGAATTTTCATTATATCAGCAAATAAAGGCCAAATTTATATTATTTTGCATTATATAGAACAAATATGTCGTGGATAAATACTTTGAAGCACGTTATAGAACTATGTTCTATATTTAGTCTTTTATCATTTCTGAATGATGAACAGCTAAAACTACAAAATTTTTAAGCATCACCTCTTTAGACACAAAAATCCATTTTCGTAGTCGTTATTTTTTCGAAAGACTTATAAATTGATTTTTGGTATTCTGAGATAACACATTCGGTTATACGTCGGTTGTACCGTCGTAGAAATTGGATAGGGGTTTGTCTCTAAAATCGAAAAGAGGTGTCTCTTGTTGAGGTGCTGTTCGTAATTTTTGTGAGGCAAGCTCAAAAAACAAAAAAAAAGATATTTAAACACGGAGGTTGTGTTAAAAATGGAAGTTAAAAAAATGGTGAAGCGCTTATTTGCGGTAGGTACCGGAGTAGCAATGCTTGGTGCAACAGCAATGGGAGCGTTAGCAGCAGACTTGTCAAATTATCCTGACATGTTCGTGACTGACGGAACTTTTAATGGGTTATTCGTTGTGGGCGAAAGTGCACAAGCAGTTGATAACTTAGCAATGACAGATATTGCAACACAGATGAAGTATGCAGGATCTGGCGCATCTACAACAACTAGCGTTGCTGGCGATGCATGGATGGTTGGAACCAGTTCTAAGTTTTTAGAAATGGCGAACAATGATGGATCGTCTTCTTCAACACAAACAGGAGAAACATTTAGAAATATTTCAACATTTATCGGTGATGAAGAATTAGGTGCTCTTGCAGATGGTACTTTTAATACCAATGAAAATGAGTACACATATCAGCAATTTTTGTTCTTTGACGAAATTGCAACATCAGTTCTTGATGCACAAAGTAGAATGGTCAAGTACACTGAAGATGATGCTGATGTGACGGCCGACTTTTTCTTCATTGGAAATGGTGACCAGATTGGTCGATACAAGTTAGAATTTGGTTCTGCGGCATCAACTGACGTGACAGATAATTCTGGAACAGCAGACACTGCTGGTACATACCTTGATGACTTTGAAAATCGAGAAATTTCTCTTATGGGAAAAACGTACACCATTGTTATGGCACGGAGAACAACTTCTTTAACTGATGCATATCAAAATGGTATGAAGTTAACGTTAATGGCTGGTGCAACAACAGATACTCTTCTTGAAGGAGAATCTAAAACGTACACCGTAGCTGGTGTTGACTATGATGTAACGTTAAGTTATGTTGACGAAACAAACGCTAAATTTATTGTAAATGGAGAATCAAGCAATAAACTTTCTGCTGGTGAAACGTATGTTCTTGCTGATAAGTCAGAAATTGGTGTTAGTGAAGTATTATACCAAGCATATGCTGGTGGTATCCATTCTGCAACATTCTTCGTAGGAGCACAGAAGATGGTTATTCAGGATGATAACATTACTGGTCAGGCAGAAGGTGCATATAACTTAAAAGTTGGATCTGAAGACATTGATGGAACTATCGGATGGATAACTGGTACTGACAACAACGTGACAGCAACAATCAATACGATTGAGGTTAACATGAGTGCAGAAGACGACTACTTTGTTCCTTCCGGTAGTAAGTTAAGTGATGTAATTGCAGCAGCTGGTGAAGAAAAGGAAGTACTTATGGGAAATACGTTTGATCTTGAGTACGCTGGTCTTACGGGCGAAGCAACCCATGACATCCGTTTAAAAACATCTTCATCACGACGATATAAGCTTGGTTTGTTCGATGGTGATGGGAATCCTGTAGATATTCCTATTGCGTATGCAAACGCAGAGTTTAACCTTACGTTGGGAGAAGAAAGTGGTGCTTATGACTCAGATGCAGCAAATAACGTTAAAAGATTAGTTCATTATGAGGGTAATGACGTCTACAAAGACGATTACTTTATCCTTACTTCTGGAACTGCTGCCGATGGATCTGCAAAGTCCTATCTACTACAGTACAAGGGTGCTGATAAGACAACAAAAACAAGCCCAAAGATTAAGTTTAAGAATATGGGTAGTGGTGAAACGCTTGAATATGCAGTAACTGGGAACTCTTCAGCAGCAGCTTTGGCAGCTACTATAAAACTCGGTGGATATTCATTTGCTGTAAACTTTGCATCTCCAGAAGTTGCAGATGATTACCAAGTTGATGTTGACTTTGATGGCGGAGGTACTGTTGGTACAACTGAAGTTAACTTCGTTGACTACTATGGGTCTGAGTGGCAAATTATAAACAGTACTAACGTTACTCTTGCTGCGGATGGTCAATCGTCTGTTCAACTTACTGGTGGATATCCTAATGCAGACAAGTATGACAACTATGCTCCAACAAATGTTTCGTTAAACATTACTGCAACATCAGGTCCAGAATTGCGAGCTACATTCCTTACTTCTTTTGGTCAGGATGGCGCTGTAACTGGTTTAACATTGTTAACACCTGACGGCGAAACTGAAGTAAGCTATGGATACGATTCCTTGGGAGCGTTCTACACGTTTAATGAACCTGCAAGCGACCCTGACGAATTAACCATTGCGTACCCTGAGAACCAACGGTTACCACAAGTATACCTTACGTCTGGTTCAACGACAAAAGCAACATCCTCAAGTGGAAACATGATGGCTGTTGAAGTTGTTGACGCAACGAAACTTGATAGTGAAGTAGCAAGTGTTACTGCACAGAATCTTATCGTTGTTGGTGGACCATGTGTTAACAGTGTGGCATCCGAGCTACTAGGTAGCCCAGCAGATTGTGCTGAAGGATTTACCGCAGGAAAAGCACGGGTTAAACTGTTCGAACATGCAAACGGTAACATGGCTATGTTAGTTGCAGGTTACATGGGAGCAGACACACGGCTTGCTGGTAAAGTTGTTGCGCACAGATCCGCTGAGTTAAGTGGAATGGAAGTTGAGATCGAAGGTACAACGTACAGCGATGCAACAATCGGCGCTCCAACAACAGTGGTTGAAGAAGTAGTGGTTGTTGAGTAAACCTCAAAACTATTTTTTTCTTTTTTTTTCTTTTTTTCTTACACGCTTTTTTTGAATAGGATTATTTATTGAATAGATGTTTCAGGAAAAGCTTTTATAGAGTACAATATTACTATGGTATGAACAATGGTCCTTTATAAGAATTATATCCCTCTGGGAATTTTGGCTGTGTTAATAGTTGCTTCTATTTTTGTTATTAAACCGTTCGGACTAGCAATATTTTTCGGTGCGTTACTTGCATACATGTCTTCCTCATTATATAAAATTATTTTGAAAAAGTTTAATCATAAAACTATTTCTGCGCTTGTTGTTTGTGTGGTAGTTTTGTTAGTATTAAGTACTTTGGGCGGTTTGTTTGTTAATACCCTTGTTCGAGAATCGTTTTCTTTGTTTGCACTTGGAAAACAACGGTTAGCAACAGGTTTGTTTGTTGGATGTGAAAACAGTTTTTGTGAGAAATTGCATGAGTTTAGCCTTGATCAGGACGTACGATACCATACACAACAAACCTTGAAAGCTGTTACTAATTGGATTATAGACCGTGGATCAAACTTTCTTATAAGTGTACCAAGAATAGTTCTTAATTTGTTCGTTATATTCTTTACCATGTTCTACTTTTTACGTGATGGAAACAAAATAATTGCAAAATTGAACGATTTTCTGAGCATGAACCGGAAGAAATATTCATTTGTAATTCATCGTTTGAAAGAAATACTTCACGGTGTCGTGTACGGATATCTGATAGTTGCGTTAATACAGGGAGCGTTAGGAGCACTCGGTTTCTTTCTCTTTGGAGTACCATCTCCACTGTTCTGGGGCGTTGTCATGGGCTTATCAGCGTTAATACCATTCTTAGGAACGTGGCTTGTATGGCTTCCAGCATCATTAATACTGTTCTTGAATGGAATGTTTCAAGATTCAACACCATTAATCCTTAAGGGTATTGGATTATTTGCATACTCACTTATTTTTGTAAGTACTATTGACAATTTCTTACGGCCAAAGATGATGGGAGAAAAAGCAAAGACACATCCTGCAGTTATCATGCTTGGCATTTTTGGCGGCATTTTGGTATTTGGACCTGCAGGCGTTTTAATAGGGCCAATAATTCTTGCATTAACATTTGTATTCTTAGATGTATATGTAAAGAAACAAGCAGAATAATTCTTTCAATATTTTATTACTATAATTATATAACTAATTCTAATGTAATTTATAGAAACTAATAAACTCTTCTTCAGAAATAGGTAATCCTGCGTCTAAAAGTAATTTTGCAAGTTTAAATCCGTCCTTTGCAATATCTTGCGTTCTTGCAAATTTTTTGATATTATTAACCGTATGGTTGCAGAGATATCCTTCATTAAGTTTGACAACAACATGTTTCTTTTTCTTTTGTAGGGTTAAACTCTTTGGCAAAAATACTACTGTATCAAGTTTTAAATGACTTCCTTGTTGCGAAAAACCGTTCTTATCTAACTCTTTCGTGATAAGCTGTTGAAGAAAATCTGTCTTATTCTTTGCAGTAATCACACTTTTATTGATGTTATTACTTTTTGTTGTTTCGTATACTCTTCCAAGATACTGTTTAACCTTTTGTCTTGGTCCCTTAGCAGTTTTAGTACTTTCTACAACATAGGCATATGAGTTCTTGTTAATATTTTTTGTTCGTATGTATGCCATGATAATAAGTAAAAGATATATTGTTTTCTTAACACGTAATACCTATTGCTGCAAGTTCTTTCTCAACAAGACATGTTTTAAGTGCATTACAGAATGGGGAATACTTTTCATTTTTGTTTAGTTCGAACCCTTGAAGAACATATTTTGATGGAAGAACATACACCTCTTCGTTACTATGCGCTTTTCGTAGGGAATTACATGTTGGACTTTTCATTACAGATTCAAAACTTTTCCAATTAGTAAATTTTGCACCGACATCAAACGGTGGAAGGTAATCACATGGTTCTTGCGCCTCAACAAATGTATGTTTTCCATTTATTTTAACTACGTGGTACGAAGCACTATTCTCACCGTCCTGAACCTGGACACACATATGTATCTTATCAACCTTATCGTAGAACACATTATTTTCAATATTTTTTTCAAGAACGGATTTCATAGACGTTGACAATTCTGCTTCAGTTTGAAAATAAATTGCGTGGCCAGTCGTCACACCTTTAATAATAAAGAAAGCACCAATAATGATAAGGATACTAAATACGGCAATTACAGCAACTTTTTTCTTATCAATTCCTTGTTGTGGTGTTGACGTTGAACGTCTTTGTGTTTGAGTTGTTTGAGAAGTTTTTCCACTTCGTTGTAAATACTGTTGATAATTATGTTTTAATGTGGATTTGTATGCATGTTCTATTTCTGGTTCTGACCATCCTGCTTTCAGAAGAGCATTTTTTATGGTAGGATATTTCTGACCCTGCTTAATATGTTGTGTGATATAATTGACAATTTTTGGTTTTGTTGATTTTGAAGATCCTTTCCTTGTAATATAATAAACTCCACCTATTCCTGCAATAAGAATAACAATAAAAAGGAGAATATATGCTATTGTTCTCGTTGTATTTGCACTTTCTTCAACAGAAATAATGTCAGACTGTGTTGTTTCAACGTCTAGTTGAAGGCCCGCCAGTCCAGTTGAAATGTCGTTAATATTACCTGACAAATCTTGTTGAATTTGTGACTGGATCGTATTAATACTCTCGACGTTTGTATTTAACGAATTCATTTGTGTAAGCAGAGTTGAAACACTTTGTTCAAGCGTTGCTAATCGTTGTTGTGTTGCGGTTCCATTTCCCTGTAATGAGGTTATTTGTTGTTGAAGTTCTGTTATTGTTTCTTCATATACTGTTGAAACCGCGATCGTTTCTACTGTTTCATTTGTAATATTAGTTTCTATAGTTGCATTGACGTCTGGTACTGTTACATTAACAACACTATCAACAGGTTCAGTGGTAGCACTTTCAGCTTCAGGATCCCATATACATAAACCAGCTTCATTACAGTAACATATTCCTTCATCAAGATAGTTTAATTCACAAAATGATTCACATTCCTCATTCGCAGTACACGATTCTTCCAAATCAATAGGTGCTGAATATACAGAAAAAGCTAACACTACAACTAGAAGTACAAGTATCACTACGATATGTTTACTTTTCATCGTCCTCTTTTCAGTATAAGTAGTATTTCATTGTTTATATATTTAATTGTTTATGAGAAGATTTTTTGAGTACTATACGCACTATAACAATTAATTTTAAATAATCCAGCCAATTCAACCCCACAATGCTTGATATAAAATTTGTACGGGAACATAAAGATATTGTAAAAGCGTCTGAGAAAAAACGTGGTCATGATCAAAAAATGGTTGATACTGTCCTATCACTTGATGAAGCCTGGAAAAAAGAAGTTAAAAAGATGCAGGAACTTAACCATAAACGGAATGTTGTTTCTGAAGAAATTAACGCTGCAAAAAAGGCTGGTAAGAACGATATAGCACAAAAAAAGATTGAAGAAATGCGTAAAGTTATTGATACTATAAAAAAACAAGAAGATACGGCAGAATCTGCTATGAAAGAAAGGAATGATACATTACAAAATGTTGGAAATGTGTTACATGAATCTGTCCCTCAAGGAAAAGACGATTCTGAAAATGTTGAACTGAAAAAAGTTGGTAAAATACCAGAATTCGATTTTCCTCTTAAAGACCATATTGAATTAGGATTGGATTTAGATCTTATTGATTTGGAAACAGCTGCCATGACGTCAGGTGCACGTTTTTATTATTTGAAAAATGAAGCTGTATTGTTAGACATGGCACTTCAACGGTTTGCTATTGACAAACTTATTGCGAAGGGGTTTACAATGCATCTTGTACCGTTCATGCTTAACAGAGCAGCGTTAGAGGGTGGCGTGAACTTATCAGAATTTAAGGATACGATTTATAAGATTGAAGATGAAGATTTGTATTTAATTGGAACGTCTGAACATCCTTTAGTAGCGTTACGGAAAGATTCCGTTATACAAGACAAAGAATTGCCAATGTTAATTGGTGGCGTGAGTACATGTTTTAGAAAAGAATTGGGGTCTCATGGACGTGACGACAAAGGAATATTTAGGGTTCATCAATTCAATAAAGTTGAACAAGTAGTGTATTGTAAACCTGAAGAATCGTACAAATTCTTTGACGAATTACAAAAGAATGCGGAAGAACTGTTTACAGAATTAGGCATTCCGTTTAGAGTAGTAAACATTTGTACGGGAGATTTAGGAAACAAACAAGCTCTTCAATATGACATTGAAGCATGGATGCCTGGACAGAAAGAGGGCAAGGGCGCATATAGAGAAGTAACGTCATGTAGTAATGTAACGAGTTATCAAGCAGTAACTCTCAACACAAAATATTTGAAACAGGATGGTACTCGTGAGTACGTTCATATGCTTAACAATACTGCTCTGGCAACGTCAAGAGTTATTGTTGCAATCTTAGAAAACTTCCAAACAAAGAATGGTACTGTAAAGATTCCTAAAGCGTTATGGCCGTACATGAGTGGAATTAAAGAGATTAAAGGAAAATAAAAATGAACATAATAAAATTAGGCGGGTCAATTGTGAACCCAGACGGAAAATATGATGATAGTGCTATTCAAGAATTTATTGATTTAGTAAAAGACACTTCAGACAAATTTATTTTTATTGTTGGTGGTGGAAAGTTGTGTCGGTTTGTTCAAGATGCATCTGCACCATCTCTTAACGACGCACTTGGTGATGAAAATAGTGTTAATAGGGCACGTGATTGGGTTGGTATTGCAACAACAAACATTAACGCTGAATATGTACTTAACAAATTTGTAGAAACTTTTAATGATGAAGTGTATCCTCAATTATTACTTGATCCAACACAAAAACTAAATACAGACAAACGAATTTTCTTTACAGGTGGCTGGAAACCTGGTAGTAGTACAGATAAAGATATGATGCTCCTTGCAGAAACGTTTAATGCAGATAATGTTTTTAAGATAAGTGATTTTAAGATTGTTAAAGATATTAAACCAACAGAATTTGCAAAAGTTCCTAAAGAAGAGAAAGAAAAAGTTTTATCAGAGGCCAATGATATTCATGAAATGACATGGAAAGACTTACATGCCCTTGTTGGAGATGAATGGATACCTGGTCTAAGTACACCGTTTGATTCAAAAGCTGTTCAAATAGGTCTTACAATGAAATCTACATTAACATTATACATTGGTAGAAAGGAAGAAGTTCCTAAAATGTTAGCTGGAGAAAAGTTTGTAGGAACTATTGTGAAAGGATGATTCTAGATTCCATACAAAAAGACTTGCACATATTACAAAATACTGAGAAAGCTAAACTTCTTTCAGGATTTTTTAAAACCGGTCCTGGTCAGTATGGTGAGGGTGACGTTTTCTTAGGATTAACAATGCCTCAAACTCGAACCATTGCAAAAAAATATTTTAAAGATGTTAGTATGTCTGAAGTGCAAGAATTAGTAAAAAGCAAATTTCATGAGTGTAGAATGTGTGCACTTGTCATGTTAGTGTACAAATATGAAAAATCTGATAATGAAAGAAAAGAGATTTATGATTTCTTTTTACGTAATACAAAATATATTAACAATTGGGATTTGGTTGATGTAACCGTTCCAAGAACTGTTGGTTTCTATTTGGTTGATAAAGATCGAAGCATTTTATACACATTAGCAAAATCTTCTGATTTATGGGAACGACGAATAGCTGTCTTGGCAACGTTTGCGTTCATTCGTCATAACGATTTTAAAGATTCTTTAGCAATTGCAGAAATATTGTTACAAGATACACACGATTTGATTCATAAAGCTGTTGGATGGATGTTACGCGAAATTGGAAAAAGAAATCAAGATGTTGAAGAAGAATTCTTACAAAATCATTACAAAACTATGCCTAGAACAATGCTTCGGTATGCGATAGAAAAGTTTGATGATGATACAAGAAAGCATTACATGAAAAAATAAATAATAGGGTAAACGAATAAACTGAAACCCGTATTCTTTAAGAACAAAAACAATATAAACAACTGAGAGTTATTCAATTGAATGTCCTTATTCAAAGATATGTTACAAAGTGGCGAATCACTGTTTCGAGATACAATCTTTTTAAGTTACGATTTTCATCCAAAAATACTGTTTGGTCGGGAAAATGAACAGAAACAGTTCGCAATTGCCATTAGACCACTTTTACAGAATCATGATGGACGAAACCTTTTCGTGTGCGGTGCTCCAGGTATTGGGAAAACAACTGCATGTAAACATGTTCTGAGAGAATTGGAAGAAGAAAGTAATGACGTTGTACCTTTTTATATTAATTGTTGGAAAGAAAATACGACGTACAAAATCTTTTCAAAGATGTGTATGGAATTAGGGTTTAAATTTATTCAGAACAAAAAAACGAGTGAATTATTTACATTAATTAAAGATACATTGAACAAAAAATCTGCTGTGTTTGTCTTTGATGAGATTGATAAGCTTGAAGATACAGACTTTTTGTATACTATACTGGAAGACATTTATCGAAAATCAATTTTTTGTATAACAAATTATAGGGACAGTTATTCAGAACTTGATGAAAGAATACGAAGTAGGCTAAATCCAGAATTTGTGTTATTTCGACCATATTCAGAATCTGAGATTGCATCTATTTTACAACAACGGCGTGAGTATGCGTTCGTGCAGGGATGTTGGGCAGACGATGCATTTAAAGAAATTGTTGAAAAGTGTGCAGAAACGAAAGATATTCGTGTCGGTTTATATTTAATGAAAGAAGCTGGCCAAATTGCAGAAGAAAAAAGTAGTAAAACCATTTCTGTTGAACATGTCGCATCAGCAATACATAAAGTTGATGATTTTCATATTAAACCTAAAGAAGGTTTAGATGATGAATTAAAACATGTACTTGACATTGTTCGTGATTGTAACGGTCAGAAAATCGGTGATGTGTTTAATTCCTATGTTGAAAAGGGTGGGGAGTTAAGTTATAAAAGTTTTCAACGGAGAATTACGAAACTTGACGAAGCACGGTTCTTATCAACTGAAAAGATTTCTGGCAAAGAAGGAAATTCAACACGATTACATTATGCGTCACATAGAAAGTTAACAGATTTTTAGAATTTTTATTATTCTTATATTCTTTTTATTTATTTGGGCAATCCAATATCAACCACAACAACATTATCTTTACTTTCTAATCCTTTCTTAACATCATGGAAACATATAATAAGATCAACATCACATTGTTTATCTGACATCTTGCCAGTATCCGCATTTAATCCGGAGGGAACATCAACAGCAACTTTTATTCCGGATAAAGAATTAAAATAGTCTATCCCAAGGGATACCGGTTCACGTATGTTTCCTTGTATTCCAGTTCCAAGTAATGCATCTATTAAAATCAAATCAACATTATTTTGAACACGGAATTTACTTAATTCTTCTTTAGTTGTTATAGGGATTATAGAAATTGTATCTTTAATTTTATCATAACTTTCCTTTGCTTCTTTTGTAAGGTTATCTTCCCAACCAAAGAATAAGATAGTTACAAAACATTCTTCTGCAAAATGTCGTGCAGCAACAAATCCGTCACCACCATTATTACCATGGCTAGAAAATATAATTATATGTTTTTCTTCAATATCATACTTTTGTTTTATAGAATCAAAAACTTTCCTTCCAGCATTTCCCATAAGCTGAGAAATAGAAATACCCTGCTGTACTGCATCATGTTCCAACGCTTTAATTTCCTGCGCAGTTATCATAATAATATGTCATGGAAAGCAACTTTTATAAACTTTCTTATACTCCACAACAATCGTGAAAACAAAGAAAAAAGAGTGGATAAGAGAAATTGATATGAAGTATAACGTAAAAGTACTTTGGAGTTTTATTAAAAAGTATAAACTCTGGGCATATAGTATTGTCTTTGTAACATTTTGTATTGAATTGGTAGTTTTTCTTGACAACTTTATTTTTAAATATCTTATAGATAAAGGAACAGCATTTAATGCTGGAGATCTTTCGGCAGAACTCTTTGGCAAAATAATATTATTTACAGTTCTAATATATTTTGGTGCACATTTCCTAGAATCAGTATTTTGGTTTATGAGGATACGGTTCCTTAATGTCCTTGATGCAAAAGTTATGAGTGACCTTGAAAAGAAATCGTTCTGGCACATAATGAATCTTTCATATAAGTATCATAGTGATAAAAAAACAGGGTCAATAATTTCACAATTTACTAGAGGTGTAAATAAAGTTGAATCTTTTATTGACGCGTTTATGTTTCATTTCTTTCCAATAGTTTTTAGATTATTACTTTCAATAGGTATTATTTTATATTTTGATGTAAAGACAGCAATAGTACTTACCATAATGGCTACTGTTTACCTTATTGTTGGCATAACCATTACAAATATACAAAAAGTACCGCAAGCAGTTGCAAATTATCGTGAAGATATTCTTAAACAGAATCTAAGTGACGTTTTCTTAAATGTTGAAACTGTAAAGTATTTTGCAAAGGAAAAAAGGACATTTAGGTACTTTAGTAATTTATCTAATATATTGCGAGATGCACGAAAAAACTTTTGGGATTACTTCTCGTGGCATGCAGGTATTCAAACAACAGTAATAGGATTAGGAATTGGTGGTATACTTTACTTTAGTTTTAATGGATTCTTACGAGGAGAATTGACATTAGGTACAATTACGTTAATTTATGCAGCTGTTTGGAAACTAATTCCTGTTTTATTTGGTTTCATACATGGATATAGACAATTCATAAGGAGTACTGTTGATGTTGACGCATTGTTTGCAATGTTTAAAGAAGAAAATGAAGTTAAAGATAAAGAAAATGCAAAAAAGTTACAAGTTAAAGATGCAGTTATTAAGTTTGAGAATGTTTCATTTGCATATCCTAAAGGTAAACAGAAAATATCTTCAATGGCAGTGTTAAAAGATTTTAATCTTACCATTAAAAAGAATACTAAAGTTGCACTTGTTGGCCCTTCAGGCAGTGGAAAAACAACAGTTGTACGTTTATTGTATAGGTTATTTGATATTGATGAAGGAAAAATCATCATTGACGATCAAGATATCTCGTTAGTGACACAGAAATCGTTACGTCAAAGTTTGAGTGTTGTAACACAGGAACCATTATTGTTTGATAATACATTATATTTTAACATTGCATATGCTAATCCAACAGCAACCAAGAAGCAGGTATGGAAAGCTATTAGGTTTGCACAGCTTGACAAGTTTATTGCACGTCTTCCATACAAAGAAAATACGGTAGTTGGTGAGCGTGGAGTTAAATTGTCTGGTGGTGAGAAACAGAGAGTGTCTATAGCACGAGCTTTACTTGCTAATAAAAAGATTTTAGTATTGGACGAAGCAACATCAGCTTTAGACTCAGAAACTGAAAAGGATATTCAGAAAGCTCTCGTTAAGTTAATGAACAATAGGACAAGTATTATAATTGCACATCGTTTATCTACTATCATGAAAGCAGACATTATTGTTGTTATGGATAAAGGAAAGATTGTTGAAGTTGGTTCACACAAAGAACTTGCAAATAAACGTGGTGGACTCTATAAACGGTTATGGGACTTACAACAAGGTGGCGGGTTGGGATAAAAACACATATAAACATTACAAACTTCCTTTTTATTTATGGATGATATGAAACTTTTCTTACGCTCACAGAAAAACGAGATTACTGAGTACCATATTTATTCTCATTTATCAAAACGAATTAAAGATAAACATAATAGCAAAATTCTCAAACATATTGCAAATGATGAAATGCGGCATTATACAATGTTTAAAGCAGTTACAAAGAAAGATGTTACACCGAACATGTTTAAAGTATACTTTTATCTTATCTTATCGTTTGTATTTGGTCTTTCATTTAGCCTTAAACTAATGGAAAAGGGAGAACATATGGCACAAAAAGTGTACAAAAAACTTCCTCACAAATTAAGTTCAAAATTATTGGTTGATGAACATCGTCATGAAAAAGAATTGTTAGATATGCTCCAAGAACAAAAGTTAGAGTATGCAGGTTCTATTGTTCTCGGTTTGAATGATGCACTTGTTGAATTAACGGGAGTCCTTGCAGGCTTAACATTTGCGTTACAAAATAGCCATTTGATTGCAGGTATTGGATTCATTACAGGGTTTGCTGCTGCTTTATCTATGGGGGCATCGGAATATCTTTCATCAAAGGAAGAAGATCATAAAGATTCAACAAAAAGTCCATTACGGGCAGCAATTTATACAGGAATGACGTATCTAATTACCGTTGCAATACTTATCTCTCCTTATTTTATTTTTAGTAATGTATTTGTTGCATTAGGCGTTATGATCTCATTAACGATTTTTATTATCGCATTTTATACATTTTATATTACAACTGCAAAGAATCAAAAATTCTGGAAAAGATTTGCTGAGATGGCACTTATTTCTCTAAGCGTTGCTATTATCAGTTTTGGTATTGGATTACTTGTCAGAATATATTTCGGCGTGGACATGTAGGGGTTTGTTGAGCTTCGTTATTTGAAGTTATTTTCTACATATTCTATGATTTCATCCGATTCTCCAATAAACTTTCCATCAATTTCAAGCACGGGAACGGTATGGACTCCACTTTTATTTAACAACTCTTTCCGTATTGGATCTTCTCTGTCATGAGGAACATTAACTTTTTCGTACTCTATCTCTAACTCATCTAACTTTGCACGAACCTTAGCACAGTACGGACATTGTTCAAATTGATATAATTTTATTGTTGCCATTTTTTATAAAAAGTAGTGGACAAGTACAGAAACTACAAATCCTATAACTGCACCAACAAAAACTTGTAATGGTGTATGACCCATTGCATAATGAAACTTTGATTTAATTTTGTGCATCTTAAACAACTTTTCAATTGCCTTACCTTCTCTTCCAACACTTCGTCGTACGCCAAAAGAATCTCTTAGTACAATAAATGCAAGTACAAGACTTACAGCGAATACTGTTGACACCCCCTCTTGTAAATAAATGATGGTTGAGAGCGAGATTACGAACGCTGCATGCGATGATGGCATGCCACCGGTAACTATAATATCATTGAGCGATAATGTTTTGTGTGTAAACCATAAAACGATGATTTTGATAAGTTGTGCACCGAACCCTGCAAAGATAATGGCAATAAGTATCTTATTCATAGTCTGGAAGGATTATTTTTGAGTTTATATGTTTTTTGGGTTACAACAATTCTTATAAACATCACTCTCTCAGAAATGTGTATGAAAGAGATAACTGTTCTTGATGAAGATTTGATAAATAAAATAGCTGCTGGAGAAGTTATTGAACGGCCAGCGTCTGTTGTGAAAGAACTTATTGAAAATTCGTTAGATGCAGGCGCAACAAGGATTAGTATTGACATTGAAGATTCTGGTCAGAAACGTATTAGGATATCGGATAATGGTCACGGGATGGATGAGGAAAATGCACGGAAATGTATCTTGCCTCACGCAACAAGCAAAATAAGGTCTGTTGACGATCTTTTCTCTATTAAAACATTAGGATTTCGTGGAGAAGCATTAGCCAGCATTGCGGCAGTATCACAAGTATCTATTATAACAAAACAAGATAATCAACTAGAGGGATTTAATTTAGTTGTTGAATCTGGCTCTGTAATAAGTTCAGGATCCGTTGCATCTGAAAAAGGTACAACAATTGATATCCAAAATTTGTTTTTTAACACTCCTGCTCGAAAGAAATTTCTTAAAACTGATGCTGTTGAATTACGTCATATTATTGACGTTGTTACACAATACGCACTTCTTCATCCTTCAGTTTTGTTTATTTTACATCATGAAGGTCGCGAATTGCTTACATCACCACAGGTTGATGATATGAAAAATAATATTGCATCTTTGTACGGGTCAACCATCGCTAAAGATTTAATAGAGGTAAAGTATGAAAATGAACTTGTTACAATTTATGGTTTTATAGGAAAACCACATCAGTCACGGAATGATAAAAATCAGCAAGCATTATTTGTTAACGATAGATGGATACGAAATAATGATATTACAAAAGCAGTGTATGATGGATACCATTCATTATTGTTTCATCATAAACATCCTGTGTTTGTGTTACATATTACTGTTGATCCTCATAAAATTGATGTTAACATTCATCCACAAAAAAAAGAGGTTAAAATTGAACATATAAAAGAGGTATGTGCAGCAATTTCTCATGCTGTTCATGAAACTCTAAAGGAACATAATCTTGTTCCCGTTCTTGATGTTGAATTTGAACAACAAAAAACGTTTGGCGCGCCAAAACCTGTTGAACCACAAAAAAAAGAGTACATGTTTGAACAAAGTGAACAAACAATATTTCCAGAGAAAGAACAAGAACAAGATGGGGCACATACAACAATTGTTGAAGAATATACGACGCCCGAATCTGACGTTTTCATTTCTGAACATAAAAAAGAGTTCGTTATTCCAGAAACGGCAAAACTTCCAGAAATGAAATTGTTAGGCCAGATACATAAAACGTTCTTTGTTGCGGAAACTCCTGGCGGTCTTTTGTTAATAGATCAGCATGTTGTTCAGGAACGAGTTTTGTATGAACGGTTTATGAACCAGTTTATGAACAAGAACGTTGCTGTACAGGAATTGTTACGTGGTGAGTTGCTTGAGTTTACAGCTGCCGAAGGTGTTATTGTACATGACAATAGTAGTTTGTTACACAATTTTGGTTTTACGTTGGAAGAATTCGAAGGAACATCTTATTTATTGAAAACTGTGCCGACTATTTTTGGTAGGCAACAATCTACTGATTTGGTGTATGAAGTATTACATTTCTTAAGTGAAGGAAGAAATAAAGTTGAAGAAATTCAAGAAGATATCATAACGAGGATGGCATGTCGAGCATCAGTTAAAGCTGGTGATGTACTTTCCATTCCTGAGATGCAGAAATTGCTTGCTGAATTGGAGGGGTGTGTTCTACCTTATACCTGTCCTCATGGTAGATCAATTTTTATCAAAGTGCCTGTTGATGAGCTTGAGAAGAAGTTTAGAAGGAAATGAATACTTTACGAAACATTTAAAAGTATGGTTATATTTAGTTATTAAAAGATGAGGTCGATAGAACATTTCTAGGTGTTTAACTATGGAAAATAAACTAAAAACAGGTACAACAACGGTAGGTATTGCGTGCAAAGATGGTGTCGTTTTGGCAGCTGATAAACGTGCAACTGCCGGAACAATGATAGTTGACAAGTATGCACAAAAAGTTCATATTGTTAGTGACGATTTTGCAGTTACATGGGCAGGAACAGTATCAGAAGCTCAATTAATAACAAAATTGGTGCGGGCAGAACTTAAACTGAAAGAAGTTCGGACAAATAAAAGTCCTACGGTGAAAGATGCTGCAAACCTTTTAGGTGGATTATTATATTCAACAATACGAAGACCAACAATGCTTCCAGGAATTGCACATTTCTTATTAGCAGGAAAGGATCAAAGTGGCGTATTCCTTTACGACCTTTTTCCTGATGGAAGTGTGACAAAAATTAGAGATTATGTCTCTTCTGGTTCAGGTAGTGTTTTCGCATACGGTGTTTTAGAAACACAGTACAAACCAGGTATGAGTACAGCAGAAGGTGTTAAACTTGTTGTAAAAGCGGTTAATACTGCACTTCAACGAGATAGTTGTTCAGGAAACGGTATTGACGTTATTGTCGTATCAAATAAGGACATTAAACGGGTGATGCACAAAGAAGTCGCAATGACGTTATAAAACAACGTTCTTACATTTTATTTTTTTATTATTAACTTTAACATTTACATTTTAACATAAACTATATGAGACATTTACAATGGCAGACATTTTGAAAGAAATACAGAAAGTATTACCTGAAGGTAAAGTTTCTGATGCAGCATTTGAGGGAGCGAACATTGTCCTCTACACTAAAGATAAAGAGTACTTCTTAGATAATAAAGGAACGATTCTTAAAGCAGTTAAAGAATTTAAGAAACGTATTGAACTGCGACCAGATCCGTCAATGTGTATGGAAATGGAAAAAGCTGAGAAAGAAATTAAAAAGTTAATTTCTGATGAAGCAGGTATTCAACAATTCATTTTTGACCCTCCGCGATCACAAGTTATTATTCACGCTGATAAGCCAGGATTGGTTATTGGTAAACAGGGAGAATTTTTACGATTAATTAGTGGAAAAACATTTTGGGTTCCTCATGTTAAAAGAGTTCCTCCTATGAGATCAAAACTTATTGAAAGTATTCGCTCAGTTCTGTATGAAAATGCTGATTATAGAAAAAAGTTTCTTGACAAAACTGGTCATAGAATCTATGATGGTTGGATAAGAGAAAAAAAACATGAATGGGTACGATTATCGTGCCTCGGCGCATCTCGACAAGTTGGAAGAACATGTTTCTTATTACAGACACCAGAATCACGAATATTGATTGATTGTGGTATTGATCCAAGTGAAGATGGAACAGAATCCTACCCCTATTTAGATGCTCCAGAGTTTAACGTGAGCGATATTGATGCTATTATTGTTACTCATTCACATTTAGATCATAGTGGTCTTGTTCCATACTTGTTTAAGTTTGGCTATCGTGGACCTGTTTATTGTACTCTTCCTACACGTGACGTTATGTCATTATTGCAGTTAGACATGGTTAAAATTCAGCGGAATGAAGGAAAAGAACCGATTTATAACAGTGAAGAAGTACGACAAACAGTTCTTCACACAATTTGTTTAGAATATGATGAAGTTGCAGACATCACACCTGATATACGAATAACATTTTACAATGCGGGACATATCCTTGGCAGTTCAATTGTTCATTTTAATATTGGAAATGGTTTACACAACTTTGCGTACACGGGAGATTTGAAGTACGGCAGAACAAACGTTCTTGAAGCTGCAAATACACAATTTCCACGGTTAGAAACGTTAATGATAGAATCAACGTACGGTGGAAAAGATAATGTTATGGCGGAAGAAGCTGCTGACGAGTATATGGTAAAAATCATCAAAGAAACATTTCAACGTGGCGGAAAAGTTCTCATGCCCGTTCTTGGATCTGGAAGGGCCCAAGAAGTTATGGTCATTGTTGAACGACTTATCCGTGAAAAGAAAATTCCTGAGGCACCAATTTATGTCGACGGTATGTTAGGAGACATTACTGCAATTCATACGGCCTATCCTGAATTTTTGAATCGTAATCTTCGACAACAAATTTTTCACAAAGAACAGAATCCCTTCTTATCTCCGATTTTTAAAAAAATTGGGTCTCATAAAGAACGGCAACAAGTTATCTTAGAAGAAGGTCCCTGTTTAATACTTGCAACGTCTGGTATGTTACAGGGTGGTCCGTCTGTTGAATATCTAAAAAATCTTGCTGAAAACAAAAAACATTCGATTGTCTTTAGTTGTTATCAACCTCACGGTTCTTTAGGTCATAGAATTCGTTCTGGAGAAACAGAAATAATGATTCCTGGACAAAAACAGCCAGTTAGAATGAATATTGAGGTTCATAAGATAGAAATTACGAACCATTCTGATAGACGGCAGTTAATGAATTTTGTCAAGAGATGTAATCCTTCTCCACGGAAAGTTATTACTGTACACGGTGAATCTTCTCGATGTTTAGATTTGGCATCATCTTTACATAAAGCGTATAGGATAGAAACGATTGCACCTAAGAATCTTGAAGTTATTAGGATTAAATAGTTTTTTCTTTTACCTAAACTTTTATAAACAACCTTTATTATTTTCTTTATGTGCCAGCGTCGCATAGTCCGGTATTGCGCAAGCCTGGAAACTTGCTTAGGGCAAGTCCCGAATGCAAGTGAGGATAGCTTGTCCCTTCTGGGATCCCCGGTTCAAATCCGGGCGCTGGCGCTCTTTTTTACTATATTTTGATTTAATTCCTCAATTTCTATAACGAAAACAAGAGAAACACGCAATATTCTAAACAATGTTACTTATACTTCTATGCCTCTGTAATATTTAGAGATAAACACGGAGGCAATTAAAAATGAAAAAATTAACAATATGTTCACTCGTTGGAGGATTACTTTTAAGCGCAGCAGTTGCAAGAGGAAACCCAACATATGACGTAAATAAAAGTGCAAATCAACCACCTCAACAAGATCAAGTTACAGAAACATTTTCAGGAATTGACAGAATGATGATGGCAGATTACACCGGAATGGCAGAAGTAGGAGTAGAATCTGAAGAACCAACAGGTCCTCAAGTAGGATATGACATTGTTTCTCTTCCAGGTGGAGAGTATAATGTCTTTCTAACTCAGGACGGTCAAAGAGTAGGAGCTCCTGCACAACTTGACCATCAACAATTATATGATCAGGGTGGCCAAATCAGACCTGAAGCAAAAGACATGGTATGGGAACAACCAGGAAATGTTGATTATGCTACTGCATTTACAATTGACGCAATGACACTATAAACATTTTTAAAATAGCGTCATTTTTTTCTTTTTATGTCTTATAACCCAAACAAATTCATTCACGTTAATGATATTACAATCCAAGAAGAAACTAAAGAATTACTTACACAAGCAGAAAGTATCTATTGGCAAAATTTCAATGGAAAAACGTGGTACGGAAGATGTATTTTTATTAGTTGGTATTGTTCAGTTGGAGACTGCAAATTCTGTTTTCGGTCAACACAGAAACATAAAATTCAACATCCAGAACATTCTAAACGATCAATTGGATCAATTTTATTAGAAGCACTATTCTGTAAAGTATTTAACTGGCGAATAGAATTTCTTACTGGTGGGTATGGTATAATGCCATTTCCTCAACTATTTGAAATTATTAAGAATGTCTCTCTTGTGTATGGTGAAAAGATATGGCTTAACCTTGGTGTTATATCAAATGACCATGTAGAAGAAATTAGACCATATGTGAAGGGTATTTGTTCATCAATGGAAACGTTAACACCAGAATTGCACAAGTATGTTTGTCCTAATAAACCAATAGAACCATATGATACAATGTTTTCCCATCTTGAAGGATTTCAGAAAAGTATTGCAATCATTGTTGGTTTAGGAGATACGGTTGAAGATATGAAATATTTGTTTGATTTTATTACAAAACATAATTTAGATAGGATAACTGTCTATGCATTAAAACCTGTTCTTGGAACGGAATATACTGAAGGTCCATCTCCAGACGAGTTTGTACAGTGGCTTGCACGGTTGAGAATACAATTCCCAAAACTAGAAATAATTGCAGGAACAAACCTACGGAGAAGCGAAGAATGTGGATATTTGATGAAAGCGGGCGCAAATGCAATGACAAAATTTCCTGCTACGAAACAGTTTGCAACAAAGAAAGCAAAGTTGGTCGAAAAATTAATACAAAAAGAAAAACGCGATTTCATAAGTACATTATCTGTGCTTCCTGAGATTGATTGGAACAACAAGATTGACGAACTTCCAATTGAACAACAGTATAAAGATGCAATGAAAGATAAGTTGGCTCCATATTTAGAAAAGTTTCAAAATCCTGTTGACATTGATACGGACACTACCGTCTTTTAGCACTTTTTTTGTTCGCACGATTAACTTTATGTTGTAACCTTTTTTCTTTTACTTTATTCTTTACCCTGCCACCCACTTGTTTTGTTTTTGTGACAACTTTTCTTGTCCCTTTTCTCAGAGAGGACGTATAAAATTTATAAGAAAAATATTTACGAACAGCTTCTGCATATTCTTGTCCAATCCACCAAATTCCTAGAAAAAATGGAATCCAGGAAAGAACATATGTCGCAATTGCAATCCAACGTATAACAATATCGTCTAAATATAAAAAAAACACTAACTGAGATCCTTTTCCTATAAGAAAACTAAAGAAAAGTAGTCCTATCCCTCCATAAAACCGTGGTGAAAAACGTAATTTCATTTTTGTATACTAATCTCCTTATAACAGATCTTGAATTGATATTTTGCCTTCAGTAATCCAATCTGTTTTGTTACAGTACGGGCATATTGAAGTATGTGAGCTGAATTTATAATTGCATCGTTCACAATACATCTTTCTTTTAACTCGCGTCTCAGTTTCAAGTCTCCATCGAAACGGTTTATTTCCTTTATAACATGAAAAACATTCATATCGCGGTTTATTACTAAGGTTTTCTACTGATCGAGCTTCTGCTTTATCAACTGGTTTATGACATCGAAAGCACGTTACATGTATACGAAGGACGCCCATTCATATTGATAATCTTACATTATTTAAAAATCTGTGTTACCCCTAAGTCTCAATAAATTTATATAGTTATATATATTATAATAAAGTATGGGTAGTGTTACAAAACAGGCTTTGGAAAGAATAAAACCATCGAATGAAGAAAAGAGTTTATTTAATAATATTACATCTTCATTTATTACTCAACTTAACAAAAAACTATCTGGTGCAAAAGCTATACTTGGTGGTAGTGGAGCAAAGGATACATGGTTATCAAAGAATCATGATATAGATGTGTTTGTTAAGTATGATTATACACAATATAAAGATAAATCCTCACAATTGTCAGAGATTGCAGAAAAGTCATTAAAAAAAGCATTTCCAAAACTTACACATAAGCGATTACATGGAAGTAGAGATTATTTTCAGGTTGTGTATAAAACGTATGTGTTTGAAGTTGTTCCCATACTTACGATTACAAAATCTGAGAAAGCTGTTAATATTACTGACATTTCCCCATTACATGCAGGATGGGTTAACAAACATGCAAAAACTGTAAAGGACGATATTCGTCTTGCAAAAAAATTTATGCGTGCGAATAGATTGTATGGTGCTGAATCATATATTGGCGGGTTTAGTGGGTATGTTCTAGAAATCCTAACTGTCTATTACGGTTCTTTTGATAAATTATTACAATCATGTTTAAAATGGAAATCAAAAGAAATTGTTGATCCATCAAAATTTTATAAAGGAAAATCAGCACTGTTTCATTTAAACAAATCAAAAACTCAATCTCCATTAATTGTTGTTGACCCTGTCGATAAATCGAGAAACGCGGCTGCTGCATTATCAGAAGAAAGTGTGACCAAATTAAAAGAAATTGTACGTAAGTATGTGCGGAAACCAGATATTTCGTTTTTTGAAAGGAAAGAAATTGTTCTCGCTGATCTTACACAAGAGGCACAGAAAAAGAAACAGCACGTTGTTGCTATCCAATTTGTACCTCGAGGAGACAAAACTGATGTTGCGGGAAGTAAATTGGTAAAAGTATTCAACTTCTGTAAAAAAGAGTTACAACCATTTGGCATTAAGAAATTTGGTTGGGACTGGAATACTCATGATAGGGCAACAATATATTTCTTTGTCTCTCTAAATAAAAGAGAAAAGTACGAAGTGCGAATTGGTCCACCATTAAAAATGAAAGATGCAGTTATTAATTTTAAGAAGAAAAATAAATCTACGTTTATGGAAAAGGGTAAGATTAAAACAAAAGTTACAGTTCAGTATCCTCAATTAGATGATTTTGTACGAAATATGGTGAAAGAGAAATATGTTACAGAGAAAGTTACAAAAATAAAAGTTGTAAAAATTATTTAAGTCTCTTCTTCTAACTTCTTTTTTTTCTTAGGCAGTTTAGTTCCACAATTCATACAATATTGTGCTTGTTTATCGTGTTCTTGTAACCCACATTTTGTACATTTTAATATTGTTTTTGATGCAGATTGGAACAATATCTTAACCAACTTACCTAACTGCCATGGAATTACTGCAATTCCTGATAAGATCATAGCCACAGTAACTACTTTACCCCAGGGTGATAATGGTGTTACGTCACCATATCCAACAGTAGCTAAAGTGACAATTGAGAAATACATTGCGTCCCAAAGTGTTCCATACCCTGGATTAATCTTAGATTCTATAAACCAAATCATACCGGATGATACAAAAATGATTGTGAAAACAGTAAGAACAATTCTAATAATGATCAGTTTTGTATCACTTAACTGACCAAACATTGTGTCCTTCTGTTTGAATATTCTCTGGAACCGCAATACCCGTAACATTCTAAATAATCGGAGGATACGGAATATTCTGAAAAATGCGAGATTTCCGAAGTTAGCAAGTATTGGAATTATTGAAAGTAAATCTATTATACTATAAATGCTAAAGAAATGTTTGACTTTCTTTTCAGCGACCCACATTCTTGCAACATATTCAATGATGAAGAAACCAACCAATACAAATTCTCCCATAACTAAATATCCATGGGCAGTTTCTCCAATATTATGTGTGTCAATAACGAATAACACAATTGCTAAAAAGTTTAGGAAGAACATTGTTCCTTCAATTCTTCTTCCATGTGTTGAACTATAATTGTCAATATGAAGATGTAAGAAGGAATAAACTTTCTTAAGTATACTATCCTCTAATTTTGCTCCTTTAACCATTACCTTTTCAGATATTTTATCTTCATCAGTAATTTTGATTGATTTCTTTTTTTTCTTTTGAGGTCTCTTCATATTATTCAGTAATCTTTTTTTATTTTTAAACGTTTGTTTTTAGAAAGAGTTAAATATGATAAATTATTACTTTAATTAAAAGAGGTAGATATGGCTAGAAGAAAATCAAGTAAATTAGATGGAATTGTACAATTACTTATTCCACCTTCTTTAGTTCTTCTTCTTGTAGTTACTATCATTGAACTTTTTTATGGTGTCGGACCAGTATTGGCAATTCTTATTGACATATTTGATATTTATGTCATTGCAATATTTGCAATTGATCTTTATTTCAGATGGTTTGAAACACCACACTTTTTTCCCTACGTGAAAAAACATATTTTAGACATAATTGCAACTATTCCGTTCAACTTAATTTTCTTAGGAATTGAGGGATTGGTATTAATTCGTGCATTGCGTGGTGTTAAAATAATTGCACGAATAGCACGATTTGCACGGTTTGCACGGTACGGCCGATTACTTCGGTTAGTGCGTTTCGGAGCAAGAGCACCGAGGTTTCTGCGAGTACGAAAACATGTAAAGAAAGCAAAGATCAGAAAAGTTCAACCACACGAAAAGACAATGAAGAAAACGTTAAGTTTCAAAGTTATCCTATTAATTACAATCAATTCAATCATGGGAACAGGTATTTGGTTCCTTACATCTGCTGGAGCTAAGCATGCAGGTCCTGCATCGTTAGTATCATGGGGAATTCTTTCACTTATATCAGTGTATATCGCAATGTGCTTTGGAGAATTGGTATCTATGTTTCCTAAAGCTGGTGGGGTATATGAATTCGCAAAACAATCATATGGAAGGTTCTGGTCGTTTGTTATCGGATGGACAACATCCATTGCAGGAAGTGTTACCATTGCCATGCTTTTGTTAGGGGCATTACAATATCTTATTCCTATACAATATTCATTTACGTATGTCCCAATCGCAATTCTGTTGATTATTCTTTTCAGTTTCGTTGCATTCCGTGGTATGCAAACATCAACGTATGTTCTTGTTACCTTCGCATTAATTACATTAACTGCTGTTGTTGCTATTATTATTCCAGGAATAATTAATTTTCAACCAGGAAACTTTGATCCGTTTTTTGTATTTCCAACAATGAACATTCTCCTTGCCATTTTCTTCATTGCAGAAACGTTCTTTGGCTGGGAAAGTGCCATATTCTTATCAGCAGAAACGAAGAACCCTTCAAAAGTTATGCCAAAGGCGTTAATTTATGGAACACTTGTTATTGCAATCTTATCTTTCCTTCTTGCATTTACTGCAATGGGATCTATTCCCTGGGCAGAGTTTTCAGCATCAGTTGCTCCATTAAAAGATTTAGGTGGAGTACATTTTGGAAATGTTGGCGGGATTATATTTTCAATATTAATTTTCATATCTGTTATTGGTGCAACTGCAGGTTGGATAGTAACAGCACCAAGGTTGTTAATGTCAATAGCAGAAGATAAATTGTTCTTTACACAATTTGCAAAGATTCATCCTAAACATAAAAGTCCGTACGTTTCTATTATATTTCAAGCCATCGTTGTTTCTGCGTTGGTAATAGTTGGGGCAGGTTCTTATGAAACATTATTGCATATGCTTATTCCATTAATCCTTATAGTGTATTCTGCTGTATTGTTAAGTGTCATTATCTTACGTTTCAAGAGGCCAGAATTAAAAAGACCATACAAAGTTATTTTTGGTAGGGTTGGTCCATTTGTCACTATTTTATTCATGATATTCTTGCTTGTCATGTTCATTAAGGAAACTCATAGCGCATTAGACATACTTCGTATCTCTGGTGGATTAATGGCATTTGGTATACCTGCATACTTTGCTATTGAATTGTTTTACGATAAGAAATATGTTACTTTACGAAGGAACTTACTTGCTCACATTTCGCACCATGTACATAAATTTCCTATCCCTAAACCAACATTTAACAAAATAATCTCTTTGGTAGGACCGTTCACAAAGAAAAAGAACGTAATGGTGTACAATTCTCCGATGGGAAGTTTTACTCGTGGAGTTGTTAAAGGACATATTCCATTCAATAAAATATATGTTGCGAATCAATCAAAAGAAGAAATTCGAATATTTAAAAAGAAAATCCCTGCTCGTTATAAAAATAAAATTAGTGTTCACCTTCTCCGAACGTTAAACATTCCGTCAAAAGTTAGTAAAGTAGATTCATTTATTTCATTTAATGATCTTGGTCATGTTAAAGATGTCCAAGTCTTTGTCAGAGATATGAAGAAAGTTCTGAGTAAGAACGGTAAGTTCTGCTTCTATGTTCAACATAATATGGTTAACATGACTCCGAACGCGTTATTGGTTGATGATAAGAAAAAAATGGTAGCATTATTCAAGAAAGAAAAGTTAAAAGTAACATATTCCAGAAAAAGACGATTGTTTAAAACACGAATCTTTATCTATGGTAGAAAGTGATGTTTAGTTAATCCAAAACTATAAATATTCCCTCTTATTTCTATTCTATATGATTTCAGTTAAAGTTACGTGTAGAGTCTGTAAAGGGTCTCATCCTGCAGACGATTTTAAGCTCCATTATGAGTTTAGGCAGATGGTCTGTCCTAACTGTTACAGTGGAAAGACACAGAAGTTGAAGGAAAAAGAGGAACTGGCTAAGAAAGAAGTTCCTCAGAAACCTGCTGGTTGGGATCAAGTTGATGATTATTTAGAAAAAGCTGCAAGAACGAAGAAACAGGATGAACAGAAAGCACAGTTTACAAAAATTCCTGGAACTGATCAAGTTAAGTGTAAATGTTTATCATGTAAATTTTCATTCAAATATAACCCGTTTAGAAAACTTCCTAGAACATGTCCCTTCTGTAATGCTGACATTCCTAAATTAAGAACTTTTAGTTTATTATAATGGGTTAATTCAAGAACATGTCAAAAACAGAAGTAATGAAATGTTTACAGTGTGGCATTTGTTGTAAACTCTTTGTTATTAATCTTAATGAAGAGGAGTATAATTCTAAGAGATATAAAACTGTTTTTCAGGAATTTAGCCATTTTGATTGGGAGGAAGCAGAACTAATTGGCGCTAATTTACTTATGCAAAAAGAAGATGGAAAGACGTGTATTTACTTAGAGAATACAAAATGTTCAATTCATCTAAGTCGTCCTAAAGCATGTCAGGCATTTTTCTGTGAATCTAAAGAAGAATGGTGCCAAGACATGGTTAGAATAATAAACAAAGAAAAAGAAACTAATTTCATTTTGACATAGAAAACTTTATATACTTTGTTGTGCAACAATGCATTATATTAATGCAATGCATCAACGCACAATGGATAAAAAAGAGTTAGTTATTAGATTATTGAAAAAGAACACTGATGGACTTACCATTATTGAGATTGCTAAAGAACTGAAAGTTTCTCGTAATACTGTTCCTGTTATTCTTGCAGAATTGAAAGGAGCAGGTTTGATAAGAATTCGACCAGTAGGCAAAGCTAAGTTACATTATTGGGGAGGAAGAAAGTGAAACATGTGAAAAGACGTAGAAAGGAGAGTCTTATCATAGTTTCAAGTATAATGATATTTGTCATGGGGTTATTTTTTCTTAATAACATTATTAACCCAGTTGATTCTACTAGTCTGCTTACAGGTGCGGTTATTGGTATTCCTGGAGAAGATGTTGCTAATGATACTATTGTTGATCCAATTCCCGAGATTTTATCTGAAATAGAAAACATAACAGAAAGTAATGAAACCTTTCTCATTGAAATAGAACCAGAATTGAATGAAAGTCTTGTAGAAGAATCTATTGCACTTCCTATTGATATTCCTGTAGAAGAGGATTTTGTTGAAGAACCTATATTTGAACCCGAAATCATCGAAGAACCAGAAGTTGTTATAGAAATTCCTGAAGAACCTGATAATTCAATAACTGGGGGCGTAACTGTTGGGATTCCAGAAGATATTATCGATGAACCAGTAGAAGAAATAGAAGAAGAACCTGTTATAGAAGAACCTATACTTGATGTTCCTATTGAAGAACCAATAATAAATGAAACGAATATAACATTTGAAAAACCTGTATTTCCAGTTATTATTGAACCAATATTTGAAGAGAATAGTACAAACAAAACAGAAACTCTAAACCAAACAACAATATTTATAGAAAATAATATAATTGTACAAGCTCAGCCACAGATAAGTTTAGATATCATTTATCCTTTAGAATCAATTAATGTTACACTTGACGATTTTTTCAACATTTCTGTTAATGTAACTTGTTCTGACGCAGATTGTGGAGAAGTTAATGTTAGTTTAGATCCCGATACGACAATTTATAATTTCTCGAATTGTAATAACTCTGGAAGGTTAGGGCCAAGTTTAACTAACTGTACTTCTTTTTATAATGATACAACTTTAGAGGATTTGGTTGGAGTCGTCAGCGGAATTCAAAATTGGACAGTTCCAGCAACCGGAACGTATACTATTGAAGCTGGTGGTGCAAGGGGTGGTAACAGTACACAAGCAGTAGCAGGAGTAGGTGGAAATGGTTCAAAAATGAGTGGTAGTTTTGACTTAACTGCAGGAGAAGTAATATTTATTGTAATTGGTCAAATGGGAGAAGATTCAAGAAATCCAGGTGGTGGTGGTGCGTCATATGTTTATAGAGATGCAGATGATACTCTTCCATTAATTGTTGCTGGTGGTGGTGGAGGAGGTAGTTATTCAGGTTCATTAGGTGGAAACTCTCCAGTTACAGAAAATGGAACGAACGGTTTTGGTATGACTACTGGAAAAGGAGTTAGTGGGCATGGAGCTATCAAACCAACAAGTGTTGGAAATAGTAATTTTGCGGGTGGTGGTGCCGGTTGGCTTTCTGACGGGATTGATGGTTTACATACTTGTACTAGATTAACTGAGGGAGGTTATTCTCCACGAAATGGCAGTAATGGTGGTTTAGGAAATGCTGCTGCCGCTACTACGGGTGAGGGTGGTTTTGGTGGCGGCGGAGGCGGACAAGCTAGATGTGGAGCAGTTGGTGGCGGAGGAGGTGGTGGATACTCGGGAGGAGGTTCTGGTGGAGAAGAAGCTGGTGGCTATCAAGCAGGTGGAGCCGGTGGATCATACAATGGTGGAACAAGTCAAAATAATTCTGCTGGAATAAATGATATCAATGGTTACGTTACAATAACTTCAACTGCTTCTGTTAAAGGTGGACTTGTTTCAACGAACACTTCAAAAACACCATTCTACACAAATACCACTAACCCTTACAATCTTACTCTTAATCAAGACGAATCACAAGTTATTACTTGGTGGGTTAATGCCACTGGAAGTTTAAATGATTATATTTTTTATGTTTATGCGAACACAACAAGTAATATGAGTAATAGTAATATAACAGATACGTGGAATGTTACTATTAAAGATAAAAAGTCTCCAATTATAAATATAACTTATCCGGACTCTATCACATACAATGTATCTATAACTGATTTAAATTATACTTATTTTGATAAAATAGGTTCTGGAAGTTGTTGGTACAGTATTGATAGTGGTGCAACTAATCAAAGTGTTAGTTCTTCTGGAACGAACTTTACAGGATTAAGCACTTCTGATGGAAGTAATACTTGGGACGTTTATTGTAATGATAGTTCTAACAATTTTGGCTCAAGCTCTATAACTTTTACAAGCTCAGTTCCCTCAATTTCATTGACCATAGTTTCTCCTAGTCAAAATATTAATGTTACTCAGAATGAATCATTTGAAGTTTCAGTTACTGTTAGTTGTACCAACAATGATTGTGGTGATGTTAATGTCAGTTTAGATCCATTTCCAGTATCAGATGAACAAAAGATCATAAAAGAATATGAAGAAAAAATTGAGAATGATGTGATCACCCAAAGTGCTATTACTCTCCTTGACAATAAAAGTTTTTCGTACGATATTCAAGATGGTTGCGAATTAAATGATGGACAATCCGACGTTTTTGATGGGGGTATATTTTTATACATTAATAATTCAGTTTTTAATGGTGCAAGAAGTTCCACTGAAGATGATGGAAGAGAAGCGTACTGTACTGGTACGACCATGTCTTCATTAAATATTAGTAGAAAAGTGTATGTTCCTCACACTGCTAATTGGTCTCGTTATTTAGAAGTTTTACACAATACTGGAAGTGATGAAGCGTGTGTTAATGTTAAGATATATTCTAATATGGGTTCTGATGGTTCCGATTTCATTAATACTTCTGATTATAATATTACTTGGGAAATTATAGACCATTGGTTAATGTGGGACGATACAAGTATTACTGCTGGCGATGATGCTGCAGGTTTTGTATATCAACAAGATGGTGCTACCGAAACTATTGATTCTGTTAATCCGACTAGTGTTGCCGACGGCACCCAATATAATGGATTAAACGAATGGATTTGGAACGATGTTTGTGTTCCTGCAGGTGATACCAAAATCTTAATGCATTTCTTTACACAGATGGACACAAGAGCAGAATCAGAAGCCGAGGCAAATGATATTTACATTAACTTTGAGGATGATGAACATTTAAATGGAATGAGCGATGATGAAAAGGATCAAGTTGTTAATTGGGTTTTAAGTGGTGCAACTAAATCTGGGTTGATTTCTATGGACACAACAGCAACCCCCTTTTATACAACAACACAAAACCCTTACAATACTTCTCTATCTAATGGAGAATCTGAAACAATAACATGGACAGTTAATGCTACTGGTGACATCAACACAACTCATGAATTTTATATTTTTGCAAATCAAACATTTAACATGTCAGTGAGTGATGAAACGGCTTTCTGGAATGTAACAATTTCAAACAGCACAACTCAATTAGCTCCCATAGTAACTATATCAACTCCATCCGATAATACTTTCACATTAAAAACAGATTCAAACATAACGTACACCCTTTCTGGTTCAACAGCTAACTCTTGTTGGTACGGGTATAACAGTGTTAATAAAAGTCTGGAGGGATGTGCTAATATAACTTCTTTAACGTGGAGCGAAGGCGAACATATAGTTACAATTTATGCTAATGATTCTAATAATAATGTTGGGAGTAGCTCAGTAACATTTACTGTTGATTTAACAATTCCACTAATAGATATTGCTTTTCCAACAAATAATACTGTTTCTTCAAACACAACATTAAATGTTAATTATACTGTAATAGATACCAATGTAAATTCTTGTTGGTACAGTAATGATAGTATGTCAATAAATACAACACTTGCAAGTTGTGCAAATATAACAACAGTTACGTGGTCAGAGGGTCAACACAACGTTACTGTTTGGGTAAATGATAGCGCTACTAATCAAAACAGTACAGGAATATCTTTTACTATTGATACAACAGCTCCAACTATTACTATCACTTCTCCAACAAATATATCTAATGTTACAGACCCTAGTAAGGATATTATTTATTCTGTTTCTGATAATGTTGAAATTAGTTCTTGTTGGTATGCTAACGATACTATGAGTATTAATACGACATTAGTTGGTTGTACAAACCTTACTACGGCCTTATGGCCGTTAGGTGAACATAATGTGACTATCTGGGTAAACGACACATCAGGAAATATCAATAGTACAAGTGTAACATTTACATATTTACTTGATGCTGATAATGATAATCTTCCAGATACAGAAGATACATTACTGTATAACGAATCTAATGTAACAAAATCTGGTGTTACACGTTTAAATATAACTGTTGGTGGTAATAAGACCAATGGAACATTTACTGGGCGTCAAGAATTTAAATTCTATGATGAAAATACGCTATTATTTAACTTTACTCACAATTTCAGTCAAGCAACGTTTGATTTAAGCAACGTCACAATTATTAAAGATTCAAATTATATGATCATTAACCTTTCTGGCCAATTATTGTCAAACAAAACATTATACTTAACTGATAACAGTTTCATTACATTGTGTGTTAAGGACATGGATGTGGGAACTATTAGTGAAGTAAGTTCTACATGTACCGGTACGAATGAAACAGACTTTACAGATTGTTTAGGAAACAGTACAGGAATAACAATTAACGGAACAACATGTATTGATGAAGGTACTACAATTAGCGTAAGTAACTTACAATATTCTGCAGTTAAAGGGACAGTTTCAGCAAGTAGTTCTGATGAATCCTCTGCAAGTGGTGGAAGTGGAGGTTCTGGTACTGGTGGTGGTGGTTCAGGCGCTGGCGGTTTACTCGTTGATTATGAATGTTCTTTTGATTCCGATTGTGGAGAAGAGTATGTTTGTTATGAACATCAATGTGTTAAGTTGTTTGATGTTAAGATTATTGAAATAGATTCACCGATAGGAGATGATGGATATTTAGATTTCACTTATTTCATTAAAGGAATGGCAAACATTAATAGTGACGTCATTGTTAATTTTTGGTTAGAAAAAGATTCTGAAATTATTAGTTCTGGTCAAGATACAATATATTTGGGTTCATTTGAAGAAAAAACTGAAACAACACAAATTTATGTGCCTCAAAATTTAGATAATGGATCTTATCAATTTCATGTGCAAGTAGATCATGAGAATTATCAAGCAGTGTCTTTCAGAACAGTTTATGTAGAAAGAGATGAAGAAACGAGCGTTGTGTTAGTACAAGAAAAAGCAGAAATAAGTGTCTCCAACATGTATCTCTTTACAACATTTACGTTCTTAATATTAATGATATTACTTCTATTGATATTACACTTTAAAAGAAATAAGTCGTCTTCTAAGATGTTTACAATGAAAAAGATTAAACTTCCAAAAATGGTAACAATCTCTCAACGATCTAAACTACCTAAACTACCAAATTTACCTAAATTACCTAAACTGTCTAAGCTACCTAAACTACTTGGAATTCCTCCAATACACTCCACTTTTTTCAAAAAATCGTGGAATAATATCTTAACAATAATCTTGAATGTTGTTGGTTTTATTGTTACTCTATTCAGAAGATCATTCAAGAAGGTTCACGATATTATCAAAGAAAGAAAAGTTCAAATTTTTCTAGTAAATAAGGTAGATCAAATACAAAAAATGATCCCTCAAGATATAATCCCTAAGAAGCCAAAGAAAAAGAAACTTAAAAAAATCAAACAAAAGGAAATAAAAGATTCAGAAGAAATTCCTATTGATACAGAAGAAGCATACAAAAGAAAGTTCATTGCTGGAATTCTTAAAGCAGTACTGAGCAAGAAAAAAGAAACAAATACCGATTCTGTTGGAGCAGAAAATCAAGAACAACAAGAACAGGGACTTGATGAATCAAACATAAAGAAAGATTCTTCAATTCCTTAGAATTGATACATTATTTCTCAAACATATCCTTAACTTCCTCGGAAGTAGTTGCCTGTTCAGCTTTCTTATCATCTCTGAAGTGTAAGAATCGTGGAAATCGTAATGCTAGACCGGACGCACAACTATGGAACGGACTTTTGGTAATCTCTGCTGCAAGAACTTCAACAATGATGGTTGGAGTGAACCATACGTCAGGTTCCATTTCTTTTTTTGCTATTACTCTTGCCGGTTTTATCTTAACTTTATCTCCATCCAATTTTCCTGGAAGGGATGCAAGCATTTCATCAGTTAGTCCTGTTCCCAACTTACAGATGGTTTCAAACGTATCATTTTTTGTATTATACGTAGCACATAATAAAGCTCCATATGTTCCATGTCTTTTCCCTCTACCATAAAATGCGCCAATAACAACCAAATCAAACGTATCAATCATATCTTGAGAATAATCTTTTTTCCATTTTATCCAATTCCATCCACGTGTTCCCGCTTGATACACGCCCTCAAGAGATTTTATCATGATACCCTCTTGTTTATCATCAAGCATCTCGCTAAAGAACTTTTTTAATTCTTCAACATCATCAGTTATGATTCTATCTGCTGTTGTAAGGTGTTTTCCTTTCTTCACAATTTTTTCTATTTGTTTAATACGCTCTTTGTATGATTCGTTAAGATAGGACTTTCCATCAAGATATAATAATTCAAATATCTTGGCTTGAACTGGTATTTTTTTGATATATTCTTCAATGTCATACTTCCGTCGTCGTTGCATCAAAGTCTGAAATGGTAAATGTTTTCCTTCTTTATCAATAGCGAGAATCTCAGCTTCAATAATGAATTCCTTTGCATTAATCTGTTTTTGTATATATTCAACTAAATCTGGAAATTGGTCAGTAATATTTTCTAATCGGCGTGAGAATAACATGATCTCACCACTTTTCGTCTTATGGGCCTGAACACGTTCACCATCATACTTACCTTCTGCTGCAAGCGTACCAGGAATCTTTTTAACAACTTCTTCCCATTCCTTCACACGTTGCGCTAACATCATCTTTATCGGTCTGCTAACATGAACCTGAATCTTTTCTAATCCCTTTAAACCGTCTCTGGCAAGCGTTTCTGCAATGACACCAACATCTGGACAGATATTATAAGCTCGTTCAAGATGTTCTTTATTCTTTTTTTCACCAGTAAATGCTATTGCTAACGAATCAATAACTGTCATATCTCCCGCACCCATACGTAATGTTCCAAGGACTATACGAGAGAGATATTTTGCACCCTTTGATGACGCTTTCTGAAGTACAGAAACAAGTAATTGCGTTTTTTTATCCTGTGAACCTGTTCCAGAAAGTTTTACAATTTTATGTAATGTGTCAAACAAATCATGTATTGTTAATTTTCCAATAGGAATAAGCGTTTGTGGTTTCTTTTGAAGGACTTTCTCTGCAGTTAATCCAACATCACCCTTTGAATGCATAATTTCTTTGACTTTTTTAATGGATATAGCGCCAGCAGATGCAATGGCTTTAAGAACGGTCTTTTCTGCTAATCCAAGAACTGCACTTTCAAATTCAGACGAAATTTGTCCTAGGGTTAAATATGAAACTAATGCAATATCATCTTTAGGAACTGTCTTAAAAAAATCTGAAAGAATTTCCCGCATTTGGTTTCCAGAGGATGTTTTTTCTAACTCTTCATACACATCTACAAGTTTATCAAAGTCCATAATCTAAATAGAATGTGTGAGTTTTTAAAGGTTATCGAAATTTAGTGCAACAAATTTCGATCCCGAAAATCACTATAGATTTTCGTTATTGTGCATAAAATCAAAAAGCAAATGTATAAATACCTTCACATATATAGTAATCAACATGTCCACAAAAGAAAATCTCATTCATTTCTGGAAAGAGAAAAATATTGTGAATAATCCTCTTCTTATTGATGCGTTTAGGTCTGTTCCTCGTGAAATTTTTATTGCGCCAAATCTTTACCATCTGGCATATGTTGATAAGCCCCTTCCTACAATACGAAATCAGTCAATATCACAACCAACAACAATAATGATTATGTTAGAAGCACTTGAAATTGAGATGGGACATAACGTGTTTGAGTTAGGTGCAGGCGTTGGATATCAAGCAGCATTATTGTCAAAAGTTGTTGGTTCTGAAGGAAAGTGTACAACTACCGACATAATTCCAGAATTAATTCATGCAACAAACAAAAATCTTACAACACTAGGTATTACAAATACAGATATTATTGAAATGGATGGTGGTGAGGGACATAATGAAAATGCTCCCTATGATAGGATTATAATTACTGCTGCATGTCCTGTTATTCCACAACCATTAATTGATCAATTGAAAGAAGGTGGAATACTTATCGCTCCCGTTGGTAATCTACGAGGTCAAACAATTGTCAAAGGTATTAAAGAAAATGGTCGTTTAGAACTAGATTATCTTGGTCAGTTTGCGTTTGTTCCCCTTCGAGGTAAGTATGGGTTTAAAGAATTAGAAAATATTCACGAATAATTACACACGTTCCATCTGCTCTATCATTCTTATAAGATTATCAAACGAAAATTCTTTTAATGGAATAACTCTAAAATGTTCTTGGTTCTTAGGACTATACAACCTTTTAGATTGTTCCATTGCAGTAATCAATTCCTGCTTTGAAATAATACCATAAAATTTTGTAAATCCGTCAGTATGATTACATACAATATGGTGGTCCGCAATTTTATCTTGTTCTTCCCTGAAACGGTCATCTGGGTATGCAACAGATCGCCATCGTTCAAGTGATTCAGGTGCGACACTTCGTAAACCAATCGTAACTTCCTGGCTATCAATTTTTACTGTAAAGTCTGCTCCTGCACCTTGTGAATCCCCAAAATATAATCCTCGGTTTCTGAACCATATGCCCTTCTTAATAAGTACTTGTTTGAACGCTTCTTCTGTTGTCCAACAATGGACAAAATTTTGAATCTTGACATCAACATTTCTGCCCTGTTTTCCCCATCCTTCAACTTCAATCTTTTGTTCTGCCTGTTTCTGGAAGAATGTTAAGAGGTCTTGCGGTACGTGATGTTCAATAAATGGGTCGTTCATTTGTTAACCTCATCAATCTTTACCTCTTCAATTTTCTTAAATATCAAACAATAATGGTGGTGTACATTAGGAACAAAACTGTACTTGTATCCATACGGAAATAATGTTTTATTATCTTGACACCATATTCTTTCACCACGTAACTGGTAATGTTTGGCCATCTCCCTTGCGAAATCCCATGCAAGCATTTTATATTCACCCTTATGCATATAATTTTGTAATATAACTGCAAGGTATGCACCATCTTTAACGTACGGTTTTAACTTTACAAAAATGGATGTAAGTTTTATCAGAAAATCGTCATAGTCCTTTGCATTTCCTAAATCTTCTGGATCATCACTATATTTTGTATCAAGACCTTTATTCTCTCTTTCTTTTGCTGCAAGACCTTTCTTGTTAAGCATTGGTCCGTAGGGGGGAGAAGTCATAACAAGATCTATTTGTGGTAAGGCATATTGTTGCCATATATAATCTAAGCTTGAAGAGTTTCCTTCAAGAACAAGTTGTTTACATGGTTTCTCAACTCCTCTATCTGTAAGTTGTGTCTGGCCCTCAACCCGTGTTATTCGCTCTTTTGCAATGTCTGCATACTTCTTTTGAAGTTCAATGCCGATACCGTTTCGTTGTGTATTATAACACGCAACAAGTGTACTTCCCGTTCCAAGGAACGGATCAAACACTACTGCATCACGTTTTGTGAAGAACTTAATAAAATCTTCAATGAGGTTCTCTGGATATTTTGCTGGGTGAAGCATCTCATCTTTTTTTCTTGGTGGCGGATTATGAACAAACCATGTTTTGGTAAAAGGTAACCATTCTTTTGCAGTAAGTTCGTTTAATCTATTATACGGAGAAACTTCAGCCATCTAATAAATAATGAATTGATGTATATAAAATTATAGGAATGTGAGAATATAATTAAAAAAAATAAAATAAAAAAATGTTTATCTTTTTCTTTTCTTAGCAGGTTTCTTTTTAGCCGCTTTTCTTTTAACTGTTTTTTTCTTTACAACTTTCTTCTTAACCGCCTTTTTCTTAGCAGGTTTCTTTTTAGTTGCTTTTTTCTTCACAGCTTTCTTTTTAACAGTTTTTTTCTTTGCAACTTTTCGTTTAGCAACCTTTTTCTTGACTGCCTTCTTCTTAACTGCTTTCTTTTTTCCACGTTTCCTGCCACGAGCCATTTTTGCTCGACAAACATTTCCCTTCTTATCGATGAAGTATAGATAGCCGCTTTCTTTCTTTACACCAACTTTTGCAACAACCTGTTTCTTCGCTCGTCCCTTTTTTCTTCCTGCTCTGCTCATTTGAGCTCGAGAGACGTTTCCGTTTTTATCGATAAAATAGAGATAACCGCTTTCCTTCTTAACTCCAACTTTTGCTACAACTTGTGCCATAGTCATCCCACCTCTTTATTTTTGTTTTTTAAGTTTGAAAACTTGTGGTTTTCTGGTCGTAAAGAAACAACATAAGTATTTAAACCTTTCTTTTTCTTCGTCGAGAATAGTGCCCATTATCCTCTATTAAGAATACTATCTTTACTCAGAATTGTGTTTGCGTGTAAAGAATCATTGAGGTTAAGAACACTTTTCTGGAACATATTATGGTCGTCAAAACCTATCCTTGGACATGCAGTATTGACCCATATATCAATAAATGGGAAGTTTTCAAGCTGGTCAAATGAAATATTGTTGTCAATAAAGTAGTAGAGTTTCTTGTCAGGGTATGTCTTTTCCAATTCTAAAGAGTGTTTGTACTGTTCCTGGCCCGGTTTTATGGTTATAATAACGCCGATCTTTGTTGCAGATATGAATTTTATCAATGATCCTTTGTATTTCTTAAGATTTTTAATTATATCATTAGTCGTGAGAATGGTCATTGTCTTTGCAATAGGGTCATTACATACAACTTCAATAGTTTTTTTGTTATCCTTTTGAGCATAGACAAGTGCAAGTGGATGAAATTTGCCATCACCAATGTAGAGGTAACAATCAACATCTTCTTCAGTATTAAGTGAATCCTTGTAACAATCACATCCAAGTAATTGTTTTTGACATTGTGCTCTCTTTGGTTGTGATGAGATTATTGTAATTCCTAGATCTTCTAACTGCTTCTCTATAGTCTGAAGATTGTTACAGAATTGAACAGATGCATAAAGAGCAATCTTAGTATATTTCTTCTCTTTAAGATAATCACATGTTTCTTTAGACAATTCTATATCCTTTTCATACGGTGCTTCTACAAAGAGTGTTTCCATTACCAACCATCCTCTCTCTGAAATTTGTTATGACCCCAACTAATGAGAAGATCAACATGTAAGTTTTTCAAGCCAAGGGGAACGTCACACGCACCAAAATTGCTTCCTAACCATATGAGTACACGAGCTCCCGTTTCCTTCACGATAGACTCTTCAATAACGTCTGCCTTAGGCTTCATACCATCAGGTAACTGGATGCAAACAGTCTTTGCATTTGATTCTTTAATCTTTGCAATTACTCTTTCTAATTCTAAATTGTACATGGTAGTGTATTTTGTATGGTTTTTTATATATATTTCCGTGTATATATTTGAGAAATTAAAATTTACTTTTATTGACGCCTAGCCAGTATCCAATATGGTTCACAGCTATGTGAAGAAGAGGACTTCCAACAACTAGTACAAGCATAACTTCTGCTTTTGGCACGTACATAAAGAACGAGAATAATAATCCACCAATAACGAAATCTAATTGGTCAAACGGAATCCATTTCTCACCAGGTGGGATGTTTGCTTTTCTTTTATAGTAACTTTCTATAAGGTCTCCTATGATGGCTCCAAATCCGAGAAGAAATCCTAACCAAACTGAAAAATGGGCATAATCAATAATTGCTAATTCTGTAAATCCTGCATTGAACGCTATTTTCTGTAACCAGAATATTAACATACCTATCAATGGTGCAATGATAAGTCCTCGCCACGTTTTGTTCTTTCCAAATAGTTTCTCACTGATAGAAATGTTAAAGAAAGGTAATTTCTTGAATAATACTGGTGCCATATTGGCAATATATGCTGGCAAAAAGAAATACAAGCTCTTTAAGATAAGTGTCCAGACCATACTAAAAAGGAAATCATTCCATTATTTAAAAGTGTTTATTTGATAATCATTCCACATTATTCTCCTCCAATATATATTCTCTAGAACTAAAATATATTTAAACGAACGGAATTTCTGTAATGAACAGGAAAACACTATATCTGTTGGAATGTTTATCTTCAACACTACATATAGTGTTTTACTACAGTTGAATAAAAAAGAGGTGTAATGATGTTTTGTCCTTTTTGCTCACATGAAGATACAAAAGTATTGGAAAGTCGTGTACTAGACAGTTCTATGAGACGTCGTCGTGAATGTATTAAGTGTAAGAACAGATTTACAACGTATGAAAAAGCAGACTTTCAATTAACAGTTCTTAAAAAAAGTGGAAAAATACAGCCTTTTGATTCTAATAAAATTCTACAGAGCATTCAAAGAGCATTAGGAAAAGTTGACGATACAATCATAAACTCACTTTCATTAAAAGTAGAGAGAAAAGTTCTCAAAAAGAAAACAAATCCCGTTCCTACATCATATATCGGAAAATGTGTCTTAACAGAGTTAAGAAAAATGAATAAGATTGCGTACTTAAGATTTGCGTCAGTTCATAAAGAAATTGAAGATCCAAAAATGTTTGAAAAAGAGTTACAGACAGTAGTATAATAATAAAAGAAGGTGGTTACAGATGGATAATAATGATTTATACGAAAAACAACGAGAAATTATGGAAGGAAGGACAACAGACCTTCCTTTTAGTTTGAATGCTCTTCAAGTAGTGGCAAAAAGGTACCTTGTCAGAGATGAAGAGGGTAATATTACAGAAAGTCCAGAAGAAATGTTTGAACGTGTTTCGAAAGCGTTAGCAGACGTTGAACTTCGTTACGGAAAAAGTCAGGAGGAAGTTGAAAAAGTTAGATCACAATTTTTTGATGTCCTTACAAGTTTTACGTTCTCACCAGCTGGAAGGACACTTGCAAATGCTGGTGGTCCAACACGACTTGTATCAAACTGTATTGTTCTTAATATTCAAGATAGTATGGAGTCCATTTTTCAAACACTTAAAGATGCTTCATTGTTACAACAAGCAGGTTCTGGGTTAGGATTTCCTTTACATCTTATGCGACCTGCTGGGTATAGAACCATTAAGTCAAGAGGAATGGCGTCAGGGCCAGTAAGTTTCTTACGTGTATTTAATTCTGCATTTGGTGTTATTAAACAACAAAACAGACATGGTGCAAATATGGCAGTAATGCGTGTTGATCATCCAGACATACTTGAATTTGTTCACAGTAAAAAAATTGAAGGTGATATTCGCAACTTTAATGTTTCTGTTGGTTTAACAAGTGAGTTTATGCAACAAGTTAAATGGAACAGTTCAGAACCATGGTACTGTAATTGGAATGGTACGAAGATGAAACCAAGACGAGTTGTACGAAACGATAATTTTAGTTTTGTCAGTGCAGAAGAAGTAACGATGACTGCTCGTGAACTATTTCAAGAGATTATTGAATGTGCATGGAAAAATGGTGAACCTGGCTGTGTTTTCCTTGATACGGTGAATGATTCAAACCCTATCCCAGAATTAGGAAGACTAGAGGCCTGCAATCCATGCGGCGAACAATTCCTTCATGATGGTGATGTATGCAATCTCGGTTCCATAAATCTTGAAAAATTTGCAAAAGACGATGGAAATATTGATTATGAAAAGTTACGAAACGTAACACGGATAGCAACACGAATGTTAGACAATGTTATTGACCTTTCAGACTTTCCAGTAGAAAAAATCAATAATGTTTTTCGTGGAAATAGGCGTATCGGTCTAGGTATCATGGGGTTTGCAGATCTTTTATACAAAATACGTGTTCCATACAATTCAATGGAAGGTTTTGACATTGCAGAAAAAATCATGGGATGTATTCAACGATCTTCACATGAAATGTCACATGAATTGGCTGAAGAGAAAGGGATGTTTCCAAATTGGGAAAAGAGTGTCTATAAACAACGTGGAATTTCAATGCGTAACGCTGCCCTAACAAACATTGCGCCTACGGGAACCATCAGTATGGTATATGATGTTTCTGGCGGTGTTGAACCATACTTTGCACTTGCGTACCACTATCAAAACATTCTTGGTGGAGATGTTGAACTGTATTATATGAATAAACATCTTAGAGCTGAGCTGGAACGATTAGGGTTGTATACTGAAGACATAATGGAACGTATTTCAAACGAAGGAACTTTACAAAACATTCCTGAGATTCCTGAAGAAACAAAAAGGATATTTGTAACGTCTATGGACATTTCTGCTGCAGATCATACACGGATGCAAGCAGCGTTCCAACGACATATTGATAATGCTATCTCTAAAACGATAAATTTTCCAAATGGAGCAACACAAGAAGATGTCCTTCAAGGATATATCCTTGCGTGGGAATTAGGATGTAAGGGATGTACAGTGTATCGTGACGGAAGTAGAAATGAACAAATTCTTAACATTAAGAAAACTGAAGATGCAAAGCAAGGTACTAATGGCAAGGATGAAAATGAAATGGTTGTTGTAACAGAACAGAATGATGATCCTCACGGAAAACATGAAGTGATAAAGTCTGGCAAATGTCCTGATTGTGAAGCGCCATTGACAATTTCGGAAGGATGTTATACATGTGTTCAATGTGGTTCATCGGCATGTAGTATTTAGAGATAATATTAACAAGTTGAGACCCAACGGAAACAATTAAAAGCTTTACTACCTTTTACATTACTAATGGAATCATCACAACATAATATCGCTACAACGGACATTAAAATAAAAAGTGTTATGACGCACGATGATAATATTGTTGACTTCAGTTTCCAAAAAATCATTGCATCTATTTTTGAGGCTGCACAGCTTGCGGGCGGAGACGACCGAGATTTAGCAACAAGACTGGCATATAACGTGTATACATTTCTTGAAGAGTTATATCTTAACAAAGTTCCTACCGTTGACCAAATTCAAGATGCTATTGAAAAAGTTTTGATAGAGAAAGGTCATGCACGAACAGCTAAAGCTTTTATACTTAATCGCCATAGAAAAAATGAAGAAAAAAAACGGAAAGAGCTCATTACGGGTACACGTGGAAATAAGGATAATTTATTATTTTCTAATCAGGCACTGACCATACTTAAACGACGGTATCTTCTTAAAGATTTTGAAGGAAACCTTATTGAAACACCAAGTGAAATGTTACGGAGAGTTGCAAAGAACGTTGCCCGTGCAGATCTTTTGTATGGGGGAAATACTGAAACTGTGCAACAAACTGAAGATACGTTTTATCATTTGATGAGCGATTTACGATTTCTTCCAAATTCTCCAACTCTTGTTAATGCTGGCAAGAAAAAACCACAATTAAGTTCGTGCGTTGTTCTTCCAATTGAAGATACTATGCAGGGCGTCTTTGGAACGTTACGTGAAGCTGCTCTTATTCATCAACGAGGAAGCGGCACAGGATTTTCATTCTCTAGGTTAAGACCAAAGGGTGGTCCCGTTGGCGGAAATTTGGGAGTTGCGTCCGGCCCAATTGCATTCTTGCGTGTGTACGATAGTGCACTTGAAACAATTAAACAAGGTGGTGTACGGCCAGGTGCAAACATGGCCGTTTTACGTGTAGATCATCCAGACATTATTCGTTTTATTGAACTTAAACGTGATAGACAGTCTCTTAAGAATTTTAACATTTCTGTCGCGGTAACGGACAGATTCATGAAAGCTGTTGAAGGTGATAAAGAATATTATTTAACAAATCCTAATACTGAAAAATATGTTGGTCGTTTACGTGCACGAGACGTCTTTGCAATGATTACACAAAATGCATGGAAAACTGGCGATCCTGGTTTAGTGTTTATTGATGAAATTAACAGAAAACATCCTGCAAAACATCTTGGTGAGATTGAAACAACGAATCAGTGTGGAGAAGCACCACTTCTTCCAAACGAGGGATGTATTCTCGGTTCAGTTAATCTTAACAAATTTGTAGGTGAGAATAATGAAGTACTTTGGGATGACCTAACAGAAACTGTACATGCGGCAGTTCATTTCCTTGACAATGTAATTGACATGAACAGTTATCTTAAAATTGATATTGAAAGACAAACAAAAAAGACACGAAAATTTGGTCTAGGTATCATGGGATTTGCAGACATGTTATGTAAAATGAAGATAAAATATGATTCTGAAGAGGGTCTTGTGTTTGCAGAAAAGATCATGTCGTTTATTAAAGATGCGACATATGCAAAGTCGGAAGAGCTTGCAAATAAACGTGGTGTGTGTGATGCGTGGGAAGGATCTGATCATCACCGTGTTGACAGAAAAATGAGAAATATATCTTGTCTATCCATTGCGCCAACGGGAACCATAAGTTTATTGGCAGATGCATCGTCTGGTTGCGAACCGTTGTTTGCAATTTCGTATCAACGAACTGTTCTTGGTGACACAGACTTTTTATACCTTAACAAAGCGTTTGAAAAAGTGGCACGAGATCGAGGATTTTATTCTCCCGAATTAATTATCAAGATTGCACGAATGGGAAAAATTCAAGATTTTAAAGAGATTCCAAAAGATGTTCGAGACATTTTCGTTACAGCGCAAGAGATTGCACCTGAATGGCATATTCGAATGCAGTCAACATTACAAAAGTATATTGACAATTCAATTTCAAAAACGATTAACTTTCCAAGAACAGCATCTATAAAAAATGTTGAAGAAGCGTACATGCTTGCATGGAAATCTAAATGTAAGGGAATAACAATTTATCGTGATGGAAGTTATGAAGAACAAGTATTAAGTATTGGCGAATAATCACGTTTTAGAAATAATTAAATTTGGTGAATGAGGGATGAAAATTTATACAAAAGTTGGTGATGAAGGAAAGACAGCTTTTTTTGGCTGTGGCATGGTCGCAAAGGATGATCCAAGGATAGAAGCTCTTGGCGCTCTTGACGAGATCAATTCTGTCATTGGCGTTACACTTTGTTTTGTTGAAAATGAAAACTTGCGAGATATGTTACAGAAAATTCAGAACGATTTGTTTCAGGTTGGCTCTGACTTATCAGGAAGTAGCATTGAAGAGACATCCGTCCCCAGAATGAAAGATGGCCATGTTGCCGAGATAGAATCGCATATTGATGAGTTAGAAGAAAAGTTGGGAATGCCACAGAAATTTATTCTTCCTGGTGGAACGGTTGCGAGTTCATTTTTACATATGTGTCGTACTATCACACGGCGTGCTGAAAGGGAATTAGTAAAAACAAAAAGTGTCATTGATCTTAATCCTGCAATGTTACGATATATTAATAGGTTAAGTGACTTGTTGTTTGTTCTTGCTCGAGATGCAAATAAAGAATTAGATGTGAAGGAACAGCAACCAATCTATAAGTATTTTGAGAAATGAATTTTTTATCTTTTTTCTTTCTTCAATTCTTCTACTAATAATGGTGTTATATCAATCTTATTTGTTTTATGTTCAATACAATTGGTTGTAATGATTTTTGTTACTCCCGCTTTCTTGAGTTTATCAATCCCGTTCTCTACAAACAATCCATGAACACCAATGGTAGATATGGTCTTTGCGCCCATTTTTCGTGCAGCTTTTGCCGCTTCTGCTATTGTATGTCCAGTAGAAATGATATCATCAACAATAATAACGTTCTTTCCTTTTATTGGAACTTTTGTAACCATTTTCACTTTAACATGTCGTGATGAGAACCGTGTTTTCTTAAGGACTGTTGCATCAATGTTGATATGTTTTGCAATGGCTTCTGCCCACTGGTACGATTCCCAATCTGGACCCATAATCACATCGTTCTTGAAATTTTTTTGAATATAATCTGCAATAAGAAAATTTGCAGTAAGTCTCTTTGCTGGAATTGTAAAAATATCTTTAAGAGATTTGTACCGGTGAATGTGCGGATCAATGGTAATTATTTTGTCAATGGAGTTATTGAGAAGTTTTGCCATAACTTTACTTGAGATACATTCTCCTGCATTAAACCGTTTATCTTGTCGCATGTACGCAAGGTATGGTGCAGCAAGGATAACCTTCTTCGCTCCTAAACTCTTCGCAGTTTCGGCAGCAAAGACAATATCGAATAATGCCATGTCGGAATGTGGTTGAAATGATTGAACAATTACCACTTTTTTTCCTTTCAAGTTTGTGTTAAATTTGAGATAAATGTCTCCGTCAGGAAATGAAGAAATAGTTAATGGAGAATATTTTACTTTTAGTTTTGACGCTATTCTTTTTGCTATTTTTTCAGAATTGCCACAACTAGTTATTATCATAAGTGTACCTCTTTTTTGTAAAGGAGATTTTTATTATTTATAAACATACCGAGGAAATCTTTATATAATAACTTCATTTGTAGAAAGACATGGCGTCAGAGAAAAATGCTGCTCATTGGGCAGACAATTATGCAGATCAGATTATTCGTATGAAATGTGATAGAAAAACGTACGTTGTTGAGTCTGGTATTACGCCGAGTGGTATGATCCATGCAGGTAATTTTAGAGAAGTTATTACGTGTGATTTAATCAGACGAGCATTAGAACGAAAGGGTAAGAAGGTTAATTTCCTATACGTTTGGGACGATTATGATGTTTTACGGAAAGTTCCCGTGAATCTTCCTAATCAGGAAATGATTACAGAAAATCTACGAAAACCAGTATTTAAAGTTCCTGATCCGTTCGGATGTCATGATAGTTATGCAGAACATTTTGAAAAAGTGTTCGAGGAAGAAAGTAAACGTGTCGGTATTGACGCAATGTTTGTATACAACCATAAAAATTATCTCAAGAACGAATTTGCAAAGGAAATTAAGATTGCGCTTGAACATACACAAGACATTAAAGATATTCTTAATCAGTATAGAAGAGAACCCCTTGTTGATAGTTGGTTACCAATATTTGTTTTTTGTGAAAAGTGTGAAAAAGATACAATTAAAGATCTGAAATGGAACGGAGACACCACGGTAACGTATACTTGTGAATGTAGTCATACAAATACTGTTGACTTTAGTAAGAAGGGTGTGGTAACATTACGGTGGCGTGTTGATTGGCCAATGCGATGGCATCATAATCATGTAGATTTTGAAAGTGCAGGTAAAGACCATTTTGCAGCTGGTGGTAGTGTTGATACTGGAAGACAGATTCAAACAAAAGTGTATGGAACAGAACCACCGTTTGGTTTTGCGTACGAATGGATTGGTGTTAAGGGTAAGGGACAATTTTCATCGTCAAAAGGGAACGTTGTCACAATAACAGAACTGCTTGAGATTTATGAACCTGAAATTGTACGATATTTATTTGCGGGAACACGACCAAACAGAGAATTTTCTATAAGTTTTGATACGGACGTTCTTGCAGTGTATGAAGAGTTTGACAGATGCGAACGAATTTATTTTGGGTTAGAAGAAGTTAATGATAAAGTACGTGAAAGAAATACTGTTGCGTACGAATTAAGTAATTTTGAAAAGATTCCAAAAACCATTCCGTACCAGCCAGGATTTCGTCATTTAACAACATTATTACAAATACATAATTTTGATGTTGATAAGGTCATTGGATACTTTGAAAAAGAGTTGAAAAATGAATATGATAAGAAACGGTTACGTGTTCGTGCAGAATGTGCAGCTAATTGGGTTAAGAAATATGCGCCAGACGATTTTAAATTTATTGTCCAAGAAAAATTTAAAGGAAAATTAAATAAGAAAGAGAAAGAAATATTGAATGAGTTAGCTTCTAAACTTTTAGAAAAAGAATGGACTGATAAAGAACTGCATGAAGAGATGTATGTCCTTTGTACAAATCATGAAATTCCTCCAAAAGACTTCTTTAAAATTGCGTATACTGTGTTAATTGGAAAGGAGAAAGGTCCTCGGTTAGCAAGTTTTATTCTTGAGATTGGGAGAAAAGAAGTTGCTGAATTGTTTAAGGGCGTTTAATTTTCTTAATTAGTAAATGTATTTTTTCGTCAAAAGATTCACCATTTATACTACTTTCACTGAAACCGTATTGTTCATATAAATCGGCTTCAGATGCGAATGTTGGTTCAAGTAATATTGCAGATGCTCCCTGTTCTTTTACACATTTTTCTACCATTTCAATTAAATCTCCTGAATATTCACCATCTGGCTTTTGTTCAAATTCTGTTGTCCATGGTGGTTTTTCATAACTTCCCATAGTAAACGCTATTTTTCCAGTTAACGTTTCATGTCCTTGTAACTCATCTAAAGAAGAATGTAATCGTAATTGCTCAAGAAAATCTTGACTGGCAGTATCTAATACAACATAATCAATAAATGCTTTTATGTCGTATGGAAAATCTTCTGTGTTTCTTAAGTTAGAATGATTCTCTACTTTATACTTTGGTTCATTAGATCCTGTTTCTTTAAAGTATGCAATTATCATTATTCTTGGAAATATTTACCATTAAAAATATGGTGTGAGCGGCAGGGTTCGAACCTGCGTAAGCACTAAGCTAATAGGTATCTTTCACTCGTTGCAAACACTTGCAAGAAATGGCCTAAGCTTGGATTAATTCTTGGTTTTCACCATCAAACTAACTATCCCGTTTGACCACTCCGGCACGCCCACATGACGAAAAGCTTTCTCAAGCTTTTCTTTATTCCTCAAAGGCAAGTACTTTAAAAAGCTATCGCTATCTCTTTTATATATTCTAATCCCATAATACTGCTTATTATATTTTTTATTCAGCCAGCATTCAACTTTATGCTTAATTTTTAGATTTCTTAATATCTGGCTAGTTCCAGCAATCAACGAATTGCTAGCGGAAGTAAAGCCAATAGACTTGCCTCTAATTCCTCCATCAGTATCAAATAATCCTGCCAAAAAGTATTTCTGTAGTTCCAATGAATCAAATATTCTCTTAGGTACAATAACAGAAGAGCACTTGTTCCCAGCTGGAATCTTCATTTTATTAGATAGAAAATAGTGTAAACTTTTATTTCTAAATTGAAAGTAATATAATTTCTTTCGACTTCCCCTTTTATCAATCCTTTCTTTTACAGTACTTTTTGTTCTTATGATTGACTTAACCAAGTTTTCAAACTCTTTCAAGAATAAATAATCAACAACTTCAATAGCAATCTTATAATCTCGAGATTGATCAGATTTAGATTTACAAGAATTAGAAACGTGTCCGTCTCCAACAATGACACCTGTGATATACGCAGTTTCCTTGTTGAGATGAATGGGATAAATTTTTCCTATATTCATTTTATTACTTCTAAGTTTTATGAATGAATTAGAGAAATTAATGCTATATAAACTCTATCTGTGGTTGTCCAGTGGGTTGTGGTCTATTCAAAAAGTTTGATTTTCTATTTAACCACTGCACTTTCATAAAACTTAAATACTGTTTTTGATGAAAAAGTGATATGAAACTGTTTATTGCTCTATTGGTTGTATTGTCTTTACTTCTTGTAGCGTGTGATCCAGTTGTAATACCTGACGATCCTATCGTTGGTGATGATTCATGTAGTGAGTTTGAGGGTGCTGCAAAGGATAACTGTTATGCTGAAAAGATCCAATGTAGTAAAGTACAAAACGAAGTTGTTAGAGATGCGTGTGTTGCAGAATTAGCAAAAAAGAAGGGTGATATTGCTGTTTGTGATCTTATAAAAAGTGATACTTCTCAATCATACTGTCAAGAACAAATTGCAGAAATGACAAATGATCATGATATCTGTGGAGATATTAATAATGAATATTGGGAAAATAACTGTCATTATAATCTTGCTATTAATAATAATAAAGACGTATATTGTTCATTGATAAGCACAGATGAACAAAAGTATGAATGTTTCATGGAAATTGCCGTTGCAACCGATAATGCGTTGTTATGTGAGTTCCTTGAAGGTGCTGAAGTTACTCAATGTCTTATCACAATTGCGAAATCGTTAGAAAATCTGGAAATATGTGATCAAATTGAAGAATCGCTTGTTAGAAACACATGTAAGTTTCGTGTCGCGAAACAAGTTGGTGATATAGAATTATGTGAAAGTATCAGTGCAAAGTTCATTAAAGAAACGTGCATTTCAGAAATTACTGGTGCATCAGAAGAATAAAAGTCACTAAAAACATAGAATTAATTCTTATTCATGAAATAAAAAGAATATTATATTTCAGAACAGAAATCTTTCATTCATTTCTTGTTCCACGTATAACTTCGTGTAGTAGACGTATCTCCATATCCACATGAAGAACATCTTTTCTTTGTCTTATGATAAGAATGGCCACCGCATCGTCTACAGATGATGTGGGTTTTTTTCCCACTCTTCTTTCCCATGCTTGATGTTCCTTTTGTCATAGTTTAAAATACCTACAAATTATTTTTATGCTGGCGAGATTATTGTTATTGTATCACCACGAATAAAGACCGTACCTAACTTTCGTTTTACTTCTCCATCTTTATGTTCTTCTGCTTCGTGTAAAACAACGTTGATATGAATGTCGAACGCTTTAAGTTTTCCTACGAATCGTAGTCCATTCTTTAAGTCTACCATAACGGTTTTGTTCCGTGCTGCATTTAATGTATCTAGTGGTCTTGATTGTTCATCCATTTTACTAAAACCCTCCTCGTGAATAGAAAGCAAAGAACGAGGTTGCTATATAAACCTTTTGCTTGATTTGAAGCTATGTTTGGAATAATACTCTTCTATATACTGAGAGGAAAACATTATAAAGAAACATATACTTTTGAGTGGTATGACAAACTTTACAAAATTACAAACAGCTATCAAGAATTATGACACGTATCGTGAAAGCCTTATCAAGAAAAGCAGAGACGTTCTTAAACTCAGTAAGCAGTTAATTTATGCAGTACATCGTGATGAAATGAAAAATGCTACTACATTATTGAAAACTATTGAGGCTGAGAAAAAAAAGTTGGATACTATTACAAAAAAGAATGTTCGATTAACAAATGAAGGTAGTTACAAAGTTGCTGTACAAGAGTATGTAGAAGCAGTATTATATTACAATTTTGTGAAAACTGGGAAACTTATTGACGTTATGGTATTGCCTGAACATTATATGTTAGGGCTGGCAGATTTACCTGGTGAGTTAACACGAAGAGCAGTATTTCTTGCTGGAAAGGGTCACGTGGATAAGGTTGTTCATATCCGGGATCAAGTTGACATGATTTATGGCGAATTACTAAAGTTTGATTTCAGAGAGAACGAAATTCGTAGAAAAGTTGACGCTGTTAAGTACGAATTACGTAAGTTAGAAGATTTAGTTCTTAGTTTAAAGATGCAGAAGTAGTCACTATCTGGTGGTTAAACCAAAAGATTTATAAAGAGATATTCTCCCTAAGGTACTATGAAAATTATGGCTTTAAGTGATATACATGGGGATAAATCTCTCGTTAAAGAGATGGCCAAAAAAGCTGTTGAGAATCAAGTAGATCTCGTTTTATTAGCAGGCGACTTTGTTGCTCCTGACGGCTCTATGGACGGTCTTGTTGGTCCGTTTAAAGAGAAAGGTATTGATGTTGGAGTCTTACCTGGAAATCATGAAGGTCTTGCAGAAGTGGGCTTCCTTGTTGATAGGTATGGCGTAAAGAACCTTCATGGTTATGTTTTTAGAAAGGGCGACGTTGGAATATTTGGGTGTGGGTATAGTAATGTTGGAATTCATCAGTTGTCTGAGACAGACGTATTCAATACTTTACAGAAAGGACATGAGTCTCTTAAAGACGTTAAAACGAAGATTATGCTTACACATACACATCCTGAAGATAGTGTTCTGGGATTAGGTTTATTTCCTGGTTCAGAAGGCATTCGGAAAGCTATTGATCAATTTCAGCCAGACTTTCATTTATGCGGACACATGCATGAAACTGAAGGCATTGAAGAAAAAATTGGAAAGACACGTGTTATTAACGTTGGTAGGAAAGGGAGGATTATTTCTCTATGACCTATAAAAATTTGTACTATGTAGAATCTAATCCAATAACGCGCGCAGTAACAGAACAAAATTTCGGTTTTTTTGGATATGATGTTAGGGTTGGCCTTCCCGATTCTGTTAAAGAACATCAAAATATTGAACGTTTTTCAGATACTCATCAATTCTTACAAAAAGCAGGTATGTCTGATGTTATTCTTCTTAATAGAGAATCTATGGCACCTCTTGATACTGAGTTTGATAACGTATTAGATGTATATCTACAGAGCTTGAAAGATTCTGAATATCGTGGTGATGTTTATGTTACAACTCATAATGAACCAAGAGATACCTCACGTAATATGGCTTTTCATTTACAATACAAAGTTTTGAAATATCCTGTAGGTCCGTTAGATATACAAAATTGGTAATTTACAATGGTTGAACTTCTTGCACCCGTAGGAAATTGGACAATGTTAAGAGCAGCAGTGAAAGCTGGAGCAGATGCTGTATATTTTGGCGTTAAAGGATTTAACATGCGAGCATCATCAATAAATTTTGATATTGACGAAATAAAAGAAGTAATTGATTATTGCCATCAAAATAATGTTAAAGCATATTGTACAGTAAATATAATCATTCTTGAACAGGAAATAGAAAAACTACATACTATTTTACAAACATTACAAGATTCAAATATTGACGCAGTTATTTGTTGGGACTTCGCAGTTATACAAAAATGTAAAGAGCTACATATTCCAATTCATTTAAGCACACAAGCATCAGTAAGTAATTCCCAGTCTGCATTACAATGGAAAGAGTTTGGCGTTGAACGAATTGTCTTAGCACGAGAATGTTCATTAGAAGATGTTAAAGACATTAAAGAAAAGACAAATATGGAAATTGAAGTGTTTGTACATGGTGCACGATGCATTTCATTATCTGGACGATGTTTCATGTCACAAGAATTATTTGGAAAGTCAGCAAACAAAGGAGAATGCTTACAACCATGCCGAAGAGAATATACTGTAACGGATGAAGAAGGGAAACAGATGGTCATGGATAATAATTTTATCATGAGTGCAAAAGATTTGTGTGCCTTACCATTATTACCAAAATTAATGCATGTTGATTGTCTTAAAATTGAAGGAAGAAACAGAAGTGCAGATTATGTGTTTAAGGTTGTCTCTGTATACAAAGAAGCTTTAGATGCAATAAATAATAATACTTTCTCTGATGAACTAATAACAAAACTTACGTCAAAATTGCGGGAGGTGTACAATAAAGATTTCTCACAAGGATTTTTAATAGAGTATCCACATCATGAACGATGTAACGAATATGGAAGTAAAGCAACAACACGTAAAATTCTTATTGGAAAAGTAAGTAATTTTTATTCTAAGATTAATGTTGCGGAATTTACTATTGAAAGTGAAGGGTTCAAGTTGGGTGATACACTTTCATTTGAAGGACCAACAACTGGATATCATCAAGAAATTGTATCTGAAGTTCATACTGATAATGGAAAGAAAGAAGAAGTAAAGAAAGGAGAAATAGTATCTGTAAAACTTAATTCTAAAGTACGTGAGAATGATAAAGTGTATTTGATAACAAAAAGAGAATGATTTATTAATCCTGAAATATTTTAAATCGTATGATAACAGATTGTCCCGATTGCGGAAAAACATTGCATAATGGTCAGCACAAGTTTGCTGATGGTATGTTTAGTGTACAATATTGTAAAAAGTGTGGATTCAGAAAAGAAAAGCCGTTAGAATAAAGAATCACATACCTGGCATTTTCCCGCCCATACGTTTCATCATCTTGCCAATATCTTTTTCTCCCTTAAACATCTTTAACATTTTTTTACTTTGTCGGTGTTGTTTTAACAGTTCTCGAACCTCTCCAATTTTTATACCAGAACCAGAAGATATTCTGTCAATACGTTCAGTACTCATAATTTCGGGATCTTCCAACTCCCCCTTTGTCATCGAGTCCATTGCAATTTTCCACTTTTCTAATTTGCCCTCTTGAACGTCCATCATTTCTTTTGGCAATTTCATTGAACCCATACCAGGAATCATTCCCATAATCTTTTTGAACGATCCCATTTTTTTCATAGCTTTCATTTGGTCATATAAATCAATCAGGTTGAAATCTCCCTTAAGAAATTTTGCTTGCATATCTTTTGCTTGATCTTCCGTAATAACTTCCTGTGCCTTTTCAAGAAGTGTTTCTAAATCTCCCATTCCGATAAGTCTTCCCACGAATCGCTGTGGATGAAACACTTCAAGGTCGTCAATTTTTTCACCGACACCAATAAATTTTATGGGAGAATTTGTCACGGAACATGCTGATAGTGCACCGCCACCTTTAGCTGTTCCCTCTAACTTAGTAATAATAACACCGGTAACGTTACATGTATCATGAAATGCTTGTGCTTGTTTCTGTGCTGCCTGGCCAATATCAGCAGATAATACTAAAATTCGTTCATCCGCTTGTACAGTTTTGTTAATACTGTTTAACTCACTAATCAATTCGTCTGAAAGTGCATCTCTACCTGCAGTATCAACAAGAATGATATCATAATCTTTAAACTTCTTTTCAAAAGCCATGTATATGTTAACTGGATCTTTTTCTTCCTTTATACCAAAGAAATCTATTCCAACAGTTTCACATAATTGTTTAAGTTGTTCATACGCTGCTGGCCGCCATGTATCTGTTTGAATAGCAGCAACTTTGTAACCACGCTTTTTATAATATTTTGCAAGTTTTCCAGTTGTTGTTGTTTTTCCTGAACCAAATAACCCAACAAGCATAATCTGTGTAGGTTTTTTAGTAATTTTAATTTCTGACGATTCTTTTCCTAAAAAATTTGTTAATTCTTCATACACAATTTTAACAAGATGTTCACGTTTAGTTATACCTGGTGGAGTTTTATCTTTTGCACGTTCTTTAATTTTTGTACTTAAATTGAATACCAGTTGAACATTCGTATCAGATTGAAGTAGTGCTCTCTGAATGTCTTTAACCAGTTCATTAATGAGCTTTTCATCTATAAAAACTGATTTTGTTATCTTCTGTAACGTGTTCTTTAACGAATCTCCAAGCTTATCAAGGACCATTATACTCTAGAATAAATGTGTTTATTTAAAGGTTATTGTGTATTCTATCTACTAAGATGTCGCCGTATTTTGATATCTCCAATATTAAGAAATCCTTTTATTGCCCTTTGCGATAATCCTGCAATGTTAAGGTATGTTACTGCGACTTTTTCAGCATCTTTTGCGCCCATACCAAACTCAGTTCCAACTATTTCTGACCTGACCCTTTTATTGCTTGGCAATTGTGTAAATTTGTAAGAAATTGCACATTTTGTTACTTCATCCAATTCTAATTGAAGTTCCTCTGCAACATGTTGTCTATTCTTTCCATCGTATACATTTCCTACTGCACATATTTTTACTATAGCAACATTCAATTTTGTTTCTTCTGCAATATTGTCAAGTGTTTGTTTTTTTTGTAAAAAATATTCTGTTACAGCACCAATTTCTATTGGGGTAAAAGACGAATAATCAATGTCTGGAAGTTTTTCTTCCGATTTAAATTTTTGATGATATTCAACAATGTGGCGAACAACTTCGCGAGACGAAATTTCAAAATGGTCAGCAATTGAAGACGTTTCTTCACGTTTATTAAAATACAATGCTCCAATTGTGTTTCCATCAATTGAATGACTATCACCTGGATAGCCCTTTGGTAATAAGTATTTAATATCAATTGGAGTTTCTCCATTTCGACTATCAAACCGTATTATGCTTGCTATATACTTTCCATCAGATGTTCTGTTTGTAGATGAGGTGCCATTTCTTCCTCCAAGAAATTGATTCACTAATGATTCAAGTTCACAAGGATCTTCAGTCTCAAACAATTTATACGTACCCATTAATATCATCCAAAGTATGTAACTATAAATAAGTTTCTATTTCAAAGTAGCAAATAATAGGGTGTCATATCTCCTAAGACACTTATTGGTCCATATCATCATTTTCTCTTTCATTTTCAAATTTGTACGCGTCAAATGAAATAAGTCGTCCTTCTTCTTCCTCTGTTGGTTCAGGTTCTCTCGGCATAACACCAACAAGATATTCTACAGTGCAATGAAGGGCAGCAGCAACCCTCTCTGTACTTCCATCGTGAGATAACTCACATATTTCTGCAAGTGATTCCTCTCCAATATCGTAATATACAAGTACAGCTTTTGGAAGTTCTATTTCATAGATATTTGATACTTCTTCAAGTACATTTTCTAAAGCTCTTCCTTGACCAACACACTCTGACCGTATAGTTTCTAAAACACTTTCTCTATCAATATTTTCTATTGTGTAGGGAGACATATATTCTTGTGTTAGATCGGGTATCCCCGTTCCGCTAACAACTTTTATTACGGAAAAAGTCACTCCATTTTGATCAGAACTGTCAAAAAGTTCTTGAATGTCAAATCCTTCTCGTAATGCAGCAACAGAAAGTTCTGTTAATCCGACTTCTAGTTCTTCAGGATTATTCCACAGAATTTTGATACGTTGGCCAACACGTAAAGAATCATATTCACCCATAACTCCTAAGAGAATAAGACGGATTATAAAAAACTACTTTAGTTCCAATATGTATATTCCTGTAGTAAAAGAAAAATGTGGGCCTGCAGGGATTCGAACCCCGGTTAACCGGTATCTTCATTGTATGAAACAATGCCGAAGCCGATTGTACTATCCACTATACTACAGGCCCATTCAAAGGAAAAGCTTATATCCTTTTATAAACTTTATTTATCTGAATGGTACATCATCACATTTTTTGGTGGAAGTTCTTTCCAAAAAAAGAGTTAAATCAGATATATATCTCTGTTGCACTAAGAAATTTTGCCCTATCATTACTTGCAATTTTTGTTCCTTTGTACCTTTATAGTGAGATGGGGTTTACATTACAACAAACTCTATACTTTTATTTATTCTATTCAATTGTCTTTGCAATATCAACACCACTTGCTGCAAAGTTCTCAACACGGTATGGGATGAAACATTCTATTCTTCTCAGTGTTCCATTATATCTTATGTATCTTTTCTTACTGTACACTCTTCCTTCGTTTAATACTCCTCTTATCATTATCAGTACATTTCTGGGATTATCAATTTCATTTTATTGGATGGGTATGCACCTTGTGTTTAAACGTGCAAGTGACCATAAACATAGAGGGAAAGAAGTTGGGAAGAGACAGGGAATTTCGATCCTTGCTTCATTATTTGGTCCTATTATTGGCGGCTTCTTTATCAAATCGTTTGGCTTCCAACCACTTTTTATTGTTACCGCATTTATACTGTTTGCATCTGCAGGATTTCTTTTTTTAAGTAAAGATACTCATGTTCGATATCATTTTTCTGCTAAATCAATTGTAAATAGAAAATATTGGAAAAACTCATTATTTTTTGTCTCACGTGGATCAAGCGTTATGGCCATGGGCGTTATATGGCCATTATTTATCTTTTCTATTCTTAACAATTATGTGTCTCTTGGTTTGGTTGGATCGGTACTTGCAGGTGTTGGTGCTTTCCTAGTTATTGGAACGGGATATTTAAGCGATCATATTGATAAACGTAAAATTATTAGATACATTACAGGATTTGTTTCATTGTCGTGGTTCGTTCGTGCATTTGTAACAACGGTGAGCCACGTTTTTGGTGCAACAATATTTGGTGCAATTACAATGGGAATTAACGAATCGCCAATGGCGGCTTTGGAATATGATAAAGCGAAACAAAACATTACTGAATATTTTGTAAACAGAGAATTGTTTATTTGTTTAGGAAGAATTTTATTAATCACGTTTGTATTAATGACGGGAAGTCTTACAAGTTCATTCATTTTCCAAGGATTTATGAACTTTGCAATATTATTATTTTAAACAATGTCAGAGAACGATTTTTTGTGTGGTTTAATGGAACTGCAGTACGGTATCGATGTTAAAGAGAAGTTATGTTCTCTTTCTTCTTCTGTTCCATGGGCACATGGTTGGCCTGAAAATGTACAATCATTTTGGAACGCAGAAGCGTTTATGTGGTCACGTAAAATTAGTAAAGAAAAAAGAATGTTGATACAACAAGAACTTTCTTTTTTGACTGGAAAGAATTTGGACATTGGATGTGGTGCATATTCGTACATTACATCAGTAGGGTTCGATATTTCTCCCAAGATGCTTGATTTTAATGATATGTGTACAGAAAAAGTTGTTGGTGATGTTGAAAAACCATTACCTTTTCCCGAGAAGTCTTTTGATTCTATTACTACTATATTTCTGTTGAATTATGTGAAGAATCATACACAATTAATATCTGAGATTACTCGTGTTCTGAAACATAATGGAAAATTTGTTATGGTATTATCATCCAACCAGATTAATGATTGGCAGAAACAAAAAGAAGTTAATTGTTTTAGAAGTGATGAATGGACACGTCTATTACAACAAAGTGGATTTGTTGTCAATTTCTATAAGAAAGATGATTTATGGTTTTGGAAGTGTAGAATATAGTGATAAAATAAAAAACTTATTAAATGCAACCAACTTAATATCATAAAAATAGGTGAATAATGGCAGAAGGTTCTTTTTATAGGCAACCGTACGGAAGGTCAGAATTACTTGCAGAGTTTGGATTTAAAAAAGAAGAGGAACGTGAAGTCCTTCAATCTTTATACGAAAAGACAGGTTTTCCTGAACCTAAAAAATTTTATCGTCTTTCATGGGAAATGTTTGATTTAAGTCTGGAAGAACCTTACTTTTGGATGTTGGAACAATTTCAGCAGGGATTTCCTATCATTGAAAAGTTAGAAGATGCATTTGCAGCATCAGAAAATTCTGCATTCTTTGGCGTAACACAACAACGGTTAGGTGCACAGCAAGACAAAATATCACAGTTCTTAGCAACAACAGGAAAAATGATTAAAGAACTGTTTCAAATGGTACGAGAATTGCGTATTCTTGATGAACGGCTTGAATATTATAACGAATCAAAAGAACAGATGAAGAAGCCATTAAATGAACGAAAAAAAGGTGGAGAAATAACGTTGAAAGGAATGTTTATTGATTTGGTTCAGGGTGGTGGGAAAAGTGCTGCATCTGTTTATGGCATGGCACGAGAATTAGAGTTCATTACACTTCCAGACTTATTTTTTGACGCACCGCCATTTAAAGATTCTGGCGAAATGGAAAGTTATATCAATAGTTTAAGAAAAGATTTTAACGAAAACCTTCTTAGAGTTTTGTTACGACATTTACGAAATTTTATTGAATGGAAAAAAAGAACGCATAAAGAACATGAACAACGGCGACGATTTATGTTACAGTACCTTCTTCAACATTTTGAAATTATTAAAATGTACATTACGTGGGTAAAACCGTACCTTAAACATGTTGAAAAACTTACTTTGAAACAAAAAAGTATGCAATCACCAGAATTGGTTGCTGCGTTTGAAAATAGTATGCTTGACATTGAACTTCTTGCACGTAAACGTGATCCAAAAACGGGTGCAAACGGGTGCGTTTTGACAACGTTTAATTATCGTACACGGCCAGAACTTAAAGTTGTACAAGAGGGGTATCAGCGAGGTCCTGTCCATATTGGTCGTTTTGAAATGAACATTCGAGTGTATGGATGGACTGATGAACAGGTTGAATCGTATAAGAAACTGAAAGAGAAAGAAAATCTTATCCTTATGGGTGGAATTTCATCATCTGTGCAGAAAGCGATGGAAGCGTTAGGTGGTGAGTTAGACGTATATCTTGAAGAGGCTCGAGCTAGTTTAGATTCAACGAAGAAAGAACAACCAGAAGAAGAACCTGTAAAGAAACCGTTCATGAAGAGTTTTCTTGGAGATTTTTATGTTTCTAAAAAGAAAAGTGGGAGGCCATCAGTTCAAAAACCAAGTAAAAAAACTGAAAAAGCATTAGAGGCCGAGTTAAAGAACCTTGTTAATTATACAAAGTTTCATACATGGAACAATTATAAGAATTTTAAGAAATCGCACAGAATGGTTGCGTGGTAAACGTTTTTATAGTTCTTCTTATTTCTTATTCAAATGGTAGATGATTTAAAGAATGTTCCTCCTGAAGAACGTATCAAGAAACTGAAGGAACTTGAAGAGAAAAAAAAGAAGGAGATAGAAGAAGCGCAGAAAGCTATTCGTGAAAGTGAACAAGAAATCACAGAAAAACGTAAATGGGAAGATAAAGTTCCCATACCAGAATTGGGAAAAGAAGATCTTGTTGGTTTAAGTGAAGAGGGTAAAGCTGTTCTGAAAGAACGAAAGGGTCTTGAAGAAACTGTTAAAGAAGAAACTTTCAATGTTCCCATGTCTTCTAAGTCCGGTGGTCCGCTTGAAGTTCACGCAGCTGAATATATTCAAGCGTTAAGTCAAAAACCTGCTGATGAATTATTACAAAACGCTGAAAGTCTTAACAGAATGCAAGAGGATAGAGGATACTTAACACATGAAGAACAGCAAGAAGCACGTAACATATATAATGCTCTTAGTGAGAAAGAATCTGCTGCTGAATCGGGATCGTATGGTGGGTTTACGGAAGAAGTAGCAAATGTAACATCAATGACAAAACGTGTTACCGGTCGTTTACTTGATAGGGCATACCATGCAAACAAAAGTTCTGACAATGAAATGTATAAATCTTGAGTAATTTAATGTAACATTTTTACAATATTTTTTACAATTGATGTTGTTCTAAAGCTTTCTATTTCTTTTATCTTCTCGTAAGTTTTATATACCTCTAAACTCTTCTTAAAGACATGGTTGAGTTCGGTACTGGTAGGTATATGCCAATGGATAGGGGATATGTGGATGACATGGGTGCAGACCATGGCTTTCCGGCAAGTGAAACAAACCCTGAACAAATGACAAACGATGCCGGTGTACGAATAGGTGATATAGGATCTAGTATAGGTCTTGGTCCCGTTCCAAACCTTCCTGCTGTTGGCGCAAAAATGCGTGCGGGAACAAAGACTATGGAACTTAATTTTATGGGTATGGGTAAAGGCTCCGGGCAGGGACATACTCCAGAGATGTATGGTAAAGTACAACGTCAGGCATTACGTGAAATGCAAACTGCAAACCGGGTAGATTTTACAACTCATTCGACTGTTGGCGTTATGGGATTAGCTGGAATGGACCAACAGGGAAATTTTAACCGGCAGAATAAAAAACAAGCAGTTGACGAGATTAGTCGCGCAATTCATTTTGCAGCGGACGTTTCTCAGGGCGGGCCCGTAGTTGTCCATACGGGAGAATTTTTTAGACCATTCGTTGATGCAACGTGGAACAAAGAAAAAAAGTTTAGAATGTATGATGATGAGGAAGGCAGAGCATCATTCCGAGTTATTGATAGAAGAACGGGAAGAGTTATTGAAGAAGCACGAAAGAATCGAAAAGTTGCACGGCCAACATGGAATGTGGCTGAGGATGGTACAGAATATACTGAAGAGGGTATAACAAAAAAAGCTGAATCTCAATATGATGAAAGTGGTAGGATAATTTATCTTGATTATGAAGGAAACAGAATTCCTGACGAGGACCGTGTTCCAAAATTTGATCCCAAAACGGGAATGTTTAAAGTTCAACAACTTAGTTGGGACGATCTTGTTAAGGAATCAGAACAAATGACTTCTAGAGCACGAGAAATGTGGTTAGATTGGAAAAATGGTAAAATTACTGATAAAGATTTTGATACATCTAACTGGGTTCGGTTTAAAGACGCACATAAAGAAGATCAAATATTTGTTCGGCCGGAAGAGGCGTACATTATTGCAACATTAGAAACGAGTGCTGCTACATCACGTGGATATGCATATTATTACGGTGGAAGTTTTGATGAACATATAAAGACCATGGAGAAACTTAAAAAAGCGTATGAGTTCTATCAAAAGATTGAAGACGAGACTGATGAGGACGAAAAGTGGAAATTGAAGCGTGAAGGAATGAATAGGTTTCAGGGACTTATTCCTGAAGATGCAAAACTTCCTACCGAGTTGATCAAAAAAATGATTCGGGAAGAAGATAGGCAGATAAAATATTCACAAGAATCGTCAGCATCACAGTGGGCACAAGCAGAAGAATCAAAAGAAAGTATTCGAAATGTTGAAAGTGCAGAAACGTACGCTCTTCGAGAATCGTTTGATTCGTATGCTCAAGCAGGAATGTCTGCAATGAAACAATCTCAGCGACTTGAAAAGGAAGGGAAGTTAAAGAAACCTGTCCAGGTAGCAATGGAAAACCTTTTCCCTGAAAGTTATGGTGCACATCCTGACGAATTAATAAACCTTGTTGAGGGTGGAAGGAGACGTATGGCAGATATGTTGGTCCAACAGGGAGTTTCTGAACAGGAAGCACAGAAACGTGCAAAGGATCATATCACTGCAACGTTTGACACGGGCCATTTTAACATGTGGCGAAAATATTGGAATAGTGATCCTAAGAAGGGTATTGAAGAAAATGATAATGATTTTAATAAATGGATGTTAGGGAAAGTAGAAGAACTTGCAGAGAAAGGTATTGTGGGCCATTTACATCTTGTTGATAATTATGGATATCAGGATGATCATCTTGCACCTGGTGAGGGCAATACACCAATTAGAGAAATGGTAAAGATATTTAAGAAACACGGGTACGACGGCGAGATGATTGTTGAACCTGGTGCAGATTATACAACTGACGTATCTGGATTTCATTCTGTCATGAAAACATGGAAAATGTTTGGCAGTCCGGTGTACGGTTCAGGTGCTGGCGGTGCACAGCGCGGTTCATGGGGGCAAGTACAGCACGGATATTTTGGTCAGACACAACCACCATACTTTACATTTGGTGCGTACGGTCCTTCAGAAGATTGGACGTTATGGTCAGGAGTTCCGTTGGAATAATTTCTTATAAGAATAAAAACCGGGCCGAAACGAAACGTCTGAGCCCGGAAAGAAGGTTGGTTGGTTTCTAAAATGGAATTATAATGTATATTTTGTGTATATAGTGCCACGTTTGTACAAAAGATACACAAGTTCTTCAGTTGTTAATTTCGAAACAAATTGTTCTAAATCTTTGTACATCAGCATCACCTATACAAGAGAATAGTATTCCTTTATTAATCGGTTATGCATGGGTACTCTAGAAGGAAATTCAGATGATACTACCATAAAGCTTTTAAACCAGGCCACTAATTTGTTACTGTAAAGTAAATCAAGGTGGTTATCTAAATGTTCAGGTTGTTTTTTACCCCAGAATGGTTCAATGGTTGGGATATTGTGTTTAATGTAGTTAGTCTGCTTATCGCATTTCTCATTGCTGGATATAGTTGGCGCATTTATCGTGTTAATAAAGATACTAAGTATGCATACTTTTCATTAGCGTTTATTCTTGTATTTGTAGGATTATTATTCAAATCGTTTACAAGTGGCGTATTATACTTTTTTCCTGTCCGAGAAGTTGTCGCTGACGTATTGCGACCAGTTGCAGGTCAAAGTCTTCAACTGTCAGAATTGTTCTATAGGGGAGCATTCTTTGTTCAAATGATGGCAATGTTAAGCGCATGGCTTTTAATATTTTTTATATCACAAAAGTCACGAGCACGACTTTCAAAGTTTTATGAAGTAAGTCAAATTGGCTTATTCATTTATTTGGTACTTCTTATTTCAATTGTAAGTAATTTTCAGTATACCGTATTTTATCTTACAAGCGCAGTATTATTATCACTCATAGTTCTTAATTACTATAAGAGTTATTTGAATTCAGGAAACAAGAATACAAAAAAGATTATGCAAGCATTTATGCTTATCCTTATGGGAAACGTCTTTTTCATTTTTGTATTTCTTTTCCAAAGTTTTTATGCAGTGGGCGAAATCTTAGTCTTATTAGGATTTTTGTTCCTTCTGTATACGTACAATAAAGTTAAACGGAGATAAAATAAATATATGGCAGCACGACGATCACGGTTAGAACTGATTTATGACATCCTCTTTTCTATTCAGAACAAGGGTGGACAAATCAAACCTACTCATTTAATGTACAAATCAAACTTATCTCACAAACTACTTAATCAGTATCTTGAAGAACTGTTATCAAAAGAACTTGTTGTTGTTGAGGAAGAATTTTCTAAAAAGAAGCAAAAAAGTACACGAACAGTAGTCATAACAGAGAAAGGTCTTGGTTTTTTAGCTGAGTTTAGACGAATGCGCGAATTTACGGATGCGTTTGGATTGTAATTTCTAAAAATGAGTAATGTTATTCGAGTAGGCATTCTTGGTATGGGTAATGTAGGAAGAATTCATCATTTTGTTGCATCACAAATGGATAATTTTGAGGTTGTCTGTGTTGCCGATCCTCAAATGGATTCTGTTCCCGTTGAACATGTTTTTGACGATTATCGTGATTTGTTACGAGAATGTTCTCACGATTTAGATGCTGTTATTAACGCATTACCGACAGCGTTTCATTTGGGATCAGTAGAGGATACAGTTAGATATGGGTTGCCCATGCTCCTTGAAAAGCCTATGGGGATCGATTCTGGAGAAGCAGAACAGATACAAAATATAGCTGAAGAATATTGTGTTAAGGTTATGGTAGGTATGACTGGTCGGTATCATCCAGAATTTATGTTTGCACACAAATTTCTCTCTGAGATTGGCGAAATAATGCATGTTGATGAACGAATACATTTTGGAAGTGCAAATTTTCCACAACAGTACGTGACACGGGAATTATTTGGTCACGGTGTCGGACTGACGAATGGTGTCCATACCATTGATAGATTTCTGTGGTTTACGGGTCAGCCAATCACATCTATGAGGATTGATCATGTTGGTAATGAATTATTACATGGTGATGTGGAAGATTCTCTACGTGGAAAAGTAACATTTAGGGACGGCGTTCCTGGTTGGTTTTCATTACGATATTCGCCACATACAGAATCGGATTATGTGTTTGAAATTGTTGGTACAGAGGGGATGATACGTGTTAAAGGATTTGATAATGCTGTTCTCATTCAAGGCGATACCGTAACAGAGTTGTATGAACATAATCCAGACATGGGATTTGATCAACGTCACTTTCCTGGAATTGAAGCAGAGTTAAACACATTTGCTACATTTCTTCAGGGGAATGAAAGGACAAAACATGTTGACGATTGTATCAGGGCGCAACGTGTCATAGACGTTTTTTATAAGAATGGGCCAAATTTTTCACGTTCCTAACTTTTCATTTCACAATTATTAAAAAAGAACATAACTATTGGAGTATACAATGTCAAAAATCATTGCAGGTATTGATGAAGCTGGACGTGGGCCAGTACTTGGACCATTGGTCATGGTAGCCATTGCAGTTAAAGAAGAAGATGTTAAAAAGTTGGAATGGTTAGGTGTTAAAGATTCCAAATTGTTATCTTCACAAGTACGGGAAGAACTGTTTGAACGTATTCATGAAATTGCTCATAACTTTAGAGTTGAAGTTATTGAACCTGACGCAATTGACCTTTCATTAACAGAAGAAAGTTCTAACTTAAACTGGTTAGAAGCGGAAACGTCTGCTCGATTAGTTTCAGAGTTAAACCCAGACAAAATTATTGTTGATTGTCCGAGCATTAACATTCCTGCATATACAGAATACTTTGCAAATAAATTAAGTGAGGGTGTACGTTCAAATGCTGAGTTGGTAGTTGAACATAAAGCTGATATGAATTATATCGTTGTCGCTGCTGCCTCCGTTGTTGCAAAAGTTATTAGAGATAGGTACATTGAAAAGATTAAAGCAGAAATTGGTGTAGATTTTGGAAGTGGGTACATGTCTGATCCTAAAACAAAAGAGTTCCTTGATACGTACCATGAAAAGTATCCACACTTATTTAGACGTAAATGGAAATCGTACGAGACTGCTGTTGTGAAGAAAGCTCAGAAAAGTTTAGGCGAATTTTGATAGTATTTTAAAGTAATGTTCCATAAAATTTATAATGTATTTTGTTACTTTTTTGTTGATGGAAGTTGAACGAGCAATTCGTGAAAAATATGATGCAGTAACGCTTGTTCATTGTGACATGCCTGATTCTTCAATAACTCTTCATGGTGGTGCTGATGAACGATTACGTGCAGTTCTTGACGTTGTTGCGCCAGGGTATATCAACACCGAAATGGCAAGAAAAAAATTATTTTGTTGCGACGCTGACGGTTCCATTGGAAAAAGAATATTTGAAGGTGTTGCAACAACAGAAGCCGGCAACCATATATTTTATTCTGTCAATGCGAGTTTCTTCAATGAAGATTTGTCTGCGGAAGATGCAGTACAATATCTTAGTTCTTCTTCATGTTCGCCGTTTTCTAAACAAAGAGCAAATTGGAAAGATTTTGGATTTAATGTTAAGAGAAAGTTTGTAGAGATAAGTGGTAGAACAAAAAAAACTCCCTTTGTTGAAGACGATGGTCAAGATGCTCAATATGCTCCACATCATATCCAAAGTATGGTTATAAAAGGAACAATAACACAGGTTGAGAAAAGGAAAAATAATGGTGGTGGGTGGTTTTATACAAAAGATCCTGTTGCAAATGCTATACGAGGCCATGATCTTTGGCATTGTTATGGGGGGGTTGTCTGGACAATTGCTCGCGGCGATGAAGATTTGTTTAGTTGTGAAATACATAATCCGTTTGATGTTGGTTCTGATCCAACAGGGTGTCGTTCACTTTCAGTTTACAATCCTACAGTAGAACGTATGAAAAAAGCTGGAGATTTGTTTTTTGCATTAAAACGACATATAGCCAACCATGTACCTGAAATTCGTAACGTGGCACATCTTGTAAGGGCGGGAAGATTTACAGGAAATGATAGAATAAAAGAAATGGCACAAGATTTCTTCAAAGAATCAATAGCACCATTCTCACAAGCCGAAGAACTCGCAGACCTTCTTTAGTTTTTTAGTTAATTTTATAAGTTTATGAATTTTGTTTATGATATGGTCGTATTCACCAACGTTAAAAAGGAGTCAGTAGAGAAACTAAAAGGTTTTACAAAAGAAGAACCTAAAACTGTGTATGAAGAAGTACGAATGAAGAAAAACGGTGCTACGCTTATTCTATATACGTCTGGAAAGTTATTAGTACAAGGAAACGAAGATGCAGTTGCAAATGTTTCTGAACAGTTACATAAACATGGAATTGGCGAAGCTACAAAAAGAGTTGTTTTCAAGAAAGAAACGGGAACGATAATTGGGAGTGATGAATCGCTTAAAGGTGATACGTTTGGTGGTATTGTCGTTGCTGCTGTCCGTGCAGATAATATGGGAAGAGAAAAATTACGAGAATTAGGGGTTGCAGATAGTAAAAAGTTACGCGATACAGAAATTGTAATGATGGCAAAAAAAATACGACAGATTTCTGATTGTTACGTAAAAAGTATTCTTCCTGAAGAATATAATAAGTTTGATGGAAATGTAACAAAATTGTTAGACAAATTTCATGTAGAATGTGCTCACAATCTTGGTTCTGGAACACACGTTGTTGATAAGTATCCTGGATGTACTATTGGAGATGTTAGTGTTGAAAAAGCAGAATCTAAATATGTTGAAGTTGCTGCTGCATCTATCCTTGCACGAGAATCTGCTTTACGACAAATTAATTATTTAAGTAAAGTTGCAGGTTTTCCCATTCCAAAAGGAAGTACGCATGTTAAACTAGCATTGCACGAATTAGAAGAACGGAAGTTAGATCCAAATAAGTTTGTTAAAACTAGTTTTTCTAATGTTAAAGAGTTTTTTAAGCATAAAAAAGTATTATAATCTCTTCACAATACTTTTATAAACATCTTCTCTATTATTATACTATGCAACCTCAGCAACAAATGACACCGGAACAACAGAAAGAGTTAGAAGAAAAGATTAAGAACATGTCGCCTGAAGAGTTGCAAGAATTTCAAAAGCAACAATGTATTTTCTGCCAGATTTTAGCTGGAAAAGTTCCCTCAAAAAAGATTTATGAAGATGAAAAATGTATAGCTGTTCTTGACGTCAATCCTGCAGCAAAGGGACACGTTATTGTTATTCCAAAGGAACATTATGCAATCATGCCACAAATTCCTGATACGGAAATTAGTCATTTGTTTCTAATAGCACAGAAAATGTCGCAAGTAATTCTCAAATCGTTAAAGTCTGCTGGTACTAGCATTTTTGTTGCTAACGGTTTAGCTGCTGGTCAGCGGGCACAACATTTCATGATACATGTTATCCCTCGAAGGGATGGTGATAAAATATTAGATGTTGAAGATAAAATTATTGATAAAGAGTTGGTACATAAAGTGACGTCTTCTGTACAGAATAAACTTAATGAACATCTTGGAATCAAAAAAGAAGTTGTTGATGTTAAAGAGAAGGATCCTGAACCTAAAAAATCTAACAATAAAAAATCAGAAGATAATAAAAAAACTAAAAAAATCAAAGATACTGAGGATGTTGGATTAGACGATATTGCCAACTTGTTTAAATAAAGATGAAATGTGAATATTGTGACATAATTGAAGAAAAGAATAATCTTCTATATGAAGATGATGACGTAGTTGTTGCTGTACGAGACGTTGCAGTAACTCCTGGACAGATATCTGTTATTCCTAAACAACATTTCACAATCTTTGAACAGGTACCTCCAGATATAGTAACTAAATGTTCAATAATGGCAAATAAGGTGAGTGTGTCTGTGTTTGAAGGTCTTGGAAGTCAGGGAACAAACATTATTGTTAAGAATGGTACGGGGGCTGGCCAGACAGTTCCTCATTTTGCTATGGACATTATTCCTCGACAAGAAGAAGATGGTCTTAATTTACAGTGGCAGTCAAAACAGTTAATGGAAGATGAAATGGACATGGCATTTTCAACTCTCAAGGATGCTCTTAATCCAACAGCTATAACTGTCAAGAAAGTTAAAGATGAGAGCGTGAAACCAGAAAAAGTCAAAGAAGAGAAGGGAAAGGAAAATTATATGTTAAAATCTCTTAAAAGAATTCCATAAAATATTATTATTATTATTTCTTTAAACGTAATTGTGGTTTAGATTGTCTCTGAATTGCCTCAAATGTTAACGTTTCAACATTTTCTAACACTTTTCTTTTTTCTTCTACTTCAATATCTCTAAAAAGAAGATCTAATCTTTTATTCTCTACTTTCTTATTCTTCGCCCCCATATTCATTTCAACAATTTCAAATTTTATAAAATTTTGGGTGTTGGATTCTTATTATGGTTAATTTTATATATGTGGTTAGGTTATGTTACATAATATGAAAAAGAAGGGCGTATGTTTGTTTTTATTAATTTTATTAGTTCTGCTAATTGGTTGTGCTCAGGAAGATATTTATGATGAAGAATTAGCTAATGAATTAGATCAATTATCAGACGAGGAATTGAATTATGTTTTAGCAGAAGATATAGATACGCCTAATCTTTCTGGCGAAGCTAGTCTTAAGAAATATAAAAAGTTAGAAGCAATTAGAAATAATCCAAAAATTCAGAGATTCAGAAAAGAACCGATCAATTGTAAAGATTCAGATGGTGGTGCAAACTATCAAGAATCTGGTTATGTTTCTTTACTTAATTATCCTGGAGGAGAAATCGAAAAAAGTGATTTCTGTTGGAAAGATGGTGTTAGACTTCAAGAATATGTTTGTGAAAAAGGCAAATATAAAGGTGACCATACTTATGATTGTTCTAAAGAAGGTGGGGCTTGTAATGATGGTGCATGTACAGTTAGTCATTGTTACGACCACCAATACAATGCTGGTGAACAGGGGTTAGATTGTGGTTGGAGTTGTCAGACTGGGTGTGAGTTTGTAGAAAAAGAGGGGACATTATGGAGAGATGAAACGTGGAAAGGAAATGTTTTGATAATTGATGGGGTAGAAGTTCCAGAAGGGATAACACTAACAATAGAACCTGGAACCATTGTGAAGTTTGCATATGGGCGAGGCTATCGAAATGTTAATAGGTCTGGATTAAACATTATTGGTGGAAAATTGATTGCAAAAGGAACTCAAACTGAACCAATTTGGTTCACTTCTTCTGCTCCTGATCCAATAAATGGTGATTGGCATGGCGTAAATATAAGAAATAGTTTGTTAGATAATGTTCTTGATTATGTAATTATTGAATATGCACAGCTTGATCTTTCATTGTGGGATTCTTCAGCAACTGTCACTAATTCAATTATTCGGTGGTCAAATTCTGAAGGAGTATACTTAGAGAGATCAACAGCAAATATTGATCACAATTTAATTTACTCAAATGCCTACAATGGAATTGCATTAGAGCAATATAATTATGATGTAAGAATAACTAATAATTACTTTTATGATGGGCACAATCCAATACATGGTGAAGCATCAGAACTACGAGTTGAAAACAATTTAATTTCAAATAATTGGTTTGGAGCAACGTTTGATGATAATAGCGACGTTGTATTTAATAGTAATAAAGTTGAAGGGAGTTCAAGATATGCTCTTCATTTTATTGTTAATTCAGAAGCAGAAGTTCAAAACAATATAATCAACAATAACAATGGTGGAATAGAGTGTGCTGATTCAGTATGTTCTATTAATGACAATGCTATATTTAACAACCAAGTTTTCAACTTTAGAGTAACGGGTGATTCTAATATTGATTTAAAAAATAATTGGTGGGGAACAACAAGTTTAGATTCAATATTTGATTCAATAGATTCTGAAGTAAATCTTCTCATTGAGCCAATACAAAATACTAATGAGGTTTCATTCCAAGCACCAAATTTCATTCAACAAGATTTGAAAAATTTTGAGATTAATTATATCCCTGGAGAGGAAGATGATTTATATCTCTATGTGTATCCTTCAGAAGATGAGACTCGTAGGGTCTTACACAGAGTTGGAGAAGGGTTAGGATTTGGTTGGACTTTATTATGGGTGGAAGATTATTTATGGAAACCTCTAGGTGCTGGTGATACAATTGCAAAGCTCGATCCTAAATCAGGAGAAATTCTTGAAACTTTTGTTGTTGAAGGATTAGCACAACCTCACGGAATGGCATTTGATGGAACATTCTTTTGGATTAATGACTTTACAAACAAAGTGATTTTTAAAGTGAATTATGAAACTAAAGAAATTGTAGATACAATAACCATTCCAAATATGGGTGATAGTTCTGGTGCTTCAAGTATTGCTTATGATGGAGAATATTTGTATCTAAAAAGTTGGACAACAAATTTACTTTATAAAATCAACAATGTTGGAGATATTCTTGAAACAATTGAACTTCCAGAAGGAGGTGGATCTGCTTTAACTTGGGATGGAAATCATTTTTGGATAGAGGGTTGTAAAGGACTATGTAAAGTTAGTCGTAATGGACAACTAGTGGGCGAGATTTATCCAGTGGCATTGGGTGCGTGGGCTCTTGCTTGGGAACCTTCAAACAATGAAAATAGTGGTTTTCTTTGGAGCGTGCAAAGAACTTCAGAAATGTGGGACGATGATAAGATCTTTAAAATAGAAATCCTTGATGATAGTTTTGATTCCTCTCAAGAGACCTATCATTGTTTGGGTTTTGAGGAATACGTCGTACCACCAACTGAAAGAGTTTGTTGTTCAGGACTAGTTGCAACAGAATGTACCCAGTTCTGTCCAAGTGAATTTTGTTGTGATCCTGGCGAGATGATTTGTTTAGAAGAATAAAAAACAAAAATCTTTTCTTTTACAATAATTAAAGAACGGCTGTCCAGATAAATGTCCAGAAATACTGACTAATTATTAGGATGATTAGTATAACAATAATTAACCAGAACCACCATTTTTTGACCATCAATTTCCAATCAACATAAATATCTTCTACTTTTTTGATCTTTTTAACAATATATTCAACTACTGCCGCATAAACATAAAACTGCAATAAAATAGATGGAATGTCTAATAAATCTCTGGTAAACCCTCGTCTTAAAATATCGGTGAGATTACCACTTCCAAATTTTAAAACATTAGTGTCAAAAAATGGAAGTCCTATAGACAAACTGATTCCTGCAAACAAAGCTAAGATTGTCCATTTGAATGTGGTTGGTCTTAGAAATTCATTTACTTTTCCAATCAAACAAAGACCACTAGAAACCAAATACGCTACAATTGATATTCCAATTAGTACATAAAGATATGTGTTTGAATATAATCCACTAACAAAATCAGTAAAGATTACAATAGCAGGAATATAGAACAATATTAAAAACAACATTAATTTTTCTTTCGTCAAACCAAAAAATCTTTTCACATCCATCTTTCTGTATTATTTTTTTAGTTTTTATATAGTTTCCTATTTAAAATAAATAAAACTTAAAAATATTTTACTAACCAAATGTAAAAGAACCATAAAACAACTCCAATAATTAAAGAAGAAACAATTACGATAGGCAATATTGGTGACTTAATTGATGCAATAATAACAATAATTGCTATTAGGAAATAAATGACAGCTATTATGTAACCAGTTAATGTCTTTATGGAGTTCATTTGCATGATTTAATTAATCTTATAAGATTAATATATCTTTCTATGGTTATGGTTCTTATTAAAATAACAAATTAAACTTAACTATCACTAACAGTAAACCTTATAACCTCGTTACATTTTCAAACAGGACTATGATAAACAATAAATGGGTCCTTGTTCGAGGATCAGATATTGAAGGAAAAGGCGTCTTTGCAAAGCAAGATATTTCTAAAGGAACCAAAGTCATAGAATATGTTGGAATTAAAGTGACAAAGAAAGAAGCCGACGAATTAGAAAATCCTCGGTACGTTTTTAATCTTAACAAGAAGTATGATATTAACGGTAATGTTCCGTGGAACAAGGCAGGTTTCATTAATCATTCTTGTGATCCTAACTGCGAACCAGAAAATATTAACGGCAGTATATGGCTTATTTCATTACGTGACATCAAAAAAGATGAAGAGTTAAGTTACAATTATGGATACGATATGGAAGATTATAAAGATTGGCCATGCAATTGTGGTTCATCAAAATGTGTTGGATATATGGTTGCTGAAGAACACTGGCACAAAATCATAAAAATGCGGTAAAAGTGTTCCACAACAATCTAAGGGACGAGGTATGGCATAACACTTTTCTTAAAACCGCATTTTTAGGATCCCAATAAATCGCTACGCATTTATTGAGGATAAAAAAGTAGTTTAAAAATCATCATTTTTCTAACTGTTATATTTATAAAGACGTGTTGTTTCCCAGTAGATACTATGGGTGTGAAAAAGAGATTACATATTCCTGTTGGTACGGTACGTATCATGGTTAAAGACCTGAAACCGTACGAAAAAACCAGGACATCGTGGAAGCGATCAACAAAACGTTTTCCTGAAGTACCTCGCATAGTTAAGTTGTTTAAGGCTCATAAAAACATTAAAATTCTTATTGATACAAAAGATTCTAGATTTCTCAAAGGTCAGTTAGGTTCTAACGGTTTACCGCAGGGAGCACGTATAAACATTCTTCCTAACGGTGATGTTATTGATAAAGCATTTTCATTATTTGCAACAAACTTAACAGTTCATGACCAGTCTTCAGATGATCATTGGGATGTATTGTATCAAAATAAAGGTGGAACGTATGCATACTGTTACACATTAGATAAAATTAATCGTCATAGGAATGAAAAGTTTCACAAAGTATGGAAGTTTGACAAAGTACAATCAAAACTTCTCAAGAATGTTGAAAAAGCGTTGAAAGATAAAGATGATACGTGTGCTCTTCCCATGTATACATTACTTAATACTCATATGAGGATAGGAAACGAAATATATTATCGTGCTCACGGACATAAAGGTCTGACAACACTTAAGAAAAAAGATATTAAGATTAAAGGAAATAATGTGGTGTTTGATTATATCGCAAAAGATGGTGTGCCACGACGTATTGAACAAAAGTTTTCTCCTACCTACGTTCGTCGTTTAAAGAACCACCTTACAAAATGTAAAAGAAACGATTTTGTGTTTAAATCAGCTGAAACTGGTCGTCCTATTCCTGAACATCATTTTAAGAAAGCATTTAAGAAATATTGTGGAACAGAGTTTTATCCACATATCATCAGGTCACATTACGCGACGAAACAAGTAAAAGACTTTTTGAAGGGTAAGCGTACAATATCTAAAAAAGATGCAGATACATTATTTTTGTCGATTGCAGAAAAGTTGGGCCATAAAAGGTTTGTGAAGAAAGATTGTGTATGGAAAGATAATTATACCGTTACTGTGAACCATTATGTGCAGCCTGAATTAGTACAGAAAGTTAAACTTCTTATGAAGTGATTAGAATTCTAAGACAATTATAACTACGTTGTTAGAAAAATGTAGCCCCGCGCAGATTCGAACTGCGGTCCATGCCTCCAAAGGGCACGATGATAGTCCACTACACCACGGGGCTGTCAATACATGTTTTCTTTGTGTTTGTTTATAAAATTTTCTTTCTCAAATCAGAAAAGTATAAAAACCTCAATTGTTTAATATCTATATGGTCCTTTCGGCTTTAGGGGCACAGGTGATTGATGTTGGCCCAGAATTACAACCTTTGGTAGATACTATTCAACCGTTCTTTGGCAAACTGAGTGTTCTTGTTGGCGGTTTATTTGGATTGTACATTATTCTTATACTTGTTCGAATATATTATGAACGGAAGAAAGTTAAAATTCTACGTGACATACGGTATGATATGGACCACTTAAACAGATATCATGGTATTAGCTATTCACGGCATCGTATGGGCCTTCCACGAAAAACGTTCAATGTCCTTCGTGGACTTGTTTTGCGAAGAAAAGTAATAAAAAGTGTTAAAAAACTTGACAAAAAACGTGCACGGAAGAAAAAATGAAAATATCTCTCAACAAAGAAATATTTACAAAATTTGATACAAAGTTTACTGTGGCATGTATTCTGGTTAAAGGAATTGACAATGAAAGCAAGCTAGAAGAATCTAAACATCTCCTTCAAGAGGCAGAAAATCTTGTACAATTTACGTTTCATAAAGAAACAATAAAAAATCATCATATGATTTCGCCGTGGGCAGTTGCACAGGAAAAGTTTGGAAAAAGTGCAAAACATTACCACACATCTGTTGAAAAGTTGTTACAGAAAGTTCTTAGAAAGAAAAGTGTTGCAAAAAAGAATGTTGTAGGGAACGTCATTTCTTACATTGCATTGAAAAACATCGTACCATTTGGCGTTGATGATCTTGATAAGATTACTGGTGACATAAAGTTTTCAGTTTCTACTGGAAGAGAGAAGAGGGGTGTTCTTAGATCATTGAAGAAAGGAGAATTGTATTATCGTGATGAGAAAAACATTCTGGGAACAAAATTAGATTATTGGAAAAGTAAAAAGACCTCTTTACATCCTAAAACTACAACGGCACTTATTCATTTGGAAGTTCTTTCACCGATAACTCAAAAAGAAATGAAAATTCTTTTGAAGGAAACTGTTGAATTGGTTGAATCGTTTACTGGTGGTAAAGCAAAAGTGTTTGTGTTGGATAAGAAGAAAGTTAGTGTTAAAGTTTAAATTTATTCTTATAGAAAACCTTTTTCTAAGTTTGCTTTTATTTTTTCAAGAAGTGGAGCAGTTAATGCTTTCCTAACTTCTTCAACCCCATATGGTGTTCCACAAAAATGGTCACGAACTCTAAGCGGATTTCTACTTTCTACATAAAAACGGCTAGTTAAGTGTTGGGAATACTTTGGATTGGTAACATCTTTATCTCGTGGGCATTGAAGTACACCCTCTAAAACATTTGGAAGTACAACATTAAACTTATCTTTAACTATTCCACCATTAATGTAATTTACTGTTGCTCTATCTGAAGCTAATTTAAGTAAACACGATTGTTGCGGACTTAATTGGTGTCCATGAATGGCAATAACATCTTTTTTACCATAACGCTTACTGTTAATTGTCATTGGTGGAACAACTGATACACCACTTTTTTTTAATTCTGTGAGGCCAAGAAGATGGTATACAATCATCCCTTTACCCTCTTCAATGTGGTCAATAAGAGTTCCGTTATTAAGACGATATATCAAATGTCTTCCACTTTTGGCACCATTGGTTATTTCTAAATCTTGCCGTAACTCTGGCTCTTCTCCAAGATCAAGATTTCGTCCTTCAAATTCTTCTCCATTAAGTATTCTATTGATTAAAGCTGCTCTTAGAAAAAGTCCATTTTCTACTTCTGTAAAGTATAGGGCATGTTCTGTTTCATCAACATCTCGAGTTATTTCATTTACTCTCGGTAGGGGGTGCATAACTATTAATTCTGGTTTAGCCTCTCTTAACTTTTTGGCAGTTGTTTGCATTGCTCTATCGGCTTTAATAAAATCAGAATTCCCCTCTGCAGTATCTGGGAAACGTTCCCTTTGTACTCTTGTCATGTAAAGAACATCAACATTTCTTATAGCGTCCATTAAGTCTTCTGTTATTACTACTTCCCTCCCTGTAGCTCTTTTATAATCGTCAATCCGCCATTGAGGCATCTTTACAACATCGGGGGATACAAGCCAAACATCAGAATCATATACTTCTAATGCTTGGAATAAAGAATGAACAGTCCTTCCGTACAATAAATCTCCAACCATGGCAATCTTTTTACCGTCAATTGTGCCAAACTTTTCTTGAATTGTCATCAAGTCAAGTTCTGTTTGTGTTGGATGTCCATTATCACTATCGCCAGCATTAATAACGGGTATATCTAGACTATCAGCGGCAGCCTGTGCTGCTCCAGCAAGAGGATGCCGAATTACTAAAACATCAGCTCTATATCTCTCATACATCCTGACAGTATCAGCAATAGTTTCTCCTTTGCCAACGGAAGATGATTCTGGGTCTGGAAAGCCAGTAACATGCATGCCTAATTGCTGTGCTGCAGCTTCAAAACTTCCATGTGTTCTTGTTGACTTTTCAAAGAATGTCATTGTTACAGTTCCACCAATTCGTGGAATTCCATCTCTTTTCATTTTTAGACCATCTTTAATTAATGAATCTAAATCTCTTCTAGAACAGTTCCGTGCAGAATTAACATCTCTCATCAAAAATAAAATGTTTCTTTCTTCGTTTAAATACATTTCGTCTTCGTAACATACATATCACGTTGCTTGTATAGTACATACTTCATATCTCAAAATCAATTTATTAAGAAAATTTAATAAACACACTACTATTCTTTTTATGTATGGATTTTAAACAACAAATCATCAAACTCCTTATTAAAGAAACGAAGTTAAAAAAAGAAGAAATAGAAACTATACTCTCAATACCTCCAGATCCAAAATTGGGTGAATATTCATTTCCCTGTTTTACGTTAGGAAAGAATCCAAAAGACGTTGCAGAAAAACTCAAGAAAAAAATCAAAGTTCCAAAATTCATTTCAAAGATTGATGTTGTTGGTCCATACTTAAACTTCTTTGTAAATTATGCCGTTATGGCAGAAGATACTCTATCAAGAGTACATACAGAAAAAAAGAATTATGGAAAGGGAAAAGATAAAAGGAAAATTGTTATTGAATATTGTGGTCCTAACACGAATAAACCTCTTCATCTTGGCCATCTGCGAAACATGGCTCTAGGAAATGCTGTGTATCATATTCTTTCATACAGTGGAAATAAAGTACATCCAGTCAACATTATCAATGATAGAGGGATTCATATTTGTCAATCAATGCTTGCGTATCAAAAATGGGGAAAGAATAAAGCGCCAGACAAAAAGGGCGACCATTTTGTTGGAGATTATTATGTACTCTTTTCAACAAAAAGTAAAGATGATGAGACATTAAAAAAAGAAGCACAGAACCTTCTTATTCAATGGGAAATGAAAAATCCTGACATCTTAAAGTTATGGAAAAAGATGAACAAATGGGTACTTGACGGTTTTAAAGAAACGTATAAACGGTTTGGTGTTTCGTTTGAAAAGGAATATTTTGAATCTGAGATGTACACGAAAGGAAAAGATATTGTTATGAAAGGCCTCAAGAATGGTGTTTTTAAAGAGAAAGAGAATGGTATCGTTGCAGAACTTGAGAAATTTAAAATTCCTAATAAAGTGGTGTTACGGTCAGATGGTACTTCTGTTTACATGACACAAGACTTACAATGTGCAGAGGAACGGTACAACGATTTTCATTTTGATAAGATGATGTACGTTGTTGCGTCTGAACAAAATACTCATTTTAAACAATTGTTCAAAATTGTAGAATTGCTTAAACGACCGTACGCACAAAACCTTTATCATTTAAGTTATGGTCTTGTACATCTTCCCACGGGAAGAATGAAGTCACGAGAGGGAACGGTTGTTGACGCTGACGATATCATGGACGAGATTTCAAATCTTGCAAAGAAAGAAGTCCTTGCACGGTACAAGAACATATCTGCAAAAGAAGTTAAAGAACGTGCAGAATTTATTGCACTAGGCGCAATAAAATTCTTTATGCTTAAAACAGATCCTTCTAAAGACATTGTGTTTAATCCTAAAGATTCGCTTAGTTTTGAAGGTGAAACTGGTCCTTACGTCCAGTATACTCATGCACGTGCATGTTCAATACTGCGTAAAGCAAAATCTCAGTATAAACTGTCAGTATCTTCAAACATTAATTTCGATTCACTAACGTTAGCGGAAGAGCATGCACTCGTAAGACTTCTTTCAGAATTTCCACATGTTGTTATGAAAGCTGCAAAGACATCAAAACCTCACCATATTGCAAATTATTGTATTGCACTCGCACAAGCATTTAACGAGTTTTATCATAAATGTCCCGTTCTTTCAGAATTGGAACATCAAATGAAATCTCGACTTTTGTTGGTAGATTCTGTCAAACATGTTCTTCATAATGGTCTTGCATTGTTAGGTATAAAAGCACCTGAAAAGATGTAAATATAGTCATTTTCTTTACTGAAAAAGGAAACATTAAAAAAGGAGTATTTTTTTATTCTTACTATGAAATTTGTATTTTTGTATGTAACAGCAACATCAAAAGAAGAAGCATTGAAAATTTCGTCATCTCTTCTTGAGGAAAGACTTATTGCATGTGTTAATATGTTTCCTATAAAAAGTATGTATTTAGGGAATGATAAAATCGCAAAAAAGAACGAATATGTCCTTATCCTTAAGACCGAAAAGGGAGCAGTTCCACTTATCTCGAAAAAGATTGCCAAAATGCATTCATATTCTATTCCATGCATTACAGAGGTATCAGCTGAGCCTAATGAAGAGTATAGCCGTTGGCTTATGGCACAACTTGTTGGAAAGCCACATAAATAGGCTCGAAATCTTTATAAACAGGCTACTTTTTACTAAGGATATGGCAAAATTACGAAAATTCGCAGCATATCACGCTATTGAGAGGCCCTACACTCGTATTAGTAAGTACGTTAAGAAGAATTACGTACGTGGCGGCTTTCCTCATATGAAAGTTATTAAGTTTGATATGGGCACGGCAAACAAAGAGTACGACTCTGTTGTCCTTCTTAACTCAACCAGAACAACGAATATTCGGCATAATGCTATTGAATCTGCTCGAATGACATCTAACAGATTACTTGAAAAATCATTTGGAAAAGAGTATCATCTTCGTATTAAAATTTATCCATTCCACGTTTTACGTGAAAATCCGCTAGCGTCCGGTGCGGGTGCAGACAGATTGAGTACAGGTATGAAGAAATCGTTTGGAAAGTCAATTAGTTCAGCAGCACGAGTACGAGAAGGTCAAACGTTAATGGAACTTAGAATAAATAAAGCTAATGTGAAAGTTGGTAAGGAAGCACTTACACGTGCAGCAAAGAAATTTCCCTGTACATGTAAAGTTGTTGTTCAATAAAATTTCTTAATTATCTTTTATTAGTTATTTCTTATATCATCCTGTAACTTTTTAATTTTCTTTTCAATATTATGTAATTCGTTTGGTGGTGCAGGACGTTTCTTTTCAATTTTCTTCGATATTCTTTTTACATCATTTTTTGCTTTTTGCTCTTCCCTTAATTCTATTGAACTTTTTTTCTTTGGTGGCTCAATCTTATTAATTTTTGCCAATTTCTTTTCAACTTGTTTCAGTTTTTGTAGTAGTTTTTTATCTTTAGGTTCATTAGATCTTCTAGGTTTTGTGTATTTTTGTAGTTTTTCTTTCACGTCATCATATTTATGTTCTAACTTTTTATTATATGATGTACGTCTTCGCGTTTCTTTTAATACAAACGATTTCTTTTTTGAGTTTATTGTATTAACTTCTGCTAACTCTTTCTCAACTTTTTTCAATTTCTGTATAAGCTTTTTGTTTTGATATGCCTTTGGTTTCTTTAATTTTGCATATCCATGTAATTGATTGTTAATTTCACGAAGTTTATCTTCTAAACGATTATTATACGATGCACGTTCTTTCATTTCTCGTAGTACAAACGTTTTCTTCTCTGATCCTATTGTATCAATTTCTGATAACTTCTTCTCAACTTTTTTCAATTTCTGGTTAAGACTTCTATCTTTCGGTTCTTTCAATATCTGTACTTTTGCATATCCCTGTAGTTGATTGTTAACATCTTGAAGTTTTCCCTGTAACTTTTTGTCATACGACGAACGTTTTTTGATTTCCTGTAATACAAACGATTTCTTATGCGACGGTAAAATGTCTCCTTTTCTAAGTCCAGAAATCTTTGCGTTAATTTTGTCCATTTCTTTATCTAAATCATTATCAAACTTTCTTTTTGTAATTTTCACTACTTTTTTATCTTGTTCTTTCCTCGGATAATATTTTCTTGGTGGTGTCGTATTAGGTTCTCGAAAGTAATGGTGTGGAGGCAGAACCTTCTTTGGTGTGTGTAACCGCCGCATTACTTTTGGTACAGTAACAAAGACAAATATAAGAAGAATCATGAATATAACAAATCCTATCCAATATGTACTATAATCACCCGCAATTTCTTTAAAATCTGTCCAGAATGCTCTTCCTGCTAGTGGCTGTCTTCCTTGTTGTGCATCTTCTCCTGCAGTTGTAGGCGCTGCTTGTTGTGCAGATTCTCCTGGTGTTGAAGGAGCTGCAGGCTGTCTCGATTCTCCTGGTATTGTTGCTGGGGTCGTTGGAGTTGCAGGCGCAGCTGCTTCAGACGATGAACTACTACTACTACTACCACCTGTGCTACCGCCCGTACTTGTTGTATCACTGCTTGATACAGCAACATTAATTGGAGTAATTGTAACAACTGCACTTGAACCACTTACTGAACTCAGTGTAACGGCATGATCATAGCTACTTCCACCTTCAAGGTCAAGATTTTTAGTTTCACCTACACTGATCGTAAATGTTACTGGTGTTGACGAAATAGTTATGCTTGCAGAGGTTGCAGTTACACTATCGATTGTAACATTATGTTCTTCCCTACCTACCAAATGAATGGTTGAACTATTTCCAACACTAATGTTTGATTCAAGTGTACTATTAGTTCGATTGATAACTATTGTATGATTGTTTCCCCATGCTGTTTGTGAATTGTTATCATATGTAAGACAATTCCATGTATAGTTTCCTGTACCAAGTGATAATGTCCAGTTACTGCTGTTAGTTGTTCCGTTAACACTTGTGGTTACATTGGCAGTAAATGATCCGTTATCTGAATTTGTTACATATAATGAAATGTTTGCAATTTCTGTATCGTCTGTTGCTGTACAATTAAAATCAACATTAACATTCTCTGTTGAGTCGTTTGTGTAACTTGCAGTTGGCGTAATTAGTGTTGTATTTGGTGCGTTATCTTGTGCTACAACAGAAATCCAGAATATTGTTGACGTTGTTGTATAATTCTGTGATGCTGTATATACACACGTTGCATTATGTTCACCTGTATTGTTGAATGACGTTGCATTTCCAAGCCCGCCAGTTCCGGTACTGTATGTCGTGCCGTTAATGGATAGGGTTACCGTTCCCTCATCATCTCCCGTAAGTTTAGAACAGTTAATGTCTATGAGTGATCCGTTAGTTACAGTAATGTTACTGCTTGAATAGTTCAATGTAAGGTTAACTGTACTTGCCGATTCAGTAATTGTAAAGTTATAATAGTCAGACGTGTTAAGTCCATTAACTGAATCGTTTGCATACGACCTCCAGAAATGTCCGCCTGCTGGGAGGAGCGCTGAATAATTGTAACTGTTTAACGTTGAGTTCGTCATTGAATAATTTGTGTTCGTACCCGAATAGTTCGATTCAAAATACACAATACTGACGGAAACGTCATCATACCACGATATGTTAAACTCTGAATATGACGTGTTATCGTACGTTACTGTATAGTTAGAATTATTGGTGTTCCAGTACGGTGCAGGATCTACTACTGGCGCACTATAATTTAGTATAATTGTTCTGTTTTCGTCTGCCCATGCAAACTGCGAATTGTTATCGTACGCAATACAACTCCACGTATAATTTCCGTTAATTCCTATATCAACGCTCCAACTTGATTCGTTCGTTGTTCCGTTAATGCTTGTTGTTTGATTATATGCAAACGATGTGTTCAGTGCATCTGTAAGATGTAACGATATGTTTGTTAGGTTGTAATTATCAGTTGCACTACAACTAAAGTTAACGGTTATCGTTTCTGCTGAATCATTGACGTAATTAGCGACTGGTTCAATAAGTGTTACGTTCGGTAAGTCGTCAAAATCAACAACAGAAATCCAGAATATTGTTGACGTTGTTGTATAATTCTGTGATGCTGTATATACACATGTTGCGTTATGTTCACCTGTATTGTTGAATGACGTTGCATTTCCAAGCCCGCCAGTTCCGGTACTGTATGTCGTGCCGTTAATGGATAGGGTTACCGTTCCCTCATCATCTCCCGTAAGTTTAGAACAGTTAATGTCTATGAGTGATCCGTTAGTTACTGTAATGTTACTGCTTGAATAGTTCAATGTAAGGTTAACTGTACTTGTTTGTTGTGCAACGGTAAAGTTATAATAATCAGATACATTAATCTGATCAACAGAATCATTTGCCCATGATCGCCAGTAATGTCCTCCTGCTGGAAGGATTACTGAATAATTATAATTGTTTAATGTACCATTGTCCATAGTATAGTTTGTTGGGTTTCCTGAATAGTTTGAATCAAATAATGCTATACTAATATTAACATCATCATACCAAGACAAATTAAATTCTGAATATGTTGTGTTTGAGTATGTTGTTACAATACTTGAATCGTTTGTATCCCAATACGGTAAGGCATCCAATGTATAATTAAGTTCAATCGTTCTATTTTCATCAGCCCAGTCAAGTTGTGAACTATTATCATATGCAAGACAACTCCATGTATAGTTACCATTAATGCCAAGCGAAACATCCCAACTTGATTGATTAAACGTCCCATTAATGTTTGTTGTTTGATTTAATACAAATGATCCATTATCTGCGTCCGTGATATATAATGAAATATTTGTAAGATCAGTACTATCTGAGACGTTACAACTAAAGTTGACAGTAATAGTTTCTGATGAACCGTTAATATGGAATGGTTGTGGTTCTACTAATGTAACGTTTGGCGGGACATCAAGATCAACAACAGCGATCCAATATATTGTTGATGTTGTTGTATAATTCTGAGATGCAGCGTATTCACATGTTGCATTCTGGTCTCCTGTACTGTTAAATGATGTAACGTTTCCAAGAGGACCAGTTCCTGAATTAACAAGTGTTCCGTTAATGTATAAATTAACCGTTCCATCATCATCTCCTGTTAACTTAGAACAGTTAATATCAAGAATAGAACCGTTGGTAACAGTAATATTACTACTTGATTCATTTAACGCAAGACTTACTGTACTTGCTGCTTCTGTGATTGTAAAATTATAATAATCAGACACGTTTGTTTGATCTACAGTGTCGTTAGCATATGATCGCCAGTAATGTCCTCCTGCTGGAAGGATTACTGAATAATTATAATTGTTTAATGTACCATTGTCCATAGTATAGTTTGTTGGGTTTCCTGAATAGTTTGAATCAAATAATGCTATACTAATATTAACATCATCATACCAAGACAAATTAAATTCTGAATATGTTGTGTTTGAGTATGTTGTTACAATACTTGAATCGTTTGTGTTCCAATATGGTGCTGGGTCCACTACCTCTGATGCTTTCGTTCCATTAATACTATAATTACTAAAACTACTTACATTAGCAAGAACAATAAAATTTGAAAGACTACAATTATTTGCTTCATTACATGTATTACAATTCGTTAACGTTCCACTTTCATTTTTACATATTTGGACATCTGTATCTAACGCAACTCCATAAAATGTTAGTTCTGCTGTTGTGTTTAAGTTAATCAAAGTTGTATCATCAGATATTCCAATAGAATTGTTTACAATATGTATCTTCTCTCCCATTGAGAAACTTGTATATGCTGTAAGATTAGTTTTATTGGTCCACCTAATCTCTCCAAATTCATTGTCATAAATCAGTGTGTTATTCAAAGAACTGTTAAAGTCATAGATTGCATCTTTACCAACCGAAAAATTATTGTTTTGAACAATTATTCCAGAAGGGCTTTGTGAACTGTCAGATTGTCCCAATCTAATTCCATCTCCGAGAAACGTATTGTTGTTAATAGTTGCAGAAGTTCCATCCCATACCTCAACTTGATTATTAAATAAGTTATGTTCAACAATAGTGCCACTAGATTCAGACATAGCCATAGAAATACTACTACTAGCTGATGTAATATTATTGTGGCTAATATTTGTTGTTGGATTGCCTCCAGTTAAATATAAACACCCCTTATTATCAAAACAATTATTAAGATTGTTATTATAAATTAATCCGCCACCACTTGTTACAGCAAAGTTGTTAGCAGTTTCATCGTTGTTATCGGTTATCCCATTATAGGAGATATTATTATTTGTAATATTAAAACTTCCTGTTGCTACTCTCCATCCCCAATACATTGTGCTATCGTTACTTGTAATAGTACTACTGTTTATGACAAGTGATGATCCTGACTGGGAAGTAAAGTTAGCACTTCCATTACTTGTAAGAGCAAACTGTATTGTTGAGCTTTCAACGTTAAGCTGTGATTCAACAGTAATGTTTCCTGTGACGTTTAATGTTACTCCAGTTAAATTTAATATTCCAGCTTCTAAAGCTAGGTCAGAACCCTTAAATGTAGTATATCCACTAAACCCAGCAAAATCACCTACCCATATCTCTTTATCAACCCAATCACCAGTAATATTGATTACTATTTCCATAGCATCTCCTGAAGTGGCATGATACACTGAATAATTCTGCACTAAATTTGCATCTGCAGTAATCGTGTCTTGTATGTCACCATTTCCACATTCTTCAGTATCATCGGTTGTAATATTATAACAATAAAAGTCCGTGGCCCCTTCTTCTGTTCCAAATAATATATCAAGACCAAGATAATCTCCTCCATAATCCGTCCCACTATCGTCACTTCCATCAAGGTCTATACCATAAACCCAGTCAGAATTATCTGTATTATTAATAAATATCTGAATCTGATGTTCTGTTTCATTCATTGTAATATAAAACTCATATGTTGGAGCATCGTCTGGTATCCAATTATCTGTGTATGTTGATGGGGTGTTCATATCAAGGTCTGGATTAGCGTCAACAATTTCTGCAGAATCTGTTCGTAGGTCATAATATACATCAGATGATGTTGTAAACTCAGTTGATTCTGTCTCACCATTTAATTGTATAATCAGATCTCCTGTAACGTTAATAGCTTCATCACTACACGCAACGGAACCATTAATGATCCAATTACCACTCGAATAATTGCCACCACAGTACGTTTCTTGAATTGTAATACTCTCACCAACACCAACAGCTGCACCAGTAAGCGTATTCCCTGTAATACTAAAGAATGGTTGTACTCCTTTCAGATTAAGAAGTGGTTCATATTCTCCAGGAAGAGAATTGGTACTTAAACTGGTTATGAATATGACTGAAAGAAGTATTAAGACGAAAATAACTATACCATTCCGTACAAAACCGTTTCTTATTTCCCATCTATCTCTTTTTTGTGTTTTCATATTTTCTTCAAGACTTTATCATAAATCTCTAATAGTGAAGTTATGCCCTTTATCTTTAAAGAGTAAAATTTGTGCGGATACTGTTTTCGTACATGTAAGAATCCTAAATCGTACAATAATTTGAGGTGTCGTGACGTTAACGAAACAGACATATTTGTCTTTTCAGCAATATCTTTAACTGGTAATTCTTTCTCAGCAAGAAGTCGTAGAATCTGTCTTCGAGAGTATGCACTAATGGCTCGAGACAATTTTTCTTCTTGTAATTCCATCAGTGTTCTTTGGGAGAGTGTTTTTCTTTATAAAGTTTCCTATTTGATAACTTGATAACTTGATAACTTGTAAATCTGTTAATGTGTTAAGTTGAACAACTATGTAACTCATAAGATAAATAAAAATTTGTTCTAAAAACAATCTTATTTTTCAATAATTTCCTCTTTTTCAGTTTCTTCCTTCTCTCTCTTTACATCTTCATATTTTTGAGCTAATTTTTCAATTTTCTCTTTAATTTGTTCCTCAGAAAGATGTTTATGTTTAAATTCAGCGATGGTTTCTTTATCTAACAAATCTTGTTTACTTAAATGTACAATAACATTCTTTTCTTTTTTGATCTTTGTAAACAACTGTTCTTGTTGCTTTTCAGAAAATCCACTGTAGCCACTAATATCAAATACATAAATAATAACATTTGCTAGTTCCGTTACAACAAGGTCTGCTTGAGCTTCAATAATATTCATTTTGTCTGTTCGTGATAATGTTCCTGGAACGTCTAATACTTGAACTTTATTAGTTTTAAATGTAAAGTATCCTGCATTAATAGTTTTTGTTGTGAAAGCGTATGCAGCAACCTTTCCTTTCGTACCAGTTAGTTTGTTAAGGAACGTCGTTTTTCCAACATTTGGAAAACCATAAATACAAATGGTAAACATATCTTTAATGTCGGGATATGATCGCATAATTTTCCGTGCTGTTTCAAGATATGCAAAATTTACATCAACCTGTTTTAGTATTGAAGATATTCTTCCATAGAACTGTTTTGTTAAGTCTTTGATACTCTCTCTATCTTTAGTTTTGTTAACTTTACTCACGTACATCCTATGTAAGCTATATACTTTTCGTAGTGCCCATTGGACAGCACCTAGGGACTTCTTATACATTGGATAGTCTAATGTTAATTGCATCAATTTTAAGTAGAATGATGATAAATCGTTTGTGCTTGGAAAGGAGTTACGTGTTTTTTCTAATCTCTGAGAAATTACCTCTTTGACAATATCCAATTTTAAACTTTCTTTCTTCCGTATTATCTGAAGCCAATTACCCTGTAAATTCTTTTGTTTTCCTTTAATCCGTGCTCTACGAAATGCTAACTCTAATAAGTGCTTACTTACTTCAACTGGTGGAATCTTTTGAAAGTTCATAATACTTCAAGAAAAGAACCTGTTTTATTAATATTCCTACTGCTATTTAGGATGTTCGTGGCCAACATCCTTTCGGTCTTCAAGATGTTTAATATGAGCTTGCCGCTTATTATGCAAATTAACTTTCTTTATACGGACTTTATCTATAAGATTAGCGACATGTTCCCCTCCTAAAAAGTGTGGAAGAATAACGTAATCTGCACCTTCCTTGTAAAGACGTAATGCTTCATCAATCTCGCTCGCAGTAACAATAATTTTTGCTTTTCTGTTAACTGCTCTTACTTTTCGTATAAGTATAATATTGTCACGAATCTCTGGAACTGTTGAGATAAGCATAGTAACTTTTCCAAGGTTCATCCTATCAATAACTTCGTCATCTGCAACTTCTCCATAAATACAATGAAACCCTTTCTTAACTAATTTTGCTATAATCTCTGGATTATAATCAACAACAAGAATTTTCTTTTTTGCTTTTCCTAAATTTTGAAGGATACTATATCCAATCCTGTTGTGACCACATAAAATAATTCTCGGTTTTACTTCATTTGGAAGGTATTCTAATCCTTCAGTTGTAAATTTGTCAAATATGCTTAATGGCTTAGCAAGAACTTTGTACAAGAAATGTCTGTGTTGTATGGAGTATGATGTAAGAGTTATTGAAACAAGTGTTATGATAACTGTAAGTGAAAACAATTCTTGTGATAGGTGACCTAACAAAAGTCCTTCTGCAGCAATGATCAAAGAAAACTCACCAACTTGTGCAAGTCCGTTTGCAGTAAAGAATGACGGTTTTTTTGTATATTTGAAAAGTGAACAAATTGTCATAATAATGAACGGTTTTATGAGTACAACAATTGCAAGAATGACAATTAACGGAACCCACATTTCTTTAATAACTGCTAATGAAAGGCCCATTCCTAAAGAAACAAAAAACATTAATGAAAAGAAATCTTTTAAACTTTTTACCCGTCCAATAATCTCTAAATTATAATCTAGATTACCAAGAGCAATACCAGCAATAAATGCACCAATAGCGATAGAAAATCCTAAGTAACTGAATGCTAACGAAAATAAGAAACAAATAGCTAATGATGAAATTAAGAGAAGTTCATGATTCTTCGCTGCAAAACGAAATATTCTTGGAAATAAAAACCTACTTGCAAGGTATGCAACAACGAACAATGAAATAAATTTAAGAAATGCAATGCCAAGTAATGAGAATTCAAACCCGTTAATAGATGTTAATACTGATAATGCAAAGATAGCAACAACGTCTTGCGTTAATAAAATTCCTACAGTTATTTTTCCATGTAACGTATTCAATTCTCGTCTATCTGAAAGAAGTTTCATCACAACCATCGTCGATGAAAATGCAATCATTAAACCAATATACGCTGCTTCTAAACTGAGGAATCCTAGAAGAAGAGATGCAAAGTAACCTACAACAAAAATAAGAAGGACTTGAATAAGGCCACCTAACGATGACACTAACGTAACGTTCTTTAATGATTTAATGTCCATTTCTAATCCTACAATAAATAGAAGGAACGCTATTCCTACGACAGACATTGCTTCAATAATACTTGTATCTGTAATAAGTTGAAATACGGGTGTTATGAGGACACCAACAATAACGTACGCAAGAATTTGTGGTTGTCTAATCAGTCGTAGAACGTACGCAGCAATAGCCGCTAAGATGATAACAATACCTAGTTCTAAGAAAATATTCCCTGTGACACCTACCATCTTGTTCAAAAAGAAGAATATGTTGTTTATAAAATTATGGGTCTAATGGGCGTATATTATTTGTATAATCGCGTTCCTACTTGACATAAATGTGTCATTGTTCTCCCAAGAAGTCCTTTTACATTACTCATACCTTTAGTAACTTTTTCTATAACGGCAGTACTAATTCCTCCTTTGTACAAGTGATTCATTTTAAATTTAAATATGGGATCACGTCCGTCTTCATTTGTATATACTCTATTCCTACCCTCATTTTTAGCACACAACATGTATCTGTCTGCCCTTTCCATCGTTCCAGTGAATTTTTCAATATCTGGATGATATTGTGCAACTCCAAGAGATATAGTAACACGATGATTTGTTTTCTGAACACTTTTTTCTTCAACTGCACAACGTACTCTATCAGCAACCATAACTGCATCTTCAAGATCGTTGCACGTATATAATACACATAATTCTTCTCCATGTAAATGATACGAGTTTGCTCGAGCAACAATATCTTCATCTCGTGTAGTTTCATTAATTATATATGCTACTTCTTGTAATACTTTGTCTCCAACAAAAGTTCCATACTTTTTGTTGAACATTCTAAAATTATCCACGTCAACCATTATACAATATGTATTTTGGTTATCTTTTGGTTGTCGTATATGTTTCCAGTTTGTAATATCATTTTCAAGCTGTCGTAATCCTGCTTCATTGGTTACTGGATTTTTGAAGAAACCTTTCCATAAATGTGTGACTGTATCAAGAATATCTTTTCTTTCCTTTTCTTTACCCTCTCCAATAGCTCCAATAATAGCTTTTTCAAGATTACTTAAATCGTCTAACATTAACATAATACAACAATTTTCATTATTTTTTATAAATCTATCTGTATTCACTACTCTCATAGGACTACGAACATTCATTAAAGTAGTTTTTGTCTTTACTCTATGATTGTGCAAGTCGTGTTTGCAATTTTCGCCGGCATTTGTAGTGGGATTTTTACAGGCTTAATTCCTGGCATTCATGTTAACCTTATTTCAGTTATTGTACTTTCTTCTTCTGCAATTCTTTTACAAATTACGTCTCCAATTGTTGTTGCTGTCTACGTTATCAGTTTAGCAATCACGCATACTTTTTTAGATTCTCTTCCTAGCATTTATTTGGGTGCACCTGACGCGGGTCAAGAACTTAACGTCTTACCTGGACATCGGTTATTACATAAAGGCGAGGGACATAATGCTATTGTCTATACTGTTATTGGTTCTTTAGGATGTTTAATTTTGGGAATAATTTTATTTCCTGTGTTTATCATTAGTATGGAAAAGGTTTATCCTATCATGAAAGGTTCAATCGGATACATTTTATCGTTGATCATGATTTTCATGATTGGGAAAGATAAAGGTAAACGTCTAAAAAGTTTAACATTATTTTTATTAGCTGGATGTTTAGGGTTACTTGTTTTTAACACGCCAAATATGTCGCAACCATTATTTCCAATGTTGTCCGGCTTGTTTGGATTTTCAATTTTGCTGACAAGTTTGTTACAGAAATCGTCAGTTCCTGAACAAGATTTTAATAAACCACTAACAATTTCAAAAAAGAATGTTGTAAAGTCTGTGTCTGCAGCGTCAGGTGTTGGATTTATTGCAGCATTTTTACCAGGTTTTGGTTCTTCACAGGCAGCTATTGTTGCAACGAATATTGTAGGAGACGTTGGTGATGAAGGGTTTCTTTCTTTAGTTGGCGGAATTAACACAGCAAACATGTTAATATCTATTGCAACAGCGTTCGTGTTACATAAAGCAAGGAATGGAGCTATAGTTACCGTGCAGAAATTAATGGGAATTGTAGGATTTAGAGAAATGCTCCTATTTTTAGGAGTTGCATTGGTTGTTGGTGGTATTGCAGCATTTTTAGCACTAAAAATTTCTAAAGTGTTTGCACGATTTATGGTGCGAGTTAATTATAATGTTATCACATATAGTATTCTTGGGTTTATTACAGTATTAACATTTTTTTTTGACGGTTTTATTGGATTGATTGTATTGTTTACAGCAACTTCTATCGGGTTAGTTGCATCATTTTGGAAAATAGGCAAGAATCATTTAATGGGCTGCCTTATCTTACCTGTTATATTGTATTTTGTATTGTAGAGAATAAATGGGTGTTTTGGGAGTGTTAATGATTACCTGACAACATCTTTTTTTCAAACTTTAAAAATTCCTCTAGAATACCCATCTCCTTAGCTTTCTTTCTACCAGCTGGGACACCTGCTTTTTTATGAGCTTCTTTACCAGAATGTTCATATTCAGCAATTTCATGTTCTAAAATTGGGATGCGAAATTCTTCTGGAACTTTTATTGAAACGGAAATTAGGGGGTGGGAATTACTATTCCACATGACGTGAGCAACAAAATAAAAATCGGTTTCAACAACAACATAATTATAACCCTTGTAGGTAGATTTTTTTAGGACCAAATACAAACTATTTTTTTTAAGAAATTCAATAAGCGCTTGACAAGAGGCAGCAATTTTATCAATGGATTTATTAAGTCCTTCATCTTCATATAATTCTTCATCTTTCCGTCTTAAAACTAATAACAAATTGTGAAAATCGTTCCACTTGCCCTCAAATTCTTCTTTTGTAACAGGAATATCATTATTTACTGCAGTAATCATTTTAGAAAACTTATGAACTACTTCAATACCATTCAAATTTAAAATATCTAATAAATCTGTTACTTTATCACTAATAACAATAATGGTCTTGCGAACATCCATAAAAAAGAAATAATTAAGTCTTTTAAAAACATTTTGGAATTTTCATGTCTATAAATTAATATGTTGGTTTCTGCAATCATTCACAAAGTTCCTAGCTTGGTTTCTAAATCTCTGAAAATTATTGAGCATAACGATGTTATGTTCTCTTTGTTAAAAGACCGTAGCGAAAGAGTAAAATTTTCCCTGCCGATATATTTATATTCTAATCTCCATTAATAGAATTATGAAGATCAGAGTATTCCTTAAGAAAGATTCAAAAGAATTGTCTAGACTGTTAAAAGAATTCTTGTCATATACTAGAAAATATTATAGTAAAAGAGTTCTAGAATTTGACAATTATACTAACTCTAGAAAAATTTCTTATATTAAAGAGATATTAAATAATTTTAAAAATCAAAAACATTCAAGATTCTTAATAGCAGAAGAAGAATCAAAGATTGTTGGTTACATTATAGGTGTTGTAGATAAAAACCCCAACAGGGTAATGAAAAAATCAGGGCACATAAAAAGTTTCTTTGTTTCTGAAAAATCTAGAGAGAAAGGCGTAGGAAAAAAGTTATACCTCTCTTTAGTTGATTGGTTTAAGAAACAAAAATGTGACCATCTTGAACTTGATGTTTTTGATGGGAATGAGAAAACTATTTCTATGTATAAAAAATGGGGATTTAAAGAGAATCTCATTAAGTTGAAGAAGAGATTGTAGATCCATAGAAAATTTTATTGAACTTAACTTCATATAAGTAAACTCGGCGATATTTTAAGGTGAAGGGGGATTAAACAAAATCCTCATAGGTTCCTTTAATTGAATAAAACATTCTTTGATGGGCTGCCTTATCTTGCCTGTTATACTTTATTTTGTATTGTGATTATTAGTTATTACAGTAAATCTTTTTGATTACATTTATAAACTAGAATATTCTACTCATTTAGTATGTCTAAGAGAGGTCAGGTTACACTGTTTATTGTTCTAGGGGTCATTATTTTGGTAATTACTAGTTTATTGTTTATGGTTAAGTTATACTCTGATGGGGAAAAATCAGAAATGGAAGCAGAAAAAGTTCAAAACTCTAACAAAATTAGTGTTTCTGTTCAGAATTATATTGAATCTTGTTTAGAAAATACTGGGGAAGATGCTATTATCTTCATTGGTAATCATGGTGGGTATTATAATTTACCCTTGTTGTCTGATACTTTCTTTCTTATGCCATATTACTTGTATGATGGAAAGAATAATTTGATTTTAAAAGAGGAATTAGGAAATCAAATATCTGATTTTATTAATAATGAATTATTTTTCTGTTTACAAAATTTTGTTGTTTTTGAAGAACAAGGATATGATATTCAACAGGAAGATGTTGATACTTTAACAACAATAATAAAAGATAAAGTGATCTTTAATGTGAACCTTCCGGTAAAATTAACAAAAGGAGATTCAGTAAAGAATATTGTTAAGTTTACAAAAGAAATAGATTCAAGACTCTATACTATTTATAATGCCATAAAAACTTTATTAGATGAACATGAAAATAATCCTTCTTCAATTTGTATAAGTTGTGCAACGAGGTTGGCAACCGAAAATGACTTGAGAGTGGAATTAAGTTTTATTGAAGAAGGCGAAATAATGTTTACAGTTATTGATGAGAAAGTTAAGATTAATAACAAACCATTTGAATACAGTTTCATAAACAGATATAACTTTAAAGATGAATAAAAACAAGATTATGTTGGGGATACTTCTTTTTGTAGCGTTAGCTTTTGGTAGTATAGCTCTTTGTCCTCCAGATTGTTCTGATGATGACTTTTCTGGTTTAGATTCTTTTGATTATACTGGTGGTGATTATACTACGATTACAGATTGGAGTGTTGTTGATTGGACACAAATCCCATCATTTAGAATTCCAGAAGTCCCTGCTGAGTTTTTAGATTATTTAAAATTAGATATTAGTCAAAGAGAACAAATGACTTCTACTCAGATAACATACCATTTTAATGAAATTGATGATTTAACAATTGACGTTAATGAGCAAGAGGCAGTAAAAGCGATAAAAGAGAAATATGGGATTGATGTAAATCTTGGTAATGGTGCAAGTTTAAAACAAGGAGTTTTTGCAGCTACGTACGGGTTTATGGAAAATGTTCCAATTGAAAAAGTCTCAAAGACTACAGAAATTACCATTGATGTGAAAGGTCAAGTAATCCTTCTTAATGAACCAAACCCTCCGTCGACTGGAGAATATACTGTTGATTATCTTGAGATGGAAGGTTTACTTAAGATTCCAGAGATTGTAATTCCTGGTGGTTATAAGATTTCTGTTGAAGGAGAATTAAGTTTTAAAGATGGACAAGCGTATGTAAAGAGACATGATACAACAACAATTAATGATTTAGAAATTACAAATGGTGGCGATAGAGAAATAAATGTTTATTTTGATGGGGTTGAGAGACCTGGAACCACTTCAATTTCAATGGATCTTGATAAAAAGAAACTCTTTCTTGGAAAAGGTGAGTATAATGTCATGTTCAAACCAGGAAATGTTTTTCTTGATGTTCAAAGGAATGATTTCTTGAGCCTTCAGAAAAACTTTAATTCTGTAATCACCATACAAAATCGTGGTAAAGATTTGATTCCTTTAATGACTGTTACAGGAAATATGAAAACTTTTGGAGAAGGTTTTTTTTTATATAATGGTATTCACCGTTTTACTATAAATATCTATTCTCAACATCCTGAACTATTTAGAATTTCTGGCGAATCACATTTTGAAGATTATTATGGGGGAGATTCTCCTTTAGAAATCGCTAAATTTGGTCTTGAATTTGTACAAGGTGCAAAGGGAAGTGTTCCATTTGCTTTATCTTTAGTAGATAATCCTGAAGAAGATACATTTCAAGAAATACATAGAGTTATTTTTGATAATTCGCAGAACTTTATCGTAGCACCAGAAGATAAACTCCCAGAAGTGTTTGAGTGTAAAACTTGTACAGTTGATTTTAGAGAAAGTAAAGTGTTGTTTGATTATTCTACTGCAAGGATTTTAAAAAAAAGTAAGATACAACATATCGAGATTGATTCGGATAATCCTGTGGTATTGTATCGTATTTCTCAGATGTTAGATAAGTTGCCTCCAGCTATTAAAGATAGTATATTAGAACTACAAATTGTTTCAAAGTCCCGAATACATGAGTTATGTGGAGAAAAAACCGGGGGGTGTGCTAAATCTTCTAGTAGAAGAATAACTATTCCAGAAGATGCGAGTGATAAATTACTTTATCACGAAGCTGCGCACACATTTACATTTCAGCTTGATCATGATGAACAACTTGGAGATGAAGAAAAGAGAAAATTATACCAGTTGTATAAGAAAAGAGAGCTTGCAATCAAAAGAGGAGTTCCAACTCCATCTTTACCTGAAATGAGCCAGTTTGAGATTGCTTTAGCAAAATCATATACCCCATCAAGAGCATCTCCTGGAGAATTTAGAAAGAAATGGGAAGAAATCGCGGGTGATGTTTACGGAAAAGACTTGGGAGAAAAGGTTATAGCGGACCGCAATGCTGTAAGTTGGTCTGATGGAGGAGGTGATCCAAGATATGGTTGTGTGAGACCCTACGGTTGTAATAATATCTATGAAGATATAGCAACTTTTGTAGAACCGATAGTAAACAAAGACTTTGCTTTTTATCAAGCTTTGATTACTCCTGGATCTAAACGATATGATTCACGCTATAGACAAAAGTTGGATCTTCTTCACGAATATGGTTTTATGGTAGATGAAGATTATCAAAAGATTGTTGGTGATATAAAATGAGAAAAATAACAGTTTCAATATTGATATTCTTACTATTGATTGTTTCTGCTTCTGCACAAATCAATCATTATTATGAAATTGACGTTGGGTATCAACGGGGAGACATATCATATAAAAGTATTTCAGTTAAACCATCACAAGAAGAACTTAAAACTCCTGAAGGCACATATATTACAGAAGTTGTATCTTTTGATAATCAAATACTTAATGTAACGTTCTTTGACATTCCAACTTTTATTCTTATTGATTATACTAATCCAGAAACTGGAGAAGTTGATGGCGGCGGAATGATTGAATTAAATGAATCTGAGGTGGTTTTATATGTCCCCTATTATGAAAATGCTCAAGAGATTAACATTTATGACTGGGACCTAAATAAGAAGTTAACTATAAATGTTGGCTCTTACGCTAAGGAAATTGTAGACATTAAAGAGATTAAAGAGACCGAGGGACTAGATGAGAAAGAAGTTTCTCCTTCAAGAGAAATTGAAGGAGAAAAATCTATAAAGAAAGTTTTATTTGCATTTTTTGTTGGAGTTGGAGGCGTTATTTTACTTATTATAATATTGATAAGATTAAGAAAGAAAAAATCTACTTGAAAGAAATTTTAGCATAGGTTCCTTTAACTGAATAAAACATTCTTTAATGGGCTGCCTTATCTTACCTGTTATACTTTATTTTGTATTGTAGAAAACTTACCGTAACAAATACTTTAACAATACAGATCTCAAGAAAAATAACACGCCAAAGATAACAATAAATGCAATAATCAATTTTACATAGCGTTTAATTTTATTAAAATACTGTTGTCGTGCAATAACTTTATCACGACCATTTCGTACTCTAAAAAGCCGTACAGGACGCTTAACACCCTTAAATTTTCGTAATCCAATATGTTTATACGGAATTTCGTTCTTGTTCATTGCATGAAAAACCGTTTCGCTAAACACTACGTCACCAGACTTTGTCATACCTTCAATTCGCGCAGTTGTATTAACAGCATCACCATGAATATCATTTTTCCGTTTGATAACTTCACCTGTATGGATAGCAACACGTATTCGTAACGGTTTTCGAGGTTTCATTTGTTTATTATACTCAATGAACCGTCGTTGCAAGTCCATGCCACACAATACTGCATTTGTTGCTGATCTGAATGTAATGAGAAATGCATCTCCAATTTTCTGAATTACATCTCCATCATAATCTTTAAATGTTGGAATGCATAATGTATCAAACGCTTCATGAAGTTGACTGAAACTGTCCCTGCTTAATTCTGACGTTGTTTTTGTATAGTTGACAATGTCTATAAACATAACTGTAAGAACTTCAGATTTAATTTTTCGTGCAGGTGTCATTTCGTGATGTTTCTGAGGAGTATATATATAAATTATTCTTTCACGGGAGTCTCTTTCGTATACTCTTCATGAATTGGATAATTGCCGTCCTCTTCAATTTCCATCTCGTCACGTTTTTTCTTTTTTTTCTTTTCTTTTTTAGGTCCCATATGTAATGGGATGGAATTGTACTATTTAATTTTGTCTATGTTGTTCGTATGCTTTATTAATTGCTTTCGCCATTTCTTCTTTTGTTGCAAGTTGAGTTTTATCATAGTTATCAATTCCTAATGCTTGTAATCGTTCAATATTTCCAGGATTTCCTGTTATTGCAATCATTGGTGCTCCAAAGCTTTTAAAAAAGTCTAAGTAATTGAATGCTGTATCGTCACCCATTCCATCATAATTAACATCAAAAACTATAAGACCAACATCTCCTGGTTTTTCTTCTATTGCATTTGGATGATTTACAGCAATAACCCTTTCAATTCCTGCTCTTTCAAGTACTTTTGGAAAGAAAAATCTATTGGGTTCTTCATCATCTATGAACAAAGCTTTTCTAACGTCATATTTTAACATTTTAATCCCTATCGAGTGATGAGTATATGTTTCATATACTTACTTATAAACTTTTCGGAGAATGGTCTTATATCACTTATTTATACAGTTAAGAACGGTTTATTGTGCCATATACAACACGTTTTAGTGTTTCTTCTCTTTTTCTTAAGAAATCTGTTGGTTTTAGTAAAAATTGATCAATTCCTACAGATGCCCATCTTTCTCTTGAAACATCAACAGCAGACATACCAATAATAGGAATATCTCTACCATATGCTTCACGGATAATTCCAACATAATCTGGATTTGGTTTGTTCAAATGTGTGTTTGTATCAGAAAGAATGACATCAGGATTAAGTAAAAATCCATAGGGGCAGATAAAACAATGGTGAGAAAAAACTTCTAGGCCTATTCTCTCTAAGCCTCTTGTCACTATTACTTTGTCATCTTCAGTATCTTCAATAATTATTGCTCTTTTTTTTGTAACCATAATATCCTGGATGAAAATGTTCTATTTATAAAATATTTGAAACAGTTATCTTAAGACGCCTTAATTAATACTTTTGTATGCTTAATTGTCCCTTTCTGGTCCTTTTAGGCACTTCCTTAATATCTTCGCCTACTTGCTTCTTAACATCTAATGCAATGTTCTTACCAAGAATCTGGCCAAGTGTAGTCACATCTGCTTTCTTTACATCTCCAAGATCTTTTATTCCGTTAGAATACATCCTGCGGGCACGTACACGACCAATATTCTTCAATTTTAATAATAATAATAATTCTTCTTTGACACCATTCTTAACTCTTATTCGTAGTGATCGAACAGCTTTCACAACATCTTTTCTCTCAAGTATCTTGCCCAATTCTTCTGTTGCATATAATAACCAATCTGCAGTTTCTAACTTCATTCGTATCTCGCCTGGTCGAACACCATAAGTTTCCATACAATAATCTTCATCTTTTTCATTAATCCATGCGTCAAAAAATAATGTTGTCTTAATAGAATTACAAAACTCACCATATTCTAGGTCAAACGCACTTGGTTCTTCTTGTAACAATAATTCATAATTCTTTACTAATTCGTCCTGAATCATGTCATGTTCCTTAACTTTAACACGTAATAAGGGCCGCATTTCAAGAGTGTTAGATACCATATGCAATAATGAATACGTATTTTTATTTTCATTAAATTCAGATATACAATCTATAATGTATTTCGCTGTTAATGGATCCAAATAAAGTTCAGAGACTCTTCTTCCAATACGTGTTGCCCGTGTTGTCCTTGATTTGTTCATATCATTTGCACTTACAAAATCTCCTTCACTCCCATCAATTGAAACGAACTTCCATTCTTCTAACAATGATAGCATTTTGTCCATAATTCCTTCAAGCTTGGCCATGTCTTTAAACTGGTGAGCCCAGAAAGTTTTTGCAAAGAACTCTTTCATAGATTTTTCATTTCGTACAATACCAGAAGAGATTAATGATAACACGTATGTTCGTAGTACTGGCTCAACTGCCAATTTCGAATAAATCTCTTCTGGTTCGCCACATACATACCGTTCATAAATTTCATCCCTTTCAGCATCATTTTTTGCAACAGTAATCGCTTCACCAAACGCTTCATATTCTGGCCGTCCTGCTCTTCCAGCCATTTGCATATACTCTAAAACGGGAATCCAATCCATGCCCCACTTACCAGAATAACGTTTAAGCGATTTAATAATCACGCGGAAGGCAGGAAGGGACATTCCAGCAGCTAATGTTGGTGTACAACAAATAATTTTAACTTTACCACTTTTGAATTCATCTTCAATAAGATCTTTTTGTTTCTGTAATAATCCTGCATGATGAAACGCTATCCCCTTCTTAATACATTGAGATAACCGTTTACATTGTTTTGTAGGGGTAGATGCTGCTTTAAGAACAGTTTCTTCAAACTCTGGATAATTCATATGTGTTAGTTTAGAAATTTCTTCTGCAGTCTTTTCCGCACTTGCTCTACTAGGTGCAAAGATAAGTGCTTGTTTATTTTTTTGCATCGTTTCAAGAGCAAGAGTATGAATAATATCCATCATGTATTCTGAGATGGAATTCTTTATTAAGTTATTTGTTTATCTCTTTTATTTGTGTCTAATCATTTTCATATGTGTCAAATATATCTATTTCGTGCTATTTCTGTCAGAGTTTTTATATAACTCGGTAGAAGATTATATTCTATATACATTATATGGAGGGAATAAAGAAATGTCGATAAATGATTACCTTGATGAAGGCTACAAAAGAGATAGAATTCCTAATGTTGTTCCATTAGAAAAGGAACCTAGTACAACTCATTATACGGATGCACATGCTGTCCGTCTTCGTCAATGGAGAGAAGATTCGTACCATATTTTAAAAGTTGTCCATGGTGCAGAAAAAGCTAAGGACATGGTAGATCGTTTAAAACCAACAGAAAGTTATATGCAGTGTTATGGTGGTGGAAGTCCATTAGGACCAGGTTTTCGTTAACTGTTTATTTCTTTCAATACTTCTTTTTTACTTTTTTATTTCTAATAATGCGTGATGAGCAGAAACTAACGAATTTTCTTTAACATAAATAAGTAATTCTGGCATACTATATATCTCATCTTCAATATTCACGTCACGCATCGCAAGCTCACCGGCAATACGCGCAGAAATACCTTTTATTTGACTTATATCTTTTGGAAATTGTAAACGTATCTCGGAAAGGTTTTGTTGTACATCAAGAACGTCTGCATCTTTAAATAACGATTTTTTCTTTTCAAAATCTTTCATATTAACAATTAATGTTACCGTTTCTTTTGATTTAACAATTCGACAATTCTCTCTCAATGTTTTTTTTCCGATAAAATCTTCACAAATGTCTTTAAACGCTTTATCTTTTAGCAAGATTTTAGCAATATTATCTTTTGTTGAGATTGACATACGGCTAAATACTTTTGCCATTTCTTTTGAATGAAGGGGACTAACACTATCTATATCATATCGTCGTATCCCACTTATGATAGCATCAAGTGAAGATCGTAACTCGTACTTCTCTTGAAGGTACTTTGCTAAAGAACGAATATTGATAAGTTTTTCTTTCAAACATTTCTGTATTGCAATGTCTTGATTTAATAGACGGGCTATCTCTTGATTGATACTTTTCATAGGACATAGAATTTGTTTTTTGTTTAAAAATGTTTGGTTACTGTAATAGTCAATACAATTTAGTGTTCAATAATATATGTTCTATACGGACCAACGCCAGGGTTTGCTGGTGTAACATATTCACTTTCTAGGACGTTCACTATCCATGTTTTTTTAACCGTATCTCGACCATCACTAATCTTTACAGTAACACTTTTTCGTCCCGGTGTCACAAATGTTCTTGTAATGGTACTTGTTTCTTTTACACGAGGTTCATGTGGAGAAAAGCTCCAACTATATGATAATGTGTCTTCATCAACGTCAGATGCAACTGCATGAAACGTAATTTTTTCGTTCATATGAACCGTTGTTTCTGTTGCAGGAAGATAATCTAGAAGTTCTGGTTTCCGATTAACGTTCTTTACAGTTATCTTAACTGGATGAACGACTGTACTTTCTGTATCGCGTGCAGTAAACTCTATCCATACAACTTCTTTTTCACTATTCATTTTCTTATTAAGATAATTCCAATTACTGACTACATTATTCCATACACTATCACTCTTATTCTTAACAAAAGTATAGGGTGGCGTCCATACAAAAATTCCTTCTGCAAATGATGCTCCCTCAGGAAGATATGGCATTGAAAGTGAGACTGACTCTTCATCTTTATCGAACGCTTTTGCATTAAGGGTAAACTCTTGTCCTTCATTAACAACAACAGTATCTTGAACATCAATCTCAGGTTCCCTATTCATTCTTGCAACACGAACTGTAACGGGAATGGTATCAGTTTCCTTTCCGTCCGTTGCTGAGACATACACTTCGTACGTATCTTCATCTTCATATCCCGTTTCCCATTCACCACTCTTTTTATTTAATGGCCATGAATAAGAATATTTCATAATGTCATCGTCAGGATCAACAGCGTACGCTTCTAAATTAACAGTTTCTGTTTCACGTACTGTAATTGGTTGAATGTTTGTTAACTCTGGCTTTCTATTAACATTATATACTATGATATCAACAGTCCCAGTTGTACATTTATCCTTTCCACACACTTCAACGGTTATTGGGACAGATTTTTTTTGTAAGAAAAAATGTTCAAGACGGACAGTATTTAATATTGTACTTACAAATCCGCCCTTACGCGTGATTGTATCATAATCAGGTTCCCATGAAAATTTATTTTTTCGTATAACTGAATCGTCTGGAGCGTTAGATACTGTGATGGTAACATCGTCCTTATCAGGGTCGTACGTTTCTATTTCCCATTCAAGTTCTCCACCTTCATCAACCCATAACTTTTGTGGAAGTGTTAACACCGGAGCCCTATCAACATCAACAACAGTTATGTCAATAGTTGTTTTATCTTGAAGGTCTCCATCTGATGCAGTGATTTCAAGCGAATATGTTCCAGCATCTTCAAAGCTAAGTTGCCATTCACCATTTTCTGAAAGAGGTTCGTCATATGTATATTGTAAAATATCTCCGTCAATATCTTTCTTAGGCAAATTTAATACTACTTTCTCTCCTTCATTAACAGTTATATCTTGAGGTACTAAACGTGGTTCTCTGTTTGTATTTCGTACAGTAAGTGTCCATTTTCGTTCAATTGTATTGGTATCGTCAGTTATTGTAAGGGTTAACTCATGTTTGCCTGCATCTTCATATCCAAACATGTATTCTCCTGAAAGTTCATCACTAATAATCTGTCCATCAATTTTCCAGAGAACAGTCATTGGATCATTATCACCATCTCTCACATTAAAATAAAAACTGAACGGTTCATTTTCCCTGGCTGTAATAAAAGACGCAGTAGAAAAAATGTCAATAATTTCCGGTGGCTGGTTTGTATGAAGAACTTCTATCTCAACACGTTTAGTAACTTCAATAAAACCGTCATACATTGTAAATGTTGTAACAAAAACTCCCTGGTCATCATATCCTGTCTGCCATTGTCCTTGATCATCAAATGGTGCTGAGAATGTATAACTTATAACGTCATTGTCTGGATCAGAAACGAGCGATTTTAAGTCAACAAGTTGCGTTTCTTTTACACTAATCCTATTCTCTATAGTGTCTGGAGGTAAGTTTGTATTGTGTACAATAATCTTAATTGTCTTAATATCTTCACTTTTTCCGTCAGACGCAATAATGGCAATCTCATGTTCGCCAGCATCGTCAAACCCTGTTTGCCACTCTCCTTCATCATCAAATGGTGCAGCATAATTGTACGTGATGAAATCTTTATCCGGATCAATTGCTTCGGCTCTAATTTTAATAAAATCTCCTTCCTGTGCATAATATATCTTTGTTGCTGCAGGTACTGTATATACAAGAAGTATAATCATTACTAGTCCAATAATGAGTTTTATGTTTTTATGTGCCATTGTATTCTAGATAAAAATGGGAAGAAAAAAAACAAAAATGTTTTTATTGTGTGCCCAATGAAATGTCAACAATCTCTGGTGGCATGTTAATGTCTCCGATAACAACATTGATTCTTTTTGTTACTTGATCTTTGCCATCATCTACAACTACTGTAATAACATACTCACCATGGTCCGTGAATGCTGTTTCCCAAACTCCATCATTGCCAACAGGTTCACTAATAGTTATAACGTAATCATCACCATCAATGTCAGAAACTACTGGTTTAATTGTAACAGTTTCTCCCTCTTTAACTGTAATGTCTTCTACACCACTAACTTCAGGAAGGACATTGACATCAACAATTTCTAACATAACTGTTTTGACAGTTTCAAGTTCGCCATCGCTCGCAACAACTTTAATTTTATATTCGCCGGAACTTGTGTGGTCCGTTTGAAAACGTCCATCTTTTAATGGTTCTGAAACAGTTACGGTAACAGGATCGTTGTTTGGATCTGAAACTTGTGGTTCAAATACGACCAATTCTCCCTCTTTTAATGTCATATCTACAATTCCTGTAATAACTGGGGCAACATTAACACGTTCAACTGCTAATTTCACTCTTCGTGATGTTGTAAGCTTGCCATCAGTTGCCGTAATTGTAACTATATATTCACCAGCATCACCATATTGTGTTTGCCACTCACCTTTTTTGTTAAGCGGTCGTGAAAATGTATGGGTTACTGGATCTTTATCTGGATCAGTAACGATTGCGTCCAGTTTTACTAAAACATTCTCTTTAACATTAATAACTTGTAAATCACTATCTGCTTCTTGTGCAATAGGTTCTTCTTGTAATTCGGGAAGGATAATTTCTTCTTCTACAACCATTTCTTCTCCTTCAATATCTTGTTCCATTGCCAATTCTTTTTCTATCTGTGCAATTTCATCAATCAAAGAATCCTCTGATCCATCATCTTCAGGAACTTGATACGCTTTGTAATCAACACATCCTGCAATAAACATAGTAACTATAAATACGATAAGTAATAATACGATTCCTTTTTTCATAATACATAACACCCCCCAATGGTTAAGTACAAAAATCCATTTGATACGAATTTTTATAATTCCATAATGATAACTGCTATTTAAAGATTTAGACACATGAAACTATATATAGAGATAGCATAAAAAATAGTCTTTTTATGAGTATAATAGTTTATAATTTTTGTGTTTGTGTCACAACCCTTATATACTTTATATACACATGCTATACTATGACTCATCTTCTTAGAAATTTATTAACGGCGTCAGCTCTCGCGTTTCAATTGATATATGCTCCTGTTACACGTGCAGAACCAAGAGAGAACATTGTTTCAGAAAAAGTTGTGGAAGTAAACACTTCTCCAATAGGCATTGACGTTCCTGAAAAACAATTTCCAGTTTTAGAAGATCGTGTTGATATTCCCCTATTAGATTCTCCACGAAAATATGTGTTTGGTTTTGAAGTTGGTAGTTCTATAATTGATCCTGGCAAACTTCATTTTCCTGAAGGTTCATTAGCATCAAAAATTGATGAGGAAGAATTTTACTTACCAATTATGGGAATTTATTTTGATACTGTACTTGTGCAGGGTCCTATAGGAAATATTGCTGAACATAATTTATCTGTTGGTGGGTTTGTATCGTATAGTTCTTCACAATTATGGAGACATCCTTTAAAGGATAGTGGTTCTACTCGATATGGTGTTACTCCTGTAGATTATACACTTCGTGGAGACTTTCATCATGGAACTGTTGGTGGTCGTCTAACAGAAAAAATATCGCTCGGAAACGATTCATTTGCAATTGGCATTTCGGCTGACATTAGTGCATATTTCACATGGTTTCTAAGTTCATTACAACTTGATGTTGATGTTGTTGACGAATCCGTACGAAAATCAATGCGGTTGTTAGGTTTACCTTCACAAGATAATGGAAATATTGATTTGTCAGCATTTGGTGGTGCACTTCGTATGCAAGCAGGTCCATCATTTCGCATTTTTTCTATAGAATGTATTTTGGGTGTTGGCGCACAGTATATGGGTTTACGAGTAACGTCAGATGAACAACTTCAATCAGGTACGGTTGATGGAAGACATTCTATAGATTATCATGATTTTGATTTTTCGTTAGGTGCACGGTGCGGTTGGATACTACAAAAATAAGAAAAATGGCTCCACCGAGATTTGAACTCGGGACCTCACGATTATCAGTCGTGCGCTCTACCAGGCTAAGCCATGGAGCCATTAATGTTACTGCAAACAGGAATTTCTTTTTAAACATTACGGATAAAATAACATATAGAACTATGTTCTATAAAAACAAACTTTTATATATTAACCTAACTTACTTTCTTCATAATTAATCATAATTATACAAAAAAGAGGTTGGTAGAATGGAAATTAATAAACGTAGCGTTATCGCGCTCTTTACGGTTTTAATATGTTCTTTGTTAGTGTATTTTGTAGTTGCAGGAAGTTTGCTCGATGAACCAATTATTGGGACAAACATTACAAATAACTCAAATTTGAGTGGGACGATTACATTAAATGTAACGAACACAAGTGAATTGTGGACCGTTAACGGAACGAACAATAATGATATTGTTAATGTAACGTTCTTTTGGATGAATGTATCAAATTCTTCAGGTGGAGAGCCTGATGGAACGTATGGGTATAACACAACAATATATAATACGACGTTTAACCAAACATATTTTGTCAATACAAGTTTTGATACCACCCTTCTTGCTGACGGAATTTATAACATTACAGTTTTTATTGCTAATAGAAGTGCGAATGGAACATATAATGTAACCAACGAGGACGATCATTCTGGTCTCAATGTTGGATATAATTGGACCATAATTAGCAACGTTACTATTGATAATACTGCTCCTGGCGTTGTAATATATAACGTTACAAACGATCCTGCAGGAAACTATTCTTTTGGTGCAGCTGGAGATTTAAACTTTAACACGTCCGATTCTACTCCTCAAATTGGAATGAGTTATAATGATACATGGTCAGACATTGCAACATGTTCACTTTACATTGGTTCTGGTGAATTAGGACTTACTGATATTGTTAATACTTCTACTCAAGTATCATTCTCTGAAGCAGTAACGTTCTTACAAGTTGATACAACATTAGATGACGGATGGTACAATGTTAGTGTGAATTGTACAGATGCTTCAAGTAATATTGGTCAGTCTAGTCCCGTATTTAATTTAACGGTTGACGCAACCTTGCCAAGTGTAAGTATTAATAATCCCTCTGCTGGATATGTAAACTTTTCAGCTGGAGAAAATGTGACGTCACCTACAGGAAATTATACGTTTAATACGACAGTTACTGACGCTTTTGTAGGAATTGCAAATGTTACTCTTCGATTTGATAACGATACATGGAATAGTGGCACAATCGGAGCGATTACTGTTACGTTAGATAACGATTCTGGACAGGACAATTATAGTACCCGGTTCAACATTTCAAGTCTTGAAGAAGGGTTTTATACGGCTTATGTTATCGCAAACGATACATTCAACAATACAAATCAGACAGAATTTTTTTACTTTATTGTTGATAGGACACAACCAAACGTTACTGTGATTAATATCTCTATGAATACATCGACTGGAACTCCAAGCATAGGAATAAATTACAATGATAGTCTTTCACGAAGTGCAAGTTGTACAGTATATCTTAACGGAACGATTTGGAACACAACAACAATAAATAATGGTTCTGATGGTAGTTCAGGATATAATTTTACAAATGCAACAATCTTGACAAGTGGAGATTATAATGTAAGTGCTAATTGTACAGATGGATCTGGGCTTATTGGTTCTTCGTGGACTGGCGGTTCTGATCATGTCATGTCTATTGATACTGTTTTACCAAACATTACTTTTGTTTATCCATTTAGTGAGATGAACTTTAGTGAGGTAACAAATAATGTTACATTTAACATATCAATTAACGATTCAAGTGCAGATGTTCGGTTCAATTTATCATATGTATCGATAAACTTTGACAATGCTTCATCGGAAGGTATTGGCAATCCGTTTAATTATTCAGAGGGCGAATTAGTGTACGATTGTGATACTCTTGGATGTTGGTACTCTATCAGTGTTAACGTGTCTGGATTAGATGAAGGTGAACATACATTAAGAGTCTATGCAAATGATACACTTAACAACTTGAATAGTACAGAAACGTTAACGTTTACGGTTGATAGAACGGGACCAAATGTAACGTCTGGTGCAAGTTCAATAACAAGTACAACAGCAATTATCAGTGCAGGTGTGAATGAATCAGCAGGTAATTGTTCCATTGTAAGTCCTGCAACAGGATTAATGGGCGTGACTGATGAAAGTGCACAAACATGGACATATACAGTAACTGGTTTAACAGCAGCTACATCATATACAGCGACAGTTAATTGTACTGACCCAAGCGGCCATTACGCAAAAGCGTCGTATGACTTTACTACACTAGCTGCAGATGCTGCAGCGGCAGCAGCAAGTGGTGGTAGTTCTGGCGGTTCTGGCGGTGGCGTTAGTGCTAACGTTGTCGGTGAGTATGCAAAAGAAATATGGACCTCAATTAATGCGGGAGAAACTGCAACAGTTATTGTTGACAATGGAGCGGTTGGTGTTACTTCTGTAGATTTTTCTACTGCAGAAACTGTCTGGGGTGCATGGGTAAAAGTTGCAAAGATCGATAGTCCTCCAAGTTCAGTTAAAACATTTACTGGAAAAGTATACAGAAACATTGAGATTACAAAAGGCGTTACTTTAACTGACGAACTATTAAGTAACCCAGTTGTTAACTTCAAAATTGCAAAAGCGTGGTTAACTGAGAATGGTCTGACACAGAACAATGTTGCATTGTTCAGGTACGCAAACGATGATTGGATACAATTATCAACAGTTGTTGGAGAAGATGACGGAACGTACATACACTTTTCGGCAACAACGCCAGGTTTCAGTTACTTTGTCATTGGTGAGAAAACAGGTGATGCCGTTGTAGCCCCAACTGGAGAGGCAGAAGCATCTGTTGGAGACGATGTTACTGGTGCAACTACTGAATCTGGAGACGTAACAGAAGAAACTACGGGAGTATCAGGCTGGGTATGGTGGTTAATTGTGATTATAATAATAATTGCAGTTGTTGCTATTGTTGTTGGTATGAGAAATCGTAACCAATAAATTTTTATTTTTTTAATTTTCTTTTTATTCTTTGTTAATTATCTGTGTAACTTTTTGTGCAATTTTCTGAATAGTTTTTGTAAGAAAATGGTCTACGTCTTTATATTTCTCTGTATCAATTATAATGACTGGCGATTGAGCATGGTTCTTAACATATTCCTCATAGAGAATGTTTAAGAGCGATAAATATGAGCTGTTGATATGTTTTTCGCTATCTCTTCCACGTTCTTTTATACGTTTCTGTAATGTGGTTTTATGTGCACGTAAATAAACAAGAATGTCTGGCTGTGGAATTTTTTGTTGAACTTTTACATATTCTTCTTCATATTGAGTAAATTCTTCTGTCGTCATATTCATTTGTATGTGTTGCGCTTTTCCAAAAATGTGATAATCTTCTCCCAATGTTCTATCTTCAATTATTATTCCATGCGAATCTTGTATCTTACTCTCTCTATCAACACGTTTTTGTAAAAAATCGCATTGAAGTGTAAATGCAACTTTTAATGGATCTTTATAGAACTGGTCTAATTTTTCTGTGTTAAACGTTTCAAGAAAGCCATGGACTTGTGAATAGTTTTCATTATATTGGTTATCATCATTCTTTGGAAGAACATTGAGAAGAATTGAAGAAAATTGTGGTGACATACATGCACGAACTAACGTCGATTTTCCCACGCCAATATTACCTACAATACCAATCCTTACTCTTTTCATGGTAATCAGAAAATGATAGTTGTTAATATTCTTTACGTTTCTATGATAGTTATGTAGAATTATTTATAAAAGATATTGGTCTTATATGGTTCATGCGTTACACAATACTTGATTGTTATACAGATGAAGCATCTGGGTTAGGCGTACCTCCATACTTAGGAACATATCCACGCTACATTTATGGTAAGTTAAAAGCGGAAGGACATGACGTAACCTACATAACAATTGATGATGTACGTTTATGGAAAAAGTATCAGGGAGTAAAAAAAGAACCCTCTGTGAAACAAAAAACTAACATTTTGGTATACAATACAACTAATAACGATGCTGAGAAAGTTCTTTTATCAACTGATAATCTTATTGTTGTTTTAGGTGTTCATGTACCTGGAAAGTATCTTAGTGCAATGCCTGGAACTTTAAAAGAAGTCATATCTTTATTGAGGGATGTTACCGTTTCTAAAACACTTACTGGTCCTGCAGTTATGGGAACACAGTTAGAGGGCGGAAAGTTTTTTGAAAAGGTTGATTTAGATTTCTTTGATGAGGTACAAGACTTTGCCATGTCATTTGATGAGGTTGGTAAAGTTTCTGTTAAGAGTGCATCAATCCTTCAACAAATTCCTGATAAAAGGGTTATAGAAATTGAAACTAGCAGGGGTTGTAAAGTAGGAAAGTGCAGTTTCTGTACAGAACCGTTAAAGAACTGTTTTGTTAATAGGTCAAAGAAATCTGTTGTTGAAGAGGTTGTGGCATTCTATAAAGCTGGTGCTCGACATTTTAGGATAGGAAAACAAGCAGACTTTTATTCTTCAGACGATCCAGTAGGTATGTTGAAAGATATTCGAAAGAAATGTCCTAAGATTGAAGTGTTACATATAGATAATGTAAATCCAAATTCTGTAATATCTAAGAATGGTGAAGAGATAACACAAGCCATCGTAAAATATTGTACACCAGGAAACATTGCTGCACTTGGCGTTGAATCCTTTGATCCTATTGTTGTTAAATCTAATCTGTTAAATACATCTCCCGCCGTTGCTCTTAGGGCTATAAATATGATCAATAAGTATGGTGGTGTTCGTGGTGAAAATGGAATGCACGCTTTTTTACCTGGAATAAACATTATCTTTGGTTTGATTGATGAAAGTAAACAAACTCATGTTGCAAATATGGATGCGTTAAAGAATGTTTTTGACTCTGGTTTATTATTACGAAGAATCAATGTTCGGCAAGCAGCTGTTCTTCCAGGTACGTTACTTGAGAAGAAAGCTGGAAACAAGTTTGTACGAAAGAATAAGAAATATTATTGGAAGTGGCGTAATGATATAAGACAGACAATTGATTTTCCAATGCTACAGAAAATTGTTCCAGTTGGTACTGTTTTGAAAGATGTGTACACAGAAATCTATGATGGGAAGACAACTTTCTGTCGGCAAATGGGTACATATCCATTAATAATTGGTGTTAAGGGCAGGTTGCCTTTGAAGGAAAAGATTTCTGTCCGGGTAGTTGATCATATGTTACGAAGTATTGTTGGAGAGGTTGTTGAATGAAACTAGGAAAATATAAACACTTTAAAGGAAACCAGTACGAAGTTCTTAGTATTGGAAAGCATTCAGAAACTCTTGAGGAATATGTCGTGTATAAAGCTCTTTATGGTGAAGGAACTGTTTGGATTCGTCCTAAAGAAATGTTTCTTGAAACAGTTACTATTGATGGTGAAGAAGTTCAAAGGTTTATGTTTGTTGGTTAGATAATAAAATATCGTGACTGATGATTATAAAAGTCTTGTTTTATTCTAGGAAGTTCTTGTACTCCATGCATATATTCTTGAAATCTGACAAAAAAAAGTCCGTCATCTTTAGGTTCTTTAAGTTCATCAATAAGTTGATGTAACCGTTCTTCCAATTTATCAGTTCTAGAACGAGCCATATGTTTAGTATATTCTTGATATTCTTATATATTTGGTATATGTTGTATTTTAATTCATAACGTTTAAATACTGACCATTTGAAAAAAAATCAATGGCATTTTTAGGTCAAAGTACAGAATTACCATCAAGAAGAATTCCAAGAAAAGTTTCAAGAAGAAGTCTTCTACGAAAATTTGGTATTGGAACTCTTAAATGGGGAACAGTTCTTTCTGTAGGTGGAGCTACCGGTTTCTTTGCTCGTCCTTATCTTGATGATACAACACAGAAAGCACAACCTGTTCTTGAACGTGAAGATGGTGGAGAATCACTTGTCTTGTGCGATTTTCATGCTCATATTCGAAATGATCAAGGAGATTTAGAAGATGTTGTAGAGATGTTAGGTTCCCCAGGATTGGTAGGGTTAACACAAAGACCAGACACGACAGAACTTGTAACGTACGAACAGGCGGTTGAATTAGTTAAAGATCTTGGAGGTTTTGAAGAACTTACCCCTGGTCAACTTGCTCGTTTTAGAGATGGATACTTCACACGAACAGAAGAAATTGATTGTGGTGGACCAGATATTCTGGCTATAGGTTTTGATGGTGATTATTTGCCAAAATATGAGAATGTTTTTTCTGCGATTGATGAAATTCGAAGAAGAGATGGTATTTCGGTTTATACTTCTCCCTATTTAATAGCAGAAGGAAAAACATTTAGGCTGCCAACTGCAGAAGAAGAGGCCAAAATAAGATTTACTTGTGGCCTTGTAGATTTTGTTGAAGTACACAACGCGTATAGTATAGATTATCTTTGGTTTGATGTAAAAAAGGCAAACGAGTTAGCTGTAAAAATGGTTGATACAAATTGTGATGGTTTAGTTGAACCTTCAGAGACACCAAAACGATTTACTGGTTCTGATACACATGCACTAACTCACACAAAACTTACTGGAATGTATGTTAGAGAAGATGATCTACAAGACATGGCGACATTGAAACAAGCTTTACGCGCTGGAGATTATTTCTCTATTGGTGATTCAAAACTTGGTCCGTACGTGAGTGAGGGTGGGTTTACTAAAACAATGGTTTTACCTAGAATAGCAAGATTCTTTGGTCTCTAAATATAATCTCTAATATTATTATGTATTTCTTCGTGTACAAGCCATGCAACCAAAATAAGTGCGTCAATACTTGTTGCATGTTGACCAATGCCCCATTGTGGACAGAAATTGGTAACAAAGAACGGCCATAAGAAATCTTTATATCCACCATATAAACAATCTAATGATAAATGTGAGAACCAACCAAAGGCTATAACGTAACATATTCTTGCCCATTTCATGTTTTTATTATAATGCAATATTGCTCCTATGATTAAGAAGATAATGACAAATGTTAATGAATGGGTAAATGTTCCATGTAATGAACCTTTAATTCCTGTAAGAAAACTGTACACCCATGTTAATGGAATGTCAATGTCTGGAAATAATCCAGCAATTCCTCCTACGACTAACAAATATCGTGGAAATTTATGTTTTCCAAAGATGTAATGACGAAGGAGGTCAAGGACAACAATCGTAAGAATTACATGTGTTACAGCTAAACCCATACAATAAGGAATTATTTAAGGGTTATAAATGTTATTGTTGCAGGCAAAGACATTTTAATCTAACCAAAACGTTAATAAAACATAACATCATTCTTACAAGTATGAAAGAGGTACTAAGGAAAGAGATTGTAAAAGATTTAAATGAAGCAATTCGTATTCTTCAAACGCGTGATGCACAAGATTATGAAGAACTTAAACGACTTAGTGATGAAGCTATTGAACACGTTGCATTGTATAAAGATCTTGACATCATTTCTATAACTGTTTTACTCTATTCAATTTATAAAATTCTCTTGTGTATTAAAGATGATGATTATACACTATTACTTGATGAGTTAACATCTGCAAAGCATAACCTTGAAAATCGTAAGTTTGGTGCATATAACAGCAATATAAAACGATTATTTACAATTATACAAAAGTGTGATGCAAAAGTAAAGGAACATTTACAAGATGTTATGCAGGCATCACGTATTAAAAAGGGTACAGTTCTTGTTGAGAAAGGCTTGTCAATAGGACAGGCAGCAGGACTTATGGGCTTATCAAACTGGGATTTACAACAGTACGCATCAAAAACACGTGCATTAAACTCTCACCATGAAACCATTCCAGCAACAAAACGTCTTGCGATAGCATTAAAATTCTTTGGTGGTTCTCAATGACCGAAAAGATACTTTTTTTTGATGCTGGTCCCGTTATTACGTTAGTGATGTCACGGTTAGGATGGCTCATTCCAGAATTAAAGAAAAAGTTTGGTGGAAAATTTTACATAACGCCCGCAGTAAAGTTTGAACTTGTTGATCGACCTTTAACGATACGACGTTTTCAATTTGAAGCGTTAGAAGTTATGAAAATGATTCGTGAGGGAGTCTTTGAGATTTATGATAAAGTTCCTGATAAGAAAGTTCTTACACTAAAAAAGCTTGCTAACAGTGCGTTTACAATGAAAGGTAAAACTATGGACGTGTTACAAGCGGGAGAAGTTGAAGCAGTAGCTTCTGCGTTACAGGAAAAAAATGCCGGTGTTGTAATGGACGAACGAACATTACGATTACTAATAGAAAGTAATAAGGACATGAAATCGCTTCTTGAACGACGTTTTAAAAGAAATGTTATTGTTAATCTTAAGAAAATGAACGAGTTTAGTACACATTTTAAGAACGTTCCCATTATTAGATCTATTGAACTTGCAAGTGTTGCGTATAAGTTAGGTTTGTTGGAACAGTATTTACCAAAAAAACGTGATGCAAAAAGTACACTTCTTGACGCCGTATTATGGGCAACCAAGTTTAACGGCTGTGCAGTTACGGAACATGAAATTGAAGAGATTAAGAAGGTTTTAATGAAGTAGATTGGTTTTCTATCCAAACATTTTTAAATCAATTTCGTTTTAAACACTAATTATGGTAAAGAAGTGTATCGTCTGCAATGATGAAGCCGAATTTAAGATAAAAAATACGTCAGATTATTATTGTAAAGACTGTGCAGAAGAAAACTTTGCAGACGTTTCAATGTTGATCAAGGTTGAAGAAGAAGCACAGAAACTGAAAGAATATCTGAAACAAAAGATAAGTGACATTAAGAGTGATGAAGAAGAACTTGATAGTATGGTAAAGTATACAGAGAACAACAATGACAAACAAGATGATACGACTGGGAAAGATTAAGACTTCTAAGACAGAACTAATTGATATTACAAAAGCGTGGTTAGCATTATCATTCGCATTTGCGTTAGTATATTCAGGAATTCGTTTACTTGGTGGTAATTCATTTACAGGAATATTTTCTGTACAATTCTTATTAATGTTTGGCATTTCATTGTTTACTGCAGGTATAGGATTTTTATTTCACGAACTTGCACATAAGTTTGCTGCACAGAAATATGGTTGTGTTGCAGAGTTTAGAGCGTTTGATCAGATGTTATATGTTGCAGTTGGTTTAGCTGCAGTGGTCGGTTTTATCTTTGCAGCACCTGGCGCAGTTATGATCTCTGGACAGATAACACGAAAAGAAAACGGTATTATTAGTGCAGTTGGTCCTCTTACAAATTTTGTCTTAGCGATGATATTTTTAGGATTAATGAACTTTTATACTTCATTTGCATTCGCATTTCAAATAGGTTTTTTCATTAACATGTGGTTAGGATTATTTAATTTAATTCCGTTCGGTCATTTTGACGGTCTTAAAATTTTCCGTTGGCAACCAAGTGTGTGGGGTGCAATGGTTGCGTTCGGATTGTTTTTCTTATTCTTTTTGTAATTATTTTAATTTTTTATAGACTACAAATTTTGTAAAAAACGTTGTTTTTACCTCGATAATCACAGAACATTTATATACTTGTTTTGTTTACAGATAAATTACAGAGTTGGTTCTAAAAAAAAGAGAAAACAAAAAAAGGTGATAAGAAAATAAATCTTTCTTACACTTTTCAAAAAAAAGAAGGTGATAAAACTGAAGCAACACGTCTTCCAAGAGGTAAAGAAATTTAAAATCCAACGGTGTTGCAAGGGATGTGGTAATCGTATTGTTGTTGAAAATGCAAACAGATATTACTGCAAAAACTGCCGTGGTTATTAGTCTTTTTTTTTCTTTTTTTTTCTTTTCTTAGAAATTATTAATTAAACAATCCTTTAAAGAAATTACCAATACTTGCAAAGAAACCTGCTTCCTCTTCTACAACTTCTTCTTCAACAACCCGCTCATCTACCACTTCAACAACCGGTTCAGGAACAACGTCATTAACAACTTCAACTTCTTTCACCATTTCCTTACCAATAATAAACTCTCCCAAACTTGGACTGACAGCTTTATAATATAAATATCCGTCTTTTGACTTGTCAAAAACAGTGTCTAACTTTTCACCATTAACAAAAAGACGTACGTCTCCCTGAGAAATTCCTGATTCAAGAAGATCATTCTCCCTTATTTTTAATGTTACTTTTATTCCTTCATTAATCTTATCTTCAATAACTGATGATATTTTTACTTTCGAATATACCTTACCATCAAAGTTCCATGAAACGTCATCAACCATTTCAGTTTTAATAAGCGAATTTTTAACTTCTTCGTTAAACGTTACCGTTATATCTTGAATTCCGCCAGTTTTTGTTTCAAGGAACATTTCACCACCGGCTTTAAAATAACTTATTGTTTGAACAACAGCATTTCCTGTTAAATCAATACTTGTATCAACATTAGTGACAATTACAACAGTAGAAATAATGAATATAATACCTAACGCTGCCCAGAAGATTTTATCTTGGACTCTATTACTATTCTTTTGTACACTCTTTTTTGGCCGCGCCATATAAAAAGATAAATCAATTGAGTATATAAATTTAACTTCTATAAAGAAAAATGTGGGGCTGCGGGGATTTGAACCCCGAACACCTAGATGTCGGTTACGACATTCCAAAAATCTTGGATTTTTCGTATCTTCAGTCTAGTGCTCTTTCCTGCACAAGAAATAATGTATTCCTTATGTCCCAGATTGAGCTACAGCCCCATTTACTCATTCAATTAAATAGGTGTTTATAAATGTTTTTAGGGTATTTACCCTATGTTAAAGCGCCAGTAAGTATTGAACTTGAAAACAAGTTAAAGAGTATCATGACAACTCCCGCTAAAAAGCAATATAATAACGTACTGGAAATTAAGTTCTTTCCTAACATGAACCTCTCACCAAGCTTATCAGAACCATTTTCTATTCCGTTACTTAACACTGTAAGGATATAAATTATCTGTACAATATAAATTCCTACAACTATCTGAAAATAAAATGTGGGAATGCCAATACCAAATATGCTTAACAACTCTCCCGTTTCGCTAATTCCATCACCACCACTTGTAATGCTACCTAACCGTGCAGTAAGTTTTGTTAAAATACCTGAGATCATTGACGTTATACCAATAACTATACCTGCAATGGCAGGCGTTAAAAATTTAATCTGTGATTTCATAGAAGAAATAACGTCTGACATTAAATCTTTCAAACGTTCTTCAACACGATGAATCTCTTTAATGTACCGTGACATTGACAATAATGCTCGTGCAGCAATTAACGGTCCTTTCTTTGCACTTTCAATAAGGACTTTCATTGAAGATTCAATAACTTTTGACGGAAAGTTAACAAGTGCACCAACTTTACTATCAAATATTGCTTGTTCAAGGCCCATACCAAGACTTGTCATGTTTCTTTCTGTAACTGTAAAGAAATCGCCAGACGTTGTTCCCTGCATGGTTACTGCAACTTTAGCGAACGCAATCTCTGCGGGTATGCCGTCACCTAACCTATTTCCTAACTGGAACAATGCAGATGAAAATTCGTCCTCTAACTCTTTAGTTTTTTGTCGTATCTTAATAACATTCTTTGATCGGAGTGAAAAGTATAGTCCTATTGAAACTCCAAGCCCAGCAATGATAAGGAGAGATAATAATGATGCGCCCATGCCGTAGGGTCCAACCTTCTTATCTTCATCACATTCTATTCCACACGAATTTGCTGGCATGCCCTCTTCACATGGTCGACACACATAATCTAACATTTTAATATCTTTTCCAGGAATAATTTCAAAATCTGCCGTTCCTAAATTGTGAAGAATTATAGGACTAAATCCAATAAGTGCAGCGACACAAAATAAAGTTATTGCAAAAAATGCAGGATTGATACCGATAGAAAATTTTTTTCCAAGAGGAATATTAACGTTCCGCAATTTCTTGAATCCTTTCTGTTCACTTATATCTGTCGAACCGTACCCAGCAGGACGTTTCGATAAAATAGTTTTTCCAAGAAAATAGACACTTGTTGGAATACTTATATTATACAGTAGTGCAATGTATAACGAAATAATAATTGGATTTGAACCTGAACTCATAAAACTAACAACTAAAGGTAAAATAACTAATCCTAATATTGGAAGGATAATACCTAACATGTGCAACATTGTCATTGGCGATTTAAGATTATGTGCATAATGTAACATGTTTTCGTACGTTCCCGTTAAAATAACGTCAAGCGATTTGTCAAGAAGTGCTAATCGTCGTTCTTCAGCAGATTCAAACAATGACGATTCAATTAAATGAAACGCTTCAACAAATTCCTTGTCCCATTCTTTCCACGATTCAAGATATTCGTTTGCTGAATCACGTATTGTACTATACTTCTGTGTTTCCACGTCCCATAATATTTTTCTAAAATCAAGAGAAATTGGCGGTTCAAGATGGTCAGCAGCAAATTTTATTGCTCGTTCCAAATTTGATGTGTGCCGCATAAACGTAACCATATAAAAAACGCTTTGTACCATTTGACTTGACGCTTTTATACGCCATGTGTTTGCCATGAAATGTGGAACTCGTTGTAATAAAGGAATAGAAACCATTCCTGCAATTAAACCAAACAAAATAAGGATAAGTAATGGTTCTGAACCGAAAAGAACTGGGAGACCAGCAAGAAACAATGTTCCAAAAACTATCAAGAGTATTCCCGTAAGAATTGCTAATGACGTTACACCTGACGGCGTTACGTTAAGATGACATGTCTTGATAGACTTTTGATACTTTTCAGCTTTCTTTGGATTAACTTTTAATTTTAATAATTTCTCAGAAAAATTGCACATCTTTTCATAGAACGAATAATGTGTTGGATACAGTTCTTGCTTAAATTCTGTATACTCACGAGAAGAAACTTCAACACCCTTCACGGGCGCTTCACCAAACTCTTCTTTAATCTTCGCTTTATACTTTTCACGTAGTTGTTGCAGTTCGTCCTGTTCCATCTATAGCCTCAGTGACGATTAATAGAATGGAGTATAAAAACATTGCGACGAAGTTACTCTCACTCAATCTTCCTTTTCTTTACTTCTTTACGTATCCAATCATTATATTCAAAAAATATTCTATGAGAATCAAGCGTTCCTACTGCATCTTTCACTCTGTCAGAAATTATATGAAATACATCGTTTGCCCTAGTTACAAAATCGGCTTCAAGAATTGAATCATTCTTTTCTTCTTCTGCAATGTCAACAATTGCTTGTTTACATTTTGCCCGTAATTCAATATTGTCCCAGACAGCACTCCAATCACCAGCAAATTCCTTCACTTTTCCCGCCATACGTTTAAGGATAACTGAATTGCCGTTCTTAAGTTCATCAGTAATTTCAAGTTTATCAGTTTTAGGATTATATACCATTAAATCAACAAAGGCTCCCTCTTTTAATGGATCTTCGTCCCATTCTTTACGAACTTCTGTTATACGAAGAATCCGTTTATACTTTTTAAGACCAGAAATGACCGGATTTGTAGTTACAATAATATCAATAGCTTTAAATGACGTTTTTGGTACGCCAATATCATTAACAACTCTATCATACACGCCGTAGGGAGAATCTGCATGAATGGTTCCCGCAACAACGTTCGCTGCAGCACCAACACGCATTGCTTCAAATAATGCAATTGCTTCTTTACTTCGTACCTCACCAACAAATATTGCGGAGTCGCCCATACGTAACGTTGACCGTATACCAATTGACGGATCAACTTCTGATCCCGGCGATGATAATGCAGACGCTACTTTTAACGATTCAATGTTATACCCTAATTTACGCATAGATTCTTGTGGAAGTTCAAACGTATCTTCAATTGTAATTATACGAGTTTTACGCATAATTTCTGTTAAGAACGATCCAAGTAGTGACGTTTTACCGCTTGACCGTGTCCCTGCAACTAATATTGCTGCATTATTATCGATGACAAAACTTAACAATCCTGCAGCCATTGAATCCATGTACCGTATTTTTGATTGTGAATATAATGGAAATGTCCATGGAAAATCTCTGTGCCTTCTAAACGAAAATGCTAAGCCCGTTGGACTTAAAGGAGCAGTTATTGTTGATACCCTTGAACTGAACCCAACAACTTTAAGTTCTGTATCTAGTATGGGGTTAGCTTCATCTAACGGCCGTCCTGAAATAAGTCGTAATTTGGTTGCCCAACTTTCAACTTCTGCATGTGTTGGATATACGTTCGTATAACAATCACCATAATCTTGATGAACAATAAATATTGGGAGCTCACCATTTGGAGAGTTAATGTTAACGTCTTGAACTTTAGGGTCTGCTAACAACAGTTCTATTAATCCAAACCCAACCGTGTATCGAAGGAGTGCATGTGCAAGTTGGTCAACTTTAGAATCTGTTACCATACTATTATTATGTTGTACCAAATCTTTTAACAAATCCCTTCCAATATTAAGGAACACTTCACGCATACGTTCTGGGTCAACAAACTCTTCCCGTGTAGGTTTATGTTCTGCCAAGATACGTTTTGCATTGTCAAGAAGTCCATATTCTTCTTCCGTGAAACGAAATTCTGGCGGTGTTATATGATACATAACTTTAATCTCATCATTGAAACTAAATATGTTAACTTGAATAGTATCCTCTCCAGACATAAAATTATAACTTTCTTCAAAATTTCCTTCAGGAAATTCTGTAATTACTTTTGTATACATAAAATCGGGTTTTGTTGTTGGATTGAGTACATTTTGATATATTTGCCTCGTTCCAAGATCATACTCGTGCGTGTGTGGCATAAGTGTTCTGATAAGCGTTGTATGTTCAATAATTGCGATAGCTTCTTGCATAATCTGTAAAAATATTTGTTGACTTTGTGAATGTCGTTCATCAATAAGTGCGTCCAATTTTGCTTTTTCTCGACGTTCAAGACGTTTCAGTTCAACGAACGCTGAAAGTGGATCTTCCTTTAACTGTTTAGAAATAAGTCGTTGAAATTGTGCATAACTTCCACGTATGTACCGTTCATGTTGTGGATCCGTTACAATACGAGAATGTGCTTGTCGTTCATCCCTATTTAATTTTTTGTAGACAGCAGCAATTTCGTTCAGGATAGAAGTTTGTGCAAAATCATATTCATATTCTCGTAATTGTGTTAAAATGATAATTGTTATGCCAGAATTTGCGATTAGCGCATCAATAACTTTACTCATACATACGCCACTATACTCAATCGATGGTGGAAATGTACATTTTTCTAACGATACTTTCAGTACTTTATTCTCTCCTTCATGATATGTTTCATAGTCAAAACATTTCAATATTTTTTCTTGCACCATCTTTTATTTATGATAAGAGTACGTTGTTGTTTATTATATTTTCTGTGGTTTGGAGACTTGATTCCAAAAACTATTTAAGTATCCTCTGAGTTTCAAGTACAATTATGAAAAAAATAATGTTTGCATTGGTCATTTTCTCATTAATTCTTCTTACTGGCTGTGTAAAAGATATTACGCAGGCGGAAGCTGGCGGTATTGCAACGACGTACCTTATCAATCAGATTGGTATTGAAGAACCTGTCGTTGTACACCAAATCATCCTTAAACAGGACGGATGGCATGTACAAGTAATGATTGGTGATGATAAAGGTACAGTTATCCTTGACAGAAAAGGTGAGTTTGAATCATTAGAAGCCTATACATGGGTTTGATTTTTGTTGGACATTATAAAACTGAATATCATCTTAAATAATTTTTTTCACGTAATATCTCGCACATGCACATTCTTACTCCACACATTCTTTACCATTATACAATACTCACATAAGTTTATTATATTCTCTTTCATATAACTGAGACTATGGAACAGCAACCAGTACAACAAGATTCAGCGTTTGACCCTGCAAAGTTGTATGTATGGGTAAAATCGCTAGAGGGTAAGGTAAACAATTTGCTTAGGGAACTTGACGTCCTTAAGAACGATTTTGTACGAAAAAATCTTAGTCTTACAAAAGAATTAAAAGTGTTAAGTGATGACGTGTTAGAATTTAAACGATCGCAAGATCAATCATTACAAAAAATGGACATTATCATTAAAGAACTTAAAATGACTGCTGGATATGAAGAAGTACAAGTGTTAAAAAAATATGTAGATTTGTGGAGTCCCATGAATTTTGTAACGCAACGAGATTTAGAACGTGCAATTGATGCACGACTTCATATAACAAAACAAAAGAAATAAATATAGTAACAGTATGATAATACAAAAGTAGGTGATAGATATATGGCAGATCCAACATCAGACATTATGGAATTACGGAATCAGGGTTTAACTGATAATATTATTATGGATGAACTGACAAAGAGAGGATATACTCAGGAACAGATTCATACGGCACTTTCACACATGGACACTGGCGCATCAGCACCACCGTCTCCTAACGGTTCATTTTCTGGGATGCCTTCATCAGCACCTTCATCAGAGGGAAATATTTATGAGAGGATTGAAAGTATTACAGAAAGTATAGTTGATGAAAAGTGGGACGATCTTATTGCAGAAGTTCGTAAGATTATTGAATGGAAAGAACGTGTTGAATCAATGCAATCAAAACTTAATAATGATGTTGAGAAACTTAAAGAAGATTTTAAAACGTTACATCAGGGTGTACTAGGTAAGGTTGAAGAGTATGATAAACGTATGATTGATGTCGGTACGGAACTTAAAGCCGTTGGTAAAGTGTTTAAGGACGTTGTTCCAGAATTTGTTGAAAACGTTAAAGAGCTTAAGGGAATAACCGAAAACGTACGAAAAAAATAAAGTATTAATTTTCTTTTTCTAGAATTATTATTATTATTAATCTTGAGAACCGGTAAGTAATGCAATGGCAAATATCATAATGATAAATATAACGCCAAATCCAAGAACTTTCGGATGAAACATTGTTGCAAAGATATTCTGTTCAAAACTTCCCGTAGCCACACTTGCTTCTCCACCAATAACTGTTTCATTACCTGCTTCGTCTAAGTACGGACCAATACTTTGACCAAAAACGTTTCCTATTGCTGCAAAGAGAATGATCAAACTTATACCAATAATGACCCATGATATACTTTTATCTCCTTTAAGGTATGAAAATATATCTTTTTCACTTGCCCCAAATATTTGGAAAATAAGTAACATAAGAATAAAAAATATAAATACAATAACAAACCATGGAATCATAAAGTTGATAACTTGTATAAGTGTATCTGATAATAACGACATTAATGCTATTGCAACAGCAATAATGGAATTAAGTGCAACAGAATCACCTAGCGGCTTAATTTTTTGTAATAATCCAAGGACAATTGCAAAAACAAACAGTATTGGAAATAGTGAACTGAACGATTGGAACAAACTAATATCTAATACTGTTGCCATTGTGTATCAAAACTTATTTCTTCTCAAAAAAGTCTCCAACCCATTTTCCAATGTTTTTGATTGAGTCCATACCCTTTCCTTTACTAGGTTCTTTTGTAATTAACCATACAACTACACCAAACGCAAGGATGATAATAAGGAGTTCCGTGGCTTCTTCTGTCCACCATGAAAATGCATCGTACGGTCCTGTCCAGAAGTTAAGTGATGCACCAAAGATGTAAAAGATAAAACCAATTGATGCAATTGCGATTACGGGTGCAGCTTTCTTTGAAAAGTCTGTTCCAAAGATTCCCATTAAAAGAAGTAACATTACTGCGGCAACCGCGACCAATGAAATGCTTGGAATTGCTTCATTCATTACTTGAACAGGATCGTATCCTAACGGATACGTGCCCATGACGTGCGGAGCTACAAAAATTAATCCTAATATCAGTGCAATAACTACTCTAAAATTTTTATGGTCCTTAAATAAAGGAACGAATGCCGTTACGGCAAAAATTATTGTAAACACAAGAAGGAATGGTAATATGAAATCCATTACTCCGTATGTTTGAAAATATGTTGTAAGTGTTGAAATACCTGCGCCTACCATTATGAAAACCACCTCATTTGAAACAATATATTACTCATTCTTTTTTATCTCCCTTTGATTTTGGAACGTTATCTTTTGTTATAAACCACATGAAACCTAACATGACAAGTACGAAGATTATTGCTGCTGCCCATGTTGCATCCCAGAAAACAAACAGTGCAAAGATGTATTGGAACCAGTCAAGCGCGTTAAGAAAGATAACAATAATTGCAATGAACATAACTACCATGAAGAACTTTGTCCATCCTGGCATTTTTTCAAGCGAAAATTCATTATCTTTAAAGAACACGCCAACAAGGAGAAGGAAGCACACTGCTAATATTAATAATAAAACAACGTTTGCCATTACTTCATTAATTACACTTACAAGCTGTGTTGATGCAACGACAAGTAACGCAACAATGAATGCAACGATAGAATTAATATTTTTCTTTGTATATTCTTTTCCATCAATCTTTTCAACGCCAAGAATTTTTGTTTTTTCAAAGATTGCAAAGACTATTGTAAACACTAGAAGGAACGGTAAGATGACATCGTAGATACCAATCTTTCCGAAAAAGTCTATTACACCTCTGAAAATACTTTCTTCAACCATCTTTTTTTTTCCTCGAACTTAAGACTAACTAAAAAAACATAATATATAAATGTTTTGTATTTGGTAGCAAACACAAAGCGAAGATTTTAAATACTAGAGTATTTTATTTTCTCATAGGTGAGAGGTGGATAATAGTGCAGTTAAAATCGTTTATAGTAATGTTCATATTCGTATTATGTTTCTTTTCAGTTCTAACTCTTGCTGACTCTACAATTAATGCTGAAGTTATCCAAAATCAAATTAAACCTAGCGAAAATGCACAATATAAAATTACTATTACCAATAATGAATTTGAAAAGCAAAGGTATAGTGTCTATTCTTTTGTTCAGGGTTGGGGCGTTGATCCCTCACCATTAAAAGATAGAATTATTGAAATTGGTGCTAAGGGTTCATATACAACAACTATTCATGCTCGACCAAACGAAGATTTTCCGCCAGGAATTTATTATGTTTCAGTTACCATAGAAAGTGATCTTGGTGAAAGGTACACGGAAGCATTAAAAGTGTACCTTAGTCCAGAATCTCCCACAGATTACCTTCCTTCAATAAGTGCAACTGTTGATATGGACGAAAAAATAATTCCACAAAATCCTGTTCCTATAACATTATTTATTGAAAATAAAAATCCTCTTGACCTTAAAGGATTGAAAATACGTATACAAAGTGACATTCCTGAATTTGTTCAAGAAGTTATAGTTGATTTGCCGCCTCTTGGAAGAAAAACTGTTGACTTTACAATTATCCCTAACGAATTTCAACAACCAAAAAAATATACATTATTTTTTGTGTTTGAACGTGACGGCCAAACAGCAAAGGTTGTTGAACAACGAATTGAAGTATTGTCTGTAGTTCCACCGTTTGACGTTTCTGTTGAAGAAGATACAATTTTCTTAAAAACGTTTAAGTTTGTTTCAGTTACGAATCCTGGTAACGTTCTTAATACACAAGTTGCAGAATTACCCGTTTCATTTATAGGATCATTATTTACTGCGGGTGTTGACATTGGAAAGAATGAAAATGATGAACGTGTTATCATGCAAGAATTTTCGTTACGGCCAAACGAAACGGGATCATTTCAAGTAATTACAAATTATAGGTGGTTATTATACCTTGCAATTATCATCCTTGTTACGTTTATATTTTATATGGCTGTTCGATCTCCAGTATCTCTTCGCAAGACCGCTATAACAACAAAAAAAGATGGTGAGGGAATACTCTCTGAAATTAAAGTTACAATAGAAGTAAAGAATACATCGTCAAAAGCTATAAAAGATGTCCATATAACAGATTTTGTTCCTGCAATTGCAAATGTTAAAAAGAGTCTTGAACTTGGAACATTACAACCAAAGGCTGTTCATCATACAAAGAAACATACACGGGTTATATGGTCACTTGCAGAACTGGACGTTCATGAACATCGCCTTATTACGTACAAAATTAAAGCAAAACTTAACATTTTGGGGACGTTTAGGTTACCGCGAGCAACATTAGAGTATAAGCGGGGAAGGAAACGGAGAAAATCGTATTCAAACATTTTCAACCTTGTTAACAAATAATGTGATGTCTGCAGGCTTTATTTACGATAATAAAAAGATTTATATATGAGGGCGTGTATCTTTAAAGTAGTCATGCAGAAAATTTCAGGGTGAAATTTTGCATGCTAAAAATGCGAAATAAAACGGAGCATTTTTATCATAATCAAAACGTGAGGGTGTCAAAATGAAGGATTTTTTTTTACAATTAAAAGACAAATTTGCTCGGCCAATGGACGAGGAGGAAAACCTTGAACAGCAGCCAGAAGAGTATGTAGAACTCGATTCAGAGTCACAGAAAGAGGACCGGTCTAAGGTTCTTGTACGACCATTCGTAATGGAAGAGTTTGAAGATATTAAAGAGGTTCTTGACGTTCTTCGTGAAGGGTCAACAGTTGCATTGATAAATATCAAGCCTCTTAAAGACAAAGATCTTGTTGAATTAAAACGTGCAATTTCTAAACTGCGAAAAACGTGCGATGCAATTGACGGCGATATTGCTGGCTTTGGCGAAGATTACGTTGTTGCAGTACCATACTTTGGTCGAATTCATCGACAAAGTAATGTTGAATAATTTTCTTTTTACAATTTTTATTTCTTTATTAGTTTAATTCTTTAAGAAAGTAGTAAGGTTTATATAATAACTAAGATAAATTCATTACACTCATGCCACGGTCGCATAGCTCGGTATTGCGCGGGATTGCTAATCCCGTTCCTTCTGGAATCGCCGGTTCAAATCCGGTCCGTGGCGCACTTTTTTTAATATCGACAAATATATAAGTGAAATACTATTTCTGTTTAGTAAGAGTGTACAAAAAATGAGTGTTGATAGAAACCGCATTTGGTTAGTTGTAGGTATAGCAATCACAGTTATTGCTTTCTCTTTCATCTTTTTTTCTTTTTCTAATAATGTCACTGGTATGGCCGTTTCACGGGGAGGACAAATCAATCTTGCTTTTATTTGTTATAATCAGGGATGTACATATACAGATTATATACGAGAATATTTGGTTGATGAAGGGTTTGATGTTACCCGTATGTACCTCGTTGGCGGCGAATTGTATGCATTAGGTGGTGGAAAAGTTACTTCATTTAATGGGTATAGTGCTGTTGTTTGTGCTGGTCATTATCTGGCATGTTCAAATGTACTTAAAGTAAGAGATAATATACTTAAAGAAGCGTACAGGAATAATGGTGTACCTATAATTAGTGTTGCGCATCGTGCATATACTTCTAGTTCTTTAGAAATAACGAACGGTGTGGGCGCTGATGACAATTTTAAAACGTCTATCGGTTCAGTTGATACTACGCACGATATCATGAAAGAATTTAGCGACGAAGTGAGATTACAAGCAACTCGTAAACCTCTTTATGTTGGGTACATTAATACGAATAACATTTATGAAACCGAATATGTTGCGTTGTTTGGTCCTGGAAATTCACATTCTGGTTCGACTGCAGAGTCAAGGGCATTACCTTCCTCAATTTCAGGTTTTGCGTTAGAGAGTGGCGTTACAGATTTTGGTAGAAATCCTGGCAAGTTTGTTCATCTTGGATTCTTTATGGACGATTATAAATGGGAATTGTATAATACTGATGCGCGGAAGATAGTGAGAAATTCTATCTGTTGGGCAGTAACGGGATCTTCTGAATGTTTAGTTTTTGAAAAATGTGGTGATAGAATAGATAATGATGGTAATGGTAAAGTTGACTGTGATGATGTTGCATGTTTACGAGATCCAATGTGTAAGTTTGAAAATTGTGACGTTGGAAAATTACCCATTAAAGAAAATACGCGTTGTATTGATGTCCGTGTTACCGACGATACACTTCTCACTTCAATAAATTCTATGTGGAAAAAAAGTTCACAAAGTTTGTTAGAAAAAATGTCTATAGTTGCGTACCTTAAGAAAGAATCTGCATCTCCTTCTCGGTCACGATAGTCAATTCTATTACGTTCGTGTAATAGTAAAGTATATAAAGAGAAACAAATTAGTTCTCTACAATAAAAGAGTGTGTATTGATGGTTAAAAAAGATAGTGCTAAACTGAAACGTTCTTCTCCTAGTGAGCATCATTCTGAACATAAAAAGAAACTTACTGCATTATGGGTTGGTTTAATTGTTTTAGTAGTTGCAGTTGCTGTTCTGTATCCATTTGTTAAAGATGGGGTTGTTGGTCAGGCTATATGGCAAGCGGGACAACCTGCACCAGTAGGGGATTATTGGGGAAGTACTAATGAACCATTGGCTGTTGTTGAAGCTGTTTTTGGTGAAGATTCTTGTTCTCAAAGAGGTATTGAAAAAACACATAAATATACTCTTCAAAATGCCATTGATGGTGATGGAGTTAATTTAGCATCTGGGGGAACTGCGCCTGGATATTGTTGTCCACAACGAGGCGATTTTTGCATTGGTCCAAAGCCACAGATGACATTTGAAGAATATCAAGCTTCTTCTTTAACTTCTGGAACATACTGTTATAGTGTTGGCTCTTTGTTTTCTAAGTATGTATCTACTAAAAAAGAACTTTGTGTCTCTAATAACATTGATCCAGATGTACATGCAACAATTACTGTTGAATGTGACGACACACAAATTCCGGGAATCTATCAAAATCTTCCATCGGATGTAGGTAACAAATTTTTATGTTCAGAAAATCAATGGCATGTTTGTGATTCTAACTTTTTTGGTATTTATGAAGACGATAATTCTTATTTTTGCGATGCAACTCAATGGCACGTATGTGATGATTCAGTATCATCAATGTTCTGTAAAAATAATAAATGGTTATTTGATGTTCCAAAAGAAGAATTTGAGAATCCTCAAGGAATTTTCAATGGTTTCGTTCTCGAAGGGATAGGGGTTCTTCCGAATGGTGGAAGTACCGCAGCAGATCCTGTTGATATAATTGAGAAACAAGGATACTTTGGATTTCTATCAATTACAACTCAAAAGTCTTTCTTTAGGTACGGAGATACAATATTTCAAATAAAAATGGCCAATCCTACTGAAGCGGGAGCTGTTACACTTAGTGTGTCATCAGCAGGTCCAGCGTTTGACATTACATTAACAGTTGATCCGGAAGACAAGTATGCGTTTTCACAGGAACAATTTCCATTAGATCTTGATGGTGATACAATAACAGATGCATATTTATCAGTTCTTCTGGCATCTCCCTACTTAGACAAATCAATTCTGTTCTCAGTAACAACAGTTATCGATTTTGATCAAACTAACATGGCTTGGACGGGGGTTCTTCTATCTGACAATTCTCAAACATTTGTCTCTAATGGTGTTGAGCATACAATGGGCGTATTTGGTGATGAATCTGATGTCATTTTTACTATTGATGGGAGAAGTTTCGGCGGTTCAACTGCTACTACGGATGTAACTCCTAATCCGATAGTTGGTAATTTTTTTGGAGGTAATTTTTTCATTGATGAACAAGAAACAGAGGAGATTTTTTTCGTTGCCCGTCCAATAGTTGTTGGAGATGGGGGTGTTATTTTTAGATTAACAAAAACGCAAGAAGAGATTAGGATAGGAACAACTGTCGGTGAGGATCAAGTTGATCTTGCACAAACATATGAAGAATCTTTTTCAAAAGACATCATTCTTGATGTTGCAACGAACAATCTTGGATTTGTTAGTGTATGTAGTAACGATCCTCCAGTCCTTTCAGCTCTGACTGTATGTGACAGGGAATCACAAATACTTAATATACAAAATAAAAAAGCAAGCACACTAGAAAATGTTCTTTTCTGGTATGAACAACCTGCACCAGACCAAACAAAAGAAGGTAGTGTGTTATATAGGAGAGACGTGACAGATATTCAAAATGAATTTGCAACAATTTTTGCAACAAACATGGTTGCGGGAAAACGTATGGCCCTTAGTTATGAGGGACATGATTATGTGATAAGGATGAATAGTTTATCAAATTATCTTGACCTTACGACATTAAAATTGAGAGACATTACTGAACCCGGTTTTCCTGAATATGTGGCCGAGGGAGACCAATCAGAAGTTGTCTTTAATTTGCCTTTAGGAAAACAAATTAATATTAAACTTGATCTTGAACCGGAACTTAATTACGATTTTAGTGCAAAAACAACAACGACGAAACAGGTCGATTTAGAGAACGAGTTTGAAACATATATTAGCACGTACAGTCAAGTTGATATATTAAATTTCCGTGATAGTGAAGCCTATAGGAAAATTAAAATTGATCCGAGTGACATTAACATCCTTAAAGATATAATGCAAATAAATTATAATGGTGTTCTAGTTGAATTAAATTTTAGTGACGCGAAGCCTAACTTTGAACATAATGGTAAAGTCTTGTTCTATTACTCAGATTTTACGAATGGTGGTATATCTGGAGCACTAAATACATTCAATAAATATGCTCATGTATTCTTTTATAGTAATTTACGAAATGGTCCATACACACACGAATTTACTGATACTAATTTTATCCTTCCACTAGTAAAAGGAAAACGGTTAGCATTCGGATTAGACGATCAATATTATCTTTTAACATATGCTGATCCTTGGACAGGAACAGAGGCTGAAGGGTTTGAATTAAGTAAAATGCGTATTACAAATGTTGACGGTTCTAACCCTATTGCTCCAACAATGAGCGGTCTTGATCTTGTCTTTGATCTTGGTGAACGAAGGATTGAAGCTAAAGTTCAGACCGGTGATGTTCGTGAGATTACATTTACGGGCATCTCTTTATCAGACGTTACGAGTGAGCTTGAACTTGCAGCAATTTCAACGGGAACATTCTCTCCACGAGAAAATTTTTCAGCAACATTACTTGCAGGTGTTAACGGTCAGCGAAATAATATTCAGATTGGAAGCAATACGTATGAAATTTGTGACAGTGCTGCAGCGGCTACGTTAGTTGATTTTGTTGGTTTATGTAGTTCAAATGAAATTGACCTCACTCTTGATAGAGACGTATTATATTCAAGTTATATCTCTGGAGTCCTTGTTCAATACCATGGGAAAAATACTGAAGGACAAAAAGTTGTCACGTTTAAACATACTATGAATCTTACAGACGATCATACAGAAACGTTTGATTGGTTAGCAATTACAGATAATCTTCAAAATAATCGAAATCCCGCAATTTTCTGGGAAGATACGTGGTTCGAATTAGAGGGTTCACAAACATTAGATACATTCCAGCTAGTAGAATTACCACGCGCGAGTTCATTTAGTACCATACAAATGAACACGACAACATCAGAAGCGGAAGGAAGAGAAGCAGGAACAATAGTTTTTGATAATGGTGTGCTTGCGTTTCAAAAAAAGTTTGTTGGCGAGAGTGAAGATTTTAGAATAGATCTTGACATTGAACCTTTACAACGTTCATTATTAACACTTATAGGATTTAACGTTACTGAAGAACAACAACCAACATCGTTCATGACAAACATTGACGGCCATGTGTATAGCTTATCCGTCGATGAAAGTCCTAGCATATCGGACTTTGTTAAAGTTACAATAACTGAAGAGGGTAAACTAATTTATGTTAGCAACCTTCCCGTTGATGAAGAAAGGCACGTTTTACTCTCTAACGGTAATGTGGTAAAGATTCACGTGTTAGATGCTGACATTCCAACTATCCATATACAAAAATGACAACAAAAAAATCAAACAGCAAAATGAAAAACATTGTACCTAAAGTACTTATTGGTGCAGCATTACTTGTTGTTGTCGTATTACTAGCAGTATTCTTACGGCCGACAGGTCAAGCATATACAACGCCACCTATTGGTCCGATAGATCTTAACGTGACAGAATCAGCATCAATTTCTGTCCAGTTCGTTACTTCATGGGACATTTCTTTAGTTCCTTCACAGGGAGTTCAACGTGAATATCATATTGAGGTATTTCCGTTTGAAGATACCGATTATAGTATGATCAATTATAGTGTCAGTTTAAGCGGAACAAGATTGTTTGAAGGTCTTCTTGGTAATGGCCTACGTACTTCAGGAAACATCTATTTAGATTTTGATAATGTTCCTGACATTGAACTGTCGTACGACGGGAGCGAATTAACTGTACGAAACATTGTATATGATGAACCTTCCGCAGCAATAATTTCATTGTTAGACATTGATGGCACACCTGTTGAATCTGAACTGTCAGCTGTTTCCCCTGATGACGTTATTGAACGGTACGTAAAAGTTGAAAGTACTCCACTTGCAACTGTAACTGCGTATAAGAATGACGGTACACAACTTTCTGATTCAGAATTTTATGATATCACTGAAGACGAACCCTCTACTGCCCATGTATTAAAAGGCCTTACATTTACACCTGACGATGTTGGCGTGTATCGAATAACAGTTATTGCCGATGTTAATGGTGAAGAAACGGAACGTGACTTTCTCTTTTCTGTTGGATCAATCGTTGCAACGTTACAAGAAGACAATTTTCCACTTATGACATTAACAAAAGTTGAACAGGCAACGTACGATCAGTACGAAATAACATTTAACTTTACTGGCGGTTTACGCATGCAAGCATTTTCACCTTCCTGCGATGTTGGAAGAAGTGTGATAGGAAGTACCGACTTTGAAGATAAAGTTAAGGGAATATATTCATGGGATGAAACTGAACAGGTTTTAGCACGTACAATTCCTGACTTATGGAGTGGTACGTCAGAGATTACTAACTTGAAACAAGATAAAGGATATTACATTAGGTTAAAAGACGGTGTAGATACATTTTCTTTTACTGAAGAATGTAACGACTATTTTACTGCTTCACATAATCCGTTTAACGAACTTGTATCTGTACAAGAGGGTTGGAACCTTATCGGCATTCCGGGATTTGAACGAATGTCAATTGAAGATTTGAACGTCGGTGAAGAATTAGAAATTACCGAAATGTATGTTATTAAAGATAATGATGTTAAAGAATCTGGTATAACTATGTTAGAACCAGGTAAAGCATATTGGGTATTTGTAGAATGAAACTGAACATATTATTGTGGATATTATTATGTACACTTCTTGTTCCCGTAATGGTAATTGCGGCAGAACCACCGTCAATCGAACATCATCAGTTTTATGGTCGTGTAACGTGGGACTTAGATTCTGACGTTCCAGAAAATGTGGTTGCGTCTGTTAACGGTGTTGAATATTCCTCATCAATTTCTATTGTAACGTGCGATACAAATCCGTGCACGGGAAAGTACGGAAATGATGTTACTAATTACCTTCGTGTACATGGTGAAGATGGTAATACCATTGCTTTTTATGTTGACGATACACTTATTGATACTCTTGAATATGAATCGTGGGGTGTAACGCGGCATGACGTTAGTACTTCATCATCAGTCATTACATGTGATCAACGATGGGACTGTGACGAATGGTTATCTTGTGTTGCTGCAACACAAACACGTACATGTACCGATGTTAACGAATGTGATACTGATGAGTTAACAAAAACTGAACAGAAAACGTGCGTGGCGGGTACACTGCCTGATCAACCGCAAACCCTTCCTGCATGTGTGTATGTATGGGACTGTACGTCGTGGAGTTCATGTTCAAATGAAATACAAACACGTTCATGTCAAAGATCAGACGATTGTGATGCACAGTTGTCTGCTGGAACCATTAGTTCAGTTACACAATTTCCACAACCTGCAGAAACGAAAGTGTGCGGTACAGTTTCGGGAAGAACTGCTCCATCAGTAATTCCTTCTACTACGAGGGACGTAGTTGAAGACGATAAAGACGTTTCAGAAGGTGTTTCCACATGGTATTATGTTGCCGGCATTATTTTATTACTTGTTGCAATACTTATCCTTGTGTTCTTTTTTAGGTCACGTTCTAAAGGTAATAATGGTTCAGGAAATCAGTATTCTCCTTAAGAGTTAACCGCTTTTTTTTAACTTTTTTATACACGTAGAAAATCGATAGGTATATAAACGAAAAGGTATTCTTTATACTAAAAAAAGGTGAACTAGATTAATGAATGCTAATAGTCGTAAAATTGTAGTGATATTAGGGGTAGTAGCAGTTGTTTTGTTAGTTGCATTATTTGTATTATTTCCATCAATTAAAGAAGGCGTTTTTGGAAAGGCTATTGATGTTGGTCCTATCGCTGGAGATACAACTCTTCTTTGGGAACAAACTTATTCTTCTGGATCTGCAGACATTGCACCGTTCGTTGTTGGCGATGCTACATATCTTATAACAAATGATGAAACGGGTTCATACCTTCATACTATAAACCCAAGCACGGGTGATAGTATAAACAGTTGTTTTATTCGTGCTGACAAAGTTATTGGTAGTCCTGCACATCATGCAGAGGAAGATAATTTGTTTGTACCTTTAGAAAATGGAATTGTTAGGATTGTTGGATTATCTGATCGTTCAGCAGTAGGAAATTGTGACGCGCTTGATATAGCGTTAAGTCATGGGGCAATTAATCCTACGACATCTATTGTTATGTATGGTGATACATTTATTGTTGGATCAACAAGGGGCGTCCATAAAATTAATGTGTATCCAGTTCCTGGATATCCTGTTACATATACAGATGTGGCGTATGGTACGAGCGGTTTTGTATCTTCTACGCCTGCAATATCTCCTTCAAGTAATGGCGATTATCTCATTTTTGTAGTACAAATGCCAAATAGTAGAGAATTATATTCTATTAACATAGATGACATGACTTTGGTTACAGCGGGAACTCAAGGAATTCATCATATAATCTCTCTCGATTCAAATGTAGTGGCACCTATAACAGTTTATTCTTCTACAGTAGCTGGAGTGAATGATTACAATTTAGTTATTATTGGAACTGTTAATGAACAAATATACTTTTTTGAACAAGCACGTTCTGGTGGTATGTTATTCATTTCAAGACCGACTAACCAAAATGTTGGACCTGTAATGGTACCTGGCGCATCGTTTATATCTGAAGCTGTTGTTGTTGATACCACTACGACATCTGCGAAACTGTACCTTGCTTCTGCTGGTACTGATAAAAAATTATATTTTGGAACTATTGCATTTCTTCCTGGAAAACATAGTCAGATAATATTTACTCCTACAGATAGTGATTATCATTATTCTTCTAGCACACCAATTTACGCAGCTCCATTAGTTGCATTAGATGGTACAATTTACATTTCTCGTACGGATAAAGTTGTTGCTCTTAAAGGTGGACCGCCTACATATCCAGGTACGCCATGGAAAAATACTCTTTGGAGTGTTCCAAGTACAATTAATCATAATCCAAGTACATCACCATCACTTTTAGCAAACGATGATATTTTATATGTTGCAGGCGGTGACGAAGGTAAATTGTTAGCGTTCGGTACACCTTTATTTTCTGCTCCTCAACCTGAAGAGGAGCCTGAACCAGTTCCTCCTGCTGAACCTGAGGAAGAACCGGAGCCTGCGCCTCCAGAACCAGAACCAACTGCAGTTTGTGGTAATTCAATAATTGAAGAAGGTGAATTTTGTGATGATGGTAGTATAAACTGTGAAGTTAATGGTTATAATGGTATACAAAACTGTGGAAATGAATGTTTAGGATATGGAGATTGTTTACTTGCAGAATCTTGTGGTGATTCTCTTATTAATGGTAATGAAGAATGTGACGATGGTAATCTTATTGATAATGACGGTTGTTCATCTTTATGTTTAACCGAAGAACCTGCTCCTGCTGAAGATATTCCTGAATGTACAACAAATACAGATTGTGATGATAGTATCTCCTGTACAGATAATGTTTGTGTAGAGGGAACATGTACATATCCAATTAGTGCAAACCGATGTTTGATAGATGGCGTTTGTCAGATAAGAAATAATCTTAATCCAGCTAACCAATGTCAACAATGTAACCCTGAATCTGATACTGCTGCATGGACTAATAATGATGCTTTGTATTGTTCAGATAATGATCCAAGTACAACTGGTGATCATTGTTCTGCCGGAGTTTGTGTTGGTACGTCTCCAATTGAAATTTGTACAGATAGTATTGACAATGATGGTGATAGTTTAGTTGATTGTGCTGATAGTGATTGTGTTGCTGATACGTCTTGTATTGTCGAACCAGAACCTGCTCCTATTCCTGAAGCTACAGTAGAGTGGCCTGAAGAATGTGTAACTGGAGAATTATATGTTAATGGTGTTTGTGTAGATACGGGGGCATCAGAAGATAATACCAATTTATTAAATGAAATAGTAACTATATGGAATAATGATAATAATTTATTACAGAAAATGTCAGAGATAGCGTACGTGCTACGTAATTGAGAGGGAGGATAAAAATGGTGAAGAAAAACGTTTCAAAAAGAACTCAAAATCAGGTTTCAAATAAAAAAGAGGTTAATAAACCGTTACTTATTGGCATTATTACTATCGTAGCACTTGTTGCACTGGGTTCATTACTATTTTTCTCAGATACGTTTGTAGGAAAGGCTATCAGTTTTCAATTGGAAGGTACTATTACTGATAATACAGCAGGAATATTTTTGGTAGATAATACTGTTACTGTTGATGATGAGTTTGATCTTATAGTACAAGCTAAATTGCCCGTTGATGTTGAAACTGTTGCAGTATCTTTTGATCTTCACCTTAATGGTTTAGATTTGTCAACCGAGTGTAGTAGTTCAGTAGTTTCTGATTTAGGTTGGACAGACTTATTAGATATTTCATGCGCTGATGGTATAATTAGTTTTGATTCAGCAACATTTGATCCTCTAAATGAAAAAACTGGTTTATTTACTATCGCTACTATTACTTTTCAGGAAAGTGTAACGGGTGAGTATGATTTAACATTTACAAAATTTGATGTTTATAATGTTGCACAACCTCCTATTGATATGATTCTCGATACGGGTATTGTTAGTCCAACAATTATTGTTGAAAGTGTTGCTGTTCCTGAACCTGACGTTCCTGAACCTGGTGTAGAATGTAGAGCAGATACTGATTGTAATGATGGATTGTCATGTACAACTGATGTTTGTACTGATGAAACGTGTACGTATCCACTTAATGCAAATACTTGTTTAATTGGCGGTGTTTGTTATACTGATCAAGATGTATATCCACAAGATCCACTTAAAATGTGTGATGTTGCACGAAGTCAGACAAGTTGGAGTGGTAATGTTGCACCATCCAATATTGTATTAGGTGATGCAGATGGTGATGGAACTCTAAATCTTGCTGATGCGATCTTAGTTGCCCGTGTTTCATTTGGCGTGCCTGGATATTCACTACAAGATTCAGCAAATTCGGACGCTGATTGTTCAGGGACCGTTTCATTAGATGATGCTATTTTAATTGCTCGTGTTTCATTTGGTGTGCCTGGATTTACAATAAATAGTTGCTCTTAATAGAGGTGAAAAATGATGATAAAAAGATATAAAATTTATTTGTTGGTTGCATTACTTTTAGTTAGTTCTGCGTTTGCTGTCGACTTCACAGTAAATTGTGGAACTGTTCCAGATGGTGGGGGTCCGGTTGCTTGTGAAATAAGTTCTGGAACGACATCTATTTCAGGTTTTAGTGCAACAGTAAGTTCTGGTTCTGCAACATTAAGTTCAGTAAGTTTTAGTCCATTTATTGATATTAGTGACTTAACTCAGTCCCCTCCTGCAATTGGAGTATTTGCTTTGTCTCCAGATACATTTACAGGAACATTAAACTTTGACGCTTCTGCATCTTTTACATTAGCAATTACTGGAATTCAAGCTAATACTGCAGCAGGTCAAGAGGAAGCTTCTTTCCCTGTGGTTCAAGTTGAGTCTGTAACTCCAACATGTACCGCATTACCTGTAACTGAATGTACAGATGGCTGGCTATGTCCAGATAATGTTGTTATTCCTGCTACTGGTTGTCCTTCTGGTCAAGAATGTAGTGTTGGTCAGTGTGTAGATATAGAAGTTGCTCCTGTTTGTAATGCATTTGATGCTTCTGAATGTACTGCTGGTAATAGGTGTCCAGGAAATGAACGTATAGCTCCTACTGGTTGTCCTTCTGATCAAGAATGTAATGCAGTTGGCGGAGAATGTGTAGATATAGAAGTTGTTCCTCCTGCAGGCGAACCTCAACCTACATCTACTGAATGCGGAACAAAAGAAGTAAATGTTGATGGTGTATGCAAACTAGGAATGGTATTTGAAGATGGTGATGTGGCCGAACAGGATTTATTAAATAGAATTTATTCTGTTTTAAAAGAGGAAGAAAATAATGTCCTTCAAAAAATATCTGCAATTGCACAAATATTGCGTGAGCATACTTGGTCATAATTATAATAATTTGAAATGAAAATAAAACAGAACGTGTCACGGGGAACCCCAAAAACAGTATCTCAAAGTACTGGTAAAAATAAAAAACCTTTAATCATAGCAGCTATTACAGTTGTTTTACTTCTAGGTTTAGCGGGATTATTATTCTTCACAGACACGTTTGTTGGAAAAGCTATCGAGTTCACTACCGAAGTTGGTGTTGGAAAAGCTGCAGTTTTAGGCGGTACGATAGAAGTTGAACCTGGCGTGACAGAATATACTATTCCTATTCAAGTTTCTTTACCAGTAGGAAAAAAATCTGTTGCTTTTCAGTTTGCGTTAAAACACGATTATGATTCAACAAAAGTTGACTATTCTAGAATTATTGAACCTGTTCATGATAATTTCTTTTATGAAAGGGAGGGTATCGATCTTACTATTGTTAATTATATTAAATCTACTGACGATACTATCTCTGTTACGTTTGCTGGCCTATGTTCTGAAACAAATGATTGTGGAAATGCAATTTCAGGAAAAATGGATTTAGGATATATCACTGTAATGGTTGATGAAGAACCTACCGAAAGTGTTCCTATAAATTTTGAGTTTACTTCCTTTACTATGTATGATTTAAACAATCCTTCTGCTCAAAGTTTAGTTTCACCAATAGAAACTACTGTTACTGTTTTGGCAGCTGCAGATGAAGAAGGTCCTTCAGATGCACTATGTAGTAATGGTGTTACAGAAGCTCTTGAAGAATGTGATGATGGAAATACAGTTGATGGTGATGGTTGTTCGTCAACGTGCACTTTAGAAGTTCCAGAAGTTATTGAAATTCTATGTAATGATCTCCAAGATAATGATGGTGACGGTTGGACAGACTGTAACGATGATGACTGTACAGAAAATGCTATTTGTCTTAACATTGCACAATTTGTCGGAACAGAAGAGTGTACAGAATTTGCTCAGAAACGGTGCGTTTCAGGCGATGATATTACATTATTTCAAACGTGTAAAACGTTTGATGACGAACTATTCTGGGGAGATTTAGAATCATGTCCTACAGATACAATGTGTATAGATAATGGAAGATGTGTCGTTGATAGCGATAATGATGGAGTTCAGGATTCAGAAGATAATTGTCCTCAACAGGAAAATATTCTTCAAGAAGATAGTGATAATGATGGTGAAGGAAATGTGTGTGACGACACTCCATGTAGTGATCATATGACATTAATTGACGGCCTTTGTTCGTGTCGTACTGGTTGGGAAAATGCTGACAATTCAATAGAAAATGGTTGTGAACTGAAATCTTTATGTAACGGTGTTGAATGTCCTGATGGATATTATTGTGGATATGATTTACAATGTGAAATGCCAGCAATATGTCAAGAGACAGATACGCCTGGTCAAATACGATATACTCGTACTGTTGATGGAACGTCTGATTCTGGTTTTATAACGAGCCATTGTTCAGATGATAATAGTGCACAAGTAACATATTCATGTAATGATTTGTTACAACTTGAAAAAACAGATAATATATGTGAAGGGTTGTCAGGCTGTCGTGAAGGTACATGTCAAGAATTTGTATGTGGGAATAGTATCCGTGAAGGTACAGAACAGTGTGATGATGGTAACACTGAAAATAATGATGGATGTAGTGATATCTGCCAAATTGAAGATGGTTGGACAATTATTAATGGGGAATACACTCGTTTTGTTGAAATAGATAATGAAAAAGGTGAGAATTATCTTCTTGCACGGATGTACAAAAGATTACAAGATAGTGTAAGAACACAAGATTTGATTGACGGACTTTCAATTGAACTTAAAGAATTTTTCGTATTAGAATCTTCAGAAATTGTTCTTCTTGATAGTTGTACTCCTAGAAATGGATGGGAAGAAGGAACAGTATACAAAGTAACAAAAGATTTGGATGTTACAGACTTGGATGATAATAATAGATGTTTTGAACCGGATGCAGACAATATCGTCATTGATTGTCAGGGCCATTCAATTACTGGTCCTGGTGAAAGGGGTACTGGAATAAGTTTACAACTTGCATCTTCAGTTACTGTAAAGAACTGTAAAGTCAGTGGTTTTATCAACGGTGCATTTATTTCATGGGACAGGCCGGAGGGTACTCCTGGTTCTGAAGATTACATTAGTATTGACAATATATTGGAAGGAAATAATTTTATCAATAACATGTTTGGTGTAAAACTTGAACGAACAACAGGCAACTCATTTGATGGGAATACTTTTTGTGACAATACAAATGATGACGTTTCCTGCCCTCCTAGTGCAACATTTCCACCAGGGTCTTCAGAAAATATGGGAAGTGGAAACTTTTTCGATACAATTCAATCATGTCCTGATGGTTGGCCAACCATAACGGATTATTCTTCATGTTCAGAATCGCCAATGGTGGCATTACAAGATATTGAACTTGGAACAGAAACTCTTACAGTCCTTATAGTAGAAGATTCAGATCAGAAACAATTCCTTGAAAATGTGTATACAACACTTAAATCAGACGATTCAATGATTATTAAATTAACTAAGATTGCATATTATCTTTCAGAATATGCTCAAACTCAAGAACAATGATACAACAAAAAACGGTAAAGAAACGGTACAAGAAACTTCCTCCACATAGTTGGGAACCTCACCCACTTGCAGAACGGGGAGAGATACGGAAACCGTACATTATTGCTATCATTACTGTAGTGTTACTTATTGCAATTTCAATGTTCTTGTTCTTTACAGATACGTTTGTGGGAAAAGCAATTCAGCCTGCTGAAATTACGCCACTATCACTTCCAAAGGTAGGTTTATTTTTGGAAGATAATGTTTTGTATAGGGGCGATGATGCTACTATACCAATTAAAGCCAACCTTGTTGTTGGAGATGAAACGTCAGCTGTCCGGTTTATATTGGAACATGAAGGTCTAGGTTCTGACACTTGTGATGAGTCTGTAACAAGTTCACTTGAGTGGTCAGACGATTTTAAAACAGTTTCATGTCAAAATACTATTGTTGAATTTGAACATGCAACTATTGATTATCAAAATCTTCAAAGTGGTACGTTTGAAATAGGAAATTTAAACGTTGAAAATGCGGGTCCTGGTTGGTATAACTTATCACTAACAGAATTTAACATTACTTCATTTGAAGAAAATCCGCGAGACCTTGCACGTTCAGTAGGCGATACGTTTGTCATTGTGCGTGATGTTGAAAAAACATGTACAAATGAAATTGATAATGATGATGATAGTTTAATTGACTGTGCTGACCCAGACTGTTTTACTAATGATGTTTGTGTAAATGAAGACAAATGTGACCAAGATAAATTACAAACTAAATTAAACAGTCTGAAAGATGAACATGATTTATCAAAAGATAAATTGTTCCAGCTTGAAATTCATCCACGAGATTCGAAATATATTGATTCGTTACTGTCACAAACTGCATTGTTAAAGAATTTCCTTCTAAATGTGTTACGAGAAGAAGCAGATTCATTTAAAGAAATTGCGAATGAATGTAACCTATTACAATTATCTGAAGAGGACTACAAAAATCTTATTGACGAAATTGAAGGAAGTTTGGGCAATGTAGAATTATTAGAACGAAGACTTACAAATATTGAACATTGTGAAGATGGTCAAGATAATGATAATGACGATTTGGTAGACTGTGATGATAGTGATTGTGCAACATATTCATTTTGTGTTGAAAGTCTTGTTCCACCATCACCAGAAATATGTAACGATGAAACTGATAATGATAATGATGGAAATATTGATTGTTTAGATACTGATTGTACTGGCGATGCAGCTTGTTACGAAGAAACAGAATGTACATCAAACGATGAATGTCTTGCAGGAGATGTTTGTTTAGGAACATGCCTTACTCCATGCGTAGCAAATGCATGTTATAGTGAATCGGCGTCAAGCGTTTGTTCAGGCGATTATTTATCAGCTCCTGAAAATTGTGCAGATGGTGAAACATGTCACGGTGCAGGAATATGTTCTCAGTTTGAATCTGTCTGTGATGATGAAACTGATAATGATCTTGATGGTACTACTGATTGTGATGATAGTGATTGTTCTGACGCTGTTGCTTGTTTCCAAGAAACAGAATGTACATCAGATGATGATTGTGGTGAAGATACGTGTGTTGCAGGTAAATGTAGAGTCTCATGTGAAGAAAATATATGTTATGGTGCGTCTGCGTCAAGGGCATGTACGAACGAATATTTAGCAACTCCTCAAGATTGTGCAGATGGTGAAACGTGTCATGGTGCAGGTATTTGTTCAGTTGCTCCTGTAACTGAAACTGTCTGCGATGACGAATTAGATGATGATGGTGATGGAAACGTTGACTGTGACGATTCAGATTGTGCAGTTGCTTGTTTTGTTCCTGAATCATGTTCAGATGAAGTTCCTTGTGAAGATACAAATAATGTCTGTGTAGATGAAATATGTAAATCTCCATGTACAGAAGATACATGTTATTTAGATTCTGCGTTACAAATATGTACTGGTCCTTACTTAGAAGATCCTGTGTTATGTGAAAATGGTTGTTCTGATGGTGCATGCATTGCATCAATTGATCCAGGAAGTGAAGCAGTATGCGGAAATGATGTTGAAGAAACTGGCGAAGCGTGCGATGATGGTAATGAAGATGCTGATGATGGTTGTTCAGCAACATGTACACTTGAAACTGGTTGGACATGTACCGGTGAACCAAGTGTGTGTACTGAAGACGTTTTATGTTCAACAAATGCTGAGTGTGTAATTCCAGAAGAAGAATGTGTAGTTAACTTGTGTAAAATACCTGAAGAGTGTGAAGCAGATACTGATTGTACTCTTGAAGGTGAGGTATGTACAGAAAATGTATGCGTTCCTCCTGTTGATCCAACTGTAATACAAGAAGCTGGAGATAGTGGAAGTCCAAGTACTGGCGGAAGTACTCGACGTAGTTCTAGTTGGGCTTGTTCAACATGGGAATATTGTGACGCATCATTGGAACAAGTACGTACATGTACAGATTCAAGAGGAAGAAGAACACAACGTATAGAAAATCGTTCATGTGAAGCATGTACACAATCATGGGTATGTTCAGCATGGTCAACATGTGGTGCAGGTCAACAGCAAAGAACGTGTGTTGATGAACATAGTTGTGGCGTAACATCGTTAAAACCAACACTTTCAAAATCATGTTCACAAACGGTTGTTCCTGGTCCAGCACCAGCTTCAATATCGCAACAGATGCAACCACCGTACGTGCAACCTACACAACCTTCAGTTCAGGAACCAGTTTCAACAGTAAAAATTTGGGACGATTACAAATATTACATTATTGGTGGCGGCGCATTCATTATCTTGGTAATTATTATATTTATTGTTATCCACTTCCTCAAATCTCGTGGTGGTGCGTCAAACTTTGATGAACTGAAAGAATGGATATCTAAAGAAAGAGCAATGGGCGTTTCTGATGAAGGTATACAAAAAGTATTACATGATCAAACAACATGGAACGATAAAGAAATTGAACAAGCGTACACTGAACTTGGTGGTACGCAACATTCTGTTTAATCTTTTAAAATAAATGCAACCATAGACATTTTCTGTAATAAGTTTAATTGGTTATCATTCCAAACATCTAAAACGTCATACAATCCTTCAACATCGTCTTCTCTTAATCCCGTATCAATACAATTATTATTAATCTGTACTTGTCCGATTGGACATTGTTGAGGCCAATTATCACGTATTTCTTGCATTTTACAATCATTATCATAACATCCATATATACTCTCAAATGCAGTATCTTCAACGCCATCATTTACTGCACCATCACTTTCTCCGGAAAATATCTTTTCTTCAACTGTATTCTCAAAACATCCTGGAGACACATAACTTTCTTCATCGTAAATAGTCATATCATTATTATAAGATTCCCAATCTGTCATTAAGTTATTCAAACCCTGGGAAAATGATACTTTAAGTTCAGGAGTAAAAAAATCATATGGACAATAATTTTCATTAAATCCATTATTGAGATCTTTCATTATTGTAAGTTCAATGAATCCTACGTCCATGTACCAAACTCCCGGAGTTCCGATATACTCACCTGCTTGAATCATGTATCCTTCAACAATGTGTCCAGGGACATTTCTAATATGATCATAATTAAGTTTCCAATCGCTTAATGACGTTGGACCAACAAGAATCTCATAATCGTTCCAATCTTCTTGATATGTAAGCATTACCACTTCACCATCAGTTGGCGCATAAATTCTTGCATCTAATGACAAAAAGAATGTATAATGTGGTAATGTTTTTGTTCCTCCAAATCCATCATAAGCTTCTTCACCAAATTCTTCAAAAACTTTATCCACTATGGAATTATCAAATATAAAATCGCCAGCTTTTCCCGTTTCAGGATTGTAATCTCCAAATTCTACCATTGAATGAGTTAATACGGGAGGAGATTCAGACAATGAATTAACTGAAAGAAGTATTATTATTGTTGTAAGAACTAATATCCTTTTCAATAAATATCTAGCGAATCTCATTTTTCTATGTATAGTATTACGTTTATGTTTAAATTCTTTCCTATTTAACCTCAACACGTTCAGCAATAACTTCTTTCTTTCCTTTATAGTCTTCCACAACTCCAACAATATCTACATAATGGCCCTTTTTAACATACAAATCTTCATCATTAAATACTATGATGTCCATTGTTTCTGTACGTTTACCTTCAACTTCTAAGAAAATTACATTTTCGTGCGTACTGACACGTGTTACTTCGCCCGCTATTCTAACTTTTTCTTCAGCGGGAATGGTATCTATCCTGTCAGCAATTTCTATTGTAAATTCGTCTGCATAAAAAAAGAGGAACGTTAATCCAAGTAAAGTTATGGCAAGTGCAACTTTAATAAGCATTTTTTCTTGTAATCCATTCTGTTTTGACTTCTTTTCGAGGATTTCACGCATATTGTAATGTAAACTGTTAAGTATATTAAACGTTACTACAAAATTGATAAAAGATGATACAATATAATCTTCAGAAAGTAATAATGTCTTATGACAATGTTATTGCTAGAAAATCAACTATGGTTGACGATCCTGAACAAAGCGAAACTTCTAACGAACCACTTGAAAATGTATTAAATAGGGCATCAAAAAAAAATGGTGGAGTTTCAGTTGCAACTCCATGTGCTAGTACAACATTTCTTGGCGCTGTAGAAGTTAAAAGTAGACTATTTTCAACAAATGGCCTTTCTTCTGGCAAATACTTTTCTCGTGAATGTCGTGAAGAAACAAAACTGAAAGTTATTTCTGGAGGGGTCCACGTTTTTGTTCCACGGGTGCGTGATACGTGTCTTACAAAGGGCCAATCAATTACAATTCCTTCTGGCGCAATGTATGAATTACGTAATGTATCTCCTGGAACGGAACTTGTAGAAATATCTCGGTATAGATAAATAATACAGTTTTTGCCCTAAATGTTTATATAGTTTCTTTCCTTGTGAAATAATATGTCTCAGGAAAGAATTATTGAACTACAAGAAAGAGTATTCTTGTTAGAACGGAAGATCAAACCATTAGAGTGGGACGCAAGTAGAAATCAAATAAATGAGTTCAAATTGAAACAATTGGAACGTTTACGTGAAGAACATGTTTCTGTACATAATGAATTGAAAGAACTCAAGAAAGAGTAACACTATTCTTAAAATCACATAGATTTATAAATAATCGTATGAAATGGGAGTAATATAGCTGAGACCATCAATAAGATGTTGATCGTTAGATCTTTAAGTCTCGGGAAGGTATTATACAATGGTAAATTTTAAAATTGTGCTTGGCGCACAAGATGGAAAGACGTATCAGAAGGAAATTAAAAGTCCCGAAGCGGACACACTTCTTAAGAAACGTATCGGAGAAACAGTTTCTGGCGATTCTATTGGATTAACTGGGTACGAACTTCTCATAACTGGCGGTTCAGATAAGTGCGGGTTTCCTATGAGAAAGGGTATTCAAGAACCACGAAAACGTATTTTAATCGGAAAGAGTGTAGGATTTTCTGGTAAAGATAGGAACAAAAATAAACAGAGCGGCCTTGTAAAGCGTCGAACAATTTGTGGTGAAATGATTACAAAGATTATTCATCAGGTTAATATGAAAGTTGTGAAAGCTGGCAAAGCTCCACTTGGAGAAGCTCCTACAGAAGAACCGAAGGAAGCTGCACCTGAAGACAAAAAGGAATAATTTCTTTTTTTCTTAATTAAAAATACTAGGTATGGTCATAACAATAACATTTTTATACTCTCAATTTATTCTTAGTTATTAATTGAGGTGATATTAATGAAGATTGTTTTTTTATTGGTCGTATTTGCGTTAATACTTACTTCTGTCATAGCTGTTCCTCCTCCTCCTCCAGCTCCTGAAGGTTTTGGTGGTTCTGATGATACTCCTCCACCACCAAGTGAGATACCTTCGTTTGATACTGAATCCGTTACAGACTCTTCAAGATCAATTGAGGAACAACAATCAGGATCTCTTGCAGATAGGGTTTCTATCATTGAAAAAAAAGTTAATGAACTTGAAGCAAATTCAGGATTCTTATCAACACCATACATGTTTCTTCTGGCTGTAAATATTGTTCTTATTGGCCTTGTCATATACATGTTTATTGTTTTCAAACAACCAAAAGATCCAAACGTATTTGTTTGATAGTAAATACAACTTTTCAATTTTTACATTCTACCTCTCAGATATATTTATATATTTGTTCTTCTTCATTTAATAAATAATTGAGGTGTTTAATATGAAAAAGATTATCTTTTTAGTAAGTTTTGTAGTATTGTTATTATTTATTGTTGGATGTTCTCCTGCAGAGGATCCTGATGTCCCCCCTTTACCTCCATCTATAGAAGATGTTGGTGAAAGTGGTGCACTTGCTGGTCAAGCGTATAGTAATAGTGGCGCTTGTTATTCAGATTCTCAGTTACAAATTTATTTTTCCGATGCTGATATGGTTGTTGTTAATACAACAAATCGTCAATGGTCTTATGAAGTTGGGCCATTATACCTTAACGAAACAGGATCTTATAACTCTCTTTTGACAAATTATCAATACGTATATTCTATAGGATATTTACTAAAAAATTGTGAACAATGGGAAGAAATGCGATACCAACCTATTAATCAAGGCGAATTTTTGGGATCATCTAATTGGATTTGGTCAAAAAGAGGTGTTTCAAGTACAACGCTTGCTAATAGTACATTTAGGTTGAGTAACTCATTTTCAAGAGAGGGCCCTCATTATATTGCAACTTACGGATGTAATAGGGTTGATGGTCAATGGGATTGTAATAATGGGAAGTGGGTCATTACTCCTTTTATGGTGGAGGAAGGTCCTACGTGCTTTGACAATGTTAAAAATCAATTCGAAAGTGATGTTGATTGTGGTGGATCTTGTCGAACTAATTGTACTGGAGGTCAATCTTGTAATAATAATAGTGATTGTGCTTCTAATGTGTGTGAAGATTTGGATCGTGATGGAACAAAAGAATGTTTTGATTTGGAAGTTGCTGACATTTCTTTGACAACATGTAAAGGAAAGGCGATTACTGATTCGTACACTATTGGAAGTTCCCTTACAGGTGATAGTTCATATGCTTTAGAGTTGTTTAAAGAGTCTCAAAGACTATCTGTTGCAATGTTTGATGGTGATGGAAATAGGATACTCCTACCAGTTGCATACGCAAACTCTAAGTTTAACGTAACAATGGGAGAAGAAGGTGATGGTAAATCTCATGGTAGTGATAAACAACTGAAATTGTTAGAAAGTGGACGTGAATTTTCTTATTGGGATACGAGGTCAGATGTTTACAAAAATGACTATTTTGTCATTACTTCCGGAATTGCTTCTGATGGATCTGCAAAGTCGTATCTATTTCAGTACATGGGTGCAGATGCACAAACAAAAACCAATCCTCTAATCAAGTTTAAGAACATTGGTAGTGGAGAAACGCTTGAATATCCAGTAACACCATTAACGGCAACAGGTACTGTTGCAACAATAGTTGTTGGAGGAAATTCATTCATCGTACAGAACGCAACTCAAATGGGCGTGGACGATTTCGCAGTAGATGTTGATTTGAATGGCGATGGAATAATTAGTAAAGATCGGAACGGAAATGTTGTGAACTTTGTTGATAATTATGGCTCAGAGTGGCAAATTAACTACTCTGATGCATCAGGAATCCTTAACCAAAATAGTCAATCATATGTACAGATTGATGTAGGATTTCCAAACATAAATTTGTATGGGGGTCAGGTTCCAGAGAACTTTACATTGAACATTACTGCAGTTTCGGGTCCACAAATTGAAGTTTGTCTTCTGACAGAACCTGGTCTTAGATCTGGTGATAGATAAAACTTTCTTTTTTCTTTTTTTCATTTATCTTCTTGTAAACAATAACATTTTTATATTGGATTATATTTCCTATTTATGGTATGGCTGAGGTAACATCAGGATTTTCACAGAAGTTAAACGCTTTTAATACAAAAATCAATGCGTTTTTCTCGTTCATTGGAACAAAACTGAAAAATTATCCGAAGTTAAGCATTGGTGAAAAGATTTCGTATCCTTCTATTGCTCTTGGCGTAATACTCATAATAACATCTATAATACTATTTGTGGTGTGATATAAAAAATGGAAAAAGATAAAAATGTTAAAAAAGGGTCTTTGGAAGAAGACTCACAAGATTCAACAATTCTGGGACCTTCAAACGAGTATGAAGATCTCTGGAAAGAAAAATTGAACTCTCGAACGAAAGAAGCTACGGCTGAAGAGAAAGCTGAAGAAGTTGAACAGTCTACAGAAACTGAAAAGGTTGCTCCAAATGAACAGAATACTACAAAACGTCTTGATAAGGACGTAACTATTAAGTTCAACACACGTAATACAGTCAAGTGGACAGGAATTGTTCTCCTATTCATTCTTGTATTTTTTGTGGGACGGCTTAGTGTAGTTGATACTGTTGGAACAACGGCAGATGATGCAGACGTTTCAGGAACTTTAGGAAGTTTTTTCGGCCTTTTCTCTGGTGATTCGGATGCAGCAGAAAATGATGGTGCTGGTGAAGAAGTAGCAGCGGGAGTAGATTCTGGCATAACTGGCGCTGTTGTTGTTGATGATACGGAACTTGAACCTGTTGTAGATGACACTGACACTGTTGATGAAAACGTTGTAACAACGTACGATGGTGTTTCTGTTGCCCTTGGAGAAATAAAAACTGAATGGAAGGGAACATGGGGAAGAATTAAAGGAATATCATATACTATTAAGAATATGGAAGAAGGAACGGTTGAACCGGACCATTTTGTTCTTATGGTTGAAGGGTATGACGACCTTGAAAAGAAAGTTCCATTATCTCCTGGTTCAAAAAGTATTAAATCAAAGACGTCTGCAAGTTCATACGTTCTCGTACCTGGCGGTTTTTCGTATAGTGAAATCACCACTGGCGATCTTAATAGTGTAGGAATAACTATTCAGTTGTACGACGCAGCAGATAAATTGATGGATGCTACGAACAAAATGGCAGATTTGGGAGAATAAATTTTAATTTTTTTTAATTTTATTTTTAATTTCATAAATTATTTAAGTGATTTCTATTACTTGAGTTTTTATGTCAAGGTTATTGGTAGTATCAAGTGAATATGTAATGGGAAAAAAATCATTTGGTCCTATTGTACAAAATGAATTTCCTGGTGTAAACATTGATTATGCGTTGACTGCAAGGGATTTTGTTAATGATTTTAAGGGAGTTCAGTATGATGCAGTTATTATCCATGCACCTTTATTCTTAGTGAACGCTGGTGGGTATCAAATTCCTAATGATATTGCACTAAAAGTCTTAGAAGATCTTAGAAGGGACGTTACAAATGTTGGTACTCCCGTTTTTATTGGTGATCATCAAACAAGTAGGCTCGCAGATTATATACGGGTTGGCGGTAGTGAAAATACCTTCATTGAAGATGTCAGGTCTCATAATGATTACGTTCCACTTCTTGAAGATATCTTAGAATAATTCACTTCAATACATTCTTCTCACCAGAATACAAGCCCATTTTTGACATTTGTTCATATTGTTGTTTTGTTAAGGTTAAATAACTTAAATCAAACCCTTTGTCTCTAATTTCTTTCGCTGAAGTTTCTACGGTATTAACATCAATAGATTCTCCTATTAGTAAAATGTTTGCCTTACCCTTCTTTCTGGAACCGTGAAGTATAATGTTTTGGATGCCAGTAATATCATGTATAGCATTAACAAATTCTCCAACACCATCATGCTCTTCATGGAAAAGATCTTTGAGAAATGTAGTTTTCTCAGAATCTTGGCAGCCATATACCTTACTTGTTTTCCATTCTCGTTTTACCAGAATGTCCATTTCAACCAATTCTTGTAGAATTCTAAATGTTGATGTTATTGAAACTGAACTCTTGTCAGCAATTTCTTTAAGATACATTTCATCTTTAGAATTTAGAATGACTCGTAAGATTGATGCTTTCTTTTTATCAATAAGTTTTGACAACACCTCTTTCTTTACCATACTCTCTATCAATTACTTCCACATTTATATTTGTTTCTTTTTTGGAACTTGTTTTCAAAAACGAAATATGTTTTCAAAAATGAAATAACCTAAAAAGGTTAAATATAAATAGTCGTAAAAATTACTTATGTTAATATGGGTGACATACTAGATATCATTAAATCGCGAAGAACAATTAAATATTACCTTCCCAAATTTATTTCATGGGAAAATGTTTCTCGTATTTTAGATGCTGGTAGGCATGCACCAAGTTCTGGAAATATTCAAAATTGGAAGTTTATAGTCGTATTTGAGCATGATCAGAAGCAAGCACTTGCGAAAGCAGCATATGAACAATATGATATTGCCATGGCGGGCGTTTTAATCGTCGTGTGCGCAGAGCCTGAGAAAGGTGAACGTTATTATGGTATGCGTGGAGAACGGCTTTATACGGTACAGAATTGTGCCGCAGCGATACAAAATATGTTACTAGAAGCACATTCTTTAGATTTAGGAACAACGTGGATCGGCGCATTTGACGAGGAAGAAGTAAAATCGTTATGTAAAATTCCTCCTGAAATTCGACCACAAGCAATCATTGCTGTTGGTTATCCAAAAGATGTTCCTCCAAAACCGCCAAAGTATCCTCTTGAAACTGTTGTGTATTTTCATCGATGGAGAAACAAAATGCGCGATCCTGCAAAGTACATGGCAGACATTTCAACAATTCTTGCACGGAAAGCCGGTAATGTAAAACAGTCATTACAGGGTGCAGCACAATCTGTCGTCGATAAAGTGAAGGAAAAAGTTGTTCCAGAAGACAAAAAATAATAATTTTTCTGTGTTAAATGCAATCATAAAGTATAGTCTATTGTATAGAAACATTTATATATGGAGTACGCATTACTAAAAATCGGTTTGGGTGTTTGAGTAAATTAATTGGTTGGTTTGTAAAAAAGGTGTAGTAGTTGGTTTTGTCTAACACACTTCTTTTAATCTTGGTTTTAACTAGGTTTTGGTTTGTTTGGTTTAGAAAAAGAAGAGTGGTCCTAGTATATAATGTTTTGTATACTCGAAAGTACATATTGGGGGCTATAATTTTTTTGAGGGTTAAATAACAAAAAAAAATTTGGTGGTGTATAAAAAATGGAATTTATTGTGGAAAAAGCGTTAAACAACATGCCGGCGGCAAATGTCGATACGGTAGGACAAGCAAACATCAAAGTCATTGGTGTTGGCGGTGCAGGAAATAATATGGTTGGATGGCTCTATAAGAAGGGCATCAAAGGAGCAGAAATCATTGCAACTAATACCGATCAACAACATTTAGATATTACTGGTGCAGATCATAAGTACCTTATAGGAAAAGATTGTACGCGTGGACTTGGCTGTGGCGGTTTCCCAACACGGGGAGCAGAAGCTGCACAGGAATCTTTGATCATGATTAAAGATTCATTGAAAGGATCAGACATGGCATTCGTTTGTGCTGGTATGGGTGGAGGAAGTGGAACTGGAGCATCACCTATTGTTGCACAAGTTGCTCGGGACACTGGAGCTATTGTTATTGGAACTGTTACAATGCCGTTTAGTATTGAGCGAGCAAGATGTGATAAAGCAGAGTTTGGCCTTCAACAATTACGTCAAGTATGTGATACTGTTATTGTAATTGATAACAATAGATTAGTTCAGATTGCAGGTAACTTACCTATTCAGCAAGCATTTGCTGTTGCGAACGAATTAATCGCTACCATGATTAAAGGTATTGTTGAAACAATTGCTGTACCTTCTTTAGTAAACTTAGATTATGCAGATGTTAAAGCTATTATGTCAAATGGCGGAGTAGCTGCAATTGGTGTAGGTTCATCTGATACAAATAATCGGGTTGAAGAAGCGGTAAAAGGTGCATTAAGTAATCCTTTACTAGATATTAATTACGAAGGAGCGACGGGTGCATTGATTCATGTAACTGGCGGACCAGACATGACACTTGATGAAGTATCTCAAATTGGTGAGCTCGTAACAGAATCTTTAGATGACGATGCAAATGTTATCTGGGGAGCGCGAGTAGATAATGACATGAAGGGAAAATTAACCGTTATGACAATCATAACTGGCGTAAACTCTCCATGGTTATTAGGAAAAGTTGACCAAAAGAGATCAGAACAAAGAGCGCAGTCCCTAAGTCAAGAACTTGGGATTGAGTTAGTATAAGGGTGCTTTTGCACCTTTTTTTCATACTCAGAGGTCTTGCCCGCCTGTTTCTGTTACACCACCCCCTGTAACATCCATCGGGCAAGATTTTTGTTTTTTTTCTTTATATAAATTTACAATAAAATTACAAATCAATTCTTTTATCAAACGCTTCAGGAACAAATGTTTTAAGATGGGTATCAATCCTTTCTAATTGTGGATTTTTTAAATATCTAGGATAACTTGGATTTTTTCTATCATTTACCCATGCATGATCCCAATATAATGTAGAATTAATCAGTTCTTGCGCAAAATCTTCACCAAACTCTAAACAACCAGTTATTACAACGTCAACATAACTTTGTTCAACTGGTGAATCCTTCGTAGGTAGGATTGATTCTTTTGGAACATAAACCCAAAAATTACCTTCAGGTAATGAATCTTTAAGAACTTCAATATTCTTTGGATCAATTTCAATCCTATTATATCCTTCTTCACGCACATCAAAATCAGCAAATGTTTCTTCATTTACTTCAGTAATAATTCCATTACATACTGAATCGCCATTAAGAATAACTCCTAAAGCATTTCTTTTACGTACTTTGTTATGAAAGTTCCATGCTCTTTGTAATCCATGTACTCGAACAGGTATTGCGTCGCCAGTATTTGCAGTCCTTACTCTACTTTCTGTACTGATTAAACTTCCATACCCAAAAATAAAATTTTTCATATTTGATTTTCTAAATGCCAAACTTTTATAAAATCTTTCGTTCTACCAACATCAATGGCAAAAAAAGATACGAAAGGGATTACTGTAAAGAAAAGTGACAATTTTTCTGAATGGTACACACAAGTTATTCAGAAAGCAGACTTAGCAGATTATACATCTGTGTCAGGATGTATCGCGTACAAGCCCGGTTCGTACGAAATTTGGGAAAAGATAAAAAACGTTACAGATGTAAAGTTTAAACAAATAGGTATTAAGAACTGCTATTTTCCAATATTTATTCCGGAAAGTCTTCTTCAAAAGGAAGCTGACCATATTGAACATTTTTCACCTGAGGTTGCATGGGTAACACATGCAGGCGATACTAAACTTGGTGAAAGATTAGCAATACGGCCAACTTCAGAAACTATCATGTACGAATCGTACTCAAAATGGATACGGTCACATAACGATCTACCTTTACGATTAAATCAATGGAATAATGTTGTCAGGTGGGAATTTAAACATGCAACACCGTTCCTGAGAAGCAGAGAATTTTTATGGAATGAGGGCCATACATGTTTTGCTACACAAAAAGAAGCGGAAGCTGAACAGAAAGATATCCTTGCCATTTATGATACTGTTTGTAGAGATTTGTTAGCCCTTCCATCGCTCATAGGAAGAAAGTCTGAAAAGGAAAAGTTTGCAGGTGCACTATATACAGACTCTTTAGAATTTGTCATGCCGAACGGGAAAGCTATCCAGGGACCTGACTTTCATCATGATGGTCAGAACTTTGCAAAAGTGTTTGATATTACGTTTACAGATAAAAATGGTAAGAAAGAATATGTTTGGCAAAATACATTTGCCATTACAACAAGAATGATTGGCGTCCTGATAGGTATTCATGGCGATGACAAAGGTCTTGTCCTTCCTCCATCACTTGCGTCAACACAGGTTGTTATTGTTCCAATCTTGTTTGATGATAGTAGAGCTAAGGTGTTAAAGGAAGTAGAAAATGTTAAGAAAAAGCTTGAAAAGAAAGGTTTTTCTGTTTATGTTGATGATCGTGAAGGATATTCTCCTGGCTGGAAATTTAATGAATGGGAAGTGAAAGGTATTCCACTTCGAATAGAAATTGGTCCAAAAGATGTTGCAAATAAGAAAGTTATGGTAGCAAGACGAGACACGGGCGAAAAGAAAGCAGTTTCTACGTCTACTGTTGAAAAAGAAGTTGATACTTTACTTCAAAACATGCAAAAAAGTATGTTACAAAAAGCAGAGACAATATTAAAAACCAGCATTGTTGAAGTTAAAACCATGAAAGAAGCAGAAAAACAAATACAAAACAAGAAAATTGTTTTTGCACCATGGTGCTCTACGAAAGAATGTGAAGAACAGTTTAAAGATAAAACGGGTGCCAAATCACTTAACTCACCGTTTAAACAACCTTCTATTTCAGGAAAATGTTTTGCATGTAAAGAAAAGGCAACTACATGGTTCTATTTCGGAAAAAGTTATTAATTTTCTTACTTTTTTTTTCTTAAGTTTCTCCCAAATATCCTTTATACGCATACTTCTTCGTTTGCATATCAAAATATTTCTTAATGATAGCATGTAAGTCCCATACTCTATAATATAATTGATCACCGTACGTACTTTCATAATCTTTTCGCCATACTTTCTGATACCATCCACCTAACTTTGACCCGAATCGTCCCTTGAACCGTTTTTGCCAATCATAAATTAACGTTGGTTGAATCTTAATGTACAATCGTGCATTTGTAAGATCTTTTTTCTTTCCCTCAACATCAACCTGAATTTCTGTAATGTCCCAAGAATGAACAGTAAAAATAATTTTATGGCCAATATAATCAGTAACGTTTTTGGTCATTTCCCACATCCATTCCTGTTCTGCTCCTGATGGAGATGGCACTTTATGCTTGTAATCTTTTTCGTGCCACATATATCCATAATTTTTTGCCCAGTCAATAATCGCTGCATAGAGACCGTCAAAATCGAAAAGTCCTGTGTATCGTAACGTGATAAGCCTAAGTGGATCTGATCCCATAGAAATAAATGATTATTTTCGGTTATATAAATATTGCTACTTCTTCCTAAACCATAACGAGAACGTTTCGTCCTTAACTTTAAAATCTCCAGAAAATGGATATTTATCTGATGGATCATTTTCATCAATGTTAATTTCGACAGCGCCAACCTTTTCTGCAATAGACTTTTTCCATTTGGTAAGCATTTCTTTCATAGCACTATGACATTTAATGTACAATACAATATCATCACTTTTTTGAAATCCAGCTTTTTTTCGCGAAGATTGAATATGTCGCATAACTTCTCGAGAAAAACCTTCTGCTTCAAGTTCATCATTTCGTGCACAATTAACATACACAAATCCATTTTTAATGCCAGATTCTGTGTATCCTTCTGGAACGTCATGTTCAAAAATCAACATTTCTTTTGTAACGTTAACTTTTTCTTTTCCAATCATAAAAGAATATTTACCCTTTGCAAGACTTTGAAGTATAATCTCTGGTTTTTCTGTCCCTACCTTTTTCATAATATCTTTTGACAGTTTTCCATAGACAGGACCTATTTTTGAAGAATCAGGTTTAATTGTAACAGAAACGCCCGGAAGGCTATCAACAATTCGAACAGATTTAGCATTTGTCTGTTGCATAATAATCATTTTTAACTTTTTGACAGATCGAACTACATTTTTATCAGTACTTGCAACAACAATTTCTTGTACTGGCCACCGTAATCCTAACTTTGCTTTTTCTCTTGCACTTAGTGCTGCTTGAATAACTTGTTTCATACTATCAACATTTTGTTCCAATTGCGTATTGATATTCTTTTTATTATATTTTGGCCAACCATAATGGCTAATACTCTCTTCTTTAAGTTTAAATTCATCTTTACAATTCAAATATATCGCTTCGCTAATAAACGGAGAAATGATAGTAAACATTTTAAGGAATTCTAATAACACATGAGATATTGTATACATGACACTCTTTTTCTCTTCCGCACTTCCAATCGCAGCTTTATCTCGTATCAATTGGATATATGTTCTACTTAACTCTAAGAATAATTCTTCCAATTGTGGAATAGTTTCGTCTAAACGATAAGAATCAAACAATTCTTCACATTTTTTAATAGTTGAATGTAGTTTTGAAATTATATATTCTTCTTCAACACCCATTTTTGTTGGTTTAATCTTGAATGGATTAATATCATTCTCATGTGCCATGTTTATTAAAAACTTATGAACGTTCCATAAAATTTGTAAATATCGTCCTCGTAACGCTGCTTCGTCCCAACTGAACCGTATGTCCTGTCCAGCATTTGTTTGACATAAATAATATCGTAACACGTCTGCACCATACTTTTCAATCATTTCGTCAGGTGCAATAATGTTACCAATAGATTTACTCATCTTTTCACCGTCTATGTCACGTAACATACCATGCATGTACACATTTTTGTAACAGTTCTTACCAAATCCCAGCTGTGAACAGATAGACGCCATACTGAACCATAATCGTACCTGTTCCGTAGCCTCGAGGATTAAATCTGCTGGAAAATGTTTCTTTAAATAATCTTCACGTTGTGGATAATAATAACAGTTCCATGCAGCTGTTCCTGCATCAATCCATACGTCAAGAATGTCAGGAATACGTGTCATTGTTCCTTTTCCACATGAACATTGCCATGTAACTTTGTCAATCCACGGTTTGTGTAAATTATCTGGAACCTTTCCTGCTTTATGTTTCAATTCTGTAATAGATCCAATAACATCAATCTCTTCACATTTACTACATTTCCAAATTGGTACGGGAGTACCCCAATACCGTTGCCGTGTGATAGAATTATCTCTTAAATTATTTGTCCATGAATCAAACGCCTGCGTTTTTGGTGTCCAATGAACTTTCGCGTTTTCTTTAACCATAGCACTTTTTAAATCTTCAATCTTGAAAAACCACTGTTTTGTAGTTTTAAATATGACTGGATTATGACATCGCCAACATGTTGGATATTCGTGTTCAACTTGTGTTGTTGCAATAAGTGTATCAGATTCTTTTAATTCTTTAATGAACTTCTTATCATCTTTCTTTGCAACTAATCCTGCAAATTTCTTACCAGTTTCTTCTGAAAATTCTCCTCGTTCATTTAATGTATTGAACGGTGGAATTCCATATTGTTTTCCTACTTCTTGATCTTCAGGTCCGCATCCTGGAGCACAATGAACAAGGCCTGAACCAGCAGAAAAATCTACATATTGTTCAGATAAAATTACTGTATGAACATTAGGATGACCTTTTTTCAACTGTTTATGTGCAGGAATATCATGTTCCCATGGATGTGTATATTCCATCCCTTCAAGCGTTTTTCCTTTAAACTCGTCAACGATCTTTAATTTTTTACCAACAACTGATTGTACAAGTGGACCGACTAAACCCTTTCCAATGATCCATATTTCATCTTCGACCTGTGCTTTAACATAATCCAATCCAGGATTTACCATGATTGCCAGGTTGAACGGAATTGTCCATGGTGTTGTTGTCCAGATAATCAAGAATTCATTTTTAGTTCCCTTAACTTTAAATTTTAAAAATATTGATTCTTCACGCAATTCTTTATACTCACATTCATGTTTGGCAACAGCAGTTTCACAATCACCACACCATGTCATAACTTTTTCTCCCAAATATAATCTTTTTTTCTTGTGAGCTTCTTTAATCATCCACCATTCTCCTTCCATATACTCGTTCGTAAGTGCCATGTAGGAATCTGAATAATCTAACGTCACGCCCATCCGTTTAAAGTCGGTAGTCATCTGGTCGCCCATCTTTAAACAAAATGCCATACATTCCTTAATGAACTTTCCAACACCAAACTTTTCAATATCATCTTTATTTTCAAGTTTATGTTTAGCCATAACTTTGTGTGCCGTTGGCAAACCGTGAACATCGTACCCATTTCTGTCCCAAACATCAAATCCCTGACTTCGTTTGTATCGAAGTGCAATATCTTTCAGTGACGTATTCCATGCAGTTCCCAAATGTACCTTACCAGACGTGTACGGCGGTCCCTGTAAAAATGTAAATGGCTTACCAGATTTATTCTTTTTCCGCAGTTTTTCAACAGTTTTATGCTCGTTCCAATACTTAATAATTGCCGGTTCAAGTTCTGCATGAATGTACTGTTCAAATTTCATTACTAGAATGTATTATAGAGGTATTTAAAAAGATTGTTGTATAGAACTCATTTCAGTAATAGAACGTTTCCTCTTCCCTTCTTAACTTTCTCTACAATACCTTTATGTTCAAGTTCCTTTACTATTAAACTAACTTTAGCTTCAGATAAGTATAACATCTCCTTTCGTAACTTCTTTTGCGATATTCTTCCATCATGTTTCTTAATAATTTCTATAGTATCATCGATATATTTTGGTTCATCAGCAATGTCTTGTTTATGTTCTTTTCGACTTTTATTCTTTTCAACTGCAAAATTCTTTCTGAACTTTCGTAGGGGACCATATTTCATTCTTTTCTTACTAAATCGCCATAGTAAGAATATTAATATTGCACATAATAAAATGTATCTCCATAATGAATATCCTTCTTCTACACCTTCTTCAGTATCTTGCCAGAGTGTATCAAATTTTTCTTCAGTATCTTGCCATAATAGGTCCTCTTCAACGAATGATGGTAATAAGAATATGTCATATATTTGTCTATTTTCATCTATTATTACTATCAGTTCTTCAGTTTTGACAAGACCTTTCTGTGCTATTAACGTATATTCTCCTATGGGGAGATCAAACGCATATGTTCCATCTTTTGAGAGGTATTTCTGGTTATGTACTTCAAGTAGAACGTCATTTTCTAGTGTTAATTGTGAATTGTAGATGGATCCTTCTAACGTAGCTGCCTGTACAAATGGGATAAAAATACACATGGCTATAATAAGGAATTTCCAGTTCATATCGTTAATAAATTATGTAAAACTATAAAAGAATATCGCAACTAGGTCGTTCACCACTTCAAAATGCTAAACCTACCGAAACATTTAAATAAGAACCCCTCTTCACGAGTAGTAAACATCTATCACCTCTTTTTCCCCATGCAGACTTTCGGGTCTGCAAGGGGTTTATATTCATTTTCTTCGTTCAAACAGAACTACAAGTATAGTAACCAATACTCCTAAAACAAAGCCTAAACCGCCAAATAGCCATTCACTAGGAATATTTATAGAATTAAATTCTAAAAAGGTTTCTTTCTCAGAAAAGTACATACTTAATTCGCTCATCTCTAACGCATACTCCATATATACAAGCGCTGTATATGGTTCTTGTTCTTGAAGGGACTGCGCATACTCATAATAAGAAAATCCTAATATTGGGAAGATACCTTCAGCACTATTTTCAGATATTACTCTTTCTGTCGCTCTTTTTTTACTTTCAAAAAATGGAAGAATGGCATCTTCTTGTAATCCAAGAGAACTTACTACGGCATTTGCATCAGCTTTTGCTTGTGATGCTGTAATTAAACATAATTCAAACTCACTATTGTTTTGTGCTTGATGTGCTAATTCTATCTTTTCTTGAATATTTCTAGTTAAACCTGGTAAGATAAACAGGTCAATATATTGATGACGTTGTTCCGCTTCAGATATTTTTTGAATACATGAATCTTCTAATTTTTCTTTATTAAGGATAAACCTCTTACCTTCCATTGTAAAGAATTGCATCCATGATAAAGCTGAGAAAAAACGTTCTTCTGCGTACGCTAACACATTTGCAGAATCTATATCCTCATCTTCTTTAAACAACTTAATTTGTTCTTTAACATCATTAATACGTTCCTTTACAATCATAAATACTTGTAAATCTGTAATTGTTTCAATCGGTTCTTGTTCAATCTTCGTTTCAAGTGCGAGTATTTTCCTTTCAAGAACTGTAAATAAAGAATGAATGTTGGTAGGTGTTATCTCTTTTGATTTATAGTATTCTTGCCTCAATTCTATATTTGTACCAAAACAAAAACTTGCTGCAGAATATAAATCGTTTTTCTGTGTTGCATTTGCTGCACGATCTTTTCGTGTTTGAACACTCTCAATAACATCTTCTGAAAGAATTATTCCAGTTCCTCGTAATTCTTTTTCAATACTGTCTGACCTACTACATAAAACGTTCTTAAGACCTTTCATAATGGTAGTATACTCTTCATTTTCTGTAATTATATACTCCTTATGATTAAGGTTCATTCCTGTTAATTGAAATACAACATCGTCAAGTTCCAGAACTTCTTGGACGTCAAGACTTAAGTTTGTTTTTCCATATTCAACAAGATCAGTTTCGTTCAACGATGTACCATGAGCTATCAACACTTTCTTTAATCCAGCATTTGATGCTGCTTCCAACTTTTCTTTAACACCGCCAACAGCTCCTACTATTCCTCCAGAATTTATTGTTCCTGTAATTGCAATATCTTTATTATAATCTAAATTCAAAATTGCAATTGTTGTAAGGGCAGCAATGGCTGCACCTGCACTTGGTCCGCCAATAATGTTAGACTTTGCTTTGATAGTATAGATAAAATCGTGTTTTCTACAATCTAGTTTGAAATGTTTACATGCAATTTCCTTTGCAAACCGTGTTGATATTTGTGTATCTACTTTAGTTGCAGGAAATGTGTCTAAAAAAACTCTTCCCGTTCCGTCTTTTAACTCTAAGTATAAGTCTGCATCACTTCCTTCATAATGGTCGCCCACTTCTTGCACCGCAAGAAGTTTTATATGGTACTGTTCAGGTTGTGCTGAGACGAGTAATGGTAATATCATGAGTGCAAGAATTATTGTTATTACTATTATACCCCTATTCATAATTTTGTATAAATTGAAGTTGGTTATAAATGTTGGGGTGGTTCTTTTCAAAGCAATATTTAATGTAACATCTTCCTCAAACACAAACATTTTAATACATATAACCATTACTACGCTAAAAGGGGTAATAATGAAAAAGAGACGGCCAAAGATAGGATTAGCGTTAGGTGCAGGCGGTGCACGAGGATTTACACATATAGGTGTTCTAAAAGTTCTTGAAAAAAACAAAATATTTCCAGATTATATTGCAGGAACGTCTATGGGTGCCGTAATGGCAGCAGCGTACGCAGCAGGAAGGTCAACAAAAGATATTGAAAGTATTGTCATGCATACTGATTGGAGAAAAATTGTAGATTTTACAATACCTAAAGCTGGTATCATTCGTGGAAAAAGGGTTAAGAAACGTATACGTCATCTTGTGTTCGATACAGATTTTAAAGATTTAAAAATCCCTCTAAAGGTTGTTGCATACAATTTAACGAAAGAAGAACGAGTCATCTTTTCAAAGGGAGATGTCACGGAAGCTGTACGAGCATCAATTTCTATTCCAGGAATATTTAAACCTGTAATAATTGGAAAGCAAAAATATGTTGATGGAGCTTTAGCCGATCCAACACCATTCGATGTTGTACGAGAAATGGGTGCCGACATTGTCATTGCAGTTGACCTCTTCTCAAAAATCAAATCCAGACATGGGCCGGTTGTTAAAAAAGGCAACCTTTTCGATGATCTTAAGAAAAAATTTATTGCGGAAGAATTACGTCTTACAAAGGACCTTATTTTTCCTGAACGATGGCCAAGTTTCCTTCGACGAATTTTTATGTGGACATTTGATAAGTTTCTGTACCCAGCAAAAGTTCTTCGAATAATGGCTGGAAAAGAACGGCTTCCTATAACAAAAGTACTTGACTCAACAATTAACATTCTTACAAATAATCTTGCACGAGAACGTCTTGAACATGGAAACATTGACATCATTGTAAAACCATCTTTTGGAAAGTTGGGCTGGTCAGATTTTGATAAAGCGTCACGTTTTGTCAAACGTGGTGAGTATGCAATGAGGGTCCAGATAAAACAGTTAAAGAAATTAATTAGAAATCATTGAACTTTAATATCTTTCATATCTTTATACTTAACATGTTCTTTCTTTCCAGTTTTTTTATCTTGTAACATAATATCCTTTCCTATGGTCTTTACTGTATGTTCTTCTCCTTTATACATAACAACATCATTCTTCTTGAACGGAATGCCTCTAAATAATACAGTTACACGATATATTTCCTTTCCACTTTTACGGCCGAAAAGACTTGCAGTGATAACTGTCTGGCCGCCGAACTTTTTCTGTAACTTTGATCCTAGGGCCCGTGCAAAATTATTATCTGAAAGAAAATAATCAACTCCACTTTTAATTTTTTTAGTTTTAGTAATGTGGACACGAGCTTTTGTAACTTCTTCTTGTACAAAATCAATCACATTTTCTGTAACGTCACGTAACTGAAGAACAGCTTCATAATAATTTGGATGTTTTCCTGCAATAGATCGTACCATAATGTATAAGAATATTATTCTGTTTAAAATGCTTTTGTTTCAAAAAGTTTATATTGTTTAACTGCTTGGAAGTTTGAATGGATGAGCAGATAGGTTTTAGAGATGATCTTTGTAACGTCAAATATAGATTTTTAGGTGTACAATATAATTGTACTATTGTTGCAAGCGCTTGTTGTAATGTTGATACAGGAACTATTGAAGGAAAACTATATGTCCAAGCATTACCTAAACTAACAAAAAGAAAATCTTTTCATCGTATGGTAGGAAGAACGCTGCTTCCTCGTGGAGATGTTGGATCTTTCAAAAAAACCACAGACTCTTCTTCTTCTCTTCTTCTTGATGATAGGCATATTTCTCTCATCAGAAACATGTTTAATGAGGGCGACGATCTTGTCAGTATTGTTGGCAAAAGGTTATCAGTTTTTTATGATAATATAGATAAATATGTTACAAATAAAATTCTCCAAAAAGTATAATTTTCAATACTTTTTTAAAAACGTAGCAAAAACATCATTCTATGGTTTCCAAAGACATTATTGAAGAAATGGAAAAGCAACAGTATCGGTTTGTTGGTAGTCATAGTGCTGTTAAGGTATGTGGTTGGACACGTAACATGATCAATGATAAAGGAAGCTGTTACAAACACAAATTTTATGGGATACAAAGTAATAAATGTATGCAAATGACAACGTGTTTAAGTTGTGCAAATAGATGTTTGTTCTGTTGGCGAGGTCATAAAGAACCGGTAAGTAAAGAATGGAATGGTACTATTGACAATCCAGAATTCATTCTTACAAAAAGTCTTGAAGCACATCATAAATTGTTAGTTGGATTCAAGGGATCTGATAAAGCTGTTAAGTATAACGAATCAACAGAAGTTAAACATGTTGCTTTATCATTAACGGGAGAACCAATTATTTATCCTAAGATTAACGAGTTTATTGATTTATGTTCACAGAAGGGAATATCAACATTCTTGGTAACTAATGCACAGTATCCTGAACATATTAAAAGTCTTAATAGAGTCACACAGTTATACCTTAGTGTTGACGCTCCTACGAAAGAATTGTTGCAAAAGATTGACGTACCATTATTTGCCGATTATTGGAAACGGTTATTATTATCATTACAATATCTTTCACAGAAGGAAGAGAGAACATGTATTCGACTAACAGTCATCAAAAACATTAATGATACGAATCATAAAGAATATGCGAATCTCATAACACAAGGTAATCCAGATTTTATTGAAGTAAAAGCGTACATGCATGTTGGTTCATCTCGCGACTATTTAGAACGAGAAAACATGCCATTACATGAAAATGTAGTTACATTTTCTCGAGAATTAGCGAAACATTTACCAGACTATGAATTAATGTCTGAACATATTCCATCACGTGTAGTTTTATTTGCAAAGAAGAAGTTTCTAAAAGATGATGGATGGCATACATGGATAGATTTTACCAATCCAAAAAATCTGGTAAAGACGCCAGTAACAGGTATTAGTGGAAAGGGGACATTAGATTGATTTATCGTGAAGAAACAAGTTTCTGATGAATTTTGTATAATCCTGACGAAAGTAAGTCTGCACTCGCATTAATATATTCAATGTTTAAATTTGGATGTTGTGGGACTGTATCTAAACACACAACTTTATCAATATACGATCTTTCATTTGCTTTATCATGTTGTTGAGGCATTGTAACTGCATGACTTGTCCATAATTCTACTCGTACATTTTCTCCACCACACTTTTTTATCCATTGAGCTTTTCCATTAGCAGTTCCAAGACTTGCTGCCATATCATCAATTATAACATACGTACCCTGTGGATCAATAGAATCTTGTTGAATTTGGCTAAAAGGTTGTTCTAAAGTAGTTTTGTCATCATAAGAAACTCTATCTGAACTGAAGTATAAGAGAAGGCCATAAAATTCTTCTGGTTCAAGTTCAGGGAACGCCCTTTCAACAAAGTTTTCACACCTTTTCTCAGTACCTTCATCAACAACAACCACATATAAATGTCCATTGTTTTCACGTTTAAGTTTTTTACATCTTTCTTGATAAGGACGGCATCGCCTAAGAACTTCTTTTGCTCTTTCTCCTGAAAGTCCTAATTTATATGGGTTAATTCCTCTACTTGATTGAAATGGGTTAATTGCATGAAAATCTATTCCTGCATCTTCAGCTTCTTGTGCAGCTTTTATTGAATGTGGATCAATGGCTAACATTGCACTTAATCCACCCCTTTGAAAGTCATGTATCATTCGATGTAAGGAATCAAATTGATAGAATCCTCTTTTTCTATATTTATCAACACTATGTGATCTGACATAAGGTGGATATGGGGACACCAGTGTTCTTTGTAACGTATCTGTGTTTTTTAATAAGTCAAGAAATCCTCTTACTGTTGCAATATGATCATTAACTGATACCCTTTGTGTATCTCTCTCTGAAATTAAACGATTTGGCGTAAGTAAATGTTCAAATAAAGCAACATGCTTCCCCCTTATAACATCAAATAGTTGGTTTCTTCCAATATCCGTTTGAACTTCTGCATCTGCAAAGAAGTCACATACTAAGGGATGTTTATGATCTTTTGGAGTACCCTTCGGTATTTCTCTCTTTAATTTTGGAACTAACAATTCAACTTGATCTTCTAACCCATAATCTCTTTTTAGAATTCTAAATGTTTCTGAAGCTAAATCTGTGGTCTCATGTCCTGAACATGGTACTAAAAGAAGTTTTGTTTGGCTCGCCATTTAGTTCTTAGTATACAGAATTCTTTATTATCCTTTTCTCAAATCCATTATACCTATTGGAGTACATAATTCAAACAAAAACCTTATAAATCACTATTCTTCTTATAGATGAATGACATTAACAACACAAGAAAAAGCGGTAGTGAAAGCGTTAGTAGAGAAAGAACTTGCAGATATTAAAAAATTGGGAGATTCATTTGACATTGTTAACTCTCCTTTCCTAAGCAGCATTTCTCGAACGAAAGATATGGACATTGAGTTTCTTAAAACTGAAACACTTTACATTAAGTTTTTAGAAGACTTGATACAAAAACTGTAAATATAAAAACTGTAAAATGGCTGACGAAGAACAAATGAAACAATTGTTCATGCAATTTCAAACATTGCAACAGAACATTGAACAATTAACGGAACATGTACAAAAATTGCATCAACAAAATGCTGAGATAGAAGAATCTGTTACCGCATTAAAAGAATTTTCTGAAACGCCAAAAGATACAGACGTCTTTGCGCCAATAGCAAACGGAATATTCATCAAAGGTAAAGTTGTTGATAATCAAAAGTTGTTGGTTAATGTAGGTGCAGATACAATTGTTGAGAAATCTGTTGATGATGTTACTGGCATGCTTGCAAAACATCAACATAGTATGGCAGAGAACATTCTGCAAGCAGAATCATTATTACAAAATTTTGAAGAACAAGCAATGAAAATTTATCAAGAAGTAGAAAAAGAACACGCAGCGTGAATATATTATGTTTGGAAAATTAAAAGATAAACTGAAAGGCGCACTGAACGTCTTTTCTAAGAAAGCAGAGGAAGAAGCTGACGTAGAAGAAACTGTAGAAGAAGTTGTTGAAGAGAAAGAAGTTGTTAAAGAAGTTCCTAAGAAAGAAAAGAAGGTTGTTGAAAAACCTGTAAAAGAGATAATTTCAGAAGAAAAAGAGATTAAAGAAATTAAAAAAGCGAAAGTCGTCAAAGAGAAAAAGAATGAAGAAAAAGAAATTATTGAAGAACCTCAAGAAATTAAAAAAGAAATAAAAGAAACAAAAAAGGAAGTTATTCTTGACGAGAAAAAAGAAAAAACAATTGAGAAAGAACCTGAATTTATTGATGAAGTAAAAGAGAAAAAAGAAGTTATTGAAGAACCTCAAGAAGAACCAGAAAAGAAAGGTTTTTTCAAGAAATTATTTACAAAGGAAAAAGGTATTGAGGAAGATAAACAAGAAATACAAGAAGAACCGAAAGAAGAAAAGAAATCTATTTTAGGAAAGGTTAAACAATCATTTACAACAAAAACCATAAGCGCAGACAAATTCGATGAATTGTTCTGGAATTTAGAAGTTGTATTACTTGAAAATAATGTATCTGTTGAAGTTATTGATAAAATTAAAGATGATCTTAAAGAAGAGTTGGTTAACAAACCTCTACCAAGAGACGTTCCAAAGAAAATAGAAACAACGTTACAGAATACCCTTAAAGAAATCTTATCTTCAGAGAAAATAGACTTAATTGAAAAAGCAAAAAGTAAAAAACCACTTGTCATTACATTCTTTGGAATTAATGGAACTGGAAAAACAACGTCCATTGCAAAGTTAACACATTATTTTCAGAAACATAACCTTTCAGTTGTCCTTGCAGCATGTGATACGTTCCGAGCAGCAGCAATTCAACAGTTGGAAGAACATGCAGTTAAACTAGGAGTTAAGATAATCAAACATGATTATGGGTCAGATGCAGCAGCTGTTGCGTTTGACGCTGTTAAATATGCAGAAAAGAATGGTGTTGATGTTGTTATGGTTGATACGGCAGGACGCTTACATTCAAATACCAATTTAATGGCAGAATTAGAAAAAATAATTCGTGTAACAAAACCTGACGTAAAGATTTTTGTTGGTGAATCTATAACGGGAAATGATTGTATTGAACAAGCAAAGAAATTTAACGAACTTGTAGAAATGGACGGTGCAATCTTAACAAAAGCTGATGTTGATGAAAAGGGTGGTGCACCATTATCAATTTCGTACACTATTAAAAAACCAATTTTATTTTTGGGTGTTGGTCAAGAATATAAAGATCTTGAAGAGTTTGATGCAGATAAAATAATGACTCATCTTGGTTTTTGAAATGGAAATTATAAAAGAAAGAAAAGATAATTCTTATTGTATACGTATCTCTGCTAAAAAAGATGGAAAAGAAGTTGGATCTGTACATTTATACATTATCACAAACGATTTTCATAAAGAACCGTACGGCTTAATTGAATATTTAATTGTTGATGAAAATCATCGTCAGCAGGGAATTGGTTCTGAGTTAATTACATCAGTCATTGAAGAAGCAACAAAACAGGGTTGTTACAAACTATTAGGTCAAAGTCGTCATTCTCGGCCGAAAGTTCATGCACTATATGAAAAGTTTGGTTTTACAAATCATGGACTTAATTTTAGAATGGATCTAAGTGGACCAATTGGAAGAGATTCCCATACAAATTGATAGACCCTATCATATTTATCTAATTGACTTTGTGCAATGTTCATTTCTTCTTTAGAAAATGCTCCATATCTGTACAGTAACATTATTTTTTTCTTTACTCTTCCAATTTCGGTAACGGGAACTTTTTCAAGTTCTTCCATAATTTCTTCATCTGTTCCAGTTTTCATAATGTACACAAATTCAATGTCCCTTGCAACATTTTCATCTATACTTTCAGTTCCATAACAACTGACAGCTGCCAAATCTCTTTGTCGTGATATACATACTTCAGCAGGAAGTGATTTTTCTTCTTTTTCAGTTAAGGGCAAGTATCCCTGCCCCGTAATCTCTACATATTCTGTAGCAAATTCTCCTTTGTTTGAAAGATGCATGTACCATAAATGTCCCATTTCATGAATTATTGTACTGGCGTCATATTTTACATTTGCTCCATTTCTTTCATAAAGAAATATTTTCCGACCATCCTCATACGCTTCTCCTACTACAAATTTATCAGTTTCAGCAATTACAAACTCATTAACACATTCATTTCGTATTGTATTATAATGGTCCCAGTTTGATCGAGCAATAGTATCTTGTTCAAAAAAATGGTGTAACGGATCATTAAAAATAATCCCTATTGATTGAAATTGCAATGATGGACTTTCAACTTTACGTTCAAGATTTTCATGTGTTTGAACTTCTTGTGAAGGAAAATTTTCTGTTCCACTACACGTACCTAGCCCTATTGCAATAGCCACTAACGATTCAGCAATTTTTCGTACTAGTCCTTTCATTACAATATAAATTGGCAAATTTTTGATTATAAACGTTCTGACACATTTACATCACTTTGAAATTAGTATGACAAAAAAAGTGTACTTTTCCCAAACTTTTTTAAATTAGCAAATTCAAAATAATTGAAATGACAACATTTTATTTCAAAACGTATGGGTGCTCAGCAAATCAAGTGGACTCTGAACAAATGGCCGGCCTCCTACAAAAAGCACAGTTCGTTCCATCTGAAACAATAGATGATGCAGACATTGTCATTTTTAACAGTTGTACAGTTAAAGGACCATCAGAAACACAGTTCTTTAAAGATATCGAAGAGTTCAGAAAAGAACATCCGTACAAAATTTGTATTGTTGCTGGGTGTATTGCTCAAACAGATTCACATAATCCTCTTTTGAAAGATATTTCTTGTATTGGAACAAAACAAATTCATCGTGTTGTCGAGGTTGTTGAGGAATCATTGAATGATAATATTATTAAGATGTTAGAACTTGACGAAATGCCACCGCTTAACCTTCCACGTATACGAAAAAATCCCGTTATAGAAATCATTCCTATTAGTCGTGGGTGCATGGGTGCGTGTACATTCTGTAAAACGAAAGCTGCTCGAAAGAACCTTGTATCTTATCCAATACAGGATATAGTAAAAGAAGCAAGAAAAGCTGTTCATGAGGGAGTTAAAGAGTTATGGTTAACTGCACAAGATACGTTTTGTTACGGTTTTGATATCGAAACAGATCTACCAACATTATTAGAAAAACTTGTACAACTACCTGGCGATTTTAAAATACGTATTGGCATGGGTAATCCTAACCATATTCCCAAAATTGGCGATAGACTTCTTGAAATGTATAAACATCCTAAAGTCTTTAAGTTTGTCCATTTGCCATTACAAGCGGGCGACGATATGATATTAAAGGAAATGAAACGCAAATACACGTTGAAAGATTATTTTACAATAATTAAACATTTTAAAACTCATTTTCCACAAATTAATATCATGACAGACATTATTGTTGGGTATCCAACAGAAAAGGAAGAACAGTATTGGGGTACGTTGGAAGCAGTTAGAAAATTAATGCCAGATTCATGTAACATTTCACGATTTTGGCCACGGCCTGGAACGCCAGCAGCGTCTTTGAAACCACTTCAGGGAGATGATGTTAAACGCCGGTCACGAGTTTTAACAGGAATTTTTGAAAATATTTCCACGTTACAAAATGAAAAGTGGATTGGGTGGGAAGGTTCTATAATTGTTGATGAAAAGGGTAAAGAAGAAAAGCAATGGATTGGAAGAAATGATCATTATAAGCCAGTTATTGTTGAGGGCGACTTCAAACTAGGCGATGTTGTTAATGTAAAGATTGTAAAATCTGGTATGTTTGATTTGAGGGGCGATGTTTTACATTGATTATTATCCGAAACGCTTAAAAATTACATAACTCATTCTATCATTTATGAAAGCAAAAGAGCTCAAAAAGAAGTATTTAGATTTTTTTAAAAGTAAAGGTCATGCAATTATTCCATCTGCACCCCTTATACCTGAACATGATCCGTCTGTCTTGTTTACGACTGCAGGTATGCACCCATTAGTACCATTTCTTGTCGGTCAGGTACATCCGCTTGGAAATAAAGTTGCAAGTGTCCAGAAATGTATGAGGACCGGAGATATTGATGAGGTCGGTGATAGTACTCATAACACTTTTTTTGAAATGTTAGGAAATTGGAGCTTTGGAGATTATTTCAAAGAAGAGGCCATTGCAATGAGTTTTGAGTTCCTTACACGGGTTCTAAAGATTCCTTTATCACATCTTGCAGTAACATGTTTTATTGGTGATGAAGATGCACCCCGAGATGAAACCTCTGCAACAAAATGGAAACAGTTAGGTATTTCAACAGAACGAATTGCTTTCTTAGATAAAGAAGATAATTGGTGGGGTCCAGCAGGAAGTACTGGTCCGTGCGGTCCTGACTCAGAAATGTTTTATTGGGTTGGAAAAGATAAACCACCGAAAGAGTTTGATACGGATGATGATAGGTGGGTAGAAATATGGAACGATGTTTTCATGGAATATAATAAAACTCAAGAAGGAAAGTACGTTCCATTATCACAGAAAAATGTTGATACTGGTTTGGGCGTTGAAAGAGTGACTGCTATCTTGCAAGGAAAGGACGAAATTTATCAAACAGAATTATTTTTGCCGATTATTAGGGATATAGAAAGAATAACAAAAAAGAAATATGAAGATAATACAAAAGCAATGAGAATCATTGCTGATCATATGCGTGCTTCAGTTTTTATCTTAGGGGATGAACGTGGCGCTGTTCCGTCTAACGTTGACCAAGGATATATCTTAAGAAGGTTCATTAGGCGAGCTATCAGACATCTTAAATCATTAGGTGTTAAAGATATTAACACATCTATCTTTGCAGAAAAGATCATTGATATGTATAAAGATGAATATCCTCTTCTGGAAGAAAAACGGAATTTCATTCTGGATGAACTACATAAAGAAGAAGAAAGATTTACTAAAACTCTTGAAATGGGTTTACGAAAGTTTGAAACTATGACAGCAGTGTCAGATACAATTAGTGGAAAAGATGCATTCTTATTATTTCAATCATACGGTTTTCCTATAGAAATGACACGTGAACTTGCAGAGGAGAAAGGGGTAAGTGTTGCCGAATCTGCGTTTGCTGTAGAATTTGAAAAACATCAAGAATTGTCAAGAGTAGGTGCTGAAAAGAAGTTTAAGGGTGGATTAAGCGATGCTTCTGAAGAAACTACACGATTACATACTGCAACACATTTGTTGAATGAAGCGTTAAAAACTGTATTGAAGACAGACATACGACAAAAAGGAAGTAACATCACTGCTGAACGTTTACGGTTTGATTTCAATTTTGATAGGAAATTAACGTCTGAAGAATTGCAAGCTGTTGAGGATGAAGTTAATAGGGTTATTCAATTACAATTAGATGTTGAACGAGAAGAAATGTCTCTTGAAGATGCACTTGCATCTGGTGCACATGGCGAGTTTGGCGCAAAATATCCTGCAAAAGTATCTGTATATTCTGTTGGAGACTATTCAAAAGAGATTTGTATGGGTCCTCATGTAAAAAACACGTCTGAGTTAGGAACGTTTAAGATTAAGAAGGAACAAAGTATTTCTGCTGGTACAAGAAGGATTAAAGCTGTTCTTTTACCAATTTAGTTTATCTCTAAAATCTTCAATGTAGACTTTTATGTCTATTATTGTTTATTTTTCGAGAGTTTTTCTATATTCACGTAAATACCGTCTATTCTTTGCATTTTCTAATTGAAATTCTAATTCAGATGCTGCTGTTCCCATTCCCGCACTTACTAATCTAGTAATACCATATCCTATTGTGCCCATTACCGATGCTGCAACTCCGATAGTTGCTATTTGCTGGCCAATATCAATATATTTATGGTCCCACATTGACATTGTTGTAGCAGCGGCTGTTGCAACTCCCCCTACTAGTGCAGGGTACTTACTTAACAAAGCTTTTGAAATTTTATCACATATTGTCATTTTTCCCTCCAACAACTTGGGGCTACTAATGCTGCCAATGTTGTTATTGTAACTAATTTATTTTTCATATTTTTCCCTTGTTATTTATTGCATAAAGACAAAGTTATATCCAACTGGTTTCATTCTACGTGCATATTCACCTATTCTCCATGCTCTTGGTAATTGTTGTATCTTTGTTAAATCGAGTATTTGGTCAATTGAATTTCCATTTATTTCTGAGAGTGCTGAATCTTCAAATCCTTTTACAACAATTCGATCTTCTGGTTTAACATCTTTTTGAATGTCGCTCCACATATATTCGATGGCTCTGCTAAATGAATGGTTATCTAGATGAACAACTCCTTTTCTACTTTCTACTTTTGAATCTTTCTGGAGTGCATTATTACAAATAACATAACATAAACATGGAGTTCCCTTAGGTTCGGCAATACTCATCAATATTTTTACATCACTCATTGTAAAATCTTCAATTTATTTTTTACCTCATAAATGTTTCTTTAAAAAATTAAAGTTCTACCGAAAAATATATATACCTCATTATGTAATACTAACATATGGTCACAAATTCTTTGGGTTCGTTTAATCAACTTCAGGATGTGTATCCTAAAATAGATTTAAAGAATAAGAAATTAATCTCTCACTTATTGAAAAATTCACGTCAAAGCTTTTCTGGCATGGGTAAAAACATTGCATTATCAAAAGAATCAGTATTGTATCGTTTTAACCAATTGAAACAGAAAAATATTCTCTTAAAAACATACGCGCAAGTTGATTATGTTGCATTTGGCTATGATATGTTTCACATCCTTTTACTTTTAGATGAAAAAGATAAGATTATGAAGCAGAGTTTATTTTCTTCAATAAAAAATCACCCTCAAGTTATACAATTAATAGAGTATAGTGGGAACTGGGATATTGAGATTATTGTTATTGCAAAGAATTTACCTGATTTTGATTTACTTTGCGAAGAACTATTAGAATCTCATGAGACTATTATTCTAAAAAAAGAACGTGAAGCAGTTATTGCATCAATCATTAATAATTCTTTTCCAGAGTTTAAAGTTATTAAAAAAAAGGGGTCATTAAAAAAATCTTCTTCAATAGTTAAGAAATATGATTCTATTGACAAAAAAATCTTAGCTTTGTTAAATGGAGATGCTAGAACTTCGACGTATTCTATTGCTCCACATGTTGGTTTGAGCGCAGATGCAGTTGGAATTAGAATAAAAAAGATGGTTGCATCATCCATTATTTTGAATTATACCTCACACTTGAATTTTTCAGCATTTGGCTATCAAGGTTATGTCTTTACTTTTAGAACTGGAAGTTTGAGTAAAGAAGAAGAGCGTCAAATATTTTATTATTGTCAAAATAAATCTGAAGTTTTATCTGTTAAAAGGTTACTTGGGACTTGGGACATTAAAATGTTGGTTGTAGTGCAAAACCCTACTCAATTGCACAAGTTAATTCTTAGTTTTAAGAAAGATCTGAATGTTGTTATTAAGTCGTATCAAACTTGGATTCTCTTTAAAGAACATTATTTTAACTCGTTTCCTAAAATATTGTTAAAAGAATAAAATGGTGCGATGGCCGAGACTCGAACTCGGGTCGCAGCGTCTTTGCATAGCGAAGATCTTCGAAATTTAGATTTCTGCTATTGGCAACGCCGCATACTAACCACTATACTACCACCGCATTACAAAATACAAAAAAGAAAGTTCTTAATAAAGTTTTTGTATAAAAGAAAAAATAAAAATAAAAAATACATTTATTTTCGTGCAAACACAAATACTGCTCTAAGCGCAACGATAATGGTTGCAGGGACGAACAATGTTAAAATTCCACGAAGAATGTTTCCTATTACTGGAGCAACTGCATCAAATACACCTACTTGTACGCCTAAGAACGATACAAGTACAAGTACAGTTCCGCTTGTAAGGAATCCTGTTACTTCTCGCACGCTAATATTTAACAATCCTACAACAATACCTAATAAGAAGACAACCCATAAAATTGTAGTTTGATATGGTCCCGTATATCCTAATCCTAAAAGAACAGCTAATATTACACCAATAAGAAATGACCAACTTCCAATAAGATTTCTATTCATTATGGGACTTTTCTTTTTTGCCATGTGTACTATCACCTCATTTTAATGTTAGAATGAATATGTTAGGGTATATATTGTTTTTGTTTTTTGTTAGTAATATTCTATTCCACGAAAAGTTTTATAAAACACCTCTTATTTTATCTGAGTAACCCTCCTTAGTTTAGCGGCTAGAACGCTCGGCTGTAGAAACTCTTTGGATAATGTCTAATGACTGTGATGAAAAAGAGTCAGCTGAGACCGAGAGGTCCCCGGTTCAAATTTCAGTAATGAATGAAAGTCCGGGAGGAGGGACTTTGGAGAGATCTGCGTTCTGATCTCTCCTCTTTATTCTTACTTCATCACAACAATTAAATACTCCATATCTTTACCTCAATCAAAAGAGGTACATACAATGGCACAAGATATTCTTATTAACCAAACTGTTGCTATTCTCTGCGACGGGAATAACATTGAGAGAAGCATTCATGATATTGCAAAAAATACGAGTGCAATGATTAATTTTGATACACTAATTCCTAAACTTCTTAGTAAAAGGGGACTTAACCGTCTTATATATTTTAGAGAAGGGAAAAGTATTTCGTCGAAACTTGCGGAGCGATTACATGAACATTATTATGGGTCTGTCATTCCGTGTCATAAATCTGCAGACATTCCACTTTCAATTAAAGCAACACAATTAGCATCAAAAGTAGATACTATTATTATCATGTCAGGAGATTCTGATTATGTTGAGCTTGTTCGACATTTAAAGAGTGAAGGTGTCCGTGTTGAGATTGCTGCTGTACGAGAAACAACGGCACGTATTCTTGCTGACGAAGCAGACTATTTTCATCCAATAACTTCAAAAGATTGGTTTGTATTTACCTCTCCAAAACTTGCTGCTGCAAAATCAAGAAAAACTATTCCACGTAAAAAAGAGTGAATTGAACTGAACTGACCACAAGCTTTATAAATAAATCGCAGTTTTATCACTCAAATGGCAGTAAACGTTCTATATCTACGAATATCAAATTGGATCTAGATAGTTTACTGTAAAAAAAAGTGCCCTGGTAGTGTAGCTCGGCCTAGCATGAAGCCCTGTCGTGCAGAAATGCACAGTAAGGCTTCGACCCGGGTTCAAATCCCGGCCAGGGCGTGTTTCCGGGCCGGTAGCTTAGCTTGGTAGAGCGCCTGACTTTTATCCGTCAGGAAAGTCATCAGGCGGTCGCGAGTTCAAAAACGGTAAAAACCGTATGAAAGTCTCGTCCGGCCCACCATATATTCAACATACATCCACAAAATGACTGCCGATATTTCAAAACATGCACTTGTACCGAAACATACAAAAGTGAGCGATTCTGAGAAAGATAAAATATGTGCTGCACATAATATTAACTCAATGCAGTTACCAAAAATTTTTAAGGAAGATCCTGCAATTTCTAAACTTGGCGTAAAAGCTGGAGATGTTATTAAAATAGAACGACATAGTAAGACTGCTGGTGTCGTTTCATTCTATAGGGTGGTTATCGATGAGTAATCTTGACAAATCAATTTTAATCAAAAAGTACTTTGAGGAAAAACGGTTTGTAGACAGTACTATTCAATCATTTAATTCTTTTATCGAGAAAGGTCTTCAGGAAGTTATTGAAGAAAATAAAGAAGCTGAACCAACAATTATTCCTCATAACATTGAAAAATTTAAAATTCGTTTTGGCAGAATTACTGTTGGTAAACCAGAAATTACGGAAGCTGACGGAAGTAAAAGAGCAATTTATCCTATGGAAGCACGGTTACGAAAAATTTCATACCATGCACCAATTTATTTAGAAGTTAGTACCTACATTAATGATGTACAACGAGAAAATTTTGTTGCTGAAATTGGAAAGATTCCTATTATGTTAAAAAGTAAGTTTTGTAACCTTGACGGTTTAAGTCATGAAGATCTTGTAAAACGTGGTGAGGACGCAACCGATCCAGGCGGATATTTTATCATTAACGGAACTGAAAGAGTTATTGTTAATGTTGAAGACCTTTCTGCAAACAACTTTGTTGTAGAATTAACGGGAACACATAAAGACCTTACTGGACGTTTTTTTGCTGCAAAAGGTTCGTACAAAATCCCACATTTATTTGAACGTAAAAAAGATGGAATTTATTATATGACTTTTACTCGAGTAAAACTTATGCCTGCTGTTATTGTTCTTAAAGCACTAGGTTTAGTAAAAGATGAAGATATCATGAAAGCAATTTCAACAGAAAAGAATTATGAAGAAATCATTCTTAACTTGTTTGAATTTGTTGACATTAAAACTCAGGATGATGCTATAGATTATATTGCACGTCGTATCGGTGCAGGTCAATCAAAAGAAATTCGTATGGAGCGAACAAAGGAAATATTGGATAGGTATCTTCTTCCAAATCTAAGTGTTGAATCTGATGAACGGATTTTGAAAGCGCATAACATTTGTAAAATGCTTAAAAAATATATTGATGTTGCTAATGGTGTTCGACCACGCGATGATAAGGATCATTATATGAATAAAAGAATCAGGCTAAGTGGCGATTTACTATTAGATCTATTTAGAACAAACTTTAAAGTTCTTGTTGGCGATATATTGTACAACTTTCAACGTATTATTAAAAGAGGAAAACTTCCTTCAATACGAGTCATTATTAGAGATAAATTGTTAACATCACGATTATATTCTTCAATGGCAACTGGTGAATGGGTTGGCGGTCGACAGGGTATTTCACAACGGATGGACAGATCAAACTTCCTGGCAATGGTTTCTCACCTTCAACGTGTAGTTAGTCCATTATCAAGTTCACAAGAAAATTTCGAAGCACGTGCATTACATTGTACACATTTAGGACGACTATGTCCTATTGAAACACCAGAGGGAACAAATATTGGATTACGTAAAAATCTTGCAATGTTATGCTCACTTTCACAAAATACTGAAGAAAAAGAAGTTCTGGACAAGATTCAGGGCTTAGGTCTTAAATAAGGAAAAAAATATCATGGCAGACGTATACATAAATGCAAAGTTCGTTGGAACGATTGACGACCCTACTGTTTTCGTTAGTGAGATTAAAGATCATCGACGAAAGGGAACATTTCCGTTAGAAGTTAATGTGTATCATGATACTGTTGCTCAAGAAGTGCGAATCTTTTCTGATGAAGGGCGATCACGACGACCACTTATAATTATACGTGAAGGAAAATCATTATTAACAGCAAAACATTGTGAGCAGCTAAAAGATGGAGAAATAACGTGGTTCGATTTAGTTCGGCAGGGTGTTATTGAATATCTTGACGCAGCAGAGGAAGAAAATGCTCTTGTTGCATGGGATGAAGATAACATTACTACTGATCATACTCATATGGAAGTAACGAAAGGTTCAATAAGTGGAGTTACAGCATCGTTAGTTCCTTTCGGTAATTTTATGCCATCACAACGTCTAATTATTGGAAGTAAGAACCAAAAACAAGCACTTGGTTTCTATGCAGCAAACTATTCATTACGGATGGACATGGACGCAAACATTCTTCATTATTCACAAGCACCACTTGTTCGAACAAAAGTTCACGACGTTTCAGGATATGGTGATCATCCTTCAGGTCAAAACATGGTTGTTGCTGTTATGTGTTATGATGGATATAACATGGAAGACGGTGTTATTTTAAACAAATCATCTGTTGAACGTGGATTGGCACGAAGTACATATTATAAACCTGTAAGTGCAGAAGAATTACGATATTCAGGTGGACTTATTGACGAAATTTCTGTTCCTGATAAAGATGTTAAGGGATACAGAAGTGAAAAGGATTATAGTTTGCTTGAAGGTGACGGTTTAGTGTATCCTGAAGCAAAGCTATCAGAGGGTGACGTTGTTATTGGACGAACATCTCCTCCACGATTCTTAAGTAGTATGGATGAATATAACCTTTCTGCTGCAACAAGACGAGAAAGTTCTATCTCTCTTAAACATGGTGATAGGGGCGTTGCAGATTTTGTTGTTGTTACAGAAAATGAGGAAGGTAACAGACTTGTTCAGGTACGTTTACGTGAAGAACGAATTCCTGAGATTGGCGATAAATTTACGTCACGACATGGACAGAAAGGAGTTACTGGTGTTTTAGTACCACAACAAGATATTCCATTTTCAGTATCAGGAATTGTTCCTGACTTAATTTTTACGCCGCACGGTATTTCATCTCGGATGACAGTATCTCATCTTATTGAACTTCTCGGTGGAAAAGTAGGTGCATTGGGTGGTAGATATGTTGACGGAACGTTATTTGAATCTGAAACAGAAGAAGATCTACGAACTGAACTTCAAAAATTAGGTTTCAGAGAAGATGGAACTGAAGTATTCCATGATGGAAGAACTGGAAGACAAATGCTTGCACGTATTTATGTTGGAAGTATGTATTATTTACGATTACGTCACATGGTTGCAAACAAAATTCAAGCTCGTGCACGTGGTCCTATTCAACTTCTAACACGACAGCCAACAGAAGGAAAAGCAAAAGAGGGCGGTCTTCGATTAGGAGAGATGGAGAAGGACACACTTATTGCTCACGGCGCATCATTATTACTTAAAGAGCGGTTTGACGCAGATAAAGTTGTCGTTCCCGTTTGTGAAAAGTCTGGTTTGATGGGATTCTACGATTTCCGTCGGAATGGTAAAGCTATATCTCCAATGTTTGGCGAAAACTCAGATTTATCTAATATAGAAATAAGTTATGCATTCAAATTAATGCTTGACGAAGTTCGAAGTCTTGGCATTTATGCTAAGTTGGTTTTAAACAATAAATATTAAAGGTACACTACAATGAATCACGACGTCCATAAAAAAATAATTAGCATCAATTTTGGCTTTTTTTCGCCGAAACAAGTAACTGATGTTGCGTCAGCAAAAGTAGTCACACCAGAATTGTATGATAGGGAAGGATATCCTGTTGATGGTGGCCTTATGGACCTTCGTTTAGGAGTTATTGATCCCGGTTTACGATGTAAAACGTGCGGTCAGAAGTTGAAAGAATGTCCTGGACATTTTGGATATATTGAACTTGCTCGTCCCGTTATTCATGTTAAGTTTGTACGTCATGTTCTTGACCTTTTAAAATCAACATGTAAATCCTGTGCCCGTGTTTTAATCCCGGAAGAAAATCATAAACGATACATTACATTCCTTAACAAAGTCCAGGAAGAGGAAGGGTTTGAAGCAAGAAGAAGAAAGATTAAAGAAATTGTGGGTAAATATAAACTGAAAGAAAAATGTCCGCACTGTTCTGCAAAACAAGAAAAGATTAAATTAGAAAAACCCTATAACTTTTACGAAAATGAAATCCGTTTAAGTCCAATTGAAGTTAGAGCAAGACTGGAAAAGATTCCTCAAGAAGATTTGTCTGTATTTGGGTTTAAAGAAAATGAATTCAGGCCTGAATGGTTAGTTCTTACAATTCTTCAAATTCCTCCAGTAACAATGCGTCCAAGTATTACGCTTGAGTCTGGTGAGAGAAGTGAAGACGATTTAACACATAAGTTGGGTGACATTGTTCGTATAAATCAACGACTTTTTGAAAATATTAATGCTGGTGCTCCTGAAGTTATCATTGAAGATTTATGGGACCTATTACAATATCATATTACAACATTTTTTGATAATGCAGTTCCACAATTACCACCTGCTCGACATCGTGGTGGTCAAGTATTGAAAACTATTGCAAGTAGGTTAAGTAGTAAAGAAGGTCGGATTCGTCACAATCTAGCAGGAAAACGAACAGACTTTTCTGCAAGAACAGTTATCAGTCCCGATCCATTAATTGATTTAAACGAAGTTGGAGTTCCACTTGTAATGGCAATGAGATTAACAGTTCCTGAGCGGGTAACTGAATGGAACAAAGAATACCTTAAAAAATATGTTCAAAACGGTGCAAAGAAATATCCTGGTGCAAATTATGTTATTAAATTTGATGGGAAACGGAAAACTATTACAGATGAAACAAAAGAAGAAATTCTTGAAGAACTTGATACGGGTTATGTTGTTGAGCGACATCTAATTGCAGGAGATATTGCATTGTTTAACAGGCAACCATCTCTTCACAGAATGAGTATGATGTGTCATAAAGTAAAAATTCTTCCAGGACGAACGTTCCGTTTAAATCCAGCTGTATGTAATCCGTACAACGCAGATTTTGACGGTGACGAGATGAACCTTCACATTCCTCAAACAGAAGAAGCTCGTTCAGAAGCAAAAGTTCTTATGCTAGTTGAAACACAATTAATTTCTCCACGGTACGGATTAAGTGTTGTTGGATGTATTCACGATGCAATTACGGGAAATTATTTGTTAACAAAAGAATTAGTCTTAACACGTCCAGAAGCTGCTGACTTATTATACAATTGTGGTGTAACAGATTTATCACGATTACCAAATAAAGAAAAGATTGACGGAAAAGAAGTATTTTCAATGTTACTTCCAGCAGATTTTAGTTTTATTGGAAAAGATAAAAGTGGAAACGAAGTTAAAATTGTTAATGGTAGTTTAAAATCTGGTGTCATGGACAAATCAAACCTTGGTCAAGAATCTGGATTAATGTTACGAAACATCTATGAAACGTACGGACCATCATATACCGCTACTTTGTTAGGAAAAATATCGAAGTTAGGAATTGTTGTTCTTGCACGACGAGGTTTCTCAATTGGTGTTAGGGACATGGACTTACCTCAAGAAACAAGAGATGAAATTCAAAGTATTATACAAAAATCTGAAGATGACGTTGTTCGATTCATCGACCAATTTTATGCAGGAAAACTAGAATCTTTACCTGGAAGAACTGTACAAGAAACTCTTGAAGTTAAAATTATGGAAGCGTTAAATCGTGCAAGAAATAAGGGTGCAGATATTGCTATGAGACAAGTTGTTAATAGTACTGCATTAACAATGGCAAAGTGTGGTTCACGTGGTAATCCTTTAAACATTGCACAAATGTCTGCCATCTTTGGTCAAGTAGCTCTTCGTGGTAAGCGAATTGAGAAGGGATATAAAGAAAGAACATTATCATATTTCAAAAAGAACGATTTATCACCTAAAGCGCGAGGCTTTATTCGAAACAATTTCAAGTCTGGTTTAACACCTCATGAGTTTTTCTTTGGTGCAATGGTTGGTCGTGACGCTTTAATGGATACTGCGCTTCGTACACCTAAATCAGGTTACTTATATAGACGACTTTCAAATGCTATGCAAGATCTTAAAGTTGAATATGATGGAACGGTCCGGGATGCCAGTAGCAAAATTATTCAATTCGCGTACGGTGAAGATGGATTGGACGTTGCAAAGACAAAGGGCGGTGTTGTTGACGTGAAAAAGATCGTACAGCACGTTCTTGGGGTAACACAATGAAATCTGACGAAACACAAAAAATAATTGCTGGATACAAAAATGTCCTTCCCATATCAGTACGAGATGAAGTAGAACGTTCTCTTCCAAGTACAATATCAAAATCTAACGCAACACAAATCATGGACGAAACTGTTGCTGCATACAATGCTGCACGTATCAATGCTGGTGAAAGTGTTGGTCTTGTCAGTGCTGAGAGTATTGGTGAACCGGGTACTCAGATGACACTTAACACATTTCACTTTGCGGGTGTTGCTGAAATGAACATCACGACGGGTTTACCAAGAATTATTGAAATTTTTGATGCACAGAAAACGCTTAAGACTCCAATAATGGAAGTTTTCATGAATAAACCTCACAATACAAATATGGATACTATTAAAAAATTTGCAGCAAGTATTAAAGAAACATTATTTGACGAATTTGTTGTTGAATTTTCTTTAAACATATTTGAACAAACATTAAAAGTTACGTTGCATAAAGATCTTCTTGAAGAACATGATCTGACAGAAAAGGACCTTATTAAAGCTATAAAAACAAAAGCGAAAGGCTTTTCGGTTGAGAGTTCTGAGGGCAGTATTTTATTCACACAGAAGGGTAAAGCTGGAGAGATTAAAGAATTATATAATCTTAAAGAAAAGATTCGTGTTGTGAAAGTAAAAGGACTTAAAGGTATAAAACAAGTTCTTCCTGTAAAACGTGATGAAGAATATATTGTGTTAACGTCCGGAACAAATTTAAAAGATATTTTAGATTTACCAGAAGTTGACGTCGCAAGAACAACAAGTAACGATATTCATGAAGTGTACAAAGTTTTAGGTGTTGAAGCTGTTCGTCAAGCAATAATTAATGAAGTATACAAAGTTATTGAAGCGCAGGGTTTAAACATTGATGTCCGACACATTATGCTGGTAGCAGATTTAATGACTACAAATGGTAATGTTAAAGGAATTACACGGTACGGTGTTGTAAGTGAAAAAGCGAGTGTTTTGGCACGAGCATCGTTCGAGACACCGATTAAACATTTAATTAATGCTGCATTAGAAGGAGAGATTGACAATTTAACATCAGTTGTTGAGAATGTAATGATTAACCAGCCAGTTCCTCTTGGAACTGGATTACCTGGATTAGTAACAAAGATGAAATAGTGGTGAAACAAGAATGGCAAAGAAAGACGTTGATGAACAAACAAAAGAAATTAAGAAACAATTACAAGAAGGAAAAGTACAAGTTGGAACAGAAAGTGTTATCAAAGGTTTAAAAAAGGGTACACTGAGTAAAGTATTTGTTGCAAAGAACTGTCCTGAGAATGTAAAAAGCGATATTCAACACTACGTTCAGTTAGGTAATGTTGAGTTAGTTGAACTTACCATGACAAACGAAGAACTTGGCGTTCTCTGTAAAAAGAACTTCTTTGTTTCAGTGTTAGGTATTCTTGGAGAGTAAATTGGGACGGCTTAAACTTGATCCTGATGCATTGGGAATATCTTCTTTATTTGAACGGGTAACGGGTGTTAAAGTTAAAGACTGCTTTAAAGATTCTGAGACACTTTATTTTATTGTTGCTCCTGGCACTATACGAAAAGCTGTTGGTAAGGGTGGCGAGAATATTAAAAGGATTCAGCTTAAAATGGATAAAAGAGTTAAAGTTATTGAGTATAGGGATGATGTTATATCTTTTGTAGGAAGTGTAATTTATCCAATAACTGTTGAAGAAATCATTCAGGACGATGACGTTATTTTTATTAAGGATTCACATAAAAAAACAAAAAGTTTATTAATAGGTCGCGACGGGAAGAACCTACAAATCATAAATAGGGCAGTAAAACGCTTTTTTAATGTTGAAGTTAAGGTTATGTAACAAATGGGAAACAAATCACGAGGATTGGGTGCAGCAAAGAAGTTGCAATCACGAAGAAAACAGTTTAAGCTAGAAAATAAAACCAAGCTTAAGAAAAAAGTAGACCCACTTGCAGGATCATCTCAATGTAAAGCAATTGTTCTTGAAAAGATACAAATTGAAGCAAAACAGCCAAACTCTGCAATGAGAAAATGTGCACGAGTACAGCTTGTGAAGAACGGAAAACAAATTACAGCATTTATGCCTGGTGACGGTGCTCAGAAACTTATTAATGAACATGATGAAGTTATTGTTGAGTGTATCGGCGGAAAAATGGGCCGTGCAAAGGGCGATATTCCTGGTGTTCGATGGCAAGTTATCAAAGTTAACGATCAAAGCTTAGCAGCATTGTTAGGCGGTAAATTGGAGAAAGCGAGACGATGAGCGATATAAAATTCTTTAACCGGTGGAGTGCAGAGGGAGTAACGGTAGTTGACGCTGGATTACAGAAATATATGACTCTTGCGCCAAAAATAGTTCCAAAAACTGGTGCTCGATATGCAGGTAATCGGTTTCATAAATCTCATACATTTATTGTTGAACGGTTAGCATCAAAATTGATGAGTTCAGGTCATAAAGGGAAGAAACATTTTATGAGTTCTGGCCATAATACTGGTAAAAAAAGTAAAGTGTTAAAAGTTGTTGAGAATGCACTTGCCAAAGCTGAAATTAAACTTAAACAAAATCCTCTTACTATTCTTGTGAAAGCAATTGAAAATGCAGCACCGCGTGAAGAAGTTATCGCTATTGAATATGGTGGTGCACGATATCCAAAAGCTGTTGATGTTGCTCCTCAACGTCGTATTGATATTGCATTACGATACATGGTACAGGGAGCATATGTAAAATCATTTAACAAGAAAATGAAAATCGAAACTGCACTTGCAGAAGAGATTATTAATGCATACGGTTCAAGTGCAAGAAGTAACGCAGTGGCAAAGAAAAGAGATTTAGAACGACAAGCAGCATCAAGTAAATAGGATCATTATTTTTTCTCAAACATTTTTTAAATGAGCACGAAATATCTTATTCTATGAAGATATTAGGAGTTGAGTCAACGGCACATACATTTGGTGTTGGTATTGTAACTGATGAAGGAAAGATTCTTTCAAATGTTACAGATAGTTATACGACTAAGACAGCGGGAATGATACCTGATGAAGTTGTTGACCATCATAATGCTGTTGCTGAAAAGATTTGTACGAAAGCGTTACAGGACGCAAAATGTACATGGGACGAGATTGATTTAGTGGCGTATTCTGCTGGTCCAGGTATTGATCCATGTTTATGGGCAGGATATCATAAAGTAAAAGAATGGGCACAGAAATATAACAAGAAGTTAGTTGGTGTTAACCACTGTGCTGCACATCTGAGTATTGGAAAAATCTATAACAAATTAAATGATCCATGTTATTTGTACGTGTCTGGCGTCAATACACAAACTATTGTATTTGAAGAAGGTAAGTATCGTGTCCTTGGAGAAACGATTGATATTGGGTTAGGAAATATGCTTGACAAGTTTGGTAGAATTATTGGGTTAGGTTTTCCTGCAGGTCCAACTATTGAAAAACTTGCTAAGAAAGGTAAGTATGTTGAAATTCCTTATGTTGTGAAGGGAATGGATGTTAGTTTTTCAGGAATTCTTACAAAAGTACAGCAACTGTATGAACAGAAAAATGTGTCGAAAGAAGACCTTTGTTTTTCAATACAAGAAACATGTTTTGCTATGTTAACAGAAGTTGTCGAGAGAGCAATGGCACATACTGGAAAACAAGAATTGTTGCTTGTTGGCGGTGTGGGAGCAAATACACGGTTCTGTGAAATGTTACATATTATGTGTTCTGAGAGGGCCGCTAAATTCTATAAAGTTCCTATGGACCTTGCGGGTGATCAGGGTGCAATGATTGCGTGGGAAGGTTTTCTGAGAAAAGATGAGTCTGGTGATGTTGAAGTTAAACCACACTGGCGTGTTGATGAAGTGTAATTTTTTCCCAATTTTCGATACATTTATAAACCATCAAAACCTCTTATAATTATCGATTTATCGTCGATAAAAGTGGGTGAGTACAAATTACATTATTATGTTAAAAATGGAACAAAATCAAGATAAAACGCCGGAACAGAAGCCTTCATATGGTGCTGCACAAATTACTGTACTTGAAGGTCTTGAGGCAGTCAGAAAACGTCCGGGCATGTATATTGGAGATACGTCTATCCGTGGATTGCATCATTTAGTCTATGAAGTTGTTGACAATTCTATTGATGAAGCTCTTGCTGGTCATTGTACAAAAATCACAGTTATTATTCATGAAAACAATTCAATTACTGTTATCGATAACGGGCGAGGAATTCCAACAGACATTCATCCAAAGTTTAACATGTCTGCTGTACAGGTAGCACTGACAAAATTGCATGCAGGTGGAAAGTTTGATAAAGACTCTTACAAAGTTTCGGGCGGTTTGCATGGTGTTGGTGTGAGCGTTGTTAACGCTCTTTCAATTATGCTTGAGGTTGAAGTTAAACGAAATGGAAAGGTTCATCGTCAAAAGTATTCTCAAGGTAAACCAACTACGGAATTAGAAGTTGTTGGAGATACAACAGAAACGGGAACAGCAGTAACTTTTTTACCTGATCCAGAAATCTTTCAATTAGTTGAATATCATTATGATGTTTTAGCGAAACGTCTTCGTGAGCTTGCTTTCTTAAACAAAAATATTGAAATTGAATTACTTGATGAGCGTGAAGAAAACAAAAAAGATCTATTCAAGTATGAAGGTGGAATTAAAGAATTTGTTGAGTATATGGATGAGAATAAACAACCACTTCACGAAACAATTTATTTTGAAAAAGAAAAGGGTGATGTTATGGTTGAAGTAGCTCTTCGATATAATGCAAGTTATCGAGAGAACATATTTTCATTTGTTAATAACATTAATACTATAGAAGGTGGAACACACTTATCGGGTTTCAAAACTGCACTTACACGTGTTCTTAACACCATCGTCAAACAGTTAAGTAATGGAAAAGAGATTAAGTTAAGTGGTGATGATGTTAAAGAAGGATTAACAGCAGTTATTTCTGTTAAAGTTCAAGAACCATTATTTGAAGGTCAAACAAAAACTAAGTTAGGAAACAGTGACGTGTTTGGTATTGTAAGTTCTTTAGTACATGATGAATTAACAACATATTTTGGTGAACATCCCGGATCTGGAAAGGGTGTTGTTGGAAAGTGTATTGATGCTGCTCGTGCTCGTGAAGCTGCACGGAAAGCTCGTGAACTAACGAGAAGAAAAAGTGCGTTAGAGGGTTCTGGCTTACCAGGAAAACTTGCAGACTGTTCTAACAGGGACCCTTCAAAATGCGAATTATTTATTGTTGAGGGTGATTCGGCTGGCGGTTCAGCTAAGCAGGGACGGAACAGAGAATTTCAAGCCATCTTACCATTACGTGGAAAAATTCTTAATGTTGAAAAAGCACGACTTCATAAAGCGATGGAAAATAAAGAAATTACTGCAATGATTACTGCGTTAGGAACGCATATCGGTGAAGAATTTAACATTGAAAAGTTACGATATCATAAAATTATTATTATGACTGATGCTGACGTTGACGGTTCTCATATTATGACATTATTATTAACGTTCTTTTATAGGTACATGAAACCTCTCGTTGAAGCGGGAAATATTTATGTTGCTATGCCTCCGTTGTATAAGGTACAGAAAGGGAAACGTTCAAGGTATGTGTATAGTGATCAGGAAAAAGAAAAAGCTATTGCTGAAATGGGCGAACCGGTAACTCTTCAACGGTACAAAGGTCTTGGAGAAATGAACCCAACACAATTATGGGGTACAACAATGGACCCTGATACACGATCATTGAAACAAGTTAATGTCGAAGATGCAGTTTCTGCGGACAAAATGTTTACTGTTCTTATGGGAGATGAAGTAGAACCACGTAGAGAATTTATTGAGAAACATGCCAAAGAAGTTGTCAATTTGGACGTATGATATCTTTTTATAGAGAAATTAATACAAATATTTTTAAATAGAGTGTAACTTTTGTTTCTTTATGCCCCGATAGTGTAGTCCGGACCTTCGTATGGAGGGGACAAACTATCATACTGCCCTTTCGAGGCAGCGACCCGGGTTCAAATCCCGGTCGGGGCGCACTTCTTTTAATTTCTATACATTTTTTAAAGAAACTTGATTATTGTTATGTGAATGGTACCAAAAGTAACGATTGAACAATCATTAAAGAATGGGAGATATGTTTTCATAGATACTCGAACGCCTAAGGAATTTGAAGAAGATCACATTCCAAACGCAATTAACATTCCAATTCTTTCAAATGAAGAACGTGCAGTCGTTGGAACATTGTATAAACAAGTATCACAAGAAAAAGCTATTGAGAAAGGAAAAGAATTCTTTGCATCAAAATTACCAGAGTTCATGAAAGAAATTGATAAACATAAAAATAATGAATTAATCATATATTGTTGGCGTGGTGGAATGAGAAGCAGAGCGGTAGTCGCATTATTAGAATCTTTAAAATATAATGTACAACAATTGGTTGGTGGATATAAATCGTACAGAAAGTATGTAAGAGAATCGTTACACAATTATAATTTCAAACCACAACTGATTATGTTATGGGGTTTAACATGTACAGGAAAAACTCAACTTCTGCATAAACTTACAAATTCATTAGATCTTGAAGGTCTTGCACAACATCGTGGAAGTTTGTATGGTGCCATAGGTTTAACTCCAAGAACACAGAAACGGTTTGAAACACTTCTTTTACAACGGTTAGATGAACTTAACACTGAAACGTACGTTTTTGTTGAGGGTGAGAGTAGACGAATTGGTGATTTAATGATACCTGAATTTCTGTGGAAAAAAATGATGGCTGGAATTCATGTTCTTATCACGAGAAGCATTCCTATTCGTGCGAGTGAAGCTGTCAAGGAATATTTTTCTTCAGATGATGCAATTACAAAAATACAAGAGATAACTACAAAATTACCACGAATTCTTGGTGAGAAAAGAAAGCAAGACGTTGTTGATTTAATTGATGCAAAAGAATTTGAAAAAGCAGCAACAATTTTATTAGAAGAATATTATGATATGTTGTATGCACATACGTTAAAGAAACAACAATATCAATTTGAAGTCAATAATGATGATCTTGAGAAAGCTGTGGAAGAATTGAAAGAATTGAAAGAAATCATTCATTCTAAACTATCATAAAACTCGTTAAACAACGCTTTAATATCATCAACGGACTTAACAGTTAACAGTTTACCACGAAGCTTCTTACTTCCTTTACATCCTTTAGAAAAGTTCATTGCTTGCATTCGGATATTTGACAATTTAATTGTGGGATACTTTTCTGCATATTTCAAATATTTGAAAAAAGTGGTTATTCTTTCTTGAGAAGAAATTTCTTTATACGTACCATTTTCTAAATATTCATTAATTTGTGTAAATAAGAATGGGTTCTGTGCAGCTGCTCTTCCAACCATAACATAATCACAACCAGTTTCGTTAATCATTCGCTGCGCATCTTCGGGAGTTCTGATATCACCGTTACCCACGATAGGAATAGAAACAAGTTTTTTTAGTTCTTTAATTAATGACCAATCAGACTTTCCAGCATAACCTTGTTTAACAGTTCTTGGATGGAATGTTATCATCGCTATTCCTTCTTCCTCTGCTATTGTTGCAATTTGTTTGAATTTGTTTGGTTTGTCAATACCTGAACGAATTTTTATTGTTATAGGCTTTTTTGTTGAAGAGACTAATGCATGAAATATTTTCCTTACCAATTCTGGTTCTTGTAATAGTGCAGAACATGCCATCTGTTCCGTCACGGTAGAAGATGGACAACCCATATTATAATCAATGATGTCAAAATGTTTTGCAACAATTTTTACTGCTTTTTGTAACTCTTTCACGTCGGAACCAAAGAGTTGGACAGCAATAGGTTTTTCTTTTGGAGAGAATTCAATAAATTTAGAAATATCCTTATCTATTTCTTTTCGTGCAACGATAGCATGGATATTTGTAAATGGTGTAACGACTAATCCTGCTCCTAATTCTTTGCATATGAGACGTAGAGCGGGATCACTTACCCCCGCCATGGGAGCAAAGAATGCTTTACTTTTGAATTTTGGTAATGTTGCCATTTTGTTTTTTAATAATACTAGATTATATAGAGTTTCCGATACATTTATAAAAAAATCCATATCAAAGAGCGTAGATGAAACGAAGCTCACGACGATGGAAGAAAAAAGGCCAAATGCGCTGGAAATGGCAGCGTAAAAAGATGAAAAAGGCTAAGCGACGACGACGATTACAAGCAAATTAGATCTTATCTTCTCCTCTTATACTGTATTTTCTCATTTTTTTTAAATTTATTAATATTTTCTCTTCGAGGAATACACAGAAACATTTATAAACAAACCACATTCCAGAATTGATACGTGTATGCTTAATGTAATTTACATTAAGTATGAATGAGGTGATTCAATTACTAATTGTGATTGGACGAAAATGACAAACAATTCCTATTAAAGTTTTAGCAGACCATATAATACTCATAAGGATCGTTAAAAATTCTAATTCCCGTTGATCCTGCGGGAGAATGCTGCTATGGGAGTTCGACTAAGCCATGCAAGTCAGAGGGCCTCTTCGGAGGCACAGGCTGAATGCTCTGTAACACGTCAATAATCTGCCCTTAGGCACGGGATAACCATGGGAAACTGTGGCTAAAACCGTATAGGTTATGGAAACTGGAATGTTCCGTAACTTAAAGGCAACACCTAAGGATGAGTTGGCGGCCGATTAGGTTGTTGGTAGTGTAAAGGACTACCAAGCCTACGATCGGTACGGGCCGTGAGAGCGGTAGCCCGGAGAAGGGTACTGAGATACTGACCCTAGCCCTACGGGGTGCAGCAGGCGCGAAACCTTTACACTGTACGTAAGTGCGATAAGGGAACTCCCAGTGCTCATGCATTGCATGGGCTTTTGCTATGTGTAAAAAGCTTGGCGAATAAGTGGTGGGTAAGACGGGTGCCAGCCGCCGCGGTAACACCTGCGCCACGAGTGGCATTCATATTTATTGGGCCTAAAGCGTTCGTAGCCGGATTGATAAGTCTTGAGTGAAATCGTTGCGCTTAACAAAACGACGTGCTTGAGATACTATTAATCTAGGGACCGGGAGGCGTCAAGGGTATTCGAGAGGGAGCGGTAAAATGCTGTAATCTCTCGAGGACCACCTGTGGCGAAGGCGCTTGACGAGAACGGGTCCGACGGTGAGGAACGAAAGCTAGGGGAGCAAACCGGATTAGATACCCGAGTAGTCCTATGCTGTAAACGCTGTGTACTAGATGTTGCATATTCTCCGTGAATATGCAGTGTCGGAGCGAAGGTATTAAGTACACCGCCTGGGGAGTACGGTCGCAAGGCTGAAACTTAAAGGAATTGGCGGGAGAGCACCACAAGGGGTGCGGCGTGCGGTTTAATCTAACTTTACGCAGAGAATCTCACCAGCAGCGACGGCAGAATGAAAGTCAGATTGAATGTCTTACTTGACGAGCCGAGAGGTAGTGCATGGCCGTCGTCAGCTCGTGCCGTAAGGTGTCCTCTTAAGTGAGGTAACGAGCGAGACCCACACCCATAATTGCCAGCAGGTCCTTTTGGACGACTGGGCACCTTATGGGGACTGCTCTGGAAACGGAGAGGAAGGTGTGGGCCACGATAGGTCTGTATGCTCCGAATCTGCTGGGCTACACGCGCGCAACAATGGCACGGACAATGGGCTGCGACACCGAAAGGTGAAGCTAAACCTCGAAACCGTGTCCTAGTTTAGATTGAGGATTGTAATTCATCCTCATGACAACGGAATCCCTAGTAATCGGACTTCATCACGGTCCGGTGAATATGTCCCTGCTCTTTGCACACACCGCCCGTCAAACCAACCGAGTTGGGTCTGGATGAGATATAGCTTTGAGTTGTATCGAATCCAGGTTCGGCGAGGTGGGTTAAGTCGTCACAAGGTAGCCGTAGGGGAACCTACGGCTGGATCACCTCCTTTATATTTACAAAAGTATCATACTGGGCCCATAGCTCAGTCCGGATTAGAGCACCTGCCTTGCAAGCAGGGGGTCTCGGGTTCGAATCCCGATGGGTCCACTTTTCCTTAATTGGAAAAAACATGTTCCTGAAAATCTGGTAAGATTGACGGGTCCTATCGTCTTCAGAATAGCCATATTCTGGCGATGTTGGTTGAGCATGATGGAGCGGCGAATGAAATCCAATCTCATTCACCAAAACTCCGCGATAGTACATCATAGTAATGAGCCATATGTAAGAATAACACGTCTTAGCACGCTGCTAGATGGATGACTAGGTTCAAAACGCCGATGAAGGACGTGACAAGCGACGATATGCTCCGGCGAGCTGAATGTAAGCGTTGAACCGGAGATTTCCGAATGAGACTTCTCTCATTGAGACCATTCGTGGTCGGGGAACGCGGGGAATTGAAGCGTCTTAGTACCCGCAGGAAAAGAAATCAACGAGATGCCGTTAGTAAGAGCGACTGAAAACGGCCCAGTTCAAACTGAATCCGTAATAGTAATATTATGGAGATGTGGTGTATGGACTTCTATTACGGTCATTTTTTCGACCTGAAGTTTCCTGGAAAGGAACACGATACAGGGTGATAGTCCCGTAAGGGTAGAAAAGGTGATCCTAGGAAGTATCCTGAGTACTGCTTCTTGAAATTGAAGTAGGAATGTGGGGGGCATTAACCTCCAAAACTAAAAACGTTTTGAATCCGATAGCAAACAAGTACCGTGAGGGAAAGTTGAAAAGAACCCTTGATAGGGAGTAAAAAGATTCTGAAATCTAGTAGCTATAGTATGTCAGTGCTCTTAGGAGTTCTGACGTGCGTTTCGAATAACGGGCCAGGGAGTGTATCTATGTGGCAAGGATAACCTGTAAAGGGGAATCCACAGCGAAAGCAATAATTCCGCAGTTTACGAGGGAAGCGGTGTGAAAGTGCCGTAAGTCACATGGGTACGACCTGAAACCGAGCGATCTATTCCTGGGCAAGGTGAAGCGATAGTAACATATCGTGGAGGCCTGTAGAGGTTCTGTGTACAAGCGTTCTTGTGACCTGGGAATAGGGGTGAAAAGCCAATCGAGCTCGGCGATAGCAGGTTCCTGCCGAAATTGACCTTAGTCAAGTCTCGGACGAGATAGTTATGGTTGTAGAGCTACGGATAGGAGATTTAGGCGGAGAAATCTGTCGGTTTCCTGTCCAACTCCGAATGCTGTAACGTTGTAGACTCTGGGAAACAGGGAATCTTGGGGTAAACTTGATTTCCGTGAGGGGAACAACCCAGACCATGGTTAAGGCCCCTAAGTGTCAACTAAGTGATAAAGGGTAAACGGTGTTCGTGATCTTAGACAGCGAGGAGGTTGGCTTAGAAGCAGCCATCCTTTAAAAAGTGCGTAACAGCTTACTCGTTGAGATCGTGAGCCCGGAAAATTGACGGGTCTAAGTTGACCGCCGATACCATGGGCCATGAATAATGGAGATAGGCAGGCGTTCTTGTAGGGCAGAAGCATTTCCGTGAGGAGATGTGGACCTTCAAGAAATGAATATCCTGGTGATAGTAGGATCCTAGCGAGGTGAGAAACCTTGTCGTCGGAAGGGCAAGGGTTCCTTGGCAATGCTCTTCAGCCAAGGGTTAGTCGGTCCTAACCGTACTCTTAACCGATGTACGGGAAAGGGAAAGTGGTTAATATTCCACTACTGTTTTAGTATGCGCGGCGACGCAAGCTTTGTTTCTGACACATTGGAATAGATCAACATTTCTTGTCTGAAATGTTAATGTGGATAGGTCAAGGGAGTATCGTAATGATGAGAACTTGATGAAACCGCAGATGAGCAGGCATATTGTCTGTTTGATTGATTTCTGGTGTCCTTGAAAAGGGAACATTGAAATATCTAAAATAACCGTACCCAGAACCGGCACTGGTGCCCCTAGGTGAGTAGCCTAAGACGTGAGAGTGTAATCTAGCTTAGGGAATTCGGCAAATTAGTCCCGTATCTTCGGTATAAGGGATCCCTGTCTTCGTATCTGTATAGGTGCGATGTTAGGGTGCAATAACTAGGGCGGTCCGACTGTTTAACAAAAACTTAACTTTCTGCAACGCTGTAAAGCTTAGTATAGAAGGTGACATCTGCCCAGTGCCAGTACTTTAAGCCTCGTTCCAACGGGGTGAAGAGCTGGTAAACGGCGGGAGTAACTATAACTCTCTTAAGGTATGCACAAAGTTGCCTTAAGTCCCAGTTGTTAAACATGAATACCATTCAGAAAACATGGGATAAAAATCTAACTAAATGCTGGAAAATCTCTGTATCTTGTTGTAGGATATTGTTTTGGTAACGAAGCAACGACCCCTGAAAATCAACAAGTGGAGACAATCAGCAGGAAAGACTTCTCATTGAGAAGAATCCTCAGAGACTACATGTTAGACACCATTATTGGTGAAGATATAGTCCGACCTGCATAGCGATATGTAGAGATATACAGAAATGTGTATCCGCCATTTCTTTAAGTGGTTAGTACCCGAAAGGGGAAAGTAACAAATGTGAGCGAAATGCCTTGCCGTTTGAATGACGGCCTGCATGAATGGTGTAACGAGATCGCCACTGTCCCAAGCTAGAAACTCCCGAAAATTCCATCCTGGTGCAAAGGCCAGGGACTTCCAATGGGAAGCGAAGACCCCGTGAAACTTTACTGTAGCCTGTCGCTGTGGTGTGACGTTTGGTATATAGTGTAAGTGGGAGCCGTTTGAGGTCATGAGCGTCAGCGTATGACTTAGGCAACAATGTAACACCACTTATCAAAAATTATATCACTTACCTCTTGTAGGGACACCGATTGGTGGACAGTTTGGCTGGGGTGGCACGCTGTTGAAAAGATATCAATAGCGCCCAATGGTTGGCTCATCCGGTTTAGAAATCCGGAGTAGAGTGCAAGGGCATAAGCCAGCCTGATTGGACTTTAAACATAACGAATTCCAAACACGAAAGTGTGGCCTAGCGAACCTCTGTGCCTTCTTAATGAGGGCCAGAGCAGACTGAAAAGTTACTCCGGGGATAACTGAGTTGTCGCGCCCGAGAGTTCATATTTAGTATTCATCATGGATACTAGAAGAATATATCGACGGCGCGGTTTGCTACTTCGATGTCGGCTCATCCTATCCTGGTGGTGCAGAAGCTACCAAGGGTGGGGGTGTTCACCCATTAAAAGGGTTCGTGAGCTGGGTTCAGAACGCTGTGAGGCAGTTTGTTTGATATCTATTGGAAGTGTTTGACGTCTGAAAGGAAGGACCACTTAGTACGAGAGGAACGGTGGTTCGGAGCCACTGGTGGACCGGTTATCCGACAGGGTACGCCGGGCAGCTACGCTCCAAGTGATAAGTGCTGAAAGCATCTAAGCACGAAGTACACCTTGAAAAGAGACATCATAGGGCATCACAAAAACAGTGGTTTGATAGAACCGGTGTGTAAGTACGAAGGCAACGACGTATTCAGCATGCGGTTACTAACGTCCATATCTTGTGTTATTCTTACATATGGTTTTCATTTACATTTTACTTAGGTGAATCGACTTCACCTTTGTTTTTTTTTATTTTTTAATTATAAATAGCGTTAGCTATGTAGTTCATAAAAGTTATAAATAGGACTTTTCTTTTTCTTCTTATGAATACATTCGAAGAACGTTATGGTGTTGAAGAAGGCGAAGCTGTAAAACATTATCATCGTATACGGCGAATGTTTTGTATCAAAGACGATGTTTTGTACATTGCTAAACCTAACGTTGAATATTCTCATGCAGTATGGTTTGAAATGAATGGGTGGTCAGATGATGTTATGAACACTGCTGTTCGAGGTGTTGTTGATCCACATGGAAATATTTATTATTATGTTGGGTATGATTTTCAGATTGATGACGATTCTGAAAAAGTATTCTTTACACACCTTGATGATTTAGTAGAACAGTTAAAGATAAAACCAACTGCATTAATCTTTGGCGGTAAAGTTAAAAGCGATTCTTCTTCAACATGGCCTCCTAGGACAGAGTATGGGGTGGTGAAGGATTATATTTAATAACACCCACACCCCACTGGACAACCACGGGTAAGGTATATAAATCACCTATCTCTCAAATATATATATGATTAATAACTTTAGTCCACGTTTATATCAACAGACAATTCTGGGAACAGCTGCACATAATAATACGTTAGTAGTACTCCCAACGGGCCTAGGAAAAACTGCTGTAGCGTTTTTACTTGCAGCACAAAGGTTACATCAATATCCAAATTCAAAAATATTAATGTTGGCACCAACAAAACCGTTATGTGAACAACATATTGAAACCTTTACAAACCATTTAAACGTTCAAAAAGAAAAGATTGTTTTATTCACAGGAAGTATTAAACCAGAAAAGAGAGCAGAGTTATGGAAAGATGCACAAATAATTGTATCTACACCGCAAGGGCTTGAGAATGATGTTATTAACAAACGTGTAAAATTGCAGGAAGTTTCCCTATTAATATTTGACGAAGCACATCATGCAACAAAAGAGTATGCGTATGTATGGATTGCACAACAGTACGATAAAGTCTCTGCACGTTCACGAATTTTAGCGTTAACTGCATCTCCCGGGTCTGATATGGAAAAGATTCGTGAAGTGTGTACCAATTTACATATTGAAAAGGTTGAAGTAAGGACTGATAAAGATCCTGACGTGAAACCGTACGTTCAAAATGTTAATATTAACTGGATACCTATCAAATTTCCAGATGAACTTAAAGGAATACAGAAATATTTACAGGATGCAAAAAAGAGTAAACTTATAGAAGCACAGAGGTACGGCCATTGTAATTCTGCATCATTAATGAAAGGTCAAATGTTAATGTTACAAGGAGACTTACAACGACAAATTTCATCTGGTCATAAAGATTTTGAAATCTTACGATCAGTATCATTAATCGCTGAAGCGTTAAAGATTGAACATGCACTTGAATTGTTAGAATCACAGGGCATTGCACCATTACATACATACTTTACAAAAATGCAAAAACAGTCGTTAACATCTAAAGTAAAAGCTCTTAAAAACCTCTTGATAGATGAAAACGTTAAGTCTGCAATGTATCATACAGATGAACTTTTCAAAAAAGAGTATAAACATCCTAAACAAGTTATGTTACAAGAAATGATGTTTGATGTTATTAATAAAACTCCTGATGCAAAAGCCATTATCTTTACACAATTTAGAGATTCTGCTGAACAGATTGTCTCTACACTTAATGAACTTAAGATTACAAATCACATTTTTGTCGGCCAGGCAAAGAAGAACGGTATTGGTTTTTCACAGAAAGAACAGAAAGCTATCTTAGACCAATTTAGAACTGGTGAGTTTAACGTTCTTGTGGCAACGTCCGTTGCTGAAGAGGGTCTTGACATTCCTAAAGTTGATAAGGTTATTTTTTATGAACCCGTTCCTAGTGCTATTAGGTCAATACAGAGACGTGGAAGGACGGGACGTTTAGAAGAGGGAGAAGTTAACGTTCTTGTATCAACAGGAACAAGAGATGAAGCCTATCGTTGGTCAGCACATCATAAAGAAAAACGTATGTACAGAAATCTTGAAACCCTTAAGAAAGATTTTACGTTAAATGGAACTAAAAAGACAACATTACACAAATTCATTAAAGAGGACGAAATAGTTTCTGTCCTTGCAGATCATCGTGAAAAGAATAATCGTATTGTAAAAGAATTGATTGATATAGGTATATCTGTTAAGACTGGTCAGTTAGTTTCTGCAGATTATCTTGTTTCAGGTAGAGTAGGTGTTGAATTAAAAAAAGTACCTGATTTTGTTGCATCTATCATTGACGGTCGTTTATTGGAACAAGTACGAGATTTACGACAAAACTTTGACAAAGCTGTCGTTATAATTGAAGGAGAGGAAGACATTTATGCTATTCGAAAGGTTCATGCGAACGCTATTAGAGGAATGTTAGCTTCTATTGTTTTAGATTTTGGCGTTCCGGTTTTATATACAAAGAATCCAAAAGATACTGCTGCATTGTTGGCAGTGATGGCAAAACGTGAACAGAATAAAGAACGAGACGTTTCAGTTCATGATAAGAAACCTCATACAACGAAAGAACAGCAAGAATTTTTAGTAAGCTCATTTCCATATATTGGGTTAAACACTGCACGTTTATTACTGAACAATTTCGGTTCTGTCAAGAATGTTGTGAATGCATCTAAAGAGGATATGACGATGATAAAAGGTGTAGGCCCAAAGACAGCTGAAAGGTTAACGACGTTGTTTGATGAGACGTATGAGAAAGATTGATTATACTATTTTTCCCGTCTGCCAATCTTTAAGAACTTTACGTGCAGCAGCATCCATGTTAGGTTTCCCACCAGATACAACTAATTTAAACTTAACAGCGATAGCTTCTAGAATTTCATCAGGATCATCTTCTGTAACATTATACTTCTTTTGTATCATGACTTTCTTTTCATTAATAAGTTCAAGAGCAACAATTTCAGGATTCTTAATCTTTTCATAACTTTGCGCACCAATCATACCATGTTTGACCAAATCTTTTTCACGTTGTGGAAACACTCCAGGTGTATCCAAGACCAATATTTTATTATCAACACGAACTTTTTGAACACCTTTTGTATATCCACTTTCGGATGACGTTCGAGCAGCTCCTTTACCAGCTAAAGCATTAATCAATGATGATTTTCCAACATTGGGATATCCTAAAACACCTACGGTAACGGGTTTTCCTCGTGACAATTCTAAAATTTTCTTTTTAAGAATGGTTGTTCCTAAATGATCTTTACTAGAAATGAACACGCTTGGTACTAATTTTCGTTTGAGCGGGTCAAGTTCTTTCTTGGAAACTAAATCACACTTATTAACAACGTACAAGATCTTTTTGCCAAATTGTTCAATCTTTTTTTCAATTTCAAAATTTCTTGTATCGTCAATCATTCGAGCATCAAGTACTTCGATGATAATCTCTGCTTCCCTAAGTACTTTATTGACATGTTTCCAGAACGATGGCATAATACTGTTTAATGATACAAATTTATAAATATTCGCTTAATTTATATGATAGATCATGGCATTTTCAAAAACATTTCCGCGAACAACCAAAGAGAGTTCATATCCAACATGGGAAGAAGTGTACCTTTCTGATGAAGAAGAGAAGGAAGTTGAGGAAAAGTGTAAGAGAGAACATTTTGCTATACTTGATGAATGTTTACGCGATGCACATGCAGTTGCGATAAAGAATGCTATCAACACTGAAGAAAATGTTACTAAACTAGCAATTACATTGTTTGAAAAACGTGCATCTCACGCAGTATTTTGGAAGGAAAATAAAGCAAAGGAAAAGTTTGATAGGACATTTAAACATTAAATAAACAGTTAATTTTAAAAAATCCTTTTATTTACATACACATTATGAAAAAGATTGGTGTAATATGTGTAATGGTCATTTCGTTTCTATTTATTGTTAGTTGTACTGAAAAAATGTCTGATGAATCGTCAGATGACTTGTCAGAAGATATGTTATCTAGTGAATTAGGAAATTTATCTGAATCAGAATTGAGTTACGTTCTTTCAGATGATCAAAGTTCGTTAACTGGCCAATCATACAAATTTAATTCAAAAAGGGTGCGGTATCTAAATAATCTTCAAAAAAGGGTTAAACCGTACAAAATCACATGTACAGATTCTGATAAAGGTGCTGATTACCAGAATGTAGGATATGTCACTTTAAAAAATTATCCAAAAAGAGAAATACAAAAATCTGATTGGTGTTGGCGTGATGGTATTAAATTACAAGAGTACATTTGTGAAAAGGGAGAATATAAAGGTGATACAACGTTTGATTGTTCAAGTTTAGGAAGTGATTATGTTTGTGAGGACGGTGCATGTGTTACTTCCAATGTCCCTAAAGCAGATATATTATCAATACCTCTACCCGAAAATTCACATTGTTTCTGGGGACTGAATTCTGACAAACCTGAATGTTTACAGTTCTATACTGAAACGTGTTCTCCTTACAGTGGCTGTTCAGTTTCATCTGCATGTCCAAAGTATTATAATCCTGTGTATGATACTCAGGGAACTTTTTATCCGTCAGCATGTTGGGCAGAACAGTTAGGCATAAAAAATTATGAATATGGATACTCATATAAAATACAAAAATTTTTTAGAGACATATGGCGAATGAAAAAAGTTGGATCTCGAGCACAATATACTACCATAGAAACACCAAACATTGAATTTTCGTATAGTGGTTCAGGATTGTCTGGATGGAAAAGTGGCACATTTCTTCGATCAACCATGTGGGTTAATAATACTAATTATAATGTAATAGATTTTAATATTGATACTGAATCTTCAGGAAATAGAAAACAGTTTGAAATAGAAACAAGTTATTCTAAAACATGGTCTTCTGTTTACGGAGAAGAATTAGATATGTTACTTGTGTTTCTTACATTTGACGATGCATATCCAACTGAAGTGCTTCTAGAATGGACAGAAACATATGAACAATTAATGAACGATTATTTTGCATCGAAACAAAATCTTCCTAATCCCATTCACTATAATATTGTCCCTGTAGTCATTGAACCTCCTGAAGGTGTTCATCGAATTGTTCCTGGCAATAATCATTTTTCTTCAGCAGAAAGAGAATTAATATATGATACTGCAGTTGAAAATATAATCAATCCAGATTTTGACGTGTTGGTAGCAGCACCAATTATGATAAATGGGTTTGGTGGTTCGTATGGATTTTGGAATAATCTAGAATTTATTCATGCACCTTTATCACCAAAAGAGCCGTACTCTGAAAGTGATGTTGATCAGGGAATACATTCTTTAGTGGCATTTCATGATTTGTTTTTAACAATTAGTCATGAAGTATTACATGCTGTCGGCTTACGTGGAGATCATGTTCCTATGGGGTATGGAACAACGTATCTTGCGTATGTTGGTCAAAATACTAATTCTATTACAGGAAAAGAACAACATGTTCCATCTAAATGCGATTTTTATGGAAGTTCTTCTGACGTATTTGCTGTTGAATTACCTGAACAACTTACGATTCGTGTTGGAGAAGAACCACACATGTTTGGTGGGAATCCTTCCGCATTACGTATTGAAACAAGCCGGTCTGGCCGATGTTTATTTGGTTCACGTGGTGACGTCGTGTTAAAAGATTACGATCGTGATGGTACGTACGAAATAATGTATACTAATAATTTAATTGGACCAGAATTACAACGAACTCTTGGTTGGGTTGACGTTGACGGTGATGGCATTACTGAACTTATTGATCCTACACCGTATGATGGTATCGAAATAACAACGTATGATATTCGAGATTACATTGTACCTGAACAAGATGAAGACGGCCCGTACGCTTTTGAAGTGATTAATGATGCCGTGTCAATTGAAGGATGTTCCTTTGCGCACGTGCGTCTTGAAACAGGTCAGGAGGGACATATTCCATTACAATGTAATACATATAATGATTTAATAACAAATGTGTATACTGGTGTTAAGTATTATTGGTTTACTATAGACTCAGATAAGTATGGTACTGTACTAATCGCAAGTGTTATATAATGAACAAATAAGATATTTAATAAAATAACATAAAACAACCAAATAAAAAAATTAAATAAAAAAGAAACTTATCGTTTTCGTTTCTTCATATTCTTTTGTAAGAACTTGTCAAAATCTTCTAACTCTTTTCTTGTGTTAAAGAATACAAGATGTTTCGCTTTTTTACTGATAACATATCCTCCAAGAAAAAATCTGTCCAGTTTATGAAACTTAACATCTTTTAATGGAACTTTTTCTTTCATTGTTTTGAACCGCGTTTTTCGTGTTACATGAAGATGTGTTGGGTTAATGTGATACTTTTCTTCCATAACGCGTACTTTCTGAATTATGTACGTAAGGAGGATGTATAATGCAATAAATGATACACTTAACAAAATCCCTGAAAGTATGTTATCAGTTTGAACAACAGATATAAAAAATATACAAATTGCAATAACAGAAATTGTTACCGTTTCAATTTTCATTAAAGGAACATTTCTATTTGGAAATTTCCATTCAACTTTTTTTGCAGTTGCCATTATTTTTCTTGACCTCGTATTGGTGCATGTGCCATACTAATAAGCGATGCGATAAACATTGCAGCGAACACAAGCATGAACGCTATTCCATAATTAACACTTTCTGGATAGACTAAATATGCACTGAAAAAGAATCCTATGATTGCAAGTACCATGAAACTTCCTTTTAACGGAGCAGCATGCCATCTTTTTGATGTACGAGAAGACTGTTTCTGTTTTGATTTTTTTCTCATTACTATCACCTCTTTGTACTAGAAAGGAATATTGGAACGTTTTTAAAGGTTGTGGGAGAATTAGTTAAATAAAACTATGCAATGATAAGTTGATAACGTTTTCTTTTGCTTGTCGTTCTTTAAACTGTTTATTAATTTGAAAGAAAATGTGATTGTTACAATATGATCTGTTAAGTGGAACGCCTTTTTGTATAAGTGACGAAACACATTCGGGAACAAGTGAAATAGACATGTTAGTTTTTTCTGCAATTTCTTGATATGATAATGGTTCTTCTTCAGTGTATAAAGCTAAGAACACTGTTCGTTCTTCAGACGTTAATGGTGAGACAGAAATTTCTTCCGGGTTTGTTGTAAGTTGTGTTTGGTCAACTCGTTGCGACAACTTATCAATTTTAACATCGAGCTCGTGGAGGTAATCAAAGAGTGCTTGAATTTCAGAAGTATTTTCATTTATCGACGACAAATGTTCTTCCAGTGCGGTTCTCACAACATCAAATCCTTTCTTCATTGCTACAGCTACCTCAATATTTTTGTTAAGGAGAATATTCACAAAACTCTATCTCCTTCCTTTTATTCTACCACCCTCACCCGTTAATATAGCAATTCTTAATGGTTTAAATACCTTTCGATTTTGCAACGTAACTGTACAATAGTTAGAATGATACCAAATCTTATAAATATAATAACATATTTTTCTTTTTATGTCAATTCGTACAAAACAAAATCTTGAAATGGAACTAAGTAAACTGAAAGGTTTTGAAAAACCATCATTTATGTTGGAACAGTATGCAACTCCAGCACATATTGCTGCTGATTGGATATGGCAGATGGCAATGAGAGGAGAAGTTGCAGGAAAGATTATTCTTGATGCTGCATCTGGTCCAGGAATTTTGGGAATTGGATTATTATTGTTAGGAGCAAAGAAAGTATTCTTTGTTGATAAGGATAAAACAATAATGAAAACTTGTATGGATAATTATAATTTAATTAAAGAAGAGTTTGAACTTGGTGATGCAGAGTTTATCATTGAAGACATTTCATTATTTGATGAACAGGTTGACATTGTTGTCCAAAATCCGCCATTTGGAACAAAAGAAAAGCATACGGACAAAATGTTTTTAGAGAAAGCATTTTCTGTTTCTCACATTGTATACAGTATGCATAAATATTCAACACAAAAATTTGTAGAATCTATTTCTAAAGATTACAAATTTACGATAACCGATATGTGGCGGTACGAATTTCCAATTAAAGCTGCATTTAAATTTCATACAAAACCTACTAAAAACATAGATGTTGGATTGTGGAGAATGGAAAAATTATAATTTTTTAAAATATAATCTCTCAGAAATCGTTACTATTTCTTGTACGGTACATTACAGGATCGGAATGATCAAAATCGATAAGATGTATTGAACGCATTCTCATTTTATTTAATGCCTTTACTTCAATTCTTCGCACACCTTCTCGTGTTATCATTAATCGTTCCTCTATAGCACCCAGTGTCATTCCACCCTTTTCAGCTTCTTGTAATGCACATGTATGGCGTAAATCTACCACATCAGTATTAGGAAAATTGAATTGTATGTGTCCATCATTATGTTTAACATCAAGATATAAATTATATTGGCATCCAACAAAAACACATGGTCCTGGTTCATCTTGACATTCACCATACGTTCTTGGCCGTTTTTGTTCTAATTCCATATAATCTTCTTCTGTAAGATCATTTCCATGAATTTCATTCTCTTCTTGTAATGCTCTTTTGTCCATTGTCATACGCCTTCTTCCATTTTTTCTTTTAGGAGGAATTTTCTTTGTCGTTGCTTTTGTATACAAAACTTCAGTTTCAGCATTTCTAGATGAAACAACAATACCTTCAAATTCAGCAAAATCAATTTTGCTTATATGATAAATTCTGTCTGCAACAAGTTCTCTTTGAATTTCCATTCTATCTGCAAGGTCAGTTATATCATTGGGAGACATGGAATAAGGATAATGTCGGTTTTTAAACAATATTGATTGGTTATCTTCAAAATCGTGGTCAACATATCCATCAAAATCATTTGCGTATGTTGTTCTTCCATCAATTTGAAATAATTGTTCTTCTTCCTCTGTACGAATAAGATAAATTTGGGGACCATTATCACTCGCCCAACGCATGAGTAATCCGTTTTCGAAAGCTACTTGTTTTGTAGCTGAGATTGTACGTTTTGCTACATCAGCAAGATCTTCCAATTTAATTTCATAGGGAACAAAAGAAGGTACTGAAACAGTATCAATAACAGGTTTTTCTATGGACGAATGATATTCTTCTCCAGATACAAAATTAGTTTCATTGTCTATAGGCACTTCTAATGTATTAATTAAAGAATCTAATCCCTCATGAAATGTTTCCACTTCATCACTTTCATCAACATGTAGTTCTTCAACATCAGTTGGTTCAAATAAAGAACTATTAAACGTACGAGTTCTATCGAAAACACTGGAATCAAGCGACATTTTACTCCATGTTAATACTGTGTTTAAAAGTATTTCGTTATTTTACAATATTAAATACTCTAAATGAATTATGTCAAAAATCAAACTTCCTTAATAAACACTAATTCACGTGGAGCAGTACCAATTGACATAACATTATGGCCAGCGGGGACTACAGAAAGATAGTGAGATAAATTTGGATCAAGTAGTTTTCCTATTGCTGTATCGTTTGTCCCATCAGCATAAATACTTGTCCACGATTTTAAAATCGAAATGTGTGGAATGCACGCATCAACAGTTTGGTGCTCCATTAATAATTCATCACCTGGTTTGATAACATGTCCAATTGGATATTTTTGTTGTGGGGCACCATATTGATCAACAACTTCGTATTCAGTAACTACTCCTATTTGACCAAGACCTATTCCTCTATCAGTGGCATTTCGCACTTGTAGACTTTTTGGTTCAACACCATATACAACACCATCTTGAACCAAATCATCCATCCGACAAATTCGTGCACGTTTTGATGTGACGCCAATTTCTCCCCAATATGCTGACGTTAATAACGCTTTTGATTCTGATAATGAAAAATCAAGATTTATACCTTTAATTCTTACAGTAGAATGATTAAGTGAATGTCCTTCACGTAATGCTGTATTATACGCTTGGTTAACATATTGAAATGCATTATCTATCTGATCTTTGTCTATAAAATGTTCCAATGTTGAAGTATACTCAAATGAAACTTCATTACCTGAAGGTAGAGTAGTTGAGAGTGCATGAAGCGCATCTTGCCGCATTAGGCCTGCCATCGTACCAGCACTACCACCAACAGACGTATCACCAAATTTGAAAACTAAGATACGACCATATTCAACTTTTGATGGAGTTAGACCAACGGATCCAATTGAACCATGGGCGTGAGTGAATGCCCCTGTTCTATTTTTACTGAACCGAACATCTCCAGCAAGTATGACTGATTGAACTGGTTCTATGATACCTGGCTCACCACGTTCAACATGTTCATTAACAGCTTTTTGTGTATCTCCAATATCAAACAAACCACTTTCAATAATTTCTACATGTTGAGAATGTAAATATTCTGCAGGATTTTCGTGAGAAAAGAATGTAACTTCTTCAGGTGAAAGTCTGGACTTAAGGGCTTTTAATCGACCGTTTTCTACATCTTCAGCATTAAGTGCAATACCAAACGTTTTCATATCAACAATTCCTAATTCTTTTAATCCTTCATCACGTTTGATTCTATCATTTAATTCAGTAATTTGAAAATTAACACAGGACATGAAGTTATCTTTATCATAAAGTATATCTTCTATCATTGGCGCTTTTTTCATAGATGCATATGCAAAGGACATTGTTGCTCCTTGACATGTTGATCCCATCGCATTTGGTTTACCAACAATATCGTCTGCTCGGTTCATTGGTGTAACAAGGGTAGAATGCCTATCAATCATAAGATGGTAATCTTCTCCTAATGTTTTATATCCAGTCGCTTCTTGAACATCAAGAATTTCTTGTCGAGTAATAAATGGATTAACACGTGCCATATGTCCAACATAATTGTGAATTTCTGGATTGGCAACGGTTGGAGGAAGAAGGTGCAAACTAAATCCGTTTTCTTGTTTTCCTGCATTATGAGTACAGTGATCTGTGATGCACCATTTAACGTCAGGGTTCATGAGAAGTATGTTTCGTGCAACTTTTCCCTTCGCTTCATCGCCACGCTGTGCACCAGTAGTAATGTAAACTAATGTCCTACCTGTAGGAACTTGGAAATATAGTTCATTTGCTTCTTCTGGAGAAATTACTTCAAACTGTTTTCTTTTAAATGTAGGAAGAAAATTGTCACTTACTCGAAATTCTAAACTGCCTTCACGCATTGGTTGAAAATCAACAGAAACTAATTCGCTCATAATGTATCAAATAAACAATTTCTGAATGCTTTAAATACATTATCTATCCCTAAAATATATACTACAGAAATATTGAACGAAATATCAAAGAGCAAATATAACACAAAAGACATAAAAAGAGTATTAATACACAAAATGGTATGCAAAGAAACAAATATCGTTCGTACAACAAAGGGTCACTACCGAAAGGATGTCAGTACTGTGTAAAAGGAGAAAAGCTAGTTATTTTCATTACCGGAAAATGTCCTAGAAGTTGTTATTTCTGTCCTGTATCTGATCAAAAGTATCAGAACGATGTTCAATTTGCAAATGAACGACCTGTTAAAGATTTTAATGATATCATAGAAGAAGCACGTGAAATGGATGCACTGGGTGCAGGTATCACTGGTGGTGATCCTTTAGAGAAACTTGAAAGAACATGTGAATATATTACAAAATTAAAGAAAGAATTTGGTAAAGATTTTCATATTCATCTGTATACATCATTAAATCTTGTAACAAAGGAAACACTTCAGAAATTGTTTTCTGCTGGACTTGATGAGATTCGGTTTCATGTAGATTTAGACAAAAAAACGTTATGGAATAGATTAGACATAGCAAAACAATTCTCGTGGGATGTTGGTGTTGAAGTTCCATTAATTCCAAGTAAAGGACAACAACTTAAAGAAATGATAGACTTTGTTCATGATAAAGTTGATTTTTGTAATCTGAATGAGTTAGAAGTTGCGGATAACGACCATTCTTCTTTACTAAAGATGGGTTTTACTGTTAAGGATCAATTAAGTTATGCTGTCACAGGATCTCAAGAAGTAGGATTACAATTAATTGAATATGCAACTAAAAAAGAATATGATTTTCCAATTCACGTGTGTACAGCAACGTTAAAAGATGCAACACAACTTGCAAACAGAATCAAAAGGGAAGCTGAACATGTTAAACGTTCATTTGACATTGTTGATGCTGAGGGAATGTTAACTCGTGGCGCATTATATCTAAAATATCTCACTCCTGGTTTTGGATATAGAGAAAAATTACACAAAGTTGATAAACAATTCTATATTCGAAGATTAGAACCATTACTTGTTAAGATTAAAGAGAAATTGAAATGTAAAGATGACGACATTTTTCTTGATACAAAAAAGCCACGAATACTTCTTTCAAGAACTATTACTAAGAGAAATGTGAAATTCTTCAAGAAACTTAATTTAGTACCGGCAATAGTAACTGAATATCCAACGGCTGATCAATTAGAAGTAGAAGTAACATTTTTGTAAATTCATAATGTAATCGTAAAAGTTATAAACTTCTGTTATTTCCTATACGAAAAGGTGATAGGATGAAAATTACAATTGATACAAAAGAAGATTCTCATGATGATATTAGAAAGGTTCTTCATATTCTCACACATACACTTGGATCGAACGTTACAGTTGAACAACAGGAACATAAACCTACTGAAACTGTTGATACAACAAACATGATGAGCATGTTTGGTAATACAGAACCTGCAGAACCTATAGAACCACAAAAAGAAGAAAAAGCGCCTGACTTCACATCATTTTTGAATATTGCAAGTAAGAATGATGATAATGATGATGTAGAAAAAGTTGAATATTTTTAAGTTTTAAATTAAAAACATCATTGTTACTCCGACAATAATAAGTGCAGCAAAAACGCCAACAACTATTCTTCCAAACTTTTGTGCTCCGAACCAGTACGCAATTCCTCCTTTCACTGCAACGTTTGTTAATGCTGCGATAATAATGCCGTTTCGTGCAGTTTCCATTGCTAATGAGCCCTTTGCTAGCTGAGAGAGGGAAACAGTAATTGCATCAACATCCGCAAATCCTGAAATGAAACTTACTAAATACACCCCTCGTGAAGATAAATAGACGTCTGCAACCTTAACAAGTGCTAATATAATTGCAAAGAAAACTCCAAACTTAAGCGCCGGTTTAATAGTAAAGGGTGACGATAATTCTACTTTTCCTTTAGTCTTTTTTGCATTTAACCAAAGGAAGTATGAAATAATGGCTGTCAAAAGTGCAAGTACAATAAATGGAATAAGAACTTCCATAAATAACTCTCTATTTAATACAAATACTTCAATTAAAATTCTGATAAACATAATACCATTCGCAAGGATAACTCCTAACACTAACGCTTTATACACTCCTAGTTCTTTCTTACTTCGCGCTGCAAAACTTGTAGTGACGGCAGTACTGCTTATCAAACCGCCCAGAATTCCAGCAAGAGTTATTCCCTTTTCACCGAACCATTTCATAAAAATATATCCTACAAAACTTATACCTGAAATGAAAACGACCATTAACCAAATAATGAATGGGTTGAATAATTCTAAAGGACCGTACCCCTGATTTGGAAGGAACGGAAGGATGATAAATGCAACAACAGCAAACTTTAATGTGTCTGACAATTCTTGTCTTTTAATCTTTTTTGCAAATGTATGAAGGACAGATCTACCATACAAAATTATGGTCATAGTTATAGCAATAACTGCTGCAAGTATTAGTTCGCCATGATAACAAAGAATTCCAACAAAGAATACTATCAATCCTGCAACTTCTGACGTTGCTCCCGTATGGTGCTTTTTTTTATCTCGTGTGACAAAATATGCAGACACAATTAATGAACCCATAAGAATAATTGCAACAATAAGTACCCATACGATAATTATGTCACCAAGATATGCTGCCAATGCACCAAATAACGCAATTAATGGAAATGTACGTATTCCAGCATAATCGTGGCCACGTTTTCGATACTGAGCATATTCTCGTTCTAAACCTACTAACGCACCTAACACCAGAGCAATTGCAAAGTTCTTAATCAATTCAAGTTCTAACATCTATCACACCAAGTGTAAAGGAATGTTTTTTAGTTTAATAAAGGTTTGTATTGGTATCAAACTATAACATAAACAAAATCACTACTCATTAAACCCTTCAAGACTCATTTGTTCTTTCAACTTTTTGGCTTTAATTTTTCGCATCATATCGTCATCTTTTTCTAAGATTAATTGAATCTCTTTCGCTCTTTCAATAACTTCAAATGGTAAACCAGCAAGTCTCGCAACATGTACACCATAACTTTGATCTGTTCCACCCTCAACAAGTTTGTACAAAAATAATACTTCACCGCCAGACTCCTTTGCAGCCAAATTATAATTCTTAATCTTATCAAACTTGTCAGCCAATTTATTCATAACATGGTAATGTGTACTGAACAACGTTTTTGCTTTGATAGAATTATAAATGTGTTCTGCGACACTCCATGCGATAGACACACCGTCAAACGTTGAAGTGCCCCTACCAATCTCATCCATAATGATTAAACTGTTTTCAGTTGCGTTATTTAGGATAGATGCAGTTTCGTTCATTTCAACCATAAACGTTGACTGGCCAGAACTTAAATCGTCTTGAGCGCCAACTCTTGTGAAGATTCTATCTACAACACTTAATGAAGCTTCATCTGCAGGAACAAACGATCCAATCTGTGCCATGAGAACAAGTAACGCAATTTGTCTTTGTACTGTTGACTTTCCTGCCATGTTCGGTCCAGTAATAATTATCATCTCGCCTGGGTTAATAGTAATATCATTTGCAATGAACCGCTGTTCAAGACGTTCAATAACGGGATGCCGACTTTTTATACATTGAATAATTCCATCATTACGTAATGTTGGTTTAACGTAACTATTATGCGCTGCTACACTGGCAAATGAACAAAGAACATCTAATACTGCAATTTTTCGTGCGGTATGTTGAATCTCAACAGTTTTTTGTGTAATGCGTTCAAGAATATCTTTAAAGAGTGCATATTCCATTTCAACAATTTTTTCCTGTGCGCCTAGGATTTTTTCTTCTTCCTGTTTCAATTCTTCCGTTACATATCGTTCAGAATTTGCTGTTGTCTGTTTTCGTATATATGTGTCAGGAACAAGGTGTGTATTCTTCCGTGTTACTTCAATATAATACCCAAACACTCTGTTATATCCAATACGTAATGTACTAATACCAGTTTTCTGTCGTTCATTTTCTTCAATTTGTTGAAGATATTGTTTACTATTTCTTTTAATTGTATGAAGTTGTGCAAGTTCAAAGTTATACTCAGATTGTATTATTCCACCGTCACGAAGAGTTACGGGTGCATCGTCACGAATAGATTTTTGTATCAACTCAACAATATCTTTCATGTCAGGCATTGTATGAATAGCAGTAAAAAGTTCAGATTTACAAAATTCTAACTTTGTTTTAATAGAGGGGATGGTATGTAAAGAATGTTGTAACGCTAACAAATCACGCGGCGTTGCTGTTCCATAATTGACTCTTCCAATAAGTCGTTCCAAATCATTGATATTTTTTAGTACATCATTCAGTTCCTCTCTCAGAATCATGTTTTGTGTTAACTCTTCTACTGCATCAAGCCGTTTTTGAATACGAGATTCTTGAATCAAAGGTGACTTGATCCATTTTTTTATCAAACGACTTCCCATTGACGTAACAGTTTTGTCAAGCACAGATAATAATGTTCCCTGTGCTGTTCCATCTTTCATATTTTTTATAAGTTCAAGATTTCTAAATGTTGATGCGTCAAGAAGCATTGTGTTTTGATTATTTTTTAATGAAACTTTCTTAATATGTGATAATGCGTTCTTTTGTGTATCAATAAGGTATTGCATAAGTGCACCTGAGACAGATATGCTGAGACTCTTTTCTTGTATGCCAAATGAATCTAATGAAGAAATGGTAAAGTGGTTCATAAGTGTCTGTTGAGCTTTTTCTGGTACAAAGTAATAATCTTCCATAGAATTTATGAAACTTCCCGTTGCAGTAATCTTGTCTATCAGTTCTTTATTCACACGAAGACTTTCTGGTACAAGACATTCTCGAGGTTGTACACGTGTAATTTCATCAATGATAGAATTAATGCCGTATAATGTTGTTGTTGTAAACTCTCCTGTTGATATGTCACATAATGCGATAGCAAATTCTGTATCTTTACACGTTATTGCTAAAATATAATTATTTTCCTTCTCATTTAACATAGACGTTTCAATAACCGTCCCTGGCGTAACTATTCGTACAAGGCCTCTTTTTACAAGTCCCTTTGCCAGTTTTGGATTTTCTAATTGTTCAATGATGGCAACTTTATATCCTTTCTTGACAAGTCTACTAAGATACGTTTCAAGTGCATGGTACGGAACTCCTGCAAGCGGTGCACGTTTTTCTCCCTTTCCACGTGCTGTTAATGTAATGTCAAGTTCTTTTGAAACTGTAACTGCATCTTCATAAAACATTTCGTAGAAGTCTCCCATACGTAAGAAAATAACGCAGTCAGGGTTCTGCCGTTTTGCATCTTGGTACTGACGCATTCCTGGTGTAAGTTTATCTGTAGGAATAGTAAGAATACTTTCACAACCGTTTTGTTCTTCCATTTACTATTTCAGAGAAAGATGATTTTTAAATATTGTTGTGGTGGATTAGTGGTGCGAAGAATTTTTCTTATTTATCTGGCTTTTTATCCGTAACACGATTGCCCCATATATTAACATGTAAATTGGTCATATAGTCTTTAATAAGTTCTGGAGTTGCATTAGTTCCAACATTTTCAAGACATTCCATTATATCATCAAATCTTAAACCAACTTGGATTCCACTAACAGGATATGCAACCCATTGAGCGTCATCATCTTTTATTTGTAGTTTTCCATCACCATTTTTAGATACTGGATACTCTGATCCATCTCCTGCAAGAGCTGGCCATGTTTCTCTATGTAATAATATCTCTAACGACATTCTCTCAAAATCATCATCAACAGCTTCTCTATCTGGAAGTTCAATTCTACTTACATTTTCTCCACCATAACTTCCCATCCACTTAGTTGAAGAATATCCTACTAATTCTGCAACTTTTGCTCTTAGGTCTGGTGTTATTTGATCTCCTTCTATATGCAAATAAAATAGTCTTGCTACATCCATTTTAATTATAATTATCTCTTACAATTTATAAACTTATATTTACTTCAATTATTATATTAGAATTAGCCCAGATTATCTAGAATATCGTGTGCATTAGAAGAATGTAAATATTCAGCAATATCTTTGTTATCTTTGTTCAAAAGAAATTTCATTTTGAAAGATTTAGTTTCAGAATTACTGACACGTGCCATCCTATCTGCAAGAAGTAATCCATATGGATATCCTAAAAAAAGTGCATCGGTACAATTGTTTAATAATGATGATAAAACGTTATTATCTCCTTCAAACCTGAATACATGCTTTGCATTGTCATGTAACTTTACAAAAGACGTTTTTTCATGGACATGGTATGACCAACACCCTTGAGGACTAATCTTGTTTAACAAAATTACGGGACTATTCCCACTTGTTGTACAAAGCGATGATGTTTTTGCGAGAGCACATACATTTCCTGGCAACTTTGCAATATACTTTTCTTCGTTCTTAAATGTTGGTTCTAACGTTCCGTCAAGTATAATACTGTCAGCATGTATCTGATTGGCGAGAGCAATTTCAGCGAACCGCCGTGCCATATTGGTTACTTTAGATATTGGTGCACGTTCTTTCCCAGTTTTTATTGTTTGATCATTTGAAGATATCAATAAATCCTGTTCATCAATACATTTTTCTGTTACTGGAAATAGTGTACTTTGATACAATATATCACTATTTTCATACATTACTTTAGTAAAAATGTAAAATTCGTTTGTAATAGAATCAACTTTAGTATTTCCTTTAAACACGATACCACATACACGAATAAAACTCAGACAGAAATTTCCTGAAGATAATATCTCGGCTTGACCACCATCAATGAACGCAATAGTTTTTTCTTCATTGTTGTGTATAACTGAATTAAATCTATCTTGTTGGATAGGAATGATTGTATTATTAAATATGATTTTATCATCTGCTGAATATGTTACAAGAACGTTCTTTATATGGTGAGATATTTGAGTGAGCATTTTAATTTAATGATTAAACACTTCCATTTAATTATTTTCCCCGACGCCATTTTTCAATTGCGTGAAGAACAGTTTGTAAATCTTCTTTCCCAATATTTGTTCCTGACATTGGCCATCTTGATTTCATTCTTCCAATTTTAAAGTTTCTAAACCCTTGTTTAAGAAGATTTCCTGTATCTCTCTGTAATGTAGTAGAATCAATCCCTAAACAATAGTGCATTCGAAATTTGAAATTCTCTTGAAAGATTTCATAATCTCTTCTTCTTGTAGGAGATAAATCTGCACAAAGAAGTATATTTCTTACATTATCATCAGCATAATGGTTATATGAATCACATTCTTTCCCACATCGCGAATTAACCAACACTGAAAAATCACTTTTATCTTTTAGTAAATCTTGTAATTCTAGATTATGAGAATCTGATGGGATAAGAAAAACATGGTCATATTTTTTCGCAGCTTTTTGATAAATTCTAGCTCTTTCTTCTAAATCTATTAATTGGCGTCGAGAATCAAAAAATGATACTTCTGGCATGTCTTTATTAAAAAAAGCAGTACAGGATAATGCAACATCTATTTCTCCCTCTCCCAGTTCTCTTACTCTCTTTTCAGTATTATGATTAGCAACAATAATACCATTACGCAAATCATTTGTTGGTTGTGTTCTTGCAAGAGTTTGAACAGATTTACTAAATTCTAAGTCTTCTAAGAATTCAGGATCACAAAAATAATTTGTGTACGCCATATAAACAGCAATCCCCTGTTTGTTAAGAACAGGAATTGCTTCCAGAAAATCTTGTTGTATCGCTCGACGAGAAGAAGGATCGTTTGCTCGAACATCACCAAATAACGCATTAGGTCGTCCTCCATTTAATGGTGAACCAGGAAAACCTGCGTAGAGAGTTAATTCTATTCCATTAGGAACTACAATGTTATATTGTTCATCATGTTTCCCTCTAATGTCATAGAAAGGAGCTTCTATTCTAATCGTATCTGTTAATACCATAGTGATTTTTATCTAGAACACTCTTTTTTTTAAGGACAAAAAAAGCCCCTGCCGAGAATTGAACTCGGGACCTCGACATCTTTGTCACTTGCGTTCCAAGCAAATATACCAATGTCGCGCTATTTTGCGCTACGCGCAAACTTTTGTTCGCGCAAAGTACCGCTAAGCCACAGGAGCATGGTGCGGGGAAAGGGATTTGAACCCTCGAACCCACTAAGAGACAGGATCTTAAGTCCTGCGCATTTGACCAAACTTTGCTATCCCCGCATGTTTGGATATCGCAGGTGTCTCATTGTTTAGTAGAGTATGAAACAAAAGAAGTAGATGGTTTATAAAATTAACTGCAAATTATTTTATCTTAAAGGGTTCTTAACTTCGATCAAACCAGAATCTGATTCTATTGGATTTGATCGTAATCGCGGTTTAATTCTTCCATGTCTAGCATCAGTATTAGCCATTCCTAATTGATGCAATCGCACAGCGACATAATGGACCGTATCGTGATACATTGCTTCGTATCCTTGTCTTCTCACTTCTGGCAAGGACGCCCACCGTATTCCTTCTGCTTCGCCACTTGCTTCAATTCCTTTCTCTACTGTCTCTGTGATTAATTTTCGACTTCCATTAACCAGAACATGATAATTAAAAGAAACAAACCAACGTTTTGCTACCTCTTCACCTGTTGGATGAGCAACTCTATATCTATCAAGGAATATTCCAATTCTTCTTGCACCTTGAATGAAAGCTCTTGTACCACTTAACTCGTGCCTATATTTTCTTGAAGGTTTTTGTAAGTCCATCTCTTCTTCTAATTCTCTATATCCTTCTCTTCGTATATCAGAATGAGTATCTCGATCAAACGGAAAGTCCATTTGTCCTGCCAAATCTTCTAATGGAACAACATATCTATCAATTTCCTGAATTGCGTTTCTATCAACAATGTGTGTAAGTGGCGCGTTATAATCTCCATTCATGAAAACGTTATCTTCATACTTAACTCTATTATTCTTCCAAAATAATGAAAATAAAAATGAACTGAAAGGCATTTTTGTTACATCTATCTTTCCACCTGGAAGTGCATATTTTCCAGTTTCTTTATGAGTTGGAAGTGTTAATACATAATTGTCTCGATTCATTCCACCACGAATTATTGCAGCTGAAAACCTAAAATCGAAATTATTTCTTAAATCATTAAATGTTAAACCCGTTATCTCTTCCATAATTGTGTCGAGTCGACGAATATCATCGTCCTGAGAAAGACTTTCAGAATCTAATAGAAATTTTCGTTCTGAGATCCATCTTTTTCGTATTTCTTTGATTTCTGAGTATAGATTTTCCATTTTATGACAAACATCTAAAAACCTCTACTACCTTAAACATACCTGTATGTGTGGCAAGCTATGGGTTAAATAAAACACGCTTTATAAAACTTTCCTATAATCACTATTCTTCAATGGTTACACCAAGGGTGTATACAATACGACCCATGTTATGAATAAGGCTTGTCATACGCTGAAGTCTATTCATTACTTTATGCATTCCTACATTTTCACCATTCTTTGGCTTCAATGCTTCAATTCGTGAGTAAAAATCTCCTTTTTGGTCCGCGATGTTTAATGCCAGATTATGATCATTTGTGTGTGCTGATTTCATAGTATTAACATAATATTCATACACATCCATAAGGATTTTCTCTATGACCTTTCGTTGTTTTTCAGATGGCTTCAATTTACGAACATGTCGTGCAATTCGACGAGCCTCATCAGCAATACCCTCAATATAAAACGCAAGGTTATGAAGGCGCATGGCTTGAATTGGTGAGAGTTTAAAATTCTTAACAGCTTTCATTGGATTTTCAACGTTGTACAATACTGATCTATAGAGAAGAAAATACAATCTGTTAACGTTTCTATCTCGTTCATTTAAACTTTCATAATTATCTTCTTCAAATATCTCACACGTTTCTTTAATCATTGTACGTGTTACAATGTCCATCTTTCGAATAAGTTCTTCTATTGAAACAGTATCCATATTAAGAAAAACTTTTGCAATAATTGTATTGGATGTCTGTTCCATAACTTCAAGTGCAATAAGGTTTTGCATAATCTTCTGCATTTCTTTTACTTTTCCTTTAATCTCATTTCCTTTTAGCGTTATTTTATTACAATTTTTAATATACGCAGAACATACTTTTCGTTCAATCCAATCACTATTTTTACCATCAATAATGATAGTTTCTTCACGATCTTCAGCGTCACCGTTAAACTCCTTTTTGCTTAACGCTAAATTAGGACCATTTTCTTCAATATAAATTAAATCTCCCTTTACTAACTTGTGCTGCCGAACCCATGGTTTCGGTAATGATACAACAAAACTATTTTTTCCAAAGGATATAAGTTTTCTATATTCCATTGTAAATCCCCCAAACTTCTACATAAGTATATATGTTACTATATGTTATTTAGTAAATGTATTTATATTTAAATGTTATGTATATAATATAGCCATGGGGGTGGTCAGAATGCAACGTAAAATAATGAAGAGATTTTTGATAGGAGAAAATTCTCCTGAAGATGATAGTTTTTATTCAAGAAAAAAAAGAGCACTTCTCGTTGAGGAAGGTGCACTTAATAACGAAGAAGACGGATTCATGCAGGGATATGAAGATGGTTTTCCTGAAGAAAATAATGAGGATGATAGTTGGTTTTTGGATAATGATATTCAGCCAGGAATAGTATAAACAGTATTATGACAATGAAAAAATTACTTGGGTTGGAATCATTTCCGTTTACGGAGGAAGAAATCGTTCGTCGGATACGGGACGCTCAGCGTAAGCATTTGAAAGAAGTAGTATTCTCAACTCCAAATAGAACGATAACAATTTCGATAGGAGATATCAATCCTGCTGGAATGATGAGAGGATATTGCGATTATTACGCGAAATAAAAAATACTTTTACCAAAATGAATTAGTATTTTTTAATGTGTCTGATACTCGTATCAGAAACAAATAGAAAAGTCTTTAAACTTCATTTTAATTCTTATAGTCAATGGTATATGGAATGGACACAGTGCGCCGCATTAAAAGTGCTATCGCGAATCATAAGATTCTTTTTGTACTTTTAGTAGTGTTTCAAATCCTTGCACTTGTATCTTTAGTGTTTGTAACTGTTCATTATCAAGTAAAGATGATCTCTGATGCACAAGGAATTATTCAACAAGTTCAGGGAGCTAATTATGAACAAACAAGTCTTGAAGCTGGCCAACCTTTTTTACAGGATATGGCTTCTGTTACACAACTATACTCTTCGATACAACATAACGTACTTTTTTTAGGATTATGGTTTGTTATTATATTTATATCATTCCAGGCCATTGTATGGTTATTATCTCATGCTATACTCCGCACAAAAACATCTTTACAAAAAATTGTTCAATGGTGGATAAAATATACTCTGTCTTCACTTATTTTCTTTATCTTTACTTTTTCAACACTTTATATTCTTTTTAGTAATTTTTTTTTCAAAGATCCTGAATCTATTTCTGGTTTTGTATCACTTGCAGGAATAATTACACTTGTGTTATATTATTTTTTGTTAGTGACGTTAACGTTTATTACAACACCAACATGGAAACAATTTATTCGTAATATTATAAACGTTGCAATTAAGAAGATTCATATGACTCTTCTTGTAGTACTTATAACGATGGGGGTATTAGGTCTTATTGGATATGGTATTACGTTTCTGATGCAAACAGAAAAATACTTTTTTATTGCACTCCTTGCATTGTTCATATTCCTCATTGCTATTATTGTTGCTCGTCTTTTTATTATCCTGTCACTACAAAGGTTTGCTCAAAAATGAAAACAATACTTATTGATACCAACGCATTGATGGCATTAGTTGCATTTAAAATCGACATATTTTCTGCTCTTGAACGAGATTGCGATTTTCCGTTTCGCGTTGCAGTATTACAGGGAACGTTAGACGAACTTGAAAAGATTCAGAATGAACAGCGGGGAAAATATGCCCGTGCAGCAAAACTTGCATTTGAAATAGCGAAAGCGAAGAAAATTCCTATCATTAAAAGTTCAGGAGACGTTGACGATCTCCTTGTTGAGTATTCCAAAAAAGAATATCTGGTTCTGACACAGGATGTTGAATTAAAGAAACGGTTACAGAAACCATATTTAACGATTCGACAGAAAAGAATGATTGTTATTGTGAATTAGATTTTTTATTTTTGATTTAAGATTAATAAATCTTATATACTGTTTGTTTTGATATGATCTTTTATGTTAAAAGTACATATACCTCGGTTTTCACTTCCTGGTTTCAGAGAAGTACCAAGGAGAGGGAGTAGTAAAGCCCGTAAAGACTGGGAGAGAGAAGCTCTCATTGCGTTACATACTGTATTGACATCAAAACTGGGTAGATATTTTGATGGTGGCACTACAATTAGTGAAAAGGTTGGTATGTTTGTTGCTCAGTATCATACTCTTGATGTTGCAACAGAATCATACACACATTTCTATCCACTAGGCCAGGTCGTAGAACCAAGTAATATGGACTTAGAAAGTAAGAAAGTACCATCAATTGATGTTCACGAACTTCTTAAAGATCCAGAACTTCAAGATCAAGAATATCGTGTAGAAACTTTAACAAAATTCACTTCAGAAGATGAAATCAAATTCTTAGTTCCTGGTCGAAAAAAAAATCTTGGATATAATGCAGTTGTGGTTGGATTAATGGAATCATTATTAGGTAAACAAACAGAAGGTGGACCTGAAGGAAAAGATTTCTTCCAATTTCCTTCCACAGGAATACCTAAAATACAATTTGATGTTCGGAATAAACCATGGGATCAAATATACCTTATTGCAAGAGCATACGCTGAATTTGTTCGCTGGGCTAATGGAAATAGTGCAATACAAAAAGTTGTTTTGGATTATGATATGGTAAACGTAAACGAAAGAGATCTTCATTTTTATCGCTCAAGTAATCCAAAATATCCTGGTTTACAAGAACAACAATCACGTATTGATGAAACAAAAGCGACAATAGATGCGGTTGTAAAAGACGAACTTCGTAAAGAACCTGTTGTCCGTAGATTCTACGAAGCATTACAAAAAAATCCCTAAATTATTCAAGTATAGTTTCTTCAACACAATAAAATATATAAATGGTTTCTCTTCCCAAGTAGTTACTATATGTTCGGGGTGGATTTATATGATAAGTATACTTGCAATTGTGGTTAGTTTAGTGGCGTTAGCATACGCGGGCTACCTTTCTTTACAGATATTAAAAGTTGAACCAGGAAATGAAAAAATGCAGCAAATAGCGAATGCTATTAAAGAGGGTGCGATGACGTATATGGCACGTCAGTATAAAACAATTTCAATATTTGCAGTTGCAATTACTGCACTTCTATGGATATTGTTCAGTTTTCCAATAGCAGCAGGTTTCTTGTTCGGTGCAATTCTTTCAGGAATCTCTGGATATATTGGAATGAGCATTTCTGTTCAAGCAAACGTACGAACTGCACAAGCAGCAAAGAAAGGCATTAAAGAAGCCCTTAGTGTAGCGTTTAAAGGCGGTTCCGTAACAGGTATGGCGGTTGTCGGTCTTGCCCTTCTTGCAGTAAGTGTTTTTTATACGTTCTATAGTGATCCAGCAATGCTTGTTGGATTAGGATTTGGTGCATCACTTATTTCATTATTTGCACGTGTTGGTGGTGGTATATATACAAAAGCTGCTGACGTTGGTGCTGATTTGGTTGGTAAGGTTGAAAAGGGAATTCCTGAAGATGATCCACGGAATCCTGCTACCATTGCCGATAATGTGGGCGATAATGTTGGAGATTGTGCAGGTATGGGTGCAGATTTGTACGAAACGTATGTTGTAACACTTCTTGCAGCAATGTTACTTGCAATGATACCATCAGTATCAAACATGTACAATATGACAATTGAATATCCACTTATGTTAGGAATTGTCGCCATCATTGGCTCAATTATTGGAATACAATTTGTTCGTTTAGGTAAGTCTGAAAATATTATGGGTGCAATGTACAAAGGTTTAGCGGCATCAGGTATCATTTCTGCTATTGGTTTTTACCTTGTAACATATTACACAAACAATCCATTAAACTTATTCCTTGCAACAGTTGTTGGTCTTGTTATCACAATTTTGATTAATATCATTACTGAATATTATACAAGTACAAAATACAGGCCTGTTCAAAAGATTGCAGAAGCGTCTTTAACGGGTGCGGGAACAAACCTGATAAGTGGTTTAGCAATCGGCTTACAATCAACACTTGTTCCTGTTATTGTTATTTGTGCAGGAATTCTTGCAGCATACTTTTTAGCTGGAGTGTACGGTATTGCAATTGCTGCAGTGGCTATGTTATCCTTAACGGGCGTTATTATTGCACTTGACAGTTATGGTCCAATAACAGATAATGCTGGTGGTATTGCTGAAATGGCGGAGTTGAACAAAAAAGTTCGTAAAGTTACTGATGCACTTGACGCTGTTGGAAATACAACAAAAGCAGTGACGAAAGGGTACGCAATCGGTTCTGCTGCTCTTGGAGCATTAGCACTGTTTGCAGCATTTACGCAGGAAATTGGCCATTTTATGACAAAGCCGTTACAATTCCTTTTAACAGATCCAGTCGTTATTGTTGGATTATTTGTTGGTGCGTTACTTCCATTCTTATTTTCTTCAGTGTTAATGAGTGCTGTAGGGACGACTGCACATAAGGTTGTTGTTGAAGTACGACGACAATTTAAAGAAATTAAAGGTATCATGGAAGGAAAAGCACAACCTGAATATGGTAAGTGTGTTGACATTGTCACGAAAGCTGCATTACGAAACATGATTCTTCCTGCAGTTATTGCTATCTCTGCACCGTTATTGATTGGCTTACTATTAGGAGTAAAAGCACTTGGTGGTTTACTCATTGGTGTAATCTTAAGTGGTCTTTTACTTGCTTTGTTTATGAGCAATGCAGGAGCAGCATGGGACAATGCAAAGAAGTACATTGAAGATGGTAATCATGGTGGAAAAGGGAAGGATGCACATAAAGCTGCAGTTGTCGGTGATACTGTAGGAGATCCTTTCAAAGATACTGCCGGGCCTGCACTCAATGCATTGATTAAAGTTATCAATACATTTGCGATAGTCTTTGCACCGTTGTTCGTTGCGTACGGATTAAAGTTGTTTTAAAGTGACGTACGAAATATTAAGAAATGCTTGGGAAGATGGGAAAGTTACTGTTAGAAACAAACTTGGAAACATTGTTGATTTTGAAGGATTGGAAGCAATGACTGTTACTGACTTACCAAATTGTAGAATTTATATTGGTGAAAGTGCACTTCTTGTTAGTATCCATGATAGAAAGCTTAAAAAGGAAGTAGGAAGTATATCATCAGTCTCATCAGATGAATATGCTACATGGTATTGTTCTGGAGTTACTGGAGATAGTATTGATGATCATGAACAAAGAGAACCTGATAAAATTCCTGCAATTCCTCTTTTACAAAAAGCATATCGTAGGTTTAGTGACTTCTTTTGGATTTAAATTTATTTTATTGTTTTTCTTTTCAATTCAAGAATGTGTCGTGTAATTTTGTCCATGTCTTTTTGAATTATTCTAATTTCTCTTTCTGCCTTTCTATTTACAGCATGATCATACTTTGCATCTATTCTATCACGTTCTGCTTGTCTATTTTGTGTCATTAAAATAACTGGAGCTTGAATTGCTGCTAAACAAGATAATGTTAAGTTTAAAAGAATGAAAGGAAATGGGTCAAACGGACTTTTTGTAAGAAGCCATGCATTCATTCCCATCCATATGATTAAATATAATGCAAAAAGGCCAATAAACTTCCAACTTCCACCAAACTTTGCAACTCCGTCTGCTGCTTTTTGACCAAGTGTAAGTCTTTGCCTAAAAACTGGATGATTGTGATGTTTTGTAGGATGATGATAATGATTATCGTTAGAACCGTTCTTCGTACTCTTCTTTTTTGCCATATCAAAATGAATATATTTTGGTTTATATATGTTTTGATAATAATTATTATAAATATGGTCCCTTTTGAGTACTAAAAATGGATACAGAAATTGTTCAACGCGACGGTATTATATCAAGACTAAAAGATTATACAGATGGCGTTATAGATTTAATTCCATTTTGGTCTGTTTTAAAAGTTGCAGGATTAGTTATTGGTTTAGGAGTGGCAAAAGCAACATTAGAATATACAAGTATTGATGAAAGTGTTGTTGATTTGTTTTTTAGGCAAGCACCTGCAATTACACAAGGGGCAATTGGTGGTATTAGTGGTATTGTAGCATCTCATATGGCATTCTCTGAAGACACAACAAAAAGAGAAAGACAAGTATTATTTCCTATAACTGTTGGGACAGGTCTTGCTGGAGGATATTATTTAAGTCTTTTAGAAACAACAATTGGGTATGAAGCCGTTCACGGAATAGTTAACCTATTTTAACCCTAACTTCTTAATTTTTCTATGAAGAGTTTCAACTCGAATATCAACCTTAACAGCTGCTTTAGAAATATTTCCATTAGAATCTTTCAACGCTTTTTCTAAAAATTGTTTTTCAAACTCCTTCTCAGCCTCTTTCCATGTAAAATCTTGATGTGGTAAAAACTTTGCAATGTTACGAGATAGAATTGGAACGTCTTCATACATTCGTTCCAATTTCTGTGGATGAATTATTTCTTTATATTCTGCAAGTGTTGACCGAATAGTTTTATCAATAATATGTTCCTCATTATGTTTCATATGAACGCGCACTTTTTCAATATCAATCTTAAGATTTTTAATAGCACGATGAATACTACGTCTGTCAAGGTCTAATACTTTTGCCAATTCTGAAATATTACCAAGATGTGCACGTAATTCTTGTTTAATAAATTCTTTCTTAAATTCTTTTTTAGCATCTTTAAAATGAAGATGAAATGGAATGTAGACGTCAAGATGGGGATGTTTTAATTTATCTGTGATATCGTCTTCAATTTTTGGAATGGTAATTCCAAGATTTTTTTCCATAGTTTCTTCTAAAAGAGGCATAACCTTTCCTTTAATCGTTTCTTCCAAATTCTTTTTTTCTTTTTTCATTGTATTTTTATTAATGTACCAAAAGGAAATCCATATAAGAATATAAGTGTAATAAGTAGTAATTGAAATGTTCGGTCCGCGTTAATGAAATATGGTACAGCAAATATGATATATGAACCAACTTCTGTGTATTTATTTTTTAGTTTCATTTTAAGTATGAAAAAAGTAATTGCAACAAGTATCCATACAATACACGCAATTGAACTAATCTGAAATATATAATATCCACTAAGAATAACAATTAATGTATACAAAACATGTTGTCCTATAACAAAATACTTCTTCCCGACATCTAATTCTTCAGGTGCAATACATGCAAGAATGTATCCAAACACGATTCCGGTTAATGAGAATAGTAGTTCTATCATACAATACCTCTTAATCACGATAATTCTTTCTTAAATTGTTCTAGGAACCGTTTCCAGTCCTCTTCTTTTATGACTGCACCACACGCATTTTCATGACCGCCACCATATCCTTCAATACCCACTAATGCTCTTTCTAACGCTTTCGATATTGGAAATTGTGCACGCAAACTGCATTTCATTTCTCCTGATTTATTTCGTGAAATTATAACTGCTTTTTTTGGATACATGACAGTAAGTTCATTTGCAAGATTGGCAGTAAAGGACCATTGGTTCTCAGTATAATTAAACAACAGTATTTTGCTACGTGTTGCACACTTCTTTGCTTGTTTTAATAATTCCATATATTTTTCGTTAAGTTTTTCAAAACGTTTGAACAAATATCGTCCTTTGGATGTTTGTTGTTGAAGAATCTCATCAGGCGATTTAATTTTTGTAATTATACTCACGGACTTTCTCACGTCAGACGTTGGTCCTTTTAGGAAAAAGAAAAACATTTTGATTAAAACGCTGATAGGTTGCTTGAATATTGTCTTGGGTAGTGTAGTTTTTTTCTGGACAAGTTGTGGATACGCTTTTCTATACTTATCCATAAAGTCTGGCATTGAATAATCTCCTAATACACCAATTCCAGCAATCCAAAAATCTTCTTCTCTCTGTGATATTTGCCAAGCCATACGTGTTGTTGGGATGTATGCATCAGGATTATCTATCCGTGGATTAAAATAATGAACATTTTCTCTTTGTAGCGGTTGATGGTGATCTATCCAAAATATTGGCCGTTTAACAGCATCAATAAATTCTTGGTCAATAATGGGGACGTCAAGCACAAAAATCTTATCTGGGTTAAGTTCTTCAACTTTTCTGAATAACCGCATGTCTAGTTTTGGTGACGTTTTAAGAATAACTCCTTTACCCTCTCTATGTATCCTGTACAATAAAAGGAACGCTGATAGGCCATCTGCATCATCATCATAGAAAAATAATGGATTTTTTGCTGTTGCAAGCTCTTCCCTGATGAAATTGACTTGTTTTTCAGTTAACATTGATAGTAAAGGAATTTTTGTGGTTTTTTAAAGGTTCGTGTTTGTTTTGTGATTGTTCATAGACAACGAAGATTTCCGAAATCTTTATAAATAAAACATATCCCTGACCATCTATTACAATTTAAGTAAAAACGGAGGAAAAAAATGGCAAAAGAAAAAGAACATATTAACTTAGTATTTATCGGTCACGTAGATCACGGTAAATCAACGAGCGTAGGTAGATTACTTTTCGATAGCGGAAATATTGATGAACAGGCTATGAGAAAACTGAAAGAAAAAGCGGAACAGCTAGGAAAATCTGGTTTTGAATTCGCGTTTGTTATGGACAACCTTAAAGAAGAACAGGAACGGGGAGTTACAATCGATCTTGCTCATAAGCGGTTTGATACAGACAAATATTACTTTACAATAATTGACGCACCTGGTCACAGAGACTTTATCAAGAACATGATTACGGGCGCATCACAAGCAGATTGTGCTGTATTAGTAGTTGCTGCAAACGACGGTGTTAATGCACAAACAATTGAACATTTGAAACTGTCAAAGATTTTTGGTGTTGGTCAACTAATCGTTGCTGTTAACAAAATGGACATTTCTGGTGTTGACTTTGCTGAAAAACGGTACAATGAAGTTGTTGAAGAAGTTAAGAAACATGCAACACAAGCTGGCTGGAAAGTTGACGATGTACGGTTTTTACCAATGGCAGCTCTTAAAGGCGATAACATTGCAAAGAAATCTGAAAATATGGCGTGGTGGACAGGCGATACATTACTTCAAGCATTAGATAAGTTCGAAGTTCCTCAAAAACCTACAGACTTACCATTACGATTACCTATCCAGGACGTATATAACATAACTGGTATTGGTGTTGTTCCTGTTGGTAGAATAGAAACTGGTGTCATGAAAATCGGTGACAAAGTAACTGTTGTTCCAGGACGTGAAGGTAAGGGTGTCAGTGGTGAAGTTAAAACTATTGAAATGCATCATGAACAAGTACAGAAAGCCGGACCTGGTGACAATATTGGGTTTAACGTGCGTGGTATCGGAAAGAAAGATATTGCACGTGGCGACGTTTTAGGTACATCTGATAACGTTCCTACTGTTGTAACAGAATTTACTGCACAGATTGTTATCATGAGCCATCCAAGCGTTGTAACGGTTGGATACACACCTGTTTTCCACATTCATACTGCACAAGTTGCATGTCAGTTTGTTGAGATTGTTAAGAAACTTGATCCAGCAACAGGTAATGAAGTAACGGAAAACAAAGATATCTTACGAAACGGCGATGCAGCTATCGTACGATTAAAACCAGTTCAAGCACTCGTTATCGAGAAGAATGGTGAGATTCCACAGATGTCACGGTTTGCTATCCGAGATTCTGGAGTTACTGTTGCAGCTGGTATGTGTATGGATCTTGTGAAAAAGGAATTATAAATTCCTACTTTTTTTCTTCTTCTTCTTTTATTTTTTCTTGCTTTTTTAGACGTTTACAAAACTAATACACTAATCAGAACAATAAACTTTATAAATAAACATAGTTCCAAGACAATAAACCATAGTGAACGTAGTTTATTATGGTAATTTATGAAATGGTACAACGAGCAAGAATAAAATTAGCAAGTACAGAAATTGACAGACTGAATAAGATCTGCAGTGACATTAAAGAGATTGCAGACAAAACAGGTGTTCAATTACGTGGACCTATTCCTCTTCCTACAAAGAAATTAAAAGTAACAACACGAAAGTCTCCAGACGGTGAAGGTAAAGCGTCCTGGGAACGGTATGAAATGCGTATTCATAAACGTCTTATTGATGTTGGTGCTGATGAACGGACATTACGTCTTGTTATGAGAGTTCCTATTCCTGAAGGTCTTAATATTGAGATCGAAATGGTTGATGTTTAGAAGTTTTCTTTAAGTAAGAATTATAATGTTTCTATTCTATACTTCATTTTACCATTACTAATATCTTTCATAATATGATTTATAGTTTCGTATGGAATCTGTCCAGTAATTGTAATTTCTTTTTGTCTTGGTTTTAATTGGACTTGGTTTACTTGTTCTCTTTTACTAAACCAACCAGATAAAGCATTTTTGGCAGAATATGTTAGTCCTTGGTATTTTGTTTGCATTGATATTCTGTATCTTGGAAGTGATTTTAAATTATTTCTTGAACAAAGGAGACTTGTTAAGACTTTATTAGCAAAATGATCATTAAAAGCTACTTGACGATAATCTGGTTTTGTGTAAGGCGTTAGTGGTTCTCCATTTGCTCCACCTTCTTGAAAACCAGTAAGAGCATTTCCTAAAAGTGATATATATACACTTCTTTCTTCTGGTCTAACAAATACTGTCGGAAATCCTTCTTGATTTAGTGTAAGATTCATAATAATATTCCCAGTACGTTTATTTCCATTATCAAATGGTTGAATTCTAACAATCTGTGAATAAAGATATATCGCTTCTTCAACTGGGTGTAATGTCATTGTTTTCATCGCTTCCAGTGTACGTTCAAGATGTGTATGAATTCTATTTCTGTCAATTGGCGCTACATATCCTAATTCATTAAGAGTTGCTGAAGAACTTCTATACCGAACATGTCTCTCTCCTGGATGACATAGATTGGGTTCAACTTTACCTGCAATATCTGAAAGCAAAACTAGGTTAAAATCCCCCTTATAATTTATTTTTCCATATTCCCATGCATTACGAAATGTTTCTATAACCTCATCGCGCCTTCTTGCATTATCTCCATCTTGTGTAGAAGTAAATTTAATTACTTGTCTTTGCATGTTACGAAACAAGTCATCTACAAAAGTATCAAGTTTTTCTTCATCTAATTTTTGTTTAGCAGAATCAATCTTAATTAATAGTTCTGGATTTATAATTGGCATATAAGATATTAGTGTTTTGGGTTTATAAATGTTTCTATAATAACCACTACCGAATGACTACATAGATTTCCACACATATTAAATACTTCAATATCTTTCTTAATAGAAAGAGGTGATTCAATATGGCAGAAAAACCTAGAGGTAAAGTGACCCATTATTATGATAAGATAGGGGTTGCAGTAGTTCTTGTTGATAAAATTATGAGAAAGGGCGATAAAGTTCAAATTGGTAAAAGAAGTTTCTTTAAACAGAAAATAACGTCAATGCAAATTAATAAAGAACGTGTTGATATTGCTCGAAAGGGTAAAGAAATTGGTCTTAAAGTTAAAGATAGGGTCCGTGTAGGAGATAGAATATTTAAAATCGAATAAAAAAAATAAAAAAAAAATTATCTTTTTCTTTTTCTTTTTCGAGCTGGCGTTTTTTTCATTTCTGGTACTGCACAACTTGATCCACTGCAACATGGATGAAACATCTTTCCAAGACCTAGAATCACTAACAATACAGCAAAGAACGCTACCCAACCATCAATTCCTATCCACATTGGCCACACGAATGCGTTCAATAGAATAAGAATACCTATTATGACCTTTGTCATTCCAACACATTTTGGTGTATGACCACAACAACCTTTTTCCATTACAATCACCTCTTTTAGAATAGAATAAAAATATTAGAATATAAAAAAGTATCGCTTACTCATCATCATCGCTTTCCCGTCTAATAACCTTAACAGCATCCATTTTAACGGTTATTGGGATAGGAACAGCAGATTCTAACAGTTCAACAACAATTTCTTCTTTCTGCTTGTTAATACGCATAACTTTTGCATTTTCACGTTTGAACGGACCAGAAATGATTTCTACAATGTCACTTTTCTTAATGTTCATCTCAACTTTTACTTGTTCAAGCATGTGTTCAATTTCTGGATAGGGAATCTCTCTCGGGAGTAATCCTCGTGCGTACGGAACTCCACGTAGTGCAGATTCTGCATCAATTTTTGATAATGTTTCTATAAAAATGTATCCCCTCATGCCATGTGGTCGTATAACAGCAAGAATTCCTTCAGTATTTTTTTGGAGTTTTGAGACTAAATAATCAACAACTTGATCTTCCCTATTTGCTGCCGTCCGCAGTCCAAAGATTTGGCTTTCCATTTTATTAAAAAAATAATTGTTTTACAAGGAATAAGATAAAACCAAGAGCACCAATGATAAGGATGCCTAAACCTGTTACTTTAACAAGGCTCATAAACTCTGTTCTATCAGGTTTCTTTGTAATACGTAACACTCTGCGTGTTTCTTTTATAAACCTTTTCACTTTACTTACTTTTTGTACTTGTGGGTCCATTATGACTAGAAACTAGTAATCTGCTTTATAAAGATTACTGTTAGAAATGGATGATTATGATGAAGTATAATAGTATTTTTAAAGAAAGATGAATAATTATTGATTATGGTCGACGAAGGAAGACGAAAATTTGGAAAAGTTCTTAGTTTAGGTTTAGCTGGTTTAGCAGTAGGTTGTCGGCCTTCATTAAGAGAACATGCACCTCGACCACGCGGTCGAGATCCAGTGGTTGCTGAATTTACAAAACGTCTTCGTGAAGAAATAGATATAACGTCATGGAATACTGTGTATGATAGGCCAAAATCACGGTTACATGAAATACTTGAAGATCCTACTTATTCAACAACGTATCATACACAGCTCGGTAATGCATCTGTTGATGAAACTGTTTATGAAGTAGAAGTAGTTATACGTTCAGACGAAACTATTGCCAGGTATACCATAACAGAATTTTTGTGTGATGATACAGAGGACACATCAACAGGAAAGTCACTTTGTATTACACGATCAGTTACGGATGAAGATGCAAATGGGTTCAATTGTAGTGTTCATGGATGTGAAGAAGATGGATATGAAACAAATGTGAAAGAAAAACTGCCTATGTTTGAAGGGAACATGCGGGCAGAATTATATCGTTTGATTGACAAAGTCTCAGATCGCTTGTTTGAATAATACTTTCCTTATTATTTTTACAATCAAAACCATTAAATAATTCTACAAATTCTTAACATAAATGCCTTTCAACACATTAAAACAAGAATATTCTACATGTACACAATGTGAAAAACTTTGTGAATCAAGAACACAAGTAGTATTTGGTTCAGGAAATGCAAATGCAGACATTCTGTTCATTGGAGAAGCGCCGGGAGCGAATGAAGATAAACATGGAATTCCGTTCTGTGGCATGTCAGGAAAAATATTAAATGAGTTATTAGAATCAATCAATCTTTCAAGAGATGACATTTTTATTACAAACACTATTCTCTGTAGGCCACCAAAAAATCGTAACCCTGCAAAAGATGAAGTTGAAAATTGTAGAGTAAGGTTAGATAAATTAATTGACGTAATGAAACCTAAGGTTATCGTTACCATCGGTAATTTTGCAACGGAACGTATTCTTCAAAAGAAGGGTATTACGACTCTGAGAGGAAACGTCTTTACAACAACAATTAATAATCAAGAAATGAGTGTTGTTCCAGTAATACATCCAGCATCATTATTATATTCTGGAAGGAACCCAGAATTGCTGAATACTATGAAACAAGATTTTAATACAATTTTAAAACATATTACGATATAGAACACAAAAGAACTTTAATGATTATTGATGAATGCTCTATCTCTTTTCTTTTTCTTAACATATATTGTTGTTCCAAAAATGGAAAATATTGATGCTCCGAAAAGAACTAATGTCAATGGTTTAAATGCAACACTTCGTACGGTTTGAAATACTGCCGCTCCCGTTAATGCGTTTGATGATTCTGTTTCTTGTTCAATTTCTTCATCAACAACTACTTCTTCAATATTATCTTGTTGCATCTGAAGATTTACATTTACTTCATCATCATCAACATTATTATCCACAATGTTTTCGTCAACTTCATCAACTTCAATAATCTCTTCAATTGTTGTTGCGGTATTACTTGAACTACTACTTCCGCCACCACCTCCACCTGATGAACCACCACTTGAAGAACCACTATCGCTTGAACTTGATTCAGGACATGCAGAACATGAACCACCACAATCGACACCCTCCTCATTACCGTTCTGAGTTTCATCAGAACATGAGATAACTAAAAATGTGTAGGTTGATGTGTTAGCGTATAATGATGAAGAATTATCAGTTGCATTTACAACAAAACTATAATCTCCTACTGTTAAATCATTAAGATTCCATGAACATGTCCAATACGTACTATTTTGATCAGAACATGATCTATTCTGTGAAACATCAGTAAAGTACAAAGATGTATTTGAAATTCCAGAATAATCAGACACTGTTACGTCAATATTCTGAATACTTCCATCTTCTTCAAGATGAAGTTCTGTATCATATGTAATGGATGTTATTAATGGACTTTCTGTGTCTGAAACAGTGATAGTAACGTCTGATGTTAAAGAACTGTATAAATCAGATACATTAACTAAAACACTATACGTTCCCGTTTCATTAAATTGCTTTACTGGATTTTGTTCTGTTGACATTGTTCCATCTCCAAAATTCCATGAATATGTCATGACATCATTATCAGGGTCTGTTGCTGTACTATTAAATTGTACAAAGGTACCAACTTCAACAATTGTTCCATTATCTGGAACTGATATATTAACGAATGAAACGTCTCTGTTCTCAACAATAAAACTAAATGTTTCAGACGTTTTGGTATTACCTGCGTTATCAGTTGCATGGAACGTATATGATACATTTTGTTGATTAGTAAAATTACCTGCGCTAACTAATGTGAAATTGTACATGTCACCAGTTTCTACATTTAACATATAATTAACCATTTCTCCTGAAACGTTTGATTCTAAAAATAATGTTGATTTGTTAAGATTCTCATCTGTTATTACAACAGTAAAGAAAACATCATTGTCATTATAAATTGTATCTGGTGTTACATGTAAACTTTCAATTTCAGGATTAATAGTATCGATAATGAAAATAATTGTCTCAGTTGTTGAATAGTTTTCAGAATTTGTACCAGCAACATTTAATGTATATTCTCCATCAATAACATCAACAAAATCTGTCCATAAAAATGGTGTTGTGTTAATGTCAGTAGAATTCATTTGAACTATATCCTCAGAACTGTTTGTAATTGAATAATTGGAAAAGGAAAGATTTGAATCACGTACAGATATGTTCAAATTAAAACTAGTATTAAAATACGAATTATTCAGGGGTATTATGGTAATAATCTCTGGCCCAATACTTGTTTCCTCTTCAGTTTCTTCTGTAACATTAACCGTGATAATTCTTTCCTCAGTTACATCAGAATGGTTTGCAAAATCGTATCCATGGACTGAAAATGTATATGTTCCAGATGTTAAATTAGTTTTATGAGAATAAAATGTTGTTCCACTTCCATTCATAGTTTCATTTATTCCGTTCCATTCAAGAATCACGTTCTGTAACGTTTCATCAGAAGTAATGTTAATGAACATACTTGAATCAGTTACGTCACTTCCAGTATCTGGAGTTGGACTAACAAAATTTATTGAAGGTGAAATAGTATCTAACGAAATGATCGCTGCAAATGGATCAATTCGTGAAAAGTATAAACTGTTTCGAGAATCGTAAATACGTTTTCCTGTCAAGTTTAATATGTCCATTATTTCTAATGGTGATAATAGTGTATTATGGACCACCATGTTAAATTGTTGTATCAGTGCTGCAGCGCCTGCAACATGTGGAGCAGACATTGACGTTCCGCCCTTTGTTCCAAAGTTACCACCAAGAACAGTTGATGTAATGGAACTTCCTGGTGCGATAACACGTAAGATTGGTGCTGTATTAAATCCTGATATCTCATCACTTTCAGAAACTGATCCAACGGACGTAACATTAATTCCGCATGCAGGAGATGTAATCCCTGATGAACCTAAAGTATTTCCAGAAGAAACATCAACAAAAAGACCCTGTGATACTGCCCAGCTTGCTTTTGCAGCAAGAATGTCATCATTATCACAATAATCAAGATGAGGTACTTCATTCCCATCATTATCAACAACACCAATACTCATTGTAATAACTGAAATGTTATATTCGTCTGCATTTGTGACACACCAATCAATAGCAGAAATTGCATCTGCGGTACTTCCAGACCCTGCATCTGAAAATACTTTTACTGCTGCAATAGATGCGCCTGGTGCTACTCCACGATACGTTCCATCTTTAGATGCAACTGTTCCTGCAACATGAGTTCCATGGCTGTGAACGTCCACTGGATCATTATCATCATCACCAAAGTCGTATCCTGCAATCACTTTAGTACAAGTTCCTGCAACAAAATCTTCCAAAGTACAACCACCGAGTGCGGGATGGGTATAATCAACACCCGTATCAATAACACAGACAGTTTGGCCCGTACCATCTATTAATGTTCCATTAAAAGACAAGTTCCACACATCATTTGCATTAATAAGTGGGGCACTGCCATCTAATAATGGTTTAATCGGATAATTATATTCTATACTTTCAACATTAGGGTTGTCATACAATTTTTCTAAACCCTCTACTGTAATAACTCCAGATAGTGCGTTAATTGTTGTATATCGGTGTTCTAATTCAAATCCTGGTTCATTATTGAACATTCCTAAGAAGCCTTTCTTTTCATCAAGGTCTAGTTCTTTTAAAACATTTTCTTGTTTTGTTTCAACAGCATTCTGAACCTCTTCTAAATCTTCAGATAATGTTTCTGCCGTATCTTCTAAAATAATTATAACGGGAACTTCATTATTATCTTCAAAAGAATCTATAACTGCAGAATCAACATCAGTTGCGAAAACAAAACTACTACAAAGAACACCTATAAGTACAATGACTACCCAACTATTCACCCTCATTTTTATAATAACATAACACTTTGTTGTTGTTCTACCATTAATGAATTAAAACCCCTTCCAACATGAAACGAAAATTGTGAAAACACACTTGTTAATATATCTAAAATGCCAACGTCTTGTTGGTATGTAACATAATCAACATTTTCAATATCATACCTCTCTTTCATGTATGTTTCTGCTGTATGTTTGTCACCTAACTGGTCAACAAGTCCCATTGAAAGTGCTTCCACGCCAAGATAAAATTCTCCCGTTGCTAATTCTATTACGTGATCTCGTGCAAGATTTCTATTCTGTGATATCTCATCAATAAAAAAGTCATGAAGTGCATCAATTTTACGTTGTATAATTTTTCTTTCTTCGTCTTGAAGTTTCTTGAATGGTGTTCCCATATCTTTAAATTGGCCTGCAGTAAGTTGTTCATACCCTACACCATACTCTTCCATTAATCCGCTAAATTCTAGATAGGAAGAGATAACACCTATCGACCCTGTAATGGACATTCTGTTTGCAATTATATGGTCAGTTGCAGATGCGATCCAATATCCTCCAGATGCACCCACTTCTCTGATAAGTGCAATAACTGGCTTTTCAGTTCGTTTGATTGCAACTGCAATTTCGTCAGATGCGACGGGACTTCCACCAGGCGAGTTAATTTCAAGTACAATAATTTTTATCTGTGACTTTGCATCGGCATCTTCAATAAAAGAAACTATATCTTGTGATGATATGGTATTTCCACCAAGGTATGATGCACCATTAGCGGTGATAATTCCTTCAATTGGAATTATTGCAACATTACCCATTTTATCTCCATCAAATAACGCAAAAGTTACTGGAAGAAGAACAAAAATGACAAAAATAACAGCAGCAATTGTCAATAGAATAGGAATTGCTCTACTTTGTTTCTTCACCACCTTTTTCATGACTATAATGAAATAGAAGATGTTTATAAATGTTTTTCTTGAAGAAGAAATCTGTTTGTATACCAAATCTTTTTAAAGAGGACAACGTTTTACGTGTTATAGCGGAGTAGGGCAGTTCGGAGTGCCCGCAGGGCTCATAACCCTGAGGTCGGAGGTTCAAATCCTTCCTCCGCTACTTTTTTTAAATGACATTTATGTCCCACTTTCTTAGGAAACACATTTAAATGTAGAAAATATCTAAGTAAAGACTTACAATAATGTCTCACTTTAAATGACAATCGCAACAGAATCAGCAAGAATGCTTGGAAATGCAACAGGACCTTCACTAGAATCGAATTTAGGATATAATATGGTCGCTGCACAACCTTATGAACTGATGCAAAAAGGTAAAGACGTTAAAGTTGGAGGTTCTGACTATCTCTCTAATGTCGCACTTCTAGAAACACTCAAAGCAGGACACAAACCATTATATGATAAAGTCGGTGGAGATCAACCAATTTTAGAGAATATTGGTATAAATTCTGGAAATATTAAAGTAGATACAAGAGTATATGGTATAAGTCTTGATGGTAAGTTAGCCGATCCTTACATCTCACAGTAAAGAATTCTTATCCTGGACAACCTTGACATCTATGTCCATGCTGCCAACTTCCACAACATGTAGAATGTGATGCTTTCGCTACAGAATATCCTGAAGGTCCTGAAGAAGTATTATATCCAACAACACTGTATCCTGAAGTTCCTGTATTATATTGTACCATTATACAATTAACTATAGTTTATTTTTATAAATGTTTCTGTAATTTTGTAAAATCAGCTTTTAATTTAATACTAGAAAGAGGATGTAGTATGAAAAATTTCTGTTTGTTTTTTGTTACTATTTTCCCATATAACTCTTGTATATTTGTTTTGTTTAACAACAATTTCAATGCAACACTATCAAGAATAACAATGATCTTTGGTTTAATAACGTCAATTTGTTTTTCTAACCATAACTCTTTACACGTTTTCAATTCTTTCATTGATGGTTTTCTATTATTAGGTGGATGGCACTTCACACAATGAGTAATAAATGCATCTTTCTTTTTCAATCCTGAAAACTTTCCACTTTTATCAACAAAAGGTAATCCAATTCTATCATCTTCAACAGAAGGGGCTTTTCCAACAAACATAACTTTTGCATTTTTTGTTCCTTCACCAGGAACTGCAAGTGTTCTTTTTTTCCACAATGGACATGCAGTACATTTACGTATCTCTTCTGCAAGATGAAATAAATCAGCCATATGTAATTGCACCAATAACTACAACAATATTACTTATGATCCATAAAAAACTTGAAATGATTATTGGTTTATCTTTATGAACAAAACCATACGCTATCCATGGAATATTCAAAACAGCTAATAATGCAAAAGACATTATAGATATACCAGCTGCTGATTGATAATAATATATTTTATACACTTGTGGTAAACTCATTACAGGACCAATTACAGCTACTATTAATAATAATCTATCAAGAAACCGTATCCATTTATTTGGGTGTGGAAATTTCTTTAATTTTTGATGTACTCTTTTTCTTTTATGTAAATGATGATGATTTCCAAGGTTCATACTAAGAAGAAAGAATTTAGTATTTATATATTATTCTAAATATCAATTAATACGTGTGCTTCCCATCCACCATCAATTTTTTTCACTTCAAACATATGCATTGTGATAGCTTTCACGTCAACTTTTTGTTCATGCTTTGCAGGATTAAGAGTTTCGCCATGTGCAATACATTTCAAACGGTATTTACCGTTATCTTCAGTAATATCAATTTCAAACTTGCAAAAAATGAGCTGTTCAGCGTCTTTATAATATACCAAATCGTCTAAGAAATCAAACAATAAATAATCAACATTATCATTCTCACCAACAATTTCTTTTGTTTCTTTTGGTTCTACTGCATCTAGTTCAATTTGCGATTCTTCAACTGCAAGTCCACATTGTTCAAAAAGTTCTGCAAGTGTTTCCGCTTCTGCTTTAAAGAAAATGTCAGCAGTATGTTCAATATATGTCCGAGATGCTTTCATTTTTGTATAAATACAATTTATGTATATGAATGTTTTGGTTTTAATTTTGTAATCGTAATTGCAATTTTGCATCTTTTTTTGTGATATGTATTAACCCATCCCTTTCCAAATTCTGTACTAACATCATAACCCATAATCTTTCTTTCACTGAATAATCTTTCTTGATTACCTTACCTAATGTAGTTATAGTAAAAGCTTTTCCATCATTATTCCTTACAAACTCAACAATTCTTCCCCGAAATATTCTATTTGGAACATGTTTTCCATTTTCAATAACTCCCTTCTCCTGTTTCTTTTTTACAATATGTAATACATTATCTTTCTTCTTATCATACAATGGATAAAATGTACATGACTTTGTAAGAGGACATTGAGGACATAATGGTTTTTTTCTTCTACACAATAAAGAACCAAAATCCATTAATGCGTTATGAAAGTCACAACTTTTTTGGTTCGGAATAGTTTTCTTAACTAAATCATACAATTCTTTCTCTTGTTTCTTTCCCATGGGCGCACCCTGATCTCTTCCGTGAAAGTATCTCATATAAATGCGTCGAACATTAACATCAATCGCCGGTTCAGATTTATTAAATGCAAAACTTGCAATGGATCCCGCAGTGTACGGGCCTATACCTGATAGGGCTATAAGTTCTTTTGATAATTGAGGAATAATTCCATCATACTTTTCACACACTTCCTGTGCAAATTTGTGTAATAACAATGCTCTTCTATTATATCCAAGGCCGCTCCATGCTCTGATAATGTCTGACTTTGATGCATGTGCAAGATCGGTGATGGTCGGAAACAATCTCATAAACTCATGAAACTTTTCAATAACGCGCGGTACTTGCGTTTGTTGTAACATAAACTCAGAAATGACAACACCGTACGGGTTAATTGGTTTTGTTCTCCATGGTAAATCGCGTTTATATTTTGTATACCATTGAAGAATCATGTTTCCAAATTGTATCATTTTTATTCAAGAATTTCTGTAACTTTCTTTTCTACCAATTCTTTCTGCCACTTTCTTAAACTGTTAAATGATTTAGTAACAACAACGTCAATAATTTGATCATTGTTTAGTATTAAATGTCCCTTGATTCCTTTCTTCTTTGCAATAGTATTTCTCAGTTCAGTAATTGCTTTACTATTGACATATTGTTCAGTTGTTAGTCTTTTATGGTTAACTTCTGGCATCTCTTCCTCTTTTGTTGATGCTACCTTAACAACACTTGCAAAATGGCTCGCTTGTTCTCGTACGATTGGATGCACTCCTTTTAGTTTTTTCCATGACTTAGCATCATAGGGTGGATTTTTGACAAATGCAAGCATTTGTTTATTTGTAAAGATCATAAATACTGGCTTGTCAACAAGTTTTGCAATATTGTTTCGCTCATCAAACAATGCGTGGAACAACGCTCGTTCTTTCGGTGTCATACTTTTAACTCCTGAAACGTCTCTGTATGTCTGTTCCTTATACGAAAAATCCATATCTTCAAAATGTGTACATTCTTGCCGTAACCACAATAAACGATTTTTATCTTTCAATTCATGTTCTAACTTACCTTTTAATTGAAACAAGTATGCAGTATCCTTCACAGCGTATGCAAGCATGTCATCTGTTAATGGCCGTCTTGTCCAATCAACACGTTGATACTTTCGTTCTTTTTGAATGTCAAAATATTCTTCAAGTAATGAACCCAAACCGACAAGTTCTTTTCCTAACAATAATGCCGCCATTTGTGTATCGTACACATTGTGTAGTTTACATTTGAATTGATGTTGAAGGATACGTAAATCAAAACTTACATCGTGAAATATTTTTAATATATTTTTGTTTTCAAGAATTTTTATAAACTTGTCAATTTCTTTACATTTAATAACATCAATGATCCAATGTTTTTCATGCGTAGAAACTTGTATGATTGAAATGTATGCACCATAATGATGCAAATTATTTTCACATTCAATATCTATAGCTAATTCGGTTTCAGAATTCCATTCTTGTACTGCGTCTTGTAATTGTTTTTCATCTTGAATGTACGTAAAGTCAAACATATATTCTAAAAGAAGTTTAAGTATTTATAAAATGTTTTGGTTGAAAACACTATTTATTTCTCTATAACATAAAAGATCTCATTAGGAAATTCAATAATTGTATATTTGTACTGTAACCGTGTACACATCCATTCCATCCATTTTCGTCGTGGAGCAGTCATTTTCTTCCCGCTCATTGTACGTGTTGCAAAACTTATAACAACAAATTTCGAAGGAATACGTTTAACTATTTCTTCCGTTGTTGTATGTCCTTTTCCTTTATCCAAAACATCAGTCATCTTAAATAAGAAACATATGTCTGCTTTTGGTAGTGTAGAAAAATGTAATAAATCCAACATTTCCGCTTTTCCTTTAAACTGTGAATTTTTTGTATGAAGAAATGTAAAGAACGTGTTTAACGAATCCATTTCTTCTTGGCTAATATCGTACGCATAATACTTTAATTCTTTTAATTTCATTAACGGAACAGAAAATGGATTTATTCCACTACCTAAATCTATTATTGTTTTAGGCTTTTTAGTTATTGTAAAGATTTTTGTATATAATTTATCATATATTGTTAATCGTTCTTTTGTTGACGAATGAGTTTCAAGAATTTGTGTGATTATTGTTTTTTGAGAAGATACACTGTTTAAAGAATCAACTAATTCTTTTCTTTTCTTCGTTTCTTCACCAGAACGAAACAATCCATAGACTCTTCGTAGAATTGATCTAATTTCTTTAACGATTAATTTATACTCTTTCGATTTAGGTTTTGTAAGATATGGTACGGCTTTAGTATTTTTTATTAAATATTCATACAATTGATTCTGAACAAACTCATCACTGATAGAATTTAACTCTTTTTTCTGTTTAATTGATGATATGATCTCTAGTATTATTTCTCTTTTAATTGTTTTATCTTTAATGAGCATAGTGGTAAGTATATAAGAAGTGTATAAAAACTTTTTTAAACCCTCATTGAATTCATAGGTATAATGAGCAAACTAATACAATACTGGAAGAAGTTATGGAAATTCTTTTGGAAAGATGATTCTATATGGAGTTGGCTTGTCAACATAATAATAGCATTTCTTGTTATACGGTACGTTGTCTATCCAGTTTTAGGGATTGTGTTAGGTACAGGTTTCCCAATAGTTGCTGTTGTGAGCGAAAGTATGGAACATGGTACGCATAACGACGTTTTATGTGGTCAACAGTTTGACACGTTTCATGAATCATTTAATGCGTATTGGACAGTATGTGGCGACTGGTATGAACAAAATGGAATTTCTAAAGCTGATTTCTTACAATTTCCATTCAATAACGGGTTTGATAAAGGCGACGTAATAATCCTATGGCGTGCAAACAGAGATAATACAGAAGTTGGAGATGTACTTGTATTTCAGGGAACGAAACCACAACCTATCATTCATAGAGTTGTTCGTGTATGGGAAGAAGATGGTGAACAGTTCTATCAAACTAAAGGTGATCATAACAGCGGCAGTATTCAGGGCGGTTTCGGCGAAACTAAAATCGCCCAGGAACGAGTTTTTGGTCAGGGAATACTTCGTGTACCATATTTAGGATGGATGAAAATATTGTTTGTTGATGCAGTGAAACCGCTCGGAATTACGATTGAACGCTAATTTTAAGAACTACAATAGAAAAATTATATAAAGAAACCCGAAATTGTAGCTAAAACAATGTTTTGTCCCGAATGTGGTTCAATCCTTCGTCCTAAGGACAAAGGCGGAAAGAGAATACTATTTTGTTCATGTGGTTATACGAAAGTTCCTGATGAAGAAATGTCTGCTGAACTTAAAGAAACTGTTATTCCTCAGAAGAAAATTGAAGTTATTGAAAAGGTTGAAATTCATCCAAAAATCAAGATTGAATGTTCTAAATGTAAAAATAAAGTTGCATATTATTGGACACAACAAACGAGAGGGGCAGACGAACCAGAAACACGATTTTTTAAGTGCACAAAGTGTAATTATACATGGAGAGAATATTCATAATGAACCCTCCTAAAGACGTTATAACTTCCCTTACACACGATTCTTTGTTTTCCGATTGGAAAAAACAGCATGAAAATACGTTCATGACACATTTCTTTTGTTCATTATCTCCTGACTTTGTTCCCAAAACCACGTGGGAGATAGGATTTTATAATAAAGATTCGAAGAAGATTGTTGTCTTTGTTGAACTAGAGAAAGGGTTTGAGATTAAACCTGAAGATGACGTTTTTTCAAAAGAAACTGATACAATTGAAGAATTATCTATGGATACTGTCAAATTACACTTTTCTGATGCTGTTTCTCTTGCAAAGAAAAAAATCCCTGAAACCTTTCCACATGAACAGTTAGGTGACGGTTTTGTTGTGTTACAAAAGCTTGAGGGCAAAGATGTATGGAACTTTACATTTGTTACCAAAAGTGTTAAGTTTGCGAATATTAGGTTAGACGCAGTTTCTGGCGATCTTGTGTCTTCCCAGATTGTTGAATTGGTTCAGAAGGATTGACTTCATTTCCAATATATTTTTATATTAAAACTATTCTGAATAGTATATGACCTCAGCACGTTTCTATATTACGGAAGGTACACGTATATTCTATACAAGTTGGAAAAATAGGATAAAGAAAAAGAAATATGTTGCTGGTGATGCAAAAGCAATATGTAAAAAGATTGTTGACGAATGTTGGAACGGAAGGTTCTTTCAAACATCTACCACCAATTTCCCACAATTCTGGACACGAGATTTTGGATTGTGTACACGATCATTGATGACAATGCGTCAGCAAGATAAAATTCATCATACGATACGGTACGCACTTAACAGGTTTAAAAAATATAATCAAATTACAACAACAATAACGCCGAAAGGAAGACCGTACAACTTTCCAACGGAAGCTGTTGATTCACTCCCATGGTTAATTCATAGTATGCTTGTGTCCAAATTTCCGTATTATGAACATAAATCATTCTTGAACAAGATGATCAAACGGTTCTTTGAAACGTGTATTGATGATCATACAGGATTAGTAAAGCCAAATGAACATTTTTCTGCTATGAAAGATTTTTCTGTACGAAAAAGTTCTTGCTATGATAATTCAATGGTTGCACTCCTTGCAAAAGAGTGTAAAACAATGAAATTATATAATCCATTTGAAAAGTATGATTATCCATCACTTATCAAACGACATTTCTGGAGTGGAGAATATTTTTATGATGATTTACAGAAAAAGAAGTATGTTGCAGGCGATGCTAACCTATTTCCGTTTGCATTAGGAATAATTAGTGACAGGGATATGATGAAATCTGCTATTCATGCAATTGAAGATTCAGGGTTAGCGGAACCATTTCCACTTAAATATACAAATTCTCGTGATAATGTAACATTTATCCCACAAGAAATTTTTCTTCGAAATTATGAAAGTGATGCAATTTGGATGCATATGGGTCCTTTATTTGTTAAGTTGGTACAGCAAGTTAATGTGGAGAAAGCAAATGTGTATAAACAGAAATATACTGACCTTATTGAAAAACATAAAAATTTCTTGGAAGTCTTTACTGCCACAGAAAAGCCTTATTCTAATCCATTTTATTACTCTGCGTCAGGAATGTTATGGGCAGCTAATTATACATCCCTTTAAATTCTGTTCTTAACCTATATCTTCCAAAACACAAATCATTTAAAATGAAACATATTCCTACATTGTGATGCCACCAACATTTTCTGTCATTATCCCTGCACATAATGAAGAGAACTATATCAGGCAAACATTTCATTCTTTAAAGAACCAAACATTTCAGGACTTTGAAACTATTGTCGTTACCAACGGTTGTACAGATAACACTGAAGATGTGGTTAAGAAACGTGTCAATACAAAGTTACAACATTTTAATACAACCCTTGCTAATGTAAGTAGGGCACGAAATTATGGTGCCGGGAAGGCGTCTGGCGATTTACTTGTTTTTTGTGATGCGGATACTGTTCTTGAGAACGATTCATTACAGAAAATTAAAGATGCGTTTACACCTGAAACTGCCATTGCAACAACTCTTGTCCAACCAGATTCAAAAGAAGCAAAGTTTCGTTTTATCATGGCTCTTAAGAACGGATACAATAAATCTGGCTTGTATAAAGGATGTAGTGGTGTGCTTATATGCAGACGAAAAGATTTTGATACTGTAAACGGTTATGATCCAGAGATTGTTGTTAAAGAACATAGTAAACTTACACATAAGTTGTTAACGTTAGGAAAATATACATGTGTTACTACGACAGCAACAACGTCCATGCGACGATTGAAACAGTGGGGCATAGGAAAAGCGTTATTCTTTTGGACAAAACAATGGGGAAAACGTTTCTCAGGTAATTTACAAAGTAGCGAGTATGAAAAAATACGGTGATATAACAATGATAATAACAATTTCAGGAACGCCTGGAAGTGGCAAAAGTACAGTAGCAAAAATGATTGCTACAAAATTAGGATTTAAACATTATTCTACCGGAGATTTTATGCGTCAAATGGCGAAAGAAAGAGGAATTTCATTAGAAGAATTGGGAGAACTTGCAAAGATAGATACGTTAATTGATAAAACGCTTGATGATAGACAAATACAGTTAGGAAAAGACGAAGACAATTTTGTTATTGATGCTCGGTTAGGTTTTCATTTCATTCCTGATTCAATAAAAATATATGTTAATGTTAAAACTGAAGTTGGTGCACAACGTATCTTGGGAGATATTAAAGCCAATCTTAGACATGAAGAACAGGCAAAGGACATACAAGACATGGTTGATAAAATAGAATCACGAAAAAAGTCTGAAATTGATCGATATACAAAATATTATAATGTTAATATTCACGATCTACAAAATTATGATTTGGTTGTTGATTCATCTGATTTTACTGCAGAACAGATTGCTGATAAGGTTATTGGGTTTGTTTCTTCAAAAAGCTTATAAATACTATAAAATAAATATATATAATGTCAGAAAATATTAAAGAACACGATTTTATTGAACTTGACTATACTGGTAGGTTAGATGATGGGTCAGTTTTTGATACTACAATGAAAAAAATTGCTGAAGAGAACGCCCTTCCAACAGAAAAAGTGATGTTCAAACCTACAATTATTTGTGTTGGGGAAAAACAAATTTTACCTGGTCTAGATAAAAATCTTATTGGAAAAGAAATTGGAAAAGAATATACAATTACAATTCCACCAGAAGATGCGTTTGGAAAAAGAGACATTAAAAAAGTAAAGATTGTTCCTCTGGGGACGTTTAAGGAACATAATGTTCAACCACAACCAGGATTACAGATAGATGTTGATGGTGAAACCGGCGTAGTGAAAAGTATTTCTGGCGGTAGAGTAATAGTTAATTTTAATCATGTTCTTGCGGGAAGAAACGTCACATACAAAATTAATGTTAATAGGAAGATTATAGATGTTGCGGAAAAAGTAGCATCATTTTTGACAACAATGTTACGTCTTCCAAAAGATAAGATGGATATTGTCATTACTGAAAAAAAAGCAGTTGTCACCATTCCTATGGCACTCCCACAAACGTTTACTGATGCATTAGCGGAACGTCTTGTTTCTGTAACTGAGCTAGACGCTATTGAATTTAAAGTACAAGAGCAAAAGAAATAGGCGTTTCTATTTACACTTTTTCAGCATAATAATCTTTATATACCCATGCCATTTCTAGATTTTAGAAAAAAAGGGTAGAGGGTGATTTTTGTGGATCCATACATGAACGAAGAGAGGGATAGTCCGCCACAGCAGGCATTCTCACAGCAGAACCAGCAACAACCGCAGGGTGTGCCAAAAGCTGAACAGATATCTCATAGTCAGGCGAATGCTGATGTTGACGCTGAGTTAGAACGATTAATTGCATCACAGACAACACGAATAAAAGTTATTGGCTGTGGTGGTGCAGGAAATAATACTATTAACCGTATTTCTGAAGTTGGTATAAAAGGAATTGAAACGATTGCTATCAATACTGATGCTCAAGATTTATTATATACGTCTTCAACAAAGAAACTTCTTATAGGAAAAGAATTAACGCAAGGTCTTGGCGCAGGTTCAAACCCACGAATTGGAGAAGAAGCGGCAAAGGAAAATGAACATGATCTTAAAAAGTTAATGACCGGCGCAGACATGGTATTCATCACGTGTGGGTTAGGTGGCGGTACTGGCTCAGGAAGTGCGCCTTACATTGCTCAGTTGGCAAAGAAGATGGGTATTCTAAGTATAGCTATCGTTACCGTACCCTTCACTATGGAAGGTTCACATCGGTTTGAGAATGCTATGACTGGCCTTGAAAAACTTGAACATCATGTCAATACACTTATTGTTATTCCAAACGAAAAATTGTTAGAGTTAGCACCACATTTACCGTTACAAACTGCATTTAAGGTTGCTGACGAAATCTTAACAAATTCTGTTAAGGGAATTGCTGAACTTGTTACGAAGACAGGCCTGGTAAATCTTGATTTTGCGGATGTAAAAGCTATTATGAGTGAGGGAGGAGTAGCAATGATTGGCATGGGCGAATCAGATTCTGAGAACCGTGCAGAAGAGTCTGTTGAAAAGGCACTTGCAAATCCACTTATTGACGTTGACATTTCAACTGCGTCAGGTGCACTGATTAACATTTCTGGTGGTGACAGCTTAACGTTAGACGAATCTCGAAAGATTGTTGAACGAGTTGGAGAATCTCTTGATAATGATGCAAAAATTATTTGGGGAGCACAGATCTATAAAGATCTTGAGAAGACCATAAGAACAATGATTATTGTAACTGGTGTTCATTCTGAACAAATCTTTGGTGAAAGTAATACGTATTTTGAAAGAAAGAAAGATTCAATGGGTTCAGAACTGGGAATAGATTTTATGGAATAGATTTTGTATTTTCTTACTTTTTTATTTATCATTTATCGACTTCTCATACCTTTACACAATATATTTTGTACTATTTGAACTAAATATTCTCTTTCAGTTCTCACTGGATCTTCGTCCCATCTATCTAAATAATCTACTAAATGTGCAACATGGTCATCAAAACTTGGTGTATTGAGGTGAGCATATTGAACTCCAAAAAATCCAGGTTTTTGTTTAAGTGCTCTATCCATTAATTCTTGAGGATATATTTGCCAATTAACTTTTTGCATTGGCCGTATTCCTACTAATTTAATATCTCCACGTGTTAAATTGTACAGTTGTGGAAGTTCATCTATCCAATATTTTCGTAAGAACTTTCCAAATTCTGTAACTCGAGAATCAACTATTGGTTTTCCAAAACTGTCACAAATTTCTTGTAGAACATCTTCCAGATGACCGTTAGCATCTAAATCCATCGTTCTTAATTTATAAATTTGAATTGGTTTTCTATCTTTACCTAAACATTCATTGACATAAATAAGTTTGTGTAAAATCATGGTAATGATGGAGTGTTTGAATTGTCAAATATAACGTCTACTCACCAACAACTTAAAAAAAATAGTTTATTCTTCTTTTGGTTCTTCTTTCTTCGCACTCATTTCAACGTATGCACACTTACCACAAACAAGACGATTTTTATGTTTACCGAGAAACATTCCTGGTCCGCATTTAGGACACGTTCTGTTTTTTCGTTCTATCTTATTGTCAGAGATTGAATAATTAGTATGAAGTTTTCGAGATTTCTTAGGTTTACTCTCAACTTTGCCCTTTGGTCCTGCTTTCTTTTTATCTGCCATTATTTGTCATCCTCTTTCTTATCTTCTGATGGTTTCACTTCATCTTTGGGTTCCTCAGCAGGAGCAGGTTCAGGAGTTGCTTCTTCCTTTGGCTCCTCTTTTACTTCTTCTTGAGGAGCTTCTTTTACTTCCTCAACAGGTTCCACAACAGGCTTCTCAACTACAGGTTCTTCGGCTGGTTTCTCTTCCACAACTGGTGCAGGTGCTTCTTCAGCAGGCTTTTCCTCAACCTTAGGTTCTTCTTTTTTCTCAGCAGCAGCTTTTACAGCTTCATCAGCTTTCTTTTTATCCTCTTCTGCTTTCTTCTTAAGATGTTTGGTATTCATTTCAGCTTTTTGTTTCGCTTCGTCCGTTTTGTACGCAAATGCGTCAAAATCTACTATTTGATGACCAAACCGTGTATGAATATGTTTTACAACGACAAGTTCTACCTTTGTACCAAGTTTAGTTGCTAATTGTTGTGTTACGTCAACATTTTTTGGTGTGTTTCCTTCAAACGTAATTTCTCCTACAACTTCTATTCTGTCAAGGAGTTTATTCTCTTCTTGTTTCGTAATTTTTAGTTCCATTATTATCGTACCTTAATTGCGTATTCTCCCTTTGCTTTAATACCAATATTTTGTGCTATCATTGATCGTTCTGCATCGGTAATGTATAATCGTCCTTGCCACGTTGTTGTCATTGAATTAGATTTACAAATTGGACATATATCTCCCTCGACGAACAATTTACATTTTTTACACGCTTTCTTTTTTGCCATTATTGATTATCCTCTTCTACCCATTCAAGCTTTCCTAATCCTTCTTGTCTCATTGTTAATCCAATTTTGGGATTGTTAAGATCTTTATAACTTACTGCAATGATTCGTGCTTTACACTTATCACCAACTTTAACACTTCTTCCAGTTTTCTTACCCTGTAATACTTTTTCTTTACTAAAAGAAACAAAATCGTCCATACTTTGTGATATGTGGACCATTCCTTCAACACCACCAATGTCCATAAATGCACCAAAATCAGTAATGTCTCTTATCTTACCATAGACAAGTTCGTTCATCTCTGGCTTAAATGTTAATAATTCAAATTCAGTTTCGTAAAATCCTGCACCATCTCCAGGAACAATAACACCCTCTTTAACGTCTTCCACACGAATAACGTTAATAACAAAACCGAGCTCTTTTGAGGTATAATTTTCGTAGGTTGATTTTACGTTTGCGAGAACCGCTTCTTTCTTCGTAACATTGAACATATGGGGCGGTACGCGAATATAATCCTTAACTTTTATTTTGTAGAACATTCTATTGGATTATTTTCCATGTTTGTTTATAAAGGTTTCTATAGTGTTTAGCCTCTCAGTAGAAAGGATACCAATCACAATCTTTATAAATAATACGGGAGTTAAAAGAATCATGGATTTACGTTCATTAAAAAAAGAGGTACATAGTCTTGATAGTGTTCATGAAACTGTCCAACAATTTCATAATAATTGGATAAAACCTATTCGTTCAAATACCAATTCTCATTTACCATTCATACAAAATTTTTCTCCTGAAACTAAAAAAGAGCTAAATAAAAAGTTGGTAGCATTTCATGATCTTTTATGTAAGATAAAGAAAGGTCAAGATGTGACAAATAAGCTCCAACATTATACGAGATACCTTATAGATTTAAAATTAACAGAAATGCAGGGAGATCATACAAAATCAATGCTTATAACAAATAACATCCTCCATGACGAATTTTTTAACATTCAAAATACAATATCTGAAGTTAAGGCGTTCGATCTACATACACAGAAATTGTCTGTACATTATAATGAAATTAATATGTTAATTCATAAGGAACTGTCATTAGATGAAGCGATATTCTTTATGGACCTTCCCCATAAAAAATATTTGTATAATTTACTTCAAATTGCAAAGAAACATAAAAATATTGTGCGACAGGTTGGATCACACTTTGTGTCTTTAACACGAAAAAACCATCTAGGAAAATGAATTTAATAATTGGAATTATAGGCATGGTGTTTATTCTAGTAGCTTTTATTCTTGACGAATTTTATAAGAAATGGAACCAAGATACTATTCAATATAACGTCTTTAATATTATTGGTTCAGGACTGTTGATTTGGTACGCATACGTGTTTGCTGTTTGGGCGTTTGTTGCACTTAACGTTGTATGGTTCTGTGTTGCGTGGTTCAAGTTAGTAAGGATTATAAAAAGTAAGAAAGATTTATAATAAAAATATGTTCTGCTTCATATATGACAGACGTATATTTAATTGGAAGGCAATTTAGAGAGAGGGAAGTTTCTATCGATGAACTCATTCCTACAGCATTTCTTCTCTCAGAAGATATGGTGGCGAAAGCTGGAAAAGAGTTTGATGGTAGAGTTAGTTCATTAGAACCACTCTTGGTATATGCATCAGAAGATATATATCTTATTCAAAAGGGAAACGAAACAGCAGTTTTTGCGTATCAGAAAAGTCTTAGAAAAGTTATTGTTCATGTTGAACTTGATGATCCTGAAGAAGTATCAAGATTACAACTCTTAGCATATAGAGCAAAAGATGTGTCGGATGTAAGTTCAATAGCTGACCTTTCATTAAAAGTAGTACCTCAAGACGAATATGATCTAATTATGGGAATTTTTGATGACGAATCTGATATTCTTAGACAACTATGTGAAGAATAATATTACTTTTTTCTTTTTCCAAAATCACAAAATTCTACAATGGAACAACCATTACAATTAGGATTAATGGGAAAGCAAACTCTTTGACCGTGATCAACAAATAAATTATTTACTAACCCCCACGATTTTTTAGGAATGAGTTTCATGAGTGCATTTTCACTTTCTTCTGGGGTTGTTGTATGTATCCAACCAAGCCTGTTTGATATTCTGTGAACGTGCACGTCAACGGCAATGGCAGGTTTGTTAAATGCATACGATAACATACAATTGGCAGTTTTTCGTCCTACGCCAGGAAGAGACGTTAGTTCTTCAATTGTATCAGGGACAACATTATGAAACTTGTCAATAAGTATCTGACTTGATTTTTGAATGTTACGCGCTTTCGTTTTATAGAAACCGATACCATACAATGCTTTTTCTAAGTCTTCAATTTTCATATTAATAAAGTCTTGTGGCGTAACATGATCTTTAAACAATTTCTTCACGATAGGAATGGTAGTCGTATCTTTTGTTCTTGCACTTAACATTGTTGCAATAAGAAGTTGATAATGAGTATATTCATGTAACTGTTCTAACATAGTTGGTTTGTTATATTTTTCCAATTCTGTGAATACTTTGTGAATAGTATTATTTATAGTATTGATCATAATGTATCAAAGAGAGTTTCCTATTTATATTTTACTTAGATGAATAAGAGAATCAGTCCAAGAAGAAGAATAACACCATGAACACCGAATCGTAATACGTTTTTGTAATGTTCATGCCACTTGTCACGTTTATGTTCTGCAACATTTTTCTTCGTAACTTTTTTACGAACTTCGTAATGGCCATATCGGTATAATAAAAGTACAATGATAAATGGTAACATAACAATAATGATGTAATATATAATTAACGGAAATGTAAGAATTTTATAGCCTGAACGAGAAAATACTGTACTGAGAAGGTTAAACACTTCTTCAGTTTTGCTAATGGTAAAGAAAGATCCTATTATTCCTGCAATAATAAATCCGTACGTTGATAATACCGCTTTTTTTATTGCAACTCCTTTCTTTCGAAGTTTAGGAGAAATCTTTTTGAGAATATGTTCCCATGTGTGAAGAAAACTTTTCATATGAACAAGGCCGAACACTATAGCGCACAATGCAATAAACTTAGAAAATAAGAATGGTATTATTCCACTAAATCCTGGCATGACATTCATTCCTGACAAAAGAAACATGAATGCAACTGTTGCAATGAACGCGATACCTTTATGCACAAGAGTTTTTTCATTATGTGTTAAAGATAATAATGCTAGAAGGATAATAATTAACGCAATCATTTCAACATGAAAACTGTCAACAAATGCTGATAATGAGATTTTACCAAAACTTAACGTGTTAAACACACTACCGGGAGATGTTCCCGTTCCTAAAACACCTAAAACTTCTTCTTTGTCCAATGATGGACATTCAGAATTACTATTTTCACGTATTCTTCCATCAAGAAGGCTTAATATAGACGTGTTTCCAACTAAATACGTCCCGGACATAAACGCGACAGGAATTTTCTGTGATGATTCAGGAACAGCATATGCTTCAAAATATTTTTCAAGGAGGAGCGCATGCTCTTCATTATAATACACTTCAAACGTATCAATTTGTGCTTCAGGATATGTTGATGAAAGATCATGTATGTAAGTATCAGTTTCTGAACAGGTTTCACAATCTGTACTTGTAAAGTAATAGACACAATCATTTTCTTGCGCTGCAACGAATGGAATAATAAGAAGTACGCACAGTATCATCCATATTTTTATTTTTGCCATCTATCACCAGCGTTGAATTTCTTTTCCAACAGTTTCTTTGAATGATTCAAAGATTTTATAAATTTTTTCTTTCAGTTCCTTCTTTGGAGCGGATTTATACACAAAAATGTATCCACCTTTATTTAAATTAATTTGTCTTCGATGAATTAGTTCTTCCCTAAAAAGATTTTTGACTGCACGTTGTACAGTAGTTCTATCTTTTTTCATCACTTTTTTAATTTCTTCAATCGTTTTCTCTTCTTTTTCATCAATAAGATATTTTAATATTCGCAATCCCGTTTTGTTAAGATTAAATGAACATCGTAACAATTGTTCAACGGTAAAACCTTGACATATAAAATGCAATTGCATACAATGAGTAATATTTCTATCTATTTAAGCGTTTGGTCTGCACTTGTGCATTTTTTGTGAACAAACGGGCCCAAATCCAATGAATTTAAAAAGGAATCTTGGTCATTGTTCAGTGGAGGTAATAACAATGATTAAAGAATTAAATACTGAAAATCTTAAAGAAGCAATTATGTCAAGTACACCCGTGATAGTTGATTTCTGGGCATCATGGTGCGGTCCATGTAAAATGTTAGCACCTGTCTTTGAAGAATTAAGTGAAGAATATGATGGAACATTAACATTTACAAAAATCTCAACTGAAGATAATCCTGATGCAGGTTCTATGTATAATGTTGCAGGAATTCCTTGCTTGATCGTTTTTAAAGACGGTAAAGAAATTGATAGAATTGTAGGTTTTGCACCAAAACCATTGTTGAAACAGAAGATTGATGCTGTTCTAGAAAAAGTATAATTTTTTATATTCTTTTTACTTTCTTTAATTTTAGATTGGGTATTGAAACAGATTCTACTGAAGATACAAGAACAATGGAACAACTACTTAGTGATTTTCATCCAACTATGGGTTGTCTAGTAGAACCACCCGGATATATTAAAAAGGACTATCAATACAAACAGATAAATGGAGAGGTACCTATTGGTATGATTGTTCGTGCAAGTGCAGAAGACGTTTTTTTTGTATATTTTTCATTAGATAGAATCTTACAACAGGTTGAATCACTTTCAAGAAGAGAAGAAAAAGTACTTCAGATATATTATGGTGTTTCTTTTAATTCTTTTATACAAGCAGAAAAACTTTATAGAAAAAATGGTAGTTTAGAAGAAGTTAACACATTTTTAACAATTCCTAACCAAGAAAAAGAAAAACTTAAAATAGAAGGAAGATTACTAGGACAATATGATAAAATTATCGCAGGGAGCGGAAGCAATTTTGTACAAAGATAATGCAGCTGTAATTAAAGAACGGTTCAGTAAAGCGTACCGTTTACAGCATTTAGATGATTCTTTACGAAAATTTAGAACGAGACGAGAAGCAAAAGTTCTCACAAAATTAGGAGAAATGGACTTTCCTGCACCAAAAATGCAATCATTTTCTGATAAACGAATGTCAATTGTCATGGACTTTGTTCCAGGGGAAACGTTGAAACATGTTCTTAAACATGGTGATGAATTCCATACGTTCGCAAAAGAAATTGGGCAGAAAGTTGGCATTCTTCATAAAGAAAATATTGTACACGGAGATTTAACAACATCTAACATGATTGTTAACAAAAAAAATCATCAATTAACATTTATTGATTTTGGTTTATCATCTTTTTCTGAAAAGATTGAAGATAAAGCTGTTGATTTATTTTTATTAGATAGGGCGTTAGAGGGCACACATTTTGAATTCTATCCAGAAATATTTGAAGATGCTCTCAAAGGTTACGAGGAAACTAACCCTGAATCAAAAGATATTATTAATCGTCTTGAAGAAGTTAAAAAACGTGGACGTAATAAGAAACGGGATTAAATCCATTTAGTTGCTATGGTCCCAGGACCTCTTCTACCAACGATTGGACCATCATCATAAAACAGGCCAGCTTTACTCATGTTATCTCGTGCAATTCTTGCACATGAATATGTTGCCATGATGCCTGATTCTTTCATTACACGATGTACATCTTTAAAGAAAAGTGTTTCCCACATGTGAGGTGCAGTTTTTGGTGAGAATGGATCAAAAAATACTGCATCAAAATGGTTCTCTTGTAATTCAGTAATAGTTTTACGTGCATCTCCAATAATAAAAGTAACGGTAACATTTCCTTCTTTTAATTCGGTTATTTCTGGCGTTAATTTCTTATAATGAGTAAAAAATGTAATGGGAGGATTGACATCTTGTATTTTAGCAATTATCTCTGTATCGTATTCTAATCCAACAACTTCTATAACACAATCAGGATTTGTTTTTAGTGCTACGTCAATGGCCATGGCACTATTGTATCCTAATCCTGAACAAATATCTAAGATACGTATGTGGCCAGACTTAGCTTTCTCAGCTATTTTACATGGAACTGCATATTTCTTAAGCGCTTCTTCAACAGCTCCCGTTTGTGAATGATATGTTTCTCCTACCGATTCGTTAAGGAACGTTTCTGTTGCATCCGCAGTAGTTACTTTTTTGAGCATTTACTCTTAAGAACACACTTTTTTTATATAATTACTGCTCGACCTTTCCGTACAAGCAACTTAGCAACTTCTGAAAATATTTTAAACTCTTCATCAATATCAAACGGTCCGTACGTTTTCATATCTTTCCATACAAAACTTGGCATTGGTTTAATGAACTTAACTTTTGTCATTTCTTTCTCCTCTTCTTCTTTTTCATTTTGACTGTCTTCTTTATTTACATCTACACTTTCATCTTCAGAATTTGTCTTATCAATTATTCCTGTATCTTCTTCTGATTGTTCTTCTTCATCATCTGTATCTTCTTGATTATCTTGATTTTCTGCAACATCTGTAGAAATATCTGGTTCTTCCGTGTCAGGACTTTCAAATTGTGTAAACGCACTTTTTGATGATTGAATAGGAACTTCTCTTCCTCCTACAATTGGCATTTCTCCCTTAAACAATTGACCAAGGATGCCCCTCCTATACATATCTAATGTAATGATAATATTTTCAAAAAAATTCTTTTCTTTCTGTAACATACACCCCGTATCAATCAAATCTGATCCCGTTTTACTTTTATTAAGTGCAACGTCAATTATCTTTTTCTCTCTTCGTTCATAAATCTCTTTTAAAATACGTTTAATGCTACGTAGTTCATACTCTAACTTATCCTTTTCACCAGACGCAAACATATCGTCAGAGGACTGTTTGCTATCTAAAAGGACTTTCTTTTCTTTCATATAACTTACAACATCAATAAAGAAAGTTTCCTCTAACTTTTGAAGATCTTCCCTCTTCTTTTCATTTCTAAGGATGTCGTACAATGTTTCAAGTGTAATACGTATTTCGTCCATTTTCCCCCAAATTCTGGAAGCTCTCACTCTTTTAAAATATATTGTTGCTTGAGAAGATATGTTCCACATGAAGTAAGGTTTTTATAGGGTAATGGGTTACTCCTTTCCGATGGAAATTGATAAATATATTCATAATGGAACGCTTACAATTCGTGTAGTACCAAATGCATCTAAAAATGATGTTGTTGAGGAACATAACCAACTGAAAGTATATATTAAAGCAGTTCCTGATAAGAACAAAGCTAATGTTGAATTGATTAAATTTTTTAAAAAGAAGTTTGGGTTACGTGTTATGATAAAGTCAGGAATGAAAGGAAGAGATAAAGTCTTGAAGGTTATAAAATAAATTTTTATTTTAGAACACGTAATTTGACATCGGCACCCTGTAACAATTGTTTTCCATCATCGTCTGGATATATGACTTTTGAAACAACTTCTTTAATTCCAGCATTAATAATCATTTTAGAACATGTTACACATGGTGTAAATGTGGTATAAATTGTTGCTCCTTTCGTTGACGTCCCATTATGTGCCGCTTGAACTATAGCATTTTCTTCAGAATGTGCACAAATACACGGTTCTGAATAAACACCAGATTTTATAAGGCCAAGATGTCGTGACGTACATCTTTTACATCCTCCAGCATTACAATGTTCTATTCCTTTAGGAGTTCCATTATATCCTGTAGATATTATTTGTTTTTCTTTAACGATAACTGCACCTTTTTTTGCTGACATGCATGTGCATCTCATCTTGACTGCTTCAGCAATGTTCATAAAATATGTGTCCCAGTTTGGCCGTGAATCTTGTAATTTGTATAATTGGTCCCTGACAAGTTTGTGTACTTTTTCTGTCAACTTTTCAAGTGTAGAATCGTTAACTATGGTGATTTTTGCCATATCTATAACACGTTGTAACTGTTGCGAGTTAGAATCATTACTATTTTCAATAGACTCTTTTTCACGCAATTCTTTCAATGTTTTTGGATCTTCTTCCCGGTTACGTTGAATAATCCTCTTTAATCGTACAGATTCAGGAGCAGTTACATTGACTAAAATGAAATCTTCTCGTTGTGTAAGATGTTCAACTTCAGATGGGTTTCGTATAGATGTAAATACATGATTCTCACCATCTTTAATCTCTTGTAACGCTAATTTAGATAGAACACTTGCCCCCTGTTTAGTTCTAAGATGATTTCCTAATTCAATGAGCTTATCACGTGTAATTTTTTGTTTACGAGTAGTAAGTTCATTTCGTAACAAATCAGAAAATGAAACGTGATAAAAGTTTTTTCCTTGTAATATTGCAGCAACTGCGTCCTTACCAGAACAATAATTACCAGTAACACCTATTATCATAGTATTTTGATATGGTCTTTCTTTAAATTGATTATTATAATACAAAAGAGAGACTCTAATTACTATGTAGCAGGGGATAAAGACATTTAAATAGGATTAGTTATCTTTATACTATATGAAAAGGGGCATGTTTATTGTTATAGATGGATTGGATGGTTCTGGGAAAGGTGTTCAAACAACAAAACTTGTTGAAAGACTACAACAAGAACAATATCCTGTTGAAATGGCAGATTTTCCACAGTACGATAATTGGTCAGCAGTGTTTGTTCAACAATACTTAAATGGTGCATTTGGATCAGCAAGTGAAGTTAGTGCAAAGAAAGCATCATTATTTTATGCATTAGATAGATTTGCAGCAGGTTCAAAAATTCAACAATGGTTAGACGAAGGAAAGGTAGTTATTTCTAATCGGTATGTATCTGCAAACAAAGGACATCAATTAGGAAAAATTACTGATGAAACTGAAATGGGCGAATTTCTTTCTTGGTTAAACGAAATTGAATATTCTACTCTTGAAATTCCAATTCCAGATATGACATTATTTCTTCATATGAGTCCAGAGATTGGTCAACGACTTGTTGACAAAAAGGGAGAACGTAGTTATACTGACAGAAAACGTGACATTCATGAAGAAGATCTTGACCATCTCCAAAATGCAGAACGGGCATACCTTTTCTGTTTAGACAATGATCCAGTTGAGAATTGGCAACGAATAGTATGTTTTGAAGGAAATGAACCACGAACAATTGACGATATTCATGCTGAAGTATACCAAAAAGTAATAGAAAAAATAAAATAAGAAATTATTCTTCTTCTTCTTTCTGTTCCTTTGTAAAGAACGAATCTAACTTTTGAGAACCAACCATTGCTTTATATGAAATCATGACACCTAACACCTCTTTTTCGATAACACCTATCAAGAGTTTGAAAACCTATATGCTATATAAAGACTGTGTTTGTTGAAAATATATACTCTAACCCGATACCACTTTTAAAATAACAAGGAAGAGTACTCTTGTCATGAATCCTGTCTCAGTACTACTTTTGTAGAGGGAAGAATTATTAAATAAAGTTGTTTTACTATACATTCTATGGTAAAAGGGAACACGCATCTCTGGTCAGCAGAAAAAATACGGAGAAAAGTTAAATCAGAAAGAATTAGAAAAACTATTACGTCAAATCTGAAGTATTATCGTCTTGGTTCTTTCATTCCTGATTCTGGTTTTTATTGTTCTATTAAAAGTGTTAATTATATTTCGTATTGGTTACATGGTAAGAAAGGCAATTTAACAAATAAAATCATTTTTTCAATGTTAGACAAAATAAAAAAGACACATGATCAAAAGGATCTTGCGTTAATGTTTGGTTATATCACACATTGTGCGTTAGATATAACGTTCCATCCCATGATATTTTATCTCACGGGAAATTATTCTGATCCTAGTCCACTGAAATTGCGAAAAGCGCGGTATGAACATCACCGTCTTGAAACGTATATTGATAGTAAGTTCAATACATCATTACGAATTCATGAAGTTGCCAGTGCAAAATTGATAGACGATACATCATTTATTACTGCTTTGTCAGAATGTATGGGTGGAAAGAAAAAGAAGTACAAAAAAGCGCTTCGAAACCAATTATGGTTTGACAAACATTCTCATAGTAAATTGGTATATTTTTTCGTATCATTATTCCCTTCTTTAAAACCGATTGCTGGTATGATGTATCCTTCTCTCAAGAAAGATCGATACGTATTTGGCAAGGATATTACATACTTAGATCCAATTAATGGAAATAAACACCGTGCATCATTTCAACAATTGTTTATGAAAGGTTTTTCGTTATCAGAAAAGATGATCATTGCTGCTGACAAGTATGTTCATAATGAGATTACAAAGAAACAAGCACAAAAAATTATTGATGGGAAAAGTTTAGACACGGGAAAAGTTGGTGTTCCTCTATCAAAAATTAGATTTACTATGTAATGCCATCATCTTATACACTAACTTCGCTAATGAATACGCTTCTGCGTCATAATTGATTTGTGGTGCAAATTCAACAACGTCACAGCCAATAACTTTTTTCTGTGCAAAGATAGTTTTCAAAATATTAATACTTGTTTTCCATTGAAATCCGTCTGGTTCTGGCGTTCCCGTATTTCTCATAAATGACGGATCAAACACATCAACGTCAATTGAAATGTAGATTTTTTGTTTAAGTTTTGGTAGGATTTCTTGTAATTTATCTAATGTAAAATCATAACTTTTGATTATATGTACATTATTGTTATTATCAATACTTTTTTTTTCATCAATATCCATTGAACGTACACCAACCATTAACACTGAATGTTTCTTAGAAACTTGTTTACTAACACATGCATGGTTAAATGCAGAGTTATTCCATGAATCTCTGAAGTCTGCATGTGCATCCAATATGATGACAGAAAAATCGTCATGTAATTGTTCCATGCCTTTTACCATACCTATTGTTACTGCATGATCTCCACCTAAACCAATAATAAATTTGTTTTTATGTTGTTGTATTGTATCTGAAACTTTAGAAACCATTTCTTCAGGTTCAGTTACGTGTAACGGTTCTAACAATTCAATTCCTTGTTCAAACGGTTCACACTCAAACTGTTCATCATAATATTCTAGATGTTTTGATGCGTTAATTATTGCAGAAGATCCTAAAGATGCCCCTTTACCATAGGTAACATTATGTTCATATTCTATTGGTAATACGACAAACTTTCCTTGTACAAATTCCTGTGGTAAATTCATCCATGTCATTGTTATGCTATACTTGGCTTTTCAAATTTTCTTTCAACGTATATTTGATTAACAAGAAAAGTTCTTTGTAACGATTATCATTATTATCATTAAGATTACAAGAAACTTCATTTTGATATACGTTTCCGTGATCATTAACATAAAGAATATATTCAACTAATGGTGGTGGGACATCAGATATACCATCTGCATCAGCAAGAGATGATATTCTTCTTTTTGTAAAATTTAAGGAAATATTCACGCCATTTCCTATTATTACATTATCAGATATTCTTGTATGCACTCCTAATTTATCTATGAGTGTACTTTGAGAAGATTGTATTTGAACACTCGTTAAATTTCTTATAATATTCAGTAAGCTATCATCAATCATTCTATAACCTCTGTCTCAATCTTATCTAAATCACAAAAGTCAGTTGTGAAGTTGTATGCACCAGCATTTAAGAATACTAGTTCGTCACCAACTTCAGGATTATTCAGATACACTCTATATCGAAACAAGTCCATTGAACATGGTGTGATTCCTTTAATAACGTACGGATATCCCTCTTCTTTAGATACTTCATTTTCAACAAGCAATTTCACTGGAACAATTAACGCGTCCATATCTGAATTGTACACAGACGCATTGACAATAATAGTGTTATCATGTATTGCAACGATTTTAGTAATTAATTTGCCTGCAGGGGCAGCAATGAAGCGTCCTGGTTCAATTATTAATTTAATGTTATGACGTTGTAACCACTCTCTACACTCGTTAATTTTTGTAAATATACCATCAACAACATGTATGTTTGTATTTGCATATTCACTGGGTAGGCCACCACCAATATTAAGAAGATCAATTGCTTGCAACGTTTCTTGTGTTAAAACGTTTTCTAATTCATAGACATAATTCCATTCTGCCATGTTTTGCGTTTTTCTATGGAAATGTATTCCTAATTGACCAATTTTAGTATTATTACGTAATTCTACAACTTTTTTATTAATTACATCAGAAGTCATACCAAAAACATAATACCGTTCTGTTCGTAACGTATTTTCTTTAAGTTTTAAACGTAATAATACATTAATCTTAACCTCATTATTACTATTATTTTCTAAGAATATTTCTAAAACATTTAAATCAGTTTCATTATCAACAATGAACCATTTAATACCCTTATCAATCAATTCGGTAATCTCTTGAGTGTTCCATCCTTGTGCAAGGAAAATAACTCGTGATAAATCTGTAACATGTTTCAACTCATTCTTAAAATGCACACTAAACATACAATTAGTTTCTTTTTCTAATATTCTTGTTACTATTTGATTTGTTTTAGAACTGTATGAAACTATGTCTGCTGCGTGTGCAACTTTATTGTACTGTTCAAGTACTTTATTTTTTGAAAGTATAAACTTTACCTTTGAATTCATTTGTTTCTCCTGTTAAGAATTTTATTATTTCTGGATCTCTTGCATCAATCTCCGCTTCGTTATTATTACCATATTCTTCTCCAACATCGTGATGCAATATTTTATCCCACTGATCATATCTTACTATACAATCATAAAAGTGATTACAAACATCTTCTTCTCTTGCATACTTACAAACTTCTCTTAATTCGTCATCACCATTTCTATTAAGAAATTCTCTTACACCTCTAGGAAGATTCTCATGTGCATCCCATACTACTAATACTCTTTCCAAAACATCTTTGTCAGTAAAATCTATTTTAGGTAAACCATGTAAGAACATAATATGGGCGTGACGAATAGCTTCATGTAATTGAACTACCATATCACATAAGTATGGATGGGTCATTCTAACAATTCCTCCTTTTTCAAAACTTCCAATGCTCTAATCATTGCTAATGGAAACATGATAGTAACATCACCAATAACAGTTGCAACATCAGAATCGTCTTTAACCTTACCCCATGACTTCGCTTCGTTCGTTGTCGCACCTGACATGCTTCCACTAGTTGTATGTGCAGTTGTCATGTACACTGCATACTCCGCTCCACCGTTAAGTAAGGTACATAAAATAGCGTGATGCTTGCTAATACTACCACCTAATGCAATGACTGCTTTCTTTTCATCATACGACGTCACAAATAATATATTTCCAAAATCTTTTACAACGTCAATTATAAAATCTGGATTCTTCTGCTGAAATAAAAATAAATGAAACCCTAACGCACCATCAGTAATGGACGGACAAAATATGGGAACATTATTCCGAGATGCTTGATATAAGATAGAGTTTTCGTCATTAAGTTGCATACCAATTTCATGTAACAATTCAGATACTGCCCATCTTTTTTGTTTATCGTACAACTTTTGTAATACTGGATTGATCCAATCTTCAAAATTCATATAACTTTCATTTTTTATGGTAAGATTACCAACCCTATTAATTCCTTGTTCATGCAATTCAACATCGTCAGTGTTAAAAGAACCAATACTGAACGTTTCTCCCATAGACTTCATAATATCTTCTTCTATACCACCTACGGTTGTAACGATAACATCAGCAATTTTTAATTTAATTAATTGTGCAAAGAAACCTCTAAGTCCTGACGTCACCATGTTAGACGTAAATGTTAAGAATATTTTTGCATTATTCTTTTTCATCTTAACAAAAACGTCAGATGCACGAGCTAATTCAACACTTTGAAATCCAACGTGCTGATACTGTTGAACTAAATCACGTACAGTCATTCCTTCTTTCCATTGAAAATCTTTTACATTCATTTTTGTAACCACATAAAACACACATAAAAACAACTCAAAATATAATAACTACTATAAAAAACTATACAATTAACTTCCTTTTTTTCTTACTGAATTCATTATAAACACAAATGTTGTATGTATTTAAATAGTTTACCCATAAAAATGAGCTTACTTGTCTATTATTAATGCTTCTAATTGAAATGAATATCTATGAATTAATTTATTACATGACCTATCAAACAATTTACTCTTTCTATCAGTCTCACCAATATTTTGTACGGCCCATCCTAATGCCATTGATGCTGGAACAAAATAATCATATGAAATGTCAGAAAATATTGGAGTAAAGAACATTCCACAAAATGCAGCAGCAACTCCGCACGTAAACCATTTTTCTGAGTATGGTTGATTATTAATTGTTGTGTAAATTTCATCAACATTTTTGAGAAAAGATGTAACCTCAACTAAAAATTCCGGTGTGGAGTATTCGGGTTCAGAATGTTCTGAGAATGTTTGAACTAATCCTCCAATTCGTGGTGGTTCATCTTCTCCACGAACTTCATTAACATACATCTCTACGAGCCCTTCTAATTTATGTTCAATTTCATACTGTCTACTACATGCCATACTGTAGTATTTTCATTCCATTTTTAAAAAGATTACTACAGAAAAGTACTCTCAACCCTTAAAAACACAAATCTATTTAAGTAACTCTCACATTCTTATTATTAAAAATAGATGAAATTCAAACAATTTACATTAGATCAGTTCCAGGAAGAAGCAATTAAAGCAATTGAACAGAATTCTTCGGTAGTCGTTTCTGCACCTACAGGTTCAGGAAAGACACTTATTGCTGATTATATCATCGATAAGAATATTGATAAGAAGAAAAGAATAATTTATACGGCGCCTATTAAAGCTCTTTCAAATCAAAAATATAAAGATTTTTCTGAAGAGTATGGAAAGGAAAATGTTGGGTTAATGACGGGCGACATTGTCATCAATCCAAGTGCAAAAGTGCTTATTATGACAACAGAAATATATCGTAATATGGTTGTCAGTAATGATGCAGAAGTAAAGGACGTTGTGTACGTCATTTTTGATGAAATACATTTCATTAATGATATTGAACGTGGATATGTGTGGGAAGAGTCTATCATTTACAGTCCATCATCAGTACGATTTCTGTGCCTCTCAGCAACAATTCCTAACGCAGATGAGTTTAGCAGATGGATTAAAGCAATAAAAAAACATTCAGTAAAAACTGTTGTTGCTACAAAGAGAAACGTTCCATTAAAACATTCATTTTATGATTATGAACTTGGATTAACAACACTTGAAAAAATTAAAGAAGCAAAATCCATTCCATCGTACAGAAAAGTTTTCAGACAAAAGGGTAAACATAAGTTCAAAGATAAAATGCCTGAACCTGATCATATTGAATTGATAAAAACTCTTGGGAAAGAGAAATTACCATGTCTATTTTTTACATTTTCACGAAAAGATTGTCAAAAGAAAGCTGTTGAACTTGCTCGTAAGTACTTATTTAAAAAAGATCCTGAAATTCTTACATTTGTTAATGCAAAGTTGCGTGAAGCGCCATCTGAAATTAACAAACTTAAATCTGTACAGATGTTAAAAGAGTCAATATCTCAGGGAATTGCGTTTCATCATGCTGGATTACTTCCCGTGATGAAAGAAATTGTTGAAGAATTGTTTGGTCAGGGAAAAATTAATGTTCTTTACGCAACGGAAACGTTTGCAGTTGGAATTAACATGCCTGCAAAGACTGTGTGCTTTAGCTCATTACGGAAATATGATGGGATAAGTTTTAGATTACTTAATACAAAAGAATATTTTCAAATTGCGGGTAGGGCAGGAAGGAGAGGCATTGATACTGTTGGCTATGTTGTCAGTATGATTTATAGACCAACATTTCATTACCATGAAGTTAAACGTCTTACGGCAAAGGACATTGAGCCAATTCATTCACATTTTAAATTATCAGTAAACACCGTATTAAATCTTATTGATCAGAAAACGCCAGAAGAAATTGAAAAGATATTACGGTTAAGTTTCTTTTCGTATCAAAAGTTTGGTGATAAATATGCTACTATTCCAACAAAAGTATTATTGGCACGGTATAATAGTATTGTTCGTAAATTAACAAAATATGAGTTCATAAAAGATAAGAAACTAACGCCGAAGGGATATTTCTCTTCAAAGATTTTTGCAGACGAGATTACGTTTGGCCAAATCTTTGCAACGCCACTTGCTGAAAAGCTTGATGAGTATCAAATTTTGTTAGTACTTGCATCTCTAGTGTATGAACCTCGTATGGGCCATAAGTTTAAACAAAAGTTTCGTGATGAGTCATTAAAAAAGTTGAAAAGCATTTTACGAAATAACGAGTTCCTTGCACGAGAAAAAAAGTTTCTTCAATTAGATATTGTAACAGTTTTTATTCATCCAATATATAACGGTAAAACGTTCTTTGACGTTCTTGACTTTATGAATCTTCTTGAGGGAGATTTAATACGGTTATATTCACAGATACTAGACAGAATCGGCCAGGTGTTAAAAGCGACGACTGATTATAAACTTAAGAATAAAATGATTAATTGTCAATCAATCGTTACACGAGCGTTAGAAGGTATTTATTTAGTTTGATGTAACGTTCTTTGGTATTCCCGTACATGTTTTTTTACAAACATTCCTTCTAAGAACGGTAATATCATTCGCGGATTTTCCATTAAACGACGTTTTGTGTACACATCACCATCTTCAACACGTACTTTTCCAGGCATATAAAATCGTGCAGTATATCCTGCTCCCGTAACCATGGGTGCAAGAACTTGTTCAGCTATTGGCACGCCATTCAAAAACTGAAATTCTACTCTTTGTGGATCATACTTTTTTTCAAGAACATGTTTAACGACATTAATATCTTGTGTTGCGACTTTTGTATACACACCATAATCTTGGAGAAGAGCAACATAGTCAACTAACCGTTGTTTCATCATTTTTCGACTTTTAAGCGCAATCTTTCGTGGTTCGTTGTAAACACCAATACATAATCGAACACTTAATTCTTCTCTAATATCTGCAAAATCACTCTCATTACCAAAAAGAGTAACAATGTCTTGCATTGTTCTATGTAACCGCGTTTGTAATACAATCCCTGGACGTTTATTTGCTCCCCATAACGTTTTAGCTGTATCAAGTGTTAAATCTGTCCATGTATGGTCTTCCATGTCAAGTGTGAGCGGTATATGATCTGTTAAAGAGTGATCCATTAATTGAATGGCTTTCCATGTTAACCTCGTTTGTGCTTCTTCAGGGTTGTCTTTACGACACACAATAGCTGAAGGTTTTACAGAAATTGTTAATGGTTCATTCTGTAAACCTGGACTATCTGCAGAAGGAAAAACGTGACTCATTTCAAATGCATTAATATAATCATGAAAATTTCGATCAGCTTCTTCTGAAGTTCTAGCAGATTCTACAAGAATATCGTACGTAGAAAAGAATCCATTAGAATGAAACTTAAGCATTTCCTTAAATGCCAGTTGAGGAGAATTTCCTGCTATATATCTATCTGCAATACGTGCTACCAAGTTTCGAGGCATAGGACCAACAAGTAATCTTCCAGCAAGGCTCATTTCATGTAGATAAGAAGTTCTCCTTATTAATAATTATTATCTTGTGAGATGTATATTATTAAACTACTCTTTCTTTTATTTCGTCAACTAACTTCTGTATAAACTCAGTAATATCAACATCAAAACTAGTTTTTCCTGACCTATCTCTTACAGCGAGCATCTTTTTCTCAACTTCTTTATCTCCAATAGTAATTATATAATTAACTTTTTCATTTAAAGCATCTTTAACTTTCTTTCCCATGGACTCAGATTGATCATCCAACTCAACTCGTAAATTAGCTTTTTGTAGTTTCTCAATAACTTCTTTAGCAAAAGGAATGTTTTGATCAGTTATTGTCAAAACTTTTACTTGCACTGGACTTAACCAGAGAGGAAACTTTCCATTTAGGTGTTCAGTTATAATTCCAATAAATCTTTCAATTGCACCATAGACAACACGATGTAACATGATTGGTCTTTTTGAGTTACCATCTTTAGTTGTATATTCTAAATCAAAACGTTCAGGTAGGGCCATGTCAAGTTGAATTGTTGAACATTGCCAAGTTCTATCAAGAGAATCTTGTAAATGGAAATCAATTTTTGGACCATAAAAAGCTCCATCTCCTTCATTAATTGTATATTCAACTTTCTTTTCTTTCAATACGTTCTCTAACGCTTTCTCAGCTAATTCCCACGAATCATCAGTTCCAATTCTTTTTTCAGGACGTGTAGATAGTTCAATATGATGAAATTCTAATTTAAACACGGAAAACATGTCTTTAATAATATCAATAATCTTACTCACTTCAGATTCAATTTGTTTTTCGGTACAGTAAATGTGCGCATCATCTTGAGTAAATTGAATAAGTCTAAACAAACCGGCAAGAACTCCAGACAATTCTTGTCTATGTACTACTCCCAGTTCTCCAACTCGTAACGGTAAGTCTCTATAAGACTTTGTTGATGCTTTATATACTAACATTCCACCAGGACAGTTCATTGGCTTGACAGCAAACTCTCTCTTTTCATAATTAGTAATAAACATATTTTCTTTATATTTTGCCCAATGGCCAGATAGTAACCATAACTTTTTGTCCATTATTTGTGGAGTAGAAATTTCTTGATACCCATTTTTGTTGTGAACTTCACGCCAATAATCTATCAATAAGTTCTTGATAATCATGCCTTTATTGTGCCAGAAAACCATACCTGGGGCAGTTTCATTAAAACTCCATAAATCTAAATCCTTTCCAATAATTCGATGATCATTATCTTTTAGTTTAGAAGAATCTAACCTAGACCGAGATATTTGTTTTAGTAAAGATTTGATTTCAGTATCATTTAATTCTTTTTCTACAACTTTTCCATTATCACCATCAACAGTAAACTCTCTACTTAACTCTGATAATGGATGACCTTTACATGCAACAGTAAAAGACTTGTACCAACCGAATGGTGCTCGTGTGACTTCATACTTATCACTTAGAATAGTTTCTGCACGTTTCATAACGTCTTCTGCTACTTTTGGAGAACTTAATGCTGAACTTAAGTGTGCGTATGGATATAATACAATAGTTTTTGTGTTAACTTGCTGTGCAATGTTTTTAATTTCTTGAACATACTTCTCAACAATGGCATCAACATTCTTCTCATCACGCTTTTCCACTGCCGTAAAGACAACAAGGCACTCTTCTGCTCTCTTCTTTACTTTATCTACATCTGCCACATCTTTAATAGCTTTCTTCTTAGCTTTAAATTCAATAAAGTCCGCATGAATTGTTAATATTTTCATTATTACTACAAGCTTTTTTCTTGTATTTTTATAGGTTTTGTTCTTTACGACACAATTTTTAGCTATTATGACAAAAAACTTCTTAAACAAACATAATATTCTACAATAAATGGGAAAGGAATCAATAGTTGTATTTGGTGCACATTCGGATGATTTTGTAATAGGTTCAGGTGCAACCATTGCAAAATATTCTAAAGAAGGAACGCCCGTAACATCAATTGTGTTTTCATACGGTGAGAAGTCACATCCCTGGCTAAAAGAAGCTGTCATTAAGAAAATGCGTGCCCATGAAGCCATTGAAGCGAGTACGATACTGGGATGTAAAACGTACATACATAATTTACGAGAAATGAATTTTATTGAAGATTATAAAACTAATAATATTGAAGAAAAAATTATCAAACTCCTTACAAAAGTAAAACCAACAAAAATATTTACTCATAGCCCTGAAGATCCTCATCCGGACCATAAAGCGGTATATACTATTACAATGGCCCTTATACAAAAATTATCATGGAAACCTGAAGTGTATATCTATTCAATATGGAACCCCGTCTCGTTTAAAACTGACTATCCAGTATTGTATGTTAACGTATCTAAAACATTTTCTTTAAAACTCAGGGCATTAAAAACATTTCGAAGTCAACGATTTCATGCAATATATCCTCTACTAATTTTAGTGTTCAAACGTGCATTTGTATCTGGTATTAAAATCAGGAAAAAATTTGCAGAGAGGTTTTATAGAATACAATGAAACCCAATTTATTACTTGTTGCAGATACGTATTATCCAAAAGTTGATGGCACACTTATTTTTATGGAAGAGTTCATTAAACGAAGTGGTCATCAGATGAACATTTCATTACTCGTTCCCCGATTTACTGGAAAGAAAACAAAAAGTCTTTCAGTCAATCATATACAATATGCAGACATTTCTGGAAGGATAAAACTATCTGGATATCCTAGTATAAAACTTTCTTTTAAAAATATTCGAAAAATTAAGAAGGAAATTAAAAAAGCTGATATGGTATTTATTCAGGGTCCCGCTTTGTTAAGTTATGTAAGTATATATTATGCTCATAAATATAACAAAAAGACATTTTTTTATCTTCACGTTCTTTCATGGGAATTGTTCTCAACGTTCTTACCTCCATTATTGAACAAACTGTTTTTAAAAATTATTAAAAAGGTTTCAATAAAAATGTACAAAAAATGTACAGAAATATTTGTTCCATACAAAGCTCTTAAAGATGAACTTATAGATAAAAAAGTTCATGTTCCAATACGTGTTGCAAAGTTAGGAGTTGACATACATCGATTTTCACCTGTTGTTGATAATGAAAAGTGTAAAGAAAAATCACATATTGATAAAGACGCGTTTGTCATTGGCTATGTAGGAAGAATTTCAAAGGAAAAGAATGTTGGAGTACTTTTGTCTGCATTTACCAAATTAATCGATCAGAAATCAATGAATAAGTATCATCTCCTTATTGTAGGTGATGGTCCATTAGATCAAACGAAAGAGTTTCGTAACAATAATAATTGTACCATAACTGGTTTTGTTGATAATGTTCATGATTATCTTAAAGCAATGGACATTTTTGTCATGCCAAGTCTTACAGAAACGACGTCCCTCGCAACCCTTGAAGCAATGTCAACTGGCTTACCAGTTATCGCTACTAAAATTGGTTTTATACAGAAATATATTACAAAAAATCATAACGGTATATTTTTTCCTAAGAACAGTCCTACAATGTTAGCAATGAAAATTGAAAAGTTACGTAAAGATCCCGAATTACGTACAAAATTGGGACATAATGCGCGTAATACCATCGCATACAGTTTTTCATGGGAAAGATCGATAAATAAGATTAAACGGTTACTATTGGAAGAATTTTATAGATAAATCAATGCTTTTTTGAGCTTAAATTCTGTATTTCTTTGAGGGCATATATGTCATATACGAAACCTTTAAAAAAAGAGCCTTAAAGACCAATATCATGGAAAATTATAGTATTGAAGGAGATGAAGCATCTACCGAAAAGCATTCAGTTGAAGAAGGTAACATTAATTCATCTGAGGAAGCATTCATGCAAGGATATAATGATGATGAAGATGTTGAAGAATGTGCAGAATGTGGTACTGCTGTTGAAAAAGAAAAGAAGCTTATAAAAGAAATTGACGGTGAAGAAATGGCATTCTGTTCTGAAACCTGTGTAAAAGAATATATGGAAAGTCTTAGTGAAGATTAAACTATTTTATCTCTTTTTTTTCTCAAAATTATCAATTGCTTTTTGTAGAGCTTTATCACCTAAAACTGAACAGTGTATTTTTCGTTGAGGAAGGCCTTTAAGTTTCTGAACGATATCTTTTGGTTTAATTTTTCTCGCGTCATCTAATGTTTTTCCAATAACCATTTCTGATAATATTGATGTTGATGCTATAGCAGATGCACACCCGAACGTTTTCCATCGACATGCAACTATTATTCCATCTTTTACTTTAATGTACATACGCATCATGTCGCCGCACGCAGGACTCCCAACCTCACCAATACCATCAGCATTCTTTTCAAACTCTTCTTCTTCTTCAACACTTTTAAACGTATTTTTAGGATGGAAAAAATGTTCCTTTACTTCCTTTGTGTATAACCAGTTTTGACCTTGCTTTCCCTTCACTTCCGCTTTATGTATTATTGGTGTCATTATTTTCGTATCTCCGATTTTTTAACTTTTACTGGTGATATACGTCGTAACGTTTCTATTATTGGTGTGAGTACTGTAAGAACATATTTAAGATCCTGTGTAGTTGTTTTTCTTCCTATAGTAAAACGAATGCTTCCATGAGCAGCATCATGTTTAAGACCGATTGCGTCAAGTACATGACTAATCTCTAACTCTTTAGATGAACATGCACTTCCCGTTGAAACTGCAATACCCTTCTCGTTTAAATAGAGTAATACTGATTCTCCTTCAACATCTAGGAACGAAATATTTACATTGTTTGGTAATCGTTCAGTTGGATGTCCGTTAAGGAAAGATTTAGGAATGGTTTTAATTACATTGGTAATAAATGTATCACGTAATTGTATGAGTCGTTTATTTTCTTTTTTCTTTTCACGGTGTGCATATTCCATTGCTTTCGCAAATCCGACAATGGCTGGAACATTTTCCGTTCCAGAACGCATAGTAAATTCTTGCCCACCACCATGAATTAATGGTTGTAATGTAACTCCATTTCGAGTATATAATATTCCTACGCCCTTTGGTCCATATACTTTACTGCCGTTGAGGGTCATTAAATCTACATTAAGATGAGAAACATCTAATGATAAAGAACCTGTTGCTTGGCATGCGTCAGTATGAAATAAAATGTTATGTTTCCGAGCAATGTTTCCAATATCTTGTATTGGTTCAATAGTACCAATTTCATTATTAGCATACATGATTGAAATAAGAATGGTATTTTTGGTAATAGCTTTTTGAACATCTTGAGGATTGACAATTCCGTCTTTATCAACATTAAGGTACGTCACAGTAAACCCATTTTTTTCTAAGAACTCACACGTTCTTAATACTGCTGGATGTTCAATTTTTGATGTGATTATGTGACCAGAACCCTTAGAAAAAGCGACACCTTTAATTGCTAAGTTAACACTTTCCGTTCCGCCTGATGTAAAGATAATTTCTTGGGGCGTACATGAAAGAATATGTGCAACAGATTCACGTGAAATATCAACTACTTTCTGTGCGTCTAATCCATAAGAATGAAGACTATGAGGATTACCATACATCGTTCCGAAGTATGGTAGCATAGCATTAACAACTCGTTCATCTGTGTACGTTGTTGCCGCATTGTCCAAATAGATTGTTTTTTTGTTTGATTTCATGTTGATTTCATGATATTATATTTTTTATTGTAATAAAAACACTTATTTTACTTTACAATATGGGCACGTACCATTTTCTTTTCCCTTTCCCAAAGCACAAATAGTTTTGTACATCGTACACACAATTCCTTTCTTTTTTGTAAGAGTAGACAATCGAATAATTTCTTTTGCGAGTGCAGTATGATCTTTAGTAATAGTCTTAACAGATTTCACCAATTCATCTTCTAATTCTGCATCAAAAAAATCTTCTTTTGCACGTTTCGCTTTTTTGTATTGAGATATTGCCGCTGGAGTAACATACATTATGTCAGCAACATCTTTCTGTGGCATACCACCTTCTATCAATTTCATAGCAATTTTTTTACGAATCGCTGGAAGGATGTACCATACCTCAATTTCTTGAGGAAAAATAAGTTTTTTCGTTTTAATATTAACCATAGTTAACTTTTAATTATATGATATATATAAAGTTTATGGTTTTAGACGAAATGTTTAAATTGATAAAGAGTTTTATACAATATCTCTTATGGTTCAAGTACATAAATCAAAAGAATATAGAGCATATCAATACTTACAGCATTGGAAACGTGTATCTGTCATTTTACCACCACAAAAACTTTTTGATCCAAAAGATAAACATTATCATTTATTTTCATACATTTATACAAAAACTAAAGAATTCTATGATACCTTGCCCTTACGAAAAAATGGTGAGAAACCGTTTATACATCCAATAAATGTTGTGTATGGGTTACGATTGGCAGATGTTAAGGATCCAGTTATCCTTTGCAGTGGCCTTTTACATGATTATATTGAAGAAAAAGTTGATTTCTATAAAAAAAAACATGGACTTGGTTTAACAAAAAATGATGTTCAGGTGCTTGATGAATATGCAAAAATCGTTTCTTCAAATTTAGAACGTGTCATATTACAGTACTGTATTAAAAATAAAATTAAAAAGGATATTGTCTCCGATATTATTACTATAACTAATCTTCTTACACGGTATAAAAAAAATTATTATTATTATTCTATTTGTACTATATTTACACATAAGAATACTTTTGAAAAAGAAAAGGCAATTATTATAAAACTGTCAGATAGAATGCATAACATCCTTTCTATTGAAAGTTTTACAGAACCTGAACGTATCTATCAATGTTTTAAGAACATGTTTACACTTAATAATGTCAAAAAGTATATCCTTGAGATATATGGTAAAAAAGTGTTTGAACAGAAAAAATCAATACCTATTATACGACTTTTTAAACGGTGTGCAAAGGCAACATATGATGCATTTGCTGAAATATTACAATTATCACGTAAAAAGGGAATTAATGAAGTAACAACCATATTACAACTTGCTTTCAGAAAGTTTGAATTAGAAAAAGCTGGCCTCATAAAAGTCACACATCTTGACAAAAAAGAAATGCACCCATTAGGATTATATACGGGAATTATTGAAAAATATAATTTTCGCCTTCATCATAAACGCGAAAATTTCAATTCTGTTCAGAAAAGGTCACACATATATTATCAACGATTCTTTGCAGACCATAAATTCACGTCCGATCAACTTAATGCTATCATAGATTATAAAGACGCATATTCGTTAAAAGAAGTTGTTACAATGTTATTATATCTTCCCGGATATGTCTTGTCAGGGTTTGATTATTCAGGTATGTTTTGTAAGATGCGATAAAAAAACTTTTTGATAATTTTTCCAAATCTGTTCAGCAACTTCTTCTGTTGATATTCCTTTAATGTCAGCAATTTTCTGTACAGTTTTCGTAACAAACGCTGGTTCGTTTCTTGTATCTTTAAACGGAGATTGCCATGGAGCATCAGTTTCTGTTAATAATTTTTGTATATCGACTTTCTTTACCAACGTCTCAAAGTTGCTACTTTTTAGAATAGATGGAGGAACAGTAAAATAATATCCTAAATCTTTTCCACGAGTAATAAGAGCTTTTCTTCCTCCAAAGCAATGTAAAATTACTGGAATCTCACCATGTATTTCTTTTTCTAATATATCTAAACATTCTTCTTCTGCTTCCCACGCATGAACAATAATGGGTTTGTTAATACGTACTGCAAATTGACATATTTTTGTAAAGATTACCGCTTGTTCTGTATGATGATCTTTATCCCAATGAAAGTCCATACCTACTTCACCAATTGCAAGAATCGTATCTTTATTCTTTTCAATAAACGCAAATTCTTGTTCTAAATCAATTGGTTTAGATTGTGTGGGTATGCCCGTATCACCTTCTGATAAGCCAAGTGCGTCAATTGGATGAATTCCTAACGATACGTTAAGAACTGGATCTTTCTTTGCAAGTTCTAACACTTGTTTATTAGATTGGGTATTCGTTCCAGATATTATTATAGTTTTAACACCAACGTCCTTAGCACGTTGTATGACTGTGTCTATATCATCTTTGAATAGTTTATGGTTCAAATGACAGTGTACATCTACGAGATTCATATTGTAGTAGAAATAGTCTTCATTTAAATTATTTTCTGGTTTCTAACTTATTTAATATCACAAACACAGCATATGTTCTCTAAAATAATTCATCATACGTGGATATTTATTAATAGTATCAATTGTATGTTTATATTTCTTCACGAATGAACGCACTTCTTTCTGAGATAATCCAATAGAAGTTTCGTATCTAATCCTAGGATCTAACACTGTTCTTTCTTCTTCAATAATTTTTGTTATTCCAAACTCTTCTGGATTAGTATAGATATACGTACCTTTCTGTAAACCAAATATTGACGTTGATATTAAATCAATATTCATTTTATTTTTTTCTAAAAAGTCAATTGTTTCAATAAATTCATTCTCTGTTTCTGTTGGAAACCCAAACATGATATATACAACATTTTTAATTCCAACGTTATGAGAGTTCTTTAAAACAGTTTCAACATATTTTTTAATAGTACCCTTCTTCATAACTTGTAAGACTCTATCACTACCAGATTCAACTCCCCAAATAATCATTGTTAAACCTGATTCATGTAACGTTTTAAGCGTTTTATGATCAAAGTCTGCAGTTGGTTTTAATTGACATGTCCATTGTACTCCTAACGGTTTAAGTATTGCAGCAATGTCTAATAATCTCTTTGACGGTATCATATCATCAATAATAAAAAACTTCTTTTGGTTAGAATTAATTATAGTTTTTTTGATAACATCTAAAGAAAATTCATGATATGGGACGGTACTAAAATGTGAACAGAACGTACACTGTTTATAGTAACATGTTGATGATGTTCTTATAGGAATAACGGGTTGAGGGGTATAATAATCTTTTACATTATATATTGAAAAGTCTGGAACAGTATTGAAATTAATTTCATCATGATTAACATCTTTTCCTTTCAAATAATTCAACAATTCAAGTTCGTTCTGTAATGTTGTATCTGCAACACTCATTAACTTATCATTAATTGCTGGCCCACCAATAACTGTTGTAATATCAAATTTTGTAAGTTCTTTAATTAATGAATATGCGTAAAATGCTTGACTTGAATACACAATGCTAAATGCTACTATATCCGGTTTTTGATCTTTAATTTTTTGTACTAATTCTTCAAACAATTCAGGCTTCTCTCCCTTCACTATTAATGTGTTATTGTCTGAATATACTTTAGACGTTACATTTCGATATTCAGTTGTAATCTTATTATACTCTTGCCACTTTGTACTATTATGATAATATTGTTGATATTCTGAAAACTTTAGATTGTGAAACTCTAGATTAAGATCTAACACGCTAACATCTACTTTACAGTTTCCTTTCAGAAAAGAATAGAGTTGCGTTATTGAATATGGTGGTGATGCAGGAGTACAGAAAGGAGCGTATACTAGTAATACTTTTTTCATTTCAGTTATTCCAATTCACGTTTTAACATCTTATGAGCATTATTAATAGCTTTAAACTTTTCTAGATTGCCGTCTGGCATGTCAGGATGATATTTCATTGCAAGAACTTTATACTTTTTATCAATTTCCGTTGTGTCTAAACAATCTTCACTTACGCCAAGAAGTTTTCGAGCTTCTTTACGTTGTTTCTCAATATCATCTTTTTCTGAAAATTTTCGTGTAAATTCATCTACAGTAATCTCATCATTACTTAATGCAGTAACGTAATATTCAACAACTTTTGATACAATGTAAAGGTTTTCAGCAAACTTATCGTATAATTTACAACTAAAATATAACCTATATCCATCAAAGTACCATTCAGCAAATGCGGGAAATTTAATTCTACAATTAATTTCTAAAGGCACTTCAATGTCATCTTCTGTAAGGTTAATCTTCCGTAGACTCGCAATAATATTATTTTTGAACTGTTGTGCCCTTCTATTATACGAATCTCTAATTGGATTAAAACTAAATTCTGCTCCTTTTACGATAATTCTTGGCATTTCATGGTCATCTTTGCGTCTTGTTTATAAAACTTGATGAAATACGTAGAAATAATGAAAGACTTTGAACTTATGCTTGCACCAATGGAAAATCATACGGGTCCTGAGTTTAGAGAGGTCTGTTACAGAAAAGGTGCAGATTCAACCTTTACAGAAATGGCAAGGATATCTGCATTATCAAGAAATAATAAAAGTACGGTGGAAAAGATTCAGATTGTACGTTCTGTCCCTACGTACATTCAACTTATTGGATCTAATGAAAAGGAATTGGAAAAATTTTTAGATAACTTTACACCACAGAAAGGGTTTGTAGGATTTAACTTAAATTTAGGCTGTCCAAGCCCAGACATGATTCAAAGTGGTTTAGGATGTGCGTTAATTAAAAGAATTAGTAAAGTTACAAAGTTAGTTAAAGTTATACAAGATCATCAATATCCAGTTTCTATAAAATTACGATTAGGAATGAATGCGTTTGAAAAGAAAAAGAAAGTATATCTTACGTTGATTAAGGAAGTTAATGCAGACTTTTTTATAGTGCACGCAAGGCATGGTAAAGAGACGTATCATGACCCTGCTGACTTTACTGTTTATCAAGAATGTGTAAATACGGGTAAAGTAATCATTGCTAACGGCGACATAAAAACAAAAGATCAGATTGACTATCTCAAGTCTATTGGTGTGCGTGGTGCAATGATTGGAAGAGTTGCAATAAAGAATCCTGATGTGTTTAATGAACTTAAATAATAATAATAATAATAATAATAATAATAATAATATATACTATAAATGATAATGTCATAATGAACTATAAACATACTCAAATTGGATATTTGATACTATTTGTATTACTCGCAGTTATTATACTTTTTGGAAGTATTCTTGTACAAGCTGAGTTTAATTCTATAATTCTTATCACAATGATTCTCATTGTGATTATTGTCGCATCCTTTGCATCATTAACTGTAATGATTGATAAAAAATATCTTACAATAAAGTTTGGGTATGGTATATACAAAAAACGGTTCTTACTAAAAGACATTTCCTCAGCAAGAATGGTAAAGAATCAGTGGTATTATGGTTGGGGAATACGAGTATGGTTATGGCCACGTATGATTATTTATAACATTTCTGGCTTTGATGCCGTTGAAATATCAATGAAAGATAAAAAAATATACAGAATTGGAACGGATGAACCTCAAAGGTTAGAACAAGAGATTCTCCAATCAATTTAATAATTATTTGTGCAAAACTTTCACATAACCTTATAAACTAACACCGTTTTTACGCTCATTATGAAAAAATTCGAGAGACCACGAAGCAGAGAAAGTAGAGATTCTAGAGATAGCAGGGGCTCCCGAGACAATAGAGGTTCACGTGATCGAAGAAGTTATGATGATGGGCCACGAGAAAGACGATCATTTGGAAGAGACTCTCCGCGTACAAGTAGCAGAAATCGTCGAGATTATGAAATGACAAAAGTTACATGTTCTTCATGTGGCGATCGATGCGAAGTTCCGTTTAAGCCAACATCAAACAAGCCAGTATATTGTAGTGAATGTTTCTCAAAGAAAGATAAGTTTAGTTCTGAGAAACCTAGTAAAGATCTTGATATAATTAATGATAAACTTAACAAGATTTTACGAATTCTAGAAAGTCGGCGTTAAAAGTAACTTTTCTATAACAATTACATAAAGTTTTATAAAGAGTTTTCTAATAATACCTATATGTGTGGTAAAACTACACTTTAAACACGGAGAGTGAAAAATACAATGGATAATAGACAAGGCGGTTTCGGAGGAAACCAAGATAGAGAGATGCACAAAGCAGTTTGTGGAGATTGTGGAAAGGAATGTGAAGTTCCATTTAAGCCATCAGGTGACAGACCTGTGTATTGTAAAGAATGCTTTGGAAAGCACAAGAAGTTTTAATTTCTTGATGATTCTATAGACTTTTTATTTTTTTTATTTTTTTACCCACTTACAAAACATTTATGAACAAGAGGATTATACTTCGTACAGTATGAAACTTAAAATTTACTTGTTTCGGCACGCACAAACATATTATAATAAGAAACATATTTTTACTGGTTGGAAAGATTCTAAATTGACTCCATTTGGAAAAAAGCAAGCCAAAATAATGTCCAGAAAACTTAAAACGAAAAAGTTTCAAGTTGCATACCAAACACGGTTATCACGTTCTAAAAATACTCTTAAAGAGGTACTGAAGTTTCATCCTGAATGTACGAAAACAATTACTGATGATAGAATGATTGAACGTTCATATGGTAAATTGGAGGGTAAATCTCATACGTCATTTGTACAAAAAGAGGGACTTGACAGTTATAAAACGTTACAGCACTGGCACAAAATTGATCATCTTCAGGGTCGTGATAAAGACATATTTATTACAAAAGTGGGTGAGGCAGAATTAAAAATAGTAAGAAGAAGTTACAATGTGGCTCCTCCTGGTGGCGAATCAATTAAAATGGTTGAAAAACGTGTCAATGCATTCATTAAAGATTTGTTAAAAAAGATGAAGAAAGAAAAAGTGAATGTCGTTATTTCTGCTCATGGTAATTCTATGCGACCATTTAGAAAACATTTTGAGAAGTTAACGAAAGAACAAATGATGAAATTAGAAAATCCCTGGGACGACTATTTTGAGTATACGGTAAATCTGAAATGAATATTTAACTCTATTTCTTGTTTTTTCTGCCTTTTTCCTCCGTTCGTTTTTTTATTTCTTTTAAAACTTCTATGTGGTGTTTCTTTAATTCTTTAATTGATTTCTTTAAGACTTTCATTGAAAGTAAATGTTGATTATTTTCATGGTGTATCCATTCTTTATGTGAGCGTAAGTCTCTTAGATTCATACTTTTAATGTTTTTCTTTAACATAGGTGGATTAAGGAAACCCTTAAAATCACCATCATTTTTCTTAAGATCTGCTTTATACACAACCTGTGCTTCTGGCGATTTATTGTGTATTTCTTCATAGTACTCAAGATATCCCATTCTTCCTAAAGCAATTTTCTTCTTACGCTCACTTGAATATTTTTTTTTAATTTTCATCGCAGTTGCAAAATCGTTTTTCCACTTATACTCTAACCTTTCAATTGGTTTTTTTAACATTGATAAGACTAATTCTCTTCTCTTTTCATCATAAGGAATAATATTCTCGGCTGCATTTAGTATGAATCGCTTCCAAGGTACTGCTTTTTTAGGATTGACTATAAGAAATGCATTGAATTCTACTAATGGCCATACTTCCAATTTGCCCATACCCCTGTACCATTCCATAGAATCTGTAATCTTTTTTGGGAGTTGAACTTTAATTGCATCTCCTGTTTTCGTAAATTCAGGAATTCGCTTTTTAGGAAAGTACGATTGAATTTCCTTCTTTAAACCAGTTTTTGTTATTTCCACAATATATGGATTATAATGAATTATATAAAACTTTCTAAAAATTAACGTTAATTAATTTATTATAGAAAGAAAACTTATGAAATATAATGAAACAAATAAAAACAACACGTTTGGTTGGATTCGTCGCACCTATAGAGTTTGCTGAAGCTTTGAAATTTAAATCTAAACAAGAAAGGAGATCAATGGCGAGTTATATGAAGAAAGTTCTTTCTGATTCTATGGAGTATGGTGGTGACTTATGAAAGATATTCTAAAAGACTTCAACGAAGAATTTGTTGAAATTCTAACTGAAGCAATTAAGGAGGAATGGCTCAAGAAGTAACATTATTTTTTGAACTGTAAAATTGAATATGAACTGCAAAAAACTTATTTATAAAAATATTGACGGAAACGGTAGAAACCACATATTACTGGGAATAGTTATTGGAGAGGACGATAATTTTATCCATTTCAGAACCGAACACAGAAAGTATACTGTTTCAAAAAAACTTATTCTAAGTGTTACAGACACATCTGAAATTTTTAGGGGGTATGAACAATGAAAGAACTCCCAATAGTAAGATGTTTTGACGATGGTCACAACTATAGGTTTTGGTGTCAATTTTGTCACCGATGGCATTATCATGGCAGAATGGATGGAACAAGAGTTCCACATTGTATGAAAGAATATGGTGAAGCTTACGAGTACGTGTTAAAGAGATACACTAAAACTGAGTTGAAATGGATTCGTGCATGGTGTAACTTGGTGTTGGGGGATAAAAGATGAGTATTGGTCTTAAATGTCCCTGTTGTTCAAACAGATTTAATCAACTGAGTGTTATAGATCCAATGCTAAGAAAAATAATTGGCTACAAAAAGTTATGTTCAACCTGCGAGACTTCTATAAGAAAGGCAAATATTAAAGAAATCGAATTTAAATTAGGGTGGTTTAAGAAATCAAGTAAGGGGAAAGCATGTTTAAGATGTGATAAGATTCCACATTACGTTGACGGTAATAAGAAATTCTGGTGCAGTAAATGTTTAGGGGTAGTTAAATGAAAAAAGAAGAATTGA